>VOFK01003992.1_pt1:52500-1263846 | contig 1263846 bp, 1284 predicted proteins | sample 5384121 | NCBI WGS metagenome assembly VOFK01 (sample SAMN12384730, study PRJNA508395) | human gut metagenome | isolation source: healthy gut J | host: Homo sapiens
TTTTACATTTTTTTGAAATTTTTTTGAAATTAATTTTTCAAATACGATACATCCAGCGTTTTTACAATGTTTTCGGTGATTTGAAACAACAGTTTTACTGACTTCATAAAAAAGAAAAGAACACTTGCGTGTCCGAACTGAAAATTTTTATTAAATTAGTACTCGTGCATATTTTTCCTTTCGTTAATCTTATGTTCACATGTCTAATTATTTCATTTTGAGTACCTTTGAAAAAATCAAGTGGCTCAAACCCAGTGTTTAAGCCACTTTGAGAGTGGACTAGACGGGAGTCGAACCCGTGTCCGAAATACAATTCCCTGTCCTTCTACGAGTGTAGTTTATTATTTAACATTCCCTCTGCCACACGATAACAAACAACCTTGTGGTTTCAGTAGCTTCATGATACGCCCGATGGCTCAAAGCTTTGCCAACGTCGTTTCTCACATATTCGAAGCCTGGATCCTAAAGTGTGAGTGCTCTAGGTCAGACTGCTGCAATTAGGCAGCGTATGCTAAATTATCTTCAGCGTTTATATTTAAGTTGGCCATTTAACGCATCGCCATACGACTCGCTTCTCCAGCTGCATGTACCCCCCGTCGAAACCTTTACTAGCCCATATTCAATTTTTTTTTTGCGGGGTACATGCAGCTACGCTCCATGTTCTCCGCTCCGCTTCGGTCCGCCCAAAAGCCAAGGTCCACCGGACCTTGTGGGCCCCGTCGAAACCTTTACTAGCCCATATTCATTTTTTGCTAACCAAGATTTCTGATTTTGAAATCTCTCTGTGCCTCTCGCTTTTGATCCTTCTTGGCTATGTCTGCTCTCTTATCATAAAGCTTCTTACCTTTGGCAAGTGCTATCTCTACTTTGACCAGACTCCCCTTAAAGTATACCTCCACCGGTACAATTGTGAAACCCTTTTCCTTCATCTTTGATGAAAGCTTCTCGATTTCCTTCTTGTGGAGCAAAAAGCTTTTTTAGGTCTGAGTGGATCCTTGTTGAAGATATTTCCCTTCTCATATGGTGTGATATGCATGCCATACAGGATAATCTCACCGTTCTCAATACGGATGAACGACTCCTTTATGCTGCCCTTTCCCATTCGAAGTGACTTCACCTCAGTTCCTGCAAGTGAAATACCGGCTTCGTATTTCTCAAGCAAAAAAGTAATCGTGATAGACCTTCTTTTTTGTTGTTGGCTATTAATTTCTTTGGTTCCTTAGCCATGTCGGTATCTCCTTTCCTCAAACTGTTTTTACAATACTAACATTTTTTTTTACAATTGCCAATATCTAAAACGCAAATTATTGTAAACCGCTGGTTCACATTTCTTTTTTTATTTACACTATATAATATATTATGACATCTTTTTTCAATAAATCTATCGCACAACGACCGACAAATAACAGATAATCAAATAAGTATTTTTAAATCATAAAAAGATTTCGTCATTATTGTCATATTATTCAGCCGGTTTAAAATCAATTGTACGCATAATTTTGTCAGTACTGTCCACAACAACCTTGATTTTTTGTCCAAGCTTGTATCTCTTATTGGTGGCTGAACCGGCTAGCTCATAGGTATCCTCGTAAAACTCATAGAAATCGTCTGTCAGGTCTGTCACGCGCACAAGTCCCTCAACTGTATTTGGAAGCTCCACGAAAAAGCCCCACTCCGTGACACCTGATATAACTCCTTCAAAGCATTCACCAATATGATTTGACATGTATTCACATTTTTTAAGCTTGACTGTTTCACGCTCTGCCTCTTCTGCACGTCGTTCGGTCTCACTTGCCTGCCTTGCAACAGCATCGAGTATAGACTCATAGTGCTCCCTTCGGTTATCATTCATCCTGCCGCGGATATTTTCCTTGATGATGCGGTGAATCTGCAAATCAGGATATCTGCGGATTGGTGATGTAAAGTGACAATAATAATTTGCCGCCAGTCCAAAAAATGTCCTGTACATGCTGTTGTATATCGTGCCTGTTTCATAGAGCGCAGTGTCAGTCTGCTTATCAGGGATTCTTCATCTGTGCCATCCACCTTCATCAAAAGCTTCTGAAGCTCCTTTGGGTGTACCTCATCAGCTCCAATATGAAGCGTATAGCCAAAATTATTGATAAATGTGGAAAGCTTTGCGATTTTTTCTGAGTCCGGCTTGTCATGTGTTCTGTATACAAAAGGTATTTCCTGCCAGAAATAATCCTCAGCCACAGTTTCATTTGCTATAAGCATAAAATCCTCAATGAGCTTTGTTGCCACATTTCTGTCATACGGCTTTATTTCTATCGGATGACCATCTTCATCGAGCACGACTTTAGTCTCCGGAAAATCAAAGTCTATAGAACCTCGTTTCATTCTCTTTTTGCGTAGAATTGCTGCAAGCTCTGCCATTTTTTCAAACATAGGCACAAGCTCCTTATATTCTTCAATCACAGCGGCATCCTTATCTGCAAGAATCTTTTTTACATTTGTGTATGTCATCCTGCGGTTTGTCTTTATGACTGTCTCTGCAATTTTATGATCGATGACTTCACCCTTTTTATTTATTGTCATAATGCATGAAAGAGCCAGCCTGTCACATCCTTCATTCAAGGAGCATATGCCATTTGAAAGCTCTCTTGGAAGCATCGGAATTACTCTGTCTACAAGATAAACCGATGTTCCTCTCTTAAGTGCCTCCACATCAAGGGCACTGTGCTCCTGCACATAATTCGACACATCTGCTATGTGTACTCCAAGTACATAATTGTCGCCATCCATGTATAAAGACACGGCATCATCAAGATCCTTTGCATCTTCTCCGTCTATCGTGACCATCATCCAGTCGCGTAAATCCATCCTGCCGGCCATATCCGCAGGTGTCACATCCTTTGCCACATTCTGCACCTGATGCATGATTTTCTCCGAAAAATCCACCGGCAGATCATAAGCCTTTACTATAGAAAGAATATCTGTACCCGGGTCATCTATATGTCCTATTATTTCAACAACCTTGCCCTCCGGCTTTTTACCCTTTTTACCATAGCTTGTGATTTCAACCACTACCTTATGGCCCGACATAGCACCCTTTGAGCGCTCCTTTGGTATGAAAATATCTGTGCCAAATCTGGTATTGTCAGGCACTGCAAAACCAAAATTATCACTTGCCTCATAGGTGCAGACTACCTGCTTCATGCCTCGCTCTATGACGGAAACAACCTTTCCCTCCTTGCGGCGTCCTGTTGTGACAGGTGAGATTGTAATCTCAACAGTGTCCATGTGCATCGCACCATTTACATACTCTGCAGGGATAAAAATATCATCAGGCTCTCCCTCCACAGTGACAAAACCAAAACCCCTTTGATGCGCTGTGAATACGCCGACGGTCTTTTTGATTTCCGACTTTGAGTATTTCCCGCGCTTTGAGAGTGTTATCCTTCCCTCTGCCTGCAAATCCAAAAGAATCTGTTCAAGCTGTGGTCTGTCCTCTTTTTTTACTCCGAGTACTATGCAAAGTTCCTTGATTTTCATCGGAACATACATGTCATCACACATAAAGTCATAGACCATCTTTTTTCGTGTTTCATATTTATCTATATTACTCATTATCTCTCCTTTTCGTTGCCCCATCTGATTTCAAATGCACAGGCTTTAAATAAAATTTCATTTTCATCCTATGAATGTTGATTTTATATCACATCAACCTGCAACGAAAACCTCGAATTTCATCATCTGGATGTTGATGCGATAAAAAAGACTGCCGATTTCTCGACAGTCTAAGTATTTACCATATTCCCATATTTAAAGCAATTGATATAATAAAGAAAAGAACAACACATACAATTGTTGCTTTAACCAGGCGTCCTTCCTTTGAACGTCCCTTGTTCTTGCCCCAATATGTATCAGCAACTCCGGCGATAGTGCCAAGTCCTGCTGACTTGCCCTCCTGGAAAAGAATAACTATAGTAATTACTAAACTGACGATTATAAATAATACCGATAAAACAATTTTTAAAGTTGCCACGATAAGACCTCCTAATTTCAATTCTAAATAACAGAACTAATATACTACGTTTTTATTGCACAGTCAAGAGTTTTATACTGTATGTAACAGATTTTTATACTGTATCGCTATTTTTCACTGTCATCTTCTGTACCAATCATTGATGTACAGTTCGGGCATCTTGTTGCCGCAATAGCTAGCTGATAAACTTTTTGAACTCATTAAGAAACTTTTCATCACTAGTATCCTTTCTTTTTGCTCTCTTCTTTTGATAATCTAAACCATTTTTAATATTATACATTTTTCCATTTTATTTTACAAGAAAATACATTATAATATAATTAAAAAAAGAAACAACTTTATATTTAGGAGATTTTTATGAAGTGCATACTGTATAAAAAAGCACTTCCACTCATATTATTATCATGCCTTTTGCTTGGTGCATGCGGTAATTCCAAAAATGACAGTGTATCTAAGGAGCCTCTTTCCCATACTTCTACCGAAAAGGGCACCTGGGACTCTGCTCCAAAGGTGCTTACTCCAACTGCCGACGGCACACAAACCTATACATGTGATGTAGCCAGTATCGATGCTTCAAACAGCGGCAGCGGCTATATCATAGTGAATTATCACGGTTCTAATCAAAAGGTCAAGCTTCAGATAACCGGGCCTGACAGTGTCACGTACACCTTTGATCTGCATGGAGGAAATGAAGTGTTTCCTCTGGTTGCTTCAAGTGGTTCGTATACTGTAACCGTGTTTGAAAATGTTGAGGGGACACAATATGCCACCGTGCTGTCGCAGGTGATTTCTGTCTCCATCACCGATGAATTCGGACCGTATCTGTACCCTAACCAGTATGTAAATTTCACTGCCGATTCTCCGGCTGTGAAGGAAGGCAGCTCACTGGCGTACTACTGCAGCAGCGATACTGAGGTCGTGGAAAGTGTATACAATTATATCATTTCAAACTTCAAATACGACTATGACAAGGCTAAAAATGTCAAAAGCGGCTATCTGCCTGATGTGGACAAAGTCTTTACCGAAAATACCGGTATATGCTTTGACTATGCGGCAGTCATGGCCACTATGCTAAGGACTCAGGCTATTCCCACACGTTTAGAGGTAGGATATGCCGGTGAAGAATATCATGCCTGGATCAGTACTTATATAAAGGATAAGGGCTGGATAAACGGCATCATCGAGTTTGATGGTACCTCATGGAACATGCTGGATCCAACATTTGCATCTACCAGTGATTCGCCAAAGAAGTTCATAGCACAAAAAAGTGATTACATTACCAAATACGTCTATTAGGAGGACATAAATGTCTAGAAAATCCAAGATTTTAAGCAATGCAGAGCTTTCTGCCTTCTGTCAGCAGATTTCTCTTATCATAGCAGCCGGGCTTCCTACATACTATGGTGTTTCCATATTATGTGATGAAGCACCTGATAAGCAGACACATGATCTGCTTGAGCAGATATATAAGCCAATGGAGCTTGGTGCAACGCTTCACAGTGCACTTAAAGATACAGGATACTTTCCAAAATATATGATAAATATGATACAGCTGGGTGAAGAAACCGGCCGTCTTGAAGAGGTCTTAAACTCACTCTCAAAGTACTATGACCGCGAAGACGAAATAGCTTCAGGCATCAAAAGTGCAGTTGCCTATCCTCTCGTGCTTTCTGCCGTGATGATTGCCGTTATTGTCGTTATGATTGCCAAGGTTTTACCTGTATTCTCACAGATATATGCAGAGCTTGGAAGTGAGCTTACCGGCACCGCTGCCGTGCTCATGAAGCTCAGTGAATACATCAACAGATATCTGCTTATCATTATAGCTGTCATGCTCTTTGCCGCACTGGTTCTTTTTATATTTTTTAAGACACGCTTCGGAAAAAAGTTCCTTATGAAAACTGCTCTTTCCATGTCAATCGCATCCAGCCGCTTTGCAAACTGCATGTTTTTAGCACTCTCAAGCGGACTCGACACAGACCGTGGTCTTGATCTGGCACAGGCTCTTGTAAACAATCCTGTCCTTGATTCTAAAATAAATGACTGCCGTAAAAATATATCTAACGGTGAGACATTTTCGGAGGCACTGCTGCACTCCAATATTTTTTCAAAGATGTACTCAAGCTGGATTGCAATCGGCAGCAAAACCGGGTCTATGGACGAGGTCATGCAGCATATATGTACATCCTGTGAGGATGACACAGATGCAAGGCTGTCACGATTCATATCAGTGATTGAACCTGCCATGGTTATCCTGCTTTGTATATTCATTGGCTTCATACTAGTATCATTTTTACTCCCACTGCTTGGAATTATATCAAGCATAGGATAGCTTACGGAGGCACAGTATGCTGTTTTTTGTTCAGAAAAAGAAATCAACCATATGGAAATTCATACCGATTGTGATTTTGGCCGCATGTACCGTTTTGTTTGGTGCTTTCTCTTCAAAGCTGTCAGATGACAATACCAAAAGAAGCAAGAGCACGCTGGAACGCGCCCTCACACGAAGTATCACACAGTGCTATGCTCTTGAGGGAACATACCCTCCGGACATAAATTATCTAACAGACCACTATGGTCTCACATACAACAGCGACTATTATTACATAGACTATCAATACATCGGCTCCAATCTGCGTCCCGATGTGACAATAATAGAGAGGAAATAACCCATGTTCAAGCTAAAATCAAGATCACATCAGGCTGACAGTTTTTTGTGATGCTGCTGTTTTTTCTTTTTGCGCTGACTGCTTTTATCCTCGTGCTGATTGGCGTAAAGCAATACAAGTCCACTGCCAATGCCATGAATTACAACTACGAGGTACGCACTGTCACATCTTATCTGCGCGAAAAAGTCAGACAGAATGATTCTGACGCTGCAATCAGTGTAGAAACAATAAATGGCACAAAGGCTCTATGTCTGAAAAACACAATAAATGACATCGTGTATAATACTTTCATATACTATTATGGCGGTTCTCTAAGAGAGCTCTATGTACAGGATGGTTCATCATACAGTCTGGACAGCGGACAAAGGATTGTCGAAATCGGGGGACTTGACATGACAGAAACCACCGACAAAATGATTACCGTAACTATCACCGATACATCCGGTGGCACTACCGATACCTACTGCTCCGTCAATTCCGACTAACCATCGTCGGACAATAAATGCAGCAATATCACGTACACCGCTCCCTGATATGCCACTCGATGCCACACAAACTTACATACAACAAGGAATAAACCATGATTTCAACAAAGCTTAAACAATCGAAAAACAGAATATTCCTGCTTGAGATTACCATTAATCTGCTGCTTTTTTCAGCTCTTTTGATTGTGGGACTGCTTTTCTTCATAAAGACCCACAAGCTGACAGAAGAAACTCAGGTGCTGCATGAGGCTGTTAATGCATGCAGCAATGCAGCAAGCGCATACGAACAGGAGCATGGCGATTTAAACGCCGTATCATCGCTCTTTAACGGCTCCATCTATGCAGATGAAAAGCTATTCATTTATCTTGACAAAAGCTATCATCCATGTGATAAGGATGATGCCGCATACAAGGTTATTGTAAGCAGGCTTGGGCAGGATGCCTACGGAGTACAAAAGGCTGACATAGAGTTTATAGCAGCAGACAGCCACTGTGTATACAGCATTACCGCGTGCAGCTATACTGCACTTTCCTCTGATGGAAGGACGGTGAGCACCCCATGAAAAAAAGAAGAGAATTTTCAAATTTCGGTTTTTCCACCATCCTGCTTACCTTTTCCATGATATGCATTGTCACGTTCTCGGCACTCGCCTTTGTCACAGCAAACTCCGACTATAAGCTGAGCAAACGCGTTGCTGATAACAACAGCTCGTATTACCGTGCATGTGAAAAGGCATGGGATGAGATATCACAGATTGATGCCATTCTTGCATCCGCCTACGAGGGCAGTCCTGATAAAGCAGCATACTATGAGGCCATAAAGACTGCTCTATCAGACAACGATACTGCCATAAATAAAAACCTCGCTGAAAATGAATCAAACGGCAAGGTTACCGGTCTGACCTATACCATCACCTGTACTGTAAGCGATACGCAGACTCTCACTGTAAAGCTTGATATCAACTATCCTGTCCACAGGCAGGATGCTTTTTATAAAATAAAACAATGGAAGCTCAATACCGACACAGCTTTCGAGGAAAATGATACACTAAATTTAATTGGAGGAAACTAAAATGGATGTTAAAAAGATATTAAAAGAAGCGACTGACAACGGAGCATCGGATATTTTCATAGTGGCCGGCCGCCCTCTCACATACAAATCAAAGGGAGTGATGGAGTGCCTCAATGAAATCAGAATGATTCCAAAAGAAACCTTTGAATTTGTCACATCAATCTATGCTCTTGCCGAGAGAGATATTTCAAAATTTGAGGAAACCGGAGATGATGACTTTTCCTTCGCTATACCGGGAGTATCACGTTACAGAGTGAGCACTTTCAAGCAGCGTGGCTCTTACTCTGCTGTCATCCGTGTTATCTCATTCACACTGCCAAAGCCAAGCGATTTACATATACCGGACTCTGTTATGGAGCTTGCGGAAACAAACAACGGCATGGTGCTGGTTACCGGCCCAGCCGGAAGCGGTAAATCTACCACACTAGCATGTATTATTGATCAGATCAACCATGAGAAGGAAGAGCATATTATCACTCTTGAGGATCCGCTTGAGTTTTTACATCGTCATGACAAATGTATTGTGTCACAGCGTGAAATCAACACAGATACAGAAAGCTATCTCACTGCACTTCGCGCCGCACTCCGCCAGAGTCCTGACGTCATATTGCTTGGAGAGATGCGAGACTATGAGACCATCAATACAGCTGTCACAGCGGCTGAAACCGGTCACCTCATATTTTCATCACTTCACACAATTGGTGCCGCAAATACCATTGACCGAATAATTGATGCGTTTCCTGCTTCCCAGCAGCACCAGATAGCCATCCAGCTTGCATCTGTGCTGCAGGCTGTTGTCTGCCAGAAGCTTTTACCTGCCACAAACGGTGAGATGGTGCCTGCTTTTGAAATCATGGTACTCACGCCTGCAATAAGGAACTTAATCCGTGAAGGCAAGGTCCATCAGATTGACGGTATCATCTACACCTCTGCAGCTGAGAATATGATTGCAATGGATACAAGCATCTTCAATCTGTACAAGGCCGGTGTAATCAGCAAGCATGTGGCAATCAGCGAGGCTACCAATCCTGAGATGATGTCAAAGAGAATTAATTTAAACTAACTTCATACTTGACGGATATATAAAAACCCGGCATATAAACCATGAAACAGGTTTATATGCCAGGGCTTTTCATTTAGATAAATATGTTAAAACAAGCAAATTACCGTTATCTATACTTCGATATTATACGTTAATCTCTGCCTTTACTCCACTCTCATCCTTATGTGCTTCAAGCACAGGATTAACTACATCACGCAGATATACTTCTACCTGGCGTGGTGCACGTCCCACATAAAGCTCAGGCTTAAGGTTCTTTTCGATATCAGCCTTTGTCAGTCCGAATGCAGGATCTGCAGCGATTAAGTCTACGAGGTTATTCTCTTTTCCCTCTTCCTTGACTGTCTTTCCGGCCTGCATTGAGAGCTGTCTGATCTTCTCATGGAGCTCCTGACGATTTCCACCGTTCTTTACAGCATCCATCATGATGTTCTCTGTTGCCATGAATGGTATCTCTGCCATAAAGTGCTTTTCAATAACCTTTGGATATACTACCAGTCCATCCACCACATTGAGGCAGAGGTCAAGGATTCCGTCTATTGCAAGGAAGCCCTCAGGTATTGAAAGACGCTTGTTTGCTGAATCGTCAAGTGTCCTCTCAAACCACTGTGTAGCTGAAGTAATTGCAGGATTCATTACATCTGCAAGAACATATCTTGAAAGAGATGCAATTCTCTCACTTCTCATAGGATTTCTCTTATATGCCATGGCTGATGAACCTATCTGATTCTTCTCAAACGGCTCCTCTACTTCCTTAAGATGCTGGAGCAGTCTGATATCGTTTGACATCTTTGTAGCTGATGCAGCGATGCCTGCGAGCACATTTACTACTCTCGTATCTACCTTACGGGAATATGTCTGGCCAGATACCGGATAACAATCCTTAAAGCCCATCTTCTTTGCGATCATCGGATCTATCTTGTCTATAGTCTCATTGTCTCCGTCGAAGAGCTCAAGGAAGCTGGCCTGTGTTCCTGTAGTGCCCTTAGAGCCAAGGAGCTTTAATGTGCCCTGCACATACTCTAAATCCTCGAGATCCAGCATAAACTCATTTAGCCACAGTGTGGCACGCTTTCCAACTGTTGTCGGCTGTGCTGGCTGGAAATGTGTAAATGCAAGAGTTGGCTGATTCTTATACTTATCAGCAAAGTTTGCAAGCTCTGCAATAACACTTATAAGCTTTTTGTGAACAAGCTTTAATGCTTCATTCATGATGATGATATCTGTATTGTCACCTACATAGCATGAGGTTGCTCCAAGATGTATAATTCCTGCTGCCTTAGGGCACTGCTGTCCATATGCATAGACATGGCTCATTACATCGTGACGCACAAGCTTCTCACGCTCCTTTGCCACATCATAATTGATGTCATCCACATGTGCCTTTAATTCATCAATCTGTTCCTGTGTGATAACCGGCTTGCCATCCTGTGAAAGCCCAAGCTCCATCTCAGTCTCTGCAAGAGCAATCCAGAGCTTTCTCCAAGTGGTAAATTTCATATCCTGCGAAAAAATATACTGCATCTCTTTGCTGGCATAGCGCTCAGAAAGAGGACTTGTGTATCTGTCTGTACTCATATTCTCTCCTTTATTAGCGATTAAGCATTTTCTCTCGAGGTCTATTTCTTTATCAAAATACTCGCCTCTGATATCATCCTTCGGTGGCTCCATCGGATATTTTCCTGTGAAACAGCCCATGCAGATTGGCAATCCCTCTACCATCTCATGAAGTCTGTCAATTCCAAGGTAGCCTAAAGAATCTGCACCTATAATCTGTCTGATATCCTCAATAGTCCTGTTGTAAGCGATAAGCTGCTCTCTTGCAGGAATATCTGTACCGAAATAGCAAGGCCATAAGAATGGCGGTGAACTGATGCGCACATGCACCTCTGTGGCACCCGCCTCTCTTAACATACGCACTATTCTGTCTGAGGTTGTTCCTCGCACAATTGAATCATCAATCATAACAACTCTCTTGCCCTTAACAGCCTCCTTTAATACATTAAGCTTTATCTGCACGCTTGATTCACGGCTTGACTGCTTAGGCTTGATAAATGTCCTGCCGACATAACCGTTCTTGACAAATGCTGTGCCATATGGAATGCCCGACTCAAGTGAATAACCAAGAGCAGCGGCATTTCCTGACTCCGGTACTCCTGTCACGATATCAGCCTCAACCGGTGAATCCATTGCAAGGAATCTGCCAGCCTTGATACGGCTGCTATACACGCTTACTCCGTCAATATGGCTGTCAGGTCTTGCGAAATAAATGTATTCAAACACGCATCTGGCCTGTTTTTCAGGGGCAAGTGCCATAGTCATATCAGACTCAATGCCCTTTTCAGGAGTGATGGTGATAACCTCTCCCGGCTCTATATCCCTGACAAACTCTGCACCGATTGTATCAAGCGCACAGGTCTCGGATGTAACGATATATGCATTGTCTCTCTTTCCAATGCAAAGAGGCTTAAAACCAAATGGGTCTCTGGCTGCAATAAGCTTTCTCGGGCTCTCAACCACAAGTGCATAGGCTCCCTTAAGCTTCTGGCAGGCACGTCTGACCGCCTCCTCCGCTGTTTTTGAGTTAAGACGCTCTCTGGCGATATGATAAGCTATAACCTCAGAGTCGATTGTGGTCTGGAAAATTGCTCCTGTATACTCAAGCTCCTTGCGAAGCTCCTTTGCGTTAATGAGGTTTCCGTTGTGTGCCATGGCAAGTGTGCCCTTGACATAATTTAATACGAGAGGCTGTGCATTCTCACGTGTTGATGAGCCTGCTGTTGAATAGCGCACATGTCCCACTCCGATATCACCCTTCATAGGCTCTAAAATATCAGGAGTAAATACCTCATTTACAAGGCCCATACCCTTGTGTGTGGTCACCTTTCCCTTTGGTCCGTGTGTATCACTCACTGCAATACCACAGCTTTCCTGTCCTCTGTGCTGAAGCGCAAAAAGGCCATAATAGATAGTGGATGCGACATTTCCTCCATCAAAATCATACATGCCGAACACACCACACTCCTCATGAAGCTCATCAAATACATGGTTATGCTCGTCAATATCAGAACACCTTTTTAATTTTGTACCGGTATGACTTTTTGTATCTATACTAGTATTTATATACTGATTTATGTTATTGTCCTGGTTCATAATATCTCCGTTTATAATTGCGAAATAGTAACGCGGAATAAATAATATATTAGCGGCTGAATTTGCTTCCTGTAAGAAGCTCAAATGCCTCTTTATATTTCTCTACAGTCTTCACAACAACCTCATCAGGTAAAAGAAGGTCATTGTCCGGATTTGCCTTGAGCCAGTCTCTTACATACTGCTTGTCAAATGAAGGCTGTCCCTGTCCAGGCTTATATCCATCAAGTGGCCAGAAGCGTGAGCTGTCAGGTGTGAGCATCTCATCGGCAAGCACTACCTCACCCTGCTCATTTAAGCCAAACTCAAACTTGGTATCTGCGATGATGATACCCTTTGTAAGAGCATACTCTGCACATTTCTTGTAGAGAGCAATTGTATAATCGCGAATCTTCTCTGCGTACTCTCTGCCCTTCTCAGGATAAATCTTCTCTAATACTTCTACTGATTTTTCGAATGAGATATTCTCATCATGATCTCCAAGATCAGCCTTGGTAGATGGTGTATAAATAGGTTCAGGGAGCTTATCAGACTCAACAAGTCCCTCCGGAAGTCTGATTCCGCAGACTGTACCGTTCTCCTGGTAGCTTGCCCAGCCGCTTCCTGTGATATATCCACGAACTATACACTCGATTGGAAGCATCTCAAGCTTCTTACAGAGCATACTGTTTCCGTTGAACCTGTCCTGACCGAAGAACTCCGGCATATCCTTTGCGTCTACTGAAATCATATGGTTAGGAACAACATCCTTTGTGAATTCAAACCAGAACTTAGACATCTGTGTGAGGATGGCTCCCTTGTCTGTAATCTTATTCTTTAAAATATGGTCAAAAGCGGAAATACGATCTGTTGCGACCATAATAAGGCTGTCCCCGTTATCATATACTTCTCTTACTTTTCCTTCTTTGAATGGTTTAAATTCCTGCATGATTGTCCTCCATCTTATGTGTAATTTATTTTACAAATCAAATGCTACTTTTAAATTATATACCAGCTTAATTTGTAAAGTCAACGTATATTATAAGTTTTTTTAAATAATTTTACACCATTTATAAGTAATTCTTATATTTATTATTATATCTTTAATATATCAAAACAAAAGCTCCGGTTCAAACCCTTTGTCTGCGCCGGAGCCTATATAATACAGATTTTATTTAACGATAAGTGACTTTCCTGTCATCTCTTTTGGCTGTGGAAGTCCCATAATCTCAAGCAGTGTTGGAGCGATATCTGCAAGACATCCGCCCTCACGAAGCTTGTAAGAAGGGTCAGCGTTTACAAGAATGAAAGGAACAGGATTGGTTGTATGAGCTGTATGAGGTTTTCCTGTCTCATAATCAATCATCTTCTCTGCGTTTCCGTGGTCAGCACAGATGAATAATACTCCATCCACATCCTTGATTGCCTGGACTGCATCACCTACGAGTGAATCAACTCTCTCAACAGCCTTTACAGCAGCCGAAATCACACCTGTATGTCCAACCATGTCAGGGTTAGCAAAGTTGATGATAATAACATCATACTTATCTGACTTGATAGCCTCAACAAGATCCATTCCAACCTCAGGAGCGCTCATCTCAGGCTTTAAGTCATATGTTGCAACATCCTTAGGACTGTTTACAAGAAGACGTGCCTCATCGATATTCGGCTCCTCTACTCCACCATTAAAGAAGAAGGTTACGTGTGCATACTTCTCTGTCTCTGCGAGACGAAGCTGTTTCTTGCCATTTGCTGCAAGATACTCACCAAATGTATTCTTGATTTCTTCCTTCTCAAAAGCGATAAGCTTGTTAGGAATTGACTCGTCATAATCCTTGAAGCATACAAATGTTGTCTTAAGGAATGGGCGCTCAAAGCCAGTAAACTTATCATCGCAAAATGCTCTTGTCATCTCACGAGCACGGTCCGGACGGAAGTTGAAGAATATAACAGAATCATTGTCCTTTACAACAGATACCGGTGTGCCATCCTCGTTTGTGATAACTGTAGGAAGCACGAACTCATCTGTTACGTCATTTGCGTATGACTCCTCCATAGCCTTTACAGGGCATGTAGCTTTTACGCCTTCACCCTTAGTGAGTGAATCATAAGCCTTCTGTACACGATCCCAGTTGTTATCTCTGTCCATTGCATAGTAACGTCCTGAAAGAGATGCAATCTTTCCTACACCGATTTCCTTCATCTTGGCGAGAAGCTGCTCGATATAGTCCTTGCCTGATGCAGGCGGTGTATCACGACCATCAAGGAATGCGTGTACATATACTCTGTCAAAATTCTCTTTCTTGCAAAGCTCAAGAAGTCCGTAAAGATGCTCGATATGGCTGTGAACTCCACCATCTGAAAGAAGTCCCCAAAGATGCAGATCGGAGTCATTCTTCTTGCAGTTTTCGATTGCAGAAATTAATACCTTGTTCTTGAAGAAATCACCATCAGCAATTGCCTTTGTGATTCTTGTAAGATCCTGATATATGATACGGCCTGCGCCGATATTCATATGTCCTACCTCAGAGTTTCCCATCTGTCCGTCAGGAAGTCCAACTGCAAGACCTGAAGCTGCGCCCTTTACAAAAGGACACTCTGCCATCAATTTATCCATAACAGGGGTATTTGCCATAGCTATGGCATTTCCCTCTTTGTGGTCACTTAAGCCGTAACCATCAAGTACCATTAATACTACCGGTTTCTTACTCATTTATATTTCCTCTATTCTTCATATGAGGCTTGCAAAATGCTCTATTACAGTGACATATGCAAGCCCGCAAAAAATTTCATTACATAATAAATGCCACTAAATGCAGCTAAGCTGGTGAATTTAGTGACATTTAGTTATTGTGATTGTCAAATCAAATATTAAATTATGATTTAATAATTACTTGTAGTTTACGATCTTTCCAAAATCAGCCTTGAGTGAAGCGCCACCAACTAATCCACCGTCGATGTCAGGCTTTGCAAAAAGCTCTGCTGCATTTCCTGCATTTACAGATCCGCCGTACTGGATACGAACTGAATCTGCTGTAGCCTGATCATAGATCTCAGCTACGCACTCACGGATTGCACCGCAGACCTCCTGAGCCTGGTCAGAAGTAGCTGTCTTTCCTGTTCCGATTGCCCAGATTGGCTCGTAAGCGATAACCATGTTTGCAACATCTGATGCAGCAACACCTGCGAGATCTGACTTAATCTGAAGTCTGATCCAGTCAAGTGTAACACCGCTCTCTCTCTGCTCAAGTGTCTCACCACAGCAAAGGATAGGTGTAAGTCCAGCCTCGATAGCCTTCTTTACCTTCTTGTTGAGAAGTGCGTCATCCTCTTTGAAGTAATCTCTTCTCTCTGAATGTCCGATGATAACATACTTAACACCTGCATCAAGAAGCATCTCTGCTGAGATTTCTCCTGTGTAAGCCCCCTTCTCCTCGAAGTACATATTCTCTGCTCCAACAGCAACATTTGTACCCTTTAATGCTTCTACAACAGGTACGATGTCGATTGCAGGTACACAGTAAACAACTTCAACATCATCTGAAACTACGAGTGGTTTTAACTCTTCTACTAATTTAACAGCCTGGCTTGGAGTCATGTTCATCTTCCAGTTGCCGGCTACAATTTTCTTTCTTGCCATTTTATATCTCCTTGTATTTGTATACAAATATTTTTTGCCTGCGGCTTAATTTCATTAAGTTGCTTTCGGCTTATTTATCATCAGCACAAGCTACGCCAGGAAGCTCCTTGCCCTCAAGGAACTCAAGGGAAGCACCGCCACCTGTTGAGATGTGGCTCATCTTGTCGCCAAGTCCCATCTGGTTAACTGCTGCAGCTGAATCTCCACCACCGATGATTGTGATAGCATCTGATTTAGCAAGTGCCTCTGCTACTGCAAGTGTACCTGCTGCAAGTGTTGGGTTCTCAAATACACCCATTGGTCCGTTCCATACAACAGTCTTAGCTGATGCAACAGCGTCAGCGAAAAGCTTGCGTGTCTTAGGTCCGATATCACAACCCTCACGGTCTGCAGGCATCTTGTCATAATCATATGTCTCTGTCTCTACAGGAGCATCGATTGGATTTGGGAAATCCTTGATTGTAACTGCATCAACAGGAAGAAGAATCTTCTTTCCAAGTTTCTCTGCTTTTGCAAGCATCTCTTTACAGTAATCAATCTTTGTCTCATCAAGCATTGAGATACCAATCTCATAGCCCTGTGCTTTAAGGAATGTGTATGCCATTCCACCACCGATGATAAGTGTATCAGCCTTCTCGAGGAGGTTGTCGATAACATTGAGCTTGTCAGCTACTTTAGCTCCACCAAGAATAGCTACGAAAGGACGTACAGGATTCTCTACTGCCTTGCCAAGGAAGTCAATTTCCTTCTGCATAAGGTATCCAACAACATTCTCTCCACCCTTAGCTGTGATGAACTTTGTAACACCTGCTACAGAAGCATGTGCTCTATGCGCAGAACCAAAAGCGTCACATACATATACATCAGCAAGGTCAGCAAGCTCTTTTGCGAATGCATCTCCGGCTTCCTGTGGCTTTGTCTCCTCTTTGCCTCTGAAACGTGTATTCTGAAGAAGAACTACATCTCCCTCTTTCATCTCTGAAACAGCCTTTGTTGCAGCCTCTCCTGTTACGTTGTAGTCAGCTACAAATGTAACCTTCTGTCCAAGCTTAGCCTCAAGAGCTGCAGCTACAGGAGCAAGTGACTCACCCTCGTTTGGTCCGTTTTTAACTTTTCCAAGGTGTGAGCAAAGGATAACTTTTCCACCGTCCTTGATTAATTTCTGGATTGTTGGAAGAGCTCCGTTGATACGGTTCTCATCTGTGATTTTTCCGTCCTTAAGTGGCACGTTGAAGTCACATCTAACGAGAACTCTCTTGCCTTTTACGTTGATATCATCAATTGATTTCTTGTTTAATGACATAATATGTCCTCCCTTATTTCAAGGCATAAGCCATGTGGCCACGCCATATTGTGCATATTAAAAAATATAATTAATTCTACAATTCACAGATATTCAAAAGAAATAGCCATGCTTTAAAAAAGAGGCGCGGTTCAATTAAGACCGCGCCCCTTGAGTAGTCTTGAGATATACTGTTCTTGTGGGTACAAGAATTAAGCTAACTCTGAGAAGTACTTGATTGTACGAACCATCTGAGATGTGTAGCTGTTCTCGTTATCATACCAAGAAACAACCTGTACCTCGTACAGATCGTCAGAAACCTGGTTAACCATTGTCTGTGTTGCATCGAATAATGAACCAAATCTCATTCCAACGATATCTGAAGATACGATCTCATCCTCGTTGTAACCGAATGACTCGTTAGCTGCTGCCTTCATAGCTGCGTTGATATCCTCTTTTGTAACGCCTGCTTTCTTAACAACTGCTGTAAGGATTGTTGTAGATCCTGTTGGTGTAGGAACACGCTGTGCAGATCCGATTAACTTTCCGTTTAACTCTGGGATAACAAGGCCGATTGCCTTAGCTGCTCCTGTTGAGTTAGGAACGATATTAACTGCTGCTGCACGTGAACGACGAAGGTCTCCCTTTCTCTGTGGTCCGTCAAGAGTCATCTGATCTCCTGTGTAAGCATGGATTGTTACCATGATACCAGACTGGATTGGAGCGTACTTGTTAAGTGCATCTGCCATTGGTGCTAAGCAGTTTGTTGTACAAGAAGCTGCTGAGATGATTGTATCAGAAGCCTTAAGTGTCTCATGGTTTGTATTGTAAACGATTGTAGGAAGGTCATTTCCTGCTGGTGCAGAGATAACTACCTTACGAGCTCCAGCATTGATATGAGCCTGAGCCTTCTCTTTTGATGTATAGAATCCAGAGCACTCAAGTACAACGTCAACCTTTAACTCTCCCCATGGGCAATTGTTTGCATCTGGGAATGCGTAAATTTTGATTTCCTTACCACAAACTGTGATAGAATCATCGCTTGCAGAAACCTCATCTGCATGCTCGTATTTACCCTGTGATGAATCATACTTTAATAAGTGTGCTAACATTTTTGGGCTTGTTAAGTCGTTGATTGCTACTACCTCGTATCCCTCAGCTCCAAACATCTGTCTGAAAGCAAGACGTCCGATACGACCAAATCCGTTGATTGCTACTCTTACTGCCATTTTAATTCCTCCTAGAATTGTAAAAAGTATTTTTAGGGACATGCCCTAAGATGTTTTTATTATAGCGAATAATTCTCAAAGGTTCAAGTACTTTATTTGCGTTTGTTAAAATTTTCACTAAATATTTTCATTTACACACATTTTTTATCATTCTTCACAATTTTTCTCTTTAGATATTGCACTTTATTATAATCTCGGCTACACTTAATTAATTGCTGTAATTCGCACTTTCTGGCAACCAGCAGCAGACAATTATAAATCATGTAACTTATATAGTTTTTTAACAACAATACATCAGTTTTACGGAGGTATTTATATGTGGGATCAGCACATGCACTGCATGTTTTCGGGTGACAGCGATGCCGACCCGGTATTGATGATAAAATCAGCAATCAACAAAGGGCTGGACGGCATCTGCTTTACAGACCATCTGGACTATGACTATAAAGAGGAGCCCGGGCTTTTCGACCTTGATATAGCAGCATATGAAAAGCGCATCAAAAGACTTGCAATTGTTCTTAAAGAAAAGGGCTGCCCGTTAAATATCCACTGGGGCATTGAAATCGGTTTACAGCCTCATATTACAGACAAAAATAATGAGGTCACCAAAAAATATCCGTTTGACCTCGTGATCGGCTCAAGCCATGTGGTAAACGGTATTGACCCATACTACCCTGCATTTTACAAAGGTAAGACAGAGCACGAAGCCTACACCGAATACTTTGAATCCATACTCGACAACCTGCACAGCGGGGCGGATTTTGATGTGTACGGTCACATCGACTACGTGGTCAGATACGGTCCTGACAAAAATAAATACTATTCATGTGAAAAGTATGCCGACATAATTGATGCTATATTAAAGGAAATTATCTCACAGGGAAAAGGAATCGAGCTCAATACCGCCGGCTTTAAATACGGGCTTGGCCACCCAAATCCGACCGAAGATGTGCTAAAGCGCTATCATGAGCTTGGCGGGGAAATAATCACAGTCGGAGCAGATGCCCACAAGCCCGAGCATGTGGCATATGATTTTGACAAGATTTCAAATATCCTCAAGGATGCCGGGTTTATGTACTATACAGTATTTGAAAACCGCGTTCCTGCTTTCATCAAATTATAGCCCAGCCTTAAAGGCTTACGTTGTCATTCTATCTAACTATTAAACCTCACATGCATTCGCAAATGTCAAAAATAGGAGCCACCTGATCTACATTTTACATCAAGTGGCTCCTAAAGCATTGGTTCCGTAAGCTTCACTGTATAACCTCCAAGTTCCGCTTTCGCTATATGAATTTGTTTTGGCATTTCCATATTGCTTTGCTATAAATCTGATTCTGTTTATGACAGGATTCTTATTCTTTTAGCTTAGCTATGGACCTCTACCCTTCTTCATAAAATCACTCCTTTTGGTTACATTATCTATGTAAACTCTTATGAGAGATTCTATCTTTCACTTTTAATCTACAAGAACTTTTTCAACGATATTATTTATTTGCTAATATATCTGTGCGATTACTGCTCTTCGGCTCGCCCTACAGATTTAAATATTCCGTTCAATCATCCTTATAGTACTTTGACTTAAATTATGTAATCCCCATTGGACTGTACCTCCTGTGTTTTATTTTTGTTCCTTTCGTATCTCTTTTTGTTGATTTAAGATTACACTAATTTCACCTATTTGTCAATATGTTTTTTGATAATTTTCATTTTTATTTTAAATTGTCTGATATTTTATATATTTTTTGTTTTGTTTACACATTTCTTGCAATTCAATCACATGATTAAAAGGGGCAAAATATCTTTGCCCCCTCATGCCATCATTTATCATTTATCATTCTTCATCCTGTAATCAATACACCTGTTCAGGTAATCGACATAATCCGGATTCTTGCACATACCCTTGCCTGCCACGTCGGAAATCTTTGCCACATCCATGCCGTTACACTTGGTGGTCTTCATAACTATGTTGAGTGCTTCCTCATCAGTGTCGTTACTGATAAAGGTTCCTATACCGAATGCAACCTTTGCCTTATCCTTGAAATAATCATATAATGCAGTCGCACGCTCGAAATCCAGGCTGTCGCTGAACAAAAGTGTCTTTGTCCTTGGATTGATTCCCAGACTGTTGTAGTGGGCTATCATCTTGTCTCCCCACTCGTACGGATCTCCGCTATCATGACGCACTCCCGAAAAAAGTGTCGCATAGGTGAGCTGAAAATCACGCAGAAAGCAGTCTGTTGTTATGGTGTCAGTAAGCGCAATACCGTTTAATATACCATACTCCTTAACCCATGCATCGAGTGCGTACCAGTTTGAATATGCCGGATTATGCTTGTGATTGCCCTGTCCTGTACACATAATCCACTCATGAGCCATTGTTCCAACCGGCTTTAAATTGAATTTCTTCGCAAGATATACGTTTGATGTACCAATAAAGTGTGAATCTGCTGGCAGCTCAACCTCTGCGATTGCCTTTACAGCCATCTCCTGCGCCTCAGCAGACAGACGGCGTCTTAGTCCAAATTCACTGAAATCGCTAAGCCTGTAGGTATCCTCCTCGAGCAGACGCACCTTCTCATCAAGCCTGCGCTTAAACTGCTTAAGCAGCACATCATAATCATATGCCATACGGAAGTACACTTCATTTACAATAGCAAGCACCGGAATCTCATACATCGTAGTATTGAGCCACGTGCCGGCTGCATCGATTGCCAGCCCACACGGTGCATCTGTTGTGATGGTAAACTCCTCATATCTTGGCTGCCAGAGTCTTAAAAAATCAACATATGTACCTTTTATCCAGGTGATGTTATCAAGATATTCAAGTTCCTCCTCCGTAAAACGAAGCTGACAGAAGGCCTGCACCTGTTCCTTTATCTCCTCGACCATCTCATCTGTAAAATGCACGTCTTTATTTCGGCACTTAAAGGTCCATGTCGTTTTATAGCTTGTGAACTGATGGAAAATCGTCTGTCCCATGCTGAATTTATACATATCAGTCTCAAGAAGGCTGTTTATTATTTGTGGCAATCTCATCTGTTTTATGTCCTCTTTTCTTTCAAACCATTTACTACCGGTAATTTTAGTCTTGATTTTACCACTGCGACTATCAAATATCAAGCAGACGCACATGTTTAATTATCTTCAATTTATTTTCTTTTCCGTCAACATATTCACTGGTTCCAAAATAAAAACTCCCATGAAAGCCACTAACCGTGACCTCCATGGAAGCTTAATTGTTTATATTGCAGAGATAATAACCCAATAAATATATAAGATATTGTAATTATTCAGTTATGAATTATTTAAAGTATTTCACACCGCTCTCGAATATCTTCATATCCTGCTCGCCGTATATATTGATTGCTACAGACTCGCCGCGGCGCTCTGAGTGAGCCATCTTGCCGAGGATTCTTCCGTCAGGGGATGTGATACCCTCGATAGACATATATGAGCCGTTTACGTTCCACTCCTCATCCATTGATACATTTCCGTCCAAGTCAACATACTGTGTGGCAACCTGTCCGTTTTCAAAGAGCTTATCAAGCCACTCCTTCGGTGCTACGAAACGTCCCTCGCCATGTGATGCCGGATTGCAGTAGGTCTGACCAAGCTTAGCCTGTGCAAGCCATGGGCTCTTGTTTGAAACAACCTTTGTATATACCATCTTTGAGATGTGGCGGTTGATTGTATTGTATGTGAGTGTAGGTGACTGTGCATCCTGCTGTCTGATTTCTCCATATGGTACAAGTCCAAGCTTGATAAGTGCCTGGAAACCGTTACAGATACCAAGTGCAAGTCCGTCCCTCTCCTTGATGAGCTTTTCAACAGCCTCTGTCATCTTTGCATTTCTAAATGCTGTTGCAAAAAGAATTTAGCTGATCCCTCAGGCTCATCTCCTGCTGAGAATCCGCCAGGGAACATGATAATCTGTGATTTGTCAATTGCCTTTACAAACTCATCAACCGAATCACGGATATCCTCTGCTGTGAGGTTCTTGAATACCTTGACTATTGTGTCAGCGCCTGCTCTTTCAAATGCCTTAGCACTATCGTACTCACAGTTTGTTCCAGGGAATACCGGAATAAATACTGTAGGCTTAGCCACTTTATTCTTGCATACATAGATATTCTTTGCATCGTAAAGACCGCTATTTACCTTGCTTGTATCGTCTGTTGCCTTTGTATGGAAAACGCCCTCAAGCTTTGCTGTCCATACCTTGACAGCCTCCTCAACAGGAAGCACCATATCGTCACACTCGATAGTCTGCTTATCGTTTACATAGCCGACTACAGAGGCTGCATCTGAAATACCTGCTGCATCAATTACCTCTCTGACCTTTGAAAGTGCATCAACAGGAACCTCAGCTACGATATTACCAAAGCCCGGTGCAAAGAGTGTATCGCTTGTCACCTCATCCTCGATTGTTACACCAAGCTTGTTACCAAATGCCATCTTTGATACTGCTGCTGCGAGTCCTTTTCCGTCAAGTGCATATGCTGAAACAATTGCGCCATCCTGGATAAGATTTCTGATTGCTGTATAAAGTGTCATAACCTGATCATATTTTGGAAGATCAAACTCATCCTTATCTATTGTAAATAGAACAAGCTGGTTGCCCTCCTTCTTGAGCTCAGGTGTGATGATATCCTTTTCCTTTGCCACATCCACTGCAAATGATACGAGTGTAGGCGGTACATCAATATCATTGAAGGTACCTGACATGGAATCCTTTCCACCGATTGAAGGAAGTCCGAAGCCAATCTGGGCATCATATGCTCCGAGGAGTGCTGCAAACGGCTGGCTCCAGCGCTTTGGATCCTCATTCATTCTGCGGAAGTACTCCTGATATGTCATACGGATTTTGCTGTAATCTCCGCCTGCTGCAACGATTCTTGAGATAGACTCAAGCACTGCATATATAGATCCGTGGTATGGGCTCCATGATGAAAGATATGGGTCAAAGCCGTAAGCCATCATTGTTACTGTATCGCATTTGCCCTTTAATACAGGAAGCTTTGCAACCATTGACTGTGTCTCTGTGAGCTGGTAACGTCCACCATATGGCATATATACACTGCCTGCTCCGATAGAGCCGTCGAACATCTCAACAAGTCCCTTCTGTGAGCATACGTTAAGGTCTTCAAGCTCTGCCTCCCAGGCACCCTTCATATCTCCTGCCTCTACCATCTTGGCTACAGCAGGTGTGCTGATTTTGTCCAGATAATTGTCACTCTCGCAAGGCATCTCAACCTCAACATCTGTCTCCTGATGAGCTCCGTTTGTATCAAGGAATGCACGAGAGATATTTACTACCTCTTTGCCCCTCCACTCAAGCACAAGTCTTGGATCCTCTGTAACTACCGCAACCTCTGTTGCCTCGAGATTCCTCCTTTGCGTATGCAAGGAACTGCTCAACATCAGAAGGCGCAACTACAACTGCCATACGCTCCTGTGACTCTGAATAGCAATCTCTGTTCCGTCAAGACCTGCGTATTTCTTTGGCACCTTGTCAAGCTCTATGCGAAGTCCGTCAGCAAGCTCTCCGATAGCAACAGAAACTCCGCCGGCACCGAAATCGTTACATTTCTTGATGATATGGCTGACCTCTTCTCTTCTGAAAAGTCTCTGAAGCTTTCTCTCTGTAGGTGCATTACCCTTTTGTACCTCAGCTCCGCATACTGATGTAGACTTTGTATTGTGTGCCTTTGATGAACCTGTAGCACCACCGATTCCGTCACGTCCTGTGCGTCCTCCGAGGAGAATGATTTTATCTCCCGGATCTGAGTTAAGTCTCTGGACAGCACGTCTTGGAGCCGCACCCATAACTGCACCGATCTCCATACGCTTTGCAACATAATTTGGATGGTAAACCTCCTTGACATAGCCTGTTGCAAGTCCGATCTGGTTACCATATGAGCTGTATCCGTGAGCTGCCTCTCTGACAAGCTTCTTCTGTGGAAGTTTTCCTTCAATTGTCTGTGAAACCGGTACTGTAGGATCTGCTGCACCTGTTACACGCATTGCCTGATATACATATGTACGTCCTGAGAGAGGATCTCGGATTGCTCCGCCAAGGCATGTAGCAGCGCCACCAAAAGGCTCAATCTCTGTAGGATGGTTGTGTGTCTCGTTCTTGAAGTTTACAAGCCACTCCTCTGTCTTTCCGTCCACCTCAACAGGTACCACGATAGAGCATGCGTTGATCTCATCAGACTCTTCCTGATCATCAAGCTTGCCCTCTGCCTTTAATCTCTTCATGGCAAGAAGTGCAAGATCCATCAGGCAGACAAATTTGTCATTTCTGTCCTTGTAGATATTTGAAAATGTATTGAGATAATCCTTGTAGGTATTTTCAATCGGTGTGCGGTAGAAGCCATCGTCAAACTTGACATTCTTAAGCTCTGTAGAGAATGTTGTATGACGGCAGTGATCTGACCAGTATGTATCGAGCACACGGATTTCTGTCATTGAAGGATCGCGCTTTTCCTCATTCTTAAAATAATTCTGGATATGAAGAAAATCCTTAAATGTCATGGCAAGGTTCAATGATAAATAAAGCTCCTTCAGCTTGTCCTCTGCCATATCCTTGAAACCGTCAAATATGATGACATCAGCAGGATCATCAAACTCCTGCACAAGTGTCTTTGGCTTTTCCATGCCGATAGCACGCGAATCAACAGGGTTGATGCAGTGCTTCTTAATAGCAGCAAACTGCTCATCTGTGATAGCACCCTCAATCACATATGTGATAGCACTTCTGATAATCGGCTCCTCATTCTCATTGAGAAGCTTCACACACTGCTCGGCTGAATCTGCTCTCTGGTCAAACTGTCCCGGTAAAACTCTACAGTAAATACTTTTGCATCACCATAGTCAAATGTCTCCTCATAGATATCATCAACAGGCGGCTCTGAGAAAACTGTATACAAGGCTTTCTTGTATGTCTCCTCTGATATATTTTCCACATCATATCTGATTAATACACGTACTGCCTCCACAGTTGTGATTCCCAGATAATGCTTAATCTCATGCTTTAATTCCTTTGCCTTTACCGCAAAGTCAGGTTTTTTCTCTACATATACACGACGTACGTTACTCATATGTTCTCCTTTCAATTCGAGAGTATGTAACCAATTATTCGTTACCGTCCGGCTTTTTGCACAATCGGACTTTAAAACTATGGTTGTAGTATAACACTTTAGTTATGATAAGTATAATTAATATATTTAATTTGTTTTATAAGTTGCGTTAATTATAGTTTTCTTATATAATGATATAAAGGTCAAAAGGTATTTTGCCCCTCATTGATAAAAACAGATGCAAATAACCATATTTATACGGAGGATAACAAAATGGATATAAATTATGAGCTTTACAAGGTCTTTTACTACGTGGCAACGTCCCTAAGCTTCTCTGAAGCCAGCAAGAAGCTGTTTATTTCACAGTCCGCGGTAAGCCAGTCTATTAAGACTCTCGAAAAGAAGCTGGGACAAACTCTTTTCATCAGGAGCACAAAGAAGGTACAGCTCACCGCAGCCGGTGCCCTGCTTTTAAAGCACATTGAGCCTGCCATGAATCTTATTGCCCGCGGTGAAAGCCAGCTTTTAGACTCAGGCACACTTGGACTTGGCCAGCTTCACATCGGCGCAAGCGATACCATATGCCGTTATCTGCTGGTTCCTTACTTAAAGCAGTTCCATCAGAGGTTCCCGAATGTGCCTATCAAGGTCACAAATGCCACATCTATCCAGTGTGTGGAGCTTTTGGAGCAAAGGAAGGTTGACCTGATTGTCACGAATTTTCCAAACTCGCACCTCAATCACTCATACAGACAGAAAACCATATGCAACTTTTCCGATGTTTTTGTGGCAAATCCCAATTATTTCAAGCTTCGCAAGCAGGAGATAGCTTTTTCCGAGCTCAATAAATATCCTATCATGATGCTCGACCGAAACAGCACCACCAGTGAATTCCTGCATAATCTGTTTTTACAGCACCAGCTTGACCTGATTCCGGAAATTGAGCTAAGCAGTAACGATCTGCTCATAGACCTGGCCAAAATCGGACTGGGTATAGCATTCGTGCCTGACTACTGCATCAACCATGAGAATAAGGAGCTTTTCGTGCTGAAGACAAAAGAAAAGATGCCTCCACGCCAGATTGTTGTGTCCGTAAACACTACAATGCCCGTGTCAGCATCCACTGAGGAATTTTTAAATCTGCTCCCAGAAGTCGGCAACTAGTTTTCCGACATTTGCTATATTGCATGGCTTTCTGTCACTCCACTCGCGTGGATAGAGCAAATCATATTCTCTCTGCCAGAATCTCTCATCTAATAGCAAAATGACACCTGTGTCCTCCGTCGTCCTGATTACTCTTCCGGCCGCCTGGAGGACTTTATTTATGCCCGGATACCTGAAAGCATAGTCAGCCACAGCCGTTTTCGGCATCGTAATAATCCTTTAATATAGTTCTCTCATTGCTGATCTGCGGAAGTCCCGTTCCGACAACAATAGCACCTATCAGTCTGTCGTTTTTCAAATCAATGCCCTCACCGAATATGCCTCCCATGATACCAAATGCCACAAGTGTTCTGTCCGATTCCTCACTAAACCTGTCCAGAAATTCCTCCCTCTCAGCCTCTGACATATTATTTTTCTGCAGCATAAGCTCTGTTTCGTCTGCATATTTTTCACAGTAAATATCTGCCACATCATTCATCATCTTATATGACGGAAAGAAAACCATATAATTTCCAGTCTTTTGCGTGACAACAGCATTAATATACCCTGCAATGCGCTCATACTCACTCCTTGAGCGCCTCGTGTACCTCGTACTCACATCGGTTGCCATCGCAAGCAGCCTCTTTTTGCTGTCAAACGTGCTGTCAGCATATATGGCATAGTTGTCTTTTTTTGTACTTAGCAGGCTCTTGTAATAGTTTACAGGCAAAAATGTCGCCGAAAAAAACACAGCTGACTTGCCCTTATCCAGCCTCTTTTGTATATTAAGCGATGGGTCCACACAAAAAAGCTTTAGCATGAACCTGCCATCAGCCTCAAGCTCGGAATACATCACGTAGTGCTCATCCACAAGATCGTAAATGTTCAGGAAATTGCGAAGCTCAAAATAAAAATCCATAACATCCTTTTTCCCCGGAAACTCATTAGCCTTCTGCAAAAACTCATCCAGAAGTGTCATAAGCCTCATAAAGGAAAATACCATATTACCAAACGTATCATATACCGTGTAATTCTCACACTCACGCTTCATCCCAAGCAGTATCTTATTGCACTTTTCAAGCGCTTTCTCAATGGAACGGCTGTGCTCCTTCATAATGCGCTTCACAGTAAGGAAATCCTCCTTATAAATCTGAGCGCTATACATCTGCCTGCTTCTTTCGACCATATTGTGAGCCTCATCAATGAGAAAAATATAATCTCCCTTTATCCCTTCCTGAAAAAATCTCTTAAGATAAACATTCGGATCAAACACATAGTTGTAATCGCAGATGACATTATCACACCAGCTAGCCGTATCAAGACAAAGCTCAAACGGACAAACGGTATACCTATCCGCCTGTAATAAAATATCATCCCTCTCAATCATTTCACATCTGTGAAGCAGGTCAAAAACCGCATCATTTACTCTGTCAAAATGCCCCTTTGCATACGGACAGGTTACCGGATTGCATTCCATCTCATCACACGGACATAGCTTTTCCTTTGCCGTTATCTGAATAGTTTTTGCCCTGTAACCATTTTTTTCAAGCAGCGCAAACGTTTCCTTTGCGACTGTTGCGGTGATTGTCTTCGCTGTCAGGTAAAAGATTCTGTCTGCCAGCTCCTCACCAACCGCCTTCACTGCCGGAAAAATAGTAGAGATAGTCTTTCCCACACCGGTCGGAGCCTGCATAAAAAGAAGCTTCTGACGCATAATTGTCCTGTAGACATCCGAAACAAGCTTTTTCTGCCCCGGTCTGTACTCATATGGAAAATCGAGTTCTTTGATTGAAGCCTGTCTTTGATTTTTCATTTCACACTGAAACGTTGCCCATTTGCCATACTCTTCCATCAGGTCATCAAACCATTTTTTTATCTCTTCAAATGAGAACTCCTCGCGAAAATACTTAGTCTGCTCCGTTTCCAGATTGCAGTAGGTCATCTGAATGCCTATCGTTTCCATATTATTTTGCAGAGCAAAAATATATGCATAGCACATAGCCTGCGCACGGTGCACAAAAACCGGCTTTTCAAACAGCTCAACCTTTCTGTACATTCCCTTAATCTCATCGACAAAACACTTTCCATCCTCCGTAAAGATGCCATCTGCCCTGCCCTCGACAGTCAGCTCATACAAATCACCTTCAACAACAAGTGAAAGCGGCACCTCTGCCTGATACTCCTTCCATGCTGCCCTGGATTTTCCTGTGAATGCGTGTTCCCTCCATCATGGCATCGGCACTCATGGCTCTGGATGACCGGTTGTCTATGTCACCCTCCCTGAAAATAAATTCCACAAGGTTTCTGACCGAAATATGTAATTGTGTTTTCTTTTCACTATAGTTATTTCCAGCTTCTGTCATGTACTCTCCCTGCATATTCCGGATTATGTTACCGGTTTTGTGTTCCGGCAATATTTTCAGTCTAACTCCAGACATTTTTAATACACTGAACATAAAAAAAGGGAGAGCTCCAAGAAGAAACTCTCCCAAAGAACCTTATTCAATTGTATTACGCTACAGTGAATTTATCAACCACATTATCAAATGCCTGGTCATCGCCCATATAGCAGACCTTAAAGTCATTGTTTGTACCAATTCCAATCACTCCAAGAAGTGATTTCGCATCAATAAGAATCTGTCTATATTTGAGATCAATGTCAAAATCGCACTTAGAAGCAGCCCCAACAAATTCCTGAACATCATCCAATGTGTTAAGTCTGATTACTGTTTCCTTATTGTACATAGTTAACACCACCTTTATAATCTAAAACATAGTGCTTTCGCACATGTCAATCAATTGTTGCGCCTATTATAACATCTGATATTCATTTGTCAAAAAAATCATAATCCGTCATTTTCCGTCAATTCATGTCATTTATTTTAATAAATAACTTTTGCGTAACCGATTTTTCACTATATTTTCATACATGTTTTTTCAAAAAAACAATATAACTGTGAAATTCTTATAAAAATGGTACGATATTTAATTAATTTAAATTCATTTTTTACAATTTTTCATTTATAAAACTTTATTCTCGTAATTCTTTAACGCATCTATATATATTTCACCGAGCTTGCTAAGCTTCGTGCCCTTGTGCTTGATATAGCCTATATGCATTTTTTTTCACTTTCCTTAAGTGGAATTGCCGCATAGTCATCACCGTTTAAATCCTCAGAAATAATACCTGAGCACAGTGTAAATCCGTTGAGCCCCACCATGAGATTGAGCATTGTGGCTCTGTCATCAGCCTTTATGACACGCTTGTACTCATACGTGCTCATCATCTCCTCAGCATAATAAAAGGAATTGTTCACGCCCTGTTCAAAGGTCAGACATGGGTACTCCTGCAAATCATCAAGTGTAATCTCTTTTTGGCCGGCAAGCGGATGTTTTTTCCAGAGATACACATATGTATTGCATGTGAAGAGCTCTTTAAACTCGATGTCACATTCCTTAAAAAGCTTTCTTAAAACCTTTTCATTGAAATCACTTAAATAAAGAACTCCAATCTCACTCTTTAAGTTCTTTACGTTGTCTATTACCTCTTTCGTCTTTGTCTCGTGGACAGCAAACTCGTACTCATCCATGCCCACCTCTTTAGCAAGCTGTACAAAGGCCTTTACTGCAAATGAATAGTGCTGCATGGAAACCGAGAATTTCTTTTTGGACTCCACATTCAGATACCGGTTCTCAAGCAGATGATACTGCTCCACAACCTGTTTGGCGTATCCTAAAAACTCCTCGCCCTCCGCTGTGACTGTAATTCCACGGTTATTTCTCATGAATACCGTGATTCCAAGCTCCTCCTCCACCTCTCGTACTGTGGCGGACAGATTTGGCTGTGAAACAAAAAGCTTCTTTGCCGCCTCATTCATGGAATTGGATTCTGCAATTGTAAGTACCTGTCTGAGTTGTTGAAGTGTCATTTTCTCTCCTATTGTGAACTGACGGTTTTTAGCAGAATGTGTAACTATTCAGCGCCCAGGCATCTTCGTAAAAACCGCACAATTGTAATATATTAAATAAAATTGTGTATAAACGATGCCCTGTGTATCGGTGATGGTCCTATCTCCTTTAGTGCCTTGATATGCTCTGCCGAGCCATAGCCCTTGTTTGATGCAAATCCATAGCCGGGATATATTCTATCATACTCAACCATCATCCGATCCCTTGTGACCTTAGCCACAATACTGGCTGCCCCTATTGATATGCTTTTTGGCATCTCCCTTTATAATCGGAACCTGCTTTATATCCACCCCCGGGATTGTGACTGCATCGTTAAGTGTCAAATCCGGTACCGGATCAAGCTTTCCGATTGCCTGTCTCATCGCCTCATATGTAGCCTGCAATATATTTATCTCATCTATCCGCTCGTGCGATGCCATACCTATTCCTACAGAAACCGCCTTTTCCATTATGACATCATAAAGCTCATCGCGCTTTGCAGCCGTAAGCTTCTTTGAATCATTGATATATAAAATATCACAGTCCTTTGGCAGAATAACCGCACATGCCACAACCGGACCTGCAAGCGGTCCGCGTCCCACCTCATCTATGCCGCAAATATGAGCATATGATGCATACTCGCGCTCATATTTCTTGAGAGCTTCTGTGCGGATAAGCTCCTTCTCATACTTGTCCAGACGCTTTTTTGCACTATCTACAAGCTTAATCACTCCGCCCCTTTCATCTGAGCCGTATGCCTCAATGAACTGTGCAAGCTGTGAATCTGTGATGCTTTTCAGTTGTTCCTTAATATCGCCTATTTTTTCTGCTGACATATCCTTGTCCTATCGTCTATTCTTCAGAATATTTCTTCTTAACTTTTCTTCATAATTATTCTTCGCAACTATTTTTCGTAACTATTATCCTATTATTTTTCCGGTCTCTCAAGAGTGATATTGCCAAGCTTACCGCTTCTGAAATCATCTATGATGAGTGCAGCCGCCTTGCTGTAATCAGGCTCTCCTCCCTTTGAAAGGCATTTTCTGTTGACAGCGACAGCACTTATAAGCTCTATGATATCATTTTCCTCGCTTACCTCGTATCTTTGTGCCAAAAGCCCCGGATACTCTGCTTTTAGAAACTTTACAAGCTCCACGGCAAGCTCATCAACATTTAAAATCTCATCCTTTATCGAACCGATGAGCGCAAGTCTAAGTCCCACTGTCTGATCTTCAAATTTCGGCCACAGTATGCCCGGGGTATCGAGCAGCTCAACACTTTTATTGAGCCTGATCCACTGCTTGCCCTTTGTCACGCCCGGCTTGTTTCCTGTCTTGGCACAGGCTTTTCCGGCGTATGAGTTGATAAATGTGGACTTTCCGACGTTTGGAATACCCACCACCATAGCTCTTACCGGTCTGTTTTTGATACCACGCTTTCGGTCTCTTTCAATCTTTTCCTTGCAGGCCTCCATCACGATATCTGTGATGTTCTTCATGCCTGACTTGCTTCTAGCATCAAGACTGACTACAAAAAAGCCCTTTTCCTTGAAAAATGCACTCCACTCCCTGGTGCGCTCCTTGTCGGCCAGATCTGCCTTGTTCATAAGAATGAGCCTGTATTTGTTTTTTCCAAGCTCATCAATGTCCGGATTACGGCTGGATAGCGGAATTCTTGCATCCACAAGCTCTATAACCAGATCTATTAATTTAATGTCCTCCTGCATCTGACGCTTTGCCTTGGTCATATGCCCAGGGTACCACTGAAAATTCATAATTCACCTGTCCTTTATCTATATATGTTATAACTATTGCTACTTGATGGTTCCAAAGCTTCCAAGGCCTGAAAATCTAAACCATGCCTTGCCGATAATATAGTCTCTCTTTACATTGCCAATATTGGCATAGCGGCTGTCCTCACTGTTGTTTCGATTGTCTCCAAGTACAAAATACTCGTCCTTTTCTAGCTCTATAGGATCTGAGGCAAGCCCTGCATCCTCCATTGAGGCAACGTCTGTTGATTCCTTGTACAGCTCATCATTCACGTACAGTGCGCCGTCTTTTATCTGAACAGTATCTCCCGGCACCGCTACCACTCTCCTGACATAATAATGCGACTTATTATTTCCGTTTGGCAGAAATACTATCACATCTCCTGCCTTTGGCTTTGACATGATATATGCAAACCTGTTCACAAGAATATTATCATCGTTCTCCAATGTCTGCTCCATAGCCTGGCCCACCACATTTGTACGTATACCGAAAAATGACACCAGCACATATGCCAGGCCTATCACTACAATCAGCTCCACTACCCACGAAACAATTTCCTTGAACAATGGCAGATTAAATTTTCTTCTTTGCCTTCTAAAGCTAAGTCCTGCTCGTCTTCTGGACATCTTACACCTCTTGCTAACTAATATTTTATTGCGTAATCTTAATTATATATTGTTTTCATGTTTGTTGCAAGCTGTAACCCTGAAAACTAAAAAGACCATTCTCATACGATTGCTCGCAGAAAATGGTCTCTTTCGCGTAAAAATATTATTTTACAAGCTCTTTAACCTTAGCAGCTTTTCCGATACGGTCTCTTAAGTAGTAAAGCTTAGCACGACGTACTTTACCTTTACGTACAATCTCAACCTTCTCTACGTTTGGTGAGTGGAGTGGCCATGTCTTCTCAACACCTACACCGTTAGAAAGCTTTCTAACTGTGAATGTTGTACGGTTTGATCCGTTCTGCTTTTTGATTACTGTTCCCTCGAATACCTGGATACGCTCACGGTTACCCTCTTTGATTTTTCCGTATACCTTTACAGTATCTCCTACAGAAAACTCAGGTGCCTCGGCCTTTAACTGCTCGTTCTCGATGCTTTTAATAATTTCACTTGCGTTCATTTTGTGACCTCCTAATTATTTTGACGTTCTTAATGCTACTACTATTTTCACAACAGAGGACCATCTCTTTTATTCACAACATTGGTACTTTACCACAGATTCATGGGATTTGCAAGTATTTTTTACTATCTTCTGCCTACCTTATGCATTATTTTTAGTCATCCAGTATACGGATGATTTTGAAAAATGCAATCCCATACTCTCCTGCAGCTTCATAGATGCCTCATTGCCCACGATTATCTGTCCATATGGTATCCATCCGTTTTCCAGTGCCCTGTTGAAAGCATATGTTTCAAGTGCTGTGGCAAGCTTTTGATGCCTGTACTGCAGCTTTACATAGAGCATGCCTATGCTGCCCTCCTCATGGATTCCGATAATTCCCGCGAGGGTATTAATGGTATCATCAGCAGTATTATCACTCAAAAAAGCGCCATAGACTGTCCCTGCCTCTATCCTGTCTACGATATAGTCCGGATTGTCAAAACCCGGGTACATTGGCGCAGCCTCCTGTATATCAGCTGCATCCAGCTTTCTTATAATTAAGCCATTTGGCATCGGCTTTCCATCCGGTCTGTACAGTCCGCTGACAGATAGCTTTTCTTTGTTTGTATACACCGCCTGTCTGCACTCTACAGTCTCATTAAAGCCATTTGCTGTAAAGAGCTCAACATATCTTTGCTGGTGAAGCACTATGCCATTTGTGATCTGATCTGTAACGGTTTTTGGAATATGCTGACTGCTGTATTTATCAACAGGCTTTGTGTCATCTTCCGGTGCCAAATCAATAAGCTTCGACTCGCCCTCATCCGGTCTTGTATGAAAGCATACATTTGAGACCATGTCCCGAAGCAGATATTCTCCATCTGCCTCAAACAGTATCTCGGCGCAGCCCCTGTTTATAAGCTCTATCATATCAATATGAAGCAGTTTATTTTTCATAAGAAACTCTCTGCATTTATCAAGTCTTTTAAACCCGGCATACAAATCCGGTCTGCGCTCCTTTGTGCGCTCAATAGACTTTTCAAGGCGCCATGCATCTATCTTTTTCTGATTGCCTGACATGAGTACCTCAGGCACCTTTTTGTCATGCCACTCAACAGGACGTGAATACTGAGGGTATTCAAGCAGATTGCCATGAAACGACTCTGTCTCTGCCGAAATGTCATTGTGCAGCACCCCAGGAACCAGACGTGAAATTGCATCTATCATTACCATCGACGGCAGTTCTCCGCCTGTTAGAACATAGTCACCGATAGAGACATAATCCGTTACCGTCTCCTCCAGCACGCGCTCGTCAATACCTTCATAGTGCCCACATAGAAAAATGAGGTCATCACACTTTGCAAATTCTGCTGCCATCTGCTGGTTGAACACGCGGCCCTGTGGAGTAACATAAATCAGACGCGCATTGTGATTTTTTATTTCTTCTGCTGTATTTTTATATGCTGTATTTTCATATAATATATTTTCATCGGAGATATTTTTCTCTGAATTATCACCTGAATGGACCTGATTACATTTATTGATCTGACTCACCACACTGCTCACAGCCTGATACACCGGCTCTGCCTGCATAAGCATCCCTGCACCGCCACCATATGTGTAATCATCAACCTTATTGTGCTTATTGTGCGCAAAATCCCTGATATTTACCGTATTGAGTGATATAATATTCTGTTTTAAAGCTCTGCCTGTGATACTCTCTGACAGTCCCTGTTCTATCATCTGTGGGAATAAGGTCAGCACATGAAATCTCATTTCCTATATCTCCTATATCATCCTGTTTTACAGTTTTACGATTTAAAATGTATGATTTTGTTCAATTTTATATCTCATTTTACGGTTTTTGCAGTTTGAGATATAGCTATCTCAAACCTGCCAGCAGATGCACCTTCATCGTGCCATTTTCCACATCAACGTCCAGTATACAATCCTTTATTGCCGGAATCAGCAAATCATTTGCACCGGCTTTCTTAACAACGTACACATCGTTGGCACCGGTCTGGAGTACATCATCTATGACTCCAAGCTCCTCTCCCTCGTCTGATGTGACGGAAAGCCCGATAAGATCAGCTATAAAGTACTCGTTTTCCTCAAGCGGCACCGCATTTTCCCTTGTCACAAAAAGAGGTGCCTTTTTATATTTTTCTACATCATTTATGTCATCTATGCCCTTAAATTTCAAGATAACCTGGTTCTTGAAAAATTTGACAGAAGTTATTTCCAAATCCCTGCGCTCTTTGCCATTATCCAGAATGACATTTTTAAGCTTTTTAAAACGGGCAGCATCGTCAGTGGTTGGGAACACCTTTACCTCACCGCGAATGCCGTGTGTGCTCGTAATTACACCTACCTGTAGTAAATCTTCCATTCTCTGTCTCCTGATATTAATATAAATCATAACTATTCAGCCCACGCACATTCTCAAAACCATACAATACCGGTTCTGAATAGTTACTATAAATTATAAAAAAACAGGCATCTCATAAGAGATGCCTTTATGTTACTGTACTATCTCAACAATAACCTTTTTGTCTTCTTTAGAGGCTGCGGCCTTAACAACTGAACGAATAGCCTTAGCAATACGTCCCTGCTTGCCGATCACTTTGCCCATGTCAGACTGTGCAACACGTAATTCCAAAACAATTGCTTTCTCGTTTTCGGTCTCAGTTACATTAACCTCATCCGGATAATCAACTAAAGATTTTGCAATTACTTCAACTAATTCTTTCATTACGCCACCTCTTTATCCTATTTCTCGATACCAGCACTCTTGAAGATTCTAGCTACTGTCTCAGTTGGCTGTGCGCCGTTTGATAACCATTTCTTAGCTAATTCCTCATTTACATGATACTCGCTAGGATCCTTAGTTGGATCGTATGTTCCGATCTCCTCGATGCATCTTCCATCTCTTGGTGATCTAGAGTCTGCAACTACGATTCTATAGAAAGGAGCTTTCTTCTGTCCCATTCTTCTTAATCTGATCTTTACTGCCATTTTGTTTCACCTCCTCATAGGTTTATTAAATAATATATATCAAAAGTAAAATAAATACTTTTGTTAACAAAACATGAAATTCTTTAATGAAATCCATTAAAACGGAAGTCCTTTGAATAAGCCTCCAAGACCACCGCCTCCACGGCGTCCCTTCTTGCCGCCCATCATACCGGGCATCTGCTTCATGAACTTCTTTGTCTGCTCAAACTGCTTTACAAGTCTGTTGACCTCTGATACATCCACGCCTGCTCCTCTTGCAATACGAGCCTTGCGGCTTGGATTAAGAAGCTTTGGATTTCGTCTTTCCTCAGGTGTCATGGAATAGATGATTGCCTCTGTGCGGGCCATGCCCTTTTCAGCTTCATCTGTATCAATATCCGGCATCTTGCCTCCACCGATACCCATGCCCGGCATCATGCCCATCACGCTTGAAAGACCGCCCATCTTCTTCATCTGACTCATCGAATCAAGGTACATCTCAAAATCAAACTCATTTTTGCGCATCTTCTGCTCAAGCTTCTTGGCCTGTTCCTCATCAATGTTCTCCTGCGCCTTCTCAATCATGGAAAGCACATCGCCCATGCCGAGGATTCTTGAAGCCATACGCTCCGGATAGAACTGCTCAAGGTCTGAAAGCTTCTCGCCCATACCTGCGTATAGTATCGGCTTTCCTGTAACGGCTCTGATTGAAAGTGCCGCTCCACCTCTGGTGTCACCATCAAGCTTTGTGATGACAACTCCGTCAATTCCTATCTTTTCATCAAAGGTACCTGCTACATTTACCGCATCCTGACCTGTCATGGCATCTACCACGAGGATGGTCTGGAAAACATCAGTAGCTTCTTTTATCTCAATAAGCTCTGCCATCATATCCTCATCAATGTGAAGACGTCCGGCAGTATCGATGATAACAACATTGAAATCGTTTTTCTTGGCGTGCTCCACAGCAGCCTTTGCGATGTCAGCAGGCTTGTTTTTATCACCCATTGAGAAAACCTCAACGCCCTGCTTCTCACCATTTATCTTTAACTGCTCAATCGCAGCCGGACGATATACATCACAGGCTACAAGCAGTGATTTCTTGCCCTTGCTCTTAAGCTTTCCGGCAATTTTTGCTGTGGTGGTTGTCTTACCGGCTCCCTGAAGACCTACCATCATGATAACGGTAAGCTCCTTGCCCGGCCTGAAAGCAATCTCTGTTGTCTCAGAGCCCATAAGCTTAATCATCTCTTCGTTTACGATTTTGATGACCATCTGTCCGGGATTGAGACCATTCATGACATCCTGTCCGATTGCTCTCTCCTGAACACTCTTTGTGAACTGCTTAACAACCTTGAAGTTAACATCGGCCTCAAGGAGTGCCATCTTAACCTCTTTAAGAGCAGCCTTTACATCATCCTCAGTAAGCTTTCCCTTGCTGCGGAGATTTTTGAAAACGTTCTGCAGTTTTTCTGATAAACTGTCAAATGCCATATTACAGCTCCTCTAATATCTGATTCGAAATAGCTTCGATTTCATTCATTAATAGCTCATTATGTGATTTCTTAAAATCATTTGTCAGCTCATGAATCCTTCGTATGTCACTCTTTATGGACATGAACTTTTCAACAAGATGCAGCTTTGCCTCATAGTCAAGCAGCTTCTTATTGCATCTCTTAATCAGATCGGCAACACCCTGACGGGAAATCCCCTCCTCGGATGCAATCTCACCGAGTGACAAATCATTGAAGACAAAATCCTCATATACCTGACGCTGATGCTCATTCAAAAGCTCACCGTAGAAATCATATAAATATGCCTGTTCAAGTTTTTCTTCCATATCAAGTATCCTCTTTTTCCCTCGAACCTATGGTAGAATAACACATAGTTTGCCCGGTGTCAAGTAAAAATACTTGATACTTTTATTTTTATATCATAGTGCGTACAATTCTTGGCTTATAGCCCTTCTTCTCGAGCGCAGCAATAATCTGCTCCTTGTGCTCTGTACCAAAACACTCAAGCGTGATGCGAAGCTCGACAGCCGCACTTCTGTTTGTAGTGACAAACTGGTTATGCTCCAGCTTGATTACATTGCCCTGTACATCGGCAAGAGTCTGCGCAACCTTGGCAAGCTCGCCCGGTTTGTCAGGCAGAAGCACTGAAACAGTAAAGATCCTGTCTCTGAAAATAAGGCCCTGCTGTACAACTGATGACATGGTAATGACATCCATGTTGCCGCCACTTAGGATAGAAACCACTCTCTTGTCCTTTACTCCGAGATGCTTAAGCGCAGCTACAGTCAGAAGACCTGAGTTTTCGACTATCATCTTGTGATTCTCAACCATGTCAAGGAAGGCCACGATAAGCTCGTCATCCTCCACTGTGATAATATCATCAAGATTTTTCTTTATGTATGGGAAAATATTTGAGCCCGGTGTCTTTACCGCTGTTCCGTCTGCAATAGTATTTACGCTTGGTAAAGTGGTCACTTTTCCATTCTTAAATGACTCCTGCATACAATTGGCGCCGGCCGGCTCCACTCCGATAACCTTAATCTTTGGATTTAATAGCTTTGCAAGTGTGGATACACCTGTTGCCAGTCCTCCGCCTCCGATTGGAACGAGGATGTATTCAACAAGAGGAAGCTCCTTGAATATCTCCATAGCAATAGTTCCCTGTCCTGTTGCGACAGCTAAATCATCAAACGGATGGATAAATGTATAGCCCTCTTTCTCTGCAAGCTCATATGCCTTGGCACATGCCTCATCATACACATCTCCGTAAAGCACTACCTCAGCACCGTAGCTCTTTGTACGGTTTACCTTGATAAGAGGTGTGGTGGTAGGCATCACGATGACCGCCTTGCAGCCATAGCACTTTGCAGCATACGCAACACCCTGCGCATGGTTTCCTGCAGATGCTGTGATGAGTCCCTTTGCCCTCTCCTCATCTGTGAGTGTGCTTATCTTGTAGTACGCCCCTCTGACCTTGTAAGCTCCGGTAAACTGCATATTTTCAGGCTTCAGATATACTTTATTGCCTGTCTGGTCACTTAAAAAGTCACTGTAAATGAGCTTTGTCTCAAGGGTGACCTCCTTGACCTTCTCACTTGCTTCTTCAAATTTATCTAATGTCAGCATATTTGTTCTCCCTTTCATTTCTTCGGTATAACTATTCATACCCACCCACACATTATTCGCAAAAATGCATTGTTCTCAGTGGTTCTGAATAGTTATTTTTCATTATATTATACCAAAAATTCCGTACAGATATATATAAACTGATATATCAGATTATTATAAACAATATAACTTATACGCTCAAAGATATTCTCAAATTATTCCGTTTTGGTGTCAAACAATGCATTCACGAACTCGTCCGAATCAAATTTCTGCAAATCATCGATAGTCTCACCGACTCCGATATACTTGACCGGCACTGAAAGCTCCGACTGTATCGCTACAGCGATACCGCCCTTTGCCGTACCATCCATCTTAGTAAGCACGATGCCCGAAATCTTTGCCACATCAGAAAACTCTCTCGCCTGAACAAGTGCATTCTGGCCTGTAGTCGCATCAAGCACGACGAGTGTCTCTCTGTATGCATCCGGATACTCACTCTCCAGGATTTTATTAATCTTTCCGAGCTCATTCATCAGATTCTTTTTGTTGTGGAGTCTTCCGGCTGTATCCACGAGAAGCACATCTGCGTTTCTGGCCTTTGAAGCTGCAACTGCATCATATACAACAGCTCCCGGGTCAGCACCCTCGGCACCGCCAATCATATCAACTCCAGCGCGGTTTGCCCATTCCTTCAGCTGGTCTCCTGCTGCTGCCCTGAAGGTATCGGCACCTGCAATAACTACCTTCTTGCCCTGTTCCTTGAGCTTTCCTGCAAGCTTTCCGACAGTGGTAGTCTTTCCTACTCCGTTGACACCGATTACAAGCACAACAGATTTTTCATTTTCAAATCTGTAGGCGGTCTCCTCCACCTTCATCTGCTCCTTGATGCTCTCAATCAAGAGTTCCTTGCACTCTGCCGGCTCCTTGATGTGCTGCTCCTTCACCTTCCTCTGCAGATCCTCGATGATACTCTCTGTAGCTCTCACCCCGAGATCTCCCATGATGAGAATCTCCTCAAGCTCCTCATAAAAATCATCATCTATATGCGAAAATCCACTGAAAAGTGAATCTATGCCTGAAACGATGTTGTCTCTGGTCTTTGTCAGTCCTGAAACGAGTCTCTTAAAAAAGCCCGGCTTCTTTTCTTTTTCTTCCATTTTAACTCTCCATAAATAAAATTTTACTGTGTCAGATCATTCTCTATCAGATTCACTGAAACGAGTGTTGAAACACCCTTTTCCTGCATCGTGATACCATATAGTCTGTCCGCAGCCGCCATTGTACCACGTCTGTGTGTGATAACGATAAACTGTGTGTTCTTTGTAAGCTTGTTCAGATAATTTGCATAGCGCGAAACGTTTGAGTCATCAAGCGCCGCCTCAATCTCATCAAGCAGACAAAACGGTGATGGCTTAAGTGCCTGAATGGCAAACAAAAGTGCAATAGCAGTGAGCGCCTTTTCTCCACCGGACATCTGCATCATATTCTGAAGCTTCTTTCCTGGCGGCTGTGCGACGATTCTTATGCCGCACTCCAGTATATCCTCATCCTCCACAAGCTCCAGGGAACCATGTCCACCACCAAAAAGCTGCTTAAAGGACTTGTCAAACTCTCTCTGAATCTCGGCAAACTTCTCTGTAAACTGCTTTCTCATACCACTGTCAAGCTCATCAATGATGCCAACCAGAGTCTTTTCAGCCTCGATAAGGTCATCATGCTGTCCCTTTAAGAACTCATAACGCGTTGAAATCTCCCTGTATTCCTCAATAGCGTTGACATTTACATCGCCGAGGCGTCTGATTTCGTCCTTTATGCCTGCAATCAGCTTCTTTAATGAAGGCAGGTCATCATATGCATCATTTCTAAGCTCTGAAGCCGCATGCGGAGTAAGCTCATACTCATCCCACATGTAGTTGGTCTGAGTCTCTGAAGCCTCCTTAAGCTTCTCTCTCTGGCTGTTCAGTCTGAAAAGCTCCTTATCCAGATCAGCCTGTTTCTTTGAAACTTCCTCCTGCTTTGCAAAAAAGCCTCTGTAATTTTCAGACATCTTTTCCTTTTTGGCAATGCTCTCCCTAAGCTCCTCGTCAAGCTTAGAATTGTTGTCCTTTGATGCCAGAATGGTCTGTGTGATTGCATCAATATCAGCCTGCTTCTTTTTAATATCATCCTTTGCAGCAGCTGCACCTTCCACAAGGCTTTCCTTCTGCTCATCAAATTTCTCTATCTCTGAATTGATACGATTGATATTTTCTATAGCAAACTCTGCCGTCTTTGTAATATTTGCAAGCTCAAGTGAAATGGCAGCGGCCTTGTGTGAAGCCTCCTGCTCAAGTACTCCCTGCTTCTCAAGTATCTCACTGTATGAGCTGTTTTCCTTCTCAAGCTGCTCCTCACGCTGCTTTGACGCCTCAAGCTGCGCTGCAATATCCTTCTTGCCCTGATTTATCTCTTCGAGCTGTTTTTCAATCTCAGCATTTTCTGTGCTCAGATCCTCGTAGACATTCGCACTCTCCTTCTTTTGCTGGTCTGCCCTGTCAACAGAAATCTGTGCTGTGTTCTGCTCAATATACTTCTCCTGCAGCAAGGTCTTTGTGGCTGCTATATCCTCCTCGCCAAGCGCAATAGCAGTCGCAATATCATCCTTTCTGGCTCTAAGCTCTTTAAGCTTTGTCTTAGTCTGATCAACTCTCTTTTCAAGCTCCTCAATCTCACGATTTCTCGCAAGCAGATTGGATGAATTTTTAAACGCACCACCGGACATAGAGCCTCCCGGTGCCAGATACTCGCCCTCGACAGTCACAATATGGAGTGAATAGTGATTTTTCTTTGCAAGCGCAATGGCATTGTCAATTGTGTCCACCACAATCACTCTGCCGAGCAGGTATGCAACAACCTCATCAAACTTCGGATCACACTTCACCAGCTTATTTGCAATGCCAAGCACACCCTTTTCGCCGAGTGCCGCCTCATTTTTTGTATTTCTGTTTGCGCGCACACTAGTAAGAGGTAAAAACGTAGCCCGTCCAAAATGATTGGTCTTTAAAAAGCCTATCATCTTTTTGGCTGTGGCCTCATCCTCAGTGACAATATTCTGGATATTACCGCTTAAGGCTGTCTCTATCGCTATCTCATAGCGCTTATCCACTGGATAAGATCTGAAACCACTCCGAGAAGCCCCGGATTTTTAGCCTTCTGCTCCATAACACGCTTGATGCTGTTGCCATAGCCATCATAGCGCTCGGCAATGTTTTTAAGTGACTCAAGCCTGGAAACAGACTTATGATACTCTGTGGAAGCATCCTCCATCAGGCGGGCATTCTCTCTAGACTTATCTCTCCACTCCCTGGCCTTTGCCAAAAGAGCCGACTCCTTTTCCTTTAAACCGGCTATCTCTTCATTGACAGCATTAAGCTTCTTATTAGCCTCATCCAATATATCATCAAGCCCTGCTTCCCTTGTCTTTCTATCTAAAAGACGCTTGGTAAGCTCTGCCTTTCTGATATTAATCTGCTCAAGCATAGTGGCAAAACGCTGCTGCCTTGACTGGATACTGCCTCGCTCCTGAAGCAGGGCGATAAGCTCATTCTTGCCCTTTTCCAGTCCGTCATTGCAGCGGTTGACCTCTGCAAGTACAGCCTCATGCTCGTTTACCGCAAGAAGCTCGTTCTGCTTCATCTGCTCTATATCAGCTTCCAGTGCAGCCTTTTTGTCATCATACTCTTTCCTGCTTTTAAGACGCTGCGCCTTTTCCTTTTCGATAGCTAAAAGACGCGACTGCAAATGCTCATCCGTCATTTCGGCCGTGTGAATCTGCTCCTTTAAAAGCTCTATCTGATTCTCAAGCTTCTGTCTGGTGGATGAAGTGCTCGTGATGCTCTCACGAAGAGACTCGATACGCTCATCCATCTGCTGCATATCGTTCCCAAGCCTCTCATACTCTGCCTTGATGCTCTCGTATGTGGCGTTGGTCTCCTTTAGCTCGTCATCCGCAATAGCGTATTTCTCATCAGCTGACTTAAGCTCGGTCTCAATGCGCGCTGATTCAAGCAAAAACATGTTGACATCGTAGTTCTTCAGCTCTTCTCTCTTTTTAAGATATGTATGAGCCTTCTCGGACTGTCTCTGTAACGGACCTACCTGTCTCTCAAGCTCTGTCAGGATATCATTGACACGCACAAGGTTCTCTCGCTCATTATCGAGCTTCTTTTGTGCTGTAAGCTTTCTCTTTTTAAACTTCACAATGCCGGCAGCCTCATCAAACAGCTCTCGCCTCTCCTCCGGCTTTCCACTTAAAATCCTGTCAATCTGGCCCTGTCCAATGATGGAATAGCCCTCTTTACCGATACCGGTATCATAGAAAAGCTCCGAAACCTCCTTGAGTCTGCACGGATTGCCATTGATTAGATACTCACTCTCCCCTGAGCGGTAAACACGTCTGGCAACCGTAACCTCATTGAAATCAATCGCAAGCGAATGGTCTGAATTGTCAAGTGTGATTGCGACATACGCGTATCCAAGCGGCTTCCTGTTCTCTGTACCTGCAAAAATAACATCCTGCATGCTGGCACCACGAAGCTGCTTTGCGCTCTGCTCACCGAGCACCCATCTGACCGCATCGGCGACATTACTCTTTCCACTGCCGTTTGGCCCTACAATACCTGTGATGCCGTTGTGGAACTCAAAAACAATTTTGTTGGCAAAGGACTTAAAGCCCTGTACTTCCAAACTCTTTAAATACATTAAAAACTCCTATTCCCTGTTTCTGTACAAAAGAAGTGCCTGATATGCAGCCTGCTGCTCCGCCGCCTTCTTTGTATGGCCTTCTCCCTCGCTGACACGCTCGCCGTCCACAAGCACCGCAACTGTAAACTGCTTGTCATGGTCCGGACCGCTCTCATCAATAAGTTCATAGGAAAGCTGCTCGTGTCTGCCCTGTATAAGCTCCTGAAGGATAGTCTTGCTATCATAAAAGAGCTGCTTATTCTCAATATCAGTCATGATAAACCTAAGCACAAACTCCTTTGCATTAGTAAAACCACCATCTAAATAAATTGCTCCAATCACTGCCTCAAGTGCATCAGAAAGAATCGATTTTCTCTTTCTGCCACCTGTATGATCCTCGCCCCTGCCAAGACGTAAGTACTTTCCAAGGTCAAGTGGCTTTGTACAAAGTGCAAGAGTCGGCTCACAAACAATGCTTGCGCGCAGCTTGGTAAGCTCACCCTCAGGCTTTTGCGGATAATTGATAAACAAAAATTCACTTGAAACTATTTCCAAAACAGCATCGCCCAAAAACTCCAGACGTTCGTTATCAGAATGCTTTTTCATGTGCTTTTCATTGGCATACGAGCTGTGTGTCAGCGCCTGCTCAAGCAGATGTCTGTTCTTGAACGTATAGCCTATTTTGCTTTGAAATTCATTTAAATCTGCCATAATTTCTCCTCTATTTCTATATCTATCCATTTACATGTTCCGTGAGTATAACGAAAAGCCCTCATAATAAAGGGCTTTTCATTAGTTAAACATACTACTGCTCGCTTACAGCTTTTTTAATCTGCTCAACAGCATCGCCTACAGTGACGATTTTCTCTGCTTCCTCATTAGGAATCTCGATATCGAACTCTTCCTCGATACCCATGATAATCTGGAATACATCCAGAGAGTCAGCGCCAAGATCATCAATGAATGTTGACTCCATAGTAACCTCGGTCTCGTCCACGTTAAGTACCTCGACAATAATGTCTCTAAGCTTCTCAAATTCCATTTTTAATACCTCTCATTTCTGTTTATAGTGACCAATCATACAGCAATACTGCTATCTAATCAGCCGGCTTATTAATAATATATTCTTTAATTTTATCATTAATCTCTTTTTCCTTAAATGTAACACATTGGAAAACAGAGTTAGTGATTTCCTTTGCCTTGGAGCTGCCGTGGGTCTTTACCACAAGACCATTCAATCCTAAAAGCGGTGCTCCGCCGTACTCGGTCGCATCAAATGACTTTAGCGTATTCTTAAGAGCCGGAAGTGCAAGTGCAGCTCCTACCTTGCTCTTTAGTGTGCTCATGAGACCCTTCTTTATGACTCCGATAAGTGTGGAGCTGAGACCCTCGTAGAGCTTTAATATAACATTGCCCGTGAAAGCCTCGCAGACTATAACATCGGCATCTCCCTTTGGAATATCCCTTGCCTCAATGCTTCCGACAAAATTGATATCTGTGCACTCTCGAAGAAGCGGCATGGTCTCCTTTATCAGAGCATTACCTTTCTCCTCCTCTGCACCGATATTGACCAGTGCAACCTTTGGATTCTTCACGCCGACAACATGCTCCATATAGATAGAGCCCATCTTGGCAAACTGTACCAGATGCTCAGCTCTGGCATCCACATTGGCTCCACAGTCTATGAGCAGAGATACGCCCCTCTCAGTCGGAATAAGCGGTGCCAAAGGCGGCCTTTGTATGCCCTTTATCCTGCCGACTATTACCTGTCCTCCGACAAGTACAGCACCTGAACTTCCCGCCGAAACAAATGCATCAGCCTCTTTATTCTTGACCATATTCATGCCAACAACGATTGATGACTGCTTCTTTCGTCTGATTGCCATAACCGGTGGCTCTGCCATCTCTATAACCTCAGGCGCATCTACTATCTCTATCTGCTCCTTAGGATATGTATACAAAGAAAGCTCCCTCTCTACCGGTACCTTCTGTCCTACAAGAAATATCTTTATATCATTTCTTTTGTTAACCGCATCTACCGCACCCTTTACTACCTCTGCGGGTGCATTGTCGCCACCCATTGCATCGAGTGCGACCCTTGTTGTACTTTGCATTGTGACCTCCCTGTGCCTGCTAAAAAGCAAACTACTAATTGATTAAATAAAATATACTATAATCATAGGTATAAATCAATAACCAATTCACTACTCTATATGGCTTCCATCATTCTCCCGGACTCATTGAAATAACCTTGCCACAGTTCCATAAATCAGCAGTGCGCTTTGCTGCATCAAGTCTGTCATCGTCTGACTTAAAATCAATATTCACAGAGTGGCATCCGCACTCAAGGCATGTCACATAATATGAGCTGCCGCAGTCCTCCTCGAGAATCCCGGCACCGCCACAGAGCGGGCACTCATAGATTTCAACTAAATCGTCTATATTATTCATGATAGTTTGCTTCCTTCTTTCTTTAATATCTAAATATCCTCTCAGTATAATAACATCGTTAAGGTATATACACAAGTAAAAATATACTAATCTGAACAAAATAACCATAACAAAAGAGACTGCATATCATCTCTGATATACAGTCTCCATAAATTGATTATACAATTTATTTTTTTCTTACAAGCATTCTCACTCCAACTATTACCATAACTATAGCAAAGCAGAATATAGCAACCATCAGAAACAGCCTGTTATCATCACCTGTCTTAAGTACAGGCTTTGCTGTCACACCTGCATTATTTGTATTGCTGACATTATTATTCTGTCCGGCTGTATCTCCCTTTGACTCCGGATCCTTGTCTTGATCCTTAACTGTCTCCTTATCTACATCTGAGTATGTGACTGCGTATGTAGAGAATTTATCAGTCTCGAATGTCAATACGCCTGCCGAAGCATCCCACTTCGATGGAATAATCTCAGGCTTGCCATCGTGGACTCTGATTACCTGATATGTACGCACCTTTGATGAATCCTTCAGTAAAAGCTCATCAGCAAGCTTTACATTCACAGAAAACTTAGTAGAGGTCTGTGGAATAAGCTCCTTATCTGTGATAATATTACCATCCTTGTCTGTCACTGTAAGAAGAACAGAAAGATCAAGAAACATGCCCAGCTGCTCATCTTTCACCATCACAGAAGCTATGAGCTTCTTTATCTTTATCTGTTACTGTCTTTGAGGCATCTGCCATATTAAGTCTGATATCAGCCTTTCCTCCAGCCTCGACTGCCTGCTTCTGCTCATCGTTTAGTACAGTATCTTTGAGCTTCTTCTCATCTACAGACACATCTGCCTTCATATCTCCTACAGATATCTGCGGGTTATACTCAATTATTCCTGTATCCTTATTTTCCGGCTTATCCGGAGTAACCGGCTTATCCGGAGTAACTGGTTTATCAGGTGTAACTGGTTTATCAGGTGTAACTGGTTTGTCCGGTGTAACTGGTTTATCAGGTGTAACCGGTTTGTCCGGAGTAACCGGCTTGTCCGGCTCACTTGGAGTAGGCGCCGGAAGCTTTGCAATCACTTTATCAAATGTAACACTATCACTAGCATTATTGCACTTAATACTAATTACGGCTGTTGCTCTTCCAGTATCTGCCGTTGTGGCAGCTGTTATAGTGAGCTCTCCTACCGTAACAACAGGCTCTGTGATACCTGCATTTTTCAAAGCATCATCTACAGCTTTCTGAATATTGGCCTGAGTAAGCTCATTTGTCTCATCCACCGCACTTATAGCAGCTTCAACAACCACCTTTGCCTCAGCCACCTTCTCTGCATCGGTCTTTGGCAGCTTAGCAATCGTCTTATCGAGATTCACAGTATCCGTTGCTGTACCACAGCTTAATGATATAACAGCTTTCACACTGCCATCAGCCTTTGATGTGGCAGCCTGCTTCTTAAAATCTCCAACCTGTGCTGTAACATCCGTGATACCTGCATTCTTCAAGGCATCATTTATCGCACTCTGTACATTCTCCTTGGTGAGGTCATTAGATGCTTCAATCTCAGCTATAGCTGTAGAAACAACAGCCTTTGCCTCAGCTACCTTCTCTGCATCGGTCTTTGACAGCTTCGCAATTGTCTTATTAAATGTAACTGTATCTCTCACATCACCGCATGTAATCACAACACTTGCAGACACGCTTCCCTCAGAAGTAGAAGTTGCATCCTTCTTAGAAAATTCACCAACCGTAACAGTCACATCGATAACACCTGTAGAAGCAGCCGCTGCATCTGCAATCTTTTTGATAGCATCCTGTGAAATACTGTTACTGCCATCTGTTTTTACAAACTCAGACTCAACAGCTTTCTTAACCAAAGCCACCTTCTGTGCATCGGTCTTCTCAGGCTCCACAACAGGATTCTGTGTCCAATGTGCATAAAGAATCTGATCAGCGGTCAGCTCAACTGTAGATGAAGCGGAAATCTGTACTCCACCATCTGCAGCTGTAAACCATCCTGAGAATGTATATCCCTCTCTCTCCGGAGTCGGAAGCTCGCCATATGCGGCACCGGCAGTGACCTCTTTAGTTGCCGTAGAAACAGTGCCTCCGTTTGCATCAAATGTGACTGTATACTTCTGTTCAGCCGGTGTCTCATTTTTATTGTTTGTAGTAAAAGCCTTGATACGATAATTATATGTTGAAACAGCATATCTACCATATCCATAGTAGAAGCTCACCTTATCCTTAGAATTATCACTGGCAATAGTCTCATATGTAGTAGTGGATGTATCATGAATATTCTGAGCCTCTGAATATGACATCTCACATTCCAGAGCCTTCGTACCATTTGTGCACAGTACAACAGAATAAGAACTGCCAGGCTTCAAAATTATCTTATCATCCAATGGCAAAGTGTAATAGCCTGCATACTCTGTATTGCCGTCCAATGTAGCACTAAGTGTTCCGCTTTCCGGCTTTGAGGTATCTGTCAGATCTGTATACACCTTTACCGTATAGTGCACATTGGCATTCTGCATAAATGAAAGTGAAACAGCCTTCAGTGTCTCGGATGTCACACCATCCTTCTGAGGTACAGTATACACATTGGCACACTGGTCATAATACTGATCAATGCCTGTCTGCAGTGAACCATCATACTGATAATTATTGTCATAATTATCAGCTGTATCATAATCAAACACCCACGCAGTATCCCTGAGTGATTTTGTCTCATATGACATCCAGAAATAACCCATATAATCGGATCCCCAACTGTTTCTCACAAGCCAGGCTCCGTTGCTCTGTGGTTTAGTACTTCCAGAAAAATTATCCTTGGAATAATTATCATCCCATCCAACTATCATAATAGCATGATTGCCACCAGCCCCAACTGTTGCAGAGCTGTCAAAATATGAATTATTTATATGATTCTCACCATTATAATAATGAGTATACAAAGCACCTACAGCACCATACTTCTGTATCATCTTCTTTACATCATCACTCTGTGACTTGATATTGATGCGGTATGCATTCTGCAGATGCGCTACATCCTTGCTGTACGCATATGAATCATCCAGACCATTCTGCAGCACACTTGAAGCATTGGAATATGGAACATCCGCTTCTGATGCTGCACCACTCCACTGAGTGAGTCTGCGCATAGCCATCTCATAATTGCCACCATGCATCAGATAATTCTCAGATGCCCTGTCATTGTAGTATCTGGTATAGTCACCACTTAGCCCTCCAAGAGGATCTGATGCTGAATTGTATGTAAAAGCAGCAAGCTGCAGCTCGCTCAAATCAATGCTCTTAGTGGCTTCGCCCTTATTTATCAGGCCAAACTCAGCCAAGCCCATAGATGAAAAAGCCCAGCATGTACCATATGGATTCTGATCTCTGACAACAGGATAATGATCTTTCAGATACGCTATAGCATCATCCCCCGTATCAGGATATGATGAGCGTACAGTCGAGTACATATCAATCTGTGGCTCATAAACCGGAGCATTCTCATCCAGCTTGCTCTCAATATACCCGCCTGTCATACCTGCATCTGCTCCACCTGTCACATCACCTGATGCCGGTCCAGCCCATACATAGCTGAATGTAGATGTGGCAAGTAAAAATGCACAAGTCAAAAGTGCTGTAATTTTCTTTCCCTTCATTTGTTCATCCTTTCATTAGTAATTATATTTAGTACCTTGTAACCATAATAACATAGTCATATCACTGTGTGCAACAACTTATTTCTAAACTGTTCACCATGCAACGCTTCCTGCAAAAAGCAACGCCGTAAGCCCTGTAAATATGCTCTCCATGGAAATACGAAGACAGCCTGTGAGTACGGCAAACTGTAAAAACTCATTGGTCTTGAGCGCCTGCCCGAAAAGACCTCTGATGAGAGAAACCATCTCCTTGTAATACCCATTCTGAAAAGCCTTGTCCAGTGGTACATCATACTCGTCAATGAACATAACTACCTTCTGTCCATAATGCTTATACAATAACTGTGAAAGCATTCGTATACTGTCTTCAATATTATCCTCATTGCCCTGAAGCATCTTCACAAATTGAGCCCTATCCTCATCCGTCAAACACCTGTATAAGCTATAGTCACAACATGGACTCCAACTTGTATTCTTTATAATGATGGAGATTCCTATTCGATTATTCTGGGGCTATCTTAATCACCGATTCGGACACTATACTAAGGCTTTCCTCAATTGTCCGTTTCTGAATTCTTGATTTGAAATTACTCTACCATACCAGTTGTTACAATCTGCATAAGTTGCTTTATTTTACCCCCCCCACCAGATAATATACAGTATAAACAGAAATAATTTTTGCATCTGTAAAAAACGTTAAAAGAACCAAATCAACATTTTGATGGATTAACTTTGCAATTGATAAAAAAGCAACCGCACCCCGTTGTTCTATTCCTGTGTTATCTGGTTCACATTTATTAGTTAAAAGAACTGGCAACTGAGATGAAGTGCACAGTTATATTCTATGGGAATTTATTAAGGCATATTAGTGGGGTTCGTGTGAAAAGATTTTCAGGAATTGAAGAATGGCTAGATTTGGTTAAAAATGCCGAGTTAGTGATTACAAACTCTTATCATGGGTTATCTTTCGCAATTAATTTTCATAAGAAATTTTCGGTGTATTGGTTGACAAATTCTCCTCAGAGTAATACGAGAATAAAGAGTTTGTTATCTCAAATAGATGTACAGGATTATGAAGAAGGAATGATTTGCAATCCAAAATGGGAAAAGGTTGAACAGAATTTGGATAAGCTCCTCTCTGTCAGAACCTATTACAAAAATGCTGGCTTCGTAGATTAATATATTCTGCGAAAGCGTTTTGCATTTCCCGTTCTTAATACAACTAAAGAGAGACCGAACTGATGTCCGGTCTCTCTTAATTCTCATACTACTTAGTATTAGTCCTGAGGAATGATTTCTTTTTTGTTGTATGATCCGCAGTTCTTGCAAACTCTGTGTGGCATCATAAGCTCTCCACATTTGCTGCATTTTACTAAAGTAGGAGCAGACATTTTCCAGTTTGCTCTTCTCTTATCTCTTCTTCCCTTAGAAGATTTATTCTTTGGACAAATTGACATTTGTTTACACCTCCTTAAACTTGTTAAATATATCCTGGAACGCTGCCATTCTTGGATCCGGTACAAAACTATCGCAACTGCAGGTGCCTTTATTCAAGTTCATCCCGCAGACTTTACAAATACCTTTGCAATCGTCTTTGCACAGAACTCTCATTGGCCAGTTCACCAGAATTTCGGCGTAGACAAGTTTATCTACATCGAGTTCAAACCCAATCAGGTAGTCAGTTTCCTCCATCTCTTCATCGACTAATGCTCCGTCTGTGATTTTCAGAGTCTTGTCAATGTCAAAATGCATGTTTGTTGGAACTTCTTCCAAGCATCGGCTGCACGGTATCGCTATGTCTATATCTACTGTTCCCGTGATGTGCACTGCTGCATTCTCCACGTTTGAGATATGAAGTGATATCGGCTGCTTTTTCAGAATAGGATAATCTCCTAAACGCGACTCAAATGATGTGAGCGTAAGCTCTGTCTCAATTGTTGCCTCTTTATTTATAGATTTTACAATGGTTGATATATCAATCATAGTTCTCTCCTATTCACACCTAACCAATTATACATATTGGAGTGGTGTTTGTCAACAAAATTTTATAATTTATCCACAACTTTTTGCTTTTTATTAGCCAACAAGCTTTACTGTCTCACGGCAGATTGCAAGCTCCTCGTTTGTAGGGATGACGCATACCTTTACGCTTGAATCTGCTGTTGAGATAAGTGCCTCCACGCCGCGTGTCTTGTCGTTTGTTACACGGTCAATCTTTATACCAAGGTAACCTAAATATGCCATGATTTTTTCTCTTACAAAGCTTGTGTTCTCGCCGATTCCTGCTGTGAATGCGATAGCATCTACTCCGTTCATTGCTGCTGCATATGCTCCGATGTATTTTGCTACTCTGTAGCTGAATACCTCTACTGCTGCGATGGCACGCTTGTTGCCCTCATTGTAGGCTGCCTCAAGGTCTCTGAAGTCGCTTGATACTCCTGACATGCCGGCTACTCCTGATTTCTTGTTGAGTACGTTCATCACACCATCGATGTCAAGGTTTTCTTTCTTTGCGATAAACTCCATGATTGATGGGTCGATATCACCTGAACGTGTTCCCATTACGAGTCCCTCAAGTGGTGTAAGTCCCATTGATGTATCTACGCATTTACCGTTTAATACTGCGCTGACTGAAGCTCCGTTTCCAAGGTGTGCTACGATAATCTTTGAGTTGTTTAAGTCCATTCCAAGGTAGCTTGCTGCCTCTTTTGATACGAAGCTGTGGCTTGTGCCGTGGAAGCCGTATCTTCTTACCTTGTACTTCTCATAGTACTCATATGGAAGGCCGTAGAGATATGCTTTCTCAGGCATTGTCTGATGGAAGGCTGTATCAAATACTCCTACCATTGGTACATTTGGCATAAGTGCCTGGCATGCTCTGATTCCGATAATATTTGCAGGGTTGTGAAGAGGTGCAAGGTCGTTGCACTCCTCTACCTGTGCGATTACTTCCTCTGTGATGACTACTGAGTCTGAGAATTTTTCTCCGCCATGCACTACACGATGTCCTACTGCATCGATCTCTGCAAGTGACTTTACTGCGCCTGTCTTTGAATTTACAAGTGCATCGAGTACCATCTGGATGGCCTCTTTATGTGTTGGCATAGGTGCCTCTGTGATTTCCTTATCAAGACCCTCTTTCTGATATACAAGTCTGCCATCGATTCCGATTCTCTCGCAGAGTCCTTTTGCAAGTACCTCCTCTGAATCTGAATTGATGAGCTGGTATTTCAGTGATGAACTACCGCAATTAATTACTAATACATTCATTGTTTTGTCTCCTTTGGTTTAAAATTACAATACTATTGTTAGTATAAACTTATTTTTCAAATGCGACAAGGGTGTTTTTGTGGTATTATGGTTTTGAACTCTAAAAAAAACATTATTGATTAAAGGAGCAGCAAAACATGAAGGTCGCAGGTGTGATTACCGAATACAATCCATTCCACAATGGGCACAAATATCAGCTAGAGCAGATTAAAAGGCAGACATCTGCTGATTATATCGTCGTAGTAATGAGCGGAGATTTCGTGCAAAGAGGTGAGCCTGCCATCATTGACAAATACGAGCGCACACGCATGGCGCTTTTGAGCGGTGCCGACCTGGTGCTTGAGCTTCCATCGGTCTTTGCCACTGCTTCTGCCGAGTTTTTTGCCGGTGGCGGAGTCAGTGTACTCAAAAACACAGGTGTGGTGGACATGCTGTGCTATGGTGTGGAGTCTGTGGACCATGAACTTACAAAGCTTGTGGCTGGCGTGCTTAAGAATCCGCCTTCTGAGTATTCCACCTCTCTTGCCAGGCTGATTCAGGGCGGGATGAGCTTTCCTGCGGCCAGGAGCAGAGCGCTATGTGAATATTTTCGAGATACCTATGACAACGCTTCCGAGAAAATAGATGCTTTCATAGCTTCACCCAATAATATTCTGGCCATTGAGTATGAGAAGGCTTTGATGGACTATGATATTATGGGATTTCCTATTCAGCGCGTCGGTGAAGGATATCACAGCACTGATTCGACAAGTGAGTTTTCTTCCGCTACGGCTGTACGCGGGGTGATTTCGACCTTAATTGATATAGACAAACACAACACTATTACTAATATGCAGCTTGATAATTCATGGATTTCCACAAAGTTCAGTCAGCTAATGCCATCAGACTGCGCCGATATTCTTGTCAATTGTATTTTAGGCGGTCATATTGTGTTTCCGGATGATATTTCTGAAATGCTTTACTATCGCCTGCTGACCTGGAAGGATAAAGGCTTTGCGCAGTATGCAGACTGTACAAAGAATCTTTCTGCAAAGATAGTTAAAAATATTTATAAATATGAAAGTTTTACGCAGTTTTGTAACTTACTGAAGAGTAAAAATCTGACTTATACGCGTATTTCAAGGGTTCTCACGCATATTTTACTTGGTATTGAGAATAATGATTTTAACATATGTATGGATAATCCTTATCTGCGCATACTCGGTTTCAAAAAATCATCAGGAGAGCTTATGCATCTCCTCAAAAAAAGAGCATCAGCGCCTATTATTACAAAAGTCGCTGATGCTCCGTACGAGCTTATTTCCAAGGATATTTTTGCTGCTGATTTGTATGGCAGGCTGTGTCATTCACAGCAAAATGAATTTACACATGGGGTTGTAATTATTTAATCTACAGCTCCATTATAATTTCTCGCGCCAGACTTTCCTCTATAGGCTTTGCATACACTCCCGGTGCAAACTCAACAGTGGCTCCTATACCTTTTTGGAGCACAAAACGCAGCTTGCCGTCTCTCACCTTTTTGTCGGTGTAGAGCTTTTTAACAAGTGCCTCCCTGTCTATATAGTCAGGTATACGTGTCGGAAGACCGGCTCTCTCATAGAGCTTTATCACGCGCTCTGCCTGCTCCTCTGACATATAGCCAAGCCGTGCTGACATGAGTGCCTGTGCTGCCATTCCGATTGACAGTGCCTCTCCGTGCAGCAGCTTGTAGTCGCTGACTGTCTCGATTGCCCGGCCTACTGTGTGGCCCAGATTTAAGGTTTCGCGAAGTCCCGCCTCTCGCTCATCCTTCATGACCACATTGTACTTGATACGGCAGTTATTTTCTGCGATATACTCACATGCAAATTTCTTGAATGAATATATATCATCCAGATTTTCCTCTATAAATTCAAACATATCCTCGCTTCCTAAGCATGCATGCTTGATGGTCTCTGCCATGCCGCTTGCCATCTGGCGCTGTGGCAATGTTTTCCAGGCAGCTATGTCTATATATACCTTTTGGGGCTGATTGAACAGACCTATGGTGTTGGTAGCAAGAGGTGTATCAATTGCTGTTTTTCCACCTACCGATGCATCTGCCGCCGCTAGAAGGGTGGTTGCATAGTTGATAAACGGCACTCCTCTGCCGTAGGTTCCTGCAATAAAGCCCGATAAGTCGGTTACCACACCTCCACCGACTGCAATAATACAGCAGTCTCTTCTGTACCCCTTTTTAAGCATGGCATCCTCTATCTTTGCCTTTGTCTCACGTGACTTGCTCTTCCCCAGCCGGGAAAACAAACAAATCCACTGAGTATCCCGCATGCTTTATCTTCTCACAGATTGGAAGAGCATAAGGATCACGCACATTTGTATCTGTAATCACTGCAAATTTCTTTATCTTGCCCGCAAGACCATTTTCCAGGTCAGATACAAGGGTGTCTGAGAGGTTGTAGCCTATCTCAATATCATATGTGTCATCTACTACTTTTTTGAGTTCTACATTGAATATGCTCATTTTTTCTCCTGTTATGCTATATTTTTGTTTCTTTTATGTGGGAAACTGCTACAGTATCCCCACAGCCTGCTTGGCGAGCTTATCTGCCTCTTCGTTGCCCTCTACTCCAGAGTGTCCTTTTACCTTCACAAAGGTAAGCTTTATTTTATCCTTAACTGACATGATGTATTCGTGATAAGCTATAGTGCCTGCCTTGTTTCGCTTCCAGGCCCCTGTTGCCCACATCTCTATGCCCATGTAGTCATAGTATATGACCAGTTCCTTAATTCCAAGCTCTATAGCCTTTTTTACGGCAGCCTCCGCGCCCTTTATCTCTCCTGCTACGTTGCGCATTGTGGCCATCTCGGCATCATTATCTGCCCCCTGCAGCACGTATTTTTCATGGTCAGTCACAAGAAAGCCTCCATAGCCATAGGTTTGTGTAACCTTGTTAAAGGAGCCGTCTACAAACGCATACGTACTATTTTCGCCGGATGATTTCATTCCCGTAATGGTTTTCTCTCCGGCAATAATTTTCTCTCCGTTAATAAATTTTTCTGCCTCTTCAATAGTCTTAAAGCTTTTATACACTGCTCCCTGATATCCGTCAACCATTGCTTTGCAATCATTCCAGTTGAAATAGATCCCGGGAACCTTTCCCTTTTTTACCGCATAGTATTTTGATGCCATGCTTTATTTCTCCTATAACACTCTTGACAAAAATTCCTGTAATCTCTCACTCTTTGGTGCGCCAAATACTTCCTCAGGTGTGCCCTCCTCAGCTATGGTACCCTCATTGATGAACATCACTCTGTTGGCCACTTCTCTGGCAAAGCCCATCTCATGTGTCACGACTACCATTGTCATGCCTGCCTCTGCAAGCTCCTTCATTACTGAAAGCACCTCACCTACCATCTCAGGGTCAAGTGCCGATGTAGGCTCATCAAACAGTATGACATCAGGATTCATAGCAAGTGAACGGATAATTGCCACTCTCTGCTTCTGTCCTCCGGAAAGCTGCGCTGGATATGCATCTGCCTTATCGAGAAGACCTATTCTGGTGAGAAGCTCATCCGCCTTCTTTGATGCCTCATCCTTCGTCATCACACCGAGCTTCACCGGTGCGAGCATGATATTTGCTTTTATTGTCATGTTGGCAAACAGATTGAACTGCTGGAAAACCATGCCGATTTTCTGTCTGGTCACATTGATGTCTGTCGACTTGTCCGTCAGGTCTGTTCCTTCAAAAAGGATTTGTCCTGATGTAGGTGTCTCGAGCAGATTGAGGGAGCGTAAAAATGTAGACTTTCCACAGCCTGACGGTCCGATGATGGCAATTACATCACCTCTGTTCACCTCTGTGCTTATGCCCTTTAATACCTCCTGCTCTCCAAAACTCTTGTGCAGGTCTTTTACCTCTAGTATCACGTTATTATCTTTCATTGCTTCTCAGTCTCCTCTCAAGTTTGCTTACTCCGTGGCTTAAAAGCATCACTATAACCAGATAAATAAGGGCTACAGCAATAAGCGGTATAAATGCCTCGTATGTGTTGCTTCGTATGATATCTCCACCCTTTGTCAGATCCATCATACCAATATAACCACTGATTGATGTCTCCTTTAGGAGGCTGATAAACTCATTAAGCAGCGCCGGAAGTATATTTTTGACAGCCTGCGGTATGATAACAAGCTTCATTGTCTGTCTGTAGTTGAGTCCTAAGCTTCGTCCTGCCTCAAACTGTCCTATATCTACAGACATGATTCCTGAACGCACAATCTCTGCCACATATGCAGCTGAGTTGAGGCCGAAAGCAATGACTGCTACAAGTATCTTGTTGGTCACAGATGCAAGCACTACATAGTATATAATAAGAAGCTGTATCATGACAGGTGTTCCCCTGATGATAGTCAGGTATGCCTTGCAAATTCCGTTTAATATGGCAAGACCGCCGTTTCTGTCATGGCTGGTTCTGACTATCGCAATTAAAAATCCCAACACAATACCAAGCATTACGGCAAATATTGTGATAACTATTGTATTGCCAAGACCCTTTACGATATACATGTAACGATTGTCCTTGACAAAGTTGTCATAGAGCTTTTCCTTTATACCGATTGAAGAACCCGACTGGCTGTCTTTTACGATAATCTCCTGCTTTGTGGTGATATATGTATCGGTAAAATCAACATTTTTCTGTCTGTCCTCTGTCACTGTAAAGCCTGCTGCCCCGACATCCACCTTGCCTGATGATACAGCGGCAATGATTGCGTCAAACTGCATATCCTCTACCTGCATATCCATGCCAAGCTCATCGGCTATGGCCTGCATGATATCCATATCAATTCCTGTGACCTTGTTGTCCTCATAGTACTCATATGGCGGGAACTCTGCATTGGTTCCTACCTTAAGTGTACCGTTTGACCTGTCAATGTCCTTCTTCACGTAGGGAGTCTTTCCCACCTGATCTTCAGAGCCGATATAGTTGTCGATGATGCTCTGAACTGTTCCATCCTGCTGCAGCTTTTCAAGCGCAGTGTTTACCTTGTCGCGAAGCTCTGTATTACCCTTTTTCAGGCAGAATGCATAGTCCTCGTTGGTAAACTCCTCGTCCAGTATCTTAAGTCCTTTGTTTTCTTTTACAAAGGCAAGTGCCGGCTGCTCATCAATAACCACGCAGTCAATCTTGCCGACCTTTAATGCCTGGACTGCATCAGCACCCTTGTTGTATCTCTCTACCTTGGTGCCTGAACCGTCGTTCTCATAATCAGATACATAGATATCTCCTGTGGTACCGAGCTGGACACCTATTTTTGCGCCCTCCAGATCGTCCACACAAGCGACCTTTTTGCTGTCGCTTTTGCCGCATGCGCATAAGCCAACAATGAACGTGGCCATTAATGCTGCCATAAGCAAAATCATAATCGGTTTTTTCTTAATGGATTTCATATTATTCCTCATTTCTGTATAAATATTTATTCACAATTATATCATATTAGTTCATAAAATAAAAGAGCCTGATTTTCTCAGACTCTTTTATACCAAATATTTATGCATCATGCTCCATGTTACTTAACTTCTTCGCCTGATCGCCATCGCAGAGCAAATACCTCTTAATACGCATGCACAGTACAGTTACCTCTTAATAGCAATACGCTCGAAACATATGCCTCATACCAACACAGCACGTAACAACTGCCTCCAAAAAGAATACCCCCTCTATTTTCCAGACAAGCCATATACCAAAAACAAGCTTTACTCTCTTTCCAACGATGAATGCTTATAATTACAGCTACAAGCTTGTAGTTTTCATAATAACTAAGCAATCCATCATTTTATTAAATATGAACTACTAATTCATACTCTTTGTTAGAGTATAGCATGTTCAAACCTCTTCTGTCACTAATAAGCCACAGAAAAATTTCTCAATCAAAATTTCTTTACTTATATCAAAGACCACCGATATATGGTATAATAATTAAAGATTATTATTTTTGTATTCTTGGCAATATTGTTTGATATTCCAATTGAAGTAAGTACTGACATTGTTTCCCTGTTAAGTTTAGCGATAGGAGTGATTAGTTTTATGGATATTACAAATTCAATTGGTGGTCTGGGCGTTCTTGGGGTTAGAGCCTTGCATTTGTCAGGAAGAAAAACTCTATTGCATATCAAGAATTCAAACTTAATAATAAGCGCCCTGGGTTCGAGTCCCGAAACCCCATTATTTTCTAAAAGGAGATGACCTTATGTCCAAAAAAGAAATTATTGGCAAATGTGCATTATGTGGCAGGGACAATATGTCATTACAACAAAGCCACATAATCCCTAAATTAGTATACACAAGGACAAAATCCTATGATAATTCACGTTTCCGCAATTTCAACAAATTAAATCAAATCTATCAGGATGGCGAAAAAAAGCCTATGCTTTGCCATGACTGTGAAGAACAATTTAGCAAATATGAGGTAGAATTTACCAAAAAATTTCTTGACAAATATCTTAATTCTAATGATGGCACTCTTCCCACTAAATACAACGGAATTCAAAATTACATTATATCTGTTGCATGGAGAATGCTATATGATGACTTATATATCCTAAATTCATTTGCTGACACCCATATGCGTAGCACATATGAATATTTAGAAAAAAGATTACATAAATATTTGAATCAAATAAGAACTGACAATATTACTGTTGCAGAACCTGTACCATCACCAAAAGCACCTCAATGTTTTGGTGAAATGATTTCAAGCTATGAGAATGCTCTTTTCAACTCTACCCCAGAGTCATTGCAAAATATTGAAACCTACATTTTCACTTTGAAGGATTTAGGCTTTGACCAAAATATTATAACATTATTAGAGCCATTCATTTGGGGGTATTCATGTAATAGCAATGACCAAAAAATCTATGCTGTTTACTCAGCCTACAATGGTTTAATCATTACAACTGTGTTTTGGAATGACAAGGCTCTTTTTGCCACAGATAATCTATTGGATATTCTTAAATTTAGGAAAACCTCCAAAAAGCTAAAAAATTTCCTTATTAATGAGGTAAACTTTGAACTGCAACAAATCACCTCACAATATCCAAACTATCAAGAGTTCATAACTAAAAACAAAGATAAACTTGAAAATAGATACAAGAATTCAAGGAAACTCAGGTAATCATCTGAGTTTTCTTTATATAATAAAAAGAGCCAAGCAACTTCTGCTCAGCCCTTAATAGTTTCAGCATATTATGCAATTGCAATCTTAATTGTAATAGGATTCCAATACTTCTTCTTAAATCGTCTGCCTGCCTCTTCCTGACAAAAACGTTTACACTCTTCCATTGGAATCAGCATACGAGCAACAATATTAAAATTCTTATCACTCTTAAGAGAATCCGCATAATTTTTATCGTAACCTCGAATCTTATACTTAGCGGATGTATCTGTACACTCTCCCGATAAATTCATCACCCAGACAAACTCATCATTACCGTCAACAACTCCACGATAAATGATACGCTCCACAAACATATCTATAACTTCATCACTTACCTTATAGTCTCGTAGATTAATAATTGTATTTAATCTCTGTCTAATATCTTCAATATTAAATACTTTCTTCTGCTGCTTTGCTTTCTCAATCTCAAAATGAGCAATCGAATCCTCAATAGTTGCAATCTCCTCATCAATTTCTACTTTCAACTCTTTATAATCGTTCATATCGTAATCATCTTCCAATGACAATGCCAATAGTTTCTTACGCTTTTTCTTCAATTCCTCTCTCCTAGACTCCAATGTCTGCAAAGAAGTTCCATCTTTCAAAACCTCTTCATCCTGTTTGCAACGTTGTATAATTTCCAAAGCCTGAAGAACAGCCGACTTGCCATTCTTAAACATATATGAAAATACCTGCTTTTCACACAACCAAAGCTTTACATCGCTAACTGCTGGATTATCACATACAACATTATTCTCCTTTAATGCTGCTTCAATTGTGTACTTACTTGCATGGTCAACTTGCCACCTACACTTATAACGATAAGTTGCAGATTTTGTTTCTGTAGCTGTATGTGTATACTGTCTGCTAAGACAATATCCACAGCTACAATATGCCTTGCGTCCAAGAGCATCAGCAGATACTCTCAAACCGCTTTTGCGTCCTTTTATGTTCTCCGAACCTTTAGATGAACGACTCATTCTTCTATCATAAGCCTTCCACCATGTTTCTTCTGACACAATAGGCTCGCAAGAAATCCTAACCAAATTTCCTTTTTCAATCAAATTTCCATTGGCATCTAACACATCCTTAACAGGTTCTATATGAGTCAATACCTTCTTCTTTCTCACAGTATCAATCACTTTACTCTTTTCTGGCAACTGATACCCCATGTATTTGGTATTTGCTAGAATTCTGATTACTTTTGATGGCGTCCATCTCAAGTCCCCCTTATATGTTCTCATATTATTTTCAATGAGATACTTACAAATTGAACTTGATGTCTTTGCAATATCTTTATCATCAGAAGTGTACAAATCAAATATGATCTTAACTACATAACCTTCTACTGGTTCTTGAACAAGAGAATTCTTATTCGGCATACGATTTCCCATATCATCAACTGCTTTTTTTAGACGATATCCAAACATATCACCACCAAGAAGTTGTCCTTTCTTAGCCAACTCCAGCATATGATCTCCAACTCTGCACCCTGTATTCATAGACTCTGCTTGTGCAAGTCCTGCATCAATTGCAAGTCTTAAGATATCAGTATGAGTCATATTATATGTCCAGTACTTCTCTTTTAAGATAATTATTCCAATTCCCAATTCTTGGAAATCATAAATAACATCAAATAATTCTCTTATACTTCGAGCAAGTCTACTTACTGCATCCACAATAAGAATATCAAATTTATACTGGCTTGCCCTATTACACATTAATTGAAATGCAGGTCTATCAACCGCTTTAAGTCCTGACTTACCAAGTTCTTCAAAAATATTATTCTTGTCTAATCTAAAATTATCTTTCTTTGATATTAAATCAAGGACAACATCTCTCTGTACAGCAAATGCTCTCTGCTGTTCCTCTGAATCAGTTGACTCTCTAATCAATGCTGCAACATCAAAGACCTTATCAGAATATTGCATAATATCATCAAAGGATACATTATACATATATTTTTCCTTATCAAGGTTCCTTATCTCATCTTCATTAAATTTACTTCTAATCGACATATGTATTCTCTCCTTTCTTCACCTCAGCCTCTGCTGCTAAATATGTCTTGTTGTTAATTAGATTTTCATTGTTAAGCATTTTCAAAAAGAGCTTAACGAGAATATCTGTATCTACAGACATTGTTACATTATTAGTACCATCCATAATTACAGTACCTCCCTTTCGTAAGATACTGTCCATTCCCCAGCTAAACACAAGGCTTAATAATGCAACAATATCAGCCATAGGCAATGGCATAAGTACCTCCAAAAGGTGTCGTGATGTTAACTCTGACATACCGTTTAGTCAAATCATGTAAAAGAACGGAATCTCATAATAATAAAGACATCTTTACAGAAATGTAATAATACAAACACTTCTGCAAAAATGCCTTCAATACAAGTCTCTTAATTTAATTGTATAATTAGATACCGCCACAAAAATTACAACACCCAGAATCTACATAACAGTTTTCATAGATTATCACCAAACCTTTCCAGTGCCTCCAACAGCTCATCATCCTCCAAGTTAAATAAATCCTTGTCACCTGCACAATCAATCAAAAGCTGTCCCAAACGCAGGTCTGGATGCTCTCTCCATACTTCTTCAAGTTTTCTAATTACTGGTGAAATACGACCACGTTTTCTTGTAGTTTCCCCTGAGCAATTCACATACAACATACACCCATCAAACTCAAAGAAATAACAATCCTGTTTTAAATCTGACTCATACTTATTAACTGCATCATCAAAAATATCGAGGAAAGTCTGTAGTTTTTCATGTGTATTTTTATCATCTGTATAAAAACTTAAAATCTCCTCATCAACAAAATCATCACCCATTTTTACTTTGACTGTTTCCAACTTAATATAGGTAACTCCCTCTTTTTCTAAACCTTTTAAAAGCTCTGCTTTAAAATCTTTGTTAAAGCAGGCACATATACTACCCCGATTAATATAGAAACAAGGAACATGGTAACTCAGCCACATAAAATCATCTCCTCTCTAAGAATAAATGGAATCAAGTCCTCAAATATAGGTAAGGCTTCTTCCTTACCCAATACCTCGACAAACTCTTTATTTATCCAACCACCATAGATACAATAATCAACTATATCTCTTTCACTGCGGATAGTTTCATCAATATCAATAATTAGATAAAATGTCCTCTTTACATCATCTGCAACAGATGGCAGGTCATCAAATAGAAGTCGAGTATCTGGGTTCTTTGTTGAATTGATTTTTGACAACCTGACTGACTTGTCTTTCATAAAGTCAATCAACATAATAGCAAGTCTTCTACTTCTCAGCTTTCTTTTAAAAGTGTTTTTGCAAATATTTTCTTATCACAAATTACACCAGCCTCAAACCATTCTTTGTAAGTTAAGATAACTTCACAACCATCTGGATATTTCATGTCTATTAATTGAGCTATATCTGGCAGGTCTCGTTTCCAGTCATATTCAAACTTACGACAGTAATTAAATAAATCATTACCATAGTCAAAATTAACTGCTTCAAAATCTTTTACTGCAGATAAAATACCATAGACATAATCCTCATCCACACATACTGCAAGCAAGATATCAATATCTAATTTCTTTAAAGCATTGATAACTAAGCGGTCAAGATGCTTTGTATGCGTATAGATACCCTTTTGTGAATTGCTAATTAAAATAAGACCTTCCTGCTCACACCTATTGATATATGTGATAGGAAAAACTCTATCAATATCAGCTCCATTACGAATAGCATATCTATCACCTTCTATGAAACTGCAATTTCTCTTCTTTAGAAAAGCTATAGATGCCTCATCTCGAAAAGGAAATTCTTCATTCCCTACAAGCATTTCAAATCTAGCATACACATCTTCACATACATGGTATGTATCATCACTAAATACACCATATTGTCCCGGGTGGTAAAGAATAACTTTAATCAAGCAAATCAACTCCTTCCATAAAATCACTAAGTAAACTCTTTCCATTGAATGCATCAGGACTAATCAGTCCTTCTGGATGATTTTCTTCAGTTACAAGAGTAACAGTTACTCCATGCCTATAAACTACATTGTCTATAGTTACAGGTCTGCTGCCTATATTGTTTACAACCAATCTCTTAATTGAATCGCTCATATGGTAAGTGTTTACTGAACCGCCAATAAATTCATAATGACGAAAATCAACTATCCCTGAAAGCTGGTATAGATAAGAATCCTTAAACATTCCCATATGACTCTGACTACTTAAGCGATGAACTTTATCTTCATATTTAAAGTGAACATTTAAAATGCCACCAGCTCCTATTTCAATGAATAAATCTCCATTAAAGATTTCCTTCTCTAACCAAACAATAAAAGAACTTTCTTTTTCATGGGCTAATTTTATTGCTTCGTCTACAAAACTTGGAACAACCTTTAAACGCTCCAAATTGTCTTTGGAAAATTCGGCAAACCTATCAGTCCATCTAATGTCCTCGAATGGACAAAGGTATTCACTGCCAGACATTGTATGGAAAATAAAAGCCTTGTTAGGCTCATTAACCTCAACCGTATCAATCATAGATGTAAGAATAGATGAGCAAGCTAAGAATCTTTCGCTATCCTTTACAGGAAAGCCTCCCAACACAAAATTTTCTAAAATTTCTTCAACATGCCATTTTGCTAACTTAGTCATACACAATCACCCCCTATATTTGGAAAATACACAATCGTGTCTAAGCCCAAGGCATCGTAGGATACCCCCTCCAATGAGAAATCAACATCTTCAATACCATTGTCATCCAGATACTTTGTGAGCTTAATAATAAAGTCCATGAATGAATCCTGCTGGCTAACTACTACACCTAAACAAGTTCTGCCAAACATTCCACGACCTGAGTAGTTTTCGTAAATATTATACTTAGGATTTTTTTCCACAAAATTTCTGATACCATCCTCGATACTCATACAGTCACCTCCATCGGATATAATTTTTTCAGCTTATAAAAAGTGGTTTTCTTAATCCCCATCTCTCGCATTGCTTCAACAGCTTTCATATCCCCACTTGCAACCTTCTCCATAACAGCCTCATAATTTTCTGGCTTTCTCACAGTAGGTCTGCCAAACACAACACCCCTATTTTTAGCTGCCTGTATTCCTTCAGACTGGCGTTGATGATTTTTCAGTCTCTCCTCCTCTGCAATAGATGCCATAACCTCAATAAGAATATTGGATACCATTTCCAGTATCCAATCCTGACCATCACACTCCATCAGAGATGTTGGAACATTGAGGATTTTCACTCGGATCTCGTGAGCTTTGAGCCACTCCAATTCTTCTTTTATCATCTGCTTGTTTCTGCCAAGCCTGTCCAGTTCCTTGATAACTAAGGTATCACCTGCTCGAAGCATTGTATTCTTCAAAGCAAGATATCCCACCCTTTCAAAATCCTTACCAGACTGCTTGTCTACAATGATATTTCTCTCCGGAATGCCATACTCAAGCAAAGCTTCAATCTGCCTGTCAGTATTCTGATGTGAAGTGCTGACTCGTGCATAACCAAATTCCATAGTAGCAAGACTCCTTCCATTAAATATTGATTTCCGTTCGTATAAGTCCCTGTAACTGAGCGAACCTCCGCAAATAGCAAATACCACATTTCTGAACCATTTTTTACCCACATATTTGATAGTGCGTAAAAGCATGGTTTTATGAACGCAGTACCTACACCAGTTCAGACCGATATAACCGCCTGTCCAAAATACCACCGCATAATTTGAGCTGTGTGCCACTTTTAAAAGCCTCATCGGAGTATTTGGCATTGAACCATAAAATCGGCTAAATAAGGCAAATACAAGCAAATGAACTTTTTAAGACCTTTCCGAACGGTTGCTGGTACTATAACTCTTTGTGCAAAGCTATTGAAGTGTCTATTTCTGCCAAAAAGTACGCAGGGCATTTGGTGGTTATGTATGATTTCCAAAAGATGAGCTTTTCTCTAAAATAGAGAAGAAAGCCAACCATCACTTTTTGTAACAATTTAATTTTTCAGCCAATAACAGGAATGCCCATAATTCAAGGTTCAGCATTTCAAATTTGCCGTAAAGTGTTACAATTTGCGAAACATCCATCACTTTTTTCAATCAGTTTCATTTTCACAGGCAAGGGCACCAATCACTCTTGTGTCAATATTTCAAAATCTTATGGATACTTTAGAATTTGCTATTAGATAAAGTAGATAAGGAATACAGAACTGGCTTATATATAATATTGATTTATACACAGATACAACTATTTTTATCTCTGCATAGCAGTCTCTTGTTTTTATATGACTGCTATATTTTCACATCTATGCATTTATACATCATTCAATTTTCTTGGGAATTTGGGAAATTACTAAAAGGATTTGTTGATTTGCGATTGTAATAATAATTCATATTGCTATGGAAGAATAGATTGGAACAAAAACTATTATTAAGAGCAATCACCAGTCCTACAGAATATAACATAGACCAGCTCATTATAAAATCAGAATGTATTATTTCATGATAGAATCACTTAACACATAATCAGTACATATAAAATCATGGCAGTCTTGATTCAGACATTTTCAGAATAGCTATGAATAGCATAGCACAAATGATTTTATATAAGATTATATTTATTCGTGATAAGAATGACTCTGTTCAGATATGATTAACTCCAAACCTTCATAAGCAGGAATTAAAACAAATTTATTTCATATTAAAACGCATAAAAAAAACAGCACTGCTAGGTATCTACCCCCCTTATTTTGCGAGACCATCCAAGCATTCAGAACCAATCATAAACGCTTGCCCCTGTGAGCCTGCGTGTGCCATTTGTGGCGAGCGTACAACCATAGACGAGGAAGTTACCAACATGCCAGTACAAAGCCTGTGTGGGCAGATGCCAAAGCCAAGCCACAAACAACAATTCCGAGCAATCATACATACTTATGAAATGCAAAAAGACCAGCAACTCCGAAGAATCACTGGTCTGACTATGCTCATAATATTGATACTCAATTATGCTGTTTTTCGTCTCTTTACAAATACGATTACTCCAATTGCTGCAACTGCCATCACAACATATATTGCGATTGGTGTCATATCACCAGTCTTTGGTGATGTAGCTGAAGTATTTGTAGATGATGCATTCTTATCTGTTGATACAGTAGTATTTCCAGATGATGCATTCTTATCTGATGCAGAAGCATTTCCATCATCAGTCTTTGAATCCTTGTTATCTGGCAGCTTTGGCTCTGTCTTTGTTACAACATAGCTTGAACAATGGTCTTGCTTTACTGTCATATAACCATCAGCATCTACTACGACAGCCTGAACCTCTGCAAAAGTATTGTCAGCATTCATAAGTGAATAATAAAGTGTCTGACCTGCATACTCTGTTCCTACATAGAAGCGGATGTTTGCTGTTGCTGGTAACTTGCCTGAGTAGTTATAGTTAATCTGTGATACAAAATTATCCTTTGTGATATAGGATGGCATTGTATCCGCATATGCATTCACAATTGATGTGGAGAAATCATATTCTGTCTTACCATCTACACTTGCCATCGTACCTTTTGCAAAAGTAAATGTTACATCGTTGTTTGACTTAAACACAACATCTTTTGTAGCATTCTCAGCCAAAATTGAAGCAAATGTATCAGCAGAGATTATCTGTGAATCTCCTAAATCAACTGTATAGCTATCAGATGAAACTGCTGTACCACTCTTAACAGCATTGATATGTAAGGTATTATCAGCATTATTATTATCATCTGAAGTAACTGAAACTGTCCAGTCAGTTACACCATCAGCCATTTTAATATCTACAACAGGTTCCAATCCTGTAACTTTGTAAGTCTCTCCGTCCTTACCCAAAAGATGTATGTCAGCAGTTTCCTTTATTCCCATTGTTACTACTGCTATATCATTTCCTGTTGTATCTTTAAGTGTAACAGTATTAGAGCTTTTTTCAGATAATTTCTTAGCATCATAATAATCACCAAGGATTTTATCAGGGTCTGTTCCAAAAGCACCAAATGTTGGTTCTATCCCAAGAGTTTTGGTATTCGTATAATATTCATCATCAATTGTTACATCAACAAGACCATTACTTATGTAAGCATTTCTGCTTCCCGAAAGGAAAGCGTTTGCACTTCCTCCAACGTAAACATTCGGATATTCGCCTTCATAATCGCCATATTTACATTCTGCTGGAAGATGCATATCAGCGTATCCATTCTGATCTGTAACAACAACAGATTTAAAACTCCATGGATTATCACTTTCTCCCTCAATTACATCAAATGAATTTCCATTGCCCCATTCACTATGTTCCTTTATATAACCAGACCATACAAAATTTTTTAACATAAAACCATCAAACTGTGTTACATCCTGCACAACACTAACTCCCTCTATCGGAGTTCCGTCCTGTCCTTTAGCAGTTAAGTCATACATATATGATACGCTTGTACCAAAAAGAGCACTTCCGCCACCGTTAGTATAATTTTTTGTCTTGCTTAAAGTCAATGTTCCATCTGAATATACAAGATTACATCCCCATCGAGTTGTTCCTGTATGTCCGTCATAAGTATATTTATTATTCTGACTTGTGACATTAATTTCATCACCGCTTATACTGATGATTCCTTCCCATAATTCGTATGAGTCTCCTGAATATATCTTGATTTCATCACCATTACTGAATGTTACATTAACTGCTCCATCCTTTGACAGTGGATACATTGTATCATTCACCTTGATATTTAATGCTTTCCACGTTCCAAATTCTCTTGAGCCTTCACTGTATATCCAGGCTTCACTTGCAACAGATACAGGTAATACCACTGACTCAGAAACTGCCTCCGCCTGAATAGCAACATCAGCATTGGAATTGGCATCTGCGTATACATAATTTCCACCAACTGAAAATGCTGTTACTGCTGCCATAGCCAGAGCAACTGCTGTGGCTTTAAACTTTTTCTTTCTCATAAAACATATCTCTCCTTCTTTTGAATATTAAGTAAAACCTTATATTTTACATGTTTTATGCCATACTCACTATATAGTGAGTATCTATATAGTGAGTTATTGTATCAGCACTTATTATATACAATTTATGTTAAAAAGTAAAGGAGAATTTTCATGTGCAACTATGGTTCTTTACACTTACGCATAAATGAAATTCTTGCAGAGAAAGGTATCTCCAAAAATAAAATCTGTAAAGATTTAGATATTCCTCGCAGTAACTTCAACAGATACTGCCGAGATGAATTCCAGAGAATGGACACCAACCTAATCTGTAAGTTATGCGATTATCTGGATGTAGATATATCAGCTCTTATAGAATACAAAAAACCTGATACTTCTCACCATGAATAATAGATTGTATAAGTAAAGCGACTGAATCAAAACAGTCGCTTATTTTGTGCTTTAGGTTATTACTTTGAATTTATCCTGCTCTATAATGATAGCAATACTGCCTGATGCTGGTGGCAACCAGTGACCTTGTAATTGTAGGGCATCGTCCACATAATCTACTTTAAATCTGCTACCTACAGGTTTGGGACTGTACTTATCATCAATAGGCTCTGTAAGCTCTACAATAGTTCCTTTAGGATATCTTGCAGAGTAAACCTCCTTCTTATTGATTGGATATGACATATTACTCTGCCTCCTCATAGTTTATCATTTTATCTGGCATCAGAGGTATCAAATGACTCTCAATAACAGGAATATCTTCCTCTCTTATTGATGTGAATTCGCCAGCACTGTTATGTCTTACACACATAATATTACCAACCAGCATATCAAGAACAACCCCATCATCACTAACCAAGAATCTGTTGATTGGAAAATTTCTGATTTTGCCCTCATCATTGCAGATTACATCAATTTCATTGCTGAAACTAACTACTGCGATAAGACCATTGGCTTCATTAAAATTAACATATCTCTGCTCAGCCTCCAAAGTATTATCAACCTCGGCAAGATAGCCTTTATAAACTACACCCGACAGCTTATTCACTCTCAACAGATATGCCTGAATTTTCTCCTGCTTCATCTGCAACCTCCTCAGCATCATCGACTTCTGTGTCCATATCTTCAGTATCCACAGCTTCTTCTGTAGGCTCATTTATGAAACTACCCATAGCTGGCGAGTCCTCATCAGTACTTGCTGTATCATCATCAACCTCAAAGTTTTCAGAAGTTATTGCATCCCAAGTCCATGTATCTTCACTTTCAAAAGGTTTTGACGTATTAGCCACATCCCAACAGAAGTAATTACACATAGCAATGAACATTACACGAAGCCTCTGATTGACATTTACAATCTTTATGTTTCCAGAGCCACTTGCTTCTTCATACGCAGGATATAAAGAGTTGGAGAAATCATTCACAAATGCTCTGAAAAGCTCTGGTTTGACACCATTCTCAAGTGCAATTTTTGCCATCACAATAACGATAGGTGTATTGTTTTTGCGTAAGAATTTGTTCTTGTTTTCAAATGTAGAATCAAGGTAGTCTACGATTTCCATGAGCATCTGCTGTTTTTCCTCGTTATAGCTGTTCCTAATGCTCTCAGCATAAGCAAGCATAGATGCTGCGGAGATATTCTTAAACTCTCTCTGCTCGTGTCGCTGGTCAAGCAATGCCATGCCCTGCATCAGCATCAGCAAATCATCTTCTTTGAGAGCCTGTTTCTCTGTGATATTAATAGCCTGTGTAAAGAAGTTCCCTGAAAGCAGAGTATTCACAAACTCCATCAGTTCATTGCCAAGCTTAGCTTTTCCTTTTTGCATTGCTGAAAGTGCTACACCACTATTGATATTAAAGTACAACTTTTCAGCTTCTTCCATCGTATAATTCTCAATAGCCTGTACTGTAAATCTGTAATTTTTGATTATATCCTGAAGCTCCTCTTCAAGCTCTGAATACTTCTTACCGGCAATATCATATGTAAACCCCTCAACTTCTACTGGCTCAACTGAACCATGCAATGTCCATTCATCATTTAAAAATGGAATCAAAGTTGTGATAAGCCTTTGCTGTCCTTCAAGAACTTGGTAGCCAAAGATATCCTTGCCCTTAGAATCCTCGCCTCGCTTATCTTTTAACAAGACAATCGGTGGAATATAGGAATCTGCAAGCATACTCCATACAAGATTTGACTTGAGGATAGGACTCCACATGCCACTATGTCTCTGAAATGGCAAGGTGCATTGAAGCACCTTGTCATCAGACTCAAACCATTTCTTCATTGTATTTACAGATACTGGCAGACTTGATCTATTCATCCATATCCACCTCAATTCCATCGTATTCTTTTTCCAGCTCCTCTCGGCTCATCTGACCTAAGCGGAGCATAGTAGTATCCTCCAGTTCATAGATAGCCTGTCGAAGTTCCTCATCTGACATATCAGATAAATCATCTTTTTCATCTCCAAACTCATCCTGTGCTGCTATATTAACTGGTGGAACGATTGTATTTGCAGGATAATTAAACACATCGTTTGGTGCATAAAACTGGATGAGTGAGCCTTGACAAAAATATGGCTTGCTCTTACCTTCATCAAACTTATACTTTTCCACAAACATCATCGGCTGGAAATCACAATCAGAGAAATCATAATAACCATCAGCTAATAACTGCTTCATGATTTCCTTGACCTTAGCTGTTGGCAGATTACCAATCGTGAACTCACCGATGGCAAAGACGTTGCACTCAGTATTCTTTACCTGAAAGTGTAATCCACTTACAACTTGCTTACTGTCCTTAGCAATCTGCACCAATCTTATATTTGTTCCATTGAAAGGCACTCTCTTTTCAACAATCTCTTCAACCTTGCTTATTTCAAATAAGCCTCCATTAACTAAAACCTTAACCATAATAAATCCTCCATTTCGTGAGTTTAATTTTTTTCGTGTGTTATCTATCACTCTGTTTGAAGTGAATTGCAAGTTATTTTTGAAATTTTTCCACAGAAAAATTTATAGGATACCCCAAGATTGGCTATTTTACAGGGAATTCCTCTGGATTTGCCCTCGCCCACTCACCCAGTCGATTGACTTCATTCAATACTTCAGACCAATCATCGGCATATAGCATTTGAATAGTAGACCAAAGGATTTGTAATAATTTTCTTTTATCCTTAGCTGGGAACTCGCTACTAGGACTAAGAACTATAAGCTTTGTAATATCCAACTGCAAAGCTTCGTGGTCATAATCATACAGACTGATTAAAAATGTAGATAGAACATTGACCTTGTCTCTTTTAATCTTCTTATTGGTTTCTGCACGATAATCTTCAAGAATATCTGTTATGTCAGCATCAAAACCCTTCTGTTTCCAACGCTCCCTCGCCCTGTCAAAATAGACATCCCTTGCTCTGTCAATTAGTGCCACTACTCAACACCTCCCAGTGGAATATGAAGAACCACCTTGGCAATCGTAATCATCGAGTAGTATACTCTCATAAACTTTGCGCTTTCATTTGGTGGAACAACAAGCTCATCACAAGTGCTGCATATGACTGCATTACTCATTCCTTCAGCACGATAATATTTTGCTACTTTTAGGATTTCATCATAATGCCTTGATGTGTTTAAAACCTGCCAGTCCCTCACACGATTTTGCTCATCCCTCGTTTTAGAGAGCAACAGCACAAAAGAATTAGGATGCTTTTCAGCAATAGTGTTTAACAACATTTTTCAAGTCCTCCTTTCAGAAAAAGTCCCGACAATTCAGGGTTGTGTGGTATGTTAGCTCTAGCCTTAATTTCTGTAAAGATTGTCTTGAAATTATTCTTGAAAAGTTGCATGAACTGTTCAGTTATTTGCCTGACTACGAAAAAGGGTAAAAAATTAGAGCCAGCCTTTCGACTGACTCTGCTCTACCCCAAGCATATTATAATTTATTTGGGTAATTCTCTAACTGGTGGAAAATACCAACTACATTTACAACATCTGCTCTCACATCAAAAATAATAATATAATTCATCTGTGGCACAACTGCTTCTCTATACCCTTTCTTTGCCAGATATGCATCTCTACATTCTGAAAACTGAAAAGGATTGACCTCCAACCTGTCATAGATAACATCAATACTATCTAACAGATGCTCCGCTGCCTGTTCATTCTTTAAGCGATAAATCAAATGATACACAAGATTATCAAGCAATTCATCGGCATGCTCTGTAACATTTAATTTATAAGCCATACTTTGCCCTCGTTTCTCTAAGTGCTGTTCTGGCATCCTTTACCTGTCCTGCCTCTATCTGCTTTTCAGATATCTCTATATCTCTGTACATGGTAATCCGTCTCATGGTTGACTCATAAATCTCCATGCTCATAATTACCATATCGCCATAGCCATTTTTTGTAACATAAATTGGCTCCTCTGTCTTATGGCACATATCAGATATCTCCGATGTATTCTTCAGGTCTTTAATTGGAATTATTTGTGGCATAATATACACCTCCTCGTTTATGGTCTAATTATACCATAATTATATCCTTTTTCAACTTCTTTTATTCGTAAAACATATTAAAAAACATGATACCCCATAAGCTTTTGGGAATAATTTCTTAACCTGAAAACTACACCAAAATACCAAGACAATCACATATTTCACAGACTCCTGAAAGTACCTGCGATTCGACAACTACATACAAAAAACACAGGCAATCAACAGTTGAGGTTTTAAAAATGCTATCTATGCTACATACCTACAAGAAATATTCATTAGCAGATAATAACCTTGAAGTTTTATATGCTGCGTATGGGCATAAGAAAAGGACTTGCCATACAGAAACAAGTCCCTTTCACATCTATATAAATTTATCAAGAGGGCTGATTTTCTCTTTTGCACCAGCCTTGAGCAGTATCTCGACTGCAATATCAAGATTGAATGCTCCCTCATCGTCCGATGCACTATTGAGGAACAAATTTAATGGCTTTGTTCTTCGCAAGTAATCCTTATCGACTTCCTTTACAAGTCCACACAAATACATTGATACCTCTGCCATCATACAGTAAACTGCATCGATGGTGGATTGCTTAGGCTGTCGTTTGACTGCTCGCATCGGTGCGATAGCCTTAGACATATCTGCATCTTTGAACCAGAGTAGATATCCTTCCAGCCTATCCTTAGTATTAATTTGTAGATAAGATGTATCCAGCTTTACATATTGGATATTTTCCTGCTGGATTGGGATATGAACTTCTCTTCCATATCTGTCCACTCCAGTTAAGACAAAATCCCCTTTGTCTTTCAAGTGGAATCTCCATCTTTTTAATACATTCATATTGAACTACACCACCTTTGCTTCTTCAAAGAAGTGACGTACCCCAGACCATAAATAATCAAATTTATGTAATCCCAATGGATCTTGGATACCTACATCTTCCAGTCTATACTCATCAATCAGTCCATCTCCCCCTTGTTCCTCATAAATTGGCATTGCAAGGATATTATGAATCTGCTCAATACAATCTCCGAAAAAGTTGTATAACAACATAACTGGATTGTTTTTTATCTGAGTAATTGCAAGATATGCAAATGTACTCATTTCTCCAATTGGAGTATACATCTTATCAGCATTTGACTGTGCTTCAAAGACATCTCCCCTGCTATTGTTTGTAGATGCCTCTACATTCAGCCTTCTACTCGGCAACTGCAAAGACACAAATGCATTAGCTTTTTTCTGCTGCTCTAATAATTCCGCAATTGTAACTAGTCTAAGCCACTTTTCACAAGCATCTACTGCTGCGGTATAAAGTGACATAAGACTAATATCATTATTGGCATCACAACTATCTGTATAAACTGCCAGACTCTGTCCCTCTGTAAACTCCAAGACAGTTAAAGAATATCTTGCTGCCTCCTCTCTTACAAAATCTTCTATGCCTCCATTTGCCATAATTACCTGTGTTGCTTCCATATTCAAAATCCTCCAGATATAAAAAAGTTGTTTGTTACTGCTGGAGATGACTGGCTATATGCGAATCATCTTTTTTACCAAAATGGAATCTTTATCTAGGATAATCCTATCTTGGTTTCCAGCTTATATTGTCAGCCTTCTACTGACATTTACTATGTTCCAACTTAAGTTGGATATTAAATGTAAAAAAATCTTATGCTGCCAGAAGCTGTCTTAAATTATGAGACCCCTGCGTTTTTTATTTGAATATCTATTATGGTATTAAAAAGGACAGTCAAATGACTGCCCTCTTTAATCTATTATTCAGTTTCATCTCCGATATCTTGTACCTCAGTTCCCTTATCCTCAAAATATACAGCCACACAATTAACCTCTGTGCCATTTATAACGTATGGATAAGTGTTTCTATTTGCATCCTTAGTTTTTATAAGCTTACTTTGTCTTAATTTATACAGAGCCACTTTCGTCTCAGAAAATCCAGCTTCTGATAGTACACTTTCAATTCTACCAGACCTAAAAACAACAATATTATTATAAACTTTATCATCCACAATATGATTTCTACATCCATATATAAACCCATCTTTATCTGCATCCAAATCAAATGTATTAAATTGTGAACGAGTTCCACCATAAAAACCTGCATCTGCAAATAAATCTCTATGTTCTGAAACATATTTCATAATAGTATAGTATGCATTCTTCCCCATATTTGCCTCCTCATCATTTGCCACTACAATATTTGTAAAGAAAAATTCATAAACTTTATCAATATCCAATGAAACATTTAATGTTACATTGATTACCTCACCAGCCAAAGTAAAAAGTGCCACATATTCCCCCACTCTATCTTTAATTGAGCATGTAATATTCCGCTTTTCAATTTCCTGCTCTACTCTTTCCCTATAAAATTCTAGACGCTTTCTCCACTTATTTGAATTATGGATTAATTCTTTTGCAATTATCGGAGCTATCAAACCATGATTTTTGCTCAAACATGATTTAATATGCACGGCTTGAGACTTTGAATAAGTCCACTGGGTAAATAGTAACCCGAGAATCCCCTTTGTAACCCAAGACTCCCTCTTTGTAAATGAAAATCCTGTTTTGTAAGCGAGATTCCCGGTTTGTAAATGAAATTCCCGGTTTGTAAGCAAGATTCCCGAATTTTCATTTCTATTTCGATATGATATAATACGTTCAGCAATAAATTTGCGTACAACAACCAGAGATCAATTCTCTCTCGAAATTTTTGTATTCGGAGAATCCATCCCTGTTTTTGATTGGATAGAGTTGTTCTATTCTGGCTCTGGCGGCACTCAGCAAATTTATTTGTTACTTTTTGAGAAGTTTAGGCTTTAAGATGATGTTCTCGGCGGCAACCGGCGAGCATCCCAGTCTCTTAAGCACATCTTCTCCATAGTAAAAAGCTGAATGTTTCGTATGGGCTACGGTTGTTCAGCTTTTTTTTCTTTTATAAGAATTGATATGGTTCATCATCAGAGTAATATCCTGTTGTGTCAGCTCATCGAAACTGCTTCCTTTTGGCAGGATACGACGTATCAATTCATGGTTGACTTCACAGGCTCCTTTTTGATAAGGAGCACTTGGATCGCAATAAAATATCTTTGTTCTATTGCATGGAATGGTGCTACGTTTTTCGATTTCCTTTGGATTTGAAAACTCACTTCCGTTATCTGTCAGAATAACCTGAAACAAGCTATTAAATGTTTTTGCCCCAAGGACTTCATCCAATAAGTTTATGATCTCTATTACAGAGGCTGATGTATTTGCGTCCCGCAAAAAAGCCAGCATGAGACTGCTTTCTACAAAGTGTATGGTAAGAAGACATTTTCCTCCCACACGACCAATCACGCTATCCATTTGTACAATGGTCGTTTCCGGGTTTGCTCCCAGATATTTTTGAAAGTCAGCGTAGCTTCGTTCAATACGGCAGCCCCGGTCAACTTTAAATTCAGGCTTCTTATAACGGGGACGGTATTTCACTTTACGGGGCAGATCAATGTTCCTGATATCAAAGAGCTGGGCATCCACATAGTTATACAATGTCTTTTCACTGCACATCAGTTCATCTACATGAGCAAGATAGATTTGATGAAGCGACTGCCCGTTTTTAACTAAAGGACTGATGATCCCGTTAATTCTTGCTATATCATCTTCGTTGGACATGATACCGGTTCTGGCTTCCGAAACAGCATGATGTGCACGCTCATGTGCATCTGCCGGATCATAAATACGTTTTAATAACGTGCATTTCGACAGCTGACTGCAGCCATTACAAACATAAGGTGGCTTATTTTTGACAGAACAGACATCTTCTACAAAATCAGAACAATGTAAGGTGCATTCAGAGCACAGGCTGCATTTGTAAGCAGATTGGTGTGTACAGCTTGTTCCGCAAATCCTTTTTGCTTTGCATGTAGCACGGAATTTACAAGGATTATACGGATATCCAGGACGACCGCTTTTCTTGTCATAGGAATACTTTTTAATCTCCTTGGCAATGGTTGTACGGTCCTTTCCTAACTCTTTGCCAATTGCCCCAAAGGATGCATTCTCCTGAAGGCGTTGAGCAATAATCATTCGATCTTCATAAGATAAAAACTTTGACATGGTGACTCCTTTCCAGCCGCCAGAAATCAAAGCATAACAGAAAAGAGACCAACTATCCAGTCAGTCTCAATTCATTTGTAAAAGAAAATCCATACCTTTCTTTTACACTGATAACTATTAACTTTTACACTTATCCAAGATAGCGGGTATGGAATCTTGGATTACAATTAAGCGAATAAGTCCACTGTTCATTTGCAAACTCAAAGCATCTTGCACGCAATCCTTCATTTTGTGTACACTTTTTCAGTAATGAGAGTTCACCACTTGATAAGACAACCGTCTGAAAGACTGCTGACTCCTGCAATCCATTTCCGCCTGGCTTTAACCTATCCTTTTCCTCTCCATTTCCAATTGAATATACAAAACTATCCAACTGTTTCTTAGTAACTCCTGAAATTTCATCAATTACAACTGGTAATCCTTCATTATTACCAATTCTTTTAATCAAAGAACCTTCAGTAGAAGTATATGTATGCCAATACCCTTTCTTTTTTTGTGGATTTGTTGCAACACTTGCAAACAACGTCAATGCCGTTGATTTACCATTTGAACTTCCCCCAAACAAATGCAATATTACATTATTTAAGTCTGAATCCCAAAAATGATTCGCATAAGATAATATCAAAGACCCAACTGCAGCACAAAGGATAGCTTCTAACTTACTCCACTCCTGAGTTACAATGATTTCACAATTTAACATATCAATCACTTCTTTGATATCACCACTTGGCTTCAAATCCAGCTTTCCGGAATATTCCGATTGCAATGTTTCATTGTCACTTATAACATTCTGTCCCAAATATACAGGCTTACCATCAATCTCTTTCCATCCCACCTGTGTATGGTATCTTTCTATAGGAAATTGTCTTGTTTTTAAACATGAATTGTAACTTTTAAGTAAAAAATTGCAAATTTCTTCTGGTTCTTCACATATTCCATTATTACGCGCTATTAAATTTTCTACATTTCTAGGTAACAATTCTGTTCTTGGAATAGATAATTCAAGCGTCTTATCATTAATACAATCGAACACCTCAAATTTTATAGCTGGTGCTTGTCCATCCTTCACCGAAATTCCAACAAACTTAATGTCCTTGCTCTCATTTGTCATGTAACATTCCTCCTTAAATACATTGCTTAATTTGTATCTTTATACTATCAAAACAACATCCATATGTCGTAAGACAACTGCAAACAAAATTTGTCCTACTATTTTTTTATATTTATATTTTTTGGTGGGAAAATGGGAATATTATTTTATATATGAAAAAATAATGATAAAATGTTTATATAATAATCACTTGTTTAGGAGGATAAAATAAATGAACCCTGAAATATCAAAGGAAGATTATTTAAAATTATATAATCTATTACCTTATGACTATAAATCCATTATAATTAATACATTTCGATGTCTAGTAAATCACAATAGTTCATTTACAGAAAAAGGATACCAGCCATATGCCATATCAGAGCTTATTAATTATAATCAGCAAAAGCTAGGCTATACTGATGAAGAAGTGTGTGAAATCGTTTATGATTTATTTAACAAAAGCAATCCTAAATCCGATAAAGTACTGACAATAGAAACTTACCGAAAAATAAAACAACGCAATACCCAAACCTCACAAAGAGGAACCAATTGGCTGGAATATATAGCTCAAGCGTTACGTTTTGATAGTTCTGATTATAAAAAATATTTAACAGATGCTGGAATACAACATGCATATTCTGCTGTAGAAAAACAATCTAATGAAATAAACTCTATCGATACACTATTTGACCTTTTAAATTTTAAAGAGAAGTCAGCTCTAACTCAACTAACTACAGGACTTTTAAATTTGTATATGAATGCATACAATAAAATTAACTAAAGTTAACCATAGGTCTATACATACATCCAAACCCCAAAATAAGGGTGTACAGTGCATCTATACTATATGCCCAAAAGAAAAACGGTCGATGACATGTGTCAAAGACCGTTTCAATTGCTCTTTTATTAAATTCATATATGTATATATTTCTTTAAAACCACAGTAAAATCAAGGCTTTTAGGCTTCAGTCTCCATGCGGCTTAACTTCTTCGCCTGGTCGGCTGCGATACAGGCATCAATTATTTCCTGGATATCTCCGTTAAGAATCTTGTCAAGCTTATAGAGTGTCAGATTGATTCTGTGATCTGTCACACGTCCCTGTGGGAAGTTGTAGGTACGAATCTTCTCAGCACGGTCTCCTGTACCGATCTGGCTTCGTCTCTCCTCTGCCTCTGCATCCTGCTTCTTCTGAAGCTCCATGTCATAGAGCTTTGTACGAAGAAGTGCAAAAGCCTTTTCCTTGTTCTGTATCTGTGACTTCTCAGTCTGGCTGTAGATGACAATACCTGTTGGATAATGTGTCAGTCGGACTGCTGAATCTGTTGTGTTGACACACTGTCCACCGTTTCCGGAAGCACGCATTACGTCAATTCTGATATCCTTGTCATCAATCTTGACATCCACATCCTCTGCCTCAGGCATTACAGCAACTGAGCATGTAGAGGTCTGGATACGTCCCTGCGACTCTGTCTCAGGCACTCGCTGCACACGGTGTACTCCCGACTCATACTTTAGGATAGAGTATGCACCTGAGCCCTTTACCATGAACTCGACAGACTTCATACCGCCGATTCCTGTCTCATCGGCATCAAGTGTCTCCACCTTCCAGCCTCTGTTCTCTGCGTAGTGCACATACATACGGTAGATTTCCGCTGCAAAAAGTGCTGCTTCCTCTCCGCCTGCACCGGCACGGATTTCGACGATTACATTCTTGTCATCGTTAGGGTCCTTTGGCAGAAGAAGTATTTTAAGCTTCTTCTCAAGCTCCTCCACCTGCTCCTTTGAATCCTTAAGCTCTTCCTTTGCGAGCTCTCTCATCTCTTCATCTGATTCCTCATCCAAAATAGCCAGTGAATCCTCGATATTCTGCTTGCACTCTTTATATTTCTTATATGTCTCAACTATAGGAGCAAGGTCACTCTGCTCCTTCATAAGCTTTTTAAATCTGTTTGCATCATTTGCCACATCCGGCTCGCTGAGCAGATTCATCAGCTCTTCATAATGGTGTATAAGATCTTCTAACTTATCAAACATGTTCCTCCTTGCTGTCAAACACTCCCGATACTACCCTGTCATTTCCCGCCAGGTCCTTTATCACATGTACATCGCTAAATCCGGCAAACTGCATCATCTCTGACACCTGTCTGCCCTGGTCACAGCCTATCTCAAAAAGCAGCCTGCCCTGTGGCTTTAGATTTGCCCTGCAATCCTTTATGATGCGCCTGTAAAATAAAAGTCCATCCTCAGAGCCGTCAAGAGCCTCATGCGGCTCAAATACCGACACCTCCGGCATCAGATGCGGTATCTCGTCGCTTCTTATATATGGTGGATTGGATACTATCACATCATACATCTCATCGACATGCTCAAACAGATCGCTTCTCTCAAAATCAACAAACACACCGTTAAGCCTTGCGTTTTCCTTTGCCACATTGAGCGCCTGCTTTGAGATATCACAGGCTGCACCGTCCACATTAGTCGTGTTCTTTAAGATGCTTATAATTATGCAGCCGCTTCCTGTACACATATCAAGCACTCTCATACCCGGCTCTATCACCTTGAGTGCCTCCTCTACAAGAGTCTCTGTATCCTGACGCGGTATGAGCACATTGCTGTTCACACGGAATTTGAGTCCCATAAACTCCTGCTCTCCGACTATGTACTGGAGCGGAATACGCTCAGCGCGCTTACTCAGCAATGCTTGATATTCCCTTATCTGCTCCTGCGACATTTCCTCATCCATATGCACATAGTAATATGTGTGATTTATCCTGCATGCCATGGCTAAAAGCAGCCATGCATCGTTTTTTGCATCAACTATCTTTGCTTTTTGTAATATGCTTTCCCCAAGTAAAATTGCTTCTCTATATGTCATATATACCTTCTATCTGGCGGTCAATGTGCACACACATTGTTTTCCTCCTGCCATTTCTTCCAGTCAAACACGGCCTCAACCGATGCGATGCCAACCTCTATCATTTCATCATCCGGCTCCTTTGTGGTCATTCGCTGCATTAAAAGCCCAGGGACACTAAGCATGTTGACAACCGGATTGTCATATCTGCCCGCAAGTCTGATAAACTCATAGGATACCCCTGCGATTACAGGAATAAGCACAAGTCGTAACAATAACTGCAGCGGCTTTGAATCCACACGGATAAACATGAAAAACAATATGCTTATGAGCATTACTATAAGCAGAAAGCTTGTACCGCAGCGCTTGTGATGCTTTGAGCTTTTTCTCACATTTTCCACTGTAAGAGGCAGTCCGTGCTCTATGCAGTTGATGCATTTATGCTCAGAGCCGTGATACATAAATGTGCGCTTAATATCAGGGGTCAGCGATATAATTGCTATATACCCCAGAAATATTGCCAGTCTGATAACACCCTCTATGAACGCTATGAGCATCTGTGAGCTTATCACCTTTTTAAAAAACCCAGAAAGGAAATAAGGCAATGCAAAAAACAGCGCGAGTGCTATGACAATTGACAGTACCACTGTACCTCCAAGCATGGCATTTTCCTGTTTCTTTTCTTTGGCAGCCCTTTTTTTCTTTTCTTCCGCTGTGAGTTCTTCTTCCTTTTCCTTTTTCTTTGAAGCCAAGGTACCTTCATCATCCTCGTCCTCGAAAAATGACGCTGAATACATCAGTGTGCTCATGCCCAAATAAAGCGAATCGACAAAGCTCACCACACCTCTTAAAATAGGAATCTTTCTAACTGCATCAAGTGCCTTTGAATTCTTACGCTTTGACACCTTGACATCTATTTCATGGTCAGGCTTTCTCACGGCTACTGCGTATGTGTCCTTGTTCTGCATCATTACGCCCTCCATGACAGCCTGACCGCCAATACCTGAATACTTCATAAAACCTCTCTATATTCCAAAAAAGGTTGAGGTATATTGCAACCTCAACCTTTCAAGTAACTATATGATTCTATTTCATACCATATTTCTTATTGAACTGCTCAATACGTCCACGAGCCTGGTTAGCTTTCTGCTGACCTGTGTAGAATGGATGACACTTTGAGCAAATCTCTACGTGGATCTCCGGCTTTGTAGATCCTGTAACGAATGTGTTACCACAGTTACATGTAACAGTTGCCTGATAATAATCTGGATGGATTCCTTCTCTCATGATTTTCACCTCTTTTATATTCTTATCGTATTTCTTTAGCTTCACTCTTTATACCCGTATGCCCGATCCGCATATGATACTTGCTGCAAGAGCGACACGTTGCGTCCGTTTACATCCCGATAAACAGCTTAGTTATTGTAGCACATGAATCTGTCAATTGCAAGACATTTTTATAAAATTCTGTTTTTCTTTACAAGATTAACAAATTCCTTGTTGCTCTTTGTGTGTGCAAACATGTTGAGTACGTTCTCAACAGCCTCATCAGAGCGCATGCCGTTGAAGGCTTTACGCATATTATCGACTGCTGCCTGCTCATCCTCATCAAGGAGCAGATCCTCACGCCTTGTTCCTGATTTTACTATATCTATAGCAGGGAAGATTCTCTTCTCGGAAAGCTTTCTGTCGAGCACAAGCTCCATGTTTCCTGTTCCCTTGAACTCCTCAAATACTACATCATCCATCTTGCTTCCAGTATCAACAAGAGCTGTTGCAAGTATTGTCAGACTGCCGCCGTTTCTCATATTACGTGCTGCTCCCAAAAAATCTCTTTGGCATATGAAGCGCTACAGGATCAAGTCCTCCTGAAAGTGTACGGCCTGATGGTGGAACTGTCACATTGTAAGCTCTTGCAAGCCTTGTTATGCTGTCAAGGAGTATCATGACATCATTACCATGCTCTACAAGGCGCTTTGCTCTCTCTATTACCATCTCTGACACTCTCTTGTGATGCTCAGGAAGTTCATCAAATGTAGAGTAGATTACCTCGACATTGTCCCCCTCTATAGCCTCCTTGATATCTGTAACCTCCTCCGGTCTCTCATCAATAAGGAGAATAATAAGATGCATCTCAGGATTGTTTACAGTGACAGACTTTGCAATCTCTTTAAGTAATGTGGTCTTTCCGGCCTTAGGCTGTGAAACGATCATGCCTCGCTGTCCCTTTCCTATTGGAGAGATGAGATCTACAACCCTCATCGCAACACTTGCTCCTGGTCTCTCGAGACGCAGTCTCTCATTCGGGAATATAGGCACAAGATCCTCAAAGCTTGTACGCTTCTGTGCTACATCCGGTGTATATCCGTTGACAGTGGTCAGATATAAAAGAGCCTGGAATTTCTCACGCTCAGACTTCACCTTCATATTACCCTTTACGATATCACCTGTCTTTAAATTGAAGCGGCGTATCTGCGCAGGTGCCACATAGATATCATGATCTCCCGGCATATAATTATCACAGCGGATAAATCCAAAGCCTTCCGGCATTACCTCAAGTATGCCTTCTGCCTCTTCTCCACTGTCGAGTGCTGCATAATCATCTTTAAAAGAGTTGGCGCGCTCCTCGGCTGTACCGTTTTTCTCAGCCTCCTCAGCCTCTTTTGCATCCTCCTCGAGCATTCTTTCAATAATCTGTCCCTTTTTCAGTGATGAAACGCCCTTAATTCCTCTTGCCTTCGCTAGATCCTTAAGCACAAATGCCGACAAACTTTCATATTTTTCTCTCATCTGTTCCATTTCGTCTTCTCCTTAAATTTGATAACAGTATTTATTCAATTCGTCTAAACAATATTATTTAACAAATATATCTGTGTAACTATTGGGAAATAACGCCTGAATTGACTTTTGAATTATTAATTATTGATTATACATCATTTCTTTAAAAATATAAAGCGATTTCTTATTTTTTATCATATTTTTATATAATCGGTTATCTGCATAGTTACTTGATTTAAATCACCTGCAATGTTATGATTATTCAAAAGAATTTTTAGAGGGAGAATTACCATGGATAATAAAGAAAAAGCACTGAAATGCCACGAAGAGTGGAACGGAAAACTCGAAACCATCGCCAAATCAAAGGTTAATTCGAGAGAGGACCTTGCAATTGCATACACCCCAGGTGTTGCTGAGCCATGTAAGGTCATAGCCGAGGATAAGGAGGCTGCATACAAATACACCTGGAAGGCAAATACCGTTGCCGTAGTGTCAGACGGAAGTGCTGTGCTTGGTCTTGGAAACATCGGTCCTTACGCTGCCATGCCTGTCATGGAGGGTAAATGCGTACTTTTCAAGGAGTTTGGAAACGTAAACGCCGTTCCTATCTGTCTCGACACTCAGGACACTGAGGAGATTATTGCTGCAGTCAAAAATATCGCACCGGGCTTTGGCGGAATAAACTTAGAGGATATTTCTGCTCCGCGCTGCTTTGAGATTGAGGAGAGACTTAAAGAGATGCTCGATATTCCTGTATTCCACGATGACCAGCACGGAACTGCAATCGTTGTACTCGCCGGTATCATCAACTCTCTGCGCCTTACCGGAAAAAAGAAAGAGGACTGCAGGGTTGTTGTAAACGGTGCAGGCTCAGCAGGTGTTGCCATCACTAAACTTCTTCTGACATACGGCTTTACACATGTGACCATGTGTGACCGTCTAGGCATCATAGGAAAGGACTATCCAAACCTCAACTGGATGCAGCAGAAAATGACAGAAGTTACAAATCTTGAAAATGCAAAGGGTACTCTCGCAGATGCTTTAAAGGGTGCTGACATATTCGTAGGTGTTTCCGCTCCAAATATCGTCACAGCCGAGATGGTTTCTTCTATGAACAAGGACTCTATCCTTTTTGCCATGGCAAATCCTGTTCCTGAGATTATGCCTGATGTGGCAAAGGCTGCAGGTGCCAGAGTGGTCGGTACCGGAAGAAGTGATTTTCCTAACCAGATAAACAACGTGGTTGCATTCCCAGGAATCTTCAAGGGTGCACTTGAGGGACGCGCTACACAGATTACTGAAGAAATGAAGCTTGCTGCCGCAGAGGCACTGGCCAGTCTTGTTTCGGACAAAGAATTAAATGATGATTTTATTATGCCTGAGGCATTTGACCCTCGTGTTGCTGCTGTTGTCAGCGAAGCTGTAAAGTCACATATTTAATATGAGATACTATTCACTCAACAGATACTGCCGCGATACATTCGGTGAAAAGCTCTACAAGCTCTCTTTAGACGGAGGCATGACCTGTCCAAACCGAGATGGCACACTCTCATCGCTTGGATGCCTGTACTGCAGCGCCGGTGGCTCCGGTGATTTTGCGGCGGACCGCAGCCTTTCCATAAAGGAGCAGCTGTCTGCCGCTAAAGAAAAGGTTGCTTCAAAGAGCAGCTGTGAACACTTTATCGCATATTTTCAGGCTTTTACCAACACATATGCGCCGATAGATTACTTGCGGCGCATATTTTATGAGGCAATAGAAGATCCATCTGTCGCTGTGCTGTCCATCGGCACAAGAACAGATTGTTTTTCTACCGAAATATATGATCTGCTCTCAGAATTAAACAAAATAAAGCCCGTCTGGGTTGAGCTGGGCCTTCAGACCATTCACCAGTCTACTCTTGATGCCATGAATACACATACATGTGTTGAGGATTTCATCATTGTAACGGATGAGCTTAGACGCCGTGGCATAAAGGTTATTGCACATCTCATACTCGGGCTTCCTCATGAAACACACGGCATGATGCTTGAATCAGTTGATTTTGTTGCTAAAAGCGGTATTTTCGGAGTTAAGCTTCAGCTGCTGCATGTGCTAAAGTGCACACCATTGGCTGATATGTATATTAAACAGCCATTTGAGCTTTTTACGCTGGATGATTACTGCGATTTTGTGGTAGACTGTATAGAAAGACTTCCAAAGGATATGGTTATCCACCGCATGACCGGTGATGGACCACGTTCTTTACTTGTTGCACCTCTTTGGAGCACAGATAAAAAACGGGTTCTGAACACAATCAATAAAAGATTTGAAGTGCGAGACACATATCAGGGACGATTAAACTTGTTTTAAAGGAGAAAATCATGGCTGAGCCATTTACCATATATAAGCTGACAATTTTATACATGCTCGACAAAGCGGGCTTTCCGCTGTCAAACACACAGATTTCCAATTTCTTTTTGGAAAAAGAATACACCGACTACTTCCGTGTACAGGAGGTCATCGGTGATTTAGTAAATGCTGATTTAATTAATTTTGAGTCTACTCATTCCAATACACAGTACACTCTGACTGCTGCCGGAAAAGAGACTCTCGGTTTCTTCAAAGACAAGATTACCGACGGTATTGAGTCCGATGTAAAGAGCTTCTTTACGGACAACAAGCTCGAGTTCAGGCAGGAAAACTCCATTCTTGCCGACTATTACAGGACAACTGACCGCAAATATGCAGTACGTTGTCAGGTACGCTCAGAGAGTACCACCATCATCGACCTGACTCTCTCAGTCGGCACAAAGGAGCAGGCCGAGGCCATCTGCAGCAACTGGAAGAATCAGAACGAGGATGTGTACGCATACCTCATGGATATGCTGCTTCGATAGATTATTTTTTAGTTTTTCTTACAGAGTAGCCGAAGCTTCCGAGCTTATCTCCAAAGCCAAAATACTCTCCGTGCGAGTACATCACGAGGCCGGTATCATTGATATGAAATTTTCCGGTCCCGTCCATGTATTTATCATCCACTGTCACGCCGACGACGTCTGCTATAAACATTGTATGGCTGCCGAGCTCCTCGATTTTTCTTACCCTGCACTCAATATTTACCGGGCTTTGTGATATTCCGACTGCTGACACATGCTGCATCGCAAGCGGTGTCAGATGCAGTTCTTTAAATTTGTCCACATCCCTGCCGCTTTTCACTCCGCAGTAGTCGCAGGCTCTAAGCAGCTCCTCGGTGGTCAGATTAACCACAAACTCTCCCGTTTCTTTAATCATGTTATAAGAAAAGCGCTCCGGCCTTACAGATATTGAAAGCATAGGCGGATTGGTGCACACCGTCCCCGCCCATGCCACTGTTATTATATTGTTATTTCCGGCCTTGTCAGTGACACTCACCATCACAGCCGGCACCGGGTTTAGCATATTGCCCGGCTTCCAGTTTTGTTTTCCCATATGTTAATTTATCCTTTAATTTTCTTTAATATCCTTTTATATCCACTAATTTTCCTTTAGGTTTTCCATGCTTTCTTTAAGCCTTGCCCGGTTTGCATCCTCAAGCTCCGTGAGCGGCAGACGAAGTCCTCCCACATTATATCCCAAAAGCTTCATAGCTGCCTTTACAGGAATCGGATTCACCTCACAAAACAGTGACTCTATTAAATCAAGGTATTTAAGCTGGATATCAAGTGCTGATTTAATATTTCCATTCAGAAATTCCATCACCATGTCATGCACTGCAGCCGGCATTACATTAGACAGCACTGATATCACACCGATTCCACCGAGTGAGAGTATTGGGATGATCTGGTCATCATTTCCTGAATAAATATCGAGGTCATTTCCTGCCAGCTTCTTTAGCTTTGCAACCTGCGATATATTGCCACTTGCTTCCTTGATTCCTACTATATTTTCAAAATTCCTGCCAAGCCTTGCCGCAGTCTGCGGAAGTATATTGCAGCCTGTGCGCGATGGTACGTTGTACATAATGATTGGAAGCCCAACCGCCCCTGCTATCGCTGCATAGTGCGCATAAAGACCATTCTGTGTGGCTTTATTGTAGTAAGGTGTGACAACAAGCAGACCGTCTACACCAAGCTTTTCAACCTCCTGTGAAAAATCTATCACATTTTGTGTGCAGTTGGCACCTGTTCCCGCTATTACAGGAATCTGCCCGGCTGTCTCGTCTACCACACATTTTATTACCGAAAGCTTCTTCCTCTGTCATTGTGGCAGGCTCACCTGTCGTGCCACACACGATAATTGCATCAGTGCCACCGTCTATCTGCCTTCTCACCAGCGTCCTAAGCATTCCATAGTTTACACTGTTATCCTCATTGAAAGGAGTAATTAGCGCTACTCCGGCGCCCTTAAACAGAGACATATATACCTCCCAAATACACTATTTTACTGAACTAGTTTATACTAAACTATTTAACCTATACTAAAATATTAAAGCCTGATGTCAGGATTTTCTTTTATTATATCAGCAATTAATTCTCTCTCATCCATGTGATGCTTCACACCCTTTATCTCCTGATAATCCTCATGTCCCTTTCCTGCAAGCACTATGATATCACCATCCTTGGCATTCTCCATGCAGTATCTGATAGCCTCCTTACGGTCAGGAATTGTCACATACTCTCCATCTGCCTTGTGTACACCCTGTAAAATATCATTGATTATATCCATAGGCTCCTCATCTCTTGGATTATCGGATGTGACAACAGTAAGGTCTGCAAGTCTCGATGACACCTCTCCCATCTCATAACGGCGTGACTTTGCCCTGTTTCCGCCACAACCAAACAGGCATACAAGTCTGCCCGGCTCATACTCCTTAAGAGTGGTGAGAAGGCTTTCAAGCGCCATCGCATTGTGTGCATAATCAATCATAAGGGTATATCTCTTTGTAACAGGAACAATCTCTATTCTGCCCTTTACACTCACATGATGAAGAGCCTCCCCGATTGCCTTTTTATCCACATTGAAATGATGGCAGATAGCAATGGCTGTTAGTGAATTGTATACTGAGAATTTGCCCGGCACATTGACCTCCACATCAAAATCCAGAAGCCCTGATACATGGTATTTAATGCCGAGTGCTCCATGCTCCTTTTTAAGCTCAACATTTTCTGCTACCAGGTTGTTTGTGGACTTGTAGCCGTAAGTCTCCACCTGGCATGTGTGTCCATTCATAATACCCTCTAAGTGCTCATCATCTCCGTTAAAGATACCAAGCCTGCACTGTCTGAATAAAAGGCTCTTGCAATGCATGTAGTCTGCAAAATCCTTGTGCTCGTGCTCTCCGATGTGGTCAGGCTCAAGATTTGTAAATACACCAATATCAAAGGTAAAGCCCGATACTCTGTGAAGCATGAGAGCCTGTGATGACACTTCCATAACAACTGCATCGAGGCCTTCATCCACCATCTCCTTAAACAGCTCCTGAACTCTGTATGACTCAGGGGTGGTATTTGCTGACGGAATTCTCTTGTCACCACATATAGACTCTATTGTACCGATAAGTCCTGTCTTTATGCCGGCTGACTCAAGAATTGACTTTACCATATATGTGGTAGTGGTCTTACCCTTTGTACCTGTAATACCGATAGTCTTTATCTTCTCGGCCGGATAATCAAAATAAGCTGCTGACATACACGCAAGTGCAAGCCTTGTATCATCTACCTTAATATATGTCACCCCTTCGATAGGAGTCACATCTTTTTCGACAACCACTGCCGCTGCACCTTTCTTTACCACATCAGGGATGAAATCATGTGCATCTGACACAGCTCCCGATATGCACACAAATACCGATGCCTTCTCCACCTTGCGCGAGTCATACACGAGTGTGGAAATCTCTATATCTGTGCTTCCTGCTAATACTTTATAATCCATTCTTTCAAGTAATTTTTCAAGCTTCATTTTATTTTCTCCCATATTTTATTATATTTTTGATATATATTTTCTGTTAATTTTGTTTCTTAAAGATTTGTAACTATTCAACCACAGACATTCGCCAAACCGCACAATACTTGTGATTTATATGATATCAATTTCTCCTGAGAAGACCTCAGTAGCAGGTCCAGTCATAAACACATGATTGGTCTTTGGTATATACTCGATAGTCAGATCTCCGCCTCTTAGATGCACAAGCACCTTGTTGTCAGTCTTTTTGTTGAGTATACATGCCATGACGGTCGCACAGGTTCCTGTACCGCAGGCCCAGGTCTCAGCGCTGCCCCTCTCCCATACTCTCATTTTTGCCTCATTCCTTGAAAGTATCTCTACAAACTCCGTGTTGGTGCGCTTTGGAAACATCTTATGATTCTCAAAAAGCGGACCGTATTTCTCAAGCTCAAAACCTGCCACATCATCGACAAACACTACCGCATGAGGATTTCCCATTGAAACACAGGTCATGTGCCACTCTCTATTGCCGGCTGAAATCGGTTCATCTATTACCCTGTAGTCATCACCATAAGCGCTTCCGTCTGCTTTCACAACCGGAATGTCCCCAGGCGTCAGAATAGGCTCACCCATATCCACGCGCACCTGTGATACCTTATTTTCCTCAACATATAGTGTAAGGTACTTGATGCCTGCTCCTGTCTCAACCGATATTTCAGTCTTGTCAGTAAGTTTGTGGTCATACACGTATTTCGCCACGCAGCGTATGCCGTTTCCGCACATCTCGGCTTCCGAACCGTCTGCATTATATATCCTCATTCTAAAATCGGCCTTGTCTGACGGACCTATTGTGATTAGTCCGTCTGAGCCTATTCCAAAATGCCTGTCACTGACATATATTGACACCCTTGCCGGGTCATCCAACTTCTCCTCAAAAAGATTTACATATACATAATCATTTCCACAGCCGTGCATTTTTGTAAATTTCATAGTGATCACCTCGTTATTGGTTTTATATTGTTAACTATATTATACAGCGCACTTTCTTGTTTTTCTATAGCATTTTGTGCGTTTTATGTTGCGTTTTGTGCTGTTATAGATTATGCTTATAGTAACATCTTATTATCAAAGGAGCATATCATGGATTCAAATTATACAAAAGCAGGCTACCTGACGGAGCCTTTTAAAATATTTCATCTAAGAGATGAACACAAGCTAAATATAGATTTCCATTACCATGATTTCCACAAAATTCTGATTCATCTGCACGGCAATGTATCCTACTGCATTGAGGGCCGAAGCTATGAGCTCAAAGAACATGATATCGTGCTTGTCAATGCCGGCGAGGTTCATAAGCCAATATTAAATGACGATTCAATTTATGAAAGAATCATTATATATGTGTCACAGCAGCTTATTGACGATTATGTGAGCAAAGGCTATGATCTGGCATGCTGTTTCAAGCAGGCCTATGCTAACCAGTCACATGTACTAAGACTCGCTGCGGCCAAGGGCAGCCGCCTGGCTGATACAATCAAGGGACTAGACTCTACACTTAGAGAAACCAATGAATACGCAAATGAGCTGTACCAGAAGCTCCTGTTTTTAGAGTTTCTGATACAGCTCAATCGTATCACCCTGCATGGCGGTATCGAATATATTAACACATTTTCCTCAAACAAAAAAATTGTAGAGATTTTGGATTTCTTAAATAAGAATTTAACAAACCGTATAAGTATTGATGAACTGGCAGATAAATTCTATATGAGCAGGTATCACCTGATGCACACCTTCAAGGAAGAAACCGGCTGCACCATAGGTTCATATATCACAACAAAGCGTCTGCTGCTCGCCCGCGATATGATTCGCGACGGAAGCAGTGTGTCTGCCGCCTGCGATGCCTGTGGATTCGGAAGCTATTCCTCATTTATCCGCGCATACCGCAAGCAATTCCATTCTACCCCTACAAATACATAAAAGCTTCACGATATATCACAGGAAGCTTTTAATTATTTTTAATGCTGCTATCTCTCATTAATCACATTTATAAGCTCAGGTATGAGCTGCTTCTTACGCGACACTACTCCCTTAAGCATAATTCCATCCTTACTCTGTGGCAGATTGTATGCTGAAGCTGCTATTGATGCTGCCTCTGCACCACTGTAGATGAGATATGTGGACTCATTAAGTATATCCGTGAGCATAACAAAGAGCATATCAAGCTGTTTTTCCACCTGCATCTTGTCAAGCAGAGGCACCACTCTTGCCTGTACCTTATCGAGCTCTGTTCTCGAAAGAGCAGAAATCTGCGATACTCCAAATGTATAATCCCCTGAATGAAAGATTTTAAAATCCTGATTTAATATTTCCTCTTCTGTCTTGTTAGCAAAGTTACTGCCTGCCTCGAACATTTTCTGGGCAAACTCTTCTACATCTATCTGCGCAATCTCCGCCAGGATAAGTGCTGTAGATTTGTCAACCTGGGTACATGTAGGCGAACGGAACACTAGTGTGTCAGAGAGTATTGCAGCGCACATAAGCCCCGCCATCTGAGGAGTAACCTCCACACCCTTTTCCATATACATCTGATAGATGATGGTTCCGGTACATCCAAGCGGCTGATTTCTGAAATACACAGGTCCTATTGTCTCAAGAGAACCAATTCGATGATGATCAATTATCTCAAGAATCTCAGCCTCATCAATGTTGGCCACTGCCTGTGAGGTCTCATTATGATCCACAAGTATCACCTGTTTTTTCCTTGCATTCATTAAATTTCTGCGCGAAAACATACCCACATAATTTTGGTTTTCGTCAAGTATTGGGAAATCCCTGTGTCGGATTTTTGAAACAGTATCACGCACATCATCCACATAATCATCCAAATCAAAATGAATAAGATTTTCCCTTGTCATAAATGATTTTATCGGCATACTCTGGTTTATCAGACGCGATGTGGTAAACGTGTCATATGGTGTACTTATCACTACCACATCCTTAGCGTTTGCAGCATTTATGACATCCTTCGATATATCGAAGCCGCTTGTCACAATGATACAGCTGCAGTTTGCCTCAATACATATAAGCTGTGACTCTTCACGGTCTGATATGATGACCAGATCATCCTCAGCCACATTGCCCTTTATGGTATCAGGTGTACCTGCTGCAACTATAACCTTTCCTTTCACAAAATAGCCATGCTCATTGCCTGCAACTATCTTGCCATCCAGCGTCTCTATAATATTTCTATACTGGGTCCTCGCCTTTGCCAGGATAGAATTGTCATACACATCCATATATGACTTTGCTATATCACCTGTCACAATAAGCCCTTCAAGCTTGTCCTTCTTATTGACAACCGGAAGAGTGACTACGTTGAGTATCTTCATCATCTCCCATGCCTTTTTCATGGATAAATTACTACTGACACCCTCAGTCCTTCTGATATGTATATCCTTTATCTGTGTGCCAACATCCTTTAAAAGGGCAGGCGTATCTGCCTTAAAATAATCCAGCACAAATGCTGTCTCTGCACTGATGCTACCTGCTCTCATTGGTATGTATTCCATTGTATCGTCTGTATGTGATTTAAGGTTTGCATACGCTATTGCTGCACAGATAGAATCTGTGTCAGGATTTTTATGTCCAACAACTCTTACAATCTTTTTTGCCATTTAGTCTTCCTCTCTGTCTGCCTTATAAAATGTCAAAATATGGTGCAACTCCCTGACTGGGAACTGCACCACCCTATTACAATAATATTTATTAAAAAATCGAACCAAAGAACCCCAATATATACAATGCGATTGCAACAAAACCAAATGTATTGATAATAGCCAGCACAGTAGAGATGACTGCAAAAGTCTTTGTTGTTCCTACCTGCTTCTCAAGCTCTGACACTGTGTCCACCTTGTCTCCCATTACCTTAAAGAGATCCTGAATATTCCTGAAGCACTTAACATTCTCTGTATGTACCTTGTCAGACAGCTCCGCCTTTAACGAAACAAGCTGATCATTAAGCTCTGTAAGCGACTGAAGCATATGGGCATTCGCCTCATTTACCGCTGATGTAACTGCTGCTGTGCCCTCCTCTGTGATACGCCTTGTCTGCTCTAATGTGTCACCAAAATCAAGACTCTGACCTATATTCTGGCTGATGCCTGATATCTCAGTGCCAAGTGACTGTCCGAGATTTCCAATCTGTCCGGACATCGAACTACCAAGATTGTCCATATTGGCATTTACCGAGCGTCCAAGATTATCCATATCTGAGCTTACCTGACGGCCTAAGCTGTCCATGCCTGCATTCATAGATTGCTCTATCTCAGCCATCTTTTCATGAACACTTTCTATAAGCACATCTATCTGCTTAGCAACCTGTGCAGTGATTCCATCGGCTTTCCTGTCTCTCGTCAAGTATCTGCTGCAGCTCCTCTGCCTTAGCTTCCCTCTCCTCAACTATGGTTGAAAGCTCCTCTGCTTTTGATTCTTTCGTATTGAGCATCTCCTGAAGACGTTTTGCCTTTTCACGAAACTCATCAATTTGTGTTAACAAAAAATCATCTTTATCCATTTGTATATTATCCTCTTTTTTCTGCACTCTTTCACTACGGTTAACATCGTCTCTTGCTACACGGGATGCCATTACTGTTCTTGAAGGTACTGCCCGCTCCGCTTGTTCTGTCGATATAAATCTTTTTGCACGTCTATCAAATATGCCTGACATTCGTATTCCTCCGATGGTTCAATTAAATACCATTAACATATATATTGTACCATTACATATTGTATTTGTAAATAAAAAAACCACGAAATATAGTGTAATCACAGAAGAAAAAGCAAAAATCCCACAGGGCATTTGCCCTGTGGGATAAAATATATACCGTGACTAATGAATTAGTCCTCTCCGTATAATTTAACGAGTTTCTCAAGGTGTGTATAACGTGCCTTAGCTGTCTCCTCAGACTTAGCAAAGAGTTTCTCTGCTCTCTCTGGGAATGGCTTGATAAGACGAGTATAACGTGCCTCGTTGTTAAGGAACTCCTGGTAAGATCCGTCGCCGGCCTTTGATGTAAGTGTGAATGGATTCTTTCCTTCAGCCTTGAGTGCAGGGTTGAATGAGAAGAGATTCCAGTATCCAGCCTTAACAGCCTTCTTCATCTCATCCTGGCAGTGGTTCATACCACCCTTAGCGATACCGTGAAGCTCGCAAGGTGCGTATCCGATGATGAGTGATGGTCCCGGATAAGCCTCAGCCTCTGTGATAGCCTTAACAGCCTGTGCTGGGTTTGCTCCAAGGGCGATCTGTGCAACATATACATATCCGTAGCTCATAGCGATCTCTGAAAGTGACTTCTTGCTTGTCTCTTTACCAGCTGCTGCGAACTGACATACCTCACCGATGTTAGAAGCCTTAGAAGCCTGTCCACCTGTGTTAGAGTACATCTCTGTATCGAATACCATTACGTTTACGTTCTCACCAGAAGCAAGTACATGGTCTAATCCACCGAAACCGATATCATATGCCCATCCGTCACCACCGAAGATCCATACAGATTTCTTTCCGAGGTAATCCTTCTTAGCAAGTACTTCTTTAGATTTCTCACATCCGGCTGCTGCTGCCTTCTCTAACTCTGCAATAAGAGCTGTTGTTGGCTCAACATTTGCCTTTGTGTCATCCTTTGTCTCAAGGAACTTATCTGCTGCTGCCTTGAACTCAGCTGTAGCCTTGTCTGATGCAGCGATCTCTTTAACAAGCTCGATAGCCTGGTCACGGAGATATCTCTGTCCAACTTCCATACCTAAACCATGCTCAGCATTATCCTCGAAGAGTGAGTTAGACCAAGCTGGTCCCTTCTTAGAGTTGATATTTACTGTGTATGGTGATGTAGCTGCCGGGTTACCCCAGATAGAAGAACATCCTGTTGCATTAGAGATGTACATCTGCTCACCGAAGAGCTGTGTAATAAGTCTAGCGTAAGATGTCTCAGCACATCCTGCACAAGATCCGGAGAACTCAAGGAGTGGCTGGTTGAACTGTGATCCCTTAGGTGTTGTATCAACCATTCCGGCATCTGTCTTCTTAGAAACGTTAGCTACTAAGTAATCAAATACTGGCTGCTCTGCTGCCTGAGACTCCTGTGGCTGCATTGAGATAGCTGCTGTAGGACAAACTGTGATACACTCACCACATCCCATACAGTCAAGTGGAGATACGCTCATTGTATACTTGTAAGCGCCTGCCTTTGGCTTCATATCAGCAACCTTCATGTTGTCAGGAGCTGCCTTTACTTCGTCATCTGTAAGTAAGAATGGACGAATTGTAGCATGAGAACATACAAATGCACAGTTGTTACACTGGATACACTTCTCTGGATCCCACTGTGGAACTGTAACGGCTGTTCCTCTCTTCTCGTATGCAGAAGCACCTGTTACATACTGTCCGTCTGCCTTGTCAGCGAATGCTGAAACCGGAAGGCTGTCTCCATCCATCTTAGCGATTGGATCAAGGAGCTCGTTAACAAGCTTAACAACCTCTGGACGTCCTGTGCGCTCTGCCTTAGGAGCATCTGCCTCAGGATTCTTCCAAGACTCTGGTACCTCTACCTTATGTACAGCGTCAACACCGGCATCGATAGCCTTGTAGTTCATCTCTACTACTGCGTCACCCTTCTTTGAGTATGACTTCTTAGCAGCAGCCTTCATGTACTCTACAGCCTTGTCGATAGGCATTACGTCAGCAAGCTTGAAGAATGCAGACTGGAGAATTGTGTTAGTTCTCTTACCCATTCCGATCTCGATAGCCTTGTCGATAGCGTTGATTGTGTAAAGCTGAATGTTGTTGTCAGCGATATATTTCTTAGCGTCAGCGTTGAGGTGATGAGCAAGCTCTTCATCTGACCACTGGCAGTTGATCATGAATACTCCGCCTGGCTTAACATCCTGAACCATCTTCATGCCCTGGATAACATATGCAGGGTTGTGGCATGCTACGAAGTCTGCCTGGTTGATGTAGTATGGGCTTCTGATTGGGTTGTCACCAAATCTCAAGTGAGAAATTGTAACACCACCTGTCTTCTTTGAATCATACTGGAAGTATGCCTGGATGTATTTGTCTGTGTGGTCACCGATGATCTTTGTAGAGTTCTTGTTAGCACCTACAGTACCATCTCCGCCGAGACCCCAGAACTTGCACTCTTTTGTACCAGATGCAGATGTGATAGGAGCTGGCTTAACCTCTGGAAGTGAAAGATTTGTAACATCATCCACGATTCCAATTGTAAATCTGTGCTTAGGAGCATCCTTCTCAAGCTCTGTATATACAGCAAATACTGAAGAAGGTGGTGTATCCTTAGATCCTAATCCGTAACGTCCGCCTACTAATACAACATCGTTCATTCCTGCTTCACGAAGTGTTGTAGCAACGTCTAAGTATAATGGCTCACCAAGTGATCCTGGCTCTTTTGTACGATCAAGAACTGCGATCTTCTTAGCTGTCTTTGGAATAGCATTAAGAAGAGCCTCTGAAGACCATGGACGGTAAAGACGTACCTTAATAAGTCCGACTTTCTCTCCCTTTGCTGTTAAGTAATCAATTACTTCCTCAGCTACATCATTGATAGAACCCATAGCGATGATTACACGATCTGCGTCAGGTGCTCCGTAGTAGTTGAATAATTTGTAATCTGTACCAAGCTTAGCATTAACCTTGTCCATGTACTTCTCAACAACTGCTGGAAGCTCATCATAGAACTTGTTACATGCCTCTCTATGCTGGAAGAAGATATCTCCGTTCTCGTGTGATCCACGAGCTGCTGGATGCTCTGGGTTAAGAGCGTGTGCTCTGAATTCTGCAACTGCATCCATTGGACACATCTCTTTGAGATCTTCATAATCCCACTTCTCGATCTTCTGAATCTCATGAGAAGTACGGAATCCATCGAAGAAGTTGATGAATGGAACCTTTCCCTCAAGTGCTGCACAGTGTGCAACCGGTGAAAGATCCATAACCTCCTGTGGATTTGTCTCACAAAGCATTGCGAAACCAGTCTGACGACAAGCATATACATCACTGTGATCACCGAAAATATTCAGTGCATGTGAAGATACTGTACGAGCTGATACGTCAAATACGCAAGGAAGATTCTCACCTGCGATTTTGTACATATTAGGGATCATAAGTAAAAGTCCCTGTGAAGCTGTAAATGTTGTAGTAAGTGCACCAGCTGCAAGAGATCCGTGAACTGTACCAGCGGCACCTGCCTCAGACTCCATCTCAACTACCTTTACAGTGCTTCCGAAAATGTTCTTCTGTCCTGCTGCTGACCACTGATCAACTGTATCAGCCATTGGGCTAGAAGGTGTGATAGGATAGATTCCGGCAACCTCTGTGTAGGCATATGCTACATGAGCGGCAGCGGTATTTCCATCCATCGACTGTTTTGCTCTAGACATGATATTTCCTCCTGTAAAATAAATGTTCAATTATAGACATGAATCAGAATGTCTCTACATAATAGTTTAGTTTGTGCGCTGTAAAAAATCAAGTTTTTTTAGCAATACATTGTACAAAAACCCTAAAATATTTATTAACAAGGTAAAATTTATGTACAAAAGGGCACAATGGCTATAAATCGCCTGTAAAACACTTGCAAAATACTGGTTTTACGTTAAAATAGAAACGATGTGTTACAGAAACGAACAGGTTATTAAATAGGAAAGGATTGAATAAAGACAAAATGATTAGTGCAAACAATATTACATTAAGAATTGGTAAAAAAGCTTTATTTGAGGATGTCAACATAAAATTCACAGAGGGAAACTGCTACGGACTTATTGGTGCAAACGGTGCCGGCAAGTCTACATTTTTAAAGATTCTCTCAGGACAGCTTGAGCCTACAAGCGGTGATATCGCAATCACTCCGGGACAGAGACTGTCATTCTTACAGCAGGATCACTTCAAGTACGATGAGTTTACAGTACTTGATACGGTTATCATGGGTAATAAGCGTCTCTATGATATCATGAAGGAGAAGGAAGCCATCTATATGAAGGAGGATTTCTCAGACGAGGACGGAATCCGTGCCAGCGAGCTTGAGGCTGAGTTTGCCGATATGGACGGCTGGAATGCTGAGTCGGATGCAGCTACTCTCTTAAACGGTCTCGGTGTATCTACTGATGATCACTACACTCTGATGGCAGATCTGCCGGGTGCAGTAAAGGTCAAGGTGCTTCTTGCTCAGGCACTGTTTGGAAATCCTGACATACTGCTTCTCGATGAGCCTACCAACCACTTAGACCTCGATGCCATCTCATGGCTTGAGGAATTCCTCATCAATTTCGAGAATACGGTCATCGTTGTATCCCATGACAGATACTTCCTCAACAAGGTCTGCACGAACATCGCCGACATGGATTACGGTAAGATCCAGCTCTACGCAGGAAACTATGATTTCTGGTATGAATCAAGCCAGCTTATTGTCCGTCAGATGAAGGAAGCAAACAAAAAGAAAGAGGAAAAAATCAAGGAGCTGCAGGAATTTATCCAGCGTTTCTCTGCCAATGCCTCTAAATCAAAGCAGGCTACATCACGAAAGCGTGCCCTCGAAAAAATCCAGCTTGATGAAATACGTCCATCAAGCCGTAAATACCCATACATTGATTTCCGTCCTGAGCGTGAAATCGGAAACGATGTGCTCTTTGTCGAGGGTATTTCAAAAACCATCGACGGTGTAAAGGTACTTGACAATATCTCATTCACTGTCAACCACGATGACAAAATTGCATTTGTCGGAGGAAACGAGCTTGCAAAAACAACTATGTTTAAAATCCTTGCCGGAGAGCTTGAGCCGGACGAGGGCTCATATAAATGGGGTGTCACAACCAGCCAGTCATACTTTCCAAAGGACAATACCACAATCTTTGATACTGATGAGCTAATCGTTGACTGGCTCACACAGTACTCAGAAATCAAGGACGCCACATATGTGCGAGGTTTCCTTGGTCGTATGCTCTTTGCCGGTGAGGATGGAGTAAAGAAAATGCGTGTACTCTCCGGAGGAGAAAAGGTTCGTGTACTGCTCTCCCGCATGATGATCATGGGAAGCAATGTACTCATGTTCGATGAGCCTACAGACCACCTCGACATGGAGTCAATAACAGCCTTAAACAACGGAATGATAAAATTCCCTGGAGTAATCCTCTTTGCCTGCCGTGACCACCAGGTAGTCCAGACAACAGCCAACCGAATCATAGAATTCCTGCCAAACGGTTCAATGATCGACAAGATCACAACCTACGACGAATATCTTGAGAGCGATGAGATGGCACGTAAGCGTCAGGTCTACTCAATGAGTGAGGACGATGAAAACGACAACTAAACGCTAATTAATTAAAAAGAAGCATCCCAAACCGGGATGCTTCTTTTATTAAGCCGTAAAGTGAGGTGGGTGATTCCCAGCCTGTCTTTAACTATAAAAACATATTATAATTATATCCACTGTTATAGGCCTGTGTATACCTTCCATTGGCGCCATACGTGTTAGTCTTTTCTGCCTCATTCTTTGCGGCATACTCAAGCATTGAAGCCTTGCTTGCCACTGCGTAAGCATAAGAGCCATTCCCCTTAAAAAGTGCATCAATCTTGGTCGAATCAGCCTTTTTAAAGGTATCCTCATCGACAGACAGCTTGCCGGACTTGGAATCCACTGTGATTCCCACCTTAGCAAGCGACTTTGAATTGATATCTGTAAGTGACTTCATAGACTCAAGATTTCTCGAAATCTGCTTTGTCTCGGAATCATCCGCAGCATTAATGAGGCTGTTGTAATCAGACACAAAAGCTGACACCTTCTTATACGTAGCATCTGTATCGTCCTTGCGGCTGTTTTTGTAAAGAGCCTGCGCCGACTTTACCATGTCCTCTGACTCCGACTCGATGGACGCAAGTGTCTTCGCTGAATCCTTAGATGTAGAAACAGATGATGAGACAAGAGACTGGGCCTTTGAATTAAGGTTATTTCCATAATATGACTTGAGAAGCTTGAAATAGCTGCCACTTCTAATGCCGCTATATGTAGTCATATCCATATTGGCAATAAAAGACGATGCTGCATTGTTGCTTCTACTGCTGCTAAAGCCGGAAAACAGTGTGGATATGGATGACGAATCCCACATTCCTATTCCTCTCATAGTATCACTCCTTTGATAATCATGTAATCCGTTACCTTCTATATATCTTTAATATAGACGCTTTTCCAATTTATGTCAAGATAATATCTGCCGGTATTACCCAGCCCGGTATTACTAACATATGAGCCGGTATTGTCGTCCTTTATATATCCTCTATCTGCCAGTCAACAGGCTCCACTCCATGCTCCTTAAGAAACTCATTGGCTTTACTAAAATGCTTGCAACCAAAAAAGCCTCTGTAAGCCGACAGCGGGCTTGGATGCGGTGCTGTCAATATCAGATGCTTTGGATTTGTAAGCATAGGAATCTTCGACTGCGCCGGACGTCCCCAAAGCATATATACTATAGGTCTGTCCTGCTCATTTACAGCCTCTATGATTGCATCCGTGAACTTCTCCCAGCCGTGTCCCTGATGCGAGTTTGCCTGATGAGCCCTGACAGTGAGCACCGTATTCAATAGCAAAACTCCCTGATCAGCCCATTTCTTCAGGTATCCGTTATTGGGGATATCACACCCTAAATCGTCGTGCAGTTCCTTGTAGATATTCTGCAGTGATGGTGGAATATCCTTCTGAGACGGAAGCACTGAAAACGACAATCCATGCGCCTGATTGACATTGTGGTACGGATCCTGTCCGAGGATGAGCACCTTCACCTTGTCAAGTGGCGTAAAATGCATGGCATTAAATATGTCATCTGCCGGAGGATATACCACATGTGTGGCATATTCATCTCTCACAAAATTGTACAAATCCCTATAATACGGTTTTTTAAACTCGGCTCCCACAGCCTTTGCCCACTCGCCGTCAAGCATACTCATAATCTTTATCTCCCGCCTATCTTCTGACCGACACACCTTTATCTGCCAGATAATTCTTTAAATCCATAATTTCAAGCTCCTTGTAGTGGAAAAGTGAAGCTGCAAGCGCTGCGTCCGCTTTTCCTTCTGTCAGAGCCTCGTAAAAATGCTCCTTTGTGCCTGCACCGCCCGATGCGATAACCGGAACAGAAACATTATCGGCAATAAGCCTTGTAAGCTCGATATCGTAGCCATCCTTTGTGCCGTCACAATCCATGCTTGTAAGAAGGATTTCTCCCGCTCCAAGCTCATTTGCCTTAACAGCCCACTCAATGGCATCAAGACCTGTATCTATGCGTCCTCCGTTCTTGTATACATTCCAGCCGCTTCCATCAGCACGACGTCTTGCATCGATTGCCACAACCACACACTGACTGCCAAACTTGTCAGCCGCATCACTTATGAGCCGAGGGGTATTTATAGCACTTGAATTTATTGAAATCTTGTCCGCACCCTCTCTAAGCAGTGCCTTAAAATCATCGACTGTTCTGATGCCACCGCCCACCGTGAACGGTATAAACACCTTTTCAGCGACCTTTCTGACCATATCCACAACAGTATTTCTGTTGTCGCTTGACGCCGTAATATCCAGAAAAACCACCTCATCTGCACCTGCCTTATCATAAGCAGCCGCAATCTCAACCGGGTCACCTGCATCTCTTAAATTGACAAAGTTTATGCCCTTCACAACACGTCCGTTATTCACATCCAGACATGGGATTATTCTCTTCGTAAACATATTATGCCTCCCCTATCCCTGCAAATTTTTAAGTATCGAAAGTCCGACTGTGCTGCTCTTTTCCGGATGGAACTGGCAGGCGAACACATTGTTTTTCTCTACAGACGCATGAATGTGTGTGCTGTACTCTGTCGTTGCTGTGACAATTGCTTCATCAGCGGCTTTCAGATAGTACGAATGCACAAAATATACATACGGATGCTCTGAAAGACCTTTAAACAGCCTTCCATTGTTCTGTAAATCAAGTGAATTCCAGCCTATGTGAGGTATTTTAAGTCCTTCCTTATCTGGTATGCGAAGTATCTGTCCGTCAAGCACATGAAGCCCCTCAACGCCCTGACTCTCATCGCTTCCCTCAAATAATAGCTGAAGTCCCAGGCATATGCCAAGAAATGGCTTGTCCATGTCACAAACCTCGTGAATCACCTTGTCCAGCTCGTATTTTTTAAGCGAATTCATTGCATCTCCAAAAGCTCCGACTCCGGGAAGTATTACCTTATCGGCATTTAAAATCTCATGCCTGTCTCTGGTCACAATACTCTCCTCGCCTATAGCTGTAAGAGCCTTTTCCACACTTCGCAGGTTGCCTGCTCCATAATCGATGATTGCAATCATATCATTTTGTCTCCTCTTTAATGCCTAATTCATTTAATTTCTGTGTCAGTGCCAGTGTATAGTCATCTCTATCATCTATATTATATAGAGCAATGGCATCATCATATGATAAGCCATACTGACTGCTCAGGGTATCAGAAATAACGTTTTTAAGCTGCTCAAGCTGCAGCTCACATCCGTATTCCTTTGCATTGTCTGCATTTACAGCACATCGTCCTGCCGCACATACTAAGGAATCCGCTGCCATGGTTACATAGCCTGAATCGCTAAAGCTCTTATAGGCATCATACTTACCTGACACTGATGCAAGCACCGACAGCTTATTGTACAACTGCTTATCGTCACCCGAAAGCTTCAAGCCGCTCAGCCTGCTGTAGGCCTTTGTATACAGTTCTATTGAATCAGCTTTATTCTGTCCCAGATCAGCTATTGCCTGATTGTACGTATTCTGAGCATCAGTCACTTTGGAGTTGTTTCCGAGCAAAAAGGTGCATATGAGAACAAACACAACTATCGACATAACAAATACCCAGATTACTATAACAGGTCCCTTAGGAAGCTTAGGTCCCTTCTCCCATCCAATGCGTTCCTTCTTTTCCTTTGGAGCCTTTGGCTTCTTTTCTTTTTTAGGCTTTTTGCCCTTCTTTGGCTTATCTGTGGCTTCGTTTAGCTCTCCGTCAGCATCCAGCGCTTCAAGTATCTGCTTATTCTCATCTGAGAGTGTCTTTGCGTCAGTTTCTGCACCTTCTGCTGTGCTCTGTATATCTGTGACATCATCTGACTGCGGCTCTTTTGTAAAAAATGATATTATTTTTTTTAAAAGGCTCTTTTTTTCAGTATCTTGTGCATCAACTGCTGCATCAGCCGTCTCGTGCACTTTCATCTGGCTGCTTGCATAATCATCTATATCAGCCCCTGTCTCACCGGTTTTTCCTTCAAGCAGATCACCGATATTATCCAGACCATCACTACCCAGTATGTCAAGTATATCCTTTGATGCATTTCCTGCCAAATCCGGCTCTCCTATTTCTTCAACCATCTGAGGTTCATTTGTTATTATACTCTCCGGAGTCTCCTCCTGTTTGGGATTCTCAGCCATTTCCGGCATGTTTGCATCCATCATCTCTATCCCAGAATCTGCCGGTGTAAAATTAAATACCGCATCGCTTAGATTATTGTCTGCTTTGTTTTCCTGTTTATCTCCCTGAGTCTCCTGTTCCTTCATCCTGCGGTCAAACTCAGTGAGCATATCATCAAGTGAAGCATCCTTGTCATCAGGAGCCGGAGTCTGTACATTAAGAGCCTGACCCTTGGCCTGCTCATTTTCCCTCTCAAGTTCCTTTTCAAAGTTCGACAGATACTCATCATATGTCTCATTTTCAAGCTCGTCCTCAAACTTTTTGAGGAATTCATCCTGATCAGCCCCAGACATCTTCGTATCTGTATCCTGCAGCTTATTCATTGAATCCAGCAAATTGTCCAGATAGTTTTCTGTCGATTTATCGCTCATTAGTATTCTCCATCTATAATCCATTAAAGGGTGCAGCTAAACAAGCCACACCCCTTGTATCTAAATATATTATGCTTTATCAATCAGCTTGTCAATCGCCTCTACAAGCTTTCCGATTTCAGGCTTTGTAAGCTGTGCGTCTGCTCCAAGCTGTTCACCCTTTTTCCTCATCTCTTCATTTACCAGTGAAGAGAATATGATAACCGGTATATCTCTAAGCTCTGCATCTGATTTTACAAGCTTTGTGAGTCTGTGTCCATCCATGAGTGGCATCTCAATATCAGTTATAATGCAGTCAAGATGCTTTGTAATATCGCCCTTTGCCTGCATAGCCTCTATCACATCCCAGGCCTCCTGACCATTCTCTTCCACTATGAGATTGGTATATCCCGACTTCTTAAGGCACTCGGTGATGAGCTTTGACAATAAAGCCGAATCCTCTGCGATAAGAATTGTAGCATCACTCCTATCTCTTGCCTCCATCTCATCGATATCATTAACCCTAAGTCCTGTCTGTGGACTAATAGAAGCAACTATAGCCTCAAAATCAAGGATAACTATAAGCCTGTCATCCATTTTGATAACACCTGTAGCAGTGCTGCCATGCTCGCCCGTCAGTGTCTCGTCAGGCTTTATGATATTCTCCCACGATACGCGGTGTATACCGATAACCTGATCTACATGAAATGCCACATTGAGTTTGTTAAAATTCGTAATGATAAATAAGCCCTTTTCATCCATCTGTGGCAGATTAAGACAATTCTTTAAATTGATAACCGTAATCATTGTGTCACGTGGCATAAATATTCCCTCAACACTCGGATGAGTATTCGGAACAGGAGTGACCGGCATATATTGCAAAATCTCTCTGATCTTTGCGACATTGATTCCGTAGTGATTGTCTCCCAACGTGAATTCAAGCACTTCAAGCTCGTTTGTTCCTGACTCCAATAATATGTTCGTATCCATAATACAACCTCCACCTCTTAGTAATCTAAGTATATCATATGTTTTATAATTCAATCAAACTTTTTTCGTTATCTTTTATAACCGACATCTTAATATTGTCACATGCCGTACCCTGAGGTATCTTGAAAAGCAGCACCACATCAACCGCATCGTGCGCCTTTACGGTTCCCTGAAAAGTATTAAGGGAATATGTAAGGAATGTGCCCTCAGCCGTGTATTCCTTTCCATCGGGGAAAGTGGCTTTATATGTCCTGGCATTGCCAAACATATCAACATTTATATCCTCGTCTGTCGGATTTTTAAGAGTGAATTTCATAACCGCAAAAGTATTACCGCTTCCTGCCGTTATAGAATAGTATGAGCCCTCATTGTACACATCTGACTCGTTTACTCCATCATATGTAATTTCAAGGCTGCCGTAGCCTGTTGCCTCGGCAAGTGACACCTTCTTTTCCTGCGTGGCAGAAGGCTCTTTCTGCGAATTGCTGCTCTTATCATTTCCGGCTTCAGATGTCTTATTATCCTGCGAAAGTGAATTATCAGGTGACGCCTCGTCCACTTTCTCAGTGTTGTCAGCATCCTCCATATCCCCACGTTTCTCCGTAGCGTTAGTCATGCCATCCTGCTGGTATATATTGTGTTTTGCAACAACATATGCTGAATAATTAGCGATAAGGCCTTGTTCCGCATCAGTCATATCATATAATTTTGTTCCGCAGCCTGTCAACGTTATAATTGCTGTAAATGCCACAGCTGCCATTTTTATATTTCTTCCCATCATTGCAATAAACCCGTTCTTATTCTATGACTTTTATCCTAATAATACATATAGTAACACATTTATTGATTGTTTGCAATAAATAACTCAAGTTCAAACCAGAATTCTACACCATCCTTGTGATTTATGACACCATACCCTCTGTGATGCAGTTCCATAATGGCCTTTACTATAGACAGTCCTATGCCGCTTCCGCCATATTCCCTTGTTCTGGCCTTGTCCACCTTATAAAACTTATTCCATATATTTTCTATATCCTTATCAGGTATCGGCTCTCCCGTGTTAAACACGCTGACCCTCACACGGTCGCTGTACATGCTGTATGATACAGTGATAGTACCACCTCTTGTGCAGTGATTTATCGCATTGCTGATATAGTTTGTCACAACCTCTTCAATCTTGTATATATCACCGCTCACATATACGGAATCGGTGCGGTCAAACTCAATTGCAGCCTCATTTTTCTGTGCCAGAAGCCTAGATGAATCTATAACCCCTCTGACAAGTGGTGTCAGATCAAACCTCGTCATCTCAAGCACATCACTGCCATCCTCCAGATGATTGAGAGATAAAAGCTTCATAACCATGCGGTTCATCTTGTCAGTCTCGTCCATGATGACATCACAGTAGAAGTTACGGCTCTCATCATCGTCATTTACGACCTCTTTGAGCCCCTCAGCATAGCCTGAGATCAGAGCAAGCGGAGTTTTTAACTCATGTGACACATTTGACAAAAACTCCTTTCTCATCTCATCAATCTCTTCTTTTTTCTTTATATCACGCTGTAATTCATTGTTTGCCACCTTTAGTCTTGTGATGGTCTGCTCAAGTGTCTGCGACAGCTCATTCATATGCTCACCAAGCACATAAAGCTCCTTTGCACTGTTTTCCGTATCAATGTACTTCGCATCAAAATCAAGCTTCGCCATCCTTGTCGACAGCTCAGTCATATTTCTTATCGGCCTGGTCATGTTGCGAGCAACAATATATGCCATAAACACTCCCACAACAATAGCAGCCACTGTGCCTATTGCAAAAAAGCGGTTCGATATGGACACGCTCTCCTTAATGCTCTCAAGCGGTGTCTTCATGTATACAAAGTTACCGTCAATCAGTCTGTTATTTATGATGATATACTCTGTCCCCAGCCTTTTATCCTTCTGCCTTGTCATATTCAGGTTGTTGTAGTCTGCCGAATACGACGACATGCTTGCCTCCAAAAGCAGCTGGAATATTTCCTGATTGTCAGTGGTTCCCTCAATGATGACCTTACCGTATTTGTTGAACACAACCGCATCTATATTGGCGCCAACGCATTTCTTTTCAAATGCTACAGCAAACGTATCATCTGAAAGTTTATCATTTTTTGCAGCCAGGTCCACCATTTTGTATACCGCAAGCATCTCTTTTTCCTTGTTATATACATAATACTTTTCCAGCAGTGTGTTATTAGCCATCCAGAACACGCCTACTATCAGAAGTACAATGAATGAAATCACAAACGTAAGCTGCGTGGATAGCGTTTTTTTCTTTTTCATGGTGACACCTCTTATCCCGAATCCATTAGTCCTAAGCTTAACACTTACTGTATCTCGAACTTATATCCCACACCCCAGACAGTCTTTATATAGTCGCCTTTAGCGCCCATCTTGCTTCTTAATTTCTTCACATGTGTATCAATAGTCCTCGCATCGCCAAAATAATCATAGCTCCACACACTGTCAAGTATGCGCTCCCTGGTAAGAGCAATCCCCTGATTGCTCATAAAGTAATCCAAAAGCTCAAATTCCTTTACCGAAAGTTCAATATTCCTGCCATCAATAGCTACAGTGTGCGCCGTCTTGTCCATAACAATACCACCGGCCTCGCTTATTACTGCCTCCTTGCCCAGTTTATTCGCCCTGCGAAGGAGAGCATTTACCCTGGCCACCAGTATCTTTGGAGAAAATGGCTTTGAAATGTACTCATCAGCACCAATGTCAAAGCCGTTTAATTCATCACGCTCATCGCCCTTAGCTGTAAGCATAATAATCGGCACCTTTGAAGTCTGTCTGATTTCACGGCATACCTCAAAGCCATTTATCCTTGGCATCATTATATCGAGCACCAGCAGTGCTATGTCCTTCTGCTGATAAAATATATCAAGTGCCTCCTCGCCGTCTCCGGCCTCAAGTACCTCGTACCCTTCCCTTGCAAGGAAATCATGCACGAGCTTTCTCATCCTGCTCTCGTCATCTACCACCAGTATCTTTATTTTGTCCACTCTGTTGCATCCTGCCTTTCATCCAGTGCTTTTTCCCTCTCTTCTACTGCTTTTTCCCTTTTTTCAAGCTCCTTCTGCCAGTTTTCATATTTGTCTATCAGCTCATTCTCGTAGTCCACCACATACGGACTGTGTCCACTCACATATGTGATGCCAAACATAGTTACTATGGCAGCCGATAATACAATAGTAAAAAACAATGCCACATGGAGCTTTTTCTTATAGCCTTCCGTCTGTTTTTTTACCTCGACAACCGCTTTTTTATCCTCAGGAATATAAATCGGACGGATATCCTCATTCTTGATATATGGGATTGTATGCAGATATTCCTGCAGTTCAACAAGAAACGATAGCCCTACAGGAGTAAAAAAATACCCCGGCTTGTTAAGCCTTAAATACAGCTTGTATACCGTATCCGGGTCAGACATATCAGTCTGATCCTTTATATATCGTATTCCGTCACTTTCTTTTTTAGCCTGCCTTGCCTCTTCCTTTGTCTGAAACTCAAACCCATCAACTACATACATCATATTCCCTCTTTCTAATCATCGCGCTCTGCAATCTCACCCGAACGATATGCCGCAATGAGATGCTTTAGATCAGCTATCTTTTCCTTCATCTTTATTCCGGCATCCGTATCTCCGACAAGTATTCTCTTATCAAGTACCTCTACAGCCTCACGCCTTGATACGATATCCCTCTCATCCCTTACTGCCGTCTCCGGTGATTCAAACGGCTCATGTGCTGTCAATGTCAGCCCATATGAATTGTAAATCAGGGTATATCCCGCGATGCCTGTCCGCCTGCGGTACGCCTTTGAAAAACCACCATCTATGACTATCACTCTTCCGTCGCACTTCACAGGGCTTTCACCTCTTAATCTGTGCACAGGAACATGTCCGTTTATGATATGGTCTCTTTTATCATGCAAACCAAACTCCTCAGTATACGCTGCGCACACTCAGGTTTGTTTATATAGTCATAATAAAAGTTTTTCTTTTCTATTTGCATGTCATCGTCATCTATAAAATATCTCTCAAACGTAGCCATCTTATTTCTGCCATAAAGCGGAGAATATGGTGCTGTCCATATGTACCACATGATATCGCTGCCCTTTTGTCTTTCCAGCCTGTCGTCCGAGAAAAAAGCCTTTCTGACGTAAGTCTCCAGTATATCAAACAAAGCCTTGCCACTATACTCTTTACCGTAGATATTTACCTTTGCGAAGCTTCCATCCTCCTCCATGGGGATGCATCCGTGGAAAAGCAGATTGCCATTATATACCTTGTACATGCTGCCTCTTTTAAGCAGCAGCCCAACGTGGTTTTTAAGCTTCTCGCAATGAATAAACGAGCTCCTGAGCCTCTGTATGACTTCCTCTTCCCCCTCTGTCAGCCTGTAAGGATCAGCCGGGTCAATTGTTGGAAAGCTTGTATCAAGCAGCTTATAAGTTCTGCCCTCAAGATCTATAGTGCCCTGTTCATAATCAATATGTTCCAAAAGCAATCGTTCCTTCATGCCATACTCAGGCCACTTCTTAATGAGCTGTCCCTCCAGCTTGAAACGTATGATGGCAATGGCCTTGTGCATCTTCTTTATCAGATCACTCTCCATATTATCTGCGCCACTTGGAGCCACCTTAAACACAAATCTGGTGCATGGGTCATCCTTGTAAGCCTTCAGTGCAAACGTAGCAAGCGGAAGCATATTTATGCCATAGCCCTCCTCGACCACGTCCAGATTACCATATCTGATACTGTTTCTGACAACAGTTGCAATACATGCAGGATTTCCTGCGGCTGCCCCCATCCAGATAATATCGTGATTGCCCCACTGTATATCCAGCGAGTGATATCTGCACAGCCTGTCCATTATCAGATGCGGCCCCGCTCCCCTGTCGTATATATCACCAAGCACATGCAGATGGTCAACAGCAAGTCTCTGAATAAGCTCTGAAAGCACCACTATAAACTCCTCCGCAGTGCCCAGCTCCACTGTTGTATTGATGATTGACTCGTAGTAAGCCTCCTTGTTTAACACCTCCGGCTTTTCTGTGATGAGCTCCTCTATAACATATGCATACTCCTCCGGCAAAGCTTTTCTCACCTTGGAGCGCGTATACTTTGACGAAACGGTCTTGCACACCTCTATCAGCTTATAAAGAGTCGTCTTATACCACGAGTCCATATCCGGCTCGTCCTGCTTAATAAGCTCCATCTTTTCCCTTGGGTAGTAGATGAGTGTGGCAAGCGCAGCCTTGTCAGCCTTGTCCATCGCCAGACCAAATACATCATCTATCTTCTTTCTTACAGCCCCAGAACCATTTTTCAGCACATGGGAAAAGGCTTCATACTCACCATGCACATCAGATACAAAGTGCTCTGTGCCCTTTGGCAGGTTTAAAATAGCCTGCAGATTGATAATCTCAGATGATGCCTTGCCTATTGTCGGATACATCTCCGACAACTGTTCCAAATAATGTAAGTGTTCTTTATCAATTGCTATATCATTCATTTATATCTAGACCTCATAATACTGATTCATCACCTTATTTATTTCCTTTTCAAGCTTACAACCCGTGTATACACACTTCATAATGCACTTTCTGATTGGCTCCTCAAAATTAGTACCCTCGCACTTATCCAAAACTCCCTGCAATGTAAGCTGTACAAGTATGCTCTCACCTGTCTGCGGATCTGTGGCTATGTTTTCGTACACCTTCTTGTAGTACTTATCACTCACTACCGGGTAGTCAGTAAGCGCCATTTCCCGCCACTTTCTAAAACTTAGCGACATATATTCACCTGCTCTTTTGTATATAATAAAACATTGTACCAATTAGCGGTGCTCTAATCAATGCCTCAGACACATTTATTTCAAAAAAGTTTTTTGATATTTATTATAAATAAAGCTGCATTTGTTTAAATAAAAAAAGTGTAAGCTGCATTCAGCTTACACTAATTAAGTTTCAGGACACCTCCCTTTTTATATAACAAACATTCTAATTTGACAGTAATTGACGTTTCTTATATATTTATTTATGTTTCAACAATAACCATTATAGTGTATTGCGCATGTCAATACTTGACCAAATTTGGAGTTTATTTTTTTAAAAAGAAGGGAGATTAGCTCATAAATGAACCGACTTGAAATAGTAAATAACATATCGACAAATATTGAGCGCGAACGCATAAAGCTTGGTATGTCCCAGGCACAGTTTGCAAAAGCACTTGATATGTCACTCTCCACCTACAAGCGGATAGCAAACGGAGAATCCTCTCGTATAGACGTCTACACCGCTTACCTGATATACAAGCTGACAGGACGGTTTTCCTGCGAACTAACAGGCTTCAATGATGATGTAATAAACCTTGTAAAGCGCATCAAAAAGCTTTCCAAAAGCCAGCGCATACTTATAGACTCGATTATAGACACTGAGCTTGCGCTATCTGCCTACAAGGATGAAAGCTGTCATACGGAGGATCTGATTTCCGTCCTCATCCCGACAGGCAATATGACCGACGGCATGATTTTGGACTCCTACAATGTCGAAAAGCTTGATGTTTCAAATTACAGAAAAGCCTTCGGTGATGCCCTTCACATCGGAATCCGCATCACAAGCAATCATCTACATCCTGTATATAATAAAGGCGATATACTTCTAATCAGTCGAAACCCAATCCGCGACGGCGATACCGGTATCTTTATCAACGCACAGAACAAGCGTGCATACATTAGAAAACTGCATCAGAAAAACCCATGTGAGCTCACACCAATCAACAATTACGGTGAGACCTTTTATGTCGACAGCGATAATGTTGATGATATGAGCAAATGGATAAAATTCGGACACGTGCTCTGCAAGGTGCGCTAGCAGATTACTCTGTTATTTTAATATCATCAAAGCAGTCAAAGGTTGCAAAGTAGTCTGCCGGAGTTTCTGCTCTTCTGATGAGTTTTGCCTCTCCATTGCTTTCGAGCAATATCTCTGCTGAGCGAAGTCGTCCGTTGTAATTGTAGCCCATTGAAAAGCCGTGTGCTCCTGTATCATGGATTACCAGATAGTCTCCCATATCAATCTTCGGAAGCTGTCTGTCAATTGCAAACTTGTCACAGTTCTCACAGAGTGAGCCTACCACATCATATGTATGGTCACAAGGTGCATCCTCCTTGCCGAGCACTGTGATATGATGGTATGAGCCGTAAATAGCCGGTCTCATAAGGTTTGCCGCACACGCATCTACTCCTATATACTCCTTGTAGATATGCTTCTCATGGATAGCCTTTGTCACAAGACAGCCATACGGAGCCATCATAAAACGTCCCATCTCTGTGTAAATAGCCACATCGCCCATTCCTGCCGGTACCAAAACCTCATCGTACACCTTATGTACACCGGCGCCGATAACTGATATATCGTTTGGTGTCTGATCCGGCTTATAAGCCACGCCAACTCCACCTGAAAGATTTACAAATCTAATATCGCAGCCGGTCTCGTTTTTAAGCTCAACAACCAGCTCAAAAAGCTCCTTTGCAAGCTGTGGATAATACTCGTTGGTTACTGTATTGCTTGCCAGGAATGCATGCACGCCAAAGTATTTAGCGCCTTTTGACTTAAGAATTTTGAATGCTTCAAAAAGCTGTTCCTTTGTCATGCCATACTTGGAGTCTCCCGGATTGTCCATGATACCGTTTGACAGTGTGAACACTCCGCCCGGATTATATCTGCAGCTTATTGTCTCCGGAATATGTCCGATTGTTTCCTCCAAAAAATCAATATGTGTGAAATCATCAAGATTGATGATAGCACCAAGCTTGTCTGCATATGCAAATTCCTCTGCCGGTGTATCATTTGATGAAAACATGATATGCTCTCCGTCGAAGCCGCATGACTTTGCAAGCATAAGCTCTGTGTATGATGAGCAGTCACAGCCCATGTCATAATCCTTTAAAATCTTGAGCAGATATGGGTTTGGAGTAGCCTTTACAGCAAAATACTCTCTAAAACCCGGATTCCATGCAAATGCATCCTTTACAGCCTGCGCGTTGGCACGGATGCCAGCCTCGTCATATAAATGAAATGGTGTAGGGAATTTTTTAACAATCTCCTCTACCTGTTGTTTTGTCACAAATGGTGTCTTTTTCATGTTTATCTCCTAACTTTTACATAGTAAAGTATACTAAAACATATGCTACAACAAAATGGGTATATTTTCAAGAATTTTTGTGGTATAATTTCTCATTAGGTAAATGTCTTTACTTTTTTAAGTATAGTTGATATAACTATTCAAAACTGATATAACTATTTAAATTAAGATATAAAGGGAAACAGGAAAATGAACATTAAAGTACTTCAGTATATTGATAATACACCAAAAAATAATATAACTACCGGTCAGGTTGCTGTAACCGGTGATAACATTCCTTCCAATAGCAGCTCCGCTGTCAATAGCACCGGTGCTGATTTTGATCAGGTGCTTGACGATGCAAAAATGGCTGAAGCTGCTGTTGCCATTGACAGACTGATTGCCCAAAGTAACGGTGGCTCAGTTGATATGTCGCTTGTACAGAGGTTCTTTGATCAAAATGGTATAAATATCGAGCTTTGCCGTAATACAGTTTCTCCTTCTGCCGCAGTTAATAATACAGCTGCTTATTCCGGTTCTCCAGCCGGCATCAGCTCAGATACAAATACATATAATGCAGCAGCTTCCGGAGCCTCAGGAATTAGCAGCAGCTCCGTAAAACTCGAAGCTTCCGGTTTGTCATGCTCTGCCGATCTTGATGCAATTTTTAATGAGGCTGCCTCAAAATACGGTGTGGATGCCAAATTCCTTAAGGCTATCGCCAAGTGCGAGTCTGACTTCTCCACAGAGTGCACCAGCCGTTCAGGTGCCATGGGTATCATGCAGCTCATGCCACAGACCGCTGCCTCACTTGGTGTCACAAACGCCTACGACCCATACCAGAATATCATGGGTGGCGCCAGGTACATAAGTGAAAAGCTCACCCAGTATAATGGTGACAAATCACTGGCCTTAGCTGCCTACAATGCAGGCTCCGGCAACGTAGCCAAATATGGCGGCATTCCGCCATTTAAAGAAACTCAGAACTATGTAGCAAAGGTTATGGCATACTATAATTCATAATAAATTGTATTCTGACTCACATAAAATTATATTTTAATTCAAAGTGGCTTGACAAATGCTGATGTATATAGTAAACTTAGCAAGTTGATAGTTGCTGATGTGGCTCAGAGGTAGAGCACTTCCTTGGTAAGGAAGGGGTCACGGGTTCAATTCCCGTCATCAGCTTATTTAAAGAAATAGTTATTTTATATATTGAATGCCACAGACATAAAGCCTGTGGCATTCAATGTATATGAGGAAAAGCATATGCGACGTCAATTCTGTGCACATGAATAATTTTTAGTCGGAACTGAGTGTACCCCAACACATAGTTGAAATACAACAGCTCCTTTTGATGATATTATAGTAACACTTAATTGTGTCCTAAATATAGCCATGTGATAAATATTTTCTTAAATTTGGTAAATATCTACAAACAAACTCTTAATCCGGCAGAAATATTCTATATTTCAACAATATATTTCTCGTATGCATTGATAACAGTAGTTTCTCCCACCTTGTCAAGCCTGACAAACTGCCTGCCGTAACTCATATGAACATGTCCATGCACAAAATACCTTGGCTTATACTGCTCAATAAGCCTGTTAAACACATCAAAGCCTGTATGACATGTATCCTCACCATCATGCAGTCCCTTTGCCGGCGAATGGGTGACAAGCACATCAAAGCCGTTTTTACGTTTAAGCTTCCACCACAGCTTCTTAACACGCTTTGTCATCTCCTTCTGAGTATACTGATTTTCTCCCGGTTTATAACGGTTTGAGCCTCCCAGGCCAAGAAACCGTACACCCTCATATTCGTAAATCTCATCCTCAATGCATATGCAGCCTTCCGGCGGCTTTACATTGTATTTGTCATCGTGATTGCCATGCACATACAAAAGAGGGACTCCAACCATCGTTGTCAGAAAGGACAGATAGCTCGGGTTTAAGTCTCCACATGATACAATAATATCAATTCCTTTAAAATCCTCTTTCTTAAAGTATTCCCAGTACATTTTCGACTCTTCATCAGCTAAGAATAGTATCTTCATTACAGTTTATTTTCCTCTACACCCTTTAGTTCAACCACCATCTTTGCATTGTCAACAAACTCACTCATAGGCGGAATACTACCTACAACATTATCTACAAGCCAGTCCATTTTCATGATATCAGACGGTTTCATCTCGTGCTCACCTTTGTTTTTAAGCTCTCCCTTCTGGTCATATATCTGTCCAAAGAAAGGTACAACCTCGCCCTTTGTGATATCGCTCTTTAAATGATCCGCAAGCCTCTTTACTCCATAAGGTACATGCTTTGAACAAATCAGGTCAATAACACCTGCAGACATGCCCCACCAGTAATTAAGTGCCTTAACCTGCTCCTGTCCTTCAGCCTTGTAGGAGCCTGCCAGTACGCTCTGCAAAAGTTTCTCATAAAACACTCCCCAGTTCCATATAGGCATGGCAAGGTTTAATGCCTGTCCATCCTGCAGCTTGTACAGACCAAAATATCTGGACGCGTCATTCGGAGTGATAATATCCTGATCCGACACATAATGCAGGTCATTTTCTGTAAGGAATTTATTCCTGTCATAATCCTTTGTCTTTGACCATGCCAGATATACCTTTGCCCTTGGATTCACACTTGCAACTCCCAGAGCAAACGCGTTGATATTGGCAATCATGCCATATATCGGGTAGTCTGCAATATATGCAACCCTTTCATTGTCTGTGACAGCTCCTGCTATCATTCCTGCGAGAAACTTTGCCTCATACATACGTCCATAGTATGTTCTGATATAAGGATGAGGCGCATTCAGCGAACAGTTGAGTATATAAACCTCCGGATGCGCAACTGCCACCTTTAGGCTGTTTGGCATCATCTGCGGTCCCACACAAAAAACTATATCGGCACCGGACTTTATGATATCTTCAAGCACCTGCTCCACATTGTTCTCATCTACACCTGCCACATACTCTGTCTCCAGCTTGTCTGAAAAGGTTTCATCAAGATACATACGCCCAAGCTCATGCGAATACAGCCATGCAGATGTCTTTGGCTCTCTCGGATACAAAAATACCACCTTAAGCTTCTTCGGTGTCTGAGGAATAAGATAATTGAGCAGACTCTTTTTGGTCTGTACCTTTGTAGGATCCAGCACGAGGTTTATCTTGTGCTTTTCCCCTTCTGCTGCAAACTCCTTCCATGTATTGATGACGTTTTTGTTGTAATCATTCTCAGACATCTCAAGCATGGCATCCATGCCAAAGACCTCCATAAATACTGTAATAGCATCACCCAGCTTAATGTCCAGCCTGTCACCACCGCGGAAATTATAGACCTTTGAAAAATCAAACATTACCTTGGCAAATTTTTCCTTGGTCTCATCATCCCATCTGCCCTCTTTTCCAACAAGCGAAAGAAGCTTATCAGCATTGCCCAGCTTCGTAAACTCCACCGAGCAAAGCCCCGTGATTTCATTGAACTTCATATACTCATAATAAAGCCTCACATCATAATCATCCGACAGCTTTGGAATCTTTCTGGTCACAATTGCAGGAATCGAAACGGCGTTGAAGTACTTGAGTACACTGACCCTCTTATTGCCCTCAAGCACATAATACCTGTTCATGTACTCAAATGCCTTGATTGGATCTCTGATTCCCTCATTCATCTGTGCATCTGACAAATTAGACCACTTCACTGCAAATTCGGTTTCCCAGTCCAATATCGGCATAAAATTTGCCGCAAATGAATATGTCCTGCCCATGGTGCTTGTTCCTACAACGAAATCCAAAGGCACATGGACCAGCCCCATATTCTGCTCTGTCTGAATATCTGCCTCTGATAAGATTTCATCAAGCACTGGCAGATAAGGAAACTGTCCTTTAGCTATCCTTGCCCTGTATTCTTTTTTTCCCAGCTTTAATGCTTCTGAATATTCTGTTTCACCCATATTGTAATCTCCTTTTGAAACTATTTTAACATAAATTCAAAAAAATTAAACATTTCCTTTGATATTTTTAAAAACTCTGATATAATATATGTTAGGAAATAGGTACCACAGTCATATGGAGGATAAAATAATGCAAAATATATCTCGGGAAAATGCCGATATCATAGGCGAAGTAGCCAATATCTGCATAGGCAATGCAGCCACAACACTGAGCATGATTCTACAAAAACCGACAAATATTACGACTCCGATTGTAGAGGTTTTGAAAAAAGAGGATGCTCTCGATCATGATGATCGAATTTTAATTAAGGTTCCTTACACAAAAGGACTTGACGGAACCAACCTACTTATTATAAAATTAAATGATGCATTGGTTATTGCCAATCTCATGATGGGAGGCAACGGAAGTAATGTTTCTGATATGACACTTGATGAAATCACACTTTCCGCCATATCGGAGGCTATGAACCAGATGTGTGGTACAATAGCTACATCAATGTCTTCGCTCTTAAACGAGCCAACCGACATAGGTTTTCCGCTTATCAATTCAAGTTATCAGAAGACCTTTGATATACCTGACGAGTTGTGTAACGGAACAGATATTGTCAAGGTGACATTCAGGCTGACTGTTGGAGATTTAATAGACAGTGATCTCTTACAGTTGTATCCAATAAGCATAGTAAAACAGATTATCAAACAGGAGGTTTAACAAAATGGCTAGAATTTTAATAGTTGATGATGCAGCATTTATGAGAATGATGCTGAAGGATATCCTTACAAAGGGTGGATTCGAGATTGCAGGCGAGGCTGCTGACGGAAATGAGGCAGTTGCAAAGTACAATGAGCTCAAGCCTGATCTTGTAACACTTGACATCACTATGCCAAATAAGGATGGCATCCAGGCTTTAAAGGAAATTAAAGCAGCTGACCCAAATGCTACATGCGTTATGTGCTCTGCTATGGGACAGCAGTCTATGGTTATTGACGCTATCCAGTCAGGTGCCAAGGATTTCATCGTTAAGCCATTTCAGGCTGACCGTGTTATCGAGTCAATCAGAAAAGTACTTGGATAATATTTACATACAAAACAAGGTCTGTCAGTATAGCTGACAGACCTTGTTTTTATTATATTTTTGTAACTGTTCAGTACATTCACAGCTGCGCAAGACTCTCAATAGCCTTGTCATCAAGAATAACCTTTGCATGCTCCATAAGAAAAGCCCTTTTGTCAGCCCCTGCAATGATATCATCTGCATACTCATCTGCTATGACAGACATCTTTTCAAGCTCATGCTCATCATAGCCCGATAAATCCATGCTCATAAAGTACTCTCCCTCAAACTTAAAAAGCTGTGAGAATGGCATTGGCAGTCCTTTAATCATCTTTGCAAATCTGACAGCCACATCAAATTTTTCAAAAATGAACATTACAACAGACACCATATCCTGCTTTTTTGCAGTTGTCCTGCCTTTTTTATTTTTCTCATTCTCTGCAGCCTCAGCCGGCAGCGAATTAAGCAGTCCATTAACGATATCTTTAAGATGCTCCATCATTCCCTCAGTAGCAGGGTGTTCAGAAAATGTCAGAGAAAGTGTGTGATCCGCCAAAAAATCTGCTCTCACAGTCTTGATTCCCGAATTAAAATCAGTTCCAAACTCTTCTGAAGCCATGTCAAATATCTGATTCATGAATTCCTGGGTGCGCTCGCCATTGCTCATAATTTCATCCATTGTATATCCCAGATCATATATTTCTTCTTCTGAAATAACACATTTTATAGTGTGTTCACCTATTCTTGAAAACTCCATAACAAGCTTCACCTACTTTCTTTTTAGCTTTTGTCTGATACGGGATAGTGCATTGTCAATTGATTTATCTGATTTTCCAAGCATATGCGCTATCGATGTATAATTATTTCCTTCCAGATACAATTGTAGCACTTTTTTCTCCATATTACTCAGTTTATTCCACAATTGTTCCTTAAATTCCTTAAATTTTTCCTTCTCTATGAGAAGCTGCTCAGGACTTGCAATATCATCTTGCAACATTTCCTCAAACTCTGTACCATCACTGTCACTCTGTGAAAAGGATATATATGTGTTAAGCGGCATATGTTTCTTTCGGTTTGAAGCCTCAAGCGCCGAGCTAAGCTGCCTTGTGATGCATAGCTGTGCAAAACTGTAGAAAGATGCTTCCTTGTCGCTCTTATAGTCTCTGACCGCTTTAAACAGGCCAATCATGCCCTCCTGAATAAGGTCATCATTCTCACCGCCTATCAGGTAGAGTGCATTCGTCTTTTTACGCACAAGCGGCTTATACTTTTCCAATATATAGTCCATGATTTCATTGTTGTCACCATGGTCATTTTTGTCATTATGAATCCTCATAATAAGCTCTTCATCCGTATATGCGCTGTAATCTTCCACTATATGCTTCCTATTCTATAAATATACAATTCATAATACACATCACTCATCCCGCGACATGTAATCTACTTTCCACTCTTAAGTCTCTGTCTGACTATCTCATATGCAAGCACGCCTGTCGCAACCGATGCGTTCAGTGAGTCAATATCGCCCACCATAGGAATAGAAGCTGTCATATCACAGTTTTCCTTTACAAGCTTGCTGACTCCGTCACCCTCATTGCCTATTACAAGACCTATAGGACCTGTGAGGTTTAAGTCATACATGGTAGTGCCACCCATATCAGCACATACAAACCACATGCCCTTTTCCTTAAGCTCCTTTATAGTATTTGAGATATTGGTAACCTTGGCAACAGGTGTATAGTTTATCGCACCTGCAGACGTCTTTGCCACTGTAGGGGTAAGTCCCACTGCACGCCTTTTTGGTATGATGATGCCATGTGCCCCCGCCTGATTTGCGGTACGGATTATTGCGCCAAGATTGTGGGGATCCTCTATACCATCAAGAATGATGATAAAAGGCGGCTCGCCCTTTCTTTCGGCATTTTCCAGTATGTCCGAAACCTCGGCATACTCATATGCTGCTGAAACTGCAATGACACCCTGATGCTTACCTGTCTCAGACATCTGATCAAGTCTTTCCTTTGCAACATAGTTTATGATTGCATCATGCTTTCTGGCCTCTCTTGTGATTGACTTTATTGGTCCGTCCTGACAGCCGTCAAGCACAAAAAGCTTGTCTATTGTCTTTCCCGAACGGAAAGCCTCCAGCACAGCATTTCTGCCCTCTATATAATTCTCATGAAATTTTTCTTTATTGTTGTTATCCATATTTTCCTCTTATTTTGTGCTATATTTCAATTCCTAAAAGCTCCACTCCAAGCTTAGTGAGTGAAACAACCCTCTCAAAATCATCCTTCAGATAAAGATAGCCCATGACCGCCTCAAGCCCTGTAGCCTTCCTGTAATCAGCCATTGTAGCGTTTTTTGCCATGGAAGGCGACTTGGCATTGCGCCCCCTGTGATACACATCACTCTCCTCCTCTGTCAGATGAGGTAAAAGTGCCTCTATCATGAGAGCCTGCGTATGTGCCTTTACTATATTACTTGTGTGCTTATGAAGCAGATTTGCCTTTGTATTGCCTTTTCCCACCACAACTGAGCGGATGACAATATCAAATATGCCATCACCGATATATGCAAGTGTAAGCGGCGAGTATGTCCTTATATCAACATCCTTTATTCCAAACTGTTCCTTAATATATGAGTCTATCTTCATACTATACAAGCTCCCATTTTACTCCCTCTCTGGTATCCTTTATGGCAACCCCCTTTGCCAGAAGCTCATCTCTTATGACATCGGCTGTCGCAAAATCCTTTGCCTTTTTAGCGGCTGCACGCTCTGCAATTTTATCATTGATAAATGCCTCAAGCTCACTGTCTACAGATGACGATGCCTCAAGTAAGGCCTTTCCTGATTCCCTAAGTCCCAGATCAAGCACCTGCTCAAAGTCATCGATAAGTGCAAGCTTTGTCCTGTCTGAGATATCAGCCTTAAGCACATCATACACTATGGTTATAGCCATTGATGTATTCAGATCATTTGAAACTGCATCAGTAAATTTCTTCTTAAAGTCAGCAAAAGCTGTCTCATCTATATCACCCTCATCCTTAAGCTCTGCCACACGCTTTGCAATCTTATTGTATGCCGCAACTGCATTGTCGAGCGCATCAAACGAAAACTCGAGAGGCTTTCTGTAGTGTGACTGTAAGCAGAAGAATCTGTAGGCAAGCGGATTGTAGCCCTTCTCCTGAAGCACCGAAACTGTGAGGATTGCACCCTTCGACTTGCTCATCTTGCCGGCTCTGTCATTTAAGTGATTGACATGGAACCAGTACTTGCACCAGTCGTGTCCCAAATAGCTCTCTGACTGTGCAATCTCATTGGTGTGATGTGGGAAAATATTGTCCACACCGCCACAGTGGATATCCACGTACTCTCCGAGATGCTTCATGCTGATGCATGAGCACTCTATATGCCAGCCCGGATATCCGACGCCCCATGGGCTGTCCCATTTAAGAGCCTGGTCCTCAAACTTAGACTGTGTAAACCAGAGTACGAAATCATTTTTATTCTTCTTGTTTACATCCTCCTCGACATCATCTCGCACTCCAACCTGAAGCTGTTCCTTCTCTACTGCTGAAGAGAACACAAAATAATCATCAAGCTTTGATGTATCGAAATATACATTGCCTCCGGCAAAATAGGCATAGCCCTTCTCGATAAGTACCTCCACCATATGGATAAACTCCGGAATACAGTTGGTTGCAGGCTCTACGACATCAGGCATCCTGTTGTGTACAGCCGTGAAATCCTTGAAAAAGGCGTCCGTGTACTCCTTTGCCACCTCCATGACGCTCTTATGCTCACGCTTTGCGCCCTTTAACATCTTGTCCTCTCCGGTATCTCCGTCGCTTGAGAGATGTCCCACATCAGTGATATTCATGACACGCTTTACATCATAGCCCACATAGCGAAGTGCCTTCTCAAGCACATCCTCCATGATGTATGAGCGGATATTTCCGATATGTGCAAAATGGTAAACTGTAGGTCCACATGTATACATGCCGATTTTGCCGTCAACACGCGGAACAACAGTATCAATCTGTCTTGTGAGTGTATTGTAAAACTTGAAATTGTTCTCCATTATTTATATCTCCTTTTGGATGATTTATAACTATCTTTTTATTTTAGCATGTTTTCCCTATATATTCAAATCAATCGGCCTGACAGCCGTTGCAGCCGCTGCATCCGCCTCCGACCTGCATACTTGCTTCATAGAGACCTGTAAGTGAGCAGATTGCCTGTGATGCAATCCCTCCTCGCGGCCTGTAAAACCAAGCCACTCCTCGGTCGTTGCCTTTATATTTACCTGTTCCTTTGCGATTTGCAGCGTATCAGCCACGTTCTGCTCCATCTGCTCAATATACGGACGAAGCTTCGGCTTTTGTGCAATTACTGTCGCATCTATGTTTTCTACCACATAGCCTTTTTTTGCAATGAGGTCTCTCACATGCTCCAAAAGCTTAAGACTCGAAATACCCTCATATGCCGGGTCGGTATCCGGGAAATGCTTTCCGATATCGCCAAGTGCCGCTGCACCCAAGAGTGCATCCATTATCGCATGCAACAGTACATCGGCATCCGAATGGCCTAAAAGCCCGAGTGTATGCGGAACCTTCACTCCTCCTAAAATCAAATCTCTGCCCTCAACAAGCTTGTGCACATCATAGCCCATTCCTACTCTCATATATCGTCTCTCTTTCTATCAGATACAACACCTCATGTTATTGTCAACTGTCATTGCTCTGTATTTTAGTTTTTAACTATAGTATACCTTATTTCTTCTGTTGCGCCAAGATATTATTTTAAGCTATTTTCAAATAAAAGACCGCCCCGGACAAACCGGAGCGGTCTTTATTAAAATGGAAATAGTCCATTAAATGCTTATGCAAGTGCTGCAGTGATGATAGCCATTGAGTAAACCTCTCCTGCATTACATCCACGAGAAAGGTCATTGATTGGAGCATTGAGTCCAAGAAGGATTGGGCCGTATGCTTCGAAATTACCAAGTCTCTGTGCAATCTTGTATCCGATATTTCCTGCGTTGATGTCAGGGAAGATAAATGTATTTGCATGACCCGCAACCTCAGACTGTGGGCACTTTGTGCGGGCTACACGTGGTGCAACTGCTGCGTCAAACTGGATTTCTCCCTCGATTGGAAGATTTGGATATTTCTCTTTTGCCTTGTGAGCTGCGTTTCTCATCTTGTCAACGTCCTCGCCCTTTCCTGAGCCAAGTGTTGAGTAGCTTAAGAATGCAAGCTTTGGATCGATACCGAAGATCTTAGCACACTCTGCTGATTCTCCTGCGATTTCAACAAGCTCGTCCTCTGTAGGATGGATGTTTATAGCACAGTCGCTCATTGCAAGCACCTCATTCTCACCTGTTGCAGATGGACGAACAAGGATAAAGCATGAAGATACGATTGTGTTGCCAGGCTTTGTCTTGATAAGCTGTAATGCCGGACGAACTGTATCTGCTGTTGAGTATGTAGCTCCTCCGAGAAGTGCGTCTGCGATACCCATCTTTACAAGCATTGTTCCAAAGTAGTTAGCTGATGAAAGAATTCCCTTAGCCTGCTCCGGTGTAACACCCTTGCTCTTACGAAGCTCGCAGAATAATTCAACCATCTCATCCATACGGTCAAAGTTCATAGGATCTATAATCTCTGCTCCACGGATATTGAAACCGCTCTTCTCAGCGCTTGCACTAATCTTCTCAGGATCTCCGACAAGGATAGGATGTAAGAAGTTGCTTGCAAGTAAACGCGAAGCTGCCTCAAGAATACGTGGATCCTCTCCCTCTGTGAATACGATTTTCTTTGGGTCTTTCTTTAATATTTCGATTAACTGACCAAATCCAAACATGATAATGTCTCCTTTATGTATATTATTTATTATTTAAAACTATATCTGGTTTCACACCACTGACTATAATATACTTATTTTTCTCGAATATCAATAATTGTTAAAAGGTTGTCAAGATGTTCGCGAAAAAATCCAATCCATGATATTTCATGGCACAATAAAAGGAACCGGATTAATATTTTCCGATTCCTTTTATAATGATCACTATTTATTCGTTTAAGGAGTATTTATCATACAAAACCGTTTACTCTGCAAGTGCCTTAAATGCCTCATCAAGATCCTCAATTATATCATCCACATTCTCAGTTCCGATTGAAAGACGGATTGTGTTTGGCTTGATGCCCTGATCTAAGAGCTCTGCTTCATTGCACTCTGAGTGTGTGGTAGAAGCCGGATGTATAGCAAGTGACTTAACATCAGCTACGTTTGCAAGCAGTGAGAAAAGCTCAAGGTTGTCAATAAATTTCTGTGCTTCCTTTGCTCCGCCCTTAATCTCGAATGTAAATATAGAGCCGCCTCCGTTAGGGAAGTATTTCTTGTAAAGTTCCTGCTGCTCTTTATCCTCTGAAATAGATGGATGATTAACCTTCTCTACGAGTGGCTGATCTTTTAAGTACTGAACTACCTTGAGTGCATTCTCAACATGACGCTCCACACGAAGCGAAAGTGTCTCAAGTCCCTGAAGGAAGATAAATGAATGAACAGGCGAAATTGTTGCTCCTGTATCACGAAGTAAAATTGCCCTGATATATGTCGCAAATGCTGCCGGTGCGCAATCCTTTGCAAAGCTTACTCCGTGGTATGATACATTTGGCTCTACAAGCCATGGCCATTTATCATTCTGTGTCCAGTCGAATTTACCGCTGTCAATTATAACTCCACCAATTGTTGTTCCGTGTCCACCGATGAACTTTGTTGCTGAGTGAACCACGATATCAGCACCGTACTCAATCGGACGGACAAGATATGGTGTAGCAAAGGTATTATCTACGATAAGTGGGATTCCTGCCTCATGAGCGATATTTGCAATTTTTTCGATATCTACTACCTCTGAGTTTGGATTTCCGAGTGTCTCGATTTCAATAGCTTTTGTATTCTCTTTGATGGCAGCCTTGATTCCATCATAATCGAATGGATCTACGAATGTAGCCTCAATTCCGTAATCAGGAAGTGTGTGTGCCAGGAGATTGTATGTACCGCCGTAGATATTCTTTGCTGCAACGATATGGTCACCTGCGTGTGCTACTGCCTGGAAAGCATATGTGAGTGCCGCTGCTCCGGAACCAACAGCAAGTGCTGCCACACCACCCTCGAGTGCTGCAATTCTTCTCTCAAATACATCCTCTGTAGGGTTTGTCAGTCTGCCGTATATATTTCCTGCATCTCTAAGTCCGAATCTGTCTGCCGCATGCTCACTGTTATGGAACACATATGATGAAGTAAGGTAGATTGGAACTGCTCTCGCATCTGTAACCGGATCAGGTGTTTCCTGTCCTACATGTAACTGTAATGTCTCAAATTTTAAATTTCTGTCTGCATAATGTTTCTTGCTCATATTAATATCCTCCTATTAATGATATGTTAATGTTATTTGTTTTTAATTTTAATTCCGGGATGCTGTTCCCTTGAACTAAATATATCATACCATCTTTCTAGGAAAAGTGTTAATACTTATAACTGAGAGCTTGCTATAAATATATTTTATAAGCAATTGCTTTTCAAAACATCAGAAAGCTCTCTAGTAGCTGCACCAATATCCATGTTATTTACAGCATAGTCACATATCTGGCGGTTGCGTTTCTCTGCATCTATCGACAGAATACGCAGTGTCTTTTCTTCTATCGAGTAATCCTGCTCTATGATATCCCGGATTAAAATCTCCTTATCACGTGCCACATACACTATAACAGTAGGAAAATGGCGCTTCATGGCAATGGCGCCGCACATGTCAAGCGGCATCACGACAAAGTGCCCCTTTTCAAGCACTGCCTCTATATCCTCCATTTTGGTGCCATACTGTATTCCTGCGTACCTTGTCTTTTCAAAGAAATCCTGTGCATTAAACTCATCCTCCGTCAGGTACCTGTGCTTATCTCCTGGTTTGGTGCAGTAGGTTTTCGGATTCTCAAACTGCTCCATGGCGCACAGGCTGTCTGAGAGCGCTGTCTTTCCCGAACCTGATGGTCCGACAAGTGCCACAACTGACGGATTTTTTATATTTTTATTTCTATATAATGACGCATTTATTATCTGCTCCACGAGATATACAAACTCTGTGATATTATTAACAGATAAAAGTCCTGTCATTTTTGAATTCCACGGCTTTCTCATGAGCACGGGATACGTGGCCGGTGTCTCAAGCACATTGTGTATGGCATCATCTAAAATAATATCAAACTGCACAAGATTTTTTGCATTGCCAAGTATGATATTTTCTGTCGGAAAATCAGGAAATGCTTCCATTATCTGACTCGCTCTCACTCCCATGAAGCCCGGTGCCACCGCAGTGATAAAATAGACCTCTCCGATATCCATGAGCTTTCTTATCATCCGCTTTGTCTCTTCTGTAGGCTTCTGCCTCTCGTAAAGTGCATTATCCCGGTAAAATTCCTTTATGACAGAGGCTCTGCCGGTATTCTCCCAGGAATCTATATCATCCAGCGCAAGAGGTGGGGTGATATTATATTTTTTGTTTGCCATATCTATGGCTATGCTATTGAATGGGGCTGTCACATCATCCCAGTCAAGTCCTATTTTAGGTCTTATCATGCTTATCCCTTTCTGCTTCGTAACTATTTATAACAAAAAGACCTGCAACAACTGCAAGTCTTAACAAGTAGCGAGGGAGAGACTCGAACTCTCAACCTCCCGGGTATGAACCGGACGCTCTAGCCAGTTGAGCCACCTCGCCATATTTGATTGATACCTTTAAAAGGATGGGACCTACAGGGCTCGAACCTGTGACCCTCTGCTTGTAAGGCAGATGCTCTCCCAGCTGAGCTAAGATCCCATGTCACTTCTGTTGAAGTAAAGTAGCGAGGGAGAGACTCGAACTCTCAACCTCCCGGGTATGAACCGGACGCTCTAGCCAGTTGAGCCACCTCGCCATATTGATTGATATCCTTTAAAAGGATGGGACCTACAGGGCTCGAACCTGTGACCCTCTGCTTGTAAGGCAGATGCTCTCCCAGCTGAGCTAAGATCCCATGTCGTCAACCGACTTGATTATTATATACAGTCGGCACCTTATTGTCAACAACTTTTTTCATTTTATTTAAAAAAATTTTAACTATTCAGAAGTCTCTCCACAAGCTTCACGCACTCTGCCGCATCCTTTGAATATCCGTCAGCTCCTATCTCGTCTGCAAAGCTTTGTGTAATGCAGGCTCCACCGATTACCACCTTACTCTTACAGCCCTTTTCCTTGCAGATTTCCACTACATCCTTCATGCGCATCATGGTGGTGGTCATAAGAGCTGACAGTCCGATAACAGCCGCATTCGTCTCAATCGCCTTGTTGACAATATCCTCACAAGGCACATCCTTTCCCATATCAATCACGTTATAGCCATAGTTTTTAAGCATAAGCACGACAAGATTCTTTCCTATATCATGAATATCGCCCTCCACCGTGCAATGACAAGAGTCGGCATATCATCACCCGAGTCCTTCTTTTCAAGCAGTGGCTCGAGATGCTCTATAGCAAGCTTCATGGTATTTGCGCTGCCGATAAGCTGTGGCAGGAAATATTTCTTCTGGTTAAAAAGCTCTCCCACCTCATTAATAGCCGGAATCAGGCTGTTATTAATAATCTCGTCAGGCTTTGCACCATCAGAAAGCATTTTCTTTACTTCATCAATTATACTGCCCTTGTTTCCCTTTAAGACAGCCTGAAATACCGCATCCTTACTGCCCGCTGCGCATGTGCCGTTTGAAGCAGACGCATCATTGTCCGATTTTTTCACAACAACAGTCTCATACTGGGGCCTTCTCCTCCGCAAGCCTGCTCATGCGCTCGATGTATGCTATATCGCTGTCAGGTCTGTCGAGCAGCATATCCGATGCAAATGCAGCATTCATCAAAAGCTCCTGTGATGGATTGGCAATAGCCATGGTGAGTCCTTTGCATATGGCCATTGTAAGAAACGCTGTATTCACGTACATACGCTCAGGCAGTCCGAAGGATATATTTGAAAGTCCGCATATTGTAGGAAGCTTTTTCTCATCCTTGCAGTACGCAATGGTCTCATAGCACTCGATTGCTGCCTTTGGATTTGCACCTATTGTCGCAACAAGTCCATCCACCACGATATCCTCATGTGCCATTCCAAGCGAAAGTGCCTTGTCATAAATAGTATTTATAATCTGCTTTTTTTCCTCGACATCCTTCGGCAAACCTGCATCCGAAAGCGGTAAAAGTATGAACATCGCTCCGTATTTTGCCGCAAGAGGCAGAAGCTTTTCCATCTTTTCTGTCTCAAGGGAAATAGAATTAATTAGAGCTCTTCCCGGATAAATCTTAAGAGCCTCCTCTATTACCTCCACATAACTTGAATCAATACAAAGAGGGCAGTCCACGGTAGATGAAACCTCATATATAACCGATTTCATCATCTCCTTCTCATCGATACCATTCATGCCCATATTGATATCAAGTATTCCCGCACCATTTGTTTCCTGCTCCATAGCCATCTGGCGCACCAGGTCAAGCTTTCCCTCACGAAGCTGTGCCTGCAGCTTTTTCTTACCTGTAGGATTGATTCTCTCTCCGACGACAGTAAAGTTGCCATCTAAGTCTATCTCTACATTCTTTCGTTCGGACGCAAGCACTCTTCTATGATGCTCAAGCGGCTTATGAACAGGCATTGACTTTACGGCCTCTGTGAGAGCACGTATATGCTCCGGTGTGGTGCCACAGCAGCCTCCGACAATGGATGCCCCCGCCTCCACAAGCCCTCTCATCGCATCGGCAAACATATCCGGAGTCATCTTGTATACAGTTTTACCATCCTCAAGCTCCGGAAGCCCTGCATTTGGCTTTGCAATAAGAGGCACTGTAGAGTACTCTGCCATTTTTTCAACCAGTGCTATCATCTCAGCAGGTCCCGTCGAACAGTTCACACCGATAGCATCCACTCCAAGTGACTGCAACACAACAACTGCTGTCTCCGGCGGTGTACCAAAAAGAGTCCTGCCATCCTCGTTATAGGTGAGTGTCACCATAATAGGCAGGTCGCTTACCTCTTTTATAGCAAGCACTGCCGCTCTGCACTCCTGAAGACTCATCATTGTCTCAACCACAAAAACATCTGCGCCTGCCGCATCAAGAATCCTCGCCTGCTCCTTGTACACCTCCAAAAGCTCCTCGAACATCAGATCCCCGAGTGGAAAAAGCTGTCTGCCTGTCATCGTCATATCTGCAGCTACAAGTGCCCTATCCCCGACAGCCTGCTTTGACAGGCCAACAAGCGTGGTGTTTATCTCGTTAATTTTCTCCTGTAAACCATATTCTAAAAGCTTAATCCTGTTTCCTGTAAATGTAGGTGCATAAACAATATTCGTGCCGTTATCGACATAAGCCTTCTGCAAATCAAGAATCACCTGCGGATGCTCCATCACCCATTCCTCCGGACACACTCCTACCGGCATACCTGCTGCCATCAGGTTTGTACCGGTCGCTCCATCCAGGATAACTATGTTTTCTCTAATATATTTTCTGAATTCTTCTCTTGTCATTTCGTTTCCTTTTCTGTTTCAGCTGTTATTCACTCCACAGTGTAAAATATTTCAAAGCAAAAGCTATGTGCTCTTCATCCTTGAAATTTGTGATAATTTATATTATCATTGTAACCGATTTTAAAACACAAAAATCAATAGTCTATTCACCATAATATACTAAAACACTATATTTTTCAAACAAAAGAAAGGATTTCTTATGAAACTTATCGCTTTAGATCTTGACGGAACACTTTTCAACAACAAAAGTCAGATATCCAAGGAAAATATAAAAGCTATAAAAGAGGCAACTGCTGCCGGGATAAATGTGGTCATCTCCACCGGCCGTCCATTCGGAGGGCTGCCGTTTGAGGCAATTAAGGACACCGGCATCCGCTACGCTATCACTGCAAACGGAAGTGCAATCTACGAGATTGACACCAAAAAATGTCTTTACGAAAACTGCCTTTCTGATGAGACAGCGTTTTCAATAATCGATTACCTGATGACAAAGCGCGTTCATATGGATGCCTTCATAAACGGCTGTGGCTATTCTCCATACAAGTGTCTCGAGGATGCAAAGGATCTCAAAATGCCTCCTTCTATAAAGGAATACATCATGACAACCAGAAAACGCGTGAACGATATCACTGAAATGATGCGCGAAAACAATTACCATATGCAGAAAATGACCATCAATTTTCCAAAGGATGTAGATGATAACTACTACTGCCGCGACGAAGTATTTGAGCATCTGAAAAAAATCCCTGAAATCACGCTCGTAAGCGGTGGCTACGGTAATCTGGAATTCACAAAAGCAGGCGTTGACAAAGGTGTGGCACTTCACAAGCTGGCTCAAATCCTGAATATAGCAGCTGATGAGACAATGGCTGTCGGTGACACCGAAAACGACATGGCTATCGTGAAAAGCCGCACACATCGGCGTGGCCATGGGAAATGCAACCGATGAGCTTAAGGCACAGGCTGATTACGTCACCGACACAAACGAAAATGACGGCGTAGCCAAGGCTATCCGTCACTTTATGGGTTAATCTCACAAATTTAATATAACGATACCGGTCATATAAGAGTATAATAGTTGTTTAGCGCAAAATAGCTGTTTAACACACAATAAATAATCACCTGTCATATATATCCAAAGAAGCACATATACTTCTAAGACAACATATGACAGGTGATTTTTTGATTGTAAAAAATTATTTATCCAATCCACTTGTGACCGGAACTATTTTCCTGACACTTGCCGGTACAACCAGTCGGTTTATGGGTTTTTCTTTCGCATATTTCTTAATAACGTCATGGGCTCAACAGGTCTGGGACTCTATCAGCTTGTGATTCCACTCATGTCCGTATGCATGTCACTCTGCTGCAACGGCTTTCAGACCGCTACATCAAAGCTCGTTGCCGAAAAGCCTCAAAACAGGCAGATTATACTCATTTGCGCAATAATTATGTCAGCCACCATTGCTCTTTTACTCACAATTATTATGTATTCCAATGCCAACTACATAAGCATTTGTATTTTAAGTGAGTCACGCTGCACAGAGCTTGTCAAGGCGCTGTCCTTTTCCATTCTGCCCGCTGCTATCCATTCCTGCATAAACGGATACTATTATGGATTGAAAAAAGCAGCCGTTCCAGCTGCCACTCAATTAATTGAGCAGACCGCACGCATTGGCACCTGCTATCTGATATACTCAATACTATCTGACGGTGGCAGCTGCTTTAAGCCTGTATACTCTATATACGGTATCGTGGCAGGCGAAGCGAGCGCAACCGTCTTTTCCGTTATCACAATAAAAAAAGATTTCTCATACTTTAAAATATCCGTCAAAAGCCTGAAAACAACAGCCTATGGCATGGCTGCGCTTTTCATCCCTTTATCACTAAACTACATATTGACAAGCTTTTCATCCTCCGTCGAAAATGTGCTTATCCCGAGAACTCTTAAGCTCTACGGACTATCACCGGCATTGGCCCTTGACATATTCGGAACCATTTCCGGACTCACCCTTCCTGTGCTTTTATTCCCCGGTGTGCTTTGCAGCTGTGCCTGCGTGATGCTTCTGCCATCTGTTTCTGAAGCAAATGCCGCCGGAAAGGATACAAAAATCACAAAAACCATAAACTCCTGTGCCTTATTCGGACTATGCTTTGGACTTATCTTTACATGCATATTCTATCTGCTGTCGGATTTTATAGGGGTTTTTCTTTTCTCATCGAAGCTTTGTGGATATTTCCTTAGAAGACTGTGTTTTCTGTGCCCACTGATGCACATAAGCGGAATGCTCTGCAGCATACTGCACGGTCTGGGCAAAGCAAAGCAGGTGCTCTTTGTCAATCTGCTCACCTGTGCGATAAGAATCCTGATGATTATGCTTCTCGTCCCCCACTATGGGATAGATGCATATCTGTGGGCTATGCTTGTGTCGCATGTGTTTATGACACTTGCTGTCGGGATTCTCACCTGCCACACAGCACACAAATAAAAAAAGCCAGCACATACTCCAGGCATACCGGAATATGTGCAGACTCATAAAACTACAGATTATACACGTGAAAGGTACTCACCTGTTCTTGTATCAATCTTGATAACATCATCTGTCTCAACAAAAAGTGGTACATAAACTGTAGCACCTGTCTCAACTGTAGCAGGCTTTGTAGCACCTGTTGCTGTATCACCCTTGAAGCCAGGCTCTGTCTCTGTAACAGTAAGCTCAACAAAAAGTGGTGGCTCAACTGCAAATACATTGCCCTTGTGTGAGCAAACCTTACACATCTCATTCTCTTTTACAAACTTGAGAGCATCGCCAACCTCATCCTTTGGTAAGTCAATCTGGTCATATGTCTCAACATCCATGAAATGATAGAAATCATCATCTGCATAAAGATACTGCATATCCTTACGGTCAATGTGTGCTGTAGGGCATTTCTCTGTTGGACGGAATGTCTTCTCAACAACACCACCACTGATGATATTCTTTAACTTTGTACGTACAAATGCTGCACCTTTTCCTGGTTTAACATGCTGAAATTCGATAATCTGATAGATGTTTCCCTCGAACTCGATAGTAACACCGTTTCTGAAATCTCCTGCTGAAATCATTAGTTACTTCCTCCTTAAATCGTGCGAGCCTAAGCTCTCTCATTCGTCCATTTTACAATAAAAAACAATACATTTCAAGTATTTATTTTCTATTGTATGAATTTGTATTGGTTTTATATTAGTTTCTTGCCTCGATATCTGATATCATAGCCACTCTCTTGGCGTGTCTGCCGCCCTCAAACTCGGCTGTCAGATAAGCCTTTACGATATCCTTTGCAAGCTCAACACCTACAATCCTCTCACCAAAGGCTATGATATTGGCATTGTTGTGCTGTTTTACAAGGCGTGCTGTGGCTGTGTCTGAGCAAACTGCCGCACGGATTCCGTTGACCTTATTGGCTGCTATTGAGATACCTACACCGGTACCGCATATCAGTATTCCGCAGTCAAACTCGCCCGATGCCACTGCATTAGCCACCTTCTCACCATACTCCGGGTAATTGCAGCTCTCACTCGAATCTGTGCCGAAGTTGGTCACCTCGTGACCCATGCTCTCAACATACTCCATTATTGTCTTTTTAAGCTCAACTGCTGCGTGATCGTTTCCGATTGCAATCTTCATAATATATATGCCTCCAAATTTTAAATTATTAGTTAAAAATTATTTATTTACTTTCTTTAAATGCCTCTTGTAGCAAGCAATTACAGGCTTTTCAATAAAGCGCTTAAGCACAATCTGTATCTCCTCATGCGGGTCAATAGGTGCTACAAGTATTGACCTGATGCCCGTAAGATTGGCTCCGATGATATCCGTAAATATCTGATCTCCGACAAACAGAGTGTTTTTTCGTATCTGTGCCAAGCCTCTCCATCGCAGCACGATAGCCTGATGGCTTGGGCTTTCCTGCCTTGTAGATATACTTTATCCCAACCTGCTTAGCAAAGCTCTTCACACGCGGCTCTTTGTTGTTTGAGAGCACAAGGCACGAAAAACCAAGCTCCTTAAGGTGCTTAAACAAAGCAATCGCCCGCTCATCAGCAGGCGAACCATGAGTCACAAGGGTGTTGTCGATATCAAAAATAATGCCCCTGTAGCCCTCCTTATATAATTTATCAAAATCTATGCTGTATGTCGAGTCAATGTACTCTCCCGGGTATAAAAAACTCATAGTATAAAATTCTCTGTCTCCCTGTTAATCTGTTCATTCAAGGCTGCCTGCTGCATAACGGTGACATCCGCACTGCCAACAAAACGCTGATACTGCTGCAATACCTTATCCTTGTCTAAATCGGATACAGCCTTTGCGACATCAAGTGTGCTGATATCACTGTCAGCACCCTTAAGCTCATAGCTCGCATTGGAATCATATGTATTTGCATAATCAAGCGAGGTAAAGCTCTGCCTTGCCCTTGCAGCCTCATGATCAGCCGTATCATCAGCAATGGATTGCTGTGAAGCTGTGTCATCCACTGCCTGCTTCGAACTCATAATCTGGCTGTTTCTAAGCTCGTTTACCCTTATGGAATTGTATGAATAAAAGCCTTCGCTCGGGCGAATACCGGAAATGTTCATACGCACCTTCCCATCCTGTTTTAAATAAAAACTGCTGCCTAAACACTATTTGGTGTCAAGCATCTTTTTAAGCTCTGTCATAAATGTATTGACATCCTTAAACTCTCTGTAAACTGACGCAAACCTCACATATGCTACCGCATCAAGGTCCTTTAATCTGTCCATAATCAGCTCTCCGATGAGTGATGTAGATTTCCTTTTCCTCTCTGGCAAAGATTTCTATCTCGACCTCATCTACAAGCTTTGAGATTGTATCTGCTGAAATCGGTCTCTTGTGACATGCAAGAAGCACGCCCTTTTCAATCTTGGAGCGGTCATACTGCTCTCTGTTGTTATCCTTTTTTATAACGATGAGCGGGATTGTCTCCACCTTCTCATATGTAGTGAAACGCTTGCCGCAATCATCGCACAACCTTCTGCGCCTGATAGAGCTGTTGTCATCAGCCGGTCTTGAGTCTATTACCCTTGTGTTGTCACTACTGCAAAATGGACACTTCATGCTGTACCCTCCGTAGGTATCATATAGTATGAAGAAGCAAAATATCTTTGTTTCTCATTATAATACTTCAAATCATCATCTGTATTTAAAAAGACCTATACATATTTTAGTATATATATACTAATTTTCGTTGTCAATATGTTTTGTACTGATTTTGACTTTTTTATAATTTTTTTGTATTTATAAAATCATAACAGCTTGCGCCGCATATCAGACTCACATATATTTACCAATATTATATCGGGTCCAATCTTCACAATCTTAACCCATGGAATACAATATTCGTAATCCCTGCAAAATATTCCCATATATTTTCCCGGTCCCGGCACGATAATCGCACAGATTTTGCCACAGACCGGGTCAAACTCCAAATCCCGCACATGCCCTATGAACCTGCCCTCCTCCACGCTCACAACCTCTTTTTCACATAAATCCAGAAAACGCATAAAACAGACCTCCCTTGGTCTATCTTATGCGTTTCTTTTTGATTTTGTGCTTATAAAAGCGTTTTATTCATAAAATTATACATTAAATCTGAAAAGAATTACATCTCCGTCCTTAACAACGTACTCTTTTCCTTCCATGCCTACGATACCCTTTTCTCTTGCGGCTGCAAGGCTTCCATTGTCGAGAAGATCCTGATAGTTGACTACCTCCGCCTTGATGAAGCCACGCTCGAAATCAGTATGTATCTTGCCGGCTGCCTGTGGTGCCTTTGTACCTTTCTTTATAGTCCATGCACGGCACTCATCCTCTCCTGCTGTGAGGAAGGAAATCAGTCCGAGAAGTGAATAGCTGGCTGCTACAAGCTTATCGAGACCGCTTGACTCAACACCTAAATCCTCAAGGTACTCCTTCTTTTCGTCCTCATCGAGATCTGCAAGCTCCTGCTCAATCTGTGCACAGATAACAAATACCTCTGCGCCCTCTTCCTTTGCCATTTCTCTTACCTTTGCAACATGCGGATTGCTTGCGCCGTCATCTGCGAGGTCATCCTCTGATACGTTTGCTGCGTAGATGGTAGGCTTTGCTGTAAGGAGATTATAGCCCTTGAACCAAAGCTGTGCATCCTCATCATCAGGCACTTCAAAGGTTCTGGCCATCTTTCCGTCCTCAAGATGAGCCTTTACTGCCTCAACAAGCTCAAGCTCCTTTGCAAGTGTCTTGTCCATTCTTGCCTGCTTTGCAATCTTTGCAATTCGCCTGTCAAGAATCTCAACATCCGAGAAAATAAGCTCAAGATTGATTGTCTCGATATCTCTTGCAGGATCTACAGAGCCATCTACATGGATAATGTTTGTATCCTCAAAGCAGCGCACTACGTGTACGATTGCATCTACCTCACGGATATTTGCAAGGAACTGGTTTCCAAGCCCCTCACCCTTGCTTGCTCCCTTCACAAGACCTGCGATATCAACAAATTCGATTGTTGCAGGTGTAACCTTCTTTGTGTGATAGAGCTCTCCGAGCTTTACGATTCTCTCGTCAGGCACTGAAACAATACCTACGTTTGGGTCGATTGTGGCAAAAGGATAGTTTGCTGAAAGCGCTCCTGCCTTTGTGAGTGAGTTGAATAATGTAGACTTTCCGACGTTCGGAAGTCCGACGATGCCGAGTTTCATGGTATATATATCTCCTTTAAATTGATTTCATATGTATTTTGTGTATCGGATGTTTGTTGATACAACTATGTAGTGTACCACATTGCAAGAGATTTGTACATAACCTAATATGCAGGAAGGTTTTCACATTTTATTATTCACTTATCATCTCATCACACTTAATCTGCTCGATATGTATGGCAAGGTAGCCTGTCTCATTGTCCAAAAACTCATGATTTAAGTCCTTTCCAAGCTCCTTACATATATCACCTGCCAGTGCGAATGACTCCGGATAATTTTTCTCGATAAACTGATTGAGATCAACCTTTAATTTTTCTCCGGTCGCGGCTCTTGATACCATGTGGCGGATATGGTTCATGAGGCGGTTGTATGCCATAGTAGTGACATCTATGTGCTTTCCAATCTTTTCCTCTATAAATGTGGCGCATTTTCGAACTGCTGCCGCCATCTCCATGGCATCCGATACCTTTGAATTGTTTAAGGATGTATGAATATGAAGAGTAATGTAGCCAATCTCATCATCAATTATATCAATTTGTTTTTTATCCTTTAGTATATGGCGTATATTCTCAGCTATCTTGTACTCCCTATAAAACATCACACGGATGTCGTCGTTTAAAGGATTGCTGATCTGTTCTTTGTTTTCCATACGCTTTACAGCAAATGCTATATGATCTGCCATAGGAAACAATATGCTTCTGTCTATATGTCCAAACTCATGCTCTGCATTATCGAGCAGTGTGTTTGCAATCTCAAGATACTCCGGCTCGATGGATTTTACTATGTCCTTTGCCGGACCTCTGTCCCTTGTCTGGGTCAGCTCATACAGTGAATCCTCTTCCGTCGGCTCGACAGACTGTGTAATTTTCTTTCCAAAACCCACACCCTTTCCGACTATAAGATATTCTCTTGCGCTCTTATCCTTTACCGCAAGCACTGTATTGTGATTTAAGACCTTTGTGATTCTGTACATATCATTCCCCTGACATTTATTAATGTACTCCTGATAATTTATACGAACTATTTATTATTAACATAACCGGACAATTCAATTATCATGATGTATGAATTACTTCTCGTAGGTGTCAACTGCGTAGAGAGGCTCTCCCGCCTTAATCGGTCCATCTGTGATGAGACGGATTTTCTGATTATCTTTTAGCTCTGTGCAGATGACAGGAGTTGTAACTGATGGTGCGTTTGCCTTTAAGTAGTCAAGGTCAAGCTTCATGAGCACATCGCCCTTATTAACATGGCATCCTGCCTCAACCTGTACGTCAAAGCCTTTACCCTCGAGCTTTACTGTATCAATTCCTACATGGATTATCATACCAATTCCTGAGTCGGTTGTAAATCCCAAAGCATGCTTTGTATCAAAAACGAATAAAACAGTTCCATCCTCAGGTGCTACAACCACGCTCCTCAGGTGTGACTACTGCTCCGTCACCCATCATTTTGCTGGCGAAGGCCTCATCAGGCGCTGTTGAAAGGTCTGCTGCAATTCCTGTCATAGGACTTGAGATGATGACTGTGCTTGTCGGCTCTGATTCAACATCCGAATCCTGTGCTTTATCAGAAGAGGTGTTTGAATCTTTTGTCTTTGATGCGCCTGCTGTATTATTTTCTGCTGCATCATCCTCAAAGTGTTCCTCTGTCACGCTCGCAAGATAATCCTCCAGATCTGATTTTATCACTGTTACTCTTGGTCCATAGATAATCTGTACGCCCTGTCCCTTGTGCACGACTCCTGATGCTCCTGTTGATTTAAGAAGCGCATCGTTTACCTTTTCTGGGTCAATTACTGTGATACGAAGCCTTGTTGCACAGCAGTCCACATCTGAGATATTGGCTTTGCCGCCGAGACCTCGTGATATAGTCTGTGAGAGCTCATCTGCTACAGACCCTGCTTTTTCGTCAGAGTTCTTTACGTCCTTGGCAGCTTTTCTTTCATTTACATCTGCCTTGGTGTAGAGCTTTGTCTCTGTATCGTCATTCTCACGGCCCGGAGTCTTGAAATCAAACTTCTTTATAAGGAAGCTGAAAATAAAGTAATACAGTAAGAAATATACTATTCCCACCGGGATCACGAGCATCCAGCTTGTCTTTTCATTTCCCTGTAATATACCAAACAGGAAGAAATCAAGTAATCCTCCTGAGAAAGTAAGTCCTACAGCGATGTTTAAAATATGTGCTATCATGTATGCGCTTCCTGCGAGCACTACCTGTACTGCAAAGAGAGCCGGTGCTACGAAAAGGAATGAGAACTCAAGAGGCTCTGTTATTCCTGTAAACATACATGCAAGTGTTGCAGAAAGTAAAAGACTTCCTGCCTGTTTTTTCTTTTCCGGCTTTGCACATTTATACATTGCAAGTGCTGCTCCCGGAAGACCGAAAATCATGAAAATGAACTCTCCCGAAAAATATCTTGTGGCATCGGCACTGAAATGTGCGATGTTTGCAGAGTCAGCAAGCTGTGCGAAGAAGATGTTCTGTCCACCCTCAACCATATGTCCTGCAACCTCCATCGTTCCACCGACTGCTGTCTGCCAGAACGGCATGTAAAATACATGGTGCAGTCCGAATGGAATAAGTGCTCTCTTTATGATACCAAAGAGAAGTGTTCCGAAATATCCTGTTCCTGTCACTACTCCGCCGAGTGCATAGATTCCGTTCTGCACAGTAGGCCAGATAAAATACATTATGATTCCTACAAACAGATATGCCACGGTTGAGATGATAGGCACAAATCTTGTTCCACCGAAAAATGACAATGCATTCGGCAGCTCAATCTTGTAGAAACGGTTGTGCAGTGCTGCCACTCCAAGTCCTACGATAATTCCGCCAAACACGCCCATCTGCAGCGACTGGATACCGCATACTGATGTGATGGTTCCATCAAGCACATCCTTTGCAATGCTTCCGTCTGCAAGGATTTTTCCTGAAATCTTGAGCATCGCATTGATTGATACATTCATAACAAAGTATGCTATGACTGCTGAAAGTGCTGACACCTCTTTTTCCTTCTTTGCCATTCCGATTGCTACTCCGACCGCAAAAATGAGCGGAAGGTTATCGAATATGGCACTTCCGACCGCATTCATGATTACAAGAAGTGCATGGAGTATAGTCTTATCTCCGAGCAGCCACTGTAAACCATAGGTCTCAATTGTTGTGGTGTTGGTGAATGAGCTTCCGAGTCCTAAAAGCAAGCCTGCTACCGGAAGGATCGCGATTGGAAGCATGAAGCTTCGTCCTACTCTCTGCAGGACACCAAAAATTTTGTCTTTCATGAGCTTTTCCTCCTATAAATGCAGGGTATGTACCGATTTGCACCTATCATTCTTTTTTGCTCCAGCGACAAAAAGGAGGCACTTATCATACACTAACCCTGTTAAAGTTATGTACGACAAATGCCTCCCTAAAAGTAACACGTCTGCTTAAGTTTATATCATAGAAGCCTTATTATTTCAACACAATTTTCCTTACGAGTCTATTTTTTGTTAATCATGCTGTTTTTATACATGTTTTTTTGTGAATTATGTCTAATGTCTTTTTTCTCCAGATGCCTCCATGTTTCCACTATCATAAAGCATTCTTCCCCTGTGATGCCCTCTGATGAATACACAGCCTTTTGTATGATGCGCATGTACTCGTCCCAGTGGATTCCGCAATAATCCGGTCCGCAGTATTTTTCCTTCAGGTTAGCCAGATAAAGCTCATCTGTCCTGTTCTTTGAAGGATGTCCCAGTCCTTTGTAGATGCGGTTGTTTATCATTATTGCTACCCTGCTGTAACGGCCTTTTTTCACCCTTTTTGCAAGTCTTGCTTCCCACAAAATATTTCTTCGCCTTTTGATATAAACTATGATGGCTGTAAGTGCAGTCAGAAAAATCACACAGAGTGAGGTTTTTAAAATCACCGGTGGTATATGAAGTCTCGTTTTTGAGTTCTGAGCATCTGTACGTTTATCCGCACCTGACTGTGAACCATAAGCCTTCTCACTGCCATCACCTGATGTACTGTTTGCTGCAGCTTTTGATGTATCATCTTTTGCTGCGTCATCATTTTCTGCATCTGTATTTTTTGTATCTTCATTTGCAGCATCTTCATCTGCCGCAGTATCATTCATATGCTCACTATCATTATAAGCAGCACCGGTGTTTGTTTTCTTTCCGTTGACACCAATATAGTCAAACGGATTCTCACCTGTCACATACTCAAAATATCCCGGTGTCATCTCCACCGGAATCCATCCGAAATCATCCAGATATATTTCAACCCAGGCATGCGACTGCGAATCCTTCACCTCACATATATCCTCATCATTTTCACCGGATTTGAAGCTGTCCTCCTTTGCACAGTATCCGCTTACATAACGGCATGGAACGCCCATCTGTCTGAGTATCATCGTGCCAGCCGATGCAAAATGCACACAAAAGCCCTGTCTGCTATTTGAGAGAAAATTTTCAACCACATCCTTACCGCCTGTGGAAGGAGGATTTTTGCTGTACTTAAAATTCTTCGATGTCAGAAACTGCTGCACCAGCTGTGCTGCCGCAATCCTGTTGGCATCATTTTCTCTTATATAGCCTGTGTACATCATATTGCTTGTGAGCTGTCCTGTCCTAAGAAGCCACTTTGCATCTTCCGCAACAATTCCGTCACCGCCCTGCTTTTCAGTATAGTTTTCCATTACATAATCATTGTATGCCGCATAGAAATCACTATTGACCTCAAGAGGCTGCTCCGGCTCAAGGATAGACATTTCCAGACTACCATCGAAAAAGCCGGGACACGCCGACACCTCGATAGTCTTTGTCCCTTTATCCTTTGTGATAAAAAAGTCTTCGTCAAAATCTATATCACCCTTGGCATCTATACTGTATGGGTCGATACAGTACGGCAAATAGGTATATTTGGTGGAAAGCTTCTCCATCGTGATTGTATACTTTTCGGTGGCCGGATTGGTCTCATCATCATAATAGCCATCAAGCAGCGTGGCTAATCCGATTGTAGTCTGCCAGGCTGTCATCCTTGAAGCATCATGATACTCTTTTTCCATCCCGGAAAAATCAGACTTTTTAATCCATCTGCCATTCTCATAGGTATCACCGTAGAAGCTTCTCAGGTAAATATTAGAAGGCGCTCCTGACTTTGCTTCTACCGTCATCACCGTCTTTCCGCTGTAGCTTGGGTAGTGATTACTAACCGAGCCATCCTGCAAATCAATTCCCAAGCTGAAGAATGATTTTACGCTGCCCTCCAAATCTTTTTGAAAGGCAAGCATCTGCGGCTTTTTATCGGCAAGTGTATCAGCAAGAGGTTTAAACGAAAATACACATATAAAAAGTATTGCTGACACTGCCGCCATATATAAAAACGCCTGTGCTATCCTAAAAACATCATTGCCATGTTCACTGCCATTTACATCATATCCTGCCACTGTGCGTGCGTTGCCATCTGCGATAAGACACCAGAGTGTACACAGCGTGAGCATAACAACCTCGCTGACACTTGGGCTTTTGCCTATGCACAGCTGTACCGCAAGCAGAAGCGTTGGAAATAATGTGAGCATGCGTCTTCTTTTAATTTGAACCGCCAGTGTCACCAGCAAAAGCATAACTATAAACGATACAAAGCCAACAAATGCCCCCGCAAAGGCTTTATCGCCCTTTGGACAGACAAATGAAGTGCCATAGTACACATTTATTATCTCAAGATACCTGCCCTTTACATACAAAAAGCCGTCTTTTATATGCTCTGCAGCCTGCCAGTTTGCAATAAACACTCCAAGCAGAAATACAAGCAGCAGCCCCGTATTTATCGCATGGCGCACCCATTTTCTTGTGTCAAGCGATGTAAGCCTGTTTATAAAGCCGCTTATCACCGAAAAAATAAACAGCCACACATACACATAATATGGGCATCTCACATGTGAAACGGTCGTATTCACAACAGACACTGCACACACCGTAAGAAGTACTGCGGCAGCTGCATTGGCAAGCTCAGTAAGCAGGACACCAAACACTGTAAATGCATTATTATAATCAGGCTTTATCTCATTTGTATCAGATCTCTGCCATCTGCTTTTCCTAAATGACAATCTCGTTTTCATCCGCTCTGCCAACTATCTCCTCTCCCCTTTTTATCTGAAGTCTTCCGTCCACGCTAAACAGACACACAAGCTTTTCTGCCCGGTACTTTTCCTCATACAAAAAAAGCGCATCATTTTTTGTATCCGGCTTTATTTTAAGAAAACTGTTCAAAAATATGTAAAAGCCCTCCTCGTCATCCACTCTGGCTCTCACAATATCATTTATGGCGGTATCATACCACGCCACATAATGAGAGCATTTTTGATCCATAAGCGAAAAGGAAAGTGAGACAAGAAGCTTCATAAAAGCATCCGCCTGTCTGCCCTTCTTTATCCCCCTTAAATCTGCTACTATGGCCACCGCACATGCCTTTGGCAGGCTGTTCTCCTTTACCATCAGCTCATCAGTCCTTGCAGAAAGCTTCCAGTGCACACTCTGCAACCTGTCACCGTTTTGAAACTCTCTGACATCAAACAGCTCCGACGGATCATATCCCGGTCTTAAATCATCATAGATATCAGAATCCCCAAAGAAATTTCTTACTCTGTCCGTTATCCTCACAGGAATCTCATCAATCTGCGGCATCACCTCAACATTTGCATATTTTTTAACTCTTTTCGTGACATAAAAAAGCCTCGAAAAATCATATAGCTTTATCCTTACAAGCTCAAATTCATAATTGCCGCATAGGTTTACGCTGTACAAAAAATCACTGCCTCCAGACAGCCATTTTGTACTTTTTTCGCCGGATAAATTATTTTTCACCGTTACACGGTATTTTACACCATCAAAGCCTGCCTCCTTCAGCCGGCAGGAAAGACTCACCCTGATACTCTCGCCCTGCGTGGCGATAGCTATCGGAATGTTTATTGCTGCCACCGCCCGGTGCGCCTTTACAAGCAATGCTATAAATGTCAGCACCATAAACACACACATAAAGCAGCCAAGCAGTGCCAGCGCAGCATTACCGTATATCATCGACATATAAAAAACTATTGTCGCAGTAATTATTCCTATCAAAAAACTAATCACGATTACCTGCCTTTTTCACATAAGTTGTCGGCTGTTTAACAGCCTTTAGTATCTCATCTATCACTGAAAGCTCTGATACGTGTGATACTCTCGCCTTGGTATTTAGCACGATTCTGTGCTTTGTCACATCCGCAAATACAGAAACCACATCAGATGGTATGACATAGCTTCGCCCACTCAGATACGCATATGCCTTTGCCATCCTAACACACGCAATCGTACCTCTCGGACTCACTCCAAGCTCAATATACGGACTTGTCCTTGTCGCATCAACAAGATCCACAATGTACGAATAAATACTGTCATGTATAAACACCTGCTCAACCTCTCCCTGCATCTCAACAAGTCCCTGTGCATTCATAACAGGCTTTATCGTATACTCATCAGCCTTCACACTTTTGCCCTTTGCGATATCCATCTCAGCCTCATGTGAAGGATATCCCATGCTCATACATATCATAAACCTGTCAAGCTGTGACTCCGGCAACAGCTGTGTACCGGCGCTGCCCTTTGGATTTTGAGTGGCCATTACTATAAACGGCTCCGGGACCTTCCTGCTTATTCCATCCACAGTGACATTTCCTTCCTCCATAACCTCCAAGAGCGCAGACTGTGTTTTGGGACTTGTTCTGTTAATCTCATCTGCCAGAAACAGATTACACATCACGGCACCCTCGCGGTACACAAACTCTCCGGTCTGCTTCTGATACATTGAAAATCCAAGTATATCAGCAGGCAGCACATCCGGAGTGAACTGTACCCTGTGATTCACAAGCGCCATCGCCCTTGAAAAAGCTACTGCAAGCGTAGTCTTTCCCACTCCCGGCACATCCTCAAGCAGTATATGTCCACCTGCCAAAAAGGCAGCAAATGCCTTGATGATACAATCATCCTTGCCCTTTACTGCCTTTTTTACTTCGTCTATCACTAACTGTGCATTATTCATTTGTCTTATCCCCCAGTTAATCATTTTAAACTGCCGATGATCATCTTCATCATCTTATTCATAAATAGCTATATATATTTTACATATTTAGTATCAATATTTCAACTTTTATCACTTAAATTAAACAATTCTTAAAATTAATCAACTCTGCCGCTACACTGTTCCGGTGATGACAAGTGTGCTCTCACCCGGTGTGACAACCCACGCTCCTGTTGTGCTATCCTGTGTATAGGTTGCAGCCGGAACAGTGATTGCACCTGCCGTGCTCGAAAATGTGCCTGTCGCCTCATTATAAGTGTAATCTGTAGTTGCAGTCCAGGCTGTGCCGTTTAATGCGGCTGTAAGATTGTTTAAAACCGGAGCAAATGTGTCTGTTATAACCACGCCTGTGGTATTGGTTGCCGCAACGCTTCCGTAGTTTTGAATCCTGAAGGTATAGGTCAGTGTACCGTTTTCCGTCACAGGAACAGGGCTTACTGACTTAGTAATTGCAAGATTTGGTGCAGCCTCGGCATTTACTGTCTCTGTTGCTGTGACCGGAGTGATTCCGGTGCCGCTAACTGTAGCGGTGTTTGTGACAGATGCCTCTGTGCCAAGAGGAGCATACTCATTTAACGCTGCCTCATAGATGACAGTTGCATTGCCACCTGCCGGGACACTTATGCCTGTGATGCTAAGAGGCGGTCCCTGGGTTACTGCAGGCGCTGCCTGGAGTGTGCCGTTTGTATAGTATTTTGCGGTGTTATTCACATAGGTTAATGGTACAAGAGTGTTGGTGTTAAAGGTATAAGCACCTAGATTGTCAGAAAGTGTCAGACCGTTTATCGCGGTATTTCCGGAGTTTACGATGCTCACCACATAGGTTATTGTATCGTTTTGATTGTAGGTGTTTTTGACTGCTGTTTTCGTAGCAGAAAGCACCTCCAGTATTTCTCCGACTGCTATATTTGAATTGGCTACATTGTTGCCATAACGAAGCTGTGCCTGATTAGTAAATCGTGCCATATATTTTCCATCCTTTCATATATTCAGGTATGGTTTAATATATGACACAAATCTACAAATGCCACAGATTATTTACTGTCCTGTTTATTTTTCTCCACATCAGCCTTTTTGATAAGCTCTAGAAGCTTTTCAAGCTCCTCCTCATCCACGCCGGTGTAGCCTGAAAGCTCACTAAGGCTCGGCTCGAAACCCTTATCGGATTTTAGTTTCTCCACTGCACGGTTTACCAATGAAACCTTTCCTACCACCGTATTCTCGCTCTCATCCTCACCGGTCTGCTCCCTGATACACTCTTTCATAGACTCCTCTATGGCATCCAGAAGCTCTTTTTCCACATCTATCTCATCCCCGCAGCCGCAGAGCTCAGTAAGGCACATGAAAAGTCCCATGTTTCCCTCCTGTACTACGTCCTCAAAGCCCTCTGATGTAACGGCAAGCTTCTTTGCCATGGCAAGCACACTTTTGAGCCAGAAATTTGATATAGTGTGTATCACACTCTCATCACCTGCAAGCAGCTTTTTGTACATATCGTCCTGCTCGGCCTTTGTGTAATCAGGTATCTCTTCAAGCTCCTCAAGATACATCCTAAACATAGGTGAATCCGGGATAAGGCTATCCTCATCTATGTCAGGCTCAGCTTCATTATCCTGCTTGGCCTTATTATTCTTTCCACCTGCTATGGCATCCATCGAATCGCCTTCTGAGTAAATTACATTGTTCAATGCAGCATTTTCAGACGATTCATCCCCATGTAATTCGTCCTGTGGTTCATCCTCATAATCACCTGCACTCTCATTCTCCTGCTCATGTGGTGTGATGAGAAATTCAAATACCATATCCTCCTGCGCTTTATTAAGCTCCATATCCTTAAAATAAGACATGATTTCATCTCTGCCAATAGGCTCCGCTGATGTCCTGATAATCTCGGCCACGCTCTGCACTGCACTGTCTCTATAAAGGTATTCTGGTCTAACATATTTTACACTCTCCTGTCTGATTTTCAAAAACTACATAACTATATCAATCCCTGTATAAAAATAAACAAAATTAAAAGCGGCAGTATGAACTGAAAATACGGCTTAAGCTTCCTTGAAATCTTAAGTCCTGATCCTGTATTTGCCTCATCTATATACTTATCAAAGCCCCAGCCCCACTTTGTCACACAAAAAAGCAGATAAACCAGTGAGCCAATCGGGAGAAGCAGATTGCTTACCATAAAGTCCTCGCTGTCAAGCACATCCCTGCCTCCTATGAGGTGCAGATTGCTCCACACATTGTATCCAAGTACACAAGGCATACTTGCAATAAGTATTATCACACCATTTATTAGCGCAGCCTTGTTTCTGGACCAGCCAAACATATCAATGGCAAACGACATGATATTCTCAAATACCGCAATAACGGTTGAAAAGCTGGCAAAGGTCATAAACAAGAAGAAAAGACAGCCCCATATGCGGCCTCCCTGCATATTTACAAACACATTTGGCAAAGTGATAAAGATAAGGCTTGGTCCTGCGTCTACCTCCACCCCATAGCTGAAGCAAGCCGGGAAAATGATAAGGCCTGACATTATAGCCACAAATGTATCAAGAGCACATATTTTGGCACCCTCACCTGCAAGAGTGCAGTCCTTTCCCATATAGCTGCCGAATATCTCCATTGCGGCCACACCCAGACTCAGCGTAAAAAACGCCTGATTCATGGCTGCTGTTATTACATTCTTTATTCCAATTTCAGAGACCGCATCCAGATTTGGAACAAGATAGAATTTCACTCCTTCCAAAGCCCCTGAAAGTGTGATACTGTGCACCGCAAGGACAAAGATAAGCAAGAGCAGAGCACTCATCATAAATTTACTGATTTTCTCAAGCCCATTCTGCAGACCACGGCTGCACACCAAAAAGCCAAGCACAACCGTAACTATCATCCAGAAAGCCATCTGCTTGGGGTCTGCAAGCATGTTTCCAAATGCAGCTGCCGTGTCATCAGTATTCATGCCTGATGTAAAATCTCCCTTTAGGAATTTAAAGAAATACGCAACCATCCAGCCTGAGACTGTTGTGTAATACATCATGAGCATGTAGCAGCCAAGCATGGCTATCCATCCGTGAATATGCCATTTACTGCCCTCTTTCTCAAGAGCCTTGTAGCTCATCACAGCACTTTTTCTGCTGGCCCGGCCTACAGCAAGCTCCATCGTAAGCACCGGAAGTCCCATGCATACCAGAAATATAAGGTAAAACAGTACAAAAATACCGCCACCGTTTTGACCTGTCACATACGGAAAACGCCATACATTGCCTATGCCTATAGCGCATCCTGCACTTACCAGTATAAATCCCAGACGTGATTTAAATGATTCTCTTTTCATATTTATATATCTCCTATTGTTATTGCGTTACGTTATCACCCTGCTGTGAGCATTGACTATTGCTTTGTGCTTTATTACTCTCCTCAAAGACTCGCAGCTCCTTTATTGCCTGTCCACCCATCAGATAGAGAATACCTGTATTGAATATAGTCATAAGGCCGATTCCTACATCTCCGAGATCCCAGACAAATGTGTATGCCGCGATACCGCCTACAAACAGCATAATAAGAGCCAGCACCTTGTACATGGTCTGTGAAATCCAGTTATCCCCAAACAGGTACGCAACATTACTCCTTGCATAAAAAAGTATGCCAAGGAAGGTTGAAAAGCTGAATAAAAACAATGTGACTGCTATAAAAATAACTCCAAAATCTCCAAGATGATACCTCATAGCTGACTGTAATAAATCCATGCCCTCTTTCCCTGCCACTATATTCTCCGGTGCAGTGAGCATGATCATTGCCGTACAGCTGCAAATCACTATCGTATCTATAAATACACCGAGCGCCTGCGTCAGTCCTGCCTTTACAGGAGTATCGCACTCTGCCGCCGCTGCAGCGCATGGAGCTGAGCCTGAGCCTGCCTCATTTGAAAAAAGACCTCTCTTTACACCATTCATGAGCACCGCTCCAAAGCCTCCCGCAGCCACCTGCCTGATACCGAAGGCTTCCTCGAATATCCTTGAAAAAACCGATGGCATCATGCCTATATTTTTAATTATGATAAAAATGGTTATGGCAAAATAGCACACCGCCATGATAGGAACAACTATGTCAAGCACCTTTACCGTAGCATTTTTCCTAAGCACAATGACAGCAGCCACTGCCACCAGAATTATTGTAGTATAAATAGGTGGTACGCCAAATGCATTTTCAAAGGATGATGTGACAGAATTGCTGATCACCTGACTTATGCCACACCAGCAGATTAGTCCGGATATAGCAAACAAAACAGCTATAATAACATGTTTTTTCTTTTTGCCTGATTTATCCTCAAAGTAATGGTGTATGTAATACGCCGGACCTCCACGATAGCCTGAGTACAATGGATCCGGCTCCTTGTGAAGCTGTGCCAGTGTAGCCTCCACAAAAGCCGTGGATGAACCTATAATGGCTGTTATCCACATCCAGAAAACCGCACCTGCGCCTCCCACTGATATGGCAGCCACAACACCAACCAGATTACCCATGCCCACTCTCGTCGCCGTAGAGACAATGAGTGTCTGGAACGTGGACAAGCTATCCTTATTTTCCTTTTTACCTGTCAGCGCCTTTATCATGTCCGGAAACATTCTGATTGGTAAAAGTCTTGTCCTTACAGTGAAATAAATTCCTGTCGGAATCAAAAGAATTATGAGCAGGGAGATTCCCACGCTCCCACCGCCGGGCAGCGGAATGTGTATCAGATCTCCCCACAAGAAAGAATAAACTTTTTCAATAAGTGCTACTATCATAGTAAATATCGTCCCCTTAGTTTTCATTGCTTCAACGCATTGAAGATGAAGCCAGTATTACTATGATACAATATGAGCAGGAAACTTTCAATATATTCTGGTTTTCTTTCACAAACAGTAATAAATACACTATAAGTCCCTTGCATATGAGATTATAATTTCTTATAATGATATAGCTGAATATTCAAAAGATATACGCCCTGGGAGATAAATAATGATAAAACTAATAGCAACAGATATAGACGGAACACTTGTAAAGGACGGCTCACTGCTCATAGATCCTGAGTACATGTCTGTCATCGACAGGCTCATAGACAAAGGAATAATATTTGTAGTCTGTTCCGGCAGACAGTTTTCAAGCGAATTTAAGCTGTTTGCTCCGATAAAGCACAAGCTTTTGTATATAACAGACGGAGGAACAGTCGTGCGCACTCCAAAGGAAATCCTAAAAACCTATCCTATGGACGAGGATATATGGAAGGGCATGTGCCGGATGGTCCGCGATGAGCTGCCTGCATGCGATTACTTTGCTGCTACTCCTGATTTCTGCTTTGCAGAGGATGGTGGCAGCCCAATCTTTCATCTGCTTCGTGATTCATACGGCTTTGAGATGCGTGAGGTTGATGACATCACAAGGCTTGACAGAAATGACATCATCAAATTCACTGTCTTTCATCCCGACAAATGCGAAGAGCTGTGTACACCGGTTTTCATTCCGGCATGGAATAAAAAAGCTCACCTGGCAGCCGCCGGCAAGGAATGGGTAGACTGCAACGCAAAGGGTGTCAGCAAATGGACTGCACTCTCATACCTAATAGACAGATTCGACCTGCTTCCTGACGAAGTATGCTGTTTCGGTGACAATCTGAATGATATTGAGATGCTTCAAAATGCCGGTATAAGCTACGCCGTGTCAAATGCCCGCCAGGAAGTTATCGCAGCCGCAACACACCTGTGCGCCTTACTGGGAAAACGGAGTACTTAGTGTTTTAAAGTCTTTTTTATAATTTTTTTTAATTTTTTAAAAAAAGTACTTGCATTTTTGTAAAACCCTGTGTATAATATCATTTGTCCGTGTGACACAGATATTCACACAGATGTTTGCGCTTCTAGCTCATTTGGTAGAGCACCTGACTCTTAATCAGGGTGTGCAGGGTTCGAGCCCCTGGAGGCGCATTTTTTGTACCCAAATTAATTTACCAACACTTTAAAAGAGGCCGGATTTTATTCCGGCTTCTTTTTTATATATCTCTATTTATATACATCTGTTTTTACTTTTTATCTGTTTTATTATCCAAAGCAGCTTCAATCGCATCAATCACAATCTTAAGAGCCTTGATTCTCGCATATTTCTTGTCGTTTGACTCAAGCACATGCCATGGTGCGTAAGTGGTATTGGTTTTCTTTAGCATCTCATTTACAGCAGTCTCATACAGATCCCATTTTTCTCTGTTTCTCCAGTCCTCATCGGTAATCTTCCATTGCTTTTCCGGAGTATTCTGGCGTTCCTCAAATCGAGCCAGCTGTGTATCCTTATCAATCTGCACCCAGAACTTTATGATGACAGCACCCCAGTCTGACAGCTCCTTTTCAAATTCATTAATCTCATTGTAAGCACGCTGCCATTCATTCTCGCTGCAAAAACCCTCTAGTCTTTCTACCATAACCCTGCCATACCATGTCCTGTCAAAAATAGCTATATGCCCGGTCTTAGGAAGACGATTCCAAAATCTCCACAGATAGTGTCTGGCTTTCTCGTTTGGCAGCGGACTTGCAATCGGATGCACCTCAAAGCCTCTCGGATCCAGCGCCCCTGTGATTCTCTTTATATTTCCGCCCTTTCCTGCTGCATCCCAGCCCTCATATGCTATGACAACAGGAATCTTTCGCCTGTATAGCTTGTTATGCAGCTCGCTAAGCTTAGACTGCAGATTTTTGAGCTCCTTTTGTATTCTTCCTCAGATAGTTCCTTATCAAGTGATATCTCAGAAAGCTTTGGAATCTTCTCAAGCGGGAACACATTCTGTAACAGCGGCACAGCAAGATTACTGTTTTTAAGTGCTGTCTCTATTCCACTAACCAGCGTCTCCAGCACCTGAAGCTCTGCCCATTTTCTATTCTTTGCATCAACTATATACCAAGGATCTGCAGGCGAATTTGTATCATTCAGATATCTGTCAAACACATGCATACACTTGTCATAATGCTTATTCTGCCAGTCTTCATCTCCACTGACACGCCATCTGGTATCCTTATTCTCCTTTAATACCTCAATACGCTTTTTTTGTTCCTTCCGGCTGATTTGGAAGAAAAATTTCATAACAAGATAACCATTGTCAGTCAGCTGTCGCTCGAAGCGCTTCACGCTTTCAATTTTCTTCTTGTACTCCTTCTCTCCTATCTTGTCGTGCAGTACATCCTTTACTACCTCATCCATCCAGCCCGAATCAAGAAACTCAAGCTTCCCCTTTGCCGGAATCTTTACAAAATACCGATATAAAAAAGGCTTGCGTCTTTCCTCCTCTGTCGGCTCGTCCATGGTTGCGACCTTGAAAAATCGCGGATCAATATTCTTGATTACCTTACCGAGCACACTGCCCTTTCCTGCAGTACCCCAGCCCTCAAACAGCACAAGTACAGGCAGTCCATGCTCCTTAATCTGCATCTGAAGCACAGACAGCTTAGAGCGCGCTGCATGCAGGCGCTCATCCAGCTCTTCCTCCTCCGGAATTTGTGGTTTAATCCAGTTTTCTAACATGTAATTACCTCCCAAATATATAATTTCAGCCATAAAACCGCTACATCACTATATTAGTATAGCTTTTTTCAGGCTAAAATACAATCTTCACACTATATTTGTTTCAGGTATGTTTCAGTTCTCCGCTTCTCCAATATTTGTCATTTTAAAGCCCTCTCCGTGCACCTCATGAGACTCAACAACCACAATAAAAGAGTCCGGGTCTGCATCTTTTACGGATTTACGCACCTGGTACATTTCCTTACTGTTGCATGCACACATTACCACCTGAATATCGTCCTGCTTATATCCTCCCTGCGCCTTAAGAATAGTGCTTCCGCGCTGACTGCATTCATCAATTACATCGCATATTTTCTTTCCATTTTTTGTGACGATAAAGGCTACTTTGCCTGAATTCATGCCATATATCATTTTATCAATAACAACCGCAGACAGTATATTCACTATCATGCCGTAAATCATTCCGTCAATATCCCGAAACAAAAGTCCTCCAACCAGAATAATTCCGACATCAGTAAGAAAAGAGATGTTTCCCATCGATAAATGAGGCCGCAATGCTTTTACAGCCATGATTATAAAATCAGCTCCTCCTGTTGAAGAATTTCTTGTATAAATCATGGCATAGCCTATTCCGCAAAATACACCTGTGCACAATGCCGCAAGCAGTCTGTCTCCCTGATACACCGGAAATAACGGCGCAACAAAGTCAACAATAAAAGAAGACAAAAGCATGCATCGTATTGAGCTGACAAAAAATTTTCTGCCCAATAATTTGCAGCATAGTATCGCAACCGGAATATTAAGCAGGACCGTTGATAAACCAATGGAAATATTAAACAGCCGGTATAAAATAATCGAAATACCCGAAAACCCTGTCATAGGAAACTCTGCCTGCAGGGCGAAGTTATATATACCTATTGCGTAAAAGATGCTTCCCGCAAGCTCCCACATAATCTGTACCAATAATTCTTTTTTCTTATTCATATTGCATCTATCCTCCAAAATAAATAAGCGCCCGGAAACAAATCTTACAGTGTAAATTACTGCACCTACGATTTGCTCCCAGACGCTTTAACCACTCATCCGGTGAAGAGTGAACGTTTTCTGATGTATGCAATTATTATATTTGAGATGTTAAATTAAGTCAAGCCGGAATCATCAATTTTGCTATTTTGATTTGTAAGCTCTCTGCATAAATTCAAACACTGCCTCTTTCGTCGGAATCGCAGGTATTCCACCTCGCTTTTGCACACACAATCCTGCAACTGCATTTCCCAAAACAGCACACTTTCTGATTTCTTCCCATTCCATCTTTTCTACTGGCTTATTTATAGAAAGAATACTGCATAATACGCCTCCCCAGAAAGAATCCCCCGCTCCGGTCGTATCAACTGCATTGGTCTTAAACGCTTTTATGATTTCTTTTCTGCTTTTTGTTGCCATAAGAACGCCATGTTCTCCCAATGTAATGGCAACCAGCTTTGGTCCCATAGCAAGAATTTCTTCTGCAGCCTGCTCATAGCTTTTAGCCCCTGTCAGGAGAATACTCTCTTCATCCGATACTTTCATGACATCTACCAGTTCTACAACAGTCTTCATTTTTTTCACTGCATACCCTTTGCTCTTCCAAAGAGACGGGCGGTAATTTGGATCATATGAAATAAGTACACCCGCTGCTTTTGCCATTTTTACTGCTTCGATTGTTGCGCTTTCTGCCGGTTCATCTGTCAGCGATAAAGATCCAAAATGAAAAATTCTGCATCCGGAAATTAATGTCTGATCCAGTTCTTCTTTTTTTAACTGTGTATCTGCACCCGGTTTTCTTGCAAAAGAAAAATTTCTTTCTCCATTTTCACCGATTTCCACAAATGCCAGTGTTGTAAAATAATCCGGATCTTCGACGATAGCATCTGTATTGATTCCTTCCGTTTGAAGTGTCCTCTTTAAAAATTTACCATGCATATCGTTTCCAACTTTTCCAATAAAAGAGGTGCGATACCCAAAATGACTTGCAACTGTCAGAAGATTTGCCGGAGCACCGCCGGGATTCTGTTCAAACAGTTTTCTCCCACCCTGACTGTGTCCTGCTTCCGTAAAATCAATCAGCAATTCCCCCAATGCCACGATATCAACTTTTTCTTCCATTTTTCAGTTCCTCCACAATCTCGTTATAACGTTTTTTATTTAACCGGTAGAAAAATAATACAACCGCAGTCACAATCCAAAGTGCACCTGGAATCGTCGTAAATGCATGTTTCATAATTGAAAGTACAATTGCATTTTGTGTCTGATTTGCAATATAACCATATTTTCCAAGTAATCCTGCTAAAAGTGCTGTTCCAACTGCCATTCCGATTTTATTTCCAAGTGAAATAAATGCATACTGAAAACCGTCATTTCTAAGTCCGGTTTTCCACTCCCCATATTCCACACAGTCTGGAATAATTGCATAGATTGCAGTATTAAATCCAGAGAAAAAAAACTGTGTGAGACCAGATAATGCATAAAAAATAGCTGGTGATTCTTTGGCATTGAAGAAAAACATAGACAACATGGAAATTCCTGTAAATAAAGCAAAGAGAGATGCTGTTCTTCCTTTGTTATTCAACTTGCGGAATAATGGTTGAAAACAGGCTGCCCCGATGATAGAAGGAATAATGATGCACATCGAATAAGTTGTGTAGTAGGAGGCATTTCCTTCCACATATGTAAAATAATACAGAATATCTGCGTTTCTGCCATATAATGTAAATCCAAATAATATCTGTCCTGCCAATGCAAGAAGATATGGTCTGTTCTGCATGACTGCTTTCAACTGTATCTTTACAGAAATTTTTTCTTTTTCCGGAATAATCACTGCCTCTTTCGTCTTCGCAAAGCAGAAGAAATGACAGGCTGTAAAAATACATCCATATATGACCGCAACCGTCAGATATCCTGTCTTTGCACTGTGACTGCCGAATTTGCTGAGCAGTGGAACTGTGATAATATTTAACACACCAATTGCAATCATAGCTGCAACCGAACGGGATGTATTTATTTTTGCACGTTCATCAATATCCTGTGTCATAGCACCACACAAGGTTCCATATGGAATATTCACACAGGTATACCCCAAAACCAGCAGACAATATGTAATTACCATATAAATGATTTTTCCATTCTGTGGCCAGTCAGGTCTTGCCCAGAATGTCATAACAAGAAGGATCGCTGTAATTGGTGCCGCTACTAACAGCCATGGACGGTACCGTCCCCATCTCGATTTTGTTTTATCCGTAAGTCCCCCGACGATTGGATCATTGATTGCATCCCAGAATCTTGAAAAAAGCATAAGCGCTGACACAGCCGCCATACTGATTCCGAACACGTCTGTATAAAAAATCATCAGAAAATTACTGACAAACATCCAGCTGAAATTACATCCAACATCACCAAACCCATATGCAATCTTACTGATCAGCGGTACTTTTCCATTTTTGTTTTCGCTACCCATATGTCCCTCCTATTTTTATCAGAGTTTCTGACAGAACTCTATTCTTTCCTCATTTGGTCCCTTAATCATAAAAAACTTCACACCATCCCAAAATGGCAGTTCTTCGATTCCGTCTGTAATAACTGTGTATTTTTCATTGCAGATTTTCTGATACATACTTTCAATGTCTTCCACATCAAGTGCTACATGTTGGTATGCACCGTCTGACATTGCCGCCTGCCCATTTTCAAAAGTCTCTATACAGTAATTTTTTATCTGTAAAAATGCCACTTTTTCCCCTGCTTTTTCATTATAAGACTGCATAATTACTTCAAATCCAAGACTCTTATAAAACTCAACTGTTTTCTGTAAATCGTTTGTCGGAAGCCCGACATGGGCAACTCCGACAATTCCATATTTATTTTCCATACGAACTCCTTACTTTTCACTGACGTTGATAATTACTTTCATCGTTGTCTCGCGGTTATCATCAATATACTGGTATGCCTTCAGATAATCTTTAAAAGCAAATGTCTTTGAGATGAGCGGTTTCAAATGAACTTTGCCCTCATTTACCAGTCTGATTCCATCTATGTAATCATCATGGCGGTACATCATCGTGCTCTTAATGTCAAGTTCGTGGTCATTTGCCACTGCAAGATCTACTTCTGCCATTCCTGCAAAAACAGCCACCAGTACAATCGTGCTTCCTTTTCTTGCATATTTAATTGCCTGTCCCATTGTGATATTGTTTCCGGCACAGTCGTAGATCACATCCGCCTTATCCGGTCCAAATGCTTCGATCATTGCCTCACCGAAGTTTATTTAGGGTATTCACACACACATCAATTCCACATTCTTTTGCCTTTGCCAGTCTAAGATCACTGATATCTGTGATCATCACTTTCGCTGCCCCCATTCCTTTTGCTGCCTGTGCCACGAGATTTCCAATCGGTCCTGCTCCAAGGACTGCAATATTCATGCCAGCCACATCGCCCATCTGTTTTACACCATGAACTGCCACAGCAAGAGGTTCGATCATAGCTCCTTCTTCATAGGACATATCTTCTGGAATAGGTGTTACTTTAGATGCATCCACTGCAAAATACTCAGATGCTGTTCCTGTCGTCTGAAATCCCATTACTTTTAATTCCTCACAGAGATTATACTTTCCATGACGACATGGATAACAATGTCCACAATATACCTGCGGCTCTATCGTCACCTTCTGTCCCACATGAAACTCTGTGACATTTTTTCCAAGTTCTGTAATCTCACCGGAAACCTCATGTCCCTGTGTTACCGGATATTTTGTAAACGGATGTTTTCCATGATAAACATGAATATCTGATCCACAAACACCAATATTCATAATCTTTACCAACACCTGATTTTCCTTTACCTCCGGAACCGGAACCTCTCTGAAAATAATTTCTCCTGGATTTGTCATTACCTGCTGTAACATAATTGTTTCCTCCTTTTTTATGTTGTTTTATTTTATGTTTTATAAATTGTTTTATTAAAGTAATTACATTATTGCCATGTAAACACAATTTGTCAATATGTTTTTTCATATTTTTATATATTTCATAATTTCAAAATATTTTTTGTGTATTTTTCACAATTAACACGCAAAAAAAACGGAAAGAAAACCGTAGTTACTGTTTTCTTTCCGTTTTTTACTATAATATGATATGAGGATCAAAAAATTTACAATTCACCCATATGTTTTGCAAAAAAGTATTTCGCTGCTCCAACAGCTGACGCTTCTTTCTTATACGAACAATTTTTCAAGTATGAAACATCATGCTCAAAGCCATTATATGCCATCACTTTTTCTCCAAGAGGTATCATATAATCTGATAATACACCTCCCACATCACCTCCTAGTATGATATCCATATCATATGCCATCCGCAGATTTGATATCAAAACAGCAAGATGATCCAGATACTCATTCCATGTCTGCAAAACTTTTTCATCACCACTTTCAATTTTTTCCATAAATGCATCCAGTGACTGCCTGTTATCTTGTGTCAGTACACTTGCAGCACAATATGCATCTGCACATCCTGATTTACCACAATAACACTTTCTTCCACCGGGAACGAGTATCATGTGACCAAACTCCCCTGCTTTCTGGTTCTGCCCTCGAAACAGCTTTCCATCTATACAGAATGCACCTCCTAAGGTGTGGTTCAAAGACAGATATATCGCATTTGGATACTTTTGTTTTTTTTCTGCAAGCATTGCAGCATTAGCATCGTTTTCAAAATATACTGGAATTTCCAGAGCCTGCTCTAAAAAGCGCAGACTATAATTCTCTATACCTAAAGCATGGGATTTTAAAACGATCCGTTCTTTCTGATCAATAATTCCCGGAATCGCCACTCCAATCCCAAGCAGCGTATCCTTCGCTAATTCGCCTTCAAGAAAAGTTTTGACCTTTTGTGCCACCTCTGTACAATAGGATAATTCTGCCGTAAATTTTAAGCGGATGCGATCTTTTTTTATAATCTCATCTCCAAGATTTACTAATACCATTTCTATATGATTCGCTGTAATCAAAATTCCCATTGCATGACAGTATGACTTATTAATCCCTATACTTTTTGCCTTCCTTCCACCGGTTGAAGCATATTCCCCAGTTTCTTCCAACACCCCTTTTTCTAACAAGTCATTCACATTTGCTAATACAGTCGGCATACTCAAGTTTAACTCTTTGCGATTCCCGCCTTGGATGTAACATGATTGTTTAGAACATAATTAATTATTTTTTTTCTTGTTATATTTTTTTTATCTTTATTTTCCGTTTTCTTACCCTCTTTTATAAAATATATTATAAAAGAATTATATGCTTTTTTATTCTTCTTGTAAAGTAATGTTTTATAATTAATCTCCGACATAATAAAGGAATATCTGAAAAAGGGAATTGCATTAGATGATGACCGCTTGAAAAGACTTGGTGGCGGCTATCCCTGATACCTTATTCTTTCAACCAGCGTTTCCTTTTTCAGATTACTGCTTAAAACGCAGGAAAGTACAATCTGCAACAGACCGACCAAAAAAATCATAATAAAAATTGGTACGATTGGAACATGATAGATATTCATTCCAAATATTCCATTATGTTTTGCATAGGAAAAAAGTGCATAGCCGAGCGGCAGACCAATGATCAAAGCTACGCATATGGTGCCAACCGTAAAAATCAGTCCCTGTAACTGCAGGCATAAATTTAATTGTTTATTTGTCATACCAACAGCCTGTAATATACCATATTCCTGCTTTTTTGTCGTAATATTCATGATCATGGTATTCGCCATATTCATAAACCCGATGAGTCCTACAATAGCCATAAACAGATAACAGCCAAGCTTCATCATGCTGCTTGCAAATTCGGCAGATTGTAACTGCGCATGATAAGTATCCATTTTTATATGCGAAGTATTAGAAATCAAAGTATTCAGACTTTGTTCTACAGATGCCACATCTTTTTTATCACAGTCCACCCACAGATAGCCATAGGCTGTTCCTCTCGGATTCATGGAACGATATACACCTTCCGGAATGACAAGATAAGTGTCCGCACTTACAAAAGATCCTGCAATCTTTCCCTGATAGGTATAGGTTCCACTTCCATTCTCAAAGTCAAATGCAATGGATTCACCCGGAGCATATCCATCTTGTTCCATCCACGTCGACCAACCAAAGAAAATATCACCATTCTTTACCGCCTGATCATAGTCCATAGAGCCAATATCCCCGTCTTGGCGCATAAAATCAAAATCATTTTTACTCACAATAGTAGCCGGAAATCTTGTTCCGTTCAGATTTACAGAGACAATCTCTCTCGTCATGACATCTGTTACTCCCGGAATGCTTTTGATTTCTTCAATCAGCGAATCATTCAATGGATTATCCGTCAGAATCGTATCCAGATTATTCTCCGGATATCTTTCATCATACTCAGCAGAATAGTCAAGCTGCAGTTCAAATTGTCCATGATTAACGGAAAGACGTGCTTCATGCTCCGTGTCAATATTTCCCACATAATTAGAGATAATCACAAACAATACGCAAGAAAAACCCATTGTGAGGATAGTACCAATAGTTCTTTTGGGATTACCCGTTACATTTGCCATTGCCATAGAAAACACGGTGACATTTTTTCTGCCATTTCGTTTTCCTTTTTTTTGTGTTTCTGCATTTTCTAAATACCGTGTTGCTTCGATAGGTGAAATCCGTGAAACAATTTTCATTGGTTTACGCAGTGCCAAAGCAACGGTAAGAAATGATACGAAAATACACAGAAGCATAACAGGCAGGGAAAACAGAGGCACCTGCTGATTTTGAACTTCCATAGAGCCAGTTTGGGTTGATACAAGGTTTCCCTGTTCTACCAACCAGTTAAAACCGCATTTTGCAATCAGAAAGCCAAGAAGCAATCCAACCGGTATTGAAAAAATTGTCAAAAAAATGCCCTCTCTGAAGATCAGTTGTTTCATCTGCTTTTTTGTCGCTCCCAGAGCCTTGATTTTCCATACTCCTGTATCTTGTTGGCAATACCGACCTGAAAAATATTATAAATGACCACAACAGAGAAAAGTACAATTGCAAGAATCAAAACCCCGCATACCGCAATCGTTTCATAACTCGGCTGCAAGACCCATTGCAAATAGAGATCATTGACTATAACGTTTTTTTCTTCGATCCCACAAGCTGCTGCAATCTGCTTTATAACCGAATCAATATTATTCATAGATACATTTGCAGAATCATTTAAAGTAAAATAAATATTATACTGTCTGTCATTCTCTGCGACGTGCTCATCATAAAACTCCTGTGACCCGAAAGCAACATAAGATGCCTCGATGGTATACTCATCCCGATCATATAGGATTCCGCTGACAACAAATTCTTCCGGCTTATATTCTGACTGCATCCCTGCGCGGTAATCCAGTGTAACCGTATCTCCGACCTTTACATCATCATATCCCATTTCACTAAAAAATGCTCTTCCTGCGGCAATTTCCTGCGTTCCCCCCCGGATACTTTCCTTCCTTTAACTCATATTCCTTATTATAGGGAAGCATTTTTCTTGCAGTCTCATCCATGCAGACAAAACCACCGTTTTCGTTGCCTTTTATGATGCCTTCTGTACACATAATTCCTATTGCATCTATTTCCGCACGGCGGTTTACTTCCTTTAACTGCGAGGCATCTGCTGCGACAAACAGACCATAATTGCTTCCATATGAGCCTGCCGCCTGACTTTTCTGCAAACGTATCATTCCATTTCCCACAGTACTGATAATCACAAGCAGCATCGTAGTCAGACATATGGACATCATAATCAGTATACTTCTTGTCTTGTTCTTTTTGTCATTGCTATATGCAATCCTGCTTATTGTCTTCATCTGAAATCCACCACCTGTCCATCCTCAATTACCAGAATACGGTCAGCGACCTGTGCAATTTCGTCATCATGGGTAATCATTACAATTGTCTGTCCATATTTTTTTGCTGTCATCTTAAGCAGAGCGATCACCTCATCACTGGTCTTAGAATCAAGATTGCCTGTCGGCTCATCTGCAAATATAATTTCCGGACGATTCACCAGTGCTCTTGCAATTGCTACTCTCTGCTGCTGTCCTCCGGATAACTGATTTGGCAGATTATAAATCCTCTTTTCAATTCCCAGAGTTGCAATAATATCATTTACATACGCTTCATCCACTTTTCTTCCATCCAGCCCCAGTGGCAGTACAATACAATATTTTCCCAGACATTAACAGATGAAACCAGATTAAATGCCTGAAAAACAAATCCGATTTTTTTTCTTCTGCGGAAAACAGCAAGGGCATCTTCCTTCATACTGTATAAATCTTTCCCGGCTAAAGTAAACACCCTTTTGTCGGGGTGTCTAGCCCTCCAAGCATATGAAGTAATGTACTTTTACCGGAACCTGACTTTCCAACAATTGCGACAAATTCTCCCTGCTCAATCTGAATGTCCACCTGATTGACCGCTTTGACCTGATTCTCACCTGCGCCATAAAACTTACAAAGCTGCTTGGTTTCTAATATCACACTCATGTGTTGCCTCCTTTTCAATTCTGTAAAGCGTACCTTTTCAGCACGCTTTCTTTGCCTGTTTATATATTTGGTCATTTTTCAACCTACATCCAAATTGTATCAGGACAATCTTTCATTTCACTTTCAAAAAACGAGCAGAAGTCTTACAGAATTGTAAGATATCTGCTCATCTTAAAATTTAACCAACATATGGTAATTGAATCACAAACGTGCTTCCTTTTTTCTTTTTGCCGGAGGTTACCATGATCGTACCTGCGTGTTTTTCGATAATTTCTCTCGATAGAAAAAGTCCGATTCCTGTACCACTCTTTTCCATGACCTCCTTGGAACTTCCTCTGTAAAATCGTTGAAAAATTTTGTGATACTCATTCTGCGGAATACCAATTCCCTGATCCTCAATTTCCATTCTTACAAGATCGTTCGTCTTTTTTGTAACCGGATAAATATTTTTGAACCATCCGGGCTGTACTTGATTGCATTATCTAAAACGTTGATCACAGCTTCACCAAGCCATCTTTTATCCTGCATAACCATGCATGTTTCCAGCTCTTTTTGCATAGTCAAAAAAAACGAATTCAATTTCTTTCTCATCCGCTTTTTGGATAAGTACAGTTCACAGCAGATATGACAGTATCCATAAGTGGAAGTTTTTTTTTTCTTATTAATCTGAATCAGTCCAGTTTCCATCTTGGATATTTCAAGAAGCGACTGCAATAATGTCTCCAGTCCATCCAGAGCACTCCGACAACGGATACGAAACTCCTCCTGTTCTGTGGCACTTAAGTCATTCTGCATCAGCACACTAAAACATGTATCCAAAGCTGCAACCGGTGTCTTTAACTGGTGGAGAGATATCAGAAACCATTTCTTTTTCGTGCTCTCTTTTTCTCTTCTCCCGTGCTTCTTCCTTTAACAACTGAATATGATGTCCGATTGCTTCAAGCTGATCATTCAATTTTTCCAGTTCTGCTGGATTTTCCGTTTTCAGTAAAGCATCAAATTTATTTTCACGGAATCTGATCAGAATTTCTTCCAACTGGTCTAAAATTTTCTGATGACACGCATCTTCTTTTTTCTTCCAATAAAGTAAAAAAGTCAAAAGAAGCACGCATATCACAGTGCTTACAGCACCGGTCACCATAACCTGATGCCGGAATTGCGAATAAAATACATTCCCTTTATTTCCCCAGTATCCATATTGCTCCAATAATCGCCTTCCCTGTTCGTTAGTTTCAATATCCTTATCCTTAAGCAATTCCGAAACAGCATCCAGCCCGGAAAATTCTTCCTTTGCAGCAATCTCTGTCATAAGATTCATTTTATATTTATAATCTTCATAAAACACATACGTGGTAAAGCAATTTAATATTGCAAACAATAACATGACAGGTAAAACCAAGGAGAGCGCTACTGTGATCTTCTTGCGATATCTCTTTGTCACTGCCTTACCTCCTGATTCCATATATACCCAAGACCTCTGATATTCTTTATATAGACCGGTGCAGCCGGATTGTCTTCGATTTTCTCACGGAGTCTTCTGATATTGACAGCGATTGTATTTTCATCCACAAAATCCCCTTCCAGATCAAACACGTTTTCTAACAGCTGTGTTTTTGAAAGAATCTGTTTCGGATTTTGAAGAAAAAAAAGTCAGCATTTTCAACTCCGTTTTTCAGACTGATTTCACGACTCTTTATCAGGACTTTCATTTCTCCTGCGATAAATACGATATCTCCCGAAATCATCTTTCCGGCTTCCGTTTTCTCCTGTCTGCGGCGGAAATGTGCTTCTATTTTCAAAAGAAGTACCGAAAGACTAAACGGCTTTGTAATATAATCATCTGCCCCTGCTTCATATCCCATAACCTGATCCATCTCCTGATCTAGTGCTGTAAGGCAAATAATGTATGTATTATAATTACATCTCATCCACCTTACAAATTCCAATCCATTCCCATCCGGAAGATTCACATCACAAATGGCAACATCCACATTATTATCACTTGCAATTCTTTTCGCTTTTTTCACTGATTCTGCTGAAAAAACCTCATATCCGGATTTTTTCAGTGAAAATGTAATTCCACGATTTAAATTTTCATCATCTTCAAGCACGAGTATACCTGGCATAGCATATGCACCTCTCTTTATTAACTATTCATCCGGTTTTTGTTGGAACAAAAGAAAAACAGTTTCCACATGCGGGGTAAGCTAACACCGCATTATCATGCGCGGACACCTGTACTTTCTTACAAATTAACACCCTTGTGAAAAAAACTCAACTTTTAACACCCAAAATTTTTAACTATACTTCTGTCTAACTATTTATCTTATACTCCGGCATTAAAAAATTAGGAATTTCATCTGGTTTGATCCGCTTATATTCCAGTAACTGTTCTAATGGTCTAAGCATTCCTAAATGCGGCTCCCCATTATTCTCCTGTCCCAATAATTTTAATTTTTCATTATCCCTGACAATATCTTCTATCGTTTTTGAAAAATAATAGTTCTCAGTATTCGCAAAAATCAAATAATTTATATATTGCAGCTTGTTACTCGCAGACATACAATTCATCTGATGTAGAAAGCTTCTATAATTTCTATCCTTCTTATGATAAAATACTCCAACTACCGTTTCATGTTCAATAGGGAATACACACATGTACATTGTTTGCATATGAAGATTTGGATCCGGATTATAGATATCGTTAATCACAGTCCCTTCGATATCCTTATATAGTGTAATTGGCGTCTGAACAGCTATCGGAGTAACGTAAGGTAATTTCTCCCAAAATACAATTTTAAACCCATCTTTTTCATTATTTTGGATGATTCGTTTGTAAACATCCATATCAAACATATAATCATTTATATCTAATAACTTATCTTCATCTAACCGTTCTTTGTTTATTATCGCACCTGACCTTTTTTGAAAAATATCAAAAAGAGCTATTTCCTCATTTCTTTTCGATAGCATTTGTAACATACTTTTTAATGCAATTTCCGCAAGCATTTTATCTGTGGGATCATTAAGCAATGCCTCTTTATTTTCATAGTCTTGAAAATATAAAGCATCACATTCTCTGCATATAAAATGGAAAGTTCCAGACTTTTTTATTCCCGATTCTAAATCTACCACATCAATTTCATCCATTAACACCCCTGGTTCTAAAACTTTTCCTTCACATGCTATTGTTTTTAAGATCATGTGTGGAATAGAATGCGAATTACAAAAACTTGTTTGTGTTTTTCCACATAGGATACATTTATCTGGTTTTGCAGTTTCTCTCGCCTTCTTTAATAATTTATTGATATCTTTTCTCAATCCAATTGTTTCTATAAAAACCCGCCTCTTTTCTTAATGCACATCACATATCCACAATATAATATTTCCATTTGTTTATGGATTTCCACTCAACCTGATACTCTCCATGAACATCTATACTTTCATCCTTTTTACCAGTTGGCTTTATAATAGTCCCATGAATTGTATTTCCATTTCTAAAATATGAATACACACCATCAACCTTATTTCCAGAATAGAAATTCTTATCCTGCACAAGTGTCACACAGTATGCTCCATCGAATCCCGCCTCTTTGAGTTGTTCCATAAACTTTATATCTTTAACGAAGGAATACATCTGTTCCGGATACTGTCCATTCAGTGGATACTTTAATTCAATCGCATATTTCTCATTCTCATTATAAATAACAATATCTATCTCATTCCTCGTTGATTTCTTTCTGAGCCGATGTGGTTAATTCCATCATCTTTTGTTGATAAGTAGCTCCATCAATTTCTTCGTCAGCATACTGTCTCATTAATTCATCAATCTGTGCTTTTAATTCTTCTCTGGTCATTTGTTCCGCCTCCTTATTTTATTAATCATCATTTTTTGTAATATGAGTTATAACCTTGTATATCCCATATCCAACTAGCGCAAGAGCGCCAATAACTAATTTGCCTGTTGTACTATCTTTTAATTCATTAGATATATCCTCCGCAGGCTGTTCTTTTCGGCTATTGACTTTATTCCAATATGCCTCCGATTCAGCAGCTTTCTCTGCCTTGCGTCGACGACGCTCTTCAGATGTTTTCTCTTGTATATAACGCTTGTTCTCCACTGAAGTGTCAAGTTCTTCAAGAATTCTTTCATCCCATTCGAACCAATTCCAACCTCGAAATGCATAACCACCGTACCCGTTGTCATCGCCTTTTTCAACTACGAATAGTTTTCCTTTCTCTGTTGGATAATAATTTCCGGGCTCACCAGAAAGGAATCCTTCTTCTTTTAATAAGATGTTCATTTCCTCTGCTGTCAAGCCACACCTTTCTCCTAATCGTTTTGCTGATAATGTCATGTATCGTCCTCCTGCGTTATTTATCTCGGATGTTCTTCTGCCAATTTTCGTTCTTCTTCATCCCATCGTTTCTGAACTTCTTCAAAATATTTTTCACTTTGTTCAGAAAATGTGCCACGCATATAGCTGATTTCATCCATCAGGCCTTGTCCCCATGTTACATCGATTAGCTGTTCATGATGATATGTTGCTTCACTAGTACATCTGGACAACACCGTATTTCCTGAAGCATCCAAAATGGAGTACGGATATTGATACTTCAATATTATGTTGTTCTTATTGAGTACATCTTCCTTAATATCTCTGTCCCAACAAAGTATAAGAAGCTGTAGACTATTGAACCTAAATACATACGATAATGCATAATTCTCAAACTCTTGTATTTCCATCTCCTCTCGCAAGGTGATATGCCCGGTATTATAATCAATGTTTGTGACAATACTATTCGCCAGTAATAGTGGCGAATCTCCCCAGCGGAGTTTCATATTTCCAAACATATAATCCGGTGCAGGCGAAGTGTTTACTGCAAGTCCAGCCAAGATTGTAATATTCCCTAGCGGACTACTTTTTTCTTCATTCAACAGGAATTCTTTTACTTCATCATCAAAAAAAGATACATCCTTCTTCCTAGCCCTCAAGTCATTGAACGCAAACTTCAAACACATTTTTTGAATCATTGTATAGTCATATTCTACAGAAAGAGTGTCATCTTTTTTGTACTTCACTAAAAAATACTTCTCAATAAATTCTTTTGCATAAGAATCGATGTACGAAATCCTATTGTTATTACAGTCTGCACAAACATCCTTCACCATAGGGTCCCCTTGATGCACGATACTTCTCTCTCCGTCTATTGTTGCGAAGCATTCCGGAAATAATCCAAGTATTCCACTTGATATTATATGCTCTTTTGTTCCTTTAGCTTCTTTTCCACAATAAGCACAAATCATACATAGCCACCTCCTGTGGTCATGTAATCCCAGTAGTTTGTTTTTAGGTCACCAGTCTCTCCAAGCACCTCATAGCTATTGGTAACATTTATATTTGAGAGCAACTGCCTAAACTTCATTATTTTTTCTTCGTTTGTCATACCTTGCTCCTCTCCGGTAAATCAAAGTGCGTTTCCGCAATAGTATTCAGTTGCTTAGCAATATCCGAAAATGGCAAATTCAAGTCCAATGTTCTGACGGTAATCTGGTTACCATGCATTTGATACACGTTGTCCGGTTGAATCTCTTCTTCCGTTTTTGCATACAGCAACATCCCGGATACCTTGTGATCTTCATCTCCAAATTCATAATCGCGGTTCTTCACATACGTGAATATCTGGTACATATTATTTGAATGGAGCGTATGTTTGTCATACTGCGTTTGAGTTGTATGACTATAATATTTTGCATCAATAATCAGTACGGTATTACCTTTTTGCAGATGAATATCACTCTGCATTACCGGCAGCATCGTTCTGATTCCGTCGTCCACAGACCAAGGTATCTGAGAGGCACTGACTGACAGCTCAGGAAAATGCTTACTGTAATACTCAAGAATAAATTTCTCATGCTTCATAATTTCTTCCATACTTCTTATGAAGAATTTCTCTTAGTATACTTATTAACGCTTCTCTTTTATCACCAATTATTCCAATTTGCCCAAAATGATTATCAAAATTGTCATAATGTATTCTGCCTAGTGGAACCACCCAATCTCTTTCCTTATTTAATCCAAAGTGATATTTCGTGTTATCATATGTTAACTCTTGCATTCCATGATTTGTTTTTATAATGCAACCTGTATCCGCTCTACTACTCCTTATTTCTCCCCTTTGATGTGCAACACATGAAATCGTATTTATAACAAAATTTCCCGAATGCCAATCTAATCCTGCAAAAATATATTCGTTCGTATATGGTTCTATTGTGTTCTCTATATCCCCTATAATTTGATTATCTATATTACTTGTCATGGTATTCATTGTACGAATAAAATGTCCTGTCAAATCTGGAAAGTTTATTGCGCCTCGCGATATTTTAGAATATTCTGTCATAATATTATTCATTTGCAACATAAACGGATATGAAAAAGCTGTATTCCCAGCAAATCCTAGAATACTATCATCCCTTTCAAATCTCATTATTTTAGGACACGAATCCCAAAACATTCCATTTTTTAACCGACTATCTGATACCATTACTAATTCATATATTTTTTTTGCCTTATTAATTTCCCTTACCCAAGATGCTACGACCGTCATATTTTCTCCTCAAAAAAACATATTTTTTGAAACAATTATAAAATCCAATCCCACTCTATAAATTCAATTTACTTTTTCATAAAATTGATTTTTTTACTTGTATTATTCTCTATTGAAATATACAAACCTTACATCGCTTAACCAGCTGATACAAGCAATAAAAAATCCATGGAGTTTTTTAACCTCTTGATGACTTATGAAAAATCTAGTATTCAAAATTTTATAGAATATTTCTCTTCAAAAATCATCGGTATCTCATCAGCTGATACTGGCTTATTTGACAAATATTTTTCATCGTTTCTGTTTATTGGTGGAAGTCCATAATTAGGGTGTTCCAGATATTCTCTACTAAGCCTAACAAACGCTTTATCATTCAAAACAGTCTCACTAATAGATTTTGAAAAAAAGTAGTTATCTGCAAGTGCAAAAATTAAATAGTTTATATATTTTAAAACATCCTCCCTAGAAGATGAATTTATTTGATGCCATAAACTTTTATAATGATTTGTCACGTTTATGATGAAAAAAAGAAGAATAACCGTTGACCCATTAAACGGAAATACGCATAGATGAGCTGATTGATTTTTCTTTTTATCATCTAAATCATATGGATCGTTAATTAATGCTCCATTCATGTCTCTATATATCGTAAATGTGCTTTGAACAGCTATTGGACAAATATATGGAAGTACCGTCCAATATGCAATTTGAAAACCGTACTCCAATTTTTCTCTCTTAATTTTCATATATAGCTCCAAATCATCCAAATAGTCACGGGTATCTAACTCGTTAACCTTAATCATCTGCTGAATATTTACAAATGACAGATACTGTATATCATTTTGATATAATTCTCTCTCATATTTTCTTGCGCTTATCATCAGTAATAAATTCTTTATTGCAATTTCAGCCATCATCAAATTAGTAGGTTTTTTCAGAATGTTTTCTGGATTTTCATAATCTATGAATTCCTTACTATCACATTCTCTACAAATATAGTGAAAAGTACCTGTACTCTTTATTCCATCTTCACATTTAAAATATTGAATCCCAGCGACCTTATTTTTGTTATATAGCATTCCATTCTCTGCTATTGTATCCAGAACCATTCTAGGAACCGAATGTGAATTACAAATATGAATTATTTCCTTCCCACAAAGCAAGCAATATTGGGGTTTGGCACCTGCTCTCGCTTTTTTCACCTTATTCTGTATATTAATTCTCTTACAAATATCTTCCATAATTTCCCTTTCACACCTATATTTTCTTCCTAATTCGTATAAATAGCAACCATTCCATTGATACAAATGTCTATTAGTTTATCTATTATCCCCTTTCAACATAATGATACTACATAACTCCGCATACATCTTCCCATCTTCAAATTTCACATCATCAAGTAACAATGCCTGGAACAATACATCCCTGACACTCTCTAATTTTACCATAGAAAGCTCCGTTTCTGAAAGTCCCTCCAGCTCTATATCTTCCAATGCAACCGCTTTTCTTGCAGACAGGCAGTATGTATATAAAGCCATGATGTATTTGTCAGACATCATAAAGGCATAAGTATCCTTGCCTTTATAATTATATCGGCACTTTTCCAGTTCTTCCTCAGATATGGTAAAGAAACATCTGACTGTTTCCAGATATACTTTCCCTCATAATCCGGCTTATACTTCTTTGCCAATCTCTTTATCGTAGCAAAAATATTGTTTCTTTCGTAGGTCAGCCTGGTTCTCTTAAAAACTGCCTTTTTTCCTCGTATATCCATGTAAACATTATTTCCTATGGTTTTCCCGCCGAATGTTTCATACTCCCCAATCCGCAACAGATAGGAAAGCACCTGTAAAAGCTTTTCCTTCGATGTAATCTCATTGTAGCTGTAATCTCCAAAGCCTAACTGTTCAAATTTTAATGGTGTGCTTCCCTTTTTTATCTCCCGTTCCATTACCCTGTCCACATCTCTCATTGACTCCATAGCTTTTCAGCTCCTTTCTGTATATATAATCACTTTATTCAAATAACTCAAAACCTATAAAAATAACCTCACCAGACACCAATCCAGTGAGGTCATATAATCACGCTTTCTGTTTAGGCACAAACTCAATCTTAAGAACCATTCCCATACCATCTGCTAATCTTTTAAGTAAATTAACAGAAGGATTCCTCGTTCCATTCTCAAGCTTGCTGATATCTGCCTGATTGATACCTGTACGCTCAGCCAGTTCCTTCTGTGTCATATTCTGAGAAGTACGAGCATCTACGATAGCCCTTATAACATCCATCTCTGGCTGAATAGCTTCATATTCTTTTCTGAATTCATCATCCTGTAACTGCTTAGAAAGCATATCATCAAATGTTCTCATCCTTCATCACCCTTTCTATGAAATCCTTTCTTCTATCCTTTGCAATCTGTATCTCCTCTTTAGGAGTTTTCTTTGTTTTTTTAATAAATCCATTCGTCAGTATTATTTTTCCCTCATAATAGAAAAAATATAAGACTCTGGTAATATCACTTCCAAATTTACAACGCAATTCAAATATTCCGTCATCCAGATGTTTACTGTAAGGTTCTCTAAGCATATTTCCCTTCTCTTGTAATATACCAAGCAATCCAAATATTTTAGCTCGCATCTTAGGATTAACAGAATCCAAAAATTCTTCTACTGGAACTTCGCCATTTTCTTTTTCATATGCTATCAGTTTAAATTCTGTCATGTAATCACCTTTGTAAATATTATATGGCATATATACCATAATGTCAATTATCCATTTAATATAATCATACCGAGCTATTTCTCTAAAAACGTGTAGTAAGTGTGTAGTAGAGCACTTTTCCAGCCGAGAAATGGCTTATTTATAGGCTTTGTAGGAGTATCTAGTGATATTGCCGTGACACACACCATCAATTTTGCTAAATCAATTTAAAATACCTCAACGCATCCTTTATATACTCCACCTTCTCCTGCGGACACTGCTTTACTTCTGGGTTCTCTTTCTTGGACTTATTATAATTCTCGCCCATGTCCAGACCACACATACGCTTTACCTGTGCAATATAAGAAGTATGCACATTCACACCGTACTTTTCCTTCACATATTCCTTAATCTTTGAATAAGTAGCCTTTTCTTGTGGTGTATAATTACTCTCTTCATCAGGCTCCATTGTTATCTCAATCTTAGGTGTATCTTTTTTAAGGGATAATTTGACAACCGTCTCCACATGCACCGTTTGTTAAGTGTTCTGTTTTTAAATCCTTGTACAGCTTTGTATATTCTCAAACAGCCTATAAAATCAGCTATTTTTTAATAGTTCAGACTTTACCGCCTTGTGCGTTCTTGTGCTATATGTCTGCAATGGTGGCAAGTCGGTGGCAATGCCACCACTGAACCATCTGTTATACTAATTCGTTGACCCTTTTCTGTACAGCTGTAGGACTGTAACCTGCTGCTTTCAGGCGGTCAATTCGTTCTTGACCATTACCCCACTTACCAAGAATAACTTCTTTTGCGATAGCGGTCAAGTCTGTTGCAGCGTTTCCTTTTAAGATCGCATTAACTGCATTCTGTACTTCCTGATAGTTGTAACCTGCTGCTTCAAGTTTTTTCTGACGGTCAGGATTATTTCCCCACTGACCATTGATAACTTCTTTTGCAACGTCCTGTACAGATTTTGAAGGTGTCGGTGTACTTCCATTTACCAGTGCATTTACAGCGTCCTGAACTTCCTGATAATCATACCCAGCTTTTTCCAGTGCTTCCTTTCTTTCCGGGTTGTTACCCCATTCACCTGCATATACTTCTTTGGCTACTTCCTGAACTGATTTCTTACCGGAAGGTTGCGGTGTAGTGGAACCACCTGCTGCATAATGCGGTGTGATGAACCCTCTGATGCATTTACCGTTCACAGCAATATCACGATAACCAACAGTGTTTGACTTGTTACCTTCAATGACTCTGATCGTAGAACCATCACATGATATTACGATACCCACGTGATCACTCCAACCTGTACAATCTCCAACACCGTTATCATCCCAATCATACAGGATAACATCCCCAACGTCAGGTACATAGGCATCATTTTCAACCCAAATACCTGCATTGATTGCAAGGTTAATCATATTTTCACAGCTACATTCTACACACGGAAAAATGCCAGTAAGACCGGATGCAATAAAAGCTGATGATACAGACGTTGCACACCAAGCATCATTGACCGTCATTTTATATCTTGTACAAAGTCCTGAATCGTTAAATACTTTCAGAATAGCTTTGTGTTGTTCACTACCTTCTGCAATACCTTTATACTGTACAAGCCAGTTTCCCGGCTTCTGTCTGTCACCCATATTATCACCCTTTTCATTGTCATACTTTGTAAGTTCGTACTGTTCAACCAAGTTCATGTTATTCTGAACGTATGCTGAACTTGTCGCATAACCATCTGCCTTGATTGTTTCAAGATACGTCTTAGGGTCTGTGATTCCCTTAAGATTCTGATACCGGGATAACTGTATAAATTCAAAGTAACCCTTAACCCCTTCTTCCATTGAATCAAAGACTCTGAAATTATCGGCAATCGTTGTCAATACTCCAGGCTCATATTCTTCCTGTGTGTTCATGTTCACACTCTTACCAGTCCACTTTGTACCGCACTTAAGACCAAAATAGTTGTGATAGGTGGCAGCAAGTTTTGACTTGCCCCACCCACTTTCTAAGATTGCCTGTGCAATGATTGGACTGTGTACGCATATACCAAAAATTGCAGCGTACTTTTTAACGTACACTGCAATCTGATCAATAAATTCCTGATTTGTCATTATTCACCACTTCCTGTATTTTTCTGTAAAATATCAATAGCTTTACTGATTACTTCCGGTAGCGGTAACCCCATCAGTCCGGCATTCTCTACAAGTGAAATTGTTTCATTGGCAATAAATGCAATAATAACTGCATCTCTGATGTAATTTGTTCCAATAACCAAATCAAGACGGTATGCGACTAATACAAAAACAAGTGTCATGCATTTCCTGCAAAGACCTTTCCAACCTGCTTTGCTTTCAAGTGAACCTGTATCTGTTTTCGGACTGTTCTTGAACACTCCGGCAACAAGTAAGCCTGAAATGTAATCAAGCCCCATAAAAATTAAAAGGGTTGCAAGTCCTGCATCCCAACCACCAAAAAACGATGCAATCACTGAACCAATCACACCTAATACACTGCAAATAGTCTGTTTCATTTTCTCTGTCCTTTCTGAACATAAAAACAACCGCTTGTGACCTCATATAATGGTCATATAGCGGTTGTTTTTGTTCCTGTGATAATTTCCTTGTCTGTTGATTATTCTGCTAATTCAGGACAATCAAGATCAACCAAAACTTCCTTTACTTTGTCCTTGATACGATCAGGAACATCAGCAAATGTTTTCTTACCCTTAATGATCAGGGTTGCATAGATAATTGCCATAGTCTGCACATCCTTTCTGAATAGAATTTTTATGATCAACTGACGTATCATCAGTTATCACCCTCTAAAATAGCCTTGACAGCTTCTTTCAGTCTGTCCGGTACATCGTCCAGTGTTTTAACACCTTTAATGATTAGTGATGCATAAATCTTTGCCATACTTCACACCTTCTTTCTTATCCCATCATTTCATAGATTTCACACATAGCAATCTGTGCCTGTGTAATTTCATTTTCAAGATCAGCATTCTTTTCTGCCTGAATTTTAATGTATTCGTCCTTGTCATACTCGATAAGGTCAAATTCATATCCGGTAAATCCCGGCTGTCCGTCAGTTTCATCTTCGTTCACTTCTGTGATATTGGAACTGACAAATACTTTTGTTTCTGTCAGTTCCAGTTCTTCCGGTCTGACAGTGCTTTTCTGTTTTCCATAATCAATCATGCTGCATTCAATCCTTTCTTTGTGTTTGGTTTTATGTTGCGTATATAATAATCATCCGCATAAGGTAACAGCGGTACAACATACTTTTGATATAGCCGGAAAGTATCAGCATATTTCAACCAACCTTTGTAAGAATTGATTGAACACCACTCTGAATAGTTCATCATGTTCCCGGCTTCTACTTTGTTCCTGATAGCGGTCATTTTCTTTTCCATTTCCAAACAGGTGCTTTTTCTAAGTAATGTATACTTGTAAAATGTTCTGTACCCTAAGAAGTCAACACCTCTTATGTAAGAAGTCAACACCTCTTATGTAAGATGGGAACACCTGCCAGTTTCCTTTTATATTCAATTTCAGTTCATTCCTGAAATAAATATCAATCTCTTTCTTCAAGGCAATCAGTTCTTCTTTCGTCTTGCCAAAAATAACTATATCGTCCATATAACGGAAGTGGTATTTAACGTGCTTCTGTTCTTTTATCCAGTGATCAAAACTTGAAAAATAATAGTTGCCTGAATACTGTGATAAGTAATTTCCTATCGGTATACCAGTTTCAGGGTCAATATCTTCTTCCAACAGATAGATTGCTGATAAGTCCTCGATCTCTGCTGTTTCAATGCTGTCAATGATTTCATTCAATAACCACAATAGTTCATCATCATTGAACATTCTTGAATACTTCTCTTTCAGAAGATCGTGGTTGATTGACTGATAATAATGTCTTGCGTCCAGTTTTAAACAATACTTGCATTCTTCCGGGTCATTCCACATTGCTGTTTGCAATTTTGTCAGACCCTTGTGTATACCTCTGTTTGGTATTGCTGAATAGGTATCAGCGGTTAAGTTATTGATGATACAGGGTTCAATGACCTGTAAGATAGCCCACTGACAAATTCTGTCAGGGAAATAAGGCAGTTTGTAAATCTTCCTTAACTTCTTACCGTCCTGTTTATAAAACACCTCATAATCAGATGTTTTGTAAGTGTGGTTGATAAGCATTTTCTGAATCTGTTTCAGGTACTTGTCAGGTTCTTTGTCAATCTCCTGAACTTCTCTGTACCAACCTTTTCCTTTCTTTGCGTGTTGGTGTGCTTTTCTTAAATTTTCAAGGTCATAAATCTTTTTCATATAAGTGATCATAGCGTTTCATTCCTTGGTATTTGCATTGTCCGAATTTCAGTCGGCATTACTGCCCGGTAAATACGGTTGACCTTTCCTTATTGTTCGTAAGTAAGACGGTATTCCCGGTTGGGTTGTCTGCACCGTCTATTTTTCTTTTTTGCCTAGTGGCATGGTTGAAAGAACTATACAGTTTATAGAAATAGCCGGATGTTTCCACCCGGCTATGTTTTGCAATTATTAAGTGACCCCTGATATTCCGATTACGATTACCAACACTGTTATTCAGATTCCAATAGAAACTGCCTGCATTACTGCCATTATTCCAATTACTGCCTAATTGAGTGATTTTTTTAATGGTTTCCGCTACAGGTAAATAACGAAAATATCAGAAGTTCTTTCAACCTAATGAATCAAGTTTACAAGTTACATTTTAAGCTGCCATTTTCTGCTTCCATGCTTCGATTGCAGCGGTATAAGTAGCAGAATCACGTGTTGGAATATATACCAAGCGACCCCCGACATTCCGAGCACGAGCACCAACACTGCTATCCAGATACCAATAGAAACCGCCCGCATTACTGCCATGACCCCAAGCACCGCCCAATAGAGCGATACGGTAACCGTTCAAGTTGACAGTGATATATGTGTAATCACCAACAGGTAATGAACTGTTACCAAGGCATTCTGACGCAATAAATAACCAGTCGCAAGCTGTTGAATATCCCATTGCTGAAATATAACCGCTTGCGTTTGTTACTGTAAATCCGGCAGGTTCATAGTTTCCACTGTTCTTTGATTCTGCAAAACTGAAATCAGAACAAATATAAGGCTGACCACCGCCCATTTTTCCATTTCCCCAAATATTGATACCATAGACAAATTTCCAAATGTTGCCCCAAAAGTTTTCTTTACCTCTCCAACATACAGAAGTCTTACCGTCAACCGTGTACTCTTTAGCAACACCACCCTCATAAGTGGTTGTTTTCTCTGCCCTACCTGTACCATTTCCAAGGCTTGCTGTACTTCCGGTTGCAGCTGCGTATGAACTTGTGGTGTCACTTCCAGTAGTCCAAGGTAATGAAACAACACCCTGTGCAATGGCTGTCTGTAAGTTCATCATACCCATTTCAATGATCATAAGCATCTGTTCGGCAGATACCTGTTTAATCAGATCACCATGCCAGTTTGTTCCACGATTCTGTGCCATTGCTTCAATATTCGGTCTTGTAAGGTTCTGTGAATAACCTGATGCAGGTCTTGCACCTGCGATTGATGAAAACTTATCTTCACCAGTGTTCATAACCTGTTCATCATTCAACAGATACGCACTTGCTGATGCATCGTAAATACTACCCTCACAAGCACTTGTAAGGAAATAATCAATTTCATTCCCTGATGCATCATAGAATGCCGGGTGAAGTCTGAAACCTGCACGTGGCTTTTCTGACACATAATAGTTTGCCTTTCTTAAGTGGTAACCAATACCTGTATCAATAGGGTCATACTCTACAGGACACACCAAATAATAGAACTTTGGCTGATATACCATTACCTGACCCATTGAACCATCTTCTTTGTAATCTGCATCACCGTACCATGCTACGATAGAACCATCATCGGCAACATTACAGCGTTTACGACCACCAAACATTGTGAACTTGTCAAAATCAGAACCTTTTGTAAGGTTGGCTGCTCCGGCAAGTCTTTTGAATGTTTTATTTTTGTAATCGACCTGAATACCAACAATATCATCAGCAGTGATACCCAAATAGGCACGAATATCTGCCACACCTGAAAGAATTTCTTGACTGTTGAAGTTTTCACTTTTCAGTTCATCAATATTACTTGCAGCACTTGCATTTTCCGCACTTAGTGACTGTAATACATTGTTAGCTGTAGCAACAGATGCATCAAGATTTGATTTTGCGGTATTGGCTGTACTTATGACATTCGACAATGAAGTTTTAACTGAACTTGCACTGTTAATTACTTCCTGAAGCTGACTTTTTGCTACACTTGCATCAGAAATTGCAGAATCAAGATTTTTCTTTGATGTTACCGCTGTAGCATTGGAACTATCCAACTGACCCTTAATCTGATTTGCATTATCAATTACACCCTGTAAATTACTCTGTGTGGTTGTTGCACTTGTAATTACTTTTTCAAGATTTGTTTTTGCTGCATTGGCATTGCTGATTGCTGTTTTTGCAGCATTAGTTGCTGCTTCAACATTACTTTTTGCGGTATTCGCTGTACTTGTTGCATTGGTCAGATTTGATTTTGCGGTATTGGCTGTATTCGTAGCGTTCTGCAAATTGGTTTTCGCTGTATTAGCTGCACTTGTAGCATTTTGCAAATTAGTTAATGCAGTACTTGCAGCATTAAGTTTCTGCTGTACTGCATCAACATCTTTATCAACCGCATCCTTTGCAGCAATTACTTCTTTTTTCAGATCAGCGTAAGAGTTATTATCATCATTTACTTTTTTAAGTGCATTGACAATAGACGATCTTACCTCTTCACCATATACTGCATTTAAAATCTGATCAATATAAGGCTGTATGTTTGCCATTATTCAGCACCTTCTTTCTTTTCTTCCTGTTCACTGTGTTCAGTCTGTTTCATTCTGTTCATATCAGAAACCAATTCAAGGTTTTTCTGTTTTCGGATTTCAGACAGAAGATCAGCAACGATACCTTCCAACAAATAAGCCGGAAGGTTTGACTGCTCAACGATCTGATTAAATGCATCCGTCATTGCACCTTTTGCGTTCTCCATCATAAGTGACAAAGGCATATTATTTTCATTCATGGTAATTACTCCCTTCTTTTCGGTAAAATAATAGGTTCACGCTCATAAGGTTCAGATTCCAAATATTTTTGACTTGGCATCTTTGCAATGAACGTCTTTTTTTCTAAATAAGTGTAAGGGTCTTTATAAATAGGTTTGCTGTATCGCATTCCCTCTTTTTCACATAATTCCTGTATAGCTTTAATACAGTAGTATACAAGTTTATCTGTGTTAAGTTTCAAGTGTCCGTCAGATGTATCTTCTGAAATAAGTTCAGGTGCAAAACTTTGAATCTGCTGTGCAATGATTCCTATAGCCTGATGTTCACCAGACTGAATCCAGTCAAATTCCTTAAGGTCAATAGCGTTCACCACTTCCAAACCTCTGATTGCTGTGTCCTTGATATTAGTTTTCAATCGAACATCTGAATTATTGGTGTAGCCCCAACCATGTAAGTTTAGTGGACTATAGAAATCAATACTTCTGTTGCTGTAAATCTGAAAAGATGTACCTGTAAATGTACAACAAGTTGATGATGAACTACCAATGCTTACATCTTTATCTGACCACAGTTTTATACTTTTATCAGAATAATTATAGAATCCTGCACTTTCATTAAACCTCAAATACCCCCACACATAAGTGTTTGCACCTACGTGTAAGCCTTGTTTTTCTTTTCGGTTATTTGCGTAATATATGAGTTTTACATAATAGTTACTTCCGGGTGAATCCTGATAACCCCATCCCATATAGTCAGCACCGTTCTGTAAGTCGAACATCAGACCTCTGAAAGTTGAATCACCTGACCAACCGTTAGTACCGATTTTACCGATGGTTGCACCTTTATAGTAGTACCATGCACCTGTTGAGGTAATTGACATTAACAGTGTGTTACTGTTTTGTGTCGTACTTTCATAAATACGCATTTCACCATATTCAAATTGAATATATTTACTGATACTATTCCATGCAATTTTAACTGCATAAGAATTTTGCTGAATCTTGGTTGACAGGTCTGAACTGTTCAGTTTTTTCTTAACTTCTGATTCAATCGAATCTGTCTTGACCTTGATCTGTGCTGACGTTGAATAGTTTTTCAGTTTACCGTCAACATACTGTTCTGCTGTTTCTTTTGCTGACAGTAAAATAGAATCTTTGGTATTTTTAATACTTGTTTCAACTTCACTTTTTGTATAGTACTTTTTCAACTCACCGTCAGTGTAATCTTCTGCATCTGATCTTGCTGATTCTTCTGCATCTGCTATTTCTTTTATAACCTGATTTCTGTAAGTAATATCAAGTTTTTCAGCAGATACAGAGCCACCAACCAGTCTTTCACCAACAATCTGACCATCCATTGTGATAGCGGTCTTATACGTTCCATTGTACCCGGTTGACGAATAACCAAGACCGTTCAGATTCCACCGCCACACCTTCCGGGCTGTGTTTACATCGTTAGTGTCCATGATTAACTGTTCGTTGGCTGTGGTTACCACATGACCATGTGTTGCTGCTGTAATCAGTGCTGTTGCCTGATCAACCGCCTGTTTTACTATAGCAGACGGTACAGGTATTGTTTCAACTGCCTTTGATGCAGTATTTGAAATAGTATGTGACCTTGAAGTAAGTCTTGCATTAACTACAGTACCAAGTGTGAACTTACTACTGGATAGATTATTAAGCTGTATTGACATTTTCGACAATGGGAAATACCGATCAAGTCCATGCAGTGAAGAATGTGCCTTGATCTTATCACCAAGTTTAAACTGTTCTATATCTGCATCAGTCCAGTGCATATCAACAGCGTTTACTTCTAGTGTCATACTATCCCACTGATAATCAGCAATGTACTTATTTGCTTTATATAACAACATTTTTGGTGTTGTAACTTCATCCCAAGTAATAGTTTTGGTTATATAACCAAATTTCTTTACAGCGTCCAAATTTACAAGTGAATCAGACCCATTATTTACACTTTCAATAGTCAACCGCTGTTCAAGTGCAGCTATTGGACTTTCTTCCAGTTTTGCACCAAGTGGAATAAATACCGTTGCAATATCTGACACATCTGTATTTCTGCTGAAATCAAGTAGATTTTCACCAAACTCAATACTTTGTGTGCTTACATTGTCATAATCACTTATATAGTCCAAATAAGCTGTTCCATTGACATTCCTTACACGTAAATAACCACCAAGATCGTCAACCAAATCTTCCTTGATTTCTTTCATGGTACTGTTGTAATTCGTGTACCTGTACAATGAATCATTATTATCTGTTACCGTGACAATACCAACCTTGAACTGTCTATCTTTTTTTACCTGCTCATTGTGTGATGTAATCAATGATTCTAAATAACCCCTGACTGTCATATCATGATATTCAGCAGGTCTTTGTATACTGTCATTCAGATATGCAAGCTGACCCTCACAAGTAAAATGTTTACGGTTATAAAAATCAATTTTGCATTCTGTAATTCTGCCATTAAACACTTCTTCTTCATCCTGAAATACCTGAATGCATGACAGCATTTTTTGTGGTAATTCATATTGTGGGTGCTGTGGTGGCATCTTAAAACTAAAAGCCCCTGCTTTGTTGACCTCTAAATCAAGTTTAGGGTCAATCAAAACAAGGTTTTCATCACGTAAATCATAAATAGGCAGTCCATCACATAATACTCTGTACATTACAATGAACCCCCTCTGTAACTGATCTTGACTGTACCGTTTCCGGTAAATGTCACATAGTTATCACCTTCCTGTAAACGAATGTCATAAACTGTTGTTTCCCCGGCAGGTAAACTATAAGTATTACCTTCGTGTGTCACCTTCATAGCTGTTGAACAGGTAAATGTCGGTGATACAATCTTGACACGATTAATCAGATTTACTTTTTTACTTCCGCTTACTTTCACTTCATTTACATGGATAATACCATTGACAAAACTGAATACATCCCACAGCCACGGTTCACTTGCTGAATTTGTTTCAATCTTGTACGGTTCAACATCACAATCAACTGTGATAATGGCAAGTGTACGATCTGTTTTGAATTTATTGATTGTACATCGTCCCCAGTAATAAAAAGTTTTATCAGCGTCCATAACAATACGCATCTTCTTACCATGCAGACAGTTGGAAAGATTGGAAAGTGTTGCAGTCCAATCTCTTGCACCATTTAACAGGGAAAAAGTAAATGATAACTTCCTGTTTTCAAACTTCACATCATCACCCAACGCATCAGTCAGATCAAGGTCACCATTGCGACCAATTACACTGACTGATTCTGTTTTAGGTGTAGGCAATCCGATTTCTTTTGAAGAAAGGATAAGCCCAAAATCTTCATAACTGTGTTTAATTCCAAATGTAACACCCTGAATCAAGGCTTATCTTCTCCCTTCCTTATCAAAAATCTTACCAAGTTCTTCATCCATTGCCGGGGCAAGTTCACCTGCAAGCACTCCTGTATCTGTTACCAGTTTCAGGTTCGCAAGCTGTGGAATGAAAGGCATATAACTTTCAAGGATTGTAAGAATCCGGTCAAGTTTTTCCAGTAATGAAGCGTTTTCCTCATTAACCGCTACCCTGATCATATCCATAAGGCTTTGTGTTCCGACAACCGTTTCACTTCCGGCTTCACCACCTGCCAAGAACTGATTTGACTTAGCATTGTAACCGAAAATAGTCGGCTGATTCATGATCATACCATCGTCCATTGCTTTCTTATACCAGTCAATACCAAAGTGCGGTACACTTGGTGGTGTCAAGCTGAAAGAACCACTGATTGAAATATGTGGTAATTTCAAATGTGGCAATGACCACGAAAAATTGAAGAAACTTTTAATTCTGTTTATAGCGTTACTTACAATGTTCTTTGCACCTTCAAAGATGCTGCTGAACTTTTCCTTAATTGCACCAAGTATATTTGATACTGTGGATTTTGCAGCATTCAGACCACTTGAAATAGTGGACTTCACACCGTTGATCACATTAGATACCGTTGACTTGATACTGTTCCAAACACTTGTAAAGGTTGATTTAATGCTGTTCAGTATACTTGAAATAGTAGACTTAATTGCATTGAACACACTGCTGATTACTGACTTAATCGAATTGATCACATTGGTCACAGTCGTTTTGATTGCATTCCAAATATTTGTAATCGTAGTCTGAATTGCATTCAGCACTGTAGAAATGGTTGATTTTATCGAATTCCATACAGTTGTAAATGTATTCTTGATACCTTCCAGTATTGGCTTAAGGAATGAAACAATGGCATTCCATACGGTTGTAATAACCGTCTGAATGTTGTTGATTGCGGTTGATACCGCTGTTTTTATTGCTTCCCATATTGTTGTAAAGGTATTTTTAATACCGTCCAATATAGGGGTCAGGAATCCAACAATAGCATTCCAAATATTGCTGATGGTGGTTGAGATTGCATCAAGGGCTGTTGATACAGCGTTCTTGATAAACTCCCAAGCTGCAATGATATATTCCTTGCAGTTTTCCCATATAAACATCCAAGGCATTGTGATGATCTGAAATGCAGCACTGATGATTTCACCAATAAACATGATGGCAACCTGTACCGCATTCTTGATTGTTTCCCACACTGCACTTACAGTATCAGCTATTGCAGTAAACACATTGGTTACTGTTTCTTTTATGGCATCTATTTTTTCAGATATTGCCGTTTTGATGTTCTCCCAAGCCTGTTTGATTGAATCAACTAAACCTGTGAAGAATCCTTTGATTGCTTCAATGGCGGTACTTACTGCTTCTTTTACAGATTCCCATGCAGTCTGTACTTTCTCCACCAATCCACTAAAAAAGCCTTTGATAGCGTCAATAACCGTACCAAAGACTTCCTTTATTTTTTCCCAAGCATTTGTGACTGCTTCTCTGAATCCATCATTGGTATTCCATAGTGTGATCAGTGCAACCACAAGCCCTGCCACAAGCGTGACTATAAGAACTATAGGGTTAGCATTTAATGCAGCGTTGAAAAGCCACTGTGCAATAGTAGCACCTTCGTTTGCTGTTTTGTATGCTGTCCATGCTGTTGTTATGGCACTAATCAATGATGATATTGCCATTGCAACCTTTAAGGTTACGAACCCGGCAGCAACTCCGGCTATAAGTGGTGACCAATCCTTGAACGTTTGAATAATCTTAGGCACATCTTCAATAAGACCACCTAGTTTTTCAAGGAAGTTTTCAACACCGTCCATTCCTTTTTCAAAGAATGTTGTAAAATCAATTTTTTGAATCCAGTCAAATACCCTTTGTAGGGCATCACCGACAGACGTTGCAAACGCATCCCAGTCTATTGTTTCCATCCAGTCTGACAACTGCTGTAAAAATCCCATAACAGTAGGTGCAAGTTTTGAACCTACTTTTGTAAGGATATTTTCAAACAATGCCTGTACTGAACTCCATGAACCTGATATTGTAGTACCTGCTTCAAGTGCTGTTGTTCCGGTTATACCTAAGTTATCCTGAATCTTGTGAATAGCTTCAATCATTTGGTCAAACGTTACGTTATCCAAACTTTCAATCTTTTCACCAAGTACACCTGAATCATTTATCAATCTGATCATTTCAGACTGTGTACCACCATAACCAAGTTTCAGGTTATCCAACATCGTGTAATTTTGCTTTGCAAAACCCTGATAAGCGTCCTGTATAGAACCTATGTCAGTACCCATCTTGTTAGCGTTATCTGACATATCTGTGATAGCAAGGTTGGTCAGTTCAACAGCTTTTGCAGTATCACCGCCAAGACCCTGAATCAATGAAGCAGCAAATGACGTTGCTGTATTCATGTACTGATTTGAACTCATCCCGGCTGTCTTATATGCCTTTTCAGCATAGTCAATCAGTTTACCGGAACTGTCTTTGAATAGTGTTTCAACACCACCAACCAACTGTTCATATTCAGCATAGTGACCAACCGCTGATTTTGTCACATCTGCCATTTTTTCAGCTAACTGTGTACATCCTGAAATTACTTTTGTGATTGCTGTAGATGCTAAATTCGCAAGCGTGGCTTTCCATGTCGTAAATCCACTGTCTGCATTTTTGGCAGCTTGTCCGGCATCTTCTACTGAATCACCTGCACCATCTGCCTTTTTATCAACCTCTTCCAGTGTTTCAGCTGTGTCCTTTGCAGACTTTGAAACCTTTTCAATGTTGTTCACCGCATCAGCGTAATTGATCGTTATTTTTCCGACCAACGAAAAAATATCCAACGATTAGCCACCCCCTTTCAACGGTGGCACGAATCCATTCAGAATTTTATTTGCTTTTTCCACCTGTAACTTAATCTGTGCATTGTTCATTGTCGGTTCAGTTTGTTCAGTCTTTTCAACTTTCGGTGCTGTACTCATAAACCGCTGTTTAAATTCTTCAAAATTTCCAACATCATCAGCAAGTGGGTTTGCTGTGATTGCACAGTATAAGTCCCACTGTTTATCTTCATTGTCCTGTTTCAGGACTGTTCTAACAGTAGCGTCTAATTTCCCCCGGCTGATTGCTTTATCTAAATAGCTGTAGGGGTTACCATATCTACGGTTGCAGCATTCATCGAATCGTTCTGTTCCGTACCCACTAATTCGGCAACACCCTCGAAAAAATCCATAAGATCATCTTTCTTAGCAAAATCTTTCACCATGACAACAAACTGTTTCAGATTGAATTTCTTCACATCATCAGCAGTAACCGCTGTACCGTTGTCCCACTCCATACAGTTAGCAAAAAACTTACAGATTTCATTTCTTGCCTTTGAAATGTTCTTGATCAGAATGCCACACACCTTCATAGCAATGACAATACCAACTTCTTTCATATCTGTACCGGATTCCTGCAACTGCTGAATCTCGTCTTTGTCAAATGCACCAATGACCTGTTCTACTCCGATAACTGCAAGAACCTCACAAAAGTCAAATGCGTTATCAACTGTTAAATCCTTAAATCTGAAATCTGCCATGATTATTTATCCTCACTTTCTTTTTTCGATCTGTTTCTTCTACCACCTTTTGCAGGTTTATCCTGTTTTGGTGCAGATGTTTCTTCATGTTCAACAGGTTCAGTCTGTTCACTTGCTGTTTCCTGTTCCTGATCTTCTACCTGTTCAGCAGATACAGCAGGTGTTTCCTGCTGCACTACTTCATCAGAAATATCAACCACAAACATTCCTTTGTCCTGAATTTCTGCAAATCTCTCTTCTGTCATATCCAGTTTTTCACCGATCACATGACCTTCACCTGTGTACTTGTCTGTATATTCTCTTACTACTACAACTCGCATAATTCACACCCCCCTACACAACAGAAGTTGGGTAATAAATTGCAATATCCAACTTGTTTAAGCTGTCATTTTCAAGGTCTGCTGTACACTCAAACTTGACAGCAAATGTTGTCTGTTCAGCATTCTTTGTTTCCAGTTCAAATGCTTCTGTACAGAGTGCATTCGGTAAAATGATAATTACATTTTTACCGCTTGAAAGTGTTCCAACATATGCAACATTTTCAAGATAATCTGCTTCTGTGATGTTTTCCTTAGATACATATTTGACATAGGTTGTATCTTCGGAAGTGGATTTTACAAGGTGTAATGCACTTACAAGAATATCTTCTGTAAGTTCTGTCATCTGACCTTCAAGTGTGGCAGATTCACCAACCTTCTGTTTACTGACACCTTTGATCAGCACCGTTGCACCGTCCACCTCAACATCAAGCCACTGTGCCTCATAGTTGAACTTAAGACCCCCGGAAGTTGCACCAAGTGGTGTACCAGTCCAACCATTGCTTGGTTTCTCATACTTAAGATTTTTGTAAATGACACCTGCACCCAAGATCATATTCTTGATAGTTTCAGATGTAATACCATGCTTTTTTAAGCCCATTCTTTTATGCTCCTTTCCACTCATTTGTGTTAAGTGTTATCGTAATTCTAAAAAGATCTTCTTCACCTGTTGGAATCATTAAACCGTTCCAATAGGTAATAAAAAAAGCAGTTCCTTCCTGAACTGCTCTTAAATCTTCAAATTCTTTTTTTAGTTTGTCATTTATTTCTGCAAGCGGTAATTTTGACCCCCTTGACCAACCGTCAAGTGTAAACACACCGCCTGTATATCCGTCCTCTAATCTGTGTTCAGTTTCATTGAACGAACCGACAAAGTAAGGATAGCTAATTTCACCTGTCCATTCACCAAATTCATAGGGAATACCAAGTTGATCAAGCTGATCAGAAATAAAACCAAGCATATCAACCATAATTAACCCCCTAAATTCTGTTTAATAACATTTACAAGCTGTTTCTTTATCTTTGGGGCTACACTCTGAAATGCTTTCGTGAGTGGTTGTCGTGGTGTTTTTCCGTAAGTATGGTAAAATTTACCGTCTTTCTTACTCTTATAAACCCAACCGCCTTTTCTTCCATCACCATGCAGTGCATATTCACCAGTACCAAATTCTTCCCAAATCGCATTTTCAAGGTCTGAACCTACAGCAACAGTTGATTCATCTTTTCCTTCATCAACCATATATTTGTAAGACCCCTTTGTTTGTCCGGTATCAACCCGGCTGTTTCTTTGGGTCTGTGCCTGTATTTCACCACCTGCTTCGTGAAGGAATCCAATAACCCCTTCCGATAATGCAGCTTTAATTTTTGCTGTGTTATCTGTAAACTCAACTGACATACTACTGACCCCCTATAAATCTTAAATAGATTTCTAAATGATCATGCATATTCATAGGGTCATCAATCAGAAGGATTTCATACACTTCACCATTTACAACCATTCTTGCATTGTCACTTGTCACATTAACGGTTTCCTGTTCATCCGTCTTACTGATCACACCTGTCAGAAAACTGAATGGATTCCAAACCCAATCAGTTGACAAATTCTTAAGGTTGGTAAAGTCACACAAGAAAATGTGTGTACTTTCCTGAACCTTGGCATAAAAAGTTGTGTGCTTTGAATCACCTGTTGATAAGTCCAACCAACCTAAGATTGATGTACAATCAACCCATGTGTTTACACGCTCACCTATGGCATTTTTAGCACCGTTCTTTTTTACCTGTAACAATGCTTGAATGTTACCGCCAACGCTCATATAATCAGAATCTAGCCTTTATATAAGGCTTTAAGAATCCAAGTAGGGCAACAGGATATCCCATAACCTGATTGTTAGCATCCTGATCAAAGTAAGTTGCACTGTATCTTGACAGCGTTTCAGACTTGACCCCGGTTTTCGGTCTGTTCTTAATATCCCACTTAAGCAGTTCAAGCACACCTGCACGAATATCAGCCGGATATTCCACCTTAGTGATCAGGTTTGTACTTTTATACAGCTCCTGATTAACTCTGATGAAATCATCACCAATTTCAGTAATGGTATACAGTCCATCATTCACCATTGACTGTGAAATCTGAACTGTATCACCCACTTTTAAGAAATCTGATGTTCTAAGTAAACGATTACCCAAACTATCAGCGGTAAAACGAACAAACCGATTCTGAAAATTGTTATTAGTGTATGCTCTGATCATAAGTTCAGCAGCGTTCAGTTTTTCTTCAATCACCTTTTCGTTTTGCACAGCAAATTCAGGTAATTTCATTACATCATCAACTGCTAATATCATCAGATCACCCTTTCTTAGACAACTGCTGTACCAACCTTGGACTTGATAAGACCCATCTTAACGTTCTTTGTATTGAACTTAAGGCTGTAGTTTGCAGACTTACCAAGTTCTGCATAAGTCGGTGATTCTTTTGCAATCTGATCAACTGCTAAAGAAAGACCATTCGGATGCAGCACCTTACCCTGCTTTGTATAGAACTTGTCAATACCTGCTGATGCTTCCGGGTCATAGTTGGTTGTATACTGATTCTCATAGTTGTTCTTATCGCAAGATAAAAATGCACCTTCACCAAACAGATATGTGCTGTAAACCGCATCTGTACCTACCCCTGTAGCTGTAAATCTATCAGTTACAAGTACGTGTTTACCTGCGATAGTCGGCAATGTAATTTCTTTCTGAATTACACCGTTGACAACATACTTATCATAGTCAACCATTTCCATTTTCTTGTACTCTTTGAAGATCATGGAATGCATAACCATCAGACCAAGACCACCTGCCATATCACCAAGTGCTGCCTGTTCTGCATCGTAAATTGTACCTGCTTCAATGTTTGTCTTAGTACCTTTAGTAAGATCAAGTACATGATCACTAAGTGCTGCAACTGCTAACACTGCCTGTGCAATGTTCATCAGTTCTTTTTCCCAAACCTGACCATAATAACCTGCAATCTTATTTCTGATCAGTGTCATAGGATCAGCACCAGTTAATTCCTTTGTGAAGTCTTTAGCCTTGAATGCTTTCATTCTCTGAATAAGCATACAAGTCTGTTTGTCACCGCTGATTTCAACAGGTGTGTTGTTTGTTTCACCATCGTTGTTCAGTGCTTCCATACCGCTTTCATTTGCGTCAATCGGTTTATAAATTGGAATTGTTGCCACGTTTCCATGCTCACCGATTAAGTCCATAATAGAACTGTCCTGCTGCACGATACCGGAAGCAATGATTGGTGTAGTCCAATAGTCGGCTTCCTGCATCATCCCGGTAAATACTTCTTCATCAAAAGCAAAACCGCCAAAATTTCCTGTTCTTGCCATTTAATTCACCATTTTAACCTTTCTTAGTGTACATTTAACTGTTTGAATAACTCCGGGTTTTCCTCTTTGAGTTTCATTCTTTCGTTGTAACCCATCTTAAGGAACTGTTCTTTGGTAACTGTCTTGTCTTTATCCCCACCCGGCAGGTTGTTTTCAAGAATTTTTCTGTTACCACTCTGCTGCTGATTGCCATTGGATGCTTCAAACATGGTAGGATGCTGTGTTTTAAGACCTGAAATCAGATCATCTTCACCCTTGATTTTTCCATCATCACCAAGTTTGATTTCACCTTTTTCCTTTGCCTTGAATACAAGATAATCAACATCAACCGCACCTGCTGCAACCAACGCAAATTTCAATGCATTTTCTGTTTTCAGTTCTGCATTCTCTTTCTTAAGGTCTGCAATCTCTGTTTCATATGCAGTGATTTTCTGCTGTGTTTCTTCGTCTTTCCCGGCTGACTTTTTCAGTTCTTCAATCAGGTTGTTTGCCTTGGTCAGTTCTGTAGTCTTACCGGAAAGGTCAGTTTCAAGGTTGGTGTATTTGTCCTTAGACACATAACCACCATCAGTAAGGTTGACCATCTTGATCAGCTTCTCTTTGTTCTTTTCATCACCGTTATAGGCATTGATTGCCTGTACCAGTTCATCATAGGTGATAGCCTTATCACCAAAAAATGCTTTTAAAAATTCCATGTTCTTCTTCCTTTCTCCGTCATGTTTTTATATCCGGTGTCACCGGGAACGGTCAACAGTTTATATCCCATGTTGCAGGGGTCATTTCAGCAGCAGTTTAAACGTCATAAGCCTTTTTCGGACAAAAGAAAAGACACCCTTGCGGATGCCTTAAAATACTATTTAACCCATAGTTGGGAGATAATCAGGATCACCATACCTTTCTACAATACCAAGTAAGTGTGCAACGCTTTCATGTTCCTTTTATCCCCCTTTCTGACCTCATATAACGGTCATATAGGTAATAAAAAAGCAAAGGTGTGGAATTGTGTACCTTTGCTTTTTAATCTCTGTCTTTGAAGAAATCAGCCCAGTATGGATTTTCTTCATCAAATATTTTTTTCTGTTCGTCAGTCAGTTCCTGTGGATAATCTCTGAACATATTGAAAATATGTTTTTTGTCAAAACTAAATAACCACTCACCAACTTTTTCATGATCTTCCACCCACCATATTTTATCATCAGGGTTATTTTTAAAAAATTTACTTGGTTGTGCCATATTGTCCTTTCTTCTGCTCTGAATCAGCAGTATTTATATACCCTAACAACCGTTTGAAGTCATCAGTATTGAAATCTGAATCAGCAATATCTATCATTCCATGAATCTCTTGTGACCACTTGTTTGATTTACTTGAACAACCAAAACGGTTTACCAGTGTATAACGAACATTACCGTTAAAATCATGCCACCCACTCTGTGTAGGTGATTGAAGTTCTAAATATTGCAACACTTCATCAGCTGTTTTCCTAACTATTGCTGCATGCCTTCCAACATAAAGATAATATTCTTTCCGACTTCACATTGCTTCAACAGATTTTTCCCAACAGTTGCGGTACACGCACCTTTGGCAGTTATTTTTTTAATACCCTTAGTTTCAAATAATGATTTCAGGTTATAGGTGTTTGAAAAGAAGTTCTGACTTTCTCCACCACGAAAATCTAAAACGTTCCATCCCTGTTTCTGTCCTATATACGCAAGTCCCAAAGATGCACATGAACCACCAGTAAGGTCACCACCTGATAAAGTCTTTATGATTTCATCAGATGTCATTTTTATTTTTTGATTTTCAACAGCATTGTATGGTACTTTCAATCTGTCATTCAATGTTTTGAAAAATGCATCATATGTTGAATCATCTGAACCTTTCGGTTTAGATAGTGTTTCTACTTTCATTGTATCAGCATTGTCAGGAAGTTTCAAATATTTCTGTTTGAAGTCCTCAAAATCTTTTGTTTTATCCAATCCAAAGAATGTTGCACGTTCCTGTAATGTCTTTAATTCATCATCGTCTAAAGCCCATTTTGCACGTTGCAGCAGACAGCACCGACAGTTACAAACATTCCTTGCAGAACCGCCAACACCCGGTGCTTGCATTTTCTCACCGCCAACATCAAACGGTTCATCAATCTCCCTGATCTGTCCGTCACATTCCCGGTGTTCGTCCCTTGTCCGTCCGTCAAGTGTGGAATCCCACTGTTTGACTATATCAGCACCTTTTTTCTTTGCCACATGCTGACCGTCAATGGCTGCTTCATTCTGTATTCTATGTCCTTCCGTCCGGGCAATCCGTATCGCATTGTTATATGCTTTACGAAAAGGGCTGTTCATACCCTTGGCAATTCTTAATGCCATTTCATTCCATGTTGAACCGCTTGCAATCCCTCTTGAAAGTTCAGCACGAATTGACCGCTTAAGGTAACCAACATCTTCACCAAGTTTGGTGTACAGACCGCTTGACAGTTTACTGTTGGTTTTCAATGCTTTGACAACCTGATCTTGCTGAATTGGTATTACAAGCGGTATACCTGTACTTTGCAAATCATAGAACATACCAACGTAACCGTTGATATATGACTGTTCCAAGTAATCAGCAATGGTTGTAAATTGACCTTCATGTAGGTCATAAAGCATTGCTTCAAGCTGATCAACCATCATTTGCTGATATTCCTTTTGGTATACTATACTTTGCAGATTTTCAAGGTCTGTCCTTGCAGACAGTTCCATGATTTTCTGTTCACAGTCCTTTTTTGCCCTCTCATATACAACTTCTAACAGTCTGATAACTTTCTTTTCTTCATCAAGCTGTGCTTGCTGCACTTCCTTCTGTGCTTTGTTCACCTATTCCACCACCTTCATCATCCGGTATAATAGAATCAAGATCATCTTGCACCTGCTGCACCTTATCAGCTTCATTATCCGGCAACTTGTCCTTCACATCCTCATAATCAATATCAAGAACATCACAAATATACTGAATCGTCAGATCATCACCAAAAATCTGTGCCAGTGATAACAGGGTGTTGATTTGTACCTGTTGTTTCTGTGCTTCTGTAAGTTCATTCTGTTCATTTTCCTGTTCATTACTCATTACTTCGTGGGTAAACTCAAAATAAACATCTGTGATCTGATAATCTGTACCGTTCTGCTGATTGATTTCATCAATGCACACCGCCACGATCTTACGCAAGAACCGCTTGATATTCCTTTCAAGGTGTTTACATCTAAGATCAAGCAGTGAATAGGCTGCCTTGATTGCAATATTGGTTGTTGCTGATGTATCTTTCAGACCTGACAAGTTCAGACCCATACCAAAACGGTATATGTTCTTTTCATCCAGTTCCAACTTAACCTTCCGGGCTTCATACGGTACATCTACTGTATGTACTTCAATACCACCATCTGAACCGACACCGACAATCTTTTTTGTCTTAAGATTCTGCTGCAATTCATCAAGGTTATCACCTTCAAACCCTTTGACCGCATACAATGGATGATCAAAGTCAATCAGGTTGTTGGAAAGACTGGATGCCATAAGGTCATAATCATCAATCAGGTCTTTTACTGCTTTCAGATTGCTGATCTGTTTCTTGTTATTATCCAACCGGAAGAATGGCAAGAAACCAAGTGAATCAATATAAGTATTATCATCACCATCAACCTGATACAGTATATGTGGTCTTGGATTCACCTTGGCTTTATCGTCAAGCTGTATTTCCCCTTCATCTGTCTGAACATAATAAACAACCTGTTCATCATCCCAATCCATGATTTTCTTGATTCTGTGACCTTCCTTGTCAACCCGGTCAACGTACCAATAAATTACATGGTCTTTTCCGTCCTCTGCAAATCGTGCTTCTACTTCTACAACACCAATACTGTCAGCACACGTGAATTTCAGCTTGTCAGTGCTGTCTTTCATAGCGTACATATAAGCAAAACCTTTTGTCTGACAGTCTGTAAGTGTTTCTGACAGTTCATCAATAAAATCATCGTTATTATTGAATCTTGCATCAAGTTCACTCTGTAGTTCAGGCACATCACTGAATACAAAACCATCTGAACCTGAAAGAGTGTACTGTGTACCCTGTTCTGTCAATTCCTTGAAAAATGGGTGCGGTATTCTCACATTTGCCCTGCTTGTATCTTCCACAAGCTGACCATCAGAATTGAAGTAAAACATTCTGTAATTTTTAATGTCGTGATCACCGTCAAAATAGCGTTCACCTATTCTTGCAAAATGCTTTTTCACTGATGCAGCATCTTCATCAATGAACATCTTTATTTCTTCGACTGTAAGCACCTGTCACCCCACCTTCCCATGATCTGATTTGTAAGGTCAATGATTTCATCCCCATGAACACCAAAAAAGTCACACATTGCTTCTTCACCCTCAACCGTATGACCGTATGAAAATAGAAAAGCATGAACCAATTCATGAATCAGTGTTGAACGTGTCACTGATTCAGAACGTCCGTCCATAATACTAATCAGAAGTTCCTTATATTCGGTCAGCCCAAAATTATAGCTGTTTGGGTCAGGGTTCATTTTTTTTGCATTTGCATCCACCAGTTTGACCTTCCATACATCATTGTGAATCTTTATTTTCATAGTTTCATACCTCATACTTTCTAATATAACCAAGTCTTAGGTTCATAGAATGCAAGTGTGATTGAATCAGCAATATCAGGACTACCGACACCACGTTTTTTCATGTCATCTTTGCTTTCCAACTGAATCTTACCTTTGGATGTTATCTTTTTACGTCTGTTTGATAACTGCTTTATCATTTCATCATCATAAGGTAATTCAATGATTGGTTTACTTTCTTCTTCCTGCATCATGCAGCTAAAATTTTCTTCAAGTGCATCCCTCAATTCACCCCATATCTGTGAACCAAGGTTTGCGTAATAATCATCTGTTGCAGCTGAACCATTGTTTACTGGAACAACCACATAAGGAAGTCTTTCTTCTGCCACAACTTCCTTCAATCTATCAGTTACACCGCCACCAACACCTGTATCATCTATTTTGATAATGCAACGTTTTAACTTTGGATATTTCTGCATATATTCTTTACAGGTCAATATCACATTCCCGGCAGTTTCCATTGTGCTTTTCTTTGAATATTTTGTGAATGGGAATATTTTCCCTGCTATTCTCGGTGTAATAACTGTTTTATCATCACCGAACCGGGCAACGTCACAACCAATATGAAGCACATTAGAAGCGGTTATTTCAGATTCTTCAATTGAATTATCACAAGCAAGTTCAACTGTTTCCATTGAAATCAATGAATCAAGTGCCCCTTTGGGAAATTCTCCAAAAATACGAACCCTTGCAACATCTGAATCCTGACCGTATTTTTTTAACAGCATTTCAATGTTGTCTTTACTGGTTCGTTTGGAATCCATTGAACTTACTTTGTGTACTCTGAACTTATCCCTATCAACATTATGTGAATCATAAAAAACCCCTTCTAAACGGTTAGGGTTTCCACACATCAGAAGTCTATTTTCTTTACCGGATAATGTACCAAGTATTGCTTCCATGATTGGGTCTGCAACACCACTTGCTTCATCCACCACAATCAACATATGATCTTCATGGAATCCCTGCATATTTTCAGGTTTCGTTGCTGTCTTTGCGGTTGCAAACCAACGTTCTTCATCCCCAATCATGTACACCTTTGTTTTTGTCCATTTCAGAAGGTCTTTCACAAGGCTGTCATTTAACCACTTAGCAATTTCAGCCCAAAGTACATCATAAAGCTGTTGCATTGTTGGAGCTGTTGCGATAACCCTTGAATACGGTCTGCACACCAAGAACCAAATAATTGCACCTGCTTCAAGTGCTGTCTTACCTACACCCTGACCTGATCTGACTGATATTTTTGGGTATACCACCAAATCATTCAATACTTTCTTCTGCCAATCGTCAGGAATCATTCCAAGGACTTCTTCAAAGAAAGCAACCGGGTGATCATAGTAATAATCAATAATTTCTAAAAAATCATTCATTCTGTTCAGCCCTTCTTTTTGCAATCTCAATAATTGCTGCTTTCCAATCTTTGGAAAATGCATCTGCGTCAGCTTTTGATTTTCCTTCCAATTCAAGGTAGTCCTTAACCATATTCTTCAAAGAATCCACCGCTTTACTTTGTGCTTTCAGGAAACTTGCTTGCTTATCCCAAGCCTGCTGAACTTCCCATTTTTCTGAAAATGTTTCACCTGAACTTTCTGCAATTCTTTCAATGGTCTTATCATCCTTATCCTTTACATACATAATCTGTTGTGCCCGGATAATTGCGACATACTGAATTTGAATAGCATCCCAAATCAAATCAAGCGGTGATTTTTCAGTCAATGAATCAATAATGTCCATAGATTCTTTTGGTAGGTATTTAGAAAACAGTCCATGCTTGACTGCATTTGTGTTTTTTTCAGGTGCGCCAAAGCCAACTGCATTTTTGTTATTTGGTTGACCGCCCCTTTTTCCATTCCGAACGTTCGTTATTTTTTCCGAACGTTCACCATCCCATTTATATGTGCTTTTCCATCTTCTGATAGTACCTGACGGAACATCAAGTTTTTCAGCAATATCCTTTAATTTCAAGCCTTGCCTATACAAGGCAAAGGCTTCATCAACTAATTTATTCTTTGCCTTTGGCAAGATTTTCACCTCTATTCGTTTGTTTTGAAAATCAACTCACTTATCATAAAATGTCTGTTTTCATATATCATTTTTATAACAAAAAGTGCTGCAAGGTAGGAGGTTTTAGCACCCTGCAGCACATAAGACAATAAGCAATATAATTTTGCATAAAAAATTGCAGGTAATAAATTACCTGCAAAAATTTTTGTACAGCATACACTATAAAAGGTCTGCTTGTATTTGTCAAATATGAAATGATTGGTTTTATGTCAGATATGTAAGGTTTTTATAGGTATCTTCAAACGCTGAAAGTGCCTTATTATGCAGTTCTACGGTATATGAATAAGATTTTTTCATTTCCTGTGAAGCAACCTTGACTGTTTTAAACTGCACATACACTTTTGTAAGAATCTGAATCATATTCTTGTCACGCAATCCCCGGATTTCCTTAATGATCTGCTTCTTTGCATCAACAAACTGATCTATTTCTTCATTGATGTGTTGGTCAAACATGGTATACCTCACTACATCCTTACATAACTTATCACCTACAGGTGAAGTCTGCACTTTGTCCCGGCTGTAATCAATACCGCCTGCACTGCATACGTTCATTTTCATATCTGACAGCGTGGCAGTATCATCATTTATCTGCATATCTAACACTTCAAGCTGTTTCAGATATTCCCTTGCACTTAATTTCTTCTGATCACTCATTTTTACCTCACTTTCTACGGTTGGTTACACTTCGGTTACGGTTAAAAATAGCCTAAAAAGTGCTTCAATCCCTTATAAATCAAGGAAGTTACGGTTTCTACGGTTACGGTTAAAACTCTATTCTCTATATATTCTTATTTTCACTAAGTTCTATACTATCATAAAAAAATACTAATTATTAAAGAATGTACTTTTAACCGTAGACAACCGTAACCGCCAGTATTTACAAGGGTTTCAACCGTAACCCTTAACCGTAACCAACTGTAACTTTACCGTAACCACTACCACAACAGCACTGATTGGTGTATCGAACTAATGAAACACCTTACCTGATTTTTTATGTTTCAATGTCACCCTTCCAACAATTTCAAACCCGGCAATGTCAACAATGTTCCTGATCACTTGAATCAGTCTGTGGTTACGGTCATTTAGTTCTGCATTTTCTTCCCTTTTAACTGTTGCCATTGCTGCACCTGCTGTTGGGTCAACATATCCTTCACTATTTTTGTACATTTACATCTTTCCTTTCTTAACATGAACCACCGTCTGCACCATTAAGATGCTAATTACCTGGAATTTTCTTCATATTCCTCAACCACCTCTAACTTCTTCAAGTCCTCGATTAACCATATCTCTTCATTACCTTCCCATTTGACCATTGGAAAGTCTACATCAAAACGGTGATTTAAACCAAACCAATTAGTAAGACCGTCTTTATATGCAAATAAAGTACCATCTTTATATCTTACGATGTATTTGAATTCTTCGCCAAGATACTCCAAAAACAATCTGTCCCTCTTGCTTATCACTATCACTGACTTTTCGATGTACTCTGACTCTGCCCATTTTTTTCTTTCCTCTTCGCAATAATAGTCGTTATCAAACAAACAATTACTACACGGAATATTATTGCACGGAAAAACCATTCCTGAATGCTTGTTAACAGCAATACCCTCACCGTTGCAAGCAAGCTCCACGATCTCTTTTGCAAACTTCTTTTTATTCTTCATCTTCATCACTCATCTCCTTTCACCGGGCAGTGGTCGCAATCACCATTTGCAGCACCGAAACAACCCCAACAATCATCAATCTCCTTCGTCTTTGGTTTGTACTTTTTTGCTACAACAGCTAATGCCATTACTACAGCACCAAGGATTAGCCCAACCGTAAGACCAACACAAAAACAAACCGTACCTGTTAATACTAACTTTTCCATACCATCACACCTTTCTAAATATCCTGATAGACTTACCGCCTACCTTAGTCACTACTGTTTCAAACCCCAACCGCTTATTGATCTGCTTACTGAACACGATGTTTGACATTGGTTGCATACCACAATCAGCACAAAACACCTGATACCTGCTGTATACGTCACCTGTCGGTTCATCCTCAATCATTTCAACACCGCATTCATCAATAAATGCCTTGATTGGGTTGTTTTCATTTTCATATTCATCAATCTGTTCAGCCACTTTTTCAGACTTGGTGAACTCATTGTTTTCAATGATTCTTTTCAGTCCTTCCACACCAACTCTGATCAGATATTCAACTGAACTTTGTTCAACCAACTGATACTTGATATAAGGGTTGTAATCCGGGTCAATCTCACCACTTGGTAAATACTTGGTAAACCTTGCATTGAATGGAATAATTACCAAACGTCTAAGAACCGCCCCTGTCTTATCTTTCATTCTTGGTATATCGTTAGCTGAAAACAGCAGCTTCACATAAGGGTTGAACTCAAAAGGGTCTTGCCCCTTTCTTTCTGCTTTGATTCTGTTACCTGTAACCACTTTCTTGAATGTTGCCACCTGTGAGCCTTGCAGGAAATCATCACCAATATCATCACCAATGTTTGCCAGTTTTCCGAACATCATTGATGTACTGAACCTGTCCCCTAATTCCTTAAGATCAAGTGCTGATATATTCCCATCACCAAGAATTGCCTTGACACAATCAAGGAATGTACTCTTACCATTGGACTTGTCACCTGTCAGGATGAATGCCTTACCAAGTTCATTCCTGCGATAAAAGCAATAACCAATACATTCTTCCAGTAATGCCCTGATTGGTTGATCACCGCAAGCCAATTTGTTCAATGTATCATCAGCAAGTTCACTGTATGCTTCCGGGTTGTAATCCCAAGGTATTTGATTGGTAATAACCAAATCCGGGCTGAATGGCTGCATCTGTCCTGTCACAATATCTAATACACCGTTCCTGAATGCTATATAACGTGCATCTGCTTGTGTTTTTTCATCAGCTATAAGTTCCATATACTCTAATACTTCTCTTCGCTGTGTCTTTTTCAGGTTCGGTATCTGGCTGATCATAGCTGTTTCAATAGCCTTGTACCCAACCTGATAAATCCCATCTTGATAGATATGTAACTGATTACTGATACTGACTACATTTTCATTGTTCTTAAGCCATGTTGCAAAACGGTCAAACAGGAATGTCTTATCACAAAAGAATACAGGTTTTTGAAATGCTTCATCCCTAAGAATCACTTCAAGTTCATCATCAGATAACGGTTCTTTCAGTACAAATCTGTTCAGAATCCTGATACATTCTCTTGTATCATCAACACTAAAATCATTTGATGTAAGTGTCAGGATATAATTGAATAATGCCTGATTGCGTCCGTCACCTGCATCCATATCAAGAAAGTCAACCGCTGTACGAACCGGGAACAACCATTTTGGAACTTCCTGATATGTTCCACCTTCTTCAATGTCCCACTCAATAAAGCGTTCTTCACCGTCAATCTTGATTACTTCATATGATGAACGTGTACCAAGTTTTATATCTGCTGTCAGACCAACCGCAAGCGGTACGTGTGTCCTGTTCCTTGTAATACTATGATTCTTAAATAAAAATGTCTGCCCCGGCTTGTACAATACACCCGGCAATCAAGCTGATATTCTTCCACAATGTTCATTAAAATTTCAGACTGTTCAGCATCGTCAATATCTATCAGGATGGTATCATCAGCAAGAACACCACCGAACCCTTCAAGATTCTTCACTTCGTCATAAGTGCGGTATTTTGTCCGGTCTTTGAATGCTTCGATTGCTTTCTTGCCTTTTGTCTTTATGTACCCTTTGTACAACATCCTGTTTCACCATCCTTTAACTAAATACTTCTGACAGCAATTTACTGAAAAATTCTTTGTCCCTGATGCTGTCCTTATATTCCTTTTCGGCTGATCTCAAATCTGCCTTTTTCTCTTTCAATGTGTCCCGGCTTTCTTTCACATTTGTCATGTAATGCTTGTAACCGTTACTACCTTTCTTATGCTGTGACCGCAAATATAACCAGTGCTGCACGTTCATTTCAGCATCTTTCACTTCTGCTTTATTCCGGTCAATCCTGTTTTCGGTAATCATTGTAATATTGTCCAACCATTCCATTCTGTACTGAATATGATCTTTGATCTGATTCACAATGTCAGGGTTATCACTTCGATTGATTAACTTAATCAGCTTACGAACCTTTGAGATACTTCTACATGAAAGAAATTCTTCAAGATGAATAAGCATCTTACCATGATCATATTTGATTGTAATGTCTGTCATGTTCCCACCTTTCCGGTATTATGCTGCAATACCAAATTGTTTCAGTCTTTTTCTTGCTAAATCTATGTACCACTGCTTATCTAATTCAGGTGGTACTTTAACCCCAATTACAGAATCGTTATAAATGAAACTGTGATCAGGTGTGTTTCCAAATTTTTCACCCTTTGGTTTTACAACCTTACGTCTTAACAACCTACCGTCTGTAACACGATTGGAAGCAAACACACGATAAGATTTATAAGTATATTTTTGTGTGGTAGGATATGACCACACTTCTGTTCGTGTACCATCCCGGTGTTTTGTTGTCTTAATGATCTGACCAGTTCCCTGTTCATGCTCAACCCAGTTATAATTGTTTGACAGCTTCACTATTTTTTGGAACATAATCAAGTCATCACACTGATTGATTGTCTGCTCAACAGGTATCTTTTTCACCATGTAGTCAACCAACGCTTTATTCAGTATTGGTAAGTCATTATCAATAGCAGAAAGTTCTTTGACGTAAGCACCAATTCTTTCAACACCGCCATCAGTACCAATCCAAAGATAATTGTTTACGTCCTTCTGATAGATTTCTGATATATTGTCAAGTTCAAGTAATATTGAACATTGTTCAGTTGAACAACGCTGTTCCCACTCCCAACAAATATCATCAACCATTTCAAAGGCTTCATCAGTGTCAGGAATCCAAATGATCAGACCATCAGTGTTTGACTGAATCAGTTCAAGTCCCGGCACAACTTCCAAATGCTCAATCAGATCAAGCAACATCAACTGACCGTTGATACACATACAGTTGTTATTACGTGGATCATATGCAGCATTGGTTTCATCTTTCATTGCCCCTGAAAGTGCATTCAGCATCTTCTTATATGGCAACTGTGCTTTTTTCCATTGCTTTGCTTCTGCCTTTCTTCCGGCTTTAGCTGCTGCAACCTGTTTCTTTTTCATAGCTTTTCTTGTGTCATACACCAGTTTGAAGTTGTTATTGGTTGCTGCCCTTGTTACAAGTCCCCACGCAATCAGCATTGACGGATAGTAATTATTTACGTCTACATGAAGAATCTGACCTTTCCGATGTATCGGCTTATCAGATGCACCATGCAGACCGCCAAAACCAAATGTGTGCGGTATTCCTGCAACAATCGTTTCAAAGTTCTGTGACTTATACCAAGTCTTTTTATCTTTCTTGTCAAAATCCTGTAACCCCATTTCAAGGGCTTCTTTTCTTTTCTCTGCAAACCATTCCTGAACATATTTATATTTTTTCAATTTCAGGCATGGCAGAAAGAAGAAATCAAATTCATCACCAAAATGAGTTTTTGAACACCCAAGAACCTTTGCTGTTATCCGGGCTTCACTATCTCCAATGTCATACAGTGAAGTTTCTTTTGGGAATGCCTGTATAATTCCATGAACTGCATTGAACTCACTAACCTTTTCAAGAAATACCTTGATTGTCTGTTCTACGTCATGCCTACAGTATTTAACCGTCTGTTCTATTTCTTCCTGTGTCAGTTTCCTTTTGATACGGAAATCAACATCTGTTTCTTTAATGTTTGAACCAAGAAATCCTTCCATTGTTTTCAATCCGACTGTTTTCATGGTTTCATCGTTGCTTGGCATTACATCATAGTTGATCATGGGTAATTTATTGAAAGCTCTTGAATATTGCCAACCTTCTTTATTGTCAACGATAATCCAGTCATTGATCTTTTTAGGATTCATACCAAGCAGAATACCTTTCATGATGTACTGATCGTAGTGACGGTTGTTAAATCCTACCCATATATCTTTTCTATTTGCTTCATATAAGGCTTTTAGTTTATCAGGGCTATTGATTATCACGTGTTCTTTTTTATTCGTCACATCAATGAATACAGCAAGCCAATCCTTTTCAAAAACCTCAAAATCGTAGAATATCATTTACTAAATCACCCACTTTTTGAAAAGCGGTGTGCGTTTTACACACCGCCTTAAGTGTTATCTTACTGCAAAGTAGATGTTTTATCTACTTTTAAATTAAAAATTTTTACATATCGAATGCTTCGTTGATAGTAATTGGATTGAAGTTATCAGCCTTATAGGTAACTGCTGCACCAACTTTACCCTGTACTTCCTGAAAAATATCAAGTACGCAATCAGCAAAATCACTGTAGTTGATAAATTCCGGTACTGTATCTGTTTCAAGTTTATCAAGCCATGTGCAAACAGATTTGATTGCCATGCCATTAGTCCACTTCTGTGAAGTGTTGCCGGAAATAGTACGGTTGAAGAAATCTTTCTACCTTTCTGATTACCTTCCAAGATGCTACACTGTGCGGAAAACATCAGCTTGTCACCTTTCTTTGTTGGCTTGATCTCCATTTTATCGAAACTTACATCATAATCCCCATCCGGTACATCTTCAAACTGTGAATCGTCTGCTTCCTGAACCTCTTTCTGTAATGCGTTAAGATCAACCTGTTCATCGAATGCACTAAAATCTACTGCCATAATTTTTCACCATTTAACCTTTCTTAAAATAAATTTATGATTATAATTGCTATGATACAAGCAATACAAACCCTTGTATAATTATCCCTATTTTTCTGAATCCTGTCACCCACTGAACCGAATCCAAAGAATGCTGCCATGACTGCAAGAAAAATATTTAATGCAATCATGATCTTGTTCTTCTTCGTCTTTGACCTCTGACGTGCTGTTCAGGTGGGTTCATAGCACCGTCTAAAGGTTCAGCCGGGGTCTGTGCGTCAGCAGGTACAGTGTTGTTTTCCTGTGCAAGTCTTTTGATTCCTGCATTAAATTCTTCTCTTGTGATTACCTTCATAACCTCAACACCATCAACGATCAGGTCAACCGTATCACCCTTATGCTTCATCACATAGTTATCATCAGCCGGAACATAAAAATATGCATCTGCTTTCAGTGTGACAGATTCAGAATCAGTGTTCGTTGTACCGTCCTGAACAGGTTCAGACTTTTCAGCATTTCTTTCCTTACGTGTTCTTCTTGGTGGTTTCTGTAAATCCGGTTTCGGTACTTTATCGGCAACATCCATTGCTTCATCAAATGGTACTTCTTCCTGTCCCGGAAAAGCCTGATCAATAGCCTTGTCAACTTCATCCATGTGATCAGCAATCTTCTGTTCATTTTCTGCCTGAACTTCTGCCCTACTCTTACGTGTTCTTCCAGTCTTTTCTTCCTTTGCATCTGTTGGTGTTGCAGATTCAGCTTTTTTACCTCTTGTTCTTCTGCCTTTGCTGTCAGGTTTTTCAAGATCAGATGCAACCGCCTGATCAGCAGCATTCATTTCATCATCTGACTTGTAATCACCAAGTTCATAATAATTTCTGATCTTGTCAACAACATAATTCAGATCATTGTCAATAGCGTATGCGGTGAACATTCCAAGCGGTGATTTTACTGTATCTTTTCCGCTGTTCTGTGTGTAAAAGTAATACTTGGCTTCATTCACACCAGTTCTAAGTACAACGGTAAACAGTCCTTCAATGGTGATCTTCTCACGCAACAGTTTACCAATCAGCTTAACAGTTGTAAGACCGTTATCTAAAGTTTCCAAATGGGTCATATAAACGACTACAACATCATCAGGTAAGTCTTTGCAACAGTCAATGATTTCAAAGTAGTTCGCACCAAAATCATTGTACTTGTCCCACCCAGTTTCTTTGATACGGTTCATGTACGGTACTGCAAGAATGTACTGGAAGTCATCAACCACCAACAGCTTCTTACCTGCTGCACACTGTTCTTTCATGTACTTCACAATTTTTCTTGCATCGGTTTCATTGTTCAGCATTTCAAAGTGATTCTTAAACGGTAATGGTTTACCTACCGGATTGATAACCGCTGTTGTTGCCGGGTCACAATTTCTAAGGCTTGTACTTTTACCTGTACCGGATTCACCCATAATTAAAACTTTCTGTGCCATGTTTATTTATCTCCTTTCTTGAATAAGCCCATTAACTTAGTAAAAAGATTGCTCTTTTCTTTCATTGCTTTCTGCTGTGACACCTTCAAAATCTGTCTGTTCTGAAAATGTTCAGCTGTTGCAACACTGTTTCTGTAACTTCTGTGACTTCTCTGTTTGTGTTTCTTTGCACTACTCATTGATTTCATCCTCACTTTCTTTGATAACAACCTGTAATCTTGTATTATTATGCAGTGGTGTAACCTCTACTGTATAACCGTTTGCCAACAGGATTCCTACTAAATCCTGATATGCTGCTGTGATTCTTGTACCTTCGATTTCAATACAACCGCACAATCTTGACATTTCATTGAAAAAGTCATCATTTGCAGCATCAACAACACTATGCATATCATTCAGCATATATTTCAGTTCATCACGCTCGTCTTTCAAATGTCTATTTTCTTCTTTCAGCTTTGCAACTTCTGCTTCAAGAACTTCTTCATAACTGTTTTTATTCTTCTTCATTATTTTCACCTTCCTCTTTTATTTCATCGGTTGTTTCTTCCGACTTCACCTGATCATTGAATCTGTCAAGTTTTCCGACCTCAAGAAACTGTGCTGACCAAAAATCTGCAAAATGAATGATCACCTGCAATGGTTCTTCGTGACCTTTCAGATCATACGCAAGACTACCATAAGCACCATCATGATAGAAAATAGCGTGTTCTTCTTCCTCTGTCAGATCAATGTAACGTGCTGCCAGTTCAACCGATCTTAAAGGGTGGTCAATATGGCACAAATCAGAACTGATCTTGTACGGTTTACTTTCTGATCTCTTATACTTCTGTTCAGGATTTTTTTTGGTCGGTCTACCATCCTGCACCATGTTTTCAACATAATAAGGACTTCCATAACGTCCACACTTACCAAGGTCGTGTAATGCTGATGCAATGATCACGCTGCTGTGAATCTTGTTATATGCTTCACTTCCAAGCAGTGTAAGGCCAATCTTTTCAGCGTACTGCATGACGTTTACTGTATGCTCTAACAGTCCACCATCTTTACAGCAGTGATTTCCACCGGATGCAGGGGCATCATAAAAACCAAGTTCTTCGATGAAGTCAAGTAAATCTTCTATACCCTCACGACCTGTTGCCATCAGGCAACCTTTGAAATACTCAATCTGTTTTTCTCTTGTCATTGTTAAATCTCCTTTTCTTCTAACTTTATTTTCCACCGCTTCTGTTCTTCAATATTGGAAAGATACCAAGCGTTAGATTTTGATTTGTGTTCATTGAACCCTTTGAACTTTTCAAAGTCCTTTGGGAAAAGTAAAATCCCATATCCACCGGATTCTCTTATTTTCCTTAAGTGATAAAGCTGTATCAGTGACGGTTCACCGTTGTCTGCCTTGACTTCAATACCAAGAAAGCAACCGTCTGAACTTACCAGTAAATCAGGAATACCGCTTTTTGTGTAAGCTGCACCACCCCAGTATTTGAGCCACCAACAACCGTATTCATCTAAGTATTTTTTAACCCGGTTTTCAAAATTCTTTTCTGCTGCCACATTAACCACCTAATTTCAGTATCATAAGTCCAACCATTTAATCACCTAAACAAATCATTCCCGGTATCATTAAAATCACACCTATTACAATTTCTTTCATGTGAGCTGTCACCGGTTCATATATATGCATTTCAACAGCATAATCAGATGCACCAACCGCACCAACAATTAAGAAAAATCCAATAATTGCCATAATTCCGAATACCTTATCAAGTATTGAACAATTCATCAGTTAGTTCCTTTCCTTCCTGCAATGCTGCAAGATTCCTTTCTTCAAAACTTCCCTTTACCAGTAGGTAATAGTAGAAACATGGTCTGTTCTGACCGATTCTGTGTATACGTTTCTTTGATTGTTCCCAAAGATCACAAGACCCTTTTCCGAGGGGCAGTGTAAAATACACAATCTTATTTGCTTTCTGATAGTTACCACCCATTGCCCCTGCTTGGTACTGAACAAATGTGACACTGTTATCTACACATTCATATGCATACATTGAACGTCCTGAACCATTTACAAAACTGACTTCCCTGTTGAGTGATTCACATATTTTTCTAAGTCTTGTCAGTTCTTCATTGAAGTTATAAAACACAATCAACCGATCTTCAGTTGATTCCAGTAAGTCCCTGAATGCTTCCAGTTTTTCCTTATGCCATTGACCGCACAGTTGTCTGCAATATAATGTTTTAGTCAGGCTATTATCACCGATCAACTCAACCCTTGGTGTCACATCTTCACCTTCAAAATCTGAATCATCTTTGAATCTGACTAAGTTCCTTGTATCAAGTTCCAAGTAATTGTGTTTGATGAAAAACTTATATTCATTTGTGATCTTCAAGAAAATTTTCTGTTCAGTCTGTTCAGGCAGTTCAATCACTTCTTCTGTTTTCATAAACACTGCACCAAACTGTGTAAGTCTTTTCTTCAAATGCTCAACGTGCTTATATCCTGTGATTACTTCTTTCTTGTATCCATCACCATTTTCAATCCATTCTGTCTGAACATAGGAAGCATAAAAGGCTTTCTTGTTAATATCCCAACCTAACAACTTAAGCTGTGACCACAACCGTTCATACTTTCCTGCTGTTGGTGTACCTGACAGCAAGATCACGCTTTCCGGTTGTAACTTCAATATGAATTTTGACCGTTTAGCGTTTTCATTACATATAAGGCTTGATTCATCAAGTAACAATGTAAAGTCGGTTATATGGGCTATATACTTGCGTCTGAATACCAAATCATAGTTGATTACACCGACAATCTGAATGTTCTGATCATACAGGTCTTTGGTTTCAACCAGTGTTCGGAAGTTCACACCTTCACTTTTCTTGGTCAAGTCCATAACTCTGTATTCAGGGTAATACGTTTTTATGTGATCAACCCAATCATCAATTTTCGATTTTTGGCATACAATCAAATTTATAGTATTGTTCAGCAAATACATTTTTTCAGCACCTACAAAAGTTTTACCAAGTCCCATATCTAAATAATAAGCACACCTGTTTTTATCATCAGTCAGGTTCAGCACTTCTTCCTGATGTGGCATGAATTGAAGATCATTCATTATTCATCAGCGTCCTTTGGTGCTTCACCTGAAAGGTCAATCTGTAATCTTGCGACCTCAACTGCTGCTCTGTAAACTAATGCATACTTAGAATCACCATGTGTCTGTGTGACCTTTTCAAGAAATTTATCAATCTTACCAAGGAAGCAACCACACTTGACAGTAATTTCATTGTCTTTATCTCTAAAGAATGTTGTGAAATCGTCCCGGCTACCAATAGCACCGATCACTAACACATGACTTGCAGAAAAGACCTTGGCATCACCGCAAACCTCGGCATCACCGCAAACCTCGGCATCACCGCAAACCTCGGCATCACCGCAAACCTCGGCATCACCGCAAACCTCGGCATCACCGCAAACCTCGGCATTGCCCCAAACCTTGGCATTGCCCCAAACCTTGGCATTGCCCCAAACCTCGGCATCACCGCAAACCTCGGCATCACCGCAAACCTCGGCATTGCCCCAAACCTTGGCATTGCCCCAAACCTTGGCATTGCCCCAAACCTCGGCATCACCGCAAACCTCGGCATTGCCCCAAACCCAAGCCTTTCCTTCATGGGAAAGATTTTCTTCTTTCTCAATCCAACCGCCAAGATCACCAATTTTGACAAGACCAAATTCTGCTACCGCTCTGATTCTGTGAAGTGTAGCTGTTCTAAAAAATAAACTTATTGTCTTGGTTTCTCCTGTAAATTCAAATTTTTTCATGTTATTAAACCTCACTTTCTAAAAATGCAACTGCTCTATCGTAGTTACGTTCAATCATTTTAAGTTCTTCTTTTCCACGTTTTTCTAAATCACATACCGCCTGATAAATTTCATCATCTCTGAAAGCGGTAACCTCATTTGTGATAAGATTTGTGATCACACTTGGTTCAAGTGCATCAAGTTCCCATGATTCATCACCGTATTCATCAATGTATTTCCCACATCGTGAATCAGAAAGTTTTGCCGGGTTCGGTGGTGGGTTGTATGTTTCAATCTGATTCATGGTCAGTGCTACACGCTTCACATACACATCTGCACCGAACATCTGCAAGCGTTCCTGAATATCCCTTGTCATATCAATACCGCTTGGGTCATGATCTCCAAGATGTATAATGTAACAATTATCTCTGTAACTCTGATCTATAAATCGTTGTGCTGCTGACCACATTTCTGACTGTGATGTATAACCTCTGCATGAAAAATAAGGTGTATCAAGTGGTATACAAGCCTGACCAACAATATCAACAAGTGCATCCTTTTCAACCCACACCTCAACATAGTTTGGTTGACCGTCCCACTTATTCAGTAGATAACTGTATCTTGCTGATGCAATAACATCTTCCGGTTTACCCCAATGATTGTTTCCTCTTAAGTTTCTCGTTCTGTCAACAATGCTGTACCAGTCAATCAAACCTGCCAGTCTACCGTCATTGATAAGATTGCCTATATTTTTATAACTTCTTTCATTGTTCGGTATATATCCACGTGCAACCAACTGATAATAAGTCTGTCTAAGTATAAGTTCATAACCCTGATTTTTATATTCATTGATCACCTGATTTACCAAGTTAATCAAATCAAGGCTTTTACCTCTGAAATTGATTTCTTTATACTGAATTTTTGGCATTACACTTTGACCCCCTCTATCTCCGCAAAACGTTTTGCATTGATGAAGTACACCCACCTGTTATCAGATGTATGAATAGCGTAACCCCAAGGGAAAACCCCTTGCTGTAAGCCCTTGCGAACTGTGTTGTGGTTCATCTGCAACAGCTTTGCAGCCTTTTCCACATCTAACCGGGGAATTACCCCATTTCTTAATTCAGCAGTTGGAAGTACAGCCACCTGTTCATCAGATTTTGAAAAGTAATCTGATTCAAGTCCAAGTGCTACTGCAATAGCACTCTGAACATCTTCTGACGGTATCTGTTTACCTGAAAGATACTGACTGACAGAACCTTTACTTTTTCCAGTCATACCGCACACCTGACGTTGATTCAGGTGTAATTCTTGCATAGCCTGTTTTAACTTTTCACTGAATGTCATCTTGTTTCACTCCTTTGTTGGTAGATAATTTATCTACTTTTTAGGCAAAAAATCTTGTTTGCTTCTTCATTCGTCAACTTCAAAAGTTCTTTCAACACTTTAATTTCAGACGCTTTGAACTCTGTTTCATTGTTGACTTTCTTCATCAATCCATAATAAGTCAAACCGCATTTTTCAGCTAAGAACTGTAACTTATAACCGGATTCATCAATTTTCTGTCTTAACAGTGTTGTGTTTGTCATTAGTTCTCACCACCTTCTGTTGTTGGGAATGGGCTTTTATTGTACTGTCTGTGTATTCTGATCATGATTCTGTCACCCGGTAATTCCTTACGTTCTACAATGCTGTATTCCTGTTTCTTGGCTTCAATATCAGCAATGTAATGATCAAGTTCAGATGCAGAATCAAATTCAAGCATCAGATCAATACAACCTGCAATTACTTTCTTCATTTACACAACCTTCCTTTCCGATCAGCAGCCCTTTTATAAATGTTGCCTGTTATGGGGTGGTTTTATTTTTCAGGGAATCACACACCAAGAAACCCTTATCAGATTTCACACTAAAACCTGTAAACTTGCTGTCCTACTATAGAATTTTTATAGCGTGTTTCTATGAACCGCTGAACAGTTTCACATTAAAACTGAACAAAACCTGTCAACCATCACATAACAGACAACACTTATAAAAGAACTGCTATCTTATTTTTGACCTACCATCATCAGTACCGGGCGGTCATTTCCGGTAGACGGTCATTGCTGACCGTTTCGGCTTTATATCTGTTTTCCACCTTTAAAGGTTGCTACTGTAAAATATCCGTCAATTATTCGTTCACGATATACCCAAGGATTACCTGTAACTATTGCCCTTTGTCCGGTCTTGTCCATTACCCTGTATAAAACATCAGGGTATTGCAAGCTCATTTGTTCAGCTTCTTTCATTTTCTCTTCTACACTAATTTTCACGCAAAAACACCTCTAAACAATTATCAACTACTCTCATATCAACAACGACTTTATCAAGCAATTCATCAGATTCTTTATGATCAAGATAATATTCCGGGTAATGCTCTGATGAAAATTTCATACCATACATTGTCACAACTAATCTGATCTTAGTATTCTGATCTAACGTCATTAAAACAGCATTAAATTTCATAGTCCAAACCTTCCTTTCATTCCTTTGGTTTTACCTGCTGCAACAGGTTATTATATTACAGGCGGTTTCATTCGTTAGGTGCTTCACATGACCGCCTTGCAAGTCGGGGAACTTGCACACCTTCCGGCTACCCTGATCTGATCCCGGTTAATTATATGGGTGTTTCATTTTTTGTATTGGTTCAGTTCCAATATTTTCAGAACAAAGTACTGTGTCCTCTCGCTTGTTGATTCTTCCGTTTAACTGCTTCTTGGTTAAGGAGTAAAGTCACTATTGGCTAGTGCTAAACTGTTTTCTTCAATTAGTACAGTTCACTTTGCTTTCTTGTCCTACAGTTCCTACTTTCTTCAACTGTTTTGCCGGGTCATGTTTATTCTTCACACACTCTGTCTGTCATTCTCACAGCCTAACTACCATGTTACTTGTGTGTAGCCCTATCGCTTCACCCAGTCTTTCCTGCTTGCTTTGTTCTGTTTTTGAAGTAGATGTTTTATCTACTGACATCATAATACATGATGGTAGATAGAATGTCAACAGTTATTTTGAAAAAACTTGAAAAAGTTGATATTTAATCTATTTCATGGTATTCTTTACTTATAAACAAGGAAAGGAAGGTAATCTTAATGAGTATAGGTCAACGTATAAAAAGTAGACGTGAAGAATTGGGAATGTCACAGGAAGATCTTGCACACCGGATTGGTTATAAAAGTAAATCATCTATAAATAAGATTGAACTTGACATACAACAATTAAGACAATCTAAGATCAAACAGATTGCAGATGCACTTGAAACTACGACAGATTATATTATGGGTTGGTCTGAAAAGAAAAACGATGAACCAAAAGAAAAGCATGATATTACTGATCTTATTAAAAATCAATATGGTTCAGATGTGTATGAACTTGTTCAGTTATATTCAAAACTGAATGAAGCAGGTAAAAACAAAATCATGGAAGAACTTCGTGATACTGCTGCATTACCAAAATACACCGAACCTGTAAAAAGGGATGCTCAAAAAATGGCATAATATACCAAATTTGGGAAAATCAGGAAAATATTATAATTGTAGACTTTAGAAAGGATGGTTGATCATGGGATTTTTAAGAAGTACAAAAGGCTCTATCATTAGTGACTATTTCCAGTTACAGGAAGATATTGCAGGTTTTTCAAAAGGTTATATGTATGACGTTGCGTTGTATGATGATCATTTAGAAATTACCTCAATGCAGAAACGCAAGCTATTACTTAATTATGATCAGATTACAGATGTGTTCTATGGTGGAAAGACTGAACTCATTCAAAAACCAAAGTCTGTGATCGGTAGGGCTGTAGTTGGTGGGGTAATATTTGGCGGTGTTGGTGCAATAGTTGGTGCTGCATCCGGTACAGGTACAAAAACCGGAAAGAAACACACCTGTATTTTATCATCAGTTACACCAGTTCAGACGGTGAAGATAAATATATACAGTTTGAAGATACTAGAATGTACAAAGGTCTTAAGCTATCTAAAAGGCTGAAAGAACTTACACACGTAGAATCAGCACCTACAGGTGACATTCAACTTTAACGGTTACGGTTGGTTACGGTTACACTTAAAATCTATATCTTATATATTTTACTTTTTTATATTTTATTTTTTTTTATTCATATAAGCGTTATATAAAGAACTTGTAACGAACCGTAGACAAGTGTAACCGCCTTGTAAATCAAGGTAATATAACTGTAACCTAAACCGTAACTAAAGCGTAACCAAGTGTAACCAGTAAAAAAAAAGACCCCAACCGTTGCAGCGGTCAGGGTCAGGCAAAACCAAACCAAAGGAATGAAATGATTTGGACTATGCAAAAACCATTATAGCATTCATTCCTTATGGTTTCAATGAAAGGAAGTGCTATTTATGCAAGGTGGAGTAAGAAAAAGAGGTACAACATGGTCATATTATTTTGACCTTGGAAAAATTGACGGTAAAAGAAAGAAAAAAGAAAAGGGTGGATTCAGAACCAAGAAAGAAGCTGAACAGGCATTGACTGCTGCTATGAATGAATACAATAATGCCGGGACTGTATTTGAACCGACAGAAATAACGGTTGCTGATTACCTGAATCAGTGGTTTGATCTGTACTGTAAGACCAATCTGAAATATAACACCCAAGTTGGGTATTTAAGAATTATTCAAGGGCATTTAATTCCAAAGTTCGGTGTATACCGCCTAAAAGCAATCACTCCGGCAGTATTACAGGAATATGCAGTTGAATTAAAAATGAACGGTAATTCAAAAAGTCATTTAGTTGGTATTTTATCTGTATTCAGTGCAGCATTGAATTATGCAGTTGAACCAATGCACTATTTACAGTCTAACCCCATGCAATATGTGAAATTTCCAAAGGTTGAAAGAAAACCACGTGAACGAATTGTACTGACATTAGATGAATGGTGTAAAATTCGTGACAGATTTCAAAACACCCGGTACTATATACCTTTAATGATCGGATTTTATACAGGCTTACGAATATCAGAAACATTTGGTCTTACTTGGGATGATATTGATTTTGATAAAAGAAAAATATCTGTAAATAAGCAGATTGTAAAACGTAACTTTGGGGCAGATGTAAGAAAGGTTGTTGAAAAGAAAGGTAAGAAAGAACAGCGTTCATCTTGGTACTTTACTACACCAAAAACATTTACTTCTGTTCGTGAAGTCCCTTTTGGTGAAACACTATATCAGGCATTGAAAAGGAAAAAGCTGAACAACTCAAGAATGAAATGAAGTATGGGGAATATTACACGATTCATGTTAAAAAGATTGAAACTGATGAAAAAGGTAATGACATGATCAGGGTTGTACCTATTCAAAAATGTGTTGAAAGTCCACTACAGCGTATCAGATTGGTGTGTATTGATGAAAACGGTCAGTATACTTCTACTGATTCATTTAAGTATTGCAGTAGGGTTATACACCATGAAATGCATCTTGCATTTGATTATCACAGCTTAAGGCACACCCACGCAACACTGTTAATTGAATCCGGTGCTGATGTTAAGAATGTTCAAACACGATTGGGACACACCAATATAGAAACTACATTGCAGACCTATGTGCATGATACAGAAAAAATGGCTGAACGTTCTGTTGATCTCTTTGAAAAATCACACAAGCAAAAACGTCATAAATAAAAATATTGGGAGTGAATCCGCTGATTGTTCAGCGTGTTCACTCCCTTTTCTTTGTTCAGTGATGATTTTAAAAATTACGGTGGCAAATGGGTGGCAAATCGACTGAACCCTACTCATAAAACCCTGTAAAACCGCTTATCTACGTGATAATAAACAAACCGTTTCCACATGCACCGTATTCGGAAACATATCCACGCAGCATATCTTCTCCACCCTATACCCTCTGTCCATAAATATCTGCAAATCCCTTGCCAGGCTTGTCGGTTTACATGAAATATAAACCATATTCTCAACACCATACTCTATGATTTTCCCGATAGCCTTCGGATGGATACCGTCTCGTGGTGGATCAAGAATTATATAATCCGGTTTTTCCTCTATCTCATCAAGCACCTTGAGCACATCACCTGCGATAAATTTACAGTTATCAAGACCATTAAGGGCTGCGTTTTCCTTTGCTGCGCAAACTGCCTCCTCGACTATTTCAACACCTACTACTTCCTTACACACCGGTGCCATAAGCTGCGCGATGGTGCCGGTTCCGCTGTAGAGGTCGTAGACTGTTTTACCGTTTAGCGAATCCTTGTCATCTCCCAGGATAAACTCTCTCGCTGTCTCATAGAGCACCTCCGCTCCGAGTGAATTGGTCTGGAAAAATGAGAATGGTGTGATTTTGAATTTCAGACCTAAGAGCTCCTCGTAGAAATATGAATCTCCGTAGAGCACCTCTGTGCCCTCGTTTTTGACCACATCTGCCACGCTGTCATTTTTTGTGTGTAAAACGCCCTTGAATCTGCCGTCATAGTGCCTGGTCAAAAGTTCATATCTAAAGCCTGCGAGCAGTTCCTCCTCGTTGAAGCCCTCTGTCTGTGTGGTGGTGACAAGGTCGACTATGATTTCACCGGTTTTTGTTGCCTTTCTGACAAGCAGATGCCGCAGATAGCCCTTGTGTGTTGCTCTGTGGAAATATGGGATATTGTTTTTTGAAAAATAATCAAGTGTTGCCTTTAATATTGTCCTGAAATCCTCATCCACAATCTGACAGTCTGATACTGTCACAAGGTCATAAAAGCTTCCTCTTTTGTGCATGCCAAGCGCAAGAGGGCCATCCTTGTACTCATCACCGAAGGAAAATTCCATCTTGTTTCTGTATTCACTCTTTTTCGGACTTCCATGTATCCCTATAAACTCATATCCTGACTCTTTTTCAGTGCCGATAGCATCCGAAATGAGCTTTTTCACCTGGGTAAGCTTCATATCAAGCTGCTTTTCGTAAGGCACTGTCTGATATGTACAGCCCCCGCACATTCCAAAGTGAGGACATGGCTCTTCTGTCTCCAGAGGCGATTTCTCAATTACCTCCATGAGTCTGCCCTCTGCTCTTTGATGCTTTACTTTATTTACAACAAATTCCACCTTCTGTCCCGGAATTGTATTTTTCACAATTACTCTGTCGCCATCATCTGTAACGGCTATTCCCTTGTTTGGGAAGTCTACTCTTTCTACGGTTCCTGTTCCTCTAAATCCTTTTTTCATGTAATTCTTATCTCTCTTTATACTTTATTATTCCTTTGTATGCCTGACTGCAAATGCCTTGCTTCACACATAAAGAAAAATGAGGACTACATATGTAGCCCCCATTATCTAAAAACGATTATTTCTCTTCTTTAGTCTTTGGTGCCTCTTTTTCCTCTTCAGCATCATCATCGTCTTCATCCTCGAAGAAATCATCATCGAATTCATCATCATACTCATCATCGAAATCATCTAAATAATCCGGTGTGAAAAACCTGTAGATACCATATGCCGCTGCTGCAACAGCAACTAATACACCAATGATGGCAAATATGATAACAGCCTTGGAAGGCTTCTTGTCTTCCTCTTCTTTTTTGAGAAGGTCATTAAGCTTTGCCATGCTGAGCTTCTCTGCAAGCTTGTTGTCCTTTAATAATTCTTCAACTTTACTCATAATTCAATCCGCTCCTTTTCCAAAAGTAATTGTCAAATGCTATTTGTTAAATCCATTATAGCATATTATATCCAATTTTCCTATAAAAATTACAATAATTTTAGTCAATTTTTTTCAATTTGGCAAATGAAGCAAACATCTTTTTGGTACCGGCCTTGTCAAAATCCACAGTGACCTCATAATCCCTGCCTCCTTCTACGATTGCCATGACCTCGCCCGCACCAAACTTGATGTGCGATACTCTGTCTCCTACCTTATATGAAAGGCCTCCGGTGGTATTGGCACTGGCAAATGACTTCTGGTTGCTCACAGGCGTGTAGACAGGTGTCCTTGTACGCTGTGTATTAAATGTGGTCGCATACTCTGTGCCATATGTAGGTGTCTTTTTGAAGGCCTCCTTAGCCTTTCTGTAGGTGCTCTGTGAATTTCTTTCAATGTCATCATCACGGCGCTTTGGCTCATAGACCTCACCTGACATAAGCTCACGCGGAATCTCTTTCACAAATCGCGATACCTTGTTGAACTGTGTCTCTCCACGCACCATGCGCATACGCGCCGATGTAATAGTCAGATGCTCCTTGGCTCTCGTGATGCCAACATAAGCAAGACGCCTTTCCTCCTCTATCTCGCTTGTCGCATCATCACTCGTGATTGACATATAGCTTGGGAAAAGACCATCCTCCATACCCGCCAGATAAACATTTGGAAACTCAAGTCCCTTAGCACTGTGCAGAGTCATAAGAACCACATAGTCGCTGTTTTCGTCAAGACCGTCTATATCTGCTACAAGCGCTACCTCCTCCAAAAAGCCACTGAGAGTAGGATTCTCCTCCCCCTGCTCGTAATCAACAGCCTTGTTTATAAGCTCATCAATATTCTCAATACGCTGCTCTGCTTCATCCGTGCCCTCTGCCTTCAGCTCATCGACATAGCCGGTCTCATCGATTATTGCCTGCATGAGCTGCGAAACCGAATCCATCTCGGCTCTCGCACGAAGTGACTGTATAAACATCACAAACGGTTTTATCTTGCCTGCTGACCTCGCCATTCCCGGCACATCATCGACATAGCGCAGTGCCGTATAGAAATCTATCCCCTTCTCAATGGCATAGTCCGTCACCTTATTGATGCTCGTAGCTCCGATGCCGCGCTTTGGCACATTTATTATTCGCTTTACCGCAAGGTCATCATGGCCATTGTCAATAGTCTTTAAATATGCAAGGACATCCTTTATCTCTTTTCTTGCATAGAAATTCACGCCGCCGACTATCTTGTATGGGATGTTGGCTGCAATAAATTTCTCCTCGAAGAGACGCGACTGTGCGTTGGTTCGGTAAAGCACAGCACAGTCCTTATAGCGCGCCTCACCCTTTCTCACGAGTCTCGCTATCGAACGCGCCACATAATCCGCTTCCTCAAAGCCACTCTCAAGCTGTTCAAAGGTAATCCTGTCTCCGGCTCCGTTGTCAGTCCAAAGGCGCTTGTCCTTTCTACCCACGTTGTTGGAAATGACGCTGTTGGCGGCATCTAGGATATTCTGGGTAGACCTGTAATTCTGCTCAAGCTTTATGACCTTTGCATCTTCAAAATGCTTCTCAAAGTTTAAGATATTGTAGATATTGGCACCTCTGAACTTGTAAATGGACTGATCATCATCACCCACCACACACAGATTCTTATACTTCATGGCAAGAAGCCTGATAAGCTCAAACTGCACAGTGTTTGTGTCCTGATACTCATCCACCATGATATACCTGAAGCGCTCCTGATAGTAATCCAGCACCTCTTTATCCAGCTTAAAAAGCTCTACTGTCTTCACAAGCAAATCATCAAAATCGAGTGCGTTATTCTGCTTTAGGGCATTCTGATACTCCTTGTATACAAGTGCCTGCTTGCGCTTCACGAAGTCACCTGTGAAGCGGTTTTCAAACTCTATCGGATCAATCATCTCATCCTTTGCAGATGAAATGACATTTAAAAACATCTTTTCCTTATACATCTTGGTATCTATCTCAAGACGCTTGCAGATGTCCTTCATCAGAGCCTTCTGGTCGTCAGCATCATATATGGTAAAATTCGTGTCATATCCCAGCCTGTCAATATACCTGCGCAGTATACGCACACATGTCGAATGGAATGTAGAAACCCATATGCTTTCCGAACCATAGCCCACCATATCATCAATTCGCTCACGCATCTCTCCCGCAGCCTTGTTTGTAAAGGTGATTGCCATGATATTGTAAGGATTGACGCCACACTCATCTATCAGGTAGGCAGTCCTGTATGTAAGAACCCTGGTCTTGCCACTGCCTGCCCCCGCTAAAATAAGAAGCGGTCCCTCTGTGGTCAAAACGGCCTCCCTTTGCTGTTCATTCAACATATCTAAATTCATCTGTTTTCCTCTCAATTCTCCAATCTTTTACAGGCACACAAACCATAAATACAAAAATAATTTATTTACAGCATATCACAAACATATGTTTTGTACAACCCAATATGAGAAAATTCAAAAAAAACTTGTCATATAGTTTTCAATACTATATAATAAAAGCCTGAGGTGATGATATGGAGAATGACGTTAAAGAATTTTTATCAGAATTATTAAAGCAGCTTAAATCAATAGATTACATAAAGCCGGAGGATATACCAAATATTGATTTGTACATGGATCAGGTCACAACCTTCATGGACGAGCAGCTCGCTGCATCAAAGCGCTATGAAAGCGACAAAATCCTTACCAAGACAATGATAAACAACTATGCCAAAAACAATCTGCTTCCTTCTCCGGACAAGAAAAAGTATTCTAAGGAGCATGTGCTCACACTGCTTTTTATATATTATTTCAAAAATATATTGAGCATCAACGATATACGCTCGATTCTTAATCCGCTTACCGAGAAGTATTTCGGCAATGATGACGGATTTACGATGCAGGATGTCTATACTGAGGTTTTCAGCTTAGAGGCGGAGGAATCGCAGAAGCTCTTAAAGGATCTCGGCAAGAAATACAAGATTGCCGGTGAGACATTTGAGGATTTTCCTGATGAGGATCAGAAATTTCTTCACACATTCAGCTTTATCTGCATGCTGAGCTTTGATGTCTACATCAAGAAAATGCTGATTGAGCGCATGATTGACAATCTAAATGAAGAAAAAGAGGCTTCTAAAAAAACAGGCTCAAATTAACGAGCCTGTTTTTCTTTCCCCTATGATAAACTAATCCTCTTTGTCAGAGCCATCCTCCATGCGTGAAAAAACCATATCATATCCATCGTTGCCGTAGTTTAAGGATCTGTTCACACGGCTGATTGTGGCTGTGGAAGCCCCGGTCTTTTCTGCTATATCAAGATATGTCTTCTGCTCTCTAAGCATCTTTGCCACTTCAAATCTCTGTGATAGAGAAAAAAGCTCATTTACAGTACAAACATCCTCAAAAAATGTATAACACTCTGCTCTATCCTTGAGACACAAAATAGCATCAAACAAATGGTCTACTGCTTCTGTTTTTAGATTCTTGCTCATCGTGTTCTCCTTTTTCATGCGATTTATTTACTTTTAATTTTAACATATTAAAGTTTTAAAGTAAACAGCTTTCTTGCAATTAAATTATGATATGTTATACTAATGTTACTATCGCCTAATAAATCAGAATGGAGTAAATTGAAAATGAAAAAAGTAGGATATTTCTTTTACACATTTGTCCCACTGCTTGCAGTTGAGGCAATTCAGACTATCGCCTTATTCTTTATGATGGGCATGGGAATGTTTGGACAGGGTTTTGTCGGAAAACTTGCTTTTCCGTCTGCAAACGTATCGGACCGCCTTGAAAAGACATTTACCTCTGTAAATTTTAACATGATGATTATGATCATCTATGCACTCATTACCATTGCGATTTTTGGCATGTGGTACTATGCCAGATACGAAGGTAATTTTCTTCCATCCCCTAAGAAAACCTTCAATCCCATGATGATTGTGGCAATCGTCATACTCGTGCCGGGTACACAGTTTGCTGCCAATTTCATCGCTAACTTAACCGGCTACATCCGTCCCGACTGGCTGCAGCAGTACAACGAGCTTTTTGAGACATCAGGCATCACAGATACCACCTTTGTGACAGTACTTTATTCTGTAATACTGGCGCCAATCTGTGAGGAGCTTATATTCCGCGGTGTAACCATGCGCTGTGCCAGAAAGGCTTTACCATTTGCTCTTGCCAATCTGATGCAGGCTGCACTTTTCGGACTGTTCCATCTCAACTGGATTCAGGGCATATATGCCTTTGCACTTGGCATAGTGCTCGGATATGTGTGCGAACGCGGTGGCTCTATTTACTACTCTATGGGGCTTCATCTGCTTTTCAACCTTTGGGGCACACTTTCAGGATTTTTCCCTGATCCCGGCAATAGTGTAGTGGTCTTTGCGGTTGTGATTGTGGTTACAATTGTTTCACTGGCAGCCGGATTTGTACTGTTTAACAAAGGACGAAGAAAGCTCCCCATAAATTCTACAGGAATATAGACACGCCCGCCAGACTTACTATCATCATAATCATGCCGGCAAGCAGTACTCCAAGCATGACAGCGGCAACTGTTGACTTGAAATCCATATCAAGGATACTTGCAGCAAGTGTTCCTGTCCATGCACCTGTTCCCGGAAGTGGGATACCTACGAAAAGTAAAGTGCAACAAACAGACCTCTTCCGGCCTTTGCCTGAAGCTTCTTGCCGCCCTTCTCTCCTTTTTCAAGGCAGAAGCTGAAGAACCTTCCAATAATTGGTTTGTCTGCTCCCCATATGAGCACCTTTCTTGCAAAAAGATAAATAATTGGTACCGGAAGCATATTTGCAATGATACAAACGATAAATGATGGCACTATCGGCAGCCCCATCACCTGTGAAACCGGAACTGCTCCTCTGAGTTCAATAAGTGGTACCATTGAAATTAAAAAGATGTAAATATATTTTTTTAACATGAATAATTCTCCAAAAATTTAATTAGTGTATGCATCTGCTCATCAGTTCCTATGGATATGCGCAGATAGTCGTTGATTCGCTCAGGTGAGCTGAAATGTCTGACAAATATATTGTCTGCCTTAAGGTCCTCAAAAAGCTTTGTTGCAGAAACATTTGCAGGCTTTGCAAATATAAAGTTGCTCTTTGAGTCACAGAATGTAAAGCCAAGTCTCTTAAGCTCTTTCTTTGTCCACTCACGTGTCTTTATAACCTTTGCTGTGGTCTCTTCAAAGTATGCTCTGTCTTTTACCGCTGCTGTAGCTGCTTCGATTGTGATTCTGTCCATGGTATATGAATTGAACGAATATTTCACATCATTCAGATACTTGATAAGCACAGGACTTGCCATGGCAAAACCAACTCTTGAGCCTGCCAGCGCGCGTGATTTTGAGAATGTCTGTACCACGATGACATTATCATATTTGTCAATGAGCGGCAGCGCACTCTCCCCGCCAAAATCCACATATGCCTCATCTACTACGACAATTACATCCTGATTGTGCTCTATTATATCCTCTATCTCATCAAGAGGCATGAGCTTTCCTGTCGGAGCATTAGGGTTTGGAAATACTACTCCGCCGTTTGCCTTATAGTAATCTGACGGTACTATTGAAAAATCATCAGACAATGGAAGCTGCTCATAAGGGATTCGAAGCATATCTGCCCACACATCATAAAATGAATATGTGATATCAGGAAACAGTATCGGCTTTTTCGAATTGAAAAATGTCATGAAAATCATGGCAAGTACATCATCAGAGCCAACTCCGACAAACACCTTCGAGCTGTCTATCTTATAGAAATCCGCAATTGCATTTACCAGCTTATCAACCTTTGGATCAGGATACAGTCTTAAATCATCTGTATTGAAATTACTTAAAACCTCCTTCACTCCCGGCGCTGGCGGATATGGATTCTCATTTGTATTTAACTTAATAACACAGGTATTCTTTGGCTGTTCTCCCGGTGTATAAGGTACAACCTTTCGAATGTTATTTTCCCAGTCTCTCATTCTTTTCCTCCAAATTTAATTATATGTCAGTCCATACATATTTACTGATCATTCAATTTTCTTCTCTGAAAAAACATGATATCAAACATAAAATCAGCGTTTTTATTCACTTTAAAATATGCACCCAAAAAAATGCTAACAATTTTACTTTACCTCATTTACTTATGTTTGTAAAGGTTGTATATTACACTTAATCACTATTTTTATATATATTTTTATCTATTTTTAATCAAGGGGGATTATAAATAATGACTAAAAATAATTCAAAGGATCTCACCGTAGGTTCTCCTACCGGGCTCATTCTGGGCTTTTCCCTTCCGCTGCTTCTCGGAATGCTTTTTCAACAGGTTTACAGCCTTATGGATACAATAATCGTCGGTCGTTTTCTAAGTGTTTCGGCCTTAGCCGCAGTCGGCTCTACCGGAAGCATCTGCTTTCTCATCATCGGCTTCTGCCAGGGTGTGTGTGCCGGCTTTTCACTTCCTATAGCACAGCGCTTTGGTGCCAAGGATGAAAAAGGACTTAAAAAATATGTAGGAAATGCAGGAATTGTCTCTGTAATTATCGCAATAATCATGACGGCACTCACTGTGCTTCTCTGTGGTCACATTCTGACCTGGATGAATACGCCAGGCGACATTTACGACCTCGCCTACCAGTATCTGATTGTCATATTTGCAGGCATTCCTGCCACAATACTGTACAATCTGCTGTCAGGATATCTGAGATCTCTCGGCAACTCGGTCATACCTGTTATTTTCCTTATAATCGCGGCAGTTCTAAATATCGGTCTTGATTTACTTTTCATTCTGGTATTTAACATGGGCGTGTTTGGAGCGGCTTTTGCAACCGTACTGTCACAGGGTGTATCAGGAGTGCTGTGCATCATTTACATAGCAAAAAATGTACCTCTGCTGCATGTAAGCAGAAATGATTTGGAGCTTGACTCTTCATATGTCAGAAATCTGATGGTCATGGGACTTCCTATGGGCTTTCAGTATTCGATAACCGCTATAGGCAGCGTCATACTGCAGACTGCCGTAAACGGCTTAGGCTCCATCGCAGTTGCCTCAATGACCGCTGCAAGCCGTATTTCAATGTTTATGGTGTGTCCATTTGACGCACTCGGCTCCACAATGGCCACCTACAGTGGACAAAATGTCGGCGCAGCCAAATTTGAACGTGTAAAGAAGGGGCTTATTTCAGCCTCAGTTATAGGATCGGTCTATTCGGTTTTGATTTTTGTGGCACTGCTGTTTATAGCCAACTATCTGATTTACCTGTTTGTATCACCAAGCGAAACAGAGGTTGTCGCACAAGCTCATCAGTTTCTGCTGATAAATGCATTTTTCTACATCCCGCTCGTTCTGGTAAACACAGTCCGTTTCACCATACAGGGTATGGGTTTTTCCGGTTTTGCAATGTTTGCAGGAGTAGCAGAAATGATTGCGCGTTCGCTCATCGGACTTGTATTTGTACCGATATTCGGCTTTCTGCCGCCTGCTTTGCAAGCCCACTCGCATGGATATTCGCAGATGCCTTCCTGGTGCCTGCATTCATCCACTGCCTGCATGAGCTACAAAAACGATAAATTCATCCTAATGACACATCTTTAGTAAAAAGTCATTAACAATAATGGCTTTAACAAGTCCTTTAAAAATCAGTTTATCTCACAGCCGAGGAAAGCACCGGCGAATCATACTATATATTGAGCTTTACGAAGCAGCTTATAAGCAGTTAGAATTATGTCCATATACAACAATGCCCCAGCATGGACGCTGGGGCAAGGCGTTATGCGCCATGGACGGCGCATAAAAGCCGGTTGTGTCATGGTCTAAACACTCCAAATCATAATTCTTACTGCTTCTTAGCTGCGTAGTACTTGCGAAATATATAGTATGGTTCGCCGGTGCTTTCCGCATTATAAAAAGATAATTGAAAATCTTATGCATTTACCGCATCTATAAATTTTTGGAACGCTACACGTCCCTCATCAGTGCACTTGTACACTCCTGCACACTCAAGCACTTCTTTAAATACAAGTCCAATCTCCTCATTGATGATACCATCAATATTAGACTCATCAATCTTATTATACTTAGACATAAACTTAAGAGCCCAGTCAGCATGTGATGCAAGAGTCTCAGTCGAATGCAGATCCTTTCCTGTAAGGATTGCATCCCTAAGCTCTGCCATCTCACCTTTTAATCTGGCCGGAAGCACTGCAAGTCCCATTACCTCGATAAGTCCGATATTCTCCTTCTTTATGTGATGAAGGTGGGCATGCGGATGATATACGCCTAGCGGATGCTCCTCTGTGGTGATATTGTTTCTGAGCACAAGATCAAGCTCATAGTCTCCGTCACGACGTCTTGCTATAGGTGTGATAGTGTTGTGTGGCTCTCCATCTGTCTCTGCAAAAATAAATGCTTCTTCATCTGTATAGCCTCTCCATGCAAGAAGAATCTTATCTGCAAGGTCAATAAGCTTATCCCTGTCTGCTGACTTGATTCTGATAACAGACATAGGCCATTTTACGATACCTGCCTCGACATCCTCGTAGCCCTTGAATGTGATTTCTTTCTCTATCGGAGCCTTTGCCATAGCGAAGGTATAGTGTCCGCCCTGAAAATGATCATGACTTAGGATAGAGCCTCCAACGATTGGCAGATCTGCATTTGAGCCTACAAAATAATGTGGAAACTGTGTTACAAAATCAAGCAGCTTTCCAAATGTGGCACGCTCGATTTTCATCGGTGTATGCTTTGAATTGAACACGATACAGTGCTCATTGTAGTATACATATGGTGAGTACTGGAAAAACCACTGGCTGTTGTTTATTGTAACAGGGATAATTCTGTGGTTTTCTCTTGCAGGATGGTTTACGCGGCCTGCATAGCCCTCATTTTCCTTACAAAGCTGGCACTTTGGATATGCACTCTGCTTTGCATTTTTAGCGGCAGCAATTGCCTTTGGATCCTTCTCAGGCTTTGAGAGATTGATTGTCACATCAAGTGTGCCATACTCTGTGTCTGTGGTCCATTTCATATCCTTCTTTATGCGCTGTCTTCTGATATAATTGCTGTCACAGCTTAATTTGTAAAAATAATCGGTTGCCGCAAGTGAAGACTCATTGTCGTATAAATCCTTAAAGCGAGCTCTGATCACGCTTGGTGCATTTACAAGGCAGCCCATCAGCTTTGTATCAAAAAAAGATCCTTGTATACAATGCTGTTTTCTTTCATGATGCCATTGTCATATGCGTATGTCATTATATCCTCGAGTATACCCTCAAGCTTCTCCTCTGCCTCTTCCTGTGTCCATGAAGGCTGAGCCTCTACCTTTTCAAATGTCTCATCCTCGATATCGTCCACTCCGAGTACCTCGAGAAGTCTGTTTACTGTGTATACCTCATCAGCAGGGTCAACAAGTCCTGTTGTAAGACCATATTTTACTAATTCTAATATTCTCTCCTGAATCATGTCATGCTCCTTAATCATTGTCGGGAAAAACCTGTTTATCCGTTACTGTTATTTCATATTGCTGATTTTATGCCAGACGGCTAGGTCCGTCTCCGATTGAAACAACATAAAACTCAGGTGTCTTTCCAACCTTCTCTTCATATGCCTTTGTCAGGTTTGCCTTAAACTGATCAATAGCCTCGTCCTTTACTATGCTGACTGTACAGCCGCCAAATCCGCCTCCTGTGATTCGTGATCCGATAACACCCGGAATCTTCCATGCCTCATCAACAAGTACGTCAACCTCAGGACATGATGTCTCATAATCATCACGAAGTGATACATGTGAAGCATTCATAAGCTTTCCAAATGTCTCGATATCATTTTCCTTCAGTGCCTTAACAGCCTTGATGGTACGCTGGTTCTCATAAACCGCATGCTTGCCTCTCTTACGTGCAACCTCATCCTTAATCGCATCCTTATGAGCCTCGAACTCTTCATCTGTCAGGTCACCGAGAGTCTTGATATCACATACTGTCTGTAAATCCTTAAGAGCCTGTGCACTCTCATTTCTTCTGTCATTGTAAGCACTTGTTACAAGGCTGTGCTTAACCATGCTGTTTGTCACCACGATCTTTGCACCGTCCAAAACGATTGGTGCATACTCAAAATCAAGAGTATTGCAGTCAAGGAAAATCGCATTGTCTTTTTTGCCCATTGCAGATGCAAACTGATCCATGATACCGCAATTACAGCCGTTGTAGTTGTTCTCTGAATACTGACCGATAAGTGCAATATCCTGATTTGTCACGTCAAAGCCGTAAATATCCTTTAACATATATCCTGTAACCACCTCAAGAGATGCTGATGAAGAAAGTCCTGAGCCGTTTGGAATATTTCCGAATAAAACAATATCAAGACCGCTTTCAAGCTTCATTCCGCGTCCCTCGAAGGCCCACATAACGCCCATTGGATAGTTTATCCAAAGTCCGTCCGGATCAGGTGTAAACTCATCAAGTGATGACTCAACCACACCCAGATTGTCAAAATTCATAGAGTAGAAACGAAGCTTCCTGTCATCGCGCTTTCTTGCTGCCATATATGTGCCGATGGTCAGTGCACAAGGGAACACATGTCCTCCATTGTAGTCAGTGTGCTCACCGATCAGATTTACACGTCCCGGAGCAAAATATACTCTGATATCCCCATCTGCTCCAAAAAGCTCCTTGAATTTGTCTAATACGTTCTGCTGTATCATTTTTTCTTCTCCTTTGCTGATTGTATTTGCGTTAAATTGATAGTTAAAATATTTCGTTCTTTCTTTATAACTCTATTATAACTGCACATTTTTACATTGCAATACATCCGACTGAAAATGCAACATAACAAATCAAATCATGCAACAAAATTACATATGTTATTATTTTATTTTTTAAAATTCTTAATAACATCAAGTGCCGGCAGCACATTTCCATCATAGTCAAAGAGCGCCTGGTTTGCCCACTCATTGCCGCATGGTCCCGGATCATTCATATACTTAAGCGAAGCAGGTGTAGCCCAGCCTGAGCCCGGTACAGGAATCCACGCAGGCTCCCACCAGAAAAATCCTTTTCCGTGGTCATCCACAACATTTGCCACTCTGTTTAAGAAATCCTTTGTAAAGTCAGCCTGGCCCTCAATAGTCATAGGATAATCTATCTTCTCAACAAGCTCCGGTTTTGTCGCATAACCCTTACGCTCAGAATCAGCAAGCTTCTCGTACTCCTGGTAGCTGTCCATTGTAAAGCCCATGGATACCTCAGCTATGATAAGGTCCTTATTGAAACGCTTTGCAATATCGTTCATATTGAACTCAAGCTGATCGAGAGAGCCGTGCCAGAAAGGATAGTATGACAATCCGATATACTCAAACTCCTCTCCTCTTTCGATGAAGTTTGTAAACCATCTGACATAAAGCTCATTGTTTCCACCATTATCGAGGTGAATCATAATCGGAATATCAGCATTTACCTTGCGGCAGGCACGTATTCCGGCATTCACAAATTTTGCTATATTATCGTAGTCAGGTACCTTTCCCTCAGGCCACAAAAGTCCGTTTGAAAGCTCATTACCTACCTGAATCATTGTGACATTTACACCTGCCTCAATAATCTTTGTCAGATTTTCAAGTGTAAAATCATATACAGCCTGCTCCAGCTCGTCCACACCGAAATCCTTCCATGCCTTTGGCTTAATCTGCTTTCCCGGGTCTGCCCAGAAATCACTGTAGTGGAAATTCAAAAGCACTCCAAAGCCTGCATCTGTAACCTTTTTTCCGATAGCGATAGTCTCAGCCAGGTCATTGTTACCCGCACCGTAAGGCTCACCCTCCTCTGATTTTGGGTCGTTCCACAGACGAAGACGGATTGTATCAACATCATGCTCCTTCATGATGTCAAGAATATCCTTCTCCTTTCCATCCTCGTAGTATTTTGCTCCGCAGCGTTCCAGCTCGAGCAAGGTTGATAAATCCATACCCTTAATAAATTTTGACATTTTAATTCTCCTTAATTCTTATATCATTTATCCTTATATCATTTATTTACACCATGAGAGCAGTCCCAGTAATAGTCTCTGCTCTCAAAATGCGTAATAATATTCCTTACAACCTTAAAATGCTAGATTCCGCGGAAACAGAATGTGAATTCCATTTTCTCTGAGACATCAAGCTACAGGTACTCCGGATGAGTATGTGAGCCCCAGCTGTCGTCTCCACCTACACCCATCTGCTTCTTTGCCACACGGACAACAGTATAGTGTACAGGTGGAAGCTCAAAGTGATGTGCAGCATTTTCCAGCTCATGTGGTGTATATGGCAGTGCCGAGAACGAAAGCTCATCACCAAAGAACAGCATGCCTCTTCCCTTCTTATCCATTACCTTTGCATATCTTACTCTGCACTTGTTGCCGCTCTCCTGCGGAACGAGATACTCGGCAATGTTGTCTGCCACTTTATTCTCGTATACACCATACTTTCCGCCATGCTGTCTGTCCTCGTATGTCTCCTGTGGTCCGAGTCCGTACCATTTCACTGTATCATAATCGGCATCCAGCTTGAACATCATGCCAAACTCCGGCATATCGCCAAGTTCCTTTACAGGATCATATGACAGAGTTGTCTCGATTGTTCCATCACCAAACACTCTGTATGTCACCTCGCATGAGCTCTGCGGTGTGGTGGTAGGCATGAAATAAGTGTATGTGATGGCGATATTGTTATCATTTTTTTTCTACCCTTGGTGATGTATCTGCAAAGCGCTGATCCTGTCTGGTGGTCACATACATGCTGGCAATCTTCCACTGTGCATAGCGCTGTGGCATCATGTTGCCGGAATCATTGTTGGTAGGTGTTCTCCAGAAATTCGGCAGTGGGATAGTATTTGGAAGCATCTCGACGCCACCGTATACATATGAAACCATTCCCAGATTCATTCTTGAGAAAAGTGCCTTAAAGTTCTCACCTCTTACAAGGATATTTCCGTTTCCAACAACAAGCTCAACTGATTTGTCGCATGAATACTCACTTACAGGCTTCTTTATCATATGCTGTCCGAATGCAATCTCATATCCGGCTTTTTTCCCATATGGTGTTTTCCTTTAATACAAATGATACCACAATACAGTACTCTTTTTTCCACATCTATCATGGAATTTTTAAGAGTCACCGGCACCTCACATAGCTTGCCCTATCCATCGGTGGAACAGATATCTGAAGCCTGGTCCTGTAGACCTCCTCACCGTCTGCAAGAAGAATGGCAAAAGCATCAAAAAAACCGATGTATTTACAAAGAGATTTTTTTTTTGTTTGTGACTGTAAAGATGTAGTCGCTGTCAAAATCAACCGAGATATTCTGATAATTGAACTTCACCTCCTGCATCTTTGGAGAAGCCTCTCTCTCTCCGCCGTAGCAGATGCCGTTTCCGCTGAAATCTCCATCTGTAGGCCTGTCGCCAAAATCTCCGCCATATGTGAGGAACCACTTGCCGTATCTGTCCTTTTTGTAGATTGACTGGTCAATATAATCCCAGATAAATCCGCCCTGATATCTAGGCTCGCGGTCTGAAAGCTCTGTGTATTTATGCATAGCACCGCAGGAATTTCCCATTGCATGTGTATATTCGCAGCATATAAACGGTTTCTCAGGATGCTCTGCCAGGAATTTTTCAATACCTGCAGCCGAAGTATACATCTGGCTTTCCATGTCACTTGTGTCATTGTAGCTTCTATCGTTAAACACTCCCTCATAATGCACCAGACGATGCTTATCAAGCTGTCTGAAAAGCTGTGACATCTCATATATGGTCTTGCCGCCAAACGACTCATTGCCGCATGACCAGATAAGGATTGCCGGATGATTTTTATCCCTCTGATAGCATGAGTTGGCACGGTCCAGCATCATTTTTCTCCACTGTGGCTTGTCCTTTGGCACAACAAAGTCAAGGTCAACATAGCCCTTATTGTATGCCTCCCATGTGCCATGACTCTCAAGATTGTTCTCAGCTATCATATAGATTCCATAAATATCGCAAAGCTCATAGAGCATGGAATCATCAGGATAGTGACTTGTTCTTATAGCATTGATATTGTTCTTTTTCATTGTGACAATATCCTTTATCACCTCATCACGGTTTGGCACACGGCCTGTTATTGAGCTGAACTCATGGCGGTTTACACCCTTAAATACAATACGCTTACCGTTTAGCTTCATGAGTCCGTCTACCATCTCAAATCTTCTGAAGCCTGCCAGCTGGCTGATAAACTCGGTCTCATTTCCATGCGTATCTTTAACTATAATTTTAACCTCATACAGATTCGGCTTTTCAGCGCTCCATAACAGAGGATTTTTCACATTACATGAGCCCTCGCAGATTTCCTTATTCCTAAGCTCTATATCAAACTCTTCCAATAAAAGTTTTGCCCTGTCATATTTTTCCACAGACAAATCGCCCAGCTCATAAAGCTTTACACTTGCAATACCATCACCATCTGCCTTTATTGACACACTAAGTGTGCCCTCGTCAAAGGTATCATTAAGTGTAGGAACAACTGACAGATCCTTAACATGTGCACAAGGAACAGCATACAAAAATACATCTCTGAAAATGCCTGAAAATCTGTAAAAATCCTGATCCTCACACCAGCTGCTGGATGTCCATTTCCATACTCTTACCGCAAGCTTGTTCTCACCCTCAACAATATAATCCGTCAGTTCGAAATCAGACTGGTCAAAGGTATCCTCACTATAGCCCACATAGTGTCCATTCAGCCAGAGTGCAAAGCCACTCTCCACTCCCTGGAAGGAAATGCATACTCTCTTGTTCTTCATATTCTCAGGAATTGTGAAATACTTCACATAGCTTGCAACCGGATTAAAAATCTCAGGCACCTCGCCCGGCTTTATAGACTCGTCAGCCTCCCACGGATATGTGGTATTCGTATAGATTGGCACATCATAGCCTTCCATCTGGATATGTGCAGGAACCCTGATTTCATCCCAGCTTTTGCAGTCATAATAAACTGCCTCAAAGCCGCAAGGAGCAAGCGACTGATTCTTTGCATATGCAAACTTCCATAAGCCGTTCATATCATATCTCAGGCTTGATTTTCCTTTAATCTTCTCCAGTTCATTTTTATAGCACACATGATCCGAATGAGCCGCAAGTCTGTTCTGCTCAAATATTTCCGGATTCTTAATGATATTTGAATCAAAATTACTCATATTTTATACACTCCTATCTACTGTATTTATTATTTGATACATGTCTGTTTTAAACACAAAGCCTCTTATAAGACGAAGGCAAATAATAAATATTATTTGCCTTCTTGATTTTTAACAATATTATTTTACTTTTATTTAACAGATCCTGTAATTCCCTCTGCAAACTGCTTCTGGAGCACAAAGAATACGAGCATTGTAGGGATGGAGCAGAAAAGAACGCCCATCATCAGTACACCGTAATCTACTGTATATCCTGCTGCGAGGTTTGCAATAAGCATTGGCATTGTGATAGCATCAGGCTTATTGAGGATTACCTTTGGCCACAGGTATGAGTTCCATGCATTCATGAATGTGATAACTGCAGCTGCTGCATATGTTGATTTCTGTACAGGCATATACATCTTGAAGAAAATACCAATCTCACTGAGTCCGTCAATTCGTGCCGCCTCCATTATATCGACTGGGAAGTTTCTCGAATTCTGTCTGAACATCATGATGAGGAACGGCGTTGAAATAGCCGGGAGCATGAAGCCCCATACCGTATTTATAAAGCCGAGCTTTGACATCATCTTGAACAGAGGAATAAGTGTAGCTACCTGCGGAATCATCATGGCAAGAAGTAAAACTGAGAACAGCTTATCCTTTGCCTTGTCATGATAGAGCTCAAAGCCGTAACCGGCAAGTGAGCAGACAAGCAGTGCTATAATTGTCTGAACTGTTGCATTGATAAGTGAGTTTTTCATTCCAAGTGCAACGTTCTGTGATGCAAACAGTTTCTTTAAGTTCTCAAGGGCATAGCCACCAAATGCAATTCTACCTCTTGCAATGTCAATAGACTTGTTGGTCGCTGCCGATATCATCCAGAAAAACGGAAATACTGAGATGAACGAAACTATTACAAGAAAAATGTATGAAGGTATAAGCCTTTTTTGTATTGATGATCCATGTTTTTTCTTAGTCACGCTTGTCACCTACTTTCAGATTGATAAATGCCAGTATAGCAACCATGATGAATACGATAACAGACATTGCTGATGCATATCCAAAGTTTGCAACGCCTTCACCAAACGAGCCGTTATAGATATAATGTGACATGGTGATTGTCGCATTTGCAGGTCCACCCTTTGTCAGGTTTACAGACTCGTCGAAGAGCTGTAATGTACCGTTTATTGACATGATAGTTGTCATAACAATTGTAGGTCTAAGAAGAGGAACCGTGATAGACCAGAAGGTTCTCCAGCCGCTTGCTCCATCTATCTTTGCCGCCTCGTAAACAGAATACTCAATATTCTGGAGACCTGCTAAAGAACACCATATTATATCCTGTCCATCTCCAGATAAGAGCTACTATGATAATAATCTTAGCACTCCAGCCTGTACCAAGGAAGTTAAAGTTATTCTCTAATATTCCAAGTTTAACAAGGATTGTATTGATAAGTCCCTGTGTTGCAAAAAGCGATTTAAAAATCAATGCATATGATACGAGTGATGTTGCACATGGTAAAAATACACATGTACGGAAAAGTCCTTTAAATTTAAGATGCTTGTTGTTAAGTAACTGTGCCAGTAAAATTGCCAGTACAAGCATGATTGGAACTTCGATAATTAAATATAGGAATGTGTTTCCGATAGATCTCTTGAAAACCGCATCCTGAAACATTCTTGTGTAATTGTAGGCAAATGGATTAGCCCACTGCATATTTGCACTTGAACCGGTTTTAAATGATGTAATAACAGCCTGGATAATAGGCCAGAAGCTCATTATGAAAATGAGTATTGTTGCCGGAGCCAGATACATCCAGCCGGCTGCCCTTTGTTTACCGGTTATGCTCATTCCTTTTTTCTTATTTTTCACTGTAAAGGCCTCCTAACTATAAGTCTTTGAGAAAAAACAGGGAGCCATTTAATGGCTCCCTGTACATTTGCCATCAAGCTAACAGATTAAAGTCCCATTGTGAATTTAAGGTCATCCTCTGCTGTCTTTATCTCTGAATCGATATCTGCACCATTCTGAGTAATATTGATAAGTGCTGTAGCAAGCTTCTTACGTGCATCGTAGTGGAAATCGCTCTGCTCGATTATCTTAACATTTGCACCCATCTCAACGATCTTAGCGTAAATTGGCTGGTTGTTGAAATACTCAACACCCTCGTTGTAAACCTCTGACTTGCCTGCAGGTGTATATGTAGTGATAACACCACCATTCTTAAGAGCATTGTCATATGTCTCAGATACACCCTTGTCTGTATAAGATCCGCCACCGAATGTATATGCTAAGAATTTCTTAGCAAGGTCTGCCTGCTTGCAGTTGCTTGTGATGTAAAGTGAAGAACCACCGTTTGATGCATAGCCTTCACCACCCTCAAGTGTTGGAAGAGATGTAATCTCCCACTTTCCACTGTTGTCTGTAACCTTCTCGATTGTAGGAATGATCCAGTTTCCGTTCATAACGCCTGCAACCATGTCTCCCTGAATAACCTGATCTGTGTAATCTGACCAGTTATTTGCAAGGTAAAGAACATTGTTGTCGATCATATCCTTAAGTACCTGCATGATTTCTTTTAATTTAGCATTGTCTACAAATTTTGGCTTGCCATCCTTGAACTGTGACTCACCCTCTGCCTGAAGCATCATGTAGAATAAATCGTTTCCGTCTCCATCCATGCAAAGTAAGTATTTTCCTGTCTTCTCGTATACTTTCTTACCTACCTCGATGAAATCCTTCCAAGAGATACCTGTCATATCATCGATTGTGTATCCTGCCTGCTCAAGAAGATCTGTTCTGTAAGCAAAGATTACTGTTCCGTTATCAACAGGGAATCCAAAGTGCTCTCCGTCGATTGTAGAGAATGATAACTTCTCCTGACTGAAATCATCCCACTTAACATCTGCATCATTTGCTGATACCCATGCATCAGGATAATTTGTATGGTACTGCCGGAAGTAGTGATCCTGGAATAATACGATGTCAGGAAGTGTACTGTAATCCCCAGCTGAGCCTGCTGTTGTAATTGCTGTCTCAATGTCAGATGACCCTGACTGCTCCTCGATATTGAGTACAAAATCAGGATCTACATTTTTCTTGTAATCCTCTGCTGCTGCTTTGAGTGCCGGGATATTGAAGTTTGGATCCCAAGCCCAGGCTGTAAGTGTATGGCCGTCATCTACTGTCTCTACCTTCTTACCTGTCTTTTCTGTGCCATCTCCTGATGAAGATGAGTCTCCACATCCGGCTGCAAGTGAGGCAACCATTGTTGTTACGAGTAATAATGAAACTACTTTCTTTTTCATTTTTCTTCCTCCCTAATAAAAATGATGTTTCTGCAATACTACGTTTACAATTCATTCATAATCATATTATTTTAATTGGGCATTTTGACTACGAATATTTGTCCGTTTCTTGATTACATAGTCATTATAACCATATACGTTGTTTCTGTGTTAACAAATTCCACACAATTATATGCATATTCAAACATAAATGTACAAAAATATGCGAAAAGACATGTTTTCTACCATCCCTTTAGTGCAGATATCCTAAAATTGAGTAGTTTATGCTCATAATTTTCAGGATTTATCTTCCACTGATATGGCGAAGTGTTCAAAAATTTGCGGAAATTACGGTTAAAAGTTGACTGAGTTGTAAATCCACATTTTTGTGCAATAAGCTCCATCGGCTCATTTGTCTTTTTCATAAGCTCGCATGCCTTCTGCACTCTTATCAGATTCAGATACTCCATAGGCGGCATATTGATATATGATTCAAACAGTCTCCTGAAATGAGTCTCACTCATATTGCACAGTGACGAAAGCTCCCCTGCCTTTATTGTTTCACTGTAATGCTTATTCATATAGTCAAGCGCCGTGGCTATCTGTGACATATTAGTGCCCTTTACGACATCATTATCTTCCTCCAGCAGCTCATCATACTTGCGCAGCAATTCAATTACAATTCCCTGCACAAGAAGCTTTATTGTTCTCTGGGAATATTCCTTGTGCTCATTAGTTTCCCTAATGATGGAATTTATATATCCGGCCACAACCGGGCTTTGGTATACATTGGTCATAAATGCTTTTTTTGAGATGGTCGAAACTGCATCATTCTGGAATGCCGCATTGTTTGGAAACATTTCTTCTATCACAGAGCGCAGGTCAATGAAAATATACTCCCAGAAATTTACCACCTCACCATAGCTGACTGTAACATGCGGAAAATTCTCAGGTATAAATGTGATATCGCCGTCATGATACTGGTAAATATCCTCATCCAGATACATATTTCCATCTCCCTCGCGGCAGATGCCGATTTCAAGCAGATTATGGAAATGCAGGTGTAATTCATCATGACCATACACTCTCTTCCATGATTCTCCACACAGCACAAGTGCAGATTCTCCCTGTGGCAGCTCATAAAATCTGAATTCCATCGTGTCTTTTTTTCTTTTCGCCATATATACTCTCCTTTGTAGCGAAATGCAAAATACGCTGCTGCTATTATAGCAGCAGCGTACTAATCACTACTTTAATCAAAATCGAACTTGTCGAATCTCTTGTACATAGCCTTGTACTTCTTGCGGACATCCTCGTTGCCCTGAAGTACCTCTTCCTCTGTACCTCTGAACTGACAGCGGATGCAGCTATAAATACCTGTTTCCTTATTATAGAACATATCAATATCAAGATCCCTCATAAAACATAAAGGACATCTGTAATTTAATTTGCCTTTTCCAAGTTGAGCCATGTTGCAAATACCTCCTTGTCTTTAATCTGTTTCTTGTAACCAAGCTTGAACATTGGAGAGAATGCATATCCTTCCTCAATGTATCCCTCTGCCTTTGCAGATGGTGTGAGTGAAACCTTTGTCTGAATTGCAGGAATTACTGCGCTTACTGCAGTTGCTCCGTCAAGCTTTGCATCACGACACTTGTACTCATAATTGATGCTCTGTGGGTTTTCTCCCTCACATGTAAGTGTGATGCCTGTCATATCCTCAGGATACTCTGTTGTTCCATAGCATGCTGTGATGTACTCATCGAGATAAACCTCTGCATCTGGATCACTCATGCTAAGGATATTACGCTCAATCTTGATGTTTGATGAGCCCTCCTCAAAGTATTCCTTTGTCTGAAGAGTAAGCTTAACATCATAAAACTCAATATCTACAGGATCAAGTGTAAGGATTCTTGTCTTCTTGCCATCAATAACTTCCTCTGAAAAATGGCTGTGTGTAGGACAGAGACACAGGTCAACCTCCTCACCGTTGTGTGAAAGCTTGGCACTTCTTACTGTTCCAGCTCCTGCATAGTGTGTAAAGTATCCTGCTCTGTATTTCTCCTGAATAAGGAATGGATAAGATGCATCCTGTACATGCTTTGTTCCGATTCCTACAGGCCACTCAAGTTTTGCAACGTATGGACGAAGGTCTACGATTGCTCCACCCTGATCCATGTTTACGCATGCTCTCATGTATGGGTCACAGTACCAGAAGAGCTGCTTGTCTGAGCCGTAAAGGATATCTCTCCATGGTGCACACTCAGGCTCATTGTAGTTACCTGCGTTGACACCTTTCTTCTCTCTGAAGTAATCAGCGAACTCTGACATTGTCATGTCGATGAGCTTACCCTCTTTCTTTAACTTGCCATAGTAATTACAGCCATCTGTGTATGACTTTAAGAGAAGCTCATATGGCTGCTCCCAGCGTCCCATCTTGTTCATCCAGCCAGGTCCTACGAACATCATGTTGTATGAATATCCGTTATTGTATTTTGCAAGGTCTCTGTACTGGTCGATGAGGTTGTAAAGATATGGATACTCCCATGTCTTTGTATCATAAATCATTCCACGAAGCACATTCTGTGGATGTGTTCCGAAGTTTGAGCCGTTTCCGTCATAGCATGCAATAAGGTCACGTGAGAGATGTGGAATTGCTACGATTCCGCTATCCTCTTCCTTATTTGCTGCTGGCGCATGTGTGTTCTGCTTTGATGGAATCCATGGTGCCCATGGGCCTCCGTCAAAGAGTGTGTACCATGAGTTGTTACATGTGTGGTATGCCTTAGGGCCCTCCTCCCAGCATGTTGCAACTGCACATTTTACCATTGGGTATTTTTCTTTTATGTAGTTTGTAAGGTCTGCATCCATATAGTAAGAGCCTGTTGACTCAGGATAGAAACCGAATCTGTCATGGAATTTCTCGAAAACATCATTTACGATAGCTTTCTTGTCCTCCATTGAGAACATCCAGATACAGAAATCCTTTGTCTTATACTTCTCTCTAAACTCCTCACATGGAAGTCCAAGGAGTGAAAGTGCTATCTCATCACCGTATTTCTCGTGATCCTGCTTTGCAAGCTCTACTGCCTCATCATTAAAAAGTGAAGCATATGTCATCTGGATTGTTGTTTTGAGTCCCGCCTCATGTGCAAGTCTCTGCTGTGTCTTGAAGATGTCGAGTGACTCTGTGATAAGCTTCTTATCTCCAATATCCTCTTCTTTTCCCTGTCCTGTCACTGTTGCTGAGTACTCAGGCACCATCTCAGGGCGGTGAATGATGTTAACAATAAATTTGTCCATCCGTTGTTTCCTCCATTTGCTTGTAATTTAATTTATTTCTTAGGTGCGTTTTTTTCGCGCAACCGTTTGTTCTGAACTTAGTATATTACAGCATTGCGATTATGTCAATGTGCAATTTCGACATTTTTTAACTTTTGTTTTCAAGCATTTTTCACAAACAAGGGATTGGGTGCGCGTTTTTTACGCGCAACTTTTGCGCATCAATCGTAGGTCGGTACGTAAGCCGGGGACTGTTGGGGACACGCACTTTCGCCCTCGCTACGCTTCGCGACTAAGATTCTGTACGAAATTATGCTCTTAGGTTTTCTATGCACGACGAAACCGTCGAAACTTATACAAATGTATATGCTAGATGGTTTGCTATAATCTCACAGTTTATAGTTACTGCTTCATTGTGTACGCTTTGGCGGTTACAAATGACACGCTACTCACAAGTTCTAGTACACTCCACAGTAGTTAATTCTCAACTAAGCCATCAATACATGTCTATAAGTCCATTTTTATGAGGCTTTACGGCTGGGTTTTTGGAGCTGTTTTTGGGATTTTTGCAGTTTCAGCTACTTTTTGCCAGGTCTTTTCCGGCTTTCTGGCTGGGTTTGGGTGCTGTTTTGGTGATTTCTGCAGTTTCAACTACTTTTTCTCGGGTTTTTTCCGGCTTTTGGGCTGGGTTTGGGGTGCTGTTTTGGTGATTTCTGCAGTTTCAGCTACTTTTTGCCGGGTCTTATCCGGCTTTTGGGCTGGGTTTGGGGTGCTGTTTTGGTGATTTCTGCAGTTTCAGCTACTTTTTGTGAGGCTTCTGGCATAATGGTGGAAGCCCAACACCATAAATTAACAACAACATATTGAAAAAAGCCACTTGTGTCCTTTAATATCAAGAACACAGTTATAAGAAATGGTAATCTTTATGAACCAGGTCCTCCTGCGTACACATATGTAAATCTTCCTCTCCCCTGCGTCCATGCAGGTGCGTTTCTACGCTTCATGAGCATAATTTCGTACAGAATCTTAGTTGCTAAGCGTAGCGATAGCTAAAGTGCGTGTGCCACACAGACCCCGGCTTACGTACCTTACGTTGTGGCAGAAATTTAAATAAATGTTTTTAATCTTGCGCTTATTATGTTATCATGTAACTGAGATATAATTAATGATTCATTAATGATTCATTATAAATAGAAAGAGGTGTTTATATGTGTAGTATTGCAATAAAAATACCAGATGAAGTATTATACGATACCAAAATGACCAAAGATGAAGCTAATGCTTTTGCCAAGAAAGCTACTGCTCTAATGCTTTATTTAAAAAACCATATTTCTATTGGATATTGTGCACAGATAGCCGGAATGAGTGAGGAAGATTTCATCAAATATCTAAGCAATAATAATATATCTATCTTCAGTTTTGATGATGAAGCAGAATTTATAGAGGAGATGAATAATGCGTAGGGTAATTGTCAATTCAACACCATTAATTGCATTGTGCAATGCAGACTTACTTAACATTTTATTTCTTCTGTAAAAAATGCAATAACCAAAATTCAATCAAACGGATTCTATATAAATGAAAATATCATTAAACTAGCATTAAAACAGGCAGGTGAATTATGATTAAAATAGCATTCTTTGATGTGGATGGCACCCTGCTTCGGCTGGGACATAAAGAATTATCCGCAAACACTGCTGCTGCACTTAGGCAGCTCCACCAAAATGGCATCATCCTTTGTATGGCTACCGGAAGATGCTACACAGGTGTGCCTCATTTTGATGGAATTGATTTTGATGTCCTGCTCACCTTTAACGGCTCATTCGTCACCAAAGGCAATGATATCATCTTCAAAAATCCTATTAATGAGCACGACAAATATCAGATAATTTCCAATCTAAAGCATATGAACCGCGCCATTGCAATCAGCAACGAGCATATGATTGTCACAAACGGTACCGACCCTGATTTAGAGCAGTACTTTGCCTTCGGCAGCGAAAAGCTTAAAATCGCTGACAATTTTGACGAGATAAGCAGGACTGATATATATCAGATTATGTGCTCCTGCCAAAAAGATGAGCACTCACAGATTCTATCCGGCGCGCCCCACTCACAGATAACTGCATGGTGGGATAAGGCCGCTGATATTATTCCGCTTAACAGTGGCAAAGGCAATGCTGTTGCTGCAGTGCTTAGGCATTATGGCTTCTCAAAGGATGAAGCAATTGCTTTCGGTGACGGACATAACGATATTGAAATGCTTGAGGCCGTAGGCATGGGTGTTGCCATGGGCAATGCAAAGGACGAAGTCAAGGCTAAGGCTGATTTTGTTTGCAAATCGGTTGAGGATGACGGAATATATCATTACTGTGTTGAAAACAAACTGATTTTTTAGAGAGATATACTTATGAACATAGACAACAATTTACGACACCTACTCGAAAACGAAACAAAAATACATCTCGCGGAAATCCGCTTTCTCTACCAGAAGCTCGACAGACAGCTTGGGCTTAACGGTGCAAGGGTTCCTATCACCTTTGGCTTTGATAATGACAGGCTCGGTGCATACACTCCGGGCTTTGGGCAGGATGAAGAAGAATTTCATTTTTCGCTGCTTTTCATCGGCTACTGTGTGGCAAAGCCATTGTCAAAGGATGACAGGATAGATTTATATAAGCATGAATATGCCCACTATATGCAGTACAATATGGACATCCCGGACAAATACAACTGGCAGCCCGGCATCCACGGAAGTGCGTGGAAATACTGCTGCTCACTTATCGGAGCAGCTCCCACTCCTTACTACAAAGCCGGTGAAGGACTTATTAAGCACGATTATGATAAGGTTCTCAAAAAGAAAATTACTGACAAGAGTATTCCTATCCGCGACACATATTCACGCGAGCAGGAATACCGCAAAAAGAAAAACAGTACTGTAAAATTTAATATCAATGACGATGTCAATCATCCAAAGTTCGGCAAGGGCACCATTGAACATATCGAGCAGCTCGAAGGCTCAGTTCGGCTGCATGTCAGATTCGGTGAAGATCTTAAGAAAATTGATCAGAAATGGCTGCTTCAGGCAAACTTGAAGAAAGCAGGTGCATCAAGGCACATATAGCGTTATGCTATATATGTCGATGCACCTGCTTTTCAAATACATGTGTAGTTAATTATTATCGCTTATTGTTCCTTCATCTGAACAAGTAATTTTAAATGTTCCATCTTGATATTGAGCAGGATTTTTTGAATTATAAAAATAATATTTAACTTGTGCTTTTGCCGTTCCTATGGATGCATAGTCTTTCGTATAATTCTTCTCCCATGTACTAACCTTTGCTCTTGAATCAAGTGAATGTGATGCTGACATACTAGTACATTTAACATAACTGAACATTCCCTTAGTGTACCATTTAAAACTAGCTGTTATTGATACACTTCCCCATCCTGAAATTGTTCTAGTTCTTGTAGCGGTGTCTGATCCATTCCTTGATGCTGGTGCAATAGCACTTATATCTAATGTATCAGTAATAATTGTTCCATCAGGTTGTTGATATACTGTTTTTGTTATTAACCGATCATTTTTTATATAATTTTCTGTCGATATAATATTATAATTTGATAAATTTTCATTATTTTCAATAGAATATTTTACATATCTTACATTTGTTTCATCATCCTTTGCAAATGTTACAATATTCTCATTTAAAATTATCCCTAAAACCAGGAATATCATAATTATCATTCTGTTTTTTTCATTTATAGTATCCTCCGCTATCTACTTGTAGTTTCTACATTACATTATTTCAAGTTCGTGAAAAATCCTTACTCTCATTCCAGGAAGCTATGTTTTCTTTTAAATATAATTCCCCCTTTTCTACTATTTTATAATATTTTCTCTGTGGTCCCAATGATTTTTCACTGTAATATACTTCCGTCAACCCTCCTTTATTCAGTCTTCTTAGAATGGCATAAATAGTGCTTTCATCTGTATCCGGGAAAAGTCCCTGCAATATTTTAATTATATCGTATCCATATCTGTCTTCTTGTTTTAAAAGCTGTAAAATACATATATTTAAGATTCCTCTTTTTAGCTGTGAATCCATTATGATTTCCTCTCAAATTTTAATTTTAACAATAATATTGCCCCCAAAATCAATGTCTGAATATATAATAAACTACTATATGCTATTATTTTTTCAAGCCCAAGCGTTCTTTCTATATAAAACATATGTAACTGATTTATAAAATACATTAAGCAGGTAATAATACCAAGTATATGAAATATCGTTATAAAACCCAATTCCCTGTTTATTATATATTTCTTTAAGATGATGTAAATAATAATACAACTCAGAATAATTATAGCTATTGTAACTAATACCACATAATAACTCCCTAAGCCTGCCTCATTCTTTTTCATTACCAGAAATACTTCTATTAATAAAATAAAAAAGAATAATCCGATTAATAACAGATGGTTTTTAAATTGCATACCACATGTTAATTTTGATTTTTTAAGAATAAACAAACCTGCAACAAATACTAGAATATTAGCTATCAGAGCAACCGGATAAAAATTCCAGCCGTTTTTATCAAAGTATCTTAACAAACTAACGCATAGCACATAATATATAACCAGCGTGGCAATTGTCTGTAATAAAATACTACTCTTCAAAGGGAACGTATGCTCTTTTCCTTCTTTTGAATCTTTGTATAGATTTCTTGCTATATCAAACGGTTTTCCTAAGCCGGAACATATTTCGTGCTCGCTTTTTCCAGCCATTTCTTCATTTTCAAACCATTCTTCATAGTCTTTAATTACACTATCACAATCATCGTCCCCAAAATAAAATGATAAGCCAATATAAAGTTTCTCCAAAAATTTCTTTTTTGAATTTTGCTTTTGCATTATAACACCCTCTCTACTGATTAACAATCTACTGTTTATTAGTCACTAGTTAAGTATAATATATTTCATATCTTGCATTTTGTCAATATAAAAATCATGGGACTGCAATATACCGCAGCCCCATGATTCTAATTATGTCTTATATTATTAGTTTATAACTATTCGATTCACCTTCAAGAACAAGAAAATCTACAGTTCAATTGCAATCGTATATGACTTCTCAAATTTCTCACCCTGTGCCAGCGAATTACCATACTCCCTGTCCTTTAATTCTCCGACAAAGCCTGCTCTGTCGCATCGGCCGTACCACGGCTCAATACAGATAAACGGTGCTCCCATTCCTGCCGGTGACCACAGACCAAATAAAGGCGCATCAAATGACACCGTAAGGTATGGCTTCTTATCCGGTGTACACAGGCTCACCTTTGAAGCCTGTCTGTTTTCTATTATGAGCGCATCCTTATCAAACATATGCTCATCTATCTGACAGTATCCATCCGCATCCACCTTAAGTAGATTGTCATCCTTGTCTAAAAGTCCTCCGTCACAGATAAGTCCGTAGGTGATTGCTTTGTCTGTGTCAAGCTTCAGATAATAGTCTGACTGCTTTCCCTGCTCTGCGACCGGACACATAAATGCCGGATGACCACCTATTGAGAAAAGTAAATCCTTTTTCGCAGGATTAGTCACCCTCCAGGTCACTTTTATCTCACTGTCTGAGAGCTTATAGCCGATTTCGAGCACAAACTCAAACGGATATTTTGCAAGAGTCTCATCATTTGATTTAAGTGAAAACCATGCCTCATCCTTTGTCTGTGACACAAGCTCAAACTCCATATCCCTTGCAAAGCCGTGCTGTCCCATCGGATAATCTGTCCCATCAACGGTAAACTTCTTGTCCTTTAAGCTGCCGACAAACGGGAAAAGCACCGGTGCGCTTCTCTTCCAGTATTTCTCATCGGCATCCCACAGATACTGTGTACCTGTTTCCTTGCCGGTGATGCTTTTAAGCTCTGCTCCGAAGCTGTTTATCGTGAGCTCAAGTGATTCATTTTCCAGTTTAATCTCCATCACATATCTCCTTTTATATTTTTTGTAGTCAGTTTTTTTACATCACAAGCAGTCCAATTACTCTTACAATAAATGCTGCCACCCATGCAATCGCACACTGCAAAAGCACCACGCTGACTGCCCACTTTGCACCCAGCTCTCTCTTTATGGATGCTATAGCAGCCACGCAAGGGCTGTAGAGCAGCGAGAACACCAGAAGAGATGCAGCTGAAAGTGTTGTGAGTGCTGTCGTAACAGTTCCGCCAAACAGTATCTCAAGTGTTGATACCACGCTCTCCTTTGCCATGAGTCCGCTGATAAGTGATGTGCATATACGCCAGTCTCCGAGTCCCAGAGGCTTAAAGACAGGCACGATAATACTTGAAATAGTGGCAAGCATGCTGTCCTTTGAGTCTGTTACCATGTTAAAGTGTATGTCAAAGCTCTGTAAGAACCATATAAGCATTGTGGCAATAAGTATTACTGTAAATGCCTTCTGCAAAAAGTCCTTTGCCTTTTCCCAGAGGAGCTGGCACACATTCTTGGCGCCCGGCATCCTGTAGTTTGGCAGTTCCATGACAAATGGCACTGCGTCACCCCTGAACAAAGTCTTTCTGTAGATAAATGCGAAAAGTATTCCGACAATTATTCCAAGGAAGTACAGTCCTCCCATGACAAGTCCGCCATGCTTCGGGAAAAATGCACTAACAAAGAATGCATAAATTGGCAATTTTGCCGAACAGCTCATAAACGGTGTGAGGAGTATAGTCATTCGACGGTCTCTCTCACTTGGCAGTGTACGTGTCGCCATGACAGCTGGCACCGTACAGCCGAAGCCTATTAGCATTGGTACTATGCTTCGCCCTGAAAGTCCTATCTTACGAAGGAGCTTGTCCATGAAGAATGCAACCCTCGCTATGTATCCGCTGTCCTCCATGAGGGATAAGAAAAAGAACAGTGTCACGATAATCGGCAAGAAGCTTAATACACTTCCGACACCCTGAAAGATGCCGTCTATTACCAGTCCGTGCAGCACATCATTCACACCTGCCGCTGTGAGTGCCTTATCCGTAAGCGCGGTCAATGCTCCTATGCCCTGCTCCAAAAGCCACTGAAGGCCTGCTCCGATTACGTTGAAGGTGAGATAAAATACCGCAAGCATTATCACTATAAAGCAAGGTATTGCCGTGTATTTGCCTGTAAGAACACGGTCGATACGCTCACTTCTGATACGCTCCCTGCTCTCCTTCGGCTTTACCACGGTGCTCTCGCATATTTTCTCAATAAATGTAAAGCGCATATCCGCAATTGCAGCGCTTCTGTCAAGGCCTCGCTCCTTTTCCATCTGGACAATCAGATGCTCTATTGCCTCTTTCTCATTCTCATCAAGATGAAGCTGCTCTAATATAAGTGCATCTCCCTCGATAATTTTGGTAGCAGCAAAGCGAATCGGAACTCCGGCGAGCTTTGCATGATCCTCAATCAGGTGGCTGACCGCGTGTATACATCTGTGCACAGCACCGCCAAAATCATTCTCATCACAGAAATCCTGTCTGCCCGGGCGCTCCTGATACTTTGCAATGTGTATCGCGTGGCGCACCAGCTCATCAACACCCTGATTCTTTGCCGCTGAAATCGGTACAACAGGCACTCCTAAAAGTCCCTCGATTTTATTTACATCGATGGAGCCTGAGTTTGCCGTCACCTCATCCATCATATTGAGTGCGATAACCATCGGTATATCCATCTCAAGAAGCTGCATAGTAAGGTACAGGTTTCTCTCAATATTTGTCGCATCTACTATATTGATTATGCCTTTGGCTTGTTATCAAGCACAAAAAGTTTCTAGATACAATCTCCTCATTCGTATATGGGCTCATTGAGTAAATGCCCGGTAAATCTGTGATTGATGTGTCCGGATGTCCTTTGATTGCGCCATCCTTTCTGTCCACCGTCACTCCCGGGAAATTGCCCACATGCTGGTTTGAGCCTGTAAGCTGATTGAAAAGTGTTGTCTTGCCACAGTTCTGATTTCCCACAAGTGCGTATGTGAGCTTCTCACCCTCCGGAAGAGGATTACCACTGCCCTTCACATGGTATTTGCCCTCCTCACCAAGTCCGGGATGGGCTGTGTTGCTTATCTTTTTAGGACCCTCATGCTTTCTTGAACGGCTGTCAATTAATTCTACCTCAATCTGTGCTGCATCATCAAGCCTTAACGTGAGCTCATAGCCATGCACCTGAAGCTCCATCGGGTCTCCCATCGGTGCAAATTTGATAACTGTTACTTCGGCCTTTGGGATTACTCCCATATCCAGGAAATGCTGGCGCAGCGCGCCCTCACCGCCTACTGTAAGTATTCTGGCACTCTGTCCTATGCCAAGTTCTTTTAGTGTCATTTTATCGCTTCCTAGTGTATTTATTGATAATTTTTCTCAACTTATCACAGATATCTTACCACAAAGCGTGTGCCACTGCATTCATTTTTTTCATTTAATGTATCTTTTAATATATCTTTTTTACAATCCTCCACCATGATATATCCATTGTCATGACGCACAATCGCTTCCGCCAGCGAAAGTCCTATTCCGATACTGTCTGCCGGTTGTCCGCTGCCGCTGTAAAAACGCGTGAAAATATGCTTTTTGTCCTCATCACTTATGGTCTCTCCATCGTTTTGCACTGTTATCTCTGCATACATCTCATACCTGTAAAAGCCTATCTTTACCTCACTCTCTGCATGCTCCACTGCATTTTTTACTATGTTTGTAATGGCCTCACACTGCCAGTATGCATCAGCATGTATACAGGCATCCTTATCAGAGCCTTCATCTATGGACAGCCTTATGTCTCTCAAATCGCAAAGTGCCATAACATTGTCAGCTGCCTCAGCCACAATTTCAGACAGCAGCGTATCCTTCTCATCAAACTCCACAACATCCGCTTCAAGCCTTGAAAGCTTTAAGATAGCCTGCACCATATGCGATATATTGTCCACATCGCGCTTTGCTCTGCGCATTATCCTGTTTCTGTTTTCAGATGCCATATCAGGATTTCCTTCCAGATTTTCCAGATTTATCGAAAGTGATGTGAGCGGTGTCTTAAGCTGATGCGATATGTCAGAAAGCGCATCCTTTAGCAAAAGCTTGTCTGCCTTTGCATTTTCCGCAGACTCCCTCAAATAGATTGCTGTCTTGTAAAGCTCTCCCTTTAGTATAGAAATCTCTCCCTCTGTGCTATCTGCCATAAAAAGTCTGTAGTCTCCCTGATTTATGCGGCGCAGATAATCCGCAGCCTGTCTGACCTGTCTTTTAAAGCTAAATCTTATAAGCACAATGTAAAGGCAAAAGCCCCCTGCAAAAAGCACAACAAGAAATATGTCTAGCCAAAGCGCTCCTTTAAGCGCTTTTTCATTTGACAAAACCGCGGAATCCTTTTCCATATCAATGCCGTATTTTTTAAGAGCGTCTCTGCGCTTTTTAAATTTGTATAATCACTATCGAAGCTGCTGTCATTTAGAATCGCGGCTATGCTGCCATCTGATACATCGGGATATTTTTCATGAATAAGCGCACATAGCTTAGCCACTGTGACGTTATAGTTTTTTGTATACGCCCTGTACTGAAAAAAGACGGTAAAAGCCATAACCGTCACACATATACATGTATATATTATTGCAAAATACACAAAATGTTTTCTGTTCTCTGAATTATATTTCTTCTTTCTCATGCTTTCCCCCGGGAACTGTCTCTGTCGACCGATACTGTTTAAAGAGCTTCATCTGAATCAACACGATACCCGATTCCCTTCACAGTCTTTATCACATTCTCACCAAGCTTTGCCCTGATGCGCTTCATATAGACAGTCACTGTATGGTCGTAGACATCGTTGCCTGTCGCCTCCCAGATACAGTCAAGCACGGCATTTCTGGACACAGCCTTGTCGTGATTTGTAAAAAGCAGATCAAGTATGCGGTTTTCAAGACTTGAAAGAGCAATCAACTGTCCATCCCTTCTTGCTTCCTTTTTGTCCATGTCATAGCTTATGCTTCCTGCATGTATGACAGATGAACTGTCATCACTTTTCCTACGTAAAAATACGCGGTTTACCCTCGCCACAAGCTCTCTTACTGAAAAAGGCTTTGTGATGTAATCCTCCGCTCCAAGCTCAAGTCCCTTTACTATATCATTTTCCTCATCCCTTGCGGTAAGAAAAATCACCGGTGTTTTTTCTTTTTCCAGCCTTTCGCTGTAAAAATCAAAGCCGTTCCCATCCGGAAGCGACACATCAAGCAGCACAAGGCCGGGGTGCTCACTCAAAAGTGCCCCAGCCTCCTTTAAATTGCTTGCTGTCAAAAGCTCATATTCAGGTTCTGTAAAGGTATCACACAGTCCCTCTGTTATTCCTTTATTGTCCTCTATGAGAAGTATTTTTTTCATATCAGCTCCCGCATTTCCTACAGATTTTCATTTTTGATTGTCTCAATAATGTTATTGTGTCTAAGCTTCGTCATTGATAGTTTCATGATAGCATAAATCAGCATTATTACAACCACTATACACAATATAATTGCTTTATACGGCGGTTCATAAATGATTGCATCATCCATCCTGTTCATCATAACACATAAGAGATAGCTTATTAAAATACCAAGCGGTACTCCTATTACAAGCGCCTTCACAGATATAAACACACTCTCGAGTCTGACCATTCCCACAAACTGCTTATCTGTCATTCCAATGCTTCTTAATGTGGCAAACTCGCGGCTTCTAAGCTCCATTCCGGTACTTAAGGTATTGATGATATTTGTGATTCCTATTAAGGCAATGACTACAATAAGTCCGTATGCAAATACTCCAAGCAGTGTAAAGAGTGACTTTTCATCGCGCATCTCCTTATCCAGATTGCTGACATAAAAACTAATCTGCGAATACTCAGGATTTTCCTCCGTCTCCTTTTCGAATGTATCCTGATATTCATCTGCATTTTCTGCAACCACATATGCTGAATATGACGCATATCCCGGTTTAATCTCATTACCGTTCTTACCGTCACCCCATAGGCTTTCAAAGCCCTTTTGGTTCATAAACAAAAGCGTGTTGCTGTAGCCATTATAACCTATTGGTACCTTGTCTGTGACACCTGCAATAGTTACATCCACAGTCTTTCTGACTCCGTTATTTATTGTTTCCTCGTCAACGTATCCACTGTTATCCTCTGTGCTGCTTTCAGTACCACCTTCCACTGCATTATTATCATCTGTGCTGCTTTCAGTATCGCCTTCTGCTGCATTATCATCAGAAGAAGCATCATCATCATACACATTGTAGCCACACTCGATTGTATCTCCTGCTTTATATTTGTACAGCTCCATCTCCTTTTTGACGTATTTAGAGCTGTTCTCATTATACACATCAAATGTGCCTTTATTCACAAGAATTGCTCCTGCAGCTGCATTTTTTTATGCCTGCGTCAGAGACGCATACTTATCATACGATTTGTCATCCAAAACTGTGATTAAAAACATTTGCGAGACATCCTCACCGTCATCATAAAGCTGCCTGCAATACTCTCCATACTCCTTTGTATACTCCGGCTTACTGACATCGAAATCATAGCCTGCTCCAACCAGATAATCCTCAGCGCCTTCAATGCCACTCAAAAGCTTAGAGAACTTTTCAATATCAATGTCTTTTTACATGACATATTTATTCCAATATTGTAATCTGCTGATGCATATGACATCCCAACAACGCTAAAGGCCATAGACATAAAGTATGATATCACAATAAAGGTTACTGAGCAGATGACAATGGATGTCACTGTGGTTCTGTACTTTTTATTGTTCCTCTTTATATTCTTATATGAGATAACACCTCCGATACCCCAGATTCTGCCTATAATCGCCGGTGTCTTAAGCTTTGCTGACTTTATTTTAATCTCCTTTGTGTTTCTTATTGCTTCAAGCGGTGTGACCTTTGCAGCCCTTCTTGCACTGCCTGTTGCTGAGAAATAAATGGTTGCTATACTCAGTATCACAGCAAGAATAAGTGCAGGCAGTGATGTGTGAAAGCTCAAAGCAACGTTAAGCCAGCCTGCTGACAGCGCATTTACTACCTTGACAAGTATAAGCGATGCCAAAATACCACTCATGGTACCTACAGGAATACCAACCACTCCAAGCATTGCTGCCTCTGTCTTAACGCTGCTTTTTATCTGTCGCCTCGTAGCACCCACGCTTGCAAGCATGCCATACTGCCTGATTTTTTCAGTGATTGATATGTTGAAGCTGTTTTTGATACAGTACACTGATGTCAGTATGATTATCAAAGCCACAACAGCAGCCACTGTAAACAGTGCTTTAAATGAACCGTCAATCGGGAAAACGCACTCATAGTTTATAAGGTATCCATTCATATATATATCATATTTTGCATTTTCCATCTCTTTAAGGAACCTGTCACTTTCCTCAGAAGACATTTCAACAGATGAATTATTTGCTTTCTCAAACAGCTTTTCATCCACACCAATTATATCTGCAGTCACAGCATCCTTGTTTCTTAAAGCCTTTTGAGTGTATCTGCTGTACACTGTGAGTGTAGTGTCAGCTTCGCTTGCCTCACTCTTTGTGCCGTTATCAATTGCTGCCAGTTCATCAGAGTATGTGACAAATGTATATCCGGCGGCACTATAGTCCTCCATTCCATAGCCCGGTCTTTCCATGATGCCTACCACCTTGTAGTGCTTTGTCACAGTATCGGTAAGTGTCTCTGCCTCATGCTCATATGCGCAGTTTTCCGATATGACACCTTCGGTGTTTGAATCATATCGCTTTCCGACATCCAGTGTTATCTCATCTCCCACCTTTATGTCGATTCGTCCGTTTGTCTTTAAGTGCCTTGGAATGACTATCTCATCCTCATTTTTTGCCATGCGGCCCTCTATCAGTTTAAAGCAGCCTCTCTCAAAGCCGGCCTCATCTGTTGCCATGACATATGCATACGGCTTATCCTCATTCTTGCAGCCGTCTAGCTTTGCAAAGCCCATTCCCATTGTCTCAAATGTGCTTTCAATATTTCTGTTGTTTTTAAACTCCGAAAGCTCAGACATTTTCACATTCGAAAATTTCACATGAAAGTCGCCGTCCTTTTGCTTCTGGTATTCAATCATACTGTACTGAAAGCTTGACACAAGTGTGACAAGCGCCGACAAAAGCGCTGTTGCAAGAATTATTCCGACTATCGTGACAATAGTTCTTTTCCTGTTGAGCTTTAAGTTTTTTAATGTGAGTGTCTTCATCAAATTCATCTGATTTTACCATCCTCTATCATTATTGTGCGGTCAGCCGCTTTTGCAAGCTCCATATTGTGTGTAATCATAATGATTGTCTGGTTGAGCTCACGGTTTGAGGTCTTTAAGAGATGCATAATCTCGTTGCTTGCCTTGGTATCCAGGTTTCCGGTCGGCTCATCCGCTAGCACTATAGACGGTCTCGTAATCAGGGCTCTTCCTATAGATGTGCGCTGCTGCTGTCCTCCTGATAGCTCATTTGGCAAATGAGTACGTCTCTCTGTAAGTCCAAGGCGCAAGCATGTCATCCATCTGTGCTTTTTCCACCTTTCTCCCATCAAGCTCCATCGGAATTGCCATGTTTTCTTCCACATTTAATATAGGTATCAGATTATAAAACTGATAAATGATGCCTACCTGTCTTCTTCTGAATATGGCAAGCTCATCATCATTCATTGCAAAAATATCAGTGCCGTTTATATACACCTTTCCGCTTGTTGGCCTGTCAACACCTCCGAGCAGATGAAGCAGTGTGGATTTTCCGGAGCCGCTCGCCCCTACAATTGCCACAAACTCTCCCTTTTCCACGCTCAATGACACATCGTCCAAAGCCTTGACCTGATTTTCTCCGGCTCCGTATATTTTTGATAAGTGTTCTACTCTAAGCAGTTCCATTTAATTCTCCTTTTCTTCTCTATGCATTTTTGAGTTCTGTGCGGTCTGTCCTTTAAAGTGCAGCCGCCCCGCGATACAAGTGTATAATACATTATGTAAAGTTACAGGTAGGTTACTTTTAAAAAATATTACAGCATAATATAAAAACTCCGGTCAGAACAAAAAGTTTTCTGTGCCGGAGCTTATATGTTATATGTTTTATATCATATGTTTTATAATTATCTATGCCAATAATTATTTCTGCTTATATGAAGACAAAAAGTCTGCAAGCTTACCTGTGGCATCCTTTAATATCTCTGTTCGAGGCAGATATACCACTCTGAAATGATCAGGCTTATCCCAGTTGAAGCCGCCGCCGTGGATGATGAGTATCTTCTTCTCACGAAGCAGATCGAGTGCAAACTGTTCATCGTTTGTGATGTTGAACCTTGCAGTATCAATCTTTGGGAATATGTAAAATGCTGCCTTTGGCTTTACTGCCGAAATTCCCGGTATATCGTTTAATGCCTTGTAGACATACTCTCTCTGCTCATAGATTCGTCCGCCCGGCACAATATACTCGCCTACACTCTGATATCCGCCTAAAGCTGTCTGCACTATCGACTGCGCCGGAACATTCGAGCAAAGACGCATGTTTGAGAGCATGTTGAGTCCCTCGATATAGTCCTTTCCGAGCGCCTTGTTGCCGCTTAAAACCATCCATCCGATACGATAACCTGCTATCATATGTGACTTCGAAAGTCCGCTGAAGGTCACACAGAAGAGGTCAGGTGCAAGCGATGCAATAGACACATGCTCATAGTCATCCATCACAAGCCTGTCATATATCTCGTCCGAAAAAATCATGAGCTCGTGCTCTCTTGCCACATCAACTATCTGCTGCAGCACCTCCCTCGGATAGAGCGCTCCCGTAGGGTTGTTAGGGTTTATTATTACGATGGCCTTGGTCTTGTCTGTAATCTTCTTTTTGATATCCTCTATGTCCGGATACCACTCTGACTGCTCATCACAGATATAGTGCACTGCCGTGCCTCCTGCAAGTGTAACGCAGGCTGTCCAAAGCGGATAGTCCGGTGCCGGCACAAGCACCTCATCACCATTGTCAAGAAGCGCCGACATGCTTAGGTTTATAAGCTCGCTGACTCCGTTTCCGGTATAGATATCCTCAACCGTCACATTAGGAAGCTTTTTGAGCTGTGCATATTGCATGATTGCCTTTCTTGCAGAAAAAAGTCCCTTGGAGTTGGAATACCCCTCACAGTCCGTGAGCTGGCGAGACATATCATATATCACCTCATCAGGTGTCCTGAAGCCAAACGGCGCAGGATTTCCTATATTGAGCTTCAACACATTTGTGCCGTTTTCCTCCATGCGGGCCGCCTCATCCACCACCGGTCCTCTAACATCATAAAGCACATTATCTAATTTTCTGGATTTTCCAAATTCTCTCATCCTGACAATCTCCTTTTATTTTCGTAACAATTCCTGTAACCGTAATCATATCCTGCTAGCCTAAAAGCTCAAAAACAGCCTCAGCGTCAAATACCACCTGCTTTACCTTATCAACCTCTATCTGATAAAGTGCATTTGCTGCCAGATGCTCTGCAGCCTGCTCGAGATCTCTTATGCCCGATGTGTTCTCGTGAAGCTTAATCACTGCATCAAGTCCGTCCTCTGTGAGAACGCACTCCTCCTCCTTCATTCCCATTCGCTCAAATACCTTGCGCAGGGCAAATCTCTGGAAGATGACCTTCTTCTCTTCATCGGTATAGTCCGGAATATCAATCACTGCAAAACGTGACATAAGCGGTGCAGAAATCTGAGATTTATCATTGGCTGTGGCAATCGGATATACTCCGACGGTCGGCACCATACACTCCATATAGTTGTCTGTAAAGCCCAGATTGTCAAGCAGTGTCAAAAGTACATCTGCAGGATTTCCGTTGCCGTTTTTGCTTGAGGCCTTGTCGAGCTCATTGATGATAAATACAAGATTTGACTCTCCTGCCTGTGAAAATGCCTCCATAATGATTCCCGGCTTTGCGTTTGAATAGATTCTTGAGCTTCCTGTGAGCTGCTCTGCATCATTTATGGAGCTCATATCGAGTGTGGTCCATGGAAGCTTGAGTATACGTGCAACAGCATATGCAATCTGTGACTTTCCGGTTCCTGCCGGTCCACAGAGCAGCAGTCCGTAGGCAGGAAGTGTATGAGTCCTGTTTATCTGGATAATGGTCTCAATGATTCTCTGCTTCACGCTCTCCATGCCATAGAGCTCCTCATCGAGTATGCGCCTTGCCTCCACAGGGTCAATTGCCTCAAAGTAATTTCCCTTCCACTGGATATTCATCATGATGGAAAGTGCTCTCTGCGCATGGCGTCTCTCCTCAGGTGATACCTCGCTTGAACGCGCAACTGCCAGATTTCTTCTGGCCCACAGCAGTATATTGTCAGGCAGTGTACGGCCTGCACATGTCATGAAATCTGTGATGCTCTGTATACTGGTGAGCTTCATGCTGTCGCCCTCTTCCTCGTAATCATCGAGGTCAGGTTCATCCTCAGGCATGGTGCTGGCAAAGAGCCTTTCCATCATATACTGCAGGAATCCATCCTCTGCAGACAGCTTTGTGCCTCTGCCGAGAGACACCTCCCTCACCCTGTATACTGCGTATCCGTCAGGTGTATTGGCTCCTGAAAGCTGTACCTTTATGTGATTTTCGCCAAGCCACTTAAAAAGGCTAACGAAGCGGGAATCAATGCGCAGGATATCTGCACTGGTCACCCCATCACCATCCTCAAATTCAAAGGATGTACGCTTTATCGGATTTGTAAACATACCGAGCGCATGATGCGCCCACTCCTTTTGCTTATTGTCTATCACAACAATCGGTTTATCGGCCGATGCCTTTGTCTCTGTCGAATGAAATGTCTCATATGTACACTCCGGATGCTCGTTTGCTACCGGTGTATCGCTAAAATCAAATACTGGCATTTTTATTCCTCTCTTTTCGTAATTGTATTCTTTATCATACCCTGTCAAAGGCTATGTCCTGTACCACCTCGCCCGCGATGATAAGTCCTGCCACTGATGGTACAAATGCAAGGCTTCCTGGAATATCCCTGCGCTCTGTGCACTTGTGTTCGGCACCCGGCGGGCAGATGCAGTTGCTTCTGCAGCTTATAGACATATCCTCTATCGGTCTTGTAGGCTTCTCCTCAGAGTATACCACCTTAAGCTTTTTCACGCCACGTTTTTTAAGCTCACGGCGCATGACCTTTGCAAGAGGACACATGCTGGTCTTATATATATCAGCCACCTTAAATGCACTTGCATCCAGCTTATTTCCCGCTCCCATGCTGCTTATGATAGGGACATTTTTCTCCTGTGCCTTCATGACAAGCGCAATCTTTGCCGTGACCGTATCAACCGCGTCAACTATATAATCATACTCTTCAAACGGAAATTCATCAGCATTTTCCGGCAAAAAGAAGCACCTGTGCGTCACGACACTGACATCAGGATTAATATCATGAATCCTCTCCTCCATCACATCTGTCTTGTATTTTCCTATGGTCTTTCGGGTTGCGATTATCTGCCTGTTTAGGTTTGTAAGACACACCTTGTCATCATCGATAAGGTCAATCGCTCCCACGCCGCTTCTGACTAGTGCCTCGCAGACATATCCGCCCACTCCTCCTATTCCAAATACTGCGACTCTTGCGCCCTTTAGCCTATCCATCGCCTCTTTTCCAAGCAAAAGCTGTGTTCTTGAAAACTGATTTAACATTTATTTCTCCTTTTCATCCCTGACCACGCCGACACCGGCAGAAATCAGGAGTCTTACTGTATCCTTAAGCATGCTCCAGTCAGCCTTTGACAGCTCATCGGCAGCCTTTATCATCTCAATAAGCTGCTTAAATGACATCTGGTCAAGGTTCTCGAAATTGGAGTCCGATGCAATTGAAAAAAGCACATTTACAAACTGCTTTCGCTGCGCCTCATCCATGCTGCCTATCCAGTTTCTGAGTGTCTTGTCAAGGCGCACACTGTTTTTGTCCAGCCCATCCGCCTTTATGATACTTCCGCCCATTATCTCCCATGAAAAAGCATCATGCTGCATCGGCCCCGAATTACGGCTTCTTACCACCTCATAATCGTCCACATGCTCAAGCAATAAGCCAACAATAGACGACTGCGGCAGAAATGTCTCTATTCTGTCAAAAATTCTTGTAGCCTGCCGTATATATCATCTTGTGATTGAAGCCCGGCCCGTCAAAATTAAACACCTTAATAATGACATCCTGCACCTCTTTATCCACATGCATGGCGGCAAACACTGCCAGATTTCCACCCTTTGAGTGTCCGCCTATCCACAACTTTCCTGTATTGATGCTTTTATTGTTGATATTTTCATCATCTAAAGCTTTATCATTTATGGCTTTTTCATTTATGCCCCTATCATCATTGCATATATATGCTGCCACCTGCTTTAAATATTTTTTCGCCTTGTTCTGTCCCGGTGTCTCATCGAGATAGCTTAGATTAAAGTTTTCCTTCCAGCCGACCACGGAATGGTCTGTACCACTGTAGGAAATGAAATATGTGCCGTCAGGCAGTTCTATCGTAACCGCAGAAAACTGCGACTCCTCTTTTTCACTAATATCGTATATATAATATCTCAAAATGCAGTCGGCATAGCGCCTTGAGTGCGCCAGCTTTTGAAGCAGCCTCGCGGAGTGGCGGAAAAGATTAGGCATCTGCTCAATCTCATCATCACTGTGATCCGCACAGTAAAGGCTTGAAAGCTGTTTTATCGTAAGGTATGACTTCTTTGCATCCGGCATATATGGCTTCATCTGCACATAAATAAGCTGTGAAAAAATCAGTCCGTCCACCTCATTTACATGCACCTCATCAAAGCCTATATCTCCACGCCAGTCAATATAATCCATGATATCTGCCATACAATGCCCTCCTGAAATATATCTGTCTTATTCATCATAGTGATCTAGGAAGCTGTGCTTTATGCCATCCTTTTTATATGCTACAACCGTAGCCAGATTTACATTCTCCACACTCTTAAATATATTTGCCTCGACAAAAGGATTCACCTTTTTAAGATTAGCGATGAGCTGCTTTATCTCAACACGCTTTGAGCGGTTTTCCTCATTATTGCAGGTGGTACAGGTATCTGTAAACTTGCAGGCACACTGTATGAAATGCAGACCGTTGTAATCACGCCATGCCTTGATATCGTCCTCCCTGACCAGGTAAAGAGGCCTGATAAGCTCCATGCCCTCAAAGTTTGTGCTGTGAAGCTTAGGCATCATAGTCTGTACCTGTGCACCGTAGAGCATGCCCATGAGTATCGTCTCGATAACATCATCATAGTGATGTCCGAGCGCAATTTTGTTGCAGCCCAGCTCCTTTGCAAATGCATACAGGTGTCCTCTTCTCATCCTCGCACATAAATAGCATGGCGATTTTTCGATATCATATACAGCATCAAATATATCTGACTCAAAAATAGTGGCAGGGATGCCAAGGTTCCTGCAGTTTTCCTCTATGACATGTCTGTTTGCCTCATTGTAGCCCGGGTCCATGACGAGAAACTTCACATCAAAATCAAACTTGTTGTGATGCTTAAGCTCCTGAAACAGCTTTGCCATAAGCATGGAATCCTTACCGCCCGAGATACACACCGCAATCTTATCCCCCGGCTTTACAAGCTCATAGGTGTTTATCGCCTTTGTAAACTTGCGCCAGATGGATTTCTTAAATTTCTTTCTGATGCTTTGCTCCACATCTGCCTTTATATCGCGCTCTGCCACCTCATCCTCTTTCATGGCATCAAGCAGCCAGCTTATATAGCCTCCCTTTAAGCTTGCCACATCAAAACCTTTTTCTGTGAGATACTCTGCCACATCCACACTCGTCTTACCACGGCTGCAGACTATGACAAGCTTCTTATCATGTGGCACCCTCTCATCTGACTCTATTTCCTCTGCCTGAATATTGAGTGCTCCCTTTATGGCACCGTGCGCCACCTCTTCCTCACTTCTTATATCTATTATCTGATAGCTGTTACTATCCAGCTTTTTAACTTCTTCTATACTAAGCTGCATTTTATTTCTCCTATATTATTTCCGCAATGACTTTATTTCCTGAAATATCCTGTACTCATAATATGTCGTCACCACAAGGATGAGCCCTATCATAATGAGGCTGTATACATCGCGGATTGCTATTCCAAACGCATCACACACGCATGGCACCAGAAGCCCCGCAGTAAAAACAAGCTTTACAAACGTCAAAAGCCTGAGTGAATACTTTCTGATATTGCCCACACACAGCTCCGCTGCTATGTGATTGAGCTTTTCCGGATAATGCTGCAGCCATGTGATTGCAATGTATACAAGCAAAAGCACAAGTATATTGGCCACAAACTTAAATACCTGTATGTGATAGCACACTCCATAATAAATCTGTAAGCCTATATACGCAAGAGCTAAAATAGCATCTATTGCCTCAAGCACCGCCGAAGCAAAGGTCATATCTCTTTTTCTCATATAAATCTACTACCTTTCATTAACACCTTAAACACGTAAAAATAAGGTAAAACGATATTGTTTCTCTTTAAACTATCTAATTTTATCATATTATGGACTATCTTTCTAGAAAAATTGTGATATAATAATCAGGTTAAAGGAATTTTATTTAAAAATTAATAATACAACGAGGTTTAATCGAAAATGAGCAAATTAACAATACCAAAGAACTATTCTTCGGCACTGAATCTTCACGATACACAGCTTGCCATCAAAACTGTTAAGGATTTCTTCCAGGGCATGCTCGCACAGCGTCTTTCCCTGACACGTGTTTCAGCACCGCTTTTCGTTGATCCTACCACAGGCTTAAACGATAACTTAAACGGATATGAAAGACCTGTTACCTTCGGCATCCTTGAGCAGGGTGACAAGGAGGCTGAGGTCGTTCACTCCCTTGCCAAGTGGAAGAGATATGCATTAAAGAAATACGGCTTCTCTCTCGGCGAGGGCATCTACACAGATATGAATGCCATAAGACGTGATGAGGAGACTGACAATATCCACTCTATATTTGTTGACCAGTGGGACTGGGAAAAGGTCATCCGCAAGGAGGACAGAAACTTAGACTTCCTTAAGGAAACAGTAAAGACAGTATACAAATGTCTGCGCAAGACCGAGCAGTACATGGCTATACAGTACGACTACATAGATTTGATTCTGCCAAAGGATATCACCTTTATCACCACATCAGAGCTTGAGGAAATGTTCCCGGACAATACTCCAAAGGAGCGCGAGTATTATTTTGCAAAGGCAAAGGGTGCAATCTGTGTAATGCAGATTGGTGACAAGCTTGCAAACGGAGAGCCTCACGATGGACGTGCCCCTGACTATGACGACTGGGCTTTAAACGCTGATATCATCGTATACTATCCTGTTCTTGATATCGCACTTGAGCTTTCATCAATGGGTATACGTGTAGATGAAAAAGCCCTAAAGGAGCAGCTTGACAAGGCCGGATGTCCTGAGCGTGCTAAGCTTCCATTCCAGAAGGCTATCCTCAACAAGGAGCTTCCGTACACTATCGGAGGCGGAATCGGACAGTCACGAATCTGTATGTTCTTCCTCAGAAAGGCTCATATCGGTGAGGTACAGAGCTCACTGTGGCCTGATGAGACAATCAAGGAATGTGAGGAGCATGGTATTCAATTGCTATAATCTGCATACCATACTTTACTGTTTGTTATTAAAAACCTGCTGTGTCAGACAAGCATGACACAGCAGGTTTTTTATTTCTTATTTTTAATTTTTCCATATGCATCACAAACATCAGCATAAATGCATGTATTGCTGCTATTATCTACACAAACATCCTCCATGCAGCCCTGATCTGCGAACCCAGCCTCTCAAACTGCCAGTGGGTATTGCTCTTTATGATACTGTTTGGATCATTTATAGTAAAGCCCTCATCATCATAGCCTGTGATCACCATAAAATGTCCCTTTTCTGTGAAATCTCCCGGACCGACATTTACGACTATCAGATTGCCATCATCAAGCTTTTCCTTAAAAATATCCTCATTTACCCTTACGCTCTTAGCATTTACGCCGAAGTGCCTGCAGCCCTTGCTCATAAGATCCCATGCACTTCCGGAGCCATCCACACTGTAGCCGGCCTCCTTTGCATACTCTGCCACCGCAAGAGGGGATGCCTGTGCATCATGTGTCAGATATAATACAACCATCGAAAGTGCAGTCGGACCGCAGCCACTCGCCGCAAAATAATTGCCACTGTACTTTTCATAGCCCCATCTCTTATCCCACTGCTGCAAAAGAGGTACTGTATCCTGCGAGGCCTCTGCCGTCAGATCAATATCATGCTCTATCGAATGCTCCTTAGGATACTCATATATGAAGTCAATTGCCTCATCATTTTTCTTTGCAAGCTCCTTTAGTTGCCCCGGATACTTTGCACTGTGAAGTATCTCATCAAGCTTCGTTTCCTTGTCAGGCTCGCTGTCTTGCTCCGCAGCGTTTACATCAGCCTCTGAGCTGTTTTGATTTTTTTCTGAATCCATTTTAGATGCGGTAAGTGAATTATTATTCTTCTGCACATCAACATCTCTTGATTGCGTCTTATTATCAGCACCTACCACCGCGTCAGCTACGGGAACTAAAAGCTGCATGCCACACGCCAGAAATGTTGTTATGATTATCGCTGCACAAAGAACTATTGCGCCTATTTTCATACGCCTGTCGCGGTGCCTTGCACGTTTTATGCTTCCCTGCCTTCTATGAGTTTTCTTATGTGTCTTTCCCATTGTTCTCCTCTTACTATTACAGCTTATCAACCTCATCCATCCAGATACGTCCACACGCATCAGAAGGCATCCTTAGGTCTCCTCTCGGTGAGACCGCCACTGTTCCTACCTTTGGTCCATCCGGCAGACATGAGCGCTTGAACTGCTGTGCAAAAAATCTGCGATAGAAGTTCTTAAGCCATTTGAGAATAAACTCATCATCATATTTTCCTTCAAATGCTATCCTTGCAAGGCGGTAAACCTTGGCAGGAGCATAGCCGCAGCGCAGCATATTGTAAAGGAAGAAGTCATGCAGCTCATAAGGGCCCACAAGATCCTCTGTCTTCTGTGAAATCTTACCGTTTTCAGGTGGTAAAAGCTCAGGAGAAACAGGTGTATCAAGCACATCAAGAAGTGTACTTTCCAGCAAATCGCTGCCACAGGTATCTGCATAGTATTTTACCAGATGGCGCACCAGAGTCTTTGGAACCGATGCATTTACAGCATACATGGACATATGGTCTCCGTTGTAGGTAGCCCAGCCGAGTGCCAGCTCTGACAAATCTCCTGTACCTATAACCATTCCGTTTTCCTTGTTTGCGATATCCATAAGTATCTGTGTGCGCTCACGTGCCTGTCCATTCTCGTAGGTGACATCATGCACAGACGGATCCTGTCCGATATCCCTGAAATGTATATTTACGGCATCCTTTATATCCACCTCGATAAATGTAGCTCCAAGGCATTTAATGAGATTTACCGCATTGTCATATGTGCGGTCTGTTGTTCCAAAGCCCGGCATAGTAACTGCCGCTATATCCTTGTGATCCTTTCCCAAAAGGTCAAATGCCCTTACCGTGACAAGCAGTGCCAGTGTGGAGTCGAGTCCTCCTGAAATACCTATAACTGCTGTCTTGCAGTTGGTATGCTCTAATCTCTTTTTAAGCCCCATAGCCTGAATCATAAGAATCTCATCACAGCGTCTGTCCCTGTCTGTCTTGTCTGCAGGAACAAAAGGAGCCGGATTTACATAGCGGCTAAGAGTGGTATCCTTTACCTCAAGATCAAACTCAGCCCATCTGTGATCATCCTCGACAACAAATGTTGTCATCCTGCGCCTCTCAGTCTCTATTCTTTCCACATCAAACTCACTGTATATAGTCTCATTTGTAAAGCGCTTTGACTCGGCAAGCACATTTCCGTTTTCACAGATGAGATTGTGTCCTGAGTAGACCACATCCTGTGTGGACTCACCGTCTCCCGCTGATGCATAAATATATCCACAGATTAATCTGGCAGACTGTCCGCTCACAAGCTCTCTCCTGTATATTGCCTTGCCTGTCACTTCATCTGATGCAGACAGATTTACAATCACAGTGGCACCCGACATCGCGTGTCTAATGCTCGGCGGGTTCGGAGTCCAAAGATCCTCACAAAGCTCCACCGCTATCTTAAGTTTTGGCAGCTGCTTGCAGCTAAAAATAAAATCAGTGTCTACAGACACCTGCTGTCCATTTTTCAGTGTGACATATGTGCTAAGGTTTTCACCCGATGCAAAATGCCTTGCCTCATAAAACTCATTGTAATTTGGCAGAAATGTCTTTGGCACCATGGCAAGCACCTCTCCGCGCGATACAACTGCCGCCATATTATAGAGCATGCCGTTTATCTCATATGGAAGCCCTATGAAAAATATGCCGTCAAGGCTCCTGCTGTAATCTGCTATTCCTATAAGCTCATCCTCTGCTGCAGCTATGAGCTTATCCTGCCAGAAAAGATCCTGACAGGTGTATCCGGTAATGCAAAGCTCCGGGAAAACAACCACCTTTGCCCCGTTGTCAGTGCACTCCTTCATAAGAGCTTTAATAAGCTGTCCGTTGTATACAGTATCAGCTACCTTTACCTTTGGTGTCGCTGCAGCGACCTTTATATATCCGTCCTTCAATTAGCGCATCTCCTTCAACTCATCCACCGTAAACTCATATGCCTTATTACAGAACTGGCACTTTACCTCAATGCTCTCACCATCTGCGATAATGGAATCAAGATCCTTTTTACTTAATGTGGAAAGTGCTCTGCTCACACGCTCCTTTGAACAGTCACAGTGGAAGCGTGTCTCAGTCGTATCTGTGATTTCAAGCCCGAAATCCCCTAAAATTTCCTCAAGTATCTGCTCCGGAGTCAGCCCCCTGTCAAGCATCTGTGTCACCGAATCAATCTCTGTGATTTTCTTTTCAAGCCTGTCCACAACCTCATCCGGTGTAAACGGCATAAGCTGGATGATAAATCCACCGGCCTGCTTTACGCTCTGGTCCTTATCCACCAGCACGCCAAGACCAACCGCCGATGGAATCTGCTCAGATGTGGCAAAATAATAGGTCAGATCCTCAGCTATCTCACCTGTTTTAAGCTCACACTGACCTGAGTACGGCTCCTTTAAGCCCATATCCTTTATAACTGTGAGTATTCCAAGATCAAGCGCTCCACCCACATCGAGCTTGCCTGCCGCATTGAGTGGCAGCTCAACCTGTGGATTTATGGCAAAGCCCTTTACATTGCCGTGCGAATCTGCTGTGACGGTAAGTCCCTTTGCAGGTCCGCTGCACTGTATCTGAAGAGTTATGATATCCTTATCGCCCTTCATCATAGCTCCCATCATGGCTCCCGCAGAAAGAAGTCTGCCAAGTGCCGCCGTCATGACAGGTGTTGTCATGTGATCCTCTCTGGCGGTCTCCACCATCTCCCTTGATGTTACAGCAAATGCTCTGATATTAGCATCCGCCGCTGTTGCTCTTACTATATAATCTGACATAATTTACCTCTCATTATCTAATTCTATGCTTTATGTGCAATTACAGTGACCTTCTCACTGTCACACTTCACCTGATCGTCTGTGTACGCATCATACACCGCATCAAACACAAGTCCCGACTGCTCAAGAAGCTCCTTAAGCTCTGAAATCTCATAGCATCTCTGGAAATGAGTTTCCTCAAACTTCTTGTAGATGTCATCCTCATCCTCTGACTGCTCCTTTATAAAAAGTGTCAGGTCATACTCGTTTATTTTCTCATCGGCATCATAATAATTGTCCCATATAAAGCTGCCCTCATCACGGTTTTCAGCTATGGTATTATCAGCCATGAGCACCTCATATTTGTATGGAGTATTGATATCAAATATAAAAATGCCACCCTCTTTGAGACTTTCGCTCACGCAGAAAAAAACTGCCTGCAGATCCTCAGGCTCAAGAATGTAATTGATGCTGTCACATGCGCTTACGACGGCACTCACCTTTTCTCCCGGTTCAAACTCTCTCATATCCTGCATCAGATAAAGGATTCTGTCATCCTCTCTCTCAAGTGCCATATCAAGCATGTCAAAAGAATTGTCAATGCCTATCATATCATAGCCTGCATCTGCAAGAAGCGTGGTAAGCTTTCCCGTACCACAGCCTAAGTCCACGACATATCCACTGTCTATGCCATTTGCACGCAGTTTTTCGACAATATATCTGCTCCACACCTCATATGGCACATTGTCCATGAACATGTCATACACCCGGGCAAAACTCGTGTATGCTTCCATAATTACCTCATTTCGTGTTTCTATTTACCGTAACTATTCAGAACCATCCCACGCACATTCGCAAAAACGCACGATACTCGTGCTTTCCCGCTGCTTTGCAGCTAATTTTGCTCATATGTGTGGGGGTGGCTCTATTCGAGCCACCTTGAGAACAAGAAAACCTGCTGCTTACATGCGAGCATGACGCATCAGCTTTTTTGTTCTCAGTGGTTCTGAATAGTTACTATTGATTATATAATAACAATTAAATGTCTCAAAATCAAGGTTGATATAAGGCACAAAAACCATTATACTAAGCATATGATTGATAATTACGAACACTACATAACAAAAAACATCAAAGCATTTTACAAAAGGCGTCTTTTCTCTCCGATTGTATACATCATTCTGCTTACCGTGCTATGGTTTGCATTTTCACTCGGAGATATTTTATCGCCCATACACATTGACGATTCTGTCAGCTTTGAAGCTGCATACAAGGATTCGGACAGATATGTAAAAACCACCCTTAAAAAGCTTTACTTTACCGGCTACACCATGAAGGACGGCAACGATATCAAGGGCTATTACTACTACTGCATGCGTGATAAGCACTGCTCTATTGTACTGCTTGCACCATCCACCTGTGAGGAGGGTCTGCCCTCTATCGACAAACTCACGGTGGTCGGTAAAATCGTAAAGGGAAAGGGCACCTACACACAGTTTGTAAATAAACTGTCTAAGGATCTGAGTTGGGATTCCAAGGGACTCTCCGATACCATAACAGGCTACTATCTTAATGAGCCTGAGTACCATTTGAAAACTACTATTTTTATGTTTGTTTTTTATTTTGGCACTCTCATCTATGCTGTTATCAGCCTGATATTCTACATCCTATGCATCAGGTTTCCTGTTTTGGCACCGGCATGTCAGAATCTTGTTGTATTTGGCAATCCGCACAAGCTGCTTGCCGAGGCTGAGGAGGAGCTTGCGACACTGCCACAGCTTGCCACCGAGGACATGTTTATCACAGAGCACTATTTTATCATGACCTCGCCTTATGGCAATGCCATCGTGCCTATCAAAGAGATTTTATGGATTTACAAATACTCTACCCTGCACAAGATTCTGTGGTATCATTTCAGCATCTCATATACACTGCATATTTCCGCAAATAAGCATCTGTATATTCATTGTCCGAAGAACACGAAGTCTGATATCGATGGTATCATCGATTATCTGGCTGAGGCTAATCATGATATTCTGGTTGGTTTCAGTGAGGAAAACAGATTGAAGGTGCAGGCTGTTCAGGGGAAACCGCTGCATATTGAGAGGCTTCTTGCGTGGAAGAAGAAATAAAGCGTTTTAAGTTTATTGGATTAAATGACAAAGCCTCGCAGGAGCACTTGCTGCAAAATACGCTCATACTAAGCGGATTTTACAGCAGTGTTCCTGCGAGGCTCCTGTTTGTTGCAGTGTCCAGAGATTTTTGCTATTTTTTAAAATCCCAAATAGATGCCTGTCCGCACCGCATATCTGCCACTAAACGAATACTGAATATTTACCAATTTCATTACCTGCTGCATTAACATTCATGGATTGAACCATAACAAGACCTAATGATAAAATTACTGAAAATATCCTCTTGCACATTTTTTTACTCATATAACTGCCTCCTTTGGTCTATTTTTTGCCTATCCCACACAAAACAAAACTCCTTAATTAAAAAACCTTTTTTTACTTCTACATATCCCATCACCTCATCATTCAAATAAAGTATCCATCTTTCATCCTGTTTCTTAATTATCAACTCCTGTAATTGACACATCTCATATGCATATTCATGTTTTTGGACAACCTCAAATAAAAAGCTCTCATTGATTTCCTTTCGTGTATAATATGTAGAAATATATGCCTCATCATTCTCTTCACTTCCCAATTCAACACAATCCCTATTATCACTTCCTAAAATGAAATAATACACTAATTTATCCATTGTAGAATTTACTTTCATCGCTGAACCCATCATCAGACAACCAATCAAAAAAATAATTGTCCAAAACAAATATATTCCCCAATAAGCAGCTTTGCTTTTGACAATATTCTTATCACGATGTCTCCCAAAGCACATAAGATGTGTTAATTGTCTTGGATAGAAAATAATCAAAAAAGCTGAAACAACTATATAACATATTTTCATTTTATTATCTCTCTCTTAATCAAAATTCCTAAATTGGATGTTTCCTGAAAAACACTTTATTCAGAACGATTTATTGTATCATTTGTAAACTCAACAATAATGTTCTTATTGGTGCTCAGTGTGATTCGGTGGTTGTTATTCATGGTAAAAGACTCCAATCTATAGGTTTTGTTACGTCTATTTTACCATATATTTTCTTCACCTGGTGGGTGAATAATGATATGAACAACAAAGTATCGCAAAAGCTTGAAATTATAGGATTTAAGGAGTCTGTGAAGAAATATACTACCATTTATTTCTTTATTTATTTTCTCTATTACATTTATGTTCTACCGGTCTTTTCGGTTGATGAAATATCCCCAAACAAAACGGAGGATCACCACTGGCTCTCTTAATCTCATTTCTTATCACCCTCTCCACAACCTTCAATACCTTTTTGTTAATTTTCTTCATTTCTCTTTACCTCCTGTTTTAATATTTTAGCTATCAGCAACAGAACCGCACATAATATAACAGCAACTGCCATATGGCAAACATACATCATATCGGCTCCGAGCAAAGTAAAAGTGTAAATAACACACACTTCAACTGCACACAAAATTCTTGCCGCCCTCTTTGATTCTGACAGTTCTACCGCATCCATATGTATGTTGGGATGATTAACAGTCCCTATAACTTCAACTATGCAAATTGCAACTAATAATAATCCAAAAACCAGCTGCGGATAGTCAACCAGAACCATACATAAACCTAAGACAAGCATATAAGTAACCACTGTACCCAAATAACATTGAAAAAAGGTATTCATATGATATCCGCCTGTTCTTTTTCTTAATGACAAAAAGAATAACAAAAAGAATGCTGTTGGAACTAATTTCTCAATCAGTACACTTATTAGCAAAATAGTTCCAATGGTTATAAATTTTTCCATTAACGAAACAAGCGTATAGACATAATATTCTTCCGCTTCCTTGTCAATCATTTTTTCCTCAGCCATTTGGTCAACCAACCCCATTGCCATCTTCTCAATCATATCAACGCCTCCTTCTACTGTAAGTATAACAATACACAATTTCTTAACAAGGTCTATTGCAGAAAGTGTACTTATTTTGCAGAAAACGACAAAAAAGTGATTTGTTCTCAGAAATCACTTTTCACTAGAGGAATCATAATGGAAAAATAAAACTCTCGTTCATCGTTTTGAATCACATAAGAGCCCCCGTACTTCCTTATTGTTTCAGCTATATTTTTTATTCCTATTCCATGTTCATCTGTATCCAGAATCTTTGTAGTCTGTATCTCTCCATTTTCATAAATAACAGCATTCTCATAAGTATTTTTCACCGATATAATCGCATTATTGTCCTCTATAACAATTTTCAATTTTATTATTTTATCCCCTCTGCACTTTTCACATGCTTCAATCGCATTGTTTAATAGATTGGACAAAATAACCACAACATCCTCATCGCTAATATTCAAAGATGATAAATCATTAATTTTAAATACAAAAACAATACCCTTATCCCTTATTTCCTGATATTTAGTATTCAATACTGCATCCACAATCACATTATTTGTACAAATAAAATCCAATTCTTTACTAATTTGACCACTGATTTTATTTACAAAGCTTTCCAATGAATCATATTTCTTCTTTTTTATCAAAGAATCAATGCACATAATCTGATTTTTATATTCATGTGTCATTTTCTTTTGTTTATCAAAATTTTCAGAAATAGAACGATACATACCTATTTGGTTTTTAACCTGTATCCTATAAATACGTTCCTCCTGCAATTTATTTTCTCGTTTTAAAATATCATATATTAAATAAAATACAACTATGTTCATTCCCGCCAATCCACACGCTATAACAAAAAATAAATTCTCCTGGGCTTTATTTTTTATATCTTCAGACATTTTTATCATAGCTGTAATAACACATATTGTGAAAATAGGGAAAAAAATAAACCGAAGCCATTCTGTATCTGCCAGCATAGCCAAAGATTTTTTCTCCATATGATTTCTAATAATTAATACAGCAAAAAGTAACAATGCCTTTCCTAAAACAACGACCAATGAACCCTGTATAACATGTGATTCCCATACTTCTTCCATGTTATGAAAAATATAAATATTCATAAGTAACGCGAAATAATCCATCACGAGCAAAAGACTCTCAAATAATGCTGATAAAATCATCGCCTTACCAAAACTCAGTTTAAGATAAAGCAACATAAAGAATGTTATGAGAATAATTGAAAATACCTGCTTTACAATAAAATAGTCTCGAAAAATCATTGCAATAAAATAGCAAAGCACTGTCAATCCGATAACTATACTATAATTTTTCCAACAATTATTTTCCTCTCTTTTTATTCCAAATGCTTCAAAAAAAATTTTGCAGCATAATATTTCCAACATCATAATCAAAAGACTCTGAATGTAAACAAACATTTATACTTCACCTCTATAAGCGATAAACTTTTCTTCTACATATTTATATCTCGCTCTAGCTATATCTAATAGAATTCCATTATTCAGCAATACTCTGTATCTGCTTATATTTTTAATGAATTTCATATTAACCAGAAAGCTCTGATGTATCCGCAGAAAATCATTTCCGGCAAACTTATCATCTATTTCATTTAGCGTCCCTTGTAATGTATATTTTTGCAGACAATCCTCCATTACATGAAACTCCAATTTATGTAATTTACTCTCAATATACAATATGCGATTCAATGAAACTTTCCTTGTACCTTCGCAGAAATCAAATTCAACCCAAGTAATCTTATAATCCATTTTTTCATGAATTGCATCCATGCACTCATAAACACTGGCAAACAGATTTTTATTGTCCTTTAAAATATATCTTACTGCATCTACCTTATATCCTTCTATCGTATAGTTTACAAAGGCTGTAACAAAAACAATAAACATATCCTTGCTGTTTTCCCGGATCTTTTTTGCTGTCATAATTCCATCCAGTTCATCCATGTTGATATCCAGAAAAACAATCTTATATTTTACCATTTCAATTCCCAGTTCAACAAATTCTTTTCCTGAACTAAAAGTATCAATTTCAAGCATTATTCCTCTGTCAGTCATATAACGTATAAGTATTTCCTTTAGGTCATCTCTAAAAATCTTTTCATCATCGCATATAGCAATTCTAAACATACGTTTTTCCCCCCTCTCTAAATTTTGCATATTTCCTCGTTTGGTTGGTTGTGTTTTTTTAATTTTGTACATATTTTTATATTTTGGCACCTTCCAACAAAAACTTTATTTACTTCCATATAAACATAGCTTATTTTCCCTCGTTCAATTAGAATAATATAAAACCATTTTACAGTCATATATTACTATTTCTCACCCGAACAATCAAATAAAAGGCAGAAATCGACCTATATTTGTAGAAAATGACCAAAATCAACATTTTGAACAGCTTAATCTTTCTTCTATTACCAAATTTGCATTAACATATGCCGGCATTACTACTGTCTCCGAACTTAAAGAATATAATTATATCTCTTTAGCAAATGTTCTTCCTCTTTCTTTCCTTATACGCCGGATATTCTTACCAATAAATATCTCATCTTGCTTTATTTTCTGTTCCATCCCTTTTCACCATGCCTATGAACCCATTTTGGTTCTTTTTTTTTTGCATTATTTTATGCAATATGCATGATGAAAAGGGACTTGTTCTAGTCCATCTTGTTTCTTCCCTATAATATTTTAAAAAAGAGATTCGAAAAAGGGGCTGTCATGCTAAATCGTTAAAGCGACAGTCCCTTTAAATAACAAATGTTATAACAGTAAACACCTATTATCATTAACACTTTTTGTTTTGGTCTTTTGACATATTCCTGTGCCTATTAAATTACATCACTGTTGCAAGAATACCCCATAGAAAAAATGCATAATTTTCTTTGATAGTCTGTTATATCAAACATTTACTTTTTTCCAATATTTTCAATATAGACATTTTACTGCTGTGAAAGTTTATCTTCAAGCATTGATTTAGACACCGAAAACTCGAATGTATCCATATTACTATATGTTGTTATTTTCTCTGGATTATCATTCTCAACAATAAATTCAGGTCTAATATAGCTATCTTTATTCAAAGTGTACCGTCCAAAGACTGAACAGTTAATTCGATAACTGTCACCCAGAATACTGCCTTCATTTGTTTTCAGAAATAGAATAACAGTATCTCCAACATTTGAATGTTCCGCACCCATAAAAGTATGGTTAATTAGCAAATTTTCCATTTCTTCTTCTGTGTATTGTGACAAATCGGCATGTGCTTCAATTTGTTCCTTTTCATCGCTCAGCCGAGTATATCCTCCATCCTCATACACAGTGATGGTTTCCTGCACCTCGCCTTTATATGCTCTCTCCACATCAACGGTAAGCACAGAATAAGAACATCCATCAATATACACATATTCTATTTCTATAATATTTCCTTTTACAATGACATCTGATGAGTCACTATCAATAAAATCATCAATATTATAGTAAAGATTTTTTAACGCAGCTTCACTATTTACATCTGTAAAAATTTCATAACTAGAAATATCACTATAAAATAGGGAATTTTTATTTGAATATTCATTATTATTTTCTGCCAAAGTGGTTTCACTTTCAACAATTGCATCTTTAGTATTGCTTAAATCCTGAACACTTGCACCTTCTATCCTTCCACAACCAACCATTGACAATAATGCCATACACCCTAATATTCTAATACCAATTTTTTTCATTTTACTTCCTCCTACTTATATAAATAATTTATTCCACCTAAATCATTAGTTTGTGCTCTCGAGGTACTACTTGAATTATAAGCAATGTCTGCCCTCATCAAAACATTACTAAAGTCTGAATGTGCCAACCCCATAACATGCCCCATTTCATGAGCTATAACAGCCAATCTTTTATTTTCACTTAAATCTGAAAAATCCGCATCTAATTGTATTTTTCCCCAAGCCCAATTGCTACTGAATGGATCAACCCTCTGTACTTCCATTATACATAGTTGTTAACCCCCACCATTCATTAACAGTACTTACTTGATATATATCCATTCTACTACTTGATTGTGTTGTGGTTTTTGTATAAGAAATAGGGGTTGTTACTCCCATGCTACTAGTTGTATTTACCCATTCGCTCATTGCCGTATTAATATAAGATGCATAGCTGCTTGCACTTGATGTAATAAAGTAATGTTGTGTATCTTTTCCATAATTTCCCACACCATATGTCAATTTGTGCTGATTATATGTATTATACGCATACACAGTTGACACACTACACATGAACATAAAAAAGCTAAAACATAATGCAACTATAAATTTTTTTGTTCTCATAAAACTTTCTCCGCTTAATTTTCTTAATACATACAATTATAAAGCAACAAAATACTACTAAAATTTTTTATCTCACCTCCGTATTTTTTGACAACTATAATTGACAACAATTCAAGGGTCAATTGGCTTTGTAAATGGTGCCTTTTTTTGTAAAACCCAAAACCTTTATCCTCTAAAAAAGTATCGTGTTTAACATGTTGCAAATGAACAAATCATTATTTACTTGCGAGAATGTCATCCTATTGATATTAAATCAGTAACTGTATGTGACTGTTATTGTTGCCGTTACCGTTGATGCAGGATATAGTTTATTGGGATCATAGGTTTTGCCTAAATTTTCAATTTGAAGATACCAATCTCCTTTGGGATTTTCACACACAAAATCGGTTACATAATATGTCCCTGACTTTGTAGAAGGTGTCAACCTTGCTACTGTTCCTTCTGGACTCTCAATATAAAGGTCAAACGGATCTGTACCACTTGCTACATTTAAGTATACTTTCACCTGAGTGATTTTAGGATTGGTTCCTAAAACACTTCCTGAAGAAACTTTTGCTATTTGAGATACCCCACCATCTATCGCATTTAACTTTACAGTGGTCTTCGAAAATGAATTTGAAGCTGCTAATACCGGCATTGAAAACATTAAACATGCCATAAAACATACTGCAATTGATGTTAAAGCTCTCTTCTTAATAGTATTCATAAAAAATCCTCCTTAAGTCAAAACATAAATATTATCAAACAGAATGCTCTCCCGCAAAATGGATACTTTTTATATCATTCGTTCAAATGACTTTCTAATCAGTTGACTACCAGATTTTACTAATAAAGCATCAATGGATTTACTTGTAATTCTATCTAAAACTCCCGGCATGATAGGTTTTCCAGCCTCCCATTTAGGGTCTGCTACTTTTACGGCATCTGTGAATGCCTGCCAATACTGTCGCTCATACTCCTCTAATGTATACCCTGCTGCTAATCTGTCGTTTTTCTCAGTTTGCTGATACAACTTTTGATATATCTCTGATCTGTTTGTTGTATCGCCGTTATGCACCCCATTTTCCATATAAAATTCTTTTTTAGTGCTTTCAAACATCTCATCCATAATGCTTTCTGAAATTGAAACAATTCTATTTTTGCTAGCACAATTTTTATCTGTAACGAGTACCCCCGCCAATCCTGTGCGTGGATTAATCCAGTCTCCATCTTTATCATATCGGCTCATTCGTTTCTTAATGGCTGAGATTGTAGTATATCCACCGCCACCATCTCTGGACATCTCACTCATAACAGTTCGATATTGTTTACTATTTATATCTATTCCAGCCGCTTTAAGTCTTTCCTTTGTTTCGTTACTATTGATAGGCATTCCAGACATTTGCTGAAATCTATTGCTAAACTCTCTTACTATAAGCATAATTTTCTCTCCTTGATAAATTACTCTGAAATCCATTTTCTTCTTTAACAAACGATTATACTCTTGTCAAATTAAATATCACTTTCTTCTTTAAATATATCAAATAAATTGTATTGTTCAATTGTTCTTGCAGAAAGTGACTCCTAATTGCAGAAAATGACACTCCAAATATAAAATCTCCTTGAATCAAACCAAAGTTCAATTCAAGGAATATCTTCTTATCGTTTCTTTCCAACCATAACAGGCATAGATTTTGCTGTCATACTCTCATTCATTGCTTTTATAGTGTTATAGGTATCATCTCATATATTATAATGATTCAGCTATAATTTAATGGGGCTGTAAAATAAGTCCCTAATTAAGAAACGCCAACTCCGGCAAATGTCGGTTTTGTTGTTTCTTTGTATGAATTTTTCTATTTTTGAACAGGTCTGCATCTTTGGGTATAAAAAATGGTGAATTTAATAAAGCTCAGCTAATCACGCTTGAGTTTTATTCAGCTTTCGTCTGTCGTTGCTTTTTTGTACATGGGAAATTTCATGTGTTTTTCCATGCCGTGTTCTTCGCAATAAAGATAATTATTGTAAGAACCGTATCCGGCATCAGCAACCTGATATTTCGGATAATGACCATATGTGCGATTGAATTTTTCCATCAATGGTACAAAGCATTGGATCTATGTCAATACATTGGACACAAAAAGTATATACCGGATCAGAAATATCGATCAATTTTGCGATTTCTAATGGTAATTTCAGCTGACGCATAGTATAATTACCATTAGTATAGTCTGTTAGTAGCATAATTAATTATACCAAAAAATCGCTCAGACCTCACGGCCTGGGCGATTTTTTTTTCTAGGGGAGTTTTTTTTACAGCCCCATTGCTGTATCTTGACATAATTCCAACAGCTGCTAAGCCGCTTCGTACAGCGAATTTTGTAGCAAGTTCTCCTGCGAGGCTCCTGTTTTATGCAGTGTCCAGAGATTTTTTTTGCTATTTATCTCCTGTTGTTGACTTCCCTATCAAAACATGTTTCCCGCAAAACGCAAACGCATATTTATGAATCTTTTCCTCTGGAATTCCTCTTGGCTCCAACATCACATCGTATCTTCCGAATCCACTCTCCCGGTTCGAAGTCACAATATAACAATCCTCCAGTTCTACAATCAGCCCCAGAACAAATGGTACAGACGTCAGATTTACTACTATTTTCAATTTTTCTATCCTGCATCTCGTTTCAAAACTTTTTAGAACCAATCCAGAACCACGGTACTGTTATAGAACCAGAGTATTTTTAGTCTTTCAATCTGCTTAACAGCATCTGATAATGCCGCTGTCCGATATGTCGTCCGGCACGTTGCAGACCATCCACGCATTCTCTGACTTCATCCGATGTCAGTTCGTGTTCCTCATAGGCTGCCATAAGAATCCCTATCGTCCCCATGATTCTAAGTCCCATCTGAGCTGATACATTTCTTCCCTTTGCTTCATCCATCAATAACAGATCTGCTTTTAATTCATCTGACAGGACAATCGCTTCACTCTCGCCCTGGTCAAGACCTGCCGCTCTTTTTAATATACTTGCTGATTCCGGATTATTGACAGGCTTCACTACGATAAATTTCTTCTGCCTGATCTCATCGGCTTCCAGCCGAAATCGTTCATTAACTGTCAGCTCATCAAATACTGCCTGCGGAATCAAAACATCGCCAAACAGTTTTTCCAGCAAATCTATACGATTGATTTTAAGAAGTGATATCAGCGGTGTTGTATCTGATACAACAATCATACCGCAGCCTCCTTCTTTTTGAGTTCTCTGAAAGTATTCAGTTCATCATCCAGATCATCCATCGTCATATCAAAATAGGAATATCCCAGCTTATCATACAGATCAATCAACTCGGATTTTCTGATTCCCAGAATTTCAGCCGCACGACCATGGGATATCGTCTGATTCAGTATATATGGATACAGCAACAGTGCATTTCGGGTAAGCTCTGTTTCCGGATTCATAGTTACCAGATATTTTGACATTCCTACCGGAACTTTAATAGTTACAGATTCTGTTGTTACCATAATATCACGTCCTTTCTGTTAGAAATCTATGTTCGTCTCTTTTCCTATATTATTATTATATCCATTATTTGGATTTTCTACAACTGATTTTTATCTGCTTTTATTCAAGTAATCTTCCTCGTCAAAATTGTGCGTATTGGAACTATTCTGGACGTGCTATGTTTTACAATGCACTACAAAAGAATGGGTTAATTTAGAACTGTACATATCCCATTTGTTGCAGTGTCCAGAGATTTTTGCTATTTTTATCTTGTTTTAATTATCAATTGCTTCGACAACCTCCTGTATATCATCAGCAGTGAGTTTTGTCAGCTTATCATATAAGTCAGCTTCAAGCTCATCATCCATATCACCATTTTGAACTTTAATAATATACTTTCTGACTTCAATTCCAACCTTTACAAATTCATAATCACCACAATTGTAAATATCATCTAACCCATATATGATCCCACAATAATAAAACATCTGCGCAAAATTATCGCTTTCCCTGCTTATTCCTTTAATATTATCCTGTAAAAATTTCTTTGCCTCCTGCAATTGTAAATTAATAGCTTCTTTGTCCAAAGAATTATTCTGCAGATTTTCTGCGTATTTTGATGCAAGACTATAGCCTTCTGTTTCAGACTTAAAAGTCTGATATGCTATTTCCTGTTGTTCAGTACTAACTTTCATATTATTATCTTCTCTTGTATTTCCCAGGAAAAGAACTCCAGCCATAAAGTACATAATTATTATGATTATAAGAACAATTCCAAGAAAATACTTATTTATTTTCATTTTCCTCAACAATTTTTCCCTCCGCAATTTTTAATATCACATCACACACTTCCTTTAAATCTTCTTTATGATGAGTGGCTACAATAATCGTTGCTCCTCTTGACTTCTCCTCTCTTATTATTTTATATATAAGCTGCACTGCCTCTTCATCCAATGCATTTGTCGGTTCATCAAGCAATATAATCTTTTGATTTTCAAAAATTGCCTGTGCAATATTTAATCGTTGTTTCATTCCCAATGAAAATTTTTTCACTTTTTTATCAGAGTCGGGATCCAGACCTACTCTTTCCAGAGAAAAGATTATATCTTTTTCATCAGCAATATTTTTTATCTTTGCAAGCATCTGAATATTTCTCTTTGCGGAACATTCCGGCAGCAATTCCATATTTTCTATAACAATACCGGTCTCAGGTGGAAACTCAATTTTATCATGCAGCTTTTCCCCATCAATGAAAATACTTCCACTATCCAGATTTATCAAACCACTTATAGCTCTTAGCAGCATAGTCTTTCCTGAACCATTTTGCCCATATAAACCATAAACAAAACCACTTTTAAACGTATACGATACATTATCCAATACCGTATTTTCCTTTATCCTCTTTGTTACATTTTGTAATTGTATCATACTATATCATCTCCTCAGTAAATGTCTGTTTTCTTATATTTTATTATTGAAATAATATTTAAAACTACTAATAATATAATCACATATATAATTGAAGTTTCGTATCTCACATATATGTTTTTTTGATAAATTATCCCACTACGCGTTCCAAATAGCATATTGGGGAAAAGCATAACTCCAATCCGGCTTAAATCACGATTTATCAGTACGTTATTTCCAATTATCAGTGATACCACCAAAAAAATATTTACAAATATATTTGAAATACTGGCATCCATAAATAATTCAAGTAAAAATTGTAATTGTACCAATGCCCATACTCCAACAAAATATGTAACTATTACCTGTATTAATTTTATACTTGATAAATTATTCCATGTCCCATCACATATTAAAAAAATAATCGTCTGACCTATTACTATACAGGCTAATTTCGCTGCTGATAATATAGCATTTTTTAAGTATAACCTCTCTCTGCTATAAGATCTGATCAGCCAAAGCTTACCATATCCGGTTGTAATTTTTCTTGCATTACCCGAAAAGTAAAAAAGTACAAATGGTAATGGTATATATGCATATAAAATTTGCACTAAATTACTTGTTGGGTTGTCAAAAATAAAAAGTGTACTGGCAAATGGTAATTGATATACCTCATAGCCACTCATTTGTATTACAACTCTTTGCATAATAATCATGCATATGATCAATATTATGTTTAACCACTTATTTTTCATTTCTTAAAATATCCCTTTTTGCAAACGTTACTATTCCTGCTATGTACAGAACTATTGCCATTACTATATTTTTTGCAAGAATACCCAAACAGCTTACAAACGATTTATTTCCTTCCAAAAAATTATATGCTGCAGCAACATCTAAACCCGGTATCCAAAACTTAACGAGCCAAAATCTTATCAAAATGAATTGCACAAAATTAACTCCAAAAGCTCCTATAAGAGCAATAAGTTCATTTTGTAAACAATCTCTAAGTATTTTGTAAAAAAGACCTGTTGCGACAAAGAAAATCCAAATAACAACAAATTCCATAAGAGAATACAGTACAAATGGATATTTCTTAATTGTTGCACCATTAAAACTATATACCGTAAAAATATAATCAACTATCTGACGAACTGCCGAAAATATTGCCGCCATTACAATAATTATCCTGATCTGGCTATTATTATATTTTTCCCGCGTTTTATATCTAAGTAATATATATGTTTTTTCTTTGTCCAATGCATAGTATATTCCCAATAAGACAGGAATTGTATCTACAACCAATATTTCTTTAATTCCACAGAAATTACTGCTTGAATTGTGCATATTAAGGAAAATTACATCCTCCGTTATCCCCATCTGCCCTATTGAATTAAGCATAGGTACATTTGAAAAATAACAATCTATACTACACAATCCCACATATATTAAAGCACATACTAAATATTTATACTTCAACAATTTTTTTCTCCCATATAATAGCTGTTATAATCACTAAAATGTAAAGCACTATACACCATATCGCCACTGGAACAACAACATTAAAACCATATTCCATAAACGGTTGAAAAATATGCATTGATGAATTTTTAAACAAAATAGGTATGAACCAAATTGCAAAGGTCAACGCATATACCATCTTTCTTTCGTGTATAGATATTGCCAACGCAGCTCCCATCATTCCCAAAACACCGGCAAATATTGCCGTTATAAGAATGTAGACTATATTCGTTGTCAATGGATGTGTATAGCTTATTTCAAAAAGAAATGTTTCTACCATGACAAAACTGTCATATTTCAATGGTTCTGCATCAAACGGTGTATTTGTTCCCCCATTAAATACTACTTGTGATAGTATAAGATTTAATCCCAGTCCTACAAATACAATTGTAAATGAGACGATAAAGGCTGATTTCATTTTTTGTAAAATATATTTATTTTTTCCCATTTTACATATCAATATATTCTTATATCCTGTAATATAATCAACAATACACTCTTCTCCCACTATTACAAGCAAATATAATGGCAAAAAACACAGATAAATCATTTGAAATATGTGTCCTTGTGAATAGCATGATAAAAATGTGACATATAACGGATAGGGTTTCCCCATTTCTCCATTAATTTTAATAATATCCTGATAATAAATCTGTACAATATCCAAAATTGGAATTACGAGCATAAAAATTATCATTCCTATACTTTTTTTATCACTTATAATTCTGTTTAATTGCTGTCTCATATTTTCCTTCCCTAACAGATGCCCCATATATAAGCGGGCATCTGTTGTTAAATATAGTCCTACTTAATCTGTCTCTTCATCCCAATATCCACTAACAGTGTAAGTACTCGAAGAATTATTGTTGTTTTCAGCTCCAAGGCACACATCGCGCTGACTTGCACTTGAAAAAGCTGAATAATAATGATCGCCAGTACCTTCTTTAATATCGTGTGTAGCCGAAACTCTATCATGGTTACTATTATAAGCAGCTAACCAGTATGTAGTTATCGTACCTTTTCCTTCTTCTGAATATGTCATATTGACTTTCCACTTATTTTGTGTGTTAGTAGTCTGTCTGTACTCCTCATCAGAATATGTGTTTGCATAATTAGCTTTTATTTTAAAGCTATATGGAATATTATCATCCGATGCAAAAGCCTGACTTGCATTCATGCCTATAAGCATCGTTGCTGCTAATGCTGCCATTACAATTCTTTTTTTCATGGCCTTCCTCCTTGTAATTTTTACATTTTTTACTACCGCATTGTTACCATAGATGTCTATGCTTATATACTAAACTATATTTCTGAATTATCGGCTTAATTTATTCTAAATTTTTCTGAATTATTATGTGATTGCTTTTCAGATAACACAAGCTTTGTAATTTTAGAACTTCAGATTTCTTCAGATTTTTTTAGATTTAATTAAGCACATTTTACATTTTTATGTGCTATTATATTTTATATTATTATACTACTTAGGAGATATTTGCGTATGAATAAACTACTTATTATTGAAGATGATGTTACTATTAGAAATGCACTTAGAATTTTACTTGAAAATCAAGGTTACTTCATCGAAGAAGCGCATGACGGTGAAGAAGGGCTCCAAAAATTTGACTCAACCTTTGATCTGCTGATTATTGACATAATGATGCCAAATATTTCCGGCATCGATGTATGCCGTAAAATCAGGGAAAAATCATATGTTCCGATTCTCTTTTTGACAGCCAAATCTCTTGAAACCGATAAAATGGAAGCCCTTTCCGCCGGAGGGGACGATTATCTTGTAAAACCATTCTCCTACGTGGAGCTGATAGCGCGTATTCAGGCTCTTATCAGAAGATGTCGCGTCTACGACAATGCAGATGCATCAGACACCACCGCTTCATCCACTATTGAACGATGTGGCTTAACCTTAGACACAAAATGCAACAATGTCAGTTACGATGGCAGACAGCTTGCTCTCACGGATAAAGAATATCAGATTCTTCTGCTGTTAATTTCACATCCGACAAAGACATTTTCAACACAAAATATATTTGAAAGCGTCTGGAATGAACCGTATACACAGTTTTCCAATAACACCATTATGGTTCATATTAAAAATCTGCGCAATAAGCTTGAAGCCGGCTGTGGCTGTGCCCACCTGATTAAAACAGTGTGGGGAAAGGGATATAAATTTGAAGAATAAATTTAACGGATATAAGGAATACATAAGCAGCTTATTGATTTCATTTTTAATAGCTTTGTTGATTTCAATTACTGTATTTACAGCTATATACCTTTGCGGGGAAAAAATAATAAATGAATATGTAAGCTCCGACAGCTATATTTACAATACACAAGCTGCGTATATTACCAGCTTTCAAAAATATGTGTCTGACAATAAGGTTTCGTCAAACGACTTTAAAAGCATTGAAGCATGGATTCAAAGAGAAAAGCCCGAATTTTTTCTCATATCCATTGACAATGAAACATATTACGCTTCAACAGAATATTTAAGTCTCAAAAAGCCCCAAAATCTATTATTATATAATCAGAAAATATCTGTTTATCTTACAGCGTTAAACTTTAGTGACAGGACAGCTAAAATTTTTATATATAATAACTATCAGGACAAATATCTCAAAACTTTGCTTATTTGTGATGCTCTCTTCACTTTAATTACAGCAATAGTGATTTTGTTTTTCATTTTCAGGCATATTCTCACACAAATATATGGCACTTTAAACGTTGTCGAGCAGTCTGAAACCGAATTGATCAATGAAATATGCTGATACGAAGCATGGCACACGATATCCGCACTCCTCTCGCAGGGCTGCAGTCATACGCTGAAATTATCAAAATGGAAAATAAAAAGGGTGCGATTCCCACTGAACACATAGATGTGATTTTCAATAAAATATGCGAAATAAAAGGCCTTACCGACCAGCTTTTTGACTATTCACTTGCCTGCAACGAAGAAGCTCTTGAGCTTGACGCTCCATGCAATATGGAAAGTGCAATAGGTGACTATCTTTCTGAGATGGCTTTTATCCTCCGTGAAAACAGTTTTTCACTTGATATAGAAAAGCTCATATGGAAGGATTTTAAAATCACTGTAAACTCAAACTTTCTCGGACGGATTTTTAACAATATAACAAACAATATATGCAAATATGCAGATAACAAAGCGCCTGTCTGCATAAGCTCTATCTACCGGAGTAAAGATGCAGGTATCGAGATAACAAACCATATCGCAGATAAAAGCTCTCTGTTTAATACCACCGGCATGGGTATCAGAAATATTACCCTTATGATGAAGCAGATGAATGGGCGGGCTATTGTTTCACATAATAATACCGAGTTTCGCATTACTCTTTGGTTTTCACGCGCATAAAAACAATCCGCTACACCAAAATCTGGCATAGCGGATTGATTTATATACATCTATCTATTTTTATTTATCAAGCAAATCTGTGTAGAAATCTGCGTAATGTGTCTCTCCTGACTTGATGTAGTCAATGGCTGCTGATGGATGCTGATTTAAGCGTCCTGTGAGCAGGTATGGAATATCGTAGCCCCATATAGCACCGCTCCCCTTGAGTGGAAGCATATGCTCTTCGATGAATTTGAGTACAGGGAATACATTGTATTTTGGATTTTTGAGGAAGCTGAGTAAAAGCTCCATCGCACAGTTTCCTGCGCCTCGTCCCATGCCCATCATTGTTGCATCCAACAGGCTGACTCCCTGGGCTGCTGCCTCTATGGTGTTTGCAAATGCAAGCTGCTGATTATTGTGTGCGTGCATTCCTACGAACTTTCCGTTTGCCTCAGCAATTTCTGTGTATTTATCGGCAGTACGGCGAATCTGCTCAGGGTAGAGAGCTCCGTAGCTGTCTACGATGTATATGCCGTCTGCAGAGCTCTTGGCAACCATGTCAAGTGCCTGGTCTAAGTCTGATTCCTGTGTATTTGAGATGGCCATGATGTTGCAGGTTACCTCGTAGCCCTTGGACTTGGCATCCTCAATCATCTCGATTGCTGCTGGCATCTGATGTACATATGTAGCCACACGCACCATGTCAATCACACTGTCCTCACGAGGGAGAATATCCTTCTTGTAGTCACATCTGCCGACATCCGCCATGACAGAAATCTTCATATCAGAGTTGTTGTCTCCGACTATCTCACGGATAGCTGCCTCGTCACAGAACTTCCATTTGCCGAATTTATTTACATCAAAAAGCTCCTTAGATGCTTTATAACCAAACTCCATATAGTCGATGCCTGCCTTTACGTTTGCACGATAAAGAGCATTGATAAAATCATCTGTAAACATAAAGTTGTTTACCAGTCCTCCATCCCTAATGGTAGCGTCAAGCACGCGGATATCAGGGCGTGCTGTCATTAAATCACCTTTCTGAGCCATTTTTGTTTCCTCCAAGTATAAATATTATTGTAACAAATATAAATATTACTGTAGCTTGATGTTACAATTTAAAGTTTTAATGCTTCAACGCTTTAAAGCATATAAGTATAATAACACAATTATTTAAAATTGCAAGTAAAACTTTACTTTTTTTTGTCAGACTAATATAATGAATGAGGTTGTAATACAATATCAAAGGAGGACTATATGATTTCTTATTTGACTTCGGCAGATATGTCGATAATAGCTTTCATCGGAGTGATTTTTGCATTCGCACTCACATGTATTGCTATTGCAAAATTAAATAAATTTTTACCAAAGGACCTCGGCAGACAGTTTGCTGTGGACGGAAAGCTTTCAGCCGGGAAGCCGAGAGGAGCCGGTATTATCTTTATATTCACATTTGTGATATCGGCAGTGCTTTTCTCACAAATCAATGCGGAGATTGCCATTTATCTTGTGCTTATAGTTATTGAAATGCTCACAGGCTACTTTGACGATGCGGCTGAAAAGCCATGGGGCGAGTATTTAAAGGGCGCACTTGATTTTGCGGTTGCCATTGTTGTGGCAGTTGTGTATCTGCATTTCAACTCAAGCACAATCACCTTTGCCATATTTGGCGGCTCTGTAAATATTCCACCTGTTGTGTTTGGAATACTCACAGTCATCTTAGTATGGGTATCAATCAATGTCACAAACTGTTCAGACGGTGTTGATGGTCTTTCGGGAACACTTACCATCATTACCATAATGACCTTCTTCGTGCTTGATTCAGTGCTCAAAATAGCTGACAGCTTCAACTATTGTATTTTATTATTTGCGGTATGTCTGCTCGGATATCTGTGGTACAATGCCACACCAAGCAAGCTTTTGATGGGTGATGCGGGCTCAAGAGCCATGGGTATATTCATAGCTATTTGTGCTCTTAAATCTCAAAGCCCATTCATCTACATACTGGCAGCCCTCGTGCTTATCATCGACGGTGGACTTGGACTCGTAAAGGTTTCTCTTCTTAGATTTTTGAAGATACATATTTTAAAGAATACCACAACTCCTATCCATGACCACGTCAGAAAGAAGCTCGGCTGGTCAAATGCACAGGTCGTTTTCAGATTTGCAATTATCCAGATTGTTGTGTCACTCGCGACGGTTTATCTGGCGATGATTTAACAGTTTTAAAACCATATAAAGCAAAAGCCGGAGTCTGACAATTTGTCGGCTCCGGCTTTTACTATTTACTGTGTGGACTCCTTTAACACTACCTCATACGGCAGAAGTGTCCTGTTCTCAGTCTCTTCACCCTCTATCTGTCTGAGCAGATTCTTACAGGCTCTTGCTCCAAGCTCCTTTGAATCAAATGAAAGCGATGTAATGGACGGCACATTATTTTCCAGCACTGAGCTGTTGTAAAATGAAGCCACCTTCACCTGCTGCGGCACCTTTATATGCCTTTCGCGGAGCCGTCTCATGACCTGCGCACAGACTGCATCATCCATACACAGCAGACAGTCGCAGCCCCTGTCAATTGCATCATCTACAGCCTTTTCGACATATGCTTTTCCTTCAAGATTTAAAAATACAAGATTGTCATTTATTTTCTTTCCAAACAGCTCATGGGCATCCACTACGCCTGCGTATCTGGTCTGATTTACAACAATATCCTCGCTTCCACCGAGAAGCGCCATATTTTTCATGCCACGCATGAGCATAATTGACGTCAGCTCCCTGCAGGCACTTCTATGGTCATGGTCAATCTGCTTTACATCCTTATATTTGCATGAGCCAGCTGTAACAAACGGTATCCTGCGCTCCTGCAAGAATGTCACCTGTGGATCATCTACCATCGTGCGAAGCAGCACCACTCCATCCACCTTATGATTCTGTATGATACGCCTAAGCCCCGCCATATCATTGCCTGAGCCTATACAAAGTAAAAGGTCGTATTCCATCATACCTGCTATCTCCTGAATTCCCATTATAGCTTCCTGGAAAAATGGCAGATCGACAAGTGCATAATCCCCCGGCATCACCACACATATATTAAATGTCTTTGACTGTGCAAGCCCTCTGGCTATTACATTAGGTTTATAATCATGCTCCTGTATATATTCAAGCACTCTTTTTCTTGTTGCAGCACCTATCCTGCCCTTCCCCGATATAGCCCTGCTTACTGTTGTCTTTGAAACGCCAAGTGCCTCTGCTACATCTGATATCGTGATATTGTTACTCATTCTGCCGCCTCTTTCATCTGAATGTGATTAATCACTGAACAACTTTTATTTGTTGCGCAACTCTATTGTTTTTCATTATAACCTATCTTCATACACTTGTCATCCTGGACATGCAATTTTTGCGCAACTGACTCATTCTTCCACGCATATTCGCTCAACATTTTGCTTTCTGATGGTTTAATGTTTACACCATTCATTTACTAACGTATATTTATAGTGTAACTATTGGAGGTACATATAAATGAATTTTAACGAAATATTATATGGTGTGGCATATTACGACGAATATATGCCTTACGACCGCATAGAAACAGATTTTAAGATGATACGCGATGCCGGCATGAATGTTATCAGGATTGCCGAATCCACCTGGAGCACATGGGAGCCTAAGGAGGGAGTATTTGATTTTACACACCTGCACCGCATGCTTGACTGCGCAGCAAAATATGAGCTGAAGGTCATTGTCGGAACACCTACATATGCTATTCCATCATGGCTTGCAAAAATATCCCGATATTCTCGCTGTAACACATAACGGCAAAGAGCTCTACGGCCACCGCCAGAACATGGATATCACAAACCCTGACTATCTGCACCATGCACAGATTATCATTGAAAAGCTCATGGAGCAGGTAAAGGACTACGACTGCGTAATCGGCTTCCAGCTCGACAATGAGACAAAGCCCTATGACACCTGTTCCAAATACGCTCAGGCTAAATTCGTAGAATATCTGAAAAATGAATTTCCTGACATTGACGAGTTTAACAGGGAGTTTGGACTTGATTACTGGAGCAACCGTGTGGATGACTGGGATGCCTTTCCTGATATCCGCGGTACCATAAATATGAGTCTTGATGCGGAATACCAAAAATTCCAGAGAAAGCTCGTGACAGACTTTTTTGCATGGCAGGCCGATATCGTCAAAAAATACAAGAGCGACGACCAGTTCATCACTCACAATTTCGACTTTGAATGGCACGATTACTCTTACGGCATGCAGCCGGATGTCAATCAGTACGAGGCTGCCAAGTGTATGGATATCGCAGGCTGCGATATATATCACCCTTCCCAGAGCAGTCTGAGCGGCCGCGAGATTACCGCCTGCGGCAATATTGCAAGGGGCATAAAAGGTGATAATTATCTGTTACTTGAGACCGAGGCAGCCGGAAATCACCCATGGCTTCCTTATCCGGGACAACTGAGGCTTCAGGCCATAAGTCACATCGCAAACGGTGCATGCATGGTTGAATACTGGCACTGGCATTCTATCCACAATGCCATAGAAAGCTACTGGAAGGGCGTGCTCTCCCACGACCTTAGACCGAACAGGCTTTATAAGGAGTGCAGTGTTATCGGAAACGAACTAAATACGGACACAGGCTGGTAAATTTGAAAAAGACAAACAGGTTTGCGGTTATTGCTGACAACGCCTCTCTTACAGGGCTTAATGAATTTAAGCTGAACAACGAAAGTGACTCCCAATTACAATACCGTTTTCAGATGGCTTTGCGATGCCCTGTATCTGATGAACATTGAGTACGACGTGATTCCTGCCGACCCGGCACTTTTTGCTTCATATGAAAATATACTTGTGCCTGCACTCTATAGCGCAACAGATGATGTGCTCAATGCCTTAAATGAATTTGTTGCAAACGGCGGCAATATGGTGGTGACCTTTAAATCTGCTTTTTCGGATGAACACCTTAAAATACGCCATGACGTACAGCCTTATATTATAAACAAGGCTCTCGGCATACAGTACGATGAGTTCACCCTGCCTGACGATGTCACCGTAACCTGTGGCGGCAAATCATCAAAAGCGCGTGACTGGATGGAGATGGTCGACTGTACCACTGCCACACCTGTTGCTATGTATGAGCACAAGCACTGGGGAGTACACGCTGCTATCACCCAAAACAGCTATGGCCGTGGCCGTGCCATGTATCTTGCCACACTTTTTGGTGAGGACACGCTGATAGAAGCCCTAAAGCTTTTCTTCGGCGAGCAAAAAAATGAATTTGACGCTTCTTATCCCGTTGTCATAAAGCGCGGCACCAATATGCAGGGAGAAAAAATCATTTATCTGCTTAACTACTCGGATGATGAGCAGACTGTTACCTGCCATGCAGACGGTCTCAAGAAGCTTTGCGATGACAGTACCGTATCAGCAGGCGATTGTATAGCTCTTGCACCATGGGATTTTAGCATTCTTTATGCAGATTAGCCCACAGGTTATATCCTATGCTTTTTGCTGCAGATAAATATTTCACAAAAAGCTTACTATATAAGGTCTTAATTATTAATTTTTTCATAAAATTTATTAAGTCTTTTGTTTTGGTGTTGTTTGAATTATTTTTCAGTGTTATAATTTCAAGCGGATTAAAAAGGTGGTTTTATGAAGAAAATACAGAATAAGCTTATAGAGCTTTTCAACCGCTACAAGCATGTGTGGATTTTATCATACTTTATCATATATCTGACCTGGTTTGGATATTTAGAGCGCACTGTTACCACACATTATCACTTGATTCATCTTCCGATAGATGATTATATACCGTTTTGTGAATACTTTGTTATTCCTTATATCATGTGGTTTGGCTATGTGGCCTTTGGAATTGCTTTCACGGCATTACATGACAAAAAAGAATTTTACAGACTGTGTGCGTTTTTATATACCGGTATGACCGTATTTTTGGTTATATCAACGCTCTACCCGAATGGTCACAATTTAAGACCTTATTATTTCACGCACCACAATATGTTTACAGCGCTTTGCGAGTGGCTTTACTCCACTGACACACCGACGAACCTGTTTCCGAGCATCCACGTATACAATTCGCTCGGCATTCATTTTGCGGTGATGCACAGCAGCTATTTCAAGGATAAAAAGCACGTTCAGCACGCATCCTTAGTGCTTTGTGTTCTGATTATACTGTCTACCATGTTTATCAAACAGCACTCAGTATTTGACGTTTCTACAGCCTTTATGCTTGCTTTCGTAATGTACAATGTGGTCTACATCAAAAACTGGATGCATCTGCCACAGAAGAGCGGAAGCTTCCAGGATGCGGCAAACCGCAAAGTTCGTGTTTGATTTAATGATTGCAGCTTTCAACTCAAAAAGACATCAGCCGGAATTTACACCGGTTGATGTCTTTTTATATTTCACTCATAAGAATGCATGACACTCACAGTCTGCATATATGTCCTGTTATCTTACTCTCTCCCTGCTGTAGTCAAGCACCTTGTCCACAGTGGATTTTATTTCTACTGAATTTTTCCTCTGAGTCGAAATTTCTGCGCATGCATCCTCTATCTGCAGCTTATTGCGCTCCTCAAACTTGATAATCTCCTCCTGTGTATTGCGGATTGACACAATCTGCTGTCTGCATGCTTCTATCATGTCAACTGAAATCTCATCACACTGTGAAAACACATGATTGAGCTCCACTCCCTGCTTCATGAGCTTTGTCGTGGCAACATTGTTGTCCTTTAGAAGCCCTACAAGGTGGCTCACCTGCTCTTTAAGTGCACTAATCTCAGCTTTTGCTTCTGAAAGCTCCTGTTCAACAGCATCAATTGCACTGTCATATGAAACAGATGCCTCCCTTATGCTCTCAGCAGCCTCCACGAACAGCTTTCCCTGCTCTCCCAGCATGCCCGCCTCTATAGCAGCATTGAGTGAGAGAACACTCATCTGCTTATTCTGCTCCTTCATCTGCGCAGCTATATCCGCACAGCTGTCCACATGCTCCTCAAGCCTGTCCGATGTCTCTGACAAGCTCTTGGCCGGAGCTGTAAAATGCTTATTGTTTTCGACAAGCGCACATGTATCCTCATGCTGTGTGGCAATTGCCTTTGCCGCACTCTCAAGACTTGTAAGATTATCCGCAGCCGCCTTTACACACTCTGTAAAGCTGTCGTTTAAGGCTGATATGGCATCCATGCTGTCCTTTGAAAATTCCACCACATTATTTGCATTATCATTCAGCTGCTTAAGGGATGACTCCTCAAGCTGTCTTGATTTCTCCAGCTCATCAAAATCAGCCTCTATAAGCTTTGACTTTGCATTTACATTCTCGAAAAATCCCCTGTCATTATCCAATTGTTCCTTCATATACGCTAATTCCTCAGCGGATATTTTTGCTCTGTTCCCAAACACTGATCTATTCTGCCACTCAAAATGTGTTTAAATATACTCAAACACATCGAGAAATTGAAGTCCTTGCGGATACTTCTTACTGCTTCAATGTGTATGCTTTGGCGATTGTAAACAATACGCTACTCACAAGTTCTTGTACACTCCACAGTCGTAAATTCCTGCGATAGCCCGCAGTACATACTTACGTTTGCGTTCATTATGCAACTTCGTAAGTTAAAGCATCTCTTAGATTAAGAGCAGCATTGAAATCCCTATCCTCGACATAGCCACAATCACAACGGTATATTCTATCTGAAAGCTTCAAATTTTTCTTGATAGCACCACAGCAGTGACATACTTTGGATGATGGATACCATCTGTCTACGACTCTTAATTCAATACCATTTTCATCACACTTCGCTTTAAGCTTAGTTCTAAATTCATAGAACTTCTGTGACGCAACGGCTTTTGATAGATGTCTGTTCTTCATCATTCCTGATACATTCAAATCTTCAATCGTTATATAAGATGGCTTGGTTTTCACTATCTCGGCTATTGATTTATTGATATAATCAGTACGGATATTATCTATTTTATGATGAAGTCTTTGCACTTTGAGCTTTTGCTTTTGTATATTCTTTTGAGTGGACTCTCCTTTCTTTGAATTTTCATACTTGCGTGAGAGACCTCTTTGTTCTCTGCGCAATTTCTTTTCCAATTTCTTAACTCTTGCTGACTTATTGATATTTTTATAAGTTTTACCATTGGAAACAATCGCCAAGTCTTTCAAACCCAGGTCAATTCCTATACCGTCATTGCTATTATTAGCAATCTTAGCGTCGGGAATTTCTACAAGAGCTGACACATAATATCTACCTGCTTTGATGGATACTGTACCGCTTTTGATTTTCCATCCGTCTTTCGTTGTTGGTATATAGCCTTTTTCTTTCATGCGTACCCAACCTAAAGTGGGTATGTTTAACCTATGTCTCTCGCATCTACAATCTTTAGGATTATTCTTTACGAAATACATTTTTACATCAGATTTACCTTTCTTTTTGAAATTAGGAAAAGCACTTTGATGTTTAAAAAATCTTTTAAATGCAGTGCATCCATCTTCTATAGATTTTTTTACAGCTTTTGAATATGCTTCTTTGATCCATATTTTATCAGGATTATCAGGAATGTACTCATTATTGAGCCATACGCTAAAACTCTTGCCGGTCATAAACTTTTCACCTTTATCGTATAAAGTTTTGTTGTGACCGAGATAGAAGTTATAGACGTATCTACAAGTGCCGATCGTCTTGTTAATCTTGATTTTTTGCTCGACTGTCGGATTGATTTCCGTTTTGAAGCTCTTTAGCAATTTCCTCATCCCCTTCTATTTGTTTTTTATACTTACGAAGACCGTACAATCTACAAGAAAACACGTGAAGAATTGATACAATATCCTGTACAAGTTCTTCCTGCGGTGATAATTCTTCATTATTCACTACCACTATGGTTGTATGAAACCTCATACAGAATTTTTCAAACCAATCATAGCCAAATCTGACAAATCTATCTTTATGTGTAATGATGATAGTTTTGATTTTTTGTTCCATTACTTCATCTAATAATTGATTCCACTTTTTACGATTGTAGTTAAGCCCACTTCCATAATCTTCAATACACTGGTCTATAATAATACCTTTAGCATTACAAAACTGTCGCAAAAATGCAACTTGATTCTGTAAATCATCTTTTTGATTTTTTGTAGATACTCTGGCATAAATAACTACCTGACGTTTATCATTTTCGATATTTATGCCTTTAAATTGAAGATATTGGTCATAAGTATAATAACGCCTATCAGTTGGAGTTCGATTTGCCTTTAAAGTTCCTTCTCTGTCCCAGCGTTGCAATGTCTTAACAGACACACCTAACAGTTCAGCAAAATCTTTTGGCTTATAATTTGTGATATTTGATGTATTCATAATAATTTACTCCTTTGAGTATATTTAAACACATTTAATCACATTTAACAATATATTCAATTACTTATTTTCTCCTCCTTTACCGGTTACCTTTTTAGAATATAATATCACTTATAATACTGTATTTCAAACTGCAGTGACTCATTTTCCCTGAATACATTTATCTTTGGTGAATATACTACGGACAGCACTATATTATTGAACCTTCCTCTTTGTGCAGCTTCAAGCGCATCCGAACCAAACCTTTGCCTGATATAGTCAAAAAAGCTTTCTATATCACCAAAATAAATTGCATTGATTGGCGTGCCATATGAGGATATCAAAGAAAGCCTAAGCACATTGTTGTTTTTACCAACTATCCACATGCGGCTCACACGTAGATTTTTGTCTGCAAAAACAGGCTTTGGATTGTCCTTTCCAAACGGTGCCAGTACTGAAAACTCAGACACCAGTCTCATTGATACATAATCCACCGGCATCGGCACATCTATATGTATTTTAGGCACGAGGTCATCGTCAGTAAGCGATGCATACTCATTTATTTTCTGGCGGAATGGCTCAACGTTTTCTTGTGGCAGTGAAAGTCCTGCAGCCATCGGATGGCCACCAAACTTCGTGAACAGCTCACTGCATTTGCACATTTCCTCATACATGGAGTACTCCTCTATCGAGCGGCCTGAGCCCTTTACTCCGTCCTCACTCTTTGTGAGTATAAAGGTTGGCTTATTGTATTTCTCCCTGATACGGCCTGCTATGATTCCTGCTATGCTCTCATGCACATCCGGCAGATATATGACAAGCACCCTGTCTTTTTCGTAATTGTCCCTATCATATATCTCAACTGCGGTTTCGACGCCCTTTGCAGTCATTTCCTTCCTGTCATCATTGAGTGCTACAAGCTCTGATGCGATACGCATGGCCTCCTCCTGCCTGTCACATAAAAACAGCTCAAGTGCTCTTTTGGCTGTATCCAAACGGCCTGTCGCATTGACACAAGGTCCAAGAACAAATCCAAAATGATATGCATCTACATTTTCAGCCTCTATATTACAACATTCAAGCAGGGCTTTCATGCCGATATTTGTCGTATGATGAATACTCTTTAAACCGGCCTTTACGAGTATACGATTTTCACCCGTCAGCGGCATGACATCACCAACTGTTGCAAATGCCACATTCTCTATAAAATCCATGGCCTCTTTCTCATCTATGCCGATTTTTCTATATAGTAATATGACAATTTTCCAGGCAACAGCTGCTCCGCAAAGCTCCTTGTACGGATAGCTGCACTCTATCTGATGCGGATTTACAACGGCATCTGCTTTGCTCTCCTTGTAAATCTTTATACCCTTTATATCTTCAAAAGGCACTGCATGGTGGTCTGTTACGAGAACTGTCATTCCAATCTCCTTTGCATGTGCGATTTCCTCAATCGCTGCAATTCCGTTGTCACAGGTGACCACAGTGTCTATCCCGTCCTCATATGCCTTGTCAATCAGATGCACATTCAAACCATAGCCATCCTTCACTCTGTCGGGAATCATATAATCCACACATGCACCGGCTCTTAAGTGCCTTCACAAGAATATATGTAGACATCACTCCGTCTATGTCATAGTCGCCGATTATCCTGATTTTGGCCTTGTCAGCTATCTTTTGGGCAAGAATGTCAACCAGCCTCTGACCATCCTTTAAAAGAGCCGGGTCTGCAATGTCTGAGATTTTGCCGTTTAAAAATTCATTTACCGCGTCATCTCCTATAACACCTCTGTTTCTGATTATCCGCGCCGTCACCTGATCTATTCCAAACTTTGCTCCGATTGCCGCAAAATCAGCCCTCTTCGCACTAACATACCACTTTGCCATAATCTACCCTTTCCAGGCTCAGACCACACGCCGGTGCTGTGTAGCCTGCCTGTGCCCTATCCTTTGAAGCTAAAATTTCCATCACAGCATCCGGATTTTTCCTTCCATCGCCCACCTCGATAAGCGTTCCTGTGATGATTCTTATCATATTCTGTAAAAATCCATCTCCGGTGTAGCTGATAACAATATCAGCGCCTGTTTTTTCTATATCAATAGAAAAAATCGTCCTGACCGTTGACTTTTTCATATGTTTGTTGCCACAAAAAGCTTTAAAATCATGCTCTCCGAGAAGATACGCTGCTGCTTTTTTCATCCGGTCTATGTCAAGCGGCTTATCATAGTCGTATACGTATTTTCTCCTGAACACATCGGACACAATACCGGTGTGTATTGTATACACATACGTCTTTGACACAGCATTGTACCTGGCATGAAATCTGTCAGGCACATTTGAAATATCTGTCACCGCAATATCTGCCGGCAGATGCTCATTCAGCCATATAAATATCTCATCCTTGGAAAAATGCTTCGGCATGTGAAAGCTTGCCACCTGCCCCACCGCATGCACTCCCGCATCCGTGCGCCCTGAGCCTATGACCTCAACCGGCTTTCCTGCCAGTGTGGAAAGCACATGCTGAAGCTTTCCCTGTATTGTATCATCTGTGGATTTCTGCACCTGCCAGCCTTTGTAGCGTGTGCCGTCGTATGCCACAATTATCTTGTAATTTTGGGTTTCTGTATTCATAAAATTGTCTTTCTTTATCTAAAAATAGAGTTCTGAATAGTTACTTTTATTTTATATAATATCACATCATTTTTTCTCTTGCCAGCACTGTTTTGCTCCTTTAATCCAATTAAGCAAGCTCCGCAATACGTGTCACAGCGACATATATATTTGATATCTCATACCATGTATTGTAGTCCACCACACCTGATACCGGAAGTCCGAATACAGCCTGAAATTTTTCCACGGCCGCCTTTGTCTTTGGTCCGTATATTCCATCCGCACAATAGAAGGAATGGCCGGATATGCCTTTGCGATGCGGGCGAGCTGCTTTTGTATCTGATATACATTCTGTCCTGACGAGCCTATGCCTATATTGTAGCCCGGCCATGACGCCGGTATTCCTGATACAGCCTCCGCTGTATTGATATACATGTTGCTGCCGTAAAAGTATCTGAGTATCTCAATTGCACTGTAGCCCTGGTCACCGAGACTTTTAGAGCCCCACTGTGTCATCCAGCTCGGACAGGAAACCTTCTGTCCGTCACAGTACTGCGTCAGAATCGGCTGCTTCACATTAGGTCTCGACAAATAGTTTTCAAACATTTCATTTACTATCAGCGAGATATTGTCATATATATTTCTGCCATAGATGAATTTGTGGTCATATGCCGTGGACGAAGTGATATTAAAATTATAGCCCTTTCCGCGATAAAACTCCGTGTATATCCTGTTTAACGTAAATGACATAATCGCAAGCACATTTGCCCTTATAGTGGCATCAGGCCAGGTCGCATATATCTCACTGGAAGCTACATTTTTGATGTAATCCTTATATCTGACATAATAATTTGCCGCTGTGGAATCCGATGGTGCCCCATCATGCACAATAACATATTCCGGAATCACAACACGATTAAGTACAATCTCACCGGTCTCAGCAACCGGCATAATCTCCGGCTCAGGTATCTTGGCAGGATAATCACCGTAGAGTGTATGTGCCGGAATAACAATATTGTCCACATCATTTCCCGGTGCATCAAGTACTTCCAGCTCAATATCCTGTATGGAAAGTCTGTCGGGCATCACCTCAACGCCCGAAACCGTGATATTTCTGTATCCGTTAGCCGAAACGGTTACCGTCACCTCCGAATACGGCTGTGACTCACTGGGCGACATAGAATACTCAAGTGGCGGAGTTGCAATCTCAACTGCCTCTATGCTTCCCGATTCGTTGGTATCAGTTTCCTCTATCTTTCCCTGCGGATCCCCGGAGTAGCTGACTGACACCCTTGCATCCGCAACCGGCGTCCCCATGTTTTTCTGTCGTACTCTCACCTGAAGCCGCCCCTCATCAATTGACTCCTGTTGTAAAATGTGCAGATTTTTCATGAATATTATTACCTTAATATCTTTTTACAATAATATGCACAAAGTGCAGCGCATATGATATAATGAGCGTAGGCAACGAGCAGTGCCAAATTGAAAATATATAAAAATGCCAGCTTGCTGAGCACTTTTTATATATTTTTAATTTGATAGGGCGACTGCCCGTACAGTCAGGAAAATCTCAGATTTTTCTGACTTGCACTGCATACAATACACTTAGCAGCATTTGTCAATTTTATTAATATTAAGGAGGAAAATTATGCATACATTTCAGCCATATCCAATCGACATGCTCGATATCAATCCATTCACCAAGCTCAGTAAGGAGTGGGCTCTCGTGACAGCCGGCGACAAGGAAAAATCAAACACCATGACCGTTTCATGGGGTGGAACCGGTGTCCTCTGGGGCAAAAATGTCGTATTTATTTTTATCAGGGAATCAAGATATACTAAGGATTTCATAGACAATGGTGAGTTTTTCTCACTTTCTTTCCTAAGCGAGAAATACCGCGATGCCTTAAAATACTGTGGTGCTCACTCAGGACGTGGCGAAGACAAATGGTCAAAGGCCGGTCTTACTCCTGTCACACGCCATGGCATCCCATATCCTGACGAAGCAAATCTCGTATTCCTCTGCCGCAAGATGGCTGCTGTACCTATTGAGGAGGCTTCATTTACAGACAAAGCCATTATGCATCAATGGTATGGTGATCACGATATGCACACTATGTATGTTGGTGAAATAATCGAGGTTGCAGCTCGATAGATGTATACTTTTGCATCAGCACTAAGGGACGAGAAGAATCATAACATATTATGGTTCTTCTCGTCCCTTCTGACTGTAGACAAAGCGCTCCGAGAAATTATGTCTCTAGGAGCCTTTTTCTCGTCATTATGAAGGCATTTTGGTTAAACAAGCATATTGTCTCCTGAAGTTATGCCATTTGCAATCCCCATTCCTTCTTACATTTTGCAAGTTTCTTTAAATTCTTGCACGCAAAAGTGAGCGCGACTTTCATTTTCATCCGCGCTTTTCCGTATATTTGTGTATATCGGAATCCATGGTTTTCTTTTGCTGTTTCAAAAATTCTTTCGATAGTTTCCTTTCGGTGTGAATACAAATCTTTCATCCCCGCTGTGTGACGAATATCTTCACATGTTTCCATGTAATCTTCCCAAACATGTCTTGTAACAAGTTTTACATGATTTTCGCTTGCTGTACACCGAGACAAGTATTGACATCCCTCACAAATTTTGCCGCAACTTTTGTACTCCCGATACCCATCTCGATTGGTGGTGCTATAGTGCAGGAAATGATTACCCGGACAAATGTATGCATCATTGTATTCGTCATACACATACTCATGTTTTCTGAAAAATCCATCTTTAGTCATCGGGCGTTTGTATGGAAATACCGGTACCACGCCATCGTCTATAAGCATTTTCGCTATCGCGGGAGTTTTATAACCGGCGTCAACAATACAGTATTTCATTCCAACATTTGTAAGCTTATCATAAAGACATTTAAAAGTTCTGCTGTCATGCTCGTTTCCTGGATTTACTGTGAAATCGATAATCCATCCGTTTTTATCACAGGCTGTTTCAATCCCATAGGCAAACACATGCTTATGTTCGCCCTTTCGGAACCATCCGCTTTCAGGATCTGTTGTACTGCACTTAATAGTTTTTCCGTCTAGTGGAATGTCATCCGTATAGTCTTCAAATTTATCATTGCCACCGGCTCCGGGCTTATTATGATCATCCTTATCTTTAAGCGTTTTCTTTCCATGTTTTTCTCTGTCAGTATCGATATCTTTGCGTAGCATATCGGCATAGAATAGGGCTTCTTGATTTGCAATTCGTCTTTGCATCTTTTTGTTATTAGCCCTTGCTTTGACATGTGTTGCACCGACAAAGATTTCTGTTGGATCAACCAACTTGAAGCGGTAGCATTCTTCTAGGATATGCTGAAAAATCTGCTCAAATAAATCGGTATCCTTAAACCGACGGGTATAGTTCTTTCCGAACGTAGAAAAATGTGGAACAGGATCATAAAGTTCAAGTCCAAGAAACCAACGATATGACATGTTTACCTCAATCTCTTTGATGGTTTGGCGCATACTCTTTATTCCGTACAGATACTGAATAAGAGGAATCTTGATAAGCGTTACAGGATCAATACTCGGACGTCCCATGCCATCCGAATAAGTATCACGAACAAGGTCATAAATAGATAACCATTCGATTGCTTTATCGATAAGTCGCAGAAGATGATCCTGTGGAACAAGATCATCAATACATACTATTTGCATTTGTTTTCTTACTTTTTCAGTTTCTTGAGTCATCATATGAAAATACCACCTTTTTTTGATATCTTCATTATACCAAAAAGAGGCTTAAAAGTCTTGAAAATACTGACTTTTAGCCTCTTTTCGCAGAAAAATCCTCGGCAAAATGCCGAGGACTTTGTCTACAGTCTGAGAGCTGATTTCAATCAGCTCTCATCCAGGTTCTGTGAAGTTGTAATAGGACGTGGTACATCTTGATAGATAAAGTTATTTTCTCTAATCTTTCGCATTTCACGATGATACTGTGGAGCTCATCAATACTGTAGCCAAATTCGGCTTTACACATAGTATTAAATCCTTTTTTTAATCCTTTAAGGCTTTCATTTTCGTTCTGAAGCTCGGTTACGAGGTCTGTTATTGATTTTGTTTTTGACATATTGCTGCCTCTGATTTAACAAAAAATATCTTTAATTTCTTCATCAGAAAATGTTGTTGCATTATGATGTGTTGCAATTTTTTCCTCAAGCAAATGCTCGAAAAAGATGAGGTAAAGTTCACTTCCAGTGATGTAATCTGACATCAACTTAACGAGACTGATGAGTGCTTCATATGTAGAGGTCTCTGACTCCAATACAGACCAATTTTTTCTCACGATATCCAAAAAGTTGATAGGCTTGAAATAGCCTGGCTCGTTAGTTGCTTCATCGAGATGATAGCGGGCATACTTAGGTATGCTCTCATACACTACTAATGAGTCCTCATCATCCTGGCTACACTTATCTGTCAATATGTCGCAGATTTTTGAGAAAAATCTGCAGAAATTGTTGCGTTCAGATTCAGACTCTGAATCTGTTGGAAATGGCGCCCAGACAAGCTGGTCCATAAGTGATGCGATGTACGCTTCATCAAGGTTGTCAATAGTTGCTGTTGAGTTTTGATTAATCATTTTATTAGCCTCCGATATAAAATTATTTTTTGTGTCTTTTTTTTCGAGTGACACCTCTCTAAATTTTGAAATATACATTTTGATATTTCCTTTCTAAAATATTTGAGTGAATAACCAAATTGCTTTAGCTATTCACTCAGATATAAGTGCCTGATAGACGCTCATATCTGAGCAAATAGAGTGTAGAATATTATCATTTATATATGGCTACATAAAGGTTAGAATGTGTTTTGGTTTGTTCCATTTTTGTTATTTTTTACTCCATAGATCCTAATGTGTGAAAAAATCAAATTCTAAAAAGTTAAATTTCTTTCGTATATATATGGATTTCGCTGAAATCAACTAATTAATATATCTGAATTAAAGTATGATTTTTTTTTCATTTTTGGCTTACAATATATAGAATCGCGTCAGGAATCTAATTTCTATTATTTTGAAAGATTAAATTTTTATAAAATCAAAAAAATTAGATATATTGATTTATGAGAGCTTCCATTCAGTTATTGGGTGAGCCAGTATTACTACTGGCAGTAATCCACTTTGATTTTGCTTAGGCGCTATTTATGAGAGTGGACACATCTTGTCAAGCCCTTGCCGCCACAGCAGTGCGATAGCAGGCTTTATAAGATGTGTTTAATCTCATACTCTTCATATTCTGTCAAATTATCTAAATCAATTTATTCACAGCCTTATTTAAGTACTTTGCAATTTACGTAATTTAACCCTTTAGATATAATTTTGAGTTTGGTTCCAGGTGGAAGAATTACTTCATAATTTCCGGATTCTTGAATATCAGACATGTATACACATCCAGTACCTTCCGGTGCATAAATTCTTAATCGGGTGAATCCTTCATCTGCTCCATATCCATAACCAAAGGTATGTTCTACACCTTTTACAAGTGATGTACACATAAATCCCTTGTCATAAAGGTCTATATTTTTCATGGATTTTGCTTCTTCTAGCATATTTTCATATCCCTCGTTCGTTATTTGCCTGTATAAAATCAAATCTTTTTAGATTTGTTATTTCTTACATTTTTCGCAATTTCATTAATTTCCGCAATTTCATTAATTCTGTCCTTGGAATTTGTTGATTCTGGATAACGTAAAGTTTTATTATAATGCTCTACATTTTTAGATAATACATTCATCCATTTTTGCTCCATAGTGGGAGGTGGATTGATGTTTGTGTGCGCAAAATCAATTGCGGTAGTTGCTGTTTGCGCCATGCTATCCCATATTGATCCAAATTTTTTCAAATTTACATTTGGGAGCAAGGCAGTTAAGATTTTTAAATTCATAAAATTGTCTCCTTTCAGTTTAAATTTATTATCTTATAGTCTTATAGTACATAAAAGTTAAAATTTGTCCTAAATCGTTATAGCCTTTAAAAAAAATAATATAATTTAAAATTACACTAGAATTAAGAAGATTAAGGAGCCATATATATGGCTCCTTAAGACTGTAGACAAAGCGTTCCGAGAAATTATGTCTCTCGGAGCCAGCTTCTGTACCATAGACTTCACCAGTATAATTTCCATAATCATCACATGAACCAAGTACTTTTGAACCGCTTACAACTGTCATAATCGCATCAAGTTTGATAACGCCTGCTCCACTGTTAATAGCTGCCTGATTACTGAAACGGTTCCTTAAATCATTTAATCTTATATAATAAAGGTTGTATTCATTGCCATCAACCTGCTGAGATGTAAGCTTAGTTATATATCCACCATTCAAACTGTAGTAAACAGACTACTGATAAGCTCCGTTTAAATACAGATTTGCTTTCCATCCTATAGTCCTATATTTTGTGTCTGACGATGCTATTTTTCCATAAGTACCATAGTAAATTCGAGGATCATTATCCTGTATGGAAAATACACAGGCACTTGAGCCATATGCCTTACTGAAATTGTATGCGCTCGAAAAATTATAGTCTGCGGCTTCAACTGTATTTTCATCGTGACCAATCATGCAAGTTGATAATACCACTAACGAAAAAACCAATAATTTTAGTGTTCTTTTCACTATTCTTGACATAACTCAAAATTCTTTCCTTTTCTTTGTTGGTAATGCTTCTTATATAATATATATGGATTTTGCAAATGACGGGCAAAAAAAAGAAGCCTTATTAAAAGACTTCTTTTAAAATATATTCTATTTACTGAACAGTAAAATAAATTTCATAACCTATTCTGTCGTCGCCAGCCATAGAGCCATCTGTCGTTATACGACCATAGTAATATAACGCATTCTTATATCCTCTATTATCTAAAGTATAAGTCACTCCATTTGGAATAGCAATTAAGGTGTTTTTTACACCACCGCTGCCATTTATAGTATATCCTCTATTACCAAGATAATTAATAGCTTCATCTTCGGCTGCGTCCTGGCTGCATCCTCCGCTGAGCCACTTGCTTACGATTCCATCAATGTGAGCTTTCTCCTCAGCAGTTATACCGTTCGAGATTGATCCGTCATAGAGAGTTTCTGCCACACCCGCTTTAGGGTTAGACAAACTGCTAGAACTTCCACCGTTAGATGTACTTCCGCCCGATGTATTTCCAGCAGAGTTTGTTCCTGACGATGTACTTTCGGAATTTGTACTTCCTGAAGAGTTGTTCTTCTTGTTTTTCTTTTTAGATGAGCTGCCTGAGTTATTTTTGCCACTGTCGTTCTTGCTGCTCTCACCGCTGTCAGTGTTATTTACAGTCTCTTCCTTTGCAGGTTCATTCACTGTTACATTGCTTGTGGCATTGCCTGTTAATCCGTATTTGTCTGTCACCTTGTATGTTGCCTGATATGTCCCGGCGGTGTCAGTCTTTACGGCAGAACTATCCACTTCAACTGAACTTGTAAGTTCATCCCCCTTGCCATCAGCTGCCGTGACACCTGCCATATAATCAATTGAATCGCCTACTGTAACAGTTTTGTCTGTAACCCCGTTGATTGACGGGGCATTAATTACGGAAATCTTTACTGCAACAGTTGTTTTGTTACCTGATTAATCCGTAATAATGATATTGTTATCATAATCACCCTCTTCGGTGTATGTAATCTCATCATCAGACAAGCGTACCCCGCTTACCTCGTAAATTGCTGCAGCATCCTCGTCTGAAAGCGGCTCTGTAGACTCTGTAGAGTCTTTAGCCTCTGGCTTTGTCTCAAATTTAGCGTCAACGTTTCCTGATAACTCAGTAATTTTGTCAAGACAGTCTGTAACATGTAACACTGCGCCCGGCTGAACAACGATACTTTCCTTTGCTGCTGCTTCCGGCGCTGTTGTGTCCTTAATTTTTACTTTAACGCTGTAATCTTTCTTATCATATGTAATTGTTGCGTCATACTCGCCTGTTTTAAAGAAATCTACTTTCTTTGTGTTGAGTTTGGCGTCTTTCACCTTGTCTTTGGAAATATCCAAAATATCTGCAATGTTAATGCCTTTCTCGTTGCCAAGTTCCACTGTAACGGATTTGATAATTGCTTTGGCGCTCCACACGCTGTAAGGGAAGCGACCATCATTGCAGCGAGTGTCGCTGCTATAACTTTCTTCTTCATATAGTTTGTCACCTTCTTTGTAAAGTTTGATTTTTATATTGTTACATATATAGTACATAAAATAGTCAATTTATCCTAAATGAAATCAAATTAATTATAACCTATTCAGACATTTTTTCAATAGAGTAGGAGGAGGGGGTGATTCACGTCACCGCGCATACTGTTCGGTACACGACGGTTCACTCAACTTAACAAGTAACATACCTTCGGTGTTAGTAATTTCACATTGAGACTAATCCAAACTGGTTTATTATAACCACACATTAACAATATTCTTGTTACATACAATGGAAAATCAACTCATGAACCAGAGGAGAAAGGTTTTTTGGATAATTTAGAATATTGAAAAATAAAAATACATATGCTATCATGCCACTAGCAGATAAATGAAGAGATGTGTTCATAGTAACACAGCAAAAACCCCAGAGCCTGGAACTCTGGGGTTTTTTGTCCATTTAGACGAGGTGGATTAATCCTCAGGCTAGCTACCAGCAATTTAGTTTCTGTCCAGCCATTTACATCCGCTTAGTTTGTCTACAGTCTGAAGGGACGAGAAGAATCATAACATATTATGGTTCTTCTCGTCCCTTACTCTATGGCATTATATAGGATAAGCCGACTCTTTAAAATGTATCACGGCGTAAATAACAATATACTAGCGGCAGCCGGTACTCATAGCTTCAATAGCCACGGCACCACCGCGCACAACCGAGATATGCTTGTACTGTGACTTGAGCAGGGCTATAAGATCATCATTGCGGTGCTCTGTGAGCTTGCTCTCTAAGATCACGCTGTCGGCATTCTTGTCTACCACGTCAATATTAAAAACCTGCGCTGTCTGGAAGATATCGGTGATTTCCTCGCGGTTGAGCTTTGATACCCTGACATAAAGTATTTCCTTCATATGCAGAGGCACATCAGTCAGATCAATAACCTTGATGACCTCGACCATTCTGTTGAGCTGCTTTTTTATCTGCTCAAAGGTAATATCATCGCTTGTAACGCAAATAGTCATTCTGGAAATAGTCTCATCCTCTGTGGTTCCAACCGTAAGAGACTGTAAATTGTAGGATTTTGCAGAGAAAAGTCCTGAAACCTTTGCTAAAACACCGACCTCATTCTCCACATAAAGTGCAATCCATCTGTTTTTCATTTCATTATTATTCATCTTCTGCACCTCCTACTTTAAAATCATTTCGCTCATAGGATTTCCGCTCTTGACCATTGGAAGAACAATCTCATCCGTAGCTATCATAAACTCAATAATTACAGGTACATCCTTATATTTCTTTGCCTCTGCAAAGGCTGCATCGATATCCTCTTCCTTTTCCACGCGGATTCCGTGTCCACCATAGCTTTCAACAAGCTTGAGAAAATCCGGTGTGTATGGCGGACATGCCTCATTTGGTCCCTTGCACTCAGCCGGACAGCCCTTTCTTCTTCGAAGGCAGGTTGCAGAATAACGCTTGCCATAAAAAAGCTGCTGCATCTGGCGCACCATGCCCAGATAGTAGTTGTTGAGCACGCATATGGTCACTCCTGCTCCCTGTACAACTGAGGTGGCAAGCTCCTGTATATTCATCTGAAGTCCACCGTCACCACTAATGCATACAACATCCTTGTCAGGATTTGCAATCTTTGCACCTATTGCTGCCGGAAGACCAAAGCCCATGGTTCCAAGACCTCCCGATGTAAGAAGCTGGCTGTTGCTGTCAAGCTCTAAGTACTGTGTAGCCCACATCTGATGCTGACCTACATCTGTAACGTAGATTGCATCCTTATAGTTCTTATTGATATGCTCCATAATCATCTGAGGTGTCATGCCCTTGTCTCTTCTCATGCCAAGAGGATTTTCCTCATCCCATGCCTTAATCTGCTTCTGCCACTCAGCAGTCTTTTTCGGCTCAGCCCACTCGTTTAACTTGTCGAGCGCCACATTGGCATCTGCAACGATAGGCACATCAACCACTACATTTCGTGAAATAGATGCAGTATCCACATCAATATGTACAATCTTTGCCTTTGGAGCGAACTCATTTAAGTCACCGGTTATTCTGTCGTTAAATCGTGTACCTATTGAAAAAAGTAAATCACACTCACTGACTGCCTTGTTTGCCGCATATTTGCCATGCATACCACAGTTTCCAACATAAAGCGGATGAGTGGTAGGTATAGCTCCCTTACCCATTATTGTAGTGACAACAGGCACATTCTCTGCCTCCGCAAAACGGCGCAGGTTTTCATTTGCCCTGGCAACATTTATACCGCCTCCTGCAAGGATAAGCGGTTTTTTGGCACTCTTTAACATCTTGTAGGCGCGCTTAAGCTGTCCGACATGTACTGTATCATTTACACGATAGCCTCTGATTTCCACCTTGTCCGGATACTCTGCCGGACCGGATGCAGTCTGTATATCCTTTGGCAAGTCAATCAGTACAGGGCCCGGCTTTCCGGTCCTTGCAATATGAAATGCCATCTTTATGATTTTTCCAAGTTCCTTTCTGTCACGGACTGTAACAGAATACTTTGTGATATTTCTGGTGATTCCGACTATATCCACTTCCTGAAAGGCATCATTTCCGATAAGTGGAAGCGGTACCTGCCCTGTAAAGCACACAAGCGGCACATTGTCATAATGCGCATCTGCAAGACCTGTAACTGTGTTGGTAGCACCAGGACCGCTTGTCACAAGGCAGACACCCACCTTGCCTGTAGACTTGGCATAGCCCTCAGCCTCATGAATCAGGCCCTGTTCATGTCTAGGCAGAACCAGATTGATTGAATTAGTCTTGTATAACTCATCGAATAAATCTGTAACTGTTCCTCCCGGATAGGCAAAAATAGTATCTACGCCTTCCTCCTCCAATGCTTTTACAAATAATTTTCTTCCTGTGATGTCCATACTGCTGTCATCCTCGTTTCTATATTTAATAGTTTATTTTACTTTCTCATATCGAAGGAAATAAAACTCCAAATCAAAGTATGTCTGTTCTTCGCTGTCTCCCGTAATCTGCCACTCAGGCTTCTCATCAAGATTTGGAAAATATGCATCCGCATCATACTCGAAGTCCACCTTTGTGATGTGGGCTACATCGCATTCATCCACGAGCTGCTCATAAATTTTCTGTCCACCAATGATATAAATATCCTCAGAATTGTATTTTTCAAGCTCCTTGTGAAGCTCATCAAGTGAGTGAACCACGACAGCGCCCTCCACCTCATAGGATGGGTTATGTGTGAGCACTATATTGGTTCTGTTCTTAAGAGGTCTGCTGTTTGGAAAGCTCTCAAGTGTCTTTCTGCCCATGACTACAACCTTTCCTGTAGTCATCTCGCGGAAAAACTTCTGATCCATAGGTATCCGAACGAGCAACTGGTTATTTTTTCCAATTGCCCAGTTATTGTCAACTGCTGCTATTAAATTCATAATTTTCTCCCTGTTGTAATCGTTGCTGTTCACACTAAGTAGTGAACAATAACCTTCTTATAACTGCTTCATATCCACATTCTTTAAACCGCAATAGGTATATCCTTAATCTGCTCACCTGTCACATAGTCTGTTATCTTGATATCATCAGTCGTAAACTGATAGAAATCCTTTATGTCAGGATTGAGCCAGAACTTTGGAGCATCGTACTGTGGTCTCTCAATCAGCTCCTTCACAATTGGCACATGCCTGTCGTAAATGTGTGCATCTGCAATCACGTGCACCAGCTCTCCGACTCTCATATCACACACCTGCGCCAGCATATGCATAAGCACCGCATACTGGCATACATTCCAATTGTTCGCCGCAAGCACATCCTGTGAGCGCTGGTTTAAGATACCATTTAATGTGAGCCTGTCATCACCCTTTTTCTGTGTCACGTTGAATGTCATGCTGTATGCGCACGGATACAGATTCATCTCATGCAGATCCTGATGCACATATATATTGGTAAGTATTCTTCTTGAAAAAGGTGTATGCTTCAAATCATAGATGACTCTGTCCACCTGATCCATCATGCCTTCCTTATACTGATGCTTTACACCAAGCTGATATCCGTAGGCCTTGCCGATTGAACCATCCTCATCTGCCCACTCATCCCACACATGGCTTTTTAAATCATGGATATTGTTGGATTTCTTCTGCCATATCCAAAGAAGCTCATCCGTTGCACTCTTGATATATGTCTTTCTTAAAGTGATAGCCGGAAACTCCTTTGACAGATCATATCTGTTGACGACACCAAACTTCTTTATTGTATAGGCGCTTGTGCCATCCTCCCAGTGGGGACGTACCAGCTCTCCCTCAGTGCTTGTGCCATTTTCCAGAATATCCTGACACATCGCTACAAAAACTTTATCTGCATAACTCATATTATCCGCTCCCTAACCATAAGTATTCAACCGATACAATTACCCGTTTACTGTCTATTGTATCTAATTATCAATTTTTTTTCAATATATTCAATGTGCAAATTCAAATGATTTTTTTAGCTTTTTTCTTCATAAATTATTTAAGTTTTTTATTATTCTTTTCGATTAAGGACACAATTTGGACAAATTTATTTAGTATAGTAATACCTGTAAAGGAGATACACCTTTACAAATTCCCTTTTTTAAACATTTTTTCATAAACTAAACTCCTCGAAAAGAAGCCGCTTCCCTCGGCTTCTTTTCATGTTATGGGGGTTTACATTTCAGGCTTTTTCCCATATTATGATTAAAGGATCAAAAGGTAGAGTCAGATTACGCGAATGCGTAGCATGCAGTAATCTGATTAATCATAAATGAGGAGATTCACAATCACATGAAATTTTTTCTCGCACCGATGCAAGGGCTGACCGGATATACAGTAAGAAACGCATTCCACCACCATTTTGACTACATAGACAAATACTACACACCGTTCATCCCTGCCGCAAAGCGCATGAATGCCAAGATAAAAAGAGACATAGACCCGGTAAACAACGACGGAATCACTCTCATACCGCAGGCCATGTCTATAGTGGCAGACGAGGTCATCGACCTGCACAGGCAGCTTGTTCCTTACGGATATGATGAGATAAATGTAAATCTCGGCTGTCCGTCAGGCACCGTCGTATCCAAGAAACGAGGCTCCGGCATACTCGCATATCCTGATATGCTGGATAGCTTCCTCGATGAGCTGTATACAAAAGCTGATTTTCCTGTTTCAATAAAAACCCGCGTGGGCTTTAACGATGATGAGCTATGGCCCAGGCTTATCGAAATATACAGTAAATATCCGATAAGTGAGCTTACCGTGCATCCGAGAGTCCAGAAGGATTTTTATAAAAATACGCCGCGCATGGATGACTTCGCCCTCGCCATGCAGAAAATAAATCCTGATAAAACCATACTCTGCTACAACGGAGATATCACTGATACTAATAGTTTCAAGGCACTAACCGACTGCTTCCCTGATATTGATGAAATCATGATAGGCCGCGGACTGTTTGCAAATCCTGCTCTTATCGCAGAGCTTAAGGGTATAAGCATGGATAAAGCCGAGCTTCGCGAGCGCTTAAAGAACTGGCATGATGAGATTTTATCCGGTTATCTGTCCATCTTTTCCGGTGAAAAGGATGCCATGTTCCGCATGAAGGAAATCTGGGCATATATGCATGGGCTGTTTTCTGACTCTGAAAAGCTCTGGAAGAAAATTAAAAAATGCCAGACGCTTAATGACTATAAGTCAATCGTTCGAATGGCATTTGATGCTTTTTAAAATATAAACACTTTACTTTCTTGCAATTCTGTGAAGCTGTGGCCTTATGGTGATATCTGTCATCACAAGGCCTTCTCTTTGCCCCAAAACATAAAGCACTGCTTCTGCAACCTCATTTGGCTGTATTCTTGCAGCTTCATTTTCATCCACTGTAAAATCAGCATTCCTGTACAGATTGGTATCGGTCATATCAGGCTCTAAATTTACCACACGCACACCGTACTTTCTCGCCTCCTCAAACAGGCTGTGGGAAAAGCTCGTAAGCCCCGCCTTTGTGGCACCATAGGCACAGCCATGCGGATTCGTCTTTTCAGCAGTGATTGATGAGATATTTATTATTGTTCCTTTGTTTTTCTTTAAATCGCGAAGCAGCAGATTTGTGATAATCATCGGTGCCTCAAGATTTGTCCTCACCATCTGTGATATTTTTACAGGATTAAGCTCCTCATGAAGAGCGTAAAAGCCGACGCCTGCATTGTTTATGAGGAGTGATATGTCATGATTTTTATTAATTTCTTTTATTGTCTTGATGAGCTTTGCGGTATCGGTAATATCGCATACTATACGCTCTATCCCTGCAATATCATCACTTTCATTGAAGCTTCTTCCTATTCCGTAAACCAGCCAGCCATTCGCTGCAAGCTGACTGCATATAGCTTTTCCGATGCCGGAAGACGCCCCGGTTACAATTGCTTTGTTCATCTGATTGCTCCTTTATACTATGTGTATATATTGAAAATGTATTGCAATAATATCACTTCCACATAAATATCCTGTCTTTATCCACATATTCGGATACAGCCTGTATCATAAACTCTTCCATATCACTTCGTATATTTTCCGGATACTGGTAATACCCATTCACATTGTCGTATGGAAAATTCACCACAGCACTACGAGGCATGTCCTTTCGCATTTTCTTCAGATAATCCTGCGATATGCGGAAGCTTCCGATACTCACATCCCACAGCTTAGAACCGTCTATCTGTGAAAATATGTCATCAACCAGCCTGCTGTATTCACCTCTCCAGTCATTGCAGTATATCATCGGATCAAAGCACAGTCGCACTGGAAATCCACCATCCATAGCACATTTTGCTGCCTGAATCCGCTCCATAGGTGCGGACGCAAAATGCTCATACTCTGCTGCAATCCTTTGAGACGAAACTGTATAGGCAATAATTACCCTGTCACAGGCTTCGTAATTGCTCCACAAATCACACCTGCCACTCTTGGTGCGGATTTCAATTGTAAGATTCTCATGCTTTTTTGTAAAAGCAATCCATTCCCTCACAAAGCCGGTAAGCGACTCTATGGCCACGAGGTCTGCATCATATGACACGCAAAGATATATGCTTTTTTGCGCCAGAAGTGCTTCAAGCTCCGCAAAAATATCCTCCAAATTTACAAACACCACAAGATTACCAGACGGATACATGCCCTTTAAATAGCAGTATTCGCAGTCAAATATACAGTTCATCATGCATGAGCAATAGTAGAAATTCTCATTTCCAAAGCTCTGACACACCGGTGCACCTTCATATATGCAGCCGCTTGTATTCTCTGCCAGAATGAGCGCCTTGGCATTGCTTTGAGCAGAAATACTCTGCTTTTTGCGGCAGAAAACATCCTTGTAGTGGTCAATTTCTATGACTGTTGTATTATTCAGCTTTTCTAAAATCTGCTTTGTACGTGGATGCTCGGCCACGCCTTTTTCCACATATACATGTGAAAACATTTTATTGTATTGGCACATTTGACATTTCCTTCTTACAACAATCTCTGTTTCAATTCAAACAGACATTTCTTTCCTTCACGCTTGCTCTCACACGGCAGCAAGCCATTTGTATAGTACTCATCCAGAACAGCTTTATAATCTATACCACTTAGTCTGCAATACTTTATAAGCTGTGCCAGCTGATCTCCCATTACCTTGGAACAGCGCATATCGCTGGTCAGCCTGTCAATATTCCAAGCGGATTTAGTATCATCTGTCGCATTGCCGTCTGCCATATTTTCGCCTTTAATCTTATCATCTATTGAAGTTTTATTACCACCTACACGTAAAAGTATATCAATATAGCCACATATTTTGTCTTCCTGCAAAGCAAAAAGCTCTGTGATTTTCGACTGGTCAATTCTCTCACCGGCATCTGAAACAAGCTTTATAAAATGCATACGATGCGGTCCCACGAAAAATGCTGCTGCCTGATAAACGGCGGCTGCCTCCATATCATATACAACCGAATCGCACCCTTCATTAAGCACCCTTGCGACCGTTACTATCTCACACTCCTTGAAATTTGCTTTCATCAGCATATCGGGGTAAAATGTACGCCCTGTCATCTGCTCAGTGAGCTTGTTTCCCAGAAATATACTGCCCAAACAGATATCACTGCTAAAACCAGCGCCACACCCCATATTCAAAATCTCATCATCCGGTGAAATCCCATACGCACCACCGATATTTGAAACCGCTGCCGCCGCATTGATTTCTCCTACGCCTGTTATCACAAGCCTGATACTCTCATTTGCAAACACATCAAATCTGACCATTTCAGGGCTTTTTTCCTTTTTTAAGCCATAGTGGTCTATTATATTTTTTGCCTCAGCATAAAAAGCGCTAAATATATAAATCATAGATAATTCCTTCAAATCTTCCCTGCATACATCAACAGGATTTATCTCTCAAGCTCCTTTAAAAGCTTAGTCCTATTGCTTCCAACCATGAGCTTTTCATTGTAGATATCAAATTTTTCACATTCGTTCTCAGCTAAAAAGCTGCTGATTTCCGGTGTGATGGTCAGCTCTGTAACAAAGACAAGCATCTCCTGGCCGTCCGAGAATACATCCTCCACAAAATCAAATGCATGGTTTAGCTTCTCTCCTGCCGCATCCTCCATAATTGAAAGCTTCTCTGATTCTTCGGTAAAATCATCCATCACCGTATCAAAATCCCCCTTTATATGCCTTAAGACATCCTGTCTGATGTAATACTCCTTTGGCAAAATAAGAGAGCTCTCCTTCAATATCTCCATATTCTTTGAAAACTGCTCCACAGCACTGTTGTACAGCGCATGCTGCTCTTCAGTGCTTCTTTGTGACTTTCTGTATTCCTTCAGAAACTCATACCATAGCTGCACCATTTTCCGCTCTCTGGCCACATCCGAAAAAACAACTGTCAGTCCGCTTAAAAGCAGATTCACCACAGTGATTCTCTCATCGAAATCAGCATCAAACACACGTTTATATACTGACTTTTTCACATTTCCGGACAATATATCGCTTATACCGTAATCCTCATTGTATTTTCTGTAGATTTCCAAATATGCGTACACATCCTCTGCTATATCAGGATGATGGATAAACTCACCTATTACCTCCTCCGTGACTGCAAGTTCTCCCGCCTCGTACACCTTAAGCAGACTGCTTAAATCCTCCCAGCCTCTTGCCGTGACGAAATTCATACCGTCCACGTCAGTTTCCACCCTGTAAAAATTGTTTGGGTGAAGCTCAAGATAGCTTAAAAGTGCATCATGGATATGCACATCTCTGGCATATTCCTTCCACACCTGATAGTCCGCTTCTATCGATATATATCTGACACGGTCGAGCGTAACCATATCAAAATCGCGCACTGATTTATTATACTCAGGCGGATTTCCTGCCGCAACAATCACCCAGCCCTTTGGAACAGCCTGATTACCAAATGTCTTGCACTGCAAAAACTGAAGCATCGTAGGCGCAAGTGTCTCGGACACGCAGTTTATCTCATCAATAAAAAGTATGCCCTCCTTAAGCCCTGTTGCTTCCATCTTTTCATAGACGCTGGCTATAATCTCGCTCATCGTGTATTCCGTGACTGAATAGCTCTTTCCGTCATACTCACGCTCCTTTATAAACGGCAGTCCTACCGCTGACTGGCGCGTGTGATGCGTGATGGTATATGCCACAAGACCTATTTTGCACTCTCTTGCAATCTGCTCCATAATCTGTGTCTTGCCTACGCCGGGCGGTCCGATTAAGAGCATCGGTCTCTGCCTGATCTGCGGTATCACGTACTCTCCATGTGCATCCTTTGACAGGTATGCTTTCACTGTATTTTTCACTTCGTTTTTTGCCTGTTTTATATTCATATTGTTTCCTCCAGCTCCACCTGCATCGCCCATGGCGGCACCTCATTACCCTCATATGCACCAACCGACACAAATGCGCACTTGTACGATGGACACTTTGCCGGGAAAATTCCCTTGCCATCAGTAAAATATATAAGTCCGCACATGTTCTTAAGCTCACCCTTATCCAAAAGGTCTCTCACATACGAAAATGCCGGTCTGAAATCTGTGCCTCCGCCTCCTACGAGCGTAAACTTGTTTAAAAGCGGCTTAATCTGCTTTTCATCTGTAATTTCCTCGTCCGTCTTTACGCTGTCATCACACTGTATGATGCGTATTTTATTCCTGACAAAAAAGCTGTCCGACTCCGTGAGAATTGTAAAGGTCTCCTGTAAAAAGTGCTCCACCAGCTCTCCGCTAACAGAATAGCTCGTATCAAGTACTATGACAAAATCCCTTATCTTGTATGTCTCCCTCGTTTCAAGAGGCTCAATGAGCGGCATATTGCCGTAAAGCGAAAGTCCATACGCGTAATACCCCATATCAAAGGAATCGTAATCTGCGTGCACCTCCTCACGAAGCACTGCAAACCTGCGCAGAAACTCCTTGTAGCTTCGTCTGCTTCTTTTTGCGGACAGTTCCCTCATCATTACCTGCTCGCCCTCAGATTCACTGTCCTTTGAATGTTTTTTCTCCATGCGTGTCTGTCTGGATATTTTCTGCCACTGCTTTTTAGCCTCGGATGAGCTTAGTGGCATAGCATTGCCGTTTTTCTCCTCCGGCCAAAGGGCATGGTCATCTGTGTAAAATTCCCGTGCCAGAAGTGCAAGCTCATTTTTATCCTTTGTGTTTGCAGTATCATCTATATCCGTGATTTCTTCAGCCTCTATTTCTGCATACTGCTTGTATAGCCACGCGTACAAGGCTCCGGGAGCAATCACGATACGCTCTTTTTTTAGCCTCTCATACGTGGTTTTTCTTATATAGCTTAGGATACGCTTTGTGCTTTTCTTTTCCATTGTATCAATCGTATACTCAACCATTATATCACATGCTGTATTCCACAGGAATTCATCCCTCTCACCTTTAGTCCACAGGTGAAAAAACAGACAGTGCAGCACACTGTGCAGATAAGCCCGGTTCAGATACATGCCATTTTTCTTAAATATATCAATCAGCCTGATGGGATTGTAATAAATATACGTGCCGTCAGTTGCCATGGAGTAAAGCTGCTCGTTCACTTTTGGTGAAAGAGCCGAGAGCGCCAACTTCATAAAAGGCATGTCGAGATACAACTCGCACTGTATTTCATCTATTATTTTCTGTGACATTTCCTCCTGCCACTCTGAATCTGTCTGGACATGTTTCTTCATGAAGCTGCCTCCTTTCCCATATACTTCTCCATTTCTTGCACCAATGGTGCGAGTATTATTCTACTGCAATATTTTCGGAATTTATTATACTATAGTAACCTTATTTTCTCAATAAAATGTGACTCACAAACAACATCTTAAAAAGTATATTTAAAAAGTAATCCCGGATAGTTCATGATAAAATCATAAGCTATCCGGGATTATCAATTTATTACACTATACACATTCAATAATTATACTCTCACATTTATCATACCCGAGCTGTGAGCTGTTCAGGCACAACGTATAATTAGCAGCTTTTCCCCATTTCTGATCTGTGTAAAAATTATAATTTGTCATACGCCTTTTATCTATGTCATTTATCATTTTTACTGCATCAGCTTCTGAAGTATTATGCAGCTTACAGATACGCTGTATTTTTTCCGGCATATCCCCATGGATATACACATTCAATACATCATCCCTGTCTTTCAAAATATAATCAGCATTTCTTCCAATAATCACACATGGCTCTTTTTCTGCCAGATTCAAAATCACTTTTCTCTGTGCCTCATATACCATATCTTCTACTGATTTTCCTGTAATATCACGACCGGTAAATGCATATGCAAAAATCCCTTTCTTTGGGGACAACTCAGCATTTTCCTTAATATACTCCGGTGCCATTCCTGACTCTTTTGCAATCTGTCCAATTATTTCCTTGTCATAATATTTAATTCCAAGTTTCTTTGCGACTTCTTCTCCGATAAAACGTCCGCCACTTCCAAACTCTCGGCTTATCGTAATGATTCTTTTTGTCATGGCTTATGCCTCCTTAATTTAAGCTTTCCACTTTATTTTTATTGATTCTCTTTAAAAATAAATATCCTACAATACAAGCAGTCACCTCCGTGATTGGAAATGCCCACCAGATCAGTGAAACTCCAATATGTCCGCCTCTTACAAAAAATGAGAAGATGCCTGCCAAAGGTAATATAATTATAAGCTGTCTGAGCAGTGAAATCACAAGCGATTCCATACCACCATCAAGCGCCTGGTAAATACCCTGATATGCCACATTTATTCCGGCAAAAATAAAGCTGATGGAAATAATTCTCATTGCCCCGATAAAATATTCTCTTGATGCTCCTGCATTGAACAAAGCAGCAAATTCTCCCGGGAAAATTTCTGTAATCGCTACTCCTATGACCATAAGCACAATCGTATAAAGCAATCCATACCTGATGCCATCCTTAATTCTCTTTTTGCTGTGCATTCCATATGAAAAAGCTATAATTGGTGTAATTGCATCCCTTAGTCCGAATGCAAGGAACAATACAAACTGCTGCACCTTATAAAACAAACCATATGCAGTCTGCGCCGAAGGACTAAATTTCAAAATAAGATTCATCACATAAACCATAATTGACATCAGAGCCTGTGCAATAATAGCCGGAAGTCCAATTGCATAAATTTCCCTGATTATTCCTCCATCAGGCTTCATATACTTTGTATCATGCTCAAATTCCCTGTTCAGCTTCATATGAAATACAAACAGCAGTATTGCAGACACAACCTGACCGATAACAGTTGCATATGCGGCGCCCTTAACTCCCATTTCCGGAACCGGTCCAATACCATAAATCATAATAGGATCAAGAATAATATTTACCACTGCTCCAACTACCTGACCAATTGTAGAATAAAGAGAACGTCCGGTTGCCTGCAGCAGCTTTTCAAATAGTGAAAAGAAAATAATTCCAAATGAAATCACACAGCATATTCTCAAGTAATTTGTTCCCATTGAAACAACTTGAGGATCAACGGTCTGTGATGAAATATAAGCTTTAACTCCAAAAATTCCAAACAACAGGCATACTATATAAATTATTGCACCAAGAAATAAACTGTTTCCTGCAACCTTTGCAGCTTTTTTACTGTTTCCCTGTCCAAGTGTTCTTGCAAGAAGTGCATTGGTTCCTACACCTGTTCCAATTCCAACTGCTACCATAAGCATCTGAACCGGAAATACCAGTGTCAGCGCATTAAGTGCTGCCTCACTTCCTGACCTCATATTTCCCACAAAGGCGCTGTCTACAATATTGTAAACTGCCTGCAATGCCATAGATAAAATCATCGGTATTCCCATCTGTACCATGAGCTTATTTACCGGCATCTCCTTCATCTTGTTACTTTCTGCCATCTTAACTTATTCCTCCTTTTCTGCATAAAAAAAGTGCGCTCTTATCTCATAAGCTGGACTTACTCTGATAAGCTACACACTTTATAATGCACTATATATTTTAATGATGTGCGACAGCAGGTGCACAAAAAAAGAGCAGCTAAACTGGATTTACGCTAGTCTGCTACTCGTTCATAGGCTATTATATTTTTATTTTTGAAAAAAGTCAAATATTTTTTAGTAATAACATAACCTTTGCATTTACACTTAAATTTAAAATTCAAACCGCCTCTTCCTGGATACCGACAGATTTTCCTTCTTAAATCTATGCAAAATCACACTTCCCTCACTCCATTCATCCTGTGCTGCAAGTGCAAGCATATCAGTAACAGCCAGGACATCTGCGATAAAACTCTCCTCACCGTCTTTAAGCTCCAGAAAACTCTGCAGCAAACACGAATCCCTTTTCTTATGATAAGCTCAGACAGCCTTTTTTTATGATTGACAATATACTCCAAAAACTGCTGCCTAGCTTCTTTTGAAAGCTCATACGCATAAATAAGCCTGTAAAAAGCCATATCTAAAAGGTCATCCTCACTCTCCTGCGCAATCGCCTCTGAAAATATTTCATCATACTGCTTCCACACAAACACGCGGTCCATAAAAGCCTGTCTGGCGCGAAAACCTTCTCCGTTCATGTTCAGTTTAAAAATATGAGCAGGACCAATCTCATCATATGTCTGGTCGTACTCGAAAAAACATGCCTGCGCAATCGCATTTCCATCGCTGTCAGCCCATCTAACCCTCACAAGAGTGCTTATCTGTGAAAGAATCTGCTTAAGACACGACTTATCCTTCGGTGAGCCTCTCATCACAAGCATATAAAGTTTTGTGCAGTTCATGAAAGCGTCACCATCCACATCACATATGTCGGATGGCAGCTCAAGCACAGACAGCCTTGAACAATTATAAAAGCAGAGCCTGCCAATCTTTTGCATTCCGTCCGGCAATATGACCCTCTCGATATAATCATCACACAGCTCCGTCATATCAGGACGCAGAATATCATCAATCCCAAGCTCTGTTTTCAATTTTTCAGGCATACTCTTGAAAGAAAAGCAATACTCCGCAAGCTCCGTCACTCTCATGCCGTCAAGCATATCCGGCACCACACACACCGGATTTTTCCCATACATATGAAGAAGCCTAATGCAATCATCATTAAGCCTCTCATATACACATATATTATTGTTATCTTTTGTAATCTTTAAATCTGTCATTTTATTTCTTTAACTCTTAAAAATTTCACACAGTTGCAAGCCTTATCCAAGTCTCAATAAGTCATTTATTGTATTCTTAAAATCATAAAACAAATCAATATATTTTTCAACAATTGTATTACAATGTGTCCTTAAAAAATAATCTGCACTACTTATCAGTTAGTTTATCACAATTCCTACATTATTTCCACCACAACGTAAGGGGCGCTGCCGCGGGCACCGCGGTGGCACACGTACTATCACGTGTGCGAATAGCGCAGTGAGTTAGATACTGTAGAAATTATGCCATGAAGCGCAGAAACGCCCCTGCAAGGACGCAGGGGCGAGGAGAATCGCGCCACGGACGGCGCGTTTCGACGGTTTCGTCAAGCATAGAAACCCTTCAAGCATAATTTCGTACAGTATCTTACCCACGAAGCGTAGCACGCGGGATAGTGCGTGTGCCACCGCGGTACCCGCGGCAGCGCCCCTTACTACATCCAAAATCTACTCAAGCAGATTCTTCATACTGTTCACACTGATAAGAATTGTCGATCCATTGTGCAAAAGTGCTGTCGTAGTCGGCGGAAGCACACCTGCCACACCAAGAGCAATGAGCCCTGAGTTAAAACCAACAATCTTTCGATAGTTGCTCTTTATACGTTTCATAAGAGCATTACTTATATATTTAAGAGTTACAATCTGGTAGAGATCGTCAGAGCCCACCGTAATATCAGCAATCTCGCGTGCAATTTCAGCACCGTCACTGATTGCAATACCGACATTTGCCGCTGAAAGAGCCGGTGAATCATTTATGCCGTCACCAATCATAATGACCTTTCTGCCCTTAGCCTTCTCTCTCCACAAAGGCAGCCTTGTCCTCAGGTAAAACCTCGGCGTAATATTCATCTACACCTACTTTTTTCGCAATGACAGAAGCTGTACGCTCACTGTCGCCTGTCATCATGACAACCTTTGATATACCGGCCTTCTTTAATGAAGTAACAACCGCCGCTGCCTCATCACGCAGAGGATCCTCAATACAGATAACTGCCGAAAGCATACCCTCAACAGCAAGATACAGGTGAGAATAATACAGCGGAAGCGACTCAAACAGTTGCTCCTTTCCTGCAGGAACAACACATTTTTCATCCTCAAAGACGAAATGATAGCTTCCGATAACAGTACGCTTGCCATTGATAGAGGTTGCAATTCCATGAGCCACAATATACTCAACCTTTGTATGCATTTCCTCGTGGGAAAGCCCCTTCTTAGACGCAGCGTCTACCACTGCCTTTGCCATTGAATGAGGGAAATGCTCCTCCAGACAGGCTGCAACACGAAGCATGTCATCAGATGAATACTCATCATTGAAGTTCACCACATCAACCACAGTCGGATGTGCCTTTGTGAGTGTACCGGTCTTGTCAAAGACGATGGTATCAGCCTCTGCAACAGCCTCAAGGAACTTTCCTCCCTTTACTGTTACATTATAAAGGCTTGCCTCTCTGATAGCAGAAAGCACAGAGATTGGCATAGCAAGCTTGAGTGCACAGCAGAAATCCACCATGAGAATTGACATAGCCTTTGTCACATTTCTTGTCAGAAGATATGTAAGCCCTGTAGCTCCAAGCGTCCACGGCACAAGCTTGTCAGCATAGTGCTCAGCCTTTCCCTCCAGCTCAGATTTAAGCTTTTCGGACTCCTCTATCATAGTAACAATCTGGTCAAAACGGTTGTTTCCTTCAACCTCCTTGACCCTGATAGTAATCTCGCCCTCCTCGACAACAGTGCCTGCAAACACAGTATTGCCGACAGTTCTTTGAACCGGAACCGACTCACCTGTCAGGGAAGCCTGATTGACCATCGCATCGCCATCTAAGACCTCTCCGTCGAATGGTATGACATTTCCCATATGGACAACAACCTTGTCGCCCTTTTCAATCTTTGAAGACTCAACGAGTATCTCCTGATTCTCAGGTGTCCTAAGCCATACCTTGCTCACATTAAGCGACATGCTTCTGGCCAGGTCATCAACAGACTTCTTGTGCGTCCATTCCTCCAAGAGCTCACCTATTCCAAGCAGAAACATAATAGAGCTTGCGGTAGAAAAATCCTTAGTAATAAGAGAAACCGTGATGGCAGTCGCATCAAGCACCGGCACCTCAATTTTTCTCTGCAGCAGACACTTAAGCCCAATTCCAATATACTTTACAGATCGTCCAATAGTAAGCGCTATCCTGATTGGCAAAGGCAGCAGGAGCTTTTTACTGTAATGCCAGACAACACTTCCGATAAGTTTTTCCTGATATGAATTATTAAGCTCTCTTCCTGATGTCTTGATAACAGTCTGTGGCACATTGGCGCTCTCATAATGAAAGTGGCGAAGCAGCTCTATAATCTGCTCTCTGTCTCCTACATACTCAATCACAGCATCAGCAGTCCTGTCATAAACCTTTACAAAGGTAACATTCCTGTGATTGTGAATCACATAAAGCAGAGTGTCTGCCTGCTCATATGTCATGCGGTACTGCTCCATATGAACACGCATACGGCCTCTTGACTCATGCTTAATCGTAAATTTCATATGACCGCCTCTTATCTTCTATGCCTCAGCAGTCTCTGCTGTAACCTCAGCCTGCTCTGCTTCCTGCTCATCAGCCTCAGCACACTCGCATACATCCTCAGATGCATCCGAAACCTTAGCAGCCTCAGCCTTAGCCTCGCGCTCCTCGTTGATGCTCTTAGCCTCAGCAAGAATATCCTCTGCATTCTCCTGAACAGTATTAACAGTCTTCATAACACAATCCTTAGCACGAAGCGCTGCTGCTGTACACTGTGTATAAGCACGCTTAGCATCCTTGCTTGATAAAATCTTGATACCTGCTGTACCAAAAGCAACACCTGCTGCGAATAAACCTGAAGCTTTCCAATTAAATGACATAATGTTTTCCTCCTGTATATTTACAAAAATTCTAGTTAAAGTTTACTTACAAGAAACATTATATTTCCCGGAAATACTGTTATTCAAGCCTAATCTCATACAGTTCTTGCTAATTCATGCCCTCAAACGCCCTTATTATGCGTCCTCCCGGACTTATTGATAAAGTTTATCACTTCAATTGATACATACATAAAAGCATAACAACATCGACTGCGATATTCTTGATTTCAAGTATTCCGTTACCTTCATCGGTGACAACACATTCAGCTTTTACATTACCATCTTCAAGTACATACATATTACCTTTTTCAAGATAGTGATCAACCATGCTCTCCTGTTCATCAGCTAATAGCAATAATGATATAAACTACTTTTTATTTTCATTCACTTCTCTGATTTTCATATCCATTACTCCGTCAAACAAACAGGTGGATTTGATGGTCAAAAGGTATTCTCTCCAACTGAAGATATATTATGACCATCAAATATAATATTTATTAGTAATTCAAAAGATTACATTTTTGATACAAATTCTGCAATTTGACCATCAACATATAGGATGTGATTAACTAACCACTCTGTGAGATACTTTAAAATACCCATAATCTGTTCATCCTGATCTTTTATTTCATCATTGTGATGTTCAATAAATTCATCAAGTTTGTGTATAAATTCCTGATGCTGAATTTTTTGAGTAAATAATTTTTTATAATTAATAGACTCCATATACTGCTCTTCATCATTAAAATGTTTCGCTGTATAATCACGAAGGTCTTCAAGTATCATGTCAATTCTATCATATTTATCCGGTGTATTCTCGTCATGAAGCAGTTCATATGCATCATCTGCATATTTAAACAACTGCTTATGCTCTTCGTCTATCATATCTATGCCGATATAATATTCTGGTTTCATTTCATACATAAATTAATCCTACTTTCATTCTTATTCTTCTTTTGAAATCCACGTAATACAAGTATACAATGGAAAACACTATTATCTTATATATCATCGGTTCCTTCCAAAACATTCTCTAATTATCTTTGAAATATCCGAATCAATAAAATCTTTCTGTGCCATGTCATCAAGGATATCACATGTTTTTTCATGAGATAATCCTTTTTTATAAGGTCTATCTTCCGTAAGAGCCTGATAAATATCAACACATGCCATCATACGTTCCGGTTCATTTAATTCAGCAGCGGTTTTTCCAAAAGGATACCCTTTTCCATTTAATTTTTCATGATGGAAAGCTGCCCAGTCTCGTATTTCTTCAAAATCATTAACCTCTGATAATATTAGGTATGTATAACCAGCATGATTTTTCATTTTAGAAAATTCATCATCCGTAAGCTTATCCGGTTTTTCCAGAATTTCATTGCCTACCGCCATTTTTCCTATATCATGCAGAGCACCAGCTAAATACATTTTCTGTACAGTGATTGAATCATATCCCATATATTGGGCAAGCATGGATGCTTTTTCAGCTACTCCTATAGAATGTCTGCTTGTAAAAGAAGATTTATAATCTACAATCTTTGCAAAGAAATCTGCAACATCTTTACACATTTCCCAATCAAAAACAAGCTTTTCTCTTGGGATAGCTTCCCATAGCTTAGTTTCAAAAGAATCATCACTTAAACACATAAACGATTCTTTTGTGAATACATGAAGAAAAAAGCATTAACACATTCCGAATCAAATAGACTATCCTTATTTTGGGAAAGATATTGACACATAAAATCCCAGCTATTATCATCAGAATCAATACTATTTCTTATAATATCAATGATATCTGCAAGATGAATAATCCTTGCGAACAATGGAATTTCATTCCACTTTTTTTGAAAAGGGCCAGTTCCATCGGCATGTTCATGATGATACAAAATCACATTTGTAACATCTGTTTTAAAAGGAAGTTTAGTAATATTCTTTTCACCATATATACAATGGAGATTCGTTTTTTCCTCAGATAAATCTTTTTTTAGGTCAATAACAGAATCCTTTTTAAGCTCCTCAGAAATATATTGTGTCAAAGCATTATCATGCAGTAAAGCACACATGGCTAAATCTTGTAATTCATCACCTTGAATTTTCCAATATTCAGCCATGCGTATACTTATATAAGCCACTCTTTTTCCATGTTTGTTTTTGATATTTACCAACTCTGCTTCTATACAGTCCAAAGCATAGGAACAGGCTCCTGTAAGTCCAACAATATCTATACTTAGCATTTCCATAATCCATGCAGATTGCAATATGCATATACTTCTTCTACCTGCTCACCATCGCAAAGACAAAAATCTGCTACCGGCACGCCCTTATCCTTTACCATTTCAATAATGTTTCCACAGTGATTGCATACATAATATTTTACTTCCATCTTTTTCTCCTTCCATGTGTAAAAAATAAAATCTAAATTGCTTCTATAACTTTTTATTCTTATTAATTAGAATTAATTGACAATAATTATTATATAGTATTATAGTACTTTAGTCAATATGAAAACAGTAATCATTCCTATTTTAAAAATTTTATATTATCCTTTATTTTCAAAGAAACGCAAAAAATCATGTTTAAAATTCATTAATTATCTAGTATTTATGTATCATAAAAAGTACAGCCTATTTATTGAGAATGCTTATTTTATCTGATACAATAAGGAAAATTGAGATTTTATTTTATAAGGAGGAATCAATAATGAGAGGTGTCGAAACCCGAATTCAGGAAATCAGACATAAAATCTTTACAGAGGTTGCGCGTATGGCATATCATACCGAATGGCCTGTAAAAGATCGTATGGAAGCTCTTCCATACAAGATTATTCCTGGCGAAAAAGGAAATTTCAGGAACGATGTATTTTTGGAGCGTGCTATAGTCGGAGAGAGACTTCGTCTGGCAATGGGTCTGCCTTACCGCAGTGCTGCAGAGCATTCACCTATATCAGATGGAATCGAGGCTGCCGACAAAGATGAAACCTACTATACACCGCCTCTTATCAATGTTATAAAATTTGCATGTAATGCATGCCCTGAAAAAAGAGTACATGTTACAGACGGCTGTCAGGGATGTCTGGCTCATCCATGCATGGAGGTATGTCCAAAAGATGCCATATCGCTGGATCGCACGACCGGAAAATCTGTAATTGACCAGGAAAAATGCATAAAGTGTGGACGCTGTGCAAGCGTATGTTCATATAATGCAATTATTGTTCAGGAACGTCCATGTGCAAAGGCCTGTGGCATGGATGCCATTTCTTCTGACGAAAACGGCAAAGCAAATATCGATTATGACAAGTGTGTTTCGTGCGGACAATGCCTTGTCAACTGTCCTTTTGGTGCGATTGCTGATAAATCCCAGATTTTCCAGACTATCAGAGCTATACAGTCCGGTGAAAAGGTCTATGCTGCAGTTGCTCCTGCATTTGTTGGACAGTTTGGTCCAAAAGTTACTCCCGGAAAGCTACGTGCAGCCATGAAGGCTCTTGGTTTTGCAGATGTATTTGAAGTAGCTATAGGTGCAGACCTCTGTGCCAAGCAGGAGGCCGAGGACTTCCTAAAAGAGGTACCGGATGAACTTCCTTTCATGGCAACCTCATGTTGTCCGGCATGGTCAGTCATGGCTAAAAAACTCTTCCCTGAGCATGCAAAATGTATCTCAATGGCACTTACACCTATGACGCTCACTGCACGTCTTATAAAGCAGCATAATCCAGATGCGCGCGTGGTATTTATCGGACCATGTGCTGCCAAAAAACTTGAAGCTATGCGACGCAGTGTACGAAGTGAAGTGGACTTTGTACTCACCTTCGAAGAGATGACCGGTATTTTTTCCGCAAAGCATGTGGACCTTGAAAATATCGAGGAAGACCCTGCAGGTGTCAGCGATGCTTCAACAGACGGAAGAAACTTTGCAGTCGCAGGAGGTGTGGCACAGGCTGTTGTTAATGTTATAAAACGTGATCATCCGGATCAGGAGATAAAGGTAGCAAATGCAGAAGGTTTAAAGGAATGCCGTCAGCTCCTTAAACTTGCAACTCTAGGCAAGTATCCCGGATATCTACTTGAAGGTATGGCATGTCCCGGAGGTTGTGTTGCCGGTGCTGGAACCATGCAGGCAATTAAGAAATCACAGACTTCTGTCGGATTATATGCAAAACAGTCTACTCATAAAACCTCAAGCGAAACTGAGTATATCAAGGAGCTTGACAAGCTTGTAGATTAATATCAATAAAAAAGAGGATATATGGATATGTATAAATCCATATGTCCTCTTTTTTATTACAGGTTATCTTATAATATAAAATTAGTAATAGTTATTATTTTCAAATCATATTCTCTTGATAACTTAAAATAATTATGCTATTTTGCGTTCAAAAACATATTTACTATCTGATGATAAATCAGACCTGAATATATAACCAAGCCTGTCAAACTTTTTTATATCATCAGGATTTTCAATATCATTTTCCGCCATGAATCGAACCATCTCACCACGAGCCATCTTAGCATAAGTACCTTTTGTTACCAGTTTATTTCCAGATTGTTCGCAGAATGAAATTGTAATATATTTATCCTTCGGTGTAAGATACTTTTCTATACATTTAGAATATTCCTTTGATGCAAGATTAATGATAATCCTACTGTCATCGATTACTGAGCGGTATAACAATTCTCCCCAGTACTCATACAGATTTTTTGCATCTCCAATTCCAACCTTTGCCTGCATTTCAAGACGATAAGGAGTCACACCATCCATTGGTTTTAAAATGCCATAAAACGCAGACAAGATTCTTAAATGATTTTGTACATACTCAAACTGACTATTTTCAAACACGGATGGTGCCATATATTGAAAAGCAATTCCTTCATATGCTAAAACAGCCGGAGTAAGCCTGTTATAAAGATCCATATTTTCCAATCTGTTAAAGTTCTGCTCTGCAATCTTGTCATTACATTTCCAGATAGCTTTCAGTTCTTCTTTTGATTTGCTTTTCATCCAGTTTAATACTTCTGCTGTCTTATCAATATAGACAGGCAGTTCAACCGGTGCTAAGTTATCGGTATCTACAATCATCTTTTTTGCAGGTGATAAAATAATCTTCATTATGCCAATTCCTTAAGCATATTTTCAGGGTCATCTGCCGCCTTGACTTTATCATTTGCCTTTATAATGATTCCCTGCTCATCAATAAGATATGTAGTCCTTACTACGCCCATAGATACTTTTCCATAATTTTTCTTTTCTTTCCAGACATCATATGCTTCAATAACTTTACGCTCCGGATCTGCTAATAGCGTAAATGCCAGTCCGTATTTTTCTTCAAATCTCTTATGAGACGCTACAGAGTCCTTGCTTACTCCGAGAATAACAGCGCCCTTCTCAGTAAACTGTGGATAACGCTCAGAAAAGCCACATGCCTGCTTCGTACATCCTAGTGTATTATCCTTTGGATAAAAATATAAGATTACTTTTTTTCCTGCATAATCGCTTAATTTATGCATTTCTCCGTTCTGATCCGGCAACTCAAAATCCGGTGCTTTTGTTCCCACCTCTAACATCAATTATTCCTCCACTTCCGTAAAATCAGTATGTTTTATTGTCTTTTTATTTCCAGCAATTAGTTTATAACCGGAATATATAGCCATAATTATGCATATCAGAGAGCCAAATGCAAAGTATTTGTGTGCTTCTCTTAACCCTTTATATCCGATATAAAAAGTTCCGATTATGGAAACTAAAGCTCCAAGTGACCAGTATTTATGCGCCTTCATTATATACCTCCAAATTGATTAAGCTGTTTCCCAAAATAAATATCTCTGGATCATTAACAATATTATACATTCCATCCATTACTTTCGACAAGTAGATTCTTCTTAATGACAGCTATGGCTTCCGCAGCCATGCTCACCACCACACGTATGTCCTTCCTCATGGTTGTGCTCATGGTGAGAACACTTCACATCCGAATTATAATCAAGCGTATCATTGATAAAAGCTTCTACTGCTTTATCCGCATCTCCTGAAACTCCGCCAAAAAGCTTAATACCCGCTGCCGCTAACGCAGTCTGAGCACCTCCTCCGATTCCGCCACAGATCAAAACATCTGCATTCAATGCATTAAGAACTCCTGCCAATGCACCATGTCCGCTTCCATTGGTATCTACTACCTCTGAATGTACCACTTTCCCTTCTTCTACATCATAAATCTTAAATGTCTCTGTGTGTCCAAAGTGCTGGAAAATCTGTCCATTTTCATATGTTACTGCTATTCTCATGATACCTTCTCCTTTTTCTACTGCATATTTTTGATAAATCTCATGTTTGTAACATCCTCCAAAGCTGCAGTCGCTGCTCTGACCGTCACATATTATGAAATCCCCACCCTCAATTTTAAGCGGATGTCCATCAATGAGTGCATCTGCTATTTTCTTCCTGGCAATCTCGTAAATCCGTTGAACCGTTGTTCTTGCGATCTGCATAGATACTGCACACTGCTCCTGACTGTAACCTTTCTTGTCCAAAAGACGGATTGTCTCGTACTCATCTACCGTCAGAACAATGGGCATTTTTTTCTCAGTATCATCTGCCGGAAGGAATTCTAAAACATTTGGGAAATGGCAGACTTTTCTGCATTTTACTGGTCTCGGCATGAAATTGCTCCTTTCTCGCTTTTCTTATATAATAGTCCTATAAAGGGCATATGTCAATTATTCGATTGACGCATCTTAAAAAAGCAAGTATACTATGTTCATAAAGGAGATAACTGTTATGAGCTTCGAAAATTATTTTCCACTATGGAATGACTTAAATACAGCACAGAAAAAAATAATTTCAGACAATTTAATCACACAGCATGTAAAAAAAGGAACAATCATTCACAACGGGAACATGGATTGTACTGGATTATTACTGGTTAAATCCGGGCAGCTTCGAACTTACATACTTTCAGATGAAGGACGAGAGATTACACTTTACCGTCTGTTCGATATGGATATGTGTCTTTTATCCGCCTCATGTATCATACGCTCCATTCAATTTGAAGTAACCATTGAAGCAGAAAAAGATACGGATCTTTGGATCATCCCTGCTGAAATCTATAAGGGCATCATGAAGGAATCTGCTCCTGTCGCAAACTATACCAATGAGTTAATGGCTACCCGTTTTTCTGATGTCATGTGGCTGATTGAACAAATCATGTGGAAGAGTTTGGATAAGCGTGTTGCTTCATTTCTTTTAGAAGAGACCTCTATCGAAGGAACAAATGAACTGAAAATCACTCATGAGACGATTGCCAATCATCTTGGTTCCCACAGGGAAGTTATCACTCGAATGCTTCGATACTTTCAAGGCGAGGGTCTCGTCAAACTCTCCCGGGGCAAAATCACAATCCTTGATCCGAAAAGACTGGAAACACTACAAAGATCATAAAACTGTTTTTCTGTAACATATAAAGAAGAATCCTCCATTTATCAGAATTATGAAAGTCATTCTAATAAATGGGGGATCTTTTTATGCTATAAGAAAATTATAAAAATATCGTGATTATTTTTTAATAATCCATACCACATGCATATGCCCTTTCAATCAGCGCACGGTCATTGACCACTGCATCATAGAATCGGAATCCGCCGGAGAAGTTATACGTTTCATAACCGTTTCCTTCCAGAATACGGCTGGCAATATAACTGCGCAGACCACTCTGGCATATCAGATAAACAGGCTTTCCCTTCTCAATTTCATTGATACGTTCCCTTAGTTCATCTACAGGAATATTTTTGAATCCATCCATATGCCCCCTGCTGAATTCACCTACAGTTCTCACATCCAGCAACACCACATCTTTATCTTTAGAAATCTTGTCCATATCTTCCAGATGCCATTGTTTTAAGGTACCTTTTGCTATATTGTCTATCATGAATCCAGCCATATTTACAGGATCCTTGGCAGAGGAATAAGGCGGTGCATATGCGAGATCCAAATCTTTCAGCTGGGTTGCCTTCAGCCCTGCATGAATTGCTGTTGCCAGCACATCAATACGTTTATCAACTCCTTCATATCCAATAATCTGAGCACCAAGCAAACGATAAGTCTCTTTTTCAAAAACCACCTTCATGGTCATCACTTTTCCACCAGGATAGTAACCGGCATGACTCATAGGAGAAAGAATTACTGTATCTACCTCTAATCCTGACTTTTTGGCATTGGTTTCATTGATACCTGTAGTGGCTGCTGTCATATCAAATACTTTGATAACGGAGCTTCCCTGACTGCCCAGGTAACGACTATCACCGCCACAAATATTATCAGCGATGATCCTGCCCTGTTTATTGGCTGGTCCGGCCAAAGAGATCAGCGCATCATCACCCGTAACATAATGTTTTACCTGAACTGCATCACCTGCAGCATAAATATCCGGTACAGAGGTTTCCATTCTGTCATTCACTACAATACTTTCCTTGATGCCAAGTTCCAGACCGGCTTCTTTTGCTAATACTGTGTCTGGTGTGACTCCGATTGCCAGAACTACCATATCAGCCTGAAGGGATGGATTATCTTTCAACAGAACCTCCACTCCGTTGTCTTTTTCTTTAAATCCTTCTACTGTATACCCCAGTACCAGTTTTATCCCATGCTTTCTCATTTCATTATGGATCATGGATGCCATATCCGGGTCAAAAAGGGTTCATCAGCTGCTTAGGCCGCTGGACAATCGTAACATCCATGCCAAGCTCCCTCAAATTTTCTGCCAGTTCCAGACCAATAAAACCGCCACCTGCCAATACAGCCGATTTTGGGATGATTCTTATTTATATATTCCTTTATCTGAAAAGTATCTTCTACAGTACGAAGTGTAAAAAGTTTATCAATACCTACTCCAGGAAGTCTCGGCTGTGTTGGCTTTGCACCTGGAGAGAGGATCAGCTTATCATATTTTTCTTCAAATATCTCACCATTCTCTAAATTTTTCACTGAAACCGTTTTACGTTCCGGATGTATGGAGATAACTTCATGATGAATTTTCATGTTAATACGGAAGCGTTTAAAAAAACTCTCTGGTGTCTGTAGTGTAAGTTCTTCCGGGTCTGTGATCACGTCTCCAATATAATATGGAAGTCCACAATTTGCATAGGATATGTATCCGGATCTTTCAAACACAGTAATTTCTGCATGTTCATCCAGTCTGCGTATTCTTGCTGCGGCTGTAGCTCCTCCGGCTACACCGCCTACGATTACTACCTTCATCTTATTTTTTCTATCTTTCCTGTATAAGCAGCAATGCCACCGATATTATTTACTTTAGAAGAATATCCCATTCGTTGCAGTATCCCAGTGGCCTGGCGGCTTCGTGAACCGGAATAACAGTATACAAACAGTGGGATATCCTTATTCTTCGCTACAGAAGCAATATTGTCAAGTTGCTGCAACGGCACATTTTTACTTTCTGGTATATGTCCTTCCTGATATTCCTGCGGTGTACGAACATCCAGCAGAACTGCACCAGCAGTCCTTTTATATTCTTCTATGCCTTGATTAATATTCGACTGTTTAAAGAGATTAAAAAATCCCATTAGCACACCTCCTCTAAAGCATTTCTAAAATCGCATTCTTAGGTCTCGCCCCTGAAACCTGCTGTACAATCTTCCCATTCTTCATAACCACTAAAGTCGGAATGCTCATAATACTGAACTTATTTACCAGTTCAGGCTCTTCATCTACATTAATCTTTCCAACTTTAATATCCCTACGCTCATCTGCAATCTCCTCTACAATAGGTACTACCCTACGGCAAGGCGCACACCAAGATGCCCAAAAATCTAAAAGAACGGTTTTATCGGAATTCAGTACTTCGTTCTCAAAATTATTTTTATTGATATTAATAGCTGACATTTTACAGTCCTCCTTATCTTTTTCTTTTTGTAGCTTTGTTATAGTCTTAAATTCATTTGTTTTCCGTGATTACATCACCATACCACATTAAATTAACTTCTTGCCATACCATCTACACTTAATATAACACCTGTAATGTAACTCGCCTCATCTGATGCAAGAAACACAAACGCATTGGCAATATCTTCTGGCTGTCCAAGACGACGCAATGGAATTCTTTCAATCATAGGTTCGATAACTTCCTTTGGCACAGCTTTCATCATATCAGTTTCTGTAATCCCAGGTGCAACAGCATTAACACGAATACCTTTAGGTCCTAGTTCTCTTGCTACCTCCTTACTTAATTTGTAGCTACATTATAAGCAAAAGGTAAATTATTTTCTGTGATATCATCACAAAATAATTGATTCATTCACTGCAAAATATAAGAACCACCTTTCTGCCTTGGTGGTTCTTTGTGTCATATATGAAATTTCTGAAAGTCTTAATAAAGAGAAACACAAGATTGATACTATTACGTACTAAAAAAAGACGCAGGATCTCTCCCACGTCCTCACATTTATCTGGCTTTATCTTCCCTTACCTTCGATACGTCCTTGTTTTATTTTAGTATCGGTCTGGATTCTCTCTCATAAAGATAAATTCTGCTACAGAGCGGTCATATGTTTTAATGTGTCCAAATAGCCAATCGATTACATTTTTCTGTACAAGTTCACTAAACTGTTCTGTTGGTCCTTCATAATCCTGAAGGTATTCTTGCAGTTCCTGAATTGTCTTTTTAAACTCTTCATGTTTTTCGTGATGTTTTTCATACTCTGGATAACCAGCATTTTCCTGAAGCTTTTCCTCTTCTTTGAAATGAAAGTTAGTATACTCATCCAGATAATCCAGCATTTTGATTGCTTTTAGCTTGCTGTCGCCATTTTGACAGGCAGTTACAAAGTTCTGGATACGGTCAATCAATTCTTTATGCTGTGTATCAATTGTTTTATTTCCTGTTACTAAATTGTCATCAAAAGTAATATTTAAATCATAAGTCATAATCTGGTCTCCATTTCTTTTTTATTTTCTCTTGGATTCTTTTTGTGTCTGTCAGTTTCACATCTAAATTTTCTGCTTACTCTTCTAAAGGAACAAAAACATCTTTTCCAAATCCATAGATTGGGCATACCCAGTGCTCTGGAATATCCTCAAATGTAATTTTGGGAGCGATATCTATTTTTAGATTGCCTACTGCTGGTTCATAAATATAGCCACATTGTTCACATTCATATTTTTTCTTTTCAATGTTTTTTTCTTAGTTTTCTATGCTTGTATTATACATGATATAATTTTTTTTTTTTCAATAACATTAATAGTCGTTATTTTTGGTCATTATAATTAACGCAAATATGCGGCAATTATAATGATACAGTTATGATATAATTATTTCATAATAAAAATGTAAAGGAGAGGGTCAACATGATTACAACAAGAGAATTTTTTGAACATGATGCTGAAGACATTATTAATAACATTGAAAGCATTTATTCAGTGCAAAGAAAAAAGCAAATAAATATCTTTTTGAGCCATTTCCAAGTAAAGATGAGCTTTTAGATAAATACGAAGCTGGTCTTGATTCTCCATACGAGGATTTATCTGATATCGACAATTTATCTGACGAGGAACAATCTACAATAATTACTGAGCAGAAAGCACGCATCTCAAACGTATATAATAAGATTCAGAAAGAGAGGGAAGCATTTATGAAAACAGTCGGCTAATGTAGTCTTGCACATTTTCTTTACTAATGTTATTATAAAAATGTGAGTGGGAACGAAATAGCACTCACTATCCCTTTTTTTTTAAATATTTTATCAAAAACTAATCGAGTAGGAGGCGGTGACTAACCGCCGTCCTCTCACAGCACCGTACGTACCGTTCGGTATACGGCGCTTTCAATAGTTAACGTGCACAGACTGATAGGCTGTGGCTAAATCATAAAAGCCACTGTTTATCAGTCTTTCTTTATTCAGCGCCCAAATCACAGCTTTGTTATTGCTGATATACCAATACTTTCTGCGACTGTTTGCTATTGTTGACGCATAGTGTTCTGGGATTCCAAGTTTGACTAGATTTTTATATTTCGTTCTAGGTTTCTTCCACTGTTTCCATATACACATGCGTATTCTGTGATAGAGCCATCCGTTGATGTCATCTATGTTGCTCTTCATACTTGCAATTCCGTAGTAGTTAAGCCATCCCCTCGCATACACCTTGATTTTCTCAAGGCTTGGCTTGATTGACTGACATCGCTTACGGGGAAGATAACTCCTTCAGTCTGGACTTGAACTTCTTCCATGACTTCGGATGAACTCGGACATAAATGCCCTTTCCGTTCCTTCCCAATGCAAAGCCAAGGAATTTAAAATTTTGGATTGCAAACACGCTGACCGTACGGCTCTCTTTTCTCGGTTGACTGTAAGTTTCAGCCTCTCCTCAAGATATTTTGTACTGCTTTCCAAGAGTCTCTCTGATGCTCGCTTGCTCTTTGCAAGAAGCACGATGTCATCTGCATATCTTATGCATGGAACACCTCTTTTCAGGTATTCCTGGTCGAACTCATTGAGGTAGACATTTGCCAGCAATGGTGATAGATTTCCACCTTGTGGTGAGCCTTCCTCTGTGTCAATGACCACTCCGTTTTCCATTACACCGCTTTTCAGATAGCGCTTTATCAACTGTACTACACGTTCATCTTTTACATTCTTTCGTAGAAGATTGATGAGAATTTCGTGATTAAGAGTATCGAAGTACTTTTGACAAGTCAAGGACTACAGCGAATGTATAGCCTTGTTCTGCATACTCCTTAACCTTAAGTATTGCATCTTTTGCACTTCTGTTCGGACGATAGCCATAGCTACCATCTGCAAACAGCGGTTCATAGATTGGCACTAACTGTTGGGTTATTGCCTGTTGAAGTGTACGGTCTATCACTGTTGGTATGCCAAGCTTTCGCACACCACCATCTGGTTTGGGAATCTCAACTCGTCTTACTGGAGACGGAGTATACTTTCCACGATAAATGCGGTCGGTTATCTCTTGTTGATGTTCCTTTAGATATGGAAGAGCCTCTTCAATGGTCATGCCATCAATTCCTGGCGCTCCCTTGTTTGCCTTAACTCTCTTATACGCTCTGTTAAAGTTATCTTTATACAGTATCGCTTCTAAAAGTCTCGGCTGTGCACTGTCTCTTTCTTTCCATATCCGATTGAATGACCTGGACGCTTTCACATACCCTTCCTGTTCCGCATTATCTCTTTGCGAACAGCCATTGTTTTCAATGTTTTCTGCCATAGACGGTCATTACTCCTTTCTCGGTCATACTCAAGACTCCTACTGATTCGGTCCTTCACCTCTCGGCTACTATGACCTCTGCTGACTTCTATGCGTTCAGCATTGCTTTTATGCAATGGTTACCTCTTTCAAGGCATACCGCTCAGACCTCCCTAGGTACCACACGTTTCTTCCTCTCCATCCATCTGCCTCATTTATCATGCATTATTCCGTGTAGTTATTGGGCTTTAACATGGGTTGCTGTCTTACCCACATGCATGACCTCATATGAGATTTCTGTTCGTCAGACCAGAGATTTGCCCGTGAGTTGGTATATTCCTCACATCCAGCTTCCTTCAGATTCCATCTCACGATGGACACCCTTGCCTTCGGCTATATCGTTCCCACTACCGGGCGGATTCGGGACTTTAACTTCCGTTAGAAACGTGCGCCGCTAGGCGCACAACTTCCCAAAAGCCAGCCGTTTGCAAACGGCTGGCTTTTTACTGTATTCATTTAATAATCTGTACTACAGTTTACGTCCGCACATAGGACAATATTCAATCTCTATTCCGTTAATGAACACTGGCAAACTATTAATGCCTATGTTAATCTCCAGTGTATTATTATCTCTTCAGTTGGAGAGAATCTGTTTGGGGAAAAATTATGAAATTTTTTAAATTGTTGCAGATATACCATAAAACCCCGTACAGATTTTCTATTATAGACAATCTATACGGGGTTTATTCGTGAAACAATATTCTATTTCCAAACTTCTTCTGCAATTTCTTTTACAAGTGCAAGTTTTGCCCACTGCTGTTCCTCTGTGATCTTATTTCCAATCTCACAGGATGCAAATCCACACTGTGGACTTAAGCATAGACGCTCAAGCGGAATATACTTTTCTGCTTCGTGAATTCTTGCGATCACCTTATCCTTATCTTCCAGTTCCGGTTTCTTTGTTGTAATAAGTCCAAGTACAACTTTCTTGTCCGGAGACACTTTTGCAAGCGGTGCAAAACCACCGGATCTCGCATCATCATACTCCAAAAGTAATGCGTCCACATGCTCCTGGGCAAATACATAGTCAGCTACAGAATCATATGGTCCACTTGTAAAAAATGTAGAGTGATAATTTCCGCGACAAATGTGGGAAGTAATCACCATATCCTCCGGTCTTCCTTCCAGTGCCAGATTATTTACTTTCAAAAGCCGTGCCTTTACCTCTTCAATATCAACACCAAGTGACTGGTATCTCTGCTTTGCAGCATCTCCGACAATTGCACCCCAGGTACAGTCATCAAGCTGCAGATTACGGCATCCTGCTGAATAGAACTGTTTGATCACATCCTGATATGCCTTACCGATATCCTCGATCAATTCATCATCTGTCGCATAAAATTTTCTTGTCTGCTCAATGTTCTGCGGAACGATCATCTGCTGATACATCTGCGCCGGTGCCGGAATGGTATACTTTGCAACGGTCTGTTCATCTTCAAACTGCTTTAAGAATTTGAAATACTCTACAAACGGATGCACCTTTGCTTTTACCTTTCCCACCAGATAAGTAGCCTCAAGGTCTGCCATCTCTCCGTTAAACTGTACGCCGCCACCATCTTTTTCATGGGTAACTCCTTCAAATCCCCACATAAAATCCAGATGCCAGAATTTTCTTCTGAATTCCCCATCTGTAATCGCATGGTATCCTGCTACTTTCTGCTTTGCAACGATCTCTGTCACGCACTCATCCGTCACGCGGTCGAGTTCTTCCTGTGTGATTGTTCCTTCTTCAAACGCTTTTTGCTGCTTTAAGCTTTTCTGGTCTTAAAAAGCTTCCTACAAAATCATAGCGAAATGGTGTCTTTAATGTACTCATATATTGATAACCTCCTGTGTTTTTTTGTTCGTTTTCTAGGGTTATCCTACCATGTCACTATGACTTTGTATAATACATTTCTTTTGCGGTTAGTCATAGTTTGAAGCTATATCCAGTTATGACAAACATATTTAAATGTAGTACTCTTGTAATTTTGGAAATTTCCGAATTCAGGTACATCGCTACCTCATTTTCCAGGCGTGCCCCGGATGAGGCGATAAGCTCTATGATATTCTCCCGCACACTTTTTTGGGCATCAATCAGCCGGTTATAATACGAAATTCCGCCAAACACACTAAACAATCTTACCTTATCTTCTTCTAAAAATTCAGGATAAAACAATGCAGAGTCATAGTAGTCCATCGGTTTCAGGTTCAGCGTAAGGTCGATTCTGCCATACAACGGATTCTGTCTTTCCATTAGTGCTTTCATCGTATCGAGAGAATACCTTTTGACCATCAAATCAGATATCAGAATTATATTTCTATAAAAGTTTTATATTATATTATGGTTTTGAATTTTATAAACATACTTCTTCAATGTATTTCTGCTTATATTATACTTCCTCATTAAATCCACTTGTTTGATAGACCTATCAGACAAATATTTCAAAATATCCTCTCTGAGAGCATCAGACATCTTATCAAGCTGGCCTGGTTTTCTTCCACTCTTCTTATTGCTTGCAGCAATTCCATCTTTAATAGACTGGGATATATAAAGGCGCTGCTTCTCTCCCCGGTCCAGCTCCACTATGATCAGAAGCTTAATAATGCTTTCCATAGCAGTTTTGGTTACAATGTCCTGCTGCTCTGCCGTTGTCATCATTTGTCGAATGTAGTCGCTACTTACCGTTGGATTATCAAGAAATACCATGTTAATACCTCTGTCGAGCCATTCCATGTATTTCTTATAGCCATTTTCTGCTTCCCTGGTAAAACGATACAAATCCTTGAACACAACTGTGTCTCCGCCCTGCAGTAATACCAAAGGCATTGTCCAACTATGACAAACATCGTAGATTTTCCCTAACGCAATAGGCCCAATCGCAGCAAGCAAATACCCAACAAATTCTTTTGAAACGATTACAAGCAAAGAAAGATACCGCTTACACCCCATAACAACAGCTTGCGCGAGAAATAAAATCCAAATGGTAATGGCAGCATAGAAATAAAAAATATTATAATATAGGTTAAATATACATTACAGGTTCTTTATCACTTCAACTCTGGTTACTACGCCTTCGCGCATACTATCCACTCTAAGTGCACAATCCTTATAATACACGCATGCACCTATTGCAACCGTCTTTCCCTCTTCACTCAGCTTGTCGCTTATGACATTGCGAAGAATTCTTGTCTTTTCCTCCGGAATTTTGGCTCCGGTTATGAGATTCGCGTGTGCCACTGTCTGGCTGCCCCGGCATATCATGTGATCTGCCTCATCAAAACTGCAGAACAGGAATTTTCTGATTGCAAACAATGCTGCTATCGCGCCAATTCCAACAAGAGTCTCATATACATTGAGGTGCTCGACTATCATCTGTCTGGCTGTTGCAAAAAGCAGAACCTCTATTATCGTGCCCGGCTGATGCGTACAGAGCATCTTTACAAACTCCACGCCTATAGCAAGCGACATGGCATATTCCATGTAATACTCCAACTCTAGCTTGTCATGCCATATATCAAAAAAACATTGACCTACAAGCTTTATAATAAGTATCGCTATCACAAATACGAGAAATGCAGACAATACCAGTTCCACGTAAGTCGCTATGTTTTTCATGGTTTTCCTTAAAAATTGTTTCATCATTCGCTCTTCCTCTCAGTTATTGTATTATTGAATGAATTGCTCCCGGGATGCTCATATCCACAAACAGAGCTATCATAAATGATAGCTCTGCCTGTATTGTTAGTATCTGATTTATTATTCGGTGTACCGGCAAATATTTGCTGCTTCAGGACACTCAATTCTTAGAACAGGAATGCCACACTGCATATAGAAACAACTGCAATAAGTATAATAAGTAACGGTCCACCGATTTTTACGAAATCCGAAAACTTGTATCCTGCCGGAAGTATCTGCATATTTACGGCTGTTCCGAAGGATGTTGCTATTGCAAGGTTTGAGCAGGCACCGATTACGATTACCCATGGAATAGGACTGATTCCAAGCGATAATGCAATTGCTATACAGATTGGTGTAAGCATTGCTGCTGTGGCATTGTTTGACATGATGTTTGTCAGCACACTTGTAAGCACTGCGATAACTACTGTAAGAAGCACAACCGATGCGTTCTTTCCTCCGAAGAGGTTGAGTACAGCGTTTGCGATTAATGCTCCACCACCTGATACATCAAGTCCTGTTCCGATTCCTGATATTGTTCCGATACATACGAAAACATCCCAAGGAAGATCCGAATATGCTTTTTTAATCGAGATACAGCCTGTTCCAAGTACCATTGCAGCACCTATAAGACCGATTGTACCGATGTTAAAATAACTCTTGAATGGCTGGAAACCACTTAATACAAACAATACTATGCATAAAATCATGGTTCCGAGTGCCACATAGCCCTTCCATGCCGGGGCATCTGACTCCTGTTCCTTCTCGAGCTTATGTATCTCTGCAACTGAATACATATTTCCCTTGTCGAAGTCAGGACTATTCGGTTTTAATACCTTGTCGAGGAGCTTGTAGCCGATTGTTCCCCAGAAAATAATCTGTACAACTGCTGCCGGAAACATGATCTTTGTCATGTCAAACATTCCCATACCTTCCTCATAACCGGCATATCCCTGTAATACCGAGTTTGCTGCAAGCTGTGAGGTTGAGCCGATTAGTGAACACGCACCTCCGATAACGGCTGCTGTTCCGGCTGGGAAAATAACCATTTTTGAACGGATTTTTCCACATGAGTTTGCTGCTACGATTGCGATGATAGGCATCCAGATAGCAACTGTTCCGTTGTTACTCATAAATGCTGACATCAATGAACACACAGCACTTACCGTTACTATAAACCGCCTCTCCGTCTTGGCAAGAAAAGAATTTCCGATTTTTTCTCCTATCTTTCTTGCTATTCCGGTTTCAAAAAGTGCGGCACTTACAACACACATTCCGACTACCATCGGCCAGCCTGTTGCGCTGAATCCGCTATATACTGCGGATAAATCCATTTCTGGAATAAACATTGCCATTGCTACCGACCCCAGGATAGCAACCACGCTTATCGGCAGTCTGTTCCAGACGAACAAGCCCATTGTAATTAATACAATTATAATTGAAATAATACTAGAATCCATATTATATCCCCCGATATATTTTTATTTTAAATCTCTGCCCAGTCAGCACCCTTCCATTTCTCGTGCTCATATACTGACTTGTCGGCTACATATGGCCACTTTTTACCCTCTACGACTGCCAGACAGCCCTTGATACACATCTGTGCCATCTTGATTACTGCCTCTCTTGTCTTGGCTGCTGAATGCGGACTTACGATAAGATTTCTGCAGTTTAATAACGGATCATCTGTTTTTGGTGGCTCGCTGCAGAATACGTCTGTTCCCGCACCGGCGATAACTCCGTTATTTAATGCTTCTACGAGATCTGCTTCGTTGATGATTCCTCCACGGCTGCAGTTTATTATAAGTGCCGTCGGCTTCATAACAGAAAGCTCCTTCTTTGAGATCATGTTCCTGGTCTGATCTGTGAGCGGTACATGGATTGATACCACATCGCTGTCCTTTAACAGCTCCACATAATCTTCATAATATTTAGCACCATAGCCTTCTACCTGCTCTTTTGTCATAAAAGGATCATACGCTGCAATTCTCATTCCGCAGCCTTTGCAGATTTTGGCTGTTTCTCTTCCGATTGCTCCAAGGCCAAGGATTCCGACTGTCTTTCCCTCAAGCTCGAAAGCCTTCTTTGCTCCACGGATTTCCCAGTTTCCTTTGCACATCTCGTTCTGTGCCTCGATAAGATTCTTTGACAATGCAAAAATCATTGCTACCGCATGCTCAGCAACACTTCTGTTGTTGGCTCCCGGTGTGATGACCACCGGGATACCAAGCTCTGTTGCTTTTTTTACATCAACCGAATCATATCCTACGCCTGTACGTCCGATTACTTTGAGCTTCGGGCTGTTTTCTATAGCATTTGCATCACATTTTGCAATTCTTACAATAAGAGCATCTGCATCCCTCATCTCGTCAAGATAATTGTTCGGATCCTGATTGTCAGCTACATATACATCAGCTATTCCATCTAAAAGCTGCATTCCTTCAGGGCATACAGCCTGTGTCATTACAAACTTCATATTAATTCATCCTCCCCAGAGCTAGTTCATTCCTTTGTCAGCATTCTCTTTTAATACCTTTGCAAGCGCTTCCACACCCTCATCGCACAGATAGTTGAATGGACGTCTGCAATCGCCAACAGGATATCCGAGCATAGCAACCGCTTTTTTAACAACTGTGTTAGGATTGCCGTATTTGAATACAGCTCTGAAGCTTGCAATAGAATCCTGTGCTGCCTCTGCCTCCTCAAGCTTGCCCTCTTTGAAAAGGTTGTAGATGGATGAAAGCACATGTGGATAAACATTTGAGCATCCTGCTATTCCTCCGACTCCGCCTTCTTTTAACGCAGGAAGAATGAGCGAATCATTTCCTGATAATACATAGAACTTCTTGTCAAGTTCACGTGTCTCTGTGATATATGCCTTTAAGTTATCCCAGTCACCGCTTGAATCCTTTGCACCGATGATAAGGTCAACATCCTTTGCAAGCTTCTTTACTGTCTCAGGAAGCAGCTTGTTTCCTGTACGGGCAGGAATATTGTAAAGAACGATTGGAGTATCTACATGTTTGGCAACCTCTACATAGTGATCGTATAACTCCTTCTGTGACGCAACCGCAAAGCTTGGAGTGATTATTGAAAGGACGTCAGCTCCGAGCTTTTCTGCCTCCTTGCTCATTCTGATAGTATCCTGTGTTGAAATGCAACCTGATCCAGCATATACAGGTACTCTTCCTTTTACCTGATCAATTGCAGCTTCAAGGACTTCGCATTTTTCTTTTTCATTTAAGATATATCCTTCACCGTTTGTTCCAAATGGGAAAATTCCGTGCACACCGCCATCGATAAGTCTGTCAATCTGTGTTCTGAGCTCGTCAGTGTTGATGCTCTCATCTGCGTTCATTGGTGTTAAAATTGGTGTAATAATTCCTTTTAATTCTGTCTGTTTCATGTTTTTCTTCTCCTTTTAAACTTGTTTAATTTTGTTTATTTTTGATTTAATATTTTGTCTGCAATCTTTACCAGTACATCTTTGGTTCCGAACCCACCTGATTTGGATATTATCTGCTGCACAAATCCGTGATTTTTCAGATTGGAAACAACCACACCCTGTTCTATCTCACATACCGGTGTAATCTGGGTACAGCCTATCAGCTTCATATACCCCATCAAAGTATCGCCGCCTGTCATAAGTATTGTCGTATCCTGCTTATTTGCTGCCAAATGGTCAGCTACGTGTCCATGTGCCGTTGGAATCAAGGTTCTTACATCATTCATAGTCAGCTTATTTGCTTCCATAAAGCCCTTTTTGTCTTCTTCCCAGTCTATGGAATCAATGATGAGACATCTGTCTTTTTCACATTCTTCCTGCATTTTGCGCAAAAACTCCAAGCCCGCCTGTGTGCTGTAATAATCCTTCTGCAATTTTTGTTCTACGGTCATATGGATTCTTGAAAATCCGTGTTCTTCGGCATAGTCAAGCTGATTTTGCGTAATCATATTCAAGCTGCCACATTCCACAAGAAAATTTTCACTCTTCCTATAGCTTTGCGGCTTCGCTGCATCAAATCTGAGCTTGTCGGCAAGCGCTTCCGCTAGTGCGGCACATCCGGCAATAATACAAAGCTCATCTTTTTCCTGCAATTCATCAAGCCTCTCTTCTATGTCTTTGTGTTTTTCCACATCGCAGATTACGATACGTTCATCGCTTTTTATATCATTCAAAGCTTTATTCCGCTTAACACAGGCACATTTCAAAGCTGTCTGCTGTGCGATAATATCAGGTATGTACGACAGCTTTACCGGTTCAAACGGATCCTGCCCGAATACACTTTTTTCAAGAAGCTGCCCCTGTATGTAGTGAGTTCCATTTACCGTACAGCGGTCTATCTTCGGATACCCCGGCAGGAAATAAACTTTGTTGTGTCCGCTTCCGTCCAAAACTGCCTGAAGCTCACTTCCTATATTTCCGCGAAGCGCTGAGTCCGTCTTTTTGAAAATAACAGGAATCTTAATTTCTTTTGCCCATCCTGTAATATTTTTCACAGCATCATATGCCTTAGCTGCCGGCATTGGTCTGGTCTCAGAATCTATAACCAGAACCTCTGTCGACTCATCTATATCCCCGATAGCTTCCGGCTTTTTTGTAAATACCTGGGTGGCAATTCCTTTATTCACAAACTGGATTCCGGTATCCAATGCACCGGTAAAGTCATCTGCTATGATCAACAGCTTTACCATCGCATTTCCTCCCGCTATTTTTTGTTTACTGCGAGCTTTGTCGCATAGTCAATTGAATTTACAAGGCTTAACTCATTCGATTCGCCTTTTCCTGCAAGGTCAAAGCCCGTACCATGGTCTACCGATACCCTTATTACAGGAATTCCGAGTGTTACATTTACACCTGCTACAGCATCCCATTTCTTTAATTCTTTGTTGTATACAAAGCCTTTAACCTTCAGAGGAATATGTCCCTGATCATGGTACATTGCTACAACTATATCATACCAGCCTCCGATTGCCTTAGAGAATATGCTGTCAGGCGGTGTCGGTTTTTTCTCAGGAATATTGATTCCTTCTGCCATTGCCTCATCTATTGCCGGCTGGATTTCCTCAATTTCCTCTGTTCCAAACAGTCCGTTTTCTCCGCAGTGTGGGTTAAGACCTGCCACACCAATCTTTGGATTCTCAATGCCTATCGCCTTGCAGGCATCATTTGCAATTCTTATAACTTCAAGGACTCTGTCCTTCTTTACCTTGTCACATGCCTGCCTGAGAGAAACGTGCGTCGATACGTGTACAACCCTCAAATCCTCGTGTGCAAGCATCATTGTGTACTTGTCTGTATGGGTGTACTCTGCATAAATCTCTGTATGTCCCGAATAATGATGTCCTGCCATATTTATTGCCTCTTTATTTAAGGCATTTGTGACAGTTGCGTCAATCTCGCCGCTCTGCGCAAGCTCTATTACCTTTACAACATACTGAAAAGCAGCCTCTCCACACATCTTTGATACTTTTCCGAATATGTGTCTGTCCATGTTCACAAGATTCATGTCGTACACATCAATCGTTCCGTACTCAAACTTTGCAGCTTTAATATCGTTAATCGCATGAATCTTTATTTGTCCTTCTTTCCTGCGATTTTTACTGCCTCTTCCATGCATGCAGCATCACCGATAATCACCGGACGACACTGCTCATATATTTCCGATCTTGATAACGCTTTTACTGAAATCTCAGAACCGTTTCCTGCAGGATCTCCCATTGTAATTCCGATAATTGGCTTTTTCATAGGCTCCTCCTTTATTTTAACACCTTAAGATATATGTTTCTGATATCGTCAAGACTTAATTCTTTCATATTGTTTACAAGAAGTCTCTGCTGTTTGCTTCCGGCATCAACAAGGAAATCCAGGTCCTCCGGCTTAACACCGAATTCCTTTAAATCTGTTGGAATGTTTGTAACCTTTACAATGTCAGCAATCTGATCGATCATGTACTGTGCTTTCTCATCCTCAGATTTTCCTGCAAGCTCAGGGTAAACAGCATCGCAAAGTATTGCAAGTCTCTTGCTGCATGCGTCCTTGTTAAATTCCATAACATGTGCAAAAAGTATGGCATTTGATACACCGTGAGCAATGTGATATTTGCCTCCCAGTGGATATGAAAGCGCATGAACTGCTGTTGTTCCGCTTCCTGTAATTGCGACTCCGCCATAGAAGGCTCCGGTCATCATATTGCTTTTTGCTTCCATATTGTCCGGATTGTTATAAGCTTCCCTGATATTGTGGAAAATAAGCTTGGCTCCGGCTGCTGCATAGGTATCGGAAAACGGTGTTGCTTTCTTTGAGGTGAAGCACTCAACCACATGGGCCAATGCATCTACACCTGTTGCTGCCACAATTGATTTTGGAAGCTTTCTGATCATATTCGAATCCAATACCACATAGTCCGGAATCATACTGTCATTTACAATTCCTTTCTTTGACTGTTCCTCCGGAACCGCAACGATTGCATTGCAGGTTGCCTCAGATCCTGTTCCGCATGTTGTCGGAATCATAACCGTCTTAATCTGTTTCTTTGCAAGCATCGGATCATTGAGCAAATCTTTTATAGTATAGTCTGCATCTTTTAATACGCAGCAAAGCTTTGCTGCATCCATAACGCTTCCCCCACCGATTGCTATGATAAGATCACCTGATGTGTTCTCCACTTCCTTCATAACCTTTTCAACATCCTGATATGATGGTTCACAAGCAAGATCATCAAATACCTGATACTCTGTCTTGTTTTCCTCAAGAATGTCTGTCAGCAGATCTAAAAGTCCTGTTGAGCGAATGCCTTTATCAGTAAAAATTATTACTTTTTTTGCATTCTCTTTTTCTATTACCGCTTTCACATTCTCAATGCTTCCTGCTCCGCCAAAGATACATGACGGAATTTTAATCTGATAACTCATATATTACCTCTCCTTTGTTATATTGTTATTCTTGTGTTTTATTTTTGAACATCTCTTTGAACTAATCATATAATATCTGTTTTTTGAGCCACGTTCAACGCGTTGTTTTGTTATTTTTGTTCTATTTCGAAACATAAGCCGCATTTATTTGTTGCATTTTGAAACATTCTGTAATACAATATGGTTGAATAGTAACAAAGCATCACTATCGCTATCTTTACGTTTCATTTTTAAACATTAAAATAACCACTTAACATTTACAAATCCCATAAGGAGAAATATATGCAGAAAACCAAGATTCTTGCAGTCGCCCCTTACGAGGGCATGGCTGACATACTTACCGATATAGCACAGTCGCGCGATGACATTGCTCTTACGGTCCAGACCGGCGATCTGTTCACCGGCCGTGATATAGCAATGCAGCTTGCACATAAAAATTACGATGTTATCATTTCGCGAGGTGGCACTGCAGAGCTTATACAATCTGCTGTTGAGCTTCCCGTCATAGATATATCCATCTCTGTTTACGATATACTTCTGAGCATCAAGCTTGCCGAGAGCTACAACGGAAAATTTGTAATTGCCGGTTTTCCCGGAATCACTGCAAATGCACATCTGCTGTGCGACCTGCTTCAATATGATATTGACATAATCACTTTCAAGGACTCGGCAGATGCAGTCAATCACCTTAAAAAAGCAAAAGAAAACGGCTGCACACTTGTCCTATGTGACGTGACCGGTGCCAGAGCCGCAAAGGATATCGGATTAAATTATAATCTTGTAACCTCTGGCAGGGAAAGCATAGAAAACGCCGTTGCCGAGGCTGTAAAGCTTGTGCACTCTTCCAATTATGTCCACAAGCAGAAGGATCTGTTCCAGTCGCTTCTGACCGAGGATGACCGCGAATTCTTAATTTACTCGCCTGCAGGTACTCTGTGGTTTTCAAGCATCGCAATAGATGAAATGAATACATCGTTGATGAATTTTGTACAGACATACATTAAGTCATTTTTGAAAGTTCCGAACCAGACCGTTTCGCATCAGATATGCGATAACGTCTATACTCTGTACAACCGCCACCTGATTTACGAGGACCAGAAGTACACTGCAATTACTATATGTAAGAGTCCTGCATTAACCGCCGAGGACGACCCTGGATTTCAGATTTACAATATTGACAACACCTCCTCCAACGACTTTGCTGACGCTTACAACGGAACCGGTAAAGCAGGCAAAATAGCGCAGATAGTAGAAGAATACGCTAAAAGCCATCTGCCTGTGCTTATTCTCGGAGAAAACGGAACCGGCAAAGGCAAGGCTGCATCACTTATTTACAAGCAAAGCAACTATAAGCACGCTCCATTTTACAGTATCGACTGTTCTCTGATAAAAGAGCGTAAGTGGCACAGCCTGCTAAACAATGAGAATTCTCCTCTCAACGAAGTGGACAGCACAGTATTTTTTGAAAAAGCCGATGCTCTTAGTCTGGAACAGATTGGTGATTTGTTTCAATATATAGACCAGACGAAGCTTTGCACGAGAATGAGACTCATAGTCTCGCTTTCCACCAACAACTACAATCAGCCTGCATTTGCCACAATACGCACCTTCATGGAGAACCATCTTTCCTGCCTTACCCTGAATCTCCCACCGCTTCGAGAGCGCATTGACGATTTTTCCGGTATAACCGCGCTCTATCTGCACCGGTTCAATGTCTCCCTCGGGAAACAGATAATAGGCTTTGATGTTGAAGCAATGGAAAAAATGCTCTCGTACAACTGGCCTAACAATCTCGACCAGCTGCAGCATGTCCTTAAAGAGCTTGTCACAATAACAAAGACACCGTATATCTCCTGTGACACTGTAGAAGCCATCCTGAAACAGGAGCCCGACTACGGACGCGTCTTTGATGATTCAGTAAAATTTGATGGAACTCTAGATGAGATAAATTATCAAATCATTCTTCAGGTGTTACACGAAGAACATGACAATAAAGAAAAAACCGCCAGGCGGCTCGGCATAAGCCGAAGCACACTCTGGCGGATCTTGAAGAACAATAATTAATGTTTAATCAATTTCTCCCTGTGGGATAAAAACCTGAACATCAGCATTCTCGTCAAGCTCTATAAATACTCTTGTATCTTTGCCGACCAGTCCCTTAAAATGTCCGGTGAATTTCTCTCCGGACTGGGTTGTTCCGGTAACATCCATTTGGTATACGCTTCCGGCATCTGATGAGAAATCAATTGAATCATGGCTGCCAAGTGTGTTGACAGTCTGCTCTTTGCCATCGTTCCAGGTTACCTTGATATTCTTAACATTAAAATAAGTCTGGTTTATAAGCCGGATAGTTGTTGTCTCTTTTCCGTCCTGCGCTGCATAAATACAATTAGTACCTATTAACACTCCTGCCATGATAGTAACTAATGCAAACGTAGCAAGAACTTGTTTTTTTATTATTTTATTCATTTCTGAATACCTCCTTATAATGGCACTCCATTATCTTCGCGGATATTTTATCACAAGATATATTAATTAAACAATTGTCAATTAGTTCAAAACTTTTTTATTATTTTATGTTTTTTTGACACTTTTTTCAAAGTATTGGACATTTTGTTTAATCCTACAAGATCTCTAATGCTTTAAAACACTAAGTTTATCGCAGGTGAGCTTTTCCTCAGTCTTTCCCTTGTATTATAATTTCCCATAGTGTTTTATGAACTCTGTTAAGGAAAAAATGAGGGTAATTAAGAGCAATACCAATGTGCAAAATACACAAAAAAGTTCTTTTATATGAGCGTATTTAGATAAAAATGGACGAAGCATGGTATAAATGATATAATTAAAATGAATGATGGAATAATAAGAAATGGGAGAAACTGTTATGGGATTGTTATATGCAATATTTTCAATTTTTATCACGCTATTTTTCCCAAAGCAAATTACGGATGTGATTTGTTATGGAAGACATCGTGATAGAGAAAATATAAAGAGTAAAAAAATATATTGTCTTATATATGTTTTTTGGACATTCTTTTTTGGTTTGTTTTGTCTTATGATGGGTTCGGCATCAGGTGTAAATAATACATTTGATAGAGTTTTGGATTATTATGGATTGAATTTTGGCGAATATGATTATTTTGAGGCGGCGTCCATATATGACGAGCATGATTATAAACATGAAGGTGATTTCACTCTTGTATACTATATCAGAAAAAATGAAGATAATTTAGATGATTTAATTAAACAAATTGTTCAAGAAAATAATTCTATATACAAAAGATATCAGCTCAATGAAATTGACGTGGTATATGAAACGAACGGTATTTATTACATATGTGAAAAGGGGAGGTGATTGCAAAGGTAGTAGTAGAAAACGATGGATTGTTAAAAAAAATAAGTTATTAATGGAGTAGAGAAAAATTAGAACAAAATTCAATGGACATCTTGCGACTCCTTTACTCCAGCCATCGGAATTATTACGGTCAAAATATGCTTCCGCTCTCTTCAGATCAAATAGGATCTCTGTCTTCTTTCCCTGTGACATTCTTAAGTTCAGCTTAATCTTGTCTGCAGTTGATTTTTTCAGATTTATCCGCATTTCCGTTTCATAAACACAGCCACTCCGAAGTTCTTTTTTCTCGTCTTCTTTTATCAGAATGTCCGCTTCTTCCTGCTAATTCTTCCGGAGATTCTGTAATTCTTTTACAGGAATAAACTTTAATGTATTATCTTCTGCTAATACTGCCTCTCTCGGAATGTTATAGAATCCGCACCAGCCTTCTTGATATGTCGGACCCCAGTCTTTCCAAAATGGCATCCAATCCCATGCATTCTCCCATCCTACCAGATAAACACTGGTACGCTCTTTTCCTCCCATCGGAGAGAACATCAACACATTATTATAACAGAACATTTACACAAGCTCTAGTTTCATTTTTCGCTTTGTTATATCTTTATGTATCTTTAAACGCCCAAATTAGAAATATTACTCTTCTTCACTCTTCTTCAACTTCGAATAATAACTATCCGCAGTATAAAGCGCCGCCACAGGATTATGCCCCAATACACGGTCTTTCGTCACTGCTGTCGTAGTCAGTGCCTCGGAATATTTGTAAAACAGACTGTCATGCCCCACACAAAGTCCGACCACAACATTCAGGTCCGTCTTCGCCTTGTTCAGAAGCTTTGCCTGCAGGATCGGATTACACATATTCACACCGACACCTTCGCAGCATTCCGGGATGCCGACCGATGTCTTCTTCTGTGTTCCGGCTTTACAGCCGACACCATACACCTCAAAGCCATGTCTGCGCAGGATATCTGCCAGGATACGGCTTTCTTTCAACAATCCGACACAGGTTGCGATCCCGATCTTTTTCGCATTAATCTTCTTTGCAAAATCCATGATTTCTTCGACACGGGTATGTTTGCAGTAATTCTCATACTCTACTTTATTACAAAAAATTAAAAATAATGGTTGACAGATACACCACTATCGTGTATTATATAACACGTGCCAAGCATAAGAGGGCACACAACTTAATACATGCGATAGTGGCGTAGTTGGTAACGCGCGACCTTGCCAAGGTCGAGACCGCGGGTTCGAGCCCCGTCTATCGCTCTTATAACGAAAGAGATATCCTTCATGGATATCTTTTTTTCATTATAAGAGTGTAGCGGAGCCTCTCACCCGCGGCGCAGAACAATTTATCAATACAACCGTTTTATCTGGTATCGTCAAACTTTTTTAAAAAAATTTAAAATTACTGTTGACAGATGCTCCACTATCGTGTATTATATAACACGTGCTCGACACAAGAGAGCTCACAAACATAACAAATGCGATAGTGGCGTAGTTGGTAACGCGCGACCTTGCCAAGGTCGAGACCGCGGGTTCGAGCCCCGTCTATCGCTCTTATAACGAAAGAGATATCCTTCATGGATATCTCTTTTTCGTTATAGGAGTGTAGCGGAGCCACTCACCCGCGGTGCGGCTTCTTGTCTCCGTTCCACGTCTACACTCCGTTTCGGTCGTTTCAAAACCGGCATCCACCGGAAGCCGTGAAACGGTCGGCGCAGAACAGACGTCCCCCGGACGTCTTGCGCCCGTCTATCGCTCTTATAACGAAAAGGGGCTGTAAAATAAGTCCCTAATATAAGAAACGCCAATTCCGGCAAATGTCGGTTTTGGCGTTTCTTTGTATTAACTTTTCTATTTCTAAGCAAGTCTGCATCTTTGGGTATAAAAAAGTCCCCCTTCCTATGTCTCTTTATCTTTTCCAAAGTATAGCTCAAGTATGTAAAGATGTCACTTATCTTTTTAAGGAACGGTACTATTTATAGAAATATCTTTCGTTTTACAAAACAACCAAAAGCTTTCCCTCACAAGAAGAAAGAATTATCCTTTTTTCCTGCAGCTGCGGAACCTCCACTGATGTCAGTGTCACACTGCCGGTGCCGGTATTTAAAAATACCAGGACTTTGTCGTCCCCAAAACTACGTAAAAATACATATACTCCCATCATATCATTGCAGTAAATTGTCCGGTAATTGCCCTTGCGTAATGCCACATGCTCTTTTCGGAGTGCAATCCAGCAGCTGAACTTCTCTGCCAGATTTCCCTGTAATCTGTTGTTTTCTGCCTGCTGCTCCATTACTGCCTGCCAGTCCATGGCTGCCCGATACTCCAGTTCTTTCATTCCCTCGATATACACTTCATCCCCGTAGAATACCGATGGCACGCCCACTCCCATAAAGAGATAGAAAAATGCCAGCTCCATTCTCTTTCTATTTCCATTGCAATAGCTTAAAAATCTCGGAATATCATGGGAATCCAGAAAATTCATCTGTGCCAGGCTCACCTGCCATGGGTAGCGGTAAATCATCCGCTGCATCTGGGCATCAAATTCACTGACCGAAAGTTCTCCCTTTCCAAAAAAATCCCGGCACAGATAAGAAAAAGTATAATTCATCGTAGAATCAAACTGGTCTCCCTGAAGCCAGATGCCTGCTTCTTCCCAGATTTCGCCTATTAGAAATATATCCTCTTTTACCGCTCTCACCGCATGACGGAAGGCTCTCCAGAATTCATGATTGATTTCATTTGCCACATCCAAGCGCCAGCCGTCAATATCTGCTTCCCGAATCCAGTAAGTTCCAACATTGCAAAGGTACTCCACCACTTCAGGATTTCCGGTATTAAGCTTTGGCATTTCCTTTACATAGGCAAACGCCTCATAATCTGGCGGATCAGCGTACTGTATCGTTTCCGGCAGGTGATAAAACCAGTTATAATATCTTGATGCTTTTCCCTTCTGCCGCACATCCCGGAATGCAAAAAAATCTGCTCCACAATGATTAAATACTCCATCTAAAATAACCCGAATTCCTCTCTTGTGGCACTGCTGCACCAGTTCTTTTAAATCCGCTTTATTTCCAAGACAGGGGTCGATTTCAAAATAGTCAATGGTATCATATTTATGATAAGACGCTGCTTCAAAAATCGGATTCAGATAAATGCAGTTTATTCCAAGCTTTTCGATATAGTCAAGGTTTTCACAAATTCCTTTCAGTGTACCACCCAGATGATTCTTGCAAATCCGATCCGGTAAAATTTTTCCATTGCTGTCGCTTTTTCCATCCGGCAAAAGCATATGCCTTGTTGCTTTTGCCGTCAGTTTCCGTCTGTCATTTGCAAAACTGTCTGGGAAAATATGATACATAACAATGTCTTCTGCCCACTCCGGGATATCTAAAATATCCTCTCTTCTAATATATGGAAACTGGAAATATTCTGCCCTGCCACAGGACAGTTTCTCTGCAAATCCTCTTCCATAATAATAAAGGCTTTCTGTATCGTCCTCTAACCGGAAATAATAGCATACCCTGGTATACGGAGACGTAATCTTAACTTCATAATAATCATAAAGCATATCGGATGCCACATGTTCCATTTCACTTTGTTTCACCGGAAGTGGCTCTTCCATTGCCACCCGGTCTCCCCAAAGCAGCACGCACCGTTTTAAATCGCCCTTTTTACAACGGATTCTTATTACCAGCCGGTCTTCTTTTTCTGCAAAAGCAAATTGTGACAGTGGAATATGCAAAATTGCTTCTTTTTCCATTTTATTTCTATCCTTTCACACCACCTGCAGTAAGACCGGATACCATATACTTTTGTATACAGAAGAAAATAATCAGCACCGGAACAGATACCAGGATAGCGGCTGCGGAGAACATTCCCCAGCTTCTGGTGTAATCGTTGGACTGTAACTGATATAATCCACCTGCCAGTGTATAACTGTTTTCATTCAGTAGAAATGTTGTGGAAAACAGATATTCATTCCATACAAAAATAAGTACCATCACAGAAGTTACAATGATTGCCGGACGAGCCAGCGGCATTACTACCTTCCACAGCAGCTGGAAATCCGATGCACCGTCAATTTTCGATGCTTCTTCGATTTCTATCGGAATGGTATCAAAATACCCCTTCATATTCCAGATAGAGAAAATGCACATGCTTCCCGCATAAATAATCACCAGTCCCAGTTTCGTATCCAGCATATTCATCTGTTTTAAAAGACGGAATAATGCAAACATGGACAGAATCTGCGGGAATGCATTTAAGAGAAGCAGTAATTTTAAAATGCCATTTCTTCCCTTAAAACGGTATCTTGAAAATGCATAAGATGACACCATGGCAAATCCGATAGCAATGACCATTGTAAAGAAGCTTAATACGGCAGAGTTATAAAACCACCGCAAAAACGGCTTCTGCGTCAGTATATTTTTATAATTATCCAGTGTAAATTCCTTTGGAAACAAAGATAATCCGGAGGACAATGCTCCACTCCCCCTTTCAAAGGAAAGATTCAACGCATATAAAATCGGTACCAGTGCCAGCAGACACAGTATAATATAAAAAATATGTAATCCGCTAAGCTGTAAAATCTGTTTTCTCTTTTTCTTAGTCATAATTTTCCTCCTTTACCCCTCGATTGGTAAACAGCGAAAATACCATGATGAGGAAAAAGATAATAATGGATACCGCAGAGGACAGCCCATAGTTATTTGAAACAAACGCATTCTGCTGTGCATAAGTAATTATGGTCTGTAAGGTTGCCCCTGAATATGCTCCCTTCTGCATCGTAAGAAGATATACGATATCAAACTGCTTAAATGTGGTAAATGTCGTCATAATAACCGCCGGTGCAATAATTCCTTTCATTGCCGGAACGGTAATATGGATGTTCTTTGACCAGAAACCTGCTCCATCCAGTTCTGCGCTTTCATAATAGCTGCGGTCAATGCTGGACAGTGCACCGTCTATCATCATAATCATAAACGGCAATGCCATCCACAGGTTTAGAGTCATGCAGGAGAGAAATGCCGGCACATTGGTGGAAAGGAAATTTACCTTTCCAAAGCCAAGTGCCACCAGAATCTTATTCAGAAGACCAAACTCTGTGTTATAAATGCCTACCCTCCACAAAAGAATGGACACATATGCAGGCATTGCCCACGGGAACATCAAAAGAGTCTTGTATACACGTTTTCCCTTTAAATCTTCTCTTTGAAATCCCAATGCAATAAAATATGCCACAACTACCTGTATCACCATATTTAATGTGGTCCAAAGTAATGTTGTAAACAGTGCTCCAAGGAAACCGGAGTCTGCCTTTAATAATGCCCTGCTATAGTTGGATAGTCCGATAAATTCATAATTTGACCAGTGAAAAAGATTCATATTGGTCAGTGATATATAGCCCGTATAAATAATTGGGAATACGATAACCATTCCAATCAATATCAATGCCGGCATACTGTAAAGCCATGGCGTTAATTTCCGTTTGTTCTTCATATTCACACTTCTCTTCCTAATTTTCCTCTTTATATTGCTTCTAAATAAACTCCTTCTTACTGCATATCTGCAATAGCATCCAATGCCTCCTGCTGATAAGTTTCTGCTGCAGTATCAATATCCTCCCCGGATTTGTTGACTGCCGCCAAAAATGCTTCTGCCGGACCCCACATAACGCTCATCTGCGGAATGTTTGGCATAGGCTGTGCAGTTTCTGCAGTTGCTTTCATTGCCATAATCATCTCATTTGCAGCAACATCTGCGTCATCATATGCTTTGCTGTTTGCCGGTGCACAGTTTGATTTATTCGCCAGTGCAATACCTACTTCCGGACTTGCAATTGTCTCTAATACTTTTGCAATTGCTTCTTTCTTATTTTCTGCTGCATATTTTAAGACACCAATGCTCTGTACACCTGAATATGGTGCCAGTCCGTTTCCATTCGGAAGTTTAAAATCTGCTAAGGATTTAATACCAAGATCAATGCCCGCTGCCTTGATTCCGGATACCAGCCATGGTCCACCGATGATTGCTGCTGCCTGGCCTTCATTGAATAATGCAGTTACTGTGTTGTAATCTCCATCTGCCTCCAATGCTGCAAATTTCTTATTGTATGCGATAGCATCCTTGGTTTCCTGTGTATTTAATCCAGGATTTGCATCTTTATCAATAATATATCCACCAAAACCATTGATCACCGGTGCCACATTGTATGCGGTAGAATGCTGATTTACCAGCGCATAAGTTCCTGCATCCACATCGGTATGCGCTACCATATAATCATACAGTTCATCTGTTGTTTCCGGCACATCACCTTCCCATTTTGCCTTATTATACATAAAGAGCAATGTCTCATAATAAACCGGCATCAGGTACTGGGTATCCTTATAATTACCTGCTTCTACGGTCATCGGTAATAAATCCGCCATTACATCCTCACTGATAACATCCGTAATCGGAGCTAAAATCCCCATTTCTGCAAATGTTCCCAATGAATCATGTGCATAAAGATACATATCCGGTCCGTTGGATTCATCATTTCCATATAACTGAAGCTGGTCGGTCAGACCGCTCTTCTTTTCAAAGGTAACCTTGATATTATCCTCTGCCAGTTTCTCATTCGCACAATCCGCAATGGTCTGCATGATATTCTCATCCCCATCATGCCAGATTTTTACTTCTGTCATTTCACCCTCTGCATCATTTCCAAGTACTTCTGTAGTCTTTCCTTCGTCATTTCCTGCTTCTTTTCCACAACCGGATAATGTGCCGATTGTCATTGCGGTACAGAGCAACAGACTCAACACCCTTTTCTTCATAAAAATACCTCCGTTTCCCGGTTTCTTTAGGAAACCGTTTTCTTTATTTTATTTTTTTCATGCAATTGGTTCCTCTTGCTAAGTCTATATTTATCACTTTTTTCCTTTATTTACAATGTTTATTTGTCAAAAATGATTGACTTTGTTAGGAAACCGCTATACTATATTTTTAAATTTATACATTTTTTCAGGAGGTATTTTATGTCTGTTACCATCAATGATGTTGCCAATGAAGCCGGTGTTTCCAAATCCACTGTTTCTAAAGTTTTAAATCACTGGACCACCATATCCCCAGCCACTGTGGAAAAGGTTCATGCAGCAATTGAAAAGCTTCATTATACCCCTAACTCCCGGGCTGTAAGCTTTGCAAAAGGTGCTACTTCCAATATTGTCTATCTTACCAATCTGGAGAAAGATACTGCTTATCGGAATCCGCATATGTTTGACATTATGTGCGGCGTACACCATACCTTGTCCGAAAACAACTATTCCCTGACGCTTGTCAACACTTCTGAAGAACACTATCCCGGAGAAAAAGTCAGTGAAGTTATCACAAGCGGTTCCTCCGATGGTCTTATCATCCACGGTTCTGCCATTAATAAAGAAATTGCAAATCTTATTCTGGATGCAGGCTTTCCACACATTATCATTGGGCATCCGAGTTTTGAAAGCCGCTTATGCTGGGTAGATACCAACCACGCCCTTGCCGGTGAATATGCCGCTGCCCACATGATAGCCTGTGGTTATACAGATGTCGCCTTTATCGGAGAGCGCAAAACCGATTATATTTCTGCCCAGCGTCAAAAAGGATTTATAGCAGGCATGTTAGACAGAGGCTTTCACATTCCGGCTGCCCGTATCGGAAATACCGATTCCAGCTGCCAGCACGCTTATTCTGTTACTTCTGATATGCTGACACAGCCTGTACCGCCTCGCGCTATTGTATGTGAAAATAACACCCTCGCATTAGGTGTCATCCAGGCCGTCAAAGACCTGCAGCTTTCCATCCCGGATGATATTGCCATACTTACCTTTGACGTCTACCCATATTCCAGCATCATCGACCCACAGCTTACCATTGTAGACATCAATGTCTATGATACCGGTGTGCAGGCAGGCTCCATGATGATCCGTAAGCTTCAGAACCCGGAACTTCTCATCCAAAGCTATACAACGCTTCCTGTTATCATCCAGGGAGAAAGCACCAGACCACTGACATAAAAAAGGGACTTATTTTACAGCCCCTTTTTCGTTATAGGCAGGAACATCTGTCATATTTTCGCGTCCCCACACATATTATATATAAAACAACCACAGGAGGCGCATATGAGTGCAAAAACAAAAATCGTCGTTGTAAAAATGAAGCATGTCATTCTCACCGGAGTGCTCCTTGGCATACTGCTTCTTCTGATAATTTTCGCTGCTACATATTTCTTTTCAGGTGATGAGCCAAAGCCTGCAGTCGAAGAAACCGGCATGTATACACCGGGTGTGTACAATACATCTGTAGCGCTGGGTGGGGCAGCTATCGATGTGTCTGTGGCGGTGGACAGTAATAACATTAACTCCATAAGCCTTGAAAACATGACTGATTCGGTGGAAACCATGTATCCGCTTGTTGAGCCTGCGATGAACGAGCTCGTATCGCAGATTGTGCAAAATCAGTCCACCGATAATATTTCCTACGCAAACACAAGTCAGTACACCTCCAAAGTGCTGCTCGACGCAATTGATAACACACTCTCCAAAGCAAAAAACTCTGACAGCTCAAATACCGAAGAAAATGCAAAGACTGTATCTGAATCACAAAAAGAGCCCGGGGATTCTTCAAAAACTGAAAATACCTCGCAGTAACCTGCGAGGTATTTTAACTTAATCATATAAATCGTAAAATATATGTTATGTATCAAAAATATAATCTACTGCTCACTGTCTGTAGATAATCCCTGTAGATAATCACTGACTGCACTGATATCTGCGTAATAGCAGTTCACCGGACGACTCTTCTCATAGTACTGATATCCGGAGTAACCGCCCCAGCCTACCAATGCGATTACAGCCGCAGCTGCAACAATTCGTGCTATAACACGCTTTACTTTATTTCTGGCATTTGTCTTTTTACGATTTGCCTTTTCATTCTTATATTTATCAACCTTTGCCTGACTCATTGCTTTTCTCCTTTAACTCAATGCAATAATTCTACTACATTTTGCGGGAGATATCAAGGCATTTCATCATAGCTTCAAAAACACTGCTTCTCATGCCCTTTTCCTCAAGCACACGCACAGCCTGGATAGTGGTTCCGGCAGGTGAGCACACCATATCCTTGAGCTCTCCCGGATGCTTTCCTGTCTCGAGAACCATTTTTGCGCTTCCAAGCACTGCCTGGGCTGCAAATGTATATGCCTGGCTCCTTGGCATGCCGCCTGCTACAGCCGCATCTGCCATGGCTTCGATAAACATAAATACATATGCCGGTGAGCTTCCGCTGACTGCTGTCACTACATCCATAAGCTTCTCGTCTATCATCTCAGCCTTTGAAAAGCCCGAGCACAAATCAAGCACTGTATCAAGCTCCGCCTGCGATACTCTTTCATTTGCACAGACTCCCATCATGCCCTCACCAACCATGGCAGGTGTATTTGGCATGGTACGTATAACCTTTAAGCTCTTTCCAAACATCTCGTCAAACCACGAAAGTGACTTGCCCGGTGCAATCGAAACAATGATTTCATCGTCACTAACAGCGTCCTTTATCTCTGCTATAACCTCCTCATAGTACTGTGGCTTTACTGCTAAAAACAGAATATCTGCAAACTCTGCTACGCTCTTATTGTCCGCTGTCAGCCTGATCCCAAGCTCTGCAGCATTCTTTTCTCTGGAGCTTTCGGTCTTTGCAGATGCAAGAATATCGCTTGCCTGTGCCTTGCCTGATGCCAGCACTCCGTGTATCATTGCCTTTCCCATGTTTCCACAACCTATGAAGCCTAATTTCTTACTCATATTATCCTCCTGCCGTAATCAATATATCTGACTATTCAAAGCATCCAAAATCATGTTTAACAGTCAGTATTTTTGCAAACTATTTTAGCACACTTCATTCAATCATGCAAAATATCTTTTGACTCTCATATCATCTTATGCATCAAAACCTGAATGTACAGGCAGGCCTCTGTGCTCAACAGGAGTGGAAAAAACTATCTGTGTACTTGTCTTGCCGAATTTCTGCAGAGTGTTGATAAAGTCATCAAGCTCCTCCGTATTCAAAAACTCCACCTCTATGAGCATAGAATACTCTCCTGTCACACAATTGCACTCTATGACATTCTCCACACTCTCAATAAACGGATAAAACTCTTCCTTTTGTACAGGCTCCAGGTCCAGATTGACAAAAGCCTTTATCTTATAGCCCAGATTAACCGAATCAACAGCGGCATGATAGCCCTTTATGATTCCCTTGCTCTCCAATCTCTCTATTCTGGCTGTTACAGCCGGTGATGACAAAAACACCTGTGCCGCTATCTCCTTTATCGCTATACGTGCATTTTCCTGTAGCAGCTCTACTATTTTCTCATCAATCATATCCAATGCATTCTTAGTCAATGTACCGCCTCCTAACCTCTCTTTTGTAAATGTGATTTTTCCAACAAAAAAGAGGGCGCAGATAACCTAATATCTGAACGCCCTCGTTCGCTTTCTTTTTTAATTAATTACTCTAAAAAAATAATATCATTAATCAATATTACTTGTCAAGATTAAGATCTGTAATCTCCGTTAATTTTTACATAATCATATGTAAGATCACAGCCCCATGCCTTGGCTGACACATCTCCCTGGTGTAAATCTATGTCGATGTAAATCTCATCCTCATGCAGTATTTTTGCTGCCTCCTCCTCTGAGAAGTCAACTCCGGCACCGTTCTCGCACACCTTGATGCTTCCTGCTGTTGAGCGCAGGTGAAGCTCCACCTTGTCTATATCAAAATCAGCCTCCGCATAGCCTATAGCACAAAGGATTCGTCCCCAGTTGGCATCCTCGCCAAACATAGCACACTTTAAAAGCGGTGAACGGATAACGCTCTTTGCCACAATAATTGCTGTATCAAGATCAGGCGCACCTGCGCATGTGCACTCTAACAGCTTTGAAGCACCCTCTCCATCCTTTGCAAGCATTCTTGTAAGATTTGAAAGCACCTCGTACAGTGCATCCTTAAAGGCCTGATAATCATCATTCTCAGTAGTAATAGGTGTGTTTCCTGCAAGACCGTTTGCCATGATGCTTACCATATCATTGGTAGAAGTATCGCCGTCAATGCTTAAGCAGTTGTAGGTAACCTTTACAATCTCGCTCAGGGCCTTCTGGATGAGCTCCGATGAGATGGCAACATCTGATGTGATAAAGTTTAAGGTAGTAGCCATGTTCGGGTGAATCATGCCGCTTCCCTTTGCCATACCGCCTACTGTACACTCACAGTCTCCAAGCATGAACTTTACTGCATACTGCTTTGGAACGGTATCTGTAGTCATTATAGCGTTTACAGCCTTGTCGTTGCCGTCTGCCGAAAGTCCCTTTGCAAGCTCCTTTATATGGCTCTCGATAGGCTCAATAGGAAGCACCTGGCCAATAACTCCTGTAGATGCCACGATAACCTCGTTTGGATCAATCGAAAGCTCTGCTGCTGCAAGTTCGCACATTCTCTGGGCCTTCTCTACTCCGTCAGCATTGCAGGTGTTGGCGTTTTTGCTGTTGGCAATAACAGCCTTTGCCGTATGTCCTGATGCCTCAAGGTGTGCCTTTGTCACCTGAATAGGAGCGCCCTTCACCTTGTTTGTTGTGTAAACAGCCGCTGCCTGACACTGTGTTTCTGAATAAACTAAAGCCAGGTCATTTTTGTTTTTGTCACTGTTTAATCCACAGTTTAATCCGTTTGCAACAAAGCCCTTTGCTGCACAGACGCCCTTTTTTACCTTTGTAAAACTCATTTGTATAATACCTCGATTCTTTTAATATGTCCAATCCCCAACATATCGTATTATTGATATATGAACGATAGACTGTAACATCCTCTCGTTACTCTATCTCTTTCATGACGCTCTTGTAAGCCGGACGGATAATCTTGTTCATGCCGACAATCTCCTCAAGCCTGTGGGCACTCCAGCCAACGATTCGCGCAATGGCAAAAAGAGGTGTGTAAAGCTCCATAGGAATACCAAGCATCTCATAAACAAAGCCGCTGTAGAAATCGACATTCGGAGAAACACCCTTAAAGATATGGCGCTTTTCAGCGATAATCTCAGGAGCCACCTTCTCTATTGTATTATAGAGGTTCATCTCATTATCTCTCTTCTTTGCAACTGAAAGCTTCTCCACATAGCCTCTGAATATACGCTCCCTCGGGTCAGAAAGTGAATACACCGCATGTCCCATTCCATAGATGAGTCCCTTGTGGTCAAACACCTCACCATCCATCATTTTTCTGAGGTAGGCTCTCACCTCATCCTCATCATCCCAGTGCTTCACATGCGAACGGATGTCCCGCATCATCTCCATCACCTTGATATTGGCACCGCCGTGCTTTGGTCCCTTAAGTGATGACATGGCTGCCGCGATAGCAGAGTATGTATCTGTACCTGCCGATGTAACCACACGGGTGGTAAATGTAGAGTTGTTTCCACCGCCGTGCTCCATATGAAGAATAAGTGCCATATCAAGCACCCTTGCTTCAAGCTCTGTATATTGATTGTCAGCTCTGAGCATCCTAAGGAAGTTTTCAGCTGTCGAAAGCTTTGGATCCGGCCTGTGAATATACATGCTCTGATCATTTTCATAATGATTATACGCATGATAACCGTAAACTGCAAGCATCGGGAATATTGCAACAAGTGATAAGCACTGTCTGATATTGTTGTCGATGCCCGCCTTTGCTACAAGAGGATCATATGAAGCCAGTGTCAGTATACTTCTCGTCATGGAATTCATGATATCCTTTGACGGAGCCTTCATGATGACATCCCTCGTAAAGTTGGTAGGAAGGGTTCTGCTTCTTCCTAAAACCTCTGTAAACTCAGCCAATTCACTCTCAGATGGCAGCTGCCCGAAAAGCAGCAGATAAGCAATTTTTTCAAAACCAAACTCACCGGGCCTTAAGTTGTTCGTAAGTGTCTTTACATTGTAGCCCCTGTACCACAATTGTCCGTCACATGGCACGCTGCTGCCATCCTCGCCCGTCTTAAATGAAACAATCTCCGAAATATTCGTAAGACCTGTCAGAACTCCCTTTCCGTTTACATCCCTAAGTCCTCTGTTGACACCATATTCCCTGAAAAGACTATCTGAAATTGTGTCATTTTTAATACAGATATCCTGTTTTTTTGCAGCGTAATCCGCTAATAAATTATTGCTTTTTGTCATCCATTCACCCTTCCTTTTTATCTTTTAGAATATATTATATCCGTTTTCTTAGAAATTGGCAAACCCATTCATGAATCCGTAGCCAAAAATTTTATTTGGGTAGTCAGTTTTTTCTTTTCTGCGGCAGTTTCTTACCATGACATTTTTTATATCCACTCCGTTTGCGAGCAAAACATTGCCTCTCACTATCATCCACTCCATGATGAGAGCCGCCACCGCTGCAGTGATTGCAGCAGCCGCCGATGTGCCACTTAGTGCTATATACATTCCTCTTAGATTTGCCCCTGTGATATCCACAGCCGGTGCTACGAGATCCGGCTTTATTCCACCGTCTGCGTCAAAGCCCCTTCCCGACTCTAAAAGTATTGCATCATTTAGGGAATTATAGCCTCCCGCCGTTATCACAAGCTTAGCATCCGAAGGCATGGTCAGCGTGGTATCAGGCTCCGAGACAATAAAGCTCACATCAGCATCAAGAAGTCCTGTCATCGGGAGCCACATATTAAAAACACCTCCAATAGTACTAAGTGGAAATACCCTGATGGTCCACACTCCCTTCACCACCTTTTCAAAGCGGATAAATATAAGCAAATCCCTCGTCTGTCTGCCGGTCTGCCTGTAGTCAATAGTCACCTGTGTTCCTTCAAGCAGAAATGAGTATTCACCGCTGTCTATTCGCATTGGTACCCCTGCCGGATTCGACTGACCACTCGGTGATATGACAGAAAGCGTAAATAGCTCAGGTGAAAGTGCCCAGCATTCCAGATAAAACCCATCCATATCCTGCTCAACATTTATCTCAATATCATCGACTGTATCTGTTATGCGCCCTTTATAATGATGCCTGCTGTTCGCCTCATTGCCCGCTGCCGCAACCACAGCCCTGCCTCTTTTGCCGTGATATAGTCCAGATACTCTGAAAGATCCTCAGCTCCCGTGTGGCTTCCGTTATTACAGCCAAGCGCCATGCAAAAGACAGCCGGTACTCCCTTTTGACCTGCAAACTCATCTGCAAAATGCACTGCTCTCATCACATCAACCTCCGAGTACACCATTTTACGATCCGGAATAAAGTAGAAATCATACAGCTTTTGAGGTGCCCTTTTCAGCTTCACGACAATAAGCTTAGCCTGTGGTGCCACACCTGCAAAATCATCCTGCGGTCTGTCATTGCCACATATCACGCTCGCCACAAACGTACCATGCCCATCCTCATCGCCCGGTATACTCTCATATGGATTTTCCGATAAAATAGCAGCATTTATCTCATCCTCAGAATAAACCGTATCCGTATTCTGATCCCAGAGCACTGCAATCTTCGTCTTACCCTCAGGTGTCATAAAAGCCTCCTGCGCATAATTCACACCTGTGTCAATAACCACCACATACACACCATTTCCGTATAGTCCCGGAACAAACTCCCTTTGAAGCCTGAACACACCGCTCTTTACAAGTCCCTGCGTGGATAAAGGAGCCAGACACTTTGGAATAGCAGAATACGAATAAACTCCCACCAGAAGTGGTGGGAGTCTTTCGTAATCCTCATATGTCCATATCTCGTAATCATCGCCCAATGTCTCTATGATATCAGGAGCTATTACCGGTGGAATGAACTCCTTTTTTGATACTATGAACTGCATATTTTACCTCATATGATATAATATTTAGATATGAGGGTCAAAAGATATTTTGACCCTCATATAATTATATTCTATAAATAAAAATATGCTACTATATTTATCAATTAATATAAACAAAGCTTCGACCAAAATTTACTCGCGGCTTCCATGACATGTAAAATAGATCACCTGGTAATCCTGCGAAAGCACCGCAAGCAGCCTTCTGCCTCGAGCAAGCTTCTCATCATCCAGATTCACAAACGGATCGTCAAGTATGAGGAACGGTTTCTCGCCCGGATACATCGCATCCACAAGCGCAAAACGCATACATATGCCTATCAGGTCCTTGTAGCCTGCCGACATTGTTCTCACATCGCGAAGCTGCCCCTGCTCCTTCATCCTTATTGAAATATTGGCATCCACCTGCCAGTCTCTGTCTGTATTTTCTGTCAGGATACCGAAGTACTTCTGGAAGCCATTGGAAATAGGCGCCATGTATCTGGCAGTAAACTGTTCCCTTGCTCTGGTCAGATAGTCTGATGTAAGCCCAAGTATCTCGTACTTATGCTTTTCCTCAGCCTGTATCTGCTTGCAGTTGCGATACTCCTGCTCCTTTTCATCCCTCATATCAAGCTGCTCCTGCAGATCATCCATCTGTCTGCCGTACTGCGCTAAGGATGCCCTGATTTCATCGAGGCTGCCTTCCACCTTTGAAATCATCTCATTGAGCTCATCAAGTGTATACGGACACTCATTTGGTGCAAGAAGCTTGTCCATATCGTTGTCATTCTCAAACTGCGCTTTCTTCTGAAGAGCACTGTCCATATTTTCCTTTGCAAAGCCGGCCTCTGCGAGCTGCTTTTTCATCTGTGAAAGTGCCTGTGTATATTCTGCAGCACTGTCATATCCATAGAGACTTAAATACTCATCAAGCGAAGCCTTTGCCTTCTCATAGTCAGCCTTTGTCTTGGCGCGCTTTCCTATCTGCTCGTTGAAACGACTGTAGTCATGAGCCTTTGTGCGAAGCTCATAAAGCTTCTCCTGATACCGCGATTCATCTGCTTCAATCGAAAAGCTGTCAAAAAACTGCGATACCTCATGCTCCATTGATGTAATGCCGCTTTGAATCTGCTCAAGCTGCTCCTTTAATTCCTGAATCGGTATCTCCTTCTGCTTTATATTTTCCTCACGCTCAGCCATAAGCCTGATGTATGCTCTCTGCTTTTTGTTGTTCAGACGGATTCCATAGACCATCATGACAACACCGCAAAGCGCCATAGCGACTCCAGCTATGCCTACCACAAGAAACATGATTTCCTTCACATTGTACTTCTCATTCAGACTGAATACCGTGGCAACAGCCGCTGCCAAAAGACCGATAACCATAAGCACAATACCTGCAGGTACAAGCTTAGTCTTCTCAGGGGTCTCCGGCTCCTCCTCATCATCTGCCATCTTTGCAAGTGAGGTCATCTGCGAGAGCTTGAGCTCCATGTGACTATACTCATTCTTGACGCTCTGGATGTTTGCTATCTTTTTTTGCATCTCATCAAGACCATCATCAGATGGCACACCATCCTTAAACATACCTGAAAGTGTATCTAAATACTGCTCCTCCTCAGGCGTAAAGCTCAGATTATCTTCTACAGCCTTTAAGCTTTCTAGCTCTCCGGCCTGCTTTGTCTTTTCCAAAAGCTCTGCCTCATCCGGTGCTTTTTCTCCAAAGACTGCCATTGCTGCATTGTAAATGCTCTCTTTCTCCTTTGCAACAGCACAAAGCTGCTCGTAGTTTTCACGAAGTGCCTGCTTTCTGCTGTCCTCAGATGCCACCTGAAGCGCCCTGCCGTACTCGGCTCTGATACCGGTAAGCTCCTTCTTCTGGGCAGTTTTCTCATCTATTTTCTCTGAAAGCTGTGCTGCCGCCTCATCCGCTGCCTGATACTTCTTAAGCTCCTGTTCCAAGGCTGTGAGTGTATTTACACGCTTTTTGATAGAGCCTGTGATACGGTTTGGGGACATCTTGTTCATCATGTCCTTAATGTCCGCTGTCGCCGACTCGAAGTTGTTGATGTCATTTGTATTTTCCGCCATATTGCCAAGCTTTGCGCTGATGCTGTCTGATGACGAAAACATGCAGTCTGCCTGCGCTATGTATATCGTTCTCTTGAACGAGCTGCGGTCGAGGTCAAAAAGCTCCTCTCCAAGCAGTGGTGAAAAATCATCACACTCAACCATGGTTGCAAGCCTGTACAAATGAAAATCATCCTGCTTTTCTGTGAGCCCAAATGTCCTTACAAGTCTGTACTCCACTCCATCGGCCTCAAAATCAAGCTCTCCACCATAAGTGCCGCCCTGCCATGGCTTATAGAGCTTTCTTTCCCTCTCAAAGGCGCCCGGCTCCTTTTTCGTATCAAAGCCGTACAGCATAGCCTTCAAAAAAGCCGCAAGTGTACTCTTTCCCCAGCCGTTTGGCTGGTTTATGACATTGACTCCATCATTGAAATTGATATTAAGATCGGACAGCTTTCCGAAGTTGTTTATGTGACAAGCTATTAATTTCAATTTCTAAATCTCCTCCCCGCTAAGCGCCGATATACCACACCTGATGACCTCAGACTTCTGCTCCTCGGTCATATCTGAGCCAAGCACCATCCGTATGAACTCACCCTTAAGTGATGCATCCTTTTCGTATTCACTGTAATTGATGAGAAGTCTTGTCTCATCATACACCTTTTCATAGTAGAAATATTCCTCGAACATATCCTTGAGGAAATCTGTGTTTATCTCACAATCCACGTCCACCTCACCTACAAGCACGAACTTTACCATGCTTCTCGATGAATATTCACTGTCCGAAATGGCTTTTTCCATCTTCACAGCCACATCCTGTGTGGTCATGGCTCCTGTCACATCCACATACAGCGTGTAGAGGCTTCTATATGCAAACGGTACAAAGCTAAAGCCTGCCGTGAGCTTCTCATCATCTATATCGAGCACCACAAAACCCTTTTGTCCACACTCATCAAAGCCTCTTCCCTCCAAGCAGCCGCTGTAGCAGTACATGCCACGGTTGTCAAGCTGTCCGCTCTGATACTCATGCACATGACCGAGTGCGAGATAATCAATCCCCTTATTCTTAAGGTCTCCTGTGGAAATCTCATCACCAAGCTGTCCGTGGAGAGTGACCACATTGTAATTGTCATTGTCAAGCACGAGAGAATTGTACATGGTCGCCTGGTTAGACTTGTCTATCTCAAGACCTGTGATTGTGATATTTCCATAGCTGTATGAGGTCCACTGATTAGAAAAAAGCTTAAGATTGTCAGGGATTTCATCGAGCTTTGATATGAAATTGTCCGAGTCGTGATTACCCTTAAGATAATAGAAATCGATATCCGGATTTGACGTAATCGAATCCTTTACCAGATTTCTGGCAGTCGCTGACACATTTCTCGTGTCAAATAAATCGCCTGCTATGATAATCGCCTTTACATCGTTATTTCTGGCGTACTCTATCATCCTTGAATATGTACGCAGTATTTCCATTTTTCTCTCTTTTGCCTGCTCCTTTGACAGATTCGAGGTCATCTTCGAATCCAGATGCAGGTCTGCACAGTGGATAATTTTCATTTTTCCAATTCCTCTTGATATATGAACGTTTATAAATCATTACAGACTACACATAGATTCATTACGCATAGCCTGGTTGTATCATTTACAGCCAATTCACAATTTCATAATCATTTAACAATTAAACGTGCTGACTGTCTGCAAGCTCAGGTGTACCTCTCATCTGAATGAGCGGGCCGCCCTTCTTCTCAACGTAATCCTTAGTGATTGTAACCGTGCCGATATTGTCATCCTTTGGTATCTCATACATGATATCGAGCATGAAATCCTCTATAATCGCACGAAGGGCTCTGGCTCCGACCTTCTTCTCCTTTGCCATCTTGGCGATGGCATAAAGCGCATCGTCGTCGAACTCAAGCCTTACCTCATCCATCTCAAGAAGCTTCTGATACTGCTTGATTATGGCATTCTTTGGCTCCTTCAATATCTTTACAAGCATATCCTCGGTGAGAGCCTCAAGCGAGAACATGATAGGAAGTCGTCCGATAAATTCAGGAATCATTCCGAATTTGCGGATATCATCAACAGTTGCCTGCATGAGCAGGTTCTCATCCCCATCATACTTGTCCTTTAAATCAGCCTTGAAGCCTATAGAAGCCTCCTTGTTCAGGCGCTCCTTTATGATATCCTCAAGTCCCGGAAAAGCACCTCCGCATATAAAGAGAATATTTCTCGTGTCAACTGTGGTCATCGGAACCATGGCATTCTTGCTGCTGGCGCCAACCGGCACCTCAACCTCTGAGCCCTCTAAAAGCTTAAGCATACCCTGCTGCACTGACTCTCCGCTCACATCACGCTGGTTGGCATTTCTCTTCTTTGCAAGCTTGTCTATCTCATCTATAAAAATGATACCGTGCTCAGCTCTCTCCACGTCATTATCTGCAGCCGCAAGAAGCTTACTTACCACACTTTCGATATCGTCACCGATATATCCGGCCTCAGTAAGTGATGTGGCATCTGTTATGGCAAGTGGCACATCTAAAAGCTTTGCAAGAGTCTTTACGAGATATGTCTTTCCTGAACCTGTAGGTCCGATCATGAGCATATTTGATTTCTCAATCTCCACACCATCATATTTATTTGAAGCCTGCTTTGCAGTGGTATTCTCTTCCTGCGCCTTATGCTTATTGTCAGCCATGACACGCTTGTAGTGGTTATATACTGCAACCGACATGACCTTCTTTGCATGCTCCTGACCTACCACATAGTCATCAAGACTTGCCTTGATCCTATGCGGTGCAGGAATTGAGTGAATGTCAAGAATCGGCTCGACCTTTTCTCTTCCTTTGGCTTTTTCTTCTTAAGCTTCTGGCTGTTTGGTATGCCTCCTGTCAGATCTGACAAATTTATCATGCTGATATTGGGCATATTGCCAAAATCCATATTGCTTATATTACCCAGATTTCCGAAATTGCCAAAATTACCGTTGCTCATGGAGTCAAAGGTCTTTTGCATACAATCGTTACAGATGCACAGGTTCGGCTGGATATGTATCATCTTGCCTGCCACGCTCTCCGGTCTGCGGCAGATGTAGCAGACATCCTCGTAGTCGTTTGCCTTGTTATCGTTTGTATTATCTATGTTATTTGTAGTTTCTTCATTATTATCCTGAATATTGTCAGGTACTTCCTTGAAATCATCATTATTCATAGGTGAATTACCGCCTTTGTATCATTTAGCTGCTTTATCAGCCATTTAACTATTATACACTACTGAATAAATGCGTGCAAGCAAGCTGAGGCGCTTTTGAAAAAAAAGAACCGACAGATCAAAAGACCTGTCGGATCCATTTTCTTAATATCTATTATAACAGCTCCATAAGAAGCTTATTGACAACAGCCGGATTTGCCTTGCCCTTTGTGGCCTTCATGGTCTGACCTACAAGTGCTCCGATAGCTTTCTTCTTGCCATTGTGATAATCCTCCACAGCCTGTGGATTTGCATCGATGACAGCCTGGATTGTGGCTTTAAGCTCACCCTCATCATTCATGCTCTTAAGACCGTTCTCCTCGACATACTGCTCAGGATCTATATCATCCGAGAATATTTTCTCAAATACTTCCTTGGCAACAGATGAGTTGATCGTGCCTGCATCCACCAGATCTACAAGCTTTGCAAGGTTTACAGGTGAAAATTTTATCTCATCTGCATCCATATCATTATCCTTTAACAGTCGCATTGTCTCAACCATCAGCCAGTTTGAAACCTTCTTCGGCTTGCCGCAGAGCTTTGTGGCAGCCTCAAATATGTCTGCCATATGCTTTGACTCTGTGAGAATCTTTGCATCATACTCCGGGATGTCGTATTCCTTCTTGTAGCGTGCAAGCTTCTGTGGACGCAGCTCAGGCTGCTTTGCCTTTATCTGTGCAATCCATTCATCGGATACGACGATTGGCACAAGGTCAGGCTCCGGGAAATATCTGTAGTCCTGTGCATCCTCTTTTGAACGCATGGCATGTGATGATTCCTTGTTGTCATCCCATCTACGGGTCTCCTGTACTACCTTTCTGCCCATCTCAAGAAGCTCTATCTGGCGCTCACGCTCGCCCTCGATGGCATGTGCGATAGCCTTGAAGGAGTTAAGGTTTTTCATCTCCGTACGTGTACCAAACTTCTTTGCGCCCACCTCTCTGACTGAGATGTTGACATCGGCACGCATTGAGCCCTCATTCAATTTACAGTCAGATGCTCCGAGATACTGGATGGTCTGACGCAGAGTCTCAAGGTATGCGATAACCTCCTCAGCGGAGCGCATATCAGGCTCTGATACTATCTCTATAAGAGGTACTCCGGAACGGTTGTAATCTACGATAGATACGTCCTCCCACTCGTCATGTACGAGCTTTCCGGCATCCTCCTCCATGTGGATTTCATGGATTCTGACGTTTTTCTTTCCGTTTGCTGTCTCAATCTCCACTGAACCGTTGCGGCAGATTGGCAGATAAAGCTGTGATATCTGATAGTTCTGTGGGTTATCTGGATAAAAATAGTTCTTTCTGTCAAATTTGCTGTACTGTGTGATAGTACAGTTAGTGGCAAGTCCTACTGCCACTGCGTACTCTACAACCTGCTTGTTTAAAACAGGAAGTGAGCCCGGCTGTCCTGTGCAGACAGGACATGTATGTGTATTTGGTGCGCCTCCGAAAGCTGTGGAGCAGGCGCAAAAGATCTTTGTTTTTGTAGCTAACTCTACATGGACCTCAAGTCCGATGACTGTCTCATAGTTTTTCATATCCTTTTTGCCTCCTTCCTACTGTGCACCGGCAGATTTATTGGTGTCTGCTGCATTTTTGTTACTGTATTCCTCCGCAATAGCACTGCGCTTAAGCTCTCTTGTTTTTTCAAAGCTGTAGGCTGCACGGATGATATTCTTCTCCTTAAAGCAGTCTCCGATGAGCTGTAATCCGATTGGAAGTCCGTTTTTGTCCATGCCGCACGGAAGCGATATTCCCGGAAGTCCTGCAAGGTTTACAGATATGGTGTAGATATCACCGAGGTACATCTGGATTGGATCACTTAAGCTCTCTCCAAGCTTTGGAGCTGTGGTTGGTGCTGCCGGTCCGAGTATCACATCATATTTGGCAAAGGCATCATCAAAGGCTTTGATAAGTGCTTTTACTCTTAAGGCCTTTAAGTAATATGCATCATAATATCCTGATGAAAGCACGAAGGAGCCGAGCATGATTCTTCTCTTCACCTCAGGTCCAAAGCCCTCAGAACGCGATTTCTTGTACATATTGTGAAGGTCTGTGTACTCCTTTGTACGGTATCCGTATTTGACACCGTCGAATCTGGCAAGGTTTGAGCTTGCCTCAGCACAGGCGATTACGTAGTAAGCCGGGATGGCATACTCTACAAGTCCGAGGTCAAATTCTTCCACAACAGCACCTTTTTTCTTTAATTCATCTGCCGCTGCAAGGATTGCCGATTTTACCTCCGGGTCAAGTCCATCTCCGAGATAATCCTTTGGAATACCAATCTTCATACCCTTTACGTCATCGACAAGCGCCTCTGTAAACTTCAAATCGTCTCTGTTTACTGATGTCGAATCCTTCGTATCATATGAAGCGATTGCCTCAAGTATAGCAGCACAGTCTGTGACATCCTTTGCGATAGGTCCAATCTGGTCAAGCGATGAGCCATAGGCAATGAGTCCATATCGTGAAACTGTGCCGTAGGTTGGCTTGATTCCTGTCACACCACAGAAGGAGCTTGGCTGTCTGATTGATCCGCCTGTATCTGAACCGAGTGCAAACGGTACCTCCTCTGCTGCAACTGCTGCACAGCTTCCGCCTGATGAACCGCCCGGTACGTGCTCTGTATTCCATGGGTTTTTGGTTGCTCCAAATGCAGATGTCTCTGTGGTGCTTCCCATGGCAAACTCATCCATGTTGGTTTTTCCAACGATGACACAGCCTGCATCCTCAAGACGCTTAACAGCCTCCGCTGTGTAGGTTGGGATGAAATTGTAGAGTATCTTTGATGAACATGTGGTGAGAAGCCCTTCTGTACACATGTTATCCTTTATGGCTACAGGCACACCCGCAAGCGCTCCTTTTAGCTCTCCCGCATCAATTTTTGCCTGAACTTCTGCTGCTTTTTTAAGTGCACCCTCTTCGTCTATTGTGACAAAGCTGTTTATCTTTTCTTCTTTTGCTTTTATAGAAGCAATGGCAGCCTTTACAGCCTCTTCCACTGTAACTTCCTTTGCCTGTATTTTCTTGCCGAGTTCCACGGCAGTTAAAGACATTAAATCCATTTTTCTCCTCCTTGCCGTTATTCGCCGATTGTCTTTGGTACCTTGAATCCGCCGTCCTTCTTGACCGGTGCATTGGCAAGTGTAGCTTCACTTCCGTCACCGTTTGTGACAACATCATCTCTGAATACATTGTTTACAGGGAATACGTGGCTCATAGGCTCAATTCCCGAAGTATCAAGCTCCTCGAGCTTATCGATATAATCAAGCATATCTGCCATATCCTTCTTTGCAGCCTCTGCCTCCTCCGGTGAAAGCTCAAGCTTTGCAAGGATTCCGACATACTCCATAGTCTCATCTGAGATTACATTTCTCATGACTCCGTCCTCGCCCATCACCTTTGTGGTAACAGCCTGCTGCTCAGGAGTCTCATCCTCAGGCTCCTCGTCAAGTGCTGCACTTCTGACCTTTGCATATACCGCTTCATCGCATATACCCTGATTGTTGAAGCCTGCATGGCGGAGAGTACCCTCATAATCCATACCTGCCGCAGCCATCACCTTGCCTGAATTTGGATTTTCAGTATCATGTCTGGCCCATATGCGTCCTGCACCGACCTCATTGATAAAAAATCTGATGATAGCTGTGAGTGCCTCTGTCATATAACCGTTATTCCAGAAACGCTTTCCGATACAATAACCGATTTCAACCGACTCAACCCTCTCATCAGTTTTAATTACACTTATAGTTCCGATAGGCTGCTCGAGATCATTAAGCTCAATAGCCCACTGATAAAAATCTTTTTCGTCATACTTAGATATCCATTCTTTTAAAATAGTCTCTGTAGTATCAACACTCTCATGCGCCGGCCATGTAAGATATTTTGTCACTTCCGGGTCATTCGCCCAGTTGTAAAACATGTTCTCGGCATCTTCTATTTCAAATCTTCGAAGAGTAAGCCGCTCTGTGGCGATTTCTCTTGTTCCTATATGATTCATACGATATCCTTTCTCTCTTTCCTGATATTTTAATTTCTACTTGGGATTATACACACATGCCACTTCTCAGCCTTAAAGCGCACCCGCCACAATTAAATTCTGCATATCGGGGACTGCCAAAGCCTGCAGCCGGGTGCGCTAAACACCCTGCAAAGCATGGGTGTATATATATTGTGAAGACAAATTTTTAACAGTTCCGACGCTCACAGCCTGTAATACCTCACAGCATACATCCTGCCAATAACCTATCCGCAGGAAATGTCGGAACAAGCTTAAAAATTTTCTGAGCAAAATATATACACACATGCCACCACACAGCCTGCATGCGCACCCGCCACAATTAAATTCTGCATATCGGTGACTGCCAAAGCCTGCAGCCGGGTGCGCTAAACACCCTGCAACGCATGGGTGCATATATATTGTGAAGACAAATTTTTAACAGTTCCGACGCTCACAGCCTGTAATACCTCACAGCATACCTCCTGCCAATAACCTATCCGCAGGAAATGTCGGAACAAGCTTAAAAATTTTCTGAACAAAATATATACACACATGCCACCTCAAGGCCTTACAGCGCACCCGCCACAACCACAAAACCTGTGACCTATGGCTCCAATCTGCTGAGATCACGAGGAAACAGCGTAGCCTCACGCACATTATCCTCTCCGATAAGCTGCATTGTAAGTCTCTCAAGTCCTATTCCAAGACCTCCATGTGGCGGCATGCCGTACTTAAAGGCTGAAAGATAGCTCTCCATACCCTCTGTCTCCATGCCACGCTTTACGATTTTTTCCATAAGTTTGTTGTAGTCGTGGATTCGCTGGCCGCCTGTTGTGATTTCAAGACCTCTGAAAAGCAGGTCAAAGCTTAAGGTGTATGTCTCGTCTGCCGGATCATCCATGGCATAGAACGGTCTCTTCTTTGAAGGATAATGTGTGACAAATACAAAATCACTGCCATACTCTTCCTTGAAGTACTGTCCGATAAGTACCTCCTCCTCCGGCTCTAAGTCGAATGGGTTTCTGAACTGTCTGTTATATTTTTCTGCGACACGCTGCTTTGCCTCGTCAAATCTGACTCTTGGTATGCTTGTCACATCAGGCAGCTTAATCTTTAAAAGCTCAAGCTCCTTGGCGTATGAGGTCTTTAAAAGCTCCATGGTGTACTGCAAAAAGCCGGTCTCCATCTCCATGATATCCTCGAAGCCGTCAATGTAGCCCATCTCGAAATCGAGTGATGTATACTCATTCAGATGTCTCTTTGTATTGTGCTTTTCTGCTCTGAAAACAGGTGCAGTCTCAAATACCCTGTCAAAAACACCTACCATCATCTGCTTGTAAAACTGCGGGCTCTGCTGTAATATAGCCGGTCTGTGGAAATATTCAAGCTTGAAGAGGTTGGCGCCTCCCTCGGCTGACTTTGCACCAAGCTTTGGCGTATGAATTTCTGTAAATCCATTATTATAAAGGAAATCCCTAAAGCCCCTTGTAATACCCTCCTGTATACGGAACGTAGCACGCTCTCTTGGATTTCTGAGTGCCACTGCCCTGTTATTGAGCTTTGCCTCAAGCGAAGTATTCAGTTTCCATTTGTTGATCTGAAGCGGCATAGGCTCCGCCGGCTCAGATAAAATTGTGATAGTGTCAAGACGAAGCTCGAAGCCGTTTGGAGAACGGTCATCACTCTTGTATGTGCCGCATACCTCCACGGTATCTGCTTCCTTTAGATCATCGACGCTAAACTGGGATTTGCCAGGCTCGTATACACACTGTACGAGTCCGTCCCTGCGTCTTAAGACGATGAATGCAACCTCACCCATATCTCTTATGGTGTGAATCGCACCCTTTACTTTGATGCTTTTGCCCTCGTAGTCGCCTGCAAGAATTTCTGCGATACCAAGGTCTTCCTTTTGAACTGCTCCTGTTAAGAATTCCATATTTTTGTGCTCCTTTGATTTTTTAAGCGGGACGGAATATAAATTTATGTAGTATTGTATATAGCCCACGAATTGCTATGTGCCTCTGTAGAAACTGGGCTATATACGCCAAAAAGCCCCGGAGCATATCAAATTAATGAAATGCTCCGGGGCGAAAATTCTAAAAATATTCCGCGGTACCACCCGCTTTGAGAAAAAGGACTGTTCCTGTTTCTCCACTCTTATCCGTAACGTGGATGAATCGTATCTGCCTACTTTTGATATATAAAAAGCTTAATTCACATACGATAAACCTATCTATGCAATAAACCATATCAATCGTTCAACAGATCTGCTCCGGTAGTGTTCCTGCAATCAGCTCTTCCAAACAGCGCTCTCAGTCGGTGACGCTGTATTCCTGTCGGTGTCTGGTGATCCAAGTCTCCTTCAACGCATTTATTGTTCTTTTGTTTTTAACGTTATAACACAATAAACTTATTATTTCAACCCATCATAATCAAAACTTAAGAAAATAAAGTATAGGAATATATTATAGTTTTTCTTAATTGTGGTTATAACAGAGCCCTCTTTTGCAACAATTATTAAATAAATTTAGGTCATTCCCTATTGCCTTTATTGAATTCGTATTGTAGAGTATATTTGGTATATGTAATTAATAATAAGGCAGGTAACACTTATGAAAAAACTATTATTTTTTGATATAGACGGCACTCTCGTTGATTTCGGCAAGAGCACCATGAGCCCATCAACCGCTGATGCTCTAATAAATGCAAAACAAAACGGTCACATGATTTTTCTTTGTACAGGACGTAGTTACAATCAGATTTATCCATCATTAAAAGCCTTTGATTTTGACGGCGTGGTGGCTGCTGCCGGCGGCTATGTCACTGTGGGTGATAAGGTAATTGCACATCATGTCTATGGGCAGAATCTGTTACAGAAAGTTCTTGACACTGTTGGTGACAACAACACAGGACTTATCTTCCAGACAAAGGATAAAAGCATCACAAACCACAAGTGGGCCGACAAATTCATATCAGCATTCTCAAAGCAGTTTGACATGCATGTGATACAGGACAACCCGACATTTAAGGATATCGTGATTGATGATGAATTATCAAGCTTTTCTAATCGATACGCTGATGTTGAAAGCACCATCTACTGCAATTGCAACTACCACATTGATGATTTAAGAAAGCTCCTCGGCGATGAATTTGTAGTAACCCTGAGCAGCTTTAAAGAGCCTGAACCTTACAGCGGTGAGATTACATTGCGCGGTGTCAACAAGGCAACCGGCATACGTGATGTGGTAGAGTTTCTTCACATGAGTCAGGCTGATACAATAGGCTTTGGCGATGGTCAGAATGATTTTGATATGCTGCGCTACTGTGATGTCGGTGTTGCCATGGGCAATTCCAGCGATGAAGTCAAGGCTGTTGCCGATATAGTAACAGACGATATCAAAGAGGATGGGCTTAAAAATGCCATGGTGCATCTTGGACTTGTCTAAAAATGCACCATGGCATACTCTATGCCTCAATATTCATAAATCTGTCCCACTCGCACTCGTCTTTTGATGCCGATACAATCAAGGTGTACGAGCGCTCATCTGTTCCATCGAATACGAAGGTATAATTTTCATTCTCCTTCTCGATTAAATATGCGTATCCGTCAAGGAAATTGTTGAAGGTGTCGATATAATCTGCCTCCTCTATCTCCTCGTCAGCCGTGGTGCTCTTTAGATTGCCATCGGCATCATATGTCTTAAAGCCCTCGCGTATGAATGAAATAATATTTGCATCTGAAAGCTTTAATATAAGGCCGTTTGTCCTCATATCACGGATATCTCTGTTTTTAGAATTATCTGCCTTTATGATTACGTTGTCAAGGCATATTTTGAAGGTGCCAAAGCTCATCATGATATCGCTCACATGCACATCCGAAAATTTGAAATGTGTAAACTCGTTTTCTGTCCTGAATTTCATCTGTTATCCTCCGTATATACTCATGCCGATATTTTATCAGATAATTTTGCTTTGGGCAACTTGCATTTTATAATGTGCCGTACAGCTCAAGTGTATGGCCTACACTGCCTGCACCTATAAAATAATAGTCGCTTTGAGTGTCACCGTCTGCAAAGATATACTGTCCGTACATCTTTATATTGCAAAAGAGTGCTGTGCGGCTTGATGCAGTAGCGATTCCATAGCCCTTGTTTGACACGACAAGCGGCAGCCTCTGCTGTCTGCCTCCGAACGAAATATATCTGGCTTTGTTTGTCAAATCAGTAAGGTCTGTCGCAAGTATTCCCTTGGATTTGAGTTTTTCCGATTTATCCCAGTCAAAAAATGTGTAGCACTCGCCATTATTTAAAAGCCTTGGCTCTGTGGCATTTTCACTTACAAGGAGATTTCTGTCGGCATCAAAATACTGTATGGCTCCGTTTTTCTTTTCTATCCTTAGTATCAGCTTCTCCGTTTGAATTTCAATAAGCGATTTGGATTCCTTTGCCACCCATTTGAAGGCTGTATCGGCCTTTTGCTTCCAATAGGTTTTGTGCGGCTTCACTCCAATTCCTTTTACAAATATTACGCGTACTATCTCCGGCGTTATTGGTATCACATAAAGTGTGCCGTCCGCTGTGGCGATTTCAACATGTGATTTACCTTTTTTGAGCCATTTTACCGCAAACTTGCCCTTTGAATGTCCCTTTACATGAAGTATATCGTTGTCCGGGATTGAGCCGTATGCGTATGGGGAGGGATTGAGAGGGAGGCTGCTCTTTTTTGCAGCCTTACTTACTTCCTTAATCTTAATTTTATTTGCCATATCTGTAGCAGTACATTGTGTTTGATTTTCCCTGTCTTTTTTTACAAATGCAGATAAATCAAGCTTCTCATTTTCAGCCTTATTTGTCACCTGCTCAGGCTTTAATGCAATGCGCGACGGACCAAAATACTCTCTTTCATCCATATCGCGTCTGCCATCAACACGCTTTTGCTCTTCTATCTCTTTTTCTGTCAGTTGCTGCTTTTCATATTCCTTTGCCTTAGTGAGCGGCTCTGCAGAAAACTCCTTCTGATGCCTGTTGGAAGGAGCAGGGTCTGCAATAAGCGGTGTCAGCCTGCCCCGGTGGAATACAGCAAGCTCATGAAGTGCACGGGTAGCCGCAACGTACAAAAGCTTCACATGACTATCATCAGCCGGATATTTTCTCTCTGATGGGTCAAACAGCAATACAGCATCAAACTCAAGTCCCTTTGTATACGCAACCGGAAGTACCATGACTCCTGCACCAAACTGTGCAGTTTCAATATCATCATCTGCTATTTCTATATGTTTTTTAAGCTCAGCAGACACCTTGAGAGCCTCTGCCTCATCACTGCACACGACAGCTATCGTCTCATAGCCTTCACTCTGCCAGCCTTTTATCGTGTCAACCGATGCCGAAATCAGTGAGCGCACATTGGCATACTCCTCTATGCGCACTGCGTTTCCATGCCTAATAATAGGCTCCACCGGATAGATTGCAAAATCTCCATGGCGCAGTATCTCTGTTGCAAATTCTGAAATCTCAACAGTGTTTCTGTAGCTCTTTCGAAGCAGACCGAATGCATCATATGTGCCTGTGAGAATCAGCTTTTTCAAGTCCTCCCAGTCATTTAAGCCATACTCAAAATGTATATTCTGCGATGTATCGCCCATGATAGTGTATGTGCAGTTTCTAAGGCAGTAATGCAGACAGCAGTATGCCATCATGCCAAAATCCTGTGCCTCATCAATAACCACATGACTCGCCTCACGAACCGGATCTGTCTCCTTGATGCGCTTATAAATATACGCAAGTGCTGCCAGATCATACACATCAAATGAGTCCTTTGGAATATCTATATCATATTCCTTCTCCTTCTGACTAAGCAGAAAATCCTTGTAAAAATCATACACAGAGCCTTTCCAGTCATCCCTACCGAAATAGGTTTTGTATTTTTTATCAAGCTTGCTGCGCTCCTTTGCAGGAAACCTCACTTCCTTACCGAGAACCTCATTTTCATACTTCGAGTAAATTATCTCATTTAACATGAGGATTTTACTCTGCATGGAAAGAAGCGGATTATCATGCAGATAAGTGTCTATCAGCACCTTTCCCACAAGCAGATTGCCTGTTTTTTCCATGTAGACCTCATCTCTTGGAATACACTTTTCCTCGTAATCCCAACAGAATTTTTCAAGAGCTTCAAACCATTCTTTACTGCCCTTTATGCTGTTTCTACTGTCATTTTTGCTGACTTCATGTATGCTGTACTTTTTTTCATCCCAATCCTCGTACAAAAGTCTTGTAAACAGCTGCTCCATAGTCATCTGTTTTATGCCGTACACATCAAGCTCCGGAAGCACGCTTGTAATATAGTTCAACAAAATGTGGTTACTGCCTATAATGTAGAAATCCTCCGGTCTGAAATCATCAGCATAATTATATAAAATGTACGATATCCTGTGCATTGCAACCGTTGTCTTTCCTGAGCCTGCAACTCCCTGCACAATGATATTCGTCTTTGGCGAACGGCGGATAATAAGGTTTTGCTCCTTTTGGATTGTTGCGATAATCTCTCCGAGCACTGCCTTTTTATTCTTAGCCAGATACTTTGTCAGAAGCTCATCATTTGCTACGACATCTGAATCAAAAAAGTCGATGAGCTTATCATCTGCAATCTCATAGGTGCGCTTTCTGTTTAAATCAATCTCAAAAGTACCCTCTGAGCTCACCGTGTACTTACATGGTCCAAGACTGCTCTCATAATATACGGATGCAATCGGTGCTCTCCAGTCAATGACCACAGGCTCTGATGCATTCTTCGCAATACCGACTCTGCCTATATAGTAGGACTCCTGTGACTTCTGACGCAGATCCTTAAAATCTATTCTGCCAAAATACGGCTTTTTCCGCGCCTTTTCACATCTTACGATATTTCTCTCGTTCTCATGAAGCTGCGCTGTCGCATTGTTCCACAGGGCAAGTCCCTCCTTGTCCTGTGCCTCGTAGACATCTCTTAAATCCTCTAAATCATCTGTCAGCTTTTTTACCGATTCCTTTGCACGGTCCAGATTATCCTGTGCAATGCCTATGATATTTTGAAGCTGTCTCTGCTCGTCTTTTAATGAAATTCCCGGTAAATCATTTTCTGTGCCCATCATGCCTCCACGACTTATATATGCTGTGATTATACTATACTTTTAATCTCATCTATCCTGTCAACACAGGCAAAAAGCATCTTTTTCAGCTCCTCATCAGGCTGTGTCAAATCAGGCACCATGACAACCTTACAGCCTGCAGAATATGCACTTTTGACACCATTTGGCGAATCCTCTACCGCCATGCACTCCTCAGGTGCCAGCTTAAGCTCGCTGCATGCAAACTCATACACATCAGGTGCCGGCTTTCCATGCTCCACCATAGGCGCACAGATGATCTTGTCAAAATATCCGTAGAGTCCTATCTTTTTAAGATATTTCTCAGCTCTTTCTATATCATTCGCTGTGGAAATCGCTCTGTGAATGCCTTTTTCCTTCAAATATGTAAGTATCTCAATTGCACCGGGCTTAAGCTCAATACCCACCTTTTCCAGATGCTCCTCCATGATTTTGCGACGGTATGCCCTGATTTTATTATAATCCATATCAGGATCATGAAACATATCCTTAAGATGCTGCGGTGCATACGGCTGCCCGAGGCTTCGCATTGAAAGTGCCTGCTCATCCGTCATCTCGTAGCCGAATTGCTTAAGTGCCATCGGCCAGAAAATACGATAATATTTCTCCGTATCTATGAGTGTTCCGTCCATATCAAATAATACTGCTTTTACCATTGGTTCTCCTTACGTTCTGCCAGGCTTTACTATGCTTCACCTGTTAATTTTACCACTGTCATATCATGATGCATGGCCTTTATCACCGGGCCAAACATGTCCTTTGTCTTTATCCTGAGGCTGGAGGTATTTATGCATGGATGACATCCAACCCACTCACCTTTTAGCACATCCTCATCCACCAGAAGTCTGACCGCATTGTCATGGTCGTTCATCAGCCCCATCACACTGACTGAGCCCGGTGTGATATCCAGATATTTTTCCATATCCTGCGGACTTGCAAACGAAAGTCTCGCACTGCCTATCTGATGCGAGAGCTCTTTTGTCTTAAAGGTCTTGTCTCCCGGTATCATGAGCAGGTAAAAATCAGTTTTCTGGCGGTTGCACAGAAAAAGATTCTTGCAGATTGTTGCGCCGAGTGTCTTGTCAATCTCCTCACAAACCTCCATCGTAAATGCCGCCTCGTGGTCTATTCTCTGATATTCGATTCCCAGCTTGTCTAAAAAGTCGTATGTACGGATTTCTTTATCCAGTCTGCCTGTGGTATCTGTCGGTCTTCCATTCTGTAATTGCATTTGTGCCTCCTGAAATCAATTATCGTAGCTGTGTTCAGCACCGTAGCCGCTGCTATTATTCTCTTTTAATTGCTATGGCTATAGATTATACACCTCTTTTATGTATTCTAACAAGCCCCGGCATCCACTGATTACATCATCAAAGGTCGCATCAAAATCACCTGTATACCATGGATCTGCAACATCGCGCGCTGCTGTAAGCTTGTGATTTGTCCCGTAATCAGCAAATGACAGCATCTTAAATATCTTCTGCTGACTGTCATTGCCACCTGCAATCCTTGTCATATTCCTGATATTTGCAGTGTCCATTCCAATCAGAAGGTCATAGTACAAATAATCATCGCGTGTCATCTGTCTCGCGCGGTGTGGAATAAGAGGAATATGCTCCTCGTATAATTTGTTTTTGGTGCCGTAGTGCGGCGGATTGCCTATTTCCTCACGGCTGGTCGCAGCTGAATCTATCTCGAAAACAGCATCGAAGTGCTGTCTGTGGACCAGATGGGTGAAGATGCTTTGGGCCATGGTGCTGCGGCAGATGTTGCCGTGGCAGATAAAGAGTACTTTTATCATTGTTGCATAACCTCGCATTTCTTAGTTTTTCTTGGTTTTTCGGGCTTTGTAAGCCTTTGTAAATTTTTGCTTTCTGGCATAACCTGGTTTATTTTCGCATAATATCGTCCGCAAAAGGTGTAAAATAAGGTGTATGTTTTTCTATTTTATACCTTGCTATTTTCAATTAAAAATCGTAATTACACAACCTGAATCCGGGCAACTTCTTCCCTGGCATCCTCAAGATTTACATGCGTATATGTATTCAGCGTTACGCTGATATCTGAGTGGCCCATCAAATATTGCAATGCTTTTGGATTCATTCCGGATTTTGCCATATTTGAGCAATAGGTGTGCCGACATACATGCGGTGTAATGACAGGCATCTGTACTTTATAAGTATTATTATACTTCTGAATGATGTGTTGAAAATAATGCTCCCAGTGCAGAGAATAACAAATACTTCCGTTTTTATCAAAGTATAAGAATCCACTTTTTCCATCTACCATAGGTTCTGCTTTGGGCGGGTTTCGTTTTTCTATTATTTTCCGAAAGCATTCCTCTACATCCGCAGTCATAGGTATCTTTCTCGTTCCGCTGGTTGTTTTAGTCTCTTGAATATAATATCCGATTTTTGATTTTTTCTGCAATTGATGATCGATGTTGATCGTATGCTCCTTGAAATCAATATCAGAAATCGTCAAACCACAAAATTCCGAGATGCGAAGGCCGGTTTTAAATAATATGTAGATTCCCTCATAATACCTGCAAAAATGAGGATCCTCCTTCACAAACCGTAGAAACTTTCGTTCCTGTGCTCTGCTGATTGCCTCTCTTGTCACACTGTCATTCACAACCACTTCCATCAGCTGAAACTGAAATGGATTTTTCCTGATCAGGTCATCATCCACTGCCAATTGAAATGCCGGACGAAGAACTCCTCGGATCGAATGGATGGAACTATAGCTTTTCTTTTCTACCTGCTGAAGATGTATCAGCCAACATTTTGCATCCGAAATCCGAACCGTATCAATCCTTCTTTTTCCAAATGGATCTTTCTTCAATAAATTGATAACTGTTCCGTATCCTGCAACTGTAGTAGGTCTGACACCGGTTTTTGTTGATGTATACTTTTCAACCAGTTCCAGTACCGTCATATTTCCGCCATTTGTTGCAATCTGCTCAAAATGGTCCGCCTGGATTTTCTTCTCCATCTCCCGAAGCGACAAAGTACGGCGCTTTCCTTTCGGAGTTGCATCGTTATGGTCTAAGCGCCAGCTATATACGCAGCGCTCCTTTCCCATCTCATCGACATACTTAAATCGATATCTGCCATCAGATAACTGTATTTCTCCATTGTGTAATATACGTCCTCTATGATCTCTCCTTTTTTCACTCATAATCTTTTAGTCTCCTTCATCAAATGTTCATTTAACTTGGAAGACCGTCTCGGTTTATTCATTATACCACAAGACCTTCCCTTCGCTAAGATAAAATGAACATTATTTTCATTACTATTTCTTCTATTCTGTCACTTAAACTGTGCTGGCTGTATCCAGATAATCTTCAAACAATTTCCTTTTGAATCGAATATGAGAACCTACTTCCAAAATAAAATCTGCTCCTTCATTTTCACCTGCGATCTGTCTTAATCTCTTTTCTCCAATTCCGTAATATTCAGCTGCTTCGGAAACATTTAAAGAATATTTCTTCCAAACAGGTATTGTTTTTTCTGTATGATTCATTCGCAGTCCTCCTCCCCTCTGTTTGTATTCAACAACGTTTTCGCTTTCTCCATTTTCATACTTGCAATCACTTCTCTCTTACTTGTGCCTCCAACATACATAGGCGTACACATTTCTAAAATACGGTCATAGATACGTCTTTTATCTAACATGGTCTCGTTTTTTATTTCTTTCAGCGGAAGATTGGTCGTAATGATCAAAGGTCGTCCTGAACGGATTCTTCGATCTATGACGCTAAAAATAATTCCTAACGCATATTCTGAATTTCGTTCCACTCCAAGATCATCAATAATCAAAAGCTGATAAGACGCCAATGCATTGATATATTCCGTTTTGTCTGCCAGTGGAAATATATCATCAATAATGGTATTGAAATTTGTCATCTTTACCGTTACCTCCTGCTTTAGAAGTTCATTGGCAATGCACCCGGCAATAAAACTTTCCCGGTACCAACCGGTCCCCAGAACAAACAGCCTATATGATTTCTTTTCATTTCCTCCCAGTTATCAACATATTTTTTTGCTCTATGCATTACCGTATCTGACATATCTGCATTCTCAAATGTCCACTCTTCCATTCTGCTCTCGTCAAAACAGATGCTCGTATTTCTGCTGACTAATTCCCGGTGCTCTTTGTCTTTAAAATATTTTTGTTCTTCTTCATACGCTTTTCTGTCACAGGCACATTGCCTGGAATGTTTCTTCATCCCCATAAATCCACCCTCAGGAAAAAATGCTTCTTTCGCTTCCCCACAGACTTTACAGTATTGCAAACCATCACTGCCTACACATACAGTATCTTCTTCTCTCATCACAAACTCTCTCCTTCCCCATAGCAATAATTTACTTCATGATATTTATTTCTTTTATATTTCTCAGTTACTTTACTAGGTGCCACATTTCCGACTCCTGCACAGCCATTTTTACGACCAGATGAAGGTTGCTTTTCCGACTCTGTTGCAACCATCTTTTCAACCGCCTTATTCTCAACCAGCTGTAAACCAATCTCATCAGATGGAATTTTTACATATAAATGATTGGGTTTTGAAAAACCACCAGATCTGCGAACCAATAGTCCCACATCATCTAATTCCTTCAATGCTGTTTTTACAGAAGATTTACATTTGCCGATTTGAGCAGACAATTCCTCTATCGGAAAAATCAGATAAACATTTCCATACTTGTCTATCCAGCTATTCTTTCTCGATATCCGTGCCCGGTCATACAAAATCATATAAAGAAATTTTGCAGTTTGGGAAATGCGCAGTTTGAGCAAAAACTTCGGAAACTGGAAGTACTGAAGCATCTGCTCTGACTCCTTCATGTATTCATATTTCATTCTTTTCTCGCCTCGTTTCTGTTTCTAATTGTTGTAAAAATCATTTTTATACCGGCTCAAAAATGTCCTTACACATATTCAAAAAAAGATGAAGGGCATAAATACAGGTTCTTGATAAAAATTTTTTAAATTTTTTCCTGTCCAAAAATACCCTTACATAAAACGAAACGCTGAGAGGCATTTTTTACAGCCCCCTAATGAAATTTTTTTAATTTTTTTTTGATTAATTGAATATTTGAAAACAAAAAAACACTCACCTATTCCAGGTGAATGCCTTATCAAAATTTCCTTATTTTGTTGTCTATGACGCTTATTCAGATATGCCTGCATATCTGCTAAAATGTAATTGCCAGCAATTATATTTTCACGTGGGTATGGGGACGTAATCCCCATCAAGTCTGCCACTCGTAAGTAATACAATATTGTCAAAATGACAATACTGTAATACACGGGTGGATCTTGCTCTGGTTGTAACGTATGAATTCATACAATAATAGGCCCAAATGGGCACTTTCACCATTTGAGCCTATATATTATATATGTCTTTCAAATGATAGCTTAAATAGCTGTCTAGACGGTATGTTTTTAACGTAGAATTGATTTTATGGAAGACAAGGCATGGAATGCTTTGTACCTTTAATGGAAAAATTTAATGATATTTACCATGTACAAAAAAGAAACGGCAGATAAAAAACATCACACGAATCCTTATCGTGCTGTAAACTATATAAGAGATGAGAACGGAAATCCTATATGCCCTAATGGACGTAAATTTCTTTTCAAACGAAAACAACATGTAAGATATAAAAAATATGGACGTACAGAAGAAATCTATCCAAGCTTATTAAGTGTACCCTTTTTACATAAAACAGTGACGATTTTCAAAAAACATATATTAATGTAAAGAAACGCCAGAACCAGCATTTGTCGGAACTAGCGTTTCTTTAGCAGAGACTTATTTTACAGCCCCGTTTTTTGCTTATATTATTTTCCTCCGTTGGATTCCAATTTTGGAAAGAAGATGACTATCTTAAAGCCCTTTTCCCACGGGGAAGCAGCTTCCAGACAAAGGTTTAGATCGTCAGCCATCTTCTTAACCAGGTAAAGCCCTATACCGGTAGCTTTCTTTCTGCTGTCAGTAGAATCCCCGGTAAAGCCCTTTTGAAAAATATACGGCAGATCATATTTTTTTACACCGATGCCATTATCCTCAACTGAAAGGACATCTGCGATCTCCGAATGTATCATAGAGATTGTTAGCATGGGACTATCGCTGCTATATTTTATGGCATTGCTCACGATCTGTCCCAACATAAACTGAAGCCCTCTACGGTCTGTATAGACTGTTTCAGATTGCAGTTTATTGATAATTACAAACTGCTTTTCTTCCAGAAGTGGGGCATAGTCCTCCAGAACTTCCCCCCAAGCAGTCATTCAAATTGATATCCTTAAACTGATAATCCTTTGTACTGCTCTTTAACCGGGCATAGTATAACATCTGAGTGACATCCTCCTGAAGCTGACTGCGGACATAATCCAGTTTTGCTTGCAGGGGAGGAGACATTTCGTTGCTCCGATTATCCAGGAGCATGGTCAACAACGATAGGGGCGTTTTCGCTTCATGTGCCCAGCCCTCCACATATTCTTCATAGTCCTGTAGGGCATCTGCCATACTGTTACTCTCAGTTTTGTGTTCCTGTAAAACTGATGCCAGAAGCCGGATAGATTCTCCTTCTTCCCGGCTGATGGCACTGAGCAGCCGTTCCTCGTTGCAGATGGTAGGATCACTGAGGAAATCCCGGAACAGCTCTCGGCGGGTGGTCTCCCGCTTGTTTAGTACAAACAGAATTGCTGAAAACAAAAGGATGCTTGTCAGAACCACTAACCCAATCAAGGTCTGAAATGCCTGAATGTCAGAAATCCAAAGAATGATAGAACAAAAGCAATCCACACCCAGCAGCAACAGCAGCCAGGGGTAGTACCGTTCTATCATGCGCCAAAGCCGCTTCATGGAGCCACCCCCGTTTCCAGACGATAGCCCATCCCACGAACCGCAACGATTCGCTGCTTCATCTCAAGACCGGACATCGTCTTTTTCAGCCTGGTCAGATTAACCTGCAAGGCATTTTCGTCTATGTATTCCGTGGTTCCCCATAGTGCTATGCAAAGTTGCTCCGTCGTGACCAGAGCATCGCCGCCGGACAAAAGAGCAACCAACAGTTTTCCCTGATTTTTTGGAAGCACGACAGAGGTATTATGAATATAAAGCGTGTAGGTCTGCTGGTCTAACAGGAAATCTGGTCCCTCTATGAGATTGGTACGGCCTTCATACCTTTTGAGAATATTGGATACCCTGGCAAGAAGTCGATCTTTTCTGCACGGCTTCGTCAAATATTCATCAGCACCCAAGTGGAACGCTTGCAGTTCATCCTTTACCTGATCTCTGGAAGTCAGTATCAGGACGGGGATAGCGGTTTTATTCTTTAGTTCCTGGCAGATTTGAAAGCCACTGATCTCCGGCAAATTCAGGTCTAAGATCACAAGGTCAGGACGGAGGGCTGCCAGGAGCCGAGCGGCATCTTCCAACTCGGTGATTGCCTCCGCAAGATACCCGTCCTTTTGAAGCATATTGCAGAGTTCTTCCCGCATATAGACTTCATCTTCCACAACAGCAATTCTTTTCACGGCAGCACCTCCTTCCAAATTATTCTTCTCTCTGTGGCTGCATCAGTGTCAGCAAATACCGATCACTGGAGCGCTTGACCACTCTCATATAAATATATTCTATCACGCAAAGCAGCAAAATCATAGCAGCAGATACAAACATCATTTCAGCCACTGTCCCACGGGTTCGGGACGAGAGTATCCCTGTAAATAACGCCCTGACTCCAAACAAACTGCTGACAGCCGCAACCAATACAGGAAGTCCCATAAACCAGGTAATTTGCTTTCCAGCAGACTGGCAAAGGGTTTCGTAAGTAGCTCCCAGGCGGATCAGAGTCTGGTATCTGCGCCCGGTTTTCTGCTGACTCATCAGGAACTGAACACCCACGATGGTGTTGGCAACTACCAGGAAAACAATCGCAAGATAGAGGGTAATATAACTGGATGCTATGGTGTAGAAAAGCTGACGACCCATATTCTGAAGATAGCTTTCATATTCAATGTCAGTTTCGTCCAGCTTCTCGTTCAAATCCAAATATGCAGTTATAAGGCTATTTCCATTCAGAGCTTGCTCACTGAGCACCGCATTGACATAGGTATCATACATTCCCTGACTATAATATAGGAATGCTTCATCCGGAAGAATCAATGCAAAGGACAAGGTTATAGAACGGTCCGTGACCAAATTCACAGACTGAACCTCTCCTGTAAGATGAATCGGACTACCATCCAGTTCCACCTTGGGATGCCCGGCCAATACTTGGTTCAGCATTGCGGTACGGCTTACCGTAGTAAACTCTGTATCAATATAGACAGCGGCTCTCTTTTTTCGCCTAATTGGAGAGCCCGGATTGCCGGACAATTCCAACAAACGATTATAGTCCGATAAACAAATCAAATATGGGTATGTGGCATAACCAAGATTGTTCAGAAGGACATCCCGGTCTTCCGACTGGGGCAGGCTCCGAAGAGAGTCCATAACAGCGTCCATGCTGTAGGCATTATCATAATCTTCTGTGGTGCGAATACGCCCAACCCTCATTTCAAAAAGCTCTGAAAATTGATTTTCCAAACTGTTTTCTTTCAGGACTGCCTTTATATTCGGAAGAACCTGCGATGAATCTTCTGCAGTATGATCTTCAAAAAAAGTATAGTCGATTACATACCAGAAGACAGGTTATTCGTTCCTGCAATTCCTACGCCCGCACCAAAACAACACAGTGCCGCCAGAATCAGCAGGGAGCTGATGGCCATGGAGTTTGACTGATGAATGACATTCTCCTGAATCTGCCGGAAGGTAAATACATGAAGCTGCTTATTTCCTTTGCCTTTCTTAACAATCAAAGCAATCAGTGCCCGCATTCCGTAGAACAGCAGCATCGTACCAACTGAACCCAACAGTAAAGTCAGTCCCATCATACTTACCTTCGTCCATGCAATTCCCTGAATCGCCATGTAGTAAGCCACTGCCAACATCACACTTCCGCATATAGCAGCCAGTCCATAGATAATAGATGGCATTTGCTTTTTGGGGCGGTTCGTTGGCTGGGATAGCAAAGTACCGATCTCCTGGCGGCTGATTCGTCCACTCAAAATCAGAAGTGCCGTCAGCTTAATTGCCAGAAATCCTGCCAGCGTCCATTCAATCGCAAACCAGGATAAAGAAAACTGATGACCGATGATCCCCATGCCTACCAGCTTGGCGGTGACAAGACTGACAATTTCTGAAAGCACCACAGCCACAGGTAATCCTATGAGCATGGCAAGAATACTGGTCAGGAAATCTTCCGCCAGAAGCATACCAAACAGTTTACTTCTACGCATCCCCAACATTAGATAAACACCAAACTCATGCCGTCTGCGCTCGAACTGATACTTGCAGGCAAAATAGATCAACAAAAAGAACAGAATACCGAGGGTCATCCCATAAAACGCAGGAATCAGAAGCAGGAGTTTGTCAACTGCGTCACTCTCCATTTTCTGCAAAAAGAGCATCACATCTTGAGTGGAGATGGAAAGAATCATGTAAAATGCAACAATAGAAATCACCAGGGAGCTGAAAAACAGACCGTTTTCCTTTCGGCTGCGGCGACTGTTCCGAAGAATGAGATTAGAGAACATTTGCGCTGCCCCCTCCCAGTTGCACCATCACCTTCAGGATGCGCCCGTAGAACTCCTGCTGGCTTTCGTCTCCACGCCGAAGCTCATGAAAGATCACGCCATCCTGGATGAACAGGATGCGCTTACAGAAGCTGGCGGCATTGGAATCATGGGTTACCATCAGGATCGTAGCTTGTTCGTCACGATTCAGGCCGGACAGCTTCTCCATAAGACTTCTTGCGTTCTTAGAATCCAGCGCACCCGTCGGTTCATCGGCAAGGATCATTTGGGGATGTAAGATCAGAGCCCTTGCTGCCGCAACACGCTGACGCTGGCCACCGGACATCTTGGACGGAAACTTATCCAGAACATCAGAAATTTCCAGATAGTCAGCCAACTGCTTCAGCCGCTGGCTGCTTTCTGTTTCGGCTACCCCATGCAAGGAAGTCGGGAGCAGGATATTTTCCCTGCCAGTCAGGTTGTCCAGCAATTCAAAGTTCTGGAATAGATAACCAACTTTTTTGCCACGGTACTCGGCAAGAGCCTTTTCCTTGAGGGATTGCAGAGTATCTCCCTCCACCTGAATGCTTCCACCTGTAGGCTGAATCACAGTTGCAATACAGTTGAGAAGCGTGGATTTGCCGGAACCACTGCTTCCCATAATACCGAGAAACTCTCCCGGCATGACCTGAAAAGTGATTCCGTTCAGTGCTCTCGTCTGGTTTGGCAACGTCCCATAGACTTTGGTAAGATTTTCAATATTCAAAATTGGTTTCATGTGAATGCCTCCTATCCATTTCTGGGTAAATGATAGCACAGAAGCACAATAAATAACACTTACAGTCGCTGTAAGGATTCTGTTCCTGTTTTCAGAACAAGAATGACGCATCAAGCGGAATAAGTATATGTTTTGTAAAAACGTCGGGTGACAATGAAAAAATATGCTGGACTACCGGATTGGCTAACTTGCATTTCTTTGTCAATTCTGGTAACCGCTTCAAACATGGAAGTTTCTGTTCTTACTTTTATTATACTCAATCAATAAAATCAACACGGTTCAGCAAATTTTAATTATTTCCAATATGACAAAATTGCTTCCTGTTATATTTATCTATTTCTTTATTTCTCTATTATTCCGATCCGGTCTTCCAAAGGTATAAATAAGGTGTAAATTATTCGTCAATCATCAAAAAATCCTTTAAAGCCTAGGCTTTCACAGCATCCATTAAACACTGCCGTGACAATTAAAAGCAAATCATAATACAACAACGTTCTGTTCGATACTAGAAATATATCATCAGCATACAGTTTGAGCGGAAAAAGTCTCATGGTCATGAGCGAAAATGAAAGCAAAATTTATTAGATGGTACAACATACTATGCCTTTAAAATTCCAGTTACATATTCATATTGGAACCTAAACACCAGTTACTTTCATTGTAATACTTGTTCAAAAAAGAAGCGCTCATACAGGCGCTTCTTCTTACCACATTAGGGCTTCGATCAAAAGTTAGTGGGCCACCAAGTGGGCCATTTTCCAAAAACTTACATGAATTTATATAGAGTTATATCCAAGTCGGAAATCCGCTAAATGCTCTAGCTATCAGCATTTAAAGGCATTTAACAACTTATATGGACATTTATGAAATCGGCCTCATAATAACGATTCCTAATTTCATTTCTTCTATTTCCTCCTATAAATCCTTTGATTTCAAGGGATTTCAGCATACTTATTTTTGCAAGTGGGCCATTTAGTGGGCCATCATATTGCCATAAGTGCTTCTGCTACCAAGTCCATTTCTTTTTTCTTTTCTTCCTCGGTAGTATGAACATATAAGTTCATCGTAATTCCAATATTTGAATGGCCCAGTAACATCTGAAGTGTTTTCGGTTTCATTCCTGCTTCAATACATCTGGTAGCAAAAGTATGTCTCAAGATATGCATCGAAAATCTTGAAATTTTTGCTTTATCACAGATTTTAAACAGTGCTGTATCATATGTACTGTTCTTAACCGGTGTTCCTTTTCGACACAGAAACACAAATTCTTTCCATTCTGTTGAAATTTCTGAAATCCTCTTATTCTTTTCTTTTTGTTTTTTTAGTATAGCAACCGCTTCTTCTGTTAAGGGTATCGTACGGTAGCCTGATTTACTCTTTGGTTCTCCGATACGCCACTCCTTTGCACTATAACGATATTCCATACTTCTGCGAATCTGAATTGTTTTGGATTTAAAATCGACATCTTCCCATTTCAATCCTACCAATTCGCCTGTTCGCAATCCGGTTTGTAGTATAAAACGATACTGATTTTCATAGCTTTGACCTTCTGCGTATTGTAAAAATATTTTTTGTATGTCTCTTGTTAAAGCAACCTTCTTCTCAGATGGCTTTCCCATATCACTTTTCACAGATTTTTTGCAGGGATTGCTACACAGGACTTCATTTTCTTTTGCATACTCAAACATGTTGTATAATGCAATTCTTGCCTGATAAATTGTAGATGTACGATACTCCTGATCTGCCATATCATAAAATATTTTCTGACAGTGAAGTGGTTTCACGTCTGATAGTGTCATCTTCCCAATTACCGGTTTAATATTTTTAATATATCTCTCCGTATAATTGCGAACAGTATTTGAACGGACTGTTTTCTTTTTTATCCCAATCCAATAATCAAACCATTGATCGACCAGCATATCTGATGGCATTGAAATATCACTGTGTTCATCCACATAAGTCGCATCAGCAATCCATGCTCTGCACTCTTGTAGCTTTTTGAATCGTTTATGTTTTCTCTTTCCAAACCGATCTACAAATCTGGCTGAGTATAATCCCGTACTTTCCTGGGTTATTCCTTTGCCAAGTTCTTTGCCTTTTAAATCTTTTCCCATATTTCAGCTCCTCTCATAAGAAGCCCTAATACAGTACCTTGTATTATACCATAGCATCTTATTTTTGTGAATATTCATTTTCATCTCATCTTCTGTCATTCATTTATATTTCCACACTTTCCGAAATGAATTTTTCAAATTCTTTTCTCTTTACAAGTTTTTTCGTACCTACGTAAAGCACAAACGGACATCTCGGTTCTTTCAAAAGACTACTTATTCTGTTTTGTCCGATATTACTGTATTCTGCTGCCTCTTCAATTGTAAGAGCCACTTTTTCACATATTGCAACATATTGTTTGTTCATAAAATCCTTATTGTTTAACGTGCGTAGCATTCACTTCTATCCGCAATACACACGATCATTCTTTGTATTCAACAACGTTTTCGCTTTCTCCATTTTCATACTTGCAATTGCTTCTCGTTTACTTGTGCCTCCAACATACATTGGTGTACACATTTCTAAAATACGGTCATAGATACGTTTTTTATCTAACATGGTCTCGCTTTTTATTTCTTTCAGCGGAAGATTGGTCGTGATGATCAATGGTCGTCCTGAACGGATCCTGCGATCTATGACGCTAAAAATAATTCCTAACGCATATTCTGAATTTCGTTCCACTCCAAGATCATCAATAATTAAAAGCTGGTAAGAAGCCAATGCATTGATATATTCCGTTTTGTCTGCCAGTGGAAATATATCATCGATAATGGTATTGAAATTTGTCATCTTTACCGTTACTTCTCGTTTGAGAAGATCATTGGCAATACACCCGGCAATATAACTTTTCCCGGTACCAACTGGTCCCCAAAACAAACAACCAATATGATTTCTTTTCATTTCATCCCAGTTATCAACATAGCTTTTGGCCTTATGCATTACCGCATCTGACATATCTGCATTTTCAAATGTCCACTCTTCCATTCTGCTCTCGTCAAAACAGATGCTCATATTTCTGCTGACTAATTCCCGGTGCTCTTTGTCTTTAAAATATTTTTGTTCCTCTTCATATGCTTTTCTGTCACAGGCACATTGCCTGGAATGTTTCTTCATTCCCATAAAACCTCCCTCAGGAAAAAATGCTTCTTTCGCTTCCCCACAGACTTTGCAGTATTGCAAACCATCACTCCCTACACATATGGTATCTTCTTCTCTCATCACAAACTCTCTCCTTCTCCATAGCAATAATTTACTTCATGATATTTATTTCCTTTATATTTCTCAGTTACTTTACTAGGTGCCACATTTCCGGCTTCTGCACAGCCATTTTTACAACCAGATGATGGTTGCTTTTCCGGCTCTGTTGCAGCTATCTTTTCAACCGCCTTATTCTCAACCGGCTGTAGCTCAATCTCATCAGATGGAATTTTTACATATAAATGATTGGGTTTTGAAAATCCGCCGGACCTGCGAACCAATAATCCCATATCATCTAATTCCTTCAATGCTATTTTTACAGAAGATTTGCATTTATCAATTTGAACAGACAATTCCTCTATCGGAAAAATCAGATAAACATTTCCATACTTATCTATCCAGCTATTCTTTCTCGATATCCGTGCCCGGTCATACAAAATCATATAAAGAAATTTTGCAGTTTGAGAAATTCTCATCTTTAGCAAAAACTTCGGAAACTGGAAGTACTGAAGCATCTGCTCTGACTCCTTCATGTATTCATATTTCATTCTTTTCTCGCCTCATTTCTGTTTCTAATTGTTGTAAAAATCATTTTTATGCCGGCTAAAAAATGTTCTTACACATATACAAAAGATGAAGGGCATAAATACAGCCTCTTAATGAAAAATTTTTATTTTTCCTGCAAGAAATACCCTTTCATTAATACGAAACGCTGAGAGGCATTTTTACAGCCCCCTAAGGAATTTTTTTATTTTTTTCGGTTAATTAAATGCTTAAAAACAAAAAAACACTCACCTATCCAGGTGAATGCCTTATCAAAATTTCCTTATTTTGTTGTCTGTGACGCTTATCCAGAAATGCTTGCGTGTCTGCTAAAATGTAATTGCCTGCAATTATATTTTCACGTGGGTATGGGGACGTAATCCCCATCAAGTCTGCTACTCGTAAGTAATACAAAATTGTCAAAATGACAATACTGTAATACACGGGTGGATCTTGCTCTAGTTGTAACACATGAATTCATACAATAATAGGCCCAAATGGGCACTTTCACCATTTGAGCCTATATATTATATGTCTTTTGGATAATAGCTAAAAAAGTAGCTGTCTAGACGGTATGTTTTTAACGTAGAATTGATTTTATGGCTGACACGGTATTTATCCATAGTATCATTGCATCATTTTTCTTTCGACATCAGAATTATCAGTCATTCAATTCACATATGCCATTCTATCGCCTAATAAATTGTACTTTCTTTTTTGCTCATGGTCATGAGACTTTTTTCATTTAAATTGTACGATTATACACTCTTTCGCCGGAAGTTCACTTCCTATATGAAAAAGGATGTCAACCACTTCGTAGTATATGCAGTAAACCACATCGTCATGGACGAACTTCAGGAACTTTCTCATCTAGTCTCTCCATATCTGCATGTCCCATTAGATACTGCAACGACTTCGGATTTACTCCAACCCTAGCCATATTCGTACAATATGTATGTCTGCACACATGTGGATGTGTCAAGTATAGGACAAAAAAAATTTTATTTTTTTCTGCTGAAGACTATCTGACGCTTCCATCAGGTAGTCCCAGCACCTTTATTATCTTTTGATAAGTCATTCTTGTCCTGCTCAAGTTATCTCTGTTCTGAAAAAATATCGTCAAAATTCCATTCGATTTCAATTTCATCCTGACTATGAACACGGATCACCTTGATAACCTCACGCAGCTTCTCTGTATCGAACTTCTGAATTCCCAAGAAATCTTTTAGTTTTATTTTATCAGAAAGTTCATTTTGTTCAAGAAGCTTTTTGCTATTCTCCGCATCTTCTATTTTTCGTTTTATTTCCTCCAACTGTACACTTACCTTTTCAGCTCTCTGCTTATACGAATCACGATCTATACGACCATCTTTGTAATCATCATAGAGCTTCATCTTTTCTGAGGTCAACTGTCGGCTCTGTTTTTGCAATTCTGCAGTATTAATTTCTTTGTATTCACATTGACTTTTGGAAGATGCTTTCTTTCCTTTTTCCAACATTGACGCTGCATACTGATGGACAAGTCCAAAGATATTCTCCTCCATCGGTTCCCTACGAATCACCAGACTTCGGCACACAGGATCACCATTGGTTCTGGCATCTGAACATTTCAGCAGATGCTCTGTTTCTTTTAACAGAGAATGCCCACAGTTGGCACATATCAGCAATGCCGACTGTTTTTTACGTCTTTCCAGAGTAAAATTGGTGCGTGATTCCGCAACACTTCTCTTCTTTTTCGGATGCATTTCATTTGCTTTTTCAAACAATTCCCTGTCTATAATTGCCGTATGATGATTTTCCAGGCGAACCCATTCTGTTTCATCATTCAGAACTGCTTTATGGCCCGTATGCATACTGCAACGTGTTTTGCCCAAGATTCTGGTTCCAATATAAATCTCATCCCGGACAATTGCCGATACTGTCGTAGGGCTCCAGTGTTTCTTTTTGATCGTGTCAAACCTCTGGAACTGCACCTGATCCCCTCTTGATAATTTCTGCTCATCACAAGTAGCAATCGCCTGTCTGTTCAATTCCCTTGTAATATCTGCAAAACTTGTTCCCTCCGCTGCCATCTGAAAAATCATTTTCACGACTTTTGCAGCCTCCGGATCAACTTCCAGCCTTCCATCTTTTCCTTTTTTATAGCCATATCTGGCATTTACCGAAAGGCGTGTGCCGTTTTTTGTTCTTGTCTGCATTGCTGATGAAATTTTTTTTGACAAATCCAGGCTATACATATTGTATACCAGATTCTGCAATGCTACATTCATTCCACCAGTCATTCCGCTGCTTGCTGCACTGTCATAGCTGTCATTAATCGAAATAAATCGAATCTGCAGAAGTGGAAAAATATATTCAATATAAAATCCAACTTCCAGATAGTCTCTTCCGAATCTGGAAAAGTCTTTTACAACTACACAGCCAATTTCTCCGCTTTTCATGTCTTCCTCAGCTGTTGAAATCCCTGCCGTTTAAAATGAGTACCGCTGACACCATCATCCACATATTCCAGGATATCTGCCTCATCTACACCCAGCTGATCAATCACAAATGATTTTAACAGAATTCTCTGAGAAGTCACACTGTCGCTCTCTTTTTTGGCTCTGCCATCTACATTGTCATCTTCTGCGGATAAACGGATGTAAACAGCTGTTTTTCTATGATCTGTCATCTCGACTGCGCCTCCTTCTCTTTCTTTAATTTCTGTAAATCTGCAAACTGATCGTCATATACCAGCTTGATCTCATAATCATACTTACCATGGATAATAATTGAATCCACAAAGGCATCTGCCATTTCTTTTGTCAGCTTACGCTTTGACATATAAGTATGTATCACATTTCCCCAGCCTTCTTCAATGTGGTAATCCTGGGAATACCGAACCTGTGCCGCCAATACTGTGTCCAGACGGCTCTTGATATTCTCAATTTCATTGGAATAGATCCGAGAAAACTGTATGTACTCTTCTTCTGTAATCAGACGTTCCAAATAATCCTCATATAAATCAGATTTACGCTTGCTGATCCAGCTCAACTCCCGCCGAAGTTTCCCCACTTCCTTATCCAGAAGCAAATACTGTGTCTGGTTTTTGGAAGCTGCATTCATCTCCCGAATCATTTTTTCTGTATCCAATACGGTTTTCATATGCGTTTGGATCAGGCGAAGGACGTCTTCATCCACATATTCTTTTCTGACTCTGTGCCCTTTGCATTGCTTTCCCCCGGATTTATGGTTAGTATTGGCTCCGCAGATATAAAAGAATGTGCCATTTCTTTCTCTGGACAACGTCATGCGGTTGCCACAGTCTCCGCACCATATCTTTCCTGTATAGAAATTATGATTTCGAATAACCCCATTGTTCTGCTGATGTTTCTTCTTATATGCTTCCGTATATTCCTGGATTTTAGATTGTACCTGCTGAAACAACTCTCTATCTATAATTCCTTCATGTGTGTTCTCCACATGCAGCCATTCACTCTCTGGTAGGTTTCTCTGTTTATTTCCCTGGAAAACACTTTGCTGATATTTTCCAAATACAGAATCACCTGTGCAATGAACATCCTGAAGTACTCGCTTCACTTCATAATTATTCCAGGGTTTTGACTCAGGAAGCGGCTTTTCACCGGTTTTATAGAATTTTCTCTGTAAAGTCGGCGATAAAACTCCATCTTTATTGAGCTGTCTTGCAATATCACTATAATTCCTGCCATCCATATACATAGAAAATATACTTTTCAGATGTTCTGCAGCTTCATCATCAACAATCAGCTGATGATGGTCTTCTTCTGACTTTCTGTAACCATACGGTTCCCAGGCACTTGTAAATTTTCCCTCTTTCCAGAGTGCTTTTGCGTTGCTACTCTTCTTGGCAAGGTCTTTCGAATAGAATTCATTGATGATATTTTTTAAGGGAACTGTCAGATCCACTCCCTCACGGAAAGAATCAAAGTCATCCGTCACAGCAAGAAACCGCACATGAAAAAACGGAAATCTTTTCCAGTGGATCGACGAACACGATCTGACACCCGGACAGTATTCTTATAAAGAAGCAATTATTGATGAGGTGGCTTCCGCTTCACCGGAGATTATCTGACGAAGATATCTGTACAAATTATATAAGGTAGTGGAATCATGACTCCACTACCTTTTCTGCACACTCTGTATCGATAATTAATGTATCAATAAATCCGCCTCTTAACGCACCGACAATTGCTTCTGCTTTTGCCTGTCCGTATGCGATACATACGACATTTTTACAATCTATCAGATCTTCTACTTCTATTCCGATCATCCTCTCTGCCAGTTTCGTATAGATTTCCTTTCCTTCTATATTATAAAAATGTCCGCCAATGTGACCAACCGCTCCCTGTTTTCCTAATGCCTGGAATGTAGTTTCTCCCAGATAATTTTCCCATGTCTTATATTCGATCGACCCGACACTTGTCAGTATCACGTCTGCATTTTTAGCCAGATGAATGGATTCTTTGATCGTCACATCTTCAATCAGACTATTTTTTAATTCTTTACTGTGTACAAACAAAGGGGCATAAATATAACGGTAAGTTCCGCCATATGCCGATGCCAGATCTTTTGCCAGATCCATCGCATCCCGTTCCGGACGTTTTACATTCGACGCTCCCATGATCGGGACCACTGTGATCGGAATATTTTTCTTATTGTTAGCGTCAATATATTTTACAATATGATACAGTGTGTTTCCCCATGAGATTCCTACAACCGTATCTTTTTTCACAATGGAATCCAGATAATAAGCAGACACTTCGGATAGTCTCCCCATAACCTGTTCTTTCGTACTTTCTTTTGATGTGACAACCCTTATATTCTTTACACAGTACCTGTCCTGTATCTGTTTTTCCAGATCCAGATCCCTTTCCCATGGCTCTTTAATCGATATTTCTACGATTCCAAGTTCTCTTGCTTCTTTTAACATTCTGGATATCTTGGAACGGGACGTGTACATTCTTGCCGCAATCTCATTCTGTGTCATCTCGGAATTATAATAAAGATTTGCAACCGTTGCCAGCATATTCCATTTTTCCTGAATGGTCATATTCTCATAATTCTTGATATCTTTCATTTTATTTTCCTTCTGCCTCTTCTCCTGACATACTTTTTCTTTATATCTTTATATTATAAAAGGGAAAAGAGTAGATTGTAAAGTTTACATCCTTCTCTTTTCCCATATTTTTCTTCTGACCGATTATTTTGTCTGTCCGTAGTAGGCATTTGCCCCATGTTTTCTATAATAATGCTTATCCTGTAAAGCCTGTGGTGCCGGTTTTACTTTCGGCTGGATCAGTTCAGTCCGAAATGCCATTTTGGCACATTCTTCCAGAACAACCGCATTGTGTACTGCTTCCATTCCATCTTTTCCCCAAGAAAACGGTCCGTGATTCTTACACAGTACTGCCGGAACTGCCAGCACATCCTTTTTCATCTTCTGAAATTCACTGACGATCAGAAGACCTGTATTTTTCTCATAAGCATCTTCGATCTCCTGCTCTGTAAGACAGCGTAAACATGGCACTTCTCCATATATATAATCTGCATGAGTCGTTCCATAACATGGAATATCTCTTCCGGCCTGTGCCCAGCTCGTTGCATAAGACGAATGCGTATGTACAATGCCGCCAATCTCTTCAAATGCTTTATAAAGTTCAATATGTGTTGCTGTATCTGACGATGGATTATACTTTCCTTCAATCTTATTTCCTTCCAGATCCATCAGTACCATATCTTCCGGTTTTAATTCTTCATATGGCACTCCGCTTGGTTTGATTGCGAAAAGCCCGGTCTCACGATCGATCTCACTGACATTTCCCCATGTAAATGTTACCAGACCATGTTTCGGAAGTTCCATATTCGCTTCATATACTCTTTGTTTTAATTCTTCCAGCATCTCTTTCATCCTTTACTTAAAATTCATACATTGCAATCTCATTGATCTCCCGGTTCGTTGCGATCACGTAATCTTTATCTCCCTTGTGGAATCCATACGCATTCGCAGGACCACAGTCATGATCAATCACCTCTGCATGATACGCTCCATCTTCCCAGTAGAATTTCAGAAGATCTCGGTTTCCTTTTCTGTGTCCGACCATCACAACCGGTTTTCCTTCAATCTTACCGCTCCAGATTGCATGCAGAAATTCCAGTTTTTCCGGATATTCATATACAGGTACATATCCTTCACCATCCTCTTTATAGACACGGACCATATCTCCGTGAAATGGTGAGAATACCAGGAGTTCGTCTTTTCCATCTCCGTCAAGATCAATCATTGCAGCATCACTTGCAGGTGTCTCCACCAGAGTTTTAATCTTCCATTCCTTTTCCTCAGCTGTCGGAGGACAGAACTGATATACACCGCTGTCACAGCAGACAATCGAAGACATCTTTCCATCTTTTTCAATTCTGTAATATCCATGATTTTTAAGCATATCCTCTTTAATCACAGACAATTCCAGCTGATGATCCGCATCAAATACACTCAGATCTTCCGGCAGTTCTGCGGCATATACCTTTCCATAACTTCTCCAGTCATCCTTGTATTCATGTCCGGATTTCAGGCAGCATGCGATCAGATAACGCTTTCTATCGCTCTCCAGAATGTCGAATCTGTGAACAAACGGAAGATCTGCAAGTGTACGGATTTCCCATTCTCCGTCCTTTGGTGTCGCAATGATGATCTTTGCTTCTTTTGAATCATTCGGTGAATAGAACTTGTGTGTCGCCAGAAACTGTCCGTCTGTGCCCGGAACCTGAACCATCGTCATAACTCCTCCTGGTCCTTCCCACACGGTCTCTTCTTCATTTCCATCTATATCAAATAAAATACATCTGTCCGTCTTTTCAGCCGCAACCAGAATATGTTCTGCACCTTTATAATGTAACGGTGCAATCGAATAACATTTTTCCAGATTTGCCAGAACTTTTTTCTTCATATCTATTTTCCTTTCTTTCATTCGTTTACAGTCCATTTCTCATACACTGCACATCTGTGCATGTAGGACTAAAAAAATTAAAAGTAATTCTCTTTGTCAGATTTCGCATACTGGATTTGTGGAACCAGAAGCATCAGTACAATTGCAATAACGGCACCCGGAAGTCCAAGCCATTTTAACAGTGCGGATATTCCAAGCCATACCGTAGAAAAATCTGTTGTTCCATGCCATCCGCCATACTTCACAAGCTCGACAAGCCACACGGTAACAGCTCCAAGTAATACCTGGATCAGTCCACAGATGAACGGGATGATCATTGCTGCCTTTACACCGCCACGCTTATTTGCAAATATTGCAATGATTGCATTGTCAAAGAATACCGTTGTGAATCCCATGATAATAATGACCGGTGAATGGAATACGATCAATCCCAGAATTGCTATTACCTGTCCGACCATACCGCATAAGAATCCGATCGTCACTGCATTTCCCGGTGCGTAATTAAATGCAACCGCACAATCCACGGCCGGAACTGCACCTGGAAGAAGTTTATCCGAGATTCCTTTAAATGACTGAGTCAGCTCACCGACAAAAAGTTTCACGCCCATATTCAGGATCTGGAGATATACGGTAAAATATAATGATTGAATCAAAATATACACTGGAAAAGCCGTTGTCTCTGCAAATCCTTTGTCGATCTGGCGCATGAAGTCTTCGCCTAATATCACCATGATCGTTCCAAAGAATACCAGCATAAGAGTAGACGTCGCTGTAATATTATCTTCAAACATCTTAAGGAATCCCGGAAATCTCAAATTTTCAATGGAGTTTTCTTTTTTCCCGAATTTATGAGCAATTTTATCAGTAATCCAGATTGCTACCATCTGCTGATGACCGATTGCAAATCTGGCTTTTCCGTCTGTCAGATTCTCACAGGCGCTGACTGTAAGATTCGAACTTACTGCCTGATATGTACCAACCAGCATGCCTACGAGAACAGCTCCCATAATATTTCTCAATGAAGGAATGAATAAGAACACGATCCATGTAACCGTCGTTGCCTGCTGCACCATAATGTGTCCTGTCAGCAACAGGGTTCTGAGCTTCGTCCATTTTTTCAATATCAGTAATACAATGTTCCAGATAAACGCAATCAAAAGTGATGTCATCGCCCATGCTGCAGACGATCCGATACTTTCCAATGCCTCATTTGCTGCATTCAGGCCAAAATATGGATCGATCACGACTGCATTCAGTTGGAATCTTTCATTTAATCCGACCAGGATCGGACGGAAGGTTGAGATCAGTCCGTTAGCACCGACCATGAGGATCAGGTATCCGATTACCCCTTTGAAAAATCCTCCTACGCATTCATACCATTTTTTACGCTGCAGAATGTATCCAAGTAAGATGATCAGTCCGACAAATAATTCTGCTCTTGTAAGAATATTGCCTGTTAAAAAATTAAATATAGAATTCAAACTTGCCATCTTTTTGTTTCTCCCCCCATAATCTTCTATAAATACGGTTCATCTGTGCACGGTAACGCTCATATTCCAGCGCATTTTCTTCTTTTGGTTCAAACACCCGGATATCATCCAGTTTACTGATATCATCAAAAGCCTGTTCAACATTATCATATACACCAAGTGCTGTAACTGCTACCATCAGTGCACCTCTTGCAGTTGCATCGGCTTTTCCTCTTCTCGTAATCTTCATATCATAGATATCTGTCTGCATCTCATTAAACGGGACACTGTTAGATAATCCCCCGTTAATATAGATATCCTCAACCTTCACATATTTATTGACGATATCAATTCCATTACGGATCTCAAAGCATATACCTTCCAGAAGGCTTCTTAACATATCTTTTTTTGTCGTTCCAAGTGTTACATTAGAAAATGTTGCTTTTGCCATATTATTCCAGTCCGGTGTAGATCTTCCCATAAAATACGGTACACACAAACAGCCGTTCGATCCGATCGGGGTCTCTTTTATCTGTTTATTGATTTCTTCAAACGGTACTCCTTCATAGAATTCCCGGCGGAACCAGTCAAATGCAGAACAACAGGTTAATACACTGGATTCCAGAATATACTGGCCCTTTACAGATGAGAAATTGCAGATGACATCCTGTTCGAGATTGTCAGGAACCTGATCTGTCTGTGCGATCAGATAACCACCCGTTCCGGTTGTGACAGAAAGTGTCCCTTTCTTTACCACGCCCTGACCGATCGCACCACACTGCTGGTCTCCTCCGGCTGTAATTACCGGAATTCCGGTCTTACATCCGGTAATCTCTGCGAATCGTTCTGTGGTATATCCACAAACGCTTCCTGGTTCTATCAGATTACAAAGCTTCTCTTTTTCTACACGGAAGATTTCCAATAATTCATCATCCCATTCATGGGTACGGATATTCATAAGCAGGGATCTGCTTCCATATGTATAATCCGTATAGAGATTTCCTGTCATAAGATAGATCAGATAATCCGGGATTACCATGAATTTATACGTCTTTTCATAGATTTCCGGCCGTTCTTCTCTGATCCATGTCATCTTGGAAGCAGAAAACACCGGATTTACTCTTGAACCACATAATGAAAATACTTTATCATTCAAATTTTCCAGCATTTCACATAAATGATTCGTTCTCTTATCCTGCCACATAATCGCATTTGATAACGGCTGGATCTTCTCATCGACCGGGATTACCGAAGATCTCTGTGAGGTGATCGAGATTGCCCCGATCTCCTCATTCATCTTTCCGGCTTCTTCTGTCACCTGTCTGATAATGCTGTATAATGCATTTTCCCAATCGGCCGGATCCTGCTCTACCCAACTGTTTTCCATATATGTAGCCTGATAAAGTTCCTGCTTTTGTGTCAAACTTTTCCCATGGTGGTCGAAAAGTATCCCCCGCATACTTGACGTCCCCACATCAATCACCAATACATTCATCCCAACACTCTCCTCTTTATCTGAAAATCAACAGTTCAATCTTACAGGCAGGAACGGAACGGTATGTTCTGTGGTGCCTCAAAGCAATCCTCAAATCCTCTTCTGTGATGATAATAAATCTTATCCTTATCTGCAGGGTATGTATATTTTCCTCCTACCTGCCAGAAGAATGGATGGAATTTGTACTCATTTCTGTCTTTTTTGAAATCATATAATACTTTGATCTCATCACAGTCAGCCTGGAAGTTGGTCCATACATCCCAGTGAATCGGTACAACAACTTTACATTTCAGGTTTTCTGCCATTCTTAAAATATCAATTGATGTCATCTTATCCTGCATTCCGATCGGATTCTCCCCAAATGAACCGAATGCAACATCGATGTCATAATCTTTTCCATGTTTTGCAAAGTAGATAGAGAAATGTGAATCTCCTGAATGATAGATATTTCCACCCGGTGTTTTTACCAGATAGTTTACTGCCTTATCATCCATATCTGTCGGACACACACCTGTAAGCTCTTCTCTGTCAGCTCCTGTAGAATCTGTTGTTACGATACATGTTCTGTCAAAGGAATCCAGAGCAACGATTTCCAGATCTTTTATCTTAATTGTATCACCTGGCTTTACGGTAATGCAACGGTCTTCCGGAACTCCCCATTTCTGCCATAACTCTACGGATTTCTTTGGTCCGATGAATGGAACCGGAATCTCATTTCCATTCTCGTCTGTTGTTGTCATTCCACTCTGGATAACGTGTGCTGCCCACTCTGCTGACATATGATCCTGATGATAATGTGTTGCAAGCACTGCATCAACTTTCTTGAATGCAAATGGATCAATTACAAATGGTACATTTCTTAAGTTTGGCTGCATTGCTCTTCCACCACACATATTCGCCATCTGATGTCCGACTTTCATCTTTCCGTCTCCATGTGTGCGTTTTCCGTTTCCACACCATAAGTCAATCGTAATATTGGTATCTGCCGGAGTCTTGAACCATACACCGGTACATCCAAGCCACCACATTGCTACATTACCCGGCTCTACGACTTCATTTTCAATGTCTTCTACCAGCCATGTTCCCCACTCAGGGAATGTACTTTCAATCCAGCTCTGTCTTGTCATTTCACTTATCTTACTCATATTTCTTCTCCTTTATTTTTCATCATGTTTCCTGTTGTCTGCATCGTATCATTTTTACTTTTTCATTTCAACATTTTCTCACGTTCTGCACATATGTGCATTTTTGTTTTTTTATTTATTGAGCAGCGTTTAACAGCCGCTTCATACTTCTGTTTGCAAAACAGATATCTTCTTTCCACTGTGGCTGCCCCACATCCCAGAGTTCTGTTACATAACGTCTGACTCCGAGCTTCCATGCCGTATTGATGATCCGTTCAAATTCTACATGCCCGGTTAAAAAAGGAACTTCTCTGTACACGTCCGGCTTCGTTTCTTTCAAATGAAGCGCGATCAGCTTTCCTTTTCCCAGTGACAGGTCTTCACATACATCGTGTCTGTTTGCCACTGCCGCATTCGTAATATTTCCTGCATCCGGGTAAATCTTAAGATATGCAGAATCTACCATATTGACATACTGCACTGCTTTCCCGGTTGTATTCATAAAGTTATTTTCCATCGTTTCGAATCCTACCAGAATTCCTTCGCGTTCAGCAATTTCTGCGATTTTCCTTATATTTTCAAGGAAATATCGCTTTGTCTCAATCGTTGACTCCCCATAATAGATATCATATCCGGGAATCATGACCGTCCTTACTCCAAGTGCTGATGACAGCTGAATTGATTTTTCTGCAATCTCCATTCCTCTGTCGCGCACTGCCTGATCCGGATCACCCAATGCGTATTTTGTAAGAGCACTTACGCTCATCGAACCTATCGGGATTCCCGTATCGAAGATTGCTTCCATAATCTCTCTTTTTTCTTCTGTATCCATGTAGATACGGTTGATCTTTTCTTCTGTTGCATCAATACTGATCTCCAGATAGTCATATCCACACTCTTTTGCACACTGCAGTTTTTCTTTCCAGGTAAGAGTGTTTCTCATTGCTTTTTCATACAAGCCAATTTCATATTTCTTCATACTATCATCTCTTTCTTTGCCTGTTTACTGTATATCTCATTTCGCTTGCACAATTTAATCCTGTCATTTTTTCCACGCCAGCTCTGTCTCTACGTAACATAACAAGTCCGACATTATCTTTGGGATGAATAGCCATCCATAATACACCATTCGTCTCTACCGTAAAAATATCATATCTTCCACGATATGCTAACGGGAGCTTTTTATACACCTCTTTATTCTCCGTCATTATTACATTTTGCCGTAATGTTTTTTCCAAAAATTCTTTCATATTAATCACCTTTTTATAAACGTGACTCTTTTTACGTCACATTTATAATTTATCATATATTATTTGATTTTTCAAGTAATATATGCTTACATAAACTCCCAAAAAAAAAAGACGTAAGATTCATCTCACGCCTTCCTATTCTAACTATACCGATCCAATCTTCCAAAGGTGTAAATAAGGTGTAAATTCTACACTTCCATCCAAGAAGCCCAATAAAATCCAGGCTTTCATCCCGTCCCTTAAACACTGCCGTGGCAGATGAAAAGTATTTTAATCATAGTTTTGTTTCTCCTTGATTTGCCCCAGAATGCCCTGTTTTGCAAAGGATTTCGGGGATTTGTGAAATGTGTGTATTGGCTGACATCTTGGCAAAATAGGGCAAGATGGAGCAAGTTATTGCGAGCTGTTAGTAGTAAAGTTGGTAGTAAAATGGAAATTCTTACTACTAAGGATTTTCCCTTCTTTCTTTTACTTCTTTCACTTTTGATGCCAATTTTGAAAATTCAATTCTATTCCCAGTATTACCTATTTCAATTTTGATACCTACAATTCTTTAACACCTAACTGGTATTATAAAGTGTTACGATAAAATCCGCAATGCCTTGATTTTACTACAGTTTTGGCAAGTGAGCTTTCCCTTAGACTTTCCCTTATGTTATATCCTTTTCCCTTGTGTTACGACACCTCATAAGGGCAAAAACAAGGGAAGCAAAATCCGGTAACAGCTAATAACATTATATAAATCACATAATCGGCTGGAACTGGTCAAGATGCTTCTACAACTGAAACAGATAAGAGAAAGGACTTTGCAATATGAATATCGTTCATGCAGAATATAATAAATATCACAACATCATAGACATCAATTATTACAATGGCTACATACTTCGGATTGACTGTGGCAAGGCAGAAGATGGATTGATTACTACTCCTAACTCTCAACGAATGTTGGATGCACTGGCGATTGACAATCCACTAGAATATGCCCGTTTGTATCTTGATTCAGAAATGCAAGATTGGGTGAATGCGATGAATATGGAATGGTATAGCACTTGATAAAAGAACATAAAAATGAGAAGAAATCTGTCAAAAGTATTTCTATAAAATACGATATTTCTTTAGCCCTTCCATAAATAATGAAATAGAGCCGATAACTCACAATCGAAATAACGAGTGATTCATCGGCTCTATATTTTATGGTTATGGATATCATGAGTATCGCTTTATATGCAATTGCTATTTTGTTAATTCCCAATATTTATGACCCATAAAGAAGATTGTTAATTCGTTTTGATCTACTTCTATCTCAAAATTCACGCTATTATCTCTCTGTTCCACAAAAATCATATTTGAGGAAGATATGCTATATAATGCATTGCCACAGGTAATACCCAATTCGGGCATATCTTTGTTTACAACAAGTCCTCCATTTTCTTGAAAGGTAAACACTTCCTCTGCATTTGCATTCTTCCATGTACCAATAATAATTTTTTTATTCTGAATGTGCTTTATTTTTCCAACACATACAACGATAAGTATAGCTACACTTACAATTAAAGCAATGCCTACAACACTCTTTGCCAATTTCTTTTTATTCAATTTCTATTATCTCCATTTTTAGTTTCTTTAAGATTGAATGATTCCATATTGCTTAATTCAGTATCTCCATGAATTTCTAACATTGATACGCTTCTCACAGGAAATAGAATAGGAGAGATTCATTCATAAATAATTAAATCATTCATACTTACCTGAATTTGTAATGTTTTTCCATATTTTCTCATAATTATCTACTATAGTTTTTTCTGAGGTCAAAAATGCAAACATAGATATACTTGAATAGAGAGTTTCCGCCGAATCAAAAACCACACAACTTTCATCATGAGTTAGATTTCTCTTTGAATATATTTCCGATACAGGCATAAATGAATTTTCTTCCTCTTTGGTGTATTTATACCCATCAATACATCCTAGATTTTTTAAAAATATTAAATAAGTATCTTCGGTCTTCAGATATTGCCATCCGTTAGTGTAAAATTCTTCACCTCTAATGATACAGGTTCTATAATGTAAATACAGTCACCTACTGAAAGATTAGCAGAATTATCCTTATAGATTTCCTCTATTTTTACCATTGTTTTTGTTGATCGTAAACTCATTTCACGAGAATTTGTTACAGTTATACGAGCTATTAAAGAAGAATCTTTTTCCATATCATCCAATGAGTAATTACTTTCATTGTTAAAGTAAGAAGTTTTCTGCCCTCCTGTATAGAAAATTTCCATAGCTGTATTTTCTGATAAAGCAATATCAGGATCATGAACCCCTGTAGTTGTTTTTATCCCAGTCTTTCCATAGAATAAGGCTGTCACCATACAAATGATTACAACACAGATAGTTAATACAAATTTCTTCATTACATCAACTCCTTAATTTTACCAAATTCCATGCATATCTTCTCATCCGCTAATATTTCAATATCTTCTTTATTATGGCTTGTCAGTATAGTAATGGTATCATTCTTTTTTCTTCCAATATACGTTCACGAAATAAATCAATGCTATGCTGATCCAATGCGTTAGTTGGCTCATCCAAAAGCAAAATTTTTGGATGTTCCATCAGTGCTTGACAAAGAGCTAGTTTTTGACGCATTCCTAATGAATATTTATTTACTTTTTTCTTTGATTTGGGATCAAGACCAAAGTATATCATTATTTCATATATTTCTTCATCTGATACAATTCCTTTTATATTGGAAAGCATTTTCAAATTTTCAAATCCTGAATACATACTCCAAAAAGAAATATTTTCAATAACAGCTCCTAAATCTGGTAAAACATCCATATCTTTATGTAATGCCTTGTGATTATATTTTATGTATCCTTTGTCTGTATTTATAAAACCTGCAATGGCTCTGAGTAGCATTGTTTTACCTGAACCATTTTTACCATATATTCCATATATTTTACCAGATTCAAATGTATAACTGATATCATCAAGCACTTTTTCACCTTTAATTGACTTTGAAATAGATTTTACATATAAATTCATGGATATCATTCACCTCACAATATTTGTTTTTCGCAAAGAAATTTACCTATCCACACCAAAACAGCGGATGATATAACTGAAATGAGACAGCTTGACTTAAAATTCAATAAATCTATATTGCTTGTAGTCCATTCGTAATTTTCTTCGACATAATATATAATAAGCTTGTTATGCCAATTAAATAAAGGAATATGTAGCAAGGAATAATGCCAAATTTTCCATATAACATTTCCCATTGAAAAATAAAATCCACACACCATTACTGGAATAAAAAATACAATAAATGCAACGATGTATCCTATAATTGAATCTTTCCAAAATGAAAACAAATAACTAATCATTTGCAAATGAAAAATCTCTATCAATAGCATAAAAATAACTTTGAAATCTTCTAAGCCATTAGAGGTATGCTCTACAAAAAGAAAAAACAAATAATCGGAAACAACTACAATACAGTCACGTAATATCATTTTTATTAATATATCCTTATAAATTATGTGTTTTTTCCCATAACGAGGAAGTAGAATTACCATGTTATCATTTGCATCATTAAATAAGTCCATTGTAAGATAACAAATCTCAAGGATAAACAAAATCGCAAAAAATGATAAAGATATAAGGTCAAACGAATGATCTATTAGTATTCCCCCAAAATATATTTGTGAACGTACTCCTTCTGTTATTGTAACCAGACTATTATGAAACCCCAAGTACACATTAGCATAAAAATATCTAATTACAAATGTTATAAGTGATACTAGTAAGCATTTTCCAACATTAACATTCAAAATTTTTTTCTTATATAACTTCATAATTTTTTATTTTTCTCTGTATAATGCCAATACTTAATCCAAAAATAAGCAATATCAGAACAATTTCTCCTATTATATTTCCATGAACATTAGGCATAATATAACCTTGTATAGAGAATTCATTTAGCCCAAAGACAGAAACAATCAAATTAAAAACAATATAGAATATAAACAAAGCACCAGGTATCTTTGCGAAATATAGAACTTTCATTTTGTTATAATATGAAAGAGCATAAGCTAAGATAGCTAATCCCGAGCCAAAAATTCCGTAATTAAAAATGTATATTAGATTATATAAAGTTGGATGTTGCAATCTCACCATATCAAGAAAATTGTCAGCGTTATATGATACCAAACCTATAGCGTAATCAGGTTCTCCCCAAGCACTGTCATATCCATGTATTGGATATGTCAAGTGGCATAATAATAAATTTATGAGCATTGGTATTGTTATTGTCAAAAAGGTTACAATCAGAATGCCAAATAATTTTCCTGCTAAATATTTCTTTTTCCCGATTCTTTGAATAAGTAGGATTGAACTATTGCTTTTTTCTTCTCTTATTAAGGAAAGTGATGCAATAATTGTTGCATAAACAGGCAATAACAGATACATTATATATGGAATATATGCCGCTTCAGTGCCCTGTAATACGAAATTTTCATTTGCTGAACGAATAAATTGATAACTTTTTCCTATATCATTTTTTACACATAAAATATACGAAGCAATATTTAAAATCATTAGAGCAATAAAAACAACTTTATATTCTGCACGATCAATACAATGTTTGATTTCTATAAGAACCATTTTTTTCATAATCTTTACCAAAAGGGCATAAACCCACGAAGAGGTTTATGCCCATCCCTTCTGTTATCTAAAATCTACATTTCCACTTACAAATGCAGTTGATAATTGAGATTGATAATTTTCCATTCCCATACCGACCTGTGTGTTAGTAGAATTATAACCGCTCTTGGTAAAGATTAAATTACAAGATCCTGTTCCAACACCCTGCTTATACTTATTAGATATTTTACTCTTGCTGTTATTGACAGCCCAGAAATTTGCGTAAGAGGTATTGGTAATTGCTGTTACCTCATTTGTGATGTAATCATCGGATGTTGTTTTTGCATGCATAGAGGTAAAGTTATTAGTCTTATTCAGTTTAAGTGCATAAGCGGTGTAAGATGCCGCCTGAGAATATGCTGCTGAAGAAAGAAATACACATCCTGCACAAAACAAACCAATACCTACTTTTGCAATCTTCTGTTTTAAACTTTTTAACATCATAGTCAATTCCTCCCAATCTTATTTTTTTAACTGCGTTGGTACTTTTGGTTCATACAACAAACCACGGCACAATGAATTTGCATTACTTCGAGCAATAGCAGTCACTGCCTGAAGTACGAGACGGGCACTTTTCTGGGGTGCCTTGTTTACTTGCTTATTGTCCATCGTTTTCCCCCCCCTCCTTAATTGTCTGACAATTACAGACAACTTTATTTGTTTACCATGGTATGTGCTTAATATAACAGAGTATTTAATTTTTTCAATCCCTCTATGCACGAATGGTAGCCCAACATGCACGAACTGTTCTACATATAGGTATAAAACCGAAAAGATGGCAGATAGGTTAAGCACCTACCTGCCATCTTTAATCTATATATTTCAGAAATAATGATTAATTATTGTCAGTCTCATATATAGATTTATAACGCTCTCGATCAACTGGAATAATCTCATTATCATTAGCATCTTTATATGTAATAAACTCATCGTATTCTGTAACTGATTTTTCCTCTGAGACAGAATTAATAGAATACATATTCGAATCGTTACACATTACATTTGAATTTGGACCAGAAATTAGTAACGAACCATCCTCTTGTGCATATGCCAAGATATAAATGGAATTTTCGGAAGGCAGTGAATCATTCTCAAACAGATAAATAGCATCTTGTTTTTCTGAAATTCCGCCTTGTTTAACAATAGGAATAGGTTTATCTGTAATAAGTTCACCTTTTATATTTTCGAGAACCTGAATAGTATAATTAGTGTAAGGCGAACCGACCTCCTTAGGATTTCCTTTTTCATCTTCAGTCGTTATAACATTTCGATACTCGGTTCCATCGCAACTGACAACCTTTGCTACAAATACGTAATCACAGATACCAACAGCTTCGCGAATGTTATCAGTATCATATACAAAAGATGCGTGCATCTGGTGGATTGGCAAGTTAGATACATTTGTATTCAGTTGACTTGCATTATTTTTGGATGCACATCCTGTAAAAAAACATTCCTACGATAAGAACAATAGACAAAATACCATAGATACTTGATTTTTTCATAGCGTTCTCCCTTCCCCTAATAATTATTATATGCGGCATCATATGAATCTTTATCATTTTGAGATAATGCCTGCGTACTAGTATGTCCCGTAATTGCTGCATCCATAACATCTGTTGAAGTACTGTGATCCAACCCTAATGCATGTCCCAATTCATGTGTCGCTACATTCTGTTTTTTACTATTACTATAACCGCTCATATAATAGGTATTGAGTTCAATTTTACCACTAGAATATGTCATGCCTGCCCATCCATTCGAAGCATTGACATCGCTTACGTATACATCTTCTACAACAGCACTGTCTTTTCTGATTACTCCAGATTTATATGCATTCCATGTGGCAGCCCCAGTGTTAATATAACTCATGTAAGTGCTGTTTCCGTCATAGTCTAGATGTTTGCCAGAATCAACAAGATCCCATGTTTGTACATAAGCTTGTGCAAATGCCGTAATAGGAAATAGCATTGCTATAGCCATTAAAGTTATAATGCTATACAATAAATGATTTTTAAAACAGATTTTTTAAAATGCATACTCCTTCACTCCTTTTCAATCATGTAACAACGGTTATCTTCAATTATTCTTAAAGGTTATCTTTATGAAAATTGAAACGCAACACATACTAGTACACATTATATATCCTGTTAATATTCCTAAAGTACGACATCTTATCATCTCCACTCCATATTATAGATTCTCAGAATACTTAAGATGTAGTAGTATACCTTGAATATAACAAAATCTTTATACTTTTCAATACCTCTATGCATGAATGGTAGCTCACTATGCACAAACGGTAGCATATTATGTTGTGTACCTACTTTATTGATGATAAAATATGACGGAGAATGATTAAAGGAAGTGGTAGCTATGCTATATATTGACTCAATATGGGAATATATTGTTAATTTCTTAGAACTGGCATTGTTTATAATATTTATCCATAAAAAATTGCGTATTCGAGCAAATTATAAACATCAAGCAGTTTTGATGTTTCTTTTCGTATCATTTCAGTTTGCTGTGTTATGCACGCTGAATAAAATGGGAATATCATCCTACAGCACTTTGATGTCATCTTGTGTTTTGGACATTGGATATGCAGTATTGTTCTATCGTGATAGTATAATTCGCCGTATCTTTTGGGGCTTTTCGTATTCCATCATTTGCTTAGTTGCAGAACAGATTTCGTTCTTTATTCCCGTTACTCTTTATAAAGGAGCGTCTCTGGAGCTATTATTAGGTGGAACATTACGGAAGCCATATACCATGTTATATTTGGCAATGATAGCTGTTTTTGTCTTGTTATTTCATTCTATTGGAAACAAAGACATATCTCTTTCACCGTTCCAAAAAGTTGCATATATTTTCATCGCAATTTCTGGACTTGCAATCGGGCACTACATATTAAGGCTGACTTTGGAATCTGTTGATAAATTTGGTGATTCATCCTTTTCAGCTAGGCTATCATTGGTTGACTTGTTTTTTATTATTTTATTTTTAGTATTGATGCTATACATATACCAGCTAGGTTATTCAAAAGAAGAAAACATACGATTACTGGAAGAACAAAAGATTTATGAGCTGGAAAGGACTGAGTTCAATAGCTTATCTGAGACAACTGAACGATTACGAAAAATGAAACATGATATGCAGATTTATGTGGATGCAATCAACGTATTAGCAAAAGACAAGAAATGGGATGAACTTATAGCATATACAGAGCAATACCATAACACTCTTGCAACTACGCAAAGTGCCATAGCAACGGGAAATATTGCTATTGACTGCATACTTACCGCAAAACTTGATTATGCTGAAAAACACGGAATTAAGACAGAATATTCTATTATGGCTCCTGAAAATTTTCCGCTTGATTCTGTTGAGCTTTCATCCATACTTGGAAATATATGGAATAATTCCATTGAAGCAGGAGAAAGACTTATAATCTCTGATCCAACCGAGCATCCATACATTTATTTTTATATTAAACCTTACCAGAATATGATACTGATTCACATTGAAAATAATTATGATGGTGTGATAAAAGGTAGCATTGATGGAGACATTTTGAGTGTTAAACAAGGAAAAGAACATGGACTTGGGATAAGACGAGTAAAAGAGCTTGTAGAAAAGGCAGATGGCGTATTGCAGATTACATCTGATAACAAAATTTTTTCCGTACATATTATGATACCGGATAAGGAGAATAACAAACTACTATGAAAATGAAAATAACCATACTTGAAGATTCTGTGATCGAATCAGAACGGCTGAAAAATGGAATAAGAAAATACGGGCAGCAATATGATTGGGATATTGAAATTGACGAATACGAATCGGGCGAAGAATATTTTTCAAAATTCTGAAGGCACAACTATACAGGCTTCAGCATTTTTCCTTGACATACAAATGGGGCAAATGAATGGAATTGAGGTTGCTAAACGCCTTCGTGAATCTGGTTATCAAGGTATTATTGTATTTTTAACAGCTTTTAGAGAATATGTATTCCGAGGATATGAAGTCAGAGCTTTAAACTACTTGCTAAAACCCGTCAAGGAAAATACTCTTTTTCTGTGTTTGGATGAAATCGCGAAGGAGTTATCTAATAATACCTACATATACCGAAACAAGCAGGAAATTGTAAGTATTCCCTATGCAGATATATTGACATTTTCGAGCAGATTACATTATGTGGATATATTGACCGTAGACGGCAAATGCTATGAACAAATGTCTACCCTAAATAAGATTATTGTCCATTTGCCAAGTGAATTTATCCGAACCCATCGTTCTTATATTGTAAATATGGCACATATCTATCGTATTACATCAGGAACGATTGAATTGTCAAATCATCTAACTACACAAATCGCACGTTCTTATTCCAAAGACGTGATAAGTGCTTTTGCCAAATATACAACAAGATTTGATACAAGCGGGGATTTTGAATGATTACGAAGTGGGCTACATCTATTGCTAATAAGTTAGCAGAACTATCCGGGGAGGATGTTTCTGCGGATCAATTAGAAATATACATATATGGCTTAGAATGTTTTTTGAATACTTTTATAACCATAGTGTTATTGTTCGTATGGGGAGTTTTATCACATACACTCGGCTATACCCTAATTTGGGTAATTACCTTTTCATTGTTACGACATTATACCGGAGGTGCCCATGCTCCAACGCAGTTAACATGTATCTTAGGCAGCTTTTTTCTCGGTTGTCTTGATAAGTGGGCTATAATCTATTTAAAGCCAACTGTACTAGGATATTTGATACTTGTCCTTATGTGTATATTATTTGCACCTATAAGTAACCATAAAATATGTTTAACCACCAAACAAAAATGGATACATAAACTTATTTCTGTGATAATTGTTAGCATTGGGATTTCTGCTGTTTTATAAAATTGGAAACACGAAGATGAATACCACATTGTTTTATTCCTTTTTCTGCGTAATCATTCTTATGATAGTCGAAACAATTAAAAATCTAATGAGACACTTTAAATAGCAGGATGACTTTTCATAAATATTCAAAAAAGATAAAGAATTTGATGGTCTTTATCTTTTTTGAATTTAATTAGATTATCTAGCTCCTCTGTCTGATGGCGAACGATAGTTAAAATCTCTGTCCTGTTCCCGTTTCTGAACTTCTGCCTGTTTTTCTGCCAGCTTTCGATGGATTGAGTTTTCTCCATACTTGGAGTTCCATTCCTTGTTTGCTTTGACATAGGATTCATACTCGGACTTGCCTTGTTTATAGACTTGCAGGAACGCATCTACCGTTGGATATTTGTAATCCTGCACGATATGGGATAATCCCTGCTTCATAATCTTAATCGTTTCTGCGTATTTGTTAGACTGTGCCTGCAATTCCTTTCGTTTCTTTCCTTGGAATAATCCTGTACAGTTCTTCAAATCCTCGTCAATAAGGTCTTTTTTCACTTCCTGCGTATGAATGGCTCTGTTTTGTCGTTTAAGTTTCTCCATAATCTCTTCAAGTCGCATCTCATAATCGTGTGCCAGCTCAGACATTCTTGGTCTTGGCGGAATAACGGTCTTTTCTGCGGTAGTAGTAGCAGGTGCTTTGAATGGTTGGGTCACAGCAGGAATTGTCTGATTGTCTGTCTGTGTAACGGATGGAGCTGGTTGTTTCTCTTGTTTTTCATTTCTTCGCTCCATAAGGTCGGAGATTCTGGCTTTCTGTTGTTCCTGTTTCTGTATCAGCAACTTTATGAGTTCTTTTAACAGCTCGATTGCCCGAAAGATAATCATAAACAAAAGCTCCGGATGATTGCCATACTTGTGAATGGATTCCTTAATCGGAGTTGAAATCTGTTCCTGCTTTACCTTTAAGATTTCCTTTCGCTCCATCCCCGATACCAAAGCGTGATCCACAGTACGATTCCAGTCCTGTATGACCTTATTATTGAGTGTAATCTTATCTGCCTTTGGATTGTTCTTACCGATTTTCTTAGTGGCAAGATAGACATCCCCACGCTTGAATGCAGACAGCTTTTCTTTCTCATCTTTGACAAGTCCGTTGATGACATCGGTATAAAATACCTTGACCTCATCTAAGAAATGTTCCTGCTTAAAGCGAGCGTCCTTGATGGTAAACATCTGTCTTTCGTAGACCTCACCTTTCTTGATCACCTTACACCTTTTACGGATAGTTCCATTCTCGTCTAGGATTTCTTTCTTGGTACGAACATGATTACCTTTCTCATCATAGAACATATTTCTGGTGGCAATCTTTTCTATCGGTTCGTCAAGATAATTTCGTTCTGCAAAGATAAGATGGATATGATAATTCGTCTTTCGTTTGTTATGATGGAGTGCTGCAATACAATCAACACCATACCGACTTTTGAATTTATCCGTCATATATTTTAATAGTCCGTCTGGCGGATAATCCACAAAGGATTCCGGCAGGGCAATGATAAATTCTCTTGCTTCGATACATTTTCCCTCTGTACCGCTTTTCTTAAATTCTGCCTGATTGCACTTGGCAAGTTCTGTCCAAAATTTTCGGTCTGTGGTTTCATATACCGCATAGAGATTTTCCTGTTTTTTGTCACTGGAGATATAATAGATTCTTCCACGAACATTATGGAGCTTTGACATCTGCACAAATGAATTTCTTGGCATAGCGATTTCCTCCTTTCCCAGTTTTGATTTTGGAAAAGAGGACAGATAAGATAGATGAGATGTGAGTAGTAAACTTTCCCTGTGAGCGAGTGCATAGGCACTCGTCTTGCGAACACATCCGCCTTGTGGCGGCTAAGCCTCGCAGAGCGAAATACACAGAGTACAAAACGAAGTTTTGTGCGATGTGTATTTCGCTCTCAAACGCCGAGGGCTTGCTTATGAAGTTCACTTTTAGCTGTAACTGTTCCCTCAGCACCTAATTTTGTGCCTTTAATGGCACACTTTTTATGTGCCGTATCCGGCACTCCCTTTTCTTAACAGAAATGCTAGAAGATTGCTATGAAAATCAGCGAAACAATAGACGAATCCGTTAGCACTTTTGCCTTAACAATAGCATTGTTCTATTATTCAGACTTTTTAGCAAAAACCGTAGAAACAGTAGAAGTCTGCTATTAAAATCGAAAAAACAATAGCACGATTCGTTAGCATTTTTGCCCTGACAATAGCATTGTGTTACTTCGCTTACTTTTAAACTGTGTCTGGCAAGGAAGTGGTAGTAAAAGTTCCTATTAAATTTCATTTTTAATAGTGCATTGTTTTATTACATTTTGATTTTAATAGAGCTTTTTACTATTAACTCTTTGAAAATGTACCCCATAGATTGGACACTCAAAATCATAGTAGCGTACACTTTTTGTCATAGGTCGGACAGCTTTTTTCATAGCTACACTTGGTATGACTTCTCACAGCACTTTTTGTAAGTTGGGTGGACTTGTCCTACCAGTCGGCTTCACTTGGGTGGATGGTTGCACCCACTTCATTTTCTGGCTTGGGTGGACTATTCATAACACCTTTTGCATCTTGGGTGGACTTGTCCTACCAACAAGCTATAACTGGGTGGACGATTGCACCCATTCACATCCATCTTGTCCTCATTTTCCAAAAGTTCTGGTTGTATCTGAGGACTTGTCCGTGATATAATCTATTTGCGTGTAGGTATATCATGGCTTTTAGTCAGATACATACCAGAGGGATGGTCTTAGGACTGTCCCTTATTCATTTTTCATTGTTCCCTTGACCGCTTTTACTGCGTGTCTGTCTCGTAAATCCTTCCCCTCATTGAGAATCAGAAACTCGTCTAATCGTTCCCTGCGGATTAAGATTTTTCTTCCCACTCTAAGGATAGGCAGCTTTTCCCATTCCACAAGATTTCTAAGAGTGTTTCTTCCGATACCTGTATAGTCGGCAGCTTCTTCAATGGAGAGAGCAAACTTTAATTCTGTCATTCGATCACCTCATTCCTGCGTAGGATTACAAGTCTTGTATATCAGAGGATGTTCCTTTTTGAAGAAAGGATTAGCCTTTTTTAAAACTTGCGTTACGCAATTCTGATTAAAGTATATATCTTTTATAACGCTATGTCAAGCCTTACGAAATTCTATCATCTTTTATAGAATTGCGTATTGCAATATATCGTGTTATGTGGTATAGTAATGACATACCGAAAAAGGAGGTTCGCAAGTATGTTAAAAGATAAAGAATTGCGAAAGACAATCGGTAGCAGAGCAAAAAGCCGTAGACAGGAGTTAGGATTGAACCAGCCTTATGTCGCTGAAAAAATGGGCGTGACAGCCTCAACCATTCAGAGATACGAAGCAGGAACGATTGATAACACCAAGAAAATGACCTTAGAAGGTCTGGCAGATGCACTTCATGTATCTGTGGAATGGCTGAAAGGTGAGACGGACGAATACGAAACAGACATTACGGATAAAAGAGAATTACAGATTCGTGATGTGATGACTTCCATTCTGAATAAGCTCCCTTATGATATGGAACAGTCCGAAAGTGATTTTTCCAAAGACCTGCTACTACTGATGTTACGGGAATACGAGCTGTTCGTGGATTCGTTCCAGTTCGCTTGTAAGAATTTCAAAGGAAATACAGATAACAAAATGCTCGCCCAGACAATGGGGTTTGAATCCAATAAGGAATACAATGAGATTATGTTCCTTAGAGAAATCACCCACACCGTCAACGCATTGAACGATATGGGCGATATTGTAAGACTGTATTCTAAGAATCCTGAGACAGCGAAAAATCGACTAGCCAATCTTTTATCAGAAAAAGATCCCGATTCGGTATAGATAGGCAGACGGAGCTATGATATACTTACACGCAAGAAGCATTTCACCAGTTCCGATTGCCGATATCGAAAGGAGAAACGATTATGGCAAAAGGTTCTGTAAGGAAGAAAGGCAAGAAATGGTACTACCGCTTTTATGTGGAGGATGCAAGTGGTAACTTGGTTCAGAAAGAATTTGCAGGTACGGAGAGCAAATCAGAGACAGAGAAAATGTTACGCAAGGCTATGGAGGATTATGACGCAAAGAAATTTCTAGCCAAAGCGGACAACCTCACACTCGGACAGATGCTAGATGTATGGGCAGAGGAAGATTTGAAAACGGGTTCACTTAGCAACGGTACAGTCGGTAACTATTTACAGGCAGTAAACAGGATTAAACAACACCCAATCGGAAACAGAAAACTAAAGACAGTCACTTCGGAGCATTTGCAGAAGTTTATGGATTTACTTGCATTTGGCGGTGAGGAAGGAAATTTTAAGTCAAAGGGTTACACCATCGACTATATCCGTTCTTTCCACGCAGTCCTGCAACAGTCCTTCCGATTTGCAGTCTTTCCAAAGCAGTACATCACATTCAATCCAATGCAGTATGTGGTAATGCGTAGGAAAGCCGAGGAAGATGTGGATTTGTTTTCTGATAATGATGAGGATGCAGAGGTTATCAACCCGATTACACCAGAGCAGTATCAAACGCTTATGGAGTATCTGGAAGAAAGAAACAAGCCTGCTGTCCTGCCGGTACAGATAGCGTACTACACAGGTCTTAGACTTGGAGAGGTATGCGGACTGTCTTGGAGTGACATTAACTTTGAGGAACAGTATCTGACAGTACGAAGAAGTGTCCGTTACAACGGAGCAAGGCACAAGACCGAGATTGGTCCGACAAAGCGAAAGAAAGTCCGTATCGTGGATTTCTGTGATACGCTCGCTGACATCTTAAAGAAAGCGAAAAAGGAACAGAGAAAGCAGGTATTCAGTTACGGAGAACTCTATCAGAGGAACTACTACAGGGAAGTTAAGGAAAAGAATCGTATCTACTATGAGCTTTATCATTTGGATGGCACAGAGGACATTCCGCTTGATTACAACGAGATTGACCTTGTATGTATCAGACCGGACGGAGCATACGAAGCCCCTGCAACGGTTGAGACAGCTTTAAGGACAGCAAGGAAACGATTGTCGGAGCTTGATGATAATTTCCACTTCCACACCCTGCGACACACTTATACCACAAACCTGCTCTCAAATGGAGCAGCACCAAAGGATGTACAGGAATTACTTGGACACTCGGATGTAAGTACCACTATGAATGTCTATGCACACGCTAACCGAGAAGGTAAGCGAAACTCAGCCCGACTACTTGATAAGGTGGTTGGAGAATAAAATCGAATAAGAAAAACTTTCCCTTGTAGATACCTCATAAGGGCAAAAACAAGGGAAAAGGATACATATAGAGTGGCAAGGCATACCGCCAAGTCGCATAAAATAAGGAAAGTTGAGATTTTAGTTATACAAACTTGAATTTCTCTAATTGAAGTTCCCCAGATATTCAGGCATATTTCCAACATACAGCCATCTATAATATTAGAATTATCATCCATAACTAACTTAGGTACTTCCGACTCAGCACATAAATGACCATCACAACTTCCATCTATCCAATGTTTACATGACTTAATGCCATAATAACTATCTGCACACTGTATGGAATTAGGATATAAATTATATTTTGACTTATATCCTATTATCTGATTTACAACTGATTGTATCTCATTTTCCAAAAAAATTTCATTTTGATTAACTCCTGCTACATTATAAAAAACTTCGTTATCCGTTATTGTAAATAACGGATAAAACCTATTAAACTCTTCTCCTGTAAATTCCTTTGGATTAGCCATCGGATACGTTAAACACCATGGATGTTTCTTTTTGTAATGAATTGCTCTTGACATTTCTTGACTTATGGACAAATCACATTGCTTTGCATACTCTTCTGCTGGTTTCCAAAGTTCATCCCATCCCTCAAATTGACATTTCTTTAACACTTGCGATGTATATTGCCAAAATGATTCATCTTCAAATATATTATATTCTGGTCTGTTATCTTTCAGAAACTCAACTATTTTTATAAATCTCCATCCCGGATGATAATTTACCATACTTGCTCTATCATTAGCTCTTGGTAAATGCGAAAAACACAGAGATAACTCACAAGCAATGGGAAATTCTTCTAATCTATCCATACCTAGTTGCTCAACAAAATAATACAGTACAACATAATATCTTGGAGAAAGAAAATCTGGATTTATTGTATCATTGATATCTTTGTTTTCCACCAAAAAAGCTAATATGGCTTCTTCATATTTTGCAAAACTTTCAATAATATCAAGACCATTTAATAAATACTTTTTTCCATTAACTTTAATTTGCGGAAGCAAATCATTTTTATTATCGATTCCCAACAATTTCAGTTCTTCTTTTGTAAGCGCAATTCCATCGGTAACATCAGATAACCTCTTAGCAAAATCTTGCATCATAATACTACAAAGTACCCTTATACTATTTTCATTGTTTTCCAGATATTCTGATACCGGAATCTTCTTTTTTGTCACCAAATTATTCTCTAACCACATACCTAAAATCTCTGATGAATATGTTCTATTTGCTCCCCATTTCATATGACCATAAGGAGTAAAAATATATTGTAAATAATGAAATCGTTCATGAAATGCAATTTGGTATTTATTTGCTACATCTTCCTTTGGCATAAATAATCTTGAACTCATTTGTTCAGGAAAAAATTGCCCATTTACAGTTAACAACTTCAAATCATCTTTAAAAAAATCTATTTTTAATTTAATTGATACCACCTCTTTTGTATAAAAAATACAATATATATTATATCCTCAAAACCGACTTTTTTCCATAGAAAAACGCCCCAGTCAAACCAGAGCGTCATCCATCCTCTCCATTAAATTACTTTAAACATCTTCTGCGACATCGGTTTCTCATTCTTCTTTTCAATCTCCGCCTGTGCCTTTCGGAAGTATTCCAGCCGTTTCAGTTCTTCCTCAGCATCATCAAATCCGATATGCGTGTACACATTCATTGTGACTGATATATCCGAATGCCCCATGAGGTACTGCAATGTCTTGGGATTCATTCCCGATTTTGCCATATTGCTACAATAGGTGTGTCGGCATACATGAGGTGTGATGTTCGGCATCTGCACCCGATAAATATCATTGTACCTGCCGACCATATGGTTGAATCGATGCTGCCAATGCATTGCTACAAGTGGCATTCCATTATCATCATAAAACAGGAATCCACTGTAGCCATCAATGGATTTTTCCACTTTGGGAGCATTCCTGTCCTCGATGATTGCCTGAAACATTTCTGCTACATCCTCTGTTATCGGCAGTACCCTTGTTCCAGCATCTGTCTTTGTGGTTTCTATGATATATCGCATATCCGATGTTCTCTGCAACTGGTGGTCGATATTCACTGTCATTACCATCTTCAACAACTTAGATGGTTTTAATGATCTTTACTAACGAGTAGTGGCTGTTTCTTTGGCTATATACCCATTCCTTGCATGAGCCTTAGTAGTCGAAACCGTAGTATTTTCAATACTTTCCGCCTTATTCTGCCCTGTGTTGCCCCGGTCTGCGAAGGTATGCATTATCATAAAACTGGAGTGCCGTGGCAGATGAATAATACTTTTATCATAGTTTTGTTTCTCCTTGATTTGCCTCGGAATGCCCTGTTTTGCAAGGGTTTTCGGGGTTATTGTGATATGCTCTAAATTTACAGATTGTGGCAAATCAGAGCAAGATGGAGCAAGTTGTTACTACCTGTTAGTAGTAAAATTGGTAGTAAAAAGGAAAAGGTTACTACTAAAAAACTTGGCACATTTCTGTACCAAGTTTTTTATATGATTTCATCATTCTCATCAATATTGAAATTATCGAAATACAATTCTTGGTTCTTTTTGATATCAGCCAACTTCTGACACATAAATGCACAAGTACATCAATTATTGCAAAGTTAACACCCTATATTTCAACCATCATAATGTCACGCATAGTCATAAAAATCGGCAATTGTAATTTATTCTTATATTCTGCTATTTTTACTTTGCAGCCAAAAGTACGGTTTCTGGGCAAATTATAGCATATTGTTGCAAGTCTATTCTTACAATTCCATCAGAAAATGTTCATGCAGCGCACGTTTCACCTGATCGAAATTACCTCGCTCCGGACATTGGATGGAAACAACCAATCCCTTCTCTGGGAGAATCGTTGTAATCTGTCCGAATGCGCCATCAGCACGATAGGATCCTGGATATGGACTGATCCAGAACTGATAGCCATATCCTACATGCCAGGGATCTGCAGATGGCTCGAAGGTAAATTTCGGGGTGGACACCTCCTGCACCCATTCCCTGCTGACAATCTGCTCGCCCTTCCAGTTACCCTCAGTCAGATAGAGCTGTCCCAGTTTCATCATCTCGGTACAAGTCAGATACATACCTCCGCCGCCATTCGGATGTCCCTGTGGATCATGCTCCCAGAGCGGCCATCCCATATCAAGGGGCTGGAATACCTTCTCATACAGATACTCTCCCATCCGCTTGCCAACGGCCCGTTCTACCATATGAGCAGCCAGAATACTGTCGGCAGAGGAATAGCAGAATGCACTGCCTGGCTCCACAGGAACCGGCTGTGCCATCATATATTTCTCATAATCCGGTGCGCCGACGCCCGGACGTCTGTCCGCATTCATCAGAAGTGCCTTGCCAAAGCCACTGGACATGCAGAGCAAATGTTTCAACTGAATCTTCTCCAGATTTGGATCCGGATTTGAAGGAAGTTTATCTTTAAACACTTCCGCCACATGATCTTCCAGGCTTAGTTTTCCCTCTTCTATTGCGAGTCCAACTGCTGTTACCGTAAAACTCTTGGTATGTGAATAAATATTTCTCGGTGCATTTGCTGCGTAGTGCATCTCACAGAGTACCTTGTTCTCATCTCCGACACTGATAGCTTCCAGCGGCAGATTGTGGCTGCTGGCATAACGATGAAATTCCAAAAACTTCTTTTCCAGTAACATAATACCTCTATCCTTTCCGGCAAATCTCTGATGTCAGTCCGATATAACCGATGCGACGTGTCGCAAGGTTAAAACCAATCTATCTGACATCTCCAATCTGGTTCTATTATCTCATACACATCTCTGCATCTGTCGGCAGTGGCATCAGCGGTGCGGACGGCAGGGTCTGATACCAATAAGCAACACTGGTGTAATCATCGTAACGCGGTCCGGTCCAGCCCATGTTGTCGAGTGTCATACGAAACTTATTCTCAAAACGGATCGGGTCTGCAATATGGAAATGATACAGCAGGAATCTCTGCTGTCCGTTATAGAATTCCCGGTTGTCTCCATAGATTGCATACATGCCGGTATATAAGCCGCTGAAGGTCTGATAGCTCTTGATGATGATGTCATTTCCAAATCCATAGGAACCGCCGAAGTAGTCTTCAGTTCCGGTATAGTGGATAGACGGATACAGATCATCGTCCAGATACATGCGGGCTTCGCCTTCTACCCAACAGGTATTGTTGCCATTCATACCAGTTGCCAGAGTCACACCAACAAATTGTCCCCTGCCTTCGATTCCGTCAACGATTGTGTAGGTACGACCCTTCTGAACCGGGTGCTCTTGGCGATAGGTGGCATGGAAATAACCAGCCTCCGCCGGAATCTCCTGATAAGCTCCGGTGATAATATAATAGAGATTTTCATCCTTGTCACCACGGTTTTCCATTGTGATCCGAGCTCTCTTATGGAACGGCATCTCAAAATAGCTGTTATAGCCGCGACCAGGAGCTACCAGCATCATGGCAGAATTCAACACCGGATATTTGCCATCCCTGTCCACGAAATTTTCATCATAGGCACATCCGAAGAATGCAGAGAGCGGAGCTTCCACAGACGGATATTCCTGATCATCCCAATACATACGGATGATAAAATGGTGCCCTACATATCCGGTAAACCACATATGCTGGATCACACCCGGTCCTGCAGCATCTACCAGAGTTACGGTTTCCCCTGCAGGAATCGTCACGGTCGGACGAAGCTTGGTGCAGTCACCGCCCTGGGAACCACCTGCGCGTACACCGGTTGGATTCTCTGCGGAAAATGCAAACGTTTTGGAGTTCTGGATCATACAATAGTTGTTCATATTCTTCTCCTCTCTGATCAAACCTGGATCATCTGAAATTATTGCTTACTACGCTATCGCGTTTCTCTATTCACTATAAATTCACTATAACATTTATCTCCCATGAAGTGACGGAATTACAGAATCATTCCGTCTGCGCCTTCTCATTTTCTTCCCGGATAATCTCCTTTATTCAAGCGCTTAAACTTATTATACCATAAATCTATGAACAAAGTTTATCTGTAAAGAAAATTGATACAGAGTTTTTCAAAATCGATCCATCTGCTCCTGGGTAGCCACCTGCCTACAACTTGTATTGCTATTTCCTATCGTTCCGAACAATGCAACCATTGCCTAAATTGTATAGTTCTTCTTTTTGATTATACTCAATTGCAATTCAAAATGATTTCGATTTGTTTTTATAAAGCCCTCTTTTTGTAACTTTGATATCTCTGTAGACATTGCTGCACGATCAATACAAAGATAATCTGCTAGCTGCTGCCTATCAAAAGGAATATCAAAAGATAACGACGAATGTCTGATAGATTCTGCCGACAGATATGATAATAGTTTATCTCTCGTCGTTCGCTTTCCAACATGTGTGATCTTATCGTTCAGGATCAGTATCTTATTTGCCAGGACACTGACCAGATTACGGATCAGCTTCTGATGATGCTCACATGCAGTTGGACAAGTAACCAGAAGTCTTTGGACATTTAAGAAAATAATCTCACAATCCTCATCTGCTACCACACTGATATTTAAGACAGCTCTCTGGCTTGCTGCATACGGCTCACCAAAAAAATCTCCTGCATGACATTTTGACAAAATATTCCGATGTCCCCAGAGATCTTCCTGCATAACAAGAACACAGCCTGACACCACAAGTCCCATTACCTCGGTAGAATCTCCTGCTCTGAAAATATAAGAATCTCGCTTTTTAGAAATTGTTGTTGCGTTTACACAATGCAATATGGATAATATCTCGTTATCAGTTAGACCTTTAAAAAATGGACTGTTTCTTAGGATTGATAAATATTTTTGCAAAATAGTTCCTCCCTGTTGGAAATCAAACATACTAGTTGTATTTATAATACTATAATTCTAGCAGAAACAAACACTAAATGCTATTGACGGAGGTTAAAATGATAAGAAAGATTATAAAGATTGATAAAGAAAAATGTAACGGCTGCGGTGCCTGTGCATCTGCCTGCCACGAAGGTGCCATTGATATCATTGACGGAAAGGCAGAATTGGTGAGAGAACATTTCTGTGACGGACTGGGCGATTGTCTCCCGGAATGTCCTACCGGAGCCATCTCATTTGAGGAGAGAGAAGCACCTGCATATGATGAAGAAGCCGTAAAAGAAGCTCAGAAGAAAATAGCTGCCAAAAACCGGGCAATATCCTCTCACTCCGGCTGTCCTGGATCTAAAATCATGCAGATCAGACGAACTGAAACATCTGAGCCTGTAAAAGCCACTTCAGCCGCAGATTCAGAATCAAAGCTTCAAAACTGGCCGGTACAGATTAAACTGGCTCCTGTTAATGCACCATATTTTAACGGCGCAAAGCTTTTAATCGCAGCTGATTGTACTGCTTATGCTTATGCCGCCTTTCATCAGGATTTTATTCGAAACAAGGTAACTTTAATTGGTTGTCCTAAATTAGATCAGGTGGATTATAGTGAAAAACTGACTGCTATTATTCAAAATAACAATATTCAAAGTGTAACTATTGTCCGAATGGAAGTTCCTTGCTGTGGCGGCCTGGAGATTGCGGCCAAAAAAGCTCTTCAAGCTAGTGGAAAATTCATACCATGGCAAGTTGTAACAATAAGTATTGATGGAAAAATCATGGAGTAAAGTCAGCAACCACCAGTTCAACTGGTGGTTTGCTATAGCTCCTCTATTAAGCCTCCCTGCACTTCTCATATGCAAAAAGTGCTGCACCAAGCGCTCCGCAAAGCTGTGCCTCATCGCAAATATACAGCTTTGCGCCGAGCTTTTCTTCAAGTGCATTTGTGATGCCTTTGTTCTTTGCCACTCCGCCTGTCATCATATACTCTCCCGGATTATCCTGCCCAAGCCTTGCTGCAAGTGCGCCTACCTTTGAAGCTACAGACATGTTTAGTCCGTGGATAATATCAGAAACAGCCTTGTTCTGTGCCACCAGCGATACTACCTCAGACTCTGCAAAAACTGTACACATGCTTGAAATCACAATGTTTTCCTTCCACTCAAGTCCCATGGTGCTCATCTCCTCGAGTGAAAGTCCGAGTGTCCTTGCCATCATCTCCAGAAAACGTCCGGTTCCTGCCGCACATTTATCGTTCATCAGGAAATTCTTCACAGCACCATTTTCATCTATACTGATTGCCTTTATATCCTGTCCACCTATGTCAATAACTGTGCGCACGTTGGAGTTCAGATAATGCGCGCCTTTTGCATGGCATGTAATCTCTGTGATGCTATCATCGCCGCTGTTGATGTATGCACGTCCATATCCTGTTGTTACAATCCTTACAATATCATCCTTTGATATACCGGCCTTTTCTACAGCCTTCTCCAGACTCTTTTCGGCGCTCATCATAGCGCCGCCACCTGTCGGAATAATCATTGTCGATTTAATTTTTCCGTCCTGATCCAGTATCACCACATCTGTGCTTGTTGAGCCGCTGTCAATTCCTGCTACATAGTAGACTCCTGATTCCATCCTTCTTCTTGCCTCCTCGCTTATGCCTTTTGTAGGGTCCATATCATCTGAGCCCTCTATTGTCTCTGCAAATGCCTGTATTCTTGTCAGAAGCTGCCCGGCACTCTGGCTTGTAAAATCCGTCTCAAGCTTTAAAAGAGGCACCTTAATATTATTCTTTATGCTTGCATACTCAAAACCATAGTAATCGCAGAACTTTATCGTGTGATATATGATGCCCTTAAGACTTGGGTCTAAAAAGAGCTGGTTTCTTCTTGTATTATTGTTCATTCTGGCACATGGCATCTGTCCGAGCAGACTCTCTGCATATGCTACAAAGAGAGCCTCATCATCCATATTTCTAAGATCCTTCTGTAAAATAATGAGATTTCTGCCGGATGTGCATGTCATATTTTCCACATCCATCTGCATATTTTCACGTATTGTCTTCTCAAGAATACTGCTCACATGCACACCCATAAGACCTATGTATGGCTTGCGCTCAGATTCAGGTTTTGCAAACGACTTTATAAAAAGCTCCCTGTCGAATGTCCTGTGCGAATATCTCTCATACGCATTCTTCAAACGAAGAATTGACTGTGCAAATTTTATGTTCTCACACTCGTTATCCTCATGAGGCAGATCAAGCATATACAGGAATTTGCATTTCTTTGTATTCTCTATGATATCATAGACTCTGCGCATTGAATCACAGCAGTTCACGAGCACAAGCTCCTCTACCTTGCCCTCGAGCACAGCCTGTATGACTGATTTGCCGAATCCGCAGAGATTCGCATGAGCTATCTTATCTGATTTATCAAAATTCTCCGGCATCTCCTCAAGCACAGCACATTCCTGTCCAAAGCCCTTAAACAGCTCTACCGGAGCATATTTACAAACATAATTTATCATCTGTTTTCCACTTTCTGAAATTGGTTTATAGTAAATATCCACACACCGCACGCAATAACCGGTGTATTATTTCTAATTACGTTCCTGCTCTGTAAGCATCTCCACAAATGCCTGAAGCCTTGTGGAAATCTGTCCGTCACTGGCATTTGCCGGATTGCAGCCGTCTCCGTCTAAAACCATAGTTGGAAGTCCTTCCCTCTCGAGTGAGCGCTTTATAAGGCTTGATGCACCGATTGTATTCTTACAGCCCCAGTGCGCAAAAAGCACTGCCCCATCTGCTCCAACTGTGTCGGCAAGCTCCTTTGCCTCCTCTATTCTCTGATTCACGCTGCCATTATAAATGCAGTAAACCATTTTTTCGGCAAGTGCCTCGTAAGGATCATCCGACTCCATGCTTCTGAAACCATCCGCTATAAAATCGCTTACACTGATATGGATTGTATCACTGTAATTGAACACATCCTTCACTGCATCCTGCAAAAACGGCATGGTGTGCATCCAAAGTACATGAAAGCCATCTCCTGCAGGTGCACGTCTCACATCATCTCTCAGAAGCTGTGTATATCTGACTGATTCATCAGTTCCTGCAAGCAGATGACACATGAAAAGCGCATACAGCTCATTTGTGAGAGTTGACGCAATATCATGTCCTTTTCTCAGGTGAAGCTGCCTGTAATAATTATTTGATGCAATTTTGCTCTTGTCCACAGCCTTTTTCACAGACTCCTCTGTGATTTCTCTGCCGGTGACATCCTGTAAAAAATTCTTAAGCTCCCTAAGCTGCTTTGCTACATACATAACAGAGTCATAATTCTTCTCATATGGAACATCTATATAAAAACTTGGTATTTCATATCTCTCCTTGAGATACGGAAATGTCATCATATTGCCATCACATGCCAGGTTTGTATACACCATGCACTTTGGCTTTGGCACTATACCGTTTAAGGCTGCGCCCAGAAAAACCCTGTGATACGAGCACATAGTTTCCGGAAAGCCTTCCTTCTCAGTCTGCCTTAGAAAAGCCTGCTCACATTTAGTTCCTGCAATAAAGCACGATAATGCCTCAACCGAATATGGTGTGAGACCTGCCGCCGTCAAAAGCTCACCCGGTACAAAAATACTGACCATGGCGGCATTTTCAGGCTTTGCAAGTGCCTGTATGATATTATTCATGACAATCTTTGCCACATACTGCCCTGACATTGGAAGCTTTCTGTCCGGAAATAATGCTAATCTTTTTTCCTGTAATCTATATCCTGCAAGTAAAAGCTTCCTTGCCTTGACAGGATCGTTTTCTGCTATCTCGCCTACTTTTTCTCCAAATTTATCTACTATACTCATGTGATATTTCAGCTCTTTTCTATATTCAAATATATATATATTCGGTTCACCATACTATTATAGCAATTATGCACAAAAAGTAAACTCTCATTTTAGCTATATTTCACTATAACTATTGTCAGATATCCTTTTGCTTCGGTAAGCTCATCCAGCCCCCTGTACACACGCTCAGACTCCATGCCACAGTTTGTCACACCATACACTGTCATTTTCTTTTTTCTGATAGCATCTCCTGTGCGAAGCACCTCTATAAGCTCTGCAAGCTTCTTTCCGGATTTCATGTATACACAGGTTCCACCATAGCCCACAGTATTCCTCACATCATACGAAGCCGGTATGATATGTATCTCATCCATCATCTCTCCAAGCGAAATGCCAAGCCGCGCTGCAGCTGCACAAAACGATGGCACACCGCTTATCATCACTGCCGTAAAACCTGCCTGCATGACACGCTTATGGATATACATATATGTCGAATATACGCTTGGATCGCCAATTGTAAGCATTGCCACATTTTTGCCTGCTTCAAGCTCACTTACTATGTCACTGTATATCTTATTGTGTGATATAGTAAGCTTTTCCTTGTCCTTTATCATGGGAAACGGAGTGCACATAATATGTTTTTTCTCTATCTCCGGTAAAACAGCCTGCACTATGCTGTACGCATAGCATTCCTCTTTTGAAACTGCAGGGATTGTAATTATATCACATGCTTTTATTGTATTAATAGCCTTTAAAGTCATAAGCTCGGGATCTCCCGGACCTACACCGATGCCATATAACACACCAATATTATTTTTATTGTCATCCCCGGCTCTTTCTATCTGCTTGTCCATCTTTATAATTTCCTGCTTTCTATACCACATTTACAAGTAATACATTCCTAACAAAATCATCACAAATCGATATCATATATTCTTCTTGTATCAATTATCGTCTCTGTACCATTATCATCCACAACTATCATCAGGTGCCCTATGCTATCAAGCTTTTTAAGATACCCTGTCACATGCTCATAGCTGCCCCCATCCTTGTGTTCATCCGGCACAAAATATGTCACCTCAAAATAATTCTCTGTCATGGTGTTTATGACATTTTCGTCATATAAACTGTCTGAATTGAAATTACGCTTTCTATAAAGCATCATGAGCTCATTCATTTTCTCATCAAGCTCTCTTTTTTTGTCCTCATCAGGCTCATGCCACTCGTTTGTCAGCCTCGCTGTCTCTGCAATAGCCTCCTCATGACCTGTAAGTGCCGCAAAAGGTGCAAACTGTGCTGAGCGGTCCCATATAGACATCTGCGGATGTACCTTTGACACATGATGTGGTAAATCTATAATATCATCATATTTTCCCATGCCATGCTCCTTATATACTTTTTCGTAACTATTTTAAACCACTAAAAAAAATCCGATTAAGAACCACAGCGGTTGCTGCTATGCCTTGTGTCCGCCAATCTGATTGTTCCTTGAAATAGTTGTGGCCCCCTCCTCAAGATTCATGCCCTTTAGCATGGCATTCTTTCCATATTTCTTCTTGACGGAAATCATAGCCTCCTGAAGCTTTCTCTCCTTGGAAAGCGCCTCATCCTCTTTCTGCTTTTCCTTAGCCCTCTCCTGATAATCTGTAAATAAATCAAGCTGCTCAAACTGCTCACTTTCCTGCACCTTGCTCTCATCACAGACCCTGTTTGCCACCACAGTAATCCTTCGTGTCAGAAGAGAAGGATCTATAATACGGTCATAAAGCTCCATCACCGCATCCATGATGATGCGCGTGGATGACGTATAACGCCCTAAATTTGCTGTACCATGTGCATGCTTTGGAACCTTTCTGCCGTATCGGTCTATGGTAATCTCACCTGTATAATCTCTGTGTGTACCTTTTTTACCGCCAATACTGTCTCTGCCTTTATTATTTACTGCATGGTCATAATTATTGCCAAAACAGCTATCAGCCTTATTAGACAGATTTGCAATATCATACCCTATAGTGAGTACTATCTGGTCTGTAACCAGCCTCTTATCTACCAGATCAAGCACAAGAAGGTCCGTCATCTCACGCACAATAAGCTTTGTCTTCTCATAATCATACGGCTCCTGAAGCACCTGCCCTGAACTGATGCTGTTGGTCTGCGGTCTGTATGCCTTGATATCAGCTATTGTAACAGGCTCATACCCCCATGCATGGTCTATAAGAAGCTCTGCATTGATGCCAAACATCTTATACAGCTTTTCCTCATTGTAAAAATCATTCGAACTGCCTGTTGAGCACCTGGCCACATCTCCCATTGTATACATGCCGGCTGCCTCGAGCTTTTTGGCATAACCTGCTCCCACTCTCCAGAAATCGGTAATCGGCCTGTGGTCCCATAGCTTTCGCCTATAGCTATTCTCATTGAGCTCTGCTATACGCACTCCTCGCTCATCAGGCATGGCATGCTTTGCCATAATATCCATGGCTATCTTGCACAGATACAGATTGGTACCAATGCCGCAGGTTGCCGTGATACCGGTATCCTTAAGGACATCGTCTATCATCTTAGACGCAAGCTCCCTTGCCGTCATGTGATAAGTGCGAAGATAGTGTGTCACATCCATAAAAACCTCATCTATCGAGTAAACACTGATATCCTCAGGTGCGATATACTTAAGATAAATATTGTATATGCGTGTACTATAATCCATATACAAAGCCATACGCGGCGGTGCAACAATGTATGTCAGCTCATACTCAGGATGTGCGTCAAGCAGATTCGCATTATATGATGCATAATCAAAGCCTGCCATTGTGCTTTCTGTTATATCATTTTCTGCTATATCAATTTCTGTTACATATTTTTTTCTTCTCTCCACTGTCCCGGCAGCATGTCCACTCGCCATAAGCTTCGACAGACGCAGCTTGTTTACCTCCTTCACACGCTGTACCACCTCAAAAAGGCGCGCCCTTCCCGGTATGCCATATGCCTTAAGAGCCGGCGATACTGCAAGACAGATAGTCTTCTCCGTGCGGGTTGGATCTGCCACGACCAGATTAGTGGTCAGAGCATCCTTTCCCCTCTCTCTGCACTCTACTGATGCGTAAAATGATTTTAAATCTATTGCCACATAAATGTGCTCTTCATTTTGCTTGTCCATACTGCAATTCTACATTGATTACGCTTAATTGTCAAGAACATATGTTTGTGTATGTGGATTATTGTCACTACATAAGAAAATGCCACTACAGCACAGTTTAATGCATCTGCAAGCCTTACGCAGTCACTTAGTGGCTGTTAGAATTATATCCGCACACAACAATGCCCCGCCAAGGATGGCGGGGCAAGGCGTTATATGTCACTAAGCTTTAAAACACTACACTACAAGGAAGAACTTCACAAGGAAGAGAAGCGAAATAGCATAAGTAAGGATAGAAACCTCCTTTGCTTTTCCTGTAAAGACCTTGAGTACAGTATATGTGATAAGTCCAAGACCTATACCATGTCCGATAGATCCGGAAATAGGCATTGCAATAAGCATGAGTGCTACCGGAGCAACCTGTGAGAGATCCTCGAAATCCACCTTCTTAAGACCTCCAAGCATCAGGATACCAACATAGATAAGTGCTGATGATGTTGCTGCGGCAGGAATGATTGCTGCAAACGGTGCTATAAATATACATGCAAGGAACAGGATACCTGTTGTGAAAGCTGTGAGACCTGTTCGTCCACCGGCCTCTACACCTGATGCAGACTCAACAAATGTTGTTACGGTAGATGTACCTGTTACGGCACCAACCACTGTGGCAACTGAATCGGAAATCAAAGCCTCCTTCATGTTTGGCATATTTCCCTCTTTGTCAACCATTCCTGCTCGTGATGCAGTACCAACGAGTGTTCCGATGGTATCAAACATATCTATGATACAGAATGTGATGATGAGTGAAATTGCTGTAAACCATCCAATACTGATGAAATCCTTGAAATCGAACTTGAACAGTGTTGTATCTGCCATATCCTTAAACTGTGGTACAAATGAAGCTGTTGCAAGTGATGCAAAAGGATTTGTTCCAAAGAATATAGCCTCTGCTGCCCAGTAAACTACGCAGGCTGCAAGCATACCAAAAAGTACTGCTCCATTGACGCCCTTATGAGCTAAAATAATGATAACAAAAAGTCCGATGAACATAGTCACAACAGTGAGCACCATTGAAGAATATCCATCTGTCATATTTGTTTTGGCAAGTCCCGGTGTGAGTGCACCGAAGAAATCCTTCATCACATAAAATGGTCCGCCATCCTTTGAGTAAACACCGGCATTTGAGCCAAAGCCGATATTTAAAAGCATAAGACCGATAGCCGGTGAAATACCCATGCGGACACCATAAGGAATGGCATCTACTATCTTGTCACGGATATTGAATATTGAAAGTATGAAGAATAAAATACCCTCAATAAGGATGATACACAGTGCAGCCTGGAATGAATCAACATATGACAGGCCTGTGATGCTTACGATATTGGCAACTACTACAGCAAAGAAGCTGTTAAGTCCCATACCCGGAGCCAGTGCAAATGGCTTATTGGCAAGAAATGCCATGACAAACATACCGACTGCCGAAGCAATACATGTTGCCAGAAACACTCCGTTCCATAGTGCTTTTGTTCCCTCAGCACCAAATCCGGTGAGGAGGTTTGGGTTAAGAGCAATGATGTATGCCATGGTCATGAATGTTGTCAGACCGGCAAGAATCTCTGTCTTGACCGTTGTGTTGTTTTGTTTGAGTTTGAAGATTTTTTCTAACATTTTTCTTCCTTTCCTTTTATCTTTTTTTGCAGCTGTTATCCGCTTTCCTGCTACAGGCGCCTGTTAATAGCTGCATTATATATAAAATTGTGAATCACAATTGATTCCTTGTTTTTTCCACGAACTCACTCGTGAAAACATCAAGTGTAACCGGCTTTGAATAGAAATAGCCCTGAATAATATTACAGCCAAACTGCTGTAATAGCCTTACCTGCTCCTCATTCTCTGCCCCCTCGGCAACACACTCTATGCCAAGCTCCATAATCATGGATATGAGGTGCTTTAACATGATCCTGCTCTTCTCATTGCTCTCGAGACTCTTGACCAGGGAACGGTCAATTTTAGCAATGCTGAACGGAAACTTAAAGAGCATCTCAAGATTTGAGTACTTCGTGCCAAAGTCATCCATCGAAAGACGAAAGCCCATTGAAATCAGCGACTGCGCGATATTATTTATCAATACAATATCCATATCACCAACAGACTCTGTTATCTCTATCTGAACAAGCCCCTCCGGGAGATCATACCTGTTCATTATCTCCTTCACCTGCTCCAAGAGGTCTGCATATTCCAGTGTATTTTTTGAAAAATTCACAGATATCTGAACCACTCTCCTGTCACTTATACAGCGAAGCTTCTGCGCCTTGCATACCTCATCAAGTACAAATAAATCAATAAGATGCGAGCATCTGTTTTCTTCTAAAATCTCGATAAAATGAATTGGTCCTACAACGCCATGAGCCTCATCAAAAAATCTGATAAGGGCCTCCGCCCCGACTGTGATGCCTGTTCTTGAATCAACCTTCGGCTGATAATACACCATGGAAGCTTCCCTTTTCAATCTCAGAAACCACATCCTTAAATACCTTATTTCTCATTGTACTGTCAAGACTCTTAAGCTTTGTATCCTTTTCAATATCATACATTAAGCGAACCTCTGAGAGCTGCCTTGCTATGTCGGGCTTGTCCGTCCAACTAAAGCCTGTCGATACTGAGACATCCAGATCATCAAGGCTTTCCCTTACTATCCTGACAAGTCCCATAAATGATTTTTTATCAATATCCTTGCAAAAAACAACTATCTCATCCTGCTCGTACCTGTATATATCATAGCCTGTAAAAACGCCCCTGATCACATCTGCAACCATCCGAAGACGCGCATTTCCTGCCATATACCCAAATTTATCATTTATATCTGAAAGCCTTATGATATCTGATGCAAATACTCCCATAGAGCTGCAGTCATACTCCACATAGCTCTCTCCCAAATTATTAAAGGTCTCTCTCTTTCTTAAGCCTGTGACCTGGTCAAAATTGAGCCTATACTCATACTCTGCCCTCGCCTTCTCATAAAACAGACTATTTGATATTGAAATACCAATCATATCAATCAAATCCAGACTTCCTGAATTGGCCCTTGGATTCATAACCACGATGGCACCAAAGCATTGTTCACTCTTGTTTAGTAGAACCGCAGAGGTAGACCATATTCTGACATCAGCCATACGCTTAAATAAATCCCTGTATTCACCCTCAATTGACTTAATATCACTTATGAATACACGACCGGCGTCATTAAACAGATCAAGAAAATCTGTAATTGCACCTCTTGAAACAGATTCATTAACCACCTTTGCCATAATCTGGGCACTTGGTATGTGTATCTCCTCAATTGCGTCCCACGCACTCTCTCCATTATAAATGACAGCCACACAATCTGCATTATAAAACTCTCTAAGCAGCCGTAAATAGTTCTTATACCCAAAGCCTTCGGTGGTATCATTAACAGCATCAATGAACTTCTGCATAAACGACCTGTAGCTGCTCATCTGTCTCATAACAGCATTCAGCTTTGACTCATTACTCAAATCTATCATCTTGAGCAGTCTATAGCCATTATAATCCTTATGAGTCAGCTTGATTATAAGCTTCTTTTCGCCTAAAAGCTTTGCAACTATATTGTCGGGATGATCCTTTCCTGAAAAAACCGATACTCTGTTTCCCTGCTCTTTTTTCCGTAAAAACAAATCAATAAACCCATCCTCGAATGGATTTGAAATAAATTCATCGATCTGAGATGCTGTCATAATGCTTGAATTTCTGATAGCCTTGTTGACAAATACTATTCTACGGCTCTCCTCATCTACTGCAAGTATATAGTCCGGCATTTCATCATACGAGAATATCTCCATATCTGACATCTTGCAGGATACATCTGTATTGGAAGGAACGCATGAATTATGCGGAACGGTTATATCATTTTTCCTGATAGAATTGAAAAACGATATGCGATTCTTTCCCTGCCTCTTTGAGTAATACATAGCCTGATCCGCCTCATAGTACAGATCCTTAAAGGTCAGCTCTCTGTCATCGCCGGTAGTCATGCCGATTGATGCAGAATACTCCATATCAAAGATAATATTCTTCAGTCTGCCTGACAGCTTTACGCAGAACTCATCCACAGCATCACTGTCCTCTAATCCAAATACAATCGCTGCAAACTCATCACCGCCAAGCCTGCCAACTATACCATTGGCTCCAACCGCTTCCTTAAGCACCTGTCCTGTCCGGCTTAATACCCTATCCCCTACATTGTGTCCCAGGGTGTCATTTACTATCTTGAAATCATCCACATCAAGCATCACAAATAAAAGCTTTGTTCCCTTTTGCCTGATAAGTGATGTACATTTATTCTCAAATGCAAGGTGATTGTATGTGCCTGTCAGCGAGTCCAAAAGCCCCTTTTCATCTCTGATATCAAACATTACTCCAGCTGCCATACATACCTTTTTATCCAAATCAGGTATGCTGACCATGTACATCTCAACCGGCTTGCTCTTGCCATCCTCTGATATAAAACTAAGCTGGAATACAGTTCGCATAGGCCGAAGCAGACATTTATCAAGCTGCTTTTTGAAGCATTCGATGCTGTCTGCCGGACACTCTGACATGTATGTGTCAATATTTTGTTTAAAAAACGGATATACTGTCTCCTGAGCCGGAGAAGAGTTGACTATTTTGAAAATATATGCCTCATCATCTTCCACATAGTACTCAAACATGCGCTCATGATTGTTTTCTGCAACAATCTTCATCAGCTCATAGTAAGCCTCTATTATTCTATCTGTAATTCTTCTCCCTCTGTTACGCTTATCTGCCATGTGGAAACCCCATTATCTACATATTCATAAACTTTGCTTCAAATTAAATTCTTATCAGAGCTTTTCAATTTCATCAAATACTCTGTCAGCCACCTGCGGCAGCTCAGAGAATTTGCGAATAGCAGGCACATCGTCATCTATTGTGCCGAACCCGTATGCTGCATGGATGAACTTTACTCCTGCCTTTTTGCTGGAATCGTAGTCTCCCTGTATGTCACCTACATACACTGCCTCATCTATATTGTTGCGCTCTACAATAAGCTTTATGTTTTCTGACTTCTCAAGCTCATTGTTGCCGTAGCACTCAGTATCCTTAAAATACCTGCCAAGTCCGTGGTACGCAAAAAAAGACTCTATATAACCACGCTGGCAATTGCTGACTATATAAAGGTCATAGCTTTCTGACAGCTCATCAAGTGTCTTTTCAACATCAGGATAAAGCTCTCCCCCATGAGCGGTCAGGTAATCGTTTTCTTCTCTATAGCATACATTAATTAACTCATCTCTGCAAGTACAATTAGGAAAGATAATGGATGCCAGTACATCCATTGTCTTTCCCATTACTGAATACATATCTTCTTTTGTGATAGGTGCCCTCTCATAGCCATAATCTGCTATGGCCTTATTCCATGATTTTGCCACATTCTCTGCTGAATCCCAGAGAGTTCCATCCATATCAAAAATAATACCCTTATGCTTCATCTATAGCCTTTCCGATATCATGTCTCATGTATTTATTATCAAACTGTACCCACTCTGTTGCCTCGTAAGCCTTGGCTCTGGCCTCCTTGAGTGTGGCGCCTGTTGCCGTGATACCAAGCACTCGTCCTCCGTTTGTGACGATATTGCCGTCAGCATCAAATTTGGTGCCGGCATGATAGCAGTAATAATCATCTTTGCCGTCAAACTTCTCAAATCCAGTTATCTTAAAGCCCTTCTCATACTTGACCGGATATCCGTCTGATGCCAGAACCACGCATACGCATGCATTGTCCTCGAACTGAAGATCTATTGTGTCAAGAGTTCCGTCTACACAGGCCTCCATCACATCAATGATATCATTCTTCATACGAGGAAGCACAACCTGCGCCTCAGGATCTCCGAATCTTGCATTGTACTCAAGCACCTTTGGTCCATCCTCTGTGAGCATGAGTCCGAAGAAGATAACTCCTGTAAAAGGTCTGCCCTCTTTAGCCATAGCATCTACAGTTGCCTGATAAATATACTTCTTGCAGAAATCATCGACCTCATCGGTATAGAACGGACTAGGTGAGAAATTGCCCATGCCGCCTGTATTAAGGCCTGTATCTCCATCGCCTGCACGCTTATGATCCTGCGCAGATGACATAATCTTGATAGTCTTTCCATCTACAAATGAAAGCACCGAAACCTCACGGCCTGTCATGAACTCCTCAACTACCATGGTGTTTCCGGCTGTTCCGAACTTCTTGTCCTCCATGATGGTTCTGACACCCTCTTTTGCCTCCTCAAGAGTATTACAGATAAGCACACCCTTTCCAAGAGCAAGTCCGTCTGCCTTTAACACGATAGGGAACTTTGCTGTCTCTAAATATTTAAGTGCCTCTTTGGCATCAGTAAAATTCTCATATGCCGCAGTAGGGATATTATACTTTTTCATGAGATCCTTTGAAAATGCCTTTGAGCCCTCAAGAATAGCTGCATTCTTCTTTGGTCCGAAGCACTTGAGCCCTGCTTTTTCGAACTCGTCAACGATACCTCCTACAAGCGGATCATCCATACCGATGATTGTAAAATCAATGGCATTATCCTTTGCAAATGATACGAGCTTATCAAATTCCATCGCACCGATTGGCACACACTCTGCAAGTGCAGCGATACCTGCATTGCCCGGTGCACAGTATATCTTGTCAACGCGTGAGCTCTTTGCAACAGCCCTGCATATTGCATGCTCTCTTCCGCCGCTTCCTACTACTAATACCTTCATTTTTGCCTCCTATACTTAAGCTATATATAAGCTTTTCATTGTCCGATAATCATAATCTACCTGTGTTTACATACTAATTACTTACAGCACTGTCATTACTTCTCATCTATAATAACATGTCCGTCTTCTACTGACACCCTTCCATTTGCTATCAGGTCGATAGCGTGTGGCATGATTTTCCACTCAGCCTGCTCCATAACCCTGCGCTGAAGCACCTCAGGTGTGTCGCCCTGCTTTACCTCGACTGCCTTCTGTAAAATAATAGGGCCTGTGTCTGTGCCTTCATCCACAAAGTGGCAGGTGGCACCTGTCACCTTCACACCGCGTGCAAGCACTCCCTCATGCACCTTAAGACCATAGTAGCCTGTGCCGCAGAAGGATGGTATGAGCGATGGATGGATATTTATGATTCTGTTTCTGTACTGCTTTATCATCTCAGGTGGAATCACTACCAGAAAGCCTGCCAGTACGACTAAATCCACATGATATGAGTTAAGCTGCTTTAAGAAATCTTCATTGAAGGCAGCTCTGCTTTCATAGCTCTTTGGCGAGATGCATACTGCCTTTATTCCTGCTTTTTTTGCTCTCTCAAGTGCATATGCATCTGCGTTGTTGCTGATAACAACCTCTATCTGTGTGTTTGTAATTGTTCCGTTATCTATTGCATCTATGATGGCCTGAAGATTGGTGCCGCCACCCGATACACATACTGCAATTTTCATTCTTTTTCCTCGCAACGATGTATACAATTATTAACAATATATTGAATGTTATTATACGAGATCTACACCCTTCTCGCCGTCAATAATCTTTCCGACTACGTATGGTGTATCTCCGGCAGACTTCATAGCCTCCATAGTCTTGTCCACGTCTGCAGGGTCAACTGCGACAATCATTCCAAGTCCCATGTTGTAGGTATTGTACATCATCTGCTCCTCGACATTTCCCTCTCTAGCCATCATTTTAAAGATTGTTGGAACAGGATAGCTGTTTTTCTCAACTACGGCACGTTTGCCATCGATGAGCATACGTGGGATATTCTCATAGAAGCCGCCGCCTGTGATATGACTGCAGGCCTTTACTGTGACGCCTGCATCCTTTACAGCCTTAAGAGCCTTTACATAGATTCTTGTAGGGGCAAGAAGTGCCTCTCCAAGTGTAGTGCCAAGCTCCTCATGATATGTATTTAATGTCTCCTTGTCCATCTTGAAAATCTTTCTGACAAGTGAAAATCCATTTGAGTGTACGCCTGTTGATGCCATTCCGATAAGTACATCACCATCCTTTAATCCCTCGCCTGTGATGATGTCCTTTCTGTCAACCACACCAACTGCAAAGCCTGCAAGGTCATACTCGTCCTCAGGCATAAGACCCGGATGCTCTGCTGTCTCACCACCAACGAGTGCACAGCCTGACTGCTTACAGCCCTCTGCCACACCGCTTACGATTGTAGCAATCTTCTCCGGATAGTTCTTTCCACATGCTATATAATCAAGGAAAAATAATGGCTCACCGCCTGCACATGCCACATCATTTACACACATGGCAACTGCATCGATTCCGATTGTATCATGCTTGTCCATGATGAAAGCAAGCTTTACCTTAGTTCCGCAGCCATCTGTTCCGGATAAAAGCACCGGATCCTCCATATCCTTGATGGAAGCAAGTGAGAACGCTCCTGAGAAGCCTCCGAGACCACCTAACACCTCCGGTCTCATAGTCTCCTTTACATGCTTTTTCATAAGCTCTACTGACTTGTAACCTGCCTCGATATCAACACCTGAATTCTTGTAATCCATTATTGTTCCTCCTAATAATCTGCAATTCGTTCAATACCTATAGTATACCTTCATAGTGCTAAATTTTCCAATTATATATTGTAATTATTCTTATTAGTTTTACTAATATAATATACCTTTTATAGAAATAATACTTATAATTTATTTCACGGATTATATTGACATCAGACATTCATCGTCCTACACTATCCATGCAAATAAATATTTAGATTTGAACGATTAATAATACAATTAATAATACAAAAGAAAGCTATGATACACAGCACTGCAATAAATACCTGACAAGCTGTCAAATCATAAAGGAGAACAACAAATGCTTAAACAGATAAAAAATTTTCTGATAATGACACTCAGTATCACCATCATGGCAATCGGTGTATACTATTTCAAGTTCCCAAACAACTTCACCTTCGGTGGCGTAACCGGTGCCGCAGTTGTTTTTGCAAAGATAACACCGCTCTCAGCGAGTATGTTTCTACTATTGTGAACATGCTTCTGCTTGTAGTGGGCTTTTTCTTCCTTGGCAAAGACTTTGCTATTAAGACCACCTATGCCACAATACTTTTGTCTGTTGAGCTCCTGGTACTTGAAAAGCTTGACCCGCTCACTCATCCTCTCTCAAACGAGCCAATGCTTGAGCTGATTTTTGCCATCGCTCTTCCTGCAATCGCATCTGCACTGCTTTTCTATGTGGGTGCTTCAAGTGGCGGAACCGATGTCATCGCCATGATTGTAAAAAAATATGCACATGTAGAAAATATCGGCATGGCTTTATTTCTCACCGACCTCGTCATGATTATCATCGCCTGCTTTGTATTTGACATAAAGACTGCTCTGTATTCATTTGTCGGACTTGTTGTGAAATCATTTATGATTGATGCAATCATCGAAAATATCATGCTCAGAAAATCCATAATGCTTATCTGCGATGACAAGGATGTGATATGCGATTATATTACTAACACGCTGGAGAAAAGTGCCACATATGTGGAGGCACGAGGTGCTTACACCGGTGAGAGAAACTATATCGTTTTCAGCACTCTCACAAAGAAGCAGGCCATAGAGCTTAGAAGCTTCATACATCAGAATAAGTTGCATGCTTTTATGTCTGTGATGAGCACCAGTGAAGTATTTGGTAAGGGATTTTCTTCTCTGTAAATTCATTAAAAATCTTCCCTTACCTGTACTTCAGGCTGTATCCGTCCTTCTTCCATAAAATCATCAGAAAACATATCCAGACTACTAAGCAATCCAGCCCATTCATTATCCTTCGCTATAAGAAAAAACATAACAGAACACCTCCTATTTCATTTAGTCTATAATTTTGAATAAACTGCATCGTTTCTGGAAAGAAGATATACACAATACTGATTCATGCTGATACCTTCCTTCTTAGAATGTTCTGCAAGTGAACGATGAAGACTTCGTGGAATTCTAAGTTTAAACTGTCCAGAATAATCCTCTAAGCTGTCCGGCTCATGGATTTCAATACCATCTTCCATAGCAGCTTCTAACCATGCTTTCTTGGCATCTAAAGCGTTTGCGACAGCGGATTCTACTGTTTCTCCGCAGGTAATACATCCCGGGAGCTCCGGAAATGAAACCACAAAACCACCCTCATCCTTATCCTCTACAATTTCCATACGATAATTCATTGTAAAATAATCATTCAGCGTTTTCATCATTCACCGCCTCACTTTCCACAATCTGTTTTACCATCTCAACATACACTTTTTTGATAGGTTCATGCTTCGGTATCGTAATCGGTTGACATCCGGCTTTTCTGAACGTATAATGACTGCTTCCGCCCTTTGGGGCATTCATTACATATCCATAGCTTTCCAATACCTTACGCAATTCATCAAACCGGAGGTCTTTTGACAAAGCACATATTCTCGTTAATAGTTTATCCCATTTTGACATTCTGAATACCTCCTATCTATATTATACGTGGTATCACATTTGGTGTCAATGACGTTTATTAAAAGAATTTTGCATGACCGTTTTTGTCAAAAGCCTTCTGTATTTGCTTATCATCTCTGACATAAATATTGATAAGGTCATTAACTACAAAACAGCCATAACCGCGATTTTCTTTTTTAATCGCAGCTACGGCTGTTATATTTACATGTATTAATTATCTACATGAACTAATTTATTTCAAAAACTAGTGCTTCGGAATAAGCTTCTCTGTACCACCCATGTATGGCTGAAGTGCCTTAGGGATATTTACAGAGCCATCTGCATTCAGGTTGTTCTCAAGGAATGCGATGAGCATACGTGGTGGAGCAACAACTGTGTTGTTAAGAGTATGTGCAAAGTATTTCTTGCCATCCTCGCCCTTTACACGAATCTTAAGACGTCTTGCCTGTGCATCGCCTAAGTTAGAGCAGCTTCCAACCTCGAAGTACTTCTTCTGTCTTGGTGACCATGCCTCTACGTCGCATGATTTAACCTTGAGATCTGCGAGGTCTCCTGAACAGCACTCAAGAGTACGGACAGGCACATCAAGACTTCTGAAAAGCTCTACTGTGTACTTCCACATCTTCTCATACCATTCCTTTGAATCCTGTGGCTTGCAGACAACAATCATCTCCTGCTTCTCAAACTGATGGATACGGTAAACACCTCTCTCCTCAATGCCGTGTGCACCCTTTTCCTTACGGAAGCAAGGTGAGTAGCTTGTGAGTGTGTATGGAAGCTTTGACTCATCGTTTATTGTATCGATGAACTTACCGATCATTGAGTGCTCAGATGTGCCGATAAGGTAGAGATCCTCTCCCTCAATCTTGTACATCATGGCATCCATCTCCTCAAAGCTCATAACGCCTGTTACGACATTTGAACGGATCATGAATGGCGGGATACAGTATGTAAAGCCCTTTCCAATCATGAAGTCACGTGCATATGCTGTCATGGCTGAGTGAAGACGTGCGATATCTCCCATCAGATAATAGAAACCGTTTCCTGCAACCTTTCCTGCTGCATCGAGGTCTATTCCGTCAAATCTCTCCATGATATCTGTATGATAAGGAATCTCGAAATCAGGAACAACAGGCTCACCAAACTTCTCGTTCTCCACGTTGAAGGTATCATCCTTTCCGATTGGAACTGATGGATCGATGATGTTTGGAATCTTCATCATATCCTCAAGCACCTTGTCCTGATACTCTTTTTCGAGTGGCTCAAGCTCTGTGAGGCGCTTTGAAATCTGTGCTACCTCAGCCTTTACAGCCTCAGCCTCTTCCTTCTTGCCCTGTGCCATAAGAGCACCAATCTGCTTAGAGACCTGATTCTTCTTTGCACGAAGATCATCAGCCTCCTGCTGTGCTTCTCTGGCCTTCTTGTCATACTCGATTACTTCATCGACAAGCGGAAGCTTGTGGTCCTGGAATTTCTTTTTAATATTTTCTTTTACGAGATCCGGATTCTCTCTTAAAAACTTTAAGTCTATCATAATTCCTCCAAAGTATTATGTTTTTATAACTTATAACATTTTACTCTGAAAACCCTTAAAATGCAAGAGGATACTTGTCAGTAAGTGTCTTGATGATAGCCTTTGCAGGCTCAACTGCGCTCTCGCCCTCTTTGATGATCATGGCGATTGCCTCTGCAACCTTGTCGAAATCATCCTCCTTTAAGCCTCTTGATGTAGCAGCAGGTGTTCCGAGACGGATACCGCTTGTGACAAATGGCTTCTGTGGGTCGTTAGGAATAGTATTCTTGTTAGCTGTGATATGAGCCGCATCGAGAAGCTTCTCGATAGATTTTCCTGTGAGACCAAACGGAGTTAAGTCTACAAGCATGAGGTGGTTGTCTGTGCCGTCTGATACAATCTTGATGCCACGGCTCTGAAGACCCTTGCAAAGCGCCTGCGCATTCTTTACAATCTGCTTCTGATACTCCTTGAACTCAGGCTGTAATGCCTCCTTGAAGCAGACTGCCTTTGCAGCGATAACGTGCATGAGAGGTCCACCCTGGATTCCCGGGAAAATAGCCTTGTTGAAATTGTACTTATCCTGCATCTCCTGGCTGCAGAGAATCATTCCTCCACGAGGTCCGCGGAGAGTCTTGTGTGTAGTGGTTGTGGTGACATGCGCATATGGGATTGGGCTTGGATGAAGTCCTGCGGCTACAAGTCCTGCGATATGAGCCATATCAACCATGAGCACTGCGTCTACCTTGTCTGCAATCTCTCTGAAACGCTTGAAATCTATAGTTCTCGCATATGCAGATGCACCTGCGATAATCATCTTTGGCTTGCACTCAAGGGCGATCTCCTCTACCTTGTCGTAATCGATGAAGCCCTCGTCATTTACTCCATAAGGCACTACATGGAAATATGAGCCTGAAAAGTTGACCGGTGAACCATGTGTGAGGTGTCCGCCGTGGTCAAGATTCATTCCCATGATGGTATCGCCAGGCTTTAAGATGGCGAACTGTACTGCCATGTTGGCCTGAGCACCTGAGTGCGGCTGTACATTTACATACTCTGCGCCGAAAAGCTTCTTGGCTCTTTCTCTGGCAAGCTCCTCTACCTCGTCCACGCACTCGCAGCCGCCATAGTATCTTCTTCCCGGATATCCCTCAGCATACTTATTGGTGAGGATGCTTCCCATAGCTGACATAACAGCAGGGCTTACCCAGTTCTCAGAAGCAATAAGCTCGATGTGGCTGTTCTGGCGCTCAAATTCGTCTGTGATGGCGCTTGCAATCTCCTGATCTTCTTTCTTGATGTCGTCAAGTGTATACATATATGTGTCTCCTTTTCTTTATTGCAAAATACTTGCATTATTTATCGCAATTATATGCTTTGCTGTGATTTATTACTTTGATGCGCTACCGCGCAAAAATAATCCTTGCTACAATTCTACTATTTAAAGCAGAAAGTAGCAAGGATTATTTGATATATCCTTCATATTTAATTCTAATAAGTAACTATACCCAAATCAAATAACTAAAATCACATATATGAATACATTTAAAAAATACGGTCATCCTATAAAAAAGGAGGTCTGAAAACATGACTACTGACCAAAAAGAAAAACGAAATGATGAATATAACAAATATGTAAAGCGCGTCACACCTACTCACTGCCTTTCTGCAAACATGCTAAAGGCATTTATACTCGGCGGAATCATATGCACTATCGGACAGCTCATAGTAAATATCTGCACACAATACTTTGGGTTAAGCAGCGATGAAGCCTCTGCCTGGTGCAGCATGATTTTGATTCTCATAAGCTGCATACTGACAGCGCTAAACCTGTATGCACCACTCGCAAACTGGGGAGGTGCCGGCGCTCTCGTTCCTATAACAGGCTTTGCAAACGGAGTATGCTCGTCCGCCTGTGAATTCCAGGTGGAGGGACAGGTATTTGGCATAGGCTGTCAGATATTTAGGATTGCCGGTCCTGTGATACTGTACGGCATATTTTCAAGCTGGGGGCTTGGTGTGATATATCTTGTCGTAACAAGCTTTTGATTGTTTAGCGATGTAATCGGCACAGTCAGGATAATTCCCATTGTGCCTGATATGCCTCGCATTATCTCGATTGCCATAATATTCTTTATTGCCTTGTTCCTTCTATGTCATCACAGTCCATGTTCCCATCATAGCAGATATTCTTTTGTACCAAATCATTTCTTTCTTATTTTTATAGCATCTTCTATTTCTTCTTTAGTCAATTCCACCACAATATCTGCTATCAGATCAACTGAATATCCCTCTTCATACATGTTAAAAACCATTTGTTTACGCATTTCTTTTTCAAAGCCCTTTTTATACCCTCTCAGGAAGCCCTCTGCATACGCATCGGCTCTCTCGAGCTCAAGCTGCCTATCGAATTCATAATTTAATAATGCCATGTTTATCACCTATAATCGAATTTATTGATTATCTTTCTCCTTGCTATATACCCCTTCCATATATTCTATAAACTCAACTCTTTCAGGATTCTCATATCCTCTAAACACAACATCATTTACATCATAATGATTAAACAAGAAATTGAACTCATCATTTAAGTAACCTTCCGGATATATTACTCCTATATAGTCATATTCTTGTTCTGTGCCATCATCATCCTTTGATACTGGTTTAATACCAGTAACCATTATTTTTTTAATTCCACCTTTTAATAACACTACACTTCCAATCGGCAATAATTCTTTAAACATGTCTACCTCCATTATCCTTACATTACATACCATATGCTTTATTCAATTCATCATAAACAGTCCAAACAGTCTGTGCAGCTTTACCTGCTTTTTCTGCCACTTTACAAAAACCTGATACTACTTTTTTTCCTACAAGTTCAGCTGCGCCACATCCCGCAGCTAATCCTCGCAATACTATAGGATTATTCTTATTTCCAATATATTGAACAAGCTTACTATTACTGTTAACCATATTTGTAACATCATCTTCAAGTTCTTTAGCTGTTTTATCACCATCGAAAGATACAACTCCAAAAGTCACTGAACTTGCCAGCTTACTCAGACCATTTGTTGCAGAATAAATACCTACAGACGCACCATCCACAATATCAACTTTTCCTTCTTTGGATACCTGTCCATAACGCTTCACTCCACTAGAAACTGCACTAACACCTGCATCAAATATATCAATATATGTACTCGCCGTTGAAATTTTCTTTCCAACTGTTGCAGCAGTTGTGTATTTTAATGATGATTCAGTTGCTAAAATCTGATTTTTTACTCCTTTAGAACAGTCTTCTAAGTTATTCACTATTCGTAAAGATTTTGTACTAGACATTTTTGCAATTTTTAGTTTTCCATAAAAATCAGCTAATGAACCCCCTACATTAATTGCCTGACCTATTTTATCATATGCATTGCTATTTTTATCAACCATTACATCATGCATTTTTACACTATTCTCACCAATTTCAGCAACACTCGAAATTGCAGACAGTACAATATTTCCTTTTCCATATTTTTCACCTAATTTTGATGCTTCATATGGTGTCAATGTTTTTATGAAATAATCATATATACCTTTTTCAACTTTAATTGACGATTTTCCCATTTTCAACCAACTAGATATAACTTCACTTCCACTCTTTGGTTTATTATCAACTATTCCACAAAGAGTTCCTACATATGATGCTATATTTGAAATCATTGATGAACTGTCTAGCTTTTTAGTTTTTTTATCTATTGCTGCAATAGTTTTAATAGCGCTCTCAATATTCTTTATATAAACCTTATACCATGAATCACTAACCTTTCCATTTATATCTCTAATCCTTGACAAGAGCTCTTCCATTGTATACACAAAATCATCCGCATCTACAAGCCATTTATTTGTTGGAAATTTAATTGGTTTTATTAACCTAGGTACCTGACATCCTAAAATTTCTATTATTACAGTATTAACTGACTTAAAATTTGCGGTTTTCTTATTCGTCCCTGATATTATATATAACAGCATTTGCAGCTTTTCCATAATATCCTGCTGTTCTGACATATCGTTATCAATTTTCTTTAAATACTCAACACTTTCCAATGCTCCCATTTCTGTATAATTTGGAAAAAAAATATAATTCAAACCTAAATCCAATTTATTCAAACAAGACTTTTTCTGAACCACCCTATCCTTAAGTCCAGCTATTATATTCCCATATCGTACATCTATAGATTGCGCTTTTTCATATATATCTGAAACTTTACGCTTTGCATTTTCATTTTTACTTGTAACTTTATGCTGGTAAGAATTAACCGCATTTATACTGTTTCTAAGCCCCAATCTATTAATCCATTCGGAATAATAACACCAACCATCTCTATTATAGTTTGTAAATTCATAATCATTACATGGTTCTACAGATGAAATTGCATTTTGTAATTGTTCTTCTGCCTGTTGTGAAAAATCTTTACTCATAAAACATTCCCTGCCCTATATTAAATACTTTTTATAGCCATAGATATCTGTTTATCAGTTTCTTCAAACGTTTCTCCTGTTTTACTCATAACTGCTATTGTTGAATCTATTATCTTAGCCATACTGCTATACATATCCAAATAAATATTGGATATATCTGTAAGCTGATTTATAACCTGTCCTGAAACATCACCATGTGGAATTTTTTTCATTGAAGCACTTTTACAAAGGGTTTCAAGTTTCTTAAGCCTATCTAGAGCATCATCAATACCATTAATATTAACTTTTATTTCAGCCATATCATCACCCCAAAAATATTTTGTTATGCTTTTTTATTAAAAATTACAATTATCACAACATTTCATCTGCATTTTATAAGCCTGTATAAAAATATTTATAAAACGAGTCAAACTATCAATTTGTCCATTCATTTTTCTAGTACATGATTTATATAACTTGAGTGAGTTTGCTGTTTTTCCCTCCTTAATTGCAGAACTGATGATTTCATCAAGAATTTTTTGATATTCCGTAAATATATCCTCCAGTTCACCTGCACATTCCGAATTAAACTTCACAACTTCATTGATATAATTCTCGTCAAATTTCAATTCTCTCATGAACGTTCCTCCTAACAAAACTATTTATCAACATAACGCATTTGATTATTCAAATAATCTATATTGCAAGAGAATCTTTTTATCGAACTATAATTGTTACTGATTTGATTTTGTAATTTTCTTATCTGACTATTAACCTTATCAATAGCCCTGTATATCTCATTACATGCTTTCCTATACTCACTTCCATTTACAACCCCATGCATGGCTGAGGTATATGAACTTACAATTTTCGAATTGATATATGACATATTATTTACATCCGAAATTCTAGCATTTTGCATATTATGTTTATAATTAAAATCATTAAGCAATCTGTTAAAACAATTCCTGAGTCCTTCAAGATTTTCAATCTGTGACTCCTGCTCATTTATAGCTGTTCGAATATTTCCAATTTGATTCTGATTGTAAATGAGCTTTTTCCTTATATCATCTCTCGTCATCTCACACACACTCTCTTAAGAAGTTGTAATGGTACTTTATTCTTATTTCATTTTGTCACTATTTTTATCCTTTGTCAATACTATATTTACACACAGTAAATACAGATTGTATTTAATATATGCTGAAATAGCCAGCACAAAAGTGCCGGCTATTTTAGCGTACTTAATAATTCTATTTTACAATTGAAAAGGTCAAACGACTAAAGCATTCCTTAGCAGATTTTTCTGAAACATTGTTTCCAATTAAAATACCTGTTTTAGAATCTTTGAGGTGAATTGCATAATCATATTCCTCATCATTGTTATTCCACATGATATACTCGTATGTTTCATTATCTCCTTTGTCAATAACGGTTGCTGTGTCTGTGTCATTAACCACACTGACATATGAATCATAATCATCAGCTGTAATAAAAGTACCCTGGCTCAAGGTTTTATTATCCTTTGATATAACAAATGGTAAATCAGAGGTAATATCATATCCATCTGCTGTATTCAGCTCAACCTTTACCTGATCCCCTGTATCAACCTTGAATGTATATGCTTTTGACGAATTAGTAGAACAAGCACAACAGCCAATTACAACTCCTACAATTAACACCATACAACTAAGCTTATTTAATAAATTTTTCATTTTTTATTCTCCTTTTAACTCTCTAATTTTTGTATCTGCCATTTGTTTAAATGCCATCTGTTCTTCATCTTGATATCCCAAAGCATATACATGTGAAATTTGCTCACGATTGAATAAAAACATTTTCTCTGCATCTAAATATCCCTCTGGAAAGATAACGCCCGTATAGTCCCATATTGCATTAGGATCCTGACCACCTTTCTGACAGACACCAACAATCATAACTTTCTTTTTACTATTTCCAATTAAGACTACACTTCCAATAGGTAATAATTCATTATTCATAATATATCCTCCTAGATTAATTTTTTACCATAAAAATACATATAACAATAATTACCAATATACCAAACGATGCCAATAATCTCAAATCACCTGACAAATCATCCTTGCAAGGAACAATATTTTCATCTAAAATTTCAACCAATCTATTTCTTCCTTTGGGTGTTTCCCAATAATTCACAGAAACTTTTTTCCCATCAGGTAAACTTTTTGTTTTAGATGAATAATGAATAGATTGTGCTTTTACTATATTACCATTTAATTCAACATTCACAATATACATAACATTTCCAGTATCACTGTAAATTGTTTGATCTATGACTCCTGTTGTATTTATTTTATCCATGAACTATTTAAACCAGCTTGTTGCGGTTTTCCATCCTTTCTCTAATCCATTCCATGCAGACTCGGCAGCATCACAAACAGTATCTACCATACCTCCAATATCTACCTCTGATCCTACAGAAACCCCCAATCCAACAGAAGCTCCTATATCAAATTTGAATACTCCATCTTTGTAACCCACATCCGCATGTGCACCTACTCCGACACTTACACTTCCACTAACACCAACTTCACCTCCAAGTACATTTACTCCTGAGCCTTCCAGCTCAGCCGCGATGGCTTCAGCTTTTGCACTAGCTCCGAATTGAGGTTTAAGTTTTCCATCTTCGCCATATAACTGAACACCAATATCTGCTTTGGCTCCAGCATCTCCAGCCTTTACCTCAACATCACTATTCAATCCAAGCATCTCATCTCCAAGCCACTGTTATAATCTACTTTTGAGTTACCTTCTGTAACTTTAACAGTTCCATTGTCATCAGACTCCGCTTTAATATCATACTGATTTGGCGCAAATGTTATTACATACTTATAATCTTTTTCAACTTTGGAAATAGTTTCATTATATGTATTATCATTTTTTGCATATGTTTCTTTAACATTGTTCTTTTCAACAGATGCGACTCTATACCCATCATTAGGTATGGCTTTAATGGTCAATCCTTTATTGTCCTCTGATATTTTCATACCACCAGCAATACATGCATTTTCGGGTGTAAATGTTCCATTTCCTTTTCCTTTTACAATTGCTTCAATTATGTATAGCTTTTCAAAATCTACATCAATAGTTGTATCCTCGTTAACAACAATATCATCAAGCTTATAGTTTTCTCTTGATGTTATCTCTTTATCTTCATTGTTAATCTTTACACTTTTAATCTGATAATTGCCTGCCTTATTTGGAGTTACAGCCAGATTCATTTTTGTTCCAGCTTCTACAATTTTTGTATTGCTATCCTCTTTTACTTCCGTACCATCTAAAGTAACTTCTCCTTTTGTGGAATCAAGCCCATTGACTGTAACGGTATACTGTGTTCCAAGAGTGACACCAATTGTAATGTCTTCATTTACAGTTATTTCCTCTGAATAGCCGAACTTACTATTATCATCAATTGTCCTATCATTTCCGGCAATTGAAAGAGATTTGATATATACGTTATTTTTTCCACCTACATTTTTAGGCACAACTGAAATTGTAACCTTTGAGTCATTATCTACAGCTATGCTACCATTACCACTAGTTAAATCAATATTGGTGTCTGTACCATTTATATTAGCCTTAACTGTTGCTGTTTCATTTAATCCACTTCCAGTTACGGCTACTGAGATAGTTTTTTGTTCTTTTTTTGACAATTCAACATCTGTATTTCCTGTTACATCTGCTATTTCAATATCAGAAGCAGATGTAGAATTATATCCATCCTTAGATACTTCATAGGTCAGTAAAACTTTCTTTCCTGACGTCAAAGCCTCCTTTACATCTGTATCTGCCATATCAGAAATTGTAACAACGCCATTAGAATCTGTTGTCACAATTTTTTCATCTTTTGTTGTATCGCCTGCCTTAATTGTGTATTTGACAGTCGCTCCTTCTACAGCCGGCTGTATTCCAGTAGCATCTGCCGGTTCTTTAACTGTTATGGTATAATTTGTTTGTTCAGGATTTGTTGATGGTTCAGTAGTATTTGATGCATATGCCGTAGCCGGTAATATATTAAATGCAAGCAAAAGTGCTAAAACCATTGACAACAATCTGTCCATGAGTTTCTTTTGTTTTCTCATATTCTTTGAACTCCTTTCATCCTTCTGTTATATATCTCATAAATCTGCCATTGAAAATACAATGGAGATTAACAAACAAATATGTTACTGCAATGATTACCAGATTTGCGGACTCACTGTCTATTTTTATGTATACACTATATATCAAAACTATAAGTGCTATAAACATCAAGAAATCAACTACGATTGCTATTTTATTTTCAGCAAACGATATAATAGCCGGTCGTTCCATATTTATTTTGTTCTTTACACTGTTTGAACAAATAATATTCAAAACATGTCCAGCTACCAGACCTATCCAAAATATAATTGGAACTATATATGAAAATGCATTTTTATCCGTTGTATCACCACAGAATGTTACAGCAACGATAGCTGTTGCTGAAGCAAAAAAACAAATTATTGACAAGATAAACATTAGCTCTTTCTGTTTTCTCATACTATATCGCCTCGTTTGTATTGATTATCATAACTTCATTAATCATCCTAAGCTTGATGGAAGATGGTTTTCTTTCAAGAACTCCATCCATCAGTTGCGTCTCTCCAAGTTCACCTGTTTCAAGAGAAGCTGTTACATCCTCCTCAGTGAGTAATGCAGTTTCTGTTGAACTTCTCACGCTTGCAGCATTTTCAGAAAGCAGACCTGTTTCGTCATTAATCCTTTGCACATTTTGTTTAGAAATTCCATCCATAGTCTCTGTCGGGTCACTAATCATGCCACTCTCAGCTTTTCTATGTATTAAACTGCGCTTTTTATTATTATTTTTATTCTCAGTTTCGGCTCGCATATGTTCAATTGACTTTCTAGCATTTCTACCAGACAAATCACCAATCACTTCAGGTATCTTAAAGACAAACCATATAACAATTGAGGCAATAGCAAAAACTACAGCTATAACAAATAATATTATTGAAATATTGCTTAGTACCTGTGCCATGACTAACTCCTCTCCTGTGCATTTGTATAAGCACGTATTATCGCATTTCTATAGTCATCATAATTATTTGTCATCTCATTTTTTAATTTCTGTGACTGTTCCTGTACTTCAAGAGAAGTGGCTTTTTTATATACATCATCTAACAAATTAATCACTTTATCCTGATTTACAGCCACCTGAACCATACTACTGCGCTGGTCATACAAGAGCATAAATACCCCATTATAAAAACTTAATTGATCATATGCACTGGCGCTTTGCACATTATCAATTGCTGAATCAATCACATCAAAAAGCTTATTATAGTTATCCTTTGAAGCTTCCTCAACATTGGTTGAATTCAAAATATAAGTCTTATAAAATGAGCATATCTGATAATAGCAATCTGAAATCTGTTTACTTTCAAACTGTGCCGATATATTCTTATTATTAAAATTATCAGAAAAAAATGGGTATGCTTTCTGAACCCTTGTCGAAAAGCTATATGTACCATCATCCTCTGTATAATAGTTAAAATACATCATTCCTGTTTTATAATTTAAATTTGCATATTCAACACTTGATACATCAAATCCGTCTTTGTTAGCATTATACACTGCAAGAAATTCATCATTCTGTGACTTTCCAAATATTCCCTCATCTTCATACGCTTCAAGCATCTTTTCATACGCTCTCGTATCATAAGGATAAATTTCAATTGCTGCTTTATAATTTGCAATTTTCTCTTCCAACGACGAAGCAGTTGATGTCTGAACTAACACATCATAGTTATTATTATTAATACTATTTGCCACTCTGTTACATACAATACCAGCTATCAGGCATACCACTGTCATAGATGCTGTAACTACAAACAAGCGTAGCTTTCTTTTTTGCTTTTTCTTATATCCTTTCGTAATAAGCTCAGGATGTTCCAAATCATACTGTAAATCCTGGCAGTTCTGATATCTATTTTCTGCTGCCGGCTGTACACATTTATCTATGATCAGTTCAATTCCCTCTGAAAGCTGTGGATTCCACATTCTTACCGGTGCATATGCTTCTCCCGATCTTGGATCTATGCCTGTTAGTAAATGATGTAACGTCATGCCTAAAGCATATATATCTGATCTTGCATCGGTCTGTCCACTATACTGTTCCGGTGGTGCATACCCCTTTGTTCCAAGAACAGTCGTATCAGCCATTTTTTGTTCCTTATATTCTCTTGCAATACCAAAATCTATAATTTTAATTGTTCCCTCGGGCTTTAGCATCACATTTGCAGGCTTCATATCCCTATAAATTATTGGAGGCTTCTGTGAATGCAAATATGATAACGCATCACAAAGCTGCTTAGCCCATACAATTACCTTTTCCTCCGGTTGAGGACCATACTCTTTAAGTATTTTGTCTAAAGACTCACCTTCTATGTAATCCATTACAACAAATATCGTTACACCATTATCTATAATATCTACAATACGAGGTAATGCTGGATGGTCGAGTCGTTTCATAAGGTTCGCCTCGGCTAATAAGCTGTTTACTACAATCTCATCATTTTTTCCACTGCCTCTTTTTCTAATTTCTTTAACTGCCCACTGCTTATTGAGATGTGTATCCATAGCAAGATATACTACAGACATTCCACCTTTACCTATCTCACGAAGTATCTCATATTTTCCTTCAATTACAGTTCCAATCTCTGCCATAACCAAATTCCTCTAGTTTGTTCTTATAAGTATCACCGAAATATTATCCTTTTCCTGTCTCTGCTTAACAAGAGATATCAGTTGTCTAGAATTGTTATGCATAATGCATTCATCTACTAAAACTGCAGGATTTAGTGCATTATACATTTCCTGTTCTGTTATTTCATGTCGAAATCCATCCGAGCAAATCATATACGTTCCCCTCATACATCCCCCGACAATTATCTCAGGTTCAAGATTTTCCGAAGCTCCTACACACTGTAAAAGCATATTTCGTCTTTTATCCTTTACTGCCTGCTCAGGTGTCATAGTTCCTTTCTTTATCTCTCTAGCTACAAATGTCTGGTCTTCTGTAAGCTGCATCATCCCATTTCCAATAAAATAAACTCTTGTATCGCCCACATGACCTATTACATATTTGTCATTCACCATTAAAATTCCAGTAAACGTAGTGCCAAGCGATATGTGATTCAGCTGTCCATATTCAATTATTCTGATATTAAGTTCCTTAAGTAACAATGACCATTTTTCGCCAATAACATTCATATCAAGTTTTTCAAGCTCATACGGAAGTTCCTCATCAAACCATTTTGAAAACTCCTTGATTACAGTTGCACTAGCCAATTCTCCTTTTGATAATCCCCCCATACCATCACATATGACAGCAAGCATTACCTCTCCACCACAGTAACTGGCGTGTTTTATAAGAAGGCTATCTTGATTTGTACTTTTTTTGTGTTGCCTATGTCAGTATCCGCAGTCGCAAAATAATGCATCGTGTATTCTCCTTCGTTAATCACAGTAATATATTAAACTCAAATTCTTCATTAGCCAAAGTAATATGGTTTCCATCAAAAATCTCAATCTCCTGTTGTGTAGGTATTCTCTGTCGATTGATGTAAGTACCATTTTTTGAATTCAAATCACGTATAAAGTATCTATTATCTTTTTGTATAATGTCTGCATGACTTCTACTTACCTTGTCATTATTTGTCACACGATAATCGGAATATGTTGGTTCCTTTCCTATTCTGAATACAGGCTTGCTTATCACTATACGCTCATTAGTCAGTATTCGAAGCAGTTGTGCCGTTGTACCTGAGTCAATTAATAGACTTGTTGCTTCCTCACTATTATCATCTAATAAGGCTGTTGCTTCCTCTTCTTCCAACAAACCTGTCGCTTCATTATTGTCTTTATTATAATGTTCATAATAATGAGCAGGTTTATCTGTCATAAAACCACTCTGTCCTACACCATGTCTTTAATAATCCTTACTACTGTTGGATCTTCTTTTGCTATATACTCTTCAATCACCCCAACATCAAACTGTTTTAAGTTTTTTAAAAAATATATAAATCTTGATACATAACCCATATCCGTTTCCTGAATCGGTTTAATCTCATATATCAACTGTTCAATAAATCTAATAAAATTTGGTTCAATTCCTGGATTTTCAAGTGGTAAATATATAAAATTAAGTTCTTTTGTAACCTCATTTATATATATTTGTTCCCAGTTCCATACGATATTACCAACAACGAGTTTATTGCTATAAATTTTCTGTATGACATCAATCACCTGTTCCATAATAAAGAAAAAATCATTCTTATTGATTTGATTTCTTATATATTCATTGACGCTTATCGAAATAGGGCCTGTATATTCAAGCAACCTTTTCTTTTTTATCTCACCTTTAAACGTTCCACGTATATTTTTTTGAGTAAAATATCCAAATTGACGTTCATCGATAATCTCATTTTTATTCAGTTTTACCGTAACTGTCAGTAGACAGTCCTTCTTTTTTATTTTAAATTTTGCCATCTTCTAGTCCTCTTTCTCTATATTTTGCCACTTCAATTACCGTGTGTCAATATTTTCTTTACTATCAGTTAATATTTTCATAATATATACACATACTTATTTTATACTTTACTTTTTCAGTTGTCATATATTTGTTTACTCCCAGTAAATCTACTGTTATAAAATCCTAATACAATTTCATATATTATAAATTAATTTTGGGAGGTTTTATGAATAATTACAACATTGACGCTCAGGCGCTGGGTGAACGCATCCGCAAATTACGGCTTAAGAAGAATAAGACACAGGCCTATTTTGCTGATATTCTTTATATATCACCATCATATTTAGCATTAATTGAAGCCGGAAAGCGAGTCCCAAATCTGGATGTACTTGTTCATATAGCTGAAATCACTGATGTTTCCATCGATTACCTGATTTTCGGAGATAACAAAGAACCAAATTCACTACAGCTCACATTAGAAAGACTAAACAAATCTTATCCCCAACGCAATGTAGAACATGCCCTTATGCTTGCCGAATACTATTTGAAACTCGAAAAAGGACTTTTCGATACCAAAGATTCTACAAATTGATATTTTTTCCCATTGCCAATCCCCTTCCTTATTTCTATAATATTCACATACCATATATTCAAATGCAGCATATTAAGAAAGGGGATTTTCAATGAACACTTTTTCAGAAGTTTTTAAAGCTATCGCAAGCTACCCGTGGCAGGTAAATGTGGGTGTGCTTTCACTAATACCACTATACATCATAGATTTTAAGTTTTTCGACAAATTAAATATTGGTTTACAGCGCAAGATAGCACTTGCAAAGGAGCGCGGACATGTGGCGAGAGGCATGATTGTGAAGGAGGATGCAAAGAGGCTCGTTGTCAATAATTCACAATCCGCTTACAGCTACTGGGCTGCCAGATACACATATACTGTAGACGGAAAGGAGTACCGCAAGCGTTTTTCATGCGATAACAGTCGGATGTGATACTTTTTGGCACAAAAAATCCGCTATACCAAATACAATGGTTAGCGGATTTTTGCTATTTACATTTTGATAAATTATTCATGCCTGATGCTACACAATCTCCGGCACCTTATAGCCTGCTTCACTCATTAGCTTCTCAAACTCACCGACACTGACACCGGCTTCCTCTGCTGCAGTATCAATATCGAGCTTGCCTTTTGTTACCAGAGTAAACAGCATCTTATTTGCACCTTTTTCTATACCTTGTTCTAAGCCCTGTTCTAAGCCCTGTTCTAAGCCCTGTTCTAAGCCTTGCTTTATTCCTTGTTCTAAGCCTTCCTCGATAGCATCAGCTCTTTCAAGCTCAAGCTGCCTGTCAAATTCATAATTTAACTGCATACTCTTCGTCACCTCACTTCTGTAAGTCTTTAGAAACTCCTTCAGAATATCATTGTCAATACAATAGTCTATAGCCTTCTCAATATCTATAGCAAGATCATCAAATGCCCCGTCTGCATGATACTCTCTGACCTTATTTACAAATGTCATATAATCATTCAGCCAGCCACATGACTCCATAATAGCCTTGTTCTTTCCGTCGTTTATATTGTACACCTTACATTTAAGCTCAAGATTCGGCTCGTCGGTCGGCTTCTCAAACGCATCGGACAGCTTAAGCTCCTGAACCTCCGGCTGTTCCTCCTCACCATTGTAAAATACCACAAAATGTGGTGTCGGTATCTTTACCAGTCTTCTGCCATAGATGTTCTTGCCACTTTTTGTTCCTTTTTTCTTGTCGCTGAGCATATCTGATAATATCACACTAAAATAAATAAGACTTCTCACCGGCATATTAGGACAAACTGTGGACTGATGCTCATATATGCTCAATCTCGCATCCACGATAAACGATGCATCATTTCTGACCGAAAGTGAAATGCCGCCATCGTGAATCACCATCTCAACATCCTCCGGATTGTCATAGCTAATGACCCATTCATTGCGTTATACAGCTGTAAGGCTCTTTCCTTATCCTGCATCAGCATACTGAAAACATCACTTTTTTGTACTCTCTGTTACCACTCATATAAAATCCTCCTTCATTTGAAAACACTAAAGCAGGAAATATCTGTGTAGTAAAAGCCCTCTTATCCTGCTTTAAATAAAATAATGAAACATTTAAAAGCAAGAATTTCAGGGAATATGAAAAATAATTAAGGTATTGAAGACCCTGCACGTCCTTATCGCCGGACGACATCTTATTATGCCTCACATATTTACAGAGCATATAGTCATATCTGTAATTAATGTGCCAACGACCGCACAGGTTGCTATAGAAAAACTGCTTTGGTTATATTTTAACATATGTGAAAGAAATAGCAAGCGGTTTGTATTTTATTATATTGTTTTTGTTGTATATGCAACATATTTTTGGACAAAATTATAGTAATATTGTATTATAAATAATGAAATCAACATTCAAGAAAGAAGGACAAGAAATCCTATGGACAAGGTTTTCAAAATAGAAGATTTACGCCCTATCCGCGACGAGATGACCATCTCACGAAATTCAAGGCTAAGTGACAAAACACCCATAACCTATTTTTCTCTCGGTAAGGGCACGTCAATCTCTCAGGAATCCTACGATAATACCACTGTATACATCGGTGCAAAAGGATGCGCTGATTTTCTTATCGGAGATTATGCTGCAAAACATACCATATCAGAAGGTGATATGCTGGTAGTTCCTTCGAAAACACTCTGCGGAGTAACAACAGAAACCGGCTGTATTTACACCGAAATCATCATAAAAAAGGAGAACAACAATATGAACAAAATTATCAAATCAGGCGAGGTCATGAAGCTTAAGGATCTTATCTCATATGAGGATGGCAGTATCACGAACATTGATGTGGTAAGCAACGACACAATGAAATTCGTGCTTATGGCATTCGATGAGGGCACCGGTCTCACACCGCATCGCGCTCCGGGAAATGCAATAATTTTCGCACTTGAGGGCAAGGCTGTAATAGGCTACGAGGGCAAAGATTACACAATCTCAGCAGGCGAGAATTTCCGTTTTGACAAAAACGGACTGCACAGCGTAACCGCTGACAAAAGGTTCAAGATGGGACTTCTTCTGGTGTTGGAGTAAAGCCTGCTTCACTCTTTTTTCAAATCCCATGCCCCTGCTTCCTAAGCACCGGCATTGTGTATATCTTCACCAAAAGCGGTATCACCATGATAAACCATACTATCGGCTCTGCCACTATCACTCCTGTATAGCCAAGCAGTGGCACAAGTGTGAATGCAATGACAATCTTTCCTACCATCTCAAGTGAGCTTGATACAAGCGGCGTAACTGTATCGCCCAGTGCCCTAAGTGCCGCCGCACATACATCATACAAAAATGTCGCTACAAGCCCTGCTATTATAATAAAAATATATGACACAGCCATTCCCATCAAAAATCCTATCATCAGATTGCTGAGTGTCGTGGTGGCTCCGACTGCTGCCAGTGAGTTTTCTCCCAGATATGACCCGACTATTCTCGTGTCAACTATACTATATGTGAGCTGGAGTATATTTGCCATAAATATTGGAATGGCAAATGCCAGTATGAGTCTTGATGGTTTTCCTTTTGTAAGGTCTTTCATGTATGTATATCCTCGTATATTTCAAAATATTTTCATCAATATATTAGCAGATAAATTTTAAAATTCAATCTTTTTAATCGGTAATATAATCATTTCTGATCATACTAAAATATAAACAACAATATATAGTTTATATACGCAATAATTATACATATTAAATTTATATATATTATATTTACACGCATTGAATTTATACGTATCATATGTTATATTATATATATACTAAAGAAAGGTGGATAAAAATATGCCGATCAAACCAACTGAAATGGAACGTATAATACTTGCCGATGGGTGGATTTTCAAAAACCAAACCTGATCACATCGGCATTATATTCATCCTTCAAAGCCCGGAAAAGTAACTATTCCTTTTCATAAAGGCAAAGAACTGAACAAAATCACTGAAAATTCTATCCGTAAGCAAGCGGGAATCAAATAATCATAAGGAGGTATACTCATCATGTTATCAATATATCCGGCATGTTTTTTTAAGGAAGATAATGGATACTCTGTAATCTTTCCTGATTTAAATTATCTTGCAACACAAGGAGATACCCTTGAAGATGCTGTGGCCATGGCTGTTGATTGTCTTGCAGGATATCTGTATACGGCTAAGATGGATAATGAAAAATTTCCTAAAGCATCCAAATTATCTGATATCAATATTGACAGACTATCTGACGAATTAGACATAACAGGAACATATACCGATGCATTTACCAATATGGTTTCAGTAGATGTTAAGGCATATGCCAAAGAGCATTTCGATAAATCGGTCCGAAAAACCCTTACCATTCCGGCTTGGCTAAATACTGCTGCGCAGGAAGAGGGAATTAATTTTTCAAAAACACTGCAGGAAGCACTTATGTCAAAGCTTAAGGCTCATTAGATATCTGCATTATAATTCGGAGACATTATGAACAACGATATAAAATACAAGCTGGCCAATGCCATGAAGGAATGCATGTTTTCCTCTCCTGTCGAGAAAATTACGGTTAAGGAAATCTGCGACACATGTGGTGTGACCAGACAAACCTTTTACAGAAATTTTCAGGACAAATATGACCTGATAAACTGGTATTTTGATAAGATACTGATTGAATCCTTCCACCAGATGGGTGAGGGCAGTACCGTGTACGAAAGCCTTGTTAAAAAATTTGAATATATCCGGATGGAGCAACTTTTCTTTAAGGCTGCTTTTAAAAATGATGAGCAGAACAATCTAAAGGAGCATGATTTTGAGCTGATTCGTCAGTTTTACATTGACCAGATTGAGGGAAAAAGCCACCGGAAAATATCCGACAAGCTATTGTTTCAGCTTGAGATGTACTGTCAGGGCTCTGTCTTTATGACAACACAGTGGGTGCTTGGCAATAAAAACTTCACCCCTCAGGAGCTTGCCGGACTGCTCGCTGATGCTATGCCAAAGGAGCTTTCCGACGTATTTCGCGAGGTAAACCTGATATAATTCAGGGTAATATTCAGAACCATTTAGAACATGTATCGTGCGTTTTTACAAATGTGCACGGTAGTCTTAATAGTTATATCAGCGTTAAAAATCCGGGAATGCTGTCAATTGACAGTTCCCGGATTTTTACATCCCTGTAAGCTGTTGCAGAATTACATAATCTTACGGAAAAGAGCCTTCAAATCCTCAACACTTGCATCCTTTGGATTTCCAGGTGCACATGCATCCGCGTGAGCAGACTCTGCGAGAAAGTCTAAGTCATCCTCCTTAATAGCTTCAAGCTTTGTTGGGATTCCTACATCTACAGAGAGCTGCGCTACAGCATCGATTGCAGCCTTTCTGTACTCCTCTACAGACATATCATCTACGCCCTTTACTCCCATTGCGCGGGCGATTTCACGATATTTTTCGCCTGTGCAGTCTGCATTGTACTCCATTACGATTGGAAGCATCATAGCACATGCTACTCCGTGTGGTGTATCATAAACAGCTCCGAGCGTATGAGCCATTGAATGAGCAATTCCAAGTCCTACATTTGAGAATCCCATTCCGGCAATGTACTCTCCAAGTGCCATGCCCTCACGTCCCTCTTTTTCATTGGCAACTGCACTTCTTAATGATCTTGCAATAATCTCTATTGCTTTGAGATGGAACATGTCTGTCATCTCCCAGGCAGCCTTTGTTGTATAGCCCTCGATAGCATGTGTGAGTGCGTCCATACCTGTTGATGCTGTAAGTCCCTTTGGCATTGATGACATCATGTCCGGGTCTACGATTGCGATGATTGGCATGTCATGTGGGTCCACACATACAAACTTTCTCTTTCTCTCTACATCTGTGATGACATAGTTGATTGTAACCTCTGCTGCTGTTCCTGCTGTTGTAGGTACTGCGATGATAGGAACACAAGGCTTCTTTGTAGGTGCAACACCCTCTAAGCTTCTTACATCCTCAAACTCCGGGTTTGCGATGATGATACCGATTGCCTTTGATGTATCCATAGAAGAGCCGCCTCCGATTGCAATGAGGTAATCAGCTCCTGATTTCTTAAATGTCTCTACGCCATGCTTTACGTTGTCGATTGTTGGATTTGGCTTAATCTCTGAGTAAAGCTCATATTCCAATCCGTTCTTATCAAGGATATCTGTTACCTTTGCTGTAACCCCAAATTTGATTAAGTCAGGGTCAGAGCATACCAGTGCTTTTTTAAAGCCATGCGCTTTTGCCTCTGTTGCAATCTCCTGGATTGCACCTGATCCGTGATAAGATGTCTCGTTTAACATGATTCTGTTAGCCATAGTGTAAAATCTCCTTCCAATTTTAAAAAATACTCCTAAAAACTCTGCCGATAAATTCTTATAACTTATCTGCCTGACTATATTTTAACAAAGTATTAAACGAGATGTAAGTTACAAACCAGCCAATGTGTAACATCCCGGCTGTAATGTATAACCTGCCAGTTACCTATATGTATCCCACCGGCTGCCAATCACACCTTATGGCTGTCTGATATAACTTTCTTTAACTCTCTTGCTGCCGCACTGATCGGGTGATGTATATCATATACCATACATATATTTCTCTGCGGTATCTCCTCCTCCAGAGCTATCTCTACAATCTCGCGATTTGCTATCGCAGCCTCTGCCATCGGCTTTGGCATAAAGGCAAGACCAAGCTCACTTTTCACAAGCGGCAGTATCTGGTCTGTCGTTGCGGTCTCTGTATCAGGCGCAAATTCAAGTCCGTGTGACATAAAAAATCTGTTAAAAAACTGAAATGTCATGGTCTCCCGCCCCAGTCCGATAAGCGGATAATTATGCAGCTCATTTAATGACAGAGTCTGACTTCCGAGCGCAGTAAAAGTGGTACCACCCACGAGAATTTCCTGGAACGAGCCAAGCTTTTTATCATCTTAAGAGGGGCTCTCCACCTCAACCGGTGTCGATACCACTGCAAAATCAATCATGCCGTTTTTTACGGCATTTATAGCCTGTGGGGTGGAGTGATTATATATCTTAAGCCTGATACCCGGATATGCCATGTGAAAAGTCTTTAGCCTGTCAAGCAGATATATGTTTAGAGCTGTCTCACTGGCTCCTATCGATACGCTTCCGTGTGACAGTCCTGTGCTGTCTGACAGCTCCTCCTCCGCCGCAAGTATCTGTGACATCGCTGCAGATACATGCGCGTACAGACGCTCTCCCTCCGGTGTTAGCTGCACACCTCTGTTATTTCTGATAAAAAGTATGCTGTTTATCTGCTGCTCTAAGTTGTTCATGGCGCGGGTTACATTCGGCTGGCTGTTTCCGAGCGCCCTCGCAGCCTTTGTGAAATTGCAGTATTTTGCAACATAATAAAATATCTTGTAGTACTCAAAATTTATATCCATATTTAAAGCCTCCTTTTTATTATCGTTTTACCGGTCATTTTTCCGATAATACACAGATACTAATGATATAATAATATGATATTTCAATTATATCAATTATACTTTTTACTTATTATAATCATAATTGTATAATCATAAATGCTCAAAAGAGAAATATTGATTATATATATAAGAAAAGGACGTGTTTCAAATGAGTGAAAAGACAATGTTTCCAAGAGAAGATCATGCAGACATTCTGTTTCAGAAGATATTAAATGATCCATGGGCCTGTGACAGGCTTATGGAAACCTTCAATGAAAATCTGGTTTACAATGATGAATTTGATGTATCTCTTCCGGCAGAAAAATTTGCTAAAGCTCTCTTCAATGCATATACCAACCGCGATCTTTCCGCACTGCTTATGTGTCTGTGCAACAACACCGTATTTGATTTGCTGCGCAATTCATATATCATACCGTACAGGTTCAATGCCGACGGACACCAAAATCCGATAATCATGACCGATGAACACGGAAATCCGCTGCCCGAGTATAAACACATATCTCACGACAAGAACTATATACATTTTCACGAAATATATAACGATATGCCAGACAAAAAGGATATCTACTACGCACAGGCTTACCGCTACAGCCACACATATGATTCCGAGCATATGACTCCCACGCAGCAGGTCATTGTAAAGCATGACGGAATACTCTTGATACGAGAGCTTCCCGATACCGTAAAACTCAAGGAGACTGAGGCTGAGGCTTACTCTGCTGTATGGGATCTGATGATACAGATTGAAAAGGAGCTTCCTATGGCATATGTTTTTTACGGTCAGGACTCTCTTGTGGAAAATGACAAGCGGTATGATGAAATTGGTATTTTCCTGCGAAGCTCTCATTTCCTAAAAAATCTAGAAAAACATGTCCAAAAGGCCGAGGCGATAATTTATGGCAGATAACAGCTACACAGATATCATGGAAAAAAATCATATGGAAATCCCCTGGCATGATTATGCCAGACAGGATGGAAATATACTCATAGATAAGGCGGGACTGATTGAAAAAGCCTCTGTAATCGGACGTGTCGGACTCATCATGCTCTCCTGCGGCACAGGAGCCTGGCGTGTGAGAACCTCCATGAACCGGCTCTCAAAGGTGCTTGGTGTCACATGTACAGTGGATGTCGGACTTATGTCAATCGAGTTTAACTGTTTTGACGGCACTGACTGTATATCGCAGTCACTCAGCATAGCAAACACAGGTGTAAACACCTCAAAGCTCTATCGCATGGAGCAGTTTGTCGACAATTTTCCTAACGAGGAAGCTCATCTGACCGGCGAAGAAATCCACCGTCGACTCGATGAGATAGAGCAGATTCATGCCATTTACTCCCCTGCAAGGCTTGGGCTTGCAGCCGCTATAGCATGCTGTGCCTTCACGTTTTTGCTCGGCGGAGGCCCTATCGAGATGATGCTGGCATTTATAGCAGCCGGCATCGGAAATCTCATACGAACCAAGCTTATAAAGCATCATTTTACCTTGTTCCTTAATATAGCGGTATCAATTTCTGCCTCATGCTTCATATATGCGGCACTTTTAAAAATAGCAGAGATGGCTTTCAATGTACCATCAATTCATGAAGCCGGATACATCTGTTCCATGCTCTTTATCATTCCGGGATTTCCGTTTATTACAAGCGGAATCGACCTGGCAAAGCTGGATCTGCGCTCCGGTCTTGAACGCCTTGCCTATGCAATAATAATAGTCATGGTAGCCACGATGTTTGCATGGATTATGGCGCTGCTTCTGCAGCTTAAGCCTATGGACTTTGAAGATTTGGATCTGGGCCCCGTACTACATCTAATCCTGAGGCTTATAATGAGCTTCTTCGGTGTGTTTGGATTCTCAATCATGTTCAACAGCCCTGCTTCCATGGCTGCAACAGCTGCTCTTATCGGTGCCATAGCAAATTCACTGCGGCTTGAGCTGGTAGACCTGACAGGTATGCCGGCTCCTGCTGCCGCATTTGCCGGAGCTCTCACAGCAGGGCTTCTCGCATCATTTATCAAGGAAAACAACGGATATCCAAGAATATCCCTTACTGTTCCATCCATAGTCATAATGGTTCCGGGACTTTATCTGTATCGGGCTATATACAATTTCGGCATAATGGCACTTTCGGATGCTGTTTCATGGTTTGCATCAGCAATCATGATTATCATTGCACTGCCGCTCGGACTCATCTTTGCAAGAATACTAACTGATAAGACGTTTAGGTATTGCACATAACAGAATCATACACATTATAAGCAGACTTGTTTTATACCATTCAAAATCCGGACAGTACAAGCTCTGCACCAACATCCAAATATTAAACTCAAAAAACAAGGAGGCATTCATCATGCTTACAGCAGTTACAGGAATAAACTGGGGAGACGAGGGAAAGGGTCGTGTCATCGACCTTCTCGCAGAACATGCGGATATCGTAGTCCGCTATCAGGGTGGTAACAATGCAGGACACACAGTAGTTAATAAACAGGGAAAATTTGTCTTAAATCTGCTTCCATCCGGAATACTTCACCTAGATGTAGTATGTGTGCTCGGTGACGGAATGGTTATTGACCTAAACCATCTGTCCAATGAAATTGCACAGATCAGAACACAAGATGTATCTGTTTCACCAAAAAACCTGAAATTATCAACAAGAGCCACAATTTCAATGCCGTGGCATAAAATACAGGATGAGCTTGAGGAAGAGCGACTTTCAAAGTCCGGAGCAGCCTTCGGCTCTACCAAACGCGGTATTGCCTATGCATACAGCGATAAATACCGTAAAAAAACAATCCGTCTCGGTGATTTACTCCACTTAGACGAAGAGAATGTACAGGCCAGACTTAAGACAATGCTTGAAGCTAAAAACCTTGAGCTTGCAGGCTGCTATCATCAGGAACCTATGTCTCTGTCAGCTCTTTTGTCATGGTGCAGGCAGAAGGCTGCAAAATATGCACCTTATATCACAGATACCGGTGCATTCATTGAGGATGCACTATCAAAGGGAAAGCGTGTTGTACTTGAAGCACAGCTTGGTGCAATGAGGGATATAGACTATGGTATTTTCCCATATACTTCAAGCTCCTCCACCATCTCAGCTTACGGTCCTATAGGTGCCGGTATCCCCGGTGCCTCATTAGATCATGTGGTCGGTGTACTAAAGGCATACTCTACCTGTGTCGGAGCCGGACCATTTGTCGCAGAAAAAGCTATGAACGGTGAATGGACTGAAATGGTCCGCAAGTATGGAGGCGAATATGGTGCTGCCACTGGAAGACCACGTCGTGTGGGTCCATTTGATGCCGTTGCAAGCCGCTATGGTCTAAAATGCCAGCATGCTGACAAAATCGCACTGACCAAGCTAGATGTCCTGAGCATCATGGATCAGATTCCTGTTATCACAGGATATCAGTATAAAAATGCCGTAACAAACGTCTTTGACCCTACCGAAAATCTCGAAAAATATACCCCGGTAGTCAAAATGCTGCCGGGGTGGAAAACCGATATATCAAATTGCAGGTCATATGATGAGTTGCCTGTAAATGCTAAGCGCTACATAAGCTTCCTTGAGGACATGCTAAGACACGAAATACAATTTGTCTCAGTCGGAGCTGAGAGAAATCAATATCTTCTCAATGGTAAGTGGCTGTAGTTGCCTTTAACATGCTTTAACCGACCTCTATGCCATTGCCATATTATTTTTCTGATTTACTAAGATATTGTATACACGAATGTGCTGCCACATTTCCTTCTCCGACAGCCTTAGTATACTGGTATGGCCTGCCTGTGCAGTCTCCTGCCGCAAAACAGCCTGCCACATTTGTCTGTTGGGCTCTATCCACCAATATATGTCCGTTTTCTATTTCAAGCTGCGGCATAAGCTTTGATGGTGCAATGGCATTTCTCAGGCAGAAAACTCCGTCTACGCTCTCAGTCTTTCCGCTTCGAAGCGTAATTCCTTCCACAAATGAATCTCCGATTAATGCTATAGGTGCATCCTTTGATATCTTTACATTTGGAAGCTCTATTTCACTGTCATTATAGGCTGGGAAATACAATACCTCTGCCGCAAGATCCGCAAGATATTTCACCTCATGCTCATACTTTTTGTCATTACATATGACAGCTATCCTTTTATCCTTGTAAAACATGCCATCACAGGTGGCACAGTAGCTGAGCCTCTTTCCAAGCAGCTTATCCTCCCTGTCCAGCTGCTTTGCAGACATTACACCCATGCAAAGTATGAGAGTCCTTGCCTCATACATCTCATTGTCTGCAAGCACCATAAAGCCGTTTCCTGCAGGCATGATATTGGTCACAGTCTTTTCTGTTATATCAATTCCCGCAGCTCTCCTATGAGCGTCAAAGCGTTCAAACAGCTCCTGTCCGCTTATCTGTGGAAATCCGGGATAGTTTGTGATTTTCTCTGCCTTTTGCACCTTTTCGCTTAGGTTCTTCGAACCAAACCAGATAAAATCCTTTTTATATGTTTTTAAATTCAGGGCTGCCGACAGTCCGGCAGGACCTGTTCCTATTATTATTATACTATCGTACATGCTATGCTCCTTGTACCAAATGTTTGTATATATTTAGACCTTATATATTGTGTGACACTAAGGTATACATCGAATTGCATGCAAGCATGCATCGATTATATCTTTTGACCCTATAATCATATTATATTATTGTGACGTCACATACAGTGTGCCTTCAATGCTTCGATATACTCCCTTGCATATCGCGAGAGTACCACACCCTTTCTGCTGATAATGCCTATCCTCATATACTCATCCACATCAAGTGGCTTTGATATAATATTCCTTCCATTCAGCTCCGCGGAAATCACTCCTGAGCACACTGTGTAGCCATTTAAGCCAATTATCAGATTAAAAAGTGTAGCTCTATCTCTGACCCTGATATTCTTTCTGCTGTCAAGAGTGCTGACAAACTCCTCCGAAAAATACTGTGAATTGTACTCTCCCTGCTCATACGTCAGGTACGGATAGTCCTGCAGATCATCCATCGTGATGTTCTTTTTTGAAGCAAGCGGGTGACTGTCACATATGAATACATGCGGTGTGGCTGTAAAAAGCTCTGTGAACTCGAGTTCATTACGCTTTAGCATCTTTGAAAGCACCTCCGTATTCTTGGAGCTTAGATATATGACTCCCAGCTCACTCTTTAAATTCGTGACATCCTCAATAATTTCATGAGTCTGCTCCTCCCTGATGGTAAAATCATACTGATATGCATCAAACTTTCTGATTACATCCACAAATGCATTCACCGCAAAGGAATAATGCTGACACGATACCGCAAAGTGTGGCTTACTCACCACATCATCCTTGTAGATCCCCTCTATGAGATCTACCTGCTCGAGCACCTGTCTGGCATGACCGAGAAATCTCTCACCATCTTCTGATAGTATCACTCCCTTGTTCGTCCTGATGAAAATAACTATCTGCATCTCTTTTTCCAGATCATGTATAGCACTGGTCACTGTGGGCTGCGAGACAAAAAGCTGCTTTGCAGCCTCTGTTATATTGCCGCATTCTGCCACTGTCACCACGTATTTTAGTTGTTGCAGAGTCATGTTCATCCTCCTCCGGTTACATATCGAAATATTATTTTACACATTAAATGTCTTACATCGCTTAAGTCATCTCGAAACTATTACTGTAAACCTAGTGTTACTGTATACCGATAATCTTTCTCAGTATCTCACCCAACAGCTTTCCGAGCATAAGCGGAATGACAACAATCACCACATACCACAGCAGCTTGTCATACCACACCCTGCCATCATTTATCACACAGATAAAGTGCATGGCAACAACTGCCACTGCAAATACAGATGCAAGAAGCTGCAAAAAGCTCGCCACATGAAGCTTATTTGTTACCTTGCCGAGCGTAAATAAAAGCATCGCACCAAATAACATCGCTATATCTGCCTCCCACGGTATCATTTTACTATACGAAAACAGCTTAAACATATCACGAAACTCCATATGCAACTCAAGAAACAAATCCACTGATGCTATCATGAGCAATACTGCTCCTATTGTCGAAAATACCGCTGCCAGATATACATAATTGTTTCCAATCCTGTGCTGTCTGAGCTTATATTTAAGCATACCCTTTTTCTGCACATACTGTGTACGCAGATAAGAATCTGTCGCAGATGCAATAGCCCTGTCGCAGTACTCGGCTGCTGTCCTGTATACTTTGGCTCCGGCATCGTTATTTTTAAGGGCAAACTCCACAAGGCTCTCTCCTGCCCTGTTGTTGCCACGCTCCGTGGCAGTAACCAGATACCCTGCCCCAAGCTTCTGCTCCTTGCCATCAAAAAAGGTAGTGACCAGATACTGTCCGTAATCGGCAAGTGCATCCACATTTCCAAGCTCCACCGCTTTCTTCCACCAAAACACTGCTCGCCCGGGATCTCGGTATGTGCCCTGGCCTCTTTCAAACATATTTGCTGCCATATTCATTGCATCTGCATCTTGCGCCTCTGCCAACGACAGAAACTGACGGAATGCGCCCTCCATATCATTTTGTCTGTATGCCACCATAGCCATATCAAACGCTGTACTTTTCATATTATTCTCCTTGACAGCCTTTGCTGTTATCTTTTTATTATAATATATTTAATGCAATGATAGCAATATAACTTCTTTCCCAATTTATAGTAAATGCCGCACCCGAAGGTGCGGCATCTAAGAGGTTTATAAAATGTTTAGTTTAAAAGCTGTTTTAGTTGCAAGCTCTCTTCTTGCGATATGTAGCTGCTGTGATTGCAACCATTGCAAGTCCGAGTAAGCATACATATGTAGCTGCTTCATTGTCATCGCCACTCTTTGGAGCTGCTTTTTTAGTGTCATTCTGCTGTTTACCTGCAGTTTTCTTATCAAGAGTAATTGATGTTGCAGAAACCTTTTCCGGTGTTGGATCTGTCTTGCCAGAATCTACTGTTTTCTTCACCTCAGCAAGAATAACTGTTCCACCATCCTTTGCTGCCGGAATTGTAACAGCAACTGTTTTATCACTTCCTACAGTATATGTAGCACCGCTGTATAAATCCTTTACCTCTGTTCCTGCTGCTAAGCTAACCGGAACTTTTACTTCTTTTACGGTATCCTTGATATTCATACCAACATATAAGGTTGTTCCTCCATAGGATCTTGAAACTACATCATAGCCTTCCTCATCAGAACTTGCCACAACTGTTCTGCTTCCTCTTGCAAATACATCTGTGTAAGCATTACGGATGCTCAGCAGATTCTTATAATGCTGATATGTGACATTGTCCTTTGTTGCCTTAGAGAAATCCATGTCATATCTATTAGTCTGATATGGATAATTATTTAATCCGCTTAAACCAACTTCTTCACCATAATAGATAACCGGAATACCCTTTGCAGTAAGCTGTAAGGTAGCTGCAACTAACGCTGCTGATGTTGCCTCATCCTCGGTATATTTTTTTCCGTTCATTAAGGAAGCCTTAAATCCATCTTCATCATGACTGCTTAAGAACTGACCCGTCATGTATGCGTTATTAAGTGCTGAATTTCTTGCAGAAAGGAATTTCTCTACAGAAGAAATATTGCTACTTACAAAGCTTGTTGCCTGATCGTTAAAATCGAAATCAAGGTCTGCATCCATCTGACCACTACCTAAGGTACTACCATTTGACGCATATCCTGCACCATAATATTCTCCAATCATCTTGAAAGACGGATTTACTTCTGTTGTAGAATTTTTAAGTGCTGCCCATGTTGTACTGTCAACATGCTTTACTGTATCTACACGGAAATAGTCAACACCATAATCCTTCATCCACGATGTCTTCTGCCATTCTACTAATTTTGCCCTGACCTCTGCCTTTTTTCTGTTGCAAAATCCGGCAAGCCAGACTGCCATGATTTAATATCGCCTTCACTGACGCTCTTATCCCTAAGCATATCAGCAAATGTTGATTCTGAACCATATCCTGCGTGGTTTACAACAATATCAACCATAATACGCATGCCACGTTTATGTGCTTCGCTAATCATAGTTTCAAATTCTTCTGTTGTACCAAGTGTAGGATTCAATTTTGTAAAATCACTTGCCCAGTATCCATGGTATGCTGCATTATAAGGAACATCTTCTGAACCCTCATCTGTCACAGTTACACCTGCAATATTCTTTACAATTGGTGTAAGCCAGATTGTATTTACTCCTAAATCCTGTAAGTAATCTAACTTAGCTGTTACACCTGCAAAATCTCCGCCATGATACAGTCCAGGGTTGTCTCCGTATGTATCTGTACCACTTGCTGTATTGTTAGATTCATTACCATCAAAGAATCGGTCTGTCATCATAAAGTAGACAACAGCTTCATCCCAGTCGAAATCATTTTCATTTTTCTTCACACGGTCTGTAATTTCAACATCAACTGTAGTACTGAATTTATTACCATACTGGTCTGTTACAGTAATTGGTAATGTCTTAGTACCTAATGTTGTATCTACAGTTGCAGAAATTGTAACAGCCTGGAGCTCTGGCTCAATCGGCATCTCACTACTTCCACCAAGTGAAGAAACATCAATACTTGCACTTGCAACTTCAAGTTTCTGAGTATCTGTATCAGCCTGTTTAACCTTAAACTTAACTACATTATTCTCATTGTAGTTAAATGACTTATTCATAACTTCTGCTGTAACTGTTGCATTTAATTTATAGTATTCAAAATATGAGTAATCTGCGTCATTATATTTTTCACTATTTGAATTGAATGCATCTACAACATAATTTCCATTTGCTTTGTAACGATAATGTGTTTTGCCATTTGTTAAACCATTCTTTACATACTCAAAACGCTTTGTTGTATCATTGTATGTCATTGGATACTCTGTTCCGTTTACGTCAACAGATACTTTCATATCCTTTAAGGTGCCATCTACAAATGCATCATCATCACGATAGTAGTATGATACCTGTTGATTTTCTGCATCTACTTCATAGCCAACATTATATGGCATAGCAATTTCTGGCTCACTGCCGGCTTTCATGCTGGCATAGATAACCTTCTGATCAGAAGGGAATGTAACTGAATGGTCTCCACCATCTTTAATCCATGGGTCACCTGTTGAATCTAATGCAATACAAAAATCAACCTTTGTGCAGGATGGTTTTGCTGGGATTGTTACTGTCCATTTATCTCCACCTACATATGTAAAATCGGTTAATACTGAAGCATATCCTGATGACCATGTATAAAACTGTGGTGTAATACCTTTTTCTTTTAATCCCGGATTCTCATAATCCAATACAAGGTATCTCTTTTCCGTTGGTACGATTACCGGTTTCTCATGAACCGGATCGGAACCATCCACATAATATAATACCTCATTCTCATCACCGCTTATTGTAAAAGAACGATCTGCAGTATCAGAGCCGCCATCCCATCCTTTTGTATTATCATAGCGTGCCTTTAATCCTACCGTTTTTCCTACATTACTGCCGGCAACTGTAATGGTCTGTTTAAACCATGTCACATTATTTTCAGCATCATAATATGTTCCGTCAAAAACATAAGAACCATTTAATCCGGCATTCCACATCCACAAATCAACTTTTCCCATGTCTTTGTCTGTTGATAAGTCTTCATTGTAATAATAAATTGTAAATGTGTGGTCCGCAACCGGTGCCTCCCAACTGTCCGGTGCTGTTTTATATACTTTTGTATCACCTTTGGTTCCGGTAACCCAGAGCTCAGTACTTGTTGATGTCACAGAAACATCAATATTATCCGTCTGTACTCCATTGTTATTATTAAAAATACAGCTGAAATTCTGTTTTACATCCTGTGTATATACTACATCATACCATCCTGAATGGTTAGCATTTTCGGAAATCTGTCCGCCCGGCCATTCTTTTCCAACACCTGCTCCTGTTGCAGAGGCATCTGCTCCCCACATATGATTGTAAATAGTACTTCCCATTCCTGAAGCAAGATAATGAATGGTTGTTACATATTTCCAATCAGCAGGTTTTGTCTCTGACAAAGAACCATCGAACCAGTACTCTGCTTCTGCCTTTCCTTTTGTAGAAAGTGTTACGTCTTTTAACTGGTTTCCATGTCCATCATCATTTAAGATAAGAGAATAATCTGTACTGTTATCTAATGTCAGATGCATTGTATACCAGCCTTCATGACCTGCTGTTGCAGTCATGGTTTTTCCCGGCCATTCACCTGCTGGCTTATTAGTCTCCTTATATATATATGCTGCAACATCATCGCCTAATGTGCTCTTATAATTAATAGTCAGATCACATTCTGTTGGTACAGACTCCGGAATCAAAGTTTCCTTCTTTGAAGCATCCTTATACCACTGATATTTTCCATTGTCATCCAATAAACAATAAAGATTTGTATCAGAAGTAAAAGTCTTAATCTGCTCAATTGCAGCTCCTTCTGTCTTTATCTCCGGTGCCGCTGTCTCAGTAGAACCTGCATCAACAAACTGAAAGCCTGTCCACTCACTGCTCTGTACATCTACATAATAGAGCCCGGTGCTTTTCTCAAATGCAAGCTTTGGTTTTTCCTGATTCCCCCATTGTGAAATGGTGGCATTTCCTGCGCCATGGTTATCTACCGCAGCACCGGCAGCCCAGACATGGACAACCGGTGTATTCCATGTACTTGGTTTGTCCAAATACAACCGGATTGTCGGGCTAGCAGCATATGCAGTGGTTGCACCACCGATTGCTGGAATCATAGTCATAATCATAGCAAGCGCAAGTACCATACTAAAGATACGGCTTACAATGCCATTTTTCCTGTGAAAACGTTCTTTTAACTTTCCCATATTTCCTCTCCTTTTCTTATTATGTTTGTACGAAAATCCCCTTTCGCACGTTTTCGTATTTATATTATAGTCTTTTCGTTGGTTTTCGACTATTGGGATAAACAGAGAATTACTTTACAAAATTTTGGTAAATTTTACTATTTATTCATTTTTATGTAACATATGCGAAATCTTTTTAGTACTAAAGGTCCTAGATATAATAGATAATTTTTCATTTGAAATTTTGTGAATTATTTTTTAAGTCTATATGACATGATTTAAGGGGCAAAACCACCTTATAAAAAATGGTTTATACCTTGAAAATGTGAAGTTTTCAAGGTACAAATTTATGGTTTACAAGGGATTGATAGCATAGTAGGCAGACCTTGGGGAGCTGTAATCACTAAATCTTTTAAAACAGCTCCCAAAATTCAGCCCAAAAACTGGATAAAATCCGAGAAAAGTAGCTGTAACTGCTGAAATCCACAAAACAGCTCCCAAAAACCAGCCCATAAGCCGGATAAATTACGAGAAAAAGTAGCTGTAACTGCCGAAATCCACAAAACAGCTCCCAAAACTCAGCCCATAAGCCAGATAAAAGCCGAGAAAAAGTAGCTGAAATCACTATAATTCCCAAAACAGCTCCCAAAACCAGCACATAAGCCGGAAAATATGAGGCTTATGGCATAATGGTGGAAGCCTTTAGTTATTTCACAAAAAAGAGCCTGCACATTTCTGTGCAAGCTTCTTTTGAAAACTAAAATCTAAAAACCAAAAACTAAAAATCTAAAATCAAAAACTAAAAAATTATATTGTTATTTTATTATATATTTAATCTTTAAATCAACTAGCCCCAAATAATTTCCTCCTTGGCGGCCTCCACATTTTCCTCGGAATGCTCCACTTCCTTTGAGAAGATCCTTGCCACCTCCATCTGGTCCTCTATGGTGAAGCTGCCACCGTTTTTGTAGAAGCGAGTGGCATTCATATCCCTGACTATCATGGTAAACATGACGCTTAAATATGCATAAACCATGATATTTGAGTCATAGATGGCATTCATGATATATCTGAAGGTAAAGTATACAAGAAGCTGCTCAATATCGTTTTCACGGTAATCGCCGCTAGCCATGTACTCCTTCATGCGTTTTTCATAATCATCCTCTGTGAGGACTGTCTGCATATCATCCTTGAAATCCTGCCATACCTGTCGCAATAGTTCCATCTCATTGATGATACCGAAGCGGATATCAAAATGCTCAAATGAAAAATCATTAAATGAAAGCCAGTCTATATGCTTTTCAACATCATTTTCGCTCAGTTTCTTCTGGTACTCGTTTGCCCTGTCAAGGTACTCATCCACGCGTACTCCGATTGGCTTTGTCCTGTCCTGGAGTATGGCAATCAGCTCGCGCTGCACCTCCTCAAAAAATGCTGCCTCCTCCTCTGTAACTCCCTGGTCATCATCGCTGTCGCCAAAAAGCTCCTGCTCTACAAACTTAACAGGCTTTGTTTTGCTGAAAAATATACGGCAAACCTCCTCGCACGCAAGGCTCAGGCACTTCTGCTCCACGTTTCTGTACTCTATTCCAAACCTTGGAAAATCGGTGCACACCTCACTAAGCGATGCCTCACCAGCTGCTATGTACAAATCACACAGATTCTTGTCATTTAGCATGATGCAGCGCCCGCAATTGTTTGTACGGATGCCGTGCCCGCCATCCTCCGTCTCATACATGCCCTTTCTCAGACGCTCTCCGACCTCTCCGGGCAGTGTCTGATAATACTCATATGAATCCTCATCAATATCAATTTCCCAGCCCAGACAGCAGCTATCCTTGCAGTCTCCGGCTATACAGCTAAACTCTGAAAAATAATCAGGTACACGGACTATCATACTTCTCTCTCCTTCAGTAAATCTTCGTTTGTTGTATCACTGTGCTTATTTCTGAAGCGCGCTTCTATAGCCGCCCAGTCAGGGTCCTCATTTCCCTTAAAAAAGTTGTAGCCTATGTATCCGATGCACCACACAAGCCCTGCAAATGTCGTAGAAAATGCTATCTTTATGATACTCTTAAGCAAGAGTGGAAGTGTCAGCATATCATTGCCAAATGCTATGATAATCACATGAATAGGCTTAATCAGCATAAGATAACCTCCCACATAAAGCGCCGCTAAAATTCCAAGCGCATAGCACAGTATTCCTAATAATTTGTCGCATTTTTTCTTCATTTCAAATCCTCTAATCATATTTTCGTAAATTCCAGTATGGACACCTCTCCTGTCGCTCTTGTCTTTTCCATGTCTATCACACGCTGGTTTGCAGAGCCCTTGAATTTGAGCGTGATATCCTTCTGTTCCTCTATAAACGGACCATCTACCAGGACATCTATCATAGATAAAAGCTCATCCGTATACTCTGTGTGCTTGCGTCCGTTTTCTAACAGTTCTTCGTACAGATAGCCTGTGTAAGCCCACACATCCTTATTTGGATAGCGCTCCTTAACTCTTCTCATAAACGGCACAAGTGCCTCCTGATTCTCCTCCTCAAAAGGATCACCGCCTAAAAGAGTAATTCCCTGCACATAGGAAGGCTTAAGCGAGTCGAGTATTTCGTTTTGTATCTGTTCATCAAACGGCTCTCCATAGTCAAATTCCCATGTCTGTGGCTGAAAACAGCCCTTACAGTGATTTCTGCAGCCTGACACAAAAAGCACAGTACGGCAGCCCAGTCCGTTTGCTATGTCACAATATTTTATTCCTGCGTAGTTCATACTTTTTCCTCGTATCTGAGATTATAGTTCCATTTAAAAATTGCACTGCCTATTATTATAACATATCCTATCACACTTAGATAGTCCGGTATCTGTTGTAAAAAGACAAAGCCCAGCAGAGCGGCAAAGATAACCTGCGAATAGTCGAACACCGATATCTCCTTTGCAGGTGCCTTGGTGTATGCCTTCGTGATTGAAAGCTGTCCGCCTGTAGCGGCAGCTCCTGCAAAAAGCAGCATGACAATCTGATATACACTCATAGGCTTTGCTCCGACAAACAGAAACGGAGCCGTCACTATACACGAAAATACCGAAAAGCACATGACTATCACAGGTCCTCTCTCTCCCTGCTTACCGAGCTTTCGCACAAATGTATACGCTACACCTGCGCCAAAACCTCCTATTACACCAATCATGGCATTAAAAAACTGCACATTCATAGATGGTTTCACCACAAAAACAGCACCTATAAACGCCGTCACCACGCACAGCCACTCTGTCTTGTTTGCTTTCTCCTTAAGCACAAAATATGACATGATTATGGCAAAAAACGGTGACAATTTGTTTAGAATATTGGCATCTGCGATGGCCAGATGGTCAACTGCATAGAAATTGCATATAAGCCCTGTTGTTCCAAAGAAGCTTCGCAGAAAAAGTCCCTTCCAGCTATCCTTTTTTATTTTGAAGCCTTCATCACTTTTTGCAAGTAAGATAACAGCCGCTACTGCTGCTACCGCATTCCTGAAAAAGGCCTTCTGCATGGTCGGCAAATCTCCCGACATCCTCACAAAAAATGTCATCAGGGCAAAAAAGAATCCTGCCATTATGATATATATTATTCCTTGTTTCTTATCATTCATACTTATAGTATAACGTATTCTGTCAAGAGGGGATAAACAAAACGTCTGCCATTTTGCTCACAAAAAAGACCGCCCGGGTGAGCGGTCCTTTTTAGATGAAGGGAAAAAATATAAAGAGAAAATTGTTTTAATCAATGGTCTGTATCAGCCCTTCACACTTCCCATGGCAACACCACCTACGATGTGCTTTGAAAGAATAAGGTAAACCACTATTACAGGAAGGATAGAGAATGTAATCATCATGTATACCTTTCCCATATCAAACTTCAAGAAGTCTGCACTTCTAAGCTGTGCTAACAGGATTGGAAGTGTCTTCTTATTGTTTTCGTGTAATATAAGTGCCGGAGTGAAGTAATTGTTCCAGCTGCTTACAAAGGAGAAAATTGCCTGTACTGCTATTGCCGGCTTCATCAGCGGAAGCACGATATGATTAAACGTCCTAAACTCTCCGGAGCCGTCAATTCTCGCTGCCTCAATCAGAGACAATGGAAGTGAGCTCTCCATATACTGCTTCATGTAAAAATATGTGACAGGTGAAGCAATTGTCGGAACTATAAGTGGAATAAACGAATCCATCAGTCCCATGCCTGTTACCAATTTAACAAATCCAAGAGCTGTAACCTGTGTAGGAATCATCATAACCATAAGTATAAAGGTGGAAATGAATTTCTTTGCCTTGAACTCATATGCATGTATGGCATATGCTGTCATTGTCGAAAAATATACACACAGTACTGCACTGCAGGCTGCTACAAAAAGGCTGTTAAACATACCTCTTATGACCGGAAGTGTGTCATGTAAGAGTGAATTCCAGTTGTCAAGCAGGTGCGTACTCGGAATTGCCGTAAATCCTGACTGAAGCTCTCCGTTTGATCTGGTTGCATTTATTATCATTACGTAGAACCAGAACAGACAGAAGAAAGAGATTATCACAAGCACGATATATGCTAATGCACGTCTGGCATGGATTCCCATACCTTTCTTTTTTTTGTTTACATTTGCTGCCATATCGACCTACTCCTTTCTCTTATCATCGTTGCCGCTGAGCTTGAATACCGCTATACTAAGTATTGCTGTGATGATAAACAGTATAACTGACAGTGCACCGGACATTCCATAATCCTTACTGTACAGACGTTTGTTTAAGTACATGATAAGTGTCATGCTCGATCTGACCGGATTACCGGTTCCGTTTGTCAAAATCTGTGGTACATCAAAGAGCTGTAAGCCACCGATAAGTGATGTAATGATTACATATATCAGTATCGGTCTAAGGAGCGGAAGTGTTATCTTAAAGAACACCTGTGTGGATGTTGCTCCGTCCACCTCTGCTGCCTCAAAAAGTGATGTATCGATTCCAAGCATACCTGCCATAAGCAGGATGGTTGTATTACCAAACCACATCAGACAGTTCATCAAAGCGATGAGTCCTCTTGTACTGCCAACATGCGACAGGAACTTGTACGGCTCTGAGATGAAGCCTATCTGTATAAGCAGATTGTTTATCGGTCCCCCATCAGCAAACAATGTAAAGAATAACAGTGAAAAAGCTGAAGCCATAATAAGATTCGGCAGATATATAACTGTTTTAAAAAATCTTGTTCCCTTGAGCTTTAAGCTGACATCCGAAAACCATGCTCCAAGGAGCAGTGATAAAAATATCTGCGGTATGAAGCACATGATCCAAAGAACCATTGTGTTCTTGAAATACTGCCAGATATCACCGGATGTGAACAATTTTTCATAGTTTTCAAATCCAACGAAATTTGGTCCTATCTGTGTAAGACCGGACATATAATTTTCAAAAAAGCTGTTGTAAATGGTAGTGATTAACGGTACCAGCTGAAATACTACGTATACAACGATAAACGGAATCAGAAAGATATAGCCCCATTTGTTATATCTGACCGCTTTACCTCCACTCTTTTCTCATAATACCTACCTCCCAACTGGTATTGTAGTCAATGGTTATGTAATGCTGTTAACTGATTTTATTGATTTTAAAAATATTACCCCGCCTGCCTGCTTACGCAAGGCAGACAGGGTATTTATTAGTTTATCTTATTAGTTCTATGATCAATTCAAAAACTATCTTATTCTGCGAGGTCAGGATATTTCTCAATAACTGCCTTCTTGAAGGTCTCAATAGCTGTATCCTTATCGCAGTTTCCTTCGAAGTAATCCTTCATAGCCTTCTGGAACTCCTCGTTGCAGCCCTGGTCATATGCTGAAAGGTTGCTTAAGTCAAGAGTCTTAACACCTGCTATATACATTGGTAATGGATTCTGTCCGCCAAGTACTGTACTTGTGTAAGGCTTGTCGTCCTTGCCCATGATTGTTCCGTCTGCAAGACCGTCCATAACTGTGCTGTTGTTTACGAAATCATCATCCTTAACAACGATATCCTTCATGATGTCATCGTCTGTTGTCATCTTGAGCATGATATCCTTTACAAGGTCGGCATTGTCTGTTCCCTCTGCTGCACAGATCCATGTACCGCCCCAGAAGAAGCCCTGTGGTCCCTGGGCTGCACCCCAGCCGCCCTGGTTTCCGATAGAACCTGACTCATCTGCTGCCATTGAGAAGTTTACTAACCATGCAGGTCCAAAGTATGAGAATACTTTTCCTTCCGGATAGAAGCCCTTCTTCCAGTCATCTGACCAAAGATCAGCTGTTCCTGTCTCGCCTGCGTCTACAAGCTTCTTAGAATCATCAACCCACTTCATGATGTTGTCATCAATCTGGATTTTCTTGTCATCGCTTACCCATTTCTTAGAAACGTTGTTAGAGTATACACGGTATGTATCGTTTGCTGTAGATGTCATCTTGTAGCCTGCTGCTTTCATCTTCTCAGCTGTAGCATTGAAGGTATCCCAGTCAGCTACTGACTTCTGAACCTCATCCGGATCATCTGTTCCAAGTACCTCTTTTGCTGCTGCTCTGTTATAGAAGAGAACACCCGGGCAGCCCTGCCATGAAAGACCCTTTAAGTTGCCATCTGAGTCAGTAACGACATCCTGTGTGTACTTGTACTGCTTAGAGATATCGCTGTCTGTGATTCCTAAATCCTTGATTGGCATTGTGTAATCAGAATCTACATATTTAGGTGCGTAGTCAGCCTCTACCAGGAAGAGGTCAATCTTGTCATCTGCTGATGCATCAGCCTGCTTCAAAAGTGTCTCATCAAGGTTGTTCTGGTATGCATTGTTCTCATTAGGTGTAATGTTCCAGACTACATCAATATCTCCGATTTTGCCATGTGTTGCATCCACCTTCTTGTAATCAGGATAGTGGTCTGTGATACGGCTCTGGAATTCATCATTCCAGCAATAGATATTGAGAATCTTGCCATCGTTTGTCACTTCAGTTTTTGCATCGCCTTTCTTGCCAGAGCTTCCTGTGTCGGATGTATCTCCGCTGCCACAGCCTGCCAGTAATGATGCTGCCATTGTTGCGCAAAGTAATGCGCTTACGAGTTTCTTTTTCATAGAAAAATCCTCCTTCTCGCTTCAGGTTTAAACCTGTTAGTAAATGTTAGTAAAAAAGTAGTAAAATATATTAAATTCTGCCTACGGATTCCCCCTCCAGCAAAATTCCTTCAACAACAGCTCTCTCCACAAGTGCTGTTTTAGGCTTTTTAATGATGCTTATCAACCTGTCTGCCGCCTCCCTGCCTATCTTGTCAGTGTCCTGTCTGATAGTGGTGAGCTTCGGGCTTAGCATCTGTGAAACTCTTGTACCATCGTATCCTGCTATTGATATATCCTCTGGAATCCTAAGCCCTCTGCTTCTTATAACATTGATGCCTCCGATTGCCGCCGTGTCATCCGGATAGATGATACATGTAGGTTTGTCAGGTAGATCGAGTAAATATTCTGTCTGCTTTGCAACATCCTCTGCTTCCAGATACCTTGCTTCCCTGACATACTCCTCAGGAATATCTATTCCATGCTTCTCAAGTGCCCTGTAATATGCTGCCAGCCTGTCGCGTGTAACACTCGAAAAATCCTGTCCATGTATGTAAGCGATTTTCTTATGTCCCATGCTTATTATGTAATCAAGCAGCTCGCCCATACACTTTACATTGTTGGAACATACTGCCGAACAGCTATAGTGTACGTAGTCAATTGTGACCACCGGTATGTCGCTGCTCATCAGTTCCTGCACCTCATTGTCCTGAAACCTTGCACATACGATTACGACACCATCGAAATTTCTGTACTTACAGTGCTCCAGGTATGATAATTTTTTTCCGACAGGACTTGTATTGATAAATGTAATATCATATCCAAGCATCTCAGCCTGTGCCTTGATTCCGTTTAGCACTCCGGCAAAATACTCATGCGTAAGTCCCATCGCCGCCTCATCGAAATACAGTACTCCGATATTGTTCGACTCTTTTGTCTTAAGAACTCTGGCCGCAGCATTAGGAAGATATCCCATTTCCTTAGCTATCTTCTTTATTCTGTTTTTGGTCTCAGCGCCAATATCCTTCTGGTCATGTAATGCCTTGCTGACCGTCGCTGTCGAAACACCACATCTTTGTGCTATGTCTTTTAGTGATACCATATCGTTTCCTCATTTCGAATTGATTTCTTAATCGTTTTCGTATCTTTACTATACCACAATTTGTTATTATTGCAATCCCTAATTTACATTTTCAACATTTTTCACACTTTTTATTATCTTTTATTGTACATTTTGTATAGTGTCGTGTTATGTATTTAAAACGATTACTCTTTTGGTCTTAATTATTATACAATTATAATTACTTAAGTGATATTATCTCATCAGCATTTTTAACTATAATATGCAGTTTTCTTTGTATATATGTCATAAAAGCATTATTTTTTATTGTTTTATGCTTGATTTTTAGATATTCGCATTATATACTTCTATATATAAGCAGCTTAAACGTTTGCGTACATTCAATAAAAAAGGAGATTTTATATATGAAATTTGGACACTTCGATGATCAAAACAAAGAGTACGTCATCACCTCTCCAAGGACTCCGTTACCATGGATCAACTACCTCGGATGTGAGAATTTCTTTTCTCTGGTATCAAATACCTGCGGTGGCTACAGCTTCTATAAGGATGCAAAGCTTCTGCGTCTCACCAGATACCGCTACAACAACGTGCCATACGACAGCAACGGACACTACTACTATATAAAGGATGGCGACACAATCTGGAATCCGGGCTGGATGCCTTCTAAGACCGAGCTTGACTCATACGAATGCCGTCATGGCATGGGCTATTCTGTTTTCACAGGAGTAAAAAACGGCTTAATGGCTCAGCTTACCGACTTGTTCCTATGGGCTCTACCTGCGAGATCAATAAGCTCACATTGAAAAACACATCTGATAAGAAAAAAGACTTTTCGGTTTTCTCATATGTAGAGTTTTGTCTGTGGAATGCCATGGATGACATGACCAACTTCCAGCGTAACTTCTCTACCGGAGAGGTTGAGATTCACGCCGGTGGCTCCCAGCTCTTCCACAAGACAGAATACAGGGAACGCCGCAATCACTATGCTGTATATGCTGTAAATGCCTCTGTTGACGGATTTGACACAGACAGGGATTCATTCTTAGGTGCCTACGGCGAAAACAGCGCGCCTTCCGTTGTAGTAAATGATCAGTCTAAGAACTCTGTTGCAAGCGGCTGGGCTCCTGTCGGCTCACATCACCTGAAGGTAGCTCTTGAGCCGGGCGAAGAAAAAACATATATTTTTGTACTTGGATATGTAGAAAACCCTGTGAACGAAAAATGGGTTGGACGCGCTGAGGATGGAATCATAAACCGAGCTCCTGCCGATGCACTCCTTGCCAGATTTGATACCACCGAAAAAGCCGACGCTGCTTTAGCAGAGCTTAAGGCTTACTGGGATAAGCTGCTTGGTCACTTTAGTATCTCTTCATCGGAGGAAAAGCTTGACCGCATGGTAAATGTATGGCATCAGTATCAGTGCATGGTGACATTTAACATGAGCCGCTCTGCTTCTTATTTTGAATCAGGCATCGGACGAGGCATGGGCTTTAGGGATTCATGCCAGGATCTGCTGGGCTTCGTACATCTGATTCCGGACAGAGCAAGAGAGAGAATACTCGACATTGCAGCCACACAGTTTGAGGATGGCTCTGCTTATCATCAGTACCAGCCTCTCACCAAAAAGGGCAATGCTGACATAGGCTCAGGCTTCAACGATGACCCTCTGTGGCTTATCGCTGCTGCCGCTGCTTACATCAAGGAGACAGGCGACTACTCTATTCTTGACGAGTCAACACCATATGACAGCGATCCTTCAAAGGCAACTGACTTTATGGAGCATCTGCGCCGCTCCTTCAACTATACAATCAATCATCTCGGACCTCATGGTCTGCCACAGATTGGACGTGCTGACTGGAACGATTGTCTGAACTTAAACTGCTTCTCCGAAGAGCCTGGCGAGTCCTTCCAGACCTTTGGACCATCTGAAGGACCTAATGCCGAATCTGTTTTTATCGCAGGCATGTTTGTAAAATATGGAAAAGACTATGTAAAAATCTGCAGACACAAGGGGCTTTGCGATGAGGCTGATACAGCCCAAAAGGCTATTGAACAGATGGAAAAGACCGTCATGGATGCCGGCTGGGATGGCGAGTGGTATCTTCGTGCTTACGACCACTACAAGCACAAGATTGGTTCCAAGGAATGTGAGGATGGAAAAATCTTTATTGAGCCACAGGGCTTTTGTGTTATCGCTGAAATCGGAAAGGATGAAGGGCTCTGCCTTAAGGCAATGCAGTCTGTTGAAAAATATCTTGATACTAAATATGGCATCGTGCTCTTGCAGCCGCCTTACCACAGATATCATGTGGAGCTTGGTGAAATCTCTTCTTATCCACCGGGATACAAGGAGAATGCCGGCATCTTCTGCCACAACAATCCTTGGATTTCTATAGCTGAGACTGTTATCGGCCGTGGAAACAGAGCATGGCAGGTATACACACGAACCTGTCCTGCATACATTGAGGATATCAGCGAGATTCACCGCACTGAGCCTTATGTATACAGCCAGATGATTGCCGGAAAAGACGCTCCTAACTTTGGTGAAGCAAAGAACAGCTGGCTGACAGGTACTGCTGCATGGACCTTCCTCGATGTCTCACAGTACATCCTCGGTATACGTCCTGACTACGATGGTCTTATCATAGATCCTTGTATTCCTGACACTATGGACGGCTTTACAGCTAAGCGTAAGTTCCGTGGCAATACTTACCACATTACGGTCAGAAATCCTGCCCACGTACAAAAGGGTGTGACAAAGCTCATCGTGGATGGCGCTACTATTGATGGCAATATGATTCCGGCTATTAACGGAACCGGACACGATGTTACAGTCGAGGTTACAATGGGTTAGAGATACCAGACAGGCCTCTATACTGCTTCAAATATGACCCGGAATACGAAAATGCCGCCGCAAAGCAAGCTCTACGGCGGCATTTAGACTGCTGGTGATGTTCTTCCCATGTCTTTATTTCTTCTCTAAAGGATGCTGTTATGTAATTGAGACCTGCCACATATGCTCCTCGGTCTCTCCCATGTGAAACAGCTCCACAGTCTGTTCATCATGAGTATCATCAGGCTCATAGTTGCCAAGAAGATGTATGAGATACTTCTCCTGCTCATCTGATGTAGAGACCTTATCAATGTGTTTTTGCAATTCCTCAAGAAGCTGCTTTGGCTCCATGTCGGCATCGACTGCGATTCCAAAGCACTTCTTCGCAAGACCTGCGGTATAATACAGCTCGTAGTTACTTACAAGCACTGATTTTTGGCGTAAGCATTTGAGTATGATGCTTTGTCTGGCTATTGATGTAATCATATTATTTCCTTTCCGAGTTAGCTGGAATACCTCTAAGTCCAAGTTATTTCCATTATACCCTATTTGCTTTTTGTTTCAAGAGTATAACATGATATAGCTAAAGATAACTTAAGAGAGTCCTATGAAGTGGCAACAAATCCCGTCAGGAAATAATAAAGTGCTCCCAGTGCCTTTCCAATAGCCATAGAAATCACTATAATCCCAAGACCGGCGCGAAGCTTCATGCGCTTATATATAATAGGGAATGTGTGCAGTATTTCTGCGAGTGCAACTGCAATACAGCCGACAAATATGCCGACACACAATCCATATATTGCAATAATTATATTCCCACAGATATTGCTTACAGGTACTTTGGGCATATTTGCAAAGCCCAGATTATATGCCGTATCAAGCACTGATGATATATTACCTGCCACCACACCATATCATGACATTTTCTATAAGTATTATATTTTCTATCCTGCTGCACCGAAGTATACGCGGCACCACTCCCTATCACGAGCACGAATGCAAATACACCGGCTGACACTCCTGCCCCTGCTAAAAACGCTATGACTGACAAAAATATTTCACGCAATATATATTCAAACATCCTGCTTTTCCTTTACCTTGTCTATTATTGTGTTCCACGTATCCTTATTATGCTTATCCATCTCCACCTGAATCGGTGTGACATCGTCGGATAGCTTACGTTTTCCGATATGATTAAAAAACAGTATAATTCCGACCGCCAGACCAATGCAGTAAAACACCTCAAGCACCGACACCTGTGGCTTTTCCACACCCATTATCTGCTTATAAAAATGCTCAAACACACCTGATATCGAAATATCATTATTGAAAGCCATGATGGTAAATGCCGAGCCGAAAAATATGAGTATACACACCGCTGCAACCTTTAGTGCTTCAAGAATCTTATTTTTGCTGTTGTCGTCATACTCTACAAGTACCTCCGGCTCACCAATGCTTATAACCTGTGCATCATCATAGATTTCCGTGATTTGCTCTATTATTTTCATTACAGATATCACGCTCTTTTTCCCGCGTATCTTATCCACGATCATTCCCTTTATCTGTCCCTCATAGCGTGAATATTTGCAATACACACTTGCTATGTCATTGATGCAGACCTGCCTGCGGTGAAGTGTTTTCTGCTGTTCTGCGCGTATATACACGAGAATTTTTTCTTTTGAGGTATCAGTATGCTCCGGCATTTTCATGCTCCCTTCAATTAATATTCATATGTATATAATTTCCATTTATTTTGATTTTATTCACTAAAAGATACACATGTATTAAAATCAATATTTTTCGTGCGATATATTGTTTTTTTCGTGCAAACATCATAAAATAAATATAATTAATCTAAAGAGTGAGGTAACAAATGGCATACACTAAGGAAATACTGACTCTCGCCGTGGAAATTGGCGACTGTATGCTCAGAAACGGTGCAGAAATCTACAGAGTGGAAGACACTGTGGTTCATATACTAAGTTCATATGAGGTGGAGGAATTTGACGTATATGTGCTGTCAAACGGAATATTTGCAAGTGCAAATGAGAACAAGGAGGATGCCTGCAGCATCGTGCGCCACGTACCGCTTGGTGCTGTCAATCTGGCAAAGATCAGTGCGTTAAACCAGCTCGCAAGGGACATATGTGACCAGAAAATCTCCCTGATTGACTCATGGGACAGGCTTGAGCAGTGCAAAAATATCCCTAATTACAAAAAAAGCGCACAGATTTTCTTCTGTGGGCTCGGAAGTGCCTGCTTTTGCTATCTTTTTGGCGGAAGCTGGCTTGACTTTGTTTTTGCATTTGTTATAGGCTCACTGGAGCAGGTGCTTTTGTTTGGTCTTAAAAAATATAAGTTCACAAGGATTATAACCAATATTCTTGCCAGTCTTTTTGTGACACTGCTTGCCACCGCAAGTACACTTACAGGGCTTTCTCTTTTACCTGATAAAATCATTATAGGAGCTATCATGCCACTTGTTCCGGGAATAGCATTTACAACATCTATCAGGGATATATATAACGGGGATTATCTGTCCGGTACAATACATCTGCTCGATGCACTGATTACAGCCGTGTGTGTTGCTGTGGGAGCATGTCTGCCGTTTGTTGTGATGAAATATATTGGAGGGATTTAAGCTATGGAGTTTATAATACAATTTATTGTGGCTCTCTTTGCCACATTATCATTTGCAGTTATTTTTTCCGCTCCAAAAAAGGAGCTGTTTTACTGCGGTTTTACAGGAGCGCTTGGATGGATCATCTACTATATAATGGTTCAGTTTGATATGGGTGTTGTGTTTCCATCGCTTATCGCGACACTGTGCCTTACGATAATGGCGCGCATTTTTGCTGCGGCACGCTCTATGCCTGTGACAGTTTATCTGCTTTCCGGTATCTTTCCGCTCGTGCCGGGAGCAGGAATTTTTTACACGGCATATTATCTTTTTACTAACGACAGGGCACTTTCCTCCTCAAAGGGTATTGAAACCTTTGAGGTGGCGGGTGCCATCGTGCTCGGTATCATATTCGGGTTTGGCATACCGCAGAGTTTGTTTAATCTGTTGAAGTCTAAGAAAAAATGAATTACTTGAACTATGTCAAATTTGCAATTTTCTGCGCCAGATCCTCAAGATACTCCCAACGCTCCATTTTCTCCATCAGCTGCCCCTCGAGGTCTTCCTTTTCCTTTGTGAGTTCGTTTAACTTACCAAAGTTAGTGGCATTCTTTACCATCTCATCATCTATCTCAGAAAGCCTGTTTTCCAGCTTTTCTATGTCAGCCTCTATCGTCTCGTACTCTTTTTGCTCTTGTAGGTAAATTTGAGCTTTTTCTCATGCCCCCAGGTTTCCATGGATTTCTTCTTCCGGGCTTCTTTTGAGTCTGTACCATCTGATGCAGTATTTCCCTGTGCTCCTGAAGCGGATGCTCCTGTGGATGCTGCATTTTCTGATACGGCTTTTCCTGACACAGGCTGTGGGCGTTTATTCATATAGTCGGTGTATCCGCCCTCATACTGTACGATTTTTCCGGCTCCCTCAAATGCAAAAATACGCTTTGCAATCCTGTCAAGGAAATACCTGTCATGGGATACCGTAATAACTATTCCGTCATAGCCATCCAGATAATCCTCTAAAATAGCCAGTGTCTCGACATCCAGGTCATTGGTCGGCTCGTCAAGTATCAGTACATTCGGTGCGCTCATCAGCACACGAAGCAGATAGAGTCTTCTCTTTTCTCCACCTGAGAGCTTGTCTACAGGACTGTACTGCTGCTCCGGTTGGAATAAAAACCGCTCGAGCATGGCAGATGCTGACACAAGTCCGTCTGCCGTGCGCACAAACTCTGCAGCTTCTTTCACGTAGTCTATCACTCGAAGCTCAGGCTCTATATCCACTTCCTGACCGAAATATCCTATCTTTATCGTCTGTCCTATCTCTACCTCACCTGAATCAGGCTCGATAAAACCTGCGATTATCTTCATGAGTGTGGACTTTCCACAGCCGTTTTTGCCGACAAAGCCGATACGGTCATTTTTCAGGAAAATATACGTGAAATCCTTTACACAGACGATATCTCCGTACGCCTTTGAAATATCATGAAGCTCTATGGTTGTCCTTCCCATACGTGATGAAACCGATGAAAGCTCAACTTTTCCGTCTGTCTGCGGTCCTTTCTGATCGCGTAAAGCCTCATATCTTTGGATGTGTGCCTTCTGCTTTGTGGAACGAGCTCTTGCGCCGCGCTGCATCCACTCTATTTCTTTTCTAAGGATGGACTGACGCTTGCGCTCACTTGCCCTCTCGCTCTCCTCCCTGGCTGCCTTAAGCTCAAGAAAGCCCGAGTAGTTTGTATCATAGCTGTAGGTCTGTCCCTTGTCCACCTCCACGATTCTGTTACAGACACTGTCTAGAAAATAGCGGTCATGCGTAATCATGATGATTGCACCCCTGAAACGGCGCAGATAATCCTCAAGCCACTCCACCATCTCGTAGTCTAAGTGGTTGGTCGGCTCGTCCAATATGAGTACATCACACGGCTTAAGTACGACTGTTGCAAGCGCAAGCCTCTTTCTCTGCCCTCCTGAAAGCTCACCGGTCTTTTGCGTCATATCTGTGATATCAAGCTTCATAAGAAGTGACTTTGCATCACTTTCTATACTCCAGCGCATGTCCTCATCCAGCTGCGAGGTAACCACACGGCTCATCACATGCTCAAGAGCTGTCTCGTCCGGGTCAAACTCCGGATTCTGCGGCAGATAGTTTATCACTATATGATTTGCTGTGGTGACAGTTCCCTCATCAGGCTCTTCATCACCAGCCACAATCTTTAAAAGTGTAGACTTTCCTGTACCATTTATACCTATGATACCGATTTTTTCGTTTTCCTGCACATAAAAGGAAGCTTTAGAAAAAAGCTTCCTTCCAGTATATGACTTTGTTATATTTTCGACATTAATGATGTTCATCTTCTCGTATTTTCTCCTCCCTCTCATGCTCCTGCTTCTCCTTGGCCTCAAGGATTGCCTCATTGAGCGAAAGCATCTTTGCATCAAGCTGTCCTACGATACCTGCACACTCACGCAGATCGCGGCTGATATACTCAGGTGCATTGCCCTCGAACTTGTAATATATCTTGTGCTCAAGGCTTGCCCAGAAATCCATAGCTATTGTACGAATCTGTATCTCAACCTTTGTGTCAACCACCTTGTTTGAAAGAAAAATAGGCACCGAAACAATCATGTGGTAGCTCTTGTAGCCGCTCGCCTTCGGATGCTTCATATAGTCCTTTACCGATATGACGGTCAAATCATTCTGCCTGCCAATCATCTCAGCAAGCCGGTATATATCAGATGTGAACGAGCACACGATTCTGATGCCCGCTATGTCCTTTACATATGTGACCATATTCTCTATGGTGCTCTCGTAGCCACCCTTTTTGAGCTTCTTAACTATGCTTTCAGGAGTCTTGATACGCGACTTTATGTACTCTATCGGATTGTAATTATGTATGTGAACAAACTCGTCATTTAGTATCTCGAGCTTAGTATTGACCTCTTTCAGTGCAGAATTGTATAGAAACATCATAGTCTCCCAGCTATCAATGCCCTCCGCAAACTCTTGTTCCATTAAAAACCTCCCTGTGATCTATTAGCCTGTATATTTATCAGACTCTCTTAATCAATTATAGCATATTTATTCACATGATTGGCAAATTATACCTATTATTTATATATTTTTTATTCTTGTTATTTTATATGTTGTTTATTTTGTATGTGCACAGGTCCGCACGCTGCAGGCACAGCGTGCGGACCGTCCTTATATCAATAATAACTCATCATATCCATAATGAGGCATCAATCCTCCTCTATGATGTGCATCTCGAGAAAATCAAAGTCGATGTCCTCCACAAAATTATCCTTCGTAAAGCGTGTCTTTCCATGCCTCTTGAAATCACTTACGTTGCTGTCAAGCCAGATGGGCTTTCCCAGGTCAAAAGCAAGGCAGGCATCCTCAAGAGCCTTAAAAATCTTGTGTGTACGTGTGTCGTCACTGTCATTTTCTATTGTAATATCACGCATCAGGTGCGTGTCAGTATAAATCTTAAACCAAATACGCATATTATTCTCCCAAAAGTCTTCTCTGACGATTGCACTCATACATGAGCAAAGTGGCTGATATTGCGGCATTAAGCGACTCCACAGCTCCCTCCATAGGGATGCGGATATATGTGTCCGCCATGTCAGCTATCTCATCTGATAATCCATTGCCCTCATTTCCTATCATAAAGCCACAGGCTCCGGTGTAGTCCGGTCTGTCATAAGAGCACTTACCCTTTAAATGAGCTGCGTAGAGAGAAACTCCCTTTGACTTTGCATACTCTATAGTCTCCGGAAGGTCATCTGTGATGTAAAACGGCACACGGTAGAGTGAGCCCATGGTTGAGCGCACAGTCTTTGGATTAAAAATGTCCACTGTTGTGCGATTCATTATAATGCCGCTTACACCTGCACCCTCACCGGTACGGATCATAGTGCCTAAGTTTCCCGGATCCTGTATACTCTCAAGCACAAGAAGCTCTGTCTTGTCGCCCTTAAAAAGTTCATCTATCTCATAGTGCGGCATCTTTACTATAGCGAGCACCCCCTGCGGAGTCTGCGTGTCAGACATGCTCTTAAACACCGAGTCACTCACTATTTCTGTTTTGTCAAGGAAACGCTTCTTCTCTTCCTTAAACCTGTCATCATTAAAAAATGACTCAGACATATATACGGCACTTACCCAGTCATATGGCGCCTCAAAGCTCATCTTTGGACCCTCAACCACGAATACGCCCTGCTTTTCCGCTCCTTTGCCTTGCTTAAAAGAGCCTGCACATTTTTTATGCTTTTGTTTGATGCACTTGTAATCATTTTCTTCTCTTTCTATATTGATGATATGAGGGTCAAAAAGTATTTTGCCCCTCATTTATGATTAACATTCGTCTTTCTCCGAATGCATAAATGCCCCTGCACCGGCACATGCACGCAATTACCTGCATTTGATGTGCCGGATACAAGGGCATTCATATTTATCGTAACTATATTAGATACTAAACCAGAGATTTAGAGATATCGTACATGTACTCGTCTACACTCTTCTTCATAGCAAGTGCCTCGTCGATATCGAAATCTACGAAATTGCCATCCTTGTGGGCAATAACTCTGTTTGACTTGCCCTCGCAGAGTAAATCAACTGCCATAGCGCCCATGATTGTAGCGTATACACGGTCCTTGCATGAAGGGCTTCCACCTCTTTGCATATGTCCAAGGATAGTTGCTCGAGTCTCGATGCCTGTAGCAGCCTCGATTTCCTTAGCCATCTCCTGTGAATGTCCTACGCCCTCAGCATTGATGATGATGTAATGCTGCTTGCCGAGCTCTCTTGCGTGAGCTACTCTCTCGATGAGTGCCTCAAGGTTGTTGTCATACTTCTCAGGAAGTAATACTTCCTCAGCGCCGTTTGCAAGACCACACCATAATGCAATGTATCCTGCTCCACGTCCCATAACCTCAATGATTGAGCATCTCTCGTGTGATGTAGATGTATCACGTACCTTGTCAATAGCCTCCATAGCTGTGTTGCAGGCTGTATCAAAACCGATTGTGTAATCTGTACATGCGATATCAAGGTCGATTGTGCCCGGAAGACCGATTGTATTGATGCCAAGTGCAGCAAGCTTCTGCGCACCCTGGAAAGATCCGTCACCACCGATAACTACGATAGCATCGATACCATGCTTCTTACAGATTTCAGCACCCTTCTGCTGTCCCTCTGCTGTAACGAACTCCTTACATCTGGCTGTCTGTAAGATTGTACCACCGCGTGAGATTGTGTCTGAAACGCTCTTTGAATCCATATCCACGATTTCTTCATTTAACAGACCTGCGTATCCTCTCTTGATTCCTTTAACCTTCTTGCCCTTTGAGAGAGCCTGACGAACAACGGCACGAATTGCTGCGTTCATTCCCGGTGCGTCACCACCACTTGTAAGTACACCTATTGTGTTAATCTCTTTTGCCATTGGTATAACCTCCATATGTTAAAAAATTATCATTTATTCTAATCCCAATCTATTGTACTTGTTTTAGCACATTTTTTCAATATTCTTTTCAACAATTTTCGCATTTTCTTTGTCTAAAAATTCCAAAAGCTGCTCCATGAGCTCATTATTTGCATTTACGGAATAATTTCTGCCAAGTTTTTTCATCTGCTTTGTATCTGCGATGTAAATTATGACTTCATCTCCTCCGTCAGATTCACGGATTGTCTCAAGAAGCCTGCTCTCATTTCTTATAGTCCTCCATCGTATCAAACCTGAGCCATAGCTGCTTCGGAAGCTCATCAAACGGTATGATTTTCTCGCAGATTATCTTGCCGTTCTGCTCATCCTCGACTGTCGCATGTCCGATAACAAATATTTTAGCATCGTCCTGTAAATATCTCTGGTAGCGCTCGTAATCTCTCGGAAAAATAATTACCTCAACAGTTCCTGTCAGGTCCTCTATCGTGATAAAAGCCATGGCCTGATTGTACTTGGTAAACTTAATCGTCTTTGTAGCTATCATGCCTCCGATTACCACGTGCGCATTGTCCTCTATCTTTACGGCACCGCTCTCCTCTTCAAGCACAAAATCTATCGCATTTGCTGTGATGTTTTTCTTTAGGGTAGCTGCATATTTTTCCAGAGGGTGTCCGCTTAAATAGATGCCAAGCACCTCTTTTTCATAGGCCAGGGCTTCCTCAGCGTCATATTCACCAACATTTGGATACTTAAGCTCAAATGACTGCCTATCCTCATCTGAGACCAGGTCAAACAAACTCATCTGCCCAGCCATTGTTGACTTTTTGTCATGCTGCACCCTGTCCACAATCGATGCATACACCATTGCCATCTGCTTTCTCGTGCCGTCAAGCGAATCGCAGGCTCCCGCCTTTATCAGATTCTCAATCGCACGCTTGTTGATAAGCTCCTTCTGGCAGGTTCTCTCGATAAAATCTGAGAGTGTGCGGTATCTGCCGCCACTTTCCCGCTCCTCGATTATCTGGTCTATTACCGGCCTGCCTAGAGATTTGATGGCGTACATGCCATATCTGACATGGTCACCCTCTGCGGTAAACTCGCCCTGTCCACAGTTGATATCCGGCGGAAGCACCTTAATACCCATATCACGACAGCTGTAAAGATACTGCGCCGCCTTGGCTGAATTGTCTATAACAGAAGTCATGAGCGCTGCCATAAATTCGACCGGATAGTAATTTTTAAGCCATGCAGTCTGAACACTGATTTTCGCATACGCGGCTGCATGTGATTTGTTGAACGCATACTTAGCAAAATCAACCATCGAATCGTATATGCTGTTGGCAGCCTTTTCATCTATGCCGTTTGCCACACAGCCCTTTATACCGCGCTCCTCGTCTCCGTACACAAAGCTCTGGCGCTCTGCGTCAATGACATACTGCTTCTTCTTACTCATGGCACGGCGGATGTTGTCCGCCTGACCCATTGTATAGCCTGCGAGCTTCTGCACTATCTGCATGACCTGTTCCTGGTATACTATACAGCCGTAGGTCGGCTCTAAAATACTCTCAAGCTCAGGTGTCACATAGCTTATCTCCTTTGGATTGTTCTTGCCCTTTATATAGTTGGGAATGAAATCCATAGGACCCGGACGGTAGAGCGAAATACCGGCCACGATGTCCTCAAAGCTCTGTGGACTGAGTTCCTTCATGAAGCTTTGCATACCGGCAGACTCTAGCTGGAATACCCCTTCCGTCTTTCCTGTTCCGATAAAGTCAAGTGTGCCCTTATCGTTGAAATCAATATGGTCGATATCCACATCAATGCCCCTTGATGCCTTGATATTCTTCACAGAATCCTTTAGCACCGTGAGTGTACGAAGCCCCAGAAAATCCATCTTTAAAAGGCCAAGCTCCTCGAGCTGTACCATGTTGTACTCTGCGGTAGGGCTTCCGTCGTTTGCCCTTCCAAGAGGCACATAATCGCTCGCCACACCCGGATAGATTACCACACCTGCTGCATGCACGGACGTGTGGTTTGGCAGTCCCTCAAGCCTTTTTGCCATATCTATCATTTCATGCACTCTCGCATCACTGTCGTAAATGCCCTTAAACTCCGGGTTCATCTGAAGAGCCTTGTCAATCGTGATATTAAGCTCCTGAGGCACCATCTTTGCAAGCCTGTCAGTCTCTGCATATGGGAAATCCAGCGCCTTTCCGACTGATTTTATGACACCTCTTGCTGCCATCGTACCAAAGGTGACTATCTGTGTTACAGAATCGTGTCCGTACTTCTGCTGAACATACTCTATGGCGCGATATCTCTCCGCATACTCGAAATCCACATCAATATCAGGCATGGAAACTCGCTCAGGGTTAAGAAATCTTTCAAAAAGCAGATTGTATTTAACCGGATCAATATCCGTGATTCCGGTACAATAGCACACCCTGCTTCCCGCCGCTGAGCCTCGTCCCGGGCCTACCCAGCAGTCGTGCGTGCGGCACCAGTTGATATAATCCCACACGATAAGGATATACTCTATAAAGCCCATGGTCTTTATGATACCAAGCTCATAGTCCATATCTGCATGTATCTTTTTAAGCTCATCAGCACTGTACTCGCCACAGCCTATGTATTTCTCCCTAAAGCCCTTCTCGCAAAGCTCTGTAAGGAAGGCTTCGGCACTATCATAGCCCTCTGGCACCTCATACTTTGGAATCTTGTAATTGCCAAACTCAAGCGTCACATTGCATCTGTCGGCAATTTTCTGTGTATTCTCAATAGCCTCTGTGGCATATGGGAAAAGCGCTCTCATCTGCTCTTCGCTCTTTACGAAAAACTGTCCGCCATCATAGCGCATCCTGTCCTCGTCAGACACCTTTTTCCCGGTCTGGATGCACAAAAGCACATCATGTGCCTCCGCATCGGACTCGTAGGTGTAGTGCACATCATTAGTACACACTAACCCTATTTCAAGCTCCTTGCTCATCCTAAGAAGCTGCTGATTCACAAGCTTCTGGTCATCAATGCCATGGTCCTGCAGCTCAAGGAAGAAGTTGTCTTTTCCAAAGCAGTCCTGATACTTCCTTGCAATCTCCTTCGCCTCGTCATAAAAGCCTCTTACGATGTATCTGGGGATTTCTCCTGCCAGACAGGCAGACAGGCATATAAGCCCCTCGTGATATCTCTCAAGCGTCTCAAAATCCACTCTCGGCCTGTAATAATAGCCCTCTGTGAACCCTATTGACACTATCTTCATGAGATTAGCATAGCCTGTATTATTTTCAGCTAGCAGAATCAGATGATAATACCTGTCATCACCGTGGCTTGTCTCCCTGTCAAAGCGCGAATTTGGTGCCACATATACCTCGCAGCCTATGACCGGATTGATATCATTTGCCTTTGCCGTCTTGTAAAACTCCACCACACCGTACATATTGCCATGGTCTGTGATTGCGGCAGAGTTCATGCCAAGCTCCTTGACGCGCTTTACATATTCTTTTATCTTGTTTGACCCATCGAGCAGACTGTACTCGGTATGGGTGTGAAGATGACAAAATGACATTTGGATTCCTCTTCTTTATTTTTGTATCGCCCCCGCCCTTCATGGGGTGTGCGGCTATCTCCTCAAAATAAAAGGAGACAAGTTTATCAGCTTCCCAGCTCTATGTGTATAAACACCGCAAGCGAATTGGGCTCCTGCATATATGTGATAGTGCCGCCTCTTGCTGTCGGAATCAGATATTTGTAGTCACCCTTATCGAAAAGACTGTGACATGCAGTATCATAGGTTTCTCTGTCCGAAAACTTGAACGTGATATAGTTAGATGACGTTGTCATGCCCTGTAAGACTTTAAGGTCGTAGGATGTAAAATACAGCCCATTCCTGTAATAATAGTCATCCTCCACTGACGCTTCCTGCGGCAGCATATCCTCATTGTCCAATGTACGTGTAAGCTTTACCACATCAAGCGGCACTCCGAACCAGCTGTATGATATGCCCTTTCCCAGATAATCACCATCACCGTAGGTACAGTCCACTGCACACCACGCACCGTCCAGATATACCATATTCCAGGCGTGGTTTGCATCAGATGTGGTGCCTGTCACAATAAGTGAACTGATACCGGCCCGGTCACACAGATACTTAAACATCATCGCATAGCCCTGACAGACCGTCCTACCAAGCACTGCTGAGTACATATCCTGGTTGTGAGGAGAATTTTCCTCATACTCGGCATGCTCTATCACATATTCATAGAAATGCACAGCCTTGTCATAATCCGATGCACCTTCATCGATACCTGCCATACAGGCTGACACATAGCCTGAAATCGTACTTATTGCGTTGTCGATATCAGACTCAGACATATTGTATACAGGCGAAAAAATGATGCTGTTTCTCACAGTATACTGACTCTTTTCTATGTAGAAAAACTGTGGATTGTCCAGCAGCACAAACTGCTGTATACGGCTTACGTTGTCAGTGTCTGTAGTATTTAACGAAATTCCATCCATGCGCTTTTGCATCATCGCATAAATCTGCCTGTAAATAAGCTTGTCATCATCTGACAGCTTCTCGTAGTAGTAGTGATATTCCCCTGTAAATACTGACTCATCGTACTCTGTCTGTTCGCCGTTTAAATAGTCTGTTGTAGTCTGCATTTGCCCCTTTACTGCCCTGTGTATAGCTGTAGGAAAATCAGCTATAGCACCTGTAAACCCTCCTGCCTTTAAGCATTTTGCAGCGAACATAAAGCAACAGGCAGCAAACACAAGTGCCGGTATGATTTTTAAAAGCTTTTTCATCTATTCCCCCATTTTTAATCGTTGTATGTCACTCTGTTAGGTGTGAACAGCAGCCATAGCAAGCCTGCATATCAGGTACAGTACAAAAAGATGCACCGGGTAAAAGGCGTAAAAGACATATTTTAGTGAAATGCCTCTTTTTCCATTGTAATAGCGAAGCGGTATAAGCATAAACAGTGCAAAAAACTCTATGGTACCTGAGAAAAGTCCAAGCAGTATGACTGCCACGGCAAATGCAACATCTCGGTTTGAAGAAAGCAGGTACATCATGACAATGCACCCTACACCCGCCGCACCATAATCACAGCAAAGCACAAACTCTGCAATAATCATCATAACAAGCACTACTGATACCATTACTATACACCTGATCAGTGTGACAAAAAACCACTTGACTGCAGAGGATGCCTTTTCTATTTTATCGACCGACTTAAGCCAATCAAGCACTGTGATGGCAAGCAGGCCTAAAAGTAATGTAAAAAACACATTGTTGCTCTTAAATTCGAGCACTGTATTGTTTATTGCAAGGTCAAACGGTATCTCAGAGATAAGCGCGAATATAAACATCCTCGCAGCATATTTTTCCCTGCTGTGTGTATATTTGAAGCCCTCCACAAGCAGGAAGCAGAAAACAGGAAAGGCCATGCGCCCTATAGAACGCATGACCCAGTAGATATCAATAAGCGTTTGTCCACCTATCCCGTTATTTATCATCTGAAGAATAACCGTTGCCGCAATATGGTCTATGAGCATGGTAAAAATGGCTATAAGCTTAAGCGTGCTTCCACTGATACCAGACTTTGCGATAACTTTTTCCAAAATCCTATACTCCTGCCATATTTACGGTAATTCTGTCAAGATGCCAGATATCGTCCACATATTCCTGGATTGTTCTGTCTGAAGAGAACTTTCCTACATGTGCGATATTGAGCAGTGCACTCTTTCTCCATGCGCTCTTGTTCTTGTAATAATCATTAATCTTCTGCTGTGCATTTGCATATGAGCGGAAGTCTGCGAGGATAAAGTAGCGGTCAGCCACCTGTCCCTGCTGCGGATTGAGCAGTGAGTTGTAAGCTCCCTGAAAAGCTCATGGTCATTTGGTGAATATGTGCCGTCTACGAGCTGGTTTACTACCTTTCTTAGCTCGGCATCGTTATTATATACATCAACTGGATTGTAGTCATGTCTGTTCTCGTGTGAGATGACCTCATCAGAGCTCATTCCAAAGATAAACATATTGTCAGCCCCTACCTCATCGAACATCTCGACATTGGCACCATCCATAGTTCCGATAGTGAGCGCTCCATTGAGCATAAACTTCATGTTTCCTGTTCCGGATGCCTCCTTGCTTGCTGTGGAAATCTGCTCGCTGACATCTGCTGCCGCAAAAATAATCTCGGCATTGGATACCTTGTAATCCTCGATAAATACTACCTTGAGCTTGCCGTCAATAGAAGCATCGTTATTTATCACATCAGCCACGCTGTTGATGAGCTTTATTGTTTTCTTTGCATTTCTGTAGCCTGCTGCTGCCTTTGCTCCAAAAATGAATGTTCTAGGATAGAAATCCATAGACGGATTTTCCTTAATCTTGTTGTACAGATACATCACATGAAGGATGTTCATGAGCTGTCTCTTGTACTCGTGAAGTCTCTTAACCTGCACATCAAAGATAGAATCCGGATTTACATCAATACCATTGTGCTCCTTGATATACTTTGCTAAACGCACCTTGTTTGCTCTCTTAATCTCAGCAAACTCCTGCTGTGCAACAGGGCTGTCCGCATAAGCCTTGAGCTTTGAAAGCATTGTAAGATCTGTAATCCAGCCGGCTCCTACCTTTTTTGTTGCCCAGTCTGCAAGGAGTGGATTTGCATGTGCTAAGAATCTACGCTGTGTGATTCCGTTTGTCTTGTTATTGAACTTCTCAGGGAACATCTCATAGAAATCATGAAGCTCCTGATTCTTAAGTATCTCTGTGTGAAGCTTTGCAACACCGTTTACAGAATAGCCTGCAACGATAGCCATATTTGCCATCTTGACCTGTCCGTCATAGAGGATAGCCATCTTTCTTACCTTGTCCTCATTGCCAGGATATCTCTCATTAATCTGCATCACAAATCTTCTGTTTATCTCGTCAACAATCTGGTATACACGAGGAAGCAGTCTCTGGAATATCTCAATTGGCCACTTCTCAAGCGCCTCAGCCATGATTGTATGGTTAGTGTAGGCTACACATCTTGTAGTGATATCCCATGCATCATCCCATGACAGATGTTCCTCGTCCACAAGGATTCTCATAAGCTCTGCGACTGCAACTGTAGGGTGAGTATCGTTCATCTGGAAAACGACCTTATTCGGAAGATCTTTTAAATCGCTGTGATGCTTTTTAAACCTTGCAAGTGCACGCTGGATGCTTGCTGATACAAAGAAATACTGCTGCTTTAAGCGAAGCTCCTTGCCCTTTACATGGTTATCGTTTGGATAGAGCACCTCAACAAGGTTTCTTGCAAGATTTTCCTGCTCCACTGCCTTGTCGTAGTCACCCTGGTCAAAGGACTCGAGCGAGAAGCCGTTTTTTGGCTCTGCATCCCATATCATGAGAGAATTGACCACATTGTTGTCATAACCGACTATAGGCATATCATAAGGCACTGCAAGCACCGACTGATAGTCCTTCTGCTCGAAATGAAGCTCTCCGTTTTCATCTGTGCTCTCCTGCACATATCCTCCAAACTTGACCTCATAGCAGTACTCCGGACGACGAAGCTCGAATGGATATCCGTCCTTGAGCCAGTTGTCAGGCACCTCAATCTGGAAGCCGTCTGAAATCTGCTGCTTGAACATACCATATCTGTATCTGATTCCACAGCCGTATGCAGGATATCCAAGTGTGGCAAGTGAATCCATGAAACACGCTGCCAGTCTTCCGAGTCCACCGTTTCCAAGTGCCGGATCAGGCTCCTGGTCCTCAATAGCATTGATATCCACACCAATCTCATTGAGAGCCTCCTTGACCTCCTTGTATGCTGAGAGGTTTATAAGGTTGTTGCCGAGAGCTCTTCCCATCAAAAACTCCATGGACATATAGTAAACAACCTTTGGATCGTCCTTGTCCATCACTCTCTGTGTGGCAATCCACTCATCCATGATGACATCCTTTACGGCCTCTGATACAGCCTGATAAAGTTCCTGCTGTGTGGCATCATCTATAGTCTTACGATATTTATTTTTTAAATTGTCTGATACAGTCTTAATAAACACCTTTTTGCTAAACGTATTATCTCTCATCATATTCCTCCTTATGGCACTAAAAGGGAGCAAATTAATGCTCCCTCTCGTGCAGAGATTATTGTTTTTCAACTGCAAGCTTAACAGCCTCACCATTAATCTTCCAATCCTTTTCATAGCCCTTAAGTTCGCCTGATTTAATTGATACGGCAAGAACCTCGGTCTTGATTTCATCACCAAACTTTTCAAATACATTTGAAAGCTTCTCATCTGCCTCGTATGTCACAGCGATGTGGTCCATAACCTCAAAGCCTGCGTCCTTACGCATTGTCTGGATCTTACTGATGATTTCTCTTACGAAACCTTCCTCGATAAGCTCAGGAGTGAGGTTGGTGTCAAGAACAACGGTTATATTGTTGTCAGACTGTGTCACATAGCCCTCCATCTGAGTCATCTCGATAAGTAAATCCTCTTTAGATAATACAACTTCATCGCTAATGCTGTCAAGCTTGAGAGAGCCGGTGCTGTTAAGCTCCTCCATGGCCTTATGACCATCAAGCTCAGCTAAAACTGCCTTAATCTGGCCAAGGTATTTACCATACTTAGGACCCACTGTTCTAAGCTGTGGCTTGAATTTGTAGGTGGTGTAGTGTGATACATCATCAGTGAACTCAACCTCTTTTACGTTGAGCTCGTCTGCGATGATATCCACATAAAATTCATCCAGTTTTTCCGGAGCCTTTACAAACATTTTTCCGATTGGCTGACGGTTTTTGATATTTGCCTCGTTACGACATGCACGTCCGAGTACTACAACCTTTAGTACCTCATCCATATCAGCTTCGAGCTTTTTGTCAATCAGCTTCTCATCAACTACAGGATAGTCGCACAGATGAATTGACTCCGGTGCGCTCTTGTCAATAGAGCAGACAAGATTTCTGTAGATATCCTCTGTCATGAAAGGAATCATAGGTGCTGCCGCCTTTGATATGGTGACAAGTGCTGTATAAAGTGTCATGTATGCGTTTATCTTGTCCTGCTCCATGCCCTTTGCCCAGAAACGCTCACGGCTGCGGCGTACATACCAGTTACTTAAGTCGTCTACGAACTCCTGAAGGTACTTTGCCGCCTCCGGAATCTTGTAATTTGACAGGCACTCATCCACTCCTGCCACTGCTGAGTTGAGCTTTGAAAGAATCCACTTGTCCATTACTGCAAGCTTATCATACTCAAGGCTGTATTTTGTAGCATCAAAGCTGTCGATATTTGCATAAAGCACGAAGAATGCGTATGTGTTCCAGAGTGTTCCCATAAACTTACGCTGTCCCTCAAGCACGAGCTTTCCTGAAAACTTCTTTGGAATCCATGGAGCTGATGCTGTGTAGAAATACCATCTGATGGCATCTGCACCGTATGTCTCAAGTGCATCAAACGGATCTACCGCGTTGCCCTTTGACTTGGACATCTTCTGTCCGTTCTCATCCTGTACGTGTCCAAGCACGATGACATTCTCATAAGGAGCCTTGTTGAAAAGGAGTGTAGACTCCGCCATGAGTGAATGGAACCATCCACGTGTCTGGTCAACTGCCTCTGAGATAAACTTGGCCGGGAACTGCTTCTCAAATACTTCCTTGTTCTCGAACGGATAGTGGTGCTGTGCAAATGGCATGGCTCCTGAATCAAACCAGCAGTCAAGTACCTCAGGTACACGGTGCATATCCTTGCCACACTCAGGACACTTGATTGTCACAGCGTCGATGTATGGTCTGTGAAGCTCTACCTCTGCAGCCTTTGGATCTCCTGCTTTTTCGGCGAGCTCTGCACGGCTTCCGATACACTCTCTGTGTCCGCATTCACACTCCCAGATATTGAGTGGTGTGCCCCAGTAACGGTTACGTGAAATAGCCCAATCCTGTATATTCTCAAGCCAGTTTCCGAAACGTCCTGAACCGATAGACTCAGGAATCCAGTTTACTGTATTGTTGTTTCTGATAAGATCATCCTTTACTGCTGTCTCCTTGATGTACCATGACTCTCTTGCATAGTAGATAAGAGGCTTGTCACATCTCCAGCAGTGTGGATACTCATGCTCAAATTTCGGAGCATCGAAGAGCTGCTTTCTGCCGCTTAAGTCCTTTAATACCTCAGGATCTGCATCCTTTACCCACATACCGGCAAACGGAGTCTCTGCTGTAAGCTCTCCCTTGTCGTTTACAAACTGTACAAATGGAAGGTCATAATTTCTTCCGACATTGGCATCATCCTCACCAAATGCAGGAGCGATATGAACGATTCCTGTACCGTCTGACATAGTAACATATGTGTCACATGTCACGAAAAAGCCCTTCTTGCCCTGCTTATCGGCAACCTGCTTAGCGCAGTCATAAAGCGGCTCATACTCCTTGTACTCAAGATCCTTTCCTTTGTATGTCTCAAGCACCTCATATGCCTTCTTGCCTGCTTCTGCGTCCTCTTTTGAAAGAAGCTGTGAGAGCACCTTGTCTGCAAGTGCCTCTGCCATATAATATGTGTAGCCATCAACAGCCTTTACCTTTACATATGTGTCATTAGGGTTCACACAGAGTGCCACGTTGCTTGGAAGTGTCCATGGAGTTGTGGTCCATGCGAGGAAATATGCATCCTCTCCTACTACCTTAAAACGTACTACTGCTGATTTTTCTTTAACTGTCTTGTAGCCCTGTGCCACCTCCTGTGCAGAAAGCGGTGTTCCACAACGAGGACAGTAAGGAACAATCTTGAAGCCCTTGTAAAGAAGTCCCTTATTCCAGATTTCCTTGAGTGCCCACCACTCTGACTCAATGAAATTGTCGTCATATGTGACGTATGGATTGTCCATATCAGCCCAGAAACCTACTGTGTTGGAGAAATCCTCCCACATACCCTTGTATTTCCATACAGACTCTTTACATTTCTTGATGAATGGCTCAAGTCCGTAGTTCTCAATCTGATCCTTGCCGTCAAGGCCGAGAAGCTTCTCCACCTCGATCTCAACAGGAAGTCCGTGTGTATCCCAGCCTGCTTTACGTGGCACATATTTGCCCTTCATGGTCTGGAATCTTGGAATCATATCCTTTATGGTACGTGTCTCAACATGTCCGATGTGAGGCTTTCCGTTTGCTGTAGGAGGTCCATCATAGAATGTGTATGTCTCTCCTTCTTTTCTGTTTTCCATAGATTTTCTGAAGATATTGTTCTCTCTCCAGAACTGCTCTGTCTTCTTCTCGCGTTCAACGAAGTTCATATTGGTGTCAACTTTGTTGTACATGACTATCTCTCCTTATTCTATATTGTTCGTGAACATCCCAACATGCACCTCAAATTCGACTCTTACGAGGCTTCCTTGTGGCTTACTCCACTAGAATTTTCGGTTTATGGAATATTCACAAAAAAAGGCACACATTCCTGTAATTAGGAACGCGTGCCTGATACGTCTATACCACCTATTACAATGTACTTAAGGGAAATACCCTTGCATACCCGCCCCTGTAACGTAGGGAATACGTCAGAACCTACTCTCGCAACACTGTATGGCGATTTTAGCCTGCGGCTCAGAAGTGATTTTCAAAACGGCTCTACTCATACCGGCTCTCACCTGCCCCGGCTCTCTTTGACTTTCCTGCCATCTCTACTGTCTTCGTCACTGCCTTTTACTAACTGTGTTTAAGTATATAACTGAAAAGCCACTGTTGTCAAGATGTAATTGATTCTGTAATAATTTGATAATAATTAACTCTAATAAATGCCATCATACTCAAAATTCTGATAATCAAAATCATCATAATCATAAGAATCATAATCATAATCGTAATCCTCATAGGAATCGTCATCATTATAATACTCATAGCCCTCATCAAAGCCCTTCATGAACTCCTTTTCAAAATCTGTGCTTACGTTTGAGCCTGCTATAACCCAGAATATGATGCTGACTATAACTGAGATGGCTGCTGTTGCTATACCAACTATACCAAACACCTTGTTGTTGCCCTTTATGATATGTATAATACCAAAAATGATAGCAAGCAGAGCTGTCACATAATTGATGCATGTACAAAACAGTACAATAGATGCGATTCCAAGTACCAGAGAAGCTATACCAAAGCCATTGCTGTTCTTTGGCGGCTGGTTGTATGGATTAGCTCCATACTGTGGCTGATTGTAGGCTGTCTGTCCGTATGCAGTCTGATTGTAGCCACCCTGTCCGTTTGGCTGCTGGCCATACTGCGTCTGTCCGTAAGCTGACTGATTAAATGAGCCCTGAGCATATGTGTTCTGGTTGTATGTGCCCTGGGCATTTGGATTCTGGTTGTATGTACCCTGGGCATTTGGATTCTGATTGTATGTACCCTGATTTGCATAACCATATGCACTGCCCGGATTATTGACATATCCGTCTGTGCTGCCTGTCTGGTCTGATGACTGTCCATATGCATATGCATTCCCACTTTCCTGCTGGGATACAGACTGATTATATGTGTCTGTCGGCTGATTGTATGTGTCCTGCGGCTGGCTGTATGTGTCTGAGCCATTTGCTGTTTCTGAAGACTGACCGAATACACCTGTATTGTCCGGTGTGCCTGACGACCGGTTGTCATTGTTCATATAATTGTTATCGTCCATAACTTCCTCCATATATCCTATTGTTTATGTAGCCATTGTGTTATTGTGTTAGAAATATTTTATCATATATTACAATAATGTAAATATTTTTATCATAAAAAATATGTAAAAATGGCAGGAGCAAATGCGCTCCTGCCGTAAAAAACATATTACTGCTCTTAGAAATCAAATTTCTGACTAAGCTCTTCCTCATTCTCCTCAACAGAGTTTTTGAGGTCATCCGCAAGCATATAGATATTTTCCAGTACCTTCTTGCACTTTGCCATGCTCTCGACTGTGGTATCAGCCATGCGAAGTCCCTCCGTTGAAGAAGCTGCGACCTCTTCTCCGGTAGCTGAAAGGTGTGTGATATTGTCTGATATGACTGTTGTTGAATCAAGAATCTTTTTGATACTCTCCTCAGCCACATTGATATCCTTCATCAACAGCTCAACGGCCTCTCCCATGGCATTAAACTTGTCTCTTGTATCGTCGATAAGCTCATTCTGCTTCTCTACCGATGATACTGAGTTCTCGATACTCTCGTTGGCACGCCTTGTGTCCTCATTGAGCTGTTTATAATCTCTGTAATATTGGCTGATGCATCCTTTGTCTGCTCTGAGAGCTGTCTGATTTCATCTGCAACTACCGCAAAGCCCTTTCCTGCTTCACCTGCCCTGGCCGCCTCAATTGAAGCATTGAGAGCAAGCAGATTTGTCTGGTTAGAAATATTGATAATCGACTCAACAAAGCTCTTTACTTCCTCTACCTTAGCTGTAAGACTCTGGATAACTGACACTGTAACATTGCTTGCCTCTGCCACGTTGTGTGCCTGCTCCTTGAGTTCTTCCACAACATCAGCTCCCTGCTTTACGGTCTCATCAGTCTGGCGTGAGGCATCTATCATAGCCTTGATTCCACTTTCTGCATTGTCTGTATTTCCCTGAATATCAACACACATAGCTGCCTGCTTCTGGATAGCCTCCGCAGTGCTCTCTGTGCTGTCTGCTATCTCCTGGATTGAACTATGGCTCACCGCAACAGACTCATCGAGATCATTTAACATGGTCATAGCCTCGTCAAAGTGCTTTGAAATATTCTCCGCAACCATTACCATCTTCTTATTGCTGTCCACCTGTGCCATAGCAGATTCTTTGATTTCTTCCATATTTTCATCGAAGAAATGGGTAAGAAGAATCGTGATGCTGTCTGACGCATATCCCACAAGTACAAGTACAAAAACTGCTATCACATCATTCTGAAGAACTGTACCCCCTATTCCAAGCTGCATTACAAGCCTGATGACGCTGGATATGATTATTACTGCGTTCATCACCATCATCATCTTTATATCCAGATATATCATCGCTGCAATAACAAGCGGCAGGGCATATGTCCATGTACCGATTGTTGAATTGATCAGTGCGATAATAAAATATCCTGCTGTCATGGCGCTTACAAGTATAAGCGCACCTGTTCTGCTGTCTCTTTTTTGTAATAAATGCAATTACAGCTATTACTATTACTGCTATTGCCGCAACAAGCTGTATACTTATCCTGGTAATATCAGCATCTTTTGTCCCAACTGCTGCAAATAACGTAAATGCTATATATGCAAATACTATGATTACCGCCAGGAATACACGTTTGTTGGCTCTGTTATACTGTTGACTATTCATAAAATCCCCCTTCTTTTGTTTGAGTTTTTAAAGTAGTTTTATTATACAACAGTTTTTTATAATAATCCACTACTATTTAGTGCCAACGTACCATTTTTCTCATTTTGCTCCTGGTTTGAAGAAAATTCTCCTTTCAAATAAACACTTACACAAAAACACCCGGCAGTTATCCTGCCGGGCATCCTGTAAAAAAATATTTATTCTTTAACTCCACCAAGTGTAAGTCCTGTAACAAAGTATTTCTGTAAAAACGGGTAAATACATATGATCGGAAGCATTGTTATAATTGTTGCTGCGGCACGAACTGAGGTAGGTGTAACTGCGCCTACAGCATTCAATGTTTCTGCTGATCCTCCCTGATTTGTTACAGCTGAAAGAAGCTTCATAAGCTCATACTGTAATGTAGTAAGCTTTGTACTCATACGGTTATAAAGCATTGCATCAAACCATGAGTTCCACTGTCCTACTGCTACGAATAAAGCTACTGTCGCATATACCGGTTTGCAGAGAGGGGAATAAATCTTCAGAAAAATGGTGGTATATCCTGCACCGTCAAGCTGCGCTGATTCCTCTAAGCTGTCAGGGATTCCATTCATATAGGTCCTGATAACGAGCATATTAAACGCACTGACCATTCCAGGGACTACATAAACCCAAAAACTATTGGTAAGCCCAAGTCCCTTGTACAGGAGGAAGACAGGGATTAATCCACCATTGACATACATTGTGATAACCCAAAACAGGGATAAACCTCTTTTGAACAAAAATCTTTTTCTGCTGACTATAAAAGCAAGGATTGCATTTGCCACCAGTGCTAAGACTGTTCCAATTATTGTTCTGGCAACAGTAATATATGCTCCTGTTATAAGATTATCTTTTTGCAAAACCGTTATATAATTCTTCCAGGTAAACTTTCTTGGTAAGAGGTAAATTCCACCTCTTAATGCATCTGTACCATCATTAAGCGATATCGCAAGTGTATTAAGCACCGGATAAAGCGTTATGATCACAAACAGTACCATAATGATGCCATTTACAATTGGAAATATACTTATCTTCTTTTTCTTTTTGCTCTTTACAGAGCCTGCTGTTATATCTGCCATCGTACAAGACCTCCTTAAAACAACTGCTCTTCACCATTATGTTTGGCAATTCTATTTGCAATAAATATAAGAATTATACTTACCACACTCTTGAATATACCTGCTGCGGTACCTATTGCATAATCTCCCTGGCTTATGCCCCATTTAAGTACATAAATATCAATAGTCTGTGATACATCCTGTATCAGACCGTTTTCCTAAGAGATACTGTATCTCAAATCCTGCATTTAAAACATTACCTACATTCATAAGAAGAAGGATTATAATAGTTGGTTTGATTCCCGGCAGTGTTACATACCTGATCTTTGCCCAGCGTCCCGCTCCATCAATAGATGCTGCTTCGTAAAGTGAAGGATCTATTGATGTAATGGCTGCAAGATATATGATTGCATTCCATCCTGTTTCTTTCCATACATTGGCAAATGCCACTATCGGCCAGAAATATCCCGGATGTGCGAAAAAGTTTATCGGTTGGTCTATAATATGCATATTTACAAGGAACTCATTTACAATACCTGTTCCTGAAAGCATATCGTGTAAAATACCTGTTACAATGATCCATGAAAGGAAATGTGGAAGATATGATATAGTCTGTACTACTTTCTTTCCACCCTTTGATGCAATCTCATTCAGTAAGATTGCAAATGCTATGGCTGTGACAAAAGTTACAACCAGATTGATAACACCCATTGCAAGTGTATTTCTTATAACACGGATAAATGTCATATCCGAGAACAGCATCTTGAATTTGTCCAATCCAACAAATGCAGAATGGAATATACCAAGTCTTGGTTTGTAATCCTGAAATGCCATTGCCCAGCCAGCGAGCGGTAGATAATAGAATATAACTCCATATGCCACCATTATTGCTGCCCAGAACAGCAGCACTTTCTGACGTTTGACTTCTTTCCATGTAATTTTTGTTCTAGGTTCTCTGACCTTCTCTTTTTTGTTTTTTCTCGTTAATGACATGACACCACTCCTTAAAGTCAGCAGGCAGATAAAACGCTATTATATCTGCCTGCCTTAAATTTCATTTAAGCTTTATTTGAATTTAGCAGCCTGCTCTAATCTTTTATCAAGCTCGGTCTGTAATTCACCTAGGAAATCCTGTGGATTACATGCATTGTATTCATCCATGTATGTATCCCATGCACTGTCAAAGTCTTTTGCCATAACAACCTTTGGAAGAGCCTTATGCTTAAGTTCGCCAATCTTTGTCCAGGCTACTCCACCAGGAGTGCTTGTGTTAAAGTTGTTAGAGAATGACCACATTGGATACCAGTCTCCAGGTGCATCGTTTGTTCCAAGCATTTCAACGTATGTCTTAACACCATAGGCATCGAAAGCCTCTTGTACATCCTTGTTAAGACCATCATAGAACTCTCTTGCCTGTCCATCAGGTTTGTTGGCATTAATTCCATCATCACTTGTTCCACTGTACTGTGGGAAGTATGAGTATGGGCATGAATGAGAGGCCTTGTATGCTGTATCAGAAGCCTTCTTTCTCTCATCTGCTGTTTTGTAAAACTCACCATTCTCATCTACTTCATAGTCAGTACCCTTGACACCCCAGAATCTGAGATTGTGGATATCCTGATCAAGAAGATCATTTACAAACTTCATGGCCGCATCTACATCATCACAGGATGTTGTAACAGCAAGACCTGTTGACTCGTTGAAAGCGCCGCCTGCATTGTGCCACTGATTGTCACGGCCGTCAATTGTTACAGGTACCGGAATGTAATCGCATCCCTGCTCATCAAGACCTGCCTGTTTAATTGCATCACCTGCTGTGTATGCGAAATCCCACCACTGGTCAATCATTCCAAGTACACGTCCTGTAGAAAGCTTAGAGATATATTCATCATATGTCTGTGTGAATGACTCAGGATCTACAATTCCCTTCTGATACTCTTCATTGAGCTTCTTGAAATATTTAACTGCTGTATCTGATGTATTATAGTCAAGTACTTTCTTTGTATCAGGATCTACCATACATGATCCATCGTTTGGATATCCGTCAAGGAACTGTGGTGCATTCTCAAGACAGAAATATCTCCAGTCATCGCAAAGGATGGTATATGGAATATTCTCTGTTCCATCAGCCATTGTTGGATTTGCCTCATTATATTTCTCGATGAGGTCAAAATACTGATCCAGTGTCTTGATCTCCGGATAGTTAGCCCATTTAAGTACTCTTGCCTGGATCCAGAATGCCTCGTCATTGTGTGCGCAGACTTTCTCGTCTCCCTTTATGCAGCTAAACTGTGGTATCCAATAGATATGTCCGTCATCCTGACGAAGTTTTTCCCACTCAAGATCTGTGAAAAGATTTTTGATGTTTGGATATTTCTCGATGTAGTCATCCAGTGGAACAAGTGCGCCTGCATCATATAACTGCATCTGTCCGCTTGCACCTTCAATGAAATCAGGATATTCGCCACCTGCGATCATTGTTCCGATTGCCTCATCTGCTGTCTGTCCGGTAAGCCAGGTTTCCTTTACCCTTACACCTGTCTTTTCCTCGATGATCTTCTGGATTTCATTATCATCATTGATTTCAGTTCCCGGTACAGCAAAGAATGCATCAAACTCTTTCGCACTTCCAGTTTCAGTGCCACCTTTTTTGCCACTATCATTGCCACATCCGGCAAACAGTGTTGCTGCCATGGTAGCCACAAGCAGCATGCTTACAATTCTTTTTCTTTTCATATTGTAATGTCCTCCCTTTTGATAACTTAATTTTATACTTTTTAAGTTTTCAAACAATCGGAGTAACTATAGTCAAAAACAGGGTAAACTATAGTTTCTCGAAAAAACTATAATTTACCCTGTTTTGCAGTAATATATATTATTCTCCACTTTGCATCTGCCGTCTGAAACGCGCCGGTGTGCAGCCTTTTACCTGTATAAACCTGTTCACAAAATAATCCATATCATGATATCCGACTTCCTCTGCTATCTGTATTATCTTCTTATCAGTCCTAAGCAGAAGCTCTGCCGCACGTTCCATCCTGTAATTGTTCAGATAATCCTTAAAGGACTGTCCGTATTTTTTTCTGAAAAGCTGCCCTAAGTATGCACTGTTTACATAATACTTCTCACTCAGGCTCTTAAGCGTGATGTTCGTGGCATAATTGTCTCTTACTTCCTTTTCTACCATGCCGATCACACCTCTTGACACATTTTTTCTAAGCTGCGACAGATAATCACCATACTCACAGCAAAATCTGGTCATATGTGCACGGCTTCCCCTCTCAATACCGGTCTTAAAGCTGCTCTCACTTATGAGTCGCAAAATCTCCTGCTGATTTACATTATCATCCTGCTCACTTGCCAGGTGTATGAACTGAAACAACAGATAATTGATATTTAAGTTCATGCTTTCCCCATTCATACCCATGCTGGACATCTCATCATAAAATGTGGCAACTGCATTTCTTATCTCAACATGGTTGTTCTGTTCCACTGTCCTAAGCAGCTCATCCAGACTATCTTTACAAAGCACTATTCCATCTGCCGATATCTTTACTTCATCCTCATAGTAATATATGCTCTTTACTATGCGAAATCCCTGAAACGACCTGAGCATACATGCATTGCCGTATGATCTGGCTATCTTTGATATATCTGATACTTTTCTTCCGACCAGCATAACTATATTCTTGTGTATTATCACATATATACCTTCTCAGATCCTCCAGATATTTTCTCTCGTTTTTTGCGGCTTCCTCTGCCATATAATCTGAGCATATAAAGCCTATGTCATACACTTTTTCATTTACCGATACATCAAATACACAATGTGCCGAATCAGCCCCCAGAAAAGCAACACAGCTTTCGTACATCTTGCGCTGTAAGCTTCTCATATCACTATCGAGTATCTCATCACCTGCCGGAAACTGCTCCACCTGTATCTCAACATACCTTGCTCCACCCTCACACCTCATATTTTCTTTTACATAGTTCAGGTTTACTTCATCATATTTGCCCCGTATCAGAGATATCAGGTGTCCTGCAAGGTATGCCTGTTTCATCTTTTTGTTATCCTCGTCGATCTTGTTTTTCTCGTTTTTGAGCACAAGAACCTTGTTTAGTACCTTAAGCAGCATCTCCTTGTCCACAGGCTTTAGTATGTAATCCGTACAGTCATTCTGCATAGCCTGCTGCGCATAGCTAAAATCTGCATAACCGCTTAATATCACAAAATACACATCTGATTTTTTTTCTTTTCTCAAAGTCTCAAGCAGCTCAAGTCCTGTCATCTCCGGCATCCTTATATCGGCTATGACCAGATCCACATTCTCATTTTCAAGAAACTGCAGGGCTTCCTTTCCATTTGAGACCATTCCTGCTATCTCAAATCCTTCATTTTCCCAATCAATGATCACCTTAAGCCCCTGTATTATAAAAGGCTCATCATCCACCAATAATACTTTAAGCATTTTAAATCTCCTATAAATATGTTTCCGGTATTATCATCACAGTCGTACCGCAGCCTTCCTCACTGTCCACATCAAATACTGCTTTAGATTCCGTTACCATTTTGATACGCAGACAGGCATTTATCACGCCCACTCTGCCACCGGTCTTTAACATATCGATATCTGCATTTTTCATGTTACTTTTCATTTTTTCAAGAGCATCCGGATCAATTCCGCTGCCTGTATCCTCAACCTCTATATGCATGAACCCGGCTTTTTTGAATATACGCACAAATATCCAGCCCGGAGCAGCTTTACTTTCTATGCCATGCACACAGGCATTTTCAACAAAGGTTACAAGCGTAAGTTTTGGCACCTGACATTCCATGCAGTCTGCTTCTATATCTATGTTATAGTTCAGTCGCTCGCCAAACCGGTATTTCTGCAATGCCAGATAGGCTTTTACAAATTCACATTCCTTTGCAACGGTTACAGCATCATTTCCCCACTCCACATACTGTCTTTGCATGATGGCGAGTTTTTCGACCATATCAGCCGTCTCATTTTCCTTTTTCAGCAGACTGTGCATTCGTATGCTCTCAAGCGCATTAAACAGAAAGTGCGGATTTATCTGGCTGTGCAGTGCAAGAAGCTCTGCGTTTTTCTGACTTACAAGCATCTCCTGCTCTTTTAGCTTATTCTTATATACAGTCTGGATCAAGTCATTTGTGCGGCTTACCATCCTGTTGTAATTTTTTATCATGCTGCCGATCTCATCTTTGCTCTCCCTGTCAGTCATAGATACAAGCTTTTCGCTGTCAACTGACTTAAATACCTTTGAAAGCTGTAATATCCTGCTCGTAAAGGAATGGTTAAAGATACTGAACAGACAAAGTGGAAAGAATACATTTATAAGCATCAGAAAAACAATAATCGGTGCATTGTGCATAAGCATGCTCCATATATTACTGCGTGTCTTAAACACATATATATCAAGATCACAGCCATACAAAGAGAGCTTCTGCCTGTATACGGAGTCGCTTATTTTCCCAATCGCCTCCAATGTCTTAAATGGTTTGTTGACTCCACTGTAGGCCCCATTTGACAGCACTATGTCATCTCCATGGCAGATAAGCACTTCATTATCATAATTCATATTCTTAAAAGTACGCATCATGCTGCCATAATTAAACTCTATCTTGAGTACCTTTTCGATATCAGATGAGTAAAAATCCAGCTTTTTCATATAAATCATATGTCTTTCATCTGACAATCCGGCTACGCCTTTTTCATATACAAAAAAGAGTCCTCCGCTTTCCTTCTGCTCCAGAAGTCTGTAAGAATCCGTATTTCTTACAGCAGACATATCATTTACTTTTCCGCCATTTACTATTGTAGGATTGTCAGCATACAGGAAAAATACTATATTGCTCATTCCAAGTGTGTTTTCAAAAAGTGTATCCTGAAAGAAGCTCTGATACTCTGATACATACTCAGCAGAGCTTGTGTATTCCTTTGATATAAAATCGTCTATGCGCTTGCTGGTGTAGATACTCTTAGCTGCCTCTTCTGCGTTATTGACCATGCTGTTCAGATTATATCCCACAGCACTTGCTATGCTCGACATTTCATGTCTGCTGCTTTCTTTTTCAGCATTTTCTACGATGGAAAGCACCACTACATCAGTCACTATGAGCGGCAGCATGACACAAAGTACATAAAATATGTAGAATTTTTTTCTGAGTGAATAATCATCAAGCTTTCTCTCAATGGCATTCCATATTGGTCTTCTCATAAACAATTCCTCTGAAATCACTTAAAGGAGCCGACATATGTCCGCTCCTAAAGTCTGTTTTAACTTGTCATTAATTATAGAATAACATATTTATTATTAATAATCTACCCCTGTTTTCTCTCCACATCTTGTTATATCAATGCGCTCTGTCCGCTTGCCTGTGAGCTTTGTGCTTCTGTCATCAGGCTGCTGTCCTCCTGCGGATATCTCATAAATTCCCGGCACAGCTACACAGCTTCCATCCTCTTCTATCACAGCAAAGTCCCTTGGCGAAAGAGTCAGCTTTACTTTCTTAGTCTCATATGGCTCAAGCTTTACAACCTCAATCCCCTTTAGCTGGTATCCGGGCTCATACTCTGCAGCATCAACGTGCCTGATATAGAGCTGAACTATCTCATTTACAGTATATCTGCTGTCATTTGTCACATTTACAAACACCTCAACAGGTTCGTTTACATCACTTTCTGCTTTATCCACTGACATTCCATCATAGTTTGTCTCACCATAATGCAGTCCATATCCAAATGGATATAACACATTCTCATTTGTATAGCGGTATGTCCTGTGAGCCATTGAATAATCCGTAAACTCCGGGAGATTTTCGGTGCCCTGATAAAATGTAACCGGCAGTTTTCCACTCGGACTATACTCTCCGAATATAGCTTCCGCAACAGCCTTTCCGCCTCTGGCTCCCGGATACCAGCTGTCTATAATGGCATCCACATGCTCTTCTGCCCAGGAAAGATCTATCGCACTTCCTGCTGACAGCACAAGTATTACCGGCTTTCCTACTGCTGCAACAGCCTCTAAAAGTTCCTCCTGAAGTCCCGGAAGCATAAGCCCCAGCTTGTCACCGCTTGCATATTCATTTCCGGCATCACCCTCTTCACCTTCTATAGTTGCATCAAGTCCAAGACACATTACGACCACATCTGACTGTTCTGCCATGATGAGGGCTTCCTTAAATCTGTCCTTTTCCTCTGCAAGTCCCTGTACTTTGTCCTTGTACAGATGGCAGCCCTCTGCATAAAGCACTCTTGTATCCTCTCCAAGATATTGCTGCAATCCCTCAAGTGGAGTGATATATCTTGATGAGGTACCATAATAATTTCCTATAAGCGCATCCCTGGAGTTGGCATTTGGTCCGATGACCGCAATAGTTTTAACATTTTTTCTGTCGAGAGGCAGGAAATTGTCCTTATTCTTTAAAAGTACAAGACTTCTTCTGGCAGCCTCCACAGAAAGCTCCACATGCTCCTTACATTCTACAACCTCATACGATATGTCCTCATATGGCGATGGATAATCCTTCATCATGCCCAGACGGATACGCACCTCCATCAGCCTTTCTACTGCTGCCGTGATTGCCTCGTCTGAAACCAGTCCCTTGTCATAAGCATCCTTAAGATGTAAAAATGCACTTCCACAGTTTAAGTCACAGCCGTTGTTTACAGCCATAGCAGCCGATTCCTCAACTGTATCCGTCACATGATGGTGTTCGTGGAAATCAAGTATTGCCCAGCAGTCTGACACCACATGACCTTCAAATCCAAACTCGTCACGCAGTATATCCTTAAGCAGTGTCCTGCTTCCGCAGGCAGGTTCTCCATTTACCCTGTTGTAAGCCCCCATGACAGCCTCAACCTTTGCATCCTTTACACATCGCTTGAAGGCATACAAATATGTATCATACATATCATGCTTTGATGCTTTCGCATCAAACTCATGTCTTATGGCTTCCGGACCGCTGTGTACCGCAAAATGCTTTGCACAGGCTGCCGATTTTAAGTGATCCGGATCATCTCCCTGTAATCCCCTTATATATGCGCAGCCAAGCTTACCTGTCAGGTACGGATCTTCCCCGTATGTCTCATGTCCCCTGCCCCATCTTGGATCTCTGAATATATTTACATTAGGTGCCCAGAAGGTAAGTCCCTTGTATATTCCGTGATCACCCTTTTTTGAAAATTCATTGAACTTTCCACGACCCTCCGTTGATACAACATCTCCGATCTTTTCTATCAGGTCAGTATCAAAAGTTGCCGCAAGACCTATCGCCTGAGGAAATACTGTAGCAACACCGGCTCTTGCTACTCCATGAAGAGCCTCATTCCACCAGTTGTATTCCGGTATCCCCAGTCTTTCTATAGCCGGTGACTCATACAGCATCTGACTTATCTTCTCATCTATTGTCATCTGCGATACTAGTTTTTTTGCATATTCTATAGTTTTTTTACTCATAGTGACTTCTCCTTTAATTTATATAATGATTTTACCAGATTCATGCAGTATTTTCTTTCTAATTGTTGCCCCACAATGTTCAAAAATTGCTATTTGTGCTATAATAACTATATTCATGCAAATGCGCATAAATATCAGCCGTATGGAGACAAGTATATATGATCGAAAATCTGAATGGAATACATGAGACAGTAAAATATAAGAAAACAGCAATGTAAAGCTTTTTATAAATGCGGAAGCAGAAGATTATCCCATTCACTGGCATACTCCCATGGAGATTATCATGCCACTTGAAGGCGGCTATACAGTGCAGATTGGGGATGATTTGGTACATCTTAATGAGAATGATATTATCTTTATAGCTTCCGGTGTAAAACACAGGCTTATCGCACCTGACACCGGAAAAAGGCTTATCCTGCAGATTGAGTGGTCTGCTGTCTCAAAAATAAAGGAATTAAATTCCATACTTACCCTTATAGCACCTGCTATAACGCTAACCCCGGAAACTTCCGGTGATATCCACAGCAATATCCGTAAACTGCTGCTTGATATATCAAATGAATACCAGACCGACTCATTTCTATCAGAAGCCGTGATCTACTCCAAAATGCTTGAAGTACTTGTCCTTATTGGAAGACATCATACTGCCAGCAGTTGTAATTTTAATGTCGGCAGACACAAACAGCAGGAATATCTGGAGCGTTTTCTGTCTATCTGTGAGTATATCGATACACATTGCACTGAGGACATAACACTTGATGAAATCTCAAAAATAGCCGGATTCAGTAAATATCACTTTACCCGGCTATTTAAGCAGTTTACCAATAATACCTTTTACAAATACTTAAATCAGAAAAGAATAGAGCTTGCCCTGACCCTTCTGGCTGATCCCAATATATCTGTCACCGAGACTGCAATGCAGTCAGGCTTTGCAAATCCATCCACTTTCATAAGGGTGTTCAAAGCTGAAAAGGGCTGCACCCCGACTGAATTTCGCAAAATGTTTATTGGGTGAGCATTATGTATGAAAATTCTGCATAGTTATCACTATTGCTGCCATTTGAGGATGCATACATACCGACCGTACAGCCCACAAAGCCACCTGCTTCTTCTGTGGTATATGGCAGCAGACTTATTTTTTCTGCGACTTTTACGCTCTTCTCGGCCGTACCTATCCATATAGATGCTTCCTGTTCCTTACAGATCATACATATATTCCACAGTGGATTTTTTTCTGTAACGCTGTACTCCATAATATCTGCCACTGCTATCTTTTTGTCAGTTCCCTTAATATGTGTAGTCACCACAAATACCAGCCTCCCGGCTTCCATTGTTATCTCAGCGCGAAGATGATTCTCATTGTTCTGGAAAAGTACAAGTCCTGCCGTCTCATTATCCGACTGTGGGATAAAACGCACTGCTGTCTTTACCGTAAACTCATAGCCTTTCTGTCTTAGTCCAAGAAATGCGCTTGTGCCAAGATCAGTGATCTGCTCTTTGTTTGTGTACAGTCTCAGTACTCCCGGATTTTCCTTAAGGGAATAAAAAGACTCGTTGCGTTTTCCTATTCCAACCAGCCTCTTATCAGGCTTGGCTTCGCAGAAAGTTATAAAATCATTTTCTGATATCTCATCTATAAATCTGCACTCTTCAAGCGGTATATCTACCGTATCCTCAAGATGTCCTATCCCTGGTGCTATTACCGGCCATTCGTTTTCCCATATTGTTTTTGCAATAAAGGTCTCCCTGCCCATGCTGCTGTGCTTTTTGCATGGTCTTGACGCAAGCATGACCACATACCAGTTTCCGTTTATATCATCCACCAGATCACCATGTCCTGCATAGATGACCGGATAATCCATCCCCAGATTTCTGTGTGTAAATATCGGATTTCTCGGACATCCTTCAAACCATTTAAAAAGCTCCGTGCTTCTTGCTATCGTTATACTGTGCTCCGGTCCGGTGCCGCCCTCTGCATGCATCAGATAATAATATCCGTTTATCTTGTAGATATGTGGTCCTTCCGGCCATATGCAGCCCTTTACAGCACCTTTCCATATGGCCATGCTCCTGCCCTTAAGCTTCATGGTTCCAAGATCAAGCTCCTGTATCCATATCTCCCAGTCTCCATTGTAGCGTACTCCTTCAGGGTTTGGGCGTGTGCCACAGTAATAACATCTGCCGTCATCATCAAAGAAAAGGCTTGGGTCTATTCCGACTGCTTCTTCTCCCAAATAATACGGATCAGACCACGGTCCTGCCGGATCCTGCGCTGTCACTATAAAATTGCCGCCATGCGATACATTGGTCGTTATCATATAAAAAGTTCCTTCATGATATCTTATGGTCGGTGCAAAAATACCTCTCGATATTTCTTCATTTTCCACGCATAGCTGCGATGGTCTGTCAAGTATATTGCCAATCTGCTCCCAATGAGCCAGATCCCGGCTATGAAATATAGGAACACCCGGTGCATACACAAAGCTTGATGTCACCAGATAATAGTCTTCCCCGACTCTGCATATTGATGGATCAGGATAAAAACCTGAAAGTATTGGATTTTTGCTGTTACCATGTCTCTTACCTCTCATTCTCTATAATACATATCCAAAGCCCAGTATCGTAAACTGCTTGTCTCTGTCTTCCTCTGCAATTTCAATCCTTACAACATGATTTTCACTGGTCTTATTGTTAAATATTATTACCGCATTGCAGTGCTGCCAGTTATTGATATGTGGATCAGCCGTAAAATGATATTCTCCGTCCACATATACCTTCGCCTTTCCCACATTTACCTCTCCCGAATCCTTAAATACAAGGAGAAGTGCCCTGCACTCCATCTCAAGCTCGAAATACGCTTTTTCCCTGTTTAATGTATTTTTTGTGCCATCATACATCCAGTTATACGGGAATTCCGGAGTCAGCGAAAGCTGATCATCCATCTCAACGCTTTGCAGCTGTGTATCTGTCGAATCGAAGCCACCCTCGTCAATATATGACTTTGCATATATATCCTTTTTGTCGAGCAGTCTTATATTTTCAAAGCTGTTTCCTATTACCGGTGCAAGATTTAGGTTTTCCTGCAATATTTTTTCCTCTGTCAGTCCCTGTTCAAATGCATCCAAACTTGCATGCCCTGCCTGATCTATTTTTTTTCCAAAAGATACTCTATGCAGTCTGCCATGACGGAATGGCCTGCATTGCCCGGATGAAACATATCATAGAAAAACTGATTTTTGCTTATTACCCTTCCCTCGTCATTTTTTAATGCAAACTGAGGGGAAACCGCATCCAGCACGCTTACCATAGGCAGATCATAGAGCTTTCCAACCGGGCTTAGGCGGTCTTGAAGGTTCCAGTCATTTGCAAATACGGAAAAAAGCAATATGACTGCCGGTTTCCATGGCAGATTAAGTACTTTACGTACAAGGCTTTCATAGCAGTCACCCTTTGTCTCATCCCCCTCATCATTTACAGCAAATTCAATAACTACTATATCAGGCTGCTGTCCGTCTCTTAGTACATCCCTGTCAAATCTGATCATTCCCAGCTCAGATGGTGTGCCACCCACACCGGCTTTTATGAATTTCACATTATTCTTTGCAGAAAAACGCCTCTGGAAAAGCTGATAGGATTTGTATGCGTAGCACTCTGTATTTATAGGTGTCGCACCTGCTCCCTGTGTGATAGATCCACCGATGTATGCAAGTGTTACCTCTTTTCCGGCTCTTGTCTTTTCGATGGCTTTTCTTATGCGGTATACATTTCCCATATTCATAAGCGAATGGCTTATCATGCTGCAGTATTCATCAGAGTTCATATCCACCTCTGTTTCCTCAATATCTGCCGGAGCCTCATAGCCGTCATTCAGATACAGTCTGACACTCGCTTTTCCCATGATATCCGGTGTATTAAATATGAACTTTATCTGTCCCGGTATATCATCATCCGGTGTCCACTTATAATCTGACAGGTATATCTTTCTCTCCATTCCATCGCCTGTCAGCTTTACCTTAAGATTAGTACCGCCTCCGTACAGGTCCTGCTTTCCGTACATCTGAAACACAAATTCGATCTGTTCGTTTTGATTATCTGTTTCCACAGATACACCCATGCTGTGTACAAGCCTGCCAAAACCTTCCACCGTCTCTAACAGCCCCAGTTCCTCTTTATTTTCTATATTTCCGGCTATTTGTGCACTGTTTATCAGTCTTCCGTCGCTTTCATATATAAAATGTATAATGCTTCCATCTTCCTGTACTGAGCCGTATATATCCTTATCCTTCATGATGTAGAAATACGGTCTTTTTCTTTCGGGATCCTTTGGTGCTTTTGGCCCTGCCATCTTTCTGCCTCCTTGTTATGTCGATTTTATCAGCTATAATGACTATATGATACAAAAACTCCCGGTGCTTTGCACCGGGAGAAATTATAGATATTTGTCCTGTCTTTTTATAGTTTATGACTGCTTCATCATTCCAGCTTAAGGTTCTTGTATATTAAAATCAATAAATCCTGTAATTTCCTGAAAGTGCTAACATTGCAAACATGTAAAGGAAATTGTCATAGTATCTCCTGTCACCTGTCCTAAGCGGAGTGTTCCAGAACTTTTCAACACATTGCTTTGCATATTTTCCATCTGCTGCGAGTGAAGCTTCTGCATTAACAGCAATGATTGCTACCGGATGAAGTGCCTTCTCATCAAGCGGTGTACCATCTATAAGAAATACACCATCCCAATTGTCCTTCTGATCCTCACAATAAAACTTCTGAAGGTTTTCTGCCGTTTTAATCTGCCACGGATCTGCATCAAACCACAGATGATCCATCGCTATATTGGCGATCGTGCGGTATGCATCACTGTAATACCAGTCATGTCTTCCAAATATTTCCTTATGCCCCGTATGAGGCTTTCCGTCATAATCTGCATATTCTGCGCTAAGTCCTGTCTTTTCATGGCATGCACTGTGCAGATATGCTCTGCTGGCAGCTGCTGCTTCTTTCCAGAAGTCTCGGTCCTCCTCATAAGCCCTTTGGGCAAAAAGTTCATAAAAATGCGGCAGATGGTATGAAGGATCACTGAAATCCATATTTGTGACAAACTTTATCAGCTTGTTGGAAGGCTCCCACATTGGCTCTCCGCTGTGTCCTGGCTCACCCTTGTGTACACACTCCCTTAAGATATTTTGTGCCTCTTTGCTATAGCAGAATATACCATCGCCATCTCCCCATCTTTTAGAGGCGAAAAACAATGCCATTGCAAAATACTCTTCACCATCAGGTGCCGGTCCATCGGCATTTCGCTTTCCATTTGTCTGACATGACCACGCAAAATAATTTTTTGCCGGACCATCTTCTATGTACATATATGTGCGCACCCATTTCCACAGTCTGTCAAACTCTGCTTTTTTATCCAGCTGTACACATACCATCATGCCATATGACATTCCCTCGGTTCTCACATCATGATTGCCGGTATCCTCCATATATCCCATATCATCACCGGCTTCATGATAAAAACGTTCATCATCATTCCCATAGAATATCGTGTTAAAAGTATCCTCTACTCTTTTTTGAATTTCTTCTTCCGGATACCCATACTCTTTGAATATATTTCTGTATTTGCCTGTCTTATATGCTCCTGCCATTTTTCTCTCCTTTTTGTCGCTGTTTTACTGTATCCCGCACATGAAATTTACAAATCTGTGTCTGCATGATGTCCAGGATTCATTATCTCCTTTTTTGAACCATTCTTTCTGTGCACTGTCCTTAATTCCGTATATGGCTGTTATGTTCCCGATGATATCATCAGATATCGTGCTGTCTGCCATTATTATCATAATTCCTTTTATCCTGCCTTCGCCTGACAGATTATCCATGATATTTGCTATCTTTCCCTGATGTATCCAGCAAAAATTTCTTTCGTCCGCAGCACACTCAAGCACACATACTCTGCCGGTGTCACAGTTATCCTCCCCATAACCGGCTGGTGTATAAACATAATTCATACTGACCTGTCCGTCTCCATCACACGAATAATGTATATGTATCTGACCATGATCTGTTTCCTTAAGCTCATGCCAGCTAAAGTTCCTCTCAGGTACCTCAGCAAAGTTTACAGCCCTGTTATATCCGAACCCGACAGGTGCCGCAGGGTTTACTACAGGTGTTCCATTTACCATAAATGTCACATAGTTAAATCCCTCTGCCGGATTGCCTATTGTTTTTTCCCAATAACCATCATTTTTCTTTGATCTGTAAAGAAGCTCCTCCGTGCCATTTTCAAGAACTACGCTCACGCTTTTTGCATCAGGTGCAAAAAGATTTACTTCAATGCTGTTATCCTCCGTCACACGGATACCATGTATGACATCCGGATATTTGCCAGCCGGTTTTCCATCCTCGTCATTTTCGAACTGTATCTGCCTGTACACCGGATCAAAAAATACCATGCTCTCATCCGCCTGTACCGGTGTGGTAAAATCAATATTCTTTGATCTGACCGGGACAGCTTTATCAATATCATCAAGTTCTGCGTCATCCCATGTAAAAAGCATCTGTGCGAAATCCTTAAAGCTCTTTCTCCATACATGCCATTCATGATAGCCCTCATATACTTTTGGTGTACTGTTTTTCCCCTGTCGTGAAAATTCCTTTACCATCTCATTGATTCCAAGCAGTATCTCTTTTTCTTCATCTCCTGCCGACATAAAGACAGCTTCAAACCGATATGGGCTGTCGATGATTTTTTTCATTAGATGTATTGCAACACCTGAAAATACTCCAACTGCTGAAAAAAGCTCCGGGTGTCTTGCCGCTATATCCGTAGCCTGTCCTGAACCAAGTGAAAGTCCTGCCACAGCACGGTTGTTTCTTCCTTTTTTGACCTTAAAATTTTCCTCTATATAAGGGATTATGCTATTTACAAGCTCACTGTCTAAATCTCCCGGAAAAAATACAGGGTATTCGTTATCCTTAAATGCGTAGCCACTGCTTGCAACTATGATCATCGGCACACATTTTTTGTCTGCTATCAGATTGTCCATGATGAAATTCATCTTACCCTGCCATACCCATCCGGTCTCATTCTCCCCGACACCATGCTGTAAATACAATACAGGATACCTTACATCTCCACTCTCATATCCGGGTGGAGTATACACATAGCTCTCCTTTATGTGACCGTTTACCTGTGAGGTATATTTGCACAGACTTACCGTTCCATGCGGCACATCCCTGACAAAATAGAAATCCTCGCCCTCTTTTGGCACTTCAAATGTGTTTATTGCAGCAAAACAGCCATATGATATAGCCGCATGAGGATTTGTTATACAGACATCATCTACATACCAGAAATAATAATGCATTGCCCAGTGGAAATCTTTAATGTTTGCCGAAAATCCACCCTGCATATCAGGCTTTAACTGTATGCGTTCTGAGCTGAAATAGCCTCCCATTCCGGCTACTTCTACTTTATTGGCATTTGGCGCATAAATATAAAAAGTAACACTTCCATCATCCTCAAGTGTGACCGAGCATCTGTTATTGTCCATTGATGATGGTATCGTGCCTATATACAAAGCACCATTTTTTAAATCATCCAAAATAAAATCCCCCCATTCGTTTATTGATATATACAAGTGTAAACGAACAGGGGCTTGTTATTCTATTAATAAATTGCCAAACAGTATTCAAATATTGCTAATTTTCATTTACCTTTTGCTGTAAATAATCAAAATATATCTGTGGATTGCAGGCATTGTACTCCTCCATATACTGATCCCAGGCAGCATCAAAATCATCTGCCATTATCACCTGTGGCAGCCACCTCTTCTTAACTGCCTCAAGATTATTTTTTACTTTTCCACATTCGGATGTCGTAGGAATCGAATCTGAATATGAGTACATCGGATACCATGAACCTGGAGCATCGTTTTTACCGAGCAGTTCCACATAATTTTCCACTCCGTATGCATCAAAACATTCCTGAATATCTGCAGGCTGATTTTTATAGAATTCTTCCGGCTGATACTCCATTGAAAACGCATTTATACCATCATCAAGCATTCCCTCCACTCTTGGAAAGTATGAGTACGAACACATATGCGCTGTCTGATATGAGCTGTCACTTTTTTTCTCTGCCTGCTCATTGGTAAGGTAAAACAAACCGTTTTCATCGACTGAATAGTCCTTGCCCTCCTCTCCCCAGAACCTTTCTCTTATGATATCAGATTCCAGAAGATCACTGACAAACTTCATCGCACCTTCGATATCTTTACAGGAGGTGGTAATTGACACTCCTGAAGAATAATCTATTTCTGCCATCCTGTTTGTATGCCATCTGTTGTGAATACCATCATCAATCGTGACAGGAAGAGGAACATAATCACACCCAAGCTGTGCCAGATTCTGTTTTTTGAATACAGGATCTATTGTATAATAAAACTGCCACCACTGGTCGACCATCCCAAGCACAGCTCCTGTTGACAGCTTATCCAGATATTGATCATAGGTGGCATTAAACGCCCCGGGATCCATTATTCCTTTATGGAACTCTTCGTTAAGCTTTCCGAAATATCTTTTGGCTGTGTCGCTCACATTGTAATCCATCACTTTTTTTGTTTCCATGTCCACCATACAGCTTCCATCGTTTGGAAATCCGTCCAGAAACTGCGGTACATTTTCAAGACAAAAATACCGCCAGTCATCACAAAGCATCGTAAATGGTATATTTTCTGTTCCATCCGGCATTGTTGGATTTGCCTGTACATAGCTTTCTATCAGGTCAAAGTACTGCTCTATCGTTGTAATCTTTGGATATCCAGCCCATTTTAATACTCTTGTCTGAATCCAGAAGGCTTCACCATTATGCAGCATCTCCACATCATCCCCATGTGATACTCCAAACTGTGGAATCCAATATATGTGTCCATCCGGCTGTCTTAACTTTTCCCATTGTTCATCACTGAGATATTCTTTTATGTTCGGATAATCGTCCCAGTATTCATCTATTGGAATGAGTGCATCTGCCTCATACAGCGCAGTCTCACCCAATACAAAATCCGGATATTTCCCGGTTGCTATTAGAGAATTTATTGCATCGTCCTTATCCTGTCCAACAAGCCAGGTTTCCTCACATTCAGCACCGATCTGCTCTGCTATGAGCTGCTTTATATCATTATCCGGATCTATATTATCTCCTTCTACAGAAAAAAAAGCCGTAAAATGCTTTATTTCTTTTTTATCTGACGATTTAAAAGTAACACCGGCTATAAGTCCGATAAACAATGCCACTGTAACCGCTGCGGAAACCAATCTTTTTTTCATACCATGTTTCTCCCTATTTTCTTTTGTTCAGTCTCTGCTATAAAATTGCATAATAGTCATTATATTCCATAAAAAATATTTTTACAAATCCTAAAATAAATATATCTAATAACTAGGGTATAAAACAATAATTTATCCTGCTGACATTTTCTCTGTCATACATTATAATTTTTACAATTTTAAAAATCAGGAGGACCATATAATGATCATACATGAAATAACAGAAGAATGTTTTAAGAAATATGGAAAGGTGATCGACTCTATAGATCTTACAGAGCTGGTCAGCACAATGCAGACAGTAGAAATTCCTGCTGATGTGGTTTATGAGCCATCCATTTCTGCACTTGAAAAGCTAAAATGCGCTACAGAATTACAACAGAAAACATACGGGGAGCTTCCTATACAGATAGGCTGGTGCATAGGCAACAATCATAAGCTCAATGCTGTTGAGTATCACAGATGCTCTGAGGTCAATATTGCCGCAACTGATGCCATACTGATACTCGGCCGACAGCAGGATATCTCCGTGGAAAATACATATGATACCTCTTTGATGGAAGCTTTCAGGATTCCTTCCGGAACAGCAGTCGAGCTTTATGCCACAACACTGCACTACGCACCATGTAATGCATCTGCTGGCGGATTTCTGGTAGCCGTTGTACTTCCAAAAGGCACAAATGAAGCCCTGGAACATCCACACACCGGCGGAGAAGATGCTCTTCTTGCAGCTAAAAACAAATGGCTTATCGGACATCCTGAAGGTGGACTTCCTGAGGGATCATACATAGGGCTTACAGGTGAAAATCTGGAAATTAAATAGAAAGCAAAAAACAGCCCGGGCATTTCACCCGGGCAATTATTATATTACACTTTAACTTTATGATAAAATTAAGCCTTCGCCTCGTCCTCGTTGTCTCCCCAGAAATCCACCGGCTCATAGTCCTGCAGCTTTGCAAGGAAGCCCTTCTGCTTAAGCTCCTCCTGTATGGCATCAAGCACCTCTTCACTCTCCGCACATATTGTGTGATAGTGATAACCTGAAGTTACATTTTTAAGAAGGCTGGACTTTCCTGTACGGATTTCCTCCAGGTAATTTCTGACATCACGTCTGGACTTGATGTCCATATTGGCGCGGATCACTCCGTAGACCTTGTGGTATACAAATACGTCCTTCACATGGCCTCCGGCATCAACTATTGTTGAAAGCTCCTCCTCTACCTCATCATCCTCGTGAACCACCTTTAATACTCTCGAATACTGCTTATCCGCCTGTATCAGATATCCTCTGTTTGTCGAAAAAATCGCGGCTCCGTTTGCTCGAAGCAGTGCTATGTCCTGCACAATCACCTGACGACTCACATCAAGCTCCTTTGCAAGCGCAACTCCCGCCACAGGCGACTTTGACGAGGATAGAATATTTATTATTTTTTTTCTTCTCTCATCACCGTTCATTTTCGTTCCTTTCTGTAAAACATTACTGTCACAGCATAGTGCGACCGGCAATCTAAAATCTATACTGCATGTAGATTTTTAAGTGATAAATCCATAATAGGCGCTGAATGTGTTAGCGCACCACTTGATACATAGTCTACACCAAGACCCTTTATTCTTGCAATATTTTCTTTGGTAACATTTCCCGAAACCTCGATTTCGGCTCTGCCGTCAATGTAGTCGATGCACTGCTTTAAAAGCTCTGTTGACATGTTGTCGAGCATGATAATGTCGGCACCGGCTTCAACCGCATCCTTCACCATATCAAAGCTCTCTACCTCAACCTCAATCTTTCTGACAAACGGAGCATAGGCCTTTGCCATGGCGATTGCCTCTTTTACGCCGCCAGCTGCTCCGATGTGGTTATCCTTAAGAAGCACACCATCCGAGAGATTGTATCTGTGGTTGTTTCCACCACCGACTCTGACCGAGTATTTTTCAAAAATTCTATTGTTTGGAGTTGTCTTTCTGGTATCCAAAAGCTTGATACCGGTGCCCTCTAAGAGCGCTGCAACCTGACTGGTATATGTGGCAATTCCACTCATGCGCTGTAAATAATTGAGCGCAGTTCTCTCACCGCACAAGAGTACTCTGATATCTCCGTAAACCTTGCCGATAAGCTGCTTATTTTCTACCTTATCGCCATCCTTTACGTAAAACTCTACCTTTGTATCTGCATCAAGCAGTGTGAAAACTCTCTCAAAAACCTGCAGTCCACAGATGATTCCATCCTGTTTACAGATTAAATCCACCTCTCCTGCCTGCGGATGTGGCATCACGCTGTTTGTGGATACGTCCTCGCTTGTGATGTCCTCCTTTAATGCGCTTAATATGAATGGGTCTACGTTGAGGCCCAGTGTTACCTGATCGTACATATATTTAGATTCCTTTCGTTCAAATTATTATTTATTACGGTTTCGCACTTTTTATGCCTGAATATAGGCAATGCCTGATTCGATAGTCTCTTCTGTACCTACGCCGGTGCGGCTCTCTATTGCCTCCATGGCGAGCTTCCTGTATTCTCTCTCTATAGCTTTTTCATCGCTGTAGTCTGCGAGGTCGATGCTATCTGCGGCCTTTTTGGCTGCTATCTCATCATTTACAAACCCAAGCTCCGCCATCTGTCCTGCTGCACGCTTTGCGAATACCAGGCTCTCAAGCAGTGAATTGCTTGCAAGACGGTTTCTTCCGTGCACTCCGTTACAAGCGGTCTCTCCAACTGCATAGAGACATTCCATTGATGTGCGGCTGTGGTGATTCACCTTGACGCCGCCCATGAAATAGTGCTGTGCCGGAACTACAGGAATAGGCTCCTTGAAGACATCATATCCCATCTCCTTGCAATGTTCAATGATATTTGGAAAATGTGATACAAGCTCATCCCTTGGAATGGTACGCAAATCCTCCCAGACAAAGTCTGTGCCGTCCTTTTTCATCTGCTCACGGATTTTGCCGGTCAGCACGTCTCTTGGTAAGAGCTCATCGACAAACCTGTTCATATTCTTGTCCAAAAGCTTAGCACCCTCACCTCTTACGGACTCTGAAATGAGAAAGCTTCTGTCCTCATGCTTTTTCGTGTAAAAGGTCGTTGGGTGAATCTGCACATAGTCTGGGTTTTTAAGCTCTATGCCATGCTTTTTTGCAATGGCAAGCGAGTCACCTGTCAGATGTCTGAAATTTGTTGAAAATCTGTACAGTCCTCCAACTCCTCCACAAGCCATGACAGTGTATGCCGCTGTCACCTTTTCCAGCGTGCCATCCTGTTTTCTGATGATGGCGCCGTAGCATTTGTTATCCCTTTCGATGATGTCAACCATCGTTGTATACTCCATGAGTGTCACATTTGAAAGCTTCTTAACCTGTGCAAGCAATGTGCTTGTTATCTCTTTTCCGGTCACGTCTTCATGGAAAATAATTCTGTTGTGTGAATGAGCTCCCTCTCTCGTATAGGCAAGTGAGCCGTCATCATTTCTCGCAAAATCTGCTCCGTATGAAACGAGATCCTCAACCACCTCAGGTGATGAGTTTATCATTATCCCAACCGACTCCTTGTCATTCTCGTAGTGGCCGGCCTTTAAGGTATCCTCAAAAAAAGCTGTCGAAATCAGACTGCTCTTTAAGCATGCACATGCCGCCCTGCGCCAGAAATGAATCATTGCTCTCCAAATCTGACTTTGTTATCAGTGTAATTCTTATGTCTCTTGGAAGCTTAAGCGCACAATAAAGACCTGAGCAGCCGCTTCCCACAATAAGTACATCTGTATTCATAATATGTTACCTCTTTTATTTACCTGCATCCACCGATGTAGCCGCTTCTTTAGCAACATCCCCCAGGATGCGATTTACTGTAATGGGCGTATTATAACACTAAAATTTACAACTGACAAGACACCTGTAAAACTTTTGTGTTGACAGCTGGTTTACAGCTAAGTATAATGACAAGTAACTTATTTATTTGGGCCGGTTCTTTATGTAAAATCCAAAAGGGGCTTACATTGATATAACTGTGCTTCAATCACACTAGGAATTTCAAGAGGTATATCATATTATGATGACAACAAGAGAATTACAGGATGAGATTATCCGATTAAAGAAGGAAAATGATATCTGTATATTAGCTCACGCTTATCAGAGTCACGAGATACTTGAGGTTGCCGACTTCACAGGCGACTCATATGGACTCAGCAAACAGGCTGCCACAGCACCACAGAAGAATGTGCTCATGTGCGGTGTCCGCTTCATGGCAGAGACCTGCAAGATTTTATCTCCTGACAAGCATGTATTTGTCAAACAGCGCAGCAGGCTGTCCTATGGCGGAGCAGCTCGATGTAGAGCTCTTACAATCGTTAAAGGCCGAGAACCCTGACTATACAGTGGTTGCCTACATAAACACCACATCAGAGCTTAAAACCATATGCGATGTGTGCGTCACATCCTCATCCGCTGTAAAAATTGTTAAAAATATTGACAATAACAAGATTCTTTTCATCCCTGACTGCAATCTGGGCGCATGGGTTGAGGAACAGGTTCCGGAAAAGACCTTCAAATTTGTACATGGTGGCTGTCCTACTCACCTGCGCATGTCAATAGCAGATGTTGAGAGAGCAAAAGCGGCTCATCCTGCTGCAAAGCTTCTCGTACATCCGGAGTGCCTTGCTGAGGTTTCAAAGGCTGCAGACTATATCGGAAGCACCACCGGCATCATTGACTATGCTAAAAACAGCACAGACCGGGAATTTATCATCGGAACTGAAAACAGCATACTGCAGCACTTACAGTATGAGTGCCCTGAAAAGAGCTTCTATCCGCTCTCAAAGGACTGCGTATGCCACAATATGAAGCTCACTACCCTGATGGATGTATACAATTGTGTTAAGGGAGCAGGCGGAGAAGAAATCATACTGCCTGACGATATAAGAACAAAGGCCAAGGCCTGCATAGACACCATGCTCACACTTGGAGAGTAATTTAATTGCAAGTTAAAAGACCACAGTTCATCTGTTTTGATGCCCTGTGGTCTTTTTTAATTAATTGATGATAATACTTCATCTGAATATCTTTCTTTAATTTTCATTTCCAGCACCTGAAATTCATGAATATAACTGTCAAGCACCTTATTCACAAGCTGACGTGCAGCTTCCTCATTGTATATATGAGTTGTATCATTCCTGTCTCTTAACATTCCAAGCCAGACACTCTCATCAATAAAATCATAATACGCATATGCAGTTTTTATAATTTCTCTTGGAGAACCTGTTGCAGCCTGATTAGCGCCCTCATATCGTAACAGTTCCTTTAAGACCTTCCAGCCCAGCTCAAATTGTATATAATATTTATCAATTATACCGCTCACAATAAAATCATTTGTCAAGTCTTCATCAAATGCCCTTGACAATATCCTCAAGTGGCTGACATACTGGTCAAACTTTTTCATACAATACCCTCCCATCCCTTTCTATTTCTGTCACCAGTACCGGTGAAATATGCTTATCATCCATATTTATTATGTCCAGCTTTAGTAAAGACCACAACTCCTCATTAAGACAATCCGATAAATCACCAAAATTCTCACATCCATAAATAGCCAGATCAATATCACTTTTAGGATGATTCGTGCCTCTGGCGCGTGAACCAAACAGCACTACTTTTTTTGTATTATATTTTTTTGCTATATTAACAATTTGCTTATATACTTCATCCATATAATACTCCTTATTTCACATCCGTCTAATTGAATCCAACAACCTTCTGTGACAGCTTATACGCACCGATAGCTACCTTTCTGCCTCCCTTGCCCGGCAGGTTCATTAACTGTCCCATGACTCCATGGCGCAGCTTCTTGTAGGTTTCTTCATCGTGCTCCTTCATGTATGCCCACAGTTCATCCTTCTTAGCCATGTTCTCATCGGTGCCTGAGATAATTGCCAGAATAGTAGAAATAGTCGTAATAATCTCCAGATAGCTGTACATATACTTCCTGCACATCTCATTTGTTATCTCATTCAATTTGACATCATCAAACATAATCTTATTTACACGAATCTGCTGGTCAATACGGCGTATCATCACCTGCTCATTGACCGACTGGTCATCGCGACCGATAAAATATCTGTAGAAGTCCACATCCAGATAGTACATCGTGCGCACATACGGAAGCGGCTTATATACATAGATATTATCCACATAAAAGGTATGCTTTGGCAGCTTGAGTCCACAGCTTCTCAAAAGCTCTGTCCTGTATATTACCGAATGCATCAGTATGTAATGTCCCTTGTGAATATGCTTTATATCACTCCAGGTAAATATCTCATTGCGTGGAAAGCCGGTCTGACGCATAACCTTTTTACGCTTTGCTCCTTCTTTCTCGTAGACATAGTTGGCAAGAAGCATATCAATCTGTGTATTCTCCTGCTCAAACTCCCTTAGCTTGTCCAGTATCTTCTTGTATGATTCCAAATCCACCCAGTCATCGCTGTCAACGACCTTGAAATATTTGCCTGTGGCATTTTTGAGACCTGTGTTTACAGCCTCTCCATGTCCACCGTTCTCCTGGTGTACAGCCTTTACTATGTCAGGATATTCGGCTGCATATCTGTCAGCTATCGCTGCCGTCTCATCCTTTGAACCGTCATCAACAATAATTATCTCCACATCATCTCCACCCGGCAGGATAGACTCTATACAATGCTCCATGTAATCCTTTGAATTGTAACATGGGATTGCAAAACTTAATAATTTCATCTTTTTCCCCTTGTAAAAAAATAATATCGCTGTTTGATTATGCATAAAATCTTATCCTATATGCAATAACAAATACCGATACTATAATTATACACAAAATCATGATATTGTCTAAGGATTTTTTATGGTACCTTAGGACTGCACAGTTTGTTCATATTTTGTTTACAGAAAAGTGAAATTCAAAACACACGGTTTTCACAATTGATTTGTATACTAACATCATAAACGAAAGATACAAAACAAAAGCAACAAAACATATTAATTACGCAATACTCATACTAATCTTTTTTTTTTTCATATATAGCCGATGCAAGCCACATGCATCGGCTTCCTCTTTTTAGTATTATAGTAACTATGTGATTATTTCTATCAGCTTCTCTTTATCTTACGTGAAGCCGTCTTTTCAAACTCACTCTCCCTCACTTTAATGCTATAGATACGCTTGTAGGCAGGTGCATTCACATTGTACTCATCGATAAGCGCCTGCAGTGCTGCCCTTATATCGACGATACCTGCATTTTGAGCATACTCTCTGTCCGGGAAAATCTCAGCTTCAATCACTCCTTCAGACTCACGCACTATGATTTCCTTTATGAGATGATTTACGCTCAGAGCGTTTTCAAGCTCCTCCGGTGACACATTCTCACCGTTTTTGGTGATAATCAGATTTTTTCTTCTGCCGGTCAGATAAATATATCCATCCTCGTCCACATAGCCTAAGTCACCCGTGTGAAGCCAGCCGTCCGACAGTGTCTCCTCAGTCTCCTTTGGCATCTTATAATAGCCCTGCATCACACTTGTACCGCGGACAAAAAGCTCACCGTCAACTGTTTTTGCCTCACAGTTTGGCATCAGCTTGCCTACCGAGTTTTTGCGGATATCCCAGCTTAGATTTGTGCTTATGACCGGAGAACACTCCGTCATGCCATAGCCCTGCAATATGGTGATACCAAACTCTGCAAATAAATCAACATAATCAGGATTTAGGTACGCACCGCCACTGCAGATTGTATGAAGCCTCTCTCCAAACATTTTCTTACGGACCGGCTCTGCAGGAAGTCCTGCTGCCCTTACCTCCTCGAGCTTTCTGGCAAATGTCTCAATCATGAGAGGCACCATAAGAATCATGTCGGGAGTAAAAAGCTGTATATTTTTTGCCATGCGCATGATGGAATCATTGATGCATATTACCGAACCCAGTGAAATTCCTTTCAGAATATCCATGCTCAGACAGTATGCATGGTGTATCGGAAGCACAGACAAAATTACCGTGTGAGGTCCAATTTTCATGTCAAGGCATGTGGCATTTTCAGCCAGGTTGTTCTGCGTCAGCATTACTCCCTTGCTCTTTCCTGTGGTTCCGGACGTAAACATGATAGTGCAAAGCGCATCCTCTGCCACTGCCGGCTCGTAGCTTCCCCTATTGTCATCTATAAGCCCTTTAAACGAAAGCACCTGTGGACAATGCTCTGTACTGTTCATAGACACATACACATTTATATCATGACAGCTTTTAGCTGCGGCCTCAGCCACATCCGAACGTGCCTCATCAAATATAAGCATCCTCACATCGGCTCTGTCCAAAAGCTCACATATATCCGCTGCCGGAAGCGATGCATCGATTGGAACCGCAACACTTCCGCTTTCTGTGATTGCCAGATAGGATACTATCCACTCATATGATGAAGGGCCTATTACAGCGATATGCTGCCCTTTTTTGCCAAGCTTTTCGATGGCATTGGCAAAGCTGTCTGTATCATTCTTAAGCTCACTGTAGGTTCTTGACTCTATCTCATTTTTGGATTTCTTCCATCTTATCGCGTCATCCGCGCCGTAAGCTTCATTTGCATATGAAAGAATTTCCGGAATTGTGTGAAATAACATATTTTCTCCTATCTGCACCCATTATGCGTCTTTTAATGTCTCAAGATAATCGATAGCTTCCTGTACTGTGCGGATTTCTGCAGCCTTTGTCTGATCAATCTCCACATCAAAGGTATCCTCTATCTCCCCGAGCATGCTCATGAAATCAAATGACGTGAAGCCCAGATCCTCCATAAAACGTGACTCTTCGTGCACATCGGTCGGCTGAACATCAACATAATTACAGATAATTTCCACTAATTCATCAAACATAATAATCTCCTTTTACCTAATACGTTTCCTAATCCACTACACTAATTTAATGATTTCGCCTATTGTAAGCTCAGGGTTTTCTGCACCCTTGAACATGATTTTGCACAGGTAATAGTACATATACTCAAGCTGCTTTCTTGAGACTGCCTTGACCTGATGCTCGAAGCTGAAATCCAGTCCGTTGTCCTCCGGGCGGTGCATTACCGTTAGATACATAGCCTGTGTGGTCATGCCGTTCGGGTACCACTTAGTCTTGTATTTTATATCTCCCAGGTCGTTTAAGCCCTTTTCCTTTAAGGTCATAGGCTGATATGTAAGCGACATTGGCTCATATGTAAGCCCCGCCTTTGGCTGCGGATACGTCTTTGAGCGCAGTGCAAAGTACTCTGTCGGGTTGTAGTTTGCATGGCGGAACAGCTCGTTTTGCTTATCTCTGATGGTATACACAGCATCGATAAAGCGTACATCCTTTGAAAAGCTCGTCCTAAACGGAAACGAATGAATACGTGTGCCGCCTGACCTCTTCTCTTTGAGTGTCGCACGTCTGGCGATGGCATTGTTTACGGAGACATCATCGAAGCCGTTTTCCTTCTGGAAAAACGTCCTGATTCCCATGAGAAGCAGACAAGCAAGCGAAACATGATATTTCTCACAAAAATCCATAAGACGCTTTGTCGGCTCAGCCTCCAGATGAAAGATATCAAGCGCTGAGGTGACATCATCCGATGCATTGAATGCACTCCTTAGCTTGTTATCATGCATCAGCTTCCTTGCCGCATCAAGCTTTGCTGTGCCATCGATTCCGTTGTAGATTGGTTCCGACTGTCCGATAAGCTTCTCAAAGAACTCTCTGTCCCTAAGCTGTGCCTTACTTCCGGCTTCATACGCCAGATCCTTCTTTATCTGCTCAATGTATGAGCACATATCCTTTGGAAAAGGTACTCCCTCATACATGGCATTGCAGTATATCTCAATAATATCCTTTAAAAATGCAATAAGTGACTGCGCATCAACCACCATGTGATGACCTAAGAAGTACACTCCATTAAAGCCATCAGGCATCTTTATCATCACGATTTTGGTCATAGGAGAGTCCTCAAACTCAAACGGCACCTGTGTCCAGCCCCGCATCTCATTCTCTGCCTCCTCCATTGTTACATCAGTAAAATCCTTGAAATCGACAGTTCTCTCATTAAAATCCTCATCCACATCCGCAATATACTGATAGCACTCTCCATCCTTATCCCTTGTAAAGCGGATACGCATGGCCTCGTTTCTTGCATACGCGTAGTTGATTGAATCCTTTAGCACGTTCCAGTCAAGCTCTGTGCCGATTGTCAGGCTTGTACCTATATTGAGTACAGCCATATTCGGACAGTACTTTGCATAGTACAAATGAAATTTTTGTGCAACCGTAATCGGATATACATTGTGTCCCTTTCTCGTCTTCATCATCTCATAACTCCTTCCAAAAATTTATCAAGTGCGTCCTCGAAAGCTTTCGTATTCTTGTAATAGCTCTCGCAGTGTCCTGCACCCTTTACTATCAGCTTTGTCTTTTGTGACGCGCAGCTTGCATAAAGCTCATCACACATGCTGCATGGCACAAATGTATCCTTATCACCATGGATAAACAAAATAGGCAGCTTCGCATTTTGCACCTCTTTTGCAGCATTGCATTCATCAAGCCCATACCCTGCCATTTTTCTGTTCACAAAATCTGCAATCTGAATCATCGGAAAAGCCGGCAGATGGTACATGCTGTGAAGCACATGTGTAAATACCGCCTTAGGCGAGGTAAATGCACAGTCTGACACAATTCCCTTCACCTGCTCTGGCAGATTAAGTCCACTTGCCATAAGCACAGTGGCACCTCCCATGGAATTTCCCATCAAAACTATCCTTATGCCATTGCCTGCCTTCTTAATCATCCAGTCAATCCATTTAAGTGCATCATAGCGGTCCTTGCAGCCAAAGCCTATGAATTTACCCTCGCTTTGTCCGTGCGCCCTCGCATCTACAAGCAGCATGCTGTAGCCCTTCTTTAAATAGTAATTGGATATGCTGCCGTAATCAGACATAGCCTCACTTGTGTAGCCGTGGAAGCATATGACAGCTTTATCCGTATTACTGCCATCTATCCCCGGAAAATATGTGGCATGCAGTCTTAATCCATCATCAGACTTAATCCACACATCCTCATGAGCCTGTGCTCTCATCCACTCTCCACGCGGCTTCATAAAGCTGTAATAGCTCTCCCAGTCAACCCCCGACATCTTCATCGTGCGCTCCTTTTTTGCATTGTAGCGCATCATGGTTCTCCTGTAGAAATAAGCACTGCCGCCTGCCTCTGCTGCAGCAATACTGCCTAAAACACCTGCAATTATTCCCCACTTCATCCTCATCACCTACGCCTTCTTACTGTCTATAATCTGCTTCAGGCGAAGCGCCTTATCAATATTACCCTCCACCTTGAGCTTACCTGTTGTAAATGCAAGAATCGGATCAAGCTTTCCTTCTGCCAGCTTGAAAAGAGTCTCAGCACTGCATATAAAAATTGCATCCCTGTCAAAATACTCATACGGCTCCACCGCCAGCACGCCATCCTTTACCTCGGCATAAAAAATTCCCTCTGCCTCTCCTGTTATATTGAACTGAAAAGCAAGATGCTCGCTTATATCGCTCACATCAGACTCCATAAACAGTCCCTTTACCTTTGAAAACATATCTGCATAAGTCATATTAATTCTCCTTTTCGACTGTCGGTCAACTTGTTACTTCATTACATTATCACTTTTTCGACTTGCGGTCAACATAAATATTTTCACTTTCAAACTATTCTAATATTTTTTCATAAACTATCAAAACGTTTTTAAATGGGCTGTAATCGTTGCTGGTCACACTGTTAGGTGTGAACAGTAACTCATTATCACCAAAACTTATTACCCACGGTAAAATTTCATGGAAGAATCACATGGATTGTGCTAAGATATTAAAATGAACGTAACTAATAAAAGAGGAGCCACTATGCCACATTCCACAAGACCAAATTCGGAAAAATACGAGAAGATACTTGAAGCGCTAAGAACCCTTTTAGAAACAAAAAAAATATCCCAGATATCTGTCAGCGAAATCGCCCAGACAGCCGGGATAGGCAAGGGTAGCATATATTATTATTTTTCATCAAAGGAGGCTATCTTTGATGCACTTATGGCAAAAAGCTACGAAGAGCCGCTTGCCACCGCAAAGGAGCTTGCAAAGCGCACCGATATATCTCCGTTTGTGCGCATGGCGATGATATTTCAGGCATGCCGCAACTCCTCTGCCGCCTTTTTAAAAATCCAGTCCGATGCCGGAAATGGTGTACAGGAGAATGCATTTTTGCACAACAAATACATCAATTACCTGATTACCGAGCTAAAGCCGGTGACCGGTGAAATCATAAGGCAGGGAGCAGCTGAGGGACTTATCGTGTGCCAACAGCCTGATGCGCTTGCAGAGATTGTGCTTCTCGTGCTCGTCGTGAAGCTTGACAATACACTGATTCCGTCCACAAAAGAAGAGACCGAACAGACTATCTCAGAGCTCATCTCGCTGCTTGAGAAGGGCACTGACAATCCTGAAGGGTCTCTAAATTTCCTGCGTGTCTAAGGACACTATTTATGCTTTTTTCTAAAAAAATATTGGACTATTGCTGCCGGAATGATTCCTCCCGCTATAATCATTCCTTTTGAAAGCGCCGGTGTTTTACGTACAACGTGAGGTGACCTTTCCTTACTGTATCCTACATATATAGGCTTTTCTTCTTTGTCTTTGTAGTCTGCCTTTATATATCCGATAGCGTTATCCCTATCCGGTACATATACCCTGATTATATTATCACGCATATCACCATTAAAAGCTTTATATGCTGCCACTATCTCATAATCTGAGTGATGCGGCAGATACTCAAAAAAATACTGTCTATTATCAACACACCATAACAAAAGCCATATTACAAATACCATAATAAGTGCTCTCATGTCTTCTTTTTCATTTGAATTTTCCATATCCAAACATGCCTCTATTTTAATTGTATATATACGTGTTATACTAACTCCGGCACTCTGTAGCCTGCCTCACTCATTGACTTCTCAAACTCATCCACTGACATTCCAAGCTTCTCAGCTCCCCTGTTCACCGAATAGTCCCCATCCTGAACCGATAAGAATATTTCTGTACGACGTCCGGTCTGAATGCCAGTCTCAATTCCAGTCTCAATGCCAGTCTTAATTCCAGCCTTCATACCTTCTCTTCTTTGTTCCTCACCATACTCTTTGCATACTCTTTTGCATACTCTTTTGCATATTCCATTGCGTACTTTCTTACAGCTTCACTCATAGCACCACGTCCTTCCTTTTCTTTGTAATAAGCCACTGCTTTTGACAATGTCTCACTTTTTATCTGCTCCGACCTGCACTGATGAAAATCTCTCATCATCCGACCTATATCATCATTACCTTCATACCTTCCATTTACATAAATAATATGCGAACCATCTCCAAAGGCTTCACCCGTTTCATCAACACGCCTTTGAATGTGATAAAATGGCAGTCCTTTTCTGAACTTATCGTGATCATAAATAAAAATCACGTATGAATCCTTAATCTCCTTAAACTCCTGTCCTTCCTCCAGCATCCTCGCATCCATCATACTGCTATGATATCTGGCTCTTTTGACATGCGATCCCTCAGCATTAATCTGCACCTCGATATCAATATGTCTGCCATCGACATCTATTGCATGCACATCCAAGGTAATACATCTCCCACCAATCACTGGATTTTTTAATTCATCCTGCCCCCGGACGTCTATAACCTTAATATCACGCTCCATTATTACGCGAAGCAGTAACTCCGTTGTCTCGATATTCTGCCCGAATACAAGACTCATCAGATTGTCATCAAACAGCGTCATTTTGTCAATCAATCCGTTGATGATTACATCGTTCTGGCCATAATTACTGCCAAAAACCTCTTTTGTCTCTCCCGACATTATTCTCCTCCTGTTTAGTTGTGTAAGCAAGAAGAATAGAATATCGCATGATACAAAATTTCTTGTCAATATAAAGCATCAACACCCCCAGTCAGCTTCATTCACATAATGTTTCTCAATCGACATATCCATTTTCCCTGCTATTGATAGGTAACTTAAAGCATTGAAAATTTCCATGTCTTTGTCGAAAAATACTAAGTGGTTCTACCCTCTTCAAAGTGATACGCACCGATGAAAATGTGTACTGTGGTGTCGCTCAACAGAAATATAATGCTTTGGCTTGATTGTAGCATTAAAACCGCAAAAGGGCAATAAAAATATCAGGCAAATTCCTATTATCCTATTATAAAAGAGAGACAGCCGCGAAACCGCAAAAACAGCCGGGCACATCTCTCACATATGTCTGACTGTTTTTTATCGCTTACTATTCAGTTTTATTGTAGCTGTCCGCTAAATTCTCCTATAGTGGTACGCAAAGTATATATTGCCTGCAATTGCGGTGAGCGTCCACGAAATGACGTATATGAGATATAAGGACTGCAGTGTCTTAAAATACGCAAACACCGTGAGCAGCCATATAATCCTGAATACGACAGAGCCCATAACCACTATGATGGTAGGTGCTACACTTTTTCCGATGCCCCTGGCGGCGGCTGTGGCATTGTCCATGAATGCTGATACACAGTAGACGAATGCCATCACACCAATTCTGATCTGTCCATAGTGTATCACGGCATCATCACTCGTAAAGAGCAAAAGGAACGGTCTTTGGAATATAAACAATGCCACTCCAAGCACCAGTCCCATCAGAAACGAGTATGCCAGGGTGATGAAAAATGTCCTAAGCACCCTTTCCTTTTTCCTCGCGCCCAGATTCTGCGCTATAAAGCTGGTACATGCGGTGTAAAATGCTGCCATCATGTCATAGATGAGCGAATCCGCATTGGTGGCGGCTGAATTGCCCTCCACGACCACATGGCTGAAGGAATTGATGGATGTCTGGATACATATATTGGCTATGGCAAAGAGCGAGTACTGTATCGCGGCCGGCACTCCGATACGAAGCACTGCTGAAGCTGCATCCCTGTCAATCGCTATATCCTTCATGCGCAGGCCGTAGCTGCCGTATGTCTTCAGGAGAAACCTGATGATGAGAGCCGCTGAGATGTACTGTGCTATGATGCTTGCGATGGCTACTCCTATCACTCCCAGTCTGCATACTATTACAAAGAACAGGTTGAGCACTATATTGATAATTCCTGAGATACTCAGGTATATGAGAGGCCTCTTTGTATCTCCAACTGCGCTCAGCACACCGTTGCCGAAATTATAAAGCGCAAGCGCCGGCGAACCGCACAGATATATCATCAGATATGCTGTAGCACCGTCTATAAGCTCAGGCTTTGTATTCATCACTTCAAGCAGTGGCTTTGAAAAAGCCAGGCCTGTCACTAACAGTAAAAGTCCAGCTATAAAGCACAGAATGACCGATGTGTGGACGGTCTTATGCACCCTCTGATAGTCCTCTGCTCCCATGTGCAGTGCCGTGACAGCATTGACACCTCCTCCCATGCCAAGCAGTATGCCTGTTGTGAGTGTGATGATGATCGTCGTGGAACCGACCGAGCCGAGTGCTCTTGCACCTGCAAATTTTCCCACCACTGCCACATCCGTCATATTGAAAAATACCTGAAGCAGGTTTGAGAACATGAGCGGTATGGAGTAAATCAGTATCTTCCTTGCGAGTGGTCCGTTCACCATATCCAGTTCTTTGGTCTGTGTTGCTCTTGACTTCATTTTTTCCTCTTGTAAATCTATAATTATATATTAACACTGCCATGTGAACAGTACTCTAATTATAGATACGTTTCGTTCTTTTTTCAAGACTGTTGTTTACGCTTTACAAAAAAGATTATATAATAAAGTCAAAATGACTTAAGGGGTAAAAAATGTTTCTCTGCTGCGTCACGATATGAGGCACTTTCTGAATAATATAGCTGCCTTCATCGAAAACAATGAAAACGACAAGGCCTTAGCTCATAAACGATATGCCCGTTGCAACAGAAAGAGGGCATGGACTTGGTACAAAAAGCATCAGACAGACTGCTGAGAGACTGGGCGGCAAATGCCAGTACAGTGTATCTGATACTATGTTTATCGTGAGAGTAATAATCTAATCTGATTCATACAAAATAGCCGGTGCTTAACACACCGGCTATTTTAATTCATATACAATAAATAATTCAAATCATAATTTAGAAATCTGTGAGGTTTGCAGCTCTCTTCTCAAGGAATGCTCCCATTCCCTCTTTCTTGTCGTTTGTATCATTTACAACACCAAAGAGGTTTGCTTCCATCTCAACAGCGTTCTTGATATCCATATCATATCCGTTGTTGATAGCAGCCTTTGCAACTGAGATTGCGTAGCTTCCCTTAGAGATGATCTTTGCAGCCATAGCCTTAGCTGTTGGCATAAGCTCCTCTTTTGCTACTACCTTATTAACGAGACCGATGCGGTATGCTTCTGCAGCGTCTACATTGTCGCATGTGAAGATCATTTCCTTAGCACGTCCCATTCCTACTAAACGAGCAAGTCTCTGTGTACCGCCAAAGCCAGGGATGATTCCAAGTCCTGTTTCAGGCTGTCCGAAAATTGCGTTCTCAGAAGCGATTCTGATATCACATGCCATAGAAATCTCGCATCCTCCACCGAGTGCGAATCCATTGACAGCTGCGATTGTTACCTGACGCATATTCATGAGCTTGAAGAATGGCTCTGAAGCCTTGATTCCGAATGCTCTTGCCTGTGGTGCTGTGAAATTAACCATCTCTGAGATGTCTGCTCCTGCTACGAATGACTTGAACTCGTTGCCCTTCTTGTCAGGACCACCTGTAAGGATAAGCACCTTAACATCGTCTCTTGCCTCTATCTCTGTTAATGCTACATTTAACTCATCAAGAGTCTCACTGTTTAATGCATTAAGAGCAGCCGGTCTTGAAATTGCAAGTACTGCAATCTGATCTGCTACGTCAAGTGTTAAATTTTTGAACTCGCTCATTGTATAAATCCTCCTTAAAAAACCTATGTATAACCGACATTTCTGTCGTAATTTATAAAAAAATAGTAACACTTTGACAAATTTTTGTCAATGTCTGAATGACCTTTTTCAATAATATTTACCGTTTAATTTAATATACAAAATTTAAGGAGACAGTCTGCTTAATGCAAACTGCCTCCCACCTTAGAAATAATATAATCAAATTATTTAATTAAATTAAATCAAAACTCAAATTACATAAGTCCATGTGTCCTGTTGTAAGCATTGCAGATCATATTTGAGTTCTTGATAAGGATATACATAGCGATGAATGGTCCGATTCCACAGATAAGTGTACCAAATATGCACCACATCAAAACAGTGGTTCCATTCTCCTGAATGCCAAGTCCGTATCTGCCTGCATTATTTGCCAGTCTGTTGCCCAGCTTATAGTACCAATACCATGCATAAATACCGCATGTAATCATTGAAAGCAGGATAAATGCTACGAGACCTGATGTATTCTCGCCATCTCCATCACATGCTATATTGACATCATGAGCCATCTTGTAGATGAAATAATATCCATAAATACCACATGTAATAATAGACAGGATGATGTATGAGGCAAGACCTCTGTCATCCTTTAACTTCTCTCCCCTGTATGGCGGAGGAGTCTGACCACCATTGTTCTGGTAGCCTGTATTGTACTGTCCGGCTCCGTTATTCTGGTAGCCTGCGTTGTACTGTCCGGCTCCATTATTCTGGTAGCCTGCGTTGTACTGTCCGGCTCCGTTGTTCTGGTAGCCTCCATTGTACTGTCCACCTGCATTCTGCTGGTTTGCACTGTTTCCTGTGAAGGATTGCTTTACCTCATCAAATGCACTTCCAAGCTCCTGCTCTGCTGCATTGAAGGCCTCTCCTGCTTTGTTGACAAAATCCTGTGCCTTGGAAACAGGTGCTCCACAGTATGGACAGAATTTTGTTGAATCAGGAATTTCTTTTCCACATTTCTCACAAAACATCTTCTTTCTCCTTTTTATTTGCTATTTATTATACGGATGATACGAAACAGGATATTGTTTTCCGGCTCAAAGACCACGACATCATCGCCTGACCATATCAATCTGCACATATAAACTATAGCAAACATAATAATGATTGTAAATATAATTATTTTATAAATTTTAATATTTATTTTAGATTTACACAAAAGAACTATTACCGCAATAGGCACAAGCCAAAAAAGCGGATGGTATGCAAACGCCTTTGCTATATCAAGGTGTAAAAATGCCATCCATGCCCTCGACATGCCACAGCCTGCACATGATATTCCGGTGATAAACTTAATGGGGCATGTGATGCCTATCGACTCCATAGCTGTGTAAAGTACCACTACGGCTGTGGCAGCACATATGAGCTCTTTTCTTTCATTTTTTCTTCTATTATTTCTTTTATTGTCCATACAAATGTTATCTCAAAAAGTATGCACTGTAAGGTGGCAGCTCAAGGCCACCGTTTAATGTAACCTGCTCACCTGTAATCAGGTCTGTGGCATCACCCTTTCCCATATCAAAGCCCGCGAAAAACGACTGGCCTGCGGCATTGATGCACACGAATACCTTTTCGCCATCACATTCACGACCGAAAACGCACTGGCCGTTTGTGAGCACAACCGAATAGAAATTACCGTAGCAGAGTGCCTTTGACTGCTTCTTTGCCTCTGCGAGCTTTGAAATCCATTCAGTCAGCTCATTGTACTGTGGCGCTTCAAAGCATGCCCTCAGAGCCGGGTCACCGTCTTCTTTTTTTGCCTTCTCTCCCCACTCACTGCCATAGTACACACAAGGGATGCCCGGCATACCAAATGCAATTGCATAGATTAGTGGCAGATGCTTTTCATTGGTCAGTATGCTTGCCACTCTTGTCACATCATGATTGTCCACAAATGACAGCAGGTGCTTACCCTTGTAGAGAGTCCACTGCTCCGGTCCGAACTGTCTGAGAAGCGAATGATTTATCTCAAACATATTCATGGAATTAAAGCTCGAGTACAGACCCTTATAGCACTCATAGTTCGTTACCGAGTGAAGCATTGCATCATTCATAATCTGGTTGTAGTCACCATGCAGTGTCTCTCCCACCAGGAAGAAATCCGGCTTTAGTGAGTCGCAGAACTCCCTTAGTCTTCTGATGAAATCATGGTCGAGGCAGTATGCCACATCAAGTCTCAGCCCGTCTATATCAAACTCGTCTACCCAGCCCTTTATCGCTGAAAAGATATGCTGGATTACATCCTCATTTCTCAGATTAAGCTTGACCAGATCATAGTTTCCTTCCCAGCCCTCGTACCACAATCCATCATTATAGTTTGAATTGCCATCGAACGCTATACGGTCAAACCAGTTTACATATGGTGAGCTTTCTCTGTTTTTAAGCACATCCTGAAATGCCCAGAAGCCTCTTCCCACATGATTGAACACACCATCCAGCACTACCTTTATGCCGTCCTTGTGCAGATTGTCACAAACCTGTGCGAAGTCCTCGTTTGTGCCAAGCCTTGTGTCTATTTTTGTATAATCCCTTGTATTATATCCGTGTGTATCAGATTCAAACACCGGTGAAAAATAGATTGCATCTGCCCCAAGCTTTTTGATATGAGGTATCCAGTCATTCACTTTCAAAATTCTGTGCTCCAAAACACCATCATTCTCAAATGGTGCTCCACAGAAGCCTAACGGATAAATCTGATAAAATACACTTTCATATGCCCACATTATTTTGCCCTCCTTGATAGTTGTGTAGTGGTTTTGTACCTGTTATCTGTTATCTATTATACACAATTATGTACTTATATGCTACATTTTTTTTGTTACTTTTTACCTACATTAAGTATTTTGTTACCTAGTATAATTAAATTTCTAATAGAAATTCCTGTAGATAACACATGCAATAACCACATGGATAAAGAAAATAAGCGGCATCCCCTTTACAAAATACCAATGCTTTGTCTTGTGCCTGAAGGCATACACATCCCCGCCCAGGTACCGGCGCTTCCGCCCAGCAGGCTGAGCCCAAATAATGTCTTCTCCGGGATGCGCCATGCGTGTGCCTTGGCCTTTACACTTGTCAATTCCCATCGCAGCAAAGCCTGCTATATTCATAAGAAGCAGATAAATCAGAAAAATTTTCATATAAATAATGCTCCATTCTATTACTCCGCACATAAATTTATAAATATATAAACATATCTGCATATATTAATAAGTCAAAAAACAATAGCCCAGCCTTTAAAGGCCGGGCCATAAATTAATTATTAATTCTTAGCTTTTTTTAGAAACCTTAGCCGGTGCAGCCGCCTGCTTTTTGATGGCGCTCTTGCCCAGATAAAGCTTCATAACATACCACAGCTCTGTAGCGATGCAGATTGAAGAATATGTTCCGCAAAGCACACCTACCATGAGTGGTAATGAGAACTCTCTGATTGATGTATGACCAAAGATAAAGAGTAACAATACCATAACAAATGTAGTAAGCGAAGTATTGATGCTTCGTGAAAGTGTCTGTGTAAGGGACTCGTTTGCTATATCAGCAAGCTCATCTGCTGAGTACTTCTTGATACCGTGAAGGTTCTCACGGATACGGTCAAAGATAACGATTGTATCGTTGACTGAGTAACCTACGATTGTAAGTATACATGCGATAAACGTACTGCCGACTGAGATTCTGATAAGTGCATATGCTGTGACTACAACAAGCACATCATGTACCAGCGCAAGGATAGCACTTGAAGCAAATCTGATGTCCTTGAATCTGAACCAGATATATAACAGCATGAAAATACATGAAATAATAACTGCCTTTACAGCGTTTGTTCTCATCTCTCCACTGATTGTTGAGCTGATACTCTGAGTCTCTATAGTTGATGCATCAACATTGAAATCCTTCTCAAGAAGAGCTGCGAGATCCTGTCTCTCATCGAGTGAAAGTGTACGTGTCTTTAATGTGACATCATGGCTGCCCTGGACTGTAGTAACCTGCACTGCACTATTGCCAAGGAGCTTTGATACTGAAGGCACGATGTCCTTCTCAACCTCTGCGGCTGTATAATCCTTGCCAAAGTCTGCTGTGGTTGATGTACCACCTACGAACTCAAGGCTGTAGTTTAATGCATTGCCGCTTGTAGCACCGAAATAAATCATACCGCCGATACCTGCAAGTATAACTACACCTGAGATAACAAAGTATTTAACTCTGTTCTGTACAAATCTGATAACCTTTCTCTTCTTTGCCTTGCCGTAGAACTTCTCAGCTCTGACACCGACACCGTAAAATGCTCTTGTAAGGTATTTTGCAATAAAAAGAGCTGTAAACAGTGACAGAATAATTGAAATCATAAGTGTGTATGCAAAGCCCTTTACTGTACCTGAACCGAGCACCATAAGCACAAGTGCTGCGATAAATGTAGTAACCTGTCCATCGAGGATGGCTGAAAGAGCCTTCTTGTAGCCCTCATTTACTGCAGCAAGCACTGATTTGCCACCTGCGATTTCCTCACGGATACGGGCAAATACGATAACGTTTGCATCTACTGCCATACCGATACCAAGGATGATACCCGCGATACCCGGCAGTGTAAGTGTAATCTCAAACCAGTAAATAAACAGTACTGTAAGCATTGAGTAGAGTGCAAGTCCGATAGATGCAACCACACCGAGTATACCATAGAGCACAATCATGAATATCATGATTAAGATAATTCCGATAATTGCAGCCTTTACTGCATTTGTGAGCGCTGTTCCACCGAGCTGTGCGCCAACAACATTTGACTCTAACTCCTCGAGCTGGAGGTTGATGGCTCCGACACGGATAAATGTTGCAAGGCTTGTTGCCTCGTCGTAATCCTTCATTCCGTTGATTACACAGTTACCATCTGAGATAACGGCGCTTACTGTAGGAACGCTGATGAAATGATCATCATAGTATATACCGATTGACTGTCCTGCATCCTTTGCCTTCTTTGTGGCATCTGCCCATGTGTCAATAGCCTTATCCTTGAGCTTTAATGAAACAACAGGCTCCTTGGTTGATGTAGATGATGACTGGTCATACTGGGCGCTTGCATCCTTTACATCGTTACCATCGAGGATGACTGAACCATTGGCCTTTAAGGTGTCAATATCATAATTGAGCTTGTAGCCGCCCTCAACCGATGTGTCCTGTGTATAGTTGGCATTTCCGTCACTGTCATACTGGGCGATGAAGTACAGTGATCCCGGACTTCCAAGATCCTCGAGTACCTTGTTAGGGTCGTCAACACCCGGAATCTCTACAGTGATACGGTCATCCCCGCTCTTGTATACAGAGTACTCTGTTGTGTAGCTCTCTGCACGCTCCTCGAGCTTTGCGATAGTATCATTTACATCCTTGTCTGAAGGATTCTTGTCCTTGATATGGTAGGTGATTGAAACACCACCTGAGAGGTCGAGACCAAGCTTGATATTCTGATAATCCTTATCCTTGGTGCTCTCACCATTAGCAGTTGCCTCCTGCTTTTGCTTTGTGTCGGTGATTACTGCAGTGGAATACCAGCCCAGCAAGCCGATACAAATGACTGCCACAAGGATAATCACCCAACTCTTTCCTTTTTTCATTTTCTTATACCTTCCTGTCATTTTGCTACCATCCATATAGGTATACAGATGGCAAATATATTCGCACACGGGTCACAAATACCGCTATCCGTTTCCCGTGACAAATTCAAATTATTGTGCATCATCTGCCATATCAGCCTCTGCTGCCTTAATCATGATAGCGCACTCTATACGCTTCTTCTGCAGCTCGCAGCCTAAATCATAGGCATCAGTGATTGTGCCGTGGAAGTTGTATGAGTTGGCGGCACAGCCACCGCTGCAATAGAATCTGGCAAAACAGTTGCGACATTTTTCCTTGGCATAAACATTACAGCACTTAAACTCATCCTGGATGTCAGTGGCCTTGATGCCATCCCAGACATTACCCATAAGGAAGTCCTCATTGCCCACAAACTGGTGGCATGGATATAAATCTCCCCATGGAGTCACTGCCAGGTACTCAGTTCCTGAGCCACAACCGGAAAGACGCTTATATACACAAGGTCCTCCCTCTAAATCTATCATAAAATGGAAGAAATTGAAGCCGTTTCCTGCCTTGTTTCTCTTTACCATCTCTGCTGCAAGTCTGTCGTACTCATCAAAGAGCACAGGTAAATCAGATTCCTTAAGTGCATACTCATCTGTAGGCTGTGCCACCACAGGCTCAACCGAAATCTGTTTGAAGCCTAAATCAGCCAGATGAAGCACATCCTTTGAAAAATCAGTATTGAAATGTGTGTATGTACCTCTCACATAGTACTTGTCCTGATGTCTGCTCTCCGCAAACTTCTGGAATTTCGGAACAATAAGGTCATAACTGCCGGCACCCTTTCTGAAAGGTCTCATGCGATCATGAACCTCCTTGCGTCCGTCGATACTAAGAACTACATTGTCCATCTCTTTGTTGGCGAACTCCATAATCTCGTCATTTAAGAGCACACCGTTTGTAGTGAGTGTGAACCTGAAATGCTTGTCATGAAGCTTCTCCTGCTCTCTTCCATATGCCACAAGCTGCTTCACCACATCCCAGTTCATGAGAGGCTCTCCTCCAAAGAAGTCTACCTCTAAGTTTCTTCTGCTGCCTGAATTGGCAATCAGGAAATCAAGTGCCTGTTTTCCTGTCTCGTAGCTCATGAGAGCTCGTCTGCCGTGATACTCGCCCTCCTCTGCAAAACAATATCTGCAGGCAAGGTTGCAGTCGTGCGCGATGTGAAGGCAAAGTGCCTTTACAACTGTCTGGCGCTTCTTGAAATCTATGATACGCTCTTTGTATGTATCTTCTGTGAAGAGCTCTTCATTATCCTTAAGCTCATTTACTTCCTGTATTGCTTCTTCTATCTCCGTCTGTGGATACCTGTCCACAAGCTTTTCAATAATCTCCTTAGCTGAGTTGTCCTCAAACAGCTCAATAACGTCATATGTGACATCATCCACCACATGGATTGCGCCACTGTTGACATCTAAGACAATATTATAGCCGTTGTTCTTGTACTGATGAACCACTACAATATTCCTCTCTTTCTATACACATTTTAAAATTACACTGCGAAAAGAGTGTGCACCTATCAGCGCACACTCTTTAAATCCGCTTCACCTATGACTATTTGTACTGCTCACAAGTCTGGTTTCCAACTGTACAAGATGTCTTGCAAGCTGACTGGCATGATGTCTGGCACTCGCCACATCCGCCCTTTTTAACAGTGTTCTGTAATTTTCTTGTATTTAATGTCTTTACGTGTTTCATTTTTATCTCCTTTTCATTTAACGATGTCTCATTGACACATCATATTTGCTTTCAACATTATATCACAGCATTATCAATATGAAAAGTCCTTTTTTAGCGAAAAACAAGCGCTGAAAACATTACCAGAAGGAGTATTATCAAAAGCTCGAAAATATTTTTGGATTCACCTATATCTATGACCACTGTTGCTATCACATACGTTATCCAGTATGCTACGACCGTCACCCTGATAAAACGTCTGCGGTGAAAGCAGCATTTGAGCAAAAATCCGCACACAAACCCCACCACTATATTGACCGCCATGGCAAGTGCAAACTTTATCCACTCCGCCATGTCGACAAAGCACTGTACTATAGAAAGTATGATAAGGCACAAAAGCGCCGTAAGATGCATAATACATATTGTTATCACAGGACCTTTGATTTTTCTCCACATAAAAACGCCCTCCACACATCATATATATGTGCAAAGGGCGGTAATTATTCATGTATGAAATTCATTCGTGATTACAGCTCACAGTTATTAACTGTTCTAGGGAATGGGATAACGTCACGGATATTGCCCATGCCGGTAAGATACATTACGCATCTCTCAAAGCCCAATCCAAAGCCTGCGTGTCTTGCAGAGCCGTATTTTCTTAAGTCAAGGTAGAACTTGTAGTCATCCTCTGAAAGTCCAAGCTCATTTATTCTGGCAAGAAGCTTGTCATAGTCATCCTCTCTCTGGCTTCCACCGATGATTTCTCCGATTCCCGGCACGAGACAGTCAACTGCTGCAACGGTCTTTCCGTCGTCATTCAGCTTCATGTAAAAGGCCTTTATCTCCTTCGGATAATCTGTGACAAATACAGGGCGCTTGTAAATCTGCTCTGTAAGGTATCTCTCATGCTCTGTCTGTAAATCACAGCCCCATGATACCTTGTAATCAAACTTGTCATTGTGCTTTGAAAGGATGTCGATAGCCTCTGTGTATGTCACACGGGCAAAATCATTTTCAACAACATTTCTTAATCTGTCAAGCAGCCCCTTGTCCACGAAATTGTTGAAAAATGCCATCTCCTCAGGTGCATTTTCAAGCACATAGTTGATAACATACTTGAGCATGCTCTCTGCAAGCATCATATCATCCTCAAGGTCTGCAAAAGCAATCTCAGGCTCAATCATCCAGAACTCTGCCGCATGACGTGTGGTGTTTGAATTCTCCGCACGGAAGGTAGGTCCGAAGGTGTAGATATTCTTGAATGCCATAGCATATGTCTCGCCGTTTAACTGTCCTGAAACAGTAAGGTTGGTAGGCTTATTAAAGAAATCCTTTGAGAAATCCACCTTTCCATCCTCTGTCATAGGGAGATTGTTCAAATCAAGTGTGGTCACCTGAAACATCTCTCCTGCACCCTCACAGTCACTTCCTGTGATAAGCGGTGTGTGCACGTACACAAAATCCCTCTCCTGGAAGAATTTGTGAATAGCATATGCGCAGAGTGAGCGCACTCTGAAAACTGCCTCAAAAGTATTGGTACGAGGTCTTAAGTGTGAGATTGTACGGAGATACTCAAATGTATGTCTCTTCTTCTGCAAAGGATAATCCGGTGTGGATGCACCCTCAACAGTCACCTCTGCTGCCTGAATCTCAAATGGCTGCTTTGCATCCGGAGTAAGCACAAGTGTACCTCTTACGATAATTGCAGCTCCGACATTGATCTTGCCAACCTCATCATAGTTGTCTAAGCCATTTCCGTATACAACCTGGATTGGCTCAAAAAATGTACCGTCGTTTACCACGATAAATCCAAAATTCTTTGAATTACGATTGCTTCTGACCCATCCTCCGATAGTCACCTCTTTGTCAGCGAATTTGTCCTTGTTGCGGAAAATCTCGCGTATGTTTGTAAGTTCCATTATCTAATCCTCCATTTAAGCTGCCTGCGCATCACCACAGACAGCATATTTATCGTTATTATTCGGCATCCGCGCTGCCACTTGAAGTATCCGGCGCCGCACTGCCATCCTCAAATGTCACATTTGCTTTCTCTGTGACTGTATCAATAGCCTTGTTTACAAGGTACTGGTTCTTAAGGTATGTCTTTCCCTCATCCTTGTGTCCGCTTCCAAAATACTTGTATACCTCAGAAGCCTTGCTGAACTGACCATTGCTGGCTGATACGATGTAATCCACATAGCTGTTGAAGGCATCATCATCCATCTTGATATTTTCCTTCTCAGCTATAAGCCCAAAGATGAACTCTGTCTTTATCTGGTCTGTCAGATTTTCCTTCCACTTCTCTGTGGCCTGATCCACTGTCATGTTGTAGTTGGACTTTAAATATTTCTTAAGTGTCTGTCCATCCTTGACATTTTCTTTGGTAAATGAAGCAATATACTCATTGAGTCTGGCCTGTAGATACTCATCAGGAATCTCGACTGTGCTGTTGTCAATCATGTAGCTCTTTATCTTGTCCACCTCAGCGCTGTAGAGCTGCTGCTTCAAATCCTTCTCAATCTGTGTGGTAAGCTGGGCATTTGTTGTCACTCCGGCCTTTCCAAACACTGTGTTGACCTGCTCGTCAGTCATATCAGCAAGTGCAACAGGATCTGCTGAGTAAATGCCCTTTACTGTATACTCAAATGTAACTGTCTGTCCGTTTAAGTCGTCATTGCCATAATCCTCAGGGAAAGTCACGTCACCCTTAACCTTGTCACCCACCTTGGCTCCGATTAAAGGCTTTGTAAATCCATCGATAAATGATGAACCGCCGACCTGGCTGTTATTTGTCACATCAAGCATCACATCTGTAGCTGAGCCACCATCAAATGCTTTGCCATCCTTATATCCTGTGTAATCAACCTTGACATAATCGCCATCTGCAACTGTATCACGATCTGTAACCTGCTTGTACGCATCTGCACCATATGACTGAAGCACATTGGTCAGATATTTCTGCTTTGCTGTATCGTTTATCTCATAATCGTTTGAGACAGTAATTGCAATACCTGAATAGTCTGCAAGCTTTGTAACCTGCTTTGCGTAGTCTATGTCAAACTGTCCGCTTCGCATCGTCTCGCTGCCGGCCTCGGTGCCTGCCTCTGTTGCGCTCTTTGAGCCACCCTTTTTGCTCTTGCCGCTTATTACAGCAACAAGCGCAATAATTACCACGATAAGTGCAATCACAATCACTGCTATGACTGCCTTCTTACCTGTATTCTTTTTCTCACTCATTGGAATCCTCCTGAAATCTGTAAGTCATGTTATTTATATGTATAATGCCCTGCTACGACAAAAAACGCATCCTCAAAACACTATACCTATCTACAATATCACATATCAGGTTAAATTACAACGAGTGAAAATTTCTTTATCTTTGCAAACACCGGAGGAGTATGCATCCTAAGCCCTACTGTCACCCTGGCATTCTTTTGCAGCCTTACCGGCTTAAGCAGATGTGTCACAAACCTGATATCATCCGGGAAAACATCGCTTGTATATGTATGAACGCCGCTTTCATCCTCCACATCCATAAACAGCTCGACCTCGACACCTGTTGTATTGGTTCCTCTATAGTCAACCGCTGCTATATACTCACCGGTATATTCAATATCCACCGTCTGGCTTATCGAATAGTCAAAATTGGCATCTGAAGAGATAAACACTCCATCCTTACCCAGTGTATACTGTCCTTCTTCGAGGCTTGTCTCAATCTGCCAATTATTAAATCCATCCTTAAATTCAGGATTTGAGATTAGATTTCCATGAATCATAAGAAGCTTCATGAAATCCTCCACCTCCGGTGTTTCTTCATACTCATAAAGTGATTCAATATACTTGTCAAGCTCTTTAATCGGCGGATTTTTCGGATCAAAGTCCCTGATTGCATCCCAGCCCGGCAAAGCCCTGCCATACTCGTCAAACATACCCATATTCTCAAACCAGGTTCCCATGCCTTTACCAGGCACACCGACAGGCTCCCAGTAGTATACACCGGTCTTTCCGGTATCCTTTGACACCTCTGCTGCTATCTGCATGATTATTTCAAGAGACTTCTTCTGCTCTGCACTGCCTGCATCAAGGCCTGCAGTCTCCATGAGTTCCTTCGAGATATGATCTCCCTTGCAATGCCTCCACGGATGAGCTGTCTCCACAATATAAACCGGCAGATTATATAATTTTATGAGCCTGCTCATAGTATCCTTCAAATCCATGAAGGTACCATGCCAGAACGAATAAAAGGAAAGGCCAATCGCGTCAATCGGCAGCATGCCCGCATTAAACATAGAATCAAACCAAGGCATAATACAGTTATATCTGCCTCCCTGATCCAGATGAATCATGACCTTTGTCTCCGGGAGCAGTTCCCTGACAGCTCTGATTCCCTCATTTACAAGCGCAGCAAGCTGCCTGTACTGTGGCACTGCACCATCCGGAAACAGCATACCACTCCTTATTTCATTGCCAATCTGAACCATATCCGGCGCACAATCCATGATTTTTAATCTGTATAGCACATCATATGTGTACTTGTGCACTGCCTCCTTCAGCTCATCAAAGCTTAAATTCTTCCACGCATCAGGCTTATTCTGCTGTCCCGGATCTGCCCAGTAATCTGAATAATGAAAATCCAGCAGAAAATGCATTTTGTATTTTTTAATGACATGAGCCATCTCGAGAACATATGTAAGACTGCAATACCCCTTAGACTCCGGCACCTTATCAGGCTCATTCCATATGCGCAGACGGACTGAATTTACATTATTCAGCTTTAAAAAATCAAATACCCTGCACACATGACCTTCCCTATCCATTATTTGTATATTATTGTCAACCATCATAGGAACGGATGAAATATCCACTCCCTTTAAGAAATTGCTATCCTTTTTCTGCTTGCGCTGCTGCTTAAGCTGATACATCTTTGTGTCAGCACTTACGAGATAATCGTCAAAGCTCTTACCACTGCCCGGCTTCGTATATATGATGCCGTGACTGATAAACAGGCTGTGCTGCTCCATGATATCATACACGCGCTATATATACTTCTCAGCAGTGTCATGTCTGTCCCCAGGGATAAACACGATAAATTCATCTCCACCGAATCTATATACCATACTTCCCTCAGGCTTTTGCTCATCAAGCACCCTCGCCACAGTCTTTAAAAGCTCGTCACCGTACTGGTGTCCGTATGTATCATTTATGTCCTTGAAATCATCCACATCGAGAAATACTATGGTGCAGCCGACATTTTGAGCTTCAAGCTCAGCAAACATAGGAATGACCATCTCATTGCATGCCACACGATTGTACAGGCCTGTGAGCGCATCATGGTTGTAGAGATTCTTAAGCTCATTATTTGTATTCTCAAGTACCTTTTGCTTAAAAAGATTCTCAAGCCTCTTGAGCAGGGCAGACTGTATATCAAACTGCTCAGGATGGTCGTACAAAAACTCAGGATTCCTGAGTATTACATAGCCCACTATCTCGTCCCTGAAATGCAGCGAGCAATACATATAGCAGGTGTTTTTATCTACACTCTGCATGTACTGCATAAGGTCATTTACACTCTTAAACTCAAGCTTTCCATTGTCCTTGTCATCCGCATAGAGTACAACCTCGTCGTCAATATCATAGCCATGCTTCCTAAAGTGTGCATTGTTCCTTGCAGCTGCCAGATCAGAAACACCGACCACATACACTCCGTCACACTTCATGCTCTGTATATAGTCAGAATATCTCTCAAACAAATCATAGTATTCATTGCACTCCTCGAGCTCTTTCTGGAGGATCATTACTGCATCCTCCTCCTGCTCTCTTGCAACGGAGCCTTTGATAATATTCTTTATGTAATTACGATAATCCACTCTGCCGGTATTAGGGCATCCGCAGCTCTCAGCCGGGATAAACTCAGAATCAAGGTATTTATCAGAAGCATCGCCCGTGCCATTCCAAAGCGCCTTAAATATCTCAAGAGCATTTCTGCCTATATTGCCCCTGTTGTGATCCACTGTTGTAATCTGTGGGTTAAAATACGCAGCCTTATCCAGATTGTCAAAGCCTGTGACCTTATCCTGTGGTACCTTGTATCCAAGAACCTCTGCTGTCGCACACAGTCCTGCTGCTATATTGTCATTTGCACATAAAAAGACATCCGGTAACGGCTTTTTGCTCTCGTGCCAATCACTCATATACCTGACGCCTGTCTGATAATCAAAATCACCAAACATGTACATATCAGCTGTAAGTGGTATGCCATAATCACTTAAAGCCTCCTTGAAGGCCTCAAAACGCATTCTGTTCTCATAATGATACGGCGGACCACCTGCAAACACAAAGCTTTTGCAGCCATGCGCATAGTACATATGATCCATTACCTTGCGAAACAGCCTCTTATCATCGTTGCCTACATAGTAAAACCCATCAACCTTATACCCGATACTCACTACCGGCACATTTACCGACTGAAGCTTTCTGACCATATACTGTATCTCATCCAGGTTGGTCGTATTGGTGCAGTCAAATACCACTCCGTCGAAGCTGTTTAAATCAGGCAAATCGTTCAGCGCATACTCGCCTTTGTTAAACTTTGAATCCTGACTCCAGGTTCCGTTGGTGTTGTAAAAATACAGGCACACATCCAGTCCCAGCTCTTTAGAGCCTTCCATGATACCCTCAACCCACGAATATATTACATATCTTCTCCAGCCATCAGCCAGAAGAGCAATTTTCTTCATTAATAAATACCCCTTTGCGTCTTCTAAAGAGTTTTTCCAAGATATAGTTCTATTATACTACGGTTTTACCTATTCTTGCAATAAAGATTGATTTTTTTTAGCATATTTGATAGAATTAATTTAAATAAGCAAATTTTTAGGAGGGATACGTTTTGAATCCAGCATTAATCGTACTTATTGTTATCGCAGTAGTGCTTGTGGTAGCATTTATAGTATTAACAATCCTCGGTAAAAAAGCACAAAAAAGAAAGGAAGAGCAGGACGAACAGATAGCTGCTGCATCACAGACAGTCAATATGCTAATCATTGACAAAAAGCGTATGAAGCTAAAGGATGCCGGTCTCCCACAGCAGATTATTGAGCAGACACCAAAGCTTATGCGCCGCTCAAAGCTGCCTGTAGTCAAGGCCAAGGTCGGACCAAGAGTCATGTCTCTTATCGCAGACGAGCAGATCTTTGATGAGATTCCTTTAAAGAAAGAGGTCAAGGCTTCTGTCAGCGGTATCTACATCACAGCTGTCCGCGGTATCAGAGGACCTCTTGAGAAGCCTAAGAAGAAAAAAGGCTTCCGTGCAAGAATGGCAGAAAACTACAGCAAGGCCAACGAACAGCTCAAGGCTGAGGAGGCTGCAAAGGCTGAAAGAAAAGCTGCTAAAGAGGCTGCCAAAAAGGCTAAGCAGAAATAATATCATGATTTAATTTTCATGTACATAAACAGAGCATGTGGGATGGCTTTCATCCTCACATGCTCTGTTTTTTATATGCTTTATATATTTTTTACCCCATAGACTTGGCAGACTTTTATGCAATTTTGACTGCTGCGCCTTTTTTCTTCACAGCTATATTGATGTGACAGTCGCCTACAAATTCATAGTTGACATCAAGTGCATACTTTACCTCTGCCCTTATCTCGTCCTCAGTCTCCTTTACCTCTATGCTTGTGGCATCAATACCTATCTGGATACTTCCAAACGGTGTATAATAATATGTCAGGTTTTTCTTTCCCTTCTCAAATATCATATGTACACTCATAGGTCCCTTGCGGGTGAACTCAAGATAATTGTCATTGAATTTAAGCATATTTTTGAGTGTCTGGGTCTCACCCTCCATTATCTCCTCAAAAAGCACATAGTGCTTGTTATTTCTTATATAATACTCTCCCGGGGCAATCACCTCTACCGCATCCGACTGCTGGTCCGGTGCAAGCTGCAGGCCCTTTAATGATACTACTACATCCTTTGTCATTTCTTTCTCCTTATCCTCTTGCATATCTAAATTAATTCACGCTTTAATAATTTCTCATCACATATTTTCTTTTAATATATTTTTTCAGCATGAATATACTAACTGTTTTATCTGAAAATATCAAGGATTTTTAGTTTTATTTCATATTTTCCACTGTCAAATATGCTCTCATACTCGTCCGGAGTGAGTACCTCCTTAAGATTTTCCTTTGCTTCGTCCTCCACCACCTCGTACACACTGCCCCTAAAGCACATGTTTGGATACAGCACGCACCACCAGTTATGACCGGCTCCATCGCCCAGTGTTATTTCAAGCGCCTCGTAATTTCCCTCAGGAAATGTATAGTCCCCATACGTCTTTTCCGGGAAATCGGTGTGTGTAAGCTCTGCCGATGCGCCATATGTAAAACCGTTTGCTGCAAGCGTCTCCTTTGATACCGCTATTATTTCGTCCATATGGTCATTTACGGTGGCTCTGGTTTCTTCGATATTTTCGCACTCCAGCAGATATGGCTCTATGTAAGCCCCTACTGCATCGCGCACCTGCTTTCACATTCTGGTCTGCTTCGCTGTCGCTGTTTGCCAGCACGTGAAAACGCAGGATTTTGCCGGCGATGGATTTTTGCATGTCGGCTGTACACGCTATACTATTGGTGTTTGCGGCAGGTGTATGATTTTTTGCAGCTATCGCTGCCGTAATGGATATTATTGCTATGGTTGTTATTATTATTTTCTTTCTCATGTAAACAAGTATTGCCTTATTTGACGAACTTATTCATCATTTTTGAAAATTTTACCGGGTTTCATGAATTTCATTCGTATAGTCATCCAGCAAGGTGCCAAGTGTAATTATCGGTTCACCATCCTCATGATTCTCCTTATTCATTTTCTGCTCATAATAATCACCCATGTTATCAAAGATATCATTTATATCATCTGCTATGCACACATATGTGTTTCTCGGAAATTTTTTTGATGTCTTGCAGTATTCCATGAAGTCTGAATAAGCTGCTTTATCATTTCTAAGCGTTTTTCCTATTAATATCACCTTCAAATGATTGGTATCGGCTTTTTGTGACAGCCGATCCTCGAAGCTGTCCACTGCTGTTTTGATATCATATGCATATTCCGGTTCGTATGATTTGTCCATGTTATAGTAGAACTCTATATATCCGCTATTTTCATTTGCCGAAGCATCTCTGTGGCTAACATATGCTTTGTTATCAGTTACTTCTTTATCGGTTATTTCGTCAGTATCTACATCTACAATATCGACCGCCGCAAGTGTCGGAAAACAGCGCTCCTCAAGTTCCACTGCACTGCAGCCGGTAAGCATGAGACCTATCGTCAGCACTACTATGACTGGTATCGCTATGCACAATAAAAATCCAAGATATTTTTTCACGATTTCATCTCCACTTTCAAGAATATATGCTAAGGTCACTGTGACTGCTATGACAAAAATGATGCACCAGCTTCTCATAGTGCTCTTTTCCTTGTCATGGCTTTTCTGTCTGTCAGAGCCAAAATGCTTATTGCTACAGGAATGCCGGTTTTTGTTAAATGTAAATATAACTTTCCCCGTATTTTCAGCAAAATTCTCACATCTTAAAACCGCATAATAAAGGCTCATATTGAGTACTGAAAACAACGTGAAAAACCACACCGACAGCATCAGTGCATCTGCCCTCTTGAAGAAGCTGCCTTTTATCTGCACATCACTCATCAGTACGACAGCCGGAAACTCTATTTCCGACAGTGAATATTTTCCGAAGTTTCCAAGCAATACTGCATACAATAAAAAAAGAATGCCTGCATATGTGAATATTGCTTTACTCACACTCCCTCGTATCTGTGAGGCAGTGCGTTCCCTTACAAACAGTATATTGAACACGGAAATTGATGCTGCAAACACATAGTATGCGCCCGCAAATATATCCGCTATGCCAAAGTCCACACCGACTCTGTCCTTAATCATCAGATAGTCTAATCTCATATCCGATAGCGCAAACAAAAGCATAGCGGCAAGCGGTATCAGCACAAAGAAAAATACTACCTCGTATACCCTGGCACGGCACTCCACTCCGCCACTTAGCGCATAAGCGCATACCGCCATTATCACAAGAAGTACAACTGTAAATGACTCATCCGGTATAAGGCTGTCACGTATCAGCTTTACAAATATCCATGCAAGAAATGCGGCCTGTGACAGCTCGTATATTGCAATAATTAAATCATAAATTAATATTTTTGCATGTGCTGTTTTACCAAAGCTTCTGTCATATATACTTTTCTTCTGATCTCGTACCTCGCTTACTATCCACATAAACAGCCATGCCATGAAAACACCAAGTGCGATTGAGATAAAACCATACTTTCCCAGTTTCGCCAGATTGTTTGGAAGCACCAGTGTGCCGACTCCAAGCAGATTAAAGACGTATAGTCTGTATAGCTGGCGGGGCGATATGCTTTCGTTTTGTGCAAATGTATCTCTTTTACCCATATTTATAGCCATACTTTAATTCCTTTCAAAGTAAAGTATGGCTATAAAATACAATTAATATACAATTCTTAATCTATCATTTTTATCCTGGTATTCCCTATTCCTCTTTTATGTCAATATTCTGCACCTTATCCTCACTTATGAATATCTTTGCATTTGGAAATGCCTTACACAGGCTTTCTACCTCAGTTTCATCTTTTGACAAAGGGGTATCATATATGCATATCGTTTCCAGATTCTTTAGCGATTTTAGATCATCTGCATCTTTTATATTGCTACCCCATAAGTATATTTCTTTTACCTTTGAACAATTTTTGAGAAAACCGAAATCACTAACTGTACTATCGTAAATCTTAATAACTTTCATATTGCAGCATTTTGCTAAAAAATCAAAATTTGAAATATTACAGTTTTCCAAATAATTTGAAAAAGAAAAAATTTCTATTCTTTTCAAACTTGGGACTATATCTGATAATTCTTTTTGATACTTTTGTGCCTGCTCATATAATAAAAAATCAATGTCTTCCTCTTTTTTTAATGGCTTCCATTTATCGCCTCCACCATTTATTGTTAATATCCTCAAATTTTTACAAAGTTTTATATCTTCTAAAGTATCATACTTTCCTGGAAAACCTATATTCAATTCCTTTATAGCATATACATCTTTATATTTTACATTCTCTGGATTAACGTTTGGTCCAATTGTTCTGCTTATCTCATATGCCATGTTGGAGTCTTTAAATTTTACATGACGATTCATGTATATATATCCAAGTATCACCACGAATATTACCACAAGTATTACCAACATTATATATAGATTATTCTTTTTTTTATAAAAATTTTTTATCATACCACTATTCCCCCTCATTATAATTTTCAATCACATTAAAAATCAAAGGATCTCTATTCATTATTTTTATACTATTTAGAATAATATATATATCTTCATATTTTTTAGTTTTATTAAACCAAGACATATTTATCCCATCTTTAGGATATCCAATTTCAATCGCAAAATCTCTATGCTCTTTCATGTACTTATTATAGGATTCAACAATCTTTTTCGTTTCCGGTCCTGGATATAAATATATCTTACACGTCTCTGGATTTTCATTTACATCATTTGCAACACATATTAGTCCAAATTCATCAACAATCCAACCAATGTGATTGGCAAATTCACTCACCGATATTGTTTCCGCTGTTTCTAATTTACTCTCACTATTATCACAAATATCACAAACTGACGATATAATCCCAGACCCCGGGATTTTACCAATTAGCGAAGATGTTATCTGATTTACTACACTATCCGACAGCGTACCAAGCATATTTGTATTTTTATCAACTCCTGCATTTGCCCTTATGTACTTTATCCCTTTGTTCGCAAGATCATCCTGTCCTCCCTGATCAAATCCAGCAAATGAAGTGGTCATTACTTTTTTATTGTTGACTTCTCCTTCTATTATTGTTGGCTGTGAAAAATATGGATAATACACAGCAGTCAAATCTCCGGCTTTATTATTTTTAATATCAATAAGATTAGAATTTAACTCTTTTATAGTACCATCCAGCTTTATTTCTCTTACCATAACCAGGTCTTTATTTTTACCAAACTCTTTAAAAAAAGTATTATACTGTGCTGCTGTAGAAATCCATCTATTTCTTTCATCTCTTTCTGATGTATATCCTATTGCAATCCATATTTGTGTAACCCTGTTTATAGCTGCAGATAACCCATTATATTTTTTATTTAAAGAGTACCAATACTTTTCTGTCTTTCCTTCAATACCATTATCAAAAACAACAGGATTTCTTTCTCCGTTCTTTGGTTTCTTAATCGTATAGCAATCTACCAGAATTTCCTCTAAAATGTCGGCATCACCATTTTTAATAATATATTCCGCAATCATATTGTATTCTTCATCTGATATGTCATCGGCATCTTTATCTAATATATTTTTCCAATTTACTCCTATTATATTCTCTGTTTCCTTTGGAAGCGAATTTATAAATCCATCTTTTGAAAAGTTATTCTCAAAATTCACATCTGAAATTGACTCTTTTAATTTATTAATTATAGTATCAAAATCTGTCATCCTATCATTAAAATCTCTAAATATTGTTGCATAAGTTTCATCAACATTAATTACATCCCTAAAAATATCATCAATCTTTTTTGCTGTATAATTCTCAAAATCTGATATATCTCTTAGATAGCTTTGAAAATTTGACAAATCATCTTCAAGTTCAAGCGAATTAAAAAAATTCGATATATTTAATGGTATATCGCTAAAAAAATCCAGTATCTCACCATCATCTGAAACTCCTGACTGCAACGCATCATAAGCCTCCTGTGTAAATTTTCTTATTCGTCCCATTTTATTTTACTTCTCCTTTTATCTGTTCAGCACATCTCTGGTCTGTATCTTCAAAATTACCATTTATTTTTACGATAAAATCAGCCGTTGCCTGTATAAGACCTTGTAAATCCGTCTTTACATTTTCAATTATCTTTTCTCCCTCTGTATGGCAGTGTAGGCCATGCCTTCATCACCTTCCTGCTTACTTTTTGAAATATTAACTTCATTTATTTCATTTATCAATTCCTGTAAGTCGTTAACAGCTTCATCAATACCATTTCTATCAATTTGTAAAACATTGCTCATAACATATTCTCCTTAGTAAATTTCTCTGTCTGCCTCATCAATATCCTGTATAAATTTTTGCATATTGCTTTTATTGTTATCGCACAAAACTCCTGCTGTCTTAAATAGTAACATGCTTGCAGTGTCCGCAAAACTATATAATTTTTCGGCAGTAAGTCCTTTCATACTTCCATCATCTATAATCCCTTTTAATATTCCGATATATTTAATAATAATATCATCTATCTGTTTTCCCACCTCCATATATGCCTGTGAATACTCTCCTATATAATTATCATCAATAATAATTATATTTCTACTTCCCAAAGGATTCATAACTGCCACTATCCCAACCTCCTCAGTTCATACTTTAAGATTTGTCTTTTATACATTATTGAAGAAATCATGTCATATTTTTCTTCTAACATATTTTCATTATTAAGAATCTCTTTGTCCATCTGTTTCATCATATTCAATAATCTATTACTGTTAACATTATAACAATTGCCAGATACTCGATCGCTCATTCTTCCTACATATCTTTCAACTAGCTTAACATTCTGTATTAAACATGACATATTCTCTAATTTTATCTTTTTTTTCTGCCTTTTGATTTCATACTTATCGCATTCACTCTCAAAACGTTTTTGCGTGCACTTTTGATTTTTTATGATTTCTTCAAGATTTTCAGCCTGTGATCTGAGTTTAACTATATCATTGTCACAGGCAATTATACTTTTTCTTATTTCTTCTTTTCTTTTTTGTTCCATAACCTCTCTCCCTTTCGCGCAAATTCATACATAATATATATGTTATCATTTGTATTGTTTAATTACAATAATACAATTTTACCATTTTCATCAACTTATTTTGTCCGATTTTCTTTCAGCTTCCTGCACTCCTTTTCTCTTGCAAATACAGGCCGCCTCCAAAGTCTTCGAAGCGGAAATCGTATGATACTGTCCTTTTCATCCTCGCCGCCTGTCAGCTCGCTGCCCACGAATGGCATCATGTATGGATAACCACAGCTTTTGAGCTTTGCAAGATGCAAAAGTATCACCATCAGACTTATTAAAAATCCAAAGTATCCAAGCCATGCCGACATAATTATTACAGCGAATTTGAGTATCCTAAATGAATGCAAACTCCTCACTCGGTATGGCAAACGAGCAGAGTGCGGTGAATGCAACCAGGATGACCACTATAGGGCTCACTAAATTTGCATCCACTGCTGCCTGTCCGATTATGAGGCCTCCGACTATGCCTATCGTATTTCCCATGGCTCCGGGAAGTCTTATGCCGGCTTCGCGAAGCAGTTCAAAGGACAGCTCCATCATGAGCACCTCTATGAGCTGTGGAAACGGGCAGCCGAGTCTTGCTTCATAAAACGCCAGTATGAGTGGTGTCGGCAGTATCTGTGTATGAAAATTTGTGACCGCCAGATAAAGCCCCGGCAATGTAAATGACATAAAGGCTGCCACGTACCTTATCAATCTGGCAAAGCTTGCCGCTATCGTTCTGTTATAGTAATCATCTGCGGTTTTTAAAAAATTGTTCATGGTGGTTGGCAGTATTATTGCTATCGGTGAATTATCGCACAGCACCACCACCCTCCCCTCTAGGAGCGCATTTACCGCCACATCCGGCCGCTTTGTGGTCTGAAGCTGTGGGAACGGTGAATACCATTTTGCCTCAGCAAACTGTTCAAGAACTCCCGAGTCACCCACATGGTCTATCACATAGCTGTCCAGATTCTTTTCCACTTCCTCTACAAGCCCCGGTTTTACGAGGTCTCTCACATACAATATGTCCACATTGCTGTGTCCGCGAAGCCCCTTTTTCACCTCTTTACACTTTAAGCGAGTGCTCCTTAACCTGCGCCTGATAAGTGCAGTATTTATCTTTATTGAATCAGCAAAGCCCTCATTTGAGCCTCTTATGACCTTTTCCGAATCAATCTCCTGAATTGACATGGCGGGATATCCCTTGTCTGGAAGCTTGAAGGCATCCGGATAGCCATCCACAAAAAAAATCACGTCTCCTGTCAGCATCATCTGGGCTGCCTCATTAACCGTGTGCAGATGTGCAAATTCGGATAGAGCTGCCTGATTTTTGTCAAGTACTTCCTTAACCTGATCCCGGTCTATCCCTTCAAGGTATGATGTAAATCGTCCAAACGCACTGTTATTGATACCGGAGCCTGCACATGTCACCTCAATATATGCAACAAAACACTTTATGGAAGCATCACGCCCCAGATACATCTCCTGCATCTTGATATCTGAGCAGTCAGAATATATCTGCCTGAAGCTTTTTATGTTCTCATCTATGTTTGTGGTCATCTTTAACTCTCCTATATACCCAATAAATCCCGTAAGATTTAAAATCCCTGATATAGTATGACCATACAAGCCCGCAAATATCCCTGATTACTTATTTTTTGCTATTATCTAAGCCACTAAAAAAAGGCCGCCGTTCACACGTCAGTGCAACCGGCAGCCCCTGGTTTTGTTATATTATTTTGTATTTTATTATCTTTGTCTGCTATAATCTTGTTATATTTCTGTTTTATTTCTTCTCTTCATCCTGCTTTTGTATCACAGCCTTCACAGCAACCGCCTGATTGGCCACATGCGTATGCATTTCTGTAGTCACAAGCTCCATATTTCTTGCCTCAAGCGCCCTGTAGATGGCATCATGCTCCTTCACAAGCATCGGATAATTCTTTGGGTCCTTCAAATACTCCACTCTGTAGCGGTACATCTGCTCACGGATATTGTTCATCATAGATACAAGCTTCGCATTGTTTGTTGCCTCATAGATAGCATCGTGAAACTTCACATCCTCCTCAGCTATCTTTTTCACATCTCCTGAATCCATGCTCCTCTTAAACTCGTCCTTTATGGTTTTTAGATTCGCAAGCTGCTCATCACTGATTTTCTTACAGGCTATTTTGGCTGCAAGCTCATCAAGAGCCTCTCTCACCTCAAGCACATCCTCCATATCCTTGAGAGTCATCTTGGCAACCTCTGCGCCCTTTCTCGGCATTGTGACTGCAAGCCCCTCCTGCTCAAGCATTCTGATTGCTTCACGTATAGGTGTACGGCTGACTCCAAGCTTTGACGCAAGCTGCAGCTCCATAAGTCTCTCTCCCGGCTTGAGCTCACCCTTTAAAATTGCCTCACGAAGTGTGTTAAACACCACATCACGCAGTGGCAGATATGCATCCATATTTAAAGTTAAATTATCAGTCATCAAACTTCTCCTATCTCTTGTATTATAATTCTCACATATAAGAAAAAAGTAACTATAAAGCACCCGCTGTGCTATCCGGATATCACGTTATTTGCGATTATTGTATACAGATGTCAGATACACCTGTCTGGCAAGATGTGAGCTTCTCATGGCTTTGTACGCTTTCTTTGCAGTATCTTCATCGTCAAACAGACCAAAAACCGTCGGACCACTACCGCTCATCATGGCTCCTACCGCGCCATTTGAAAGCATATGCTTCTTTATCTCGTCTATCACCGGATAGTTTGGTATGGTCACGGTCTCTAAGACATTTCCCATATGTGCTGCGATATCATGCAGATTCTTAGCCTTTATATCATCTATCAGGCGGTCTATATCCGGATGAATAGTCGTATCATCAAGCTTCAGATTCTGGTACACAAATTTTGTGGATACCGAGATGGACGGCTTTGCAATAAGCACCGGACACTTTACCATTGGAGGAAGAGGACTAAGCGCCTCTCCTATGCCCTCGGCCAGCGCCGTGCCTCTCATAATACAGTATGGTACATCCGCCCCTATCTGCACACCTCTTTCCATAAGCTGTTTCTTTGTCAGTCCCAGTGAAAAAAGCCTGTTTACACCTATAAGCATAGCCGCCGCATCAGTACTGCCCCCCGCCATCCCTGCTGCAACAGGAATACGCTTGTCCAGCTTCACTGATACACCGTCAGTTATAGAAAACTCATCCATCAGAAGCTTTGCAGCCTTGTATATGAGATTGTTCTCGTTTACAGGGAGAAAAGACAGATTGGTCTGTATCTGTATGCCAGGCTCCTTTGTCCTTTTGATATCAAGCCTGTCATACAGATGAATGGTCTGCATAATCATACGGACCTCATGATATCCGTCCTCTCTGCGCCTCACAACATCGAGCCCCAGATTAATCTTGGCTAATGCTTTTAATGAAATATCGTTATTACTACCCATATTGTATTACCTCTGTTTTTTGTATACAAGGATTATAACACACCCTGCCAAAAAGAGCAAATTTAAATATTCTCATTTAATTGTTCATTTTCATTACTTTTCAGATTTTCCACGTATCGCACAAAAACACTATGTTCACATAGTACATGTTTACTAGATTTAAAAAGTAACCCTCTAACGCACCACAACAAAAAGCCTCACAGCATATCAATAATGCTTGTGGGGCTTTTTTTAAAAAGTTTCTCTAAACTCGTATGTACAATTTTTCTATTTCTTTTCCAATATAAATTTGCTAATCAGCTCGTTCATTGTCTCCGCCTGTGCTGAAAGCTCCTCACTTGTTGCTGATGTTTCCTCTGCATTTGCTGAGTTGGACTGTACAACATCTGATATCTGATTAATACCGGCCTCTGCCTGCTCCATAGCCTTTGCCTGCTCCTCTGCAATCTCGCTGAGTTTTTGAGAAGAATCTGCAACTTCCTTCATACCATTAATAACCTTTTCAATAGAAGTACTTACGCGCTCTGCAGCTTCATTACCCTCGTTAGATACCGCAATGGCACTCTCTATAAGCTGACGTGTGTCAACTGCAGCCTTGGCACTCTGCTCTGAAAGACTTCTGATTTGTCCCGCAACAACTGCGAATCCTTTACCTGCCTCACCTGCACGCGCTGCCTCGATAGCTGCATTGAGTGAAAGAAGGTTTGTCTGACTGGCAATATCCTCAATCTCAGAAATGATATTCTCAATCTGCTTAGATGTATCATTGATGCGTCCGATAACATCAACCATGCCCTGCATCTCTGTATGGCTGTGATCTGCTTCCTCAGCATACTCCTGTGCAATCCTGTATGTATCATTGAGCTTCTCAGATGTTTTCTCAACACCGCCTGTGATATCTGCAAATGTAGCCTGAAGCTCCTCAATGGCTGCTGACTGATCCATAGCACCTTCTGCGATTTCCTGTGCTGCCTGAGCAAGGTTGTTAGAACCTGCTGTAACAAGTGATGATATCTCATTGATATGTGACATAACATCATTCATCTGTGTCTTCATCTGACGCATTGCCATGAGAAGTCCAATAAAATCTCCGGTATATTTATCTTCCATGTCTGATGAAACTGTATAATCTCCTTCTGCCATCTTTCCAAGAAGCTTGTCAGAGTCAGATATGATAGTCTTAAGGTCTGCTGCCATGTTTTTCGCAACCCCTACCATATCAGCAATTTCATCTTGTGAATCAACTGCCGGGAATGGAGCCTCAAGATCACCCTGTGCAAATGTACGTAATCTCTGTTTTAACTCATCGAGTGGTTTAGAAATACCAACTGCAACTTCGTCCCCGATTTTCATCGAGATAAAATATGAACTGACAATGATAACAATAACAATACCAAATGCGGCATATGATACTAATGATAATCTCTTGCTTAAATTATCTCCCTCTGTTACCTTTGTATCCATAAGGGCAACAAGCTGCTGATATATATCATCATATGCAGGTGCAAGATCTGCTACTGCTCTCTCCTCGGCCTCCTTCTGTGTCTCAGGATCTGTAGCATTCCTACCTAACTGTCCGATTTCATCATCGAGACTCCAGTATGAGTCGAGCTTACTGTTTATATCATCATATATAGCCTGCTCCTCATCTGTCTTTATAGAGCTTTGCAGCTCTTTCCAGTATTTTTGAAATGATTCCTTTTTAGAATCATGTGTATCAGACATCTTACTTAATGTGTCAGAAGCTGTATAACCGATAAGAGCTCGTGTAGCGCTTCGTGTCTCTGAGAAGGTTACCATAACCTTTCCTATATCTCCCTGTGAAAATCCGTAAAAGGTTAGTGCGCTGGAATATCTCATTGATACAAGAATCATAAGAATACCCGCGATAACCCCCGATGCCGATGCTACAAATGTAGTCAGTCTGAAGCCTTTCTTTAAACGATTTTTGATGCTAAGTGCTTTCCACTTTGACATGTCTAATTTCATGATATTTCCTCCACATGAATAATGATACTTATATACTATTCTTCTATTATACACCTCTCAAAAAAATATACAAGCGCTAAAAAGGTGACTGCACGCTGCGTGCAGCCCCCTTTTCATAATTCATAAATCAGATTTCTTATATAATATTCGTTCCATCACGACACTTTTACATACACATCCGGCTTCTAGCCCTGTACCTGTGTGTCCTCTGTGCCATTCTTCCAGTCATCAAACTTCTTGACTACGGCATCATAAGTATCCTGACATATTGATGGCAGCTTGTCTCCCCAGGCTCCTGTTGCCTGTGAAAAGCCCTTCTTGAATGCATTCAAAAGCTCATCAGCCTTGTCCTTGTCGCCTCCCGACAGTGCCTTTGCAAAGTCAAGAATACGGTCTGAGGTCTTCTCAACTCCCCAGTATCCATCCTCTGCGATGTCCTTTTTGGCCTGCGCTATTGTGTCTGCATCTACAGTCAGATTCTCAAACAGACTCTTTAAGCCCTGTGACTTGTCCCAGGTTGAAGCCTGTCCCGTCATGGACTTTCTGACGATCTCGATAAGCTGCTGCTGTCTGGCGTTGGCATCATCCTTAAGTGCCTGTACCAGTGCATCTCTGTCTGCCTTGCTCATCTTCTGGTTTACTGTGCTCTTTGCAGTATCCTTTGAATCATCCTTGCTGTCTGATTTCTCATATACAGCTGCCTCCTCGCTGAAGCCTGCAGTCTTTGCATCCGACTTATCCGTCTTTGCATCCTGCTTCTTTGAAGCGGTATTGGTATTCTTTGTCTGCGCCTCGTCCTTTGCTGTGACACTCTGCGCCGCTACTGCTGAAACTACACTTGAAATAGCATCTAACATTTCTCATCCCTCCCTGGTAATGTGCGTGCGGGAATCCTTTCCCGCTATACTATTATCAACCTGTATAGCGTCTGATATAGCTAAACAGTCTTTCTCTTATATTGTGTATCGGCTGTTTTGCGTCTGTTGCTTATAGCTTTAGCCGTTATTTTTTCAGCTTTCTGCCAAATATAAATGTCGAAAAATATATTACCGATGCAATAATCACTATCATCGGACCTGTTGCCACATTGGTGTAGTATGACACTGCGAGGCCGACTATACCGGAAAATACTGAAAATATCACTGAAAAGAAATGATACTCACGCATATTTTCCGAAATATTCCTTGATGAAGCCGCCGGTAATATAAGCAGAGCATTTATGATAAGTATGCCTATCCACTTGATGGATAGCATAACTATGAGTGCTACAAGCACCGCAAACAGATTATCCAGAAGACGCACATGGATACCCTTGCTTTTTGCCACGCTTCTGTGTATACATATGGCGTTGAGCTTATTGAAGCAAAGCACCCAGAACACTATAGTGACCACAAAAATCACAATTAGATAAACTATCTCAGTCTTTGTGATGCTTAGCACATCGCCCACCAGTATACTTGAGTATTTGCTGAAATTGCCGCCCTTTGACAGTATCGCAAGACCTATCGCCACAGAGCACGATGAAAATACCGATATAATGGTATCTGTCGATGCAGTGTTCAGACTGCCTATCTTATTTAAAAGAAGTGCAAACACTATCGCAAATATCACCATGGCAAGCGAGGTGTCTGCCATGCCGCATACCACTCCGACAGCGATTCCTGTAAGTGCTGAATGTCCGAGTGCATCTGAAAAGTATGCCATCTTTGTTTACAATCATGGTTCCCATTATGCCAAAAAGCGGTGTGATGATGAGCACAGCGATAAGGGCATTTCTCATAAAATCATATTGAAGCCAGGAGGTTATATTCATTTGTGCTCCTCCTCTCTCACCCAGGATTCCTCTCCTGTGTAAAAAATTCTCTCAAATTCCTTGCTCTCGAAGACTTCCTTCACAGTTCCCTGCTTTGCTACTGTCTTATCAAGCAGCACAACATGGTCTGCGTACTTTGCCACATAGTCCAAATCGTGCGATATCAGTATGATTGCAAGGTCATAGTGAGTCTTTAAATAATCCATGGTCTTATAGAAAAGCTCCATGCCGTTTTGGTCTATTCCGGACACCGGCTCATCCAACAGCAGCAAGTTCGGCTCGTCCATGATTGCCATGGAAAGAAGCACTCTCTGCAGCTGTCCTCCCGAGAGGTTGCACACCTGCTTGTCGATGAGCTCCTCAGCCTCAAATACCTCGAGTGTCTCCCTTATCTTTGCCTCTATCTTTTTGCTCTTTGGCAGAAAAACAGGATAATTGTACTGATAGCTTGCTATGAGGTCATACACGCTGACCGGTGTATTTTTCTCGATATTAACAGACTGCGGCACATAGCCGATTTTAAGCTTAGCCATATGTCCGTCCTTAGTATCCTTGAACTCAATCGTACCGGTGTGAGGTATCTCGCCGAGTATCGCCTTTATGAGTGTAGATTTTCCGGCACCGTTCTGGCCTATTATGACATTGAAAGAGCCGCAATGTATGTGCATATTTACATCCTCAAGCACTGTCTGCTCTCCAAAGCTCACTCCAAGGTTATTTATTTTTATGCAATGAAAGCCACATGGCTGTATTATTTTCCGCATATTTTCTCCAATTTTATTTAGTAAATGCCTCTTTGATAAGCTCTATATTGTGCTCCATACCATAAAGATAGCTGTCCTTGTCGTACTCTCCCCTGTTGAGAGGGTCGATATAAATCACATGCACATCTGTCTCACGCGATACGGTATCTCCCATGCTCTTTCCGTAGAGCTCCTCAGCGAGTATTACCGACACTCCGTCATCCTTTATGGCACCTATTACCTGCTTTATCTCACCTGCGCTGACTGAGCGCTCCTCGTCAAGGTCTAACAGATAGCATGCATTCATGGAAAAATCATCAGCTACATATGCATAGGCCTCATGGAATATGATGATATTCTGTCCATTGGTAAGACTCTTTATGCTATTTATCTTTTCTTCAAGCACTGCAAGCTTTGCATCATATGCTTTTGCATTTGCATAATATTCATCAGCATGCTTTGCATCCTTTTCGGCAAGCCGGGATGCGATTGTCTGAACCATGGTGCGGTAACGCGGCACGCTCATCCATGCATGGGCATTCTCATCACCATGGTCATGATCGTGCGCGCTATCTGATTCTGCGTCTGCTTCGTGGTCATGGTCGTGGTCACTGTCCGATTCTGCATCTGCATCGTGATCATGGTCGTGATCACTGTCTGATTCTGCATCTGCTTCGTGATCATGGTCGTGGTCACTGTCTGCATCATCCTCAGAAAGAAGTGCCACATCCTCACAGGCCTCAACCACATCAAGCTTCGGATACGCCTTTGCCACATCTGACATAAACGACTCTATACCGCCTCCGTTTATTACAAAAACATCGGCTGTGGATAAAAGCTTCATATCCTCCGGTGTGAGCTGGAAATCATGCAGACAACCGGTCTGTGGCTCGCTTAGATTTTCAAGTCTAACGCCTTCCACTCCGTCTACTATGTTTAAAGTGGCAATGTACATAGGATAGAAGGATGTCACGACAGTAAGCATATCGTCTGCTTCGTCAGTATTTTTTGTATTGCCCGAAGCATTTGATGCTCCACCGGCAGCGCCTTTCATACCTGCTGTGTGCTCATATGCCATTACCGCAAGCGTACACACTATCAATATACCCAAAAACATAATGCCTACAAATTTGCATTTATTCTTCATATATTAAATATTCGCCTTTCTTTCTATAACTTTATTTCTTTTTATGATTATTAACGCTTTTTTTTGCTCTTGGCCTTATCTCTGCGCTCTTTAGTCTTTTTGGCAACCGGCTTTCCGGTCTTCTTCCAGCGCTCCTTTTTGTGCGGCTGGGATGCAGCGGCTCTTTTTGCAGCTGATTTTGCCTCGCGCTTTGCTGCCTCCTCCTGCTTCATGGCAAGAAGCGTCTCCTCGTCAAATACGAGTGAATCTATGAGATTCCAGATTTCGTCCCTGCCTTCCTTTGACATGGACGAAAACGGTATAACTACCGTGCCCGGCTTCACATGAAGCACATCCTTGATAGTCTTTATGTGTGCGGCAATCTGGCTTTTTCAATTTATCAGATTTGGTTGCAATGATGATCGGTGCAAAGCCCTGGTTTACCATCCAGTCATACATCATGATATCATTGTCAGATGGCTCATGCCTTATATCTATTAAAAGAAACACTGCCTGAAGCTTTTTTGAGGTGTGAAGATAGTTTTCTATCATCTGTCCCCATTTAGCTTTTATCTCGATATTGGCGTTGGCATAGCCATAGCCCGGCAGATCGACCAGATACATGGCGTCATTGACGTTGTAAAAATTGATGGTCTGCGTCTTGCCGGGCTGTGAAGAGATCCTGGCAAGTGACTTTCTGTTCATGAGTGCGTTGATCAGTGACGACTTGCCTACATTTGACTTGCCGGCGAATGCCACCTCATTATACTCATTGTCAGGGATTGTGCTTGTAATTCCGCAAACTGTCTCTAAATTAACACTTTTAATTACCATAATCTCTTCCTCATTCTTATTTTACAAATGCTATCTTCTCCACCTGTGAAAATCTCTCCACCGGCACGATTTCCATGCCGTCTGTTATTTCTTTTGAAATCTCCTCCAGGTCCTTTTCATTATCCTTTGGAATACATACTGTTTTTATTCCGATTACTTTGGCTGCAAGCAGCTTTTCCTTGAGTCCTCCTATCGGAAGCACCCTGCCGCGCAGTGTTATCTCGCCCGTCATGGCTACATCTGCCCTGACAGGTCTGTCTGTAATGGCTGAGAGCATGGCTGTCGCCATAGTGATACCTGCAGATGGTCCGTCCTTTGGCACTGCGCCCTCCGGAATATGTATATGGATATCATGCTTCGTGTAAAACTCTGCATCAATGCCATATTCTTCGCTTATTGAGCGCACATAGCTAAGTGCCGCCTGTGCCGACTCCTTCATCACGTCGCCAAGCTTACCGGTGAGCACGAGCTCACCCTTGCCCGGCAGCACATTCACCTCGACCTCGAGTGTGACACCGCCCACGCTGGTCCATGCCAGGCCTCTAACGATTCCAACCTCTGCGCGATCATTTTTCTTCTCCGGACTGTACTTCGGATTGCCCAGATACGTCTTAAGATTGGTCTTTGTAACCTTTACAGCAGCTTCGCTGTCCTTAAAGATTTCCCTGGCAGCCTTGCGGCACAGCTTGCCGATAGTCCTCTCAAGGCTTCTGACTCCGGCCTCTCTGGTGTACAGCCTTATAATATCCTTTAGGGCAGAGTCTGTTATCGTAAGCTGTTCCTTTTTAATTCCGTTTTTGCTCTTTTGCTTCTCAACCAGGTGTTCCTTTGCTATGTGAAATTTCTCATTTTCAGTGTAGCTTGACACCTCAATAAGCTCCATCCTGTCAAGAAGCGGCTTTGGAATGCCTGAAACCTCATTTGCAGTTGCAATAAAAAGCACCTCCGACAAATCTACAGGCATCTCAATGTAATGATCCCTGAATTTGCAGTTCTGCTCACTGTCAAGCACCTCGAGAAGAGCGGCTGATGTTTCACCCTTGTAGTCACTTGACACCTTATCTATCTCATCCAACAGCATGAGAGGATTTGAAACGCCTGCCTGTCTTAAGCCATTTACTATACGGCCCGGCATAGCACCAATATATGTCTTTCTGTGTCCTCGGATTTCTGCCTCATCGCGCACACCACCAAGAGAAATACGCACATATTTCTTCTCCAGTGCAGACGCAATTGAATGGGCTATGCTTGTCTTTCCTGTTCCCGGAGGACCTACAAGACAAATTATAGGACTCTCTCCCTTGCTTGTCAGGTTTCTGACTGCCAGAAACTCAAGTATTCTCTCCTTAACATCCTTTAATCCGTAGTGATCATCATCGAGCACCTGTGCTGCATGGTCAAGATCCTTGTTGTCCACAGACATCCTGTTCCACGGAAGCTCAAGTACAGTCTCTATATAGCCTCTCTCAACTGTGCTCTCTGATGAGCTGCTGCTCATATTTCTAAAGCGCTTTATCTCTTTTTTCGTCTTTTCCTTTACGTAGTCAGGCGCATCTAACTCAGATAGCTTTTTCTCATATTCATCAGCCTCCGAGTCAGCATTCTCGCCCAGCTCCTCACGTATCACACCAAGCTGTTCACGAAGCACATACTCCTTCTGATGCTTGTCCACACGAACCTTTACTTTTTTCTGAAGCTCATTCTTTATGGAAATAACCTCCACCTGGGAGAGAAGTAATGATACTATAACCTGATATCTGTCATTGATATCCTCAGCCTCAAGCACCTGCTGCTTAAGCTCATATGACACCGGCAGATTGTTGGTTACATAATCAATGAGCTTTTCAAGATCCTCATACTGATCTATCTGTCTGATAAGCTCCTTGCTGATTTTGCCGACGACTGCCGCATATCTGTGAAAAGCCTCTCTGACTCCGAGAAGCATGGCTTCCCTGAGATCCTCCGGCAGGCTGTCTGCATTACTATCACAATAACAGATTTCTGCCTCAAGGTACTTCTCATTGCCGGTAAAGCCAAGCAATGCTGCCCGGCTTATTCCATCTACAAGTATTCTCACAACATCATTCTGTAATCTGACAACCTGCTTTATATCAGCAACAATACCCATCTGATAGAGGTCTTCCTGAGTCGGGTCCTCACTGTCCACATTCCTTTGTGTGACAAGATAAATCTTTTGATCCTGCTCCATAGCCTCCTCGACAGCACGAAGGGAGCGCTCTCTGCTGATGTCGAAATGGGCAATCATCCCCGGCAGAATAGTAAGCCCTCTCAGCGCTACTGCAGGCATATTCATAATCTGTTCTTCCACTTATATCTCCTGTATTATTGCACAGCCATGCATAACAAACCGCTGTGCAATTTATATTATCCGATGCTGTATCTTTTGTAAAATACCGCCATGTACTTACGATGCCGCTTTTTCCTCGATATATGCCTCAGGCACGCACTCACCATCTAGCTTTAAGTTTTCCTCAACTGTATCCTTGTCGATTATGCACTTGCTGATGCTCTTGTCTGATGGTATACGATACATAAGGTCAAGCATAACAGCCTCCATGATGGCACGAAGTCCTCTGGCTCCTGTCTTTCTCTCAAGTGCCTTGTCAGCGATGGCATTTACTGCATCGTCTGTGAACTCAAGACCTACTCCGTCAAGCTCAAAAAGCTTGGTGTACTGCTTGATAAGCGAGTTCTTAGGCTCCTTAAGTATACGGATAAGTGCATCCCTGTCGAGTGCCTCGAGAGAAACGGTAATAGGTACACGTCCGATAAACTCAGGAATCAATCCAAACTTTACAAAATCCTGTGGAAGTGCATGCTTAAACGCCTCTCCTACATTGAGCTCTGTCTTTGACTTTACATCTGAATTGAAGCCTATAGATGATGTATCCATACGACTGTCGATAATTTTTTCCAGACCATCAAATGCTCCACCGCAGATAAAAAGTATATTAGTAGTATCAATAGGTATAAGCTCCTGCTGTGGATGCTTTCTGCCGCCCTGTGGCGGTACAGATGCCTCTGTGCCCTCAAGAATCTTTAAAAGAGCCTGCTGTACACCCTCGCCTGACACATCTCTGGTGATTGAGACATTCTCTGATTTCTTTGTAATTTTATCTATCTCATCTATATAAATGATACCATGCTCTGCACGCTCGATATCATAATCTGCCGCCTGAATAAGCTTTAATAGGATATTCTCCACGTCCTCACCTACGTATCCTGCCTCTGTAAGTGTTGTAGCATCAGCGATAGCAAATGGAACATTTATCACTCTGGCAAGTGTCTGCGCAAGAAGTGTCTTTCCTGAGCCTGTAGGTCCAAGCATGAGAATATTACTCTTCTGAAGCTCTACATCTGATGTATCACCTGCCAGAACTCTCTTATAGTGATTGTAAACAGCAACCGAAAGCACCTTCTTTGCCTGGTCCTGTCCTATTACATAATCATCCAGAAATGCCTTAAGCTCCTCCGGAGTAACAAGATTTATATCATCCTTAGCGCTGCTTTTGTCCTCATGGCCATCTACGCCTTCTTCCTCAAGAATCTCGGCACATATATCTATACACTCATCGCAGATAAAAGCTCCATTAGGTCCGGAAATCAAACGATTTACCTGGTCCTGTGTCTTACCGCAAAATGAGCAGCGAATCTTTCCGTCGTTTTTTCCTGCCATTATTAACTCCTTTTATTGCATGAGGGCATCCCATATGGGGTACCCTCTTAAATTCATCTAACTTCTGATTATCTGTTTGTTATTACACTGTCTATGAGACCATACTCTGCGGCTTCCTGTGCTGACATATAGTTGTCTCGCTCTGTATCAGCTGCAATTGTCTCGTATGGCTTGCCTGTATTGGCTGCTAAAATTTCGTTTAATCTCTTCTTTGTCTTTAAAATATTTTCTGCAGCAATCTGAATCTCAGTAGCCTGACCCTTTGCACCGCCAGATGGCTGATGAATCATAATCTCTGCATTTGGAAGAGCATATCTCTTGCCCTTTGCACCGCCTGCAAGAAGGAAAGCTCCCATGCTTGCTGCAAGACCGATACAGATTGTTGAAACATCACACTTGATGTACTGCATAGTATCGTAAATAGCAAGTCCTGCTGTAACCATTCCACCCGGTGAATTGATGTAAAGGTGGATATCCTTATTCGGATCCTCGGACTCAAGGAATAAAAGCTGGGCAACAACAAGGCTGGCTGTTGTCTCATTTACTTCCTCTCCAAGGAAAATGATACGATCTTTTAATAATCTGGAGTAAATGTCGTAGTTGCGCTCTCCTCTGCTGGTCTGTTCAATGACATATGGTACTAAACTCATATAAAATACCTCCTTTATAAAAGCTCAAAAGACCGGCTCAGAAAATAGGCTTCTGAGCCAGTCAATCAAATCTTGATTCAAAAATCTTATTCTTCTGTAGACTCTTCTGCATCAGCCTTTTCTTTGCCTTTGCACGCTCTTTAACGTTGTCCATGATAAGATCTACGGCCTTTGTGATAGCAATGTCTTTCTTCATAGACTCCTTCTCAGCATCTCCCATGTACTCTTTAAGCTTATCAGCCTCCATGCCGTATGCCTTAGCCATCTTCTCTACCTCAGCATCGATATCTGCATCAGTAACCTCGATGTTTTCCTCCTTGGCAATCTGCTCAAGTACAAGGCTGCTCTGGATACGTGTTGTAGCCTCAGGACGAACCTGATCCTTAAGCTGGTCAACTGTCATGCCTGAGAACTGTAAGTACTGCTCCATTGTAAGACCGCTCTGTGCGATTCTCTGAGCGAACTCCTCAACCATTGTCTCACACTGTGTCTCAATCATTGCCTCAGGAAGATCCATCTTTGACTTGTCGATAATCTTCTGGATAGCCTCATCCTCTTTAGTCTTCTTAGCTTCTGTCTCTTTCTTCTCTGTGAGGTTCTTTTTGATTTCCTCTTTGTACTCAGCTAATGTATCAACACCTGCTGCATCCTGTGCAAACTCATCATCAAGCTCTGGAAGCTCCTTAGCCTTGATCTCGTTGATCTTAACCTTGAATGTAGCCGGCTTTCCTGCAAGGTCTTCTGCCTGATACTTCTCAGGGAATGTTACATTGACCTCAACCTCATCGCCTGTGTTCTTTCCTACTAACTGATCCTCGAATGTATCGATGAATGTGTGTGAACCAATCTCTAATGGATGATTCTCACCCTTTCCACCCTCGAAAGCTACTCCGTCAACAAATCCCTCAAAGTCGATAACTGCTGTATCTCCCTCTGCTACAGGACGATCTGTAACTGTAACTGTTCTTGCATTTTTGTTTCTCTGGTTCTCAAGCTCAGCGTCAACCTCTTCATCAGAAACTGATGTGTCGATCTTTGTAACTGTAACGCCCATGTACTTACCAAGAGTAACCTCAGGTCTTACAGCAACCTCTGCTGTGTAGATGAAAGGCTGTCCCTTCTCAATCTGAGTAACCTCAACTGTTGGGCGTGAAACAATGTCAACACCGCTCTCGTCAACCGCACCTGCGTATGTCTGCTGCATAAGAATGTTTGCTGCATCCTCGTAGAACACACCTGCTCCATACATTTTCTCAATCATAGCTCTTGGCACTTTTCCTTTACGGAATCCAGGTACGCTAATCTGTTTCTTCTGCTTCTGATATGCAGAATCCAATGCTTTCTCTAATTCCTCAGCTGCTACCTCAATAGTAAGCTTCGCCATATTATGCTCTAAATTCTCAACCTGTACACTCATGTCAATCGTTATCCTCCTTAAAAATATATATGAATGGTATGTACATCAAATGTAATGTGGGCATGCTTTTTAAACTGCTAAGCCCAGTTATTGGATGATTATAACACAACAAATCCACTATTTCCAGTGTTTTTTACATTAAATTTGCTTTTGTGTATAATTCCATAAATTGTCAGCAATACCAAAACATATTTTTGTCATTTTACGGCATAATATTTCCATACACATACAGCTTGTGTATAACGTTTTAAAAGGAGGTATTGCATTATGGCAGCATCAAGTAGTAAAAAGGCTTCTGTACCGGAGGCAAAAGAGGCTATGAGCCGTTTCAAGGAAGAGGTTGCTTCAGAGCTTGGAGTTCCTTTAAAAGAGGGCTACAACGGTGACCTTACTTCTAAGCAGGCCGGTTCAATCGGTGGCGAGATGGTCAAGCAGATGATCATGAAGCAGGAGCAGCAGATGAAATAAGCTCTGCAATAGCAGGCTTCAAATGTACGCTTCAAATGCAAGCATAAAAAGAGGCCGCGCACCATGGGGTTGGTGTGTGACCTCTTTTGTTATAATACTAATAATATGATTATTTGCTGAACGTTGTATTAGTATACCAGCCCCTGTCGAATATGCTCTACTGTGGCATCGTCTGTGAAGTACCTGACAAGCTCGAGTGCAAACGCAATAGCTGTTCCCATTCCACGACTTGTAATCACATTGCCATCCACAACTACAGGCTGCTCAAGCCACTGTGCACCGAGCAGCTTTTCCTCAAAACCCGGATGACAGGTAGCTTTTTTGCCCTCAAGTATATGATTCTCACCGAGCACGCTAGGCGCTGCACATATCGCTGCAACAAGTTTTCCCTCAGCGGCAAATCTCTTAATTGTCTTTACTACAGTCTCATCCGCGCCAAGGTTTAATGTACCCGGCATGCCTCCCGGCAGTACGATTGCATCGTAGCTGTCAAAATCAGCCTGTGCCTTTGTGGTATCTGTCTTAAATGTCACCTGATGAGAGCTTGTCACCTCGGCTTTTTCCGTGATTGATATGGTTTCAATCTCAAGCTTTGCTCTTCTAACTATATCGACTACTGTAAGTCCTTCAATCTCCTCACAGCCGTCTGCCATAAAAATTCCTACTTTAATCATATTTTTCTCCTTTATTTTTCTTTGATAATACTATAAAAAGCTGCGGTTCGTCCTTGAATTTTTAAATACCGGTCATTATAATCATATATAAATGATATGAGGGTAAAACAAAAATATAAACCGTAACTATAAATCTACCAGTAACCTGAAAGGATATACCATGGAAATCGAAAGAAAATACTTACTTAAACAGCTTCCTTCCAATTTAGACAGCTACGCGAGCAGAAAAATCGCCCAGGGCTATCTGTGCACCTCACCTGTTGTCAGAGTCAGACGCTCAAATGACAGCTATTATATGACATACAAGGGAGCCGGTCTTATGGTGCGCGAGGAGTACAATCTTCCTCTCACAAAAGAAGCCTACGACCATCTTGTCCAAAAGATTGATGGTCGTCTCATCGAAAAGACACGCTATCTCATACCTCTTGACGGTGGTCTGACCGCAGAGCTTGATGTATTTGAGGGTGATCTGGCTCCTCTTACACTTGTGGAGGTTGAATTCGACTCTGTCGACGCAGCAAATGAATTCACAGCGCCTGACTGGTTTGGCGAGGATGTCACTGAATCCGGCAAATATCACAACAGCTATCTGAGCCGATTGGAAAATTCATAGTACTGCCTGGTCTTTATCGTATTCTTTAAATCATCATACCGCTTTTGCAATGGACCCTCAGGAACTACAACATCCATAACCACCGCTATGTCATCTATAAGGCGGTCGGTTATGATATCCCTCATTGAAATAAGTATATTGTACTTCTCTTCAAAGGTATCCGCATCAAGGAACTCCAGCAAACGCGGATCCGGTGCCTGGCCTTCATCTGCATCCGGTGCCTGGCCTTCATCTGTATCCGGTGCCGGCTCATAACATGCCCGTGTCTGAACACTCACAGCTTCAGGTGCATTAGCTGCAATCTCATTAGTGCTCAAAGAGATACTCTTTCCCGACATATCCTCCGGCTTATCCTTAAGTGTGATCTTCTCAAATCTGTATTTCTGCTTCACATCAGGATATTTCTCATGGTCCACCTCGCTTACAAACATGTCGAGTGGTCTGGCGTATATCCCAAAATCATCATATAAAGCCTGATAAATCACAAGCTTTTCCCCTGTCTCTGAATGTGTTGCCACTGTAACTATCTGATACAGCTTATTCTTAAAGTGCCTGTAAAGCTCTCCGGGCTTTGGTGTTCTGTCCATCATTTCTGCCTCTTTTCCTATTATTTAAAAGTTGTTAATCATGTCTAAGCCTTCTCCAAGGAAATCTCTCTCAAACTCCAGATTACCGCTGTATCCCATGGCAATCAGATCCTCAACACTGCCAAACATGCTCTGTGTCTCAGCCTCTATAATCTTTGCACCGTCTGCCGCTTTGGTATGCAGTGTCTGGCAGTTTCTTGAGTGCTCCTGAGCCATCCTCTGCTGTGCCTCGCTATGTCCGTGCATAGCCTCAAGCTCTTTTTGTGTCGTATCATCCGCAAAGCGTGCGTTATTTTTCACGGCCCTCTGCACTATATCCGGATTGCTCTGCTGTGGTCTCTGCTGTGGCTGTACTCTCTGCTGCATCTGTGGTCTCTGAGGCTGATGTGCTCTCTGCTGCATCTGTGGCTGTTGTTTCTGCTGATATGTCTGGTTCAATGCATTCATACCCGACTGAACTGTATTCTGCATGCTGTTCCATATCTGCTGTATCTGCTTCTGCTGCGGTCTCGGTTTGTTTGGCTGCGTGTTTTTACTGCCTGCGCTCTTTGATTTTTTGTTAATGTAAAAAACAGCTCCTAAGATAATTGCCCAAATTATAACATCCATATTCTGCTCCTTTATCAATCTGCATTTTTCTATGTCAATCCCTGAATATCCTGCACATGTCGCGCAGTATGTATTCTGCTGTCTGTTCCGGCTCCCATTGCTTTGTAACACCCACAAGCAGCGGATTAAGCTCCGACAGTATCCTTGCCGTGCGCCGGTCTGTCGTGCCCTCATACTTATCGTTTATGGCCTCAGCCTGCTTCACACATGCCTCAAGCTGCTTTAATATATCCTTCCAGAACTCCTCGTAATATATCTCATGCACTCTCTTAGTCTTTTGTGTGAAATTTAGCTCTGCAAGCTCTTTGTTGCTGTGCCCCAGATAGAAATATGACAGAGCAAACAAATCAGGCTTTTTCCTTTCAAGCCCCTCATTTGTCAGGTGTATCAGATTCTCTATCTCACTCTGTAAAATGATACCGTTGTCAAAGGATGACAGATATCTCTCCCCCTGCTTTACAACAGAGTCCAGAGTCGTGTGAAAATCCGTGTCCACCTTGCTGATTAAAAATTCATCGTCAAACATGCCGCTTTTCGCTTTGCAAGCCTTTATCAGCTCTCCAAAGCGCTTCCGGTCGGTTCCTGTGAGCTCACAATACCCGATAACTTGTTGCTCAAGCTCCTTTAAATCTGAAAGCAGGCTGCTTAAGCCTGTCTTCACGCCATAATAGCGCTTTGCAACACCGGAGGAATTCTTTTTGGTTTTGACATACAGCTTAAGCCAGCTGTTGACCACTGTCATGTCGGCACCCGCCGTATCCATCGCTGTCTTAAATTTCTTTTCCGTATCACTTAGTCCTAAAATCATCACACACCCTCAAACATCATTCTAAAACTATATAATAACAATTCTACACCATTATCATATTTTTTTAAAGAGCCTTTTTTCGCTCTGAAAAGCCCACTTTAAACGCAAAAAAAGGAAGCCATACAATAGCTGTATGACTTCCTGTATACTCTGCATGTTATTCGCATCGTCGTGCGAATGGCACGAGCGGCTTTGTTATGATAGCAAAATCAAATTAACGACCGAACTGCATATCGTTGTTACCTGATTTTGTTGTGAACATCTCAAGCATGTTGATTGGATCGTTGTAATCCATAAGCCATCCCTCACGGGCGAAATCAAACTGTCCGTCCTTACGGCTGTTAAGGAATACGTTCCACTCCTGCTGCTCAACCTTTAAGTTGATACCTACCTTTGAAAGATCAGCCTGAATAGCCTCACCAATCTTTACATTTGACTCTGAGTTGTTTACAAGGTATGTGAACTCGACAGTCTGGTTTACCTGGCCTGTGCTCTCATCTAATAATCCGATAGAAGCAAGAAGCTCTTTAGCCTCCTCAAAGTTCTTATCGTAATCTGTGCCGTAGTAATCTTTGTTCTTGAACTCGCCACCGTTACCATCTGTAACACCCTCTGGGATAAATGTTGTGGCAATCTTCTGTCCGCCCTGGGCGATTGTATCGATAATGTACTGACGATCGATAAGAAGACAGATTGCTTTTCTGAATACCTTAGCCTGGTCAGCATCTAATCCAAGTTCTGAGTAGATCTTAGAGTTGATGTTGAAGCCTACGTAGTATGTTCCAAGGTTGTCAACTGTGTAGAACTCGCTTGTCTTCTTAGCTGCCTCAATCTCGGCTGTAGGAACTGTATCGATGAAATCAAGGTCACCGTTCTGGTAAGCTGTGTAAGCTGAAACATCATCAGATGTAAGCATTACGTTCATCTCATCAACTGTTACATTGTCAGCATCCCAGTAGTTAGGATTCTTAACATATGTCATGCTTGAATCATGTTTCCACTCCTTGAGTGTGAATGCACCGTTTGTAACGAACTTGTCGCTTGCATCGTTTGCCCAGTCATCATTTCCCTCTACTGACTTCTGGTTTACAGGGAAGAAGAATGGGAATGCACATAAGTCAAGGAAGTATGGTGTAACTGCCTTAAGCTTGACTGTAAGAGTCTTTCCATCATCAGAAGCAACTACATCATCAGCAGCAAGCCCCTTTGTATCATCATATCCTGCGAATACTGCGCAAAGGTAGCTGTAATCTGCAGCTGTCTTAGGATCTGCAGCTCTCCTCCAAGACCACTCGAAATCCTTTGCAGTAAGCTCATCACCATTTGACCACTTAAGACCGTCACGCATTGTGAATGTGTATGTGAGGCCATCCTCAGAAACCTCATAGCTCTCTGCACATGCAGGCTCAAGCTTGCCCTCAGCGTTGTAACGCATAAGACCCTCAAAGCTGTTTACTGCAAGACATCCGCCGTCAACAGTACTGTTTAATGCAGGATCGATATGATCAGGCTCTGATGCCATGAAGATGTTTAACTTTCCAGCATTCTTTGTGTTCTTTGCATTGTAGAAGTATTTCATACCCTCTACTGTTGAGTATACGCCTGTGACATAATCCTTGAGCATATACTGGTCATTGTAGTAGTAAAGTGGAATAACACACCATGTATCCATAAGCATATCCTCTGCCTGGTGCATCATCTCTGCACGCTTTGCAAGATCTGCTTCTGTACGGATAGAATCTACTAACTCATCATAGCCTGTCCAGTCTACGCCTGCTGATACAGCAGTATGAGAAGTGCCGTTAGCAGATGTGTCGTTAGTAGATATTTTGCCCTCGCTCTTGCTTCCACAAGCAGTCATGCCAAGTGCCATAGCTGCAACAAGAGTAAGTGCTACTAATCTCTTTTTCATCTTTCTTCCTCCTAATTAATTAATATGAAAAATAAATTTATGTTAGAACCGGCACATGTGGCTTAAGCTATATGCCGGTAAAAACCTTATATTAGCGGTTGAAGCATGCAACCATATGTCCGTTTCCTCTGTCTGTAAGCTCCGGACGTGCTGCTGCACACTGTTCTGTCGCATATTTACAACGCGAACGGAATGGACAGCCGCTAGGCATGCGAAGAGGCGAAGGAACATCTCCCTCAAGCACGATTCGCTTGCTGTGTCTGGCAGTCTCAGGATCCGGGATCGGAACCGCTGAAAGCAACGACTGTGTGTACGGATGGATTGGATTGTCCATCAGCTCATCCGCATCTGCAAGCTCCATCATATGACCTAAGTACATAACAGCTATTCTATCAGAGATATGCTGCACTACAAGCAGATCGTGCGCTATAAACAGGTATGATAACCCTCTCTCCTTCTGCAGATCCTCAAACATGTTGACTACCTGGGCCTGAATTGAAACATCAAGTGCCGATACCGGCTCATCACATACGATAAACTTCGGATCTACTGCAAGCGCTCTTGCTATTCCGATACGCTGTCTCTGTCCACCCGAAAACTCATGTGCATAGCGTGTGGCATGGTCTGCGTTTAATCCAACTGTCTCCATGAGATCCATAATCATCTCATGGCGCTCTTTCTTGCTACTGTAAAGCTTGTGCACATCGAGAGGCTCTCCAATGATATCCTCAACCGTCATACGAGGGTTGAGTGATGAATACGGATCCTGGAATACCATCTGCATCTGCTTACGGTAAGGATGCATATCCACATCTATCTTCTTCTCACTGTCAAACAATACATTGTCAAACTCAATGCGTCCCGCTGTCGGCTGGTACAGACGTAAAAGAGTACGTCCTACGGTTGTCTTTCCACAGCCCGACTCGCCAACAAGTCCAAGCGTCTCACCCGGCTTTATGGCAAATGACACATCATCGACTGCCTTTAACTCCATCTTTTTAAATCCGTCATGAACAGGGAAATACTGCTTCAAATGGTCTACCTTGAGCAGGTACTCGTTGTTATTTGTCTCATTACTCATTTGATTTTCCCTCCTCCATCATATTCTTTATATTCATCCAGCATGATGCGAGATGATCTTCTCCAACCCAGATTTCCTCCGGCTTTTCGGTGAGACATATCTTCATAGCGGCATCACAGCGAGGGCAGAATGCACAGCCCTCTGGCATGTTGAGCATATTGATTGGTGTGCCCCCGATAGGAACAAGCCTGGTTTTTGAATTGGACTTTGTAGGGATTGAACGAAGCAGTCCCTTTGTGTACTCATGCGCCGGGCTGTAGAATATGGCATCTGCTGTTCCTCTCTCACACACACGGCCGCCGTACATAACTATGATCTCATCACACATTGAAGCAATGACACCCAGATCATGTGTAACCATGATGATTGCCATGCCGAGCTTTTCCTGCAGTGACTGCATAAGCTCAAGAATCTGTGCCTGGATAGTCACATCAAGAGCTGTTGTCGGCTCATCTGCGATAAGGATATCCGGCTCACAGGCTAATGCCATAGCTATCATGACACGCTGTCTCATACCACCGGAAAGCTCATGAGGGTACTGATTTACACGCTTCTCAGGCTCATTAACGCCTACAAGTGTGAGCATCTCTATAGCACGCTCCTTTGCTTCCTTCTTTGTACGGTCTGTGTGAAGAAGCACTGCCTCCTCAAGCTGGTAGCCTACCGTAAATACCGGATTAAGCGATGTCATAGGATCCTGGAAAATGATTGAACAGCATTTTCCTCTGAAATCCGCCATTTTCTTTTTGTTCCATTTGGTGATATCCTCACCCTTATATTTTACTGAGCCGCCTGTGATGGCACCATTCTCAGCAAGAATCTGCATGATTGAATATGCTGTAACTGACTTTCCTGAGCCTGACTCTCCTACGATTCCAAGAGTCTTTCCCGGCTCAAGCTTAAAGCTGACACCGTTTACAGCTGATACGTCTCCGTTATCGGTCTTGAAGGTAGTGTGCAGATCAGATACTTCAAGAACAAACTTATTATCTTCCATCTTACTCACTCCTTACTATTTCGATAATTTAGGGTCAAATGCATCTCTTAAGCCGTCGCCGATAAGATTCAATGTAAGAACAATGATACAAATCGTGAGCGCCGGAAAAATAAGACGCAATGGGTAGCTCTGGAGTCCGCCACGCGCTGTATTTGCCAACGAACCAAGTGAAGGCATAGGAGCCGAAACACCAAGTCCGATAAATGACAGATAACTCTCAGTAAAGATGGCTGATGGTATCTGAAGCGCTGTAGTAATGATGATTACTGACAGACAGTTCGGTAAAATGTGTTTTCTGATAGTGCGGGCTGATGATGTTCCGATACACTTTGCTGCGAGAATGTACTCATTCTGCTTGATGGTAAGAATCTGACCTCTTATAAGTCTTGCCATTCCTACCCAGTAAGCAATCCAAACACTATGAAAAGTGCAATCATGTTGACACCGAGCTTTGAAAGCACTGTACCCTTTATTACAGGTGTTAGCACCTCATTTAATACAACTGCGAGTAAAATGATGAGCAGCATATCCGGCAATGAATAAATGATATCTACTATTCTCATCATAACCATATCTACCTTGCCACCACAGAAGCCTGATACGGAACCGTAAATGATACCGATTATAAGCACAAGCAGTGATGCAAACACACCGACTCCCAGCGATACACGAGCTCCGTAAACAACACGGATAAAATAGTCTCTTCCGAGCTCATCTGTGCCAAAAATGTGCGGGAACAGCTTCTCACCTGCATCAATCTGTGCCTGCTCAGCATCGCTGTACTGGAAAGGTCCTAAGTTCTGTGCACCCTTAACGATATCTGCATAGCCGTAAGGCACAATCTTTGGTGCCAGAAGAATAACCAAAATAAGTAAAACCAAAACTATAATAGAACCCATAGCCAGTGGATTTTTGCGGAGTCTCTTAAGACCATCCTTAAAGAAGGTAGTTGACTCACCCATAACCTCCTGCTGGCGTTTCTCTTCATCTGATGCCTTGGCAAAATCCTTCATATCGAACTTGCTAAGGTCAATCTGTGTGGAGAAAGGAGCTCTCTTCATATTATCTTTCATCTTTATCTCTCCTTAATCAAGCTTAATACGTGGATCAATCACTTTGTATACAATATCTGTAATGAGGTTCGCGCCTACCATGATAACAGCAAGGAAAAGCGTTGTGGCCATAATCATTGTGTAATCACGGTTTGTGATACAGCTTACGAACTTGGAACCGAGTCCTCCGATATTGAAAATACTCTCAATAACCATTGAACCTGTGAGGATACCACCAATCATAGGTCCCACATATGTGATGACCGGAATGAGCGCATTACGAAGCGCATGTACAAATATAATCTTGTACTGATGTACACCCTTGGCCTTTGCCGTACGGATGTAATCCTGTCCGAGTGCATCAAGCATTGAAGTCTTTGTAAGTCTTGTAATATATGCCATCGGTGAAAGTGACAGTGACAGCACCGGAAGTAATATCATGTTGCTTCCTGAGCTGAAAGCCTGCACCACGCCAAGCTTTATACAGAAGAAATAAAGTAATAACGTAGCGATGACAAATGACGGCATCGACGTAATCAGTGTGACGAAGAATACTATAACTCGATCCGGCCACCTGTTTCGCATCAGCGCTGCTATCGAACCGAGCACCACTCCGAATACTATCGCAGTGAGCGCCGCTAAGAGTCCAAGCTTCGCTGAAATCGGGAAGCTCTCCCCAATGATATCTGAGATCGGACGGTCTGTCTTAAGACTAACACCGAAATCTCCGTGCAGCACGCCTGCCATGTAATTCTTGTACTGGACTATAAGTGGCTGATCCAGTCCGTAGCGTGCCTCAAGCTCTTTCATTACCGCCGGACTCTTTGCCTTCTCCGAATTGAATGGACCACCCGGAATTGCATTCATGGCAAAGAATGTAATAAGACTGATAATGAAGATTGTAAAAATCGCGAGAATAACTCTCTTTACAATGTACTTACCCATATTTTTCTCTCCCTCTTGGATTTGTATCGATAATGCATTATTTTTATTTTTTAAAGCATTATCACTGCACCACGTCAAAGTATTTTGTCTAATACGCAAAAAAGTGCGAATGACGTCATTGTCATTACACACTCCCTAATCTTGCTGTCTGATACAACTGTCGTTCTGACGCGAACAATTCTTTTTTATTATACACAGAAATCATACTTTGTCAATTGGATATATTTTCCTATATTATTTTTATTTTTGCATAAAAATTAGTCATATTTTTATAATACTCATTAATAAGGGCAGTTTATGCAGTCTATAAGCGTTATTTATACATTTTTATTCATTTTTATTTTTGCATTAAAATATTAATTTTCAGCGCATGATTGCTTTGAATTGTTAAGTACCGGCGTTATTCTGGCATTAAATGGGTATTTGGTGTATAATTACTTATCATTATATATCAAGGAGCCACCTATGCTTACATACGACGATGCACTCAATCTCAACTACTATAAAAAAACAACCTTTACTGGCTGGATGAACGGCATGCGCTTTCTCATAAAGCGTGAGGAGCCAGTCATAAAGGAAGCCACCGAGGATACTCCCGAGGAAAAGGGTGAGCCAATCTTTCATGCATGGATATGGCCGGGGCCGTATATTTTTGACCTGACTGACGACAGCAAAAAAACGGACAATACCTTTCCATTTACAGATGACGGTAAAAAACAGTGTGTAGACTGGATTAATGAGGTCATCAGTGCGCACTCAAACGAATATCCGAAAAATAAAACAGATGGAGAAAACCTCTAAAAAACTCTTGACTTCTCACCAAAAATATTGTAGTATACGTTTTGTGCAAAACACAAGGGCTTGTAGCTCAGCCGGTTAGAGCGCACGCCTGATAAGCGTGAGGTCGGAAGTTCGAGTCTTCTCAAGCCCATCCTTGTAATAAGCGTATTATGAAAGCCACGGATTGCTCCGTGGCTTTTGTTTTATGTGTATCTACACCTGCACAATGCGTCCGTGTCTGCCTATTCCTTTAAAAAATCCCGCATTTATTCCATCATACTTTTTGGCACTGCACTCAGAAACCATGAGCTGCTGCTTATATTTGTAATCATCCCACTCGAGAATTGCTGTGACGTAGGGCTGTTCCTCCATTACACGCACAGTCGTATTTTTCTTTGAAAACACAGGGTATTTTCCGGTGTATCCCTTTTGAAGCAGCTCCTTTTCAAGCGCTTTACGCTTTTCTTTTATGCGTTCATTTATCTGATTTCCGTAATTTCTCTCAGGATAATCCTTTGATGCCTTTATCACAAGCTTATAAATATACTGATAAAGCGGTACTCTTTTTGCATCGGCTAAATGTCTGCTCAAAAGCTTTTCCGTTTTCTCACATGGATTTGCCCTGTAGCGTGCAATGAGCTTAAGATAATCAATGTCCGAAACCTCCCTGCAAAGCTCCTCCATAATGTCTATTCCCTCTACACGGGCCGGAAAATGATACTCCATCAAATCGCCAGGTACCGGTGTCCATCTGCGAAACGGTGCAAAGTAAATAAGGCTCTGTATAAAGCATTCTGTCTCGTTGCAGTATTCCTTTCCCATGTACATATACTTATCAGCGATTGTTCCTACCATATATACAAGCATGCGCCACTGCTCCTGTCCCTTTACCCAGAAATGTCCTATTTCATGGTATTTAAGCATGCCTCATGCACATGCAAATTATCAAACCAGAGTGTCATCACATTGTCCTGCTGGTGAAGAATGAGTCCATAACCTTTTTCACTTCCTAAAACCAACGATGCCGAAATAATTTCTTCCTCGCTATGATAATCGCCCTTTAACACTGCATTTTCCACAGTCAGATAGCATTCCACCGCATCATTCATGATATATGGGATTATATATTTGTCATCACTTCTGCATATATCAAATGAACCGTAATCAAAGAGTTCTGCGAGCATGTAAAATGCGCGTGGCATATCCTCTTTTAAACCGGGAAGAGCTTTTACTAAATCCTTGTAAGCCTGCATTGTGGTATCCTTTCGTATAGGAAAAATGATAAAAAAATAAGAATTTCAGAAGTAATAAAAACCTCTGAAACCCTTGTAAACAGTACGGGCAACAGGACTTGAACCTGCACGGTCTCCCACTAGAACCTAAATCTAGCGCGTCTGCCAATTCCGCCATGCCCGCAAACACTTTGACAGTATATCATTTTGTTTCAGGTGTGTCAACATTATTTATCACATTACAAAAGTGAACTATTCACATTCAAACTGTATTTCCACAACAAACCGCTTCCCCTCAAGCCTTGCTTCAATACTCCCGCCCATTCTCTCCACAAGTTCCTTTGCAATCGAAAGTCCAAGCCCGCTCGATGATATGCTCCTCGCTTCATCAGCCTTGTAAAAGCGCTCAAACACCTTGTCCACGTCTATATCATCAGGATTTTTTACATCATTTGAAACCAAAATATGGACAATCCTATTTTTTGAAGTACGCTCGTAATCTGAAGCCCTGCAATTGCACGAATCCTGTTGCCTCATCTGTATGCAGATGCTCTTCTGCCCATGCACCAACGCATTTTTTATTACATTCTGAAACACCCGCCTGAGCGCCTGCACATTTGCAGTGATAAATATCGTATCCTCACATATATCAAGTGACGGCTCAATGCCCTGCTTTTTCCACTCCTCATAATAAGAAAACACTGTCTGCTTTAAAAGTCTGCTGACACAGCAATTAGACAGCTCTAGCTTGAAGCTGTCATTTTTAAGCTTTGTGAACATGAAAAGCTCCTCGAGCATATCCTTAAGGCTTGTGATGCGCTCCTGGATGATATCTATATAATGCTCCTGCGCGCTCTTGTCAGTCTCATCCCTAAGCAGCTGAAAATAGCCATCCAACGAGGTAAGCGGAGTGCGGATATCGTGCGACAGGTTTGTGTACGTGTCAGATATCATCTGCTCCTTTTTCGCTGCTGCCTCACGCTGCCTGTGCCATTGCTCTAAAAATCTGTTTATACGCTCCTTAAGCCTTCCGATATCAGCCATGTTGGTATCGGTTAAAAGGAGCATATTTGTATCCTTTTCGCATAAAAAATCAAGCTGTTCGTTAATGTCACGAAGCTGTGCCCTTATTTTTACGAGCACAGCTATTAAGACAGCTACCGAAACTGCAAGTATTACAGTCAGTATTTTCCAAACCATGTTTTATTCCTCATTCAAAACACATTATATATCCCTGCGTTTAAATACACCGTACACTGCAATCAGTGACACCACTGCCCACACAGCGGCTACCGCAAATGCACCGCCTACGGTCTTTGCAGACGCACTCAGATCAAGCTCAGAAATCTGATTAACAATAAGGTAATCATTTATATCAAAGTTCTTTACTCCGATTTTTTCAATAAGTATATTGATTCCACTGAAAATCAGTGTAAAGATACCTGTACACATGCACACAGCGATAATCATGCTGATTACATTGTTTTTTATAATGATTGCCATTGCCATGACAAAATATACAAATAAAAGTGTGACCACATACTGGCTGCCAAGCATCTTAAATAAATCTGCTGCATCTCCGAATTCTGCTCCATGTAAAAACAGCGGAGTCGCAATACACTGTACAATCACATCAAGTGCCATAGCCACAAGTGTAAATACCGAAAGCGCTATCATCTTTGAAAACAGCAGCACTCCACGGCACTTCACCTGTCCGCCTACGCTCTTTATATAGCCGCTGTTTAGGTCTGCTGTTGAAAAGAGCACCGTAAATATTGCAAGTAAAAGTGCCAGGTCAAGACCCGCTATATCGCTTTCAACCATATCGGCTATGGTCGGTACCTCATCTGACATGTCGGATTCATCCATTTCAAGCCCGACTGTTGCCGTTGGTCCATTTGACGATTCCGCTGATGCTGTATCGTATTCATCTGCTATCTCACTGTCTGACTCACTTACCATAGTGACATCATCAGTTGTTTCCACGATGCTCTCTGTCGCCATGCTTCTGACAAGAGCTGTCATACCGCTCATAGCTATTGCGAGTGCCATAGCTATTACCAGTATAACATAAGCTGACTTTGTATGTATCAGTCTGTAAATATCCATTCTTACCGCATTAAACATTTGTCGCACCTCCTGTGATACTAAGGAAATATGTCTCAAGCTCCATTCCTGTGACCGCTAGCTGTGCCACCGAAACTCCTGCTGTGACCAGCGCTGTATTTAAGGCGGCGCTATCATTCAGGCGCTCATAGACATCTATATGATTTTTGTCCACTATCATGTAGTGCACAAAGCCCATCTTATCGAGCACAGGCACTGCTTTATTTGGATTGTCCACTGTCAGTGTAATCTTCTCACTGCACTTGGAAAGCAGCTCCTCTCTGGTAATTTCCTGAAGCAGGGCTCCATTATTTATAATGCCGTAATCTGTGGCAAGCTTTGAAAGCTCCTCCAATATATGGCTTGAAATAAACACAGTCATATCCTGCTGTGCACACAGATTCTGAATCGTATCACGCACCTCTGCGATTCCCTGTGGATCAAGTCCGTTGATAGGCTCATCAAGCACTAAAAGGTCAGGCTCTCCAACCAGCGCCATGCCGATTCCAAGCCTCTGCTTCATACCAAGTGAAAAATTCTTTGTCTTTTTCTTTCCCACATTTAACAGACCTACCTTATCCAGTATGCCCTCTGCATAGCCCTTTTTACTGATGCCGAAGAGACGGCACTTCATCTCGATATTTTCCTTCGCCGTCATGTTTGGATATACACCCGGTGCCTCAATCAGACAGCCCACTCTTGAGCGTACCTTTGACAAATCCTTTCCAGCGTATCCAAACATGGATATCTCTCCGCTTGTCGGCTTTGCCAGACCACCGATCATTCTCATACAGGTAGTCTTGCCGGCACCGTTTCTGCCGATAAATCCATAGATTGCACCCTTTTTGATGTGGATATCCACATTGTCAACTGCCTTCTGGTGCCCATACTGCTTGGTCAGTGCCTTTGTCTGCAATAATATTTCACTCACAACCAAATCTCCTTTTCTTGCATAATATAATAGTGAGGGTAAAAGAACTCTATGTATTCCTTAGCAACCCTTTAATCATAATATAAATGTAAAATCCTAATACATCGCTAACAAAAAGTAAAAAAAGAGTAAAGCTTGTTTACCTTTACTCTTTCATTTTGTAGCCTATGCCCCACACTGTCTCTATGTACTCGTCATCGGTCAGCTTTTTTATCTTCTTTCTGATATTGCTGATGTGCACATCAAGAGTCTTTGTCTCGCCCATGTACGGCTCATCCCAGGCATATTCAAATATGTCCTCCTTGGCAAACACCTGTCTGGGATGCGCCATGAGAAGATCGAGTATGGCAAACTCCTGCTTTGTGATGCCGTCAACAGCATTATCAGCTACATAAAGCTGTCTTGAAATCCGATCGAGCACAAGCTGTCTGTGCTCTATTTTAACGGGTCCCGCTATGTATGTATTTGCAGTATCTCCCTGCCCGGTCTCATTTTCTGCTTTTGTCTGGTTTTCCCCTGCCTTGCCCGACTTTGAAGGTACATCTGCCACCGCATGACGCAGCTGCACAGCCACTCTGGCAACGACCTCCTTTATCTCAAACGGCTTTGTGATGTAATCATCAGCGCCTGCCACGAGCAGATTGATTTTCTCATCCAGCTCATCCTTTGCTGTAAGGATTATCACCGGAAGTGACGCATCCATCTGCCGTATCCGTGCCAGAAGCTCCTCCCCTGAAAGCCCCGGAAGCATCAGATCCAATAGCACAAGCGCATAAGCTTCCCTGTCCAGCTTAAGCAAAAGCTCTCCCTCTGTGCCCGACCATGCCTGTCTTGTCCTATATCCGGCTTTTGAAAGCGCTGTCGCAAGCAGATCATTAATGTCCTTGTCATCCTCTATTATGAGTATCTCCCCGGATTTGTTGTCTGTCATAATATTCCCTTTCTCTATCCATTGTACCACTTCTATAATAACACCTCTATACTGACAAAATCATGCCGGACGTATTTATCTCACTATGCGTCCTATTCATTTGAATCCGCTATTCGGTTGTTTTTGCAAACTTTAGTTTAGTGCCAATACACGCCAAAAAACAACAGTAACTTTTTATATTCTAGAAATATCCCTCGACTCCCTGCACCAGTCCGTCTGCCAGATTTTCAAGTGTGGCATCGCTGTGGTCAGAGCATGCGTTGCCAAGCTCTACATCCACTGATGGTACCGTGCTGTATGAGGTCTGTGTCAGGTCTATTGCCATAGAGCCATTACCGTTTATCTTTGCTCCATGAGCGCGCAGTCCTTCTATCAGGCTTGCCCCAAGTGCATCATGCTGCTGCCAGTGTGATGCAACCGGCTCCATTCCCTTTATGCCTCCCGGCACTGATATGTAAAAGCAGCCCTTATCGTAGCTTAGTCCGTCACCATCCCAGTGCAATGCGATATGACAGTCTGCCGCATTATTACAGATGACAGTACGTGCCACATTGTCAAGCTGCACATCGCTTCCGTCTCTTACCATAAGCACATCATAGCCTGCCGCAAGCAGCTTGTCCTTTAATATCTGCGCCATACGGAGTGTGACAGAACTCTCCGGTGTACCGTCATTAAAGGACATACCACCTGAAACTGCTACTGCTTTTGTTGCGCCTGCGCCTGTTGTACCACCTGTGGTCTTTGCAGAGCCGTCCGGATGACAAAGTGTCTTCACCGAAGTTCCTCCGCTTGTACCGTGTCCGGCATTGACACCTACTACTATGTTTTTGCGGTTTGCTGTAGCCTTGTACATGACCGCACAGCCTGAATTTATCGCTGAATGGTCTGCATACTGCCATGAAGGATTTAGTGATACTGATTCTCCATTCTCATAGGATGCTCTTTCTACATACTGATAAGAGGAATTATTATCACCTGAATTGTTCTGCTCCTCGTCCGGCTGTTCGGCAGTCTGTTCTTCCTGCTGCGCTTCTGTCTGCTGTGTTTCTGTCTGCTGTGTTTCTTTTGCGGCCTCTGTTACCACCTCTGTCACAGCTTCTGTTTCCGTAGGCATCTCAACCTTCTCTGCAGCCTGTGTCTCTGTTGTAGGCTCTGTCGGTGTATCCTGTGCTTTTTTGCCGCATGATGCGAGGGTAAATATCATCATGCCTGTAAGTAATATTGCTGTAAATCGTTTCATTTATTAAAACTCCATTTTCTTTTTACTACATTATAGACAACCCCATGATATTGTTCAAGTATTAGGCAACATTACTTTCATTTTAGGGGCCAGTTTTAAATAGTCAATAGAAATTGTATTTCCTCTAAAAATCAGTTATACTATATGTGAATGCATCGAACATATTTTAACTTGGGAGGCTTGCATGGAAATATTAAAACTGCCTGTTGGAATCGAAAATTTTGAAGATATACGAAGGTCTGGATTTTATTATATAGACAAAACTATGCTTATCGAGCAGACTTTAAACAATTGGAGTAAAGTAACGCTGTTCACCCGTCCAAGGCGCTTTGGAAAGACTCTTGGCATGAGCATGCTGCGCTCATTTTTCGAGATTGGCACTGACAAATCACTGTTTGACGGATTATATATTTCACAAGATAAATCTCTTTGTGATGAGCATATGGGCAAATATCCTGTGATATTTATTTCACTTAAGGATGTCGAGGGTTTATCATATGATGAGGCATTTCAGGTATTCTCCAGAATTATAGGAAATGAAATCAGCAAATTCTCCTTTTTGGCAGAAAGTGATAAATTGACAGTTTTGGAAAAAGAACAGTTCAAAGGATTACTTCATATAGAAAAGGGAAAGTTTATTTTTGACAAGGATACATTTACCGCTTCATTAAAGCTTCTTTCCCAGCTTTTATATAAGCATTACGGCCAAAAGGTAGTCATCCTGATAGATGAATACGATGTGCCACTCGACAAGGCATACCAGAACGGCTACTACCATGAGATGGTCTCTCTCATACGAGGCTTGTTCGGACAGGCACTAAAGACCAACGATTACTTACAGTTTGCTATTTTGACAGGCTGTCTTCGCATATCAAAAGAAAGCATATTTACAGGATTAAACAACTTTGAAGTCGTTTCAATCATGGATTCAATGTATGACGAGTGCTTTGGCTTTACAGATAAAGAGGTTCAGGAAATACTTAAGTATTTTAATCTTTCAGAGCATTATGCAGATATAAGGGAATGGTACGACGGCTATCATTTCGGCAACACCGATATCTACTGCCCGTGGGATGTCATAAGATATTGCAAGAGCCTGTGTGCAGATCCCACTGCAAAGCCGCAGGACTTCTGGTCAAATTCAAGCGGAAATGCTCTGGTCAGAAGCTTCATTGACAAGGCCGATGTCCAGACCAAGGATGAGATTGAGCGCCTGATAACAGGCGAATACATTGAAAAAGAAATATCCCAGGAGCTGACCTACGATGAAATTGACAAAAGCATCGCAAACCTGTGGAGTGTGCTCTTCACCACCGGTTACCTGACCAAGCAGGGCGTGACTGACGATGGCAAGGTGCGTTTATCAATACCAAACCGTGAGATAAAAAACCTTTTCATCAAAAAAATCCGCGAATGGTTCAGCGATACAACTGCAAATGACGGAAAGACACTTGAACAATTCTGCAATGCATTTGTGGATAAGGATACCGAAAAAATAGAAGAGCTTTTTTTTGGCGATTATCTTTGGAATACAATAAGTATAAGGGATACCGCAGTTGCCAAAGATAAAAAAAGAAAATTTCTACCACGGTATCCTGCTCGGTCTGCTGGGCTACAAAGCAAGCTGGCTCATCAAATCAAACACCGAATTGGGCACCGGCTACAGCGATATCCTCGTTGAAGTTCCAAACAACCGAACCGGCATCGTGATAGAGCTTAAATATGCCGAAAATGGCGATATGGATGCAGCCTGCGATGAGGCACTGAAACAGATTGAAGAAAAATCATATGTGGATAAGCTGAAGCAGGATGGCATGCGCAATTTCATCAAGTATGGAATTGCATGCTTCAAGAAGGATTGTAAGGTTGTGGTAAGTGAATAAAGCACTCATTAAAACAGGCGTAGAGAAAGACTAACTCTCTGCGCCAGCCAAAAATTATTTTCCCAGCGATTTTTTTCATTTTCCCACGTCCTTGTTCTATTTTCTTAGGTGCCTCATATTTGATTAATATAATCATCAATTTTATTTTTCACATACAATAAGGTATTCCTATACTTGCCCGGAATATTTGCCCAACAGTCATATAGCAGAATCATATCTTTCTTTTTATTAATTTCCAATTCTTTTTTCCATTGGTATGAATCAATTATTTGAAGAAAATAATCGAAATAATCTCTCCACAATTTTGAATATTGTCCTACATATAATTTCATTCTCAGTACAACATTACGGATATTGCCTACGTAATCCTCATTCTTGCTAAATATAGCATAAAATACATACAATGTAACAATATCAAGTTCCTTTATGTCCGGCGAAGTACTGATTTTCTCCGGTTCCATAAAAAGTCTTTTTAATATATTGTTTACATATGCCGGTTCTGTATAATCATTATCATATATATTCTTAGCCAGTCTCCTCTTAACCATGCCAAGAACATAGTTTTTATTTATATCATCATCATAGAAATTTTCTACCCTGCAACCATCATAAACTTTATTCAAATACAAAGCTCCATTCCCTCTTCTGATGTTGCGAAGCTTGAAATTATCTCCATGAAATTTCCGCTCATAAATCATGTCCAATGCTTCAAACTCTGCAAATAAAATAATCACTATCAGCGCTCCTGCCGGTTTAAAGCATAAAAACAAAATCATTACACTAATACCAAAAATATATCTTCCGATCTTTCTTGCAATTATACCCTCTCTTAAAATTCGAATCATCTCTTCGTATGAAAATCTGTTATACTCTTCATCATCAATAAAATCACAATAAACAACCTCAGGTTTTTTCCCAATTTTCATCTCGAGCTTCCCATCTACACTATTTATAAGAAAAGGGAAAATGCATAATGGGCACTTTATTGAATACCTGATTCTCAAATATAAAAATCTACTCAATGCTGTAACCTGTAGCATTATAATATCTGATACTGTAAATGAAACTACAAATATAGTAAACGATACTCTGCAGGTGTAAAAATCCCCTTTAGAAAATAAAACTCTGTAATCTAAAAATGTACTGACAACAATACAAATTATTGCACTACAAAATATACCAAACCAATAAAATTTTGTACAATTAATACCATTTTTTAGCATTATCACCCTCATCCTCAACTGTTGTTAATTTCTTTATATCCTATAATCCATATATCTTCAACCATAAATACATGAATGACACGAATTCGTACATGTTTGACATTCAATCAATAATATTCGATTATATAAAAACAGTACCACTTATTCTAAATTGTTTTCAATACCTATTTTTATCATATTGTATTATACCTCTTGAAATTATCTATAGCTCAATTATAGACAAACTCACAGTATTTTCAAACAAAATAATTATAACTATAAATGCCCTAAACTTTAGATAATCAATAGAAATTGTAATTCCTCTAAAAATCAGTTATACTATATGTGAATGCATCGAACATATTTTAACTGGGGAGGCTCGCATGGAAATATTAAAACTGCCTGTTGGAATCGAAAATTTTGAAGATATACGAAGGTCTGGATTTTATTATATAGACAAAACTATGCTTATCGAGCAGACTTTAAACAATTGGAGTAAAGTAACGCTGTTCACCCGTCCAAGGCGCTTTGGAAAGACTCTTGGCATGAGCATGCTGCGCTCATTTTTCGAGATTGGCACTGACAAATCACTGTTTGACGGATTATATATTTCACAAAATAAATCTCTTTGTGCTGAGCATATGGGCAAATATCCTGTAATATTTCTTACTCTAAAGGGTGTTGAAGGTCTGACCTTTGCAAAGGCAAAATCCATGTTGAGCGAAATAATAAAAGATGAGGCAGACAGACATTATATTCTCAATTCAAGTGAAACTCTTACCTCTGTTGACAGGGAATCTTTCATGAAAATCCTTACCGGTAATGAAGAAAATATTGAAAACAGTCTGAAAACTCTTTCCCGACTTTTATATAAACATTACGGCCAAAAGGTAGTCATCCTGATAGATGAATACGATGTGCCACTCGACAAGGCATACCAGAACGGCTACTACCATGAGATGGTCTCACTCATCAGGGGCTTGTTCGGACAGGCGCTAAAGACCAATGATTACTTACAGTTTGCTATTTTGACAGGCTGTCTTCGCATATCAAAAGAAAGCATATTTACAGGATTAAACAATTTTAAAGTTCTCTCCATCATGGATGCACGATTTGATGAGCAGTTTGGATTCACGGACAGCGAGGTTGAGGAGCTTCTAGCCGCCTACAATCTGGATTCGCATTTCACAGAAATCAAGGAATGGTACGATGGATACCACTTTGGAAATGCCGATGTATACTGTCCGTGGGACGTGATAAATTACGTGGATCTGCTCAGATTTGAGCCTACTGCAAAGCCACAGGACTTCTGGTCAAATTCAAGCGGAAATGCTCTGGTAAGAAGCTTCATTGACAAGGCCGATGTCCAGACCAAGGATGAGATTGAGCGCCTGATAGCAGGCGAATACATTGAAAAAGAAATATCCCAGGAGCTGACCTACGATGAAATCGACAAAAGCATCGCAAACCTATGGAGTGTACTCTTTACCACCGGTTACCTGACCAAGCAGGGCGTGACTGACGATGGCAGGGTACGTTTATCAATACCAAACCGCGAGATTAAAAATCTTTTCATCAAAAAAATCCGCGAATGGTTCAGCGATACAACCGCAAATGACGGAAAGACACTTGAACAATTCTGCAATGCATTTGTGGATAAGGATACTGAAAAAATTGAGCAGCTTTTTGGCGATTATCTCTGGAATACAATAAGCATAAGGGATACCGCAGTTGCCAAAGATAAAAAAGAAAATTTCTACCACGGTATCCTGCTCGGTCTGCTGGGCTACAAAGCAAGCTGGCTCATCAGATCAAACACCGAATCAGGCACCGGCTACAGTGATATCCTCGTTGAAGTACCAAACAACAGAACCGGCATCGTGATAGAGCTTAAATATGCCGAAAATGGAGATATGGATGCAGCCTGCGATGAGGCACTGAAGCAGATTGAAGAAAAGTCATATGTGGATAAGCTGAAGCAGGATGGCATGCGCAATTTCATCAAGTATGGAATTGCTTGCTTTAAGAAGGATTGTAAGGTTGTGGTAAGTGAATAAGGCACTCATTAAAACAGGCGTAGCGAGGCTAACTCTGCGCCTGTTCAACAGCAACTCTTTTCCTAATTTTTATTGTTGTTCCTATCTACATTTATGTATTCGAGAAAATCTTTCACTATTATTAAGGCAATTGTTGGCGCAAAGCATATTCCACCTATAATTATAAACATTTGATTATCAAACATTTTCAATCCCAACAAAATCATAATAGCACCAAGAATACATATAAATAATACAATTGTATACTTCTTACTACTTTTCCATTTGGCAACATCATCCTTTGATGAAATACTTATTATTTCTAAAAAAGCATATGTTATCAGCATAGCTCCAATAGACATCTCGAAAAATAAGAAAGAAACAATAAAAGAGGTTAATAATTTTAAAAATCCAAAAGTTAACTTTTTACTCATAAAACGCTCATTTCTACTATTTTTTAATACACATTTTGTAAGTCAATATATTAATTTTTAAACATATTTATTCAGATTAAATGTTACATTAGGAAATATTGATTTAGTAAATGATTTATTAATACTTGGATATTTAACTCCACATCTATCAATAATAAAATCATAAATCAAAGTAGCAAGAGCTCCAGTAATAAGTTTTGCTAAAATAGGACCTCCAAATGCTTCACCTATAGCGGTTCCAATCAATGCAACGCTAGATCTGCATATAGTTCTAACTGTACTTGACGATGCAATAACCTTAACTGTTCCCCCACCTTCAATATAGCACATCTCCTCTTCATCCATTATAGCATAACTGCTTGGGAGCACCAGTGCTCCATCATAACACATATCCATATATGTGTACCTCCTTTTTTCTTTGTTTTATTTTGCCATTCCCGTCTGCAGACAGTCCTGACTCTATGTAAAGCTTTTACATACAAAAATTAATCATCTAGGCGTAGCTCATTACACCTTTATCGTTCGATTCCACGCCTCATTTTTAGAAGCAAATCTTATAAAAAAGCTGTTTGGCATCTCTGTTCATTGCTGCTCTCCTATATTTGCATAGTAACCAATGTTCCAAATCCATTTTCCTTTTCTACTATATACTTCTTATCAATTTTTCGTTCAAAGCAGGCAAATTCCTTTTTACTGAAAAATAACATAGTCAATGTAATTTCTTCATCTTTTGTTTTCGATATTGTGATCCATGTCTTATGATAACAATCAAGACCTAGAATTTTCTGAAGGTTTTCTTTTAGTCTGGCACTATTTTTTATTTGATTTACTTCCTTGTTAAGTACTAATACAAATCCTATATTTCCAAATAAACTGTAGATATCCATATTTTTTCTATCTGAAAACCATATTATTGGTGTAAAAATAGCCAACGACATACATGCTGCTAAATTTAAGGATATAAAATCAGCACTTACATTTATATCTAATACTAAGATCACTAACAAACTTGTCCATGAAAGTATATTCACCGATGCCAATACCTTCCATAGAATACTTATTCTTTTCGTCTTTACTAAATAGTATACCGCAATAAAAATCAGCGCTATGTATATTCCTTCAACAATCTCTTTATTCAAATTTATTCCCCCTTCATCTTTGTTCTCTAAAATTAGTAAAGTAGGCCACACACAGAAACATATCCTCACACAATGTATGTGACCTACTATCTATAGATCTTTATATACGAAATCTAATTGATGTATTGCTTGCATAAACAATAGCTACTGCTATAGCAGATGCAACAATAAATCCTGCCAATATTGCTACACCCGCTTGCGCCATTGGTCCCCATCCCAGTACTGTTCGTGCTATAGTTGGAGCAGATTTTACAACCCATTTTGCAATGCCTCTAACTGAAATACATGTTGAAACAGCACCAACTACCATTGCGAAAGCAGATCTAATAGTTTTTCTATTAATTGTAACAACACGCCCTCCTTCCGTATAACACATTTCCTCTTCATCCATTACAGCATAACTGCTAGGGAGCACTAATGCTCCATCGTAACACATATCCATCTATGCGTACCTACTTTTCATTTTGTTTGAACTATTTTGCAATGTTCTTTCCGTTTGCAACCAGACAGAACTCTATGTAAATGATCATTACATACTAATTTACCAGAACCAATATCTCCTCTTCATCACTACATACACAGCACTTCCCACCAGAATAAGACAGCCTCCTATAATTAATATGTACCTGACTGATTTTGAGCTTTCACTGATTTTCTCAGTAGTTATCATATATTTACCCGGTGTACTTAATTTTAGTTCATCCATATTTTGTGTACTTACAAGCTCATATTTATGTTTTACATTATTATATAAATACAGATACTTTCCACTGATATCATCTATATGAATTGTGATCTCTCCACACAAATATTGTCCATTGTTAAGCTCAAATTCCGTATATCCATTAGCCTTTTTCAGCTTTATATCCGTATCAAGTTCATTGTTATAATTTACTATCTTTTTTCCATCTATTATCATGCTGTACCCATCACCTGTCACTTTCATTGACTTCCCTGACGTATACAGTTCATACAGCATCTGTGTGTCTATCATTCCTACCTCAGATGCATCTATATTTTCATCAAATTTCTGCGATTCCACCTCTTGTGTACTGCTTTCTGTGTTCTGTGGATTTATTATATCAGTGTCCGAATTCTTATTTACTATTACAGATACGGCATTCGACAAGTCTCCATTTGAAACTATTATTGTCGCTGTTCCCGTACTTTTTGCTGTCACAACTCCTCCATCAGATACAGAAGCAACCGAGCTATCTGTTGACTTAAACGAAATCCCCTGTTCTGCCTCTGCCGGGGATACTGATACACTAAGCTTAAATGCCTCTCCCTGCTTCAATACCAGATAATCCTTATTTATTTTTATCACTGTAGTCTTTACCTTAACTGTCAGATTCACCTCTTTTGTAATGCTGCCTGCCGATACATATATTGTAACGCTGCCCTTTGAAATTCCTTTTACTTCACCACTGGAATTTACAGTAGCAACATTCGTATCCGACGATCTGAACATCACAGTAGAATCCGTTGCTGTAGAAGGTAAAACCGTAGCAGTAAGATTTAAGGTATTTCCAACCTCCACTTCATCCTTATGGTCTGATATTTCAATATCAGATACCGGTATCTCCTTCTCTATATCTGCATCGCCATCTGTTTTTTGTGAAGTATCCAAAGCACCATCTGTTGAGTTATCAATTACATTATCTGTTATATTACTCCCGGCATTATCACCCGCACCTGTATCCTCATCTATGAGCTCTGTTGCAAATGCCGGCATTATCGGATATGTCATGCCTATACATAATATAAACAAAACTGCTAAAATCTGTATCTTACTTCTTAATTTCATAACCTTATCCCACATCATTTTCTTGTTTTGATACCAAGTTTCTCAAGAACATAGTTAAAATATGTGACTTTATCATACCGTATTCTTGCCACGGCAGTCATACCATTTGTAATGTCAACCTTATCGCCCTCTCTGCTCAGCACATAGTCCTGATTAAGTACTATCATCACTTTAAACGCCTGACTTGCCGAACCATCAGAGCTTTCCTGTGTGGTAACATTGCTGTCGATACGGCTTACCATTCCGCTTATTGTTCCATATACATTCTGCGATAATCCATCCACCACTACCTGAACAGAATCACCCTCATGCATTCTAGCCATATCGGATGTCGAAACATATGCTTCGAGAAATCTCTGTGAATTTTCCGGTGTAATTGTTGCAACAGTAGTTGTGGTCTGCACAACCATTCCACTCTTATAATTTCCCAGCATATGCAGAACTCCTGATGTGGTTGCTTTTACCTCATAAGCATCCTGCCCGCTTGTCACCGCTGCAAGCTGTGCATCTATTGATGCAATTTGCAGATTCGCCTCTTCAATCTTTGCCTCGGCAGATTGTATGGCAGAATAATATACTTCATCAATCTTACCCTGATTGGTTTCAAGCTGTGCCTGTATCTGATCATCTGTATATCCATATGCCTGATAAGTTGATACATCAACCTTATTCTGGTCTATCTGAGATTTATATGTCTCATAGAGACTCCAGTACAAGCCATCTTCTGCCTTTGCCTCATCAAAATAATTAGTATCATCCTTTATTGACTTTATCAGAAGCTGATACTGGGATACCTGCTCCACATAAGACTGCCTGTTTTCTTCCAATTGTGTCTGCTGCAGGTCATAATCTGTACTTTTGACAGTAAAAAGTACATCCCCTGCTTTCACAAGCTCTCCCTCTTTCATACTACAATCAAGGATTTCCCCTGTATAACTGCACATCACATAGTTAGATTCATCATTTGTCACATTTCCCTGTGCCTGTATTGTATAAACCTTTGATGCCTTTGTACTCCACACCACGGCAATGGTCATAAATATAGCTACAACAGTTATCAGAATATATCCAAACGCAGGCGGATTTTTATCAAACAGCAGTCTTGATTCCCTTATTTCATCTAAACTCTTTACTCTTTTGCTCATATTTCTTTTATTCCTTTACAGGCATGAATACATCCGCAACCATGGTTTCATCCTCTTCATTCCTGTCCACATAGATAGTATAATTGCAGCCTTCAAGCTCTATGTCATTCTCAAATGCATAAACTCCGAGCTTGTCATAGGCAAATTTCAGCTTATCCTCCGGTCCGATATAACGTGCATAGAGACAGTTCTTTACACGTAAAATGGAATCCATCTTGTAAGGTGGTTCTACGTTGTGGATGAAGTTGTCTGTCTGAAGCATAAACTGCATTTTAATATCTACAGCTCCGTCATCTTTAATTTCAAAACTCGTAGCCTGAATTAATGGCCCAATCTGTTTTGCTCCATGAGTTTGTATATAAGTATTCAATTTATTAATTTCAATATCAAAGAGTTCATCCGATTCAGATTCTAAATCCACCTGCACAGATAATACATTTTGAAGTTTTAACGTTTTATTTTCTAAAATTGTTATTTTATTCATATATCCTCTTAAATATTTGCATATAATATTCCTTTTATTTTTTAACGCAGATGATACATTGGTATCATCTCCACTAGGCTTAATATTGCAATTTATCTTTAGTAATCCTATGGGGGGTATATTATCTTGCGAAAGTGTATTGCACCTTTAATCCCATATACACCACTTTTCATTTATTCACAAATACAATCAAAAATAATTTATAATAAAATCAATAACTTTCTTGATCTTTCCTTGAATAATCATTCCAATAATTCCCACTATAACAATAACTATTCCTATATAGAACATAACATATGAATCAATTAACCATGTTGTTATTTCCACTATTGCGCATCCTATGACAAAAATTATTATTGACAAATTAGAAATTATTTTTTTCATTTCATATCACCAAGCCTATCTACCAATTTAATTACATATAATGATATGAGGGTCAAAAGGTATTTTGCCCTTCATTTATGATTAATCAGATTACTACATGCTACGCATTCCCGTAATCTGACTACACCTCGAAATCCGCTAATTTCCTGCGTCACCGCAGCAAATTGCTACTTTCTCGGTGTAGTGCGGGTCACTAAGGTATACATCGAATTGCATGCAAGCATGCATCGATGATACCTTTTGACCCTTTAATCATATAATTAATACCATACTCTATGATTACCTATATAATTAATTCCTGCCACAAGAGCAACTGAAGCTATTATTTCAGCTACAATCCCGCCTATACACAACGCCACAGTATTTATAGTCATCCCATAACATGCAACTACTGCCTTTGCACTAGTAAATGCGGCTTTGCAAATAACCTCCATTGTTAAACCACCCATTCTTAATGCAGTCTTTGCTGCTTTATAATTTGCATATGCTGCCTTCAAGTTATTTCTAAATATGTAATCACTCCAACCTCCTTCCGTATAACTCATCTCCTCTTCATTCATTACAGCATAACTGCTAGGGAGCACCAGTGCTCCACTGTAACACATATCCATATATGTGTACCTCCTTTTCTCTTTGTTTTATTTTTGCCATTCCCGTCTGCAGACAGTCCTGACTCTATGTAAAGCTTTTACATACAAAAATTAATCATCTAGGTGTAGCTCATTACACCCTCATCATCATTCTCAAAATTCTCAGCAAACTGTTCATCCTTATCTGAATCTTCTTTGATAACAAAATTCCCCCGCTGCATTTCCCACAGTCTGTAATACAGTCCTTTCCTCTCCAGCAACTGCTGATGTGTTCCCTGTTCTACAATTTTTCCTTTATCCATTACTATTATCTTGTCACAGTTTTTTACTGTTGCAAGCCTGTGCGCAATAATAAGCATGGTCTTTTTTCTGAATTTATTGTATATCATATCGAAGATTATATTTTCCGTTGCAAAATCCAGATTACTTGTGGATTCATCCATGATATAAAACTGATTTTCCTTTAGAAATGCTCTTGCAAGTGCAATTCGCTGTTTCTCGCCTCCACTCAGACCATTTCCTGCTTCCTCAAGATAAGTATAATACTGCATCGGCAGTCTCTTTATGAATTCATGGGCATCAGCGGCTTTGGCAGCCTCTTTTACCTCGTCAAGCGTTGCACTCTGTCTCGTAACTCTTATATTGTCATAAATACTTTTTGAAAAAAGCTCTATATTCTGTGGCACATATGATATCGCATGACGTATATCGTCATTCTTATATTCTGATATCTCCATCCCATCTATAGTTATATCCCCCGCCTCCGGCTCATAATATTTGAGCAGCAGCTTGGCTATTGTAGATTTTCCGCTTCCGCTTGCCCCCACAAGTGCCACTTTCTGTCCTTTTTCTATAATAAAGCTCACATCATCCAAAGCCGGTTTTCTGTTTCCGTATCTGAAAGTGACATGATCAAGCTTAATATCACCATCTATACTTGATATCTCCTGATACTGTCTCTCGCTTTTCTGTTCTCTCTCATAATCCATGATTTCAGAAAGCCTCTTCATTGAAATATTTGCTTCCTGAATGGATAACTGAAGGCTTACCAGATTGCCTATAGGATCCATAAAGTATCCTGCAAGTGTGTTAAATGCCATGAAGCTTCCAAGCGTCATGTTGTTATTTATAACCTGCATTATTCCTACATACAGAAGCACCAGATTACCAACTCCCGATATAACACTCGATATTGTTGACTGCACATTTGAAAGCATGCCCTCTTTATAACTTATCCTAAGAGATTTTATGTATTCCCGCTCTATGCTTTCGATCTCTATATCCTCATTGGCATTTCCCTTTATTGTCTCAACTGCGCGAAGCCCTTCTATTATTTCTGAGTTGAGTATGGATGACTGCTGCATCTGTTCTTCGTTTATCTTCTTATATGGCTGCTTGAATATAAATACGAGTACAATACTTATGAGAGTCATCATTATGATCACTGCAAAAAGCTTCGGGTTCATCTGAAAAAGTATTACTCCGGTTATCAAAGCCATTGATATGTCCATGATCAGTGATAATGCTATACTGGTAAATATGTCTTTTATGGTAAATGCATCCGAAAACCTGGTTGTAATATCACCGGTCTTACGGCTCGCAAAAAATTTCATCGGCAATTTGTATATATGTTCAAAATACCCCAGCATAAGTGGTATATCTATCTTTATTGACAGGTGCATAAGTATCCACTGTCTTACAAAGCTGACAAATGTCGAGGTCAGTGAAATTCCAAGAAATACCGCAAGCATCATCTTTAATACATCTTTTTGCTGATACGGAAGTATTTCATCATATATTATATTGTTAAAAAGTGATGATAAAATTCCCAGAAGCGTAACCAGAAGTGATGCTACAAGAGCATATATAAACAGCTTCTTCTGTGGAAGCAGCAGCTTTATATATCTGTCGAATAACTTCGTTCCATTTATCTTTTCACGCTCAAACTCACTATTTGGTTTCAGCAGGAGCATGGCTCCTGTAAATTTCTTATAAAACTCGTCTATAGTCAGTCTCTCAAGATCCTTAGCCGGATCACCTATTATCACATACTTTTTTGTGATCCTGAATATCACTACAAAATGCGATAAGCCTTCCTTTGTCACAATATTTGCTATAGCCGGTAATGTATATCTGCTAACAAAACCCTCTTTATCTACTTTTACAGCCTGACAGTTAAATCCAAGTTCTTCTGCACACTTTGACAATCCTATAAGGTTTGTTCCTTTCAGGTCTGTTCCCATCATGTCACGTAATTTTGTTATTGTTGTTTCTTTTTTATAGTGCAGACAGACCATGCCCATGCAAGCTGCTGCACAGTCTGTTGCATCATGTTGTTTTATGAAAGTGTATCTCATTCTTTATTCCCTTATCTATCAGATTTCAATAACTATAATCCTAATAGTTTTTTTATTATAAGCCATACGTCACTGTTCATTGATGTATTATTCATTCTTTAGTGCCTCTCTTTCGTTTATATAAAAAGAGTACCACTTATTCTAACTTGTTTTCAACACCTTAAGAATGAACGGTACTTTTTTTGTAACGAATGGTATTTATTTTTTTATTGCAATACTTACACTAAACTTTCCATCATCTGCGCAAAAGTTATAATTTCCTTCACACAACCTGACTTCATCTATTATATTACTTACCCCATATCCATGTGATAATCTATCATCCTTTGATGTATATCTCCCCAACTTAGATATATCAACTTCCCATTCAATAGGGTTCTCTATCATAATGACCATATAATTTTTCACATTTGATATATTAATCATAATTTCTTTCTTTTTTTTCTGTAATCTACTACATGCTTCGACTGCATTTGAAATACAATTTGAAAGTATTGTACAAATTGTTAAATCAGAAATTTCATTCCTGCTGCTAAAATTTCCCATACAAATAAACTTAATTAATGGATTTTTTTGATTAAAGTAATAGATAATTGCATCAATTATTCCGTTATCATAATATGATTCCAATTTTTTACCTATATCATAATGCATTTTGATGTCATATATATACTTAACAGCTTCATCATATTGTTCTGTATCTAACAGATTATACAATATATTTATATGAGCATTCATATCATGTTTTATTTTCCGTATTTCTCGCATATGAGAATACAATTGACTATAATGTTCTTTTTGAATAATCAGATAGTTTTGTTTTATCTTATTATCTATCTCAAGCTGCTTCTTATATGCACCCAAAAACATAAAAACAATTCCAAATATTCCTAACATAACAAATGAAATCATTGTTAATACATTTATTACAATTTTAAGTCTATCCTGACCAGGTAAAATTATATCATCGGTCATTACAATTATTCCCATATTGATTATTTCTATCATGGACGAAGCCATAAAATATATAGGATCAATACGCGCTATCATGGACGATACTTTTTTGAATTGATTTATTATTTTGCCAATAAGACAAATTATAATAATAGTAATTATGTATACCACTAACTCATTATTGCTGCCAACTATAATTTTAATCGGATATTCTATTACATCGATATATCCATATGCAAACAAAAACACTGCTAATTTACGCCACATCGTTTCTTTGAATAGTATCCCTGTAGCAATTAAAGCACTCGGAAGCGCTAATATGGTATACCATATGCTTTGTGTCGGTCGAATAAAGATAACGATAATTTCGCCTAACTGCATTAACATTATGAGCATAAACGCAAAATATTTTTTTAACTTGATATCACCAATCTCCAGCTTACATATCAGCCATCAAATAATATTAATTCTAAAATCATCTATCTGCTCTTTCAACCCTTGCCACTTTACACATATAATTAAAAAAATCTTCTTGTATTTGTTTTTTCATTCTTCTACTACTCTTTAGCTTCACCCCATCTGTCATAATTATCTCATCTCCAATTGTATTAACATTTTCAAAATTAATTATAACACTCCTGCTTATTCTGGCAAAATTCATATCCTTCAACATTTCATAAAGCTGTGATACACCTTTATCTGTAATAAAATATTCGCTCCCATCTAACATGTATATCTTTAAGTACCTTCCCTGTGCAATACCATACACTATATCTGAAATTTTAAACTTTGTCATTCCACTTATAGTATTTAGAAAAATCCATTTTACTCTTCTATTAATGATATTTATCGCATGAAGCAATTTCTTTTCCATTTCCTCATCCTTCACAGGCTTCTTAATAAAATCTGTAACATTTTGCCCATATGCTTTACTCATTATTTCATCATGGCTAGTACAGAAAATAATCAGTACCTCATTGTCCGTCTGTTCCAACAAATCACGGACTTCCAGACCATCTATGTGTTCCATCTCTATGTCTAATATCAATATGTCAGGTTTCTCACAATCCATAACCTGAATTCCTGACTCATACTGGATAATTTTAACTTCTATATCATTTTTTAAAGCTATATTTCTTATACTTTCCGATATTTCTATTCTACATGCTTCTTCATCATCACATATTCCAATTCTGTACATCATCCTGTATTCCTTTTCTAAACTTACTCTATAATAAATAATATACAATCTATAATTCATTTGCAATCAAATCTGCATAAATGACATGAATTCGCACATAAATGATATTCCACGCATATGTGGATAAACTTAATCAAGATGGCATACTCAATTTTATAAAGTATAGAATTACAGGCTTTAAGAAGGATTGCAAGGCTGTGGTTGCTGTTTAATATGTCTTAAATCCGCGATATCACAAGCCTTCCATCCTGCACATCAACCTTGACCTTATTAGACTCTATCCCTGCTGCCTCAAGCATCTCATCAGTGAGTTTTATCCTGTGTGCCTTATCCAATACCGTATATTCCATTGCAGGGTGTTTCTTCAATTTCTCCGTACTTACCTTTCCGTCAGATATAAGCACTGTGCGGTCTACACGGCCTGCAAGTGCCATATCGTGTGTGACTATGATGATGGTTATACCAAGCTCTTTGTTCAGCTTATGAAACAGCTCATAGATTGTATCAGCAGTCCTTGTATCCACAGCTCCGGTCGGTTCATCCGCAAGCAGTATGTCCGGCTTATTTGCCAGTGCCACCGCTATCGCTGCGCGCTGCTGCTCTCCTCCCGATAGCTGAGCCGGAAGCTTATCCTTATGCTCCTGTAATCCCACTGCATTTAACAGTTTAAGGGCATAGCTTTTATTATTATCCCTGCATCTATTTACATGTTCTCCTCTGCTCTCATCATGAGCACCGTGTTTTAAATTACCTGCATTTTCAAACATCATCACTGCCTCGACATTCTGCAGCACAGTCAGGTATGGGAATAGATTTTTGGCACTTTTCTGCCACACAAAGCCCACCTTGTCCCTGCGGTATCTCACCATTTCAGCTTCTGAATATGTGGAAATGTCTTTTCCGTCAATAGTGAGCACTCCCGCCGTGGGTGTTTCTAGTCCTCCTATCATATTTAAAAGGGTGGATTTTCCACTGCCGGATTTTCCTATTACCGCAAGCATCTCTCCTGTTTCCACCGTCAGGTCAAGCCCCTCCAGTGCCATCACCTTTTTATCGTCTGTCTCATATATTTTTACCAGTCCATCGCAATTTATCATCTACTTTTCCCCCTTTTAATTTAAATTACTATGCCGTCACTAAGCTCAAACACTTCATCTCCCAGCACCATCAGGTTCGGATCATGCGTGGTCATAACTATTGTGATGTCCTCATCGTCTATCAACTCACGGAACAATCGCATGACTTCAAATCCAGAAGCGGTATCGAGTGCTCCTGTCGGCTCATCCGCAAAGACCACCTTCGGGCGATGAACCACAGCGCGCGCTATCGCAACTCTCTGCTGCTCACCTCCCGATAGTTGTTCCGGCATATGGTTCATGCGCTTTGAGAGTCCGACACGCTCCAGCAGCTCTGATACTCTGTCATGCGTATTCTCATTTATCACATCGGTTTTTGCATCTCCAATGTCATTATCCATATCAGTCAAATTCTTCCGTATCTTACGTTTATTTTTCGCAAGTCTAAGGGCAAATTCCACATTCTCATATGCCGTCATCGTGGGAATTAGTGCTATAGACTGGAATACAAATCCCATCTCATACCGCCTTAGCATTTCCCGGTCTTTCTCGGTCATCTGCTCTAAGTTTTTATCCAGAAACTGCACACTTCCCTCTGTCGGCATATCAAGCGCACTAAGGATATTAAGAAGTGTGGTCTTTCCGGAGCCGGAACGCCCTTTTAAGATGGCAAGTGTTCCTTTTTTTATCTCCATGGATACTCCGTCAAGTGCGTGGACTGTTGTACCATCTCCCGCCTTGAAATATCTTTTTATATTTTGAGCAATTATCGCATTTTCCATATGTCACGACCTCATTTACTATGCTATAAAAACTTTCTACCGACTACCACAAAATCATTTTTATCTGCTAACTATCTTCTCCAAGCCTCAGTGCCTGTGCTATCTTCATACTCTTAAGCAGTCTGCTGATAACCACATAGCATACGGCTACAGCCACGAAAAGTACTCCTGTAAGCTCCAGCATATCAGATGGATAAATATATACATTTACTCCGATATTGTGTTTCTGCGGCAGATATATGATCGATATGAGCCTTACAAACATCGCTGTTGCAGTTATCCCTATGCCTGCTCCCGCAAGAAGCGGCAGAAATGATAAAAATATCTGCTCGTTTAAAAGCATTGCTTTTACCTCTCTCATTCTCATTCCCATTGCGCGGTATATACCAAACTGCAGCTCCCTCTGTTTTAGTGTCATAACCCAATACAGCAAAAATCCTACTGAGCACACTATCAGTGAAAGTATAAAACTTAATGTAAACATACCGTTTGTGATCTGCACTGTGGCTGAGTTTTTATTCTCGTCTATAAGCTGCTGCGCGGATGTTATATTCCTGTATATTTCACTCTGTACTTTTTCACTTTGAGTGTCTGTTAAATTGTCTGCTGTACTATCTGAATTTTCACTGTTCTCACCGCCCAGATATCCCACAATATCATCCACCGTTTTTCCTTTTGACAGGTTCATCCACACACTGTACGGTGTCATGCCGAACTTTTCCACAACCGTAGCATAATTTGCAACGATCAGGTATTTCTCCTGCTCGGTCACATTTCCTTCTGCATCTGTCTCATAGGTGTAACGCTCGTAGCCCGGAAAACCTTTTACTATGGCACATACCTTTACATTCTCGGATGCGTAGATCTGATCTTCATCGACAGCCTCCGGTACATACCTTGAGTAATTTAAGCTGTCACCAACTTTAAGTCCCAGATCTTTTGCCAGATTTGACGAAATGATGACTCCGTCCGGCTCTTTTGCCAGCTCATTCAGGTAATTGAACCAGTGAGCGTCATTAATATCATCATTTTGTCCACTCTGCAATTTCGCAGTCTCACCGAATTCTTTTGTGTTTATCGCCATAAGATATGCATCCGAAACCGAACCACTGCCTGCGGAAATGTCTACCCTCTCGTCCTCAAGCACACGCGTGACACCGTCACAGATGCCCTCATTTTTGAGCGACTCGTATTTACCGAAATCAGGCTCGTCATACATCCAGTTTACAGAGCCATTTTTATTGTACTGTATCCTGAGTCTGAAATCTTCGTTGTATATCGCATCACAGCCCACATTGTAGACGATACGCTGCTCCATATTGCTGTTCATGGTGCGCGCCATATTCGCGTCAAAAATACCGCCAGCCACTGTCATGATAAGAAATACTGCCAGAAATCCCTGATTGTATCTGGTTCGTTTTAGCTGTAAAAATGATGCATACATTGCCGGAGAAAAATGCTTTTTAAAGAGCCTGTCCACAAGCAGAATAATAAGTCCGGTAAGTCTTACGCACAAAAGTGCCGCTGCAAATATAAAAAGCGAATTGTCTAGTATCATGACAGGATCTATGCTCCTGTTCTCAAGAACAGATATCGCAAGCGTACTCTTCTGCTTGTTGTAATTGTAAAGCAGATATGCTGACAGAGCCAAAAGTATAACGTCTATAAAGCATTTCTCCCAAAGAGGCTTTTTCTTTGATATTCGTCCCCTACTGCTGCGCTCTGATATGGCATCCTTTGATTTTTTCCACACCGGAACTGTGATAAACAGCACCATGATAACTGCCGCTGCCACCGCATAGACAAGCATCTGCCATACAAATTTGTAAGTGCTTATATCCTTTGCCGTAAATCTTAAAAATCCGTCTGTAGATGCGGCAGCCCGGCACATTATATATCCGAGTACTATTCCGAGTACACAGCCCGCAAACGCTATTATTCCCGACTGCTGCAAGTACAAAATAAATACCTGTAATTTTGTCGCACCGCGGCTTCTTAAAACAAGTATGTCATTGCTCGAGCGAAAGTATCTGTACAGATATCATTCTTATAAATAAAATCAAAAGCACAAGACACGGCAGCTCCAACGCCCAAAGCATCAGCTTTATCGTCTTCTGCTGTGTAAAAAAAGCGCTCCAGCGTATCACGGATGTTGTCATTATAGAGCTTGTCAGCATCCTTAAACTGCTCCATATAACCGTCATAAAGTGAGGCATTTTCCGTGTTGATCTGCCTGTAATCCAGCATGAGAAAATCACTGTAGCTGATATTGTCCTCGCTGTAATACTGCATCATTTCGTCAAAAACATCCTGCGAAACAAATATCACATCGCCCATATCCGAAAGCGTCTTGTCCCAATATGGATCGTTTATATCTTTTTCACGACAGATCTGTGATATGACGAAAGAAATTTCCTTTTTCCCACTGCCATCAGGTACATGTAAATAGATTTTTTCACCTGCTACAAGTCCGTAGTGATCCATTGTCTTTTCGCTTATACAGCATTCATATGTTCCTGTATCTGTTGATGTATTTTCATTATTCTCTTGAGTTTCATCTACATTTTCACTAGTATCTGATTTTTTCTCATCAGTCTGAGAGTTTACAACATCCGCGTACTCCGAAAGTCCCGGCAGATATCCTATTGTAAAATAATTGTTAGGTCCTCCAAACTCTGTATCCGCGCGTCCTCCTGGGAGTGTGATAAGCTGCTGTGAGGAAACCTTGTTTATATCCACATATTCAGTCCACTTCTGCTCGTATCCTGACAGCTTATCAAGTACTGACTGCGAATCAGGATAATCTGCCACCGCATATGTTCCCTCGCGGCTCATCTGTGCAGGAAACTCATTCTGCTGTGTGGCATGATCCGTAAAAAGTCTGTCGAGTATCTGATTTCCCGCACCCTTTTCAAACATAGAGTGGCACACAAAAAGTGCTATAAACAAAGCCACTCCCATAAGCAGACACAAATTTAACCATTTTCTGTTTTTTAATTTATTAATTACGAAGCCAAACATATTTCATCGCCCTCATCAATACCGTAAGCACAAGTGTATCGCTGCCTGATGTATAATCGCCCAATATTACCGGCTGCTTTACCACGCTGTCCCCATCAATTTTCCACACATAGTATGATATATCATCTTTGTCCATAGGATTGACCTGCTTGTGTATGATCGAAGTCGGCACCACTACCACCTTTTTAAAAGAAACATAAGAAAACTTTACAGCAGATGCCCTGGTCAGATCATCCGGTATTCCATTGTCAAGTTTTATATAAAATGCTGCATTTCCATATCCCGAATCTGTGTTTCCTGTAATATGCACACCTTTATCATCCTGATTTATATATCCCTTTTGAGCTTCCCTGCCGTAACCGGCAAAACCGATACAGTTTCCGTAGATTGTTGTACCGTCCAGCTCAAGTGATACGCGCTCTCCCACATCTGCTATATTGTCCGTATATACGTTATAGTTATTGCTATCCTTTACCAGAACCAGCAGTACGTCCGTGGAATTTCCGGTTATCTGCAGGATATCTGAGCCTTCCTCCACATTATCTCCTGCCTTGACACTCACCTTTGAAACTTTTCCGTCATTTTTGGCATATACTGAAATATTTCCTTTGCCGTCATTTCCAGCGCTTATGCTGTCATATGCTGACTGTAGCCGGGAAAGCTGATAGGTGTGGTCTGCACCGGCAAGTTTTTTCTGCAGATCAAGCAGCTGTAAGTTCAATTTCAACTGCTGCTCTTCATATGCTGTATCCGGCTTTTCATCCTCCTGGTTATTTTCTTCTGCGCTGCTACCACCTTCAGATAAATCTTTTACCTGTTTATCGTAATCTGCGATCTTGTGCGCATAGGATTCATTCTCTGCGTCGATCTCATTTTTTGCCTCTGTTATGGCAGCTTTGCCCTCTCCGGTATCCACCACGTAAAGCAGCATCCCATTTTCTACCGTATCGTCCTGCTTCACATTGACAGAAACGATCTGCCCTTCATAATCACAGGTTTCGGTTATCGTCCCTGCATCAGATCTGCTGTAGCTCACACCGTAGTTTGCTATATCAAAGTCAGACCTTGTTACCGTATATTTGCTGTACTTTGTCGGAACCTGATCTGTAGAATTATAGTAGACCAGCTCCCCCTCTTTTAATCCCTCTGTGACCTGTGTATAGTTTTCATCAGACTCACCTGTTGTTATGATGCGTTTCTCGCGGCCGCCCTCATCATTTTTCACATAGACATATCTGGTATCGCCATCCTTATAGATGGAATCTTTTCCCACGACAAGTGCCTGATTTGCTTGTCTTTTCAAAATATACCGGATACATCTGTCCTGCCGTAAGAAACAGCTTTTCCCTGCTTTCCACGCACACATCCGGATAGCGGTTGTTTATCTTCGAAAGTACCAAAACCTCTGATGTATATTGAGACTCGGTGACATCATATTTTTCGCCATCGACTATCACATATTTCTTGTCATAATCGCTGTATTTGTACTCATTTATGGCTGTATCTTTTATATCCAGCACAAGGTCATCCGTATCGGAGACAATGACTATATTCTCGTATGCCGCAGCAGACCTTCCACCTGTCAGCTTCTTAGTGTAAGTGACAAGACCACTGTGGGCTGCCTTAAGCGTTCCATCATCAACGATCTGCTGATATAAAGCCATCTGCTCATTGATCTTTTGCACGCGGTATTCGTGAAGCTGCTTATCGTACCGTTCATTTTCCTGTTCTGTGGCTATCAGTGTGTTGTTCTCCTGCCCTGCTGCCTGACTCTCCCATAATTTGATCTGCGTATCCGAGATCTGAGCGGATATCTCATATGTCTCATTCTCATGCGCCAGCGCAGCCTGACATTCCTGCAACTGCTTTTTTGCCTCATCCACATCACAGACTGCAAGCACATCCCCCGCATTTACTGTATCTCCCGGCTCCACATATATCTGTGAAATGTTTACGTTGGCACTGTAGTAATTGCAGTAATCCCTAGGAACTGCGGTAGCCATCAGCACCTGTATGGAGCCAATCGTACCGTATTCCACAGGTCTATAGGCTTCATTTAACGCTACAGGTTCTTCAAGCTTAGGTATGCTGCTTTCTGTCATTTTTCCACAGCCGCCTGCCACAAACGATACACATATCCCCAGTACTGCCAGTTTTTTTATTGATAAAAGGTTTCTGTTCTTCACTGCAAAACCACCTCATCCCCGCTTTTAAGTCCTTCTGTGATGATCCGGTAGTCTCCCACCTGATCTGCGACACTTATCCATACCGCCTGTCTGTATCCATTCTCATCCAGTGTGTATACAAAATACCTGCCATCCTTCTCATGTACTGCGTCCTTTTGCACATACACAGCATTTTCTATAGCAGGGCGCGTCACTTCCATGGAAAATATCTGTGCATCCGATACTGCCGACATGTCCGATACCGGTTCAAAAACAAGCTTTTTATCGTCCACCTCTTTTACCTTAAGTTCAAACTCTATATCAGATGCTGTTGCCGTGTATACATCACCTACATTAAAGTCATAACCTTCCGGTCTGTCAGCCTCGTAATTGCCGTTTCCGCTGATTTCTGTTATAAGATTGCTGCCCGGTTCAAAAACCCCCGCCAAAAGCGAATTGTTCATTGCTGTGATCGTGCCATCCTCGGATGCCGTGATCTGATATCTCGACAGTTTTTCCTCTGCCTCATCAAGATAAAGCTGCGCAACCTCTGTATCCTTATCAAGCTGGGCTATATCGCTTGAATAATCCTGAGTATCATCGATTTTCATAATAGCCCTGTAGTGCTCTGCCAGAAGCTTATTCTGACTGATCTGCCCGCTGTAGTCCTCAATCTTTTTCTGTATCTCCCCGGATTTAAAAGCCACCAGTATATCACCCTTTTTCACATGATCACCCACTGCCACATTTACCTTTTCAAGCGTAAGCTCCGTGTTTGTCGCACCATAGGAAAACCTGGTATAGCCCTGCGCGCTCAGACTGATGGTAGTCTGCGGTGTGAGTGAACCGCTCTGTACCGTAACTGTCTGGTATGATATTTTCTCGTAGAAAGCTCTGTCCGTCTGTGCAAGCTCCTTGTGCCGCCCCACATCCTGAAAACAAAATAGAGGTAATTGCAGTGGCAAGTGTCAAACGCCCTATATATTTTTTCTTTTTATTAATCATATATTTTCCACATCTTTTCCAAATAAATATGAACCTGATCTATTATCTAAAAATGTAACTCCATGTATAAACTTTTTGTATCATGTATTGCATTTTTTATTATATAATTTCCCTTAGTCTCCATGCACACTTCTCTCTGATTCAGAATATCTGCTCCGGCTCAATCACTGTTCCGTCTATTGCATTTACAAATACCGGACACGATTCGACCTCTCCTCTTTGCAGCAGCTCAAGGCTCCATGCCGGGATATAGCTGAATCTCTGTGAATCTGAGCTGTCCTTTACCCTGATATAGCCAAGTGTCAGATAACGATATTGTGTATCCGCTTCCATAATATATTTCTCCGGGTGGCTTTCAAGCTCATCCCTTGCAATCTTATAGATATTTGACACCGGTAAGAGCTCCACCTTCTGCTGTTTTTTCACAATGCTTACCGGCTCTGCTATATCAAATCTATAGACACCATATTCATTTACATTGAAACTGCCTGTCTCATAATTAGGACAGCCCATAGAAGGAAATTTGCTGTAATAAGCTGAATAATCAAATATATTCAGTGATTTTGAATACACTACATCATCTGCGCCAAGCGAATATTCAAGCGCATAGCCCCATATGGCTCTATGCACATCCCCCTCCTTATATACATTGTCCTCAGTCTTGTTATATCCCTCCCATTCACAGTCGCTTTCTCCTGTTTTAATCATTGACTCAATTCCTATTGCCTGCATGAAGTCACCTGCTTTCTTCTTTGCCTCATCAACCGAAATATTTGCCTCGTTGTCATCGCTTACCGGCAGGTCTCCAACAATAAAGTCACCGTTTAAATACCTCACCGTATCATACTCTTTCAGGGATTTTGGTCCATAGTACTGCTTCACATAGCCATCATCAAATATAGTACTCCGCTCATCAGGCTCCCCATCTGAAACTCTCTTCACGCATCTGTCAAGCGGATAGCTCTGGATGCCTGATAGCAAGCTGTTGTCATCCTCTGCCCTTGAAAACTGAAGGTGAAACCAGGTATCACCTATTTTTCCGACAAAATCATCACAGGAATCATATTCTGTGGCCTCTGTCCACACATCAGCTGCCGTTTCAAGTGCTTTTGTGCACTCAGTTTTCATATCATCATGCCATTTCAAAATCTCCTCAGAGGCATCATCCGGCAGACTGTTGTTGTCCCTGTCAAGAGTCTCAATAATCTCCTCAAGCTCCTTTTTTGTCATGTGCGCATAGTCGTAATAATAGACCTGTGAATCACCAAAATATGCCTTTATCACCTTTTCCTTGAACTCCTTGGTACAAGGTATGCGCTCCACCTCTGTGACCGACATGGTATCACATTCCGGCACTCTGATATCTGCCGTGATTTTCACCTTTTCATCAGTACCACCCACATTTACTGTAAGTTCATCATTAAAACTTGTATTGGTGTCAATATCCTTTACACTGCTTACCACATTTTGGGATTTTACCTCCGTGTCCACGCCATAATCTACCTTTTTGCCGGCACAGCCTGCGAGTGATATGAAGACAAGTGCCTCGATGAGTGTCATAATTGCTTTTTTCTTCTTTCCCATAATAGTTCTCCATAAATTTTAAAATACATCCTCGGAATTGATTATTGTGCCATCTATTGCATTTACAAGTATCACATTTTTCTTTTGTGAATCAACCAGCCGCGAAAATGACCATACAGGCACATAACTGTATTTTGCAGTTTCATTCTTATCTTTCAGCCTGAAATATGTAAGCTGCATATTGTTAAAGCTTGTGTTTCTCTCAAGCTCATATTTGTCGGCATTGTTTTTTAGCTGCTCCTTAATTATCTGCTCTATATTCTTTAAAGAAAGCAGCTCCACACCGCCGGATATGCTTGTCACACTCACCGGATATTCTATAACCACATCAATTATTCCATTGTCTGTAACAGTTAGCTGAATACTGTCCCCCAATGTAATGTCTTTCGTATCCTCTGGAAGCATAGAGTCACATTCTGATGAATCAAAGCTATCCTTAAAAACCTGTCCATCAATGCCTGTTCCATACGAATACACATATCCCCACAATGTGTTCCTGCGGCTCTCCCAGTTTTCATCCCCATTATTAAATCCCAGCCAGTTACAATCGCACTCTCCACGCTCAACCTGATTTGACAGTCCAAGCTTTCCCATAAAGTCCTGCACAAGTTTTTTTGACTCTGCTGCACTTCTTGTACATTCATTTCCATCAGCTCCGGCACTGTCTGTCAGATTATCCTCCTGAAATGTCTGCGAGACATTATCATAATTTTTCTCCTTAAATGAAGGTGGTCCGTAATATTTTCCATCGAGCTTAAAGACATAAGCATTTACCCAATGCTCTTCAAATGTTACCTCACAAAATGTATCTCCTTTATAGCCGGCATACTCATCACAGCTTTGTAAATCAGAAGCAATTGTATACGAGATTTTCGCATCAGTCAGTAAATCCCGATAACCTGATAAATCCTGCTCCATTTGCTGTACCAGCTCCTGTTTTGTACTATCATCCATATCATCCCTGCTATTCATTTCATTCAGCTCACGGGATTTTAAATCTATATAAGAATTCAATTCATCAACTGTATAATGCTCTAAATCATGATAATAATACTCTCCACCACCAAAGTACGCATCTAAAAACCTTTTCTTGTACTCTGTATCGAGCTTCACATCCTCCACTCCAACAACATGCATGGTTTCACAATCCGGCACCAGTATTTTGGCATCGATTCCCAGGGTTACATCTCCTTTTTTTGTCTGGACAGTTATATTTTCGACCCATGGCTTGTCAGTCCTTAAATCAGATACCTTAGAAGCGTTCTTTTGCTCCTTTACCTCCGTGTCCACACCATAATCCACCTTTTTACCGGCACAGCCTGTGAATGATGTGAGGACAAGTGCCTCGATGAGTGTCATAATTGCTGCAAATAATCTCATATTTCGTGAAGATATGTTACCCCTTTTATCCATATGTAGCTCTCCTCCCTTTTTTTCTTTCCCGGTGACTATTCAGAATAGTTATCTTCCATGTTGTTATAATGAGTATATATGTCAGTTGTAAACTTTTTGTATCATACATTGCATTTTTTTAATAAAAAGTTTTTGTCTGCTCCATAGAAATTCCACCTCATTCTCGACACGCAAACATATGTATGTAAGTGCTTGAATAAGTTTATGAAAATATTGAAATAGGTTGAATTTATCCTAGAAAAAATGATATAATATCTGTATGAGTTAATGGAGGTGTTCATATGACAGTAGATACAAACACAATGGTTTCAATTACAGAAGCAAATCAAAACTTTTCAAAAGTTGCAAGATTAGTAGATGAGCTTGGTTCGGTAGTTATACTTAAGAATAATGCACCAAGATATTTGGTAATGGATTTTAGTAAAGCAGATGACAGTGCCATTGCTAGGAATGAAGATGTGCTTGAAATTTCGAAGAGATTACTTGAACAGAATAAAGAAGCTTATGAGGTGCTTGCTAAATGAAAAGGGTGCACGCCTTGGCTATGGATTAATAAAGAATCATTGTATGTTGGATGGAAACAAACGAATAGGAACACATGCGATGCTAGTATTCTTTGCCTTAAATGGAATTGAATTACGATATACTCAAGAATTGTATGAAATGGTTCTTTCAGTGGCTGATGGTAGCTCGGAATATGAAGATATGCTTAGATGGGTACTGGAGCATCAAGAGTAAGTTTCCCAGATATGATGGTTACATCAATTAAAAGGAAAAGGAAAAATAAAAAGCGACTAAGAATTAAAAAATAACTCGGAATTTGTAAAGGAGATATACAACATGAAGAAAGTCTGCTTAGCAGTTTTGCCAGCTTTAACAATAGTGTTAGAATTATTACCCTTGGGAGCAGTTTGTATTTTTGCAACATCTCCAACAGAAAGAGTAAAAGAAACATTCTCATACTTTAGCCTTACACCGTTTGGCTATGCAAATTTTGCTCCACTTATTACAGCCACACTTACTGTTGCCATCTTCTTACTTTCATTGTTTTCATTGAAGAAAGGTGTTCTCAAAGCATTGTTTGTCCTTTCCATTATTACGGTAGTTATTTCTCTTTTGCCATTGATGTATGGCTTAAACTACTATACCCTTGTAGGAGCCTTTATAACAGTAACACTTGTAATAGAAAGTATTTTGGCTAAGATACAACAAAAGTAAAGCGATAACTTCAAATTTACAAAAATGACAACCGACAGGAAACGTGATATTTTTACACCAAAAATATCAATCAATCTGCGTTATTATACAGATGATGGCTGGTCGGGAACCAATTTTGACAGACCTGACTGGAAGCGTATGCTTGCAGACATTGTAAGATAACCTGACAAATCCGGCTCCCATTTGCTGTGCCAGCTCCTGTTTTGTCATCCACATCATCCATGCTGTTCATTTCATTCAGCTCACGGTATTTTAAATCTATATAAGTATCCAATTCATCAACTGTATAATGCTCTAAGTCATGATAATAATACTCTCCACCACCAAAGTACGCATCTAAAAACTTTTGACAATATCTCACTTTTTATCTGCTCCGGCCTGCACTGGTGAAAATCTTTCATCATCCGACCTATATCATCATTACCTTCATACCTTCCATTTACATAGATGATATGTGAACCGCATTTGTCATTATAATTTTTCACTTCTCATGGACCGCATACACATATTCATTTTCCTGTAAAAACTGCAGCACCTCATAGCTTTCATTATTTTTTTGCTCCACTGCTGTTGTCTCGGATATCAGGTTAAGCTTTGAAAAATCTATCCCGCTGTAGTCAAAATATCCTTTGTAAGCAGACAAATCATTTTCTGCCTGTGATTCATCATCTGCCTGCAAAACCTCTTTATATTCACTCATATCACTAATATCCTTCATATGTGCTTTTGCCATAATGATTGTCCCATCCTCAAGCATCCAGATTGTATGATTTTGTGTACCATCATACTTCTCAAACCTGATTATCCAGTAATATGCCGTATATGTGTTAAAGGTATTATCCGATGCCTTTTTCGCTGCTGCCTCCCACGTATACCAGTTAGAGTAGTCAGGTGAAAGATTTACAGGATAGAGCTTTTCGTCATAAAGCTTTTCTATGCTTTTTCTGCATGTGGCAACTGCCTGATAATCCTGCTCATCCATCTCATAAGAGGCAGCATCATCTGTCGTGTTGTCCCACTGCCCATCTATGAGCGAGAGCTTCTCTGACAATTTCAGATTGACAGATGCTTCCTTTGCCATTACAGAGCCTGAAGGCAGATAGCTTTTAGGAACCTTCGCCACATGATCATGTTCACTTTTCTGGTTTGCCTCAAGCACTATGCCCGGCACCATGATGCCTGCTATTACTATACAGATTACTGCAACAGACATTATTATTAATTTGAAGCTGTCTTTTTTCATATCTTCCTTTAAATCTTACGAATTTACCATTTTTTATATCTATATTGCGTTCAGATTACCACGGCAGCAAAATCCTCATAGTTGTTCCGCATCCGGGTTCACTTTCCACTGAAAGTACTGCATTATGGTGCTCTAAAATGATTGCCACAAGCGACATTCCGATTCCGGCACCACCCTCTTTTCTGGCTCTGGATTTGTCTGCCATATAAAACTCATCACAAATTCTTTCTGCCTGCTCTTTAGTCATTCCAATTCCGTGATCAATTATGCAGATTTCATATGCCCTCATACATTTCCTGTCATCTGCTGATTCGGCTTCGCCTATATCCGTTTTATCTTTAGGTATATTACAAGCCCTATTGTCCACAAATTTTCCTGTAACCTCAACCTGCTGACCTTCTTCTGACGCTTTCCTTGCATTATCCATCAGATTGACAAGTGCTGTAATAAAAAGCTCCCTATTCACGGTCAGCACAGTATCCTCTATCTCTGTTTCTATAGTAAGATGCCTGTTTTCGTATGCAGGCTCAACAACCTTTACCACCTCTGCACAAAGATCTGCCATATGAACCCGCGCTTTTTCAATATCATGACGGCGCAGATATATCAGCTCAAAAAGCTTCTGCGACATGCTCTCCAGACGTTTTCCCTCCGAAAAGATATATCCAAGCGCCATCATCTGCTCCTCTCTCGGAAGCTCCAGTGAACGCATCGTGTCTGCATATCCAATGATTGACGTCATAGGGGTTTTTATCTCGTGGGTAAAATCCGCTACAAACTGCTCACGCCTGTGCACCATATCGTTAAGCTCGTCTACATGCTCCGATACTGCCTGCGCCATGATATTAAATTTCTGTGCAAGAAGCCCTATCTCATCATGACTTTTTACGTTTACCCTTGTGGCATAATCCCCCTGCGCTATTTCCTCGCTGACATGGTTAAGCTTCTCGAGCGGCTTAGTCATGTATCTGCTGATAAAATACATTGCTGCCGACTCTGCAATCAATATGACTATTATTATCAGCCTGAAATAGTTTATCTGCTCATCAAGCAGTGTATACGCCTCTGATGCATCGCATTTACTTACTATCCAGAGATTTTTTTCATCTATCACACTCTGCGATGTAACATAGATATAGTGCTTTTGGGATTCTTCTTTAATCACATAGTTTTTGTTTCCTGTTGTGAGATTTTTAAAAAGTGTATCACTTATCCCTGCATCACTTTTGTCATCTGTATATACTTTTTCACCATCAAAATATATATAGAAAAATGAATCCCTTGAGCGCACACTGCTGCTCACGCGGCTTCCGATCTGCGGAAGCTGCGCGGCTATTGATGAAGCGGAAATGCTGCTCTTTTCTGCATTGCTGTTATCTGCATTATTGTTATCTGTATTATTGTTCGAAGTTTCAGAATTATCGGAAACTGAATTTAAAAGCTGCAAAAGCTCATACTCCACAGAGGACTGTACCAGATTATTCTGCACAATAGCATTTTTAAGCTGTGTCTGCTTCGCCAGCTCAAAATTCTTGTGTATCATGAGGTAACCCACCAGCCCCAGTCCAAGTGAAAGCAGTATTAAATTTGTGAACAATACCTTGTACCTGAATTTCATTTATCCCTCTTTTTGTATATTACGCTTACCCATATTTAATGGTCTTTAGTTTTCTGTTCTTCAAGCCTGTATCCTGCCTTAAATACGGTTTTTAGGCTGTCTCCTATATCAAGCTTTTTGCGCAGTCTCTGTATGTGAAGATCGAGAGTCCTCGACTCGACAGAGTACTCACTTCCCCATATTTCTTCATATATCTTTTCTCTGAAAAGTGTGATATTTTTATTGCGCATCAAAAGCTCAAGCAGCTCAAATTCCTTTGGTGTAAGCTCTATATGCTTTCCTGCCTTTGATACATTCTGGTTTTTCGTATCGATAGCTATATCCTTAAAGGTAAGCTGCTGCTCCATCTTATTATAACGTCTTAGCACTATATTTACCCGGGCTAAAAGCTCAACAATCTCAAATGGCTTTACCATATAGTCCTCGGCACCGGACGTGAGACCTCTTAGCCTGTCATCTAAAGTGGCTTTTGCTGTGAGAAATATCACAGGTATGCCAAGCGGCTTTATGTATTCCATAAGCTCAAAGCCGTTTAACTTCGGCAGCATTACATCAAGTATTATCATGTCAAAATTTCTCTCCTCAAGAATATCCGCTGCCTCCATGCCATCAAAGGCACAGGTGCAGCTATAGCCTGCTTTCATGAGATTTAATCTTATGAGGTCTGATATCGGTTTTTCGTCTTCCACTATTAATATTTCTATCATGCTATTCCTTCTAACATTTTATAATCTTTTATAAATCTTTGCATATTCTTCTTTTGCTGTCAATCCTAAGGATTATATATTCAGCCTGTATTATGCATGGCTGTTTATATATTAGCAGATACTTGTATCTAAAATGTATCAGTCATAAACATTTACATACGAAAAATCCGCCATGCATACACTGCATGACGGATTACTCTTTAATCATATGCTGCTCCTTGGACCTATCTTCCACCTTAAAAATCACAATTATCTACACAGCACAAATTCTTTGAACCTTGGAAGTGCGAACTCCAAATGTCCATACTCAGTTGAAATAATCAAACCCTTTTTTATAAGCCTGTTCCCCTACAGCCTCCTGTAGTTCTCAAGAAGCTTGTGCAGATCATCAATCTCTCCAATAAGCCTCTTCCCTATATCGGTATCCTTCACAAGCATACGTCTCTTATCATTTTCCTCGACCTCTGATGATGTCTCTATGTCAGTATTATTTATCAGGGCATCCTCCACCGATGTAAAAGGCGTGTGTGCCTTGAGCCTTAGACCATGTGAATTGTAAATCAGTGTATAGCCGGCGATACCGGTTTTCTTGTTCATCGCACGGCAGAAGCCTCCATCTATCACAAACAGCTTGCCATTGGCCCTGACAGGGTTCTCTCCCTCTATTGCGTGAACCGGTGTATGTCCATTTATGATATGCGCATCATCATCATACAGCCCGAACTCGTGCAGTATCTGACAGCAGAAGCTCTTATCGTAATACCTGCTGTAATATGGGTTAGAAGGCTCTTCCCACATGCTCTTGTCTGTAACATATTCCATCTCAAAGGTCTTAAGCCTTCTGCCGCACAGCGGTGATTTCTCCTCCCCACAAAAACCACATAAAGTCCACATCATCCTTATAAGGATTGTCCACATACGCAGCCCTTGCCTTCTCATCACATTTGTCAAGCAACGCCCTTCCGTGATAAAATTCACCATCAATATACAGCTTATCAAAGGCTCCGTTGCTATCAACCGGAACACAGCCATGATAGAGCAGGTTGCCATTGTATACATTGTACATGCCGCCCTTATCATACAAAAATCTGACATGCTTGTGCAGGCGCTGTCCTGTCACAAACTGTCTGTGCAGCTTTCTCATGATGACAGTCTCCTCGTCACTTAGTGCGTAGGGTCTCTCATCATCAACGGTTGGAAAGCGCTTTCTGTCCACTCCTACATCCTGCAGCTCGTCCAGCCTGTCAAGCATCAGCCTGTTTCCCATCTCATACTCGGGATGTGCAAGTATAAGCTGCCCCTCAAGCTTAAAAAGCATTACTGTGATGGCCGCCCTTGCAGCCTCAATTCCATCCTCTATACCATATGTTTTCATGCCAAACAGCATTAGCTGTCGTAAGCTTATTCCGTAGGCATTCTCAAGAATTTCCACATTGTTGTATTTAAGATTGTTGCGGATGACATTACATATACATGCATCATTTCCACATGCCGCACCCATCCAGAGAATGTCGTGATTGCCCCACTCAATATCAAGCGAGTGATAATCATAAAGCAGATCGAGAATCTTATCCGCGCTTCCTCCTCTGTCAAATACATCTCCCACAATGTGCAGATGGTCAACAGCAAGCCTCTTAATCAGTGCAGACAAAGCGATTATAAACTCATCCGCATCCTCCAAATCAATTATAGTCTTTAATATCTGCTTGTGATATCTGACCTGGTTTGCATCCTCATCCTCCTGCGCATGCAAAAGCTCATCGATAATGTACGCATATTCCTCAGGCAGAGCCTTTCTGACCTTCGACCTGGTGTACTTTGATGAGAGCAGCTTTGCGACAAGTATAAGCTGATTTAACGTCATAGCATACCAGTCACTGTCTATCTTGCCCTGTTCATCAAGCAGGGCCATTTTCTCTCTTGGATAGTATATGAGCGTGCAAAGCTCCTGTCTGTCATAATCAGAAATCGTATCCTTGAAAATCAAATCCACCTTTTCCTTTATCACACCTGAGCAGTTGTTCATGATATGTAAAAAAGCCTCATACTCGCCATGTATATCACTCAGGAAAAACTCCGTGCCCTTTGGCAGGTTTATAATCGCAGAAAGATTGACTATCTCCCTGATTACATCCTGACTTGATGAATAATTTTGTTTTAAAAGCTTCAGATATTTTGTATTACCTTTATCGTTGTACATATTTCCCCCGTAACCTCTTATTTTTCAATGAAATATATTAATTCGCTCCTATTCATGTTCCATGCTATACCGGATAAATCCCTTAATTACATTTTTTTCATTATATAATAATATTTTTCACCCCGCAACCAATCCTGTCATTTGTACTAAAAAAGATGCGCAAAACTAATACTATTTTACGCATCTTTGACATATTTTATATTCTGAATAATTACCTTTATTTCATGTACTCAGGTGTCACATTCCTGCCCATGCCCTCAAGCATTTCCTTGTCACTTCTGATTGTGGCACACGCTACTGTCGTAAGCATGTTTCCTGTAATTGTGGCTGATGCTCCCGACTTGAATGCAAGCTCTCCGTCATTTGTAAGCAGCGCTCTTCCGGCTCCGAGACGTATGTCAGCCTTTGGATTTATATATCTGAAAAATGACACTGTACGCAGTATATCAGGCTCACTGATATGCTCAAGTCCCTCAAGCGGAGTGCCTGCAATCGGCATAAGCGCATTAAGCGGAATGGAATCCACTCCTACCTCTGCAAGGCTTACTGCCATATCAAGCCTGTCCTCCCAGGTCTCACCCATTCCGATGATGCCGCCTGAGCACGCATACATGCCCTCTGCCTTCACCTTTTTAAGCGTCTCAATCTTCATATCATAGGTATGTGTGGTGCATATATTGGGGAAATTACGCTTTGAGGTCTCTATATTGTGGTGATAGCTGCTGACACCTGCCTCGTGCAGTCTGTGAAGCTGCTCTGCTGAAAGAAAGCCCATTGATGCACATAAATCAATCTTACACTCTCTTTTCATAGTCTCATATGCATGTATTGCCTTGTCAAATTCCTCACCTGTCAGCGCTTTTCCCGCTGTAACTATCGAGAAACGGTCTACACCCTCTCTCTCATTCATCCTGCAAGCCTCAAGTATCTTTTCCTCAGGTAAAAAATCATAAACCTCACAATTTGTATGATTATGTGCTGACTGCGCACAGTATTTGCAGTCCTCAGGGCATTTTCCGCTTCTTCCGTTTATTATCGAGCACAAATCTACCTTGTCGCCGATAAACTTCTCCCTGATCATATCTGCGCCCTTACACAGCTCGTCTAAATCACATGTAAGGAAAAATGATAGGTCATCATCCCTTGTGATTCTTCTTCCGTCTATTATCTCCTGTGCCAGTGTTATTGGATCCATTTTAATCTCCTTCGTGTCCTGTATTTCTTCTCTCATTTAATAAGTATCATTATAATACATATCATCCGTTATAATTGTCAACTATAAATATTTCCTCGGTTAACAATAATAATAAAAAAATAGAAAAACGTCAAGATGTTTTTATATATTTAAACCAGCATAATCAATGTTCCTGCTATGATGAGCACCAGTCCTGTAAAGGATTTAGGAGTCAGCTTTTCCTTAAATACAAAATATGAAAACACGATTGACACAACTATGCTCAGCTTATCTATAGGCACTACGACACTCGCAAGTCCGTCCTGCAGTGCCTTGTAATAACAAAGCCATGAGCCGCCTGTTGCAAGTCCCGAAAGGCAGATAAAGCCAAGCTCTTTTTTCTCTATATGCTTTATGGTGTGCTGTTTTCCTGTGGCAAATACCACTATCCAAGCCATAATAAGCACCACTATCGTCCTTATTGCAGTTCCCAGATTAGAATTGATTCCCTCTATGCCGACCTTTCCCAGTATTGAGGTGAAGCTGGCAAAAACAGCAGACAGCACTGCATAAAACAGCCATCCATGAGAACCCCTGGCCTTATTCTGCTCTTCCTGTGATATCTCCTTTTTGGTGATCATCATATACGTTCCAATTGCTATAAGCATCACACATACCAGCCTGAGTACATTTATCTCCTCTTTAAAAAAGATAAATGCAAGTATAATGGTCAGTATTGTGCTTGATTTATCAATCGGCACCACTCTGTTTACATCGCCAAGCTGGAGTGCTTTAAAATAACAAAGCCATGAGGCTCCGGTAGCGACTCCTGAAAGCATCAGAAATATCCATGTCTTTGCTGACACAGCTGTGATCTGCCCCTGCGCTTTAACCACAAATACCATAATCCACGAAAAAATCAAAACTACAATTGTCCTGATTGCAGTTGCTACGTTTGAATCAGTTTTTTTGATACCACACTTTGCCAGTATTGATGTTATACCCGCAAAAAATGCGGATCCAAATGCATATAATACCCACATATTTTTCTCTGTCTACGCTTCGGTCAACTACGTTGTCCGGAGTTCGATTCCTACGATGTCTCATTAAAAAACGCCTCTTTAAAAGAGGCATTTTTAATGAGACATCGGGGATTCGAACCCCGGACAACTTGATTAAAAGTCAAGTGCTCTACCACCTGAGCTAATATCCCATATATTCAGATTGTAACAGGGCTAGTTGGATTCGAACCAACGAATGCAGGAATCAAAATCCTGTGCCTTACCGCTTGGCGATAGCCCTTGAGTAATACTCGTGCGCCGCACGGATACGCATATAATGCGCACGACACTATTTGCACTAATGCAAAGGGTGGATACAGGGATTCGAACCCTGGGCCTCCAGAGCCACAATCTGGCGCGCTAACCAACTGCGCTATACCCACCATATTTACTTCATATGGTCCATATGGAATTGATATGAAATAAAAAATGTGCCTGAAGGGATTCGAACCCCCGACACCCGGCTTAGAAGGCCGGTGCTCTATCCAACTGAGCTACAGACACATATGGGATACTGCGAATACTGCAATATCTAAGCGGGTGATGGGAATCGAACCCACGTATCCAGCTTGGAAGGCTGGTGTTCTACCATTGAACTACACCCGCATGTAGTCGGGGTGACAGGATTCGAACCTGCGACCTCCTGGTCCCAAACCAGGCGCTCTAGCCAAGCTGAGCCACACCCCGAGGGATTTGTTTGCGTTCTTTCCGTGACGCAAGAATTAGTATATAGCAAAGGTAAGAATATGTCAACAACTTTTTTTATTTTTTTTTATATTTTTTTAAAGTGGCTGCCGGACAGCTTAAAAGAGCTTCCCGGCAGGCATTTTATCCGTATACGTTGTGCAATTCAACGCCTATACTCTAGATCACCTTCACAAGCATCTCTCTCATGGCGCGAAGAGCCTTGCCTCGATGGCTTATGGCATTCTTCTGCTGGGGAGTAAGCTCTGCAGAAGAGCAGCCGTACTCATCTAAATAGAAGATAGGATCATAACCAAAGCCGTTGGCTCCCGCTATCTCCCATCCTATGTAGCCCTCCATAGTCTGTCTGGTCACAAGTTCCTTTCCATCCGGCAGCACTGCGGCGATAGCACACACAAAGCGGGCTGTACGCTTCTCCTTTGGCACACCGTCAAGGCGTTCTATAAGGTTATTATTCTTTATATCATAGGAAGTATCCTCGCCCATATAGCGCGCTGAATATACTCCAGGTTCCTTATTCAGATAGTCAATCTCAAGTCCTGAGTCATCTGCGAGAACAATTGCATCTGTGTGTGCCGCAATTGCGCGTGCCTTAATCAGCGCATTGTCTTCAAAGTTCTTCCCATCCTCCACTATATCCACATTGATACCTGCTTCCTTCATTGAACGGATATCCACGTCACAGTCTGAAAGTATCTCTTTGATTTCTCTGAGCTTATCCTTGTTTCCTGTTGCAAATATGATTTTTGTCATAATATATTTCCTTCCTTCTTTTTCTATTCGGACAATCTCCCAATACAGCTAGTAGCCCTCATCAAAGGCCTGCATGATTGCATTGTATATACCCTGCGCTGCCTGTTTCTGATAGTCTGCATTGGCCAGATTGTCAAGCTCCTGTCTGTTGGTCATGAAGCCCACCTCCACAAGCGCAACCGGAGCCTCACTTGTTCTTATTATATATATGTCATCTGCAGGAAGCAGCCCAAATGCCCTGTTTCCTGTCACAGCTGTCACGTTATCCATGCAAATCTGTGCAAGGTGTTTACTTCCGAGCTCTCTGTTATCTGACTGGCTGTAGAGCACCTGCGTACCCGAAACCGCGGTGAAATTGCCCTTTTCATATGAGTTGCAATGCACGCTTATAAATAAATCCGCATCCGCCTTATTGGCAAGTGCCGCTCTCTGCTGCAGTGTAGGATTGGTATCTGTTGTCCTGGTGTAGAATATCCCAAGCCTTTTGTCACCTGAATAGCTGTCAAGCTGTTCCTTAAGTGCCAGCACTATGTCCAGATTGATGTTTTTTTCCTCTATTCCGTTTCGCACGGCACCGGTCATACGTCCGCCGTGACCTGCATCTATTATGATGACCTTATCGTATATATCATGCAGATTGACAAAGCTCAGATAAAGATATCCATTCTCTATGCGCTGCTTCACCTGATAGAGCTTGTCTGTAGTGATAGCTATCACACCATCTGCCCCATTGCGGTAATACTGCATGGAGTCTATATGATTTGACCTGCCTGTCATGGAATACTTCGTAAAGTAATTGTCCACATCAGCCTTAAGCTTTACATAGACCGTCTGCGTCAGGGCATCGGTTTCTACCGATATACTCTGGCGCTCCCCTTCTGAGTCGTCCGGCAACTCTATCCTTAAATCATCCTCAAAGCCGGCTTTCTCCTGCAATATCTCATCAGGGTTCTTCTCCTGCTTTGCATCTGAGGAAGCCTTGACATAGTTTTGCAGCACATTATCCTCCAATGCTTTTGCCATATCATACTTCTCATTTATAGCCGGAAGCTTTTCAAGCGTGACCGGCACGATAAGTGCAAGCATAACGAAAAATACTGTTATTATCTTTAGAATATTTCTGTACATATCATCTGTTATCAGAAAAGGCCTTTATACAGAGGTTACAATCCTGTTTTTCCTTTACATTGATATATGCCACACCATCATAGCTGATGTATCCCTCGCCATCATCCAGATTGACCGTAGACATGTATGCTTCTCCCGAGTTGTACTCTATAGCCATCGGATGAGTCGATCCCGGTGTATTTATATAAAGTACAATGGCATAACGCTCACCGGACTCCAAATCAACAGGCTCATCAATCAACAGTGTAATAGCCTGCATTTTTTAGTGACCCCTCAGCCACCAGCGTCTTATTTTTAAAAGAATACTCATTCTCAAAATTCTTAACTACATACAGCTTGTATGATGTATCCGCTGCTGTAGCATAGAAGCCGGAAGCCCTTAGTGATTCAGCCGACTGTGCGGTAAATATGTTGGCTCCGTACATATCCTCCTTGTCGTAGCCCATCTTTCCTACCCAGCCACACAGGTCACTCTGGTATATATTATCATAATTGTCAGCACTCTCTATATCTGTATAAACAACATTGTGCGTGCCCACATTTGTATCGTAGTATGACACATAGAACACCCCATTGTCTCCAAAACTGCTGCCCCAGCTGTTCTGGCATATAAAGGCTCCATCTCCTTCCAGATCCACATTGAAGTTTTCCTTAGGGTAATTGTCATCCCAGCCAATTATAACCACATCATGATTTGGCTTATCTTGCCCCATGTAACAGTAAGAATTAGTCTGCTTATTGTAATAAGGCGTCTTTGTCTTTGAGCTTGCTATTGTACTGTAAAGCGATGTCTGCACACCACCATATTTGAAAACAGCCTCCTTTATGCCCTGATAGTCCTTTCCATCTATGATAAGCATCTGCTGCACATGCTTTACTGCAGCAAGATCATCGCGTGTCACTCCATCTCCGTAAGGATCATCCGCGTCATAAACCGGTCCCTGCCATGCTGCCAGATATGCCATTCCCATGGTATACTCTCCACCGTCATACTGATTGACGTTGAAGGAATTGCTCATACTCATATGATCCACGGAAAACAAAAGCTGCTCCTCCGGCATAAGGGCTGACTCGAGTGCACTTGTGGCCGCAAAAGCCCAACAGGTGCCATAGCTGCCCTGATCCCTGATTAGTGACACACGCTGTCTTTCCCTCAGATCATACTTTGTTGGCACCGTTGATACACCCTCGGATTTGTCTGTCATAGTGAGTGTATTTGTCGCCGTATCAAAGCTGCAGGTCATATCCAAAAGTTTAGACAGCTTGTCTAAGCTTGCATAAAACTGCCCCTTATACTGTACAAAGCCATTGTCATCTGCCAGCTTGAAATCAGCTGTCAGACTGTGCTTTTCCACCAGAAGCTCATTTTTATTGTATACATGTGCACTGCTGTTTAGTGCATCGCGAAGCATAGACACGGGAACCATTATATTCCTGTTCTCATCCATATACACATGCTCATCCTCGCTCGTATACTCCTTATTTTCTATCTTAAGCCTGATGGTGGTGCCATTTACATCAGCAGCCACAAGCGGACTCCATATAGTATTATCTATCTGTGCTCCTCTGAACGCGCCAAGTGTAGAGCTGTCCTTTGCATATATGTAAAATTAGACACAAAGATAAGTGCCAAGATGAATGTAAATGCAATATATCTCTTTGAATATTTCATATACCCTGCTAATCCTTTTTCCTTCTCGGAGGCTTAGGCCCCATAAACTGATAAAAATATGTCTTTATCATACCATTGTAGATTTTCCTGTTTTTGTCAGCTTTTCTGCCGATATAGCGCTCTGTATCTTCATAGCTCGTAATCAGATACATCGACCATGCATCAAGCCTCTTATAAGCTTCTCCAATCTGTGAATACAGTGCCGGGAGCGCTGATTTCTCCTCGAGTCGCTCACCGTATGGAGGATTTGAGATAATAAATCCATACTTCTTCGGGTGATGCAGGTCAGCCACAGCCCTCTGCTGGAAATGAATCATGTGCTCCACTCCGGCTCTCTTGGCATTTTCCCTGGCTGCAGCCACCACATCAGGGTCAATGTCATAGCCCTGGATGTCCACCTGCACATCCTTATCTATCATATCCTCTGCCTCCTGCACAGCCTCATACCACAGCTTTCTTGGTATGATATTGGTCCAGCTCTCAGCTGTAAACTCCCTGTTCATACCGGGTGCTATGTTTGCTGCCATCATGGCTGCCTCTATCGGAAATGTACCACTGCCGCAAAACGGATCCACAAGTATTCTGTCTGCATGCCATGGTGTAAGCATGATGAGTGATGCTGCAAGTGTCTCAGTCAGCGGCGCCTTGCTCGTTGCCAGACGGTATCCTCTCTTGTGAAGGGAATCCCCCGATGTATCAAGTGTCACCATCACCTCATCCTTGTACAGAAAAACCCTTACCGGATACTGTGCTCCGTCCTCCGGGAACCAGTCAATGTGATAAGACCTCTTCATTCTCTCAACCATAGCCTTTTTCACGATAGACTGTATATCAGATGGTGAAAAAAGCTTACTCTTTATGGAAGAAGCCTTTTTCACCCAGAATCTGCCGTCCTTGGGAATATAATTTTCCCATGGGAGAGCCTTTACATTTTCAAAAAGCTCATCAAATGTGGCAGCCTTAAAGCGTCCTACCTGAAGTAATACTCTCTCTGCGCCTCTTAAGAATATATTCGCTCTGCATATAGCCTCAGCATCGCCCTCAAACGATACCCTGCCGTCCTCCACACGTGTTATCTCATATCCCAGATCATATATCTCCCTCTTGACTACTGCCTCAAGGCCAAAATGACATGGCACAACAAGCTCAAATCTATTCATATATTGTGTAACTGCCTTTCTATAATTGTACTTTACATTGTTATCTAATATTGTTGCATAAATTTCAATTTTTTTAAATAGTTTCAGCCATATTTCTGCAACTTTTTTTGATATCCGCACATAGCATTGTATCCACCTATGACTGTCGCTGTATCAAAACCGCGATTTCCCAGATATCTGGCCAGCTTCATGCTGCTTCCACCATGCGTGCAGTAAAAAATCACACTCTGTGACACATCGAGTTCACTCTCATATGAATCCGTGATATCCATAGGCATGCTGAGTGCGCCTTTCCAGTGCGACCTGTCGTATTCCTCTCTTGTTCTTATATCTATAAGCAGTGCATTCATCTCTTTTTGCACCTTATAAAGCTCATCCGCATAAACTATTTTAAATTTCATACATCCATACGCCAAAATACGAATTTACATTATGATATTCATTTTATTATGAGATGTGAACTGCGATAAATCACCAAAATCATTACAGCCGGTGCTTTAGCACTTTAGCTCTTTAATAAATTAACTCGTTTTGTTAAAATTATATTATTTTGTGTTTCAAAGTATTGCTTTTTAATTACTGTTATTTTATAATGTTTCCGAAGAGAGAAATCTTTTCAATGTTATACCTCTTATTAATTATTTATACTCCCCTCAAAAGAGCCGGTCACATGACCGGCTCTTTTATACTGCTTATATTTTTTTATATTTATCAATCCAAAAGCATCTCATACTCTGTTAACGGCAGTGGCTTTGAATAATAAAAGCCCTGTATACTGTCGCAGTCTATATTCTTCAAAAACTCTACCTGCTCCTGACTCTCAACACCCTCGGCGGTCACGCAGATTCCCAGCTCCTTGGCCAGTGCTATCGTGTGCACAAGCAGCCTCTCACCATTTGAATCTCCTATATAGTCAATCAGGCTCTTGTCGATTTTGAGTGTATCAAAGCACTTCATATTGAGGGTAGCAAGTGATGAATAGCCTGAGCCAAAATCATCCACCAAAAGCGGAAATCCATTGCCATGGAATTTATCCGCAATACTCTTGATTTCATCATTATCGACCGCTGCACTCTCTGTAATCTCTATAGGCACAAGATGTGTGTATATGCCGATTCTTCTTGCTATATCATGATATCTTGACCACAGACTCAAAGTACAGGCTCGCTCTGGACAGGTTGATTGAGATAGGAACTATTTTTTTCCCTTCATCAAGCCATCTTCTCTGATGTGTACACACCTCGCGGAACACATACTCATCAAGCGCCTTAATCATGCCGTTTCTTTCAAAAAGCGGTATAAATTTGGATGGCGGAATAATCTCATTATTTTCTCTTCTCCACCTGACAAGTCCCTCTGCACCGACCAGCTTGTTGGTCTTTGGAGCATACTTGGGCTGATACCATATCTCAAAATGATTGTCATTTAAATCCTGGTAGAAGTTATCCTCCATCTGCTTTTCTTCGACAATCCTTTCTGTATCGGCCTGACTGTATATCTGATAGAGCACGTCCTTCCGCTCCTTGATCCGATTCTTGGCAAAGTTGGCCTCGCCGTATGCTTCCTCAACCTTTTTTCCCGGCTCCCATTTTGTCACACCAAAGTATGGCTGAATCTTTGGAATCTTTAAGGATTCTGAAACCTTAATAAGCTGTAAATTGATGGTCTCTATCTTTCTGATAACCTTATTTATCTTGTCATCCGCAAAGAAAATAACAAATCTGTCTGCATTTATATGACCTGATATGTCATTATATCCTACAACACCGCGTATATTTTCAGAAATCCATCTAAGCGCCTCATCGCCCTTTGCCACACCACAGATGGAGTTCACTATCTTGAAGGAGTGAATATCCATGGAAATCAGATATCCTGATACATTTCTGTCACGCAGCTTCTTTTTAAAGCTCTCGTAATTGTTGCCTCCGGTCACTGCATCCACATACGCTATACGCTCAAGCTCTCTTTGCTTCTCCGGGCTTATATCCGAAAAGCCCGCTATCATCTTGTGCAGCTCTCCCACGCCAGACACATTGACAAACTTGGCTCTGCAATACTGTACCTGTCCATCCCTCACGATGCGGTAATCATGCTGATAGGTATCCTTTATCAAAAACTGCCTGCGCAGATTATTAATTGATGTCTCTAAAAGCATGTGAAGCTTATCCTCCTCTAAGACGATAGCATTTACATACTGTTCCATCATCTCTTGATAGCCCGGTTTTGACTCAAGCACTTCTCCAAACATAGCACGGACAGAAGGATTCATCCTGTATGGATACATCTTATTGTTGTCTACATCTACATAGTAGATACTGTTGAAGTTGCTTCCTAAAGCATTCACCATCTCACTCTCGTTAAGACGCTCATCAAGCTGCTCAGCAAGCCCTATTGCCTCAACTGTTCTGCCAGCATCATCAAAGCAAATCGACTTGAATGATATCCTGTAGGTATCTGTTCCTTCCTTGGCATGCAGTACTACAGTAGCAAATTTTTCTCCATCTGCAATCTGTTCAACAGCCTTCAGCAGATTGTTCCTGTCAACCATGCTGTCTATAAACGGATTGTTTATAATATCCACATTTTTCTCTTCTGAGTCATCTAATGAATCCTCTGATAAAAAAGACCTCAAACGGCATTCCTGCGGAAAGCACTTAAAAACATACTTTCCCCAGGATGCGAATGCGGTCTTTATATCCATCTCTATATTGTTTTCATCATCAAATCTATTACTCATAATAATTCCCACAAAAATAAAATAATTATTAAAACTCTTTCATACCTATCACTACTATATCATTAGTAAGTCATTTCGTAAAGTTTTGTTTTTACTAATTTTGTTCTTTTTGTGTATTTTATGAATATATGTTTTATTTTATGGCGTCGAGTGCGTTTGAGATATCTGCAATCAAATCCACCTTGTCCTCAAGACCTAAGCTTATTCTGATAAGCTCTGCCGGCACTCCTGCTTCCTTAAGCTGCTCATCATTCATCTGACGATGCGTGCTTGTTGCCGGATTTAAGCAGCAGGTTCTCGCATCTGCCACATGTGTCTCGATTGCCCCAAGCCTTAATGCCTTCATAAATGCAGACGCTGCCTCTCTGCCGCCCTTTAAGCCAAATGATACGACTCCGCAGCCTCCGTTTGGAAGATACTTCTGTGCTCTCTCATAGTATTTGTTTGAAGGAAGCCCTGAGTAGTTTACATAGGCAACCTTTGGATGATTTTCCAAAAATTCAGCCACTGCCTGTCCATTTTCCACATGCTTTGGCATACGCACATGAAGTGACTCAAGGCCAAGATTCAGCATAAATGCATTCTGTGGTGACTGCATAGAACCAAAATCGCGCATAAGCTGTGCTGTACATTTGGTGATAAACGCACCTTCCTTGCCGAATTTCTCTGCATATGTAATACCATGATAGCTGTCGTCAGGTGTGCACAGTCCCGGGTATTTATCTGCATGTGCCATCCAGTCGAATTTGCCGCTGTCTACGATTGCTCCGCCGAGTGTGGCTCCGTGTCCGTCCATGTACTTTGTGGTAGAGTGTGTGACAATATCTGCGCCCCACTCAATTGGTCTGCAGTTTACAGGTGTCGGGAAGGTATTGTCCACTATAAGCGGTACTCCGTGCTCGTGTGCCACCTTTGCAAAAAGCTCTATATCAAGCACCGTAAGCGCAGGATTGGCAATAGTCTCACCAAACATAAGCTTTGTGTTTGGTCTGAATGCTGCATTCAGCTCCTCCTCTGTAGCATCAGGAGATACGAATGTAGCTGTAATACCCATCTTTGCCATAGTTACCGCGATGAGGTTGAAGGTGCCTCCATAGATGGATGATGATGCCACGATATGGTCTCCGCACTCACATATGTTGAACATGGCATAGAAATTGGCTGCCTGTCCTGATGATGTGAGCATGGCAGCAGTGCCACCCTCCATAGCTGCGATTTTTCTTGCTACCGTATCACAGGTTGGATTCTGCAGTCTGCTGTAGAAATAGCCCTCTGCCTCAAGGTCAAAAAGCTTTCCCATGTCCTCGCTTGTGTCATATTTGAATGTAGTTGACTGAATAATCGGAATCTGTCTCGGCTCTCCGTTTCCGGCTGCATAGCCTGCCTGTACACACTTTGTACCTATACTGTATTCTTTCATTGTGCTTCTCCTTTATTATGTTAATGTTTCAGATGGATATAGTATATTACATTTGGCGCGTTTTGACAAATTCTTCAAATCGTGGAAGTGTGAGAGTAATTTTACCGTACTCAGAGGTATCTATAACCCCCTTTCTTTTGAGCCGGTCTCTATATACCGAGAATAATCCTGAATTCATATCCAGTTTCTCTGATTTCTTTTACCTTTTCTTCACCACTTACTGATATTTCCAACAATATTTTTTTATCAAGCTCTGACAGCTCCGACCAGATTTTACTGTACACATACTCATCAAGGCACTGATCATATTCCGGTAAAATATCTTCTATCGTGTGATCATCCCTGTTTTCCCAGTAAAGATATCCCAATACCTGGAATGCAAAAGGATATCCCTTTGTAAGAGCTGCCATTTTGTCTGCCTCTCTTTGATCCAGTTCAAAAATATCCATATAGTGTTTCCTGACTGCTGTAAAGCTAAGTGGCTCAAGCATTATCTTAGGCGCCCTGTACAAAAATGTAAGTGCCTTGTCGTTCTGCAGATCATATATATTTTCAAACAGCCCCGTCATAAGCAGAAAAATAGGATAATCCTGTCTCAGAAATATCTGAAATGAACTGACAAATACTTTTACAAATTCACAGTTCATAACCTCATCAACTGAAATGAGTAACCGCTTATTATGTTTCTTTATATTTTCAAGCATCAATTCCAGCACATTTTCTATATCCGTAACCGGTGCTGCATTTTCTATGGAAACGCCCAGTCCAAACGCTGAAAAATCCAGTTTTGCATTGACAAATATTTTATTCATCTGAGGCATACTGTAAATCTTAGCTGCAAGGCTCTGAAGCATATCTCTCGTAGGGTTAAGCTCAACTGTCAGCCATTCCTCATCCTTCTTTATCTCTGATACTATATTGGTCATCATAACCGTTTTGCCCGATCCCCTTACCCCGGTTATCATAAAAAGCTGGTTTGCAGGATTTTCTGACCTAAATGTCTCTACTATCTGATTGGTCTGTGAGATTCTTGATATATATTGCAGTGGTTTTTTCCCGAATGATAATGTAAATGGATTTTGCATTTTGTTTTCCCCTTATATAACTTTATATAACTTTTTGTTTCGTATATAAGTTTATATAACCTTATATAACTTTGCATTTATTATATAACTTTATATAACTTTTGTCACCATAAATTCTTAATCTTTAAAAGCATCTTTATAAGATATTTTATCTACCAGCGCTTCATAACTGCTATCATCAGCTTGTACTATCTCTCTCACATTGTGCTGCTCTAATGCTGCTGTTGTTTTTTCACCTATTGAGTATGCTGTTTCCACGTATGCATTCTCCGGCAGCATATGAAAAAATCTTTCCACATTTGATGCGCTTGTAAAAACAGCTTCACTTACCATGTTTCCAATGCTTTCAGGAATACTCTCATATGCCTGCTCATTTACATATGCATCAATTTTTTCTAATTGACATATTTCTTTAAGCCCTGCCTCAAGGTCAGGTGAAGCCTCCTTTGCCGAGAAAATGCAGACTTTGATTTCATCATTATCGCCCATATATGAACTCAATTCTCCTGCAAGTTCTTTCCGGTCTGTTCTGCCGGAATAATATCTGCATTTATGTGATGCTTTGCAAGCTCTTTTTCTGTAGCTTTTCCCACCACTGCAAACCTTGCATTTGCTATAAGCCTGATGTCTGCCCCTGCCAGCTCCAGATTATAGAAAAATGATCTTACACCATTTTTGCTTGTAAAAACTATCCAGTCTGCTGATCTTACCTTATCAACAAATTTAGGAATTATAACTGGTTTAATTATGCCTGTCTTAACCGGTGTGACATCTGCTCCAAGCTGCTGTAATTTTGCTATCAATTCGTTTGTTTTGATATACGGTACTGTGATTTTTCTTCCAAACAGCGGCCCTTTTTTCAAAAAAATCAAGCCTGTCATTCAGTGAAACCACATCTCCCACAACGATTATAGCCGGTGATGTCAGCTTTGCTTCCTCAATCTTTTCTCCGATATCCGCAAGCGTTCCTATACATTTGCGCTGCGCGGCAAGTGTACCGTTCGATATCACTGCTGCCGGAGTATCCGCTCTTCGTCCTGCTTTCATAAGCCCTGCTGCAATGCTTTTTACATGCGCAAGTCCCATCAAAAATACGCAGGTGATTGTCTCATCTGTAAGAAGGGAATAGTCTATATCTGCCTCCTCATCCTTTCTGCTGTGCGCAGTGATGACCTGAAAGCCTTTTGCTATGCCTCTGTGTGTGATAGGTATTCCCGCAGCCGCAAGCGCTGCAACCGATGAACTGACACCCGGTACCACTTCTACCTCCACATTTCTATCTACCAGGTAGAGAGCTTCCTCTCCGCCTCTTCCAAATACATACGGATCTCCGCCCTTTAAACGGACTACAAGCTCATGATATTTTGATTTCTCGTACAAAAGCTCGTTTATGGCATCCTGCTTCATGACATGCTTATGATTTTCCTTGCCCACATAAATAAGCTCACAGCCTGCCTTTGCCATTGAAAGAAACTCTGGTGATGATAGCCTGTCATACACCAGACAATCCGCCTGTTTTATATATTTTTCTCCTTTTAAAGTGAGCAGGCCCGTATCTCCCGGTCCTGCTCCAACTAATACTACTTTTCCTGTGTTTTCTCTCATGATTTTCCTAATTATTTTTCTACTGAATTATTATGATTAAAAATTATGACTTGATATTTTTTTAGTCTATTTCTAATTTATACCGAATATCGTGCACCGCACGCTCCACAATATTGTTTCTGTCTGATGTCATATCCCATATCTGCTCTGTCCTTGCAAGCTGTTTTCCATCCTCTGAGCCAAACATCGCAAGAAGCTTTAGCCTGTTATTTTTGTTGCTGTCATTACCGCGGTCTTTTTCACTTACAATATCACAGTATGCAGCCACAGGCAGATGACAGTTTCCACCGATTCGCTTTAAAAATTCTCTCTCAATGCCTGCGCACAGATTGGTTTTCTCATCTGACAAAGCATCTAGCTTTGCCATCAGCTTAGCATTGTCAGCACGTAGCTCAAGCGCCAGTGTGCCCTGTGCCGGAGCCGGAATCATATCATCCTCTGAAAAGTACTGTGTGATCTCAGAATCTCTTCCGATACGCTTTATTCCCGCCGCTGCAAGTACGATTCCATCCAGCCTGTATTCGCTATACTTATTCTGTTTTTCGTTAGCTATCTCATTGTTATTTACAGTATTATCGGCAACCTCTTCATATATAATTTCACCATCATATAGCTTACGAAGCCTCGTATCGATATTTCCGCGTATGCCAACCACCTTAAGGTCAGGACGCAGCTTTAAAAGCTGATACTTTCTGCGCTTGCTTCCGGTTCCTATCACGGCACCATGAGGAAGCTCATCCAGTGAAGCGGCATTTTTCAGCACCAAAACATCTCTTGGATCTTCACGCTTCCATGCCTTTGCAAATGTAAGCCCTGCTGCCGGTTCATCAGGCATATCCTTCATGGAATGGACTGCCATATGAATCTTTCCCAATAAAAGCTCGTCCTCTATCTCCTTTACGAAGATACCCTTTGAGCCAATCTTATCGAGTGCCTTTTTCTGCTCTAAATCGCCTGTTGTCTTTATGATAACAGCCTTAAAATCATCATCCGGATATGCTCTTTTTAACTTATCTATCACGTAATCAGTCTGAACAAGAGCAAGCTTTGAGCCTCTCGTTCCTATTAAATACCTCATTTTACTCTCCTACGGATCATGCCATTTTCCATTTATCATTTATAAATGAACAACAACTTAAAATCTGTAATACCATACTTTAAACTATATTTCCGGAATCCTTCCATTATCAATAGCTGCACACAAGATTTCTTTAAACACACGCTTTCTCTCGGCTTGAGTGTCATATTGCGCTATTACTTTTTCGCGGATCTGTCCCATGTATTCGTTCAGCTCACCAAGAAACGGAGTAAGAATCTCCTGCTCTTTGCCTTTCAGATACTGAGTCAGCACAGGGCTGTTTCCTCCGCTCGAAAATGCCGCAACAAGATTATTTTCCTTTATGTATGACGGAAAAATAAAGCTGCAATCAGCCTTCTGATCGACCGCATTTACCATGATGTCCTTAGCTTTGCAATACTCTGCAATCTCATGATTTAAAGCATTGTCATCAGTGGCAGCGATAACCATTTCCATGCCGTCACAGTCTTTTCGTTCAAACCTTCTCTTTATGAACGTAATTCTATCTGCTGCATCCGAATCCGTCTGATTGTTTTCTTTATTTGCCGTATATGAGCCCGTTTTATCCTCGCTTGCTATATCATCAATTGTAAGCTTTCTCAGCTCATCACATATATCCTCTGCCACAACCGTGACCTTCGCGCCAAAATCCAGCATTACACTCACCTTGCGGTATGCCACATTTCCACCGCCGACGATCAGACACTCTCTTTCCGTCATATCCACAAACATTGGAAAATACGCCATTTTTATCTCCCTGTAATACCATATCCATACTTTATTTCATACGTTATTTCATGCCTTATTTTATACTTTATTATACTCTTTATGCTTTATTTTCCACCTTATTCTTCACACTGTAACCGTTTAATATTCCTGCAAAAACAGGATGAAGCTTAGCAGAAAACACTGCTGCCGATACGCATAATATAAAGTCCGGTGCAACAGTTATCAGACAGTAATCTACTATTACGATGCCCCAGCTGACAGGTGTTGCCGCATAGAAATTCTTCATGCAGTAAAAGTATATTGCTCCAACTGTATAATATGCCACCAGTCCGACCGTTGCCGGAAGAATGAGTGTAAACGCATTGGTCTTTTTAAGCTTTTCTGTAATCGCTCCGATTAAAAATGCGGCAAGCACAAAGCCTAAGAGGAATCCAAAGCCCGGTCTTAAAATGTATGTAGGACCACCGCCTGCCGCAAATACAGGCACTCCCACCAGTCCGATGCACAAATATACTATCACGCTAAGCGATGCCAGTTTTGCCCCGAGCAGAAATCCCGCCATCAGCACAAAGAACCACTGTAATGTAAAATGCATGGTGTACATAGGAAGCGGAATATCAATCTTGATAAATGCTCCAACTGCTATAAGTGCCGCAAAAAGCGCACATGTTGTAAGTTCCTTCGTTTTTAATTTCATTTTCGAACGCTCTTTCGTTTTATTAAATATACATGCTATAATAACATCTTTCTCTAAAAAAGAAAAGCCATCTTCGATGAAGCTGACTTTTCTTTGCAGCTTTCGCTGCGACTCAAAACATTAACATATGATTTAGAAGTAATATTCATCAGAATATATTCGTAAATCCTCTTTCGTGACCTGTCCACCCTCGATATGAAACGAGTTGATTACAGGATTTTCTGCCATAAGCGACATTATCATGTAGCTCGCATTTGGATCATATGCAAGCTTTATATCCTCATCCGATGGCCTTGAAGGGCTAGACGGATGTGAATGCCAGTTGCCAAGCGGCTTAAGGCCGTTTGCTCTCATGTCCTTTATGGCTGCCAGCTGCTCCTTTGGATCCATTGTGAAATGGTCCTCGGCATGGTCTGTATTCGTCAGGTAATATACCTTTGTGATGAGACGACCGTTTTCGTCCTCACTGCCTGCTATCAGACCGCACGCCTCCTCCGGCAGATGCTCTTTAGCATATTTTGCTATTTCATCCAGAAACGGATATTTCATTCTTATGATACTCATATCGTTCCTTTCCTTACTGTCTTTTTATTCCTGTGTACGAGGTGCATCAAATCTGCCCGCTGTCTCCTCGCAGACCTCCTGCTCGTAGTCGATTGGCTCGAGAATGGTCGGATGGTCGCCACAGACTGCACAGTTGTGTGTATCCTTTGGAAGCTTAATCTTGTGGAACTCCATGGTGAGTGCATCATATGTAAGCAGATATCCTGTGAGCAGCTCTCCAACACCGATTAAATACTTGATAGCTTCCATAGCCTGAAGCGAACCGATTACTCCGCCCATAGCTCCGATAACGCCTGCCTGCTTACATGTAGGCACTGCATCCTTTGGTGGCGGATTCTTGAATACACATCTGTAACAAGGTCCCTCTCCCGGCACATATGTCATGAGCTGACCCTTGAAACGGATGATTCCTGCATGTGAAAACGGCTTTTTCTCAAGCACACATGCATCGTTGATTAAGAACTTTGCCGGGAAATTGTCAGTTCCATCGATGATGAAATCATAATCCCTTATAAGCTCTCTGATGTTTGACGCATCTACAAACATACGGTATGTATTGACCTGAACATCCGGGTTCATGGCGTTCATTGTCTCTTTTGCTGACTTTACCTTGGCTTTGCCCACATCGGCTGTTCCGTGGATAATCTGTCTCTGCAGGTTGGATAAATCTACCTCATCCGCATCCACAATACCGATTGTGCCAACTCCTGCTGCTGCAAGATACATGGCTGCCGGAGCTCCAAGTCCGCCGGCACCGATAATAAGCACCTTGCCCTTTAATAATTTCTTCTGACCTTTAACGCCCACCTCATTAAGGATAATGTGGCGTGAATAGCGTTCGATCTGCTCATCAGTCATTGCCATTAGCATCCACCTCCCATGAAGTAAAGGAACTCTACATTGTCGCCATCCTTAAGCACTGTCTTTGGCTTATCCTCTGTGGCAACAAATTCCTCATTTATTGAAACTGTTACATACTCAGGCATATCTACATTCTCAAGCTCGATAAGCTCCGGTAATGTAAGTCCATCCTTATATTCTTTCTTCTCTCCTGCTACTGTGATAGTCATTTTATTTCCTCCTGTGTCACAGATTGTGGTATCTGTATGTGTTATTATCCTGTATCAGACTGCTTTATATAATAATCTAAAGACTATAATAATTCTTCAACCCACGCCTTCAAATCGGCAGGCTTTTGTGCGCCGACCTTTCTATCTAAGACCTCTGCGTCTTTTACGAAAAGCAGTGTCGGATTCGCAGTCACCTCATACTCATCAGCAAGCTCTCCGTCAAAGTTTGTGTTGACCTTGTATACATGAAGCTTATCCTCATAATCATCCTCGATATCTCCGAGAACCGGTGCCAGCTTCTTGCAGGCCACACATGATCCGAGTAAAAATCAACAATTACCGGAAGCTTGCTTTTTAATACTTTTTCATCAAAATCCGCCTTTGAAATTCTTGCTGCCATGATTAGTCCTCAACCTTTCTGACGTAAAGAGTGTATGTTCCATCCTCGTTGTCCTCGAGCTTAAGTATCTTGTGTCCCTCTTCCTTCATGCTTCTTGGAACATTCTGTACCGGCTCTCCATCATTCATACGGATTGCAAGCACCTCACCGTCATCTAATTCCTCTATTGCTACCTTTGCCTTTACAAATGTAAGAGGGCAAACCTTGTCAGTTATATCTACCTGATCGTCGAATGCTATATCTGCCATTTTGCATCTCCCTTCCTATACTCATATTTATTATATTTTTGCCGTAACCGTTGTTGTTTATGCATGCCGGATATTTCATGCTATACATGGGAATTATTTACCCTCGTATGCCGCCTGAATCTCTTTTTTGAACTCTTCCTCGCCCACTCTCTGAAGAGTAAGTCTGAAACGCTCACCACCATTTGCATGCTTCTCGAAGAAACTAATTGCTGCATCTGTCACTCTGAAAAGAGTTTCCTTGTCGCGGATAATCGGAACAAGCTGCTCTCCTTTATAGATGTGGTTTCCGAAAAGTCCTCCAAACGATACGATATATCCCGGAGTTCCCTTCCATGCATCTGTCGGACAGCTCTTTACGCAGCGCGCACAGTTGTTACATTTGTCTCTGTCGATGACAATCCTGCCATCCTCCATGCTAAGTGCACCCTCGCGGCATGCCTTCACACATACACCACACTGGATACAATCGTCATGGCTGCACTCTACTGTCATGCCGCCCTTGATTCCGACATCGTTTTCCTCAGCCTTTAAGCAGTTGTTCTGACAGCCTGTGACACCAAACTTGAACTTGTGAGGAAGCTCTCTTCCGAAGTATCTTTCATCAAGTTCCTTAGCCAGAGTGTATGTATCGATACATCCGCTAGGACAGATTTCTGAACCCTGACACGCTGTGACAGTACGTACTCTCGGTCCGCAGACACCTGTTCCTACACCGCCCTTTGCCAGTTCCTCTTTTACCACATTGATATCCTCAACCTTGATAAAAGGAATCTCAATACCCTGACGCGATGTCATATGAACATATCCGTGTCCGTATTTCTCCGAAACCTCTGCTACTGTTTTGATATTTTCTGCTGTAAGATTTCCTCCTACAACCGCAATTCTAAGCGAGAAACAGCCCTTTTGCTTCTGTCTCATGAAACCGCCCTTTTTTAGGGCCGCGTAATCAACTTTCTCCGCCATTTTTAATCTCCTTACTGTGTAAATATGTTAATGTTTTGTTTTATATGTAAATGCATATGCACGCTCTCATTTGCATACACATTGATACCTTATTATGATGGCTTAATCAGCTATATTTGCAAAAGCCTGTGCAAAATCATCCTTGAGGTCATCTATATCCTCGATACCCACACTGACTCTTATAAGATCCTCAAATACTCCTGCATCCTCCTTCTGCTTATCTGTGCTGTGAAGACTGATTGTGGAGCCCGGATGAATGACAAGTGTCTTTGTATCTCCGATATTGCTGAGTGTGTATGGAATCGTCAGGCTGTCTATAAATTTAAATGCCTTTTCCTTGCTGCCAACCCTGATTGTAAGGATTGCTCCATAGCCGTTTGTTAGCTGTTTTTTTGCTATTTCATGCCATTTGCTGCTACAAAGCCCCGGATAATTAACCTTTATGTCAGGATAATTGTTTTCTATCCACGACGCAAGCCCGAGTGCATTAGAGCATTCTCTTTCCATTCTAAGACCGAGTGTCTCAAGTCCTATAATATTTAAGTATGCATTCACCGGAGCTAAACAGGCACCCATATTTCTGAAAAGACTGTTTCTCAGCTTTGCGACAAATGCCATAGGTCCACACTTCACATAATCTGCAAACCCCGGATATCTGTTCTTGTCCCATTTGAACTTACCTGAGTCTGTCAGAATACCACTGATTGCATTGCTGCTTCCATTGATATATTTGGAAGATGAATTGACCACGATATCAGCTCCATGCTTTAAAACCTGTATCAGGTAAGCTGTCGATGTGGTATTGTCAACTACAAGCGGTATATCATGTGCGTGTGCTATCTCTGCAAGCATCTCAATATCTGTGACATCCAGACAGGGATTACCGATAGTCTCTGCAAAAATCAGTCTGGTATGCTCATTGATGCTGTCCTCTATCTGCTGCCAGTTGTTGTTCTCGACATATCTGGTTGTGATGCCGAAGGCCTCAAGATCATGGAACAAATCTATTGTGCCACCGTAGAGGCTGGCGCTTGAGATGAGCTCATCTCCACTGCTTAGTATATTTAAGAAGGTATTCATCAGTGCCGCCATGCCTGATGCGCATGCCACCGATGCTATTCCTCCCTCGAGCTTTGTTATTCTGTTCTCAAAAGCTGTAATCGTAGGATTGGCAACTCTTGTGTAACAGTAGCCCGGAGCCTTGTTTTCAAATATTTTTTCCAGATCTGCCGCGTTCTCCTGCTCGAAGGCACTTGTCTGATATACCGGTGGCAGTGTAGAGCCATTTGTCTCTTTTGTCACGCCGGCATGAAGTAAGCTTGTATTAAATCTCATTGTTTTCTTCTTCTCGTTAATTCTTACATAGTCTATTGTGTTACTAGGAATTGATGAGATTATTATACAAACGTGTGTATTGAAAGTCAATGCTATCAGTTATACAAATTATTTGTCCGTGGTTATATATTTTGTTTATAGCCATTGATGTCCCTTAAATACTCTGCGGCTGTCGTTGCGGCATTTGCGCCGTCAGATACTGCGGTTACCACCTGACGCAGTGTCTTGGTACGGACATCTCCCGCCACATACAGTCCCGGCTGGACGCTTCTATCATGGTCACCATTTTTTGTTGCAGCATATGTGATGCCGTCCTCACCTGCCACTACATATCCTCTCTCATCGAGCTGCACCAGATTTTATAAGCTCTGACTGCGGTACTGAGCCATATGCCACGAATACTCCGTCTACAGCCAGTGTCCTGCCACTTTTAAGTTTTATGCCTGTCGGCTTTTTTTCTCCATATATTTCTGTCACTGTTTCGTTTAGGACAAGCTCTACATTTTCTTTCTGCTTTAAGAGCTCAACTGTGCTCTGTGCACCGCGGAAGCTGTCTCTTCTGTGAACCAGATAGACCTTCTCACATATATCGGACAGATATAATGCATCATCCAAAGCGGTATCTCCGCCGCCCAGCACTGCGGCTATCTTTCCTTTATAGAATGCTCCGTCACAGATTGCGCAGTAAGATACTCCCTTACCGGTATACTCATCCTCTCCCGGCACTCCTGCCTTTCTAGGATATGCTCCTGCGGTATAGATGAGCGCTCTTGCCTCTGCTATCGTGTCATCACCGAATTTCACTCTGTATATCACTGATTCTTCTTTCTCACCATTTTGCACTGCTTCTATCTGCACTGCTTCTTTTTCGATAAATTCTACATCAAGAGACACTGCATGCTCCCTGAATTTTTCTCCCAGGTCGTATCCGTTTATGTTTGGAATCCCCAGATAGTTGTTCACATTCCCGCTCTCGGCTATCTGGCCTGTCCCCTCGTATTCTTTTTCTGCTACTGCCACATTCAGATTGGCTCTCTTTGCATATATTGCTGCAGACAGTCCTGCCGGACCACTGCCTATTATTATTATATCAAACATGGAATTGGTTCCTTTCATCGTCCATTGAATTTTTTCGGTAACTTATTATATACATTATCCTTAAAAAATACAATAATACCGCCTGCTTTTATAAAACACCTTTATAAAAACAAGCGGTATCAATTTTATCTATCATATATACATTCTGGCCTCATAAGGTCTGAGCACTGACATATCAGAGGTATCCTTATAATTTGAAATCAGCACCTCCATGCCCTCACACTCCTTTGCAAGCGGCATTGGTATCTCCTTATCAAAGAAATTGCACACAACAATCATAGTTTTTTCTTCATTCTTTCTGCTGTATGCAAAAATATTCTCATCATCCTCAAGTAAAAGTGTGAATTTACCATCAACAAATACCGGATAATCCTTTCTCAGCTGAACAAGCTTCTTGTAGCAGCTAAAGATTGAATCAGGGTCATTCACCTGTGATTTGGCATTTATTTTGTCGTAATTGTCATTTACCTTTATCCAAGGTGTTCCTGTGGTGAAGCCGGCATTTGCCGAGTCATCCCACTGCATAGGTGTCCTTGCATTGTCACGGCCCTTTGCGTAAATGGACTTCATGATTTCATCCTTTGAGTATCCTTTTTCAAGGCGCTCATGGTACATGTTTATGATTTCACAGTCCTTATAATCCTCGATATCATACTGTACATTTGTCATGCCCAGCTCTTCACCCTGATAGATGTATGGTGTACCCTGCATGCCGTGCAGCAATATAGCAAGCATCTTTGCAGATTCCACTCTGTACTCCCTGTCATTGCCCCATCTTGACACGATACGCGGCAGGTCATGATTGTCCCAGAACAGACTGTTCCAGCCACAGTTGTAGCTCATTCTGCCAGTGAGCCATTATCTTTTTGAGCTTTTTAAACGGAAGCGGTGCAAGGTCCCATTTCTCGCCGCCCTCCTTCTGGTCAAGCCCTATGTGCTCAAACTGGAACACCATAGAAAACTCGCTGCCATCCGGATTGCTGTAAAGCTTTGCGCGCTCTGTGTCTGCGCCCCATGCCTCACCCACGGTAATCAGGTCGCCCTTCTGGAAGGTCTCCCTGCTCAGTTCCTTAAAATATTCCTGAAGCCTTGGTCCGTTTATGGTGATTCTCTTGTCCGGCTCTTTTGCTATCTGGTCGATTACATCAAGTCTGAAGCCGCCGACTCCCTTGTCCATCCACCAGAGAATCATATCGTAGATTGCTCTTCTGACCTTTGGATTCTCCCAGTTTAAATCCGGCTGCTCCGGTAAAAACTGATGGAAATAATACTGTCCGATTTCCGGCACATATTCCCATGCGCTTCCACCGAAACAAGCCTTCATATCACTTGGCGGCACGCCTTCATCTCCGTCTCTCCAAATATAGTAGTCATGGTATGGATTGTCCTTGCTCTTTTTAGCCTCCTTGAACCACCTGTGCTCGTTTGAAGAATGATTTAAGACAAGATCCATCATAATCCTTATATTGTGCTTCTTTGCCTCGTTTATGAGCTCCTCCATATCATCGAGACTGCCAAACGTCGGATCAATATCCCTGTAATCCGAAATGTCATAACCGTTGTCCGCCTGCGGTGATTTGAATACCGGCGAAAGCCATATTGCATTGATTCCAAGCGTCTCAAGATAATCAAGTCTTTTGATGATACCCTGTAAATCACCAAAGCCGTCTCCGTTGGAATCCTGAAAGCTCTTTGGATAAATCTGGTAAACTACCGCCTTTTTCCACCATTTTTCATTATTGTTTTTGCTCATTATGCCCTCCTTGTCTCTTCATTATCTCTTTTAGCTGCCTCTTTTTATAAAAATTCAGCCTTATTTCTTTAATGCTGTATTAAATTATGCTATTTTACAAGCACCACCAAAACCTCACAGCTTTCAAGCTTAAGCTCGGATGCTCCCACTGAAACAGTGCTCTTTTCAGCATCATTTGTGTTGGACAAAAGCACCTTTTTCACACTGCCATCCAGCCTGATTTGTGCCTCTTTACTGCCAAAATTTGCCACAACCAGCACGCGCTTATTTTCATCCTCTCTGTAATAAGCCATGATGCCATCTGTATCCTCATATGCCGGAACACATCTGCCGTAGGTGAACAGCTCCTTAAATTCATCTGACTTTCGCAGTGCCACAAGCCTTCTGTAATAGTTCAAAACAGATGAAGGATCCTTTTCCTGCGCCGCAACATTGATAGCCTTATAGTTTTCATTGACCTTAAGCCATGGCTTTGCTGTGGTAAAACCGGCATTTGCCTCATCGCTCCACTGCATAGGTGTCCTTGCATTATCCCTGCTCATCCTTCCACAGGCTGCAAGTGCCTGCTCCTTTGATAAGCCTGCTGCAAGTGCTGCCTTGTACTGATCCTTTGTGCTGATATCGTCATACTCATCTATACTGTTCCATTTTGCATTTTGCATACCGATTTCCTGTCCCTGGTATATAAACGGAATGCCTCGAAGCAGTACGCTGACAGTTCCCAGCATCTTGATTCCGGCAGGATTTTGTGCATGCTTTGGTAAAAATCTTGAGGCACCTCTCGGCTCATCGTGGTTTTCTATGATGTTGGCCTTAAAGCCGTACTTTTCTGTCTCAAGCTGTGAACCAAGAATGGTCTTTCTCCATTTGTCAAAATCTATTTTCGGTGCATCATACCAGCCATGCTCTCCATCACTTAAGCACTGTGCACAAAAATCAAATATCGTTGAAAAATGCCCATTCTCCCCGATAAACTCCGGCAGCTCCTCAGGCTTCATATTGAATACCTCGCCAACCGTAAATGCATCATACTTCTTAAATGTATTGTTCTTTAATTCCTCTAAGAGCTCTCCGACACCTTCTGCACTTTCAACCATCTTGTAGCAGGCAGCCAGTCCGTCCTCTGCATCCGGCTCAAAATCAGGGAAATCGAGATTTTTCTTTATATTGATTATCGCATCTATTCTAAATCCTGACAAGCCCTTATCAAGCCACCAGTTAATCATCTCATAAAGCTTTTGTCTTAGCTTTTCATTCTCCCAGTTTAAATCCGGCTGCTCCTTCGCAAACATGTGCAGATAATACTTGTCCGTGCCCGGCACCTTCTCCCAGCAGCTTCCGCCAAAATAAGAGCGGTAATTGCTCGGCGGATTGCCGTTTTTACCTTTTCTGAAATAAAAGTAATCAGCATACTCTCCATCCGGATCCTTAAGTGCCTTTTGAAACCATTCGTGCTTATCCGAGCAGTGATTTATTACCAGATCCATGATGATGTGCATATCACGCTTCTTTGCCTCGGCAAGGAGCTCATCAAACTCCTCCATAGTGCCGAATTCTTCAGCTATCGCATAGTAATCAGATATGTCATAGCCCTGATCCACAAATGGCGATTTATATATCGGAGACAGCCATATGATGTCAATTCCAAGCGATTTTAAATAATCCAGCTTTGAAATGATACCTCTTAAATCTCCTATTCCGTCACCGTTTGTATCCAGAAAGCTCTTTGGATAAATCTGATATGCCACCTTGTCATGCCACCATTTTCTCTCCATAATGTGTACCTCTTATCTAATCATAAATTTTGCACTCATTTACATCTTGAGCACTTTGTCTTGATGTATTATACTGCTATTATAGAAAGTGGTTAGTATAAATTCTTGCAATATTTTTTCATTTTATAACACATTACCGCTCTTATAATTTTTAAAGGGTATAGTTTTAAAAGCTATGGAGAAACAACAATATGAAAAACAATAATCCGCCTGCCCTCGGGCAGAAAGAAAACGCAAAGCACGGAGAAGTATTTTTCCCCGTTCAGAAATATATAACAAGACTTGCAGCAGATTACCCTGTCATCACTACACACTGGCACGATGAGGCAGAGCTCACACTGATTACAAAGGGCTCATGCACCTATCAGATTGATTTGCTCGAATATGAAGCAAAGGAAGGCGATATCATCTTTATCCCGCCACTGCTGCTGCATTCCATTTCAATAAGGGACTGCGACGAATTTTACTCGGAAACGTATGTATTCCATATCAATTTTTTAGGTGGAAACAATACCGATATATGCTCTTCAAGATATCTGACTCCACTGATCAACCATGAGTTTGCCATGCCTTACCTGATTGCACCGAAGCATCCGGCATATTCATCCCTTTGCAAATGCTTCATGCGCATAACAAAGCTATACTCCAGTCAGGAATTCGGCTATGAGCTGGCTCTAAAGGCATTTCTGCTTCAGGCAATATTTCTATTGCTACAATACAGTGAAAAAAATGCTGATTTCGGTGTCAACACATCCTCCGATAAGCTCAAAAATGTGCTCGATTACATCGAGGTGCACTATGCCGAAAGCATCCAGGTTTCAGAGCTTGCCGGGCTTTGCTATTTCAGTGAATACCACTTCATGCGTTTCTTCAAAAAACACATGAACATGACCTGCGTGCAGTATATCAACAATGTGCGTCTTGAAAAATCCGTGGAACAGTTCGAGCGCGGCAACACCTCAATTTTAGATGTCTCACTGTCTGTCGGATTTCACAATCTGAGCTATTTTCACAGGGCATTTAAAAAGAGGTATCATATGACACCTCTTTCCTTTATCAAAAGCCTTGAATAAATATTTATTTGCACGCAATCACTCTGAGTATATACTCATATGACCTCTTTGCAGAGGATATGGAAAGCCTCTCCTCAGTCGTATGGATATCATACATGTCCGGTCCCATTGATATGCAGTCGAGTCCTTCAATCTTGCCGCTTAAAAGTCCGCACTCGACACCGGCATGAATAGCCTCAACTGTAGGCTTTGCCATACATCTCCTCAAAAATCCGTACCATATCCTCGCGGAGCTTTGAATCCTTCTTGTACTCCCATGCAGGATAATCGCCCTCAAATGTAACCTCTGCCGCAAAAGCGCCTGCTATGCAGACAAGCTGGTTCTTAAGGCTTTTTTTAGCCACACCGACAGAGCTTCTGACTGCGTATCTTAAAGTGACAGCAGCATCGTCTGATTTTAAAACTCCCAGATTAAGTGAGGTCTCAACAAGCTTATCGATTTCCCGGCTCATTCTGATGATGCCGTTTGGCAGTGCCTCGATAAGTGCGATAACCCTTGCGCTGTCCTTTGCACTTATAGCTGACTCACTGCAGTCAGTCTCCTCTGACACAGTAAGCTTAAGGTCTGGATCAGATGCCTTAAACTCCTCCGCAATCTCAGCTGCTGCCTGTTCTATCGAAGCCTTCACTGCCGCAGCCTCATCAGGTGCTACAATAATCTGTGCAGTACACTCTCTTGGAATGGCATTATCCTTTCTGCCGCCATCTATAGAAGCTATAGCTACAGGTGCCGATGCATCGCGAAGCAGTCTGGACATAAGAGTATTGGCATTGCCCCTTCCCTTATCAATCTCTGAGCCTGAGTGTCCGCCGGTGAGACCTGATAAGCTCACAGTAAGCTTTGTTCCGCTCACAGTCTCTCTCTCTACAGGCAGCTTCACATCGGCTCTGCATCCACCGGCGCAGCTTGCGAGCATCACGCCCTCCTCCTCGCTGTCCATATTAAGAAGCTTCTTTCCCTTAAGCATAGACACATCGATGCCTGTAGCACCCTCCATGCCGACCTCCTCGCATACAGTGCATACAAACTCAAGGCGTGGATGTGACAGGCTGTCATCGTCCAAAATAGCAAGTGCATATGCCACCGCAATACCGTCATCTCCACCGAGTGTAGTGCCCTTTGCCGAGATAAAATCACCATCTATCAAAAGGTCCAGGCCTTCCTCGTCCATATCCTTATCACAGTCAGGTGCCTTCTCGCAAACCATATCCATGTGCCCCTGCAGTATGATTGGCTCCACATCCTCATATCCTTCTGATGCTTCCTTTATGATTATCACATTGTGAAGCTCATCCTGGTAATGCTCAAGGCCTCTTGCCTTTGCAAACTCCACCAGATAATTACTGATTTTCTCTTCCTTGTATGATGGATGAGGAATACTGCATATATCCTCGAAAAACGAAAAAACGTTCTTTGGCTCTAAATCTGTTAATACTCTCATTTTACTCTCCTTAAAAAAAGTCTGCCGACGAATCCGCCGACAGACATATTATAACACAATCCGGTATTTAATTGTATATGTATTATTCAAGTCCAAATCTTCTGATATTATTTTATTCCTATATTCTGATGCTCAGTAAAGTAATCGAGCCATACTTATAATTATTTTCCTGCATACAATTTGGTATCAATAAAATAAACTACCACATTTATTATAGCCATAATAAATAACAATATCGACCAATCAAAATTCTTAAAATATTTCACTAAATCTATATTTTCTGTTATAAACCCAAGCACTATTACAGCAAAGGAAATAATTACCAGGATTGATTGTGATGCATGATATGAATATTTATAAACACCTAATTGAAGCATAAAATACAACAAAAAAATCAAAATTATGGAAGCTATTTTTATTAGCATATCTGTATTATATTCTACATTAAAGCCAATTGTTTGTATAACAAATAAGCTTATTGAAGAAATTAATAACATAAAAAGAATAAACACTGCTCTCGAGAATACAACTAAATATTTTGATACCGGTAATCTTCGAATAAAATCACGTGTATCACTGTTATCCTCAATACTCATAATTTTAGTAAATGGAAGTGATGTTACAAAAAAAGGCACTAAAAAAATGTGAACAAAATATTTGTAGCGCCTTCATGCATTATAAGCCAGGTGGCCACCACTGCATAAACTACAGATAATAGAATCCATTTTTTTGTAAATATAATATCTTTTTTAATTAATGCAAACATATTAGTCCTCACTCCTCTTTCTCATATATGAAAGTATATCGCTTAATAAAGCTTCCTTTACTTCTACATTGCAAGTCATTGCCAAATCACGATCCACAATATAGTAATCATGGATTGAAACACATTCTTTTGCCATCCCTGCATTCACAAGAATAACATACTGTTGCTGATTTAACTTGACATATTTTTTCTTTATTTCTTTTTTATCACCTTGTAATACAATACGTCCATTATTTATGAAAATAACTCTATCTGCTATTTTTTCGATATCTTCTGTAATATGTGACGAGAATAACACGGAAGTATTTTTTTCTTTTGCAACACATCTTAGAATATCTAAGACTTCATCACGAACAATTGGATCTAATCCTGAGGTTGGTTCATCAAGTACCAATAAATCTGGATTTTTTGCGAGTTCTAAACTCAAAAAATATTTAACCTTCATTCCTGTTGAAAGTTCTTTCATCTTATAATCTTCATCCAACTGAAATACATCTTTAAAATAGTAATAATATACTTCCTGATCAAATTTTTTCTTCATCACATCTTTTACAAAATTCGTCAAATCTCGAATTTTGATTTCATTGTAAACATTTTGATCCTGATTCATAAATCCAAGAACCAAAACATCGTCTAATTTTTTTACTACCTGATCATCTACTTCAAGTTGTCCCTCATCTGCATCAATTACTCCGCACATGCACTTGATTAATGTTGATTTACCTGCTCCATTTTCTCCAATCAATGCAACAATTTCACCTTTGTCAATCTCAATTGATGTAGGCTGTAATTCAAATTTTTTATACTTTTTGCTAATATTAAGTCCTTTAATCATGTCTCTGTTTCCTTATATATCTGTACTATTTGTTTGTAATTGGATAGAGTATAACATAAATCTTGTATTATCGTACAATCAAACAGTTTATTATTTTTATATTTCATCTCTCACAATCATAAGTGCAAAGCCGAGCAGATTCTGTCCTCTCCACTTACCTCTTCCGCAAGCTTCCTAACCTTACCTGCATCCGCACACTGATAGCAGTTTTTCATCGCTTCATCATACGAAAAATCCACTGCATTGCCCGCTGCTGTCACATCACACTTCCATGAGCCACACGAGCTGTGTACCTGTGTAATACCTGTGTATTCGATAAGTGCTCTCGCATTGGTATCATTCACGCCGCTTCCTGCCAGAATCGTAATATCTTTTCCATATTGATTTTGAAGATGCTTAAGCTGTTTTCTGCCATCCCATACATTTACTGCTCCACCGCTTGTGAGGATACGATCTGCGCCAAGCCTAATAAGCTTCTCCGCTGCACTGTCCTGATTATCTATGCAGTCAAAGGCGCGGTGAAACACAGCTTCCCTGCCATACTCATGAATGAGCTCTATCATTTCCTTCGTGCGCTTTTTGTCAAGCATTTTTTCCTCTGTCAGAAATCCAAACGCAATACCGTCTGCTCCATGCTCTAAAAGAATTTTGGCATCCATAAGCATAGTTTCGTATTCTTCATCCGAATAGCAAAATCCGCCGCCCCTCGGACGAACCATTGCCACTACCGGTATATTGCAGTTCTCCTTTGCATATATTAAATTGGCAAGTGTAGGTGTCAGCCCTCCCATATATAGTGCACTGTTCAGTTCAACCCTGTCTGCACCATTTTCATATGCTGTTTTCACATCCGAAAAGCTGCCACAGCAGATTTCAAGCATCGGTTTCATCATACTTTCCCACTCTTTCCGCTAAAATAAGGCTTAACCTTCACACAATACATGTGTGACCGACAATAATTACATAAAACAGTTTTAAGATAATCAATATTCATTGACCACAATCTCGAATACTCCGTCCTCATTAATTTTTAACCTCAATGACTTAACATATTTATTGTAAAAATCCTTCATTTCTCGCTCTGTCGATGTAATTTTAGTCCTCTCGTATATCTGTCTTGTCATCTCCCAGCCATTTTTTCCGACAATATCATTTGTCAGATTTTTCAATTCACTTATCATGACTTTTTTCTTTAAATCACTTGCATTTCCTGTATAGAAATCGTCTATTGAACAATGAAATATACATCGTTTTGTAAGTGCATCCTTGATCGACTGTCCGCACTTGCTATATTCGTACATCACGAGGAAATGAGCATCCTTTACCGATGAAATAAGTCCCCAGTAATCCGAATCACTTGAGCACAAAATAAACGAGTCTATGTTGTCCTTATAATACGCCTCACACACTCCCGCAGTCATCTTTATATCAACAAGCGACTTTCGGTCTGTCACACGTTCCACCTCCTCGTGGAATACAGGGATATGTATGAATTTTTCCAGCCAGTCCCATCCACAGGATGTATGATAATCATCATAAAGTATAATTTTTTCTATTTTGGACATTTGCTCAGAATTTAAGTTTTTTAATACTCCATACAGCTTGTATACATCAGAATTTTCACAATCCACAACTATCACAACACGCATACTTTCACGGATAAACTCATATATATTTTCCTTTGTATCTTCCACTGCATCCCTGTATTTTGAACCGTCATTGAAATAATCACCATGCTGTCTGTATATTGTCTTTAATATACGTCCGTCGGAATTGAGCAGATTTCCCCTGCCATCCGGGCGCCAGTGAATGTACATCCCGTATGGATACTCTTTTCTGTGCTCTTTATAGACAGTAAACTCTGCCTTTAGCTTCTTTGGCTTTTCATAATCCGCTATGACAAACAAATCCCTGATATACTCCCATTTTACCCAGTCTGGGAAAAGCTTTTTGCATGCATCCACGTGCTCATTTATCAGCTTGTTAATATGTACGCAATACTTGTCAGCCGATGAATTATACAATATAATATGCACTTCCCAGCTCTCAAGCTTATTTATATTCTCTGCATCAAACCACTCCATCCTGTTTATATTACCCAGATTATATTTTATTTCATTGTCTGTTTTTTTATAGTTGCGCAGCAGACTTGTACGTGCCTTACACAGATATCTGAGTATCCTCGCATTTTTATTTTCTCTTAAGCTGTTTAAAAGCTCCACATACTCATCACTGCACATATGATCAAGTATCTCATTTCTGACACCTATAAGATACGACAGAATCGTCACAAGCTCATATTTCTGTACTGTTTTATATTCCTTTTCCTCTGTAAATTCAGAATCCAACGCATATGCTTCTTCATCTGTTTCTTGTATCACATCATTAACTTCATCAATATCTGATTTATTTATTTCAATATCTGCCAACTCTATTCCCCCTTCATTTTCAAGATATATTAAAATTATATCATATGTTGCACTCTTTGTATTGTTAACATTTACTTAAATCTATATTATTTGCCATTTTCTCCTACACATGCTACAATACCTTTATCCGGATTAATGGTGATTATTATCAGACACTTTTTAGTAGACAGCGAAAATGTCAACGACAACTGGCTGATGCTGTTTGATATGGCAGATGAGGACGACGAAATCGTAGTTTTTTACACAAAAAAATCACCTCACATGTCATACATGTCAGTCATCAGGCTTATGGAAAATAACAAAATAAATATCCGATTTGAGAAATCCTATGAGGGCACGAATGCCCTTGATTTTCAGCTCGTATCATATATGGGATATCTGATGGGATGCACTGGTTCATTCAGTGAAAACAAATGTGATGCTGCATCAGCCGAGTCATGTGCTGATGAGTACATCATAATGAGCAATGACACAGGCTATGACCCTGCTGTAAGGTTCTGGAAAGATAAGGGATTCGCTGTACGCAGATTCAATGTAAATTTCTGCAAACAGGCTGTCCAGCGAAGAAAAAACATCAAGTATCAGGTAGTAGCAGATATTCCCTCCAAGGAAGATAACGCCAATAACAATATCAATACCGATACTGATACCGATGCTATCACCGCAAAGTCTTACAATCTGAATGAACTTATCGATGGCAATCATAGCAGCTATACAGACAGTGAACCGTTAGGTGATGAGCTTGCAACTAACGATGACTTACCGTCAAGTGATAAGCTTATGGCTAATGACGACTTACCATTCACTGACGAACAGACACCTCATAACGGTTCTGGTAACAGCTCAAATAAAAACGAAGCAGATGAGGCTAAATTCTCAACGGACAGCATTGATATATCAGATATTTCTGAAGTCTCGGCAGTATCCGAAGACTTCGACCATTTTGAGGTAGATTCTTTCCTAAACTGCATGGGAAAAGACAATCTGCTCAAGCTTCATGAGACGCTGGTTCATGTTTATGGTATGAAACAGGGTCAGACAATTTATAAAACATAAAAGACAAATCCTACTCTTTTACGCCTGAAAAGCTCACGCGTAAAAAGAAGGTAGAGCGTTTTACAGGTATAATTTTCGCACACAGTGATATTAATGATCCCGGAAATTTTGTTGATTTTCTTGAAAAAAACAAGAATAAAACAAAGAATCTCAATGGCATAAGATCTGCCATCACAAAGAGCTATGGTGAGACAGATGGTCTGAAATATTACAGCCTTTTCAAGCCATATTTTAAAATTATATCTGCACTGAAATAACGCCCTTTATTTTACAACAGAAAGGTAATCCGGATAAAACAATTGAGGCACGGAATTAATACTCCGTGCCTCAATTATGTTATTTATTTAATATCTTAAACCATGTCAATAATCTCTTTTAGTTAATTTTTTTCAGCCACTCATCAGGTTCTATAGCTGATACCACAGAAGCTTCAAAATCTGCTATATTTCGAGTAATTATATAATTTGCTGAAACTTCCTCGGCACATCTGTCCTGCAAGCAGTCCTCAAAATCTTTAAAGTTATCCATTTTAATAGCAGCCATGACCGCTTCCTGTGATGCAGATGCTACTTTTAAAACCTTGCAAACATTTTCCAACCATAATCTTCTTGTTTCTACCGGTACTTTTCTAAGAATATACCACAGATTAGGCAAAGAGTGAAACGCCATGTATCCATCGGCTTCTCCAGAAGCACATTTCTCCATTACACGCAATGCTGAATCATAAAACGGTTCTCTTGCAACAAGAAAATCAATAATTACATTCGTATCAATCAATACTACCATATCTTTCCTTTCTTGCGGCTTCCAACTCTACATCCGGATCAAAGTCATCCGGCAAATATTTTTTTGCCTCATATCTTGTCGCTACCAGTTCTTTAAACGCCTGCATTTTTTCATCGGATTTCTGAGACGGATAAATAACACTGGTATATGTTTTCTTTGGTATTAATCGTTGAATCACTTCGAGTAAAAAACCTACATTATCATCGGACATATCCTGAATCATCCGAACAGCCTGCTCCTGTAACATAGTCATGTGATACACCGCCTTTCCTCATTACCTTACAAAAATTATCATTTCTTGATTTAATTATAACCTCTTTACACTAATTTCTCAATCAATATTTACTTTATGACAATAGCAAATTTTGAAGCTTCCATATAAAACAATGCTGGAAGAAGGGTGGTGTTCACGAATAAAGTTCCTGCAAAGAATTGATGCGGTTTAGGCTTTTGTGCCACATTTGCTCTTTTATGCAATAATATCTTTAAACGACTGTTTTTCGGTCATATTCATAAATTTATCCAGATTTACAACATTTTCGTTGAATAGCATCAGCATCTGTCTGCCATCAGCCCATGGATACAGCCGGTCGGCATGAAAATGTCCAAAGGCCCATCTCTTATAATCCAAATTAAATTCTATCTCGCCCAGATACCTTTCCATGGTTGAATCAACCGTGCTCTGATCAAGTCCTGCAAGAAATAAATCTGTTGGTTCATATGGATATGGGCATGTATGCGAAAGTACTAAATCAAACGGTGCCTCGTTTCTGCACAAATTCCTTCCGAGTTCCATTTCTTTTTCATCTAATTGCTCATCCTTATACCACGTCAAATGTCTGGCTAGACGATAGTACTTGTCCACGCTGTAAGCACCGGGCAGAGATAAAGTATAAGACTTAAAATTATATACTGCCGGTCCGTCTGCTAAATACTCAATGTGAGGGAATTCTTTCTCAACAAATATAGAACGATCATATTTTGATATTGTTTCCCATCCATCAGGATTTTTGTCCATAACCGTTTTTACTCTGGCTTCATGATTTCCTCTTAGACATATAAAGGTAAATGGCAGTTTTGAAAGCTCTGATTTGAATTTATGATCTCTCTGACCAGTGAGAGCAAAATTTGCACCAACATCACCAAGTAGAATCATATAGTTTGCTGATGAATCCAAACTCAATCTCTCTTTGTTTTCTTGATAAAAATAGTGAACCGGCTGTGCGCTGCCATGTATATCACCCAATAAAAACCATTGTTCGTTCATCACATTATCTCCATTTTAAATTGAAATCATTGCCTTAATTCATCTATCATTTTATATTTTGATAGTTTTCAATAATTTCTTTCAGACTCCTTGGCTCATAATCAATCCATGGCTTCATACAGCACACATTGTATGCCTGTATTGGCTTATCACCTACATGGCGGCAGTCATTTTCTTCCATTCCTGCAAGGCATTTCTGAAAATATACGTCCTCTGCACTATTGTGTGTATGACCGTATAACAGGATCGTGCCTCTGTTCATGCCTTTCCAACTGAATATAGGATAATGACATAGCACAAGGTCGTAGTTCTTCCCGCCGTATGAGTCGTGTATCTCTCTGTAATCGCATATATCATAAAATAGCTGCTTATATCTGTAATCTGATACATCATCATGGTTGCCTTTAACAAGAATCTTTTTACCCTTTAATGTAGCAACAAGCGATATGAGGTCTTCTTTTTTGCCACGCATACTCATATCACCAAGGATGTATACTGTATCTCCATTGTTTACTTTATTGTTCCATCGGCTAACAACTGCCTCATGCATCTCTTCCAAAGAGCCAAATGGTCTGTTATCAAAGCGGATTGATGCTTCATGGAACAGATGCAGGTCACTTATGTAATAGTTCATTAATCCTTACTCCTCCTAATTTATATTAAATTTTCAATTCTATACCCTTTTCTCCTTAAATAACACAAATTCCACATTATCTCCTTTGTAAAAAATAAGGAAGCCTTTTAGACCTCCTTATCATCAGCTATTTTGGGCTAGTAGTTACCAAACTTTATTGTCTCTCATTTTTAATGGCTGAGAATCACCAAGTATTTCTATATTATATAACGTGCGTGAGAGGGCGCTGGAAGTCCGGTGGACTTCCGCTTAGCGCCGACCGCAACGGAGTGTAGAACGTACCCTGGGGTTCAAATCGTCCGCGGACGATTTGTAGTATAGAAAGAGCAGGTATTACAACCTGCTCTTTCTATAGTATATAACGTGCGTGAGAGGATTCGAACCCCCGACACCTTGGTCCGTAGCCAAGTGCTCTATCCAGCTGAGCTACACACACATATTTTATTTACTCATTCATTATAACACCCTTGTCAAGTGTTTTGAATGAATGCCGCAGACCGGAATCGAACCGGTACGGGTATCACTACCCACAGGATTTTAAGTCCTGCGCGTCTGCCAGTTCCGCCACTGCGGCATGAATGGGACCTACAGGGCTCGAACCTGTGACCCTCTGCTTGTAAGGCAGATGCTCTCCCAGCTGAGCTAAGATCCCATATAAAATTGTAGTAGATACTCACTACAAACGACCCAGACGGGACTCGAACCCGTGACCTCCGCCGTGACAGGGCGGCGCTCTAACCAACTGAGCCACTAGGCCAAATGCTTAATGCGTGATATATAATATCACAGTTTGCACAAAAATGCAAGAAAAAAATTTAATGGACCATCGGGGACTCGAACCCAGGACCGACCGGTTATGAGCCGGTTGCTCTAACCAACTGAGCTAATGGTCCAAATATATAAGCCGATGATCGGACTCGAACCGATAACCTGCTGATTACAAATCAGCTGCTCTGCCAATTGAGCCACATCGGCATACGACTTATGACTTTTAACTCAGCGCATTGCTGTGCTAAAAATGACTCCAACGGGATTTGAACCCGTGTTACCGCCGTGAAAGGGCGATGTCTTAACCGCTTGACCATGGAGCCTAAGAAAAAGAAAACTCCCCGAGTAGGGCTCGAACCTACAACAACTCGGTTAACAGCCGAGTGCTCTACCATTGAGCTATCGAGGATTATTAAGGTTTGTACCTTCAAAACTTCATACAAATCCGATTTGTTTTTTCTCCGTTATTAACCAGATTAAGCCCTCGATCGATTAGTAACAGTCAGCTCCACACGTTACCGTGCTTCCACCTCTGCCCTATCTACCTTGTAGTCTTCAAGGGATCTTACTCCCGAAGGAGGGATATCTCATCTTGAGGGGGCTTCACGCTTAGATGCCTTCAGCGTTTATCCCTTCCAGACTTGGCTACTCTGCCATGCCGTTGGTCGACAACAGATACACCAGTGGTCCGTCCATCCCGGTCCTCTCGTACTAAGGACAGCTCCTCTCAAATATCCTCCGCCTGCGCCGGATAGGGACCGAACTGTCTCACGACGTTCTGAACCCAGCTCGCGTACCGCTTTAATGGGCGAACAGCCCAACCCCTTGGAACCTGCTACAGCCCCAGGATGCGATGAGCCGACATCGAGGTGCCAAACCACTCCGTCGATGTGAACTCTTGGGAGTGATAAGCCTGTTATCCCCAGGGTAGCTTTTATCCGTTGAGCGATGGCAATCCCACTTTATACCACCGGATCACTAAGTCCTACTTTCGTACCTGCTCCACCCGTCGGTGTCGCAGTCAAGCTCCCTTCTGCCTTTGCACTCTTAAAATGGTTTCCGACCATTCTGAGGGAACCTTTGAGCGCCTCCGATACCCTTTCGGAGGCGACCGCCCCAGTCAAACTCCCCGCCTGACATTGTCCCATTGCCAGTTCATGGCAACTGGTTAGAAACCCAGTACTACAGGGGTGGTATCCCAACAGCGACTCCGGACAGACTGGCGTCCATCCTTCTCCGTCTCCCACCTATCCTGTACATGCAGTACCGAATCCCAGTATCAAACTGGAGTAAAGCTCCATGGGGTCTTTCCGTCCTGGCGCGGGTAACCAGCATCTTCACTGGTACTTCAATTTCACCGGATGCATTGTCGAGACAGTGCTCAAATCATTACGCCTTTCGTGCGGGTCGGAACTTACCCGACAAGGAATTTCGCTACCTTAGGACCGTTATAGTTACGGCCGCCGTTTACTGGGGCTTAAATTCAAAGCTTCGCTTACGCTAACCTCTCCTCTTAACCTTCCAGCACCGGGCAGGCGTCGAAGCCCATATACTTCACCTTTCGGTTTCGCATAGACCTGTGTTTTTGCTAAACAGTTGCTTGAGCCTATTTCTCTGCGGCGCTGCTCTCGCAGGCACCCCTTCTCCCGAAGTTACGGGGTCATTTTGCCGAATTCCTTAACAATGCTTCTTCCGCCGGCCTTAGGATTCTCTCCTCATCCACCTGTGTCGGTTTACGGTACGGGCACGCATTACACAATAGCAGCTTTTCTCGGCACATGGCTCACACGCTTCGCTACTTTATTTCGCTCCACATCACGTCTTCGGATTATACAACGGATTTGCCTATCGTACACCTACCCCGCTTGTACCGGTCTTTCCATTCCCGGCCCGTGCTTTCCACATGCGTCCCTACAGTTCTGATAATGCGTGGTACAGGAATCTAAACCTGTTATCCATCGCTTACGTCTTGCGACCTGTGCTTAGGCCCCGACTTACCCAGAGCAGATCAGCTTTACTCTGGAAACCTTAGATATTCGGCCGAAAGGATTCCCACCTTTCTCTCGCTACTCATTCCGGCATTCTCTCTTCTTATCCCTCCACTGCTCCTTCCGGTACAGCTTCGTCGGTTTTAAGAATGCTCCTCTACCACTCGCATTGCGAGTCCACGGCTTCGGTGTCGTGTTTCAGCCCCGGACATTTTCGGCGCAGGAACTCTCGACTAGTGAGCTGTTACGCACTCTTTGAATGTATGGCTGCTTCTGAGCCAACATCCTAGTTGTCTTCGAATTCCCACATCCTTTTCCACTGAACACGCACTTTGGGACCTTAGCTGCAGGTCTGGGCTCTTTCCCTTTTTGACTGCCCAACTTATCTCGTGCAGTCTGACTCCCGATCATCATCTACATGGCATTCGGAGTTTGATATTCTTTGGTAAGCTTTGACGCCCCCGCGGAAATTCAGTGCTCTACCTCCATAAGACTAAATCGAGGCTAGCCCTAAAGCTATTTCGAGGAGAACCAGCTATCTCCGGGTTCGATTTGGAATTTCTCCCCTATCCACACCTCATGCCCACCCTTTTCAACGGATGTGGCTTCGGTCCTCCATTGTCTTTTACGACAACTTCAACCTGGACATGGATAGATCACCCGGTTTCGGGTCTGCGTATACTGACTTAACGCCCTGTTAAGACTTGGTATCCCTTCGGCTCCGCACCTTAAGTGCTTAACCTTGCCAGTAACCGCAACTCGCCGGACCGTTCTACAAAAAGTACGCGGTTGTTCGTATAAAGAACTTCCACAGCTTGTAAACACAGGGTTTCAGGTTCTCTTTCACTCCCCTCCCGGGGTCCTTTTCACCTTTCCTTCACAGTACTCTGCTCTATCGGTCACTAAGTAGTATTTAGGCTTACGGGGTGGTCCCCGCTCATTCCATCAAGGTTTCTCGTGTCTCGATGTACTCTGGATTCCGCTCAGTCAGCTCTCCTTTCGCTTACGGGGCTTTCACCCTCTCCGGCAGGCTTTCCCAAACCTTTCTGCTAAGAATCACTGAATCTTAAATGCGGTCCGAACCCCGGAGTGCACGCACTCCGGTTTGGCCTCTTTCGCTTTCGCTCGCCGCTACTAACAAAATCGATGTTTCTTTCTCTTCCTCCGGCTACTTAGATGTTTCAGTTCACCGGGTTCCCCTCCATACGTTATGGATTGGCGTATGGATGATACGAGTTCTTCGTACCGGGTTTCCCCATTCAGACATCTGCGGATCAAGGATTATTTGCATCTCCCCGCAGCTTTTCGCAGCTTATCACGTCTTTCTTCGGCTCTTAGTGCCAAGGCATCCACCCTGCGCTCTTTTTTGCTTAATCTCTTCGATGCATAGCGTTGCATCATTAATAACTTAAAGAACTTTGTTGTTGTTCACAACTTGGTTTTGTTTCTCGGATGTCTTGATTGTTAGATATTCTTAAGAATAGAATATTTATTCATCAAATCATTTGTATGAAGTTTTCAAGGTACAATGTCGATTGTAACAGTTTTATTACATCGACGATGGAGACGGAGAGATTCGAACTCTTGACCCCCTGCTTGCAAGGCAGGTGCTCTCCCAACTGAGCTACGCCCCCATTTGGGTAACTTATTTAATTATCCCCTCGAACTTCCGACCTCATTCAGGCAGCCAGCTGAGCTACAACTTTAAATTTGGCAGCCACCTACTTTTCCATACCGTTACCAGTATAGTATCATCGGCCGTTTAAGTCTTAACCATCGTGTTCGGGATGAGAACGGGTGTTTCCCAAAAACGCATCGCCACCAAAAATATGCTGTTATCTATTGATAACTCAACAGTGAAAAACTCTCTACTCGATTTCCTTAGAAAGGAGGTGATCCAGCCGCACCTTCCGATACGGCTACCTTGTTACGACTTCACCCCAGTTATCGAGCCTGCCTTCGACAGCTCCTTCCTTTCGGTTAGGTCACTGGCTTCGGGCATTCCCAACTCCCATGGTGTGACGGGCGGTGTGTACAAGACCCGGGAACGTATTCACCGCAGCATTCTGATCTGCGATTACTAGCGATTCCAGCTTCGTGTAGTCGAGTTGCAGACTACAGTCCGAACTGAGACGTTATTTTTGAGATTTGCTCCCCCTCACAGCTTTGCTTCCCTTTGTTTACGCCATTGTAGCACGTGTGTAGCCCAAGTCATAAGGGGCATGATGATTTGACGTCATCCCCACCTTCCTCCAGGTTATCCCTGGCAGTCTCTCTAGAGTGCCCGGCCATAAACCGCTGGCTACTAAAGATAAGGGTTGCGCTCGTTGCGGGACTTAACCCAACATCTCACGACACGAGCTGACGACAACCATGCACCACCTGTCACTCCTGCTCCGAAGAGAAGGTACGGTTAAGTACCGGTCAGAAGGATGTCAAGACTTGGTAAGGTTCTTCGCGTTGCTTCGAATTAAACCACATGCTCCACCGCTTGTGCGGGTCCCCAAATCAATTCCTTTGAGTTTCATTCTTGCGAACGTACTCCCCAGGTGGAATACTTACTGCGTTTGCGACGGCACCGAGAAGCAATGCTTCCCAACACCTAGTATTCATCGTTTCCGGCGTGGACTACCAGGGTATCTAATCCTGTTTGCTCCCCACGCTTTCGAGCCTCAGCGTCAGTTATCGTCCAGTAAGCCGCCTTCGCCACTGGTGTTCCTCTAATATCTACGCATTTCACCGCTACACTAGGAATTCCGCTTACCCCTCCGACACTCTAGTACGACAGTTTCAATGCAGTACCGGGGTTGAGCCCCGGGCTTTCACATCAGACTTGCCGCACCGCCTGCGCTCCCTTTACACCCAGTAAATCCGGATAACGCTTGCACCATACGTATTACCGCGGCTGCTGGCACGTATTTAGCCGGTGCTTCTTAGTCAGGTACCGTCATTATCTTTCCTGCTGATAGAGCTTTACATACCGAAATACTTCTTCGCTCACGCGGCGTCGCTGCATCAGGCTTTCGCCCATTGTGCTCCAATATTCCCCACTGCTGCCTCCCGTAGGAGTTTGGGCCGTGTCTCAGTCCCAATGTGGCCGGTCACCCTCTCAGGTCGGCTATGGATCGTCGCCTTGGTGGGCCGTTACCTCACCAACTAGCTAATCCAACGCGGGTCCATCTTATACCACCGGAGTTTTTCACACTGCATCATGCGATGCTGTGCGCTTATGCGGTATTAGCAGCCGTTTCCAACTGTTATCCCCCCCCTGTACAAGGCAGGTTACCCACGCGTTACTCACCCGTCCGCCACTCAGTCACAAAATAATCAGTCCCGAAGGAAATCAAATAAAGTGCTTCGTTCGACTTGCATGTGTTAAGCACGCCGCCAGCGTTCATCCTGAGCCAGGATCAAACTCTCATGTTAAAAGTCGATCTCAGTCAAGTTAAACTTGGCTAATTCGTTCATTCAGATAAATCTGAATTTACTGTTTTAAAGGTCTTCAATTTTCATTGAAGCGTTCTGATTGATTCTCAAAATCTTTCAAGGTTTCTCACTGTTCAGTTATCAATGTTCTTTGTTTTGCTCTCTTGCGACAGCTTGATTATTCTATCAAATCGCTGTTCGTTTGTCAAGCACTTTTTTATTTTTTTGAACTTTGTTTTAAGTTCTCTGTCTCGCGACAGCTTGTTTATTCTATCAAAATGTTTTTCATTTGTCAAGAACTTTTTTATTTTCTTTTGTACATCTGTTTTAAGACAAAAGAAAGCGCAGGGGGTGGGATTCGAACCCACGCGCCCTTGCGGACAAACGGTTTTCAAGACCGCCTCGTTATGACCACTTCGATACCCCTGCGTGTCACAATTAATACTTAATTGTTTAGTTGTCTGCACTTGTTCAGCGCAGGATTTATATTATCATCAATGTTACAATATGTCAACACTAATTTCTAATTTTTTTACATTTTTCTGCGTTTCTTTAAAAAAAGTTCTGCAATCCCCATATCTTCAGGAGTTGTGACCTTTATATTTTCATACGAGCCCTCTATGAGCTTTACTTTTGTGTCACTCCCATACTCTACTATCATTGCATCATCCGTAATTGCCGGCACATTTTTCCCATATGACATGTCACTAAACAGCTTATCATAGGACTGAGCCAGCAAATCATATTCAAAGCATTGCGGTGTCTGAATCTGCCACAGGCTTTTCCTGTCAGGAGTATTTGCTGAATATCCCAATTCATCTGACACCTTTATTGTGTCCTTTACAGGCATTCCTGCTACGCATGCCTTTTCTTTTTCAACCGTATGCATAGAACGGACTATTATTTCATTATCCACCAGAGGGCGTGCACCGTCATGGATCAGCACATAGTCCGTGCCGTTTGCTGCTTTAAGCCCCTCATATACAGAGTTGTAGCGTTCTTTGCCCCCCCGCACTATTGCTTTCACCTTCTTAAAGCCATTTTTTTCAATTATCGAATGTCTGAAATACTCAATATAATCTGCACTGCAGACTATGACTATTTCATCCACCGGACTATCCTCAAATGCTTTTATACTATAATAAATCACAGGCTGCCCCAAAAGCTCCATATACTGCTTTGGCATATTACTTTTCATCCGGCTTCCTGTACCGGCTGACAGTATGATTGCTGTGTATTTCTTCTTATCCATATTCTTTTATTTTCCTATCCATGATAAATCTGCACATTATGTTTGCACCCCGGTGCAACCGGAAGCAATTACAGAATCATTCACCAAGCTTTAGATTCGGAACCGCATTTAGATCAAGTCCGGACCTCTTGCCTGCTATAAAATCATAGTATGCTGCCGCACCTATCATAGCAGCATTGTCTGTACACAGTATCGGTGACGGACGATAGAATTTAACACCCTTGCGCGCGCACATTTTCTCCATCGCATGACGGATAACACCATTAGAAGCAACGCCTCCCGCAATGGCAAATTTGTCCATTTTAAACTCATCTATGGCATTCTCAGCGTGTCCGACAAGCACATCTGTAACCGCCTGCTGGAACGACGCTGCCACGTCTGCCCGGTTTATTTCCAATCCCTTCATCCTGCAGCCGTTTAAATAATTGAGTACTGCTGATTTAAGCCCGCTAAAGCTGAAATCATAAACTCCGCCCACAATCTTTGCTCTCGGGAACTCTATGCTGTGCGGATCTCCCTCATGTGAAACCTTTTCTATCTTAGGACCGCCCGGATAGCCAAGTCCTATTGCTCTCGCTACCTTGTCAAAAGCCTCTCCTGCCGCATCATCCCTCGTACGTCCGAGGATCTCATATTTGCCGTAATCTACCACTCTCACCAGATGTGTGTGTCCTCCTGATACGACGAGTGCCAGAAATGGCGGCTCTAAGTCTTTATTTTCTATATAATTGGCGCTGATATGTCCCTCTATATGGTGCACTCCGACAAGAGGAATGTTTCTTGCGTATGCTATAGCCTTTGCTTCTGCCACGCCTACAAGCAGTGCTCCTACGAGCCCCGGACCATATGTTACGCCTATTGCGTCTATATCGTCGAGTGTCATATGTGCATCTGAAAGTGCCTGCTCTATGACCTGATTAATTTTCTCAATATGCTTTCTTGAGGCAATCTCCGGAACTACCCCTCCATATAAAGTATGAAGAGCTATCTGCGATGAAATCACATTACTTCGCAGATCCCGTCCATTTACTACAACTGCTGCCGCAGTCTCGTCGCATGAGCTTTCGATTGCAAGTATTTTAATTTCTTTTTTTGTTTCTGTATTTTCTGTCATTTTATTACACCACTCTTAATTATATTACTCTATTCTGTTTCCGTATCAGAATCTGCCGCAATCTTATAAAATGCAAGAATCCTCCAACAGCCTTCCTTATCCTGCCTGAGTACATATTCCTGATATGTCTTAGAATACGAGCTGCCCTCCTTCATGAAGTAAGATGCCTTTACATATGCAATTTTACTACCATTATCGGTGACATATTTTACATCATTGCTATCACACACTCCGGTCTGAGCAAGTGTAACGCCCTGGTCCTTGTAGCTTTGCGCATCTGCCGTGACAGACTGTTTGTAGGTATCCTTTGGATTGTTTGCTGCAAGCTCGTCATCAAAAAGCTTAAGCGCCTGGTCGGTGAGTGCATCAAGCTCTTCATCGCTATACTGCATACCATAGTAGCACTTCACAATCCTGTTATAAAGCTTCACCACCTCACGAGGTGTCTGCGGATAGTTCTTGTCGAGATCCTTAGTTGTTATTCTTTGTACCTCGGTCAGTACCTTTTCCTTTTGATTAGCCCTTTTAGACTTGTCGTTTACGACATAAAACGAACCACATATCGCAGCAATCAGCGCTATTGTTAAAATAACTATACCTGTTTTCTTCATATCGCCCCTCCTTAGTCCTCGTCAAACATGAGCTCCACGCTCTTTGCGTCTTTTCCAAGATATGCGTTTGCAAATATCCCTCACCTGTGGCATATAATCCTCTGCACGGACAAGTGACGGGGAAAAATGTGTAAGCCACATCTCCTTCACGCCGGCTCTCTTTGCCATGTCTGCTGCCTCGTAAAAGGTCATATGCTTATACTGCTTTGCTTTTACTATCTTTTCCTTTTCAGCATACATACCCTCGCAGATAAAAAGGTCTGATCCCTCTGCTGCCTCCACTATGTGCTCAAGTGGCCTTGAGTCCGTACAATATGTTACCTTTATGCCCTTTCTTGCAGGTCCAAGCACCATATCCGGAGTATACACTCTGCCCTCAAATTCAACGGTATTGCCTTTCTGAAGAGGATTCCACAGGCGCATCGGAATTTCTTTTTCCTTTGCTCTTTCCACGGAAAATCTGCCACTACGCTTTATCTCAACCGAATAGCCATAGCACAGCACCGCATGCTTTACGCGGAATGCATGTATATGATATCCGTTCATCTCAAAATATTCATCCTGCTCATTGAGCTCTATGCATTTTATCTCAAAAGGCAGCTCCGGCGCAATCGTCCGAAGTGCAGTGACAACCCTTGTAAGCCCCTTAGGTCCAATAATGGTAAGCGGCTCGGTGCGCTCCGCATTTCCCATTGTAAGAAGAAGCCCCGGCAATCCACTGATATGATCTGCATGAAAGTGGGTGATGCACAAAATATCTATCGGCTTGAAATTGATTCCGGCCTCCTTCATCGCAATCTGCGTTCCCTCACCGCAGTCAATAAGTATATTGCTGCCGTTATATTTTAGTGAAAGTGCCGTAAGCCATCTGTTTGGCAAAGGCATCATGCCTGCTGTTCCAAGTAAACACACGTCTAACATAAATTTTCCTCCGCAGTATAGGACATGATGACACCGTCCTCTACCGGATGCTCATATAGATTTTTTCTGATTCCAAGGTTTACAAACCCCATCTTCTGATACAGTGATATCGCAGCCTCATTAGTCACCCTGGCTTCGAGCACAATGCGCTCAACACCTGACTCTTTTGCCTTTTCCTGCAGGCATCTGATAAGATGTGCACCCACACCTTTTCCTCGTGCTGATTTTTTGACTGCTATATTGGTCAGCTCTCCCTCATCAAATGACACATACGTGCACTGATACCCCAGTATCTCGCCATCCTCCTGTGCCACAAGCATGATATTCTCCGGAAGCCTCATGGCATCCAAAAATCCCTGTCTGCTCCAGGGCTGTGTGAAGCTGTCTTTTTCTATCTGCGCCACCGAGTCTGCATCCTCCGGCTCCATGGGTCTTATTATCATATTCTAAAATCTCTCTCCTTTTCCTGTCTCTCTCTCTCCGCCTGTGATAATCTGAGATACTCAGGCTTATGGTCTGCTGCATTTTCTGCCCTGCCCTGCTCATAGAGCACCTGTCCAAGACATGCTACAGCCGATGCTCTTTGCTTATTGCACATGGCAGGTGCAAAGTCATAGTCCACCTTTACGTGCTCATTTATATAATCCCTGAACACATCCACTCCGTCTCCAAGGAAAATCACCCTGCGGCCGAGCTCATTGATTTGGTCAACTATCTCTTCTATCATCACTACGCACTGCGGCAAAATGGTATTCATCCTGCCATCAGTAAAATCATACAGCCCTGTATAGGTCTGCTGTCTTCTTGCATCCATAAGCGGACACACAACATCTGCACTGCCCCACAGATTGTATGCAAGCGCATCTACAGTAGGTACAGAAACTATCTGCTTATCCAGTGCCAGTGCAAGCCCCTTCGCCGTCGCAGAGCCTATGCGAAGCCCTGTGAACGATCCAGGTCCTGCTGAGACTGCAATAAAATCTATTGTCTTAAGGTCAAGCTCTGTCATCTTAGCCACCTCATCAAGCATCGGAAGAAGTGTCTGCGAATGTGTCTTTTTATAATTTATCGTGTATTCTCCTATCAGATTATTGTCCGATACGACAGCCACACTGGCCACAAGCCCTGAGCTGTCAAGCGCAAGTATCTTCATTATAAAACCTCTTTTATTGTTATTTTTCTATAGTCAAAGCCTTTTTCCAGGTCTTTTTCAATAGTAATCTCTTTTCTCTTCTTTGGGAGTATCTCCTCAATGAGATTTGCCCACTCTATCATCGTAAGCCCATCTCCGTAGAAATAATCCTCATAGCCTATTTCATCCATCTCCTCGATGTCACCAATCCTGTATACATCGAAATGATAAAACGGCAGCCTGCCCTCCTCGTACACCTGCACTATGGTAAATGTAGGGCTGTTTATCGGCTCTGTGATGCCAAGCCCCTCTGCTATGCCCTGCGTGAGCACTGTTTTACCCACTCCTAAGTCACCCACAAGTGTACACACATCCCCGGGCTTTGCCTGCTGTCCAAGCGTAACCCCAAGTGCATGTGTATCATCTGCCGAAAAGCTTTCTATTACTGTTATATTTCCTTCACTACTCATATTACCAGCTTATACCCTTATCTATTTATTTTATCTTATATCTATTTTGTTTATTTGATTTTCAGTCTGTATTTCTCCAGTGTACTGCCTGCCAGCTCCTTTAACGGCTCATAGCTGTCGCCCAACTGCTCCTTTGAGAGAATGTATGCATTCTTCCTGTTGCTGAATATAAGTATCCTCTTATCATTTGCCACGAATCTGTACACCTGCTCCCACGGAAGCTGCGCCATCTCATCTCCCTGGCTTACTTTTATGTTCTTTTCATCTATCTCAAAATGCAGTGGCTTTGAGAAAACTTCATTTGTCTTCATAATCATCTTTACCCTGCCCTTGAGTGAAAACGGCACATATAGCAGCACCAGAATACCCACTATAATATAAAGCACCACATACTCCGTATTGCCTTTTTGTGCGCTTAACACTGCTGCCGCAGCCAAAAGCACAGCAAACAGCAATGATATGACACCCTGACTGCCCTTGTACGCCTGCTCTATATTAAATGAATATAAATCCTTTTCTGTTACTTTTACATCAAATTCAAGCTTCATGTCCTGCTCCCAACTAAATATTTGGATTTATTATAACATTCCTTTTAAAAAAAGAAAAGAGCGCAATTGACTGCGCTCTTTATGTTTGTGACTAATATATATTGTGTCAGGTATTTTCTCTATCCTCTGCCCTTTAAAACAGGTGACAGTCTCTTGTATACAAGCACTGTGATAAGTGTTGATATAAGTCCCTTTACGATGGTAAACGGAACATTGAATATTAAAAGTGCCTGCCACAGCTTGCCTACTGATGGAAGAAGCTCACTGTACGCACCAATGATTGCTTCCATTGGCATGAACTTTGTGTATGCAGGATACACGATAAACAGATTCGACGGGAAGCTGACGATTCCCATTACCACTGAACCGACTACAGCGCCGATTATTGCACCCTTTTTTGACTTATTCTTCTTGTAGATAAGTCCTGCTGTTGCCGTAAATACTGCTCCAAGAATAAAGTTTGAAAGCTCTCCTACCGTAAAGCTCTGTGTTACTGTACAGTGAAGCAGGTTCTTGATAAATTCTACAATCACTCCTGCTAACGGTCCATATGCAAATGCGCCGATAAGTGCAGGCAGATCTGAGAAATCAAACTTAATAAAGCCCGGCATGATTGGAATTGGAAACTCGAGGTACTGAAGTACAAATGCAAGTCCGCTTAACATTCCTGTGCCGACTAAAAGTCTGATGTTTACTTTTGATTTTGTGTTGTTTGTTGTTACGTCCATTTTACACTCCTTTGATACTTAAGGAATCCTGAGGATATTGTGAGTGCAGCTATCTAAAATCTGAATAGCTGCTTTAAAAAAATCCCGGAAGAAAATCTTCCGGGACTTAATATCACAGTGTAATGACACCTAATAATCTTCTCTCATCCAGACTATACTGTCGGCTTCGGAATCACACCGAATCATGCCTTGCGGCTCGTGGGCTGTACCACCGGTAGGGAATCGCACCCTGCCCTGAAGAATTCCTATTTATTTTACAAACCTATGATATGCACTTTGTGGTGTTTTGTCAAGGTGTTTTTAATTATCAAGAATAATATTGTCAAAGAAATTATTTTTCTTGCCCTTTATGTAGTGTGGCTTTTTGTTTCTGTTGTTATTATTCTTGCTGCCTGTACTATTTCTATCGTTTCTGCTATTCCTGCCACCGTTATTTCTATTACTTCTGTCAGCCTTGTTGGCAACACTGTCTTTGCCGCTGCCGCTGTGTTCTGACTTACCGGCCTTATCTGTGCCCTGTCCGATTTTCATGGTAAGCTGGATACGCTGCTTTTTGAGGTCAACGCTCATAACCTGCACATCTACTATGTCTCCTACACTGACAGCCTCAAGCGGGTGCTTGATATAGCGGTCACATATCTCTGAGATATGCACAAGTCCGTCCTGATGTACTCCTATATCCACAAAGCATCCGAAATCTATTACGTTTCTGACTGTTCCCTTTAATACCATACCCGGTGTGAGGTCCTTCATCTCAAGGACATCGCTTCTTAGAATTGGCTTTGGCATATCCTCACGCGGGTCTCTTGCCGGCTTTTCAAGCTCTTTAACGATGTCGCGCAGTGTGATTTCACCAACTCCTGCCTCGTCTGCGAGCGCCTTATAATCAGATACCTTCTTTGAGATTCCAACTACATTTCTGTTCTTTACATCCTCCATTGTGTAGCCGAGCTTTTCAAGCACTGCCTTTGTGGCATCATATGACTCAGGATGCACGCCTGTGGCATCAAGCGGGTTCTTTCCGTCTGAGATACGCATGAAGCCTGCACACTGTTCAAATGCCTTCGGTCCAAGCTTTGCTACCTTAAGAAGCTGTGAACGTGATGTGAATTTACCGTTTTCCTCTCTGTAGTCCACGATGTTTTTGGCAATGGTCTTTGAGATGCCTGATATGTACTCAAGCAGTGAAACAGATGCTGTATTTAAATCTACACCAACCTTATTTACGCAGTCCTCTACAACTCCTCCGAGTGCCTCTGAGAGCTTTTTCTGGTTCATATCGTGCTGATACTGTCCGACTCCGATTGACTTTGGATCAATCTTTACAAGCTCAGCGAGCGGATCCTGAAGTCTACGCGCCATGGATGTGGCACTTCTTTGTCCCACATCAAAATTCGGAAACTCCTCCGTGGCAAGCTTGCTGGCTGAATATACTGACGCACCTGCTTCATTTACTATGATGTACTGCACCTTTACCGGAATTTCCTTTAACAGCTCGACAATTACCTGCTCTGACTCACGCGATGCTGTTCCGTTTCCGAGTGAGATAAGAGTGACATGATGCTTGTCTATGAGCTTTTTGATTACGGCCTTTGCCTCCTCGACCTTGTTCTGTGGTGCTGTCGGGTAGATTACTGTGGTATCGAGCACCTTTCCTGTAGGGTCTACGACAGAAATCTTGCAGCCTGTACGGAATGCCGGATCCCATCCAAGCACAACCTGTCCTGCAATTGGAGGCTGCATGAGAAGCTGCTCCAAGTTCTTTCCGAATACCTTTATGGCACCATCCTCTGCTTCCTCTGTCAGATTGTTTCTGATTTCACGCTCTATGGCAGGTGCAATAAGCCTGTCGTACGCATCCTCCACTACCTCTGTAAGTACGGCTGCTGTAGGCGCTCCATCATTTGTGATAACCTGCTTTTTAAGATATTTTATGATATCCTCTGTCGGTGTCTCTATCTTTACTGTGAGGATTTTTTCCTTTTCACCACGGTTAATTGCGAGTGTTCTGTGACCTGCCACCTTGGAAAGAGCCTCATCAAATTCATAGTACATCTCATAGACAGACTCCGCCTTTGGATCCTTGGCTGTCGATATAAGACGCCCCTTTTGCATGGTAAGCTCTCTGATTTTTGTTCTGTAACCGGCATTGTCGGATACGTTCTCTGCAATGATATCCTTTGCTCCGGCAAGTGCAGCCGCTTCATCTGCCACGTCTTTTTCTGCATCCACATATTTAGCTGCTTCTGCCATGATATCAACAGACGATTCCTGCGCTAAAATGGTCTGTGCCAGTGGTTCTAAGCCCCCTTTTCCTTTGCGATTGTGGCACGGGTTCTTCTCTTCGGACGGTAAGGTCTGTACAAATCGTCAACCGCCACCTTTGTCTGTGCCTCAAGGATTGCCTTCTTAAGCTCATCCGTAAGCTTGCCCTGCTCCTCAATGCTTGCAAGCACTGTCTGCTTCTTGTCCTCAAGATTACGTAGATATGTCAGTCTGTCGAAGAGATTTCTGAGCACCTCATCATTTAATGAGCCGGTTGCCTCCTTTCGGTATCTGGCGATAAAAGGAATGGTGTTTCCCTCATCTATCAGCTTGACAGCGGCCTCGGCCTGTCCTTTTTTAATCTGCAGTTCTTCTGCAATTGCAGCAATAATATCCATTTTTTTACCTCTTTAAAAAACTTATTCTTTTCGTATTATAAATGAAGTGATACAATAAAATCAACTTTATAGAAAGGAATTTTATTATGGATCCACAAAAATTTGATTATAATCAGGATTATAACTATAATTTCGGCAGCAATTATGGGCCGGGCTTTAATCCCAACAACAATTTCTACAATAAACGCTCACGCAATATGGAGGTTGCAGCACTTGTGCTTTCAATAATTGCCATCGCGTCGTGCAGCTGTATTTATGTGTCTATCATATGCGGCTCGCTTGCCATGATTTTTGCGTTACTGTCAAAAGGCGGTGCCACCTCAATGAGCAGCATGGCTATGACCTCATTCTGGATTGCGTTTGCCGCTGTTGTTATCACTCTTATTATCTATATCGGCTCGTTTGCCGCCATGCTTCACGAATACGGAAGCATAGAGGGTATATTAAAGGAATACCAGAACCTGACCGGTATCGACTACAATGAGCTACTTCAGCAGATGAATACCGCAAAATAATATAAGCATATTTTTGACTATACAGTTTACCACAATAATGGCAAGTGCAAGCCACATATATAATGGCCTGAAGTGCATTCCGATGTGCAGCCTGCCGCGGCTTATCCGCTGCAGTGTCTGTGACAGCATAAACCAGCCTCCAAAAACGGCTGTATACGGCACAAACGGATGGAGTACAAACGACCTTATCAGATGTCCGTGCAGCAGCGCAAATGTGGCTCTCGTGCCACCACACCCCGGACAATAGTATCCTGTATATGCGTGCAGCGGACATGGAGGCACCTTTGTGAGTATCTGCGTACCGCATACTCCAATCACTGCCGCAAGAGCCGCAAATACAGCTATGCATATCCAGCCCGTTATATAGAAATACCTGTCGATTGTTTCATCTATCTGCATGATATGTGTGGTCCTTCCTGTGATTTTGTGTAACCATATGAATACAAGTATATGCTATATATCTGACAATTGTCAAAGCATTAATTTAAACATTAACTTAAGCCTAACTTAAGCATTAATTCAAAACTATTATTTCAGGAGAAATATAATGAACCCAAAAAAGAAATCCAAAGAATTAAAAAGAATATCAAGAGAGAACCTGAACGGAAGATACAGACTTAGCATGAGCGTTTTTCTCACTGTCACACTCATAAATCTGTTTAGCGACCTGCCGTTTACCTACCTGCTCGGAAATGTATATGCGACAAAGGTTCAGACCGTCATCTACTACATTGCCGAGGTGCTTTTATCTATCGTGGTCGGCGTGCTGCAGATGGGACTCATACGTTTCCACCTTAATATGGCAAGAAAGAAAGAGTGCCGTATCAGCGATGTCTTCTACTGCTTTATGAATCACTCCAACAGATATTTTGGAGCATACATCATATATTATGCCATCTCTATGATTGCAAAGGCGCCTTTCCTTGTAGCCAAAAACTTTTTCAAGCTAAGCGGCAACACTATGGGAATTGCTATCGCCTTATATGCTGCAAGTGCCGTGCTCAGCTTTATCGTACTGGTTCTTTTTCCGTTTTACCTGTATCTGGTGCTCTCGCGTGATGATTTATCCGTGTTTGCATGCCTGACTCATGCCATAAAGCTGATTCGCGGCAACATCAGAGTCATCTACATTAACGTAAGCTTCATCGGTATGCTTGTGCTTTGCGTGCTGTCGCTCGGCATCGGCCTGCTCTGGGTGGAGCCTTACTATGAGCAGACCTTTGCAAATCTCTTCCTCGATGTGACAGGGGAGCTGCCGGCTGTGGACTGCATGGTGTAACGGCTTATATAATCGCTTGTGCATGGAGTGCTTCGAATTCAGGTTCTGTAAGTGCATGAAGCGCCCGGTGCACAGATTATATATCACTCCGCTCTCATAACTCCTTAGTCTAGTGGGAGTAAATGCCGTCATCCGCAGAGCTTATCAGGCGCGGAAAATCAAACGCGCATTTTACCTCAATATCTAAATTCAGGCTATGCTGCTTGAACGAGTATTTCCCGCGCCGCTTTTGCTGATGACGGCATATAACTCCCACACGACACGTCGTAAATCGAACGTAGCGACATACAATCTGTGCACCGGGCGTTCCATGCACTAATATACTTCTTCTATTTATCTTACTGCTCCATGCACTTACTCAACTTTTATCGAAATTTCCGAACATGTGGGATATATAATCCGCATCCCACCCGTTCCACGCACCCACTCTCAACCTAAAATCGAAGCTCTACATCTTTAGCAACTGGTCCATAATCCTTGCTGCAACGCAGCTCTTGTCCATGATTTCAAGCTCTGTGCAGTCATCAGCCGTGATGAGTGTGACCACATTGGTATCTGTTCCAAAGCCTGCGCCTGCTACCTTGAGGTTGTTTGCCACTATCATATCTGCATTTTTCTTTGCAAGCTTTGCTTTCGAGTTTTCAAGCATATTCTGGGTTTCCATAGAAAAACCGCATATGAGCTGTCCCTTAGCCTTGTGTGCTCCGAGGTATGAAAGAATGTCCTCTGTGCGCTCAAGCTCAATTACAGACTCATATGAGCTGTCATTTTTCTTTATTTTCTCATCAGCCGGATGTGATGGGCAAAAATCCGCTACTGCTGCGGTCATGATGATAATATCCTGTTCAGCAGCCTTTGATTTCACCACGTCTGCCATGTCTGCGGCCGATGTCACATTTACCACATCTACAAACATAGGTGGCTCAACCGATACTGAAGCGTTGACCAGTGTAACATGCGCACCGCGGAGCATACAGTTTTCTGCTATGGCACGCCCCATCTTGCCTGTTGAGTGATTGGTGATAAAACGTACCGGGTCTATTTTTTCCTGCGTTGCTCCGGCTGTGATGAGTACGTTTTTACCCGCCAGATCCTTTTCACAGGCAATTGTCCTCATTATGTAGTTGAAAAGTGTCTGTGGCTCCGGCATTTTTCCTGCACCGGTGTCTCCGCATGCAAGATATCCTTCAGCCGGCTTTATCATCTCAAAGCCGTAGTGTTCGAGCTTTTTGATATTGTCCTGCACAATCCTGTTCTCATACATATTGGTGTTCATGGCAGGAGAAACAAGCTTAGGACATTTGGCTGCAAGTATTGTGGTGGTAAGCATATCGTCTGCGATTCCGTTTGCCATCTTGCCTATCACATTGGCTGATGCAGGTGCCACCATAAAGATGTCTGCTCTCTTTGCGAGCGCCACATGCTCCACGTTGAATTCAAAGTTTCTGTCAAATGTGTCCACGAGGCACTTGTTGCCTGTGAGAGTTTCAAATGTGATTGGATTTATAAAATTTGTTGCATTGTGTGTCATTATGACGTTGACATCGGCGTGCTGTTTTACAAGCATACTCGCAAGGTTTGCTATCTTGTATGCCGCTATGCTTCCTGTCACTCCCAAAACTACTGTTTTTCCTTTTAACATGTTTTTCACCTCTGTATAAAACTATTATTATTCTGCAGTTATTTTTTGTTTACATCGCAAAATGCTTTGTAGCCATCCACAGACTTTGCACTTCTAGCTGCATTGGCAATGGCCTTTGCCATGACATAGGCACTCATTGGCCCCACCAGATTGATATCGGCAGGCACACTGCCCACTGATACAGCATAGATTGAATCTCCGTCTGCCATCGTGTGCACGGGTCTGATTGCTCTGCCATAGCCATTGTGAGCCATGGATGCCACCTTGTTAAGTGCGGTCTTGTCAAGCTTTGCATTTGTTATTATTGTACCAATTGTGGTGTTTCCTGTAAACATATTCTGAATCTTCGCCGCTGCCTCAAAATACGCTGTCTCGTCATCAAAAAGCAGCCCATTTTCATCCAGTGCTCCGGCAATTTTCTTATCTGTATCTATATCATATATGTCACCAAGTGCGTTCAGTGTCACCACTGCTCCAACCTTTAGTTCTCCAAGTTGTACTGCATAGGCTCCTATTCCGCTCTTCATGCTGCGCTCACGCCCCATATATTTGCCGACTGTTGCACCCATTCCGGCTCCATAATTTCCCTGTAAAAAGGTATCATAGGAAGCGTTCTCACAAGCCTTGTATGCCATTTTGCCATCAGGCCTTACATTTTTATCACCTATTACCAGTCAAAAATACACGACTGCACCACAAGAGGCACCTTTGTGACTCCCACATCAAAGCCTATATCGCGCTCCTCGAGATACTTCATCACGCCTCCCGCTGCATCCAGCCCAAAGGCAGAGCCGCCTGACAGTACAAGAGCATGGATACCCTTTGCGTCTGCCACAGGATTTAAAAGTGGTGTCTCCCGCGAAGCCGGTCCGCCTCCCCTTATGTCAACTCCCGCCGGTGACTGTTTATCAAAAAGAAATACCGTACAGCCGGTCAAGCCCTTAGTGTCCTCGGCTTGGCCTATTTTGAAGCCGCCGATATCCATTATGTCTATTTCATGCATATGTTTCACCTTGTATCATACCTTTCTTTTAACTCAAATGCTTTTTTACCGTTCCCAGTCCAACTGCTTATAAAACAGGCGGACCTTATCAGTCCGCCGTACATACAATTTCACATTTATTTTAAATCTATCTGAATTTATTTTGCTGCAATTGGTTTGATAGTATTTAAAACCAATCCAACAAGGTATACGATGATTGCGGCAACTATTGCCTCAATGACTCCGTTAAAACTGATGACGCCGGTGATAACGCCCAGCACGGCGTTTCCTGCCACACCGATTGCATCTGCATAAGCATCCTTGTAAAGCACGAAGATTGAGCCCATTACAAGCAGTGTATTGGTCATGGCACCGGCTACACCTGCATATACAAACGGAATAACCTGTGTGCTCTTTCTGATAAATACAGCCTCAACTACTATAAATACTACAGCTCCGACTGCTATGCCGATTCCTAAAGCAGCTGCCTGTGAAAGTGACTCTGACATCTTGCCGAGGAATGCATATACTCCGAATGCAAGGAATACTGACATGAGCACATTTAAACTGTGCCCCAGAGATTTTTCTTCTCTGACGCAAGCACCTTTTTGATGCCTATATATACAAAATAAGGTATAACACCTACTAAAATTCTTGGAACAAATGCTATGAATAAGCTCTTAAATATACCTGAGGTTCCGACCAGGGATGCGGCAAGCACCGGCGAAAATACAAAGGATGAAAGAGTTCCTCCGACTATAGTTGCCTTTAAACAACTGGTAAATCCGAATACAAATCCAAGGAATGCTCCCTTTTTAGGTCCGCAGAAAAGTGAACCAAGGATTACCGGAATGTGAATAATCGTAGCGTTGATAACTACGAGCGGAATATATCCGAGTGGTGTGAATGCCATGATAATGATAATGGCTGTGAATAAACCTGTCAGTACAAGTTCGTTTGTTTTTGAATTGCGCATTGTTTTTCCTCCTTTTGGTAAAAGCCCATATGGGTCTCGTCCTAATTCTGTTATGCTGTGATTCTGTCACACGGCATAAAAGCGCACATGAAAATTGTATGGCTGCTGGATTCTCGTATGAGTAACCCGCATTTATGTATCATACCACCGTGCAAGAAGTGTGTAAAGCAGTTTTTGTTATTTTTTTAACAATTTTTTAACAAAATGTGTTGGTGCAGTGCGAATCACCGACATATACATCGATGTCTTACATATGCTGCATTGTATCGCACAAGCATGAAAAAAATCCCCGGACATCGTATAAATGTCCGGGGAAATTATTTATTCTACTGTAACTGATTTTGCAAGGTTACGTGGCTGGTCAGGGTTTAAGCCCTTTCCTGTTGATGTGTAGTAAGCGATAAGCTGACAGATTATAACTGACTCGAAAATCGCAAACTCATCCGGTGCCTGTGGGAGTGAGATATGCACATCACAGATTGACTTATCTGTAATATCCTTGTCCTTGCTAATAAGGATAACGTATGCGCCTCTCGCCTTTACCTCGCGGATATTTGAGATGACCTTGCTGTATACATGGCTCTGTGTAGCAACTGCGATAACCGGAACACCCTCGCTGATGAGCGCGATTGTACCGTGCTTTAACTCTCCTGCTGCATAAGCCTCAGCATGAATATAAGAAATCTCTTTGAGTTTGAGTGCGCCCTCCATGCTTAATGCATAATCAAGTCCTCGGCCTATGTAAAACGCATTTGTAGCATTTGTCATTCTCTTCGTAAGCTGTTCAATCTCAGGTGCCTGTGTGATAACTGACTCAATGAGATTTGGAACCTCCTGCAGATTCTCAATAAATGTCTTTGCCTCTTCCTTGGTCATACGGCCGGATACAAGACCAAGCTTGCATCCAATCAGGTAAAAGCTTGCCACCTGAACTGTGTATGCCTTTGTACTTGCAACAGCAATCTCAGGACCTGCGTGTGTATAAAGTACATAGTTGCTCTCACGGGCTATTGTTGAGCCCTTTACATTTACGATAGAAAGCGTCTTTTTAGTATACTTATTAGCCAGACGAAGTGCCTCTAAGGTATCGATTGTCTCACCTGACTGTGACACAAAAATAACCATTGACCTGTCTGTGAGAACAGGCTGCTCATATCTGAACTCTGATGCAATCTCAACAGAAACAGGAATACCAAACTTGTTCTTTAAAAGAGCTTTTCCGACCATTCCAGCATACATGGCTGTACCACATGCTACAACTGTTATGTCGCTTATATCCTCGAAGAACGAATCCGGGATATTATCATCCTCAAAGCAAGGAAGTGAATCCTTGATTCTTGGAGTGATAGTCCTTGTGATAGCTGTTGGCTGCTCATGAATTTCCTTGATCATGAAATGCGGATATCCATCCTTCTGAGCTGCCGTTACATCCCAGTTTACCTCAAGATAATCCGGCTCAACTTTCTTACCCTCTAAATCCTCCATTTCGATTCCATCAGCAGTCATTGTCATGATAGTGTACTCCGGAAGTATAAAATAGCGCTTTGAATATTTGATAAACGCTGTAAGATCTGATGCAATAAATGCTCCGTCATCGCAATATGTTGCAACCATCGGGCTTACATTTCTAACAGCAAAAATCTTTCCCGGCTGATCCTTGAACATGATACAGAACGCAAATGAACCCTGAAGCTCTGCTACTACCTTCTTAATAGTAGCCTTTGGATCTCCGTCATAGAGCTTGTTGATAAGAGCCGCTGCTACCTCTGTATCTGTCTCAGATATAAGAGAGTCTGCAAGATCAAACTTGTTTACGATCTCGTGGTAATTCTCAATGATACCATTGTGGATGAGTGCGACATTTCCAACCTTGTGAGGATGAGCATTGGCATTGGTAACTCCGCCGTGTGTTGCCCATCTTGTATGTCCGATTCCACAGGTTGAATTGTTCTCATCATCACAGATAGCGAGAAGATCCTTAACCTTTCCGACGGTTTTGCGGATAGAAATCTTGCCTGTATCCTTGAAATAAGCAATACCTGCACTGTCGTATCCACGATACTCTAACGCTGCGAGTCCTTCCGTCAAAATCTTCTGAGCCTCTAAACGGCCTGTAAATCCTATAATTCCACACATAGTGTTAGATCTCCTTTTCGATATATAATTTTAAATGTACAAATATGTAACTGTTCTGTACTGAATAGCTACTTGATTTTTATGGTTCTCTCGCTTTGTTTTGATGTCTCCATCATATTTGGCTCGAGATACGCATCCATATATGCGTCCAGGCATCCGCCGAATTTTCGATAACCTGAAACCTCGTTAACCGGCATCATTTTTACGTACCTGCCGGTGCATGGCGCTAAAGTTTTTAACTTTTCAAAATCCAATTGCTCCTTTTTCTTGGACTTTGTTATTCTACCACATTGGGATAAATGACTCAATTGTAAAATTAGCCGAATTTTTCATAAATGCGGGGGCAAATTTATAATATGCGACTAGATGTCGTAGTATAACAAAGATTACGCTATATTTATGGTCAAAAAAACACAGCACTGCGATAAACAGTACTGTGTTTAAATGTATTAGTAATGTAATTTTATTGCATTATTATGCGATTATGCGTCAGCATTTGCCTCTTTAAGAGCTGCTGTAAGCTGAGGAACGATCTTCTTTAAATCTCCTACTAAGCCGTAATCAGCTACATCGAAGATTGGAGCATCCTCGTCCTTGTTGATGGCGATGATGAGATCAGACTCCTCCATACCTGCTACGTGCTGGATGGCTCCTGAGATACCGATTGCAAAGTAAATCTGTGGACGTACAGTCTTTCCTGTCTGTCCTACCTGATAATCCTGTGCTAACCAGCCGTTCTCTACTGCTGCACGAGAGCATGATACCATACCACCCTTGAAGCATGAAGCAAGGTCACGAAGCATCTCGAAGTTCTCAGCGCTTCCAACTCCACGTCCGCCTGATACAAGTACCTTAGCGTCCATGATGTTCTCTACGTTGCCAACTGCCTTAACGATATCCATGATCTCAACATAACGGTTGTTTTCCTCGAGTGTAGGATTGAACTCGATAACCTCTGCTGCTCTGCCAGCCTCTTTAGGAAGCTTCTGCATAACACCAGGACGAACTGTTGCCATCTGTGGACGGTTGTCAGGACAAGCGATTGTTGCGATTGTGTTTCCACCGAATGCAGGACGTGTCATGAGAAGCTGGTTGTGCTTCTGCTCCTGTCCAGGCATAGCGTTGATTGGGAAATCACCAATCTCAAGCTTTGTACAGTCAGCTGTAAGACCTGTCTTAACTCTTGCTGAAACTGTTGGTCCGAGGTCACGTCCGATAGCTGTTGCACCAACTAACATGATCTCCGGCTTGTACTCGTTGATTACTGATACAAGAGCCTGTGCGTATGGCTCTGTTCTGTATGTCTCAAGTGCAGGATTGTCTACAACGATTACCTTGTCTGCGCCGTACTCACCGAGCTCTGTTGCAAGAGCCTTTACGTTAGATCCAAGAAGTACTGCAGTAACCTCTGTATTTAAATCTGCTGCTAACTCTTTAGCTTTACCGACTAACTCAAAGGCGATGTCGCTAAGCTTATTGTCTACCTGCTGTGCGTAGATATATACGCCCTTATATTCTTCTAAACCCATTTTTGGTTCCTCCATACTAGATGATATGTTTCTCTTTGAATTTCTCCATGAGATAGTTTACTGACTCTGTTGGATCAAGGTTAACCTTTTCTCCAGCTCCCTTAGGTACCTTGTCAGATGCCTTAGCAATCTTTGTAGGTGATCCCTTAAGTCCAAGATCTGAATCGTCAACATCCTTAAGGTCAGCTCTGCCCCAGACAGTTACCTCTTTGTCAAATGCATCGAAGATTCCGCCCGGTGTCATATATCTAGGCTCATTTAACTCTGAAAGAGCTGTGATAAGACAAGGCATCTTAGCCTTAACTACGTGATATCTGTCCTCGTACTGACGCTTAACGACTACAGAATCTCCCTCAACCTTGATATCCTCTGCGTATGAGATTACAGGAAGTCCAAGATGAACTGCGATCTGTGGTCCAACCTGTGCTGTATCTCCATCGATAGCCTGACGGCCTGTGATGATTAAATCATAATCGAGATTTCTTAATGCACCTGCAATTGTAGTAGATGTAGCCCATGTATCAGCTCCACCAAGTACTCTGTCTGTTACTAAAACTGCATCATCAGCGCCCATAGCCATTGCCTCACGAAGGATTGCATCAGCCTTTGGAAGTCCCATTGTAAGTACTGTAACCTTTGCGCCTGTCTCGTCTTTGATTCTAAGTGCTGCCTCAAGACCAGCCTTGTCATCTGGATTCATGATTGCAAGCATTGAAGCTCTATCAAGTGTTCCGTCAGGATTGAATTTTACTCCACCCTTTGTATCAGGAACCTGTTTAATACATACTACGATATTCATGTATTTGTTCTCCTTTATTTATTCTAAGTAGCTCTACAGTTATGATAGCTCTCTTAACTATCTGAGTAATGAGCCTGAAATAACCATACGCTGAACCTCTGAAGTTCCCTCGTAGATCTCTGTAATCTTAGCATCACGCATCATACGCTCTACATCGTACTCACGGATATATCCGTATCCACCGAATAACTGAACGCACTCTGTTGTAACAGCCATAGCTGTCTCTGCTGCGAATAATTTAGCCTTTGCTGCATCTACTGAGTAAGAAACCTTAGGGTTCTTAGCAAACTCTGCCTTCTTCATAGCTGCTGCGTATACAAGATACTTAGCTGCATCGATACGTGTAGCCATATCTGCAAGCTTGAACTGTGTATTCTGCTGCTGTGCGATTGAACGGCCGAACTGCTTTCTTTCCTTTGTGTACTCGATAGTTCTCTCTAATGCGCCCTCTGCAATACCAAGTGCCTGAGCAGCGATTCCGATACGTCCACCATCAAGTGTATGCATAGCGATTGGGAAACCTCTTCCCTCTTTTCCAAGTAATGCATCCTTTGGAATACGTGCATCCTCGAAGATAAGCTCGTATGTAGATGATCCGCGGATACCCATCTTCTTCTCTTTTGTTCCGAATGAGAATCCAGGTGTTCCCTTGTCTACGATGAATGCAGAGAAGTTCTTCTTCTTGCGTCCACGCTTGTCCTCTGTGATGCTTGTAATAGCGATGATGATGTAAACATCAGCAACCTTACCGTTTGTGATGAAGCACTTAGATCCGTTAAGAACCCACTCGTCTCCGTCTAAAACGGCCTTTGTCTGACATCCCTGTGCATCTGTACCAGCGCCCGGCTCAGTAAGACCGAAAGCACCGATCTTCTTGCCTGAAGCAAGGTCAGGAACATATTTTTTCTTCTGCTCCTCTGTACCGAATGTCATAATAGGATCGATACAAAGTGATGTATGAGCAGATACAATAACGCCTGTTGTACCACAAACCTTTGATAATTCTTCTACACACATAACGTATGTAAGTGGATCACAGCCCTGTCCGCCGTACTCCTTTGGTACAGGAATGCCCATGAATCCATATTTTCCCATCTTAGCAACTGTCTCTGCTGGGAATACCTCTGTCTCGTCAGTCTCCTGTGCAAGAGGTTTAACTTCTGTCTCTGCGAACTGTTTGAAAAGGTCGCGAGCCATCTCATGTTTCTGATCTAAAGTGAAATCCATGATTTATTCTCCTTGAAATTTATATTTTGTTTTAATCTCATTTACATTGCGTCTACAGGTGTCTTTGTGCGGTCTGCGTTGTAAACGTAGAATCCCTTGCCGCTCTTGCATCCAAGGTTTCCGCCTCTTACCATCTTGCGAATGAGTGGGCATGCACGATACTTGCTGTCACCTGTCTCATTGTAAAGAACGTCCATGATTGCAAGGCAGATATCAAGTCCGATGAAATCTCCAAGCTCTAATGGTCCCATTGGATGGTTAGCACCAAGCTTCATAGCTGCATCGATTCCGGCGATATCTGAAACGCCCTCCATCTTGATGAAAGCAGCCTCGTTGATCATTGGGATAAGGATACGGTTTACTACGAAACCAGCAGCCTCGTTAACCTGTACAGGTGTCTTGCCGATCTCCTCTGCAATCTTCTTAATTGCATCAACTGTCTCAACAGGTGTGTTAACACCTGCGATAACCTCTACTAACTTCATACGGTCAGCAGGGTTGAAGAAGTGCATACCGATTAATGGACGTGTAAGTCCGTTTCCAATCTCTGTGATTGAAAGTGATGATGTATTTGAAGCGAAAATACACTCTGGCTTAGCAATCTTGTCTAACTCAGCGAATGTAGTTTTCTTAACCTGCATATCCTCGAAAGCAGCCTCAACGATGAGGTCACAATCCTTGCAGAGATCTTCTTTTAAACCAGGAGTGATGCTTGCAAGAATGCCGTCAACCTTCTCCTGTGTCATTTTCTCTTTTGCTACAAGTCTTGCATATCCTTTTGCAATCTTGTCTTTTCCGCCTTCAGCCCACTCCTGCTTAATATCGCAGAGTGCTACCTCATATCCATCTACCTGTGCGAATGCTTTTGCGATTCCCTGGCCCATTGTACCAGCACCGATAACTCCAACCTTCATTTTAATTCCTCCTAAAATATATTATGGCGCAAAAGCTTTAAGTGCTAAGCCTCTGCAGCATAACTTAATCATATATATATAAACTGATGTGAATAAACTAATTCACACTACAAGGGGATGCACCTGCATCCCCTCATATATCTATTGGCAAAGAAAATTAGTACTTCTCAACGATAGTAGAACATCCCATTCCACCACCGATACAAAGTGTTGCAAGACCTCTGTTAGATCCTCTCTTCTGCATCTCATGTAATAATGTAACAAGGATACGACAGCCTGAAGCTCCTACAGGATGTCCGAGTGCGATAGCACCACCGTTTACATTTACCTTGCTCATATCGAATCCAAGATCTCTTGCTACAGCGATTGACTGTGCAGCAAATGCCTCGTTTGCCTCGATAAGATCGAAATCATCAATTGTAAGACCTGTCTTTGCAAGAACCTTCTTTGTAGAAGCTACCGGTCCAACACCCATGATCTCAGGCTCAACTCCGCCAAGTGCTCCTGCTACCCATGTAGCTAATGGCTTAACACCGAGCTCCTTAGCTTTCTCTTCGCTCATTACAACTACTGCTGCAGCACCATCATTGATTCCTGATGCGTTACCGGCTGTAACAAGTCCGCCCTCTTTACCTGAGCAGCAACGAAGCTTAGAAAGAGTCTCTACTGTTGTTCCGGCACGAGGTCCCTCGTCCTTTTTGAACTCAACGATTTCTTTCTTAACCTTAACAGGTACAGGAACGATCTCATCATCGAACTTGCCTGCTGCGATAGCTGCCTCACACTTCTGCTGTGAGTTTGCTGAGAACTCATCAAGCTCTTCACGAGTGATGCCGTATTTATCACATACATTCTCAGCTGTGATCATCATATGATAGTGGTTGAATGCATCTGTAAGAGCATCGTTAACCATTGTATCGATGATTGTTGCATTGTTCATTCTGTATCCGAAACGTGCCTTTGTCATAGCGTAAGGAGCCATTGACATGTTCTCCATACCACCGGCAACAACGATATCAGCCTCACCGGCCTTAATCATTGTAGCAGCGTCGTTTACGCACTTAAGACCTGATCCACAAACAACGTTGATTGTGATAGCCGGAACCTCGATTGGAAGTCCTGCCTTGATAGAAGCCTGACGAGCTACGTTCTGTCCCTGAGCTGCCTGGATAACACAACCCATCTTAACCTCGTCAACCATCTCAGGAGCAACACCTGCACGGTTTAAAGCCTCCTTAATTACGATTGCACCTAAATCTGCGGCTGGAGTATTGCTTAATGCTCCGCCCATTTTGCCGATTGCTGTACGGCAAGCACTTGCGATTACAACTTTCTTTGCCATTATATTATCTCCTTTAAATTGTATTGCACATCCGTGCTGTTAATTTTTTAACAAAGTTATTATACTACAAATTTATGTAAAAATCAATTGGTTTTGTTAATAATTTGTCAAATTTCTATTAAACTTTGCATATTTTTCATTTTATAAACAATCCCCGGGCAGCATATCCGCTATACTGTCCGGGGATAAAATATATTCTATATACTTTTAAAGATTCTTAACTGTTGCAATGTCAACCGGTGTCTTCTTGTCAGAAGCAGTCTCTAATGCATGCGCAAGTGCATTCGCTGTATCCATGGCTGTGATACAGTAAACACCTGTCTCAATTGCATTTCTTCTGATAAGGAAGCCGTCTCTTGTCTTGTCTCCGTTCCCCTGTGTAGGTGTATCGATTACAAGGTCTATCTTGTGTCCGAGGATAAGATCCATGACGTTTGGAGACTCCTGTGATATCTTGTTTACGCGAAGAGCATTTACTCCGTGCTCCTGTAAGTACTTTGCAGTACTTCTTGTAGCATAAATCTTGTATCCAAGCTTCTCAAAACGCTTTGCAACACCTACTGCCTCAGGCTTGTCAGCATCCTTTACAGTCATAATCATCTGCTTATACTTAGGAAGCTCGACTCCCGCACCCTCAAATGCCTTGTAAAGCGCACCGTTGAAGGTCTTGTCTATTCCAAGACACTCTCCTGTTGATTTCATCTCAGGTCCGAGTGAAATCTCAGCGCCACGCAGCTTCTCGAATGAGAATACCGGCATCTTGATTGCAATGTAATCGGCTGTCGGAGCAAGTCCAGGTGTGTAGCCCATGCCCTTTATTGTCTCGCCCATGATGATTCTTGCTGCGAGATCTACGATTGGAATACCTGTAACCTTGCTGATGTATGGCACTGTTCTTGAAGAACGTGGGTTTACCTCGATAACATAGATGTTGTCGTCCATATCGATAAACTGGATATTAATCATACCAACAACATGGAGTGCCTGTGCAAGTCTCTTTGTATACTCAACCAGAGTCTCTTTTGCTTTTTCTGAGATAGTATGTGCAGGGTAAACTGAGATAGAGTCTCCTGAGTGTACTCCTGTACGCTCGATGTGCTCCATGATACCCGGAATCAGGATATCTGTACCGTCACAGATTGCATCAACCTCAATTTCCTTACCCATAAGGTACTTATCTACAAGGATTGGATGATCCTGTGTGATTGTGTTGATGATGCCGATAAACTCTTCGATTTCATCATCATTCCATGCAATCTTCATGCCCTGTCCACCAAGCACGTATGAAGGACGGACAAGTACAGGGTAACCGATCTCGTTTGCTACCTTCTTTGCCTCCTCAGCTGTAAATACTGTACCACCTGCTGCTCTTGGGATACCTGTCTTCTGAAGAATCTCGTCGAAGAGCTCTCTGTCCTCGGCTGCGTCTACATCCTCAGCCTTTGTTCCAAGTATCTTGACACCCATCTTCATAAGTGCCTCTGTAAGCTTGATGGCGGTCTGTCCACCGAACTGTACAACAGCTCCGTCAGGCTTTTCAATATTAACGATGCTCTCAACATCCTCTGCTGTGAGTGGCTCAAAATAGAGCTTGTCAGCAATATCAAAGTCAGTTGAAACGGTCTCAGGGTTGTTGTTTACGATGATTGTCTCCCAGCCTTCCTTGGCAAACGCCCATGTACAGTGAACTGAACAGTAATCAAACTCAACACCCTGTCCGATACGGATAGGTCCTGAACCAAGTACAAGCACCTTTTTCTGCGGATTTGTCTCTGCCGCCTCATTCTCGCTACCGAATACTGAGTAGTAGTATGGTGTCTCTGCTTCAAACTCTGCGGCACAGGTATCAACCATCTTGTAGGCTGCCACAATGCCGTTGTCGTAACGCATCTTCTTGATATCAGCCTCATCAATATCTGTAAGCTGTGAGATAACATTGTCAGGGAACTCGATACGCTTTGCCTCTTTTAACAGATCAACTGTAAGCTCCTCTGTCTTTAAACGGTTCTCCATCTCAACAAGTATTGAGATTTTATCGATAAACCAAAGATCTATCTTAGTAATCTCGTGAATATGCTCGTATTTAATTCCACGGCGGAGTGCCTCTGCGATAACCCAGATACGTCTGTCATCAACAACTGCAAGCTGTTTCTCAAGCTCATCATCTGTAAGACCTGTAAAGTCATAAGACATAAGTGAATCAACATGCTGCTCAAGAGATCTGATAGCCTTCATAAGGGCACCCTCGAAGTTGTTGCAGATACTCATTACCTCTCCGGTAGCCTTCATCTGAGTGGTAAGTGTACGCTTTGCTGTGAGGAACTTGTCGAACGGAAGTCTTGGAATCTTGACTACACAGTAATCAAGCATTGGCTCAAAGCTTGCGTATGTCTTCTGTGTGATAGCGTTCTTGATCTCATCGAGGTGATAGCCGAGTGCAATCTTGGCTGTAACCTTGGCGATAGGATATCCTGTAGCCTTTGATGCGAGTGCTGATGAACGTGAAACTCGTGGGTTTACCTCGATAACACAGTACTCGAATGAGTCAGGATTGAGGGCATACTGTACGTTACAGCCTCCTGTAATCTGAAGCTCGTTGATGATATTGAGAGCTGATGTACGAAGCATCTGATACTCTTTATCTCCAAGTGTCTGCGAAGGTGCTACTACGATTGAATCTCCTGTATGCACACCTACAGGGTCGATATTTTCCATGTTACATACGGTGATGCAGTTGCCGTTGGCATCACGCATTACCTCGTACTCGATTTCCTTCCATCCTGCGATACATCTCTCTACAAGAACCTCTCCGACACGTGACAGGCGAAGTCCATTTGAAAGTATGTCGATAAGCTCCTGCTCATCGTGAGCAATTCCACCGCCGGAACCGCCGAGTGTAAATGCAGGACGAAGAACTACAGGGTAACCAATCTTGTTGGTAAATGCAATACCGTCCTCGATATTCTTTACAACCTGTGAAGCCGCGATTGGTTCACCGATTTTCTCCATGGTATCCTTGAAGGCCTGACGGTCCTCAGCCTTGAAGATGGTCTCTGCTGTTGTTCCGATAAGCTTTACTCCCTGCTCATCAAGGAAGCCGCACTCAGCGAGCTCCATGCCGAGATTGAGTCCTGCCTGTCCACCGAGTGTAGGAAGGATGCTGTCAGGCTTTTCTTTTATGATAATCTCTTTTAATGACTCAAGAGTAAGTGGCTCGATATATACCTGATCCGCAATCTGCTTATCAGTCATGATAGTTGCAGGGTTTGAGTTTACCAGACATACCTCAACGCCCTCCTCTTTTAAGGAACGGCAGGCCTGTGTTCCTGCATAGTCAAACTCTGCGGCCTGTCCGATTACGATTGGACCGGAACCGATAACTAATACTTTTTTAATATCATTATTTCTTGGCATTACTGGTTACCTCCCATCATGTTAATAAAGCGGTCAAAAAGATATGCTGAATCCTGTGGTCCAGGGCATGCCTCCGGATGGAACTGAACTGTGAAGATATTCTTGTTCACATACTTAAGTCCCTCATTAGTGCCGTCGTTGACATTTATAAATGCAGGCTCAGCCACATTAGGGTCAAGCTTATCTGTGTCAACCACATATCCATGGTTCTGGGAAGAAATATAAACACGGCCTGTTGCAAGATCCTTAACCGGATGGTTTCCACCTCTGTGTCCGTACTTCATCTTGTGTGTATCTGCGCCTGTTGCAAGTGCCATGAGCTGATGTCCGAGGCAGATTGCAAAAATCGGCACATTGCTGTCATAAAGCTTCTTTATTTCCTTTATAATATCTACACACTCCTTTGGATCTCCAGGTCCGTTTGAGAGCATGATTCCGTCAGGATTGTCACCAAGTATCTCTTCAGCGGTTGTGTGTGCAGGGTAAATTGTAACTTCACAGCCTCTTTCATTGAGTGATTTGGCGATGTTGTTTTTGGCACCGAAATCCATGAGGGCAACCCTCTTTCCTTGGCCCTTTAAAACCTTTTTCTCAGTGCATGTGACCTTGTCAACCACATTGCCTGTAGTATATGCCTTGAGCTTTGGAATAATCTCATCGAGATTGTAATTCTCATTTGTGGTAATCATTCCGTTCATAGTACCCTTTTCCCTGAGAATCTTTGTAAGCGCACGTGTATCAATGCCGGCCACTCCCGGAATATCGTTTTTCTCGAGGAAATCCTGTATAGTACCCTCGCAGCGGAAATTACTTGGCATACGCGACAGCTCTCTTACTATATATCCATCCGGCCATGGTCTTTCCGACTCCATATCCGGTGTGATTCCATAATTTCCGATAAGTGGATAAGTCATTACAACAGCCTGTCCTGCATAGGAAGGATCTGTAAGTACCTCCAGATATCCTGTCATTGATGTGTTAAATACTATCTCACTAATGACTTCCCTTGTTGAACCAATGCTGGTTCCGGTAAATACATTACCATCTTCAAGAATTAAAAATGCTTTCATCTTTACCCTGCCCTTTCGTGTTATACTTTGTAACCATAAGCTTCTTAGCTGCAACTAACCTTATGTCTGCGCAAAAAAAAAGAGGGCGTCTCTTTTTTCTTATAAAGTGTAGTTGCATAGTATATCTGCTTAAATTGTAAAAAGTGTATCATAATACAGCCGATTTTTCAACTGTTTTTTGTTACATAAATATGCATATTTATGTATACAATATTAGTTACTGTTCACACCAAAGTATGACCGGCAACTATTGCAGCCCATTAAAACTGCATCTGAGCGTTACGGAGTAAGCCCCGCGCATACCGCATATATCAGTCCTGAAAAAAATACAAGGCATGTAAAGCCAACTGAAATTGCAATAAAAGTCTTATCAGCTATATGTCGCGGTGTATACTCCACCTGATATATGCTTTTTGCTGTCATAGGAACGTACATATCGCCTTGTCCATTGCAAAAGCCTCCCTGATATGCACTCTTAAAGCCCACACGACTGAAGTAGTCTGCCGTGTATGCCGGCATTGCATTTACAGACACCTGCATGAGCTTAAGCTGCATGCGCGCATATATCCTGACTCTCTCCAGAAGCTTTTTGCCAATTCCACGTCTTAAATACTGCGGATGCACATACAGCATGGTGATATGCCCCTCGTTTGTCATGCCGCACACTCCGCACAGCACATTGCTATCAAACGCACCAAATACTACAAGAACACCGGCCCTTTCCTCGTCCGTCAGCCTGTCTGCATCCATATATTCATCAAAATATCGATGACAGTCCTGTGTCCGAAAGCAGCCTCTGATTGCGATATTGTATATACTTACCGCAAAGGCACATGCCCCTTTTATCTCTTCATTTGTAAGTTTTCTTATTTTCATCAGATAGTCTCCTCCACTATTCTGTCTTTAAGCCCGCTATAGCGTCTCTGCTGTGAGTTGTTTTGTATCATCTCATAAAATGTCTGTTCGTCACCCACTATGGTAACACATTTCTTTGCTCTTGTAACCGCCGTATAAAGCAAATTCCTGTTCATAAGCATTCTCGGGCCGCTCAAAAGAGGTATAACGACCGCCGGGTACTCACTTCCCTGCGACTTGTGTATAGTAACCGCGTATGCAAGTTCAAGCTCCTCCAAAAGCTTAAACGGATACTCCACCTTTCTGCCCTCGTCAAAGGATATGGTCATGGTCTCGGCAAAATCGTTGATTTCCTCAATGATACCTGTATCTCCATTGAAGATTCCCATGCCCTTATCCACACAAAGTCCGAATTTTGTCCTGATTTCCCACTCTATCTGATAGTTGTTCTTTATCTGCATCACCTTGTCGCCCTCGCGGAAAATCGTGCCCCTGTATTCTTTTTCGCGCTTGCTCTTGTCTGCCGGATTCATATACGCCTGCAGTATACCGTTTAGACGTTCCACTCCGAGAAGGCCCTTTCTCATAGGCGTAAGCACCTGTATATCATACTCTGTAGCATTTACAAACTTAGGAAGCTTCTGCTTTATCAGCTGTAATGTAACATTTATTATCTTGTCGGCATCATATCTCTTTAGAAAAAAGAAATCCATGCTCTTATTATCTAACGATACCTCTTCTCCATTATTTATCTTGTGGGCGTTTACTATAATATCGCTCGTGCTCGCCTGACGAAAAATCTTTGTAAGCTTTACTGTGTGGAAGGCACCTGAATCAATAATATCCTTTAGCACGCTGCCCGGTCCCACGCTCGGAAGCTGGTTCACATCTCCTACAAGTATGAGTCTCGTACCTGCCACAACCGCCTTTAGCAATGAGTACATGAGTGATATATCAACCATCGACATCTCATCTATGATGATTACATCCGTCTCGAGCGGATTCCTTTCATTTCTCTCAAAGCCAGCTGCGCTTCCTGTGTCCATGCCGCCGTTTAACTCAAGCATACGGTGGATTGTGCGCGCCTCGTAGCCTGTCGTCTCACTCATGCGTTTTGCCGCACGTCCTGTCGGTGCAGCCAGAAAAATATCCATGCCCTCCAGCTCAAAATACTTGATAATAGTATTGATAGTGGTGGTTTTTCCTGTTCCGGGTCCTCCTGTAATGACTAAAAGGCCATTTCTGACTGCTTCCTTCACCGCCTCTACCTGGTGCTCATCGAGCTCCATCTCTGTCTTTTTCTCTATATTTCTAATTGCAGCCTCTATCTCGATATCCGGCACATCATACGTCACATCAAGCTGCTTTAGCATGGCTGCCGTGTTTGCCTCCATATAATAAAAGGTGTTAGCATAAATCTGGGTTATATCATCCTTTAACTGCATGACAATCTTCCTGTCCATGGCCAGATTCATGTAATGTGCCTCAACCTGCGAGCTTTCCACTCCGAGCAGATATACAGCACGCCTCGTAAGCTCCTCCATCGGCAGATATGTATGTCCGTCCATGGCAGCCTGCTGCAAAACATACTGTATACCGCTTTTTATTCTAAAATCAGAATCAGTCTTGATGCCAACCCGCGCCGCTATCTCATCTGCAGTTTTAAAACCAACTCCGTCGATATCATCCGCCATGCGGTACGGATTTTCCTTGAGCACGCTGTATATCTCTCCGCCATACTTATTATATATCTTCACAGCCAGATTCATATTGATGCCGTACTGCTGCAAAAAAATCATGGCTTCCCTTAAGTCTCTTTTTGCATTGACCTGGTCCGCAATCTCCATAGCCTTTCTCTGGCTGATGCCCTTTACCTCAGCAAGCCTCTCCGGCTCTTCCTCTATGATGCGGAAGGTATCCTTCTTGAATCGCCTGACAATACGTGCTGCGAGTGCAAGTCCTATACCATGTATGGCTCCTGAGCCCAGATACCTCTCAATAGCCATCTCATCCTCCGGCTCCTTCTCTTCAAAGCTTACTACCTTGAACTGTCTGCCATAGGTGGCATGCTCTGTATACTCACCGTGAGCCTCTATATTTTCACCCTCAGCAATGTCCGAAAAAGTACCCACACATGTGAGCTCCTCCTCGTTCACTACAAGAACAAGTACCGTATACCCGTTTTCTGCATTTCTGTATATTATATGATCAACGTATCCTGTGACTGTTTCGGTTTCCAATTGAATTTCTCCGTATCTGTGTGTTTTTATTGTGACTCTGAATAGTTTTATTTTTTTAATATTATACCCTAGAGCATACGTATCTGCAATTACTAAGTTTGCACTAAAAAAGCCGGTAACCACATGCAAGCATGCCGAACCGGCTTTTTATTATCAATTATTATGATATATTGTAGTTGCGCTTCATCTGCTCATAAAGCTGCTGTGTGATATTCTCACCGGACTTCTCCACTATCGTATCACTCATCTGCTCTATGACAGTGTCCATGAACATATCCTTGTACTGCGACATAGAGGAATCCTCATCATCACTCTTTAGTGTCACGGAATCCTTCATTTCCTTTATGACCTGCTCCACGAAATAAGACTCAAAATCTTTAAGTGTGCTCTTGAGCTCGTCCTCTGTAGAGTCTGATGACAGATTTTTTACGTTATTCTTAAGCTTGTCTGCCACCGCAGATGTATTATTTGAGTTTGCAAGTGTTGATACTGCGCTTATATCCATATGCTACTATCTCCTCAAATTATTTGCTGTCTCAAGCATCGAATCAGCTGTTGTGATGGCCTTTGAATTGAGCTCGTAGGCACGCTGTGCCACAATGAGATTAACCATCTCGTCAGCTACCTGCACATTTGAGCCCTCAAGATATCCTGTCACAACCTTGCTGTTTTTAAGAGCTGGGTTTGCAGCTTCAAGCATCGGATTGCCCGAATTGGCTGTTGCTGCAAGCAGGCTTCCTGACTGCTTTTCAAGACCTGACGGGTTATTAAACTGATACACAGCAATTCGCTGATTCAGATTAATATAATTGCCCTGTGCAGTCATATAACCTACCGCACCATCCTCTCCAAAGCTCATCTTCTCAGCAGACACACCTGCCGGCACAGCTATGATATTACCGTTTGTATCCATGACAGGATTGCCCTGTGAATCAGTAAGTATAGTCTGTCCGTTTCCATACTGGCTCCATGTGAAGGCACCGTTTCTCGTGTAATAGGTCTGATTGTCAGTACCTCTCACTGCAAGCCATCGCCCTCCAAAGCAAAATCAGTAGGCCTCTCCGTAGAATTGAGCGGACCCTGAGTATAAGTGGATGTGGTTGCAGCCACACGGGTACCAAGCCCCACCTGCGCTCCTACCGGCTTTGCATCACCATTTCCGGATGTAGAACGGGTCTGTATCGTCTGATATAAAAGAGACTTAAACTCTGTCCTCTGACCCTTAAAGCCTGTCGTATTGACATTGGAAAGATTGTTTGCAATTGTATCTACATTTGTCTGCTCAGCACGCATACCTGTTGCGGCTGTGTAAAGTGCCCTCATCATATGGCATATCTCCTTATACTCTTCCTACATTGTTGACAGCCTTGTCTAATGTCTCATCAATAGATGTAATAACCTTCTGTCCGGCTTCATATGCACGCTGTATCGTAATCATATTGACCATCTCATTGACCACATTGACATTTGAAGTTTCTAAGGCTCCCTGTTCTATTTCGGCATCGGAAGCTATAATATTACCCCCGGCCGTCAGATTGTAGAGATTTTCACCATATTTTTCAATATAGTCATAGTTATCCACATCGACAACGCCGATAGTGCCAACTAACTGATTGTTCTGTGTGATATATCCAAGTGAGTTTACCGAAAACTTTTCATTCGGGTCTACCTTTACCCAGTTTGCTTCAGCGCCATCTCCACTCAATGCACCTGTCGCATTGAGCACATGGTCTCCGTCTGCTGTGACCAGATAACCGTCAGCATTGACCTTGAAAGCACCGTCTCTGGTATACTTTACACTTGTCTGACCGGATTTGTCAGTAAATGCAACGGCAAAAAAGCCTTTTCCACCGATAGCCAGGTCGGTAGGATTGTCAGTCACCTTAAAGCTGCCCTCATCCCAGTCGGTATACGTCTCACCGAGATGCACTCCGTATGTCATGCTGCCCAGATTTTTGTGCAGTCCGTAGTTTGATGTATCCTTTATCTTTATAGCAAGTTCATTTTTAAATGAATGCGAGGTGGTTCCCTCTTTTTTAAATCCATAGGTATCGGAATTGGCCAGGTTGTTCGCAAGAACATCCATGCGCTTCATCTCATTAACCATACCGGTGTGAGCGGTATATAAGCCTTTTACCATATTTTTGTCCTTTATAGTCTGATTCTGTTAATAACGTTTATCTTTGATGCCTTGTCGGCAAAATCCTTTTCTGTCATATCGCCTGTTGTGAATGCATACTCGCCGTCAACCACATCCTCAATGTAGTCTACATGTCCGAATACAGCCTCAACCTCGCTCTTTGGTGAGTCAGTTCTCACAAAGAAGCTGTTTACACTGTCATCATAGCTTACAAGTGTGAGCTTCTCAGGCTTCCAGTCGATATAAATATTTGTGTTCTGATGCTTTGTCATATCTACAACATCTGCCACTACAGCACTTGCTGTTGGGAGCTTTCCTGCTCCGCTGCCATAGAACATAGCATCTCCGAGCACATTTCCGCGTAAAAATACGCCGTTGAACACTCCATTTACTCCTGAGAGCGGATGTGTGTCATCTATCATATATGGTGCAACGAGACAGGTATAGCTGTCACCCACCTTGCGGCTTGAAGCAAGAAGCTTGATTGCACGGTGCATTGCCTTTGCATACTTAATATCCTCCGGTGTAATCTTTGTGATACCCTCACAGTGGATATCCTCGAAATCCACCTGCTGTCCTGCAACAAGCGATGTGAGAATGGCTATCTTTCTGCATGGATCATGTCCCTCTATGTCGGCTGTAGGATCCTTCTCTGCATAGCCCTTATCCTGAGCATCCTTTAATACCTCATCAAAGTCTGCACCTTCCTCTGTCATCTTTGTAAGCATGTAGTTGGTTGTTCCGTTTAAGATACCTGTGATTTCCTCAATCTCATCTGCTGTGAGACACTTGTTGAGTGGTCTGATAATAGGGATTCCGCCACCAACACTGGCCTCAAACTGGAAGTTCACTCCATGATCCCTGGCAACCTTGATGAGCTCAGCACCCTTTGCGGCAACAAGGTTCTTATTTGATGTTGCTACCTGTTTTCCTGCCTCAAGCATTGCCTTTACGAATGTAAATGCAGGCTCAACTCCTCCCATTGTCTCTACAACTATACCGATCTCAGGGTCCTCTGCAATAACCTTATAATCATGAACTATTTTGTTCTCAATAGGTGTACCCGGGAACTCTCTTAAATCAAGCACATACTTGACCTCGATTGGCTCTCCTGCTCTCTTTGCGATTTTTTCCTTGTTGATTTCTAATACTTCTACGACACCTGATCCAATTGTGCCGTAACCCATAACTGCAATCTTCATCTTTTTGTTACTCCCTGGCTAAAATTTTTACGTAATGTATGCCCTTTAAGGACTCAATCTGCTTTGCCATATCATCCACATCATCCGACTCCGGAAATACATCCACAGATAACGTGAGTGACGCAATGCCATTTACCGGTACACTTTGGTGTATGGTAAGAATATTTGCTTTCGCATCGGCTACCGACTTAAGCACAACGGAAAGTATGCCCTGCTCGTCATCCATCTGAATGACAAGATTCACTGTCTTTCCTTTACGCCCCTCATAAAAAGGGAAAATATCATCCTTATATTTGTAAAAGGAGCTTCTGCTTATGCCAACAGCATCTGTTGCCTCCTGCACAGATTCAAGCTTGCCCGAATCCAGCAGTCTCTTTGCCTCAACTACTTTAAGCAGCACCTCCGGTACAGCCTTTGCCCGTAAAACGAAGTAGTTTGATTTCTCCGCCATTTAGTTACCTCCAAAATGGCCGGTGTGTGTTTGCCACACACCGACATTTGTCCTTGACTCAAAGATTTTAACACAAAGATTACAGCTTTGCAACATCTTATGCTCTTGGTTTTCCACAATTACTGCAGAATTTACCTGTATTTTTTTGTCCACACTCACATGTCCACTCTGTGTTTACAGGTAATGGCTTGCCACAGTTTGTGCAGAATTTACCTGTATTTTTCTGTCCACACTCACATGTCCACTCTGTAATCTTCTGTGGCATAGGCTTGCCGCAATTACTGCAGAACTTACCGGTGTTTTTCTGTCCGCACTCACATGTCCAGCCTGACGCATCCTCCTGCTGTGTGGCACCTGAAGCCACTCCTGCTGCCATACCTGCTGCACCATTTCCCGGCGCATTCATTCCGGCTGACCTGTTATTTTGTGCCATCTGTGTAAAACCATTCATCATATTGCCCATGGTGCTCATTCCCATGCCGACACCCATGAAGCCCTGCATAGCTCCACCACTGTTGCTGCCTGCATTCTTGACACCCTCTGACATATTTTTGACCATATACCCCTGTGCAATAGATGGATCTGAGAGCATTGCGCCCTCGTTTCTAGTGTTAATGAGCTCCTGAGACTTCTCATCATATGAAAGGCTGGCGATACCAACACTTTGTACCTCCATACCACGCATCTGATTCCAGCTTTCATCGAGACACTTCGCCATATATCTTCCAAGCTCAGATGCCTTGCTTGTGACGAATGAAATTCTTGTACCATCCGCTGACATCTGGTTGATGGCAGACTGTAATGCCTCTAAAAACTCTGACAGATACTGCTCATTGATATCAGTAATCTCCACATGATCCATATTCTTTGGAATAGCCTCTGCATAAAACTGAAGCGGATTCACAATTTTGATAGAATATGTACCATGGGCACGAAGGAAAAGCTCCGCATTATAAAATGTATCATAGTAGTTTATAGGATTTCTCGTACCAAACTTGATTCCCTTGATTTCCTGAAGGTTGATATAATAAACCTTCTGTGACTGTGGTGTCTGTCCACCAAATCTCACACGGTCAAAGGCTTCCTTTAAAGAATCCCCAAACTGTCCGTTGAAAAGTGATGGCATAGATGAATTGCTCACCTTGTAGTAGCCCGGCTCAGCTGTGTAATCCACAATCTTGCCACCATCAACAAGTATCATAAACTGATTGTCATATACATGAATGATAGAGCCGTTTGAAACAATATCGTCAGAGCCTTTTTTATTCTGCCCCCTGTTTACCAGCACACCCCTGGCATAGACTGTCTGGTCGCCTATATTATCCGGCTCAATAACCTCCTGCCATGTATCTGCAAAGCCGCCTCCAATTGCCTGTTTTACTGCCTTAATAATTCCCATTTTCTTCCTCCTTAGATATGGTTGTAATCAACTTCATGAAAGCTCTGCAGCTTCCATACTTTTATATTGACAGGCTCAACATATGAGCCACAATATTCACATTTCTTTGCTCCAAGACTTCTGACCGGAGCACCGCAATTCGGACATGTAGTGCCAACTGCACTGCCTATCCCTGCATTATCCAGCATATCTATATCCTGTATGTATACAAGCTCCATATTGTATCTGGTCTGCTTTTTATACTCTTTATCACCACTGATAAGCTTTCCTGAGGCAGTCTTATAGTAAAAATACTCAACCGCACTCTGTATACTGATGACGCACCTTCCATCTCTTTTCACATAGTTTGAGATTTCAGTCTGATGCACCCTGATCTCGTCAAAATGCTCTGTAAAGCCAGCCGCTTCATTGCTGTCTATACGCACCAGCACCTGCTGTCTTACCTCATCAGAAGCCTCACGGTCCAGCTTGTAAATATCCTCAGTCGTGATTGCACAAAGTGCCGACACAAGCACTCTTTCTGACATTCTCTTAAACTGTTCCCAGACAAACTCCGGAAAATCCCTTTTTATCTGTGGCTCCATAAGGCGCGTCATGCCTGAAACCGACTTGGGAGTCGTAGAGACATTCTCCCTGATACGATTGATGCCCTCTGTGACATCAGGTGTACCAAGAAGACTTTCAGACAACCGTCTGACTTTAATGTAAACGGTCACTCCGGCAGCTGTCAAAACTGCTAATATCGCCACAGCTATAACTAAACCCACATTTGCCTCCTTATTCTGAACGTGTTGCAAGCCACTTCAGATAACCATTGATAAATATATCTATATTGCCATCGAGCACCGCATCTGCATTACCGGTCTCCACATCCGTCCTGTGATCCTTGACCATGGTGTAAGGCTGAAGCACATACGAACGTATCTGGCTTCCCCAGCCAATTTCCTTGACCTCGCCTCTGATGCCCGCCTCCTTTGCAGCATTCTCTTCCTGCTTTAAAAGATACAGCTTTGCCTTTAACATCTGCATGGCTTTGTCCTTGTTCATATGCTGTGAACGCTCATTCTGACACTGTACCACGATCCCTGATGGAAAATGTGTGATACGAATAGCAGACGAAGTTTTATTGATATGCTGTCCTCCTGCTCCACTTGAGCGGTAGATATCAATTCTGATATCATCGTCTTTCACCTCAATATCGAGATCCTCCTCAATATCCGGCATGACATCACATGATACGAATGAGGTCTGCCTTTTTCCCGCCGCATTAAACGGCGAAATACGAACAAGCCTGTGCACACCCTTTTCAGACTTTAGATACCCATATGCATTCTCTCCGTTTACCTGGAAAGTAATGGACTTGATACCGGCTTCATCGCCATCAAGCGAATCGAGTACCTCAAGGGTAAAGCCCTTTTTATCAGCCCACTTCGAGTACATACGAAACAGCATGGCCGCCCAGTCACACGACTCGGTACCACCTGCACCTGCATTGAGCCTCAGAATCGCATTGCATTTATCATATTCTCCCGACAAAAGAGTCTTCATTCTGATACCGTCATATGTGCTCTCAAAATCATCAAGCATCTGCTGTATCTCGGGTATGAGTGACTCATCGTTCTCCTCATAGCCCATCTCAATCATCGTCTCTATATCTTCGTACTGTTCCTTGAGCTTTGCGTATGTAGCTACATCATCCTTCATACTCTTAAGCTCTTTCATCTTGCTCTGTGACTTCTCCGGGTCATCCCAGAAGTCAGGAGCTTCCATTTCTCGCTCTAATTCCTGGATTCTTCTTTATTAGCCAGGTCAAAGTGAATCCCTCACTTCCTGTAGTGGGGCTTTGTAGCCTTGGAGCGTGGACTTGAAATTATCCAACTCTACCACAGAATCACCTCTTTCTTTGCATTTTAGACGCTTTGTGGCTTTAATGACGCTTCCCGCATTCAAGTTGTGGAGTGCGGATGTCACATAGTATATTCCTCTGAAAAATATGAACAGCCACGGGATTTTTTCGGATAGTGATTTTTTATTTTCACTTTGTTTCATTTATATTTTTAATGGAACCCCGTGGCAGTTCATATTTTTCTTCGGAACATGCTATGTGCCGTCCGTAAACCTGGGTTTACTGGGCGGGAAGCTGGTTGTGGCACATATTAAAAACGTATGTTATATGCCATGTTTTTTCGGCCAGCGTCAATACCCTTATTATACCGATTATATTAGAAAACTGCAACTAAATTTGGCACTTATAATCTTGCTTATCATCACGCTTGTTATCATGACTGTTACTGTTCACACCTAACAGTGTGACCGACAACGATTACAGCCCACTTCTCTTCGTGTCTTCATGTTTTCATATTTTCGGTTTTGCAGTGCCTGCTGTATGCTTCTTACGTGCTACGCGTGTAACAAGCGCAATAAATAGCAGCATAATGATACCGCCTGTGGTATCAATCAGTACGTCCGTGAATCTGCCGGCCCGGCCGGGCACGAACAGCTGGTGAAATTCATCTGTGCAGGCATATAGGAAGGTCACGCCTATCGGAACCAAAAATCTTCCTCTGCCATGCAAGAACAAAAATGTCAAAAAACCAAGCAATGTTAGAATGGCATACTCACTCATATGGGCACATTTTCTCACCGGATAGTCTATAAGCTCTGCCTTATCGAGCAGCTCCTTCTCATCCCAGTGGCTTGCGGTAATGGTATTGACCACAGAAACTATGCGATAGCTGACGCTGCCGCTGAGCTCAGACGACTCGGTGTCAGGCTCCGCCGAAAACATAAAGATGACTACCATCCAGCACAGCATGAGAAAGCATGCAATCTTATTTAAGCTTTTCATTCATCACCTCAATCGCTTTCTGAAGCTGTACATCATACTGCATGTCATAGTCTGCATTTGTATCTCCTGTATATTCATAATCGACCTCAACATCAGGCTCGATACCCTTTTTGTGGATATTGTGACCGTTTGGTGTGTAGTACTTCGAGGTGGTAATCTTTACAGCATCACCATCAGAAAGATTATAGATAGTCTGTACAATTCCTTTTCCAAAGGTCTTTTTGCCTACAAGTGTGGCATCAATATAACCATCCTCATTGTAATCCTTCATGGCTCCCGCAAAAATTTCAGACGCACTTGCGCTGTTTTCATCGACAAGCACTACGATAGGACAGTCTATCTGTTTGCCATCGTCATCACCAAATGTCTGAACATTTCCGTTTTTATCCTTTGTATACACGACGGTTCCTGCCGGAAGCTTGCCAACCGATTCAGCCGGAAGCAGTCTGTCAACCATTTCTGTCACTGCGGTAAGTAGTCCTCCCGGGTTAGCACGCAAATCCACTATAAGGCCCTTCATCCCCTGATTTGTAAGTCCGTCAAGTGCATCCTCAAACTGACTTGCCGTGTTTGTCTGAAACTCGCTGACCTGGATATATCCCACTCCATTGTCAAGCAGCTTGCTGTCCACTGATGGCAGCTCAACATTTTTACGCTCCACCTCAACGATAAATGGGTCAGCCTCCTCGCCACGTCTGATTTTAAGCGTAACCTTAGTGCCCTCCTTACCTCTGATTTTGGCAACAAGCTTTGTGAGATCCTCGGATGTTGCCTCAACACCATCAACAGAAACTATTTCGTCATCCTTTTTAAGTCCCGCTTCCTCAGAAGGTGTACCACTGTATACCTTCGAAACTGTCACCTGCTTTGTGTTCGGGTCCTGCTTTAACGCAGCCCCGATACCATAATAAGTGCCTGTCGTGCTGATTTGCAGTTCCTTATACTCATCCGCTGTATAATAAACCGAATAAGGATCATTCAGCCCCTCATCACACCATGCAGCAGACCGTTTTTCAAATCATCCTTATCGTAATCCTCATAGTAGTACTCGTCTATGTAGTTCGCAAGCTCATCGATTTTCTGCACGGTCTTGTCGTCAAGCACATCTGCGCTTTTTGCAACGGTATGCACGCTCCTGCCTGTAATCATTGTGTATGCAAAGAGCACAATCAATCCAAGCACAATGGTGGTCACTATACCTGTAGCAATCCCGACACCGAACCCATTTCTAAATCCCTTTCTATGAGGCTTTTTATCGCTCATATCTGAATTATCATCGTATTCTAAGCCGTTGTTGTTTGAATTATCCATTTCAGTCCTGTCCTCTCTATATTATGATATGAACTTAAAACAGCCTGTCTCCGATCGGAGCCAGGCCGTCATAATTATTATTATACTCTTAAATGTTTCCGAATTGTGAATCGGCTTCCCAAAAAGCCAATTCCAACGCCCAGTATAAGTGCTACCGGTACAAGTGTAGAGAAAATCTCCTTTGTCGGGATAAATGTCATCATATTTCCTATAAAACTAAACTTATTAGTAATATATGCACAAATCTTTCCATACATGACACTGAGCAATCCCAGAGGAATCGCTGATCCTATCAGTCCAATCAGAATACCTTCTACCACAAACGGAGACCTGACCAGAAAATCAGTTGCTCCAATAAGCTTCATGATAGCTATTTCCTCTCGTCTGACCGCAATACCCGTAGTAACTGTGTTGCTTATAAGGAAAATCGCAACACACAGAAGAATCAGAATGATACCTCCCGATACATAGCTGATAAGCTTATTTAAATCGGTCAGTGTATTAGCCACATCCTGCGACTGTTTTACCTTTCTGACGCCCTCCAGCCCCTTGATATAGTTGACAAGAGTCTGCTGCATAGAGACATCATTCAAATAAACCTGCAGATTTGCTGAATTACTGAGAGGGTTATCATCACCAAATGAAGCTGCAGCATCATCGTAGCCCTCAAAATACTTCTGGTAATCACTCCATGCATCGGCCGCCGACTGATAATCCACCTTGCCAACCTCAGCCCTCTTTTCTATCTGAGCCTTGTCCGCTTTTATTACATCCTCTGTAGTGCCCTCATTAAAGAACACTGTGACAGCAACACCCTCCTCAGCTGTCTTAACCATGCTTGAGAAGTTCGTCACAACTATATAAAACAGACCAAACATAAAAATACAGGCTGCCATTGTCGCTATGGATGCCAGTGAAAACATCTTGTTTCTGAAAATATTCTTAAATCCCTGCTTGATTGAATAAAAAAACGTATTAATCCTCATCACTATCACCATCCTTGCTGTCAGATACAACAAGACCTTTCTTTATAGTGATAACACGTTTTTTCATAACCTTAACAATCTCAAGATTATGAGTTACAACGATAACAGTTGTGCCTTTCTCGTTGATTTCCTCAAGCAGTTTCATAATCTCCCACGCATTGTTATTGTCCAGATTACCCGTCGGCTCGTCAGCAAGCAGCATGCTCGGCTCATTGACAAGAGCTCTTGCAATAGCTACTCTCTGCTGCTCTCCTCCCGAAAGCTCTCTCGGCTTTGACTTGTACTTTGCAGCAAGCCCTACCATAGAAAGCATCTGTGGCACCTTTTTCTTAATAACCGCTGTGGATGCACCGATAACCTTGAGTGCAAAAGCTACATTTTCATAAACATTTCTATCCTTTAATAATCTGAAGTCCTGGAAAACGACTCCAACATTTCTTCTGTATTTAGGAATCTGCTTGTGGCGAATGCGCGTCAGATTCCTTCCGTCAACAGTAATCGTTCCGTCTGTAGGATCAAGCTCCTTTAAAAGAAGCTTAATCAAAGTGGATTTACCGGATCCGCTATCTCCGCATACGAAAACAAACTCTCCATCATCAATCTCGAGATTGACATCATTGAGAGCAGGTATACCTGCAGAATATGCCTTACTGACATGTTCAAGTTTAATCATTACTTTCTCCTTAATAGTCCATTGATTCCATATATTTCATATATTTGACTACCATAAGGGCAATCTTAAATGTGATGGCATCCTCGAACACTCTAAGGTCGAGCCCTGTACTTTTCTGAAGCTTGTCCAATCTATATACAAGAGTATTTCTGTGAATGTAGAGCTGTCTTGAAGTCTCAGATACATTCAGGCTATTCTCAAAGAACTTATTTATAGTAGATAATATTTCTTCATCAAAATCGTCAGGGGATTTGCCATCGAATATCTCTTTGATAAACATCTTGCATAGAGGAATCGGGAGCTGATATATCAGACGGCCTATTCCAAGCTGGGAATATGCTATAATATTCCTCTCCTCGAAAAAGATTTTTCCGACATCGAGAGCCATCCTGGCCTCCTTATATGAGCGTGACACCTCTTTCAACTCATTGATAACAGTACCATATGCAATATGTACCCCATCCGCTTCGGATCTGAACAGATTCAAAATCACCTCGGCTGTCTCTGAGATCATCATAGGTCTCGTTTTCTGCCAGTTCCTTCACTACTATTATATTCTTCTCGTCAACAGCTGTAACAAAATCCTTTGATTTGCCGCCGAAAAGACTTCTGATCTTCTCAAGCTCGTTGCCGTCCTTCTCCCTGTTTGTCTCAACAATAAATACTACCCGTCGCACTTCAATATCAATATGAAGCTTCTTCGCGCGATTGTATATATCAACCAGAAGGAGATTATCCAAAAGCAGATTCTTTATAAAATTATCCTTGTCAAATCGCTCCTTGTACGCAACCAGAAGATTCTGAATCTGGAAGCTTGCAATCTTGCCTATCATGTAGACATCCTCGCTGTCACCATAAGCTAAAAGCACATATTCCAGCTGGTGATCATCAAAGACTTTGAAAAACTGGCATCCATTAATCACCTGACTGTCTGCCGGTGATGCAACAAAGGCCTGTGCCGGCTCTATAAACGCCTCTGCGTTCGGAAATGTAGCTGCAAGAATCTTGCCCTCAACATCTATCACACAAAGATCGGTTCTCGTAATTCCTTTAAGGCCATCAATTGTATTTTGAAGTATCTGATTGGAAATCATAAATCGTTCTCCTTCTCCCCTTTTTGTAACTGTGCATTGCCCTCACAGTCACTTTATAACTAATTGCATAAATACTTGCTATTATTTTAATACATTCGCACAAAAAATAAAGAGGTAAATGTACAATTTTTACACATTTCCTCTTATTTTTTCTTCTATTGTTATAAGAATTAACTATATCTAACTGTTTTATCTATGTTCATAGGTGTTGATAAGATGCGTAAGGCGCTTCACATCAAGCATTTTTCTTATTTTTCCAATAAATCCATGCTTTTTCCCCATGAACTTATTATTTCCGATTCCGTACCAGAGGTTCATCAACAGCTTTTCCCTGTTGTGTAAAAGGAACTTCTCCTGTGACGGAGACGGAAGAAATGATGCAATCACATCAGGTGAAACGATGTTAATTTCATTGACAAGATTTTCGCTGCATCCCGGTGAGTCATCAAGAACACCCTTGCCGGATATTCGCGCTCTGTCAAATAATCCAAGCAGAAATTCCTCAGCCTCATCAACAGCTTTCTGCGACTCTGCAATCACAAAGATTTTTTTATCATTTCTCTCAAGCCTCTTAAAAAACTCATAAAAGAAGTCATGATCTTCTATCTCATGCCGACGCTGCAAAGTATCTGCCGATACCGCCCTTAGTATGCCTTCATCCGCAATGACAGTATAATCGCACGCCTCCAGTGACTGCTTCACTTCTTCATCAGACTCCGCCAATGCCAGCGTATCCATATTCACTTCCTCTATTGTAGTGAGTATCTTCTCTGAAATACGCCTGTCGACTCTCATGATCATCTCGCGTACTGTATAGTTATCAAGTTGTAGCCCTGCAATATCTATCTTTTTAATCATAATTTGAAGTATAACAAAATTAACTTACATAATCAACACTTTTCAAGTTGTCCGACAATTATAAAGCATTTTAATCATATTATTTACAATTAAAATGTCAATATTATTTCCGAAATATTACTAATTTAGTGCAACTTTATCAGAACTTTACAAAACAGTTGTTCTTTTGCTCACATTCAAAAATGTGGATAATGTGCATAACTCCGTGCATAACTCATTTTTAGGGCACTTTGAGGTTTACTTTTGTTGATAGTTATCCACATTTATCCCCAATCCGAATTTACCGGGTTTAGCATATCCACTTTTTTGTGCATGTTGCTATTTTGATATATGTGATAAAAATTACGCTTGACAGCCCAGTTTTCCATTCCGTTTAAATTAGTCCCGTTTTTAAACATATATGTATATCATACAAGGCTACTTATTTCAAATATCATAAACAAAAATAAATTTTCTATATGTAAAAAAGACCTCCATCTCGATGAGATGAAGGTCTTTATAGATCCGTTTTTACCTATCCGGCATGAATTTATTAGAAAATTCTTCTAACTGCAATGATTGATTTGTAGTTAGCCGGTGATGTATATTTGATACCGTCTGATGGGTTGCTTGCATGTACAATAGTGTTTCCACCACAGTAGATAGCAACATGTCCGCTATAGCAGATGATATCTCCAGGCTGCATATCGCTTGTGCTCACACCGTATCCAACGCTTCTCATTGCTGATGAGCTATGTGGTAAGCTGATGCCAAACTGTGCATAAACTGACATTACAAATCCTGAACAATCTGTTCCGTTTGTAAGACTTGAGCCACCGTAAACATAAGGATTGCCAACGAACTGTGATGCATAATTAACAACAGCCTGTCCGTTTGAACCACTTGGTGCGCTATAGCTCTTCTCTGATGAAGAACTGCTTGATGATTTGCTTGAAGACTTAGATGACTTCTTTGCTGCTGCCTTGGCTGCTTTTGCTTCCTCAGCCTTTCTAGCTTTCTCTTCAGCCTTTCTGGCTGCTTCCTCAGCCGCCTTACGCTCTGCCTCTTCCTTGGCAAGTCTTGCTGCTTCCTCTTCCTTAGACTCAGCATAAGTGAACTCTGTATCGAGTGTCACATAATCTGTAGATACATATCCGGTACCGTCTGCTGTAGATACACCTACCCATCCGTCTGTTGACTCATCCACAACTGTGAGATCATCCTCTCCGGACACGAGACCAAGTACTTCTGCATCAGTAGATGCTGTTGTTCTGACCTTGAGTGTCTCAGTATTGACTGTTGCCACGCGACGGCCTGCGCTCTGTACGAGTGCATCGTCACCAACTACAACATAATCACCTTTTACATATCCTGTTACTGAACCGGACTGGATTTTGTACCATCCGTTATCGGTTGTCTCAAGTACTGTTCCAATTCCATTGTTATAGAGCTTTCCAAGAGACTCGCTGTTTTCATCTGCACTCGCACGTATATTAACGCTGTCGCTAACCTGTGCAACTGCTGTATCAGCATATGCTGATTTAACCGGCTCAGCATCTGTTGTCGCAACATCTGTTGCAGTCTCTGATGTCTCATCACCTTTTAACATTACATCTGTCAACATAGATGTAACACCGGCTGTAAGAGTGTTTGATGTACTAACAATATCTGATGTATAACTTGCTACTCCTGCAGTAGGTCCAGCCGCATATACTGCATATGGCACTGAGGACAGAGCCATAAAACCTGTAAGTACCCCGGCTGTGAGTTTCACATAATTTACTTTCATTTTACCCTCCGTTGTATGAATTTGTAACAGTTATTACGAATTTGTTACAAATATTACTTTGTCATTATAGCAAAGTAACATATATATGTCAACGTTTTCTTAGAGAATTCTTAAGAAAATCTTGACTTTTTCCAACGAATAGGACTTATGTCGCATGAAATACTTATGTAATAATTTTATTTTACAGCAATAGCCTCAACCTCAAGCATTACATCCTTTGGAAGCCTTGCGACCTCAACACAGCTTCTTGCAGGGTATGCTCCGTTAAAAAATGTGGCATATACCTCATTTATTGCACCGAAGTCATTCATCTCCTTGATGAAAACTGTAGTCTTTACCACATTGTCCATGCTTGTTCCTGCTGCCTCAAGCAGATGTGACAGATTTGTAAATGCCTGCTTAGCCTGTGCCTGTGAGCCCTCAGGAATCTCACCGGTCTCCGGAACTACCGGTATCACTCCGGAAGTATATACCATACCATTTACCTCGATAGCCTGTGAATATGGTCCTATTGCTGCCGGTGCCTTGTCTGTACTGATAACGTTTTTCATGTTATTGTCCTTCTTTCCTGTTAAAATTTATTAAAAAGACTGTTATTTCTTAAGACGGATTTTGCCATCTGTGAGATCAATCTTTCTTTCCTTATATAAATGACCAACTGCACGCTTGAATGCATTTTTGCTAAGTCCTGTTTCTCTCTTGATTACCTCCGGGCTTGCCTTTTCCGAAAACGGAAGCACCCCTGCGTATGAATCAAGCAGTTCAAGGAGCTTTTCAGCGTCGGAATCCATCTGAATATATGCCTTTTCCCTCATTGTCAGGTCCAGCTTGCCATCCGCCTTGACATCAGTGACCTTTGCCTCTATCACATCTCCAAGCTTCAGATAAGCGGCATTCTCAAAAACCGGTAGCTTTGCTGAATATTTGTCATCCACAGCGATAAATGTACCGAAATTGTCGCTAAAATCATACACACGGCCTGAAACCATATCGTCCTTTTTGTATGGTGAATCGGTGCTCAGCATATGGTAAATACCCTTTGTGGTAGCACAAAGCCTCTGGCTTTTATCTATGTATAATGTAACAAGTATCTCATCTCCGGCGCTGACCTTTCTGACCATCTCCTTGTAAGGAAGAAACAGGTCCTTTTCAAGTCCCCAGTCAAGGAACGCCCCTATTTTAGTCACCTCCTTGACAGTAAGCACTGATAAACCTCCAAGTGTCAGCTTTGGCTCGTTTGTCGTAGCAATAAGTCTGTCGTTAGAGTCCTTGTATACAAAGACCTTAAGCTTATCCCCCTGCTTTACTCCATCCGGAATCTGCTTTGCCGGAAGCAGTACCCTTTCCTCCGAAGCCGAAGATGTTGACAAATATATGCCAAAATCAACCTTCTTTACACATACAAGCTCCTGATATTCTCCTAATCTCATGTTTTTCCGTCCTTTCTGTATCAAAACTGTATCGTTGTTAAATAATGGAATTATAATTATTTTCCCGGTACCGGCTTACTCAAAAACTCCACCACCGAATACGGTTTTTTATCCGTATCCGCAAGCACCACTGTCACACTCTTTGATGTGTACTTCACGTATGATATAACTGTATCACCAAGCTTTGCTTCTTTTCTGTACTCCACACGAAGCTCAGATATTTCAAAATCATTTGGCAGAAGCTGCTGTGCCAGCATAACATACTTCTCATTGTTCATATGATGGTTGCTGTCTATAAAAAACTGAGGAACCACAATCTCACCCTTTTTCTCCATATCATCAGGAATATGAAGCTTGCGCTTTGCACACTCCATCTCAAGCTGCGGCTCAAGACCGTATGTATCCGCAAACTCCTGAGGCACCTTCACCGGTCTGCCGGTTCGTGTATCAACAAGTACCCAGACAGAATTGGCATATGCCAGTGTGCTGCCACCTGCATCTTCAAGTGTGAAATTTCTGTAGCCGTAAAACGCCTTCATACCATATGCCCATGTGGATATCTTTACCTGTTCATTAAGCAGTGGAAGCCTGTTTATGCATATCTGCCATGATGAAAGCACCCATGCTATATGATTGTCCGCAAGAAATCTGATTCCCACATCATGTGACTGTGAGTGAAACACACTACAGTCCTGAAAATAATTGGTAAGCCCCGTAAGGCTCAGTCTGCATGACGAATCCACCTCGCTGTAACGTATTCTGCTATCAAATGAAAAAGCCATATCTAATTCCTCTAGTCTATAAAATTGAAGTAACTTCTGATAAATCTAAACGCTTCATCCACACCATTGGACATCCAAAGATTTGAGCTTTTATTAATGATATCCTGGTATTGCTGTATAGTAATTGGTGTCTTTTTTTCAGAGCCGAGTTCTTCTATAAGATTAATAATTCTCAAAAAATTCTTGTTCATATTACACCATCCTTCTATAACTGTTTAAGCCATATACGATTTTATTTTATAACAAATCGCATTATTACACAAGAAAAAAAGAGAACTTCTATCGAAGTTCTCTTTAGCTGGCCCACAAGGATTCGAACCTTGAAATGACGGAGTCAGAGTCCGTTGCCTTACCATTTGGCGATGGGCCAATGTGTTGTCTCAACAAAAGATATTATACACATGTGATTATATAGTGTCAAGCATTTTTTTATTTTAATTAAATGTAATTGAATATAAATTCTGCTTGTCCTGCTAAAATGTGAGCACCGGCTAATTTTTAAACAGCAACACCTCGCCATCATATTCAGCAAATGTCACCTCATCGCCCCACTCAAGCTTTGCCGTGCCGTTTGTCTGCTCTATGATTGTTTTCTCTATGCGTTTTTTATCATTTTCCGGGATAACAGCTTTCACGAGCACATCCGCCTCATACGCAGTGTCCATCACTGTAATCTTCTCCTGTGCAAACAGATACTGAAGTCTTCCGATTCCGGTATAGTCCGTCCTGATAAACAGTACTGCACCATCCTTCTTCTCTATTATCTCACTTGCCGATAGCCCCGCCTTTGTGGCTTGCTGATACGCACGCACCAGTCCGCCAGTGCCAAGCAGCACCCCACCGAAGTACCTCGTTACAACAACAGCGACATTGTGGATATTTTCCTTAAGGAGTACATCAAGCATAGGACGACCTGCGGTGCCTGCAGGCTCCCCGTCATCCGAGCATCTGGTCAGCTCCTGTCTCTTTCCTATAACAAAGGCACTGCAGTTGTGCCTTGCATCCCAGTATTTCTTTTTCGTCTCATTGATGAAGCTTACAGCCTCATCCTCAGACTCTACCGGCCTTACGGTTGCTATAAACCTCGATTTCTTCTCTGTTATCTCACCCTGTCCGCCCTTGTACACGTACAGGCTTATAGTATTCTCTGACATATGATATTCTTTCCATCCTGATATTGCCTGATTACACTCATGCATCTTAAAGACACTTTATAGTTGTTACCTGTATTATATAATATGAAAACCAATCTGTAAATTGCATTTAAATGCTATATTTGATATAATAATGTATACTGTTTATTTTCTAATCACAGTATATACAAACAAGATTACAAATCTATAATGACAAGGAGGCCTATATATGAATTACGGCAAAAAAGCTACAATGCAGCTGCTCCGGAAATATGACAATAAGAGCTCTAAGGTCAAAAACAAGTTCAAGCTCATTGTTCTAAAGATTCTTCTGGTTGTAGTAATTGTAGCAGGCGCAGCCGGCATCAGTTCAGGAATCGGTGTCATGAAGGGAATCATTGATTCCGCACCTGACATATCAAAGATCGATGTCACTCCTACCGGCTACTCAACTACCGTTCTGGCGGCAAACGGAGAAGAAACCGCCACACTCGTAGGTCAGGGGGCAAACAGGCAGTATGTCACCATCGATGAGATTCCGCTGGATTTGCAGCATGCTTTTGTTGCAATCGAGGATGAACGCTTTTACGACCACAACGGCATCGACCTGCATGGTATCGGAAGAGCCTTTATCTCCGGTCTGTCAAAGGGCAGATTCAGTGAGGGAGCCAGCACAATAACACAGCAGCTCATCAAGAACAACGTACTGACCAGCTGGACAAGCGAAACTTCCTTTGTAGAAAAGCTTCAGAGAAAGATTCAGGAGCAGTACCTTGCCCTTGAGCTCGAAAAGCAGGTAAACGACAAGGACTGGATTCTTGAAAACTACATGAATTCGGTCAATCTGGGAGCAAATACCCTCGGTGTGCAGGCCGCATCCAAGAAGTACTTTAACAAGGATGTCTCAGAGCTCACGCTTTCCGAAGCATCTGTCATCGCAGGTATCACTCAGAATCCATCCGGCTACAACCCTATCACACACCCTGACAAAAATGCCAAGAGACGTGAAAAGGTGTTAAATAACATGAAGGATCAGGGCTATATCTCCAAGGCGCAATATGATGAGGCCATGGCCGATGATGTCTACTCAAGAATTGCTGAGTACAACACCACAGGCTCAGGCTCTGTGAACACATACTTTATTGATGCGCTCATCGACAACGTGTTCGACGATCTCACAGCCGCCGGTTACTCTGAGACAGAAGCCTACAAGCTGATTTACAAGGGCGGACTGACTATCAAATCGACCCAGGACCTTACTATGCAGACTATATGCGACGAGGAGGCAAACAATCCATCCAACTATCCGTCCGACGCAAAGTATTCGTTCCAGCTTTCCTTCGAAGTAAAAGGCAGACGGTTCGTACAAGACCTACACGAACCAGACCATGCTCTCTTTTTATAAGAAGAAAACCAACAATGATGATTTCAGCATCAACTACTCTAGCCCTGATGAATGCAATGCAGCTATTGCACAGTACGAGCAGGATGTACTTGAGGAGGGCGATTCAATTGTAGAGGGTTCTGAAGCTGTCAATATCACGCTGGAACCGCAGGTTGCCATGACAGTCATCGACCAGAGCACCGGTGAAGTAAAGGCACTGGTAGGCGGTCGCGGTGACAAATCCGGCAACAGAACATGGAACAGAGCTACAGATACATGCAGACAGCCCGGCTCTACCTTCAAGATAATCGGCTGCTATGCTGCTGCTCTCGATGCAGGCGGCAAAACACTTGCATCCGTGCAGGATGATGCACCGTTTACAGTAGGTTCAAAAACCTTTAACAACTATGACAAATCTTTCGGAGGCTTTACCTCCATCCGATGGGCAATAACAAAGTCCATCAATATTGTAACAGTCAAAACCTTACAGGATATCGGGGTTGAGCTCGGTTACAAATATGCGGAGGATTTCGGTATTTCAACTCTCACCGATTCCGACAAAAACCTGTCACTGGCGCTCGGCGGACTGACAAAGGGTGTCACAAACCTTGAGCTCACAGGTGCATATGCTACTATAGCCAACGGCGGAGTATACTTAGAGCCAAAGTTCTACACTCAGGTTCTTGACCACGATGGCAATGTATTACTTGACAAAACCAATACACAGGACACACGTACTGTAATCAAGGATACTACGGCATGGCTTCTTACAGATGCCATGAAGGATGTTCTGACACAGGGAACCGGAAAGTTGGCGCGCTTTGACAGCCAGATAGCCCAGGCAGGTAAATCCGGTACCACAACCAGTAACCGCGACTGCCTGTGGGCAGGCTACACACCATACTACACATGTGTCGTATGGGGCGGCTATGATGACAACTCAAAACAGTCCGGCAAGCTCACATCCTACCCTAAGAATATATGGAGGAATGCCATGAGCAGAATCCATGAAGGACTTGAAACCAAAGACTTTGTACAGCCGGATGGTATAACAAATACCACGGTATGCAGCAAATCAGGACTTGTTCCTTTAGAGGGAACATGTGACAATGATCCTCGAGGATCAATGCTGACAACCGAATATTTTGATACGGACACTGTGCCGACAGACAGCTGCGACCATCATGTTGCACTTGAGATTTGTGCCGATTCGGGAGCCATTGCCGGTCCGTATTGTCCGAATAAAACATCAAAGGTATTTATAACAGGCGCTGTATCAGGCAGCCCTGAGTATGAATTCATGGCAGATGACACGTTCATGAATACCGTATGTACATTACATGATGCAACATCGCTGATTAACAGCTCACCAACCACCACGGATCCTACCAATTCCGGTACTACACCGGGCAGTACTGACGGCACTGCGGCTGGAGCACAGACAGGTGGGGCTGGAACTGGTACCGCTGCCGGCTCAGGTGCTGGTACTGGTGGCTCCGGTACTGGCACTGGCGGTTCCGGTTCAGGCGGTTCTGGAGCCGGTGCTTCCGGTACCGGTGGCTCCGGTTCAGGTAGTACTGATACCGGCAGCTCCGGTTCATCCGGTAACACTCATCGTTAACCATTACGATTTACAACTTAATTATCTAAAGCAAAACCCCCAAGGATCATATCCTCGGGGGTTTTTGTTGATGTATATATGCTAAGGGGATTAGATAATAATTTGCATTACTCTACATCCTGTAATGCCTCAATTCCTTCCTCGCCTGTACGAACCTTGACAACCTGTGCCACGTCGTAAACGAAGATCTTACCATCTCCGATATGTCCGGTGTAGAGAGTCTTCTTAGCAGTCTCAATAACCTTTTCTACCGGAATCTTGCCAACGATTACCTCAACCTTAACCTTTGGAAGTAATGTCGCATCAAGCTCAGCTCCACGGTATTTCTCGCCGGCACCCTTCTGGATACCACAGCCCATAACCTGTGTCACTGTCATTCCTGTTACACCTAAGTCATTCATAGCCTTACGAAGCTTGTCGTACTTTGTAAGCTTTGAAATAATAACAACCTTGTGGATACCGCTTGCTGAAGCCGGTGTTGTTGCATTTACAACAGGCACTGCTGCATCCTTCTTTGCCTGAGAAGCTGTTGCATACTCAGAAGAACCAAGGTCTGTATTTTCATTGACATCCATAACATCACCTGATACATCCATGATAGCAAATCCTGCATATGCTGATGGAAGACCATGCTCTGTTGGGTCAAGTCCTACGATTTCCTCTTCCTCTGAAACTCTAAGTCCCAGTGTAGCCTTGATAACAAGGAATACGATTGTAATAGTTACTACTGTCCATGCTGCAACAGACACAAAGCCTGTGAGCTGGAGTCCTAAAAGCTTAAATCCACCGCCGTAGAAGAGTCCTACGAGCTCGTTGCCCTTTGAATCAGCGATTGAATATCCCGGAGCACTGTTTGTGGCAAAAAGACCAACAGCAATTGTTCCCCAGATACCATTCATCATATGTACTGCGACAGCACCTACAGGGTCATCAACACGAAGTACATTGTCAAGGAACCATACACCGAAGCAGACGAGAAGTCCTGCTACGGAACCGATAATGATAGCACCAAGTGCATCTGTTACATCACAGCCTGCTGTGATAGCTACAAGTCCTGCAAGTGAAGCATTCAGACACATTGACACATCAGGCTTACCATATTTGAGCCATGTGAAAATCATACAAACTACCGTTGCAAGTGCAGGTGCGATTGTTGTTGTTACAAAGATAGAACCAAGCTGCTCTACTGATTTTGCTGCTGCACCGTTGAATCCATACCAGCCAAGCCAGAGAATGAATACACCGAGCGCACCGATTGTGATGTTATGACCCGGAATAGCGTTTACTTTTGTAATCTTTCCGTTTTTATCCTTTGTAAACTTTCCGATACGAGGTCCAAGAATTGCAGCTCCTACAAGAGCACTGATACCACCAACCATGTGGATGGCACATGAACCTGCGAAATCATGGAAGCCAATCTGTGAAAGCCAGCCACCGCCCCAGATCCAGTGAGCCTCGATTGGGTAAATAAGTGCTGAAATAACTCCTGAATAAACACAGTAGGAAATAAATTTTGTTCTCTCAGCCATAGCTCCTGATACGATAGTTGCTGTTGTCGCACAGAAAACCAGGTTGAATACAAAGTTTGACCAGTCAAAATCTTTGTAAGATGTAAAGATGTCAAATCCCGGCTTACCGATGAAACCAAGAACATCTTCACCTAATAAAAGTGAAAAACCAATCAGTATGAATACAACTGTACCAATACAGAAATCCATGAGGTTTTTCATAAGGATGTTACCGGTATTCTTTGCTCTGGTAAAACCTGCTTCTACCATAGCAAAACCTGCCTGCATCCAGAAAACCAATGCTGCTCCAATAAGGAACCAGACTCCGAAAATTACTCCACTAATCTCTTCTGTCATAGTAATGTCCTCTCTTTCCTGTTTCTTCTTTCATTTTTTCATTTTATCGAAAATAAAATTTATAAAAAAATAGAGACACTTCACCAATTTCCACAGCTTCGTGGTTCAGCAAAATGTCTCCATTTTATTATTATGTTAAATTAAATCATATATGCCGCTCTAAACAGCTTTCCGTAAGCTTTGGGCCTTAAACTACAAGGATTAAACCTCGAAAATTAAATCGCCGTATGATGGCATTGGCCACATCTCTTTGTCGACAATCATCTCAAGCTCATCAACCGGAGTACGAAGAGCATCCATAGCAGTCTTTACAACATCTCTGTAGTAAACAGCCTGCTCTCTGCCCTCTTCCATAGCACCGGCCTTTGCTGTCTCATCCTTAAGCTTTGCAAGTGCAACCTGTGCATCTGAGAGAAGAGCTGAGCTCTCTGTAAGAAGCTCTGACTGAACAGATACATCTGCATCAGCAACTGCACTCTTAACTGAGTTAACTGACTGTGCAAGTGATGTAATATACTTGATAACTGCAGGAATAATCTGCTTTCCGGCAATATCAATCATAGCCTTTGCTTCTATATTAATAGTCTTTGCATATGTCTCATACTCGATCTCGGCACGGCTCTCAAGCTCTGTCTTTGTAAATACACCGAACTTCTCGAATGCTGCAACTGACTCAGGAGCAACGTATGCAGGAATTGCATCTACCATAGACTTGATGTTTGGAAGTCCACGTCTCTCTGCCTCAGCTACCCACTCATCTGAGTATCCGTTTCCGTTGAATACGATTCTCTGGTGCTCTACTGCGTAATCCTTGATGAGATCATGTACAGCGAGGTCAAAGTTGTCTGCCTTCTCAAGTATATCACAAGCATCTGAGAATGCCTCAGCAACGATTGTGTTGAGCACGATGTTGGCCTGTGCAACAGAATCCTGTGAACCAACCATACGGAACTCGAACTTGTTTCCTGTGAATGCGAATGGTGATGTACGGTTACGGTCTGTAGCATCCTTCATGAAATCAGGAATTGTCTTAACACCTGTCTCAAGCTTCTCACCCTTTAAGCTGTGTGTAGCTGTACCTGTTGCGATAAGCTGGTTCAATACGTCTCCAAGCTGGTCTCCAAGGTAGATAGAAAGGATTGCAGGTGGTGCCTCGTTAGCTCCAAGTCTGTGATCGTTTCCTACATCTGCTGCTGCCGCACGAAGAAGTGCTGCATGCTCGTCGATTGCCTTTAACATACATGTGAGTACAAGTAAGAACTGTACATTGTCATGTGGTGTCTTGCCAGGCTCAAGCATGTTGATACCATCATCTGTTGTGATTGACCAGTTGTCATGCTTTCCTGAACCGTTAACTCCTGCGAATGGCTTCTCATGAAGTAAGCACTGGAGTCCGTGACGGCCTGCCACCTTCTTGAGTGTCTCCATGATGAGCTGGTTGTGGTCAACAGCTACGTTGCACTCAGCATAGATAGGTGCAAGCTCGTGCTGTGCAGGTGCTACCTCGTTGTGCTGTGTCTTAGCTGAAACACCAAGCTTCCAGAGCTCCTTGTTTACATCTCTCATGTAAGCTGCGATTCTCTCGCGGATAGCTCCGAAATAATGATCATCCATCTCCTGTCCCTTTGGAGGCATAGCTCCGAAAAGTGTACGTCCTGTGAAGATGAGATCCTTTCTCTGTAAATACTTCTCACGGTCTACAATGAAGTACTCCTGCTCCGGTCCGACGGAAGGAGTAACTTTCTTTGATGTCGTATTTCCGAATAATCTAAGAAGTCTCAGTGCCTGATCGTTGATTGCTTCCATTGATCTAAGAAGAGGTGTCTTCTGATCAAGAGCCTCGCCTGTATATGAACAGAAGGCTGTAGGAATGCAAAGTGTTGCGCCTGCTGCATCCTGTCTTACAAATGCAGGTGATGTACAATCCCAGGCTGTATATCCTCTTGCCTCAAATGTAGCACGAAGACCACCTGATGGGAAAGATGAAGCATCCGGCTCACCCTTTATTAACTCTTTTCCTGAAAAGCTCATAAGTACTTTTCCGTTTGGCATTGGAGAAGTGATAAATGAATCATGCTTCTCAGCAGTAACGCCTGTAAGTGGCTGGAACCAATGTGTATAGTGTGTTGCACCCTTCTCAATGGCCCATTCCTTCATCTCGTGTGCGATAACATCAGCAGTCTCGAGATCAAGCTCCTTTCCTTCGTCCATAACCTCATGGAGCTTCTTGTAAACCTTCTTTGGAAGACGCTCCTGCATAACTGCATCATTAAATACGTTCTCTCCAAAGATGTCTGCTACGTTGAAATATTCCTGTTCGCTCATATCTTACATCCTTTCTGTTCATCAATCCCCTTGAGTGAATTGTTATTTTCAAATAATGTTTAACAGCTGCACAACATATAAACTCGAATATTCTTGTTTTATGCCGGACTTCTTAGTTTATTAAAAAAGAGGGCACTCCATCTATGGTGGAACGCCCTCGTTCATTTCGCTTAACATTATTTCTGAAATTAAGATACTCCTTTGAGTATCAAAAATCAAGTGTTTATGTTAAAAAAGTTAAGTTTTATAAAATTTTACTACAAGATATAAATATTTTGTAAAGTAGTATGTGCAAAAATACTAAATTGCAATAATATTATTCAGCCTTTCCAACTGATCCGAAAAGCTCCATCTTCTCCTTAACTGTTGCCTTGATTGCCTCAGCACCTGGAGCAAGAAGCTTACGAGGGTCAAATCCCTTGCCCTCAAGATCCTTTCCGGCCTCGATGTATTTACGTGTTGCATCTGCGAATGAAAGCTGGCACTCTGTGTTAACGTTGATCTTAGATACTCCAAGGTCGATTGCTTTCTTAATCATGTCAGCCGGGATTCCTGTACCACCGTGAAGTACTAATGGCATAACACCAGTCTTCTGCTGGATAGCGTCAAGAGTCTCAAAGCTGAGTCCCTGCCAGTTTGCAGGATATTTTCCGTGGATGTTTCCGATTCCTGCTGCAAGCATATCTACACCAAGATCAGCAACTCTCTTGCACTCGTCAGGATCAGCGCACTCGCCCATTCCAACAACTCCGTCTTCCTCGCCACCGATTGAACCAACTTCAGCCTCGATAGACATGCCCATTGCATGAGCAACTGATACTAACTCTTTTGTCTTTGCAACGTTCTCATCGATTGGATAATGAGATCCGTCGAACATGATGGATGTGAAGCCGGCCTTGATGCACTTGTAGCATCCTTCGTATGTGCCGTGATCAAGGTGAAGTGCTACAGGTACTGTGATACCGAGCTCGTCATGCATAGCCTTAACCATTGCTGCTACTGTACCGAAGCCTGTCATGTACTTTCCGGCACCCTCAGATACACCAAGGATTACAGGGCTCTTAAGCTCCTCTGCTGTTAAAAGTATTGATTTTGTCCACTCAAGGTTATTGATGTTGAACTGACCTACTGCGTAATGTCCTTCTTTTGCTTTCTTAAGCATTTCTGTTGCAGATACTAACATATTTTTTCCTCCTGTTAATTAAAAGCTAATGTTATTATATTACATAACCTTATAAAAATAAAGTTAAATTTTTAACACAATCAGACAAAAAATTGTGTACTATTACTATTTTATGTCCGATTTTGTATTTATCAGCACATAATGGTAATCTGTTTGCTCAGATTAGTGATGGTCAGATCCGTGTGGCTGCCGCCAAACTCTCCGTCGAGTGTCCACGGTACCTCCTCCTCACTCTCCACATGCATCTCACTGGTCTTGAAGGAGTAGATGAGCTCATTGTCATTTTCACGGTTTGCCAGTCCCGCAAGTATCTTATTGAGCTCTATTGGGTTTTTTGGATTCTTGATGAGTGTCACCTCAAAAAGGCCGTCATCAAGCAGTACGTCAGGACCTGATATGCCCTTGAAGCCTCCTACCGAAAGCGAGTTGGTCACCATTCCATATATAAACTCATCCTCTATTATCTCACCGTCATGGCTCACCCTCATCCTGTACGAGGTGATATCCATCAGGTGCTTTGCACCCTCTAAAATATATGCGGCATGTCCCAGTATATTCATCTGCTGCGAGGTCTGGTAGGATACCTCTGTAAAAAGGCCAAAGGCTGCAACATATACGAAGGTATCTCCGTTGAAGCCTCCCACATCACACGGGAATGGAGTACCGTTTACGGCAACTCTTGCGGCCTCCTCCATATTTTTTGGTATGCCGAGAGAGTTTGCAAAGTCATTGGTGCTGCCCGCAGGGGATGTATCCTATCGGTACATTTACCTCGCTTTGCTCCATGCCGGTCACTACCTCGTCGAGCGTACCGTCTCCGCCGCTGCACACTACAAGGTCATACTTCTTAGCATTTTTCCTGACCTTTTTTATGGCATCTCCCTGACACTGTGTAGGATAAATGGTGATTTTGTATCCGGCCTTTGTCATGATGTCCACGATATTTACCAGATGCTCCTTTATGAGCCCCTTGCCTGATTTGGGATTAAATACAAATAAAAGCTTTTTCTTCATCTATCTCAGTTCCTCCGCAATCGCCGATAATTTTCTAAGCCTGTGGTTGACTCCCGATTTGCCCATTGGCGGATTCAGATATCCTCCGAGCTCCTTTAGCGGTGCATCCGGATATTCAAGCCGAAGCAGCGCCATCTCCCGAAGCTGCGCCGGTAAATCATCGAGTCCTCTCATTTTCTGTATCAGTCTGATATCCTCTATCTGCTTTACTGCCGCATTCACAGTCTTGCTGATGTTTGCGGTTTCGCAGTTTACTTTACGGTTTACACTGTTGCGCATTTCCTTTAATATGCGCACATTTTCCAGCTTCATGAGTGACACATACGCCTCCATGATGTTGAGACTGTCCACGATGTGGGCGCCCTCCTTTATGTACACTACATAGTGCCCCTTGCGCTCTACTATCTTGGCATCCGTATCAAAGCCGCACAAGAGCTCCTGAAGCTGCTTCGCCTGCTCTTTCGTATGACACACTATCTCAAAATGGTACGCTTTGTTGGGATCGCTTATCGAGCCTGCTGCCATGAAGGCTCCCCTGATAAAGGCTCTCTTGCAGCATGTCTGCATAAGAAGCAGTCCGTCTGCGGTCTGTCTGTTGACAGGCTGTGCCGTGATTTTAAGCGCTGCAAGTATTTTTCCGGTATCCTGCTCATCCAGCGCCTTTGTGGTATCTGTGCCAAAGGCACGCTTCATAAGTGTGGCATATTTATTTAAAAGCAGCAGGTTTTCGGTGTCGAGCTCAAGTCCCTTTGTTTTTTCATTGATACGGCCCGAAAGCTCTATGATGCCTGCAAGCTCAGCGAGCTGACAGTGCCTGCTCTTTGATACCTGCTTTGCCAGCTCTTCCTTTACATCACTGGAAAACGACATGTTATTTACCTCTCAATGCATCCTTTCCTATGTCGCGATGCTCTATCTTAAGTCCATAGTCATTACAGCCGCTAAGCCTCTTGTACAGCTCGTTTGCAAGCGTTACCGAGCGGTGCTTGCCTCCGGTGCAGCCTATAGATATAACAAGCTGGTTCTTGCCCTCAGAGATATAGTTTGGAATGAGGAGCTTTATCATATCATCAAGCTTGTCGATAAACTCATTTGCCTCCGGAAACTGCATGACATAGTCCTGTATCTCCTTATCATTGCCGGTTTTCGCGCGTAGTCCGTCCACATAGTAGGGATTTGGCAGAAACCTCACATCCATGACTATATCAGAGTCTGACGGTATGCCATACTTGAAGCCGAAGGAAAGTATCGTGATAAAGAGATTCTTGTAATCCTCATTCTGCACAAATATCTTTTCAAGCTCAATTTTGAGTTCCCTTGTGAGAAGCTGGCTTGTGTCTATGATATAGTCAGCATTGTCCTTTAAATACTGCAGCTTTTCCCTCTCAAGCACGATGCCCTTATTGATGCGCTCACTGCCTGCGAGAGGATGGTTTCGCCTCGTCTCTTGTATCGCTTTACAAGCACCTCATCCTCAGCATCGAGGAAAAGTATCTCATACGGAAAATTTTTCTGCCTTAGCTGCTCGAGCGTCTGTGGAATCGCATCAATTCCTGAACCGTTTCGCACATCTATGCCGACTGCCACCTTGGACACATCACTGTGGAAGGTATTTGAAAAGTCTATGAGCTTATCTAATAGCTGTATAGGCAGATTGTCTATACAAAAATATCCCATATCCTCCATCATTTTCATTGCTGTGCTTTTTCCGGCACCTGACATGCCCGTCACTATTACAAATTTCACTAGAATTCTCCAATCATCTTAACTTCCGGTTCGAGCTTTACTCCAAACTGCTTTAAAACTGTTTCCTGCACGTCTTTTATGAGTGTCAGGACATCCGCTGCAGTGGCTTCGCCCTTATTGACTACAAAGCCGCAGTGCTTCTGAGACACCTGTGCATCTCCCACGCTGTAACCTCGAAGACCTGCATCCATGATAAGCTTCCCTGCAAAATAGCCCTCCGGTCTCTTAAAGGTGCTGCCTGCACTTGGGTACTCAAGCGGCTGCTTCTCCACTCTCTTTGTGCGAAGCTCTGCCATATATGACTTTATCTCATCCTTAGGCTTTGGTGTGAGCCTGAATCTGGCTGACAGCACTATATAGCCCTTTTCCTGGACTATACTGTGCCTGTAGGATAAGTCAAGCTCATCCCTTGTGACAGTCTTTAGCTCGCCCTCTGCTGTGAGCACTGTGGCATCGATTAGGACATCCTTTATCTCTCCACCGTAGGCTCCTGCGTTCATGACTACCGCGCCTCCAACACTTCCGGGTATGCCCGATGCAAACTCAAGACCTGAAAGCGATGCCTCCGCTGCCTTTGCCGCCACTGCTGCAAGGATAGCCCCGGCGCCGGCTGTGATGATATGACCGTTGTCTTGTGCTGTGAGGTCCTGCGCTGTGCTTTGCTGCGCCACAGCTTCTGTCACATCGATTTCGGACAGGCCTTTTCCAATACCAATTACAAGGCCTCTGATGCCCTTATCTCCTACCAGCAGATTGCTTCCGTTTCCTATCACTGTAACCGGCATATCACATGCCTTAGCCATCTCTATAAGCTTTGAAATTTGACTCATATCAGGCTCTGCATAGTAATCTGCCGAGCCTCCTATGCGGAATGTCGTGTGTTTTTTCATCGGCTCATCCTGCAGGAGACCAAGCTGCGGCAATTGTTCTGTTACACTTTTTACAAATGTCTGATTCATCTTATATTCCTTTAGCCTATGCCTCCTTCAAAAATGCAATGTAGCCTCTGAATGCCTCATATAAATCGACCTTGCTGATGATTTCCCATGGCGCATGCATGTTGAGCACCGGCACACCGCTGTCAATAACATTCATGTCATAGTTTGCGAGGATATATGCGATTGTTCCGCCGCCTCCCTCATCTACCTTTCCAAGCTCTGCTGTCTGGAATGAAACATCTGCTGTATCCATGATATTTCTAAGCCTTGCAACATACTCTGCGTTGGCATCGTTTGAGCCTGATTTGCCTCTGGCGCCTGTATATTTGTTGAATACAAGGCCCTTTCCAAAGTATGCCGAGTTCTTCTTTTCCATAACCGATGGATAATTCGGGTCAAAGGCTGCTGATACGTCTGATGAGAGTACCTTTGAGTTTTTCAGTGCACGTCTGACTGCAAGCTCGCTGTAGTCTCCTGCCAGGTTCATCACCTCTGCCACACAGTTTTCAAAAAAGCGTGACTGCATGCCGCTGGCTCCCACTGAGCCGATTTCCTCTTTGTCCACGAGCAGGCATACACTTGTATATTCCGGTGCGCCCTCTATCTCAAGCATAGCTCTGTATGAAGGATATGCGCACACTCTGTCGTCGTGGCCGTAACCCATGATCATACTTCTGTCAAGTCCGTAGTCTCTTGCCTCTCCGGCAGGTACCACCTCTATCTCTGCTGAAAGGAAATCATCCTCGTCCACACCGTACCTGTGAAAGTATTGTGAGGATATTGGCCTTTACTCTCTCCTTGATATCCTTGTCGTCCTCGTCCTTTTCTGGTCCCGGTATGCTTCCGATCAGCACATCAAGGCTCTCGCCCTTTATGACCTCTGAGGCCTTCTTGCCCATCTGCTCGCCTGACAGGTGAATAAGCAGATCGCTCACACCCACTACAGGATCATTTGGCTTGTCTCCGATATTGACTGTCACTGTGCTGCCATCCTTTTTACAGATGACTCCGTGAAGTGCAAGCGGCAGTGTGACCCACTGGTATTTCTTGATACCGCCATAATAATGTGTGTCTAAAAGTGCCATGTCTGTGTCCTCGTATAAAGGCACCTGCTTTAAGTCCATTCTAGGTGAATCAATATGTGCTCCGAGGATATTCATACCCTTCTCAAGAGGCTTACTGCCCACGATAAACAGCGCCAGTCCCTTTCCCATATTGTTTGCTATGATTTTATCTCCTGCCTTTACGCTCTTTCCTGTCTCGATGAGCTCATCAAGGTCCACAAAGCCGTGTCCTGTGGCGTCAGCATAAACTGCTGCCGTGCACTCGCGCTCTGTCTTGCAGCCGGATATAAACCTTCTGTAATCCTCTGCAAATGCAAATAATTTTTCTCTTTCAGGTCCCTGGGGATACTTCTCCCAGGCGTTTTTCTTTTCTATTGCCATGATTTATTATACCTCCGAATTTTTTGTAAGATTTGCCTGGACGCGGCGATACAGCTCCTGAGCTGCATTGTAGCCCATCTTCTTCTGTCTGTGATTGACTGCTGCTGTCTCTACGATGACCGCCAGATTACGTCCCGGTCTGATTGGCAGTGAATGACACACTACCTTGTTGCCGAGATACTCGGCATATTCTTCCTCGAGGCCGAGTCTGTCGTAATCTGCCTCCTTTTTCCAGTCCTCGAGCTTGATTACGAGGTCTATCTGCTGTTTTTCCTTTACACACTCTACTCCGTAAAGTGTCTTGACATCGATGATTCCGATGCCTCGAAGCTCTATAAAGTGTCTGGTAATCTCAGGCGATGTGCCCATGAGCGTATGCTCGTTGATCTTTCTGATTTCCACCACATCATCCGTCACAAGACGATGGCCTCGTCTGATGAGCTCGAGTGCGGCCTCGCTCTTTCCGATACCGCTCTCGCCTGTGATCATTACTCCCTCGCCGTATACATCTACCAGCACGCCGTGCACTGTAATGCACGGTGCGAGCTGCTCACCAAGACAATAGATGAGCTCAGCCATAAAGCTTGATGTGGAACGGCCTGTTGACAGCACCGGAATACCGTGCTCTCTGGCCTCTTCCATAAATATCTCATCCGGCTGTAAATCTCTGCAGAAGATGATACATGGTATATCAAACTCCATGAAGCGGCTATAGCGCTCTTTTTTCTCGCTGTCGCTCATCTTCTCTATATAAGTATACTCTACATTTCCGATAATCTGTATTCGTCTCTCCTCAAAATGATCAAAATATCCTGAGAGCTGAAGCGCCGGTCTGTTGACGTCCGAGCACTCTATCGCCCTCTCCTTTAGGTTCATCTCTTTTGTGAGATTGTTGAGATCGAGCAATTCTGCTACCTTTGCAACTGATACTGAGTGTAATGCATCCATTCGCGGTCCCCCTTGATGTATATTTATTTTTTAGTATACCACAGATTAGCTTCAAAATCTACGTGGCAGAGTGGAAAAATGCATACACTGCCTGTGCTGCTTTTTCGTTCATGGTCTCTGTCTGCATAAGGTCTTCGACATCTGCTTCCTTTATCTTCTCTAGCGACTGGTAACGGCGCATAAGCGCCTTTCTGCGTGCCGGCCCTATGCCTTCAATATCATCAAGCACCGAATGTACCTGACTCTTTGAGCGCAGTGACCTATGAAACTCTATTGCAAAGCGGTGTGCCTCATCCTGTATTCTCGTGATGAGCTTGAAGCCTTCGCCGTGGCGGTCGATAGGTATCTCCACATTGTTGTAATAAAGACCTCTTGTGCGGTGGAAATCATCCTTCACCATGCCACACACAGGTATGTCGAGTCCCAGCTCAGAAAGCACCTGAAGGCATATATTTACCTGACCTCTTCCACCATCCATCATTATAATATCCGGAAAACGGTTGAAGCTACCTATTTCCTGTGGAGAACCATCTTTTTCAAGCTGCTTCTGTTCTTCCATGCCATGTGTAAAGCGGCGTGTGAGCACCTCGTGCATTGACGCATAATCATCAGGTCCCGTAACTGTGCGAAGCTTAAACTTTCTGTAATCGCTCTTTTTAGGCTTGCCCTTCTCATACACTATCATGGAGCCGACGGTCTCAAAGCCGTTGATATTGGAAATATCATAGGCCTCCATACGGTTTAAGCCATGTAAGCCCAAAAGTCCCTCGATTTCCTTTACAGCTCCCTATTGTGCGCCCCTCTTCTCTCTTTATCCTCTCCTTATCCTGGCTGAGCACTAAGAGTGCGTTCTTGTAGGCAAGCTCAACAAGCTTTTCCTTCATGCCCTTCTGCGGCACCTTTATATTCACCCGCCTGCCTCGCTTTTCGCTGAGCCACTGCTCCAAAACAGCCATATCCTCTATCTCGCTCTGCAGCATGACCTCGCGCGGTATAAAAGGTGTTCCGGAATAAAACTGCTTCACAAAGTTATTTAACACATCATCCGCAGCCTCCTCGCTTCCAACCCTCACATGGAAATGGTCTCTGCCTATCAGCTTTCCGTTTCTTATGAAAAATACCTGCACTACTGCATCAGTATCGTCATTTGCAAGTGCTATGATATCCTTATCCTCGCCGTCGGCATTTGTTATCTTCTGCTTCTGCGCTACCTGTTTCACACTGTTTATCAAATCCCTGTATTCAGCCGCCTTCTCAAACTCCATGCTCTCTGAGCTTTTTTAGCATTTTATCGCTAAGAGCCTTTATTGTCTGCTCATAGTCGCCGTTTAAGAAATCTATCGCGCCCTTTACAGATATGGCATACTCTTCCTTCGTCACATACCCCTGGCATGGTGCATTGCACTGGTGTATATGATAGTTGAGGCACGGCCGGTCTGCTCCTATATCACGCGGCAGCCTGCGGTTGCAGGTGCGAAGCTTATAGATTTTGTTTATCAGATCTATCGAGCTTTTCACCGCAGAGGCACTCGTATACGGACCAAAGTAACGGGATTTGTCCTTTTTCATCTGACGCGAAAACAGCACCCTCGGATAGTCCTCTCCCAGTGTCACCTTGATGTACGGATATGTCTTGTCATCACGAAGCATAGTATTGTACTTTGGTGTATGCTCCTTTATCAGGTTGCACTCCAAAACAAGGGCCTCAAGTTCAGAGTCGGTAACTATATACTCAAAATGATCTATATGCTCTACCATCTGTTTTTTCTTGATGCCCTCATTGTGGCTCGCCTGAAAGTACTGATGTACTCTCTTCGTCAGGCTTTTGGCTTTGCCGATATATATGATTACATCATCCTTGTCATGCATAATATAAACTCCCGGGGCATCCGGGAGTTTTTTTAATTCTTCTTTGATATCAAATGTTTTTTCCATATTCGCTCTTTTGGGTTGTTGTGGAGTTTCGCACCTTCAGGTTGTGAAGTTGCCGGCATGGCACACAGTGTATTCCTCAGGAAAATATGAAGTCAGCCGCGAGGTTTCTCTCCGTTTGGTTTTCTTTGTTTGCAAGGCTTTTTCGTCCCTTCTCTTGTCTGGAAGCCCGCGGCAGTTCATATTTTCCTTCTGAACACACTATGTACCCTCCGGCTTTTTCAGTTTATGTGTGCGAAACTCTTTTCTACTGCGCTCTTTATTTGTACGAATTTTTTATACGCTCTTTCGCTACGCGAAAATTGCTTGGTTGCTCGTTGTGTCCGAAAATTGACCTATAAGGTACTAATTATTTGATGTATCATCCGGCGCTGTATATCCGGAAGATTCATTTGTATCTGCAGGTTGGTCTGTGGCGTTACGAAGGAGCGGATCTGCTGCTGATGTCTCATCATTCTGTGCATTTTCCTGCTCTTTGCTCTCTTCACCATCTTTTTCTTCGTCCGGGTCAGGGAGTCCCTTCATATCGCGGAACATCTTCATGAATTCCTTACCTGTGATTGTTTCCTTCTGGTAGAGATAATCTGATATACTGTCGAGGATTTCTCTGTTTTCATCAAGGAGCTTCATGGCCTCTGCGTAGCTGCTGTTGATGATTGAGAGTACCTCATCATCTATCTGCGATGCTGTATTCTCTCCGCAGATTAATCCTGCCCCGCCCTCTAAGTACTGGTTTTGTACTGTTGCAAGGCACATCATGCCGAATTTATCTGACATTCCGTACATAGTTACCATGGCACGGGCTATCTTTGTTGCATTTTCTATATCATTTGCGGCTCCGCTTGTGACTGAGTTAAATACCAGCACCTCTGCTGCACGACCTGCCATATATGTTGTGATTTTGGCGAGAAGTTCATCCTTTGTCTCAAGGTATTTCTCCTCTTCAGGTGTCTGGAGTGTATATCCGAGTGCTCCCATGGTACGTGGTACGATTGTGATTTTCTGCACAGGCTCTGTGTTTTTCTGCAGGGCTGATACAAGTGCATGTCCAACCTCATGGTATGAGACGATTCTCTCTTTATCGCTCATGACACGGTCCTTCTTTTCCTTGCCTCCGACTGCTACAAGCTCGAATGCCTCAAAGAGATCTGACTGGTTTACAAGCTGTCTGCCGTTTTTGACTGCATTGATGGCAGCCTCATTAATCATGTTGGCAAGATCTGAGCCAACAAGTCCTGCTGTTGCAAGTGCCAGTGCATCGAGGTCTACCGACTCATCCATCTTGACATCCTTTGAGTGTACCTTTAAGGTCTCCAGACGTCCCTTTAAGTCAGGCTTGTCAACTATGATTCTTCTGTCAAAACGTCCCGGACGAAGAAGCGCCTTATCGAGCACCTCAGGGTTAGTTGCCGCTAATATAAGTAATCCCTTTGATGTATCAAAGCCATCCATCTCTGCAAGGAGCTGGTTTAATGTCTGCTCACGCTCGTCATTGCCACCGCCGTATCTGCTGTCACGGCTCTTTCCTATTGCATCTATCTCATCGATAAAGATAATACATGGTGCCATTTTTTGTGCTTCCTTGAACAAATCACGCACTCTCGAAGCTCCGACTCCGACAAACATCTCCACAAAGTCTGAACCTGCAAGTGAGAAAAACGGTACTCCTGCCTCTCCTGCTACTGCCTTGGCAAGGAGTGTCTTACCTGTTCCCGGAGGTCCCACGAGAAGCGCACCCTTAGGAAGCTTTGCTCCGATATCTGTATATCTCTTAGGATTGTGAAGGAAATCAACAACCTCCTGGAGAGATTCCTTGGCTTCATCCTGTCCCGCAACATCCTTGAAGTTGACGCCTGTGGACTTCTCCACATATACCTTGGCAGTCGATTTGCCGACTCCCATTCCCATGCTGCCGCCCATCTTCTTTGAAACAAATGCTAAAAGCACCCACAGTAAAATAAGCGGAACTATAAAGCTTAATATATTAAAAATCCATGTAGATGTATTATCAGGTATCGCTGCCTTTATCTCAATAGACTTGCCCTCTGAGGTCTTTGCTTTTTTGAGTGTCGGCACAAGCTCATCATCAGCCACACGGCCTGTGTAATATGTGATGTCATAATCCTTGTGTCCGTCATCCACAAGCTTGTAGTCTATCTCGTAGGAATCAAACTCCACGCTCTTGACATTACCCTTGTCGAGCTGTTTTATGAAATCACTGTATGACTTTTCCTGTGTGCTGGCATGCGATATGCTGTTTGATATAAGTGCATACACAAACAATGCCACGAGTGTCAGCAGGATAAATGCCATGATGCCCTGTCCGCCACGGTTGTTTCTGCCACCGTTTCCACCAGGTCTGTTACCACCGTTATTCCCGTTTCCACCGGACCCATTATTGCCCGGGCCATTGTTGTAATTATAGTTATTAGGTCCCTGATTATCCATATTTTCTCCGTTCTTTTCTTATTTATTACAAGCTTCAAGGCAATTTTGACCTGTAATTTTTATAGTCATTCCCATGAAACCCTATCCCCGAAAAATATCATTACAGACTTCTTATTTTCCAAGGAATATATTGTATATGAAACCGTCTCCTCACAATATATAAAGTGTGAAGCTTCACTTTATTATAAGAAAAAGTGCGGTCAAAATCAACCGCACTTTCTAAATATTGTATTAAATATAACGAAAAATTATCTGTTCACCTTGTTTGCCGCCTCTATGAAGCCATGGAAAAGCGGATGTGGACGGTTCGGACGTGACTTAAGCTCAGGATGTGCCTGTGTGGCAATAAACCACGGATGCTCCGGAATCTCAATCATCTCCACGATTCTGCCATCCGGTGATGTACCGCAAAGCTTCATGCCATGCTCTGTGAGAGCTGTTCTGTAGTCATTGTTGACCTCATAACGGTGACGATGACGCTCGCTTATATTCTCTGTGCCATATACCTGATATGCCTTTGATGTCTTGTCGAGTACACATGGATAAGAGCCAAGTCTAAGTGTACCTCCGATATCCTCTATTCCGTTCTGGTCAGGCATAAGTGCGATAACCGGATGAGTAGTGTTTGGATCAAGCTCTATACTGTGTGCATCATGGAACATACATACGTGGCGCGCATACTCGATGATTGCCACCTGCATTCCAAGGCAGAGTCCCAGATATGGGATATTGTTTTCCCTGGCATACTTAGCTGCTGCAATCATGCCCTCAACACCACGGTCTCCAAAGCCTCCCGGAACGATAATTCCCTGAATGCCCTTGAATACCTCTGCTGCATTGTCATCATTAAGTTCCTCTGAGTCAACCCACTTTATATCAACTGTGGTATGCTCAGGAATACCGCCATGCTTCAGTGCCTCAACAACTGAAATGTATGCATCGTGAAGTGCTGTATATTTTCCGACAAGTGCGATCTTTACCTCTTTATCAGGATGACGGAGATCCTCAACCATCTGCTTCCAGTCTGCAAGATCCGGCTCAGGACAGTCGAGATTCAAGCACTCGCATGCAACCTTTGCAAGATTCTCCTGCTCCATGGCAAGTGGTGCCTCATAGAGATACTCCACATCAAGGTTCTGTAATACGTGTGAATTCGGTACATTACAAAACAGCGCAATCTTGTCCTTAAGCTTCTGATCAAGCTCATGCTCTGAACGGCATACAATGATATCCGGCTGGATTCCCATGCCCTGAAGCTCCTTTACACTTGCCTGTGTAGGCTTTGTCTTGAGCTCTCCTGACGCCTTGATGTATGGAATCAGTGTCACATGACACAGGATGGCATTGTCGTGTCCCACCTCATGCTGGAACTGTCTGATTGCCTCGAGGAACGGCTGACTCTCGATATCGCCGACTGTACCGCCCACCTCGATGATTGCGATTGTGGTATCCTCAGATGTGAAATCCCTGTAGAATCTGCTCTTTATCTCATTGGTGATATGAGGGATAACCTGTACTGTTCCTCCGCCGTAGTCACCACGACGTTCCTTCTGTAATACTGACCAGTATACCTTTCCTGTGGTGACGTTTGAGTTCTTTGTCAGGCTCTCATCAATAAAACGCTCATAGTGTCCCAGGTCAAGATCTGTCTCAGCTCCATCGTCTGTTACAAACACCTCTCCGTGCTGAATAGGGTTCATGGTACCCGGATCAATATTAATGTATGGATCGAACTTCTGCATTGTCACCTTGTATCCACGAGCTTTTAAAAGACGTCCAAGAGACGCTGCGGTAATTCCTTTTCCAAGACCGGAAACAACTCCACCGGTGACGAACACGTATTTTACAGGCATAATTTTCCTCCTTATCAATATGCTTTGTATATTTGTAAATTCTTAATTTTTAAAATAACCAACTTATTATACAGCCTTAAATTGATTAATGCAATTTATTTTTTAATTATATTTATTATATTTTGTTATAATGCTTCACATCTGGTGACGGACAACCCTGTATTCATCGCCTGAGCGGTAAAACGGACAGCGCTTATAGCTGCTCTGGACAAATCTCGCCATATCATCCTCGTCCATATTTACCGAGCAATAATACTCCTCATCATCCTCATCATATTCATTGTATGCACAAAAATCGCAGCATGTCTCCATTATCTTATCCTTCCATCACTTTTAATATGTATGCTGAAAATCTACTTAAACTGATTAACAGTCTCATCATATTTGTAATCAATCTGTGCAAGCTTGTCGCAAAGCTCTTTCTCATCAATATCATATGCTGCCGCAAGCTCCTTCAATCCTGAATAATTGTCCCGAAGCTGTGTGTTTACAAAGCTAAGCAGCATAACCGGATCCTTTGGTAATGCCATAATCTGCTCCTTATAATTCTATGTAATCTTATAATTCTATGTTATCTTATAATTCTATGTTATCTTATTATCATAATCATAGCAATTAATTTTCAAATACCTGCTTTATGCTGTCATAGTGCAGGAACACACCCTGCGCAGCAAGCTCTTTTATTTCATCGAGTGTGGCAATTTTAAACCCAAGTGCCTCCTCTGTCTGAATCTGTACGTCAGACTCCTTGAAATCAAGCTCAAAGCGGTAAACATCCACGAAATAGTTGTCACCCTCGCCCGGATTCTCTCTGTGATAGGTATAGGCAAGCCCTCCCGGACACTGTGATACATCAAGACCCACCTCTTCTTTCACCTCTCTGCAGACTGCGGTAAATGAGCTCTCACCTGCCTGTGCGGCTCCTCCTGAAACCTCCCACCAGCCCGGTGCCCATGCCTTTGTCATGACACGCTGTGTGATAAGAAATCTGCCATCTGGTCTATGAATCACGCCAAGCACTGAAAGATGATACTCTCCATCCTTAAGTATCCAGTCGTTTTTTCATTGTACGGCCTGTCGGCTTTTTATCCTTATCGTATATATCCCAAAATTCCATTTGAAGCTTCCTTTCTCTAAGTGAGTCTTTAATAATATCATATCATATCCTGCGCAGAAAAGCCAGCAAGTTGTTTACGCAGCTTTCTGCTTTCCGGCAGATAATATTCCATCAGCGACCAGAACCTGGCATTATGGCTTGGCTCAAGCAGATGTGTAAGCTCGTGAACCACCACATACTCTGCGCACTCCGACGGCACCTTAGCCAGCAGAAGGTTGAAATTCAGATGATGTGACTTCACGTTGCAGGATCCCCACCTTGTCTTCATCTTCTTTATCGTAAAGCCGGCTGACTTAACTCCCATAACCGGCTCCCATTTGTCGATAAACCTCTGCAGCTGCATCTTAAGCCGCAGACGCATCTCCCTCTCCATGAAGGGTGCCATAACCGGCTCCTGCTCCTTAAGCTGCCTTGCGACAAGCATTTCCTGCATGGTCCGCTCAATCCAGTCTGATTTGCTCTCCACAAATTTCCTGATTTCTGTATCACTCATGCCATAAGGAGCACTCACTGATAGTGTGCCATCCGTATCCTTCACACGAAGATACATGTTTTTTATTCTTTTCCTAGTCACTTCTATTGTATATCTATTGTTTATATATATGTTATTTGTACATTTTTTATTTGCATATGCGTTATTCATATTTTCCAGTTTCATACTGCTCCTATCACGTAATCCGTTTCGCATAATTACATTTTACAATCTCTGTGCATTTTTGTATACTATAAAATAAAGTTACTGAATAGTTACAAAACAAATATAAGGAGGCTCATATGACAAAAGAAAAATTAGCCATTGAAGTAATAAAAAGACTAAAAACCGCATATCCTCGCACCGATTGCACTCTTGAGTACGACGAGGCCTGGAAGCTGCTCGTATCAGTCAGGCTCGCAGCCCAGTGCACTGATGCCCGCGTAAATGTAGTCGTGGTGGATTTGTTCAAAAAATATCCTTCCATCGAGGCTCTCGCCGATGCTGATGTTTCCGACATAGAAGAAATTGTACGTCCATGCGGCCTGGGAAAGAGTAAGGCACGTGATATAAGTGCCTGCATGAGAATGCTTCGCGATGATTTTGGCAGTCTTGTGCCTGACAATATGACCGATCTGCTGAAGCTGCCGGGAGTCGGCAGAAAGAGTGCCAACCTGATTATGGGTGATGTGTACGGCAAGCCTGCCATCGTCACCGACACACACTGCATACGCCTTTGCAACCGTATAGGACTCGTAGATGGAATAAAGGACCCGAAAAAAGTGGAGATGGAGCTTTGGAAAATCATCCCACCCGAGGAGAGCAATGACTTCTGCCACAGGCTGGTTGATCATGGACGCGCCGTATGTACTGCCCGAACCACACCGCACTGTGACATGTGTGTGCTGAACGATATATGTGGAAGCGTTGTGCATAGCTAAAACAGTAAGGCTGCGGCTCCGCAGCCTGCATGCAAAACGTGAGAAAGGACCGCGATGTTACACGCGGTAACAACGCGATCCTTTCTCGAGGAGTTTAGTTATGAAAATGTTTATTAATAAAAAGGGAATAATGTAAAAGGTTTTGTTCCTCTTACAATAACAAGTATATGTGGTAATTATGTCCTAACAATGTACATTTTAGAAATATTTTATTAAAAAGGTCGTGATTATTTTATACTTTTTTTAGATTTGTAATATTCTGTAAATAACAACTAAATTTTTTTGTTAAAAAGTTCCTTACAGAGCTGTATTTTATCCTCATGGCTCTGTCCGGTCAGGCTGTTTTGAAAATCCACAATACCTGCAGCGGTGCTGTCTGTCAGCAGACCTTTTTCTGCGAGACGTCTTTTCATCTCACGCGCTGTACCGTTTCCTCCATCGAACACACGCACCCTATCTCCAAGCACCTCCTGTATCATTTTTCTGACAAACGGATAATGTGTGCATCCCAGCACAACCGCATCTATCTCACCATGCGAATATGAATACAAAAGTTCCTCGAGATACTGTCTCACATCATCACCGTACAAGTCACCTCTCTCAACGAAATTCATAAGCCCAGGACAAGGCAATGGAATAATCTCACCCAAATGTCTGTATCTGTCCATAAGCTTTTTAAGTTTTTCCTCCCTGATAGTCATAGGTGTAGCCATCACAAGCACTCTCGGATTTTCCATAAAAAGCATCGCAGGCTTGACTGCAGGCTCTATCCCTACGATAGGAACATCGGGATATTGCTCTCTTAATATACGCACTGCCGCGCTGGTGGCTGTATTGCACGCGACAACAAGCCCCTTTGCATGCTGATTTAAAATCAGCTCCTTTGCATGCTCACAGGTCAAAGCTCGCACCCGCTCAAGTGTTTTGGTACCATAAGGCGCATTTGCTGAATCACCGTAATATATAAAATCTTCGTTAGGCATCACTTCAACCAGGCTCTTTAAGACGCTTATTCCGCCGACTCCTGAATCGAAAACTGCAATTGACATTATAAAAGTCCCTACTTTCTTTATAAAATCTGTTATGATATAATGAATAAAACAAGCTTAAGGAGGCACCTATGGATAATCCTAAAAGTCTTTTTAACAACAACACAAAAGTATGTGAAAACTGTAAAAGGCCTCTGCCACATGACTATAAAGAGAATCTCTGCCCACGATGCCTTGATCTGGCATTATTCCGCGAGGTAAAGGAATTTATCCGTACCCACGACGTAAATGAATACGAGGTTGCAGAACATTTTAAGATACCGCTTAGACAGGTAAAGAGCTGGATAAAGGACGGACGCATCGAGTACAAGCAGTCTGAATCAGCCTCCACTATAGCCGGTCTTCACTGCCAGCGGTGCGGTGCACCTGTTACCTTCGGCACTCTTTGTCCCAAATGTCTGAGACTGTTAAACGGCAACAAAGGATACTCAACCGGATACGATGCCGGCAAAACAAAATCCAAAATGTACCATTTGGAAGGAGAGGAGTAATTACTCCTCTCTTCTTTTAACCTTTGATCTGTATTTTTTCTCAACCTCTGTGAGGAACTTGTCATCAAGCTCCGCCTTTATAAGTACGTTCTCATCAGGCGATTTGATGACGATATCATAATAAGGTACATCCTTCTGACCTGAGGTATAGTCTATTTTCTTGATCTCATTTCCATTCTCGTAATTGTATACACTTCTGTCACCTGCCGGTGCAATTGCTGCTACAGACTCCATGCTGTATATTCCAAGGCGCTTTCTGCGGCTCTTGTTTTTAATTTTGGCAAATCGCAGCTCTCCGTCAAAATATGAATATTCAAACTCGGTGTTCTGTGCCATTATCATAAGATATGCAATAAGTCCAAATACTACTGCAAATAAAATACCCGGTGCAAATCCGATGCAGATAGTCAGAAGACTTATCGCAGCAAGAGCTACAAGCAGGTACGAAACAAATACCAGCGCCACATTTTTTTTACGCGCAATCAATGTAAATACTTCCATTATAATTCTCCTTTGCATATTGAAAATATATATCTTTATAATGATAACAGATTTTTGCCGTTTCGTATAGATTTTTTCACAGTTATAGGTTAAAATATTATAAAATTTTAGTGAAATTTCGGAGGGTTACGATGCAATTTAACATAAAAGTACAAAACGATTTCAAAAACAACATAAGAAGGGAGTGGGCTTTAACCAACGGCCTTGGCGGATATGCCGGCGGTTCAGTCACCGGTGCGATAAACCGTACGCATCAGGGCTATCTGATTGCAAGCCTTCATGCACCTGTGCAAAGATACGTCTGCTTCTCAAAGACAAACGAAAAAATAGTCACAGACAGCCACACCTACGACCTCTCAAGTGACCAGTTCAAGGGCGGGTGCCACACAGACGGCATCCAATATATAAGAGATTTCACATACGACGGAACCATATGCTTTACATATGAGGCCGGTGATATCACCATAAAAAAACACATCGCACTGGCACAGGGAAAAAATCTCGCTGCCGTGGCATATGAGGTTCAAAACAAAGGCGAAGCGGCTAAGCTTTTGATCACGCCTCTTATGAACTTCCGTGAGCACTCTGAAAGTTCCACCGTCGATTCATTAAAATTCGAGGTCCAAAAGCAGGAGCATGGCTTTAGTCTCATCCCAAAAGCTCATGATGACCACTGTATCCGCATTGCTTTTTCAGGCGGGGAGCTTACTGAAAGAGACGACAAATATATCTGTGACCTTGAGGCTCAGACCGAGGTGGACAATGAAGTTCCTGGCCTCGACTGTGCATTTTGCCCATATGACGTGAGCGTGGATATTCCTGCCGGTGAATCAATGCATTTTTCTGTAATGTGCGATATCGTACCACTTGAAGCCTGTAACGGCAACGCAGGTTCAGCCTTCGCCAAACACCTTGTTTCTGATAACGAAAGTGCTTTTGAAATACTACATGCGCAGCTTGACTACACCGATGAGCTGATTAAAAGAAGCGGCTTCACTGATGACTTTGCCGTGAAGCTTACTGTGGCTGCAAACCAGTTCATCGCACACAGACAGTCAACAGGCTATGACACTGTGCTCGCCGGACTTCCTTGGTTTACAGACTGGGGCCGTGACACTATGATTTCATACACTGGCCTGACACTTTGCACCGGCCCTAGTTTTGAAAAAGCTCACGATATACTACTGACCTTTGCCAAGTACTGTAAGGACTGGCTCATCCCGAATATGTTCCCGGACAGCGGACTTGAGCCTCTCTACAATACTGTAGATGCATCACTGTGGTATTTTTATGCTGTCTACAAATATCTGGAATATGTAAACACCCCAGATGCCTATGAATTTATAAAGAAGGATATTTATCCATGCTTAAAGGATATCATATCTACATATAAAAAAGGCACTGATTTTTCCATATATATGGACACGGACGGGCTCATTCATGCCGGAAGCGGACTCGACCAGGTAACATGGATGGATGTGCGTGTCGGTGACTGGGTTGCTACGCCTCGTCACGGCAAGCCTGTCGAGATAAATGCACTTTGGTACAACGCACTGTGCACCATGGATATGCTTCAGGCTAAGTTTGGCGATAACGATGACAGCTACAGACAGCTTGCTTCTCTCGTAAAGACTTCCTTCAACAAACGCTTCTGGAATGAAAACACAGGCTGCCTGTATGATGTGGTTGACGAGGATGACGATACAATCCGTCCAAACCAGATTTATGCCGTAAGCCTGCCATTTACCATGCTTGACAAGGAGCGTGAAAAAGCAATTGTGGATACGGTAATGGATAAGCTGTACGTAGGCTGCGGACTGCGTTCGCTCGATCCTGACCACAAGGATTACCATCCGATTTACATCGGCTCTCTCTCAAAGCGCGACCACGCCTATCATCAGGGAACAGCCTGGGGCTTTCTGCTCGGTGGTTTTATCAGTGCCTATGTAAAGGTAAACGGCCGCACTAAGGCGACCGCTTTATGCGCTGACAAGCTGCTTGACCCTGTAAGGGAGCATCTGCTCAACAACTGTATCGGCTCAATATGCGAGATATTTGACGGCGATGCCCCTCACAACGGCCGTGGCTGCTATGCGCAGGCATGGAGTGTAGGTGAAGTGCTTCGCTGCTACTGTGAGGATGTACTGCCTATGCTCCCACAAGCTCACTCATAAGCTCGTGGACCGTAGTCATCCGGTTTATGCGGCCCACATTGGCACCGCAGAATACCAGACCGTTTTGCATATCTCCTTTAACCGCTGCAATCAGTGCCTTCGTAATACAGTACGGCACTGTTGCAGGGTTACATTTCTCAAGACAATTGTAGCACTTTGTGATAGGCTGCTTTTTCTTTTCCAAACCCCTGATAAACTCATTTCTGACAGCACGCCCCGGCATTCCGACCGGGCTTTGTATAATCTGCACATCAGACTCATTCGCGTTCAGATAAGCATGCTTATAGGCATCAGATGCGTCACACTCCTCTGTCGCCACAAAACGGCTCGCCACCTGCACTCCGTCGGCTCCAAGCTCCATGCAGTGCATGACATCCTCATGTGTAAACACTCCGCCTGCTACAATTACCGGAATGTGCTTTTTAAACTTCTCCTCATATGTCTTTGCACAGCTGATAATCTCCTTAATCTCGCTGTCATAATCCATATGCTCCATATCTGCAAGCTGCTCATTGGAAAATCCCAGATGTCCTCCGGCCTTTGGTCCCTCGATAACAATAAAGTCCGCTGTGCGGTTGTATCTGTGTGCCCACATTTTAAGAATCAGATTTGCTGCTCTCTTTGAAGAAACAATCGGAGCAATCCTTGTATGTGACTTTTCATCGACCAGCTCAGGCAGTTCCATTGGAAGTCCTGCCCCGCTTATAATAACATCAGCACCTGCTTCAACCGCAGCCAGAACATGCTCCTTGTAATGCTTTAAAGCCACCATGATATTGACACCTACCATTCCATGTCCACAGGCAAGCTCCTTTGCTTTCTTAATATGCTTCTTGATAGCAATCAGATTAGCCTTTGCCTGGTCCTTTTCAAACTCCGGCTCCTCAAAGCCAATCTGCGCGGTGGAAATCACTCCTACACCACCCTCCTTAGCAACAGCTCCAGCCAGTCTGCTAAGACTCACTCCAACTCCCATGCCTCCCTGAATGATAGGAAGCTTTGCAACCATATCTCCGATTCTCAGTTCTCTCAACATAATATGTACCTCCGAACATGTATAAATTCCATTTTTCTGTTTGATATTCAAATTATTTGATAATCAAACATATACACATAGTAACCCTTTATGGTATTCATGTCAAGATAAAATTATATCATTTTCTATTTTATATAGTTTTTGATACTACATTTCTTGTTTATTGTAACTATCCAATTTTTCTCAATTTTAATATTGACATCAACAGACAAATCGTGTAGAATAAATTTTGTTGTGAGACAAGCCCAGTTAGCTCAGTTGGTAGAGCAACGGACTGAAAATCCGTGTGTCTCTGGTTCGATTCCGGAACTGGGCATTATACAACAAATTAAATATTCCTATGCGGGTGTAGTTCAATGGTAGAACACCAGCCTTCCAAGCTGGATACGTGGGTTCGATTCCCATCACCCGCTTTTTTGTTACCCTTTTTTGTTTGTCCACTAAGTATTTCATAATGCATTTAAACTGTCATACAGCTGCTTTTACACATACTTATACACAAAACAAAAGCCGATACACCGTGTCTCCACGAAATGTATCGGCTTTTATTATACGCTAGATAAAATATGTATTCCCTAATAATGTCTGACTAGAATAAATCTACACGACCTGAAAACTTATCATTTATAACATAGTATGCAGAATACTCTTCCGGCTTGATGTAGATGTTTAGCTTTCTGATGAAGCCTGCCTTGTGTCCCTCAGCAACGAACTGAGCCTTAACACGCTCCTCGACAGCTGCTGTATCAACCTCACTGTTCTGGTACTGAACAATAATCTCCGGCTTTACCGGCTCCTTCTTTGCAGGTTTTGTCTCTTTAGCTGTCTTTGCAGCTTTTGCTGCTTTTGCTGCCTTTGCTGTTGTCTTCTTAACAGTGTCCTTTACATCAGCCTTAACCTCAGCGGCCTTCTCAGTTGTCTTTTCAACAGCCTTCTCAACCTTCTCGGTTGTCTTCTCTACGGCTTTTTCTACCTCAGCCTTTACATCGGCTTTTGCATCAGCCTTAGGCTCTGAAACCGGCTGTGCCACTGTTTCCTCTTTTTTAACTTCAACCGGCTTTACTGCCTGCTTAACTGTCTTTGAGTTATTCTTTTTACGCATACTATTTTCCTCCTCATGCTCATTATTCACATACTAAAAATTTTCAATTGCAACTAAAGCTTCCTGCTCATCATCACCCTTTGTAACAATATCAACAGACATTCCATCTGAAGGATTAAATGCCATAATACCCATGATGCTTTTTGCATTGATTTTGCGATTGTCACTCTCCAATGTAATCTCACTATCGAACTTGCATGCCACTTGAACAAGCTCTGCGATTGGATTATCATGACCTTCACATACTTTTGTAACGACAATACTCTTCTTACTCATACGTTCTCCTTAAACAAAAAGTATTAAACCTGTTTCATACTTATTTAATATATCCCAATTGTAACCGCTTTTCAATCCTTATGAAAATTTCTGTTAAACTTTACCTAAGGAGCTTACATTTAATGTCACAAAATCGGCATTATTACAACATTATTCTGTTTATTTTGTCATGTACGTGATAAAATGCAAGCCACCATTATAAAACATTCTGTCAGCATCCTCATAGCTCATCGATGTTGTTGCGCCATTATCCGGATTATAAATATATAAAGCTCCATTTGAAGAGTATCCTGTCACAAGCACTGCCGACGTATTTCCCGTCATCGCAAATACCGGATTGCCCTGACTGATATAAAAGATAATATCCTCAGAAGACACTCCCTGTAAATCCAGAATTTCCTTGTCCGGCAGGTTGTTTTTGAGCACATCAACAGCACTGCTGCCTGCTCCAATCAGCTCAGACACACTTACCGTAACATCATTGTAGGTAAGCATTGCACTTACTGACTTCACGACACTGTCAGCATCCTTATCGATTTCATTACATGCAATATTCGCAAATGCATTTACTGCATTTTTTCTTGCCCTCATCCATACATACTGCTGGTTTGAGTCAATTACCACTCCCATGCTGTCATTTGCCTGTTTTATGGCATCCGAGATGTTATCAGATGCAAAAATCACATCCCCCTTTGCATAAACATAGAAATGGACTGTATTGTCATCAAACTTTAAATCAACAGCAGTATCATGCGAATTTATAGTCATCTGTGCTGTCAGCTGCTTCAGCTTATCCGGCTTTTTACCACCTGCTATACTAATAGCGCTGACCGTCAGCTTTGTATCGGACTGACTCGTATCAAGAGCTATCTTCTGCTTCGAATCAGCCTCCCGGTTCATAATGGTATCCTGACCGATTTCTGCATACACACCATTGTTTTGCGCAATCAGATCTATCGTTACCGTATATCCATCCACAGAAATTTTCTCGACATAGCCGCCCGAAGGGGTATATGTCTTAAGCTCCGACTGGTCAGATGTATCAAGAATAATAAGGCCATTCATAGGAAATGTCGTGTTTCCGGCTGCATCAGAGACCACATCAGCAGCATTCGCCTGTCCATATATGAAATCCTCACCTATGAAGCCAAGCGGACGTAGATACTGGTCGTCGCCCTTTTTGACCTCAAAGGTCTTGCCACTCTTTAAATCCATCACTTTTATGGTATTTGATGAGTACTGATTTGCAGAATCCACCCATGCAAAGTATCTGTTGCTCTCCGATGCGCAGTAAGAGCCTGTAGACAAGCCCTCAACCACCTTCTTTACTGACATCGAGCCTAAATTAATCCTATAGAGACTGTCATCCATCATGAGATAGAATTCATTCTTCTCATTGAGATAAAGCATCTTGCCCATCTCAGCCTTTAGTACCTCATATGATGTCTTAGAAGGAATAAACGCTTCCTCATCTATAGTATGTGCCAGACCGTCATAATGGTACACACCGGTTCCCACCTCTCCCTCGTGGGTGCCTCTGTTCATATATCCGTATACCACAAAATCAATACTGCCCGCTTCGTCTACACTGACAATCTTTATATCGTGATGATTCCAGTTCTCACGCTCATCAATGCCCTCAGCGTCCCTGAAGCTGAATACCTTGATTATCATTCCATTGTTGATATCATAGGAGTATAAATCTCCCTCCTGGACAAAGCATATCACACTGCCTGCTTCATTGGTCCTGTACTCTGCCTCACTGCTTCTGATGCCAAGCATTACGCTGCCAGAATCCGATATAAAGCTGTTTTCACTGTTAAAAATCTGATTTGCCGTTCTCTCATAGTTGAGCACGTACATACGGCTTTCCGTCTGGCGCAACCTGAAATACTCTCTCACATTGTAATACTCAGTCTCACCCTTACCGTCCACACAGCTCATCACATAGTCTATTGTAACCACATCATAAGAATCGTTTATTTCCTTTAGGGCTATGACAGGATTCGTATACTGTGCAGCGGCCATTGAGCCCCAGGTAATCTGACTCACCGTAGATGTCAGATCCACATGTGCAAGTGTATTTCTGTCACCGGTTGTTGTCTCCATATATGTTGTAAAGAAGGATTTGTCATCCTTTATAAACGTCTCATCATGAAACTTCTTTGCAAACTCAACAACCTTTGCAGCTGCCTTTCCATCCGTCTGCATAATCCTGCTGTAATAATATACATTATCCTGACCGCTTGTGATGGTAAACACCAAAAGATACTCAGTATTTTCATCCATAACATTCGGCATGCTTACGTCCGCCTGAATAGTATTATCCTTATTAGAAAAAGAAGATATCTCGTCATCGGCCACCAGCCTCTTGCCATCCATGCTTCTGATCTTGTATGATATCCTGTCAACAGCCATGCCATATGTTGAAATGGATAATGAGAGCTTCCTGTCATCCGAAATTGGAATAACGCAATCGCGCATCTTTGTCGGATCCATCTCAGTAGTATATCCATGGAGGGTGTTTATCTTTATTTTATCCAGATTAAATGACATAACCGGCAGCGTTGCATCCGCCTGCTTCGTGGTCATATCCTTATTTCCCTTGTTTGTAGTTATGCAAAATGTAATTAATGCTGCAATAAATACTACTATAAGTACTATCGGCTTTATCACTTTCTTACTCATAAAATCATATCCTTATATCTACCAGAATCTTTGGTACCTTCTGTATCTGCATCTGCGTCTGCAGAGTTCACAGTTAAAAAGTATGCCCGCTATTGTACAGATAAAGCACCTGCTGCTTTGCTCTGAGATAAATCTGCCGGCAATCCTGTCTGCCTCATCGAAAAGACGCTGTCTGTCAGGCACCTCATCATAGATAAAGCTGCCCTCATACTCCAGCTCATCCATGCGCTGCTCTACTGCGGACTGTATCATCGCCGTATCATGCGGATACATATCCTTTATCATCCCCAGGTCCTTTGCAAATGCATCCTCATTTTTATAGTAATCCATAAACGGAAATGTTTTATAAAAAGGTAACATCAAAAAACCTCTTTTTAATCATTATATGCTATATTCAGCTATTAGTTGCATGCTATAACAAACAATGCTGCAATAAAAATGCATGCGCCCAGGAATTTCTTTCCCGATACCTTCTCCTTCAGTATCACGCTGGAGCATATCATCATCACAATAATCGTCAAATTAAAAATATAACCTGCATAGCTGCCGGACATTGAAACTGCCCTGCCATAAAAATCATATGCTAACGGGTATGCAATGCCTGCAAGAATCAGGCATATACCATCAACAAATGACATGGATCTGATTTTCTTCATGCCTCCTGTTGCAATAGTAAATATAATAAGCACCAGCGTTCCTATAAATACACACCAGAACGCAATAAAGCCCTTATCCGGCTGTATCCCGCCAAGTGACACCAGAATATGTGCTGCCGACGCACAAACTGCAGCAAGAAGCGCAAACAAAATACCTGTTCCATCCAGATTTAAAATAACCGTTCCAACAATCATGAGTGCAATCGCTATATAGTCAAAAGTGTCAGGAGTGTTATGAAACAGAAAAAATCCCGCTGCAAGCGTGATTATATAGCTGCATTTAACTATAGCTGTAACCTGAAATGTGTAGCCCTCATGTATGGACTTAAAAAAACAGATGCCAAAAAGCCCTGTTGCAAGCCCTGCCAGAAGTATAAATATAACGCTCCTTTGGCCGAGTGCAATCAGGCTGCTTCCCATTATATTATCTTTCCTGTAAAAAAATATAGACGCACATAAAACAATCCCGGCAATGCTTCCCGCCAGCGCCGGGTCTGTCTTTTTAGTTCCAACCTTGGCCAAAATAGGCACACATGCTGCAATAAATGTTGCAGCACATGCCCATATAATTCCTGTCATATACATTACCTCACCACGTATCTATTACTGTGACTGTGCAGCACTATCTGCAGCTCCTGTTGTACTGCCATCTGCTGTACCCTGACTGGCAGCCCCGCTATTTGCCGCACCTGATGTGCCGCTGTCTGTAGTGCTGTCAGCCATATCTGACTTGACGTAGTCAGAGCTGACATAGCCTGTCTGTCCCTGGAAAATAACCTGTGTCCATCCATTGTCCTCTGATACAAACTCAAGCTTCACATTCTGTCCTATAACAGTAACTATATTTGCGTTTTTATCAGGCTTCTCTCTCATGTTTACACTGCTTGTAGTAGTGACGTAAGTTTTTTCGGTACCCTCTGTAGTCTGCTGTGGCAGATATATGGCGCCTATCTCCGTATCACTATCGCCGGCACTGTCAGTTTCACTTTCGCTAACTGCATTCTGCTGTACCTTGTCCTGCTCCTTTTTTTTGCCGCCCTTTGAATTAACGGTAATCACTATTGTAACAATCAGGGCAATAAGAAAAAGACATATTGCTGCAAAAATCAGTCTGGCGATTATAACATCTTTTCTGTGGCTTGCTTTCATATTATTCTCCTTTTGTATTATCTGTGTTTTGGCTCATTATAGCATAATAATCTAAAAAGAAAAAGGCAGTTAATAGAATGTTTATTGGTAAATTTCTATAAATTACCTTATAATATTTTTAAACTACAGCACATCATATCAGAGGGAGATAAAATCATGGAACAAAAGACACCTTTTAAGGAGCTGACATTCAGTCAGAAAATACAATATATATGGGACTATTACAAAATACCGATATTTCTTGTCATTATCGGAATCATAGCAGTCACAACCTTTATTTGCGGCCGGCTTGCGCAGAAAAATACTGTTTTGAGCGTATTATGCGTAAATGCAGAAAACAGCACCACAGAGGACAGCGGCGCCGATATTTTCAATGACTTTCTCACAGATAACGGCTATGATTTGTCAAAGGATGAAATTGCCTTAAACAAAAATATCTGTGTCGATGTAGACAAAAGCGGCCTAGACTATCAGAACATGGCAGTCCTCACAGCATACTTTGCTTCTAACGAATACGATATATGCTTTATGGATGATAAGACCTTTGATTATTACGCCAAAAATGTCTGCTTTGAAGATATAAGCAAATATCTGGATAAAGCCGTCCTTGAAAAATATAAGGACAGGCTTGCATATGTGACAATAGATGGTAAGGAATATCCTTGTGGTATCAGGCTTTCAGCAGATGACAATGAATTTGTCAAAGCCTCCGGCTTATACTCTTCATGTACTGTCGGAGTGTGCTGTGACTCCTCCCACGATGCTATGGTCAAAAAATTATGCGGCTACATATTACAGTAGCCGCATTTCTATTTCTTCTGCTTTTATCTTATGAATTTCTCCTGTTTTTAAGCTTCAGGATTCCACCTATTGCAAGAAGTACTACACTCAGGCATGAAACAATAAACAAATCAGGAACATAATCCTTTATTACCCAGTATGGTATGCCTCCGACAATAGGCGCAATAACTATGCCCACCGGCAAAAACAGATGCAGGAAAATATTTGCTATCAGGTTTCCGCTATTGTCTGTTCTCCATTTGTGCGACTTGATAATCTCCATCAGCGCAACCAATATAAATGCTGCAAAAACAAGGTCATAGAACAGGTGCGCATCGACATAATCCTTTGGGTCAAGCTCGTCTGTTGCGTATCCCATAAGTGTCATCACAACCTTTGAGGTTACCTTGTTCATCAGATTGTTTGTGACCATATAGTCATTGGTATTTGCGAGGAATACAACGCCCACACCGCTCTCCGGAAGCAGATACATGTCTGCGATATAGTTTTCCGTGAGACCTGTATGATTGTACACTGTCTCAACATATTTATCCGAACGCACCCAGCCCATACCATAGCCTGTCTCACCGGACTCATCCATAGGAACTGTTGCCCGAAACATTGTGCTAAGGCTCTTGTCAGAGAGTATTCCATAGCCGCCACGCAGATACATCTGCAGATATTTTCCCATATCATTTGCGCTGGATGCAATATAGCCCGCCGGTACAGTGGACCACGAATCGCTGAGCGGATACTTCACATCGCTTTCCACCGAAAAACCGAAATAATTGTTGTGGCCTGTAATCAGACCATCCTTCTTCGCTTTTGCATAGGCTGCGCTGCTGTGAGTCATGCCAAGTGGTGTAAAAAATGTCGCTGTCAGATAATCGCTGTAGCTAACACCTGATACTTTTTCCACTATAAGACCAAGTATGTCATAATTGACATTCGCATAGGTATATTCTCCATTTTTGCCAACAATCTTTGCATTTCCCACATGCTGGTACACGCCAAGTCCACTGGTATGATTGAGCAGCTGTCTTATTGTAATCCTTGTCGCATCCTTTGGATTTTTGAATACCTCAGCTGCATCCAGATAAGGATTTACCGGGCTGTCAATATTCAGATGTCCTCCCTCATACAGCTTCATGATGCATGCCGCAGTAAACGACTTGCTGAGTGAACCGGTGATAAACGGTGTGTCAAGGCTCTTGCAATCCCCATATGTACCGGAGAAAAGCACGCCCTCTGCATCTACCACCTCAACAGCCATACCCGGGATCATGTAATTGTCACAGGCTGCCTTTAAGGTATCCTCTATCTCTGTATATTTCGGCGAATAATTGTTGTTGTCAAGCCTTGGAATCATATCTATCACAAGACCCACTATAATAGCAACCACTATTCCCATCAAAGCTCTCTGTGGTATCAGCCCGATATAATGTGCATAATTGGTATATGTCTTTTTCGCCATATCCTCGGTACCCTTTATCCACACCTTCGGTGTATGTGCATACCAGCCACAGTATACTACCAGTTCAAGAAACAATAGGACTGCCATCCATATCAAAAGCGCAAACACAAAGCCCGTTGAAAAACTTTTTGCCCCTGCTATTGATGTCAGTATGACAAGCGCTATCGTCCAGAATATAAGTGTCGGAAGCTTCTTTACAAACTTCTCCCAGTCTGTCATGATACGGATATTCCGATTTCTGTAGCCACGCATATGCATGACCTTTTTCTGCAGCTTCTCGGGCATATTGCTTATCTTATATGCCGGATCCCGCTTTATCCGTATTACTCTGTATATGCCAAATATTAAGCAGCAGACTATTATCTCAACTGCCAGTACCATTCTATCAACCACCTTATGTCTTATTTACAGTCATTTGAGACTGTACTTTACATAAAAATTTAGCACATTTTTGTGCTATGTAAACACAAAATAATATGAATACTGCGGGCCGTATAACAGCTACAAATCAGTTCTGGCCATAGTATGCGTTAGCACCATGCTTACGGTAGAAATGCTTCTCCTTTATGTTGTCCGGGGCTGGCTTCACGTCAGGATTTACTGACTCTGTGAGTCTGGCCATCTTTGCCACTTCCTCAAGGACAACGGCGTTGTGCACAGCCTCAGCCGCATCCTTTCCCCAAGCAAACGGTCCATGATTCTGACAGAGCACAGCCGGTGTGTATACAGGATTGATTTTTCTGTTCTCAAATGTCTCTATGATGACAAGGCCTGTGTTTTTCTCATAGGCTTCGTTGATTTCCTCTGTGGTGAGATTTCTCGCACATGGAATTGAGCCAAGGAAATAGTCTGCGTGAGTGGTGCCGTAGAGCGGAATATCCCTGCCGGCTTGTGCCCATGCAACCGCCTCAGGTGAGTGCGTATGTACAATTCCTCCAATATCCGGATACTTTTTGTAGAGCTCTAAGTGTGTTGCTGTGTCTGACGAAGGCTTGTATTTTCCCTCTATCTTATTTCCTTCAAGATCCATGACTACCATATCATCAGGGGTGAGCACATCATAATCCACTCCACTTGGCTTGATGACAAAATAGCCTGTTTCCCTGTCAATTCCACTGACATTGCCCCATGTATATGTGATAAGCCCTCTTCTTGGGAGCTCCATGTTTGCTTCGTAAACCTGTTTCTTTAATTCTTCAAGCATTTTCTGTTCCTCTCTTATTATTTTTTACTGCTATTACAGCGGGAGTGCCTTTACCATGGCACGCTCTGCCTCAATTGCTGCCTTATATGTATTTATGTACTCATCAAAGCCCTTTACATCGTCAGGATCCGGCTGCATTACTATGCCCTTTTCGCCATTAAATACCTTGTCTGAAAGATATTTTTCCAAAGGCTCTCCATCTGCTTTATTCACCATATATGCTGCAAGCACTGCCATGCCACGGGCCGCCCTCTCCGGCAGTCTCCATGACCGCAACCGGTGCATCCATGGCCGCTGCAAGTATGCTCTGGCCCACACCCTTTGTCTTGAACAGACCACCATGACCGTAAAGTGTGTCTACCTTTACTTTTTCCTCTTTAAAGAGAATATCACAGCCGATTTTTAGTGTTGCAAGACTTGCATAGAGATGTGTGCGCATAAAGTTTGCAAGATTCATCCTTGCATCCGGCTTTCTGGCAAACATAGGTCTGCCCTCGTTGAGTCCGATGACAGGCTCTCCCGAGAAAAGGTTAAAGGCTACAAGGCCGCCACCGTCCTTATCGGCTGTAAGTGCATTGTTGTAGAGCTTTCCATATATGTCATTCATATCTATATCCATGCCAAACAGCTCTGAAAATTCCTTGAATAATCCCACCCATGCATTTAAGTCTGACGTACAGTTGTTGCAGTGCACCATAGCTACCGCATCTCCCGATGGTGTGGTGACCATATCAAGCTCCTCATGAACTGCCTTAAGCGCCTTTTCAAGCACCACCATAGCAAATACAGATGTGCCCGCTGATACATTTCCGGTGCGCACTGCAACAGAATTGGTTGCGACCATTCCCGTGCCTGCGTCTCCCTCAGGCGGTGCAAGCAATATACCGCTCTCCAGATTGCCGCTTACATCAAGCCTTTTAGCTCCTTCCTCTGTCAGCGTACCTGCCTTTTCTCCAGCCGTAAGCACCTTTGGCAGAATGTCCCTTATATCCCACGGATATTCTTTTACCTTATCTAATGCTGCAAATTTATCAAGCATTGCCGCATCATAATCCCTGGTCTTCGAATCGATAGGAAACATGCCTGATGCCTCACCGACACCCATGACCTTTTCACCTGTGAGCTGCCAGTGAATATAGCCTGCCAATGTTGTGAAATATGATATCTTTGATACATGCTCTTCTTTATTTAATATAGCCTGATACAGATGCGCTATGCTCCACCTCTGCGGAATATTAAAGCCAAGCACCTCAGTAAGCTCTGCTGCAGCCTCACCTGTGATGGTATTTCTCCATGTCCGAAATGGCACAAGTAGATTATCCTTGTCAAAAGGCAGATAGCCGTGCATCATGCCGGAAATACCGATTGCCGCAAGCTTTTTGATGGTAACTCCATACTTTTCCTTTGCATCCTGCGCCATTTTGCTGTAGCAGTCTGAAATGCCCTCCCAAATCATATCAAGGCTGTATGTCCAAATGCCGTCCACAAGCATGTTTTCCCAATCATGGGCACCTGTGGCTATAGGAGCATGATCCTCCCCGATAAGCACCGCCTTTATTCTGGTAGAACCGAACTCTATTCCGAGCACAGCCCTGCCGCTTTCAATAACACTTTTTACGTCTGACATAATATACCTCCACCTTGTAATGTAAATTTCTGAATAATTACCTTAAATTATTATACTGTAATTGTACAACGTTTTCCTTCAAAAGTAAACACAAGAAAACATAAATATACATAAATTTTAAAACGTTTTCAAAAGTGTTCAAAAGTGAATATCACTTTTTTTATTAAAATTTCAGATTATATTGATAGAATGTAAAAATTATGTTATGTTATATGTGTTTTGTGTAAACTAAATATGTATAACTGGAGCAAATAGTAAAACAAATTATTTTTACAAACGGAGGTAAACATGAACATTTACTCTATATTGCAGTTATGCGGTGGACTTGCCTTTTTCCTTTTCGGAATGCATGTTATGTCAGGCAGTCTTGAGAAGCTCGCAGGAGGCAATCTCCAAAAGATACTTAAGGAGGTAACCTCAAACCCTATCAAGAGCTTATTTTTTGGAGCAATAGTCACTATTGCAATCCAATCCTCATCCGCACTTACTGTTATGCTTGTCGGACTCGTAAACTCCGGCATCATGGAGCTTGCCCAGACTGTTGGTGTCATCATGGGTTCCAACATCGGAACCACTCTCACCGCATGGATTCTTAGTCTTTCAGGTATCGAAAGTGACAATCTGTTCATCTCGATGTTAAAGCCTGAGAACTTCTCCCCTGTCATCGCGCTTATCGGTGTGATTATGATTATGGGAAGCAAGAAGGAAAAGCGCAAGGACGTTGGAATCATCATGGCAGGTTTTGCCGTACTCATGTATGGTATGCAGCTCATGAGCGGCGCTGTATCACCACTCGCAGATATGCCTGAATTTACCGGACTGCTCACCACCTTTAACAATCCATTCCTCGGAGTGCTTGTAGGTGCTGTATTTACCGGAGTCATCCAGTCATCTGCCGCATCAGTTGGTGTGCTGCAGGCTTTAGCCATGACAGGTGCTATCTCATATAGCATGGCTATCCCGATCATCATGGGTCAGAACATCGGTACATGCGTGACTGCACTGCTTTCGTCAATCGGCGTAAACAAAAACGCCAAGAGAGTATCCATCATCCACATCAGCTTCAATCTGTTCGGTACAGCAATAGGACTTGTAGTATACTGTATCGCACGTTATGCTGTTGATCTGACATTATTTAATGACAGCATCTCTCCTGTAATGATTGCGGTATTCCACTCAATCTTCAATATTGCTACCACTATTATCCTTCTGCCATTTAGCAATACTCTTGTAAAGATTGCTAAGAAGCTTGTCACAACTGACAACGCAGACGGACAGGTTGTACTCGACGAGAGACTTTTACTCTCACCTGGACTTGCTGTCAAAGAATGTCTTGAGAAGACAAACGAGATGGCTGAGCTTGCAAGAGACAGCTTCAAGAATGCTTTAGATCTCTTTGACAATTACTCAGATTCAAAGTTTGATGATATTGAAGTCATGGAGGAGCGCCTTGATTACTTAGAGGATCAGCTTGACACCTTCCTCATTCACTTATCCGGAAAGGATGTTTCTGAGGGCGGCAACAACGAGATTTCAAAGATGCTTCATGCAATCAATGACTTCGAGAGAATCGGAGATCATGCGATAAATATGGCAAAGCTTGCCAAGCAGATTGATGACAACAAGCTTGAATTTTCAAAGAACGCAAGAAAGAGCTCACGGTGCTCAACAATGCTCTGCGCGAGATTCTCACTCTCACTGTAGAGGCATTTAGCAAAAACGATTTGACAGAGGCAGTCAAGGTTGAGCCGCTTGAGCAGGTTATTGACGATCTCACCAAGGAGATTAGAAATTATCATATCGAGCGTCTTCAGAAGGGCAAATGTGACAGCAGACTCGGCGTATTCCTCACAGATTACATCACAAACTGTGAGAGAGCTTCGGATCACTGCTCAAACATTGCTGTATGCCTGATTCAGACACACAACTCATCATTCGACACATGATTATCTCAATGAGCTTAAGGCCGGACAGGAGCCTGCATTTGTAGGTCAGTTCACCATGTATCAGGACAAATATCATCTTGATGAGGATTCTAAAAAAGCAAAGAGTAAAAAATCATCGAAATAATATAACGTAATTAAAAAGCAGGATTTCTGATTAATTTCAGAATCCTGCTTTTTTATCATCGTCTGGATATGAAATGCTTCACAATCGTATAAAGCACTATGATGCATGCAAACACATATCCCATCACACCAAGCGCCGGTATGCCAAGTATCTTAGGTGTCATATCTGTGGTACACACTATGCTTGAGCTGATTAAAAGTGCCATAACCCATAAGCCCATGACGATATTTCTCACCAGCCTGTGTAAAAGCCTCGCAAGCTCATCAGAAGCATGCATGTCAAGATTTATGCGTGTCTGGCCTCTTTGATATTCCTCGAGTATCTGCGCCATTCTCTCCGGCAGTTCTGCCATACGGTGAGCTGATTTGTATGCTGTCTTCCCGGCTTTTTTAAGCTCGCCCTTCAAATCAAAATTCTTAAACATCTCCTGCTTTATCCTTGCAGAAGCAATCCCAACCATGTTGATGCCAGGTGCAATATCTGCAAGCACTCCCTCTATCTGAGTGATGCCCCTCGCAAGCATTGTAAAACCATGCGGCATAACAATGCGGTTGTTCTTCATTACCTCCAAAAGCTCCTGAATAAACTCTGCAACATCGACCTGTCCCATATCCAGACTGCCGTATTTATTTATGATTATTTTGATATCCTTGTACAGCTTTGCCCTGTCAGGCTCACCCTTAAAGTCACCAATTGCAAGCACCGCATCCTCTATCATGCCGATATCGTTCATGGCGATGCCGTAAACAGCATTGCTCAGTTCCTTTTTGTCATGCTCAGAAAGCCTTCCCATCATGCCCATATCAATCCAGACAATTTTGCCATCCCTTATCCTTACATTGCCCGGATGCGGGTCCGCATGGAAGAAGCCATCCTCTATCACCTGCCTGATATAGTTGTCAATCAGCTTGCTGCCTATCTCCTCAAGATCATAGCCATCCTTTAAAAGCCCCTCCTTGTCATCGATATTAAAGCCCTTTATATACTCCATGACAAGTACATGTGATGTGGTATACTTGCGGTAAAGCTTTGGTGTGGCTACAAATGCAACATCCCTGTTATTGCCGGCAAACTCCTCAATATTGGATGCCTCAAGCAGGAAATTCATCTCCTCCTGTGCCACAGCCCACATCTCATCAAGCACCATGTCAAAATCCACAATGCCCTTTATAGAGATGGGCGGCACAAGCTTAACCGCCTTGTGAAGCAGCGCCATGTCCTTTGACATCACCTCGTGAATGCCCTTCCTTTGCACCTTCACAACCACCTGCTCACCGGTTTTAAGTGTGGCCCTGTGCACCTGCGCTATAGAAGCTGCCCCAAGAGGCTTTTTATCTATTGAAGCAAAAACATCCTTCCATGAATAGCCAAATGAAGCATCTATGACAGCCTCCACCTGCTCAAACGGCATCGGCTCCACATCTGAGCATAGCTTCATAAGCTCCTCACAATATTCCTTTGGCAGAATATCCGAGTGAAGCGACATTATCTGTCCAAGCTTAATATAGGTAGGTCCCAGCTCCTGCAATATAAGTCTGAATTTTTCGGGTGTAAGTCCATGCGTGATCTTGTACTTCTTAAGTACCGCTGTCATCTCCTTCAGGCGGCTATCCATACTAGTTCACGCTTTCCTCTTTATCGTCCTCAGCTTCTATTTTTATATCCACTGTCTGTGATTCTCCACCGGAAGCACTTTTTCCATCGGCTGAAGTATCTGTTACAATGTCCTCATCCTCGAAAACGCTTTCATCAGCTTCTTGATCCACGTCAGCCTCATCCATCTGTGCAAGCTTGCTCTTTAAAGCCTGTATCTGTTCAGGTGTCATCTTGTCCAAAGCTCCTCGAGCTCCTCCGGTGACTGTGGCTTAACAGATACATTTACATTTTTCTTTACTGTATCCTTGATATTGTGCTTAAGCTCCTGATTGAGCACCTTGCCCTGCTCGACAGTCAGCTCACCTCTCTTGACCATCTCATCAAGCACTTCCTTTGATTTCTCAGCAGTCACTGCCACTGTTCCTATTCCTGCAAGTAAAATCTTCTTTAATCCGTCTGTAAGTCTTTCCATGGTAAAATCCTCCGTTTCCTGTTATTTAAAATTGATTGCCGTAATCTGACTACACCTTTAATCATCATAATAGAGAAGCAATCCTTGGCACAAAAATGATAAGTCCAACTATCGCAGCCATTATTGCTGCCACAAGCACTGCTCCTGCTGCCGTGTCCTTAGCTGTCTTGGCAAGCGGCTTTCGCTCTGTCGTTACCAAATCTACAACTGACTCAATCGCAGTGTTGACCAGCTCCAGGGCTATCACCAGTCCAAACAGTGTCAGGCAGATGCACCACTCAGTCGGTGTTATCCCAAGTACCGCTCCTGCTATCACTACAAGTATCGCGACAGTGCAGTGAATCTTGATATTGCGTTCATTTCTGATGCATGTAAATATGCCCTCGAAGGCATAGCCGAAGCTTTTGTACAGAGGTGGTTTCTTTGCTTTTTTCATGTTGATACCTCTCGTGATTTAATTTTGGAATTAGTTTTGATGCCTTTTACTATGGTACTATTGTATAACTTTTTGGTTCAAAATAAAAGGGGATTGTGCAATATTGTTCAAAAAATAGAAGTTACTGACATTTTAAATAATTTTATTACTAACACTTTGCCAGCACTTTAAATATTTCTTATTGACATTACGAATTTATCGTACTAACCTAAACACGTAAAATATACAGTTATAAAGGTAATCAGATATGACAAATTTACATTCAGATAAAATAAAAACAGCAAACCTGCATACTACAACCAATCATATTTATACAAATACTAAACTTCGAAAGCTTTTGGTTCCAATAATAATAGAGCAGCTATTAGCCTCTCTTATGGGAACTGTGGATACAATGATGGTCAGCAATGTAGGTTCTGCCGCTATCTCAGCGGTCTCGCTTGTAGACTCAATCAATATCCTTGTCATACAGGCACTTTCAGCGCTTGCCGCCGGTGGTGCGATTCTCTGTTCACAGTATCTGGGAAGTCACAATACAAAGGTGCCCGCCATGCTGCAAGACAGGTATTTTTTGTCATGGCATTTCTGTCTGTACTTTTATCTGCTTTTTGTCTGATAACAAGAAAGCCACTGCTTCGTGCCATTTTTGGTGCTGTTGAAGCTGATGTAATGAGAAACTCACAGGTTTATTTCTTTTTTACATTGCTGTCATTTCCTTTTATAGGTCTCTATGATGCCGGCGCATCCATTATGCGCGCACAGAATAACAGTCGCAATCCTATGGTCATATCTGTTATTTCAAACTTTATGAATATCGGCGGCAACGCTATTCTGATTTTCGGCTTCGGCATGGGTGTTGAGGGAGCTGCTATTTCCACTCTCGTATCCCGAATATTCTGCGCGATTGTCGTTATCATACAGCTTCGAAGGGAAAATGAACCGATTTTCATAAAGAACTATATGTCTATACGCCCTGAATGGGGCCTGATTAAATCCTGCTCATCGGTATCCCATCAGGAATCGAAAACAGCATGTTCCAGTTTGGAAAGCTGGCTATCCAGTCTACTGTATCCACTCTTGGAACCGTGGCCATCGCTGCCCAGGCCATGACCAATATCCTCGAAAACTTAAATGGTATTGCCGCTATCGGAATAGGAATAGGTCTTATGACTGTTGTAGGACAGTGTCTGGGTGCCGGCAGAAAGGATGAAGCTATCTACTATATCAAAAAACTGTCACTGGTGTCTGAGGTCGTAATCATTGCCAGCTGTCTGATTATTTTCATACTCACAAAGCCCATTACAATGCTTGCCGGAATGGAACCTGCCAGTGCACGGCTCTGCTTTGAGATGATTACCTTTATCACAATTGTCAAGCCAATCTGCTGGGTACCATCCTTCATCCCGCCATATGGGCTGCGTGCCGCAGGCGATGTGAAATTCTCCATGATTGTATCCTGCTGCACAATGTGGCTTTGCCGTGTAAGCCTGTGCATATACCTCTGCCGTGTATGGGGCTTTGGTCCGATTGCAGTGTGGATTGGCATGGCTTGTGACTGGATGCTTCGTTCTATTATATTTACTGCCAGATTCCACTCAAGAAAATGGCTGAATCATCATGTGATTGATTGATAATAACAAGCTATACTATGCTCTATTCACAAATCTGTATAAGTAAAGGAAAAACATGAAAAACTATCAACCGGACTATTACAACAATTTCAAATGTATTGCTGACAAATGCAGTATCACATGCTGTCAGGAGTGGAAAATTGCAGTAGATGACGCTACAAACCGCAAATGGAAGAAGCTTTCCCCTCCGGATACTTTATCTACAGCCCCTTTTTCTGCTGATAAAGTGTCTGGAAAAAGTGACAATCTAAGCTCTTACACATGCCATAAGGATGGCAGTCTGGTTATTAAACTGGACGAAAAACACCGGTGTCCGTTTCTTTCAAAGGATAAGCTATGTCATCTTGTAATGACATACTCAGACGAAGTGCTTTCAGAGACATGTGCACTGTTTCCCAGAGAAATCCACCGGTTTTCAACACATGAGGAACGAACACTCATGCCGTGCTGTCCGGCAGTTATCGACCTGTGGTGCGAAAAACCTGTCACATTTCCTGTAATATCCGAGACCCGGAATAATTTATCTACGGCATTTTTAATCCGTGATAATCTGATTAAACTGATATCTGACCAAGGGCTTTCAGTGGAGCAGACTTTACTTGATGGGCTTTACATTTTATTGGAATTATATAAAAACCAGCCAATCACCAATGCACATATACAGGAATATTTTTCCGGACATACGCTTAATGAACTGAATACCGCCATGGAAGATATCCATATCCCGGACGAAGATACATTTATTGAATGCAATGAGCTGCTTCAGGATTTATCAGTAAATTATCGTAAAGAGGGTTTGTATACAGCCTTTCTTCAGCCTGTACTGACCGAAGCTTGTAAATACTCCAATATTTATTCACAGTCAGACGATAATTCCATGAGCCGCACCTTGCAAACATCGCAGAAACAATTTTGCTCAATGCTCACAGATTATGACATTGTTTTTCGCAATTATCTGGCAAACGAGCTGTTTTCCGACCTGATATCGCCTGAAGCAGCATCCACTAAAAAGATTATTGAACACATGATTATCAAAATGCAGTGGATTATGATTGAATACACGGCTATACGTCAAAGTCTTTTCTTGTGGTACAGTCACAATGCCAATAGTCCGTTGACATATGAAACCATCAGAGAGCATATTGTCATCATCTCACGCATGACAGGATATGATGACGATGACATACGCGAATATCTGGAAAACAGCTTTGCAAAGCTCATATGGGATTGGGGCTACGCCGCACTCATTATGGGAATTAGAAAATAATTACAAAGGAGATTTTTACTATGAGAGAAACAATTTTAGGCAATCACATACGAAAGGTTCCTTCAGTTGCAGTTGGATGCATGCGCCTTTCTGAAAAATCAAAGGATGAGATGAATCATTTTATTCATGCAGCTCTGGAACAGGGCGCATATTTCTTTGATCACGCGGATATCTACGGTGGCGGTATGAGCGAGAGCGTATTCGGCGAAGCAATTGCAGATGATCCATCCATAAAGCGTGAAGATATTTACCTGCAGTCAAAATGTGGCATCCGCCAAGGCTTCTATGATCTCTCAAAGGAGCATATTCTGAAATCTGTCGATGGTATTTTAAAAAGGCTTCATACAGATTATCTTGATCTTCTGCTTCTTCATCGTCCGGATGCACTCGTAGAACCGGAAGAAGTTGCCGCTGCATTTGATGTTCTTTTTGAAAGCGGAAAGGTTCGCCATTTTGGTGTTTCAAACCATAAGCCGATGCAGATTGAACTGCTACAGAAATATGTCCGCCAACCACTCGTTGTCAATCAGGTTCAGTTCAGCATTCCTGTTTCCAATCTCGTTGCAAATGGTATGGAAGTCAATATGGAAACCCCCGGTTCAATTGATCACGACGGAAGTCTGCTCGACTACTGCCGCCTCCACAACATTACTCTTCAGGCATGGTCTCCGTTTCAGATGCCGGCATGGAAAGGCTGTTTTCTCGGAAGCGACGAATACCCGGAACTGAATAAAAAAACTTCATGTGATAGCCGAAAAATACAATGTCAGCGATACTACTATTGCGGCCGCATGGATTTTACGCCATCCGGCAAATATGCAGATTGTTACCGGAACTTCAAGCGAAAGCCGCCTGAAGGAAATTATCGCGGCATGCGATATTACTCTGACTCGCGAGGAATGGTATGAGCTGTACCTGGCTGCAGGTCATATACTTCCGTAGAAATTATCAGCATTATTTTTCAAAATGCTGATAATCCTTGGAATGCGTCCAATCGCCTCCCCACTCAAAGCCATGCTCCGTAAACAGCTTATAGCATAAATCATCATGGTCAATCTTGTGCGAAAAATCCCTGCTCCGGTCAACATAATCTGCGGCATTTGCAGGCTCAATCGAAAGCTCCCCATCGACTGTTTTGACATAAGGATTGTATAGAGTATTGATATCCACCGCCATTCCCATTCCATGCTTCGATATCTTTGTAGTGTGGGAGATGAATCTGAAATTGAAGGCCGATGAATTATTGTCGCTCATAGATGACTCATCATCTGCATCGTATTCATCAACAAGTCTGACTTTTTCTATTTGATATCCGGACTCATAGAGCTCCTTAAATATTTCAAGTACATCATCTGCGATATCTTTATTTACAACCAGCTCACCTTCATGCACCTGATTGTCAAAGCCCACGTGTAGTACATGTATATATCGCAGATTTTCTCTGGGGAGTGTACAATCTGCCTTGTAGGATTTGCCCTGCATTTTTTCAAAAATGTCATCCGGAATTTCGGATATATAAAATTGCTCTTTATTATTTTCATAAGTCTGTTTCAGGATCTCTGTTTCAGATGTACTCGTGTCAGATGTATTCATATCAGCTACACACGTATCAGATATACTTGTGTCAGATATACTTGTGTCAGGTATATCTTCACATGTATTTTCTGATACATTCGTAGACGATTTATCATTAGACTCTTTCTTATGATTTTTAATGAATTCTCTGCCCGCAAGTGTGACGATAAGCAGAGATGCCACGGCTGTGATAATTATGTTTGTGTGTCTTTTCATATTAGTTTTATGCCTTTCATATTGTTCGAAGCATTTCTAATCTCTATTGTAATAATGATATTTTTTATTTACAATATGCATTGTTAACAAACGTTATTAAACAATTTTTGGGATTATAGGTGGAAACAGTGAAAATACCCCCGGATTATTATAAAATTACAAATGTGTTGCTGGTAAATCCTGTTGCAGCCTCTCATATATTTTCTGTATATCTGGTTGGGTTGGAGTAAATTTTATTCCTCTTTTCAGCATTCCCAAAACTTTTCTTGCTTTTTGTTCAATTTCTTTTGCAGCATGTTCACTGGTTAAACGAAGATGATTACCTGCTATAGTGTATTCCCGTTCTATATATTTTTCTGAAATTGGAAACATATCCTGTATCAGAAAAGCGCTTTCATGACTATCATCAAGTTTCACAATGTGAATTATATCACAGGTTCTTCCTTTATCGGTTCTTTTACTTACTATTTTCTTATACTTATCAATCCGACTTGAAAGAGGAATCATCCAATATATTCCATTATAATTGCTATCTTCAAAACAATAGTAGTGTGGTCTATTTTGTTTTTTATTTCCTTTCAAATATGGATCCGACATATCCGAAAAAAAGCTATCTTTGATAATATAAAAACCATTCCTTATCATTTGTTAATCTCCACAAAAAAAGTCTCTTGCACTACAGCAAAAGACTTTTTCAACCCGACCATTTATATACCACATATCGGTCAGTGGTAAACTTTCAACCCGACCATTTATATACCACATATCGGTCAGTGGTAAACTTTCATTTATATCCTAACAATTCCAGCCAAAAAAGTCAACCTATCTTCAATTTATCTTTAATAATTTCCATTGTCACCTTACTGCAAAGTTTGCCTCCAAACTCACCGGCTTTCTTTAAAATCTCCAATTCCTCCTTCACGCAATCCTCATACACAGCCTTCGGTAGATTTTGTGCAACATGCTTCATATTTTTCAATTCAAATTTCTCCGGTAAAATTCCATTATCAACAAGCTTATGATAGCACTTCATAACCCTTGCATCTGTTACAATCATGCGTATATACTCTTCTGCCTCTGCTTTTTCGTTCAATTTATTCGGATCTTCAAGTTTCTTTTTATGATTCTTCTTCTGCGTTTCCTTGAACTCCGGATTTACATATTTTAATATATGCGGACCTCTCTCCTGCTCCAGTGCAGTCTGATTCTTTATGACGATTCCCTCTTGCTGCGTGCCATATGCCGGGGCATTGGCAAAGCTGAGACAATGGTTCCAACTAATAAATGGTCCATAGTATAATTCATGCGGATAACAAAAATCATTTTTTTCTGCAAATTTTTTGACAAAATCCTGTGACAGCCATCTGCCTGAAACTGTATCATACACACTAAATAAATACCATTTGTTATAATTGGAATCATCATAAATGACCGTATGGCTCACAAGCCACTCTCCAAAAAATATATAATTCGGATATTTAATAAACGGCTCCCTATCCAGACTCTGAACATAAGTCAAAAAACCTCTCAACTGGTTGCTGAAATCAAGTTCATTTTTACTGCTAAAACATCTCAGTCTATCCAGCTTTTTATCATAATATATACTTGAATTGGCACCATCTATTTTCTCAGTGATACTGATTATATCTCCCTGTATAAATGCATCCGTGTTTTTTTCAAGTGTCAACGTATCATCAACGACCACGTCTTGTGTCCTTAGTCTTTGAATCTCAATATAATGTTTCATTTTATTCCCCTCTATTCATCCATATGTGTAACCATTGGTTATTGAAATATTATCATATCCAATGGTTAATGTCAACGTAAACATTGAAAAAAGCTAAATTATAATTTATAATCTTTTATGATTACATTCAAGCACTTGAATATCGATTTTTAAGAAGGAGCTTACCTATGAAATTTCAACCTGAAAGATTAATCCAACTCAGAAATACTCTAAATATAAATAAAGCAGAGGCCGCACGTCGCCTTAATATCTCGCCAATGGTATATGGCCGCTATGAAAATGGACAACGCGAACCCTCTTATCCTACAGTCGGTTTCATTGCGCAGACATTTAATTGCAACATAGATTTTCTTTACGGAACATCTGATAAGACAGATCCTGATTACATTATTGTTTCTTCATCCAATGACCCTGAGCTTTATTCACTCATCAAAATGATCAAGCAGGACAGCAATGTAGAAGGCAGAATACTTACATATGCACGCAAGCTGCTAGAAAAATAAAATACCATGCCAATCAAAAAGAGCGGTGTATATAAAGGGTATTCAAAGTTTTTTAGGGTCTTTACTTTTTAGGGTCTTTCGTTAGGGTTCTTCAGTAGGGTCTTTCAGTAGGGTCTGGTTTTAGGGTTTATCGTTAGGGTTTGAACCTATATTTATAATAAAAACAGGGTATGTTAGCTCGTATTACACAAGCTAATCTACCCTGTTTCTTTTTTGTCCTGCCTCATTTATGATTGTTTTGCGGAAATAAAATTTCAAAGGAGGACAAATGAATAATATCACAGATTTACTAGACCTTGAAGACTCTGATATAAAAATTTCAGACATTATTATTGAAGGTCAAACCAAAACTCTTATTATCGAAACTCCACCTGTTGCCAGCTATTGTCCAATCTGTGGGTTTCGCATGCACTCTCGTGGTGTAAAGAAAAGGACTATTAACCATCCCATTCTTCAGGATGGTTATTCCTTGATTCTGCTACTCAAACAGCGCCGCTGGCGTTGTTCCAATCCAGACTGTCTGTATGAAGTTAATGAATCCTTCCGCTTTGTTAACAAGGGACGTAGAACTACAAATGCAACTGACATGCTCATTGTAGAGGCATATCGAAATCTTTTAGAAACATCCGCATCTATCGCTAAAAGATTCCATATGTCTGACACATATGTGCATGAAATCTTTGACCGTTATGTCAAGCTGGACAGGCTTCCTCTTACAGATGCCATTTCCATTGATGAAGTTCACCTAGATATGGATGATGACTGTAAATACGCATTGGTCATCCAGGATTTCCATACCAGTAATCCCATTGACTTGCTTCGCAGCCGAAGAACTTCCGTAACGGAACCATACTTTGTCTCAATCCCTGCAACCGAACGGAATCAGGTAAAAAATACCTTATTTCCGACATGTACAATCCTTACATTGCCTATGTAGAAAAGTACTTCCCCAATGCAGTCCCTGTTGTTGATTCCTTTCATGTAATTCAATGGATTACACGCTCTATTGACAACTACATACGGCAGCTTCTAAAAAAATACAGGCAACGCGACCGTGAATATCAGGACAAGCTTTCCTATGAACAGCAACGACCTGTTTCACTTCCGCCATCAGACGAAGTATACCTTCTGCAAAAATACAGATGGTTAATTCTGTCCAATCAGTCCAACATCCGGTACCACAGTGACCCTCGCATGGATTCCCATTTTCATGTATTAATGAACACCTATGATTACGAAGATGCTCTCTTTCGAATTGATCCAAACTTGAAAGATTTTCGAGACTTAAAAGAGATGTACGTACAGTTTAATTCGCGAAACGGCGGAAATCCACTCCTTGCACGGAACGAATTGAAAGAATTGATTCAGACATACAAAAGCTCCCGGTTTGAAATATTTCGTGACTTTGCATCTTTATTGAAAAAATTCGAAGACCCTATTGTTAATTCATTTATTATGGTCGAAAAAATCGGCAACGGCAAAATTTATGATGCACGTTTATCTAATGGTCCCATCGAATCCATTAACCGCAAAGTAAAAGATTTAAAGCGACTGGGCAGAGGCTTCCGCAACTTTGAGCACTTTCGCAACAGATTTCTTTTTGCAACCAGACAAACACCGGTGCTTAATGGAATCACTGATTATAACCCTGTAACTTATTATGAAAAAGATGATTTTTAGGAGGAAACCACATGGAAAACTACTGTGCATTTAGCAAAAACCACACTTGCCTTAAATGGCTTGACTACGTAATAACACGTCAAGAACTAGAGGAAGCAGACTCTCTCTGTCACGGAAACTGGATAGAGATTCAACGCAAGAACCAATACATTCAGACCCTACATGAGATTCTGGACAGCAATCACATCTCATACCCCGATGAAATATAGTTTAATTTAATAAAAGGTCTGGCTACCCAGCCAGACCCTCATAAAAGACCCTCACGAAAGACCCTAAAACCAGACCCTATCGAAGAACCCTAAAAAACTATGCTTTTTTTAATGCCAGACCCTATCGACAAACCCTAAAATAGATTGGCAAACCCTAAAGAACTTTGATTATCCTATATAAACTACATCGCTCTTTTATCTGATAATCATTATTCATTTTCATCTCATGCATAAAATAATCTATTGAATTACTTGCTGAATTTCACCAACTGCCACATTGCTTACAGTTTCAAAATCAATCTCTTCCCACACTCCTGTTAGCCATACCATGTTACGGAAAATACTAATATAGCTCACAAATATTCTTTCAGACTAAATTCTTTCTGCTCCCCCATTTTCTCACTCACGAGCTCAAATAAATTATCACTTGTTGTAAATAAATTCTTTGGATTTCTTCCTATGATCAAATACTGATTCTTATCATCCAGCGAAATATACTTTCTTGTATCTTAATGGACACTGTTTTGTAACGTGATAAATATCAGCTATCATTCTTTTCCATATCATTCATCAATTTATCAAAGTCACTTTCATATAGTGAATCCTGTATAACTCTGTACTTCTCAAACTCACTTTCTGCAAATTCCTTTGCAATAGCTGCTGTTACTTTTCCTTTATCCTGAAGTACATCCGCATCATTAAATCTAAGAAATGCGTCAAGCTTTGTTTTCCAATCTTCCATAGTCATAGGAATATGTCTTCGTGCCTGTCTTGTTGCATAATCAAGATACATTGTCACAATCTCATTTAATTCTGCAAGTTCTTCTTTTTCCAAGTAGTTTTTTGCAATTGACACATCTGTTTTTACTATTTTACCATCAGGCGCATTTTTCCATGATTTAAGTCCCATATGTTCCTTATTATGATCAGCTCTTGCCACTATCACTTCTGCCGCTGTATTACCATGAACTGCATAATGCATCTTATTCTGAACTGTTGCATAAAACTCTCTTGTCACCTGTGAATTCTTATCATAATCAACTGCTGTTGCATATATGTCTGTAATTTTCTGGTAAAATCTTCTCTCACTTGCTCTGATTTCCTGAATCTCAGCAATAAGATGCTCAAAATAATCTTCGTCGAAAATCTGTCCATTAATCAATCTGCTTATCAAGAACATAACCCTGCTTTGTAAATGTATCCAATACCTTTGTTGCCCATGTTCTAAACTGCATTGCCCTCTCTGAATTAATGCGATAGCCCACAGCAATAATTGCAGCTAATGAATAAAATTTGTAGTTGTATGTTTTTCCATCATCCGCAGTTTGTGCAAATTTTGCACAAACTGAATTTTCATCTAATTCTCCCTCTTTAAAAATATTACTCAGATGTTTTGTAATCACACTTCTATCTACATCAAAAAGCTGCGAAATTGCTTTCTGCGTAAGCCATACATCGCCATTCTGAACCCTGACTTCTATTCCGTCTTCTCCTGCATCTCGTGTGAAAACCAAGAAATCAACAGTGCTATTTCTTATCTGTAATTCTTTGCTCATAAACGCATTCCTTTCTCTATTCTCATGAAACGTCTTCTTTACATCTTATCGACTCCACATGTTTTAGTCCTATTCAGCTCAACCATTATCTCCAAACGTAATTTCCATCAATTCACTGGCTATCTCTTTACTCAAAACCCTCATAATACTGTCATCAACCTTATCCTTCGCCAAAAGATTAATATTTCCATACCAGACGACTTCCTGATCAATAACAGCAAAACGTTCACATGACTCTTCTACTGTTTTAATGTAGAAACCAGCTTTGCGCATTTCTTCATGTAGCTGCATCCAGTATGCTGCATCTCCAAATCCATAGGAATCCGGTGCCCATGTTACTATCGTAATCTGAACACCTGATAACTGCTTTTCTTTTAGCAGATTAATAAGTTCATAAACTTTTGTCCCACTAATTGCAGGGCTTGAAATGATTATATTTTTATTTGCATCCAGTAAATCTTTATGATAATTTTCAGCATAATTATCACCGTCGTATATTGCATTAGCTGTCTGTTTATCATTATGCAACCCCCCTGCAATCTCATATCCAATCTGTTTATATGCTTTAAGTCTCTTCATATACATGTTATTAAACATTGTAATATGGTTGTCTACATAATCATATATTATTACATTTTCTTTACCTGCATAATCACGATTCAATCGACCGGCATACTGTTCAACAACTCCTCGAAATGATACAGGTGTTGCCATAAAAAGTGTATCCAGTCTTGGAAAATCAAAACCCTCTCCTACAAGTGAACCTGTAGCTATTAATATCAGAGACTCCGCCTTATCAACCTGATGCATCTGTTCCAAAATCTTCTTATGTTCTTTCTTTGAGTTGTTGCCTGTCATTAAGAATACATGGTCTGCATAATCTTTCAATCGCTTGTACAGTTTCTCTGAATGATCCTTGTATCGGGATAAAACAACTGGAGTGCGACCTGCTGACACACAATTCTTAATATCCTCAATAATCTGTTCATCCCTTATATCATTATTGTGAATAATATCATATGCTTCATTTGGATGCATCTTACCATTAATCACTCCTCTTGGAGGTACAGTTCGGGTAAAACGCGGATATACAAGATGTTGTATCCCCTGCTCCATAGCCTTTTCCTTTGCTGTGTAACTATATCTTATAGGTCCTATCAGCATATAATTGATTTTTTCCAGTCCATCTCCTCTTTTCGGAGTTGCTGTCACACCATATACATACCTTGCTTTTACTTCTTTTAGCACATTTGCTATTGTTTCAGAGGCAGAATGATGACACTCATCAATTATCACAAGTCCATAATCATTCAGCAAATTATGAAACTCTCCCTTTTTGCAAAGTGAGCCGACCATTGCAATATCAACAATCCCTGTCATCGAATCATGTACTCCCTGCAATGTTCCAATCAGACTTTTTCTAGTTCTTAATCTTCCAGTTTTCGTTTTGTACTGGGGTAGTTCTTCATCTATAATTAAAAATTTGTTTAGAGCATCTTTCCACTGTTCTATAAGTGCAGATGATTCAAGCAGGATCAGAGTATTCACTTTCTTTTCTGCAATTACTGCACTGCATACAACTGTTTTCCCAAATGCTGTTGCAGCATGAAGTATTCCATTATCATGCTTAGTCAGTTCCTTTAACGCCTTGTTCTGTTCAGGTCGTAGTTCTCCATTGAATTCTACATTAATATTTCTTCCCTGCTGCCTCTCATCATCAATAGTATATTCAATTCCTGCCTTATCAATATTTGCTATTAATTCATCCTGTAATCCTCTTGGAATCTGTATGTATCCACCAAGATGGTCTTTTCCAAGATAAATCCACCTCGAAGTATCATAATTAGATGTTCCAATCGCACGATTTTTATAAAATACTGGGTTACTAAAGGCTGCCATTCTGCGAATCTTATTTTGCATCGCAGGCTTAAGATTCGTGCTGTCGACATATATACCATTTGATAATGTGATGTCCATTTTCCCATCAACATCTGATTTTGCAAAATTTTTCATTCTATCCCATGGCTTTTCCCTATTTTCTTCATCACTGGATGCTTCAAGGTCATCTGCTGTAAATGTCCATTCCCTTATCTTATTCTCCAGAAATTCCTCTGAAAGCTTAGGTTTACTTAATAAAGCATTCCATTGGTCAGGATAAGCATTCCAGTTACCATCCACAAATGCACTATTGCCATCTTTCAACGCCCTTCCCTGTAATGGCAATGCAATCAGATTTCCTATTGCCACATTTTCTAAGGAATCCTGTGCTGGTAACATTCTGTCATAATAATTGAATGACTTTAAATTCACCTGCTCTGCACCTTTATCTAAAAGTGCTAAGCCAAATTTACGAACCACTGCCGCCGATATTGGCTTGTCAAAGAATATCCATATATGTGCACCTTTTCCTGAACGAGAACGTTCTACCAAAGGTTCTATCCCATTTAATGTGCAGATATCTCTCATAGCTTCGACTTCTTCAATCCATGTATCATCTGTATTTGCAAAGTCCCTTTTTTCTGCATTCTTCTCATGATTATCAAAGTCAAACACCAGAAACCTACATGTTCCATCACTAAATAATGGATATACACCGATTACATCTTTTGCAGCATATGAGTTTCCCCTCAAATGCTGCAATATGGTTGATAAATCTAATCTTGTATACGAGCAATATTTGCAATCCTTACAGTCTATATGTGTATTTAATTTCCTATGGCAATTATCTGACCAGAAATTATCACACTGCGGATAATATGCCGCCTCTCCGTTTTTATTTACATTTCTTTTCGCATATACATCTGTTCTTCCCCAAAAGAATGAGAAAAAGAGCTTTGCCATCCTGTCTGTAATCTCTTTGGGGTACACAATCCTTTTACCCTGTTCTGGATCAAAAATCCTCTTTCGTATCTTTTTTCCTTATACTTGCCAGTTCATTTTGATATGACAATCCTGCTTTATCCAATATATTCTTTAATACCTGATTCTCCAATTGCAGATTGTTCAACTGCTTCTGCAATCTAGTCACATTCTCTATTGGATCACGCATTTGTCATACCTCCCTTTCCGTCATTATCTATTCATCTCAAGTATTCTTTTTACTTCATTCTGTAATTCATCACTAAAGTCTGATAAATCATTATATGTAATTACTTTCAGTCTAATAAGACGAACAATATCCCATATTACCTCTGATTTTTTCAGTTCCATGACAACTCCCGGATGACGTTTATCTTCTTTTATCAGTTTTTCAAGTTCCCAGAATTTCTCTGATGCAGGCTTTTTATCATCATTCAGAAAATTTGCATACTCTTTAACAAGACCTTCCATATAATTTTCCTGCCAGCCTGATAATTTTTCTCGAAATAGCTTCCAATCTTTTTTACTTATGTCCATGATTTTTAACCTCCTCAGTCTTATGTTAGTCTCAACAAACAATTTCAAAAATGAGACTGACTTGAGACTACTACTTTATAATTCACCTGTAAATCCGGGTTGTCTGATTACTTTTGCAAACTCTAAAAAATGTTCATGCTTTCTAAAATCTTCTTTCCTAGTAAAATCGGTATAACAAATAGTCAAAGCAACACCTAGCAATGTTATTCCACTACCTATTAATGAGGCATAGAAACTAATCCAAACTTCCTGCTTTTCTATTGGTATAAATCCTATAGATGAAGGCGTCGACACCCAATAATTTACAAATGGAGGTATAGCTAGAAACACCACTAATATGCTTACAAGTATTAAGATTTTCTTTTTCACTTTTTATTCCTCCCATATATTTTATTGCACTTTTCCGATGATACTATCTATAAGAATATGTATTAACCTAACCACATTGGTTAAGATGTGGTTAGCTTATTTTCTTACGAAAAGTATTTCTGATTTTTACTTGATGGCTTTTCCGGTATAGTCATCTTTAACACACCATTTTTCAGCATAGGAGTTAAATACTTTCTTCTAAAGCTTGTCCTGCTATCAAAATCAAATTCATCCATTATTTCTTGGACCGACTTCGGGTCTTTACAAAAATCGATAATCAGCTTATTCACATCCTGACCATTTTGGTTAGGATGATGCTCAGGATGCTGACCATCATCTCTCAATAACCTCAAATACCTATCACAAGCCTTGCAAAGAACCATAATTCCAGCCTCATTAATCTCGTATTCCGGCAATGGTCCATCATACAACGCACAAGCTTCCCTAATCTTCTCAAATCCTCTTCCCCACGCTTCAATCATACCGCTTTTGAAAAAGATATTAGCCAATTTCGGATTATAAGGCTTTGATGAATGCTTCATAAACAACTTGTCAGTTGAATCCAGATTTGGAGGCATCTCACCATCATTCCAAATATATATCTTGTCCTTGTAAACGCTAATCTGAATTGGATTGCAACTGCTGTAATCCTTATGAACAATGGCATTCAACAAAATCTCACGAAATGCGTCCTTGTGAAACATAAACTGCTCAATTCTCTGGACACCCTCATAATCAATCAAGGCCTTCATATATTTTGTATAAACTAAATCAACGGTCTTATCTACCTGCTCTATCAAAGGACCGTGCACCTCATCCTGGTACACCAAATCCGAATCTGATTTTCCAAAATAGCCGATTTTGATATAAGAGCCTGTTACCCACTTCTCTGGATCTTTATAAAATGCAAGCATTGCTGCTCTTATCAAATATCCATCTTCATCAATTAGGTGCAGGTTATCCATCAAGATAGTATCTTCCACACTGACTTCTTCCTTCGTAAGCCTTCCCCTTTTCACTGCCTTATCTTTGAATAACTGTATTGCATCCTGCTTTAAATCAGATACTGACAGTTTTGGCAGAGGCACACCATCCCATGTTCTTCCCTGCGTTTTTAACAAAGCTCTTTCCAATTCCTTTCCGGTAATCTCACGCATGGTACTTCCGGAACGATAATAATATTTCCCATGAAAACTTATTAAAGATGGATATTTATCAACAATTATCTGCAGATACTCAAGTTCACCTTTATATAACAAATTCACATCTGCAATGATTCCCATTGTATCTGTAATCTTATTAGGAATTCGCTCTAATAAATCTCTTGCATTATCAATACCTACAACATTACCATCGTCATCCGTACCTATGTATATTGTTCCACCATAGGCATTGGCATATCCACAAATCCATTTTAAATACTCATCCTGCCATGACTCCTTCCACTCTATGGATTGATGTTCTTTTTCCTTCATATATCCACCAACTTTCCAAATTACTGCTTGTCCACTTCCGTAAAGAAGTATTCCAATGTATCTACAAACATATTTGCATCAAATAATTCTTTTATCTGCTCCCGATTCATCCATGCAACCTGCGCCACTTCATCTGTTGTGGCATTGCCTAAATCAACCTCTCCATCGTAATCAAACAGCCAAACATCCATAATATCATTATAAATTTTTCCATCTATGATTTTTCGTGTCTTTGTAAAAAGCACTTGTCCATTTTCCGGCATCAAATCAATGCCAACCTCTTCCTTTGCCTCTCGAATTACTCCTGATAAACTATCCTCACCTTTTACAACCGAACCGCCTACACATTCCCACATCAAAGGATATGTTGGCCTGTTTGCAGAACGCTGCGAAATAAGGTACTCTCCATTAGAATTACGGATCCAGACATGCACCACCAGATGGTATCCATCTATCGGTAGCTGCTCTCCTCTTACATGGTCTTTTCCCAGAAGCTCTCGGTTCTCATTATACAAATCCCATATTTCTGCATCCGGCACATACTCCACAATATCCCCAAAATCTGCATGTAAGGTTTTACAGATTTTGCTAAGAATTGTAAGGCTCACCTCTTCATCACGGCGAAGCTTTGTCATTGTATTAGGAGCAATTTCTGCCTTTTTACGCAAATCCGATTTGCTCATTTCTTTATCCACTAATAATTTCCATAATCTTTTATAAGATACAGCCATGGTAATTTCTCCTTTTTCTTTTCACGCTATCAAACCAACTTATCCAGCATCTCTACAATCTTTTCTCTTTCACCGCTACCATTTGTTTTAAATCTCAGTAATGGAATTTCATACAACTCCATTATATGATTTTTCAATAAATCTCTTGAAGCCTGAATGGTATCCTCTTTATGGTATTCATATCCGTCAACCTCAATCGCCAACACAGGCTTTTTACCAATTCTGTTATAAATCAGAAAATCTAAATGTGTTGCTGAATTCATTGCATACTGACATTCCTGCTCATTTAATAGTTCTGGATTCTTAATCAACATATTCAACGGAAAATGACAAACAACATCCAAGCTTGAATACTTGTTAGCGGAGATAATGTCCTCTATCAATGAATACATCAGATTTTCCGAATCATATTCTGATACTTTTTTGTGCTTCTGCAAGTATACTCTTCTTTCCTCAGTATACTGCTTGTAAAGGTAATCAAAAATCGAATAAATCTTGCTTTCAGTAACCTCAAAATTATTATACTGAATGTAATCAATCAAATCTGTTATATTGTGCTCTTTTGATTGCTCATTTCCAGTTACAACCAGCATCAATTTCTTTTTCGCTCTTGATACAGCAACATTGATTAAATACGGATCATCTGCAAAATCAGATATTTCATCATCCACAGTAGATATGATAATATTCTCTTTCTCCTTGCCCTGGAACTTATGCACTGTAGCAGCATCAATATCTGTTATCTCCTTGCTTAATGCTTCTACCTGATTTTTGTACGGTGCAATAATTCCGGTTTCTTCCGGATTTGAAACATATTTTGGTATAATCTCATTTTTAATAACATCTATCTGGCGCTGGCTATAATGGTTACGTTCATGATTTCCCGCTACCGTTTTTACTACCGATAAAACATCCTCTTCACCCTTATCCGTTGTCATAATAATCAATTCACCACGATAGAATTTCTGGTTACAGAAATTTATTATTTTAGGGTGACACCTATAATGTTCTCGTAACAATGTTTGTGTTACATTTGGCATAACATCCAAAATGGATTGCAGAAAACTGTTTGTATACTGATATCCTTCACTCACGTTAAAACTGTCAAATATAGCTTTTGCTTTTTTTTTTTTTATATCTTCTGTAACAACATTAGGAAGCTGCTTAGTATCTCCCACAATAACCACATTCCTTGCACAGGAAAGTGCCAACGCACCGGTTGCAATATCTACCTGTGATGCCTCGTCCATAATAAGATAATCATACACCACATCTGAATTCAGGCTGTTTCTTGATGAAAATGTTGTACTTAATATAACCGGATACTCAGCCAGTACATTGTATGGTTCCTTCCACAAATTATCTTCACTAAAAAGTGTTTTTCTACTACTGTTACCTTCATATTTCCTTGCCAGTTTGTCTTTTTAGGACAACCATTGACTGTTTGCATAAATCCTCAAGCAAATTCTTATTAACACTATTTGAATACTTTTCAATATCTGCAATTTCCGCAGACAACTCCTCCTGCATTGCACGATAATACATAGCCTGAAATGTTGTAATTATCTTTGAAAATTCCTGCTTATAAAAACTCCAATCGGGTTACTCCATATTTAAATAAAGCTTTTTATCTTTAAACCAAAATCCTATTGCCGTTTTCTCTTCTGAAATCAACTGGCACTCCTGCCACAATACCATCCATTGCTTTGAAGATAGTTTTTTTTCTTGAACTTAATACTATCTGTATGAACATCTGATTCTTCGACATATTGATTGAAATATTCCTGTTCTGTAACCAATTGTGAAAGTTCCTGCCTTAAACACGCAAGTTTCTCCTGCTTATCAAAAAAAAACACTTTTTAACTGACTGGATTGCTCTGCTATTCTCTTCTGCAAAATACTTGGATCTTCTTTCGTTTTCCACGACGAAAAATTGGGATAAGTGGCTTTCTGATGCTCAACAAATAATTTCTTGTTTTTAGAACTTCCTAATGTCGCAGCAATAAAACCTAAATTGTATTTTGGAGAAGATAATTTTTCATATACGTTTTCCGTTGCCGAATTATTATTGGATACTATCTGTACCGTTTTCCCTTGCATTAATATATTGGCAATAATATTCAATATCGTCTGTGTCTTTCCCGTTCCTGGAGGTCCCTGTATAACACTAATCTGATTCTCCATGGCATTTTTACAGCCTTATACTGACTGTTATTGCATCCAAATGGAAAAATTGGATTGTATTCGCGTCCTGTTCTTTTCCTTGCAATGATGATGGATTCAAATACTTTGCTAAGGCTACATCACTACCCACAAAAGAAATCTTGTCAAACTTCTTAGACAATAATTTTTCACCAGTCTCTTCATTCTTAAGATTACTCAAACCTGCAATTTGCTTTATATATTCAAATACATTTGATGACTGACTCTGGGCAAGACATGACTCTATAATATGCAAGTCGCTCCGACGATAATCTCTTTCACTACCATCGCCAAAACAAATGTGCCAATAAGACTCCCTTCCGCTTCTAAATACATATATTGCATTAACATCAAAGAACTCTCGTCCTTCTCTGCTAATCCGATACATGTTAGGATTCAAAACCTCCGGATCAGTCAACTTTTCCACATTCAAATATGCATACGAGTATGTTTTTCCATTATTGAATTTTACATCCCATTTTTGGGTATTTCTATTGTAACCACATGACATTATTTCGGATGTCTTTATTTCACCCTTGATAATGACCATATAATATTGTGTATTCATCTATTCCTCACTACTTTTTATCCGCACGCTACTTACCTTTAAATTCCTTCTCTATATAACAATGTTCCTGTTTGCCAATCAGCTTAAAACTGTAACTCGGACATTCAAATTCCAGTTCGTTACAGCTGCTTTCAAAGTCCAGTTCGATAATATATGGCATCCAGTCAATAATTCTTAAAAAATCTTCACATCCAAAATTATTATCATAAAAATTCAATATCGTACTAAGGGCAGTACCATGGGTTCCTATAACAATATCTTTATCCGTATTATCTGACAAAATCTCATTCAGTGCCTCTATGTTACGTTTTTGCACCACCATAGCAATAGACTCTCCGCCTTCTTCATGATAATTATGGTCAGTCCATCGTTTCCGGAACATTCCGTGGTTGTTTCCATCAGGTCCCTTTTCACGCTCCCTCAATCTCTCATCTGTTATAATCTCTTTTGTGTGAAAAAAAATCTGCTGCCTCTGCAATGGTATCCATGCTACGTTTATACGGACTACAATAAAACGCATCTATTTTCTTATCCTTCAAAAATTCCAAAACAATTGCAGAATCTTTCTTGCCTTCTTCCGTCAAAGGTCTTGTTCTGTCTTCTTCCCAATCGTGTTCCGGCTGTGCGTGACGCACGAAATAAACTCTTGTCATTTTATCAGCTCCATTTCATCTTCCATTTTTACAAATCCATACTTTTCATACAATGGCCGTCCCATCTCTGTCGCCTCTAAAGCAATCTGTGATACGCCCTGTTTCCTTACATCCTTTACCAGTAAATCTAATGTATGAAATGCAATCCCCTGTCTCCGATATTCCGATGCTGTATACATATTCATAATATAAGCCTTTTTACCTGTTGGATTATGGTAGGTCGGCATAACCTGATAAAAGCTGACACCACCTGCACCGACAAATGCCCCATTATCATACACCAAATATGCAATATGCTCACCGGTTTCTAATGCACGCTTATAATACTCATAGGATTCTTTTTTTTCCACCAATGACATATCCACATCATTCGATAGTTTGTTAGCTGCTCGAAGGACGATAATTCTAGTTTTTACAAGTTCATCTATGTCTGCTATGGTTGCTTTTTTTATATTTATATTTTTTTTTGCCATCACATACTACTCCTCTAAATCTGTTAAACTTTTCGTAAAACAAATAATTCTATTTGCTTCCGCAAACCCCATTTTCAAATGAAACTTAAGACTATCTTCATTATCCAACTCACAGTCACTCGCAAACTCAAGGCACCCCTGATCCTTTGCCCAATTCTGACATTCTCCTAACAATTCTTTCGCATAACCTCTTTTTATTTTTTATATTCTTCTAAAACAAAAATGCCTTCCAAATATCCTACCGGACTAGAATCAGTTCCCTCTACATAGTCAAACCTTAATCCGCATTGTGCAAATCCAACTATATGTTCCTCTGATATAGCAAGAAAAAAATAATATTTTTTACCTTTTCTTATATGTTCACAAAAAATCTTTGTTAAATCTTCAACTGTGTGTGATTTCCACATTTGAATTGCCAAGCTCACAAGTTGGGGAACATCCTCTAAAGTAGCTTTTCGAATCAATTTTACCACCTATCCTTAACTCTTTCTGAAATATTTGTAAGATACAATAAACCACTTACTCTATCTGGTTACAAAATTCTATAATTTCTTCTTTCCTACAGTCCAAATCTTCCTTATATTCCACTGAACACAAACCAAGACTATCACAACATTCAATTTCCATATGTCCATAAAAATGTTCTATGGTTGCAATAATCCTCTCACATTCCCTCATTCCCGGTCCAGTTCTTAATGCGATAACATATCCCTTCTTACCACTACTTATCTTGGCATGCGGTTCATGTGTGTTACACCACGGAGTGCATCTATCAATAAAAGATTTAAATTGTCCTGGTACATCTGCCCAATACGACGGAGAGACAGATATAACTATATCAGCCCATTCATATTGCTCAATTATCCTATCAACATCGTCATTCTGAACACATTTTGCTGTATTATGACAAGTTCTACATCCTTTGCAAAATTTTATATCATAATCATCAATACATATTTTTAACATCATGTTTCTTTTCCAGACGAGCAGTAACTATATTAACAATTTCTGCTGTTGCTCCATTTCTTACAGGACTACAATTCATTACCAATACTTTCATTTTGACCTCCGCTTTCATGTACCATATTTTTATATGATATCACAGAATCACTACATCATCAATAACAATCGCAATATCTTGCGATTATTGCGATTATTTCCCTGTTTGCAATATATAATTCAGGTACGTAAAGTGAATCGTGGATATGCAGAGGAATCATTATTTCATAGTGCGTAAATGCATGGTTTGGAATCCTTCTTAAGAAGTTATATGAACTGCACAGTTATTCGCCAGTCTGCTAAAAAAGTGCAAAAAATTAGAGCCAGCCTTTCAACTGACTCTGCTCTACCCCAAAGCATATTATAATTTACTCTCGCATTAGCTTTTTATTTCTACTCATCAAATAAAAATTAGTCCCCATAAGATATACACCAATCCTCTTCTTTTGATTATATGATATCTTATAGGAACTATAATTGCATTGGACTGTTAGTCCAAAATTTTATCCCACTCTGCTTCTTTAAAACCTATACTCTGTATTCACTCTTTAATCTCCCAATGACCACTGTAGCCGTTTCCTTTCATATAAACTATAACCAGTTATACTATAAGCAAGGTTGACCGGCTACCGCAAAATAAAACCGAACCTGAAAAATTGGCTCTATTCGAAACTATTTCCCCACTCTCAAATCCGTATGTTTCAAAGGTTTCTTGACACTATGAGTCAAAATTTAGAGTCAAATTTTACTAAATCGGAGTGAAACATCCCCATTTCATCCCCAATCCAAAATAAAAAGCCCCACAAAGCCCATAAATACAAGCTTTGTGAGGATATGTTCTCTATTCAAACTCAATTTTGGCAACTATATATTGTATCTAATTAAATCACAAACATCTATATTTGGTATGATTATTCTTAAAATTCTACATATTCTTTGCCGTTTCGGAACTTTTTGCAAGCATTTTGCAATCACTACAAGTTTCGTTATTTTCAAAATGTCATTGTTTATGGTTTATAATAATATTTTTCAGCATCTGCCATTGTATTTACCATAAAATCTTCATTATTCAATGCTGATATAATAACGCTCTTAGTACATGGAATATGCAATGTAGCTACCGAAGACATATTATCACGAAAAGCCGGCAACTTATCCCACAAATCTTTAATCTGCTTCTTGAAATTTCCATTACTATCAACTATATCTGACTTCTTGTCGTAATCTGGATAAATTACAATTACCGGTAAACCTTTTGTACCTATTCCGTAATTCATTTCCTCCCTCAATGCACGACTATTGGCAGTAATGGAACTTAAAAATAAAATAATGTTCTTAGAATTGTCAAGTCTTGTATGAAGTCTAGGCTTAAGAGTCTTTTCCCAATCACTACCATCTCGCACATTATATGTCTTATCATGTGCATCATTAAAGGGAAAACTATTATCCTCTCCTTTCCACATTCTTAACATATTGTAGTAAACAAAATCATGTGTTGAATTTGCCCCTAAATTACTTTCGCTAAATGGTTCCGAAACATAAAACGCACTATAATTTGCATTTTGATATGACATATTAAATTTCTCCTTTACTATATGTCTAATGTTACTTTATCTTTATCTCCTTTATATATAACAACATCAACTTCTCCATGTATTTTATCTCCATACAATTGAAATAACGATGTTATTACTCTCAGTGAATCATTATGTGACAATCCTGCTCTCGAAAGGTTTGTTCCCATCAATGGAATTACCAATCTATGCCCTTGGTCATGTTGATCGTAAAAATTAAGAAGTGACTTTATGCACATTTCTAAATCATCGACAGAAGTATGAGCGATATTATCTTTATCGTATTCCGAAATTGCAAGTAACAAAAAGGTACTATTGTTATTTCCCCTAATCATCGCCACTGTACCTAACTCATATACTTCTCTTTTCCCACGTTCCTTATCTTCGTCAGCAATAATACTTGGGCAGTAAATTTTGCATTTCCAAGCAATTATGTATCTTGTTGTCTATTTCTTCTATAGTAAATCCCTTATTAACCATTGTTTTTATCCATCTTCCATGTAACAAATTAGGTGATACCAATGGCTTTGAACATGTTGATATATCTTCATCTACAATAGTGTCAAAACATGAATTAACCGGAATTACAAATAACTTTTCTTCCTTGTTCCTTTTGTCAAACCCATCTTTCATAATATCAGAATAACATACTTTTATTTTCCCAGATGGACTTTCCCAAATTGTCTTTGTTCTCTTAAAAATACACGTCCATAGGATTGCAAGTATGAGTGCAAGCACACATAATAATATTATTATCACACATTTATATTGCGTTGACGTAATGCGTATATCATCCCAAGTCCAAAACAAAAAGAAAAGCGATAATATACTTGCAAATGTGCCAATACACTTCATCCACGTTTTACCTATGAACTCCAAATTTTGTTTTATCACATTCACTTTGTTCATAATATAACTTTTGTACTCTCCTTATACTACTCTATTTGTTCATTAATCTCCTCAATCCACCCACTGTCATCACTCTCAAACAGCTTTATGAACTTTCCAAAATTACTGCTGCCAGTAACAGAATCATCCGAATCCAAATCTTTCACTCGTCGGCTCATATCTTTGTAATTCTTCACAGTAACATGTTCCATAACTTTCTGAATCTGGTCTGCTCTTCCTTTGTAATTCTCCACCCCTGTATATTCCTTTATCAAGGGAGCATTCACTGGTTTTGCCGGAGATTTCAGATTTTCATCGGTCCAATGTTTAGATATAATCTGCATCGTACATGGATTACCAAATATAATCACTTCATTCGCTGCACTATCCACACCATGAAACTCATTAATTTTGCGTTTAATGTCCTCATACTGCTCGTGAGGCTTCTTCTCTGTATCACAAAATACAAGTACAAGTTCATCTGCTCCATTTTGATATCGGTCCTGATACCTCGCTGGGATATTACCATTTCCACCGGCATTGACCAATGAAATATCATATTGCTCATTCCATACTTTTAAATTTTTTAATCGATTTAGATACTCATATTCCTCATTACCTTCACAGATAATACAGATTTTATGGTTATCCAAAAACTTAGGGAGCTTATTTGGCATCGGCATCATCCCCCTTTACACCACTTTTAATACTAAGCAATGGGTTAATCAATTCAGGATCAGGTAAAGCGCCAAGCGCACCTTTCCTATATTTTTCCATAACATCTGTCGTATCTCGTACTCCCTGCTGAGCTGTAAAATCTGCAAGTGAATATACATACACCCCTTCTTCATCCTTATGAACAAACCAAATCTGCTCCTTTCGAAACATTCTCTTGCAATCCATAAGATTTATATCATGTACTGTAAATATCATCTGTGCACTTGTATTTAATTCATTATTAAACATCGCAACAATCGCCCTGGTGAGCTTAAAATGAATACTGCTATCCAACTCATCCACGACTAAAATCCTGCCTTGTTCAAGTGCTTCAATTACATAGCTGGCAATAGCTGCAATCTTCTTTGTTCCTGTGGAGTCAAACATCATACTTGGCACATGGACTCCCTTATAAGTAGAAACCAATCTGATTTGATCCATAATGTTCTCTGGAATATCAAGCACTTTCTCATCTGGCTTTTCGTCACCTTCACCAGTTTTCAACTGTATCTTATCCATATCCACATATTCAAAATTATCCATATATAAGTCAGCATTTTTTATGAACTCAACAACCTTTTGCTGTAACTGATTCTTATTCTTCATAAGTTCAATCGTGTGCTGCATAGGTATGTTATTCATATTGATGATATCAATTTTTTCTGCAAATCCGACAAGAATCTGCTTCATCTCATTGATATGTTCGAATTTACTTGTATCTACCACATAGCATAGCAAATTATTCTTCGATACAACTGAAATCATATTCTGAACAGATTCATCAATACACTCATATATTTCACTAACAGTATCTTTTTTTAACCAACAAACTTCCTTTTCGTTGTTGTACTGATCTTTAAATATCTCCGAAAATGACTCATATATATATTCTTCTTTTTCTGCATCATACTTAAAATCATAAGAAAACTTTCTTCCAGATGCCATAAATGTAACACCTAACTTGCATACATCACTATCAGTAAATATATTTGGCATCAGTCCATTCTTCTTATTTAAAAGTACATTTCTTATTGCCCTAATGCACTTGATTAGACATGTTTTACCGGCATTGTTTGGTCCATATATTCCTACCGTTTTAAGGACATTAAAATTATTCTCTTTGTGAACATTTGCTCCAAATTTTTTATTTCGCATATCTGCTTTCATTGAAAATGTAATATCATCCTCAAATGCATAACAGTTTTTTGCTCTTACCTCTATAATCATGGCTCATTCCTCCAAGTCACTTTTCCTATTTACTTATCATTATTATATCATTAAATATTTTTTATGCAACTTTTTTTCATAAAAAATATTTAATTCTATAGATTTAACAATATATCATATAGCAAAAAGGCAGCTATCAAATCTTCGCACATTAATACAATTTTTTACATAACCAACCAATGTCATCTTTTCATTTACCACTATATCCTCGCCAACTCTAACAAAGCCGCATTTTTCGTATAAATGACAATTGCCTGTTTCCTGCTTAATCGTATCTAAACGCCATTCTATTGTATTCGGATAAAAGCCAAATAATTGTTCTATTACCGTGCTCGCAATCCCTTTATTTTGAAATTTGGGAATTATGAAAATAGGAGATATCCAATTAACATTTTCATGCACCTTTTTGCCTTGATGCCATCTGACTCTCACACCTCCAACTTTTCTCCATGAAACACAATGAAGTAAAAATCTGAATTTTCCTCAATAATCTTCTCTGTTACTCTTTTCAGGCTTTCTTTTGCCGGACTTGTATCATCATCTTGATATTTTTCATATAATGGCATAAACGCTTCTACCTGTAGTCTATGCAAACACTCTGCTTCATCTTCTGTTACCAATTTCAATTTAATTAAATCATTCATTCCATGCACCTCTTTCACGCAGAGACGAGATAGGCTCTGCGAATCTCGCTCTGATTAGCGGTCGTCAAATGTTCACTCGTGCAAGCACGATGACCATTTTCCTCGTCGCTATAACAAAAAAATCGCACCAAACATTCATTGTCCAGTGCGATAATTCCAATTTACGATGTAATATATATTAACACATCACTTACATTCTGGTTTTATGCACTAGACTAATAGACCTACCGGCTATGGTACAATGATTGATTTTCATTGGACAGCCATTACATACATAAGGCGCCTTATCAAGTCTGCAGCACCGTTCCTTTTCGAAATCCTTACAGGTTTGGTTGCAGGTTGGACAGGATGTACATTTAATACCGCAGAGCATGATTTTTCCACAGGCATTTGTTTTTTTACAGTGATAGCGGTGTATACAAAAGTTTTTGGCATTGTAGAAAGTTCCTTTGTGGTACCAGTCAGAAAGGCATCGTGATTTAACCTCTTTTGAGATAGTTGTAGGATCTTTACAAAGGAATGCCGCAATGTCTTTAAAAGTCGCACCTTTGGATAATTCGTTTTCGATGTAGATACGGTCATTAAGTGTTAGATGTTTCTGGTTTCCAGGGATATATTTACTCATGATAATTCTCCTTCTACTGCTGTCAGAAGGAACTTTTACAATAACACTGATGTATGAAAGAGTAAATATCTACTGTGCAGGACTAAATTCTACCGCCCTGTAGGGCAGTGGAATTTAAAATTTCATTTTAGGCACCTCTTCGGAGGTGTTTTTTGTTTAGAAAGGACTTGATATATATGATAGAATTAAAAATAGATAGTACAAAAAATGAGTTATCATTAACACATGATGTGTGTTGTAATGAACATCTGGCTGATGAGTTGGCCATTATTATCGATATCATGATAGCAGATTATTTTATAAAAAATGGCCATAAATATGATAATTTTTCTTTGGAAGAAAAAGAAAAAATCATTATAGAAAAAAGAAAAGAAATTCTGCAGCTAATTAGTGATAAGCCGTGCACTTGTAAAGATTATTTGAAAAATTCCGATATACATATTAGAAAAATCGACTTATAATATAATAAAAAAGAGAGAAGGGATTTTTATGAATTGTCACGGACACGATACAAGGGTTAGAATTGTAGAAAACTACAATATCAAATGTACAGCACACATTCGGTTACTAAACGAACAAATAATAAGAAGTGATGCTGAAAGAGATATTACCGACACCTATTACATCTTTGAGTGCGTAAACAAAAATGATGATAATGATGTTGATAGAATTGTTTGCGGAACTGGAGCAGCAAGAGACTTATTGCAGTTGGCCAATATAACAGCACCTCCAATTTTTAATATGCTTCATGAAGTCGGTGGTGAAGGTGGAGCAGGTGGGGCAGGCGGAGGAAATCAACATCAAGACGAAGAATGGGATGCTGCTGCAAAGCAATTATACAATGCAATAATGATACTTATTACAGCATGGAATTTAAGACCAGGACCTATATATAATTATTTAGAAGAAGCAAGAAGGTATAGGCGTTGTGTGCCCTATTCATACAGAGTTGATAGGATAAATCAAATAGTACATCGACATGGAACATCATTAAGAGATGTTTTAAATCAGCTGGCACAAAATAATAATATAAGAAATTATGAATTTAATTTGCTGGAAGATATTCTTCATAATGATGGAATTGTATCGTATTTTGAGGATGCAAATGGAAGAGAATAAACTAAAAGCCCCAATACAGGGGTTTTGTAGTTATAGAATGGCCGTCATCGGCGCCACGTCTACACTCCGTTTCGGTCGGTGCCAAACAGGTGCCACTGGCACCTAACACCCCTTCCTACGTATTCCGGTTGCCCGGTATCATAAAACTCGGAAGACTACCTCTCGCTAAGCAAGCGTCCCCCGGACGCTTAACGCCCTGTCATGGGTACTTTCCTTAGATAGTATCCTAACATATATATCTATATCATGTGCACTGCAAGAACAATTACAAATTAAATCTTACTTACTTTATAGGTTTATTTCCAGTTCAAGGCAATTCCATTCTTCTCCCATTACAGTATACTTTTCTATTTCATCTTGAGATACATCCTCAAAACCTATTGCCTTATAGCAATAATAAGCTGATTCATTATTCTCAAAAACACCTAATGAAACTTTATTAGCACCAAATATTTCTTTAGCATATTTTAAGCCTAATTTCAGCATATTTTTTCCATATCCCTGCCCACGTTTTTTCGAATCAACAATTACAAAGCCAAACCGTAATTCCTCATAAAATTCATTCGGTCTTCTCATGGTAAAAAATCCCACTATCTCATTATCATCAATAGCAGTAAATGCCATAAGATTACTTACCGTATTGAACTGCTCGGCAGAAATTGGATATTCACCTAAAACTCCTGCTGTCCATTTATAAAAAGCATTCTCTCCCTTTATCCACGACATAATTATTTCTGCATCATTTTTATTGTATGGCCTTAATCTTAACATACTTGCCTCCTTTTTCATTTGCCTAAAATTTTGTTTATCATATTCTGTTTGCCATTCGTGTATGCAACCCTGTCATCTGCATACTTACTTTCAAGTTCTTCCTTTAATTTTTCATACTGCAATGCCACATTCTCATTGGCATTAAGATAATCCCTGAAATGAATATAATTCTTTCACTCAGTTCCGTTCCATTTTACAATATGAATATGATGTGTTCTGATATCCGCCTCCATATCACCCATTACATAGAGCAATTGACATTCTACATCTGAACCTCGATAAAATATTCCTCTTGTTACTTCTGATTTATCTATTCTGGCCATCCCTTATAAATGGTTCCTTGATTTCTTTACTTAACAACCGACTATATGATTCTACCTTACGAAATGTGTTTCCTAACATTTCCCGATTCCTGTATTCTCTAATAGCTTCCATATCAAACTCCGCATAAAAAATCCCCTCAGTTTTATCATCAGCCAGCAAAACTGTGTTATCAACACATTTTCCATTTCTATCCCAGCAAATTGGACTAAATGCGCAGGAACATCCAGCATTATCTCCATTCGGATTTGCCATAGCGACTGCAACCATATTTTCATAAGCTCTTGTCGAAAGTGCCCTGATTCTTGCTTGCATGGAACCACAATCATTTGGTACAAGAATAACTTCTGCACCTTTTAACATAAGTATTCTTGCACTTTCCGGGTATTCTCTGTCATAACAAATCATAATACCTAATTGTATTCCTTCAAAATCACACACCTTAAATTCTTTCCCTGATTCAACATCTCTTTCATCTGCAAAATCACATGTATGTACCTTAGAGTATTTCATCAATATATTACCCGATTTATTGATAACAAAGGCTGAGTTCTGCGGTTGCTTACTACCTTTTGTAAATGCAGTAAGTACTACGCCTATTTTATATTTTTTAGCATTCTCACATATTTGGGCAATTCTTATATCATTATCTGCAATGCTTTTTTCATATGACATAGGCAAATCATATCCTGTAATAAAACATTCTGGCAACAATAGAATATCTGCATGTTTTTCCGAAGCCTCTTCCATTGCCATAATGATAGTTTCAATATTCTTATCTATTTGTTCATTAATAGAACGTTTTTGTAGTATAGCAACCTTGAACATTCACTTTCCCTCCTATAGATAATTCAAAATGTCAGATAAGTTATTAACTTCAATATCGGCTTTTTCACTCTCGTCCATTACAGTCCACAAACTTCCAAATCCCTGTTTTATCCATATCGTTTTCATTCCTAACTGTTTTGCAGGTACAATATCATTATCAATACGGTCACCAATCATAACTGCATTCTCTGGTCTGCAACGGCTTCTTTCCAATGCAATTTCAAATATTCGCCTATCTGGTTTTGAAACACCTTCTTCTGCTGATGCGATAATCAAATCAATATATTTTCGTACTCCAAGATTTTCTAATCTCTCAGAAGTTCCTAATGGTTGGTTTGCGATTATACCAATTTCATAATTTCTGCTTAACCCTTTCAAGCAATCTTCAGAATCTGTATACAGCTTTTCATATTGTGATTCCCATTTAGGTAGTTCTATCCCCAATTGTTTTGCTATCTCTAAATCACCTTTTTTATTTCTCCTGTATAATGATATCGCATTTTCATAAATTTGTTGCGGAGTTATACCAGATAATTCAGCTATTTTTTTCATCCTATCTTCATAAACTCTACTTTCATCAACCAGCGTCGAACCAACATCAAAAAACAACCATTTTATTTCATCCTTCTTAGGCAAAAATCCTCTTTGTCTCGCTTCTTCTAGCAGTCTTGGTTGAATTTCCGGATATGTCCAATTAAGCGGTAGTTCATTCATAATTGCTATTTTCTCTATCTCACTATGTAAATCTTTTTCAAACGTATGTATCTCCGCGAAAAATAACTTTCCAAAGGTTTCTTTCCCATCAAAGTTGTCTGGCGCCGTCACAGAATAAATACATATCGGATTTATCTCAAAATTAATGGCTCCTGTTTCCTCATACAATTCTCTCTTTGCTGTTTCAAGAATATCCTCACCTTGTTCTCTATGTCCTCCCGGCACTTCCCATGTACTTCTTTCTCTATGCTTGCAGAATACCCATTTTCCATTATGTTTTGCAATAATAACTGCAAACTTTAGCTTTGAATCATCAATGCTATCATAGAAATTCACTTTCGTCATATAATGCTCCTTATTAAATTTCTTCTATTTATCATTTATTGTTCCCACAAATAGAGCCAAACTAGAGCCATTTGATAAAACAAATGCCGGAAACCCGCATAAATACAGGCTTTCGGCATTTTAATCCGTTATTCAAACTCCCGCAGAGAAACTTATTATCCCTGTGAAAGCTTGATTTCTAGAGCTTTTAATGGCGATTATTCCGCCTTTTATCACAATTATTTTATATTTTCAAAAATTTAGGTATCATATGGGTATCACATTCTAATTTTCTGATTTATCTTTTCTAGATTGTCTCATTGATTCATATATCAAACTCTGTATTAAGTTAGTGCAGAAGTCTGTATTAATAATCGTCTCAAACATTGTTTTTAATTCTTCCATAGAATCAACATCATAAATATACTGTTTCTTTCCATTGTATGCTTCAGCTATATCCTCGTTTAGTACAACTTCAACTGGATAAGCAATAGCACCATATCTTAAAAACATAATTCTATACTTATAATACTCTAACCCCTTAACTGATAAAAATACTTCAAATTTATTGTCAATTCCACTTTGTTCTCCCAATACATCTTGAATATCTACAGTTTCTTCGACTTTATTAAAAGCTTCTGTCGCAGCCCAAAGGTTATTTTTTTTAACATATGATTTTGTTTGCCCTTCATACACATCAACATTACAAATCACCATATCATTTGTGCATTCTGCTATTTTTTTTCCACTTTCAATAATCACTTCTTCAGGTGACATTGTATCCTTTAATTCAAAATTAAATGTTTTTTTGTTCATAGTTAATCTCCTTCTATCAAATATTAAATTCACACATAATAGGAAAATGATCACTTATATTACTATTAGGGTACCTATTATCAGTATATAGTACACCTTTTCCACATTTTGTTATTATTTTTAATTGTTCCTTAACCATTAATGGAATCATAGACTGACTAATAATCACTTGATCAAGCATAAACCAGCATGGATTATATAATTTAGATTCTACTCTATAGTATGTTCCAGGTGGGTATTTAAAATCTCCAAATAAATTCCACATAGGATTATACATTTTTTCATACTCTTTCCCATAAACTGTTCTCGAACCTTTATCTAAAATTTGTAATGCTGGTAAAGCATGAAATCCCTTTGCACTTAAACATGCCTTTTCATAAGGTGATTCATTTATATCTCCTATAACAATAACATGCTCTGTTTGTAATCTCTGCTTTATGTGTTTAATTGAATACATAATTTCTTCAGCTAATGCTACTCTCTCATCATAATGTTCTCCATTAAGATTTGAATACATATGCACTCCACACATGATGTACTGTTTATTTACAATTTGAACAGAAAAATATTTATTCTGTTCTCCAGGCGTAACATCAATATAATTTCCCCATATATGTATTCTCTCACATCCTTTAGTGTTCCAATTAAATAATCTTTTTTTACATTGTTTTAAATTATCATTTAATTCATTAATCTCTGCCATATACTCTGCTAATACTAATACATCAATTTCATTTTGATTAACTATATCCAAAATATATGAATTTATATCAACATTTCTATGTGTATTCCAAAACAAAATTCTCATACATACTCACCAATTTATCTAGACATATAAAATATCCCGTCATTTTAAATTGTATTTTATCCATTTTTCCGTCAAATAATTTACAAAAGCTGAACATGACACTAACATATACTTCGCATCTTCACTTGCCACATTAACAAATTCAATACTTCCGTGCCTTATTCCACCTGAATCTGAAGTATATCCATACAACTGCTTAAATGCATTTTCCAATGCCGGATGTATATTCACTCCATTCTCTTTTAACTTTTTCAATGTGTTCCCTAATGTCGCTGCACCTCCTGATAGTCCTGTTATAATACTACACATAGACTCTACACTGCTTATTGATTCCTTTACTGAATTTTCATAATCTGGTTTTTTTCTATCAGAATATAACTCTAATGCCTTTGTCATATGTTTACTAACAGATTCATATTCCAAGTCAATTGTTTCACCTATTGAGTTCAATTCACTTTTACCAATAATCGGTACAACTAATCCATTTAAAATTCTGTATGGAGCAACTTCCTCTTCTAGTATTCGATTGAATTCTATCGTCAACCTTTGTGTTTTTTCACTATCAGTCACTCTAAGATATTTTTCAATAAAATCATATATTCTATACCACATACCTTCACATTGAACCACATGCTTATGCAACTTTTCTGCATTCTGATTTTTGTATATTTTATTTGCTGGAAATTCATATTTAATTCCCATTTCCAACATCATATCTTCTATTCCCGTTGTATAAGACGTATACTCCAATGTATCATAATAATCATACTCTTCTTTATAAAATACATTCCATATGCGTTCTCGCAACTGAATACTTGTACTTCTCAATCCATTAGGATTTATACTTAAAATTTTATTTCTTGTTGAAAAAAATTCCATAAAACGTTAATTCACACCTCTCTAACAATGCCTAACTAATGCACACAAACCTGACAAGCCTCTATTCTTTCAAATGAATGTTCTACCTGCAAATCTATCATTTTTAAGTTACTCTCTATATACTCCAACAATTCTGTACCATCCAAATATATATACATCTGTGGTGCTACAAATCCCGGAACATTCTTTCTCAAGTCATCTAATGATATCTTAGATGTTTCCTGAAACTTAGCTATTTCCATCGCATATCTGTAATGGTAGGTTTTCATATATTCTTTTATTCTGGCAATGGCATTGCTATCTTCCTTATATTCTTCCAACCAATCAGATAGGCAATGCCTTTTATCCAAATAAACAATACCCGTAATCGCTTTTACTGGTGAACTAACATACATATATGCCATTATCGGTTCATCTGGAAAATTTCTTCTGTGTTCGAATATCTTCAGACCAGATTTTATTTTTTCATACACATCTGGTCTGAAGCTTAACAACATTTTTCTCAATACTTGCACCACCTTATTTCCATACACATTTGATAGTGCATACTGACACAGGCATACTTATAAACTGCACATCGAATTTTAAACTTGGTTCTACCTTTGTACTTGCACTATGAATTCTAAAACTCAACTGCCATCCATTGTCCAAAATCATTTCTACAGTATTATTACTTTTCGGCTTAAATCCCAATGTCAATCAGTCTTGTCGGTAATTCAACCACAGGAACTTCAATTTCCGAAACCTTATCCTTACTCGACTTATTTAAAGTATCATGCATATTAAAAGTATGAATCAATGTAAGTCGTTTACTGTCATGACTAACTATCTTGTAATAATCTTCTTTTCCTATAAGGTATTCTATCATCTTTTCAGGCATATTCTTATCTTCTTTATATGCCCTATTAACTTCATCCATAAAAGCCTGCAATAATGGTACATATACATTTTCATCTTTCTGCACTATTTCTGACCATCGTGAGCCATTTTCTTTTTCACTTTTCAGCATATCAAATATTGGATTAACCGCACCCCAATATTCGTTACTACAAGGTATATCAAACCATTCTTTGCCAAAATCCAGTTTATGACTTAATCTGCTGTGTTTAACTGCATCGTGATTGTGCTTGATACTTAATCCTATTTCCCATTCAATATCGTCTCTGCGAATAACAATATCTCTTACATCGCCTTTAACGCCAGCTCCATCTTTTTGAAACTCTAATGTCAGTTCGTCATTATCGTTTTCTGATAATCTTGGCTCCATTTCAAGTACTTCATTAATTGCAGCTTCAGCAGAAATCATAAATGTCTGCTGCATTTCCTCATCCATAAGCATCCATGCTTTTTCATTCGCATGTAAGCTGGAATTATCAACTATTTTTGTTTTACGCATTTCACACAATGCCTTATAAAGTGTTTTAATCCACGCATATTCATATGCTCTTCCCTGATCATTACTCTTTGTACTCACTTTTTTCTCATTGACCTCCTTTGCATCTATAACATCATCATCTACTACCACATCTGCACTATTACCCTCTAAGTATTTCTTTATTGCTACTGCTATTTCATATGCAAGATTAACTGGAACTGCATTTCCAATCATTTTATAAGCTGTGTTTGTATCTTCATATATAAATTTAAAATTATCTGGAAACCCTTGAACTCTGGCTACTTCTCTTATTGTCATTCGGCGATAAAGATGTTCTTTGCCCTCTACAAATCTGCAATCATTCTGCCCCACCTTAACCATCTTAGGTGCCTGTGGATGTAACTGACATTGTCTTCCTGATGCCTGTACTGTAAAAGCTTGCTCATCCCAGGATTTCACTCTGTTTCGGCTCATAAAAATTGGAGAATATGCTCCTGTGTAATACTCATTATTATTGATTGCTTCTGGATTATGATGATTTTTTTCTCCTGAAGGCACTGCTGTATCCTGTAAATCCCATATTATATCTCTAAGAGTAATCTTCTTATCATCTTCTTTGGTTGACCCCTTAGGAAATCCAAAATCAATATTCAAGTCTTTTCTAAACCCTATATAAAATACCCTTTTTCTTTCTTCAGCCACACCATAATCCTTTGCATTAACAAGTGTAAAAGATACATCATATCCTGCTCCATCGAAAAGATTGAGTATGTTCTGTACTGCCTCTGAATGTCTATTAGCTAACATTCCGCTAACATTTTCTGCCAGAAAGAATTTAGGCTGAAATTCCTTAAGAATTCTTATATAATCAAAAAATAACTGTCCCCTTGCATCCTTAATACCTTTCAATGATCCAGCTTCAGACCATGACTGACAAGGTGGTCCACCTATAATTCCATCAATTTCACCATCTATATACTGTTCAATATCTCCTTTTGTTACTTGTCTTATATCTCCTTCAATCAGATGTGTATTAGGGTGATTAGCTTTGAATGTAGCCCATATTGTCTTATCAAATTCATTAGCAACAGGAATATTAAACCCAGCGCTTTCAAATCCTAAATCTAATCCCCCACATCCACTAAACAAACTAATTATGTTCATAGGTATTTTCTCCTTCATTGTTTTCCTTGATTATTCTTGTAGCTTCTATTAATGCCGTTCTTCTAACAAACTCACTATATGAAGCATATGCCTCCAGTCTTGCAGCCTCTTTGAATTTTTCCAACTCATCTTCACTTACTCTTATGCTGATTGAAATTGATTTTCTCATTATGTCCGTTCCTCCGTTTCTATTATCAATCATAAATCCGTAGTATAACAATGTCAATACTTTGTTGCACGAACAGATGTTTTTATTTTGTTTTTGGGGAAAGTCTTTCCATCACTTTCCTCACACTCTCCATAAACTTCTCCAGCAGATTAACCCCATCAATCACAAACTGCTTCATAAAATCATAAGCCTTCTCCAACAACTCCTTTAACGACTTATTCTCCTTCTGAAGTCTCTGGTTCTCATACATAACATCAATAAGTTTCTCCCTTACATCGTCATCACCACCATGTCGGAACATATCATATACATTCTCAGCAATTTTTGTACGCTCTACCAGTTCATTTTCTTTAGAAGTAAGCATTTCCAGCTTATTCTTTTTATCCGTAATCATATCCGCATATTTAACATACTCATTCTCTGCTGCATCAATGTTATCTCTGACTCTCTCAAGTCTATCCTCATCCGCAGCTATCATATCAATAATCCTAACATCAATGGATTTCCTACTGCTGTGACCTTTTGATGTAAAACGCTTTCAATGATATATTCTTGTCTCGTCTGATATCCACAAAGTTTCACTCTTAAATCTAATTCTGCATCTTCTTCCGGAGACATTCGAAATGCTATGGTTACATTACGCCACCGATTCTTGCTATCCCTATTTTTTTCACTCATCCAGATATTCCTCTCTTTCCTGATTTAGATTTTCCGCCATTTCTGTTTGGATTGTCGGGAACAAATGTGCATATCGATATGTGATCTCCACACTTTCATGTCCTACCCTTTCTCCAATTGCCACCGCAGAATATCCCATATTGATCAATAACGACACATGAGAATGTCGTAAATCATGGATTCGTATCCTCTTCACTCCTGACAGCTTCACACCACGATCCATTTCATGGTGAAGATAACTTTTTGAAATTTGAAATATCCTGTCATTTTCATTCAGACCATACAGCATTCCTATATACGATTCTAATTCTTCGCTTAAAAATTCCGGCATGGTGATCATGCGATTACGCTTCGTAGTCTTAGGATCCGTAATAATATCCTTCCCCTCTAATCTTTGATAAGATTTATTGATTCGGATAGTACAAGCCTGAAAATCGAAATCTGCCGGTGTCAGCGCTAACAACTCTCCCATACGCACTCCACACCAATATAAGATTTCAAATGCATAAAAGGAAATTGGCTTATCCGCCACCGCTTCAATAAACTTCATATACTCTTCTTTTGTCCAGAAAAGCATCTCTTTTGTTCTTTCTTTTCCCATAGATCCAGCCTTGCGTGCAGCATTGCTTTTCAAATCATAGAAATTAACTGCATGATTCAAAATTGCACTCAGCTGATTATGGATGGTCTTTAGATAGACCTGCGAATAGCCTTCTCCTTGTTTATTCCGATAGTTCATCATGGTGTTCTGCCACTGTCGAATATCGGAAGGTTTTATTTCCTGCAACTTCTTTTTCGAAAAATATGGGAGAATCTTTTTTTCTACAATATGCTTTTTCGTCAGCCAGGTATTATATTTGATTCTGGATTTGATATCATTCAGATAAAGATCTACGAAATCTTCAAAATACATATCCAGACTCAAATTCTCCTTTAACTTAAACGCTCTTTCCCATTCCTGGGCATCACATTTACGTTTAAATCCCCTTTTCGTCTTCTGCTTTCTTACGCCGGTCCAATCCTTATAATAGGTTCTTACCTCGTAAGTATTTGACTTTTGGTTTTTGATTACTGTCAAAACATCACCTCCTACTATTTCATTTCGTTCATACCGTAAACTCGTTCTTCAAAATATTTACGGCTGATTTTTCCTTTGACAACAACGAAACCTTTTTGCTCCAATTCAGCATTTAACTGACGGATCAAACGATACGCATAGGAATCAGATACTTCTAATTCTTTCGCTACTTCTTTTGCTGATATAAATAATTTACTAGCCATCTATATCCCTCCTTTCCTTTTTCAGTTCATTATCGAACTGTATATATGCATCATAACATTTCATTTTCGTACTGTCAATAGAATAATTTCAAAAATGAACGGTTTATTTTTGTATTTCATTTTTGAACTGTTTATGTTATACTTTTAAGTAACAATCAGCAAAGGAGTGTTTTCCTATGACAGTAGGTGAGAAAATAAGAAAATTCCGGATTGATCAAGGATATACACAGAAAGAATTGGCAATCATGTCCGGATTAAGCGAATCGGCAATTAGAAATTATGAACTTGGGAATCGTTTTCCATCATCAGAACAATTAGAAAAAATAGCAAACTCATTAAAGATCAGTCCATACGCCATGTCTGATCCAAACTTTGATACTTATGTTAGTGTCATGCACGCATTATTTGCTTTAGAGGATCAATATGGTCTGCACGCCTACCGGGATGAATCCGGCGTACCACAGCTCATGTTTAAAGACAAAGGACATGATTCTTCAAATATGCTGGACAACATTGGAACATGGGCTGATATGTACCAGAAATTCAGAAATGAAGAGATTACAGAAAAAGAATATTTAGACTGGAAAGCAAAATATCCTCAAAATCAAAATGATATATAAGGCGGTATGTAATATGAGCACTCAAGATTCAAATACCAAAAAAATAGCATATGGTGAATTACACTTTTATTATCCTTTTAAATTTGATAATAAATATTCCTATACTCAGATTCACAAAAAAATAGAAAAAAGTCCACTATTGTTTACAGATGAATATCAGCAAAAGGTCATAGACTCTTTAGGCTATTCTCTAGTTGAAACCTTTAACGATATAAAAAAAGAATTTGAAGCTTCAAGCTCACTGAACAATCCTTGCATATTAAAAATGAGCGATTATCAAAAATATAAATCCATGAAATGTGCCCCCATGTCCATAAATCCCGATGATATATTGTTAGAAATCGAAAGTGGTGAATCTTCAATAAAGTTCTATATCAAAGATGCTGATCTAGAACTACTAAATCAAAGAATCATACGTTTACAAGAAGAATATGATATTTCTTTAAAATTTTATGGCCACAATTTCACCAACCGGCAAGATCGCTTTCTTCTTCTTCCTCTCAAAATAGAACTAGAAAACGGAAAATTCACTTGGCTATACCCATTAATATATCTTTTTGAAAATAATATGGGAATATTAAAACTGGAACTACCTATATTTGATTCCTGCATTGAACCTTTATTAGAAAATGATTATGATAGGTTCCTCACAAAAATTATAAATAAATGGAACATAAAAAATTACAACTCCGAAACGACTCTATCTTCCATCCAGAACTTTTATTTAAGTAATCTTCTTGATGATATTAAAATAGACATGGTTTCATATTCCAATGAGCTAAAAAATATAATATTAATAGATTTTGACGGAAGACCACAACACATAAATTCTATTCCAAACGATGTGAAGGAAGATTTGTTTAGAATAATTTGTGCACCAGTTCCTTCCAGAAACAATACCACCTATAGCAAAGATGCTGATGAATATCTAAAGAATCACAGTTGGGGAGGACATGGTGTAAATATATTGCTAAATCTACTGGTGGTTGTCTTTCTTTTATAGATAAAACAATATCAGATTACGTCTCTGATGATTATAAGACAGAAACAAAAACCTCTGTACTTACCCCATTTAATGACTACTATAATTTATGCAATAAGCTAGCACGAGATTTGTGTGTAAATGTTGAATTTGCTTTAATAATAATTCTCTTAAAAAAGACCAATGAATCAAATGACTACTTCAATAAAATTGCATCTATGAAAAAATTATCTGATACACGAATCGAGTATAATAAAAATATATTGTTTATCTCCGAACTCCAAGAAAATTGCTATGGTTCAGTTAGCGAACAAACAGCCCTTTTAGAAAAAATGATGCCGCATTATTTCAAACACGAAATCACATCTGCAAAAAAATAGCTATAGATAACATACTACAGCAAAATGAACAAGAAAAAAATGAACGCTTTCAAAATTACATTTCAACTGGTGGTTTGATTCTAACATTGATATTTGGCTTACCATCATTGTATGAAACATTAACTATATTTAGAAAGTTATTTTCGTTTTACCCTTATAACATTCCTTATCTCACATTAGAAAATACTAGTATAATATTGTGGCTTACATTAAATGGAATAATTATTTTAAAACTTTATTTAAGAAAATACTATCCAAAAATAAAAAAGTATTGTCATTTGATTGTCACCAGACATAGAAAGAGCCAAGAAAGCCCGTAAAATAGGCATTTCTTGGCTCTTATATTTTATTCAAACTCGACAATTACTAATCAATTTTGTTTAGAGATTATTGGTTGCCGTGTTCGTTTTTCTTTCAATTATTTGATTTATCCATATTATCCTGCCTATATGGGCTAATGTTATCAGTTTGTTATCGGTGTTGATAACACTCGCTCCGTAACTGTGGATAATAACAATATGTTCCGATTCAGATTATAAACGGTTTTGCTTAGAAAAGCAACAGTATATAATTAAAAACAGTAACCACTTCAGACAAATTAAATACAACTACTATTCCTTATTTATATTCGCCATCTTACTAACGCCGATATACATTTTTATGAATTTCCAATAACTGCTTTAACACATCCTCTATCATCTCATTATTTTCGGTATAAAAAATGTTCTCTTTCTCGTTCAAAGTATTTTCCATGATCTCGATATTGCTATCTTTATCAAAGCAACCTTTTATACTTCTAAAATGATTAAATTCAATAGCAAAATCCTCTCCATCATAAATAGAAATACTAATCTCTATATCTTCAATCATAAAATCGGCATAACTGTTTTTTACATGAAAGTCCTTCTTTAAGAACGGGAGTTTTTGGTTTGGCAGTCGATACCGAACATTGTCTTTTTCTAATTCGTAAAGTTCTCCTTTTACGAATCCTAATTTCTCTGCATTCATTTCAAATGCTTGATTCATATTTCTTTCTGTAATTTTCCAGTTAATAAATACAATTGCAAATATAAGCAAACCAGCCAACAGACACATGCCCACTAATCGAATTGCCTTTTTATATTTATTGTAAAAATCTATTTTCTCAACAAACTCTTTATCCTCGTTTAATAGCTTATCCAAAGAAACATGATAGGTGTTACAGATATCAATCAACATTTGAAGATCTGGCAGACTTCTTCCATTTTCCCAACTGGAAACTGTCTGTCTTGAAACACCAAATTTTGCTCCATATTCTCCTTGAGTCATGTTTGCTTCAGTCCGAGTTTTTTTTATCATCTCTGCAACTGTCATTTCAGCTCACCTTTCCATTGTATAATAATGCGCTGTCTCAAGTATGCCATAATCGTGTATTTTACACAAGATATTATCGTTTTACATGCATGTAAAGTAACCTTATCCTTCTAAAATCCAACTGTAAAAGGCTATTTGCTTTATTTTTTTCTTCCAACAACCTATACTTTCATTAACAACAGCAATTGCCGTACAGATTTAGAAAGGATGAATTTTATGAATGATATTATTAGAACCCAAAACCTTTGTAAACATTACAAAGAAACAATCGCTTTAGATAATGTTTCCCTTCATATTCCTCGAGGTGCTATCTATGGATTGATTGGAAATAATGGTGCAGGCAAGACAACTTTAATGAGAATACTTTCTAATTTGCAAAGTCCATCCTCAGGAACAGTTGTTAAATCTGAAAATATTAAAATCGGTGCCATTATTGAAACACCTGCATTATATCCTACCTTAAGTGCAAAAGGAAATTTGAAGTATCAGCTTAAAATTTGTGGATGCCCATCAAAGGAAGTAAAGTCGAAGATTGCTGAACTATTAGAACTGGTACATCTGAAAGATACTCGAAAACTGGTAATGAATTATTCATTAGGTATGCGTCAGCGTCTGGCTTTAGCAATGGCACTTGTAGGAAATCCGCAATTCCTCATTTTAGACGAGCCTCTTAACGGACTTGATCCTGAAGGCATAAAAGATGTCAGAGCTATCATCGCAAAGTTAAATGAAGAGTATGGTGTTACCATTATGATTTCAAGTCATATCTTAAGCGAACTTCAAAAAGTGGCAAACCACTATGGTTTCCTCAAAAATGGTGTTTTAATTCAAGAATTCTCTTCATCAGAAATAGCCGATACCGATTTAGAAACTTTTTACTTCAAAAATTTTTTATAGAAAAGCAGAAAGGAGACTTAAACTATGAATAAACTTTTATCTATGGAACTAAAGCGTGCTGCAAAATCTCCAATTCTATGGCTTGGAGTAATCGCAGTAATTGCCATCAATGTTTATGGAATCTTATTAAATGGATATGGTTTCAAAATCTTTACAACAACATTTTTATTGGAAAATTCTGACCTGATATGTATCATTTTGGCAGTGTTGATTCCGTTATACTTAGGGAGTGACTTTGAAAACAGAACAATCAACAACAAGATATCCGCAGGATATACACGAAAAGAGATTTATATTGTCGAACTAATCGTCAGTAGCATATGTGCTACAGTTCTCTTTGTTGCTGATATATTATCTGTTTTCACAAGCTCAAATATTGCTGGATTAGAATTTAGTGATAAAGTCAATGTAACTGAATTTGCATTTCATGCTGCGATTGCTTTTGTGTGCATCATCACAGTATCTGCTTTGTACACTATGATTGTAATGATTTCACATAAGCAACTTATCAGTCTTGGAATTGCAGTTATTCTAACCTTAGCATTGTTGACATTAGGTGGAAAGTCAGTTTCCAGCTTAAATCAATCAAGCACTTGGACTGATCCTATCACTCATGAAATTGTGGAAAACCCTCTACGAATAGATAGTTTTGCCCGTACAGCAAATAACATTCATGTTTTAGTATCACCGTTTGCGCAGGCTGAATTTCACAGTTATCTGCTATTTGAATCAGAATTCGGCACAAAGGAAGAAACTTCTCTTATTTTCAAAGACTTTCCTTACCACATAGAATTTTGCCTGTTCAATATTCTGGAAATTCTTCTGTTTTACAAGATTGGGATTCGTATTTTTTTAGAAAGCAGGACTTGAAATAGTAACTTTAATAGTCTTTGTCCCCTGCATTATAAATATGCTTAATACAGATTTTATTAAGAAGGTAAAAACAGTCGCAATATACGCCTGCTTTTACCTTCTGATATTAAATTCATGAATTTATGATTTATAATTATATACATCAGCCGCCTACATTGTAAAGCAAAAAGCAAGCCATTTTAGACTTGCTTTCCGCCACTCTTATTCCTTATTGATAAATGATTTCTTTATCTACAATCTCCCTCGCACACGCCTGTATATTATTCATCCTGCCTACCCACTCCCACGCATTGTCTGCCTTTAACCGTTCTGTAATTCCTTGTGCCTGTTTCATCTGCTCTACAATTCTTTCAAAGCGTTCCTGTGCCTGTTCCTCTATATCTGCCAGATAACTGTTCAGTCTGCCGCTCATCATCAGATCCAGATATACATTCCTGCGGTATTCTTTCAAATACTGCAAATGTCTTTGTCCCCATACTCCAACAAATCTCGGTTCTTCTTCCTCCGGCAAAGTAAGGTTGGGGATAAAGTAATCCCCACATCTTACATAAGTGCCGCCCATTTCTTCAAAAATTGTTTTCTTCATTTTCTGTTCCACCTTTCTCATCGTCCTCTGTCCATTGATTTCTTCTTTGCTGTCTGTTTTGGCTGTTGCCTGCTTTCCTGCTGATAGCGGTGCAATTTTTCCCGTATGCTTGCCTTTTTCGACGGTTCTGATAGCTTCTCTTTTTTCGGTTCTGTCTGATTTTTCCATGCTCGCAGCTCCTCATTATATTCCCTGACCAGTTTTTCCGATTTCTGATATGTCTTTGCAAAGGACTGAACATCTGGATATCCTGCCTGTTTTACAGTCTGCTCCATATCCGTGTGGATACGTTTTTCCTGTTTCTCTGACTGTTCAATTTTGCCCTCTAAAGATTTCCGTGCTTTCCCTTTAAAAAATCCAGTTGTCTCGGAAAGCTGTTTCTTCAATGAGGAAATCTCCTGCTGTGTGGATTTCATTGCCTGTGACTGCTTCTGAAGTTTCTCCATCAGCTTCCGCATATCATTCCATTCCTGTAAATCAATCTTCGGTACTGGCTTCGGCGGCAGCTTAAACTTGAAAATCATTTCCTGTAAGAAGTCTTTTGCACCACGGATAATCTGCTGAAACATATCTGGCAACCAACCATGTGTCCGTATAGATTGCAATGTTTTGTCTGTGATTTTCTCACGCTTAATTGTCAAAATATCTTCTTCGGGAACACCCTCAACCAATGCTACATCTACCGTCCGATTCCATTCCTGCCTTGCCACATTGTCCGCCCGTATCTCTGCTTCTTTCGGGTTGTTCTTCCCAATTTTCTTTGTTGCCAGATACACGCCGCCCTGCTGAAATACAGACAGTTTTTCGGATTCTTCTTTCACATGGCTGTTAATGATTTCCGTAAACATCTCCTTAACTTCTCTGGTAAACGCATCGCTCTTAAACCACTCATCTTTCTTTGTAAAAATATGGCTTTCATAAACCTCCCCTTTGGGAATAATGCTGCATCCTGCCCGAAGATTTCCCTGCTCATCTAAAATCTCTTTCTTCGTGCGTCTGTGCTTGCCCTGCTCATCATAAAACATATTTCTGGTAGCAATTTTCACTTCGGGATGTTCTAACATTTTCCGTTCGCTGAATACGAGATGAATATGGTAATTGGTCATTTTTTTGTTATGATGAAGTGCTGCACTGCATTCCACACCATACCCTTTATGAAAGCTGTCTGTAAAAAGCCTTACCACATCATCTGCCTTGTACTCAACAAAACTTTCAGGAAGTGCAATAATAAACTCCCGCCCTTCAATACATTTCCCTGTTGTTCCGCTTGCTTTAAAATCCAACTGATTCTCTCTGGCAAGATTCTTCCAGAACTCTGGTGTTGCTCCCTCTGTCTGATAGGTCGCATAAAGATGTTCCTGTCTTTTCGGATTGGAAATATAATCAATTCTTCCTGCCACATCAGACAGCTTGTTTTGTCTGATAAATGAATGTCTGCCTATAAGCATTCTCCTTTCCGGCTCTCGCCTGCTTTGCTGTGAGTAGGTGCATAGGCACCTGTTTACGAACTAACTGCCGTTTCCGGCACAAATAGCTCCCGGCAGGGCGAAATACCCTGAGTACAAATCTCTGATTTGTGCGATGGGTGTATTTCGCTCTCAAACGCCGAGGGCTTTATAAGGTGCTACCTTTCTCTACCACGTTTCGGCTTTTGCTTTTCATCTTGGGCGTATCCGCCCTTTTTATTTGCCCGTATCCGGGCTTATTTTTTATCCCTGACAGCAAACCGATTCTTTACTTTTCTATCTGATTTATTTCGGTATTCTTGCCCGTACATACTCCAGATCGCCGCAATAAGGTGTTCCCACCAGATACCATTCCATTGCAGGATTCATCTCCATTCTTGTCCGTACCCACTGGTCATCCACTAAAACTTCCATACACTCTCCGCAGTGAAATCCCGTATCAATCCATAAGTCCATTGACAATAATCCATATCTGCCATTTTCACAGTTATAACCTAATCTTCCTTCTCTCATTGCATGGTTCTCCTTTCCAGATTTCTCCGTGTCTACTGTCCACAGGGGCGTGCCACGCTCCTGTTCTTATCATCAAGGAAGAATTACCATCGAAAACTCTCCGGCACTCCTCGTCTGTCCAGATACTCTTTTCTCGCCCGTTCCCGTTCTTCCTCTGTCGGGGCAGTCTTGAATTTTCCATACAGGTCACGCATGACCATCCTGTCTAATTTCTTCTCTAACCCCTGCTTAATTTCTTTTTCGCAGCTCTCATCTTCAACTAAGTGAAAGCGGAGCAACTGCATAAATAATTCCTGTGATATTTGCACATTTCCCATCTTATCCATCCTTTCCGTGACAGTACGTGACGGTATGTGACAGTCGTGACGGTTATTTTGATACCGCCCCTGCTGTCAAAAATACCGTCACAACCGTCACGTACTGTCACGCATTCTCTGTATTGTCTTTCCAAAATCTTAGTTTCCGTCCCTCATGGACACGCTCACTCCGAAATAGAATCCCATGTTCTGTATACAACCGTCCTGCAAGAACGTTCAGTTTTCTTGTGATAACGTGCGGTTGAATGTCCATATTTATCAAAGCGACAAGTGCTGTTGGCGAACCTTCCCAATAAGGATTGTCCTTCATAACAAGCTCTGCAATCTCATCCAGTAACGGCTCTGGCGGTTCTTTCCACAATTCCGTTTCTGCCTTTTGCAAATCCCACAACAAGGTTTCTGTATTGCGGATCAGATACAACTTCTGGTCTTGCTGATCTCTGCCTGATACTTCCAGTGTTGCGGCATTACCTGTCCGCTTTTCTTTCTGAAGAAGAAACGCCCCGTCTGCCGCCCCAAGCAATCCGCTTGTCCCGGAAATCATGTCAAACTTGTCATCCGCATTCTGCTTTCTTGTATGGTGTACGAGCAACAGACAAAGCCCATGAGCATCTGCAAAACTTTTCAGTCTTGCCATGATCTGATAGTCATTTGCGTAACTGTAATTATCGCCGCCAACCTCACGCACTTTCTGAAGCGTATCAATGATAATCAGCTTCGTGTCCCTATGCTCTGCCACAAATCTTGCAAACTGTTCATCCAGTCCATTTCCAAGCTGACTGGCAGAAACAGAGAAGTAAAGATTATCGGTGCTTTCTGTTCCAAACATCCGGTACAGACGCTCCTGCAAACGGCGGTAATCATCCTCAAGTGCCAGATACAGCACCGTTCCTTTTCGGGTGGGATAATTCCAAAGCGGTGTGCCTGTGCTGACATGGTAGGCAAGCTGTGCCATCAGAAAGCTCTTTCCCAGTTTGGGCGAACCTGCAAAGATATAAGTGCCGGGGTAGAGCAGACCGTCAATCAACGGCTGCTTACTCCGATACTGTGTGTCAAACAGTTCATTCATGGAAATAGTCTGGAGATAGGACGGGTCTGATTGCAACTGCATTTCCCTTTGCAATTCCTCAAAACTCTTGATATTTCCACCATTCTCGGATATACTACTTATAGTGTTTTTAGAAATCGGCTGCTCCGTATCTGCGCCAACAGATACATCCGGGGCAGTCTTTTCTTTTTTATTTTCCATCCGTATCCTCTCCTTTCAGACCGCCCAGAATAACAGCGATCAGTTCAATGACATTCAGCAGTTCTTCATCCACACCGTTTCCTGCTTCAATCCGCTTTAATTCTGTGAGGACAGTGGCAAGTTCCGTTTTAAGTGCCTTGAATACTCTCGGATTGCCCTGTACCACTACATCCTGATTCAGACAACGGCGGTAACAGTATTCCTGCTTTGGCAGTCCCGATAAGGCGACTGCCTTGTTGATGAGTTCATTTTCTTCGGGCGATACCCGAAACCCTACTGTAATGTTTCTCCAACGATTTTTGTTATCTCTGTTCTTAGCTGACATTTTCAATCTCTCCTTTCCCTAAATCGTCTAATCTATCTGCCATTTCCGTCTGTTTTGACGGGAACAGATGAGCGTACTGGTAAGTGATGTCAATGCTTTCATGCCCTACACGGTCTGCAATCGCCACCGCCGAAAATCCCATATCAATCAACAGACTGATGTGGCTGTGCCGTAAATCATGGATACGGATTCGCTTTACTCCTGCGGCTTTCGAACCTCTGTCCATCTCATGATGAAGATAGCTTTTTGTGACCGTAAAGATTCGGTCTTTCTTCTTCAATCCGTAAAGCATCTGCAAATACTCCTGCATTTCTTCACAGAGGAACTTCGGCATTTTGATGATGCGGTTACTTTTCTTTGTTTTCGGTGTGGTAATCACATCTTCTCCGTGTAATCGCTGATAGGACTTGTTGATTCTGACCGTTTCTTTCTCAAAATCGAAGTCAGCGGCAGTCAATGCCAGCAATTCTCCTTCACGGATACCGCACCAGTAGAGCATTTCAAAAGCGTAAAAGGAAACAGGCTTGTCCATCATCTCGAATGAGAATTTCTTATATTCTTCTTGTCCAGAACAGCATTTCCTTGTGTTCCTCACTTCCCATATTTCCCGCTTTAGCGGCTGGATTGGAACGCAGCTCATAATACCGCACCGCATGATTGAAGATAGCGGACAACTGATTATGGAGTGTTTTCAGATAGGTCTGTGAGTATGGCTTTTTCTTCTCGTCCCGATAGGCAAGCATCTCATTCTGCCATGCAATGACCTCTTTTGTGGAAATCTCGCTGATTTTCAGCTTGCCGAAATACGGTAAAATCTTCGTGCGGATGATATGTTCCTTTGTCAGCCATGTGTTCTCCTTCAGACGGCTTTTCATATCCCGGATATACAGTTCGGTAAAGGCTTCAAAACTCATATCCATATCAGAGGAGTTCTGCAACTGGAACATTCGCTCCCATTCCTGTGCTTCTTTCTTGGTAGCAAAGCCACGCTTGCATTTCTGCTTACGCTCGCCTTTCCAGTTGACATATCTCGCCATCACATACCAAGTTCCATTGCTCTCGTTTTTGAATACCGGCATTATTCATCCCCCTTTCCTGCTCCGTAGAGTCTTTCATAAAAATACTGGCGGTTTACCCGTCCTGAAATGGTAATAAAGCCTTTTGCTTTCAGTTCCTCATTCAACTGACGGATTAACTTGTAAGCATACGGCTTTGATACGCTTAGTTCCTGTGCCACTTCTTCGGCACAAATAAATCTGTTTTTCATATAATAATCAGTCCTTTCTTTTGTTTTTTATCGCCGTTCTATCCGAATGCAGTTCCAGCAGGTATTCCCTGTTCGGCACTGTGCTGTCTCGATATATCGTAATATGTCAGGCGCTCGCTTGCTATCTGGCAAGGTCTTTGCGGTTTATACTGTTCGGACGGTCATTTTTGTTTTTATTAAACTTATTTGCTTAATTTGAGCTTATTATACTAAGCATATTTGCTTGTGTCAAGTGGCTTTTTGGAAAATATTAAACTTTTTTGTTTTGTATTATCTTGACTTCTCCTAAACATATCTGCTATACTCATTGTAAAATATATACAAGGAGTGGACACGTTATGGCGATTGGAGAGAGAATACATTTTTTCCGCATTCTGCGTGGGATGACACAAAAATATCTTGGTACGATTGTCGGCTTTCCTGAGCGAAGTGCCGATGTACGTTTAGCACAATACGAAACAGGAACAAGAAAACCGAAGGCGGAACTTACTGCTGCACTGGCACAGGCTCTGGATGTTTCCCCTCATGCCCTCGATGTGCCTGATATTGACAGCTATATCGGACTGATGCACACTTTATTTACCCTTGAAGATTTGTACGGTCTGACTGTCAGTGAATCAGACGGAGAAATCTGTCTGAAAGTCGATACTTCCAAAGGTAAAGACGCTCACGAACTTCTGAAAATGCTGTATGCCTGGAAAGAGCAGGCTGACAAGCTATCTTCTGAAGAAATCAGTAAAGACAAATACGATGAGTGGCGTTACCACTACCCGGAGTTTGATACTACGCAAACATGGGCGAAAGTTCCGTCACAGGAACTTAGCGATGCTCTGGTCGAAATGTTCCAAGACAAACTCAAACCAGATAAATAAATACGACAAAAAAGCCCTTAGCTATGAGTTCTTACCCACAGCTAAGGGCTTTCTAAATAATATGGACTTATTTGTTGCACAACCACCTGTCAATCATTCTCTAACCCTAAAACCACTGGATTACAAGAATAATGGCGCTCATGCAACTGTTATCAATTTGTTATCAAAAGACTTTTAAAAATGCTGCAAACCCGCATAAACGCTGGGTTTACTAAGCATTTTTGCTTATTCGAACTCAATAGTTCCCGGTGGCTTACTGGTCAAATCATAGAATACTCTATTGACTCCCTTTACCTCATTTATAATTCTGCTCATCACTGTCTGAAGTACCTCAAACGGTATCTCGGCTGCTTCGGCTGTCATGAAGTCCACGGTGCGGACTGCACGGACTGCAACGGCATAATCATATGTTCTCTCATCACCCATGACACCTACTGAACGCATGTTGGTAAGGGCTGCAAAGTACTGGTTTGGCATCCATGATGGTTCCTCGCCGTGGGCCTCTTTGTACTCTTTTGCTGCCTTTTCCACTTCGCTTCTGTAAATCCAGTCTGCATCCTGGACAATGCGTACCTTTTCGGCTGTAACTTCGCCGATGATACGGATTCCAAGGCCCGGGCCTGGGAATGGCTGACGGAATACGAGATAGTCAGGTAATCCGAGCTCCAGTCCGACCCTGCGGACCTCGTCCTTGAAGAGGTTTCTGAGTGGCTCCACGATGTCCTTGAAATCGACATGCTCCGGGAGACCTCCTACGTTGTGGTGTGATTTGATGACTGCAGATTCTCCGCCGAGTCCACTCTCCACTACGTCCGGATAGATGGTTCCCTGCGCAAGGAAGTCAACCTTTCCGATTTTCTTAGCTTCTTCCTCGAATACACGGATAAATTCCTCACCGATGATTTTACGCTTGCGCTCAGGCTCTGTGACGCCTGCAAGCTTGCTGTAGTAGCGCTCCTGTGCGTTGACGCGGACAAAGTTGATGTCGAACGAACCGCCTTTGCCGAATACGCCCTCTACCTCATCGCCCTCGTTCTTACGGAGAAGTCCGTGGTCTACGAATACGCAGGTGAGCTGCTTGCCGATTGCCTTGGCAAGGAGTGCTGCGAGCACTGATGAATCTACTCCACCCGAAAGTGCAAGGAGCACTTTGCCGTCACCGACCTGCTCTCTGATTTCTTCGATTGTGTTTTTGACGAATGAATCCATCTTCCATGTGCCTGCACATCCACATACGCCACGGACGAAATTGTAAATCATCTGTGTTCCGTTCTTGGTGTGAAGTACCTCCGGATGGAACTGTACTGCATATAATTTCTTCTCAACATTCTGTGTTGCGGCTATTGGACAGTCTGCAGTGTGCGCAACTACCTCAAAGCCCGGTGCAGCCTCTGCAATTCTGTCGAAATGACTCATCCAGCATACTGATTCTGATGGCAGATCCTTGAACATCACGCCGTTTGCAGAATATGTGATTTCTGTCTTTCCATATTCTCCAACCTCAGGTGTGATTACCTTTCCGCCTAATTTATGCATCATAAGCTGTGCACCGTAGCAGATGCCAAGCACCGGTATTCCCAACTCAAACAGCTCTTTCTGGTATGATGGAGAATTCTCTTCATAACAGCTGTTTGGACCTCCTGTAAGGATGATGCCCTTTGGATTCATTTCTTTGATTTTCTCAATGTCTATTTTGTATGAGTAAATCTCACAGTACACGTTGCACTCGCGGACACGGCGCGCAACAAGCTGATTGTACTGACCACCAAAGTCTATGACTATGACCTTTTCCTGATCCATGTTTTCCTCCTAATTGTTTATTCGCTATGCTGCTGTTTTACAATCTTTGAAACGTCACGTAATTGCTGTTTGCCACACTGTGGTGTAAACAATAACAAAACATAACATATGTTATCTGCTGCCATCTCATTGATTACGTAAAAGCAACATGTTTTCTTATGTCATTATAGATTACGGAGTGCTTATCTGCAAGCGATTTTGTTAAATTTCTGTTTTGATTATGTGCAATTACGTTATAATGAATTATAAACACTTTTATAGGCTGGGAGGTTTCATCATGAGTTTTAAAATAATCACTATAAGCCGAGAGTTTGGCAGTGGCGGTCGCTTTATCGGCGAGCAGATTGCTCAAAAATGCGGCATTGAGTTTTACGATAAAAAAATAATTGAGCATGTGGCAAAGGAGCTAGGTATCTCTGAGCAGATTGTCGCAAACCAGGGCGAATATGCACCTGCCGGAAATATTTTTTCATATGCATTTGTGGGGCGCGACATCACAGGAGTTTCTCTTTCCGACCAGATTTTCAATATCCAGCAGAAGCTCATCAAGGATATTGCGCAAAAAGCGCCATGCGTTATTGTGGGACGTTGCGCAGACTACATTCTTTCTGACAGGGATGATGTGCTGAATGTTTTTATAGAGGGAAATAAGCCTGAGAAGGCTACAAGAATAAAAGCTCTACCATAAGAGCGATGACGAGGTCAAAAAGCTGCTAAAGGATGTCGATAAGAAGCGCTCTGTAAATTACCGCTACTTCACCGACAAGGAGTGGGGCAACAGAAAAAATTATGATCTGGTGCTAAACAGCTCTGTGCTTGGATACGATAAATGTATTGAGCTCATCGCATCCGCATACGCTTAATTCTCTTAAGATACAGCTTTCCTGCGGTTAAGAAACCGTTTTCTTATTTTATTACGAAAAACGTAAATAGAATTACAACCTGTGTGTAATATTAAAAATACTCCTGCATAAACTGTAACAACAGAATATGCAGGAGTATTTTTTGAAATCATATATTGAGACAAGGGCGGTGGAAATCGCCAACTACATAGTTGAAAACAATGCCACGGTGCGTCAGGCTGCAAAGCAGTTTGGCATCAGCAAATCCACTGTGCACAAGGATATCACGGATGCTGACAGACTGCTTCGCATAGACCCGGAGCTTGCCGCAAAAGCGCGTCACATTCTCGATATCAACAAGTCCGAGCGCCATATCCGCGGCGGACTTGCCACCAGAGAGAAGTATCTGCATCTGCCTCATGTACATGCCGGCTGAGCGCATGGATGCTTCTATCCCGGCATTAGCAGGTGCGCCGTTTTCCGTACATCTGAGGCTTTCGTTAATTCAAGACCGGTGCCACATGACTTGTGAGCACACCGTACAGCCACTTGCCCTCATCGCTTAGATCCTCATAGGTAAAGCCGCTTGTCTTATCGCAGGCAGGTGTTAGAAGCGCTGATTTTTCGTCCTTATTGGACAGATTCCAGCACACATAGCTGATGCCGTAGCTGTCAAGCAGGCTGATCCAGCTGTTTGCGGAATCTATGTCCACCTGACTGTTTCCGTCGTCGCTGCAGATGCCAAACTCTGATACAAATATCGGCAGTCCGGCGTCTGCCGCCGATTTTAGCTTGTTTTGCAAGTCCTCCTTGTGGGTTGCGGCATAGAAATGCAGTGTATACATGATATTATCATAGCCTGTGACAGGGTCCTTGACTGCCTCATCCACATCCCGGCTCCAGTTAGGTGTGCCTATCAGTATGACTGCATCCTTGTCGTAGCTTCTGATTGACGGAATGACCTCGCTGGCGTAAAACTTCACATCTCCCCAGGTCGCACCTTTGCACGGCTCATTGCAAATCTCGTAAATCACGTTGTTGTATGAGGCATACTGCTGTGCCATTTTGGCAAAAAATGTCTTTGCCACATCACTGTAGCGGTTTGGATTGCCCTCGTTTAGCACATGCCAGTCGATGATGACATACATGTCGTTGTTTAGTGCGTACTGCACGCCGTTTTGCACAAGTGTCTCAAGCTGCTGCCTGTCACCATCTGTGCAGTAGCCACCGCTTTCGTAGGTGTACATGGCGAGCCTCACCACGTTTGCTCCAAAGCCTTTCAGCGTGGCAAAGCAATCATTGGTCACATACTGTGGATACCACGCAAGACCGTGTGTGCTGACTCCGCGAAGCTGCACCTCGTTGTTATTTTGATCAACGAGCTTGCTGCCCTCCACATGCAGCTTACCGTTTACTGACGGACAGGCAAGAACTGAGCTCTCCTGTCCATTTTCTGTGGTGAGATGCTCTGTGTCAGCCACATTCTGATTTTCCGTACTGTTTTCTGTACTGTTTTGCGTACTGTCCTCAGTATTATTTTCTGCAGAATTCACCGACTCAGTGGCTTTCTCATCTGTCTGTGATTCTGTCTCCTTGTTGCCCTTGTTACCACATCCTGTAAAAATCCCAAGCACCAGCACTGCAGCCAATACCAATGCTATATATTTCTTCATATTGTTATACTGTCTGACTGATTACTGAATGGATGTAACCTTGTAGTCCTCAGCCTCTACAGTCTCCTTTAATTTCTCATCGGAAATGTCAGAGCTTAATGTCACTACTGCAGTTCCGCTCTCATGGCTTACTGCTGCCTCACTAACTGCATCAAGCGCCTCGAGTGCCTTCTTTACTCTTGCCTCGCAGTGGCCGCACATCATTCCTTCGATATTCATTGTCTTTGTCATTGATTTTTCCTCACTTTCATTTGGTTTATTTGTTTTGTTTTTTCTATCTGGTGTTGCTTTTCTGTCATGCTTAGGATCATACACCCTGCACAGATTCAGCCGCAGGGCATTGGTAACAACGCAGAAGCTCGATAGGCTCATCGCCGCTGCTCCAAACATCGGATTGAGCTTCCATCCTAATAAAGGATACCACAAACCGGCCGCAAGTGGAATACCTATTACATTATAGAAAAATGCCCAAAACAGATTTTCGTGTATATTTGTCAATGTAGCACGGCTTAACCGCACTGCTGCCGGTACATCTATCAGGCGGCTCTTCATCAGGACAACATCCGCTGCATCTATTGCCACATCACTTCCCGCGCCGATTGCAATTCCCATATCCGCACGTGTGAGCGCCGGTGCATCATTGATTCCGTCACCAACCATGGCTACCCTGCCCTGTTTTTTTAGCTTCCTTATGACAGCCTCCTTACCATCCGGAAGCACACCTGCGATGACTTCGTCCACTCCCGCCTGCTTTCCAATGGCATTAGCAGTCTGCTCGTTGTCACCGGTGAGCATAACAACTCTGATACCCATATTTTTAAGCTGTCTGACAGCTTCCGGACTGTCCTCCTTTATTGTATCTGCAACGGCTATGATACCGCAAAGCCTATCATCCGCGGCAAAGAACAGAGGAGTTTTTCCTTCCTTTGAAAATTCGACAGCTTTCGCGCGCATATCATCTGACACTTTTACAAATTTGCTGACAAAAGCAAGATTTCCTGCTTTTATCATTTTGCCTGCAAGTATTGCAGTCAGACCATTTCCTACAACAGCGCTAAAATCCGTCACCTCTGCGACAGCGATTTCATCCGTTTTAGCGCGCTCCATAATGGCTTTTGCAAGCGGATGCTCGCTCTTGGCCTCGACTGATGCGGCTATTGCAAGAAGCTTCCTTGACCACAGTGCTTTATCTTTTGACGAGTACGGGTTTAAATCGTCTGCCTTACGCTGACACTCACCGGCATGCTTGCCGATTTTCTCAAAAAATGTCTCATCCGGCACGATATCCGTCACCTTCGGCTCACCGCTTGTTATGGTGCCTGTCTTATCAAGAGCCACAATCTGTGTGCGGCCTGTTGCCTCAAGGCTTGCCGCTGTCTTGAAGAGTATACCGCTCTTTGCGCCCTTGCCATTTCCTACCATTATCGCAACAGGAGTTGCCAGTCCAAGTGCACACGGACAGCTTATCACGAGCACCGAAATGCCTCTGGCAAGCGCAAAGCCCACGGTCTCACCGGCTATAAGCCATGCTATTATTGTAATGATTGCAATTGTAATAACCGCCGGCACAAATAACCCCGATACCCTGTCAGCGATTTTTGCAATAGGTGCCTTTGTCGCTGCGGCATCAGAAACCATCTGTATAATCTGTGAGAGTGTGGTGTCTTCGCCCACTCTCGTTGCGCGGCATTTTATAAAGCCTGACTGGTTCACTGTGGCAGCGCTTACTGCATCTTTCGGCTGCTTATCCACAGGGATGCTCTCTCCTGTGAGTGCCGATTCGTTGACAGCGGTTGTTCCATCTATTATTTCACCATCTACAGGGATATTTTCCCCCGGTCTGACCACGAAAATATCGCCCTTTTTCACTGCATCCACAGAAATTTCCTGCTCCACGCCATCCCTTACAACGGTTGCTGTCTTTGGGGCAAGCTGCATCAGGCTCTTTAAAGCGTCTGTTGTTTTGCCCTTTGAGTGCGCTTCAAGCATTTTTCCGACAGTAATCAGTGCCAAAATCATGGCTGCGGATTCAAAATAAAACTCATGCATATATGACATGACCGCATCCATATCGCCATTCACCTGCGCAGCTGTCATGGCAAAAAGTGCATACACGCTGTATCCAAACGATGCCGCAGAGCCAAGCGCAACAAGCGTATCCATGTTGGGAGCGCCGTGAATCAAGCCCTTAAAGCCACTGATAAAAAACTTCTGGTTTATGACCATTACCGCCACTGTAAGCAGAAGCTGCAAAAGTCCCATAGCCACATGGTTTCCATTGAAAAACTCAGGCAACGGCCAGCCCCACATCATATGTCCCATGGAAAAATACATGAGAACAACTAAGAATATGAGCGATGCTATAAGCCTGTTTACAAGCTTCGGTGTCTCCCTGTCTACAAGCGCATCCTGCGCTGCCTTCAGCTGCTCTAAGCTGTTATTCGCTTTGTCATTTTCTGATTCTGTTGCTGTGCCTTTTGGACTCGCTCCATAGCCCGCCTGCTCTACTGCCTCCACTATCTGCGCATCTGTCGCGCTTCCCTCGACTCCCATCGAGTTGGTCAAAAGGCTGACAGAGCAGCTCGTCACACCATCAACCTTAGAGACCGCCTTTTCCACTCTGGCAGAGCATGCCGCACAGCTCATTCCTGTAACTGTATATTGCTTCATACTGTCTGTATTTCCTTCTTTCTACTATTCGAATCTAACTATTCAGAAGCCTTTTCTAAAATCTCTCAATTCCTGTCACCTTGAAATCCAGTCTTTCGATGGCAAATGTGATTTCCTCATCGCTTAGCTCTCTGGTTGCCTCAACATGTGCCACGCCATGCTTTAAATCCACCTCTGCCGATACTCCGCTCATCTTCTGAAGCGAGCGTGTGACTGAGTTCTTGCAGTTCATGCAGTGCATTCCGTCTATGTGCACATCTGCTCTCGTAACTATCTCGCCTGTAAGCTGTACTGTGGCTTCCTCGTCCTCCTTCATGGCTCCACCGCCACAGCAGGCGCCCTCGCCCTTTGAATGCTTAATAGTCTCCTTTAAGCCCACAATCACCAGTGCGGCAATTATTGCTATTATTAATATTGTGATTATTGTACTCATTTTTATACCCGCCTTCTTATAATACTACTTCATAAGCTTCTGCAGTGTGTTCAAAAGCTCATCTATTGTCTCATCCTTGCCGGCTCTTATGTCATCTGCCACACACGTCTTTATATGATTGGCCAAAAGGACTTTATTGAAGCTGTTTAGTGCGGCATTTGCGGCCGCCACCTGTGTGATGATGTCAGGGCAGTAGCAATCCTCATCCAGCATACGCTTGATTCCACGGATTTGCCCCTCTATACGGCTAAGTCTGTTGATGAGATCCTTATATTCCTTCTCTGACCGCTCTTTTTTGCGGTTGCAGCAACAGCATTTGGTTTCTTTTTCTGCCATGTGTGCCTCCCTTCTTTCTTCATTCCACATTTGTTGTATATGTCTAACCATACCCCTTATGGGTATCCGTCTTCAAGAGCATTATATACCCCGGTAGGGTATATTGCAAGGGCAGATTTCCTTATTGAGAAATTTTCAAATTATCTTCTGCTCCTCCCTCATGTTCTACAATAACCCGGTCTGTGATATTCTCCTTATTTTCTCCATCAAGAATATAATACTCCCCACTATACGGCACTTTATAACTCACCTTAACGTCTCTGCTTATAGCTCCCAGTTTTTCAGCTTCTTTTGCCTCCGCTGGCAAAATATATACATCCTCATAACCGGTATATGAGTATATGCTTACCGTTTCATCTTTTTCCAAATAAACAGTCGGACCGCTATATTTTCTATACACCAGATCACGTGCCGAATCATTATTAACATCAATTAATGCCTGAATATGTTCAATCATATCGGCTGCAAATGACCTCACCGGCGTGATACACATACACAAGACAACTACAGTCACAACTGCTATCGCGGCAAAATATGCTGGATATCGTTTTGAGCTGTGAGTGGTATGTAATTCCTCGATACATTCTTTTCTTACCTGCTCAATATCAGGCATTTTATGTTGCGCAGCCTGTCTTAAAATATCATTTTTCTTCATTCTGCATCAATCCTCCTTATCCAGATTTTTCCTAAGTTCCCTTAAGGTTCGATATAATCTGTTTTTTATGGTTGATTCCTTTACAGAAAAAAGGAGTGCTATTTCTGAAATATTTTTATCCATATAGTAATATAGATAAAATATTTTTTTAGTAAGTTCATCCTTCGCAGAAAGATATGTAAACACACTTTGTACTGTTTCTTTTGATATTGCTATATCGTCAAACGAAGTCTGTTGTACAGCTATATCATTTTCATCTGCCGACAAAATATTATAATCGTTCATTTCCTCAATGCCACGAAGCTTTTCTTTTAATTTATAATGACGAAAAATTTTTCTCTTTGCTATTTGCATTACAAGTGCATCCGGCTGCTTAAAATATGATATTCCATGTTTTTGTATTATTTTAACAACCTCTGTATAGGTCTCCTGAAATATATCTGCTACATCTTCAGTTTTTCCACATTTTACAATGATGTACGCTAAAACCTTCTGATTGGTTGAGGCATATAGCTCATTAAAAAAGTCATCCTGTGCCTTATTAATCAATCTGCATCCCTCCCTTCACTATATATGTGTCCCCAACCATAGAAAAAGTTTCATGTTATACCATACTTTTATAATAAAAGCATGCAAGCTGTGTCCTGTCCCTAAGCTGCAGCTTTTCAAGTATGACACTAATATAGTTTCGTACGGTTCCCTCACTCAGATACAGCTCATCCGCTATTTCCTTATTGTTTAGTCCTTCTGCAACCAGCTCTATGATTGAAAGCTCTTTGCCGCTTATATCATAGCTCTTCATTTCGTCAATGAACCGGGCCTGACCGGAGCCTGATGAATCTTTACCATCAGCTTTGAACAGGTGTGGTATCCTGTCCATTATCTGTGTTCCAAACACTGTCTGTCCGTTGTTTACAGCTCTAAGTGCCGGGGCAATACTCTCAAATGCCTGTTTTAGTATATAGCCCTTCGCCCCCAGCGAGATTGCTTTTACTATGTATTCATCATCCGAAAATGTGGTCAGAAGAAGTATTTTGGCATCCGGATATTTTCCGAGTATTTTTTCTGCTGCTTCAAGACCTGTCATGCCCTGCATCCTTATATCCATGAGCATCACATCGGGCATATGCTCCTCGTACAGCTTTACCGCCTGCTGCCCGCTGTCTCCAACCGCAGACACCTCTATATCATCCTGTGCGCTCAGTATTGTATTCAGCGAAAGTGATACGAGATTATCATCATCTATTATTACTATTTTCATGTCCTGTTCCTTTCTTTTTCAAGCCTTGATTTTTATGTATATCCTCACTTCTTCATGAGCGTCACAAATATCATAAAACCATCGTCTGCCTTTATACGCATGGTTCCTCCTATCGCTGCAACACGCTCCTTTATATTTTTTATGCCTATTCCATCTCCTGTTTCTCCCGAAAGGCTTCTTTCGTCAACCGATGTGCCGTTGTCCATTATCTCAAGCTGGTAAAAGGCGGGATGCTCTCTGACTATTATCCTGATTTCATCGCCGTTACTGTGCTTAACTGCGTTGTTTACCGCTTCCTTTGCAATTGCAATAAAAGCATACTTGACATCTCTTGGCACATCATCCTCACAGTCGTATTCGAGTGAAAATGCAAATGCACTGTCTGTAGGCTTAAGCTTCGCAAGCGCCTGACGCAAATCGACCGATTCATCGTACAAATCATGAACGCTTTTTCTCATGCTGTCCATTGCCGTATCGAGTGTACTCTTCAGATCTGAGATAGGCGCTTTAAGCCTTTCATCGGTATTTATCACACCGATTGCTCCCACCTGCAAAATAGAGCGCGTAATCATGTGCCCCACGTTGTCGTGTATCTCCCTTGCGATACGGTTTCTCTCCTTTAGCGTGGCATTGTATATCTGCGCATTCTGCTTCTCGATAAGCTGGTGATTCATCTGCTCCATAAGCATGTCGTGCTCCATAGACGCATCTCTCATGCTGTGCAGCTTCATCTGATACCCCAAAAGCTGCTCTGTGAAATATGAGAGCATTATCGCAAAAGCCATGAGAAGTACAACCTCTAAGATATCATTCAAAATTATATCCTGCAGCTTTGTAAGCCATAAATAGCGGCCAAAACCGGGTGCTATATGTTTTAGCTTTAAATTACAGTCCACAAAAACAGCTATCCCCACTAAGGCTGCAGCCATCCTCGACACCGTGTATTTTCTCTTTCTGAATACCATCGCTGCATACGGCAGCATAAAAAATGATGGTGCAAAAAATATTCCGGACAGAATATAAACCGCCAGAATCAAATCCAAAGCCCGGTCTGCCGTTTTGCTCTTGTTAGCAGGACTCATCTGCGGCACATCCTGCATGTCTATAAATGTACACACGATTATTCCTGTAAGTATGCACGCTATCATGACGTAATCGACCTGAAGGGATACCACCATAAGCATCACGCATGATAGAACTATTAAAACTGACTACATATCTTATACATCAAAAGCCTCCATTTCCGTAAAATAAGCTTACAACAAATTCCATCAAACGTCACTATGACAAATGTCATTTTTTACACAACAATGACTCATCCAAACATAAATACAAATGTGACATTTGACACTTACTTTCCGGCACGCCATATAGTAATCTGTTATTGAGCCGGATATCAGGCTTGCAAACGAAAATACAACATTATGGAGGCAATTCAATGGATACAACCAAAAATGCGATAGAAGTAACAAACCTTGTAAAACGCTACAAGGAGCTTGTGGCACTCGACCATTTCAATCTGACCGTTAAAACCGGCGAGATTTTCGGATTGCTCGGACCAAACGGCTCCGGAAAGACCACAACTATAAACTGCATACTCTCCCTGCTCACATACGATAAAGGAGATATAAAAGTATTCGGGCAGGAAATGTACTCAAACAGCTACGATATCAAACGCGAAATCGGCGTGGTCATGCAGAATGTGGCCGTGTACGACGAGCTGACTGTATATGAAAATATCGACTATTTCTGCGGTCTTTACGTAAGTGACAAAAAGCTCCGCGAAAAATATGTAAAGGAAGCAATGGATTTCGTGGACATAGCGGATTACAGCAAATTTCTGCCAAAGAAGCTCTCAGGCGGACTTTTGAGACGTCTCAACATCGCGTGTGGCATAGCACACAAGCCAAAGCTCATCTTCTTCGATGAACCGACCGTGGCTGTCGACCCTCAAAGCAGAAACAAGATTCTGGAGGGCATCAAAAGACTAAACCGTGATGGTGCGACAATCATCTACACCTCACACTACATGGAGGAAGTTGAGCAGCTCTGCGACCGCATACTCATCATGGACAAGGGCAAGGCTCTCGCGCTCGGCACAAAGGATGAGCTAAAGCGCATGATCAAAAATACAGAGACAATAAACGTAGAAATTGCAGACCTGTCAGAAGCACAGCTTGACTCATTAAAGCAGCTGCACAATGCATATCAGGTCAGCTTTGAAAACGGACAGCTTCGGATTTATTTCAGTGGCGGACGCCACAATATAATCCATGTGCTTGATTATCTAGAGCAGAACAATCTGTCCTTCGGTCAGGTGTACACACAGCTTCCGACTCTTAACGACGTATTCTTAGAGATTACAGGAAAGGAGCTTAGGGATTGATGAATGGATTAAAGACATTTTTTCACAACATGAAATATACCATGCTCAGCACGTTTCGTCTGAAAAAAACCCTTTTCTGGACACTCGCTTTTCCACTGCTGCTCGCCACCTTTATGTATATGGCATTCGGAAATCTGTTTGAAAAGGATGAAATGTTTAAGACAATAAATGTAGCAGTGGTTGAATCTGAAAATGATGACACTCTGATGAGCGTGCTTGAGTCTCTCGATGTAAACCATACTGATTCAGCCAGTAAATCCGACGACAAGGCCGACAGTTCAAATTCATTTTCAGACCTCATAAACATGAAGATAATGGATGACTCAGCAGCCCAAAAAGAACTAAATAACCAAAAAGTCACCGGCATTATTTACACAGAGGATGCTTCACTGGTAGTGGATGAAAACTCATACAATGCCACAATACTTGAATCTATCCTGACACAGTACAAACAGCAAAAGGACGTATTTACAAACATAGCAAAGACAAATCCGGCTGCACTTGAGGCTGCAATTGCCGGACTATCTGACAACACATCAGAGTATAAAGAGATTTCTCTTTCATCGGGAAATCAGGATGAATACACCAATTACTTTTACGCTGTATTTGCGATGAGCTGCCTGTTCGCCTCATTTTCAGCTGTGACAGCCACAAACCGTCTGCTGCAAACACAAGTCCTCTCGGCATGCGAAAAAGCCTTGCAGCTCTAAGCAAAAACATACTGATTTTTTCAGAGTATATCTCACTCTTAATCATCCATTTTGTTGTCGAGCTAATTGCATTGGTCTACCTGACACTACTCGGTGTGGACTTCGGAAACAAATATCCGGCAATCATCCTGACACTGTTTTTCGGCTGCATGATAGGTCTTTCAATCGGAGTGATAATAGGTGCCATTCCTAAGCTTACAGAGGGCAGCAAAATCGGTATCTCTGTCGGAATCGGCATGGTGCTTTCCGTGCTTGCGGATTTATGTGCCAACGGTATAAAGGATATGGTCGAGCACAAGCTTCCTATTGCCAACCGCCTCAACCCAGCCTGTCTCATATCCGACTGCTTTTACTCGCTCAACGTATATGACAGCTACGACAGATTTTTCAGAAACATATCAATCATGGCAGTAGAATCAGTGATTCTTTTAATCATTGCCTTTGTACTGCTTCGGAGGGAAAAAAATATGCAAGTATTTAAATCATATTTCAAAAAATACTCAACAGACATATGGGGCCAGATGATTATGTACCTGTCCATATTCATAGGTGTCATGGTCGTTCTCACTGCGACACGCACAAACAAAGCTGAAGATGATTATGAAGCCACCAAGCCCAAATTTGCGGTGTTTGACTATGACAAATCATCAGAAAGCAAAGCTCTGACAGAATATCTTAAAAAGACATGCATCAAAAAAAAAAATATTAAAAATGACAAAAAGGAAACTATGCAGGATGAGTTGTTTGCCAGAAACGTAAACTGTGTTCTCATCATAAAAAGAAGGCTTCAAGCTTGATGTTGTGACCATACCGGGTACGCAGGCAGCGACCACCTTTGAGTCTGCCATAAACAGCTTTACGAAAACGTACAATACTTACATTGCTTCCGGCTACTCTGAAGCTGATGCTCTAGCCGCAGTAAATACCTCGCTAAGCCAGAAGGCTTCTGTCTCACTGCTCAGTGGCAAAAATGTCACCTCGCACTCAGGGATATACTACTGCTTCAGTTATCTGGGATGGGTGCTCCTTGTCATGATGATTGCAGGTATAGCTCCTGTTCTTCAGGTTTTCTCCAAAAAGAAATCAAGGAGAGAATATCCTGCTCATCCTATAAATTTGCAAACTACAACCGCGAGCTGCTTTTGGGTGTGATTTTAACCGGACTTGTGGTATGCGCTGTAATTTTTGCCTCAGCTACAATCATGTTTAAAGGCAGCACATTCTCGTTTTCAGGTTTCCTGTTCACACTCAACATGCTCTGCTACATGCTTGTTTCACTGGCATTTGCCTTTTTCATAAGTAAAATCACCTCAAACAGTGAGATACTGAACATGTTTGCTAACACCGTGTCACTCGGCATGGCATTCCTGTGCGGTATATTTGTGCCGGAGGAATTTCTAAGTGACGGCATCATAAAAGCCGCCCACTTCCTGCCTGCCTACTGGTACAACCAGGCTGTAAAAAATATTGACTTTCATCCGGTCAAGGAGCTTGGCTTCATTTTCATGTGCATGGGAATACAGCTGCTGTTTGCCGCCGCAATAATTGTCGTTGCCCTTCGCATCACAAAAGCGCCTGACGGCATAAAAAACAGACAGTAGCTGCAGCTGCTCATAAATAGCTCTGCCTCATATGAATATATACAACGAAAAAGCCGGTACATCATGCTTCCATGAATGTACCGGCTTTAAATACTTAGCAGTCCGTACGGGAATCGAACCCGTGTTTCCGCCGTGAGAGGGCGGCGTCTTAACCGCTTGACCAACGAACCGTGTATTATAATATCATGGTCAAACGAATAATGCAAGTACTTTTTTAATTTTTTTCAAAAAAATTTTTCCGTTCATTTACCTTAAACATTTTCCCTTTAAATGCTTCTGGCTTTAATTCCATTTTCGTCCCTATGTATGCTCTGTGATAATCTATTATATTCCGGCTCCTTATCTCAAAGCACGCGTTCTTATCCTCATATTTTATTTATACGTTTTCCTCTTGAATAAGATTATACACCTCTTTGATCACACAACGGTCACACGGAGCTCTTTTCCACAGATTTTGTAAAAAGTATACATTGAAAATGCCGAAAACTGTACAATTTTAGACAATTTTCGGCATTTGCGTATTTTTTATTCGTTATAATCAACTATTATTTATTATATTTTTTGTATATCTTTTCAAACGCAGGCATGGAGCGCTTAAGTCATTCAAATAATTTATTACTGCGTTAGCCTTGTTAATCTTATCTCCTACGGTTTCATTTATTATTACTGCTGAAAGGCCTATAGCTTCATCAATAATCATACCTTTTAAAGTATCACTTGTTACATCAAAAAATACCCTGCATTCTGTCTTTTCCTCTTCCTTTTGATTTTCAAGATTCTGCTTTGTATGTTCTCTATATTTGCCTCACTACGGCTGCCTGCTTACAGCGACTTTCTTCAAAAAAAACAACGGCTGCAGCATCCACTTTCCGTGAATGATGCAGGGGTATTCAAAGTTTTTTAGGGTCTTTACTTTTTAGGGTCTTTCGTTAGGGTTCTTCAGTAGGGTCTTTCAGTAGGGTCTGGTTTTAGGGTTTATCGTTAGGGTTTGAACCTATATTTATAATAAAAACAGGGTATGTTAGCTCGTATTACACAAGCTAATCTACCCTGTTTTTTTGTCCTGCCTCATTTATGATTGTTTTGCGGAAATAAAATTTCAAAGGAGGACAAATGAATAATATCACAGATTTACTAGACCTTGAAGACTCTGATATAAAAAAATTTCAGACATTATTATTGAAGGTCAAACCAAAACGCTTATTATCGAAACTCCACCTGTTGCCAGCTATTGTCCAATCTGTGGGTTTCGCATGCACTCGTGGTGTAAAGAAAAGGACTATTAACCATCCCATTCTTCAGGATGGTTATTCCTTGATTCTGCTATACTCAAACAGCGCCGCTGGCGTTGTTCCAATCCAGACTGTCTGTATGAAGTTAATGAATCCTTCCGCTTTGTTAACAAGGGACGTAGAACTACAAATGCAACTGACATGCTCATTGTAGAGGCATATCGAAATCTTTTAGAAACATCCGCATCTATCGCTAAAAGATTCCATATGTCTGACACATATGTGCATGAAATCTTTGACCGTTATGTCAAGCTGGACAGGCTTCCTCTTACAGATGCCATTTCCATTGATGAAGTTCACCTAGATATGGATGATGACTGTAAATACGCATTGGTCATCCAGGATTTCCATACCAGTAATCCCATTGACTTGCTTCGCAGCCGAAGAACTTCCGTAACGGAACCATACTTTGTCTCAATCCCTGCAACAGAACGGAATCAGGTAAAATACCTTATTTCCGACATGTACAATCCTTACATTGCCTATGTAGAAAAGTACTTCCCCAATGCAGTCCCTGTTGTTGATTCCTTTCATGTAATTCAATGGATTACACGCTCTATTGACAACTACATACGGCAGCTTCTAAAAAAATACAGGCAACGCGACCGTGAATATCAGGACAAGCTTTCCTATGAACAGCAACGACCTGTTTCACTTCCGCCATCAGACGAAGTATACCTTCTGCAAAAATACAGATGGTTAATTCTGTCCAATCAGTCCAACATCCGGTACCACAGTGACCCTCGCATGGATTCCCATTTTCATGTATTAATGAACACCTATGATTACGAAGATGCTCTCTTTCGAATTGATCCAAACTTGAAAGATTTTCGAGACTTAAAAGAGATGTACGTACAGTTTAATTCGCGAAACGGCGGAAATCCACTCCTTGCACGGAACGAATTGAAAGAATTGATTCAGACATACAAAAGCTCACAGTTTGAAATATTTCGTGACTTTGCATCTTTATTGAAAAAATTCGAAGACCCTATTGTTAATTCATTTATTATGGTCGAAAAAATCGGCAACGCAACGGCAAAATTTATGATGCACGTTTATCTAATGGTCCCATCGAATCCATTAACCGCAAAGTAAAAGATTTAAAGCGACTGGGCAGAGGCTTCCGCAACTTTGAGCACTTTCGCAACAGATTTCTTTTTGCAACCAGACAAACACCGGTGCTTAATGGAATCACTGATTATAACCCTGTAACTTATTATGAAAAAGATGATTTTTAGGAGGAAACCACATGGAAAGCTACTGTGCATTTAGCAAAAAAACCACACTTGCCTTAAATGGCTTGACTACGTAATAACACGTCAAGAACTAGAGGAAGCAGACTCTCTCTGTCACGGAAACTGGATAGAGATTCAACGCAAGAACCAATACATTCAGACCCTACATGAGATTCTGGACAGCAATCACATCTCATACCCCGATGAAATATAGTTTAATTTAATAAAAGGTCTGGCTACCCAGCCAGCCCCTCATAAAAGACCCTCACGAAAGACCCTAAAACCAGACCCTCTATCGAAGAAGAACCCTAAAAAAAACTATTTTTTTTAATGCCAGACCCTATCGACAAACCCTAAAATAGATTGGCAAACCCTAAAGAACTTTGATTATCCTGATGCAGCCGATCTGTCATTACATCGTGTAACTGTTTTAGACTCTGGCTTTGCGACCTTATGTTTCCATAAGTGTGCCTTGATAGGTGTAATTTTATCGGTTTTGGGTAGTCTTGTCAACAGACTCTATCCGAACTTCTGATGCCTCGTTTTGTGTCTTCAAATCATTTATTATCCAGAGATAATAAGTCTTGCCGTCCACATCAAGTTCATGTACCTCATCAATTTTCTGGTCATCAACCGTTACGTTACTAATGTCAGAATAATCTGTGACGCCCCATGCTGGAAGAACTTTATATTTCTTTTCAACAGCTCCCCTATAAACAGCATCTCTGCTCATAAAAAGATCAGCTAAAAATGTTTCTTTCCATGTATACTTTTTATCATCATCAATTAATCACCAATTTTCGTTCTCCACTATAATTATAACCATCTGAAACTGTTACAAAATCATAGCATTTTATGTATGTATTTGTTCTATTAATATCAACATCTTCAAATTTAACATTATAATATCCCTGCATATAAACATGAACTACCCCATTATATTCTATCTGACATAACTGTTTTTCTGACTTCACTTTTTCATCTACATCTAATAATGCCTCATCTACAGACTTATATTTATTTGGATGTACATCATTAATATATGACATTGCATTTCCATTTGCTCCACTTAAAAATTCATCCTCCCTATGCAAATAACTCATTATTATACATATACCAATAAACATTATTACAAATACGATTATTGCGATTATTATTTTCTTTTTTTTCTTAATCATGTTATCTTTCTTCCTTTATATATTACATTTATATCATTCATATTACTGAAGCGCCGGACACACACCATTATTTACAAAATTATTAATAAAATTAATAATTGTCTGCCCTGCACTACTTGGATCATTTCCATATAACATTGACACCAGTGCCGCAGCTGCTATTACCACAACATATACATATCCCATTCGCATATATACCCCACATTTATCTGTCGACGTTTTGATACCATTACTCTTTGTACTATGTACGCCCACTTTTAAATTAGACCCTGGATGTAGTCCTGCACTCAAATCAAGTCCATATGAATTATCTGCCCATCCACCATTTAATGATGCATCTATAGAAACTAAATTATCCCAATTTAAACCAACACTTATCGGAATATTTACATTTAATTTACCTATATCAATGCCTATATTTGCATCTAAACTTACTCCATCTTTACTGCATGTAACTCCTAACGATGTTGGAATCCCAAATTTATTTTTCTTTCCCAAATCTATGCTTGGTATATTTAAGCTATATGATTGAGATATTCCATCATCGCCATCAGTTGTTGTGACTTTTTTTATCCAACTACCTGTATATTGCGCACTAGGCTTCGTAATATCATCAGTTCTACCCCAATATGTCCCTAATCCGATATCACGACCAGTAACCTCCACTGTTGATACAGATATAACATATTCTTCCCCATAAATATACTTATTCCAGAATTTCTTCAAATCTCTCCATGATGGGAATTTTCCATTCAAATCCACCAGGTCCATCGGTCTGTTCCAGCAGTAGTTGTAATGATTCATCGTGTATGGTACTGCGATGTGTCCTTTCAGGAAGTCCTCACTGACAAATCTTCCTGCTCCGGCATCATAGCGTCTTGCCTGTGCAAAGTACAGACCTCCTGCTTCATCCATCTGATATCCTGTAAAACCAAAAGTCTGCATAGGATTTGTGACTGCATTTATACTACACTCAATGCTATTTCCGAATTCATCGAAACCATATGTTTCCTCACTCCTTCCCATTTCATCGGCTATACGCATTGGACTTCCCAGATCATCCTGAAAATAAAAATGATCTTTTCCTTCCTCTTCCATTCCGGTGACGTTTCCATCCCAGAAATAAGTCTGAGTACTGTGCAGCGGATTTCCTTGTATTCCTTTGTCAGTTGATTTCTGTAACAGATTATGATATTGGCGTGTCAGATCCAGTGTATAGTGGATATTCTTTTGTGGATCTGAATTACCGGCAATCAGGTTTTGTCCCATTCTGTGACCAAGTCCATTATACTCGTAAGTTGCTCTCTTTACCATACCGGCAGTCAGCCCCATTGATTCTGTCATATTGTTTGCTGCATCAAATCCGTATGCTTTTAAAACATCTTCCCCACTTGTTACGGATAACAGATTTCCCCTATGGTCATATGAATAGTTTCTAATACCATTTTCAGAGTTTTCTGTTATCAGCTGGTTTTTTGTGTTATAGCCATATGTGGTTATAAGCTTACCATTTGGTGTGTATTCTGTTTTTCTGCTTCTGTTTCCAAATGCATCATAACTGTACTGTCTTTGTGGCATTCCATCGTACGATACACCTGTTAATCTGTTCATCACATCATAGCTGTATTCATATCTTCCGCTATCTGCATTTATCCCCTGCCGGTTCTTTTCTGCTGATATTTTATTTCCTATTAGATCATATCCATAATGATAATGTTCTTCAAAATCAGCTCCTGTATGCAGGATTTCTGACACCCTTCCAAGGTTTCCATATGCGTATGATGTGCTGCTTCCTCCCGGCATCTGCTTTCCTGTGAGTCTTCCTGCTTCATCATAACTGTACAATATTGTCTGCTCCGGTGCCTCGTTTGACATGAGTTTCATTGCCGTAAGCTGCATTGCATTATTATACTCATACTCTGCCCTTTTTCCATCAGGGTATATAAGGGCTGTTCTCTCGCCCATACTTCCCCATTCATACCCGACCGTTTTTCCGTATGGGTCTGTGACAGAAGATACCCGTCCTGCCTCATCCATGGTGATCTTGGTTGTGCCGAGCCAGTCTTTTACTTCCTCTAACTGGCGGATGGCATTATACGTGAGTGACACTGTCCTTCCGTCTGCGTATCTGATTTCTTCTACCTGTCCATCTGCTCCATAGCTTATGGCAGTTTCATATCCATCCCTGTCCGTCTTTGAGGTCATGCGTCCGGCAGGATCATATGTATATATTTCCATATCTCCCAGCTGGTCTGTCACTGCCACAACATGTCCTTCCTTATCCCATGTATATGCAGTGTTCTGTGTCTGCTCTCCGCCTGTTCCAGTACAGCTTGTCTGTGTCAGGTGTCCCATGGCATCATACTGATAGAAGGTCTCATTTCCTAAAGCATCCGTTACTTTTGACAGATTTCCATTTGGTGTGTATTCATAACGTGTTATGTTTCCATTTTCATCAACAGCCTCTGTCACATGTCCTAGTGCATCATATTCAAAGTGCTGTGTTCCACCGACAGCATTCGTTATTGATACTATCCTGTCAAGAACATCATAACTGTAATGATAACGTTCTCCAGACATGGTTATACGTTCTGTCATATTTCCCTTTGCGTCATAACTGTATTTTTCACCTGATCCGTCCGGATAAAGCACACTTCTGAGTCTGCCTCCCTTTTCATAGGTGTATACTGTGCTGCTTCCATTGGGATGGCATATCCTGTCCACATTTCCAATCTCATTGTAGCATACGCTTGTGGTCTCTCCGGCTGCATCCGTGACACCCGTTCTTCTTCCCAGATCATCATAGGTATATTCTGTCACATGACCCAGCGCATCGGTTTCCGATACAAGATTTCCCTCATGATCATAACCGAAGGTGGTTACTGCCCCGTCTGCCGCTTCCATGCGCACCAGCCTGTCTGCCTCATCATATGCATACCTGGCAGTGTTTCCGGCTGCATCCGTTTCGGACAGCAGGTTTCCTGCCGCATCATATGCATACCTGATTTTTCCTCCCATAGGCAGCGTATGCTCTTTAAGCCTGTTGTCGCTGTCGTATATGAACCGCTGTATTCCACCATCCGGTGACTTTATGCTGCTTACGTTCCACATCCTGTCGTATGCAAGCTCTGCACGGTATCCTTCCTTGTCCGTGTATGCGCTGATTTTTCCCAGGTCATTGTAGTCAAAGGATACTGTCTTTCCGTCGAAATCCGTAAGGCCTGTAACCTTTCCCCCGGCATTGTAAGTGTATTTCCTGACATTTCCAAGTGCGTCTGTTACTGTGCTGATTCTGTCTGATGCATCATAGCTGAAATGTGTCCCGTTGTTGTTTGCGTCCGTTGTTTTTATCACCCTGTTTAAAAGGTCATATTCATATGACGTGCTGTTGCCGTTTCCATCCGTTACTGCCGTGATGTTGCCTCTGCGGTCATATGAAAGCTCAGTGCTGCTTCCGTCTGCATATGTGATTTTTTCTGCCCTTCCGAAGACATCATTTTTTATCTTCGTCCGGTTTCCGAGTGCATCCGTCGTGCCTGTCAGGTTTCCCTTTGAATCATAGTGGTTTTTTAGCCTTGTCTTTCCGTTGATGCTCAGGCTGGTAAGGTTGTTGTAAATGTCATACGTGAAGTTTATGCGGCGCTTTCCCGCATCCACTGTCTGTGTCAGGTTTCCCCTGCTGTCATATGACATGCGCACGGTATGGCCGTTCCTGTCTGTCCTGCAGATGCACTGGTTCCTGTCATTGTACAGGTATTTTTCCCTTGTTCCGTCCTCATACAGCGTGGCTGTATTTCTGTACCGGCTGTCATGCACGTATGTTATCCGGCTTCCGTTTCTTTCCGTGAGTGTAACACGGCTGTTTTTGTCATCATACTCAAAGTCCATCGTGCCGCCGTCCGGGAACTCCTGGTGTGTCACCCTGAACAGGCTGTCGTATCTGTTCCTTACGGCCGTGACATTTCTTGCATTTACTGTCTCCGTTATCCTTCCGTTGTCTCCGTAGCTGTATGTGTACACTGCTCCTGACGGTGTCGTGACTGTCTTTAACATGTCTCCGTCATACTCAAGCTTTACCTTTCTGCCCGCATGGTCTGTGACTTCCTTGAGCATGCCTTCACTGTCATATGCATACTCAAGGAAGCTTCCTGTATCGGTTTCTGCCTTTGCCAGCCTTCCTCTTTCATCACGGATAAATGTGATTCCCCTTTTGTTTGTGTTTTCCTGTCTTGCCGCCTTTCCGTTTTCATCAAAGTACACGGCATCCATGCCCGGATGGCATGTAAGCTTATAGCCGTCTTCTGTCCTTTCCAAAAGTCCCATCGCCGCGTTTTCCGCCACATAGCCCGTGTCTGTTTCCGCAAAGTAGTAAAACTGTCCGTCATGCATGCGCACCGCCGCTTTTTGGTCCGGCTGCTTTTGCACTTCCATTTCATAATTGTGCAGGAAACAGCTGCCCATTGTGCCGGTGCCGGTATCCTTTGAGTTGTAGTATCTGTGGAATGAAAGCGGTATCTCTCCGCCTGCCTGCATGTCTTCATGGTCATAGATGAAGTTTCCGGTGCTTAAGTTTACAGGATCACTGCTTTTCTTGCATGATGTATCACCTGCGCCGAGCTTTTCCTTCTCGGTCTTTTCACTCTTTGCTGATTCAGGATTTTTTATTCTCGCAGCATCCGCATCAAGCGTCCCCTTCATTCCTGCCATGTCCAGGTTTCCGCCGTCCGGGCTTATTGATGCTGCAAGGTCATTTATGAGTTTTATTATGTTATTGCCGCACGTTATCTGTCTGTTCATGGCTGCCATGCTTTTTGTATCCACTGACTGCACATTTGAAAATATAGTGTCTATCTTCTTTTTAGTGGCATTATTCTTGTCTATTATCTTCTGGTGGTATGTATCCACGTCGTTTATATAGTTTTCTATTCCGAGCTTTCCTGTCCAGCTCCGAAAATCCATTCCCCTGTCCGAAAACCAGTCATTTATCTTTCCCCATGTGGATGAAGCTGCGGCATCATCCGCATAGCCTTCAAGCTTCTGCTTTGCTTTTTCTGAGAAGTCTCTTATCATTTGTTCTTACCTTCCTCCTGCCTTCTGTGCCGCATTATTTTCCTTTGTATCTATGGATGATTTCCTTCCCTTCATATATGACAAAGTATTGTTGAGCAACAGCATAAATGAATCCTGCATTCTTTGAAACATGTTACCCATCTCCTCTATTGCTATTATCGTACTTCCTCCACATGCCCCTACATCCGGAGCTGCTTCTGATGTATCAAGCCATGTATTATATAAGCTTTCCAACTGTGTTATCTGTAATCCGAGAGCCTCACTGTCTATAACAGTGGCTGCCTGTCCTGTTCCTCCAACCTGTGTTGTCTTTACTTGCATTTTCTATTCCCCTTCTTTTAAAATAAAAATTCGTCACTTTCATCAACATCTGATATAAAAGTATTACAGGTTTCCTTGGCTGTCTGACCAAGTTCTTCTACTACATTTGATAAATTTTTTGCATACGAAATGAATGTGTCCAGTGCATCTGCCGTTGCGCCCTGTTTTATCGCATCTCTTCTGATATTATCAAGTATTTGTATATATCGGTCTATACCTTCCTGCAGATTTGTTGCTCTTGTATTTAAAAAATCCGCCATTTCATTTACATAATCATCATCTATTATCAGTTCTGTTCCTGCCATATTGATATTCTCCTTCTACTTTCTTATTTTTCTTTTTGCTTTTTTCTTTGGCTTTGTGTTTGTTTTTGCTTTTTCAGTTGCTGCCTTTTGAGCTTTCTGTGCTTCATCCGCCTCTATTCTTGATATTTCACTGTTCATGTTGTTTATCTGTGTATTGCAATTATTTATGCTTGAATTCAAATCGGATATCTGCGCCTGCTTTTTGGCTATTTCATTTGTAATTGTCGTTATTGCACTTTCAAGACCATTATGTACTTTCGTATAAGGATGTCCTGTAAGCAAATTTCCCATTCCATCATAAATGCCTGATAGTATTTTATGGCTCACATTATTTAAGCCTGTTGTAGAATCAAGTTTAGCTTTACTGGCTCCTTTACAGTCAGCCAATGTATTCTGTAATTCAACTATCTTTCCTTTTACCCTGTTCAGTTCATCTATATCATTTTTCAGTTGTGCAATTTGCGAGTTATATTGTCTAATATTCTGCTGACTTTGTGTTATTGCTGTCCTACATTGTCCCTTTGTCATGTCGTTTCTCCTTTTTATTAAAACATATTGATTCCACTATATTTTTAAATACAGGATGCCATTCAACTGTATCTGCGTTGCTGCATGTACACTGTAATAAATGAATTGTGTCCTGCTCTTTATATATCAATGACATTGTATACAGTGTGTCATTTAAAATATAATGCGTATACAATATGGCACATACTTCATCATCATCTGCCCTTTTGTATATACCATGACATCTATACCCGGGAACTGTTCTTTTATAAATATGTGACATAAATTGAGCAATCTGCTCTATATCCATTTTTTTAAGATTTTCTATACGATCGGTGTCTACACAGCTGATCCGTATTCTATGCTGTCTGTCCAATAACACAAAGTCAGGCAGCTTACGATAATTTCCAAATATTTTTCTTTTTTCACCTATCGTAGCAGCCTGAAAACTGTCTGGGATTTCTACACTTGCTATCCCTTTCCATATAACGTATTGTTTCATATCATTTCTCCTTATTCATCCCAAGTCTCACCCGATATTTCCCACTCTTCCTGAGGATAATTTACATTTACTAATTCATAACCTGTATTTATATTTTTCACAACAAAATGTACAGACCACTCATCTTCTCCTGAAAATAGCTGTATTATTTCCTCGCAGTAAATAACCTGTATAACTTGAGTATAAAAATAATCTGGTGATACCTTTTCTTTACTTATCTGAACATTTAAATCTGTAAAATTATCATTAACCTCAAATATGCAACCATCTAACTGGTTTGCCTCATCCAATACTCTTTGTATTGATTTCTTTGCCGAATCTATCCACCAACATTTCTGTTCTTCTGTAAGCTTAATCTCACATTTTCCATCTTCCGTCAAATAAGCATATCTACAATGTCCTGTTTCTCTTACCTGCTTTATTGCCTCTTCCTCACTATCTGCAAATATTCCAGTTAATATGCAAGTTTCTAGTCCAGTATCATCATAATCCTCATAAAAGCTTTTAGTCGTATCATAGCTTTCTGTTTCATTCAAATCAGCGACTTTCTTCATGGTTGCCTTTCCCCATGGAGTAGCCCATGATACCTCTGTTTGAGGTTCATTTTCTTTAGATTTTAAGCTCTCATCATTTTTATACTGTCTAACTCCCATTAATACTGATATTACTATAATAGATATAAAAATAATTGTGCTGACATATTTTTTCACTATAATTTACTCCCTTCATTCTCATTAAATATACTGTGCCAACTGCATTAAAATTTCTAGTATCTGAGTCAAAGAAACTCCATCTGCCATAAATATTTCTGCTTTTCTCATACTTGAGTCTCTATATAATGGATCCATTTCCCAATATACTTGATCTAAATTTTCTTTTTCCTCTTCTACTCTCACTGCACTCCAATTTTTCATATCCACATTATTTGATTTTTCAAGTTTGACACTTGAAGTTACTGCTAAATTCTGTTCTAATTGTGTTGTAACCTCGCATTGTATTGATATTGAAGATACATCTAACGAACCTCCATATTTCATTTCAGATTTTCCATTTTTTATTACCGAATTTAAAAATATTTTTCCATCTTTTTCAATACCTGCTTTTATATTTTTATTATCCCATTCATTTGAAAAACTTACTCCATCACTATTCATTTCCGCTGATAAATTTTCAATCTCAAATTTCTGTGCATTAGCAAGCACTATCTGCTGCTGATCAATCGTTACATTTATCGTTTCACTGCTATCTGTCTCTGCTGAACCTGACACAGTTACATTATAAGTAGCAGACATATCCACACCGAGCGGTACCGTTATCTCATATATTCCCTCTTCCATTTCAACATTAGGATATAATGTAGTCAGCCAATTAGAAGTTCCACTTAAATATGCCATCTTCTCCTCATCGCTTAACGCCATAAATTCATCATATGTCAAATCAAGATTATCAACTACATCCACATAATCAGTTGCTTCATCCACTTTTCCATCACTTACAAGTGTTTTAACCACACTCATATTTGCTGCATTCAATTTCTCTTTATCCGCATCCAAAATTGCTTTATATTTTTTAATATCAAGATTTCCGCCATTCGGATCAATTAACCCCGAAAGATCATCTATATATTTAACCCACAGGTTTCCTGTATTTATATACTGTGAGAGTTTTCCCATATATTTTGTGTCTACGCTTTGTACATTTGCAAATATTTCTTCTATCTGCCGTTTTGTTGCCTTGTTTTTATTGATCAAATTACTATAATAATTTCCAACACTATCTATACATCCCTTAATTCCCAACCGGCTAACTATAGCGGGAATACTGACATTATAAAATACTATTGTATTTGCTATTTCTTCCCATCTTTGTTTTGATATTATACTATCCACATATTGCAGGAGTTCCTGTTTTGCCTCGCCTGAAAAGTCTCGTACCATTGCATTATTCTCCTTATCATTCATTCTCATATAGGATATTGAAGGTAAATGCGGCAAATGCCGCATTTACCTTCAAAAAATGACTCTGATTAGCCTCTTACTGCTGCGGCTCCTCTTGCATCATCGTCCTGTCTGTTCTGCATGTAGCTGTTGATGAAATCAGAAATACTCTGTACAGCTTCTTCTACCTTATAAAGGGCAGGCTTGTATTCGCTTTCGAATCTCTCGATGAATGCATCGGCTGTCTGGTTTGTCCATCCATCCTGTAACTGTCCATTCATATTTACGAGGGTTTTGATGACATCATCAATTGCTCCCGCCTGATTTGAGTATACTGATACTCCTGTTGTTAATACGTCATAATCGACTTTGTTAATTGCCATTTTCATTGGCCTCCTTTAAATTTATTTATGGTAAAACTGCTAAGCAGTATTCCATCATGATTGTCTGACAACTTTAATCTTTACCAATTCATTGTCCTTTATATAATAAGCATCCCCTGTCTCTATAGGTTTTGAATATTTTTTACTTGCACTAACTGAGATGTCACATATCTTAATATTACATACATCATCAAATACCATGTAATGCCTGTTATCTTTCACTATCTTAAGCATCTCAGGAGAATTAAAGCTGATAGAATTATTTTCTATATCTGGCATAAATACGAATATTTTCATGTTCTTATATTTACCGAGCCATTCCTTCATATATTTCATTATTTTATTATCTCCACTCATATTCAACATGATATCTGCACTATCTATCACAAGAATAATCCATGGTTCCATCTCTAACTCGTCAAACATTCCTGCCGAATACATCTCATATCGTTGCTCAATTCTCTGATTTATTTCCTCAATCATAGGTGGTACATCATGATATGAGGTCAGATACATTGCGGTGTTAGGATTAAATTCACATTCTCCCATTTTCTTTGTCGCATCATCCAATACATACAGCTCCGTATTGCCGGATGCCTTTTGAACAATTGTATCCATGAAATATTTTGCAAAAGTCTCCCTGTCTGTCTGATTCTTTCCTGTCAGGGAGAGCACATCTCCGCTCTTTAATTCAACTGCCACCGGTAATATACTTGTATAATCCAGACCTATTATCACTTTGTCATCACTTATGCTTTCCGTAAATTGTGACTGAATATATGTCAATGTCAGTTCTTTTGGAATTTCTGGAATAACTTTTGCTTTTTGATTTATATATTTATCGTTTTGCTCATCGACAAAACTCTTTATCTTCTGTACACGTTCATATTCTTTTTCTCCCTCAAATGATATAAACAATTGTGCCTCCAATACTTCTTTATCCAACTGCACCATGCATCGTCCCGGTGTATTAGGAATAGACAAACGTACCCCATTTAACATCATACTGTATTCTGAAGAGTCATTACAAAACAATGTTATTCTTCCTTCAAAATTGCTTAGATACCTCTGTCCAATTCCTGATGTCTGTAAATTAGCTACTACAAATGTCATTCCAACAGCAATTCCATCCCTGAATAAAGGCAATAAATAATCTATATCCTGTAAATACATCTCCTTTAAAGCTGTCATATTATCTATCAGGACAATTATCTGTGGAAGGTCTGTTTTTCCGGCTTCCTTATATGCCAAAAATGAGCTTACACCTATCTCTGCAAGTTTTTCCTTTCTTAAATTAATCTCTTTATTCAATAATTTAAACAGATTCTTCAGCTTTTCATCATCATCAGAACATACCACTCCTCCACAATGATTTAAATTTGCATAGTTTCTCAATATCATGGAACCAAAATCTATGATATATAAATTAACCTCCTGAGGAGTATAATTTTCAGCTACTCCTCTTATGATTGTCTGTAACAAATTAGTCTTTCCACTCTGTGCTGAACCTATAATCATATAGTTCTGCGTTGAAAGATTTAATTCCAGTTTTTTCTGAAGCTGACGCTCCGGTTCATCAACTATACCTATGTTTACCCATATTTCACTTCCTGACTTTTTCTCTGACTGTTCATAAGCAATTGTTTCCGGAAGCGGTGGCATACATATACTTGGCAGCCTCTCTATACCTGTATGCTCACAAAAATCTTTTATATAATCCACAACTGCTTCCAACTGTGTTTTGCTTTTCTGTTTTTTCTTCTTATTCTGATAAACAAGACTCCTTTTGCCAGAAAAATCCAACTCATAAATTGAAAACTCCTTATCTTCTTCTTCCCCTTCTGATACAGCCGCTGCCCCACTGTATGCTGACTGTAGTAACTCGAATATTTCATTATTTCCAACTTGGAGATAAGCACGTCCTGGTTCCTTTATTTCAGCCGCCAATGGTGTTTTTAATACTTCATTACTATCCTCTTTTGATTGCACCTTCAAACACAGCTTAAACTTTGAATTTGACCATATTTGTCCATCTACAACTCCACTTGGTTTTTGAGTGGCCAGTATAAGATGAACCCCAAGACTTCGACCTATTCGTGCTGTACTAATAAGCTCCTTCATAAATTCAGGCTGTTCTGCTTTAAGTTCTGCAAATTCATCAACTATTATCACAAGATGTGGCAATGGCTCAGATACCTTATGCTCTTTATATAACTGAATATATTTATCTATGTGATTTACACCGGCCTCCGCAAAATAATTTTGCCGCTTCATAAGCTCTGCTTTGATAGATTTTAACGATCTCTGTACTTCATTTCCATCTATATTAGTTATAGCTCCAATCAGATGTGGTAAATCCTTGAACTGATTTACCATTCCTCCTCCTTTGAAATCAATTATCAAAAATCCAATCTCATATGGATGAAACAATGTAGCTGCTCCAAGTATAAATGTCTGCAAAATCTCGCTTTTTCCAGAACCCGTTGTTCCTGCCACAAGTCCGTGCGGTCCATGAAATTTTTCATGAAGATTCAGATACACTATTTCATCCTTAACATTTACACCAAGTGGCACAGCCATCGTCTCATATATCTTTGAATTTTCCCATCTGCTATCAAGATTCAATCCTTCCACTGAATTAACTCCAAGAAGTTCAAACAATGAAATATTTTTTCTCAATGCTCCTGCAAGACTGATTTCTTCACACTCTACCGGTGCCAGAATGCGGACTATATTTTCCATACTTTCATCATCTATACTCTCATACTCAAAGTATTTCTTATGCATCTTATTCTGCGAATCATATACCATGGCACTCTCATAATCAAATATATCTATGATATGACTACAGTAAAGTGGCAACAGTGAAAGCTTTGACTCAAAAAACAAAAATACTGTATCAAGTTCTGAAGCATGCTCTATAAACTTAGAAATTGGATGACTTTTTATTCCATAGTCTTCCATAACAACGACAATATTAAATCTTCCACTTGTATTTTCATCCTGTCTCAATGTCAGCTCTTTATAGAGATTATCGAACACCCTGTTTCTGCTTTCCTGATCACAAACTATATTTCGACATCCTCTGGTTCCCTGTATTGATTTTAGGTTTTTTAACCATTTGTATTTTTTTTCATCCTTATCTATCAATGCATAAAGATTAATATCTCCATAATATTGCCTACTTATTATATCCACTATTATATTTTTCATCATGCAATAAAGTGATTCTTCATTACCCACTATTCCAACAGCATTAGCATCCCTGAGACTCAATGTAAGAGGGGCTTTTTCTATATCTCTGTATTCATCGGCAACATGATTTGGAATACTACTCAATTCATCTCCAACCTCCAGCTTCTCCTGTTTCTTATAATTAATCTGACGTAATGACTCTACATTTCCACGTCCTAAGTACACTTCCAGAAAATCATGATCTGTTGGAATACGGTCAAACAAAGTTGTATCAAAATTTTCTATATGACTTATATCCTGTACTGTACTGTAATACTGATCATTTAGGCAATCCAGCTCCTCTCTTCGAATATTCTCAATTTCTTTACGTTTCTTTTCGATATATAATTTATAAGTATCTTGTCGTTCAATACAAGTCTTCTTATACTGCTTTTCTCTGTTTACAATACCAAATATTGATGTAAGTACACCCACTCCCATTGAACATACACTAAACATCATAAATGAACTACTTGATCCGCTCATTGTACCTTTAAGCAGCATCATCATTGCCATCATAAATACTGGTGGAAACAATGTTGTAATCAAATTTAATTCTGGCTTTTTAGGTACAGTTCCGGGTTCAAGTATATCTATCGGAGTCTCATCCATTTTCACCTGTATCCTGGTATTACGAATAAAAACAGGGTATGTTGTCTGTATACTCATACTTTCCGGTCTGACATCTACACCATTAGTTTTGATAACTCCATAATCAAAATAAATCTTTCCTCTATTGTAATATGCCATAAAATCACCTATCGATATAAAGTCATGATTATTTATCTTAGCGGATTTCTGTATTATTTTATCATTAACACATGTATCGTAATCACCACTATACTTTGATAGTATCGAATACATCATGCTTTTATCCATCTGCAATGCTATTCTTGCTGCCCTTCCATAAGCCCCCTGCAGCTGTATATGAGCATCCGGCGTATCTCCTATAATAAGAGGTGTTCCCGGAACTAAAGCTATTGACCATCCAAAATTATCCATTTTCATTATCTCCTGAATATAATTGATGAACCATTTCTGATTCCAAAATCTGCAAGTGTCCTGTTCCCTTTTAAAAATGCTATTGGATATTCACATGCCATATAACACTCTGTAGTATTATTCTCATCTAAATTTAAATCATATGCTCTTTTTAATGCTATTATTAAAGTATTTGCAGATATATTTAGGGGTATCTCCAATTCGTGTGTCTGTCCCCTGATTTCGTCTATAAAATTTACTATTTTCTTTTCATTCTCATCCATTTTCGCACTCCAATACTTTTCTATTCATTAAATATAAATTCCTCATTAGCTAACATCAGACAGTCTCCCGGTAATATCTCTGTTTCCTGCCCCGCCTTTATTATCCTTCCATTGATAAATGTGCCATTGGTAGAATTTTGGTCCATTACATAATAACGTCCGTTTCGCATGGTTATCACTGCATGCACCCTGCTGATATTCGTATTGTCTGCTACCGCATAATCTGACTTTTCCGGATTCTTTCCCAGCACAAACGATGGTTTGCCAAGCTCTATCTTTTCACCTGTTACCTGCCTTGTAAGACTTGCAAAATGATAGTTCACCGGTTGCATCTGCTGTATCTGCTGTACGGATATGCCATCATCTGACAACACTGTAGTTCCATCCATGCTGCCCTGCATTACCTGCTGCATTATCTGTTGCTGCATTGTCTGCTGCATTGTCACTGCTTTGTTTTTCAGCACGTTCACAACTGCACGCTCTTCGCGTGAGATATATTTTTCTATTGCATTGCCGTTGAAGCCATGGAAGCTTCTGACATAATACATAAATCTGGATATATAATTCGTATCCTCATTGATAACAGGTGTCATTGTATAAATTATGTTTTCTATAAACCCAACAATATCTGCACTTTCCTGTCCTCCTACTATCGGAAAATATATAAAGTACATCTCTTTTGTCATCTCGTTTATGTATACGTCATCCATATTAAAACGAACACTGTTTACGTTCAGTCCGTTATTGTATACATCCTCAACCATTATTACTATCTGCTCAATCATGAAAAAGAAATCATATTTGCTTATGGCTTTTTTCAATCTATCGGTAAGATTTATATTTGCAGGGCACGTATATATGACACTGTCTTTTTTTGTTTTTGTCACATGCATGATTCCACATGGTTTTATTCTGGCTAGCTGGCTTAGTTCGGTTTCATTTATTCTTTCCTTTCGTCCTGCCTTCATCATGGCAGTAACGGTCGATTTTTTTATGCTTACTTTTAATTTAGACATTCGCTATTTTCCATTCCTTATGAGATACATTCTGTCGTATGTAAAAATTCTATTTTCTTTGTTACTTCGAACCTGATATTGGTTTTCTGCAGCTTTTCGGTTATATCTTCCAATACTGTGGTTTCATCCTGCAATACTTCTGTCGGTGCATCCAGCACAGTAGTTTCATCTATATTTTGTGTATATCCCGGCTTTTTCTTATTCTCCCCTGCCAGGTTATATGACGGTGCTATCGGACCGGACGATGTTATGTCAATATGTCCCGCTGTCTGCTTTTGTACAATTGCTGCAATTCCTTTCCGGGCAGATTTTCCGGTAAGTGCACCTATGACCTTAGGTATTTCAAGCACTATAAGTATGACTATTGAAGCTATAAGCATTATGGCAAATGCGGTGAAGGATACGTAAAATATCATCCTGTACTGATTATAAGTCATATTTGTTTTCCTCCTTCACGCTCTGTGCCTTCTCAATTGTTTTGTCTATATTATCCTGCAATCCTGTTATTTGCTCGCGCATTATGGATTTATCCAGCTTTTCTGTTTTGTCCTTTATTGTCTGTAATAAATCCATAACTTTATCCTTATCTGTCACTGCTATAAATGATGTGATATTTGTGTCAACTATATCATCTATCTCATTCCATACCTGAATCTTTGCGTCTAAGCTGTCAAAATCCTCTGATTTTGCATATAGCTCATTTATTTGCTTCCATAGCTTTTTGTATTCTTCATATGTTTTTTCTGTCTGTTTTATCTTTGCTCCATCATACTGGCTAATCAATGTCAGACAATCTGATATCTCACAGTATATTCCTGCCTCCGGATGATTCTCCTTTACTTCCTTGAACCACTGCGCCGCACTGGAGTATCTGTCTTTTTCCACATTGATTTCGTAGTAGAATAAAAAGCTTTCACCAATCTTATAGCATACATCCTCATATCCCTTTGGATTTTTTTCTTTCAGCTTTGCCATGACATCATATGTATGCACCCGGCCATTGTGGTCCTTGCAATCTATACCTACCATCAGCCTGTTCAATATCTGCGCCTCATCCCTGTCCAGCACAAAATCGTCTGTCAGTTTGTCATTCAGCTTAATATATGCCTCCGTCCTTGTCGGGTCGGTGACTATAGCCGTGTAATATCCATTGTCATAATTGTCATAGGTATCCGCTTCTTTTAATATGCTATTATAGTTTTCATTTTTTTTGTGTTCTGCCGCACAATAGCTTAATACTGTGCTTGTTCCAAGCAGCATCGTCAAAACTGATGTGGTGATAAATACCGCAAGCTTTTCTCTTTAGATTCTTCCTATACATGTCATCAATCTCTGTATAGTGCTCAAGGTCATACATCAGCTCAGCTGCGCTCTGATATCTGTTGTTTGGATCCGGCTGTGTACACTTTGTAATAATACGTTCAAGACCACCTGACAATGTTGGGTCAATTTCTCTGATCGGCCTTATTTCGTAAGGTGGCTCACAGGGATTCATTCCCGTAACAAGATGATACATTGTGGCTCCCAGACAATATATATCTGTTCTCGCGTCTGTCTGCCCCATTCCACCAAACTGTTCCGGTGCAGCATATCCCATCGTGCCAAGACATGTTGTATCCTCTATGTTATTTTCCTTATATTCCCTTGCTGTTCCAAAATCTATAAGCACCACATTTCCATCAGGCTTTAGCATTATGTTTGCCGGCTTCATATCACGATATATGATTGGCGGGTTCTGTGAGTGCAGATATCCAAGAACATCGCATAGCTGTTTGGCCCACTTTATCACATTTTTCTGCGACTGGGCTCCGTACTCCTGCAATGCTGTCTTGAGAGAATTTCCCTCTATATAATCCATAACGATAAGGAATCTGTCATCCTCATCTATGACATCGACAATATCAGGAAGACTGGGATGGCTCAGTTTTTTGAGCATATTGGTCTCCGCAACAAGACTTTGCTTTACCACCTCAAAATCCTTTACTCCATCCTTTCTGACCTCTTTTATTGCCCACTGTTTGTTTGCCCTTTCATTCATAGCCAGGTACACAACGCTCATTCCGCCGTGTCCAACTTCGTTTAGTATCTTGTATTTTCCGTCAATTAAAGAGCCTATTTCAAGCATCTGTTCCTCCTACTGTGCCTTTATGAGCGCTGCTGTTATATTATCGCGCTCTCCTCTTTGCATGCTGAGTCTGATGAGCTGCTCCAGTCTGTCGTGCATATTCTGCCCATCTACAGTTGCTGCCGTTTTCAGCATCTCATAGATTTCCTGTTCTGATACCTCATGCCTGAAGCCATCTGAACAAAGCAGAAGTGACATTCCATTTTTCATTGCCCCGGTCCTGTACTCCGGCTTTACTTCTGCTGATGCCCCGACACACTGCAGCAGTACATTCCTTCGCGGATCTCTCATAGCCTGCTCCTGTGTCATATTTCCATTCATAATTTCCCGCTGTACATATGTCTGGTCTGTCGTAAGCCTTTCTATATGGTCTGAAAGGCTATATATTCTGGAATCGCCCACGTTTATAATGTAGTAGGCTTTTTGCGTGACAAGCAGCACTACCACTGTTGTTCCCATGTTTACTGCATGTGCTTTGCCATATGCTTTTATTTTTTCGTTCTGCTGCTGTATTACTTCATCCCACTGTCTTTCCAGAATCAGACTGTCAATATCCGGGTTCGACGATTTGCAAAGCTCAGGCAGCTGCTCGTCACTCCATCTGTCAAATGCTCTGACTACAGTGGCACTGGCCAGCTCACCCTTCGATAAGCCGCCCATGCCGTCACATAATACTGCAAATGCCATGTCTCCTTTGCATGTTGAGAAGCACTTTACCAGCAGACTATCCTGATTAGTTTCTTTTACGATTCCTCTGTCCGTGTCAGCTGCTATTTCAAATCTCATACTCACTCCTCCCAGAATTCAAAATCTTCGTTGCCCAGTCTGCCTTGAAGGGCATGCGCTTTCGCGCATGCCACAGACATTGTTGTTTTTCCCACACCACCACATAGTGATGTAAATACATAGGTAATTATCTTATTGCTCATCATTGTCTTTCTTTTCTTTCATCTTTTTTCTCATATAATAAACGATTATCAATATCGCAATTATAAGTACAAATAATAATATTGCTCCAATTATATATACTGCCTTATCATTATTTGTTTCTACTGATTTGACATCTGACGAATTTGATTCCATAGGTACATCATCTTCGGCAATCTCTGTATCTGCTTCTGTATCCTTACCATATATTTTTTTCACTTTATTGGTCTTTCCACCTTCGTCAACAGAACAGTCTGCACACTCTACCATAAGCCTTGAATCACCGTCTTTTGCAGAGAGCACCTCCTTAGGTACTTCAAACTCTATCTTTCCGTCATGCTTGTCCAGATAGTCAAGCATATCGTCTCCCGACATTTCCTTGATAACCTTTTTTTCTTTGTCATCCGAGCCCACTACAGTAATCTTTACACGTCCAAGCTTTCCGCCATCATCCTTCGGCATCAATACTGCATTCTTTGAGCCAATATAGTTTTCATTGTTTTTATCTACACCTGTCAATGTATATGTAGGTGCTGTCTTGTCCACAATAAATTCAATATTTACACTCTTCACATCACTGTAGGCAACTGAATCTGCTTTGTCCTTTGTCTCCACAACGATATTGTACTGACCCTCTTTTTCAAATACCGCATTTGATATCACATATTCGTACTTATGCCAGCCATCGCTTTCACTTACATTATTCACACTGAAGTCTGTTCCCTGCTTAAGTGCTTTTCCATTTACTTTGACAGTACAGCTGGTAACTTCATCCGGATTTATCTCTCTGACTACCACATCATGGTATACCTTCTGCACATAGTAATCCTTTACAAGCTTCATCGTATTGTCATCCAGCGAGAAGATTGAACCGCCTTTGTTTATGGAGAAATCCATCAATTTTTCTCCCTGCCCTGCAGTCTCTGTCACCTGCTTTCCGCCTGCATCTATAATATTGACTGTTTCATAAGAATTTCCGGCCTTATCCTGTGCATGGCATGTCAGTGAATACACTCCATCCTCATTGAGATTTCTAAACTCTACACGTTGTCCGTTTGAAATTGATATCACATTTCCGGTAATCGTTTTTCTTACGAATCTGCTATTTTCATATACCTCAACTGTAAGCACCGGTGAAAAGTATTCAAGATTAGTATCTGTGCACTCTATTACAAATGACATATTTCCTGAATTATTGTTTACTGAGCCCGGGGTTACTCCGTTGATTGTTACAACAGGCTTTGTCGTATCTATGCAGAACTCCTGCTTTGCAAGGTCTTTTGCCTTATTGCCGGCTTTGTCTGTATATGCAAGTGACCATGTATATGTGGCATCCGCATCAAAGCTTAATGTTGCCGTATGTATATCACCATTATCTGACCAGCTTCCAAATGCCGGTGCTGCTACTGATTTTCCTGCATCCTGCGCAGTCATGCTCAGTGCTATTCTGCTTGTATCAAAATTGTGCTCTGTGATTGTCACAGTTGCTGTTCTCTTGTTATTATAATAGTTTCCGTTTGATGCACTGTTGTTATCATATACTACCGAAATAACAGGTGCTGTCGTATCAATTGTAAATTTTGTCGGTGCAAGCGAATTTGCATAATCCACTCCTGCTGCGGCATTTCCCGCAATGTCTTTTACTCCGATTCCAAATGTGTAATCGTCATCATGTCCGTAATATATTGTGGCAACATGTACTGTATCATCACCGTTACCGCTTCCACCTTCTGTGCTCCAGTTTGAAAGAGCAGGTGCCTTACCTGCTGCGGCTTTTATTTCCGCTGCTACCTTTGATGCATCAAAGTTACGCTCTGTTACTTTTACGGTTGCTGTTCGCGGTGCTTTGAAGTATGCTGTGTCTCCAAATGATGTATCTGCACTGTTATTGTCATAGCTTACCTGCACTGTTGGTGCTGTTGTATCTATTTTTATGTATTTTGTTACTGTGTATGCCGTTCCTGCATTGTCTGTTGCGGTAACATCTATACGCACTTCATTACTGTTGTTTGAAGCCGCGCTTATGTCAAATTGCTCTGTTACATGATTTTCCAGATCTTTTAAGCCCGCTGCTGTCTTATCATAGCTATATAATGTTCCATCCTGTGTCGGCTGTCCCATATTTGTTACCGTATAGTTTACGCTCTTTATTCCTGATGCAACTCCTGTGGCATTCTCATCTGATACCTCTATACTTACCGGCACATCTGCACTGTACACTCCTGATGCTGTCTCAGGTGTGATGACTGATATTGCCGGTGCGCATGTATCAACTACCAATCCATTTGTGCTGATATATGAAACATTACCGCTTAAATCTGTAACCCTGACATATACCACGCAGTTTTTGTTCTCGCATTCTATCGGTTCACTGAAGGTGCCATCCTCATTAAGGCTGTCAAGTGTCTTCCAGTCAGCCTCCTGAATACTGTCTACGTCAATTATTGCATCCTCTGCTGAAACGAAATACTCTGCTGACTTGATGCCGCCATGCTCATCTCTAAGCTGTCCGGCAATATTAACCTTCTTGGCAGCAAATCTTGAAATCTCATATTTGTCTTTTGGCAGCAATAAATCCCACACGGTATCCATGCCTGTTGAAAGTCCGTCAAACCTGATATTTCCTGTCGGCGACTGTACGTCAATTACAAACTCTGCTGATTTGTCTCCTTCTATCTCAAATCCATTATCTGAATTACCACACAAATCTTTTGCACTGACACTCAGCTCATACTTGTGTCCTGCATTGAATACGAGCTGCTTACTGTAAACAGCTTCTGCTCCCTCGCCTGTCTTTACCCAGTATGACTTTTCAGACCATGCATCTGACTGTGTCTGTTCATTTCCATCAACCTTTACATTGATTTTTGTTTCATCGGGGTCAAAGAAAAGCTCATTCTCTTTTACCGAAATGGTTGCAATCCTGTTTTCCCTGTAATACTCAGTGCCTTTTACACTGCTGATGCACTGTGGATCCGGCTGCTCAGATGTACCATATGTCACTGTTATTACAGACGCTGCCTTGTGAATATAAAATGGCTGGCTGCCGCTTGCTGTCAAATCCGCTACAGTCACGTTTCCTGCCTCATCAACAGCTTTAACATATACATCTAACTTTTTATCCAGATAAGCCTCAGCCGATACATTTATGATTCCTGATTCATCAAGCTCATTCCATGCACCTTCATCATCCGATACTGACTGATCATCTGTCACTATCTGGTATTTTGCTGATACAACACCTGAAATGCTGTCAGCTACACTTGTTTTTATACGGACATCGTCATTGAAATATTTTCTGTTTTTGCCCGCTTCCGGCTCTATACTGACATCAGGTGACTGACTGTCCATGCTGAACTTGAAGCTGTCACCTTTAACCTCTGTCTTAAGACCGGCATAATCAGTTGCCTTTACTGAAAGCATCAGATCAATTCCGTTAAACTGCTCTGCTGCCGGAATGGTTATCCTTCCTTCCCCGCTCTCGTCAAGCTCAACAGTCTGTCCTGATACAATTTTCCTTTTCCCGTCAAATACAGTGTATTCAACACTCTTAATTCCTGATAAGCTGTCATCAGCCTTAACGATATAGCTTATATCATCCTTATGCCAGCCTTTTTCATCGGCTGCTGTCATGGTATCCTGGGACACTGTAAGCTCCGGTGGCAGGGTATCAACAACCAGCTTCGATGTGGAGAAAAATGCTGTCTCGCCATTACAATTGTCCTGAGCCTTTACATATACGTTATATGAAGTATCCTTCAGATCAGATGTATTAATCTTGTACTTATATCGTGCATCATATGTATCCTCAATAAGCTCTAACGGCTTCCATGCTGAATCATCAAGCGCTTTTACCTGCTCATCATTTAAAATACTGCCACTTTCATCTGATTTATTCACATAGTAGAATGCCTGCTTTATTCCGCTGATATCCTCCAGCTGTCCATATACATTTGATGCCTGCTGACTGACCATATTCTGCTCGTCTATTAAATCAGCATCATATCCAATAGTACCTGAAGGCGCTTTTCTATCCACATAAAACGGCTGCTCTATTGAGCTTGTATCATTACACTCATGCTCCGCCTGATCCTTCGCATACATTCCGATTATCTGATATTTGTGTTCCTCATCCGCTTTTGTACCAAATGTGATGCAGCTGCTATAATCAGCCCCTGTCACGATCCACTCACTATACTCTATTCCTGCATCAATCAGCTTCTGGGCATTATCGACATCAAATACATCGAATTCTTCCCGGTCATCAACCTTTACCCAAAGCTGTGTGGAACCATCATCCAAAGAGACATCGTGGATATTCATGTCTACTTTTCTGACATTTCCATAATAATCCACAGCATCCTTTGTGAAAGCAGGTTTATCATCCTCCTTTGGATTCAATGTTATCTTTGGAGGCTGTGTATCATATTTGTAGTCGAGCCGCAGACTTCCAATATCTGTGATAGCTCCGCTTTCCTTGTCCTTACGTGCTATTACAAGAGTCTGTCTGTTATCACCCTGCTGTGGCATAAGCTGATATTTATCAGCTTCAATCCATTCATCACCTTTTCTAACCACATATACCGCCTGATTGTCACTTGCCAGCGATAATGTAGGTGCTTCTACATAAAACTGTGTACCCTGCAGCATTGTCCCTGTCAGGCTGTTATTCATACTGCTGTAATCATATTCTTTGATGGTAACAGTATATTCTGCCTCTGCTGACTTATATTTGTCATCTTCTGCTTTTGTCACCTTTATCCTTACAGTTCCGGTATCCTTTGCTGTCCATATACCGTTTGATGCAAAGTCTGTATCCTTTTCAATCAGATTTTTGCCTTCTACAACAGTGTATTTTAAATTGTCAACGGCTGCATCCGCCCTGTCGGATTTTACCACCGGAACAACTTTGTTCCCCACATAAATATCATCCGCCGGTGTATACTCTACCGTCAGCTGCTGTGGCTGTTTTTCCTCGGTGGCATTATTATCCGAATCCTGTTCATCTGGAATTTTACTGTCAGATATATCATCCGAAGCTGCGTCGTTAGATATATCATACTCTGAAGAGGGTGTATCAGCACTTACCTGTGTTGCCGGAAGCGATGTCGCACCCATTACAGAAGCTAGCATGATTGCTAGTAACCTGTTAAGTTTTTTATTAAACACTCTCATATCTCCTTTTCTATAGTATTTTTTGTAACTATTCCGTTACGATTTTATTTATATTCCCACTCTTCATTCCATTATACAAAACAATGGTCACACAACGGTCACACGGAGACAACTTTGTGAAAACTGCATAATAAAAGCGCCGAAAATTACATATTTTTTAGACAATTTTCGGCGCTTTTTTGGATTATTTTTTTGTAACTATTATTTACTATACTTGTTGTATATCTTTTCAAACGCAGGCATAGAGTGCTTTATCATTTCCCTGTCCACACAGTATGATATTCTCACCCAGCCCGGACAGCCGAAGCCGTCTGCTGCTACTATGAGCACATCCTCCTCCTTTGCCTTCTCGCAGAATGCATTGCTGTCATCCTCGAGTGCCTTTACAAACATATAAAAGGCTCCGTCCGGCTTGAAGCAGTGATAGCCTATCCTTGTGAGTCCCTCGTACAGAAGATCTCTGTTTTCTTTGTAGGCGTTGATATCACCGGTTGCCCCCTGGCATTTTACTATCATCTTCTGGAACAGGCTTGGTGCACACACGTAACCGAGTGCTCTTCCCGCACCACAGACTGCTGCATACAGCTCAGCCTTATCGTACACCTCATCAGGCACGAGGACGTATCCTATTCTCTCTCCCGGCAGCGAAAGTGACTTGCTGTATGAATAGCATACCAGTGTGTTGTCGTAATATTTGGTCACAAACGGTACCTTGATTCCGTCGTAGACTATCTCCCTGTACGGCTCATCTGCGATGATGAATATCGGTCTTCCTATCTCCTTAGACTTTTTCTCAAGGAGGTCTGAGAGCTTTTTGATGGTCCTCTCAGAATAGACTGTGCCGGATGGGTTGTTTGGTGAATTGATTATGACACCTCTGGTGTGCGCATTGATTCTCTCCTCAAGAGCCTCAAAATCTATCTGAAAATGCTCTGTGTCTGCAGGCACCTCTACAAGCCTTGCTCCTGCTGCATTCACAAATACCTTGTACTCCGGAAAATATGGCGCTATGGTAATAAACTCATCATATGCGTCGCTTGTCAACGCACGAAAGCAGATTGACAGCGATGCCGCTGCTCCCATTGTCATGTAAAGGTTGTCCGCATTAAAATGTGTGCCGTGTGTGTTGTTCAAAAATTCAGCTATTGCCGCTCTCGTTTCCACGTCTCCCTGTGCTGAGGTGTAGCCGTGCAGCGCAACAGAATCATAATCTGTCACAAGCTCCTTTATTGTGTCGTTTACTATCTGCGGAGCCGGTATGCTCGGGTTTCCTATTGAGAAATCATACACATTTTCCTTACCTACAATTGCTGCTCTTTTTTTACCATACTCGAAAAGCTCCCTGATTGCTGAGCGCACGCTTCCGAGCTGGTACATGCTTTCGTTTACTACCATTTTCTTGTCTCCTTATCTCTGATATTCTTGCATGTTTACTATTATAATATCTCTGCTTATGACATACAAATGTCTTTATAAACATCTCTTTATACACATATTGTTACCATTTATGACCGTTTATCCTGATATGAATGCCTCCATCCCGGCACGCTTCGTCATCTCAATATGCTCCTTAAGCTCGCGTGCTGACATTCGCAGTGCCCCTAGGCTCATGACCGTCTGCTGCTCCAGTCCGTCCGAGGTTGCCACTGTTACCTTGTACCTGTCACGTATGCCAAACACAGTCTTTTCGATAAATGCATCGGCTGTCTCGTCCTGCTTTGTATACACGACCTCTATGTTGTGGAATGTCTCTCTCTTTCCGGCATTGCCCTTCACCTTGTACGCATCAAACACCAGCAGCAGATGACAGCCCTTATAGCCCTGGTAATCCGATAAAACATCCTTCAGCGCATCTCTCGCCGAATCAATGTTTATGCGTGAAAGCTCCTTTAAATCCTCCCATGCAAATATTATATTATATCCGTCAACTATCAGGTACTCTTCCCCCGGGGATTTCTTCGGATAAATCGGATTGCCGTGCTTATCATGCTTTACGGTGCGCGGTTTACCACTTAGACCTTCATACTCATTTTTCTTTTTACCTGACCATTTGCGCCTCTGATCCTCTGCAATATCGTTTTTGCCCATGCCAAACTCCCTGGCATAAACATCTGCAAGCTGCGCATCAAGCTCCACTGATGACATACCTGAAACAGCTTTCTCAAAGCTCGTCCTGCGGCGGTTTCCGGCAAGCGCCTGCGCATCCTCCGCTGAAAATGCATTCTGCGTGCGGGCACTCGCTGCAAGTGCCTCCTCAGACTCATCTCCGTGGTAGACATACGGCAGGTGCATATGCTCCGGGACTTCATCCCACGGCACCACGTAGCCTGAGCCGTGCGCACAAAATACCGAGCCTGTCGGATTGCGGAAATCCTCCTCGCTGTCATAGTGCATCTGCGCAATCACCTCCGCAGGATTGTGACACTCATCATAACCCCACAGCTCCAGTGTCAGGTGCCCGAGCCCCTTTGTATACGCATGCACCAGACTCACATAATCCTGCATTGTCGCAACCGGTGCCTTTCCTGTAATTGTTGCCATCTCCCTCGCAGCGGTTGTGGCAAACTGCGGGCTCTCGGATCTTGCAAATCTCTGCTCCAGATCTGTCATTGCACGGCCGACATACTCCATCGGCACCTGTAGGATAAAGCTGTAGTATGGCTCAAGCAGCACGCTCTCTGTGGATTTAAGTCCCTGGCGGATTGCTCTGTATGTAGCCTGGCGGAAATCGCCTCCCTCCGTGTGCTTTTTACATGTGCTCTTCCTGTAAGAATAGTGACCTTCACATCGGTAAGCGCTGAGCCTGTGAGCACACCCCTGTGCTCCTTTTCCTCAACGTGTGTGGCTATGAGGCGCTGCCAGTTTTTGTCGAGCACATCCTCACTGCAGGTGGATGAAACCGTGATTCCGCTGCCACGCTCCGCCGGCGACAAAAGCAGATGCACCTCTGCATAGTGGCGCAACGGCTCAAAGTGTCCTACTCCCTCGACAGCCCTTGCTATCGTTTCCTTATATACAATGCTGCCCGGTCCAAACGTGACAACAACACCAAACCTGTCCTTTATGAGACGCACAAGCACCTCCATCTGCACCTGTCCCATGAGCTGCACATGGATTTCCTTAAACTCCTCCACCCACACTATGTAAAGCTGTGGGTCTTCCTCCTCAAGCTGCTTTAGCTTTTCCATAAATGCCGCCGGATTTACATCATCCGGCAGAATCATCCTATAGTTTAGTACCGGTTCAAGGATTGGCATATTGGACTGCTGCTCAAACCCGAGCCCCTGCCCCGGAAATGTCGAGCTAAGACCTGTGACAGCAACTATCTCTCCCGCCTCTGCCACATCAGCTATCTCATATTTTTCACCGGAATACTTTCTTATCTGATCGATTTTCTCAATCAGAAGGCCTTTCGCCTCGTCACCACCATGCGCTTTGTACTCTATTTTGTCCCTGACCCTAAGACAGCCTCCTGTAACCTTTAAAAATGTCAGCCTGCTTCCTCTGTCATCCCTGCCTATCTTGTATACGCGGGCAGAAAATTCGTCAGGGTAATTTCTTTCACACATAAACCTCGAAAGTCCCTGAATCAGCGTATCCACTCTGTCAAGCTTAAGTGCCGAGCCGTAAAAGCAGGGGAACACCTCCCTTTGAGCCACCGCCTGCGCAATATGCGCATCCGCAAGCTTTCCCGATTCCATAAATTCATCTAAAAGAGGCTCACTGCACATGGCAAGCTCATCAAATAAATCCTGTGAAGAAAAATCCACGCAGCCATCACTCAGCTCGCTCCTTAGCTCTGCCTGCACTTTCTCCGCATCCGTGCCCTGCATATCCATCTTGTTTACAAAAATAAATGTCGGCACGTTATAGTGCTTTAAAAGTCTCCACAGTGTGCGCGTGTGCCCCTGCACTCCATCAGTTGCGCTGATTACAAGTATTGCATAGTCGAGCACCTGAAGGGTGCGCTCCATCTCTGCCGAAAAATCCACATGCCCCGGTGTATCAAGCATGACTACATGCCATGTACGAGCTGTATCTGCTGTATCTGCCGCATTTGTGCCACGCGAAATATCAAGCCTTGCCTGCTTTGAAAAAATGGTTATTCCACGCTCTCGCTCCTGCGCATCGTTGTCCAAATATGCGTCTTGATGGTCCACGCGCCCGAGTGAGCGAATCTGCCCGGTGCTGTAAAGCATGGCCTCAGACAGGGTTGTCTTTCCCGCATCTACATGTGCGAGAATGCCTATTGTAATGTGATTGTTTGTCATTTTCTACTCCATTTATGCCTCAATCCAAGAACAGAGACACCTGTGGATGTCTCTGTGTCAGCCTTTATATCATAATCCGTTGATTTCCTAAATTATAGCATTTTGTGGTTGGTCTGTCATCTTTTTTCTTGATTGACAAATAATTATTTCGTACTTATAATGTAATTATGGAGAATATAATTATAGAAGTGTTTTGATTTTTAGGAGGATCAATCATGAGAGATGAATACGACTTTTCCAACGCAAAACGCAATCCTTACGCAAAAAAACTAAAAAAACAAATTACAATTAATATTGATGAAAATACAATAGATTATTTTAAAGTGCAAGCTGAAAATTCGGGAATTCCTTACCAGACACTTATTAATTTATATCTATCAGATTGTGTCACACAAAAAAGAGAACTCCAGCTTTCATGGAAATAATGCGAGGATAATATGAACAAAAAAGAAGTATTGGAACTAAAACGAAGATTAAAAAAAGACCAGGCAACCTTCAGTCGTCTGGTCGGCTGCTACGTGGACTGCAACCATGAAAAGGTCTGCAAATTCGGTGGCAAATTTCTCACTCTGGAGGAGGATGAATACTACAAATATCTGGAGATTTCAAACAAGGTGCTTTCCGGCACTCTCGGAAACAACCTGCTCAATCTGCAGTTTCCGCTTGAGGAGGAAGAGGTCGGAGGCCGCCAGCAGATTCTCATGGCACTTCGCGACAGCGAGCTTAATGATGAGACTCTGCTCGATACATACTATGACCTGGTCATCGACACCTACGATGAGGCCGGAAACTATCTGATTCTTTTGTATCTCGACAGCTACGATGTCATGACACGCACAAAGGACAACATCAACGTGGATGAGTCCGAGGAGGTGTACAAATACATGCTCTGCGCCATCTGCCCTGTCACACTTTCAAAGCCGGGCCTTGGCTATCTGGAAAAGGAGCAGCGTATCGGAGCCCGCATAAGGGACTGGGTGGTCGGTGCACCTGAGACAGGCTTTTTATTCCCTGCTTTCAATGATAGAAGCACTGACATACACTCCACTCTTTTCTATACGAAAAATACCAAGGAGCCTCACTCTGAGTTTATGACAAACGGTCTCGGCTGCGGTGTGGAGCGCACAGCTACTGAGCAGAAGATGGCTTTCCATTCAATCGTCAGAAACGTGCTGGGTGCCGAGGACGAGAGCACTGATGACAAGCTGCTTGATATCCAGCAGAATCTGTCCGAGATGGCCGATGACTACGCTGAGACTCACGATGATGACGATGATCCGTTCATTCTCGACAGCGTGGCTATGAACAAGGTGCTTAGTGACTGCCATGTCTCTGAGGAAAAGATTTCACGCATTGAAAAATCCGTCAATGAGGCCTTCGGTGACAAGCCGCCTATCGCAGCCAATGTCATTGATTCAAAGGCTCTTGCAGCTAATGAAATCCGCGTGGAAAAGCTTGCTCTTGAGAGCCAGGTCGGCGATTTAACTCTCGAGCTCAATGAGAAAAATGCGCAGCTTGAGGAGAAGGATTCTGTTATCCAGGAGAAAAATAATCAGATTGAGGAGCGCACCTCACAGCTTCTTGAGAAGCAGGAGGAGATTGATAATTACACTGCCCAAATTAAGACTTATGATGTGGTGCTTCATGTAAAGCCGGAGAAGGCTTCACAGATTCATGCGCAGGTCATCAATGGGGAGAAGTGTCTCGTCATTCCTATGAGGGAGAATGAGAATGCGACCATAAATGGGGTGAATACAAGTTTATAGGTGCTTCGCTATCATGGTGCTTCGCATATTCAGGCTGTGAGGACCGGCCTAGCATGCAGTATATTCCTCAGAAAAATATAAAATCAGCCACGGCAGCATTTGCGGATAGTTTATTGATAGTTTGCTATGAATTGTCGTATCCACATTTTATGGAACGCCGTGGCAGTTTATATTTTTCTTCGGAACACACTGCATACTCTCCGGTAAATTTAGGGTACTTATGCGAAGCAATCTACTATGAGTTTATAAACCATGTCCGTGGATGCAGAAATGCTCTCCCGAAGCTAACGCTTCCGAGAGGGCGTTTTTGCGCCCGGACAGGCTTTAACCATCAAGTTGCTTATCTTATTTTATTATATAAAAGGGCGTGTGAAAATACTTTCGTTTTTCACACGCCCTTTATAATGTTATCACCTATGAAATAATATCCTTATAATAATTACCTGTTTACCAGCTCAGTACCTCATGGCCATCCTCTGTGACGAGTACCATGATTTCCCACTGGGCTGATGGAAGTCCGTCGTCGGTGTATACTTCCCAGTTGTTCTTGTCATCTACGTAGATATCGGCCTGCCCATGTTGACCATTGGCTCGATGGTAAATATCATGCCGGGTGCCATGACCATGTCGGTGCCGCGCTTGGTGTTGTAGCCTACCCACGGATCCTCGTGAAATTCAAGTCCCACTCCGTGTCCACCGATTTCACGCACTACTGTGTAACCGTTTGCAAATGCATGGTCGTGCACCGCCTGTCCCATATCTCCGAGGAAGCCCCACGGCTTTACCTCTTTGAGTCCAAGCTCCACACACTCCTTTGTGACTTCAACGAGCTTTTTCTTCTCAGGGCTTACATTTCCGATACAGTACATTCTTGATGAATCCGAAAAATATCCGTTTAAAATTGTAGAACAGTCTACATTTATGATGTCACCATCCTTTAAGATGACGTCCTTTGAAGGAAATCCGTGACAAACCTGCTCATTTACCGATGTACATACGCTGTAAGGATAACCCTCATAATTAAGCGGTGCAGGGATGCCGCCCATGCTGGTTGTCATATCATAGACTATTTTATCAATCTCTGCTGTGTTCATACCCTCGTGGATATGCTCTCCTATGTAGTCGAGCACTGCGACATTTATCTTGGCGCTCTCCTTGATTCCCGCTATCTGGTCAGGTGTCTTGATGATTGAATGGCTCGGTATCTTATGATGTGCCTCAGCAAGCTTTTCAAGCTTCATATCAAATGCCGCATGACAGGTCTTATATTTCTTTCCGCTGCCACACCAGCAAGGGTCATTTCTTCCAATTTTTGTTGACATAAAATCTTCTTTCTAGTGATCAAGAGTAACGTTTCCCATATCGACTCTTTTCCACACTTTTTCTTTTATTTTATAGTTATTTTTCTCCAGCAGCTTCTTATATCTGCCTCCCGAGAAATCATAATCCGTTATATCGGCATTGTCAAGCCCTGCATATATTTCCTGATATTTCCGGGCTATTGCAGACTTTTCCATGGACGAATAAATATCCTTTTTTCGACTCCAAGCTTCTTTGCACCATCTATATCAGACAAATCATACCAGAAGTCCTTCTCGGAATTTTTCAAAGCAGCTTTCTCGTCGTCAGTAAGTGTAATGCTCTCTTTTTTGGCCATCTCATAAAAAATCTCATCGTGAATGGCCATGGACATAGCTGCTTTGCGCGCTGTAACACGGACAAATTCACCATTTGTGTGGATATTCCAATACTTGTTTGGATTATCGGAATCATACACAAGAGCCTGCTTCTCGACATTCATCTCCTCATATGCCACATAAAATGCCATATCGCGCAATGTCAGCTCTTTCCCATTCACGGTAACAGCCACGTCTTCCAGATGCTCATTGTATACAATATTCTGCTTCATATCATGATAATTATATGCATACACGCCGGCTATGACAGCCAGCACTGCAAGTATAATTGTTGTGATGTGTTTTCTTATTTTGCGCAAAGCTTTGCAACCACCTGATTTATGACCTTTCCGTCAGCCTTGCCCTTGAAATGCGGCATGACTGCCTTCATTATCTGTCCTTTGTTTCCTGTTGCGATTACATCCGAAAACTGCTCTGTGAGCTCCTTTTCTACCTCTTCTGCCGACATCATTGCAGGAGCGTACTCCTCAAAAATTGCATATCTGGTATTGTACTCATCAAGCAGATCTGTTCTTGTTGCAGGGCATGTGTCAATCTGCTCCTTCACAGACTTCATTTCCTTAAGGATGACCTTGTTGACAAGCTCCTCCGGTATATTGTCTCTGCAGCCCTCATCTATTGCCGCCTTTTTGGCTGCCGATACAAGTGAGGATATAGCATCCTTTCTTACCTTGTCTCTTGCTTTCATTGCTGCAATCATGTCTTTTTGTAATTGTTCCATCTGCATGGCTTGTTCCTCCTGCTTTTCTTACTTTATTTACAGGCTTGCTAGTTCGTTTTGTGCGAATTGGTGCCGTCTATCTCTATAATACACCTTATGGGTGGAAATTGCTATTATTTATTACAATGAGTTTGTTTCCGGTTACTAACATTGGATTGTGGCGTAAGACACGAACATGCCTCCAGCCGCAAGGGGCTCTCAATGCGCTAACGCTATGCTGTCAAGAGGCTGTACGAATTATGCCTGTATGGTTTTCTATGCTCGACGAAACCGGCTTTTATGCGCCGTCCATGGCGCATAACACCTTGCCCTGCCGTCCATGGCAGGACATTTCTGGGTTCCATGTGCATAATTCTACAGACTCTAAACAGCTCCGCTAGTCGCTTATTGAGAGCCCCTTGCGGCTGGAGGCATGTCCGCGTCTTACGCCCCTTACTTTATTGGTAACAATTCAGTACTTTGTGGTAAAAATAAAAAGAGCCGGTAAGTATAATAAATATACTTATCGGCTCCTAACCATCCTATACAAGACGTCGTATAGCAAGTATTGTATGACACTGTACGCTTCTGTTTGCTGTGATTCCTGCCTTTGTGGACTGTGCCTCCACTATAACACCACCACCTGCATATATAGCTACATGTCCCGGATATACCACTACGTCTCCCGGCTGTATATTATCGAAGGATACGGCCTGTCCCACAGACTTAAATGCCTGTGAATATCTCGGTGTGCTGATACCAAAATGTGCATATACCTCATGTACAAAGCCTGAACAGTCTACACCGTTTGTAAGACTGTTTCCACCCCATACATATGGATTGCCCACAAACTGCATAGCGTATGATACTACAGAGCTTCCTGAAACTCCTGTTGAAGCACCCGGGTTCTTTCCACCGCCTGCTGCATAGTCACTGGCAATACTTCCGCCCTTACCGGCTCCACCACCATCATAGCTTGGACTGCTTGATGAGCTGTTCGCTCTGGCAGCGGCAGCTGCTGCAGCTGCGGCCGCTGCTTCCTGCTCCTGAATGATTTTGCCCTGTGCCGTAATGATATTCTGATAATTATCTGCCTGCTGCTGTGCCTGAGCTATCTGGCTTGCATACTGCTCCTTCTGGTTTTCAAGAGCTACTATAGCCGCCTCGACATCTGCCTGCTGCTTCTCATAGTCATCCTGCATGGCTGTGAGCTCATTCATGTCTTTGTCAAGCTTAGTACCAATCTCCTTCACCTGCTCAACTGCTGCCTGATAAGAATCCATAAGAGCACGATCCGAATCATATACATCTGACACGTACTCTATACGATTGAGCATATCTGTGATACCATTTGACTCAATAATTGCTGTCCAGATATTGTCCTCAGCGCTGTTTTCATACATGAACTGTATACGCTTCTTCATGGCGTCATACTGCTCCTGCTGCTTTTCCTGAGCTGCTGCAAGATCCTTCTGATTCTGCTCTATCTCTGCCTGTTTGCTTGTGATATCTGTCTGAAGCTTCTTTTGTGCTGCAAGAATCTCATCAAGCTTTGCGGATTTATTCTTTATATCATCAGCAGTAGTCTGCTGCTGATCCTTTAAACCATTAATCTCATTCTTCTTATCCTTGAGATCCTGCTCAGCCTGTGACTTCTTCTTTTCTGCATCCTTCTGCTTCTGTGTCTTGGCATATACCTTCTCAAGTCCACTGTTTATGTATCCGCTAAATGTAGTGCCCTCTACTGCCGGTCCTGTAAAAACGAGTGCCGATGTTAACACAGTACATATAGCACGTGTCCATTTCTGATTCATTTTATTCCTCCTGTAATACGACGGTCAGATTGACCTTTCCTTCCACAATTTACGTTCAATATACATTCGGATATATTATCGCACAAAATGAATCTTTTTTCCACATCTTTTTGTAAATTTACAGAATTTTCCACATTTTATATAATGATATGATTAAAAAGTCAAAAGGTATCTTGCCCCTAATTTATGATTCACATACGCGCTATTATAAGTCTATCATCAGGTTTGATGCTATCTGAGGTCAGAGCGTTTATTTCCATTATGTTTTCAACAGTGGTGCGGTATCTTTTTGCAATGTCCCACATTTTATCATCCTTCTGCACTATATAGCCAACCAGAGCTGCTTCCTCTTCTGTATCAGACGCTATTTTTTCCTGCTCCACCGATGTTATGACTGACACTTCATCCTGCTGCAGGGCAATAGCGTTTATGCTGATAACACCCTTAATTTCATATTCGCTGTTGTCGAGTAGATTGACCTGCACCTGATCTACCTGCAGATTTACCTCGCAGCAGGTGTTGGCATCCATGCCGGGTATCTCAACAAACTGTTCAAACGGCACAGAGTCTGTATGCATCTCTATCGGACAGCCATCGTCCTCCACAATATTCACACAGTTCACCTGCAATACACCTGACACAATAATTCCTGTGTCTGCATTTTTTATCTGTGCAATAGCGGCCTGTGTCTTTGTACCGCATATTCTTAAAATTCTCTTTTTGCTGTTTTCTCTGTACAACTGCTCCAAAATACGGCATTTTGTGTCATTTTTCATAAGAAGGCTACATACCTTCATATTTTCAAACACAGGTTTTACCGGACATGATACGCTGTACATGTCATTGAGCACCTCTACTGTTTCCTCACTCCAGACCTTTCCATCCACCGCAAGCGCTGCCTCAATCGAAAGCTGCCTGAGCTCTCCGTCGTAATCATTTTCCGCCTCAACCTGATGCATGGCAGGCTGTGTGCGAAGCCAGGCAATATTTCCGGCATTATCACCCTCGCAGCGTATTTCATTTGAAAATCCCTCCTGCACCTCAAAGCAGCAAATTTCCTGTTCTTCGCTCAGATACACTATACACGCATGGCACTCGCCTGTCAGTGTAATATGGTCACGCTCGTATGTATACTCCAGATTTCTCATATCAACAAGACTTGATATGAGCTTGCATATATTCGGCTTGGTCTTTGGCAAGGTGACCACATTTTTAATTCTGACAATATCCCTTACAACACTGTCAAGCTTAAGCACCTTCATCTGCCCCATAAGCTGCTCCACGTCCTTGTCATCAATCCTTTGTGCAACCTCAAGATTTTCTTCCCTCTCTCCATAAAGCTCCGCGCTTATAATGCCTCTGACCGAGAGCTTTCGCGAATTAATAACCCCAACCGTAAGCTCATCAAGCCCGGTATACACACGAACCGTATCCTTCTCGCAGACTCCTTGAAGAACAAGCTTCTCCTGAAACGGTATTGCATCCTTTATATGCTCCACTCTGTTTCCGCCGATATTTTCATCCGGCTCATCGCCTTCAAAAACTTCCTCTCTCGTATACAGCACTTCAAATTCAATGCTTCCACTCAGCCAGATATTCTCGCCTGACGCTTTTATCTCGTCAATCTTTACCTGCCCGTTCTGACAAACCACTTTGGAAACATCAGGCTTGTTGTCCTTTATGACATAATCCCTGTCGAAGCCAACCTGCGACATATCCTTTACCTTTTCTATGCATTGTCTGATTTTTTGTGTAATTAACTCCATAAAAAATACCCCACTTCAAATATGTATATAAAATACATATTCAAGATGGAGTAACTTTATGCAGATGCAAATATTTAAATTCATGATCATTATAACAAAGATGTAACATCTTTACTTCATGATACTAGCAAAGCTGCATCCTTATATCTTTTGTAATCACATCAGTGTAGGTGAAAGATAAGAGCTGTGGCGGATTCTGCTCAAACTCATCATCTATCAGAACCGTAAACACACTTGGGTATGCCTGCTGAATAACACCCTCCTGAATGTCAACCTTGTTGCGGCCAAGATCCTGCTGGATTTTTACCCTGTTGCCACACTGCTGGTGAATCGATGCTCTGACTTTTCTAATTTCTGTCTGTTCCATTTTAAGCCTCCTTATTGTGGATATGCCCACTGGCACATAACTATAGTCCTCATGGTAACCAGTATTGTAACGACGGTGTCATATATATGAAATCAATCTCTGTATAAATATAAAACAGGTCAAATTAATCAACAATTATATCAATCAATATATTTGAATATATAAATATGTCACCACAATATCTAGTAACTTTACTATAGCAAAGTATCGCAGTGATAGCAATAGGGCATTAGTACTGATTGTCAGTTTTTTCGCAACTTTTAACACAATTTACGAAATTTTCACTCAAACACAACAGGCATTTCACTCAATTCCGTCTTTATTACTATGTACGGATAACTCGCCTGATTGCTGACCTTCTCGCCCTTATCCGGGGCTATCAGACGCGTATCAAAATACATTGCCTTATCCTTAACATAAAACTGGTTAACCGTAATACTGTAGCCACCTGTCTCCTTTGTGCCAAAGCCTTCCGCTATGTATAAATATTCATCATCCTTGTACGTCAGCTTCATCGCCTTTGCCTTGTTTTCATTTATCTGCTTTTTAAACTCCTCCGGGATTTCATCCCCGCAGATCACCGTGTACTCAACCATCCTGTCACTCTCCGTGCCTGAAATATTTGCGCGACAGCCCGAAATCACTGTCGCTGCCGATATAACAAGCACACCTGCAGCCACCACCAGAATTTTTCTCAATTTTTCTGACATTTTTTCCTCTCTTTCTTATCATATCGCTTATGATATGATATAATATCAAATATTGAACTACAATTTATATAGAGTATGAAAAAGAGAGGTCAAATATGCGTTCAGTTTTAATCGTAATATTCGTATTTTTCTATCTGCTGCTCGGTCTTCCGGTGCTCGGAGCCATGTGGATAATACACAAATTTGCCCCGGCATGGGCCGATATGGCACAGCTTCGCCTGGTACAGTGGGCTTTCCGTGTCATCATATTCCTAAGCGGAGCAGACATTGAATTTATAGGGGAGGAAAATGTGCCAAAGGACGAGGCTGTACTATATATAGGAAATCACCGTAGTTTCTTTGACATCATAATCACCTACTCCAGATGTCCACGTCTGACCGGCTACATCTCAAAGCAGAGTATCACAAAAATACCGGTGTTGGGTCTCTGGATGAAGCGCCTGCACTGCCTGTTTTTGGACCGCGATGACATCAAGCAGGGACTAAAGGTCGTGCTTGCAGCCATAGATCAGGTCAAATCGGCATCAGCATATGTGTATTTCCTGAGGGCACACGCTGCAAAAACAAAGATGACCTGACAGAGGTACAGTCTTTCAAAGAAGGTACTTTCAAGATTGCCACAAAGAGCAAATGCAAGATAGTGCCAATGGCAATCATGGGAACAAATGAAATATTCGAGGATCACCTTCCATGGGTCAAAAAGAGGCATGTGGTTATCCAATACGGCACTCCTATTGATCCGGCAGCACTCAGCAAAGAGGAACAAAAGCATCTCGGAGCTCATTGCAGAGAAGTGATTGTGGATATGCTTCATGAAATGGTATAGCTGAAAAAACCGCCCAGTCGGGCGGTTTTTCATATTTCTTCTTCAAATTCCTTTAAACTATTAAATTTTTATTCTCATCAACTATTTTTTACTTCAAAACAAGCACCGAATACGCCGGCAGCTTTGCCGTTCCATCCTTATATGACGGTGCTTTCTTTGTAGTCTGAAGCATTGCAACAGCATCATTTACTCCAAGCGATGACACATCCACACTTACTTCATCCTTTGATGGATTAAATATAATCACTGCTTTCTCACCATTGTACTCTCTTGTGAATATACACACATTATCATTTGACAGATCCTTTTCAAAGGTATTTGTACCTCGTGCTATCTCCGGGAAAGCATTTCTTATTGATATTGTCTGCTTCACAAAGTTGTAAATAGAGTATGGATCCTCCATCTGCTTATCAAGGGTATCATATGTCTGCTCGGTTTCTTCTGCATTCTGAGGTCCCACACACATTCCCTTAGCTTTTGAATCCCCGCTCCATCTCATGGCAAGACGTTTCGTCTCATCATTGGCTGTGCCTCTCATGCCGATTTCCTCTCCATAATACAGAAAAGCATTTCCGGGCATAAGAAGATTCATGGCCTGCGCCATCTTGGTTTTCTCCTCGGCATTATCTCCGTTGTAGTATCCTGCGCTGCGTCCCATATCATGATTTGTATAGAAAGGTGCATCAATGTATGAGTCTGTATACTTCTTTATCTCATTTTCCACATCAACCAAAGCATTGCCGTATGTGCTGGCACCATGATTTGCTGCACCATTTAACACCTTTCCAATATATCCATCCTGCTGTGAAAAATCAAAGTTGAACATACTGTCAATTCCACTCTTATAATACTTCGCATACTCTCTGTATGTAGTCCAGCCCTCACCAACCATATAAGCATCGGCCTTTTTGCTCTTCACATTGTTTACAAGCCATGTGAGGTCATCTATAGTCTCAGTCTGGTTATTATTGACATTGTAATAAATCACAGCATCCAGTCTAAAGCCATCTACGCCGTGGTCAAGCCAGAAGGATGTAACCTTGTCAATCTCCCCTCTTACAGCTTCGCTCTGCAGGTTAAGGTCAGGCATGCTGTCTACAAACTGTGACTCGTAATACCAATTCGTGCCCGGCAGCTGGTTGTAGCCTCCGGTATTGGTTTTGCTAAAATTATAGTAATCAACATAAGGACATTCCGAAGCATCCGGCTCAGCCCCATCAGGAAGCGACTTGATATAATCAGCAGCCGCCTTAAACCACGGATGCTCGTTAGATGTGTGATTTATTACAAAGTCAATAATCACATTGATGTTTCGCTTGTGACACTCCGTAATAAGCGCATCAAAATCATCCAGAGTACCATACTGCTTGTCAATATTCATATAATCAGTAATATCATACTTATGGTATGAAGGAGAAGGCATAATAGGCATCATCCAGATTTCATTGCAGCCAAGTCCCTCGATATAGTCAAGCTTCTCTGTAAGCCCCTTTAAATCTCCAATGCCGTCACCATCACTGTCAAAAAAACTGTATACGAACACCTCATAGCAGGTCCTGTAATTGTCCTGAATCACATTAGGATCATTTTTCGCATTCATCTGCTCCATAGCAGAAGGCTTGTACTCCTTCTTTGCTGCCGTCTCGGTATTCTTTCCACCCGCAGCACACCCCGCAAGCATCGACACCGCCATAGCTGCCGTCAATGCCACAGCAGTCAACCTGCCCGCCAATCTATTCACAGCCCTGCCGACCATATTGCGGCCGCCTATTTTATTATTAATCATACGCACTCCTTTTCTTAACTAAATTCTGAGCCAATTTGTAACTGCAAGAACCACTACATATATTCGCAAAACTGCACAATACTCGTACTTTATCTACACTCCGTTTCAGTACACGCTAAACAATCGTCCATTGGATGTTTTGCGCCGCTGCAACGCAGCCAGCATTACTAATAAGTGTGTAGTTGACTCCATTCTCACATCTTCCACAAAGTAGCAACAAACTTAGCACACGGTACCCTCCGGCCGGAGGGTACACAGTGTGTTCCGAAGAAAAATATGAACTGCCACGGGGTACCATGCCCCCACAAACAAGCCACACACCTCATCTCTCCAAATCCAAGCAGCGAAGAAAGCCCGTGGCTGACTTCATATTTTCCTGAGGAATATACTGTGTGCCATGCCGGCACCCCACAACCTGAAAGTGCTAAGTTTGCCACACACCCCAAAATTTGCCATCAATATAAACCAAAAGCCGCCGCACAAAAGTGCAGCGGCCTAAATAAAACCAAATTAGCCTTTGACAGCTCCTGTAAGTCCATCCACGTAGAATCTCTGCATGATGATGAAAAGTATTGAGATAGGTATTGATACAACAACTGCAGCAGCAGCCCATCTTGTGAACCATCCGTTTATAAACTCTTTCTCAAGCATGTTGTAAAGGAGAAGAGATACTGTCCAATACTTGTCGTTTGGACCAACGATAACCTTTACAAATACGAAATCAAGCCATGGCGCAAGGAATGCTGTAAGTACTGTATATACTACGATTGGCTTACTGAGTGGCAGGATAACCTTGTAAAATACCTGGAACTGTGTACATCCGTCAAGGATAGCCGCCTCAGTAAGAGACTTAGGCACAGTATCAAAGAATCCCTTTGCGATATAGAAGCCTGTTCCTGCTCCTGCTGAGTAAATCAGAATCAATGAAATTCGAAGCATACTGCCCTCTGTAAGTCCGATAGCCTTTAAGATAAAGTATACGGCAACCATTGACATGAAGGCTGGGAACAATCCAAGAATCATAGCCAGATTCATGAAAGGCTTACGCATCTTAAATCTCAGTCGTGACATACAATACGCAACAGAAAGTACAAATACTGTTGAAATGATACATGAGAACACTGAAATAAACAGTGTATTAAAAAATGCTCTCGGGAAATTCAACAGTGTAGTCTCTGTGAACAGCCTTGTATAGTTGCTAAATGTAAGGCCATGTGGGAAGAAGTACTTTGTATAAGCACCACTCTCAGCTCTAAAGCTTGTCATAATAATCCAGAAAATTGGGAACAGCCATACTACAGCAAGTATTCCAAGAATGATATGAACAAGGGAATTCTTTGCTACTTTCTTAGCACGTCCGGCAGACATAGGTCTTTTTTGCTTTTTTTTGCTACACTACTCATTACATGAATCCCTCCTCATCCTTGTATGATTTTGTATTTCTGTATGTAACAAGCGCTACGATAGAAAGTACAACGAATGTGAGGATACCGATAACGGCACCGATATTGTACTCCTGATTATCAATAGTCAGCTTGTACAACCACGTAACCAGAAGGTCCGTCTTTCCTGCACTGTCTCCGACAGGTGTAGGCTTTCCTGCTGATAACAGGTAGATAACGTTGAAGTTGTTGATATTTCCGGTAAACTGTGTGATGATATATGGTCCCATGATAAACATGATATATGGGAGTGTGATCTTAAAGAAGATCTGTGCTGCGTTTGCACCATCAATCTTTGCAGCCTCATAAAGCTCTGAAGGCACATTCTGTAATACACCTGTAACCTGAAGCATGGTATACGGAATACCTACCCAGCAGTTGATGAGAATAACAGAAACTCTCGCCCACATAGTGTTGGTCCAGAATGGAAGCGGGTTATCAATCCAGCCCCACTCCAAAAGCAGGTTATTAACAGCACCCTGTGGCTGGAACATCTGTCTCATTACAAGGAGTGATACGAACTGCGGTACCGCAATTGAGATAACAAAGCATGTACGCCAGAATGCCTTGCAATGTGTCTCTTTACGATTGATAACGATAGCAAGAAGGAGTCCAAGGAAGTTACAAAGGAAGGTTGCAAATACAGCCCAGCAGATTGTCCATCCGAGTACTCTCCAGAATATCTTACCAAGCTTACCACCAAGTCCAAGCACCTGTCCGAATGAGGCAAAGCCTGTCCAGTCGAACAATACCAGATGATCACCCTTTACTGAATAGTTTGTAAAAGCCATTGGAATCATGAACAGCAATGGTAAAACTGTAAAAATAAATATTCCCATAAGTGGGAGAAACATAAGTGTCTTATGTAGGTTTTTATCAAATAAATCCTTGACATCTTTGCCAAAAGAATTGATTTCTTTTCCAGCTTTTGAAAGGCATTCTGCCTTATATCCGCTCTTTAAATTCTCGCACCACATGTAAATAAATAATACTGTGATGGCAATTGTTATGACGCCATATAACAGTAATAATACTGACTGGTCGCCTGCAACATATTCATAAATCTGCTTCTGCTCATTAAATACCTCTTCCTGTTTTCTCCAGCCAAGTGAAGGCAGCATGGAAATGTAATAAGCACCAGCGCTAACCATATATGCTATATATGCAATCTCTATAGCAAGAAAAATCAGACCCTTTATAATCTGCTTATGAGCCATATTGGCAAGACCCATTACGAGTGCCGATAGCTTAACTGTAGCTCCGCCTTTTGTGAGGGCATTGCCAACAGTATACGGAGTAGCAAATTCCGAAACTTTTTTCTTTTTGTTTGCTCCTATCATACTTTTCCTCCTGGCATGCATTATATATGCCATTCCTTTAAACTAATTTATTCCAAGATTCCGGCTACCCGGAACCTTGGAATCATAATCTGATCTACTTAATTATTTAAGAGAATCATTAAGCTGAGTATTGAAGTCCTCTGTCTTCTGAGCTGCATTGTCCTTTGTAATCTGGCCTTCTGCACCGTTCTGGAAAGCATCACCGAATGGTGTAGCTGCATCCCAGTAACCTGACATATCAATGATAGGCTGTGCTACTGAACAATCAGATGAAACCTTAGCCATAGCTGCTGCTACAGGATCTGCTGCGATTTCCTCGTTTGTTACAAGATCTTTGTTTACAGGAGCCTGTGCTCTTAACTTGAAGTGAGCAAGCTGTGCATCCTCACTTCCAAGGAATGCTGCAAGCTTAACTGCTACTTCCTGGTTCTTGCAGTTAGGGTTAACACCGATAGCCTTAGATCCTAAGAATGCCTTTAACTGGCAGTCTTTTCCACCAATATTGATTGTAGGAAGAGCTGCAACACCAACGTTCTCCTCACCAAGATTCTCTTTAACTGCGTCATAGTTCCAGTTACCATTGAAGTAAGCGTTTACTGAACCATCCTTAAGTCCAGCAAGACCAAGTGATCCCTCATTGTTATCCATTACGAAGTTTGGATTTGCAAATAAATCTACGATGTAGTTTGTAACTGCTACTGCCTTATCTCCGCTGAAATCATATCCGGCAGCCTTGTCTGTTCCGTCTCCGAAGATTGTACATCCGTTTGCTGCATAGAATGCATTGAGATACCAGCCGTTATCAAATGGGAATGAAACCTTACCCTTTGTAAGCATTGTATCAAGGCTCTTTACATCATCCTCAGAGAAAACTCTCTTGTCATAGTACATGAACCATGTGTTTGATGTATAAGGAACTGCGTAGATGTCTCCATCATATGTAACAGTTGCTGCCATAGCCTCTGAGTTAGATGTCTTAACATAATCTGCTGCCTCTCCACCTAACTTAGCAATAGCATTAGCCTTAATTAATGGCTCAAGCTGATCGTTTGCAAACATGTAAACATCAGCTGCTGCCTTAGGATCCTTTGTAACAACGTCCTTTGCATCACTCTCAGATGATGTAACATACTTGAACTCGATGTTGAAATCAGGATTTGCTTTAGCAAATGCCTCGCACTCTGTCTTGAGCCAAGCACCCTTTGCATCATCTAAATCCTCTGAAGGTCCCATTACTGTAATGGTCTCCTTGCCGCCGGCCTTCTTGTCGGCTTTCTCTGTTCCATTTCCTCCGTTGCTGCTTCCGCATCCAGCAAACATTGTTGCTACCATAGAAGCGCAAAGTAAAGATGCTAATACTTTCTTCTTCATATCTTCCTCTCCTTTTTGAATATAAAATGTAAAAAAGTATATATATAAATTGCCGTGCAACTTATATCAAATTAATTATCTGCGGTAAACCACCGCAATGTTTCTAATCCAGGCTATCTTTTCGTTGTCCAATCTGTGTGGCTTACTTGTCATGCGCCATCTCCAGTTATGTCCGACTGTCGAAGGATAATTCATCCTCGCCTCATTTCCAAGCTCTAATATATCCTGCATCTGGACTATCGCCAGCTCTGCGGTGCTGTGGTACAGCTCCCTGATAAGAGCATTTGGAACCTGTGATTTATTTTCAATATTCAGATACTCATACAGATAAGCAAGCTCATAATCTGTCTTGTCACTGAATGAACCAACTATCGTCTCATTGTCATGTGTGCCAATATATGCAACTACATGTGAATCGGAATAATTGTGTGGCAGATATTCGTTTGTCGGATCACCATCAAAAGCGAACATCATGACCTTAGTTCCCATCCAGCCCGATTTTGCAAGGAGCTTTTTCACTCCCGGTAAAAGGCTTGCTGATGTATAATCATCAGCCACTACATTAACCCCTTCAAGCTCTTCGTTAATTGCATTGACAAGCCTGCGTCCCGGTCCCTTGAACCATTTCCCGGATAGGCTCTTATCCTGTCCGTACGGTACCGCATATGCTTTCACAATTCCTGCGAAATGATCAATCCTGACAATATCAAAAAGTTCTCTGCATACACGCATTCGCTTTCTCCACCATGAGAAGTTGTCCTCCTTCATGGCATCCCAGTCATACATCGGATTGCCCCACACCTGTCCGCTCTCTGAATACTTATCAGGGCCGGCAGCTGCAACATACTCTGGTGTATCGTTTGCGCTCATCATAAAGAGTTGTCTCTCTGCCCACACATCTACACTGTCATATCCTACATAGAATGAGATATCGCCTATTATGTAGACACCTTTTGAGTTAGCATAATTTTTTAAATCCTCCCATTGCTCGAAGAATTTATATTGACAGAACTTCCAAAAAGTAATTGTATTATAATTCTTTTTTTGGTACTTTTCAAGTGCAACCGTTTGCGGATTTCTATACTCGCTTGGCCACTCGCTCCAATTTTTGTATAAATTGTCGGTTTTCAGTGTCATAAATAATGCATATTGCTCAAGCCACTCCGACTGTTTTTTTACAAAATCCTGAAACTCTTGTGCATTTGTATCAAATCTTTCAAACGCTTTTTGTAAAATCCTGCATCTGTTCTGATGTAATGCTGCATAATCAATTTCTGATTCGTCTGTGCCCCAGTTATACCCCAGGATCTCTTCCTTCTCTAACAGCCCCTCATCTACCAGCTTATCTAAATCTATGAAATAGATATTGCCCGCACAGCCTGATGATGGTTGATATGGACTATCGCCAAATATGGTGGGGCCAACCGGAAGAACCTGCCAGTACTTCTGTTTCAAATCACCAAGGAGATCAACAAAATTGTAAGCCTCTCTCCCAAGAGTACCTATACCATATGGTGACGGCAGACTCGAGATTGAAAGAAGTATTCCGGAGCCTCTGAGATTTTCTCTGGCCTCCAAATTACCATTCCTCTTTCCTAAAATTTTCTATTTTTTTCGTATCTGAGATTATTTTATTTCCTATTGTCAGATTTGTCAATCTTTTTAGTGGTTTTAAACTCATTTTTGCCATTTTTCACGTAATTTACATTCATTTTTTGGTAGTTATTACCACAGTTTCGAAGATTTTTTTCGAAAAATTTATTACAGAAAATATTGCCTATTTCTGATAGTAAATGTATAATTTAATTATCACATAAGAAAGGACAAATACTATGGCTACTATTAAGGATATTGCCGCCCGGCTGGGCGTGTCAATCAGCACTGTTTCAAAGGGATTAAATGGTGCCAGCGATATAAGTGAGGAGCTTCGTCAGACAGTTTTAGACACTGCTGTCGAAATGGGCTACAGCACAAAGCGCTCCAGAAAGGTAGAAAACCGCAAGCTGGCTCTGTTTATTGAAAATATGAACTACGAGTCTATCGATGAGTTCGGATATGATGTAGTGCTTGGTTTCAAACAGAATGCTTTTAAGCACAAATGGGACGTGGACATCATCCCTGTCACACCTCAGCTTCAGGCAGAAGAAAAATATGATACATATATATTAAAGAATGGCTATTGTGGCGCATTTCTGGTAGGTTTTGCTCTTCACGATGAATGGATGCAGCAGCTCAAAAATACTACAATGCCTACCGTTTTGTTTGATAACTATATAGAAAACAATCCCAATGTAGCCTATGTAGGCACCGACAGCTACGAGGGCATTGACATGGCTGTAAAGCATCTGCACAATCTGGGTCATAAAAAGATTGCCTTTATCAATGGTTCTCTTTTTTCCCTGGTTTCAGATCAGCGTCAGGAAGCCTTTGAAAACTCTATGCGCGATGCCGGTCTTGAAATCTACCCGGAGCTCATGGGACACGGCTACTATATTCCTGAAACCGCACAGTATTACGTTTCAAATTTTATTGCAGCAGGTGCCACCGCTATCCTCTGCGGAAGCGACACTATTGCAAAGGGTGTTATCTCCGAGTGCCAGCTGCACGGCTTCAATGTGCCAAATGATATAAGTGTGGTAGGCTTTGACGATGTCAAGTTTGCCGCAGCCCTTACCCCTCCTCTTACCACTATCAGACAGGAGCGTAATGATCTGGGCCGCTGTGCATATATTATATTGAATTCGCTCATTCACCATATTCCAATCAGCCGCACACAGCTACGTCCGATGCTGATTGAAAGAGAATCTACTGCACGAGTTTCCACCGCACATGCTGCTGAGGAATAGCCTGCATATACACCACCTTCCAAAGGAGTCAAAATTGTTCAAACGCAAACATGTAACCACTTTAATTACATATTCGCTGGTATTTTTCAGTGCAATCTCCATGACAGCCTGCTCTTTTTCGGATGTCTCTTATCTATTTAAGAGTCCCGCACAAAAGCAGGCTATTCTGCACAAATCACCTGCGTTTTGGGAGGATACCACAAGTGTTAAAGGAAGCAGCAATCTGTCTATCCTGCACAATGTCGCCTTTGAGGGGCAGCCGTACAATGATACAAGACAGTTTGGTGATAACATCCTTATGGTAGGACAGGGCAGCTACAATAATTCCATCATAGAGACCGATGATCAATCTGTTAAGTATTCATTTGATGTATATAATCCCTGGTCCAATGAAATCACGGCAAGCCTCACTCACGACAAAACCGACTGTGATGACTACATGATAAAAGGTGACCGACTCTGGCTCATTAATTCCGATGCCGGCAGGGCAACAATCTATGATAAGGATTTAAAGGAGATAAAAACCTGCAAATATAATCCTGAGGACTATGATGGCAATTGCGATACATCAGATTCTGATGATGGCGATGTGCCGAATCCCGGCAATTATTATGATGTCTCACAGATTGCCACCTCCGCTGACGGAAAATATGCTCTCGTGTCAGGTGTCACACCCGATACCTACAAATATGCAGTCTCTGATATAAGGCTTGACGATAACACAGTGCTTTCAACCTACGAAGGACAAAGTTTTCCATGTCATGTGTCGACTCAAAGGGCTTTGTAATCGAGGCAGATACGGCCAACAATATTTGGAACTATCATTCATCCGATGGAGAAAACAGCTTTTTTTCACTGCCGGATGTGGTGGATGTGACTTTGGCAGAGGATGGTGACATGCTCATACGATGCCAGGATTTATCCTCGGACAACATCATCAGTTACTATAAATATTCACCCGCCACCGGTGTCAGTTCATCCTTTTCATACAACCTGGCAACACGAAGCACAGGCAAAATGTCCGACAGCTCATCCGACTCTGCGGCAGCCGATACCAAGACCTACTGTTCTGCCAACTCGGTATATCTGCCTGATGCAAACTGTGTGATGATGCTTTTGTACACAGCGCAGTGCAACCCGGAAATTCTCATCTGGTCACTCGACAAGGGCAAGAATGACAGCAAAGCCGAAATCACGTCATACAATGACTGTGATACACTGCTACAGGCCTTACGCGATGATGGCTCATATGTATCCCCATATTCTGCCATAGACCCCGCTGACAGTACCGATGAAAATCAGGAAGCTATGGAAGAGACCGGGAAGGATTCCGACTACAATACATACGGCGACGAGGTCACTCTGATACCTGACACCGCGTCATATGACTGGGGTGATTTATCCGACATAAATGCACGTATCACAGCCCTTGAACAGAAATACGGCTTTTCCATATATTTCGGGCCTGAGGTGCCAAAGAGAATTGATTACTACGATATCCATCAATTCAAGAACAAGGATAAGCTGTCGATCGCTCTGGATTCGCTTGAGGAAATACTTGACTGTTTCCCTGATGACTTTTTCACACAGCTGTGTTATGGCGATATAAGAGGCATGCGAATCTATCTGTGCGGTGATATTTCATCAGGCCACTCAGATATGATAAATGAGCCAAGTGGATTCGTAAATATAATAAACAACCACAATGTAATAGTTCTAAACTGCAACTACAGCTGGGATTTCAGCTACACTGTAGGCCATGAGATTTCCCATCTGATTGACCAGAGGCTTACATTCATACACACCTACGATGAAAAGAGCGAGTTTTCTGAGGGGAAATGGAACAGCTTTAACCCTGACAGCTTCTCTTATGATGATAGCTACGCAAACTACAATCCGGATGATCCATCGAACCACATATCCGGGTATTTCATTGATTCCTACGGCATGACCTTTGCAACAGAGGACCGCTCTGAAATATTCGGAACCGCGATAGATGATTATATTAACGGCATCTATGATGATGCAAGATTCACAGATGATTCGCCGATACGAAACAAGCTGGACTACTACAGCAGATGTATCCGTGATGGCTTTGATACAAAGGACTGGCCTGATACGATGGCATGGGAGTCTGTGCTTACCGCCACCGGGGCACAGGCCGATTAAATGATAATTTCAGAATAACACAAAAACCTCAAGTCATACGACTTGAGGTTTTTTAATGGGCAGAGATGGATTCGAACCATCGAAGCAAGTTGCAGCAGATTTACAGTCTGTCCCCTTTGGCCACTCGGGAATCTGCCCATGTATTTAATTACGATACTTGCATAGTTTATCACAACATATGTGATTATGCAAGCATATTTTTTAACTATTCAGAACCCCACGCACATTCGCAAAACCGCACGATACTCGTGCTTTACCGCCGCTACGCAGCTAATTTTGCTCATATGTGTGGGGGAGCTCGAATAGTTACTATTTTTTAAAATTAAAAAAGACAGCCTGCGATCGGCTGCCTTTTAGGAGAAGGTATTTTTACTATGGGGTATAGCAAAAACTATATAATGTATTGGGGGGTTTTTACGGTTATTATAGTATCATGATTGCAACGATAAGTGTTCACAAATTGCATAAAAATCGTTGTTTGTTTTTATGCAATTTGTATAGTACTTTAGTCATATTTAATATTTTTCATATAGTGATTCTGCACAAAAGCATAGCTGTTTTTTAAATATTATGTCCAACTGTTGTTTTGCTTTCCTCATCAAACAGTGCTTCAAACTCATCTCTTGTGATTTTCTCCTTCTCAAGAAGAAGTGCTGCACATCTGTCAAGCACATCGCGGTACTCTGCTATCATGCTCTTTGCCTTGTCGTACGACTCGTCGATGATACGCTTTACCTCGACATCGATTTCCGATGCTATGCCCTCGCTGTAGTTCTTTGCATGGGCGAGGTCTCGTCCGATGAAGACCTCCTCCTCATCATCAGCATAGCAGATAAGGCCGATATTGTCTGACATACCGTATTTGGTAACCATCTCGCGCGCAAGCTTTGTAGCCTGCTTGATGTCCTGTGATGCACCTGTTGTGATATCGTCAAACACAAGCTCCTCTGCGACACGACCGCCTAAGTCTACTACGATTTCCTGAAGCATACGTCCCTTTGTGTTGAACATCTCATCCTTCTCAGGCAGAGGCATGGTGTAGCCTGCTGCGCCTGCTCCTGTAGGGATGATTGAAACTGTGTATACAGGTCCCACATCCGGAAGCAGATGGAAAAGGATTGCATGTCCTGCCTCGTGGTAGGCTGTGATGCGCTTTTCCTTGTCAGAGATGATACGGCTCTTCTTCTCAGCTCCGATACCAACCTTGACGAAGGATTTTCTGATATCATCCTGTGTGATATATTCTCTGTTTTCGCCCGCTGCACGGATTGCTGCCTCATTCATCAGATTCTCAAGGTCTGCACCTGTGAAGCCTGCGGTAGTCTGTGCAATCTGCTTTAAGTCTACATCCTCTGCAAGAGGTTTTTTCTTGGCATGGACACCTAAAATTTCTTCTCTGCCGCCCACATCCGGTCTGCCTACTACAACCTTTCTGTCGAAACGTCCCGGACGCATGATAGCAGGGTCAAGTATATCCACACGGTTTGTGGCTGCCATGACGATAATGCCCTCATTGACACCAAAGCCATCCATCTCGACAAGCATCTGGTTCAATGTCTGCTCACGCTCGTCGTGTCCGCCGCCCATTCCTGTGCCACGGCGTCTGGCTACTGCATCAATCTCATCGATAAATACGATACAAGGCGCATTTTTCTTGGCATCCTCAAACAAATCTCTCACTCGTGAGGCTCCGACTCCGACGAACATCTCCACGAAATCAGATCCTGAAATGGTGAAAAACGGTACCCCTGCCTCTCCGGCTACTGCCTTGGCAAGGAGAGTCTTACCTGTTCCCGGAGGTCCTACAAGAAGGACACCCTTTGGGATTCTTGCTCCAAGTCTGGTGTATTTTCCCGGATCACGAAGGAAATCAACTATCTCCGCAATCTCCTCCTTTTCCTCCTTTAAGCCTGCTACATCGGAAAACTTGATATGGTTCTCCTCCTGTGTGGTGAGCTTCGCACGGTTCTTGCCGAAGTTCATCATCTTGCCACCGCCGGCCTGTGCTGCTGCGTTGTTGTTCATCACTGCAAAGAGTATGAACATGGCTCCGAATACCAAAAGATACGGAAGCAGTGTCATAATCCAGCTCTCAGCCGGAACATCCGCAACTGTATAGTCGGTGTACCCTGCTTTGTCATGGCCTTTTCGATATTGTTTACATCTGATACATAAAGCACCTTTGATGTGCCATCCTTGAACTTCACCTCCAGACTTCCTGTCGGTATCTCCCTGTTTTGCACTACCTTTACGCTCTTCACCTGATTCTTGTCAAGATCCTTCTCGAACTGACTCTGTGTGTAAGAGTTTGATGTAGCCCCGGCGCTCAGCCAGTACCAGATGCAGATTACTGCAAATACAATGATAATGTATACGCCTATTCCGCGCATACCGCTTTTTTGTTTATTCAATTTACTTCTCCTTTTTATTTTATTTCGCCCTCGACAAAGCCGATGTAAGGCAGATTTCTGAACCTCTGATCATAGTCAAGGCCATAGCCTACCACAAACTTATCAGGAATCACAAAGCCCACGTAGTCTACATTTACATCATCAACCACACGGCGCTCAGGCTTGTCCAAAAGTGTACAGATTGTGAGACTCTTCGGGTTTCTTTTGGCAAGGAGCTTTGAAAGCCTGCTAAGAGTATTTCCCGAATCAATGATGTCTTCTATGATGATGACATTCTCTCCCTCGATAGAATGCTCAAGGTCCTTTTTAATCTTGACATCGCCTGATGACTCTGTGCCTGAGCCATAGCTGGATACCGACATGAAATCCATAGTCATAGGCAAATCAATTCTCTTTGCAAGCTCAGTGGTAAAGAATATTGAGCCCTTGAGTATGCAAATGAGATATACTGACTGTCCCCTGTATTTTTCTGTGATTTGCGCTCCAATCTCTGCAATACGCTTATTGAGCTGCTCCTCTGTCAGGTAAACCGAAATATCATATTTTTTTGAAAAATCCATTTTGTTTTCCTCCGTAAAATGTGATCTTAAGTACTTTTCCTGTCTGTGGTGTGACAAGTGCGCTGCAGCCGGATCTGTATCCGATAATGGCATGCACCAGTGATTCATGGGCTATAAGCCACAGCCCCGCTCTCTGCTGTACAGGAATTTTATCACCTGTAAATACCTGCTTCAGCTTCTTATGATGGCCCTCGTCATCCACAATTATATAGTCACCGGCTTTTCTTGTTCTTATTTCAAAGCCTTTCTTCATCTTATCATAATCAAACCATTTCGTATATGGTTTTTTGGGAATTTCGTCCATTTTACCATTAAAATCTTGTATACAAAGTGTGACATATGAGCCATCTGCCGAAAGCTTTATGTTTTTTTGCACTCCCGTGGCACTCAGTGCCTCAAGCTCTTTTTGCGTAATGTGAATTTCTTCTTTTTCATCGTCACACCTTCCGGCGCAGAGTATCACCTCACCAAATGATTTTTCCGCAATAATTCCATATGGCAGATTGATTTTTCTGCCCGACTGCTGTCCTGCAAGCTTCACAAGTGCACCGATATGCGTGCTCGTGATGTCCTTGAGCCGCCCTGATGCCAGATGTATACACTCGCGCGCTACTCCGCTTTTTAATGCCGGATGCAGGCTCTCAAAGCGACTGATTTCAAGTATCACCCTGCCTTCTTTTTTTGAAACCATGCTGTCACACGCCTCTTTTAGCTGCTGCTCGTAAAAATCATTCATCACCGCAAGCTGTCCTGCACTCTCATTGATATGCTCTATCGCCCTGTCATTAATCTGCAAAAGCAGTGGAAACACATCATGGCGCAGCTTGTTTCTGGAGTAGGCTGTGTCAGTGTTTGTGGCATCGGTGACAAAAGCCTGTCCGTTTTCCTTCAGATATTCCTCTATCTGTGCGCGTGTTGCTGATAAAAGCGGTACTGATATAGGTGACACCGTTCTTCACGGAAACCGGATGCATGCCGGCAAGCCCCTTCGCTCCGCTTCCGCGAAGCATCTGAAAAAGAACTGTCTCTGCGTTATCCTCCATATGGTGCGCAACTGCAACGACTACCTGCCTGCTGTTACCCTGCTTTTTGGTCTGATGCATCGGCAGTTTCGCAAGGATATCTGCCAGCCTCCTCTTCAAACGCCTCATAGCGCAATATCCTGGCGACTTCCTTTTCAAACGCTTCATAACGCAATATCCTGGCGGCCTCCTCCAGTCCGAGTCCATGACTTTTTGCATATTGCGGTACATCCACGGAATGCACATGACACGGTATGTTAAGCCTCTCGCAGAGATCTGACGCAAACCTCGCATCCTCCCTGCTCTCGGCTCCTCTGATGCCGTGCTCCACATGTACTGCCTCCAACGCAAAATCAAGCTCATCTGCGCACTGTCTTTTTATCTCATTTAACAGCAGCAGAAGGCAGACCGAATCCGCACCACCCGACAACGCAACAAGCACCGTGCTATGATTTTTTATCATTTTGTTTTCCAGAATATATTCTTTTGTCCGTCTAATCATTATTTTTCCCAGATTCCTATTGCAACTACCGTCATATCATCCATGGCGTATCCACCTGTGTCAAGCAGCACCCTGTCCAGAATTTCCTGCGCCATCACGCCTGCATTGTCACTTTTGACGCCTGCGATGATATCCATAAGCTTCCCCTGTCTGTCCTTTACATGCAGATATTCTAGCACACCATCCGTCACCATGACAAGGAAATCGCCACTTTGAAGTGTATTTTTTTGAATGTTTGCTCTCCTGCCAGACATCGACCCCCGCCGGGAGTGATTCATTTTCTATAACACTCACTTGTTTCCCCGATTTGATAAATGACGGTGCAGCGCCTGTTTTGGTAAGCTCAAGCTCACCTGTGTACATATCTATTGTGGCAAAATCAACCGTGGAATAGGACTCCTCACCCGCCGATATGACCATGGCAGAGTTCATCAGCTTTAGGGCACTTTCCCTGCTAAAGCCGGCCTCCAAAAGCTTTTCAAGCAAATCCACCACCAGCGTGCTCTCGGCCTGCGCCTGCTTGCCCGAGCCCATGCCATCGGATACACATACATGATACATGCCATCATCCAGCTGAAACATGCTGCAGCTGTCGCCATTTGCCTGAGAGCCGGTCTTCTTTTTGGTCGCCACCCCCGAAAGTGCATAGAACTGATTCTCCTCGTAAAGCACAATAGATGTCCTCTCATCGGATATTATTGAAACTGTCCCATGTGCCTGCCTGAGCTTCACTCCCATGGCACGTGAAACCGCCTGCACATACTTTGAAATTTCAATCCCACCATCTATCTTGGTGCAGACATCTGCCTTTATACATACCTGCTGCCTTGCGTTCTCATAAATATGGGCATTTTTCCACCTGTATACCAGCCTCTTTTTGTATATACATAAACTCTTGAAAGACGCAGCCTTCTTTTTTTTATCAATACATTTTTTCAGCCCTGCACCAGCCCTCCATGAGCTCTGCCATAGCGTCAAGCTGTGTGGCTATGACGCGTCTGTTTTTCTGTAAGACGCCTGTACCAGGCTTCATTTAGCTCAATACGGGCAAATGCCTCTGTGGCGGCTTCCACCATGCGCGTATAGTGCGGGCAGCCATCCACATATCTGTTTTGCACAATTTCCTCTGTTTTCATACGTTTTGCGCACTGCATCAGCAAGCATTTTTTTTATACTGTCGGAAATCGAAGTCCCGCTTGTCCAGCACACACTGCAACCCTCACAGCATGCACAAAGTCTCCCTGTCACCTCAAGCTGTATTTTCTCACTCTCATCAGGGATTTTATCTGCCGTACATTTTACAGCCATGACGTTTGCAGTCGAAATAATGCCTGAAAGTCCTGAAACTGCTGTGGCAAATGCCTCCTCCCTGTCGGGCAGGAGTCCTGCTATGACCGGGTTTTCATTGTGCTCAAGAGCCCTTAAATATTCGCATGCTCTGCAAAGCGCAAAGGCCATCGAAAACACAACAAGGCTCTCTGCTACCGACAACACTATCTCATCCGTATCCGGCCTTCCCAGAAATGTTACCGACAGATTCATCACCGCCGTGGCGCAAGCTGCTACAACGGCTGTTGTCAGACATCCGTTTTTACTGCTTTTTCTCACAAAGAGCCTTTCCCCAAAGTAAATCACCGCAATTAATAAAGAGATACTTACATATCGACGGTATCGATATAAAGTATCCCATTCCAATAATTAATCCTATGTAAAAAATAATCGTATGCCCACTGCTCAGACAATAAACTCCATACACTGCAGGTATCAGCGGATAACAATCCATCACACACACCAGTGTGGATGCAAATGCCATAAGCCCCCACACAGCCTTTTTTAAATTTGCAATCCTCATCTTTTTGCCTCCATCTTTTTTCAACGATTATATGTGGTCAAAAATGAAGGTTTTGACGAAAAAGCGCAACTATATCTTCAAAAATTATTTGTCCTTTTCCTTGAAGATTATTTCATTGTCATACGCAAGCCCCAGCTTGCTCTTTTTGCTATATCCTCTATGTACTGGTCACTCTGCATATACTGCTGCATGCTTTCTATCTCATCAGCACGCTCCGATTCTTTAGTGTACTGCTTTTCAAGCTCCGCTTTTTGTGCGGCATATGTAGATTCCTTCTGCTTTAGCTGCACAACCTGGACTACCATAACCACAAGAAATGCTATAACTATGATGGAAACACTTAAAGTTCCGCCCCTTCTCTTTGCACGACGTTTACTCATTATTCCTCCTTAGGTGCTTATCTGAATATCCTGCCAAACATTTTATCTTTCTTTCCGGTCACCTCCGGTACCTTCGAATACGTAATCATGTCTATCTCACCTTCTATATCGGCTTCTCCCTTCTCAAGGTTTAGCCTGTTTACGTGAAGATCCTTGCCCTTTAGGTCAAGCATGCCCAGCTCCGTCTCCAAAAGTATCTCTCCCACATCAAAGGAGAGCACATCCAAAATGCCTGTAAAGCTGCCTGTTCTGCGATTATTCAAGATAAGCTTATGACTCTTTGTGCCTGATATTTCTTCCATTTCCTGTCCCTCACATAATTTTTAATATGCTCCATAGACAGCCGCACATATACATGCCATCTGTGGAATCGCATATGTAAATATATGCCGGGATTCATGAAAATATAACCTATATATACTCAAAAAGATCTTTTGCTTCTTCCTTCTTTGTTGTGTCAAGGAGATTTAACACCTTAACCTTGACTGTCTTTTGTCCAAATGCTATCTCTATTATGTCTCCGACCTTGACATTTACAGATGCCTTTGCCGGTCTGCCGTTTACTGTGACACGGCCTGCGTCACATGCCTCATTTGCCACTGTACGTCTCTTTATCAGACGTGATACCTTCAAAAATTTGTCTAATCTCATTGTTACCTCTGTGTCTTACCTATAATAAATCAATTCATAACCATTACCCTGATTTCAGTGAATATAGCCAAAAATGGGCGGAGCCTTAAAGGCTTCACCCATTCTTCTACTCCGTGATAGTCTAACTTATTAGTTAAGAGAATCTTTTAAAGCCTTTCCAGCCTTGAACTTAGGAGCCTTAGATGCTGCAATTGTCATCTCAGCGCCAGTCTGTGGATTTCTTCCTGTTCTTGCTGCTCTCTCAGATACCTCGAAAGTACCGAATCCAACTAACTGGATCTTCTCACCTTTCTTTAACTCCTCTGCAACAACATCTGTGAATGCCTTTAAAGATGCCTCTGCATCCTTCTTTGATACTCCGGCCTTCTCTGCCATAGCTGCAACTAAATCTGCTTTGTTCATGATAAAATTCCTCCTCTGGATTTTCATAATTTATATAATTCGAGCTGTATTCCCAAATTACCTACAAGAATATATATACTTGTTTTTATGGGGTTTGTCAAGGAAAATGCGCTATTTCCTAGGCTTTTATGTACTTTTACCATTCTTAAAACCTTACTTTGAACTTAATAAAGAGGTTAATGTTGAAAGATAATCGGATATGTCCTTATTTGTCAGACTATTTTTGGAACTGTCAGAGGATTTATTGTTGGTTCCCCGTGATGAATTTGTACTCTGCGAGCTGCCGGTGGTGCTGCCCTGAGATGTACTTTGATTGTCCTTCTCATCAGCCCTCTCTGAGGCTCTCGGAAGGTGTCTGTGCGGTGGCTTGTGAACTGCCGGTGCTGTTAGTTTTGGTACCTGATGAATCGTTTGCAGAGCTGTCCGTATCGTCATTTATCGTAATCTGTATGGTGGCCTCCTTTGAGTTCACATAAAGCGTCCTCGTCCAGGTGTCATAGCCATCGGCTGTTACCTTAAGCGTGTGTTTTCCGTATGTTATCTCAACCGGGCTCGTATAGTCGATTTCACTGCCATCGACATATATTTTTGCTCCCTGCACGTCAACCTCGAAAAGGATGCTGCTCTTTAGGACCCTCACCCTTTAAATCATTTAAATTTACCTTTGTAGTCTCGCCTCTTTTTATCTCAATATCCGTGCTGCCTCCCCAGCCGTTGTTGGCCACAGCGAGCGTATAGCTGCCCTCCGGCACATCAAGCGACATATCCTTAGTGATTTCTGCAAATATCCTGTCTCCGAGCTGCAAAAAGCTGCCCTCAAACAGCGATGTATTGCTAAGCTGCAGTGTGCCGTGCCCTGTTGTGACAGAAATTGACACTATATCCTTGTCAATCCCGACAACAGCCAGCTTATCCTGCGCCGTTAGGCTGTCAGTATCTATGACATCCGAGCCTGAAAATATCATGGTGCGCTCCCCCAGCCTGTAGCTGCTATTTCCGATTTCAAGCACGCTCTTATCCTCATCCACAGAAAAATTGGTCACTGCGTCGTTTGTCCACACCTTATCGGATTTTTGTATCCGCTTTGCCTTGCCGTCTGAATCTGCCCCTGATATGTCAACCACATCACCCTGATGTATGTCTGAAACTGACATGTGATTGCCATATTTGTCGAAAAAGCCGGTGGCCAGACCATAGTAATACTGATACTGTACTCCTGTCGAGTAATTGTATACCCTGATTGTCTCGTTGGCACTGTTTATGTCCGATACTATGAGAATATCTGAACTTTTCTTAACGGACTTTCCGTTTTCCTCCGCAGCAGCTTTCAAACCGGACTGCGTGCTTTCTCCCACGGCCTCCGTCGTATCATTCATGCTGTTATAGAATTTTTTTACACCATCATCCGTGTCCTGTTTTCCACATGCTGCAAGTGACAGCACAAGCATGCATACTATGCAAAATAATCTTTTGAATTTCTTCATCTGTATTTCCTTTAATAGCTGGCTTTAAACGTTTTCTACAATAATAATATATCGTATAGTCATGTACTTTTCAATTAAATTCACTATATATATGCATTACTGCTTACACTATGGCATGCAGGGCATGCAGATACTCCTCGCGCTCCCCGCTTAGCTGTATGAGCTGTGCAAGCTTATCCACATCACGGTCGCATACCCATGACTTGCGCGAGCTGCTATAGTGATTGCAGAGCTTACAAAATTTTTCAGGAAACAAAAGCAGTGCTTGAAGCAGTCTCATTGATGTATCATCAAGACTTCTTACGCTGCAATAGCTGTCAAGAATTGCATCTGCAACCGCTGTATCCCAGTGATTTTTTTCGAGCATCTTGCGCATGTACTCCGCAAGATCAGTTTCCGGATATCCCGGATGCATGGTCTCGAAATTGACAGGAAGCCATCTTCCGGACTGTGTATACACGACATTGTGCTGGTTGAAGGCTCCGTGACAGTATATCGGAACCGACGTTTTACTATTTTCCAGCTCACACAATATTTCCGCCGATTTCTGCCCCTGCTCTAAGAATCTCTCATAGCATTCATAAAACAGATGCTCGAAAGCATTTGTCTTGCTGCGACGCAGTATGTAGTTTTTAAGCTTTACTATCTGCGCACATTTTCGCTGAGCTTTTTCGTGCAGGCTTTCTACCTCAATATCCGAAGGCAGAGGATACTTTTCCAATATATTGTGCAGCTGCGCTAATGCCCTGCTGCCGCCACGCATATCATCTATGCTGTCCGTGCTGCACTCTCTGCCTGCTCTGTAATCCTTCAATATGTATGCGTCCTCACAGTTATCTCGCGATATGATACACTGCTCCTTTGTCTGTGATATCTGCTCCACATCCATACCGTTTCTCTGGATAAATGCCAGCGTATCCCGCAGGGTGCATGCCCTTTGCTCATGCCCTCTGTACGGCACGAGCAGCTTCTGCCCGATGCCTGTGTCACATATATACGCTCCTCTGCCCTTTATTATCCTGCTTACTGTAAGCTCATATTTTTCCAAAGCCACTTCCGGCTGATTATACAAAAAAATCCCCCCTCATATGATTAATGCACCATAACTATTCAGATGCTTTTTAATCATATGAGAGAGGTTATTATTTTATTCGCAAGCTCTTTAAGTTTTTGTGCTTCATTGAGCGATGGGTCATCAAGCACCTGCTCATAAAGCCTGTCCAGGATATCGCCAAGCTTCGGTCCCGGCTCTACTCCCATTTTAATCAGGTCGCTGCCATTTATTTTCATTTCCTTTTTTGATACACACTGGTGGTCTGCGAGGATTTTCCTGTATACACGCTCATATTCTGCGATGTATTCAAGCTTTTCTGCGCGCTTATACATGCTCTGTCCAAGTGTATCGGCTCTTTTCACCTCAAATAACAGTGGAAAAAGCTCTGTCCCTATGCGGCTCATGGCACGCCTTACATTGCGCTCTGTGATGGCCGGACGGTCATCATGCTCTTTTACGAGCTTACAGCAACAGTCTGTAGTCCTGTTATCAAACTTAAGGCGCCTAAGTATCTTTCTTGTCATATCAGCTCCCACAACAGGATGCTTCTTGAAATGATTCTGGCCTTCCTCGTCTGTCGTAATGCACACAGGCTTTGCCACATCATGAAGCAGCATGGTAAGCCTTAGGATTTTGTCCGCTCGCACATGCTCCAAGGTATGAAGCGTATGCTCGCCGACACTGTACATATGGTGCTTATTGTGCTGAGGTGTCTGCATCATCACATCAAACTCCGGCATGAATACCGCTGTGAGTCCAAGCTCATACAAATCTCTCATCATCTGCGGATGGTCTGATGTCAGAAGCTTCACAAGCTCCACCTGGATTCGCTCTGCGCTGACCTTTGACATGGCAGGGGCAAGCTCTTTTATGGCTGCTTTAGTCTGTGCCTCTATATCAAAGCCAAGCTGGGCTGCAAATCGCACCGCACGAAACATCCTGAGTGCATCCTCACTGAACCTGTCGTGTGCACAGCCCACACATCTGATCACATGTGCTTTTAAATCTGCTATGCCGTCAAATTCATCGACAAGCCCTGCCCTATGATTATATGCCATGGCATTGATTGTGAAGTCGCGCCTCTCCAGATCAAGCTTCAGATTGGAGGTAAAGGTAACCTCCTTTGGATGGCGTGCATCCTCGTACTCTCCGTCTATCCTGTAGGTGGTGACCTCATAGCCCACATGCTCCAACATGACCGTGACTGTGCCATGCTGGATACCTGTGTCTATCGTATGGTCAAATATCGCTTTGACCTGCGCAGGCTTTGCAGATGTGGTGATATCCCAGTCCTGCGGTGTCCTGCCAAGGAGACTGTCACGCACGCATCCACCTACCGCATATGCCTCAAAGCCATGCTCGTAGAGCGTGTCTATTATGAAGTTGACATTCTGCGGTAAATCTATGCGCATCGTTTAGTTCTCCTTTTTTATTCTAAATGACGCTCGCCAAAGGGGCACATTACCACAGCATACAACTGTGACACATGCTCTCATAACTCCTTAGTCTGGTGAGAGTAAATACCTCCTGCGGCAGAGCTTATTAGGCGCGAATTTAATATGCCTTGCCCCAGTATACGAGCTTATGCGCCGGCTTTCCACAGCATACGCATACGTCGGAAATCTGCTCCTGGTCACCAAATGGCATACAACGGCTTGTAACTGTTGTGTCCTCTTTGATTTTGTTCTCGCAGGCCTCGTCTCCACACCACATTGCACGGATAAAGCCAGGCTTTGTCTCTGCGATTGCCTTGAACTCATTGTAGTCGTGTGCATCGTTTATATGGCTTGCAAGGAATGCCTTTGCCTTCTCGAGCATGTCATTCTGCATTGTCTCAAGTACCTCTGCGAGCTTCTCATTGACCTCATCGAGTGAGACAACGATTTTCTCTCTTGTGTCTCGGCGGACGATAACGCACTGGTTTTTCTCGATATCCTTTGGTCCAATCTCGATACGTGTTGAGATTCCCTGAACCTCCTGTGATGCGAACTTCCAGCCAGGTGTCTTGTCGATTGCATCGATTTTCACGCGGAAATCCTTTGAGAGCTTGTCCTTGAGGTCGTATGCCTTGTCAAGGACGCCGTCCTTCTGCTGCTGGATTGGAATGACCATAACCTGTGTTGGTGCAATCTTTGGTGGAAGCACGAGTCCTGAGTCATCTCCATGAACCATGATAATAGCTCCGATAAGACGTGTTGAAACGCCCCATGATGTCTCATGACAGTACTGTAATTTATTGTCCTTGTCTGTGTACTGGATGCCGAAGGCCTTAGGGAAGCCGTCACCAAAGTTGTGTGAGGTTCCTGACTGGAGCGCCTTTCCGTCATGCATGAGTGCCTCTATTGTGTATGTAGCCTCTGCTCCGGCGAACTTCTCCTTGTCTGTCTTTCTTCCCTTTACCATAGGGATTGCAAGATATTTCTCACAGAAATCCGCATAGATGTTTAACATCTGTACTGTACGTTCCTCTGCCTCCTCGGCTGTTGCATGAACAGTATGTCCCTCCTGCCATAAGAACTCTGATGAGCGGAGGAATGGACGTGTTGTCTTCTCCCAGCGCACTACTGAGCACCACTGGTTATACACCTTTGGAAGGTCTCTGTGTGACTGTACTGTTTTGCTGAAAAGCTCGCAGAAAAGTGTCTCTGATGTAGGTCTTACTGCAAGTCTCTCCTGAAGTGTCTCAAGTCCGCCCTGTGTGACCCATGCGACCTCCGGTGCAAAGCCCTCTACGTGATCCTTTTCCTTCTGGAGCAGGCTCTCCGGAATGAACATTGGCATGTATACATTCTCTACTCCTGTCTCTTTGAACATTGCATCGAGATTCTTCTGTATATTCTCCCAGATGGCATAACCATTGGGTTTAAAGATCATGCATCCCTTTACAGATGAATAATCCATCAACTCTGCTTTCTTCACAACGTCTGTATACCATTGTGTGAAATCTTCCTCCATGGAAGTGATGCCTCTACTAATTTTTTCTCCTTAGCCATTGCGTTTCTCCTTTTTTTATTTAAATATTCTATGATATACGAGGCTTTTATATCTCATCCGGCCCCTGCACCACGCATAATTTTACTAACATATATTATTCCATAAGCGAGCTGATGTCAATAAGCCTGAAAACTTGTTCTGCAGTGTTTTTCATATTTTTTTGAGCATTTTTGATATCCATAGCCTCATTAAGCGTTGTTGCCCCTCTTATAATAGGGAAAAACGCATCTATGCCTTCTTTATTACATGCCACTGCATCGTCAGTGACACTCCCTGCAAGTGCGATTACTTTACAGCCGTTTTTTCTGCCTGCTTTTGCCACTCCGACAGGCACCTTTCCCATGGCGCTCTGTCCATCAAGCCTGCCCTCTCCGGTCACTACGATATCGGCATTTTTCAGTTCCTTGTCAAGCTGTATTGCGTTTAGCACTATATCTATGCCGGATTTAAGCTCCACATTCTCAAGTCCAAAAAGAAACGCAAAGCCAAGACCTCCCGCAGCGCCTGCTCCCGGTGTCTCGCTGAATCTTTTTCCCGCATACTCCTCAATACAGTCTGCATACTGTCTCATCATTTTATCCATCTGTGCCTTTTCATGCTCCTGTACGCCCTTTTGCTTTCCAAAAATGTATACGCAGCCCTGCTCTGTGCACAGTGGATTAGTAACATCACATGCTATTTTGAAATGACACTGCTTCAATTCTGAAGGAACCTTATCAGCCTTTATCTTTTTTACCCTTGCAAGCGAACCAAATACCGGTGGAAGAATATTGTCATCCTCATCATAAAACTCATAGCCGAGCGCCGACAGCATTCCTATGCCGCCCTCAGTGGTTGCGCTTCCGCCTATTCCGATTATGAAATTCCGACAGCCCTTGTGCACGGCATCCAATATCATCTCTCCCACACCCAATGAGGTCGCTTTCCATGGATCAGGTTTACCTTCAACAAGTGTGATTCCTGATGCTTCTGCCATTTCCATAACAGCCGTATCATCCTCAAGTACTCCATATGTTGCGTGCACCTTTTGTCCCATCGGTCCTGTTACATCAACATGTTCATATGTGCCATTCATGCCCTCTACCAAAGCGGTTACAGTTCCCTCTCCGCCATCTGCAAGTGGTCTGACCACCACATCTGCTTTCGGTATTGCCGCCAATATGCCTTCTTTACAGGCCATCCCGGCCTGCATGCTTGTCATGCTTCCTTTAAATGAATCAATTGCTACTACAACCTTCATTTAACCATTCCTCTATTTTTTCTTAATATTTATTCATCTTTCTTATTCAGATCAATTATGTTCATTTTTCTTAAAATCGACTCTTTAATTGCTCCACTTAAATATGCCGGATTTAATTTACGTTTTGCATATGCCAAATAGGTATCTTTTGTTTGTTCAATCAGAATAGCTGTAAAAAATCTTTCCCAACTGAAATAAAGCTTGCTCTCTACATACTCTGATGGATTACTCAATATGCTTCTTACTGTATTATTCTTTAAAATATCGGCATCCATAATCATCCATTCAAATGATTCAGGCAAATATAAGGCCACATTTTTTCTGCCATGGATAACCTGCAACACCCTGTCAATCTCGGAACCAAATGCCGCCCCATCTGCAATGACAAGTATTTTTTCACCTTTATGTTTATTCAGATAATGAAAGACATTTGACTTTCCATTCATAGATTCACATTTCAAACCATTTTCTATACATACATGTTCAAAAAATTGATATCCTGAATTGCTGTCTTCCGTAATAATAGTCTCCGGACTCACTTTATCTTCATATGTATCTGTTCCATATATCCGATAGAATTCATGATAACTTTGTTTTAATGTCCCATATCTTCCAGATGTACGAATTCCATAGATTTCTTCTACGCTATATGGCAATGCCGGTAAAGCTTCCCTAGTAACAATTACATAATAATTATCTGTTTTTTGAATTTTGTCTGCAAAATCTACTGTCGTTATGAATTCATTTCCCTCATCAATAAATACAATACAGTCTGATATGCCTGACAACTGCTCTTTCCATAAACTTCCTTCAACCACATGACATTTTTTATCACATATCACCTCTACAGGTGTGCCGGTTGGATTATTCACGAAATCACGAATCATATCTACAAGTGTAGTTTTTCCAGTTGCACTGTCTCCCTGGATAATCGTCAGATTTCTCCGAAGTTCAAATTCATACTTTAAACGTTTTGTTGATACAATAACTTTATGTTTTCCTTTCATCGTATCCTCCTGCCATCAAACAAATTCACCTGCAATTGATACCAGTTCTTCCATGGTATGTACAATTTCATTCGTGTTAAGGATTCGGATGTCAAACGGTTCAACTTCAAATTTCATCAAATGACGTAAGTTTATTGTTCTGTCTTCTGTTTCTGCAATTTTTAATAACCATTTTGCACAATTATCTCCACAGGTCGATGCATTGAAAATTTTATTTTTTTCAAACTTCACCAAAATCAATGTTTTAACACCACCTGATAACCCCGTAGGCGGTATTTTTCCTAACACTGGGCTGTCGATTACTCCACTGTCCAAAACAATCGACTGATCCACATCCTTTATCATTTTCTTCACAAATGGATCTGTAATCCAGTTATCTTCATAATCATATTTAAAATACGCTGCCGTATTATATACTGCTTCTTTCATATCTCCATAAAATATATTCAGCATACAAAATCTACTCCTCCTGTTAGATTAGCCTTGAATGAATTTCACCTCACTACAATACAAATGTATTTTCCAAAACCTAGGTAAGTGCTTACCATATGAACCTCCACGAAATCCATCAATCCGCTGTACTTAGCTACAGTATAGCGGATTGATGGGCAAATTACAATTATTATTACCGGTCTTTATGCAGTTACATGATGCGCAACTGCAAGATTGTAAAGTGGTACAAACAATTTGAAAGTGCATTTTCATGAAATTTGTGCTAGAATAACATGTTGTTGTATTATGCTAAGGAGAATTTAGAATGGAAAACTATAAACGAGGACTGACAGCAGGAATCCCGATTGCGCTGGGATATCTGTCAGTTTCATTTACTTTTGGAATTATGGCGGTGTCATATGGACTATCCTGGTGGCAGGCTGTGCTCATTTCGATGACCACTGTCACATCTGCCGGACAGTTTGCAGGCATCGGAATTATGATGCATCCGGGACAGTATTTCCAGATGCTTATTTCGCAGATTACTATTAATATAAGATATTCCTTTATGTCGATTTCGGTTGGTCAGAAGGCTGATTCCAGATTTAGCGGAATTTCAAGATGGATACTCGGCTTTATGATGACTGATGAGATTTTTGCCGTGGCAAGCCAGGAGGATTCTGTGAGCAGAAGCTTTTTTGCAGGGCTGTCAACTCTTCCATACATCGGCTGGGCTGTCGGTACGCTGATAGGTGCTATACTGGGAAGCATTCTGCCGGATAGGCTTATGAGTGCGCTGAGTCTTGCTATTTATGGCATGTTCGTGGCTATCGTGATTCCTGAGATGAAGAAATCACGGGCGGTCGTGTTTGTTGTGCTGCTTGCACTCGTGCTTAGCTGCATGTTTTACTACGTACCGTTTTTGTCAAGGATTTCAAGCGGTATCACCATCACTGTTGTAGCCATTGTGGCTGCAGTTATCGGTTCGCTGCTGTTTCCGGTTGCAGATGATACTGATAAAGAATGATTTATTAATCATTTGATAATAAGCGTATAAGGAGATTTTACATAATGAAAAACAGTGTATTTTTTATATATTTACTCATACTCGCGGGCTCCACATATCTGATCCGCGTTATTCCTTTTATCGCAATAAAAGAAAAGATCAACAATAGCTTCGTGCGATCTTTTCTATACTATATTCCGTATGCAGTTTTAACCGCCATGACTATTCCGGCAGTGTTTTATGCTACTAACTGGTGGGTTGGTGCAGCAGCAGGACTTATCGCGGCAGTGATATTTGCATTAAAGGGCAAGGGGCTTACAACCGTCGCCGTGGCTTCCTGTGTGGCGGTATTTATTGTAGAGCTGTTCCACTAATTATTTATTTTCCCACTTAAAAGATTCCATCAATACCATATCCGGAATGATGGAATCTTTATTTTTAATTTACTTTCTCCTGTCTATGCCACTGTCACTGTAATAGCGTGCCTTGCTTGCATACATTCTCCTGTCTGCTTCCTTCTCAATATCGTGTACAAGCTCCCAGTCTTCCTCCAGACTTCTTACACATCCGTATGAGATGGTCATGGAATTGACGATTTTTCCTCTCCATTCGGCTACACTGCTGTCGAAATGCTTTGTCATAGCATCAAGCTCATCCGGCTTTTGGGTGACTATCACAACAAACTCATCTCCGCCTATTCTGTATACCTTGCCAAACTCACCAAAGCTCGCCGTCATGCAGGCTGCGGCTGCGCAAATCATCTCATCTCCCACATCATGTCCATATGTATCGTTTATGTGCTTTAAGCTGTTTAAATCAAGTGATATATATATCCACTCTTTTTTCAAATCAAGCTTATTGATATCTGTCTCATAGGCATGTCTGTTCAGGCACCCTGTAAGTGCATCAGTATTCGATATATACAGCAGCTTTTCTTTCTCATATTTTTCCTTCATAATCTTCGAAAACATATACATAATACAGCACGATGCTAGTATAAGATATATGCCAACTACAAGCAGTGCTACTACGCTGTTCGTCATATAAAAGGATTTGTCAATGGTGACAGCCACTATATATTTGTCACCTCTCCTGATTACACATCTGCAGCCTGAATCATTTACGCTAATCTGCCTTACTGTTGGCTTATCGCTTTCCTTAATATCTGTTGGAAGGCCTAAATCGTGGAAGTTTTTTCCTATTTTGTCACAATCTGTGGCCCCCTTAACCAGTCCTGTATCTGCATCTGCCACATATATTTCCATGCCCTTGTACACAGGCATGTCAGAAACCACTGTAGATATTTCATTCTGCTTCAATTCATCTAAGAGCCTTTGCGGCTTCAAACCCACCTGTACCATCATTGTACCAGCCTCATTCCAGGTAATGGCATACATCATTGCCTTTCCCTCTGATGTATTCGGTGTGACATCCTGACACATCGTAAGGCTCTTATCGGTGAGCATTGGTTTAAAATATGACATCTGAGTCCCCGAATCAAAGCTGTAGCCAAAGTATTTTGGCACGCTGCCGCTGGTTATACAACCTGTTTCATCAAACAGATGTATCTCATCTACCGACATCAGCTTTGCTATCTTTTGCAATTCCTCCACATCATTTTCTACCTGTGGCTTTGTATCTACGATATATGACACTGCCTTTGCCCTGACTATATAATCGTCCTTTAACGATTCTATAAGCTCCTCCTCACTCTGGTCATTTTTATTGAGCACAGTGACAACACGATCCAGAAGCACCTTTGATAGCCTATATGCATTTGCATCATTTACATATTTCAAAATTCCCGCCTCGAGAATCAATGCTACTACGATTACTGAAACTGAGACCATTGCAAATCTTCGCTTATTTTTCATATCCAAATTATACCAAATATATGCTGATTACGCTATATTTTTCTATAAAATTACGGACCGCAGGTCACCGCCTGCCGGGCAACGCACATACTCCCCGTAAGCTACGCTGCGCGGCTAAGATTCTGTACGAAATTATGCTTACAGTCTTTCTATGCTTGACGAAACCGGCTTTTATGCACCGTCCATGGCGCATAACGCCTTGCCCAGCCGTCCATGGCTGGGCATTTCTGCGTGTTTCAGCATAATTTCTACAGTATCTAAGCCGCTTCGCTATTCGCTTACGGGGAGTATGTGCGCTACCACGGCAGACGGCGACCTGCGGTACTTACTCTTTGCTAAAACTCAGGTACTTTATTGGGGTTTCGGTATCTGGCAGTCAACATACAGGATATGGTTTATCAGCCAGTCTGTGAGATACTTGAGGATTCCCATGATCTGCTCATCCTGATCTATCTCCTCATCACTGTGATGCTCAATGAACTCATCCAGCTTTTGTACAAATTCCATATGCTGAACCTTCTGTGTAAACATCTTCTTGTAATGTATTGATTCCATGTACTGCTCCTCGTCAGCAAAGTGCTTTACTGTGTAGTCACGGAGCTTCTCCAAGATGATATCCATCTTATCATATTTATCCGGTGTAAACTCATCGTGCAGCAGTTCATATGCTTCATCTGCATATTTAAATAACTGCTTGTGCTCTTCATCAATCATATCTATTCCGATATAATATTCTGGTTTCATTTCATACATAATTTCATCCTTCTTTCTTATGTAGTAATATATCAACTTTTTGTTTTATCATTAGCAATACTTTGACATTCCAACCAAAATGACTTATGATGTATAATGTAAACAGGTTGCTGGGCGACTATTTCAAGCGCCAGAACCATAATATGGTACTGCCGGTCACATCGCAGTGTGGCCGGTGATAACCGGACAGTCATTAATTTATGGATTTTATATGCTTCCGGTTGTAGATCAGATGCAGATACATCGCATCGTGGGCACGGACGGCATCGTGGGCTGCAATTGCATCTGCAATTTCACGATGAATTTCGATGGTTTCATCACGCATGGTGAATTTTGCAGACTCACGGATCAGAGGAATTGAACTGTTGATGATAGGAACCAGCTTTGGAACAACTATATTTGCTGCTTAAGGCAATAGCAGTATGAAATGCTATATCCTTTTCAGCGTGATTTTTATTTGCAAGAAGGAGCTTTTCGGTATTTTCACATGCAGTAAGTATGTTTTTGATATCTGTCTCATCTGCACGGATAGCTGCCATGGCAGCTATGGATGGTTCGATTAGAAATCTGATTTCCATCAGATCTTTAATCATCTTTTGTTTATCTTCAACAAAGGTCAGGCCGAATGGATCATCAATCATCCCGGGAGTGGCGGAAACATATGAACCGGAGCCTTGGCGTATGGTGATTACATTACGTGATGCGAGTGCTCGCATAGCTTCACGCAGAGAGCTTCTTCCAACATTCAGCCGTTCACACATTACGGTTTCGTTCGGAAGCTTGTCACCCGGCTGCAGATTTTCCTCCAGTATGTATTTGATAATTCTCTCTGCAATCCTTTGGGAAAGAGTTTTTTCTTTGGAATTTTGCATGTGATTTGCCTCCTGTTGCCCAATACCTTGATGTTTAGTTTTTCTGTTCGTTTAAATATTCTTTCAAATATTTCATTGGCATTCTTTTTTTCTGTAACTCCCGGAAAATATTCCTTATATCCCATAGTTGTTTAAAAACACGCCTTTTTCGCATGGTCTGCCATACAGATATCCCTGCATATAATCTACATGGATTTCTTTCATTGCGCAAGCCCACTCTTCCTTCTCAATTCCCTCAATGCAGATTTTTATATTTATACTGTGAACCATCTCTATAATCTTTCTGAACAGCTCATAGTCCTTCTCACTGCTCATCGCCCTTGCCGTAAAATCCTTATCTATCTTTACATAGTCCGGGTTCATCTCACTGATATAGCGAAGATTTGAATAGCCTGTTCCAAAATCATCTATTATGAACTGGATATTATTCTCATCAAGCTTTTTCCTGAAGCTGCAAAAACATGGCGTCATATCCATGAATCCACTCTCTGTCATTTCGATACAGATTGATTCAGGTCTCAGATTGTTTGCCTGGATAGCAGAGAGAATTTTATTTGCCATACTTCCACGCATAATCTGTATATATGATACATTGATATTTACCCTGAAATCCGCAATATACTGCTGCATTTCACGGCACATTTTTGCTGCTTCGTTCAATACAAACTCTCCAACCGGAATGATGAGCCTGCTCTTCTCCAGTAAAGGAATAAACTCAACCGGGGAAATCATTTCATCGCCCTCATCCGAATGCATGAAAAACCGTAAAAGTGCCTCTGCACCGATTATTCGATCAGCACTATCTAAGATAGGCTGATAATATACCTCAAAGCCTTCAAAATCATTTACAGTTGCGCTACGAAGCGCACTCAGGATGGTATTTTTGCGCAATGACACTTTATAATCCTCTTCCTCGAAGAAATAAAGGCTTCCTTCGCCTCTTTTTTTTGCGCATTTTAAAGAAAAATCCGACTTTTTCCTGCACTCTATTGCGTCCTCTGCCAGTGTTGATATATCTGTCACTCCGGCAGAAATCGAAAAGATTGATTTATAGTTTTCATCAACTATAAACTCATCAATTTTTTCACCTATCCTTTTGAACAACTGCACCACATCATCCTGCGATTTGCTAAGCATATCCACAAGCATATACTTATCTGTAACAAGATGATATATTCTCTGACCGCTTGAGAGACATTCTGCTATGCATTCGGCCACTCTTTTAAGTATGTAGTTGCCATATATCTGACCCTGAACATTATTGATTATCCCAAAATCGTCAATTCCAATCTGTATGAAATAACCTGACAGCTTCTCTTTAGGCTGTGAATAGAGATATGATGCCATCTCCTTTTCACCTAACAGCCCACTGATATTGTCAGCTCGCTGCCTTGTTCCTGTCTCGTTCATGCAGCCTATAATATATCGTGGTTTCCCCGCCTCGTCATTGATGACCTCCCCACGGCAGTTAATCCATACCGGGAGATTTTTGCTGTTCATCAAACGACATAGCACGTTGTACCTTTTTTCTTTTCCATCATATATTTTACGCTTGTGATTTTCGAGCAGCTTACGGTCTTTCTCATAAACCAATGTACGAAGATGCTTTGTTGCATCATTCATAAATTTATCAGGAAGCATAAAACGCTCTACCGCTGACTGTGATATCCTCAGTGTATCATTCTTTAAATCTATAATATACAGATAATCATCCATACAAGGTGCAATTAAGTCTATCAGACTTCCTGCCTCCTGCTCGTCAAGTATTTTATATGCATCAAAAGCCATCATCAAAATTCACCTTCCATTATATTACTCTTCAATGTCTGAGATTTTGAATTTCGCTATCATTTCACTCAGATTTTCTGATTCACTGCTCATCTGCTGGCTCGCAGCCGCACACTCCTGTGATGTTGCTGAATTGGTCTGTACAACATCATTGATCTGCTCAATTCCTTCGTTAATCTGCTTGATCTCACTGGTCTGGGTCTCAAGTGTATCAGCTATATTAGTCACCTCTTTTGTAATTACCTTAGAGTTCTCTGCTACTTCTTCAAGCTGTGAGGCTGTCTGCTCTGCAATATTCATGCCTTTTTCAACAGCCTGCACAGATGTCTCTATAAGCGCAGCTGATTCCTTTGCAGCCTGTGCACTTTGATCGGCAAGCATATTTACCTGATTTGCCACAACCGCAAAGCCTTTTCCTGCCTCCCCTGCTCTTGCTGCCTCAATAGAAGCGTTTAATGCAAGCAGGTTGGTCTGTGATGCAATCTCATTAATGGTTGATATAATCTGATCTATCTGTTTAGAGGCTTCGTTTATTTCATGCATAGATGTAACCATCTCCTGCATCTTTCCATTGCTTTCCCAAATTGCACCTCCAAGCTCATCCACTCTTCCACTGATTTCCTTTGCACTCTTTGAATTCTGCTCCACCTGCTCTGAAACTCCCTCAACCGTCGCTGTCAGTTCCTCTACAACCGCAGCCTGATTGGTTGCACCGTCTGCAAGGTCATTTGAGCTTGCAGCTACCTGCTCTGCCGCACTTGAAACCTCGCTTGATACATTCTGGATTCCCTTTATGGTGACTGCCATACTTTTTTCAAATTCCATAAATGAATGTAAAATACCTACAAAATCGCCTCTCCACTCTACTTCCGGCTGTGCATCAAAATGTCCGTCCGCAAAGAGCTTCATCGACCTGTCTATATCATCCACATATGAGCCGAGAATACGGATAGACTTTCTCATGCTGTGTGCCAATCTACCGATTTCATCCTCTGAACGGTAATCAAGTGTGCTGTGAAGATTTCCTTCTGTCAGCTCCTTTGCCACTTCCTCGATTGCATGTAATGGCTCAAGGATTGTATCAAGCACGATCTTTCCTGTTCTCTTTGTCAACTGCCATGCACATATCAGACAGATAATGATGACTATGAGTCCGACTGCAGCACATACATATGTCCTTACAACTGCCTGATGGCTTCTTTCGTCAGTCAGCTTGTTGATTTCCTTTGCAAGCTCAACTGTTTTATTTAACTTTGGTGTACACTCATTGATAATCTGATCAACAGCCTCATCCTTCTGTCCGGCTTTAATCTTATCCATGATTGAGTATCCGATATTCGCCCAGTCAGAAAGAGCCTTTGAATATTCATTATACTGATTCTCAGGAACGATACCTGATTTTTTTATTGTTTTTAACTGCACATCAACATCTTCAAGCTTTTCTTTTGCGCCCTGCTCATAGTCGTCATATGTTGATTTGTCAGGATTAAGTGCCATCTCTCTTACATTTCTAGCCGCTGCATTTACATTTATTCTACATGTCTTAACCGCCTGATCGGCAGCATTTACCTTGTTTACATAGTTTAACATATTGAAAAACAACACACCAATGACCGCAATCGAAAGCAGTCCCGAAATAAGCATCATGGTAATAACCATTCTATAGCCATAGTTAATCCTTTCACCCAAATGCATGTTTCCAATTTCTTTTTCATCGCATCTTTTTTTGAAGACATAGTTTGTTATTTCCTCCTATCTTATGATACCTTTTGACCCTTTAATCATATTATTATTTATACTCAAGTCTGAATTCATCAGACAAATTCAGTATAGTACTATTTTTCTAAGGGAGCAATACTATATTCTCAATAATCTTTATGTGAATCTTTCCATTAAATATGTGGATTTGCACAAAATGGTAGTTTTTTTCGCAATCCCCCTTAAAATACATATGATGATTTTTTCTTGTTTTATGTAATGATGTAAGCCCCGGCTGCCCGACCGGCACACACAGCTTCCCCGCGTGCGAATAGCGAAGCTGCTTAGATACTGCAGAAATTATGCCATGAAGCACAGAAACGCTCCTGCACGGACGCAGGGGCGAGGAGAACCGCGCCACGGACGGCGCGTTTCGACGGTTTCGTCAGGCATAGAAACCCTTCAAGCATAATTTTGTACAGTATCTTAGCAGTGCAGCGTAGCACGCGGGGAAGCTGTGTGTGCCGGTCGGGCAGCCGGGGCTTACAGTTATATATTCAAGAAAAATCAGCTCAGAAGTGAAAATGCAAATACCACGATGCCAAGTATTACAAGCACAATACCTGTGGCACGGTTTAAGGTTTTTGCGGATGCCTTGTTTGCAAAGACCGCTGCAATTCTCGCCCAAAGGAGTGTAAATGCAATACATAAAAGCAGCACAAACAAGTCCGGTTTTCCACCGATGGCAAAGTGCGAGGCAGCTCCTGTAAAGGCTGTAAATGCCATGATAAATACGCTCGTTCCGACTGCAGTCTTAAGCTCATAGCCAAGCACTGATGTGAGGATGAGGAGCATCATCATACCGCCTCCCGCACCTATGAAGCCACAGATAAATCCGATAAGCACACCGCAGATGATTGACTGGACAGCTCTCTTTTTAGCAGAAACTCCCTGCATGGCCTCCTTTGTTGTCATGACAGGACGGACTATAAACTTGATTCCGAGTAAAAATGTCATAAATACCGAAAAGTTGCCCATTGTTGCTGACGGCACAAGGCTTGATACATAGCTTCCAACAACCGTGAAGCATAAAACCGTGACCATCATTATGAGCCCGTTTTTTACATCAAGGTTCTTGTTCTTTCCATATGTATAGGCTGACACTGCGCTGGCAAGTACATCAGACGACAGGGCTATTCCCACTGCCATATAAGGGTCCATTCCCAAAAATGTAATGAGCATAGGGCTTATTACTGCTGCTGCGCTTAGTCCCGCAAAGCCGGTTCCAAGGCCTGCGCCCATACCGGCAAAAAATGTTACTATTATAGTTATTAATGTGCTCATTTGTGTGATTTCCTCCTGATTATTTCATCCATATTATTCTCAAGCTGTTCCATAACAATCGTCAGCTGCTTTTTCTGCTCCTCATCTACCCCTGCAAACAGATTTGCTGTAAACTGCTGCTGTATACGCCTTCCTCTTTCAATGACAGTCCCGGCCTTTTTTGTACAGACAAGCTCCGTCTTCCTCCTATCATTTTCCACAGGTTTTCTCTCCAGATAGCCCTCATTCACAAGCTTATCAACATTTACAGACACAAGATTTGCCTTGATTTTTCTTATTTCAACTATATCCCTTGCCGTCTTATATTCCGGATTGTTCGCCAGAAACATGAGTATATCAAAGGCTGTCTGCGGAAGCTTCAGCTCATGGCACAGTGGTCTGCACTCATCGCTGTAGGTTCGCGAAATCTTCTCTGCAAACTCAAAGTTAAATTTCATATGTGATATTCCTTCTTTTCTTTTCCTATTTTGCTGCTTCGTTATACATTTTTGAATTATTCATTTTTGAACTAATTATATATCTCTCTGTCATTTTGTCAAGCGTTTATCGTAATTTATACCCTGCAATGCTATACTTTTTGAGGCATTTTTTCATTAACTATTATGATATGATTTAACAGTTATATAATACCTTGAAAGTATCCTGCAGTCATGGTATTATATGTAATTGGCGCTTTGTTGCACATTTTAAACACCGGCTAATCTACCGGTGATTTTAATTTTAATAACTAAAGCTTCGTACATATATAATGTAGGAGTTTTAAATTAACAATCATTTACAATAGGAGGAATTATGAGTCAGGAAACAAATTCAGCCCCTGTAACAGAGAACAAGATGGGAACCATGCCTATCGGCAGACTTGTATTTAACATGTCTTTGCCTATGATGATTTCCATGCTCGTACAGGCTCTATACAACATCGTGGACAGTATTTTCGTTGCAAAGCTGTCCGAAAACGCACTCACAGCAGTTTCACTTGCCTTCCCTTTGCAGACACTCATCATCGCTGTCGCAACCGGTACAGGTGTAGGTGTAAACGCGCTGCTGTCAAAGTCACTCGGTGCCCATAAATACGACGAGGCCAACAAAATCGGCATCAACGGTGCCGTGCTATATGCATTCAGCTACGTAATATTTCTGATTCTCGGACTTACAATCGTAAAGCCTTTTTACATGAGTCAGATTGGAAATGCTGATATCGAAATCATGGATATGGGTGTGAGCTACCTGAGTACTGTTATGATTTTTTCATTTGGTATTTTTGCGGAAATCTTTTTTGAGAGGGTGCTTACATCGACAGGAAGAACTATTTTCAGCATGACCTCACAGCTTTGCGGTGCCATCACAAATATCATTCTGGATCCTATCATGATCTTTGGACTGCTTGGCTTCCCTAAGCTCGGTGCTACCGGTGCAGCCGTGGCAACCGTTGTGGGACAGTGCGTAGCCGCCGTTGTTGCCTTTGCCTGCAACCACAAATTCAATCATGAAATCAGCCTGAGCTTCAAGGGCTACAGCCCGGATTTCAAAATCATGGGAACCATTTATGCTATCGGTATTCCGTCGATCATCATGCAGTCTATAGGCTCAGTAATGACATATGCCATGAACAGAATACTTATCGGCTTTTCATCGACTGCCGCTGCTGTTTTCGGTGTTTATTTCAAGCTGCAGAGCTTCTTCTTTATGCCTGTATTCGGACTGAACAACGGAATCACACCTATCATCGCATTCAACTACGGTGCTCAGAACAGAAAGCGTATGGTTAAAACAATAAAGGTCAGCCTGATAACAGCATTCTGTCTGCTCTTCGTTGGCTTTGCCTGCTTTGAGTTCATACCACATGTGCTTCTTGGAATGTTCAGCGCCTCTGACGATATGCTCAAAATCGGTGTTCCGGCGCTCAGAATAATCGGAGTGCATTTCCTCATCGCATGGTTTTGTATTATCGTCGGCACAGTATTCCAGGCTTTGGGAAAGGCTGTCTTTTCCATGATCGTATCAATCATGCGTCAGCTTGTGGTTTTAATTCCGGCAGCATACATCCTTTCAAGGCTCGGTGGACTTCACGCAGTATGGTGGGCTTTCCCTATAGCAGAGGTGATATCCCTTACTGTTTCGACATTATTCTTAATCAGGATCAACAGAACTATCATCTCAAAGATTCCTGATGGAAGCGATGTGCTGTAAAAAATTTTACTTGAGCTTTAAAATAATCAACAATAAAATCCGCTACACTATATCATGTGCGTAATCATATGATATAGTGTAGCGGATTTATTATATTTATGTCATATTTTCACATATTTCTGATTTCTGCACCAGCTTGGTGCAGCTTATGAACCGACTCCATCTTGCGTATTATCTTGCGTATTTTCTTCCTCTATTATACGTATTTTATGTTGCTGGTCACACTGTTTAGTGTGAACAGTAACGATTTTATATAAAAAGTGTAATCTGCAGATTCAAACCTCTTTTAAAAAATGCGATTTTGTAGTAAAATTGCCAAAAGAAAATGCGATTTTGTAGTAAATCATCAAAATAAAAAATGCGATTTTGTAATTTTATTAGGAAAATGTCATGTTTAAGCGAAAAATATATGATAATTTATTGCAGTGATATGGAGGATTAAGACATGAAATTTATATCGTGGAATGTAAATGGACTGCGCGCATGCGTCCAGAAAGGTTTCCTTGATTTTTTTAACAGTATAGATGCGGATTTCTTTTGTATACAGGAGTCCAAGCTACAGGCGGGACAGATTGACCTTGACCTGCCGAGCTATCACCAGTACTGGAATTACGCCGAGAAAAAAGGCTATTCCGGCACAGCCATTTTTGCCAAAAACAAGGCATTATCAGTGTCTTACGGCATAGGCATTGAGGAGCATGATAAGGAAGGACGTGTCATCACACTTGAATATGACAATTTCTATCTCGTAACCTGTTACACTCCAAACTCACAGAATGAGCTGAAAAGGCTGCCGTACCGTATGCAGTGGGAGGATGATTTCCGTGAATACCTTAAGACTCTCGATGCCAAAAAGCCTGTCGTACTGTGCGGTGATCTGAATGTCGCACACAATGAAATCGACCTGAAAAATCCAAAAACAAACCGCAAGAATGCAGGTTTTTCAGACGAGGAACGTGCTAAAATGACGGAGCTTTTAGGTTCCGGCTTTACCGATACCTTCAGATACTTTTATCCGGATGCCGAGGGTATATATTCCTGGTGGTCATACCGTTTTAAGGCTCGCGAGAAGAACGCAGGCTGGCGTATCGACTACTTTATCACATCAAAGCGCATCAATGATAAGCTTAAAAAGGCAGCAATCCATACCGATGTGCTCGGTTCAGACCACTGCCCTGTTGAGGTTGATATTGAATTTTAAATTTAAGGTTATGTATTTTTACAATCCCTTATGCAACACTTTCTTCTCAAGCTTATCCCCATCCAGGGTATACTCAACAGCATTATACGCACCGTTTCTGTATGCGAACGTCTCATTGTCATCCTGATAATGCAAGAAGCTGCCCTTGCCCGGATATGTCAGTATGCTGATCTTATCCTCTGTAATGTCCTCTGTAGAGCGGATTTCTCCGTCTGCAACAGGAATAATGGCCCCTGCTTTTATGAAGACAGGTACTTTATCAAGTGGTGCATCTGCTAAAATATATCTGCCGCCACTGTATTTTTCGCCTGTGTAGTAATCATACCAGTCGCCGTCAGGCAGATAAACCTCTCTTGCCTCCTTGCCCGGTGCGATCACAGGTGCAACCAGTACAAAGCTTCCGAGCATATATTCATCGGAAATATTTCTCACATGCTTATCTGCAGGATACTCGTATACGAGCGGGCGCACGATAGGTGCTCCTGTCTTTTCACACTCATGTGCCAGATCATAGATATATGGGATAAATCTGTATCTGAGCTTTACTGTCTTTCTGACTGCATCTATCGTAGTCTCGTCAAACTGCCAAGGCTCCTGTCTGCGTGTTCCCATCGCTGAATGATTTCTGAAAAACGGCACAAATACTGCTGCCTCATAAAATCTGACAAGAAGCTCCGGTGTAGTATCACTTCCGAAACCGCCTATATCGCTGCCGCACATGGCAAGTCCGCTGACTGACAGATTGCACACCTGCTCGAGCGAAAGTGCTATATGCGCCCAGATGCTGTGATTGTCTCCGGTCCAGCCACCGCAGTACTTCTGGCTTCCGGCATATGCAGCCCTGGTAAGTACAAACGGACGTTTTCCACCATCATTTTTCGCAAGTCCCTCATATGTAGCTTTTGCCATAAAATGTCCGTAAATATTGTGAACCTTTTCATGTGCTCCATACTCAAACTGCACATCATCCGGCAGTGGTCCGTTGAAGCTTGCAGGCTCATTCATATCATTCCATATGCCACTGATACCGTGCTCGAGAAGTATCTTTGTCTTGTCTCCCCACCAGCTTCTGACGCTTTGCTTTGTGAAGTCCGGAAATACCGATGTTCCCGGCCAGACAGCATTTTCATATACACTGCCATCTGTATCATGTGCAAATGCATCCATCTCCATGCCCTCTTTGTACATGAAATAGTCCTCATCCTTTTTCACACCCGGGTCAATGATGGATATGAGCTTTACACCCCTGTCAGCAAGCTTCTCTGAAAGGCCCTTTACATTCGGGAATTTCTTGTCATCAAAAGTGAATACCCTGTAGCCGTTCATGTAATCGATATCCATATGTATCACATCGCATGGGATATCAAGCTCGCGGAATTTGTCAGCTATATCAAGCACCTCATCCTGTGTGTAATAGCCCCAGCGGCTCTGATGGCTGCCGTATATCCATCTCTGATAAAGCGGTGTGGTGCCTGTCAGTGATGTATAAAGTCCTACCACCTCTGCCATATCATTTCCCGGCATAAAATAGTAGTCCAGCTCACCCTTCTCATGCTCGACGAAATAGTAATCTGTGTTTTCATAACCGAAATCAAAGGTTGTCTTGTAGGTATTATCCGCAAAAATTCCATAGCAATATTCATCGCCCAGCACGATAAAAAACGGTATGGATTTGTACAGCGATTTGAAGCTGTCCACATGTGGCGCAGGGTCATCCGTGTTCCAGTTTACATATGAATATCCACGCTTGTTGAGGCATCCAGGCTTATCTCCCAGACCGTAAACAGCATCATCCTTTCCAAGCTTTTTGATGATGGTAACAGAGTCAGTTTTTTCTTCATCTTTTCCGACAGTATGTCCCTCAAGCTCTGCGATGGCAAGATCCTCGTACGGATTCTTCTCACTCTTTTTGCGTGCTTTTTCATAATCTGAAAGCACAAGCTTCCCTTTGTAATAAATATCAAGCTTCTCGTTATCCTTCACATATACAGTAATATCCATTGCGCGGATGACTGCTTTAACTGCAGCATCGCTTACACCGGCTTCTGCTGCGGTCCCCTTGGCATCAGATGTATCCTTACAGGTCACGTCCGGTGTGGCAGCCTTCGGAATAAAGCCCTCTTCTATTGCAACACTTTCGATGCCGGATTTTTGTGCAACATGCACTATGTTGTTTTCAAATATGGTAACAAACAGACTGCCGTTCTCGTAGATCAGCTCTGCTGTGTTGTCCTGTATTTTACAGTTCTTATATGAATTTCCCATTGCGTAATCCTCCCTTGAATTATATAGTTTCTCCTGATGTTTCTTATAAAAATACTTCTGTTTACTATAATAGTATCATCAATTTTAATTTTTACAACAAAGAAAGTCACCGGTCACACCTAGTATGACCGGTGACTGCCTCAGGCTGTAAGTATCTCTGTCAATACACCATACAGCTCTGTATCAAGCTCCTTTGCCTTGAGCTCTGATAAAATCACTGTTGTTTTCTTTCCCGATGTAATAAGACCGTAGATTTCATCCTTTAGCACAAAGCCTATCTCTGCCTGATTCAGGAAATCAAAGCATCTTTTTTCGATTTGATTATCAAGCGCTACTGTGTCTTTCGATATTGCAACACTTATTTCGCTCTCTGTCGATGCATTTACAGTAACGATGAGCTTTCTGTTTTCTTTATCATATTTATTCTTTGCCAATACCTCTTTACCATCCACAGATACCTTTACCTTATCGGCTGCTGCCTCGGTTCTTCTTTCAAAGACAAGCTTATAGGTTCTGTTGTCAGGTATTAATGATGTATCTCCATCTGCCGGAGAAATGACAAACATATCTTTATCCGCAGAATATTTCATAGCTGTGGTCACACATCTGCCATCCACATATCCGCAGGATTCATTGTCATCCTCGTATAGCTCAAACTCACCATCAGCTTCCGGGAATACCCTGACACATAATACATCAGGATTTTTGATAACAGATCTTGCATCAAGCTCATCAGCATCTGCACACACAAGTATGCCTCCCGCCTTCGCAAACACCGGTATGCTGCTCAAATCCCTGTAAACCTCCAGCATTCTTCCACCATCATAGCGCATGCCTGTATAGATATCATACCAGATGCCCTCCGGGAACCATACTTTGGTTTTTGCCACATTAAGTCCCTTAATACGTGGAGTTGTAACAGGTGCTGCCATAAGCTGGCTGCCAAAGAAATACTGATTCTTTACCTCATAAGCCTCTGCATTTTCAGGATACTCATAATACATAGGCTCAATCAGCGGCATATTCTCGGCATAGCTGCGATAGTTCATGGTATACAGATACGGAATCATACAATGCCTCTGTCTGAGCGCCGCCTCCATCGCTTCCTCAGTCTCTTTTTTAAATCGCCACGGCTCCTTGCCGTTAAATTCGCTGCATGAGCTGTGCAGACGCATTATCGGAGAGAATATACCATATTGTGTCCATCTGGCTGTCAGCTCATCATCCTTGTAGCCAAGCATATGTCCGCCAATATCATGGCTCCACCATCCATATCCGATGTTTGTCGCTGTCGTTGTAAAATACGGTTGGAAATCAAGCGACTCCCATGTAATATGTGTATCTCCCGAAAATCCAATCGGATATCTATGGCTTCCCGGACCTGCATAGCGCGAAAATGTCATTGGACGCCTGCCGTCTCTTTTATTATCGAGATAATGAAAATGATTAAAAATCCATAGCGGATCCAATCCTTCAACCTTGCAGTTACTGCCCTGCTGCCAGTCAATCCACCAGAAATCCACACCTTCAGCCTCTCTCGGATGGTGAAGATACTTAAAATATGCATCCATAAACTTTGGGCTTGCCGGATCACATACAACCGGGTCCTCATTTTCATAGTCCACGCCCATTTCCTTTGCCATATCAACATACATTTCTTCACAGCCCTGCACACCATCCGCAGGGTGTACGTTTAAGGTAGTATGCATTCCTCTGTCATGGAGCTTTCCAAGAAAGCGCTTCGGATCCGGGAAAAGCTTTTTGTTCCAGGTATATCCTGTCCAGCCGCTTCCGTATTTAGGGTCCACATCAACCTGATGCCAGTCCATATCTATTACTGCTACCGTGAATGGGATATTCTTTTCATCGAATTTGTCCATCAGCTCCATATAGCTTTCTTCTGAGTATTTATAATATCTGCTCCACCAGTTTCCCAGTGCATATCGCGGAAGCATCGGAGTCTTGCCGCAAAGCCTGTAAAAATCATTGAGCGCCTGTTTATAATCATGTCCATATCCAAAGAAATACAAATCAGACACACCTTTTTTTCTTGGCTCAATCCATCCATCGTCAAGTAAAATCTGTGATTTACTGTCATCAAGAATTGAATATCCAAAGCGTGAAACGACACCGTGTCCAAGCTCAACCTCTCCGTTTACGTCATCAAGTGTACGCGCTGTACCCTGCAAATCATGCACCTTCTCGCCATAATGCCAGATGCTGTGATATGCGCTCAGGTTTCCCTTAATCTGTATACTCAGTCCGTGTGATGAGAACTCCTTCTCATTATATATCAGGTGCAGCATTGATGTATGAACCTCAATTCCATCAGCGTTACGCACCACATGATAGCCGGTCTTTGGAAAATCCCTGAACAATACTGTCTGTGTTGCCCTATCCTCGAATACGCCATCTTCACTGTATTCCAGACGGACAAGCGCCTCTGTCAGTAATGTAATCCTGTATTTTTCACCTATTATCATATTGTCCGATAATGCCACCGGACTTGTCTTTACTCTGTATATTTCCTGCATGAAATACTCCCTCTCATATAAATTACGCTATCCCTTGACAGCCGATGCCGCAATTCCTGCGATAAACTGCTTCTGGAAGAACAGATATATCAGTAAAACCGGTATGATAGATATTGCCGTTGCCGCAAAAAGTGCGCCATAATCTGTTGAATACTGTCCGTTAAACATCTTAAGACCAACTGCCAATAGCTGCTTTTCCTTGGTATTGATTACAAGATAAGGCCACAGATAGTCCTCCCATGTCCACAGGAACTGGAAAATTGCTATACTTGAAATTCCATTTTTCGCCATCGGAAATATAATCCTGTGAAAGATATAAAACTCATTAGCGCCATCCATCCTGGCAGCTTCAATAATCTCATCCGGGATGGTCTCAATGTGCTGCTTCATCATAAATATTCCAAATCCGCTGAACATAGCCGGAATAATAAGTGCCTTATAGCTGTCCATCCATCCGAATTTCTGAATCATAGTGTATTTTGGAATAATTGTTACACACCATGGAATCATCATAGTAGCCAATACAAAGCCAAATAGGATATTTCTGCCCTTAAACTTATATTTGCTTAATACAAAACCACAGATTGTACTGGTGTATACCACAAGCAGGGTTACAACAATCGTGATAAACAAACTGTTTCCAAAAAACCTCATGAAATTGAAATGCGAATTCATGCTGATGTAATTGTCTATTGTAAACTCTTGTGGAAGCAGATGTTGCTGCAACGCCATTATTTCCTTATTCTGCTTAAATGATGAGCATAGCATCCATATAAACGGATAAACTGTAACAATGCCCAATAATAGAAGGAATACATTTAAAACTATACTGCTTACTTTTCTCATGATATTCTCCTCCTACTCTTCCTTGCCCGATACTTTGAAAGAAAGCACGGTAAGCACTGCGGTAATCACAAAAAGCACAAATGAAAGTGCTGATGCATATCCAAAGTTGTATTTGACAAAGGCCTCATCGTAAATAATGTAAGAAGCCAGATATGTTGATGTTCCCGGTCCACCCTCTGTCATGATGAGTATCTGAACATATGCCTGGATATACGAAATAATTGATGTAATGACTACAAAAAGTGTCATAGGCTTAAGCAACGGCAATGTAATGTATCTGAATTTCTGCCAGCCACTCGCTCCGTCAACCTGTGCTGCCTCCATGACATCTGCCGGAAGTGAGTACAGGCCTGCCATATACATGACAACCGCATATCCAAAATCCTTCCAGATGGTCATTATAATTACTGCAATCAGAGCAGTTTTGGGATTCATCAGCCAGTTGATATCGAGCCCGAATATTTTGTTGATGATTCCAATCTGTGGATTGTACATGAACTTCCATACAAATGCCACTGCAACCATAGGCGTTACTACAGGCATATAGTAAACTGCCCTGAAAAAGCTCTTATGCTTTATAAGCGTTGAATAAATAGCATACGCGATTCCCAGTCCCAGACCGACTCTGAAAACAATTACAACTACCGAAAAAATTACGGTATTGAACATTGATTTGCCGAACAATTTGCTCGTGAACACCTGCTTATAATTTTCCAGACCCAAAAACTTGTATGTTCCGCTTAACGGATTCCACTCATGAAAGCTTCCTGCAAATGCTATACCAATTGGTATTATCAAAAACACTATAAAGAAAACTACCATAGCTAAAACAACTATGTTTCTTAAAATTATTTCACTCTTACTTTGTAATGGACGTGATTTTTTAAACATTAATAATCCTCCGTAGTGAATCTTTACCTGTTATTTTGCAAACTTATATAGATTCTCGACTGATTGGAATGAACTGTTCTTCATATCCTTTATAATATCAGCCTGTGCCTTGTCTAAAGCTGTATCAATATCCACTCCATTGTAGAATATGTCCTCTCCGGCCTTTTTCATATCCTCCTCAACACATGAAGGCATCGGACCCGGCCAGATGTAGTGGTCAATGTGCTCTGCAAGTACCTTAAGCGATGGGTTTTTAAGTATTTCCTTATTGTCTGCAAGGGATTTCTTTGCAGGGAAGGTACTCATAGCAAGATTGAAATCTACCTGAGACTCATCATCGCAGAGGAAAAACTTTACAAAATCCTGTGCAACTGCCTGCTGATCCTTTGGTGCTTTTTTGTTTACACCGAATGTTGACTCACCGTTATATCTATTGTATGCATATGGATTTCCGTCAAATGTAGGAATTTCAAATACGCCAAAATCTATATCGCTCCATGTGGTCTTAAGTGTATTGTAATAATGTCCCCACTGAATAACCATTGCCGACTGTCCCTGTCCAAAGCTGTCTGCGCATTTATCGCCAAAATCCTTTGAACCAATCTGATCCTTGTCGTACATATCAACAAGCATCTGCATTACCTTCTTCATGGCATCCGAATTAACATTAGGTGTCTTTCCATCCTCCTTAAAGAGGTTCTCACCAAGCTGATAATTAAGACCAAGCAGATAATTCTGGTGGAAATCATTATTGAAATTGAGTCCCGGCCTGGACTATATTGTCCATCCATCCTTGATTGTGAGCTTCTTTGCCACCTCAATCATTTCATCCCAGGTCTTTGGAATATCATCATCTGTTAGTCCGGCTTCCTTCCACATCTCCTTGTTGTAATAAACAGAGCCTGTCATCATTCCGTAATCAATGTAATAAACCTTACCATCAATCACATGGGCGCTTACTCCATTAAAGTCCTGCTCCAAATCCTCAACAGGAATATCAAGCGGAGCCATATAGTTGATAAGATTCTCATGATAGCTGTTATGTACATCGAAGAGTGCCGGTCCGTCCTCACCATCGAGTGCCAGAGGAAGCTTTGTCCAGTAATCTTCCCATGGATTATCCACCAGGTTTATAGTTACATTAGGATGAATAGCTGTGTATCTGTCAATAACCTTCTGAAATAATTCATCGCTTCCCCACTCCCACAGGTCAATTGAGATATCCTTTCCATCATTAATCTCAACCGAAGGATCATACTTCACCGTATCGCCAAATGGCTTTGTTGGTACCTTTATGTCCTTTTTAGCTGATGAAGCCGATGAGCTGCCACAGCCTGTAAGCGCTGTCACTGCCATTGTAGCTGCCATAACTGTTGCAATAAGTTTCTTCTTCATAGAAATCCTCACTTTCTTAATTCAATATCCTCTTTTTCGTTCAAATTAGTTTAGCGCTAAATCTGACTATAATCTACCACCACCTTATACATTCGTCAATAGTTTTTTGTTTTTTTATCACTTTTCATATTATTTTCATATGTTTTTTGTGCATTTTTACATGTAAATTAGGGTTTTGTCTAAATATTTGCAAAAACCGATTGCTATTTGCAAAATAAAAATGTATACTTAAGATAATTTATAAACCCATATTTTGAATCATATTCGGTTTATGTATAAACTCATCATTGTTTATGTTCAAACTTATTGTGGTTTATGTATAAACTTTATAGTAAAAAAATTATAATACTGAATAGAATGGAGTTTAATATGACGCTTAAGGATATTGCCGAAATGGCAGGTGTGAGCACAATGACCGTCTCAAACGTAATCAACGGAAAGACAAGCCGTGTTTCACAGAAAACAAGGGATAAAATCAATTCAATTATAGAGGAATATAATTATGTTCCGAATATGAACGCAAGAAGTCTTTCAAACAATTCCTCACACATATATCGGAGTTGTTACATTCTTAGAGGAGAAAGAATATGCTTCAGGATACAATTATTTTGAGAACCCATATGTCAGTACAATGATTGGTACAATAGAAACAGAGCTTCACAAAAACGGATACTTCACCATGCTTCAATCAGTATCCAGAAGCTCAGACATATTATCTTTGGTTAAGAACTGGAATGTCGATGGGATGATTCTGGTTTTCCCCACCTCTGCCCAAAATCTTGAAAAGCTGATGGATGCAGCCAACTGCCCTATTGCTACCTTTGACAGCAATTACTCTCACCCTAATCTCATAAATGTAATATCTGATGATGAAAAGGGCTTATATTTGTCGACCAAATATATGATAAATCACGGGCACACCGAGATTGCATTTGTAGCTGATTATGAGGGAAATATCGTCCTCACCAAACGTTTTAACGGATACAAAAAAGCTTTGGAGGACAGTCATATTCCTTTCCGTCCTGAATATATTTTCAGCTATCCACCTTCATATGAGGGCGGTATCGAAGCCGGCCGTGCCATTGCAGGCAGCAAGTCACCAATCACAGCAGTGGTAACAACTGCCGATATATGTGCTATCGGCATCATGGAGGGTGCGCGTCTCGGCGGTTACCGTGTCCCGATTGATTTATCTGTCATAGGCTATGATAATTTGAATCTATGCCAGTACACCGTACCGAAGCTTACATCGGTATCACAAAATGTACCAAAAAAAGCCCGGCTTGCAACCGAGCTTCTCCTAAAGAAAATACATGACAATGAATCAGACAGTAATTTGGGTGAGATTATGGATGTTGAGATTGTTGACAGGCAATCCGTCATCTCGCTTTATTAAGCCGATAACCGACCTACTCCCTGTGCACACGCTTGTTTTCATACATTTTCTCATCCGCCTCACAGATAATCTTATTGATATCGGCGTATCTGCCGCAGGCATAACCTACTGACGCGGAAATTGGGATTTTACTGTCCTTTTGGATTGGTTCCATCAGCTTATTCCATCTGTCAATAAAGCTAAGTGCATCGTCCTCAGTCCCATCCGGTATGATCATGATAAACTCATCGCCACCATAGCGGTATGTTCTTACATTATCATTATCATTTGCTGCAACAAGTCTGATAGTTCCCGCTATTCTCGCTATTAGACGGTCTCCCATCTCATGTCCGTATGTATCGTTCACAAACTTAAGCTCATTTACATCCCAATATATGACTGCAACCCTTCTGTCAGGTTCCTGTGGCTTTTCAAGGTCATCAAGGAGCTTATTTTTATTGTAAAGGCCCGTCATATCGTCTATTGCTGCCTCTCGCTTTATACGGTGCGCTTTTTCCATTGTTCTTCGAAGCATTTTGTTTACGCCATTGCTGACACTGTAAAATCCTGTTGCTATAAGCGAACGTGGAAAGACATAATACATAAAAAGCGTAAGTCCGGGATTTTTATTCACCTCATTCAGCAAAAATACTCCATCCTTTTGAAGATGCTTAAGTGATGTTGTAGTAAGCAATACCATATTTGCATCGCACACTCCAAAATAATAACCCACATATGTACTAAGCGCTATATTAAAAATCGAAAAAACAAATGCAAATCTCGACAGGTACTTTGACGAGTATACACCTGCAATTACAATTGGTAACATCGCCACTATTACCATATGATATGTAAGCGATGAGCTCGTTATCAGCACTATAAAACCGGCATCTGAAATACACAAATACTTTGCACAGGCGTGATCCAGTCCAACTATCACCAGCAGTGCAATAAACACCAGCAGAAGAACACATGATAAAATATATCCTGTGGCAAAAATATGCTTATCGACAATAAATATATTAAGGCAATTGAGTATGAATACAAATGTATATAGCAGATGCCACACTAAAAGCATACGAAACACAAATATATTCTCCACAACATCCTTCTTCTCATATATAGGATCATCATCTGTAATTTTTGAAAATAACAGCTTTAATGTCTGCATTATCCTCATCCTTTTCCCTTATCTGGTCAAATCCTTTACCCACTTGTATTTCTTAAAATGTATAAGTGTCCACGGTATCTTTCCAACCTCATCCACACAGGTGCACGCATACACCACAACCACCGGCCAATCCAAGAAATATGTGCCTGCAACTGCAAGCGGTATCGCTATGCCCCACATCGTAACAGCAAGAGAGTACATATCAAACATCGTATCTCCTCCCGAACCAAAGACACCGTTTATGATGATTTCATTTACCGAGCGTCCAATCATGTAGAGGGCAAGTACACCGAATAACTGCTTCAGATACTCTGCAGCCTGCGGTGTGAGCTTTACATAATGTAAAATCACCGGTGCTGAAACCGCCATAAGCACTGTCATAACAGCGCCACATAAAAATGACAGCTTTGCCATTCTGATACCATATGCTTTTCCACGCTTTAAATTTCCTGCGCCAAGCTCATTTCCTATCATAATGCCTGCTGCACTTGATATACCTGCACTGAGACAGCATATGATATCACGCACAACCGCTGCGACGGAGTTGGCCGCTGCCGCGTCTGTTCCCATGTGTCCCATAAATGTAGAGTACGATGTAAAGCCTATTCCCCATACAAGGCTTGCTCCGAGAATCGGTCCGGAGCACTTCATAAAATCTGCTGACAGCTCCTTGTTCCTCACCAAAAGCTCTCTAATTTTAAGCCTGATATATCCCGGTCTATACGAAAAAGTGATTGAAAGCATAAGCTCCAATACTCTTGATATGAGCGTGGCAAGTGCCGCTCCCCTCACATTCATGCTCTCGATGCCAAATGCACCATAGATAAAGACTGCATTCAGCACGATATTTATAAGTACTGTAATAGAACTGACTGCAGCCGCAGTACCCGCGTGCTCTGATATCTTCATCATGACTATATAACACTGTGAAAAACCTGTCAATAAATATGAAAAAGAAGCTATTGTCAGATAGCTTACACCATAATCTATAAGCACCGGCTCGTTTGTGAAAATAAGCATCAGATATCGTGGAAAAAATGCACATGCCACGAAAAACAGCACCGATACTATGCCACATATCCTGATTGCAAGAGCGAATATGTCATCGAGCGCCTTTATGTCCTGCTTGCCCCAATACTGTGCTCCGAGTATTGCAAGCCCTGCTGTAGCTGCTGATAGAAACATGTTCTGGATGAACTGTATCTGTGTGGCAAGCGAAACCGCTGACATATAGTTTTGGTCCAGTCCTCCAAGCATGAAAGCATCTGCCACCGCCACCAGCGCCAGCATCAGATTCTGCACCATTATCGGAACCATGAGTGTCCACAGCTTTTTGTAAAAATGTGTATCAAATTCTATTGTTTTCATGTGTTTTTATATATTCTCCCCAAGTATTACATAATTTTTCAAAGGTCCATGCCGCATTTGCAGGGCTTGTGGACGGCAATGTAACTGCCTCCATTCCTGTCAGAGGAAGCTGATATTTCTTATAAAGCGCCCCTGCTTTATTTCCGTTTGCATATACCTGTTTTATATCGGCTGTTTCAAGGATTTTCCTTATATCTGTCGGTTTGACGTTTTTGATGCTGCTGTCGCTCGAACCCTTGATGTCACAGCTTTGTATCACATCCCATATAGCTATATGATTTTTAAACAGCATATATTTTTTCTCATCTATCGTCTGTGGCACCGGTTCATCCAATAGATACGCAAGCAGCTTCCAGAAACGGTTCTGCTTGTGTCCGTAATAGAAATTGTTTTCCCTGGATTTTACGGATGGAAGCGTTCCGAGGATGAGGATTCGGCTGTTTTCGTCATAGACAGGCTTAAAGGAGTGGGTTATGTGTTCGTATTCCATATTGTTACCTCTTATATCTGCAGCAGCTCTTCCGGCTTATCAATACATTTTAACTATACTACAATGCCGTTGTTTTTTACAACAATACGCATAGTTCCCAGAAAAATAACTTATGATTATTATACTTTATCCATCTTGATTTCACAATCTTTTGTTCACGACAAAAAAGTAGTCGTTTCACTTCCACATTTTTTGACGTTATAACCCATTATAACCCATTGATGTTTCACTCAAAATGGGTTATAATAGATTGTAAGAAACGGGGTGATATTATGGATATCTACAAACGAATTTATGAATTAGAAAACGAGATAGCAGCCTTACCACAAGGTTCTATCAACATGAAGAAAATTTACGGCAAAGAGCAGCCTTATCTGCAATGGACAGAGAATGGAAAAAGCAAAAGCAAGTACATTAAAAAGAACGAACGCGAAGAAATTTTTGCAGGTGTTGAAAGGCGCAAACAGCTTCAAGAAGAATTGAAAGAACTGAAACAACACAGTTCTATTGATCCATCTAAATCTACAGATTTTGAAACTTCTGTCATTATCGGAGAACGTCTTCTGGCACTGACAAAAGGTGTAAAAAACTGGGGAAAACGTGATTGTTTCAGACAGTTACAGGCATATTTAAACAGTGAGGAAACAGATCGTGTATGCTTGGTATTTGGTCTGCGACGAACAGGAAAGACAACAATGCTGCGTCAGGCTGTTTTAGGAATGACTCCATCACAGTCCGCAAAATCAGCATACATCAAAGCAAAAGGGAGCGATACCATGGCAGCGATGAATCGTGATTTGGGCAAACTCCTTGATCTGGGATATGAATATGTTTTTATTGACGAAGTAACCCTAATGCCCGACTTTTTATTGATTCAGCAGCACTATTCTCTGATATCTACGCTGCACAAGGTATGAAAATTGTTTTATCCGGAACAGATTCTCTTGGCTTTTGGTTTGCGCTTCATCAGGAACTTTATGATCGAGCTGTTACGATTCACACTACCTTTATTCCATTCCGTGAACATAGTCGTTTACTCGGTATCGACAGTATTGACGAGTATATTCGCTATGGCGGCACACTTCGTGCAGGAGAACTGGATTTTGATGATAAAGACGTTATTTCAGAGGATGCTTCGTTCCGTGATGACGAATCCACACGGCGTTATATCGATACCGCAATCTGTAAAAATATCCAGCACTCCCTGAGTTGTTGTCAAGACGGAGGATATTTCCGTCATCTCCAATCACTCTATGAGGCAGGTGAACTAACAGGTGCTATCAATCGAATCATTGAGGATATGAATCATCGTTTCCTTATTCGTATTCTGACCGACAAATTCAAATCTCATGATTTGGGTTCAGCTGCTGATGTTTTGCGAAGAGATCGTAATCCCAAACAGCGTACAGATATTTTGGATAAAATCGATACAGAAGCAGTAACCAAACGATTAATGGATATGTTGGAGATTCACAATAAAGAAGAACAATCTATTGGTATTACAAATGCTCACATAGAGGAAATCAAAGAATATTTGAAAGCACTTGACCTGATTGTTGACGTTCCACGAGAAACGGTAATTCCAAGTGCCGAACCACTAGAGAATATTTTATTCACGCAACCAGGCATGCGTTATTGCCAGGCACAGGCATTGGTTCATTCTTTGACAAAAGATGAATTATTCTCTACATTGAGCGAGCACGAAAAAATGTTAGTTTCTGAACGTATTTTGGAAGAAGTGCGTGGTCGTATGATGGAAGACATCGTACTTTTAGAAACATTCAAATCGGCTAAAAGGCATCAACGTGTTTTCAAATTGCAATTTGCTGTCGGCGAATACGATATGGTAATTTACGATGCTAAACTCAATACATGTGAATGCTACGAAATAAAACACAGCTCGAAAATTGTTCCAATGCAAGCCCGCTTCTTAGTTGACGAAGAGAAACTGAATCAAACAAGTCAGAGATTTGGCCAGATTACCAAGCGATGTGTGCTCTATCGTGGTGAAGATTCCGTCATGGAAAATGGCGTTGAGTATCAGAATGTAGAAAATTATTTGAAACATTTATAATTTTCCCCTAAAGAAAGAGAGGTCCATGACATTTAACATCATGAACCTCTCTTTCTTTATTATCCTCTATGAGCCATCCACTTCTTTTGCTTCTTCCAGCAACGGCTGTAGCTCGTTTGCTTGAGTGCAATATAAACACCAGAAGTACAGGTTTTCAAAGCTAATTCATGAAATCGTTTACACATACTTAACAGCTGATAAATACTGGAATGTTAATAATTCTACGCAGCAAAAAAGGAACCGGAAAATCCGGTTCCTTTTTGATATCGCATCTTTTATGATAAATATATTCTAACTGCTTCATATAAGTAATACACAAATCAGCTCAGCTCTATCTCATATGCTCCGGCTTCAAAATCCACCGTTAGAAGCGCATATGCTTCACCGTTATCATAGCGGATTGAAAGCTTTGGCCCTTCTCCTGCTACTGTGATGACAGCTCCCTTCTCAAACGCCTTATGGGTGTTTCTCATGCGAAGCAGCTCAAGCTGCTTTGCAACAACATCCTTTTTTAGCGCCTCCTCAATATCGGAGGCACTGAGGTTTGTCCTGTTGATTTCCTTGTGTCCTGATTCTCCTGCGCGTCTTACTGCCTCATGGTCATTTTTGCCTGCAAAGAGATCCAGATACCATACCTGCGGCTTGCCCGGCATGAACATCTGAATAGCACGGGCCAGAAGCATTTTGCTGTCAGACTCACCAAGCGCACTGTAATATGTGGCATTGACCTGATAATATATATTCTTCTGTCCGTGAAGATTTTTGACCATGCCGCCACGAGATACAATCAAATCTATAAGCGAGCGAATATCGTCCTCCGGAAGCAGACCCTTTAAGTCCAGAAGAGGTATGCCGTCATGGCAGCCAAGCATATTGACTGTTGAGATTTTATCTTCCACAATCTCACGCGCCCATTTTGCAAGGTAATCTGCTCTCCTGTTCTCAATCGCATCAATTACCAGTCCCGGTAAAAAGAAATCATATGTGGCATAGCCCTTATCTGCAAGGGTTTTGTATATTTTCTCCTCATATGCCGCATGTATTTCAGGCAGCAGAGTCAGCCCAAGCGGAGCTGCAAGCTCATGGATCTGCTGTAGAAATTCCCAGGTCTCAGGGTCATTCAGGAAATTCTTTTTCCCCGGTGCTTTAGGCGCATAGGCAAATGCATCAAGCCGCACAATAGCCGCACCGTAAGATGCTATTTTTTTAAGTGTTTCTCGATAGAAATCCCACACCTTTTCGGACTTTATATTTAAATCCATCTGCCCCAGATAATCTCTGCCATGCACCTCCTGGTAAAATGTGTTCCAGTATGGCACCCTTCGTCCATCCGGAAACTCCACCATGAGAATCGGAAGCCCCGGCTTTCTGAAAAACATCTGCTTTAAGCATGACTCATCAGGCTGTATGTAGCCCTCATCCGTCATGACTCCATGACCTTCCCAGAATTTGTTCCAGTCTATGAAAAAGTCGCGGTACTCCGACTCATCGCCCTTTTCCACAAGATCCTTGAACTGTGGTGACTGTGCCGAAGCATGATTTAAAATAAAGTCAAGCTTTAAGTCAATCCCCAGCTCCTTCAATTGCGATAAATCCTCTATTGTCGCAAGCTCCTCATTCAGATTGTAGTCCACGACCGAAAATCCGCGGTCCAAATCCGAATGATACAGGCTTGGCAGAATATAAAATGATGAGAATGTGTCCTGCATTTCCTTCTTTTTGAGCAGCGCTGCGATATCGGAAAGCTTACCGCCCAGACTGTCAGGATATGCGTTAAGCATAGGTTTATTGTTCATAGACTTTGCCATCCTTTCCAACTACTATACGCGCATTTTTACTCTGTAAATCAAGCTTTTCCTGCTCCAACTCTACCACGCGGCATATGAAAGGGCTTGCGGCGTTTTCGTCACGTCCTCTCTTAATGCGGCGCGCCTTAGTCTCCTCAGGCGAACTCTCCAGAAATACAGGTATATCAACACCCTTAAGGTATTCGCTTCCTCCGTGGGTCCACTCCAGGATGAGCACCTTAATTCCTGTAAAATCAGTTTCATCATATGAGATATCACCGTCCTGGCGGCCCATATGCTTTATCTCAATTATATCTTTTCCTTCCTTAAACTCTGAAAGCTCCTTGTTAATCCTGTCAAAGTCAATCTCCTTAGGTGTTCCAAGATATCCACGTAAGCCATCCTCGCCGGACTCGTTATACACATTAAGGCGTTCTTCGTCGTTTCTCATCGGGATACGGTGTGGATAATTGTCCCCAGTCAGCACATAGCAGGCTGTATTATCCTTCAAAAAATACTGCTGCAGGGCTGCTGCAATCGTTGTCTTTCCTGAGCCTGAGCCGCCGTAGATGCTTATTACAATACGTTTATCAGAAGAACTATCTGCAGTGTCAGCCTCACTTAATTTTAGATTGCCGCACACCTTCTTTATCTCATCATACAGCTTCTTTGCCTCATCAAGCCTGATAAATGAAAACTGATATGCCTCATACTCCTTTGTTGCAAACGGAAGCGGTATTCCGGCATTCATCAGTGCTGCACCTGTGTACTGCCTGCCGGTATTTTCCTCAATATATACTGCATCCGACTCCAAGCCCTTAAGCTTCACATAGCAAGCAGCCGCGTTTGCCTCCGCATACAGACGAACCACGCTCACAAGCGCCCTGTCCTTTGCCCTTGAGACAGACATCCACGCAGCCACCTCATCCTCAAATGGGCTTGTAAGGCGCCAGTAGGTGCCCTCATTTATAAGCATCTCATACTTCTTAAAGGTCTTGATCTGCTCTCTGATTTCTTCCTTTTCCTCATCCGACAGAAGGGCCGGATTCAGCTCATAGCCAAAGGTTCCTGCCATGGCTGTGATGCCTCTTGTTTTAAGGCTTGTCACTCTGCCGGTCTGATGATTTGGCACTGCCGATACATGCGCTCCCATGGACGATACCGGATAGAAGAATGATGTGCCATACTGTATTCTTGTACGGTTTATGGCATCTGTATTGTCACTGCACCATATCTGTGGACTGTAGTAGAGCATGCCTGCATCAAATCGTCCACCGCCACCGCTGCAGCCCTCAAGAAGTATATCCGGATATCTTGTCACCAGACGCTCCATAAAATCATACACTCCAAGCACGTAGTCGTATGCAAGATTTCCTGCATATACGTCAGCCATGCTTCTGTTCATATCCCACTTCACGTAGTCGATTTTTCCCTGGTCAAACACTGCGCAGATCTGATCGAAAATATTGTCCCTGACTTCTTTTCTCGAAAAGTCTAAAAGAAGCTGGTTTCTTGAGCGTACAGGAAGCTTTCCCGGAATCTGGATAGCCCAGTCAGGATGCTCTCTGTACAGATTACTGTCCTCATTTACCATCTCAGGCTCAATCCATATTCCAAACTTCACTCCCTGCGCATGCACTCTGTCGATGAGCTCAGAAAGTGTTCCGCCAAGCTTTTTCTCATTCACAAACCAGTCACCGAGTGATGAATTATCATCATCTCTCTTTCCAAACCAGCCGTCATCCATGACCACCATATCTATGCCCAGTGATGCGGCCTCCTTTGCGAGGTCTACTATCGTATCACCGGTAAAATCAAAGTAAGCAGCCTCCCAGCTATTGATGAGCACCGGTCTTACCTCATGTGCAAATCTGCTCCTGCACACATGCTCACTGATGCAGGTGTGGTACTGATGTGAAAGCTGTGAGAAACCGTCTGCCGAGTATGACATAATCACCTCAGGCACTGTAAATGTCTCTCCTGCCACAAGCGGATATGAAAACAGTTCATCGGAAAGCCCCATTAAAAGGCGCGTCTGGTTAATCTGGTCCTTCTCTGCCTCACATGAGAAGTTGCCACTGTATACAAAAAGCATACCATAGCAGTCTCCTGCATTTTCTGTAGTATCGCGCTGTGCGAGAATAACCGCCGGATTGTACTGGTGGCTTGATGTTCCTCTGCGGCTTCCGAATGAAAGTGTGCCGTGTCCTAAGTGTGTGCGCTCAAGATTGCGCTCCATGGCATGCTTACCGTAGAATCTGATTACATCATAATCTCCGTAAACCATATCCAGACAGGCAGCATGAGCCTTTTCAATTGTAATATCCCCACTGCCTGTATTTTTAATGAGCACACTTCTTGTGATGACATCACAAGCCTCAAGCACACCATAAAGCAGATGCACCTCAACGCCTGCGATATCATCGCTAAGAACTATTTCAAGAGTCTGTGCTTCATCATCAGATGCCCACACTGCCGGAAGTCCCTTTAGAGCGTATTTTCCGTCTCTGATTTCATGACTCTTATAAAGAAGCTCAACACTCTCAGTACCCTGTTCGTTTTTAATATCAAGCGCAATATTTCTGAAATCACCTGTTCCAAGAGTCGGATACTCCTGTGGCAGTGTATCAAGCGAATATGTACGGTTCATTCCTGCTGCGTAAGGATTGCCTGAAAAACCTCTGTCAGCATATGTCAGCACATAGTCCATATCACATGTGCTTTTTGCTCCGTAGTACAGATGCAGCAGATAGCCAAGTCTGTCTACCTGCATCTGATATGTGGTGTGAGCTGTCTGTAAAGTAAAAATTTTCTTGTTTGGATTAAATATAATTGCCATAGAATCACCCCATATTATTGTTAAAATAGTGTTTAAAAATTATCCCTTGATTGCACCGTTTGCAACACCGTTTAATATCTGCTTCTGGCAGATTATATAGAATATAAGTATCGGTATCAAAGCCAGAATATATGATGCAAATGCCAGATTGTAGTTGGTTCCAAACTGTGTCTGGAAATTCAGCTGTGCCAGCGGCAGTGTATTCTGTCCTGTTCCTGACATGATGACAAGCGGTGTCATGACATCATTCCAGGTACCGAGTGCTGTCAGGATGGCTACTGTCGCATGCATAGGCTTCATCATAGGAAATACAACTCTCCAGTATGTTGTCCATGTGCTTGCGCCATCGATATCTGCGGCCTCCTCAAGTGCCATAGGGATATTTTTCAAGTATCCACTATATAATAATACATTCATTGGCATATAAAATACAAGATATAAAATGATAACTCCTGCCCTGTTTCCAATTCCCATCTGCGCAGTCTGCTTTACAAGAGGCATCATGAGAATTGAGAATGGCACAAACATACCGCTTACAATGTAAAGATATATGAAACGGAAGCTCTTTTTCCTTGCCATGCCTCGTCCGATAACATATCCTGCAATCGAATGGATAAGGATTGCGAGAACAATGGTCACAATAGTGATAAGTAAGCTGTTTCCGAGAGAATGCCAGAAATCAGTCACCTTCATAGCCTCTGTGAAGTTTGAAAAGCTCCACTTTGAAGGGAATGAAAGAGCTCCTGCGACATCATTTGTCATCTCACTCGGTTTCTTGAAGGCAATGATAACAGCCATATACAGCGGGAAAAATACGGTTAAGGTTCCCAATATTAAAACGATGGTTAGTACCCAGTTTGTTTTTTGTTTTTTCATTATAACTGCTCCTCCTTCTTATTCATAATACCCATCTGGAATAGTGAAATAGCCACAATTACAACAAAGAAAATTACTGCGTTTGCACTTTGGAAGCCAAACTGTCCTCCATCCATACCATTTCTGTAAATCAGGTATGAGATTGACTCAGTGCTCTGCGCCGGGCCGCCCTTTGTCAATGACATAATCTGGTCAAATACCATGAGGAAGTTCTTTGTGCTGAGCACCAGATTGATTGTAACAAACGGCATAACGAGTGGAAACGTAACCTTCCAGAACTGTTTCCATTTGCCTGCTCCGTCGAGCATGCTGGCTTCGTAAACATCCTCAGGCACTGTCTGCAGTCCGGATATATAAATGATTGTATTCATGGCAACCGCCTGCCATACCCCGACAATCAGCACGCCAATCCATGCATATTCACTCGCCAGAATACTGTTTTGTAAGAAACCGATGTTGAAGGTATTTCCTACTACCGGCAGAATATATGTAAAAATAAAGCTGAAAATGTAACCAATAACCAGTCCGCCAAGGATATTCGGTACGAAATAAACACCTCTTAATGCACTCTTGCCGCGGATATTGCTGTTTAACGCAACTGCCATTACAAGGCTTAATACATTTACAAGTACGGTTCCTGCAATCGCATATTTAAAAGTAAACAGATAGCTCTTTCCGACTCTGGCGTCGGTAAACAGGTCTGTATAGTTTCTAAGTCCGACATAATCATATGAGCCATAGCCCTTGTAGTTTGTAAAGCTGTAAATCACACCCTTTATCATCGGCAGCGTGTTAAATGCGAAAAATAAAACCACAACAGGTATCACAACTGCCCAGAATGTCTTGTCCCTATTTGACATTTTCTTTTTCATTTTGCATCCTCCTGTTCCTTCTGGTAATCCTGTACTTCACGAATCAGATCTCTGTTGTAACGCTCCCAGTCTGAATCAAATTTCTTTAAGAACTTCTCTTTTGCATTGTCACCTGTGTCAAGCAGATATGTCTGAATCATGGCGTCCACGCTCATCTCACTTGGATAATGGTGATCCTGATAATCCGACATACGGTTGTCCTTTATATACTCCTGCATATCCTCCAGTGTATCAGGTATTGCGAAATCTCCATCCTTGCAGGCAATTCCGCCCTGGTCATCCAGATATGTCTGAATTGTCTCATCGCTGTACAGATATTCAAGCACCTCGTATGCTGCTTCCTTATTTTTGCAGGCCTTCATAACTGAAAACTGTAAATCTATTCCTGAATTTAACACATTGTCAGCCTCATTATCATTTGCCGGGAAAGTAAATGAACCGATATTCATATCAGGATTAACCGACTTAATCTGAGGAATAGCATAGCTTCCTATCGTGTACATGGCAGATTCACCTCTGGCAAAGGCTGTACATGCGTCATTGTAGCTGTAAGCATATGGATTTTCCTCTGCATAATCAAGCAATGTGCGTATCTTGTCGGCAACCGGAGAATATGCCTCCTCAAATGTCGTATTTCCCATATTTACCTGATTACAGGTGTCTGAATCACAAAGACCTACTGCAAGGGCATTCCACGGTGCCAGACAGGTCCATGTATCCTTAAAGCCCAGATACAAAGGAAGTGTTCCGCTTTCCTTTATCTCATCGCACAGTGCTGTAAACTCACTCCAGGTTGTAGGCACCTTCCAGCCATTCTCTGCAAACATCCTTGTTGTAAAGCACTCCTGCTGCATTTGCGGCGTAAGGAAGTGCATAGGTGCCATCCTTTGGAATGAACTCAAGCTCCTTGTCCATATCCAGATATGCCTCTTTTACATTGTCCACTGCATCCAGATCTGAGATATCCTCAAACAAATCTGCATCCAGGAAATTTGAATAATTGATATCTCCACCTATTGCAATGATGTCCGGATAATCCTCACGGATGAAGCGTGTCTTTAAAATAGTCATAGCCTCATTCGGAGAGGAGATAGTCAGATGAATATCATCATGAGTCTCATTAAATTGCTTCTCAATCTTCTCAAAAGCCTTAACAGCCTCCGGCTTATAAGAAACCACCTCAATCTCAGTTTTTCCGTCCGCCCGCTTTTCATTTCCACATCCGGTCAGTCCTGTCGTGCACATTCCGAGTGCCAGCACAACCGCCGTAGCCTGACAAATCTTTCTTTTTGCCATATTTTTTCACTCCTTTTCTGTTTTATTTGCTCTTTTTCCTGATAAACCGATTATAACATACCATTATGCATACAATAAATACCTTTATTTTTGCTTTTTTATACCAATATGCTATAAAACATGCTATAATTGCATATAATGTCGCATAAGGGTATATTTATAGTATTAATCAATAAGGAGTGACTCACATGGACAAGCTTTCCTTCAATATTTTTCCAAATGTAAATTTCATAGATTTGTGTATGTACCAGTTCGGCCACGAGCAGTGCGAACCGGGACACTCATTTGGTCCTGCCACAAGAAACCACTATCTATTCCACTATGTACTGTCCGGCACCGGCACTCTGATGGCCGATAATGCAAAGGGCATTACACAAACCTACAACATAAAAAGCAGGCAGGGCTTTCTGATTTTTCCCGGCCAGATAAATACCTATATCGCAGATGACAAGCTTCCCTGGGAATACATATGGATTGAGTTTGACGGTCTGCGCGTCAAGGAGGCTCTCACCACAACAGAGCTTACCAAAAATAATCCTGTATATCACACACACTCAAAGGATATCCGCGAAAAGCTTGTTGAAGAAATGCTCTACATCACAAGGCACCCCTCAGAATCACCGTATCACCTGATTGGGCATATGTACCTTTTTCTGGATTATCTGATGCAGTCAGCCAAATCATCAAAACTCGTTCCAGGTGGGAAAATGAGTGATTTTTATATAAAAGAAGCGATGAATTATATCGAGCAGAATTTTCAGAATGATATATCAATCGAAGATATTGCCAGAGTCTGCGGCATAAACCGAAGCTATCTAGGCAAAATTTTCAAAAATTCCGTTGGACATTCACCTCAGGAATTTCTCATGAATTATCGTATGATAAAGGCCACAGAGCTTTTAAAGCTGACCTCCTTATCCATCGCAGATGTTGGTTCTGCCGTTGGATACGAAAATCAGCTTCATTTCTCACGCGCCTTTAAAAATATCTACGGAGTGGCTCCGAGGGAATGGAGGAACGAGCATAAATAAGCTCACTGTTCAGCCTTCACAAATTCATTTACATTGTCAGGGGTCACCTTCTCATACGGCAGATAAACATACTTTTTATCCTCAAACTTTATGTTTTTCATGCTGCCCCCGGTGGCTGCCAGATAGGCAAGCTGAGCCATAGCCCTTGCCTGTCCCTCCTTGTCATTGTAGACCGTTGCCGCAAGCTTCGACTGCTGCACTGCTTCAAGCCCATCGTCTGTGCCGTCCACTCCAAAAAATGCAGGTACATTTGACTCCGTCACACCAAGCTTTTCATATGCGTCCATCGCTCCGAGTGCCATTGCATCGTTGTTTGCAATAACCAGCTCTATGCTGTTTTTATACTGACCTATAAGCTGTGTCATACGGTTCTGCGCCTGAGCACGATTCCAGTTTGCTATCTGACAGCTCAGCTTTTCTATCTGAAGACCGTTATTCTTCATGCTCTCTGTCACACTCTCTGTCCTGACGATGGCATCCTGATGTCCCATCTCTCCCTCCAGGATGACGTACTGTATCCTGCCATCACCGTTTTTATCCACACCCGGATTATTCTTTATATAATCGGCAATGAGTTCCCCCTGCATCTGACCTGACTGCTTTGCCTTGGCCCCGACATAGTACAGCTTATCCCAGCGATTTAAATCCTCATCAACCGGCTCCCTGTTAAAGAAAATAATCGGGATGTCCTTTTCCATTGCAGCATTTATAATATGCGACAAATCTGTTCTGTCTGCCAGATTAATACACAGCACATTACAGCCGTCCTCTATCATCTCCTGCACCTGGTCATCCTGTGCACGCTGTGAGCCTGCAGCATCCATGATTGTCATGCTGATATCGTATTTGTCTGTATCAAGACTTGCGCACTCCTTTTTGAAAGTTTCTATCAGCTCCCCGATAAATGTATCCTTCTGGTCATAACAGGTCACACCTATATATATCTGTTTTTTCTCGTCAACTCTTGTGTTGCTGCACGAGACAAATGACAATATCAGTGCAAAACACAGTATCATCATGGTATTTCTTATTCTGCTTCTCATTTATTGTTCCCCCACTACTGGCTGATTGCATACAAAAGCTTCTTGTTTTCTTCATCAAACAGATTTTTTCTGGTAAGAAGCTGGTAAGATACCGGCTTTTCCTCTACTGAATATTTTCTACTGCCACGCAGCATATCGACCAGTCCTACAACACTTTTGTATCCGGCAGCAAATTCATCAGGTGTGATAAGAGCCTCTGTCCAGCCCGAATCGAGATAATATATGGCTTCTGTTGAGTTTCCTATTCCATATACCAGTGCACCCTGCAGATTATTATCAGAGGCTTCCTTTGCCGCATCAACCACACTTGCATCATCTATTGCAAGAACTATGTCAACCTTTCTCTGTGACTGCAGATTTATTTTCTCCCCGGTATCCGAAACACCTGATACAATCCACATCACAACACAGCCGCTCTCCGCGAGAGTATCCTTTATGCCATCAATGCGTTTTTTACAGGCATCGGATTCAGTGTTTTCACAATAGATTCCTATTTTTTTACCTGAAAGTGTTCCGTTGTTGTCAGCAAGAAGCTTTTGTGCCAGTTTGGCACCCATGCTGTACTGGTCAAACTCCACTGTATTTAACGACTTAAAGCTCTCGCTTCCCGCCTGGTCTCCGACTACCATTATCGGTGTCTTTTTATTTATCCGGATAAGTGTATTAAGGCTTTTTTCTTCTGTCATTTTTTCTGCTGTCGGCTTGAAAACGACCGCATCAGCTTTTTTGTTTATCTCCTGCTTTATGACATCAATTTCATCTGACATGTTGTTCAGATTTTCCTTACTTATCATAACTACATCCACACCATACTCAGAGGCCGCCATTTTCATGCCATATTTAAACGCAGCACTGTGGCTTTCATCCACATCAGCCATCACAACTGCAATACGCTCCGGTTTCTCATTGAGCTTATTGTATGCGATAAAACCTATTCCTATCACAAGTAGTACTCCCAGCAGCAGCTCTGTTATGATGAAGTTTCTCTTATTCTTGCTCATATTTGTCCATTTATTTTTCACTGTCACTCTCACACCTCCCATGCAGCAAGGCAATTGTACTTGCTTCATGCTATATGATGCTCCTCAAATTGAAGTCTGTTTTCCTCTGAATAGACAATTGCCGGGATTTTGATTGTCACAACTGTTCCCTCATCAAGCTCACTTTCTATATGCAGGCCATAGCGCTCTCCAAACAGTATCTTTATCCTGTTATTTACATTGACAAGCCCCACTCCCGAGCCCTTCTTGTGAACCCTGTCCGTATTTGTCAGCAAAAGTGGAATTTCATTCTCCGGAATGCCCATTCCGTTGTCTGATACCGTTATGATGATATCCTCTCCCACTTTTTGGCCTCCGACTACTATCTCTCCGAAATCGTCCAGCTCTCTGATTCCGTAATTTAGTGCGTTTTCCAAAATCGGCTGAAGCACCAGCTTCACCGCACAGTAGTCCATTATTTCCTCGTCTACATCAAAGCTCACCTCAAATTTGTTCTTATAGCGCACCTTCTGAATATTCATGTAGCTTTTTGCGTGCAAAAGCTCATCTCGTACAGGTATTATGGTATGTCCCTTCGACAGACTGATACGGAAAAGTTTTGCAAGCTGCGTAATCATAAACGAGGCCTCCTCGTTTTTGCCTCCTTCAATCATCCATGTGATGGAGTCAAGAGTATTATACAAAAAGTGCGGATTAATCTGGCTTTGAAGCACATCAAGCTCGCTCTTCCGTCTCTCGTTCTGCTCCCATACGATCTTTTTCATGAGCTCATTGTTCTGCTTATATGAATTACGTATAGAGTATCCCAGATGCCGTATCTCTGAGGAACCACCTACATAAATATCTGCTTCATTGCCATTCTCATACCTTTTCACAGAATCATCCAGCTTCATTATCGGCTTTGAAATACGTATAGCTATCACTCTGTTTATCCACACAAACATCATAGCCATAATAATCATTATAACAAAAACAAACTGCTTCACATCCGCCATCTTATTGGTAAAGATGGAGTATGGCATCACACATACAAGCTTCCAGCCTGTGTAGCTGATTGTATCTACCATAATCTTACGATGCACTCCATTCAGATAATCATCATATATACTGTTTTGCGACTTTGCCGCAACCTCGCTGTTTTCCGGAACATCTCCATCAAACTGTATCTGATGCGGATGGTAAATAATATTGCCCTTTGCATCACACAGATAATAATACTGTCCTTTTCCCGATGTATTTATCCTCTCAAGCATCCTTGATACACTCGAATAATCCATGTCCACAAGCATCACACCCATCTGTGATTCTGAACCGGAGGTCAGCTCCACGGCACGGCTTGATGATATGACCAGATGATATCTCATGGAACCATCGTCAAACAGATTCTGTACATGAGGTGTTGAAAAATGTATATTTTCCATGCGCTCCATAGCTTCTATGAACCAGTCCTGTTTTGTCACATTCGGGTCCTCCTTCTGGGACACAACAGGCTCTGCAGCTATAAGGCTTCCATACTGATTATACAAGGCAGTACTGCGCAGATATTCCTTGTTTGACTCATAGAGCAGGCTCATGCCATCGTGTATGCTGTCAGACTGCTTTAAAATATCATTCTCCTTTATTACATTATAATACGCCGAATCCGAAACCTGCCTCATATTGACCAGATAGCTTTCCACACTGTCTATTGTCTGGTCCATCACCTTATGATTGCTCTCTATGATACTGTCCTGCGATGCATCGGCAAATTTTATATACATCACCACAACTGTGACAAGCATTATTGCAAGCGACAGCAGTGAGAATGAGAGCATTATTATGGATTGTATATTGCCTGATTTATACCTTATTCTTCTCATACTCTGTCCTGTACCTGGATGGGGAAACCCCATACTTTCTCTTAAAAACATAACTGAAATAGTTCGGATCCGCATAGCCTACATTCTGGGCTATGACATAGCTCTTGTCGTCTGTCTCCACAAGCATTCTGGCAGCCTTGTCCATTCTGTAATCAGTCAGATACTCCACAAACGAGCTGCCGGTTTCCTTCTTGAACAGACTTGAAAAATACGAGTTAGATACTCCTAATTCCTTACATGTATCGTCAAGTCCAAGGTCCACACTTCTGTAATTCCTGTGCACATAATCCTTTGCACTGTCTATGAGTGACTTCTTGGAGTTGTATCTGGCATCAGCCATATCATCGTGCAGCCTGCTTGAAAAATCCAAAAGCCACTGCTTGAGCACCACCGGCTCAAAATTGGAGAGCTCATTATAAAGCCTGCCTACACTTCCCGATATTTCCTGCGCATTTAGCTCATTATTGCTCATGAAGTGATATAGCTCACTGATAAGCTCCATTACTGCCACATGGTAGTTCTCAAGTGACTGCTGCGACATAAAATTGTGCTGCATATACGCTTCAACAGCCTGTCCCACATCCTCTATCTTGCCGATACAAATCATTTTTTAAATAAATATGACAGCTCATTTCCCTCATCGCCATCCTTTGATATACGTCGCTGTGGCTCAACCTCTGTCATGTTTATTGCCCTGTTGCTGCCATAAAGCACCCTGTAGGATACTGCCTCCCTCGCACTCTGATAAGAGCTCACCAGCTCCTGTACATTTTCGCACACCTGTCCGATTCCGACCGTCACCTTTGCCCCCATTACATGATTTACATATTTGCAGAATCTGTCGCACTCATCTGTCAGCTCAGAGATATCCTCCTGCTGCACAAGCTGGGCTATCATGACCGTATCACCGAGATAGTTAAAAATTCTGCCATTCCAGCGCTCCTTTAAATCAGCCTGTGCCTGCCTCTCTACTGACACTGCAAGCAGTCTGATATCCATGCCCTGCGGCATCTGACTTGCGGAGGTATGTATGATAATACAGCAGTAATATGGTCCCTCAAGCATAATCTTATAGTCACGCATGTACCTGCCCAGCTCATTTTCCGGTATGCGTCCCTCGATAAGTGTCGTATAAAAGTTTGACTGCAAAACAGGCAGTGATGCTGCATAATACTGCTTCAATATGTCTGTGTTTTTCTTCTCGTTCAGCTCATCATCCAGCTTTGTCTTAAGCTTTTTGAATACCTCCGTGATTTCAGCCAGATTGAGTGGCTTTAAAATATACTCCTCTATCTCGAGATGTACTGCCTCCTTTGCATACTCAAAATCGTCAAAGCCTGTGAAAAGCAAGAGCTTCGTCGCAGGAAACCTCTGCCTGATGTTACTGCACAGCTCAAGTCCGTCCATGTAAGGCATACGTATGTCAGTCATCACAACATCCGGCTGCATGTCCTCCATCATTTCAAGCGCCTTGAAGCCATTTCCCGCATGTCCTACCACCTGAAAACCAATCTGCTCCCAGGATACCTTTCTCTCGATTACCTCTATTACATCCTCTTCGTCATCAACTAGTAATAATGTATACATTTTATGTCTTCTCCCTGCTTGTAATTATTGAACTGCATACACCATAAAATCCGTGTGTAGCATAAATTTATCACCCGGATATTAAAATGTGTCTGTATAGTATTATACCACATCTGATATATTCTTTTGTAGCTTTACATAAACAAAAGTGTAACTGTTAAAGAAAAAAGCAGAGATGCCACCCTGACATCTCTGCTGATCATTTTGGAAGTATGAAAAAGAAATTTTCCTGCGATATTATTTCTTCTGAACGTATTTCAGACAGTCAAGTGTAACTGCTACAAGAATGATAATTCCTGAGAATACGAACTGAAGGTTTGTATCAATACCAAGGATTGTAAGAGAGTATGTGAGTGCTGTGAAGATACATACACCGGTTACAACACCTGATATCTTACCGATACCACCTGTGAATGATACACCACCAACTACACAGGCTGCGATTGCGTCCATATCCCAGCCCTGTCCATAAGCTGCTGAACCTGAACCAACCATTCTTGCACACTCAAGCCATGAGCCAAATCCATAAAGGATACCGGCCATCACGAATGCGCCGAGAGTTACTGCAAATACTGAGATACCTGAAACTGCTGCTGCCTCCGGGTTTCCTCCTACTGCGTAGAGGTTTTTACCAAATGTTGTCTTGTTCCAGATAAACCATACAATTGCGATTGCTGCTACTGCCCAGATGATGATGGTTGGGAAACCATTTACCTTTGGAATAATCATGTTAGGGATAACCGGCTCAATAGCACCGAATGAAACTCCCTTTGTAGCATATGTTACGATACCGAAGATAACAAGCATGTTGGCCATGGTTGAAATAAACGGATGCATCTTAAACTTCGCTGTAAAAAATCCTGCAATACTTGTGAAGAATGTACAAAGCACGATACATGCAAGTAATGCGATAACCACTCTTGCACCTGTTGGTACTCCTGTAAAGTCAAATATATGACCGAATACAGAGCCTGTATTGATACCCTGATGCATGATGATTGTGGCTGTTGTCATACCCATACCAACCATTCGTCCAACAGAAAGGTCCGTTCCTGTTAAGAGGATAAGTCCTGCAACACCAAGTGCTAAGAACATTCTCGGTGAAGCCTGCTGAAGAATATTCAGTATGTTGTTGTATGTCAGAAGAGGTGTGCCCTTCTTTATCGGTGTTATGACACAAAGCGCTATGAATATAAGTATAATTGCAATATAAAGACCATTCTGTAACAGGAAGTTTCTCCTATTGAACGTATACTTGTAATTCTCCCATTTCTGAGCTCTTTTCTCCATAAATGTGAACTTTGAAAGACGAAGCATATCAATCAGGTGATACTTGTAGCTGTATGCCTCATGCTTTTTGTCCTTGATCGTCTGATACTCTTTCTCGAGCTCAAGCTTCTCATTGGAAATACGATTCTTGTGTACGTAGTTTTCTTCCTTTATCTCAGTACTGTCTGATGTCTTTGCAAGAGCAGCCTTGTGCTTTTTATCAAGCTCTGCCATTCTCTCATTATGAGCAGCAAGCGCCTCTGCCTTTTCCGCCTCACAGCTTGCCTTAACGGCATTGTAATACTTTGAATCAAAATTTTCCTTTAAATAGCTTTCAGCCTTGGCAATGAGCTTTGAAATCTCATCCTTGTTCTTTGCCTCAACAGCCTTTGCCTTTGCAAGCTCTTTCTCGCAGGCTGCTATTTCTGACTCTTTCTCGCCCTTTGAAAGAGTTTTATCTCTCTTGATGCCTGCTATCGCTGACTGACACTCTACAACCTTTGTAGTTCCGTCTTTTCTGAGTGCATCAATTTCTTTTTGTATTCCACCAACATATTCGTCGATAGGCTGGCGCAGAGCACGCTCCTGCTCAGCCGTTAAAATCTTACTATTAGCCATATCCGTCTTCTCCCTTTATTATAGGTACTTTGCACTGAGTCTCAGCAGTTCTTCCTGATTGGTTTCCTTTGTATTGACAATTCCTGAGAGTCGTCCGTTTGACATGACTCCGATACGATTTGTTATACCAAGGATCTCAGGCATCTCAGATGAAACTACAATGACTGTCTTACCCTGCTTTGCCATATTGATTATCAGCTCGTAAATCTCATATTTGGCACCTACATCGATACCTCTTGTAGGCTCATCCATCATGAATATCTGCGGTCCTCTTTCAAGCCATTTACCAAAGATAACCTTCTGCTGGTTTCCTCCTGACAGAGCCGAAATCATATCCTCCGGTCCCATACACTTTGTGTGCATAATCTTTATCTCATCAGAGGTGGCCTTTGTCATCTTGCTGTCTGAAAGTGCCGGTCCATTCTTATAAGCACCGAGATTTGCGATTGTTGTGTTAAAGGTGAGGTTTCCCTTAAGGAAAAGTCCATTTGCTTTTCTTTCCTCTGTGATAAGTGCGAAGCCATAGTCCATAGCCTCCTTTGCACAGGTGAAATTCATAAGCTGGTTCTTAAAATATACTCGTCCCGCAGCTCTTGTCCTGATTCCGAAAATCGTCTCAAGAAGCTCTGTACGACCTGCTCCGACAAGTCCGTATAGTCCAAATATCTCCCCCTCATGCACATCAAATGTGATGTCCTGCAGATGTGGCTCGTACTTTGTCGAAAGATGCTGTATTGACAAGATTACATCCTTTGGTTTGTTGTCTACCGGAGGGAATCTGTTCTCCAGTACTCGTCCAACCATCGCTGCAATCAGTTCATTCATATTTGTTTCTTTTGTGCTCTTTGTCATGACCAGATTTCCATCTCTAAGAACTGAAATCTCATCACATATCTCAAAAATCTCATCCATCTTGTGAGAAATATAGATAAGTGAAATACCCTGGTCACGAAGCATCCTCATCATCTGGAACAGCTTTTCAACCTCCTGTACCGTAAGTGATGATGTAGGCTCATCCAATACTATAACCTTTGAGTTGTATGATATTGCCTTTGCAATCTCACACATCTGTCGCTGTGATACTGACATATTTTTCATCGGCTGCTCGAGATTAACTGTCATTCCCAGCTTTCTGAATAATTCAGACGCTTCTTTTTTCATGCGTCCCTCATCAATCATACCAAATGAATTGACCGGATATCTTCCGAGAAACAGATTGTCTACGACATTTCTCTCAAGACACTGGTTCAACTCCTGATGCACCATCGCTATTCCATTTTCCAGTGCATCCTTAGGACCCGAAAAGCTTACCTCTTTTCCGTCCAGATATATAGTTCCCTCGTCCTTCTGGTATGTACCAAAAAGACATTTCATCATTGTCGACTTACCGGCTCCGTTCTCCCCCATGAGACCCATTACAGTACCTTTTTTCACATCTAAATTGATGTGGTCAAGAACCCTGTTTCGTCCAAATGACTTGCTCATGCCACGAATCGATAAGATGTTTTCATTATTCTTATCGCCCATACTTCCTGCTCCTAACTCTATATTTGCTGTCGTCTGTATACACTTTATTTTGGGGAGAGATTTTTCCCTCCCCAACTAAGTGCTTTAAATACTTTTACTGGTTCAAAAGAGCTGTATAAGAAGCTGCATTATCTGTCTTAACCATGTTGATTGCGAATGCATCGTACTGGCTTGGATTTCCAAGTCTGTTTGTGATATTAGACTCTGTCTGTCCATCACCACCGATGTACTCAACATCAAGATTTAAGAGATCATCATACTTCTGTAAGAGTGGCTGATATGTAGAGCTTAAGAAGTTATCTGAAGCATTGTAGATATTCAGCCATACCTTCTTTGTAGGGTGCTTTGCTGAATCAAGCTGTGTTGAAACAGGTGCCCATACAACTGTTGAATCTGTGAAATCCTTGTAGTTATCTGCTGTAACTGCTACGTTTAATGCGTAGTAAGATCTCTCATCATCCTTGTAAACATATACATCATCGCTTAATACGTTTCCTGCATCATCCTCTGTGCCGATACCTGTATCAATATCTACACCATCGAGTGCGTTTCTAAGTACACGAAGTGTGAGGTAAGCCTGAACGTCAGCATGCTGGCTGATTGTTCCGCCGTAGCCCTCTGCGATAGCTGCTACTGCATCACTGTTGGCATCGTATCCGAATGTTGGAACCTTGTTGTCCTTTGACCATGCATTGAACATTGACATTCCCATTCCATCGTTGTTAGAAACAACTACGTCGATTGACTCGCCAAATGATGATGACCATGTTCCGATTGCATTTCCTGCTGTAGCTGCATCCCATGTAGCTCCTGCTGAGTTCTTCATCTCCTGTGAAGCAAGCTCTCTTACTACATAGTCTTTGCCGTTTACAGTAATCTTGCCGTCCTGAACCTCGGCTGCTTTTCCGTCTGAGTTTGTTCCTGCCGGTGCACTGTCAATCTCGCCGCTCTTGTCTACGCCTGTTCCAAGAGCTTTACGAACACCTCTTGTTCTTGCAATTGAATCGTTGTGTCCGATATCACCGATTGCAAGTACATATCCGATAACGCCATCCCCATTTCTGTCGATCGTATCGATGTTCTTCTCGATATATTCTTTTACCATTTCTCCCTGAAGTTCAGCTCCCTGATTAGCATCGAAACCTACATAATAGGTATCCTTGTTGTAGTTGAGTGCTGTTGTGTCAAGCTCTCCTGTTGAGCTGTTTGATGGCTGACGGTTGAACCACACAAGTGGCTTGTCCTTGTTTGCAACATCTGATGTCGTTGTGCTGCTTCCCCCTTTCTGTGTATCAGAAGAACCCCCATCTGATCCACAAGCGGCCATTGACGCTGCCATAGCAGCTACCATCATGATTGCAACAAATTTTTTCTTCATATATTTTTGTCCCCCTTTGTTTTGTTGGTAAGGCTAGTATACAAAAATATTTCTGGAATCACTATAGAATATTTTTCGATAAACATTAAAAATTTTACTGTTTTTCGTCATGTAGACGAAAATTTTCTAGTTTTTATTTTTTCGCTACGTCATATTGTTCAGCTTCAACAAAAACGGGCTTTCCGCTTTGTCCTTATTACTTCCTTTGCTCCGTCACTCACAAACATTCCAATCCCTCTTTTCTTATACAAAATTCCTGCATCCACAAGTATATTTATGCCCTTTGCCGCTGTAGACGGATTTATCGCATACAGCTTTGCAAGCTCGTTTGTGCTCGGCACGCGCTCATCCTCCAAAAGCACATCCCGCAGTATGTCGTTTTCTATCATTTCGCTTATCTGAATATAGATTGATTTCTCCTGATTCAGAATTTCATTCACATGCTCCGCCTCTTTTCTATACAAATAGAAAACGTTATACGTATGGCTGTATGTACAGTTTACGTTTGGTATATGGTTAAGTATGCTGTACGTATAAAATACTTAGAACCAGTTGTCAGTGATTGAATGAATTACGGGTACAAAAAAGCACCATTTATAGGTGCTGAAAATAAAGAAAACTATAAGCAATACTTATTGTAGCATGTGTAAATTTACACTTCAATCACAGAGATGTGCCAATATTATGTCATAGCATAATAAAAGGGATTAGATGAACACTATCTAATCCCTAAAGGTTATGGTGTAACGATATTTAGTTTCTCTATTGCAACTTCAGTGTCAAGTACATTATTCTCAAAGAAATAGAAAGTAATTTCTTGACCAGCCTCTAAATATGTAATGTCGAGAGATGATTTGTTGCAATTTAATGTAATATTGGTACCATCAAAAAAATTATTTTTTTGACTGATATCAACACAGATTTTTTTTTGAGAGTTATCTATGGATGTGATGATACCGTTTGAATGGAACCAATGAGTATTATCATCTCCGGAAATAGCATTTTCTTCCATAATAGAATCTCCTTTCATGGAACCATTTTTATGTATGAATATCACAACAATTCCGCTTAATATTAATACAAATATTAGAATAAGTAGTCGCTTTTTTTTATCCATTAAAAGTTGTACCTCGCAAATCAGTCCAGTTTCCAAAATCTAAATTTAAATATCGTACATATTCATTCCAACCATCAAATACCATTAAAGTATGGAGTTGATTTCCAGAGCTTTTGCTTTGTATAGTGGCATATCCCTGAACAGCCATGGAATGACCGGAACGTATGTTATCATCTTCATTAATTATTCCGTTGCAGAATTCTTACCGCTTTTTAATCAGGAGTGCGCACTTGTTCCGCAATTACCTACTTGTTGTACTTTTTATTATCGTAACTATCCAGAACCACCACACACATTCGCAAAACCGCACGATATTTGTACTTTATCTGCACTCTGTTTAGCATCGCTGCTACACAGCTAATTTCGCTCATATTTGCGGTATGGTTGCATGGTTAACCACTCAAGTAACTAACCTATGAACTTATAGTAGATAATATAAATAATATTGTCAACTGTATTTTTCTTCATATAAAAAAGACCATACACTTTAATTCATCTTATTCCCAACAGCACTATGGTAATTCAAATGTCATCCTCTCCCCTGTCGCAGGATGGTCAAAAACAAGCTTGTAGGAGCAAAGTGCAAGCTGCTCCCTCACACCGCCACCGGTGCGTCCGGATTTGCTTCCCGTTCCTGAGTTATTTGAGGCAGGCTTCCCATACTTGGTATCTCCTATCAGTGGATAGCCAATATTTGCAAGCTGCAAACGTATCTGATGATGCCTTCCAGTGAGAAGCTTTATGTCAAATTCTGTTCTAATGCATTCATTTTGGGAGCTGTCCCTATCCGGCGCCACTGATATCACCCTGTACTGAAGCACTGCTTTTTTTGCCAGCCTGTCTTTTCCGCTTGTGATTTTTGATGTATTGGTACGCTTGTCAAAGGAGATATAATCTGTAAGAGTATGCCATGCCGGGGCATGATTATCTTCTTTCTTATCGTCCCCCGGCACCTTACTCGCATAGGCAGACTTGTCTTGAAATGACTCTTCTTCATCTTCCACTGCAGCGCCTGACACTCCATGCCCTCTGCTTGCCGCACGATAATATTTCTCGGTTGTATGCTCCTTTATCTGTCTGCTTAAAGAAGCCGCGGCTTTCTGATTCTTGGCAAATACCATCACTCCCTCTACCGGCTGGTCGAGCCTGTGCACTATGCCGACATAAGGCGGCTCATTTTTAGCCGCCCTGTAATTTCTTATGAAGCTCTCCATATCCTGCTGCCCTATACGCCTGGTCTGTGTAGCAATTCCCGCCGGTTTGTAGCAGACGATTATGTCGTTGTCTTCGTAAATGATATCTGGTTTTCCCATGTTGTAACTCCCGCAAATTGTTATTTTAAATTTTAACTGTTCAGCACATTTACAGTTGCGATACGCAAGCATATAGCCAAGTGTCACCTCACATACAAACGAAGGCAGCATCGGTGTAAAATAATAGTTACTTATTATATTTTATCAACTTAATGAGTTGTTAGCAATGGTATTTAACTAATTCTGACAATTTAATATTCTTTTTGCACATTCTATCTGTTCCTTTGTCGGAGGTTCCACCCCCTCAAGCTGGTATGGTATACCAAGCTCCTTCCACTTGAACACCCCAAGTGTGTGGTACGGCAGCACCTCAACCCTGTCCACCGTTTTAAGTGTGTCGATAAATTCTCTAAGCTGCTTTAAATATCTCTCATCCGTGGTGATTCCAGGCACAAGCACATGACGTATCCACATTTTTTTACCGTTTTTTGAGAGATATTGTGCCATATCAAGGATATTCTTATTTGTCTGTCCCGTAAGCTTTTTGTGCTCCTCGTCATCTATATGCTTGATGTCCAGCATGAAGAGATCTGTATATTTCATCAGCTCATTAAATTTGCCGAAAAACGGTTCTTCCACGGTAAATGGATTTCCTGATGTGTCAAGGCATGTGTTTACACCTTTTTCCTTTGCAAGCTTAAATAGCTCTGTGACAAAGTCTATCTGCAAAAGTGCTTCACCTCCGCTTACTGTGATGCCGCCTGTTTGCTTCCAGTACGCTTTATAGCGCATGGCGGTCTTTAGCACCTCCTGCGGTGTCATCAGCTTTACACCGTCATTTTCGCCGCATTTGGCCCATGTGTCCGGGTTATGGCAGTATTTACAGCGCATATTGCAGCCCTTCAAAAATACTATATATCTCACTCCCGGGGCCGTCGGCTGAGCCAAAGCTTTCTACCGAGTGTACTCTTCCTAGTGTTTCTCCCATGTTTTACCTCCTTCAGGTTGTTGCTACTACTTTTATTTTATGGTACGGAATTTTCGGCAACCCGCCGACCGGGACTTAGCAATGCTCAGGTTCTTCGGGCTAAGAGGCTGTATGAATTATGATTTAGGTTTTCTATGCTTGACGCGACCGGCTTTTACACACCTTCCGAAAATTCCTTACGCTGTGGTGTTATTTAGAAAATCAGAATATGCAGGCACTTGGCCTGCACATTCTGGAATGTTGGATATTTTTTTTTACATTCTCTCGTGGCATGTACGTGAGATTACATCGAGCTGCTGCTCTCTTGTGAGGTCGATGAACTTAACTGCGTATCCTGATACTCGGATTGTGAAGTTTGCGTACTCCTCCTTCTCAGGATGCTCCATTGCATCGATGAGCTTCTCTTTACCGAATACGTTTACATTAAGGTGATGTGCACCCTGATCGAAGTATCCGTCCATTACGTTTACAAGGTTGTCAATTCTCTCTCCCTCGTTGTTTCCGAGTGCTCCCGGGTTGATGGTCTGTGTATTTGAAATTCCATCAAGTGCCCACTCATATGGAAGCTTTGTGAGTGAGTTTAAGGATGCGAGAAGTCCGTTCTGCTCTGCGCCGTATGATGGGTTTGCTCCAGGTGAGAGTGGCTCTCCGGCTTTACGTCCGTCAGGCATTGCTCCTGTAGCTTTTCCGTATACCACGTTTGATGTAATTGTAAGGATTGATGTTGTAGGCTCTGAATCACGGTATGTGTGATGCTTCTTTAACTTGTCCATGAATGTCTTAAGAAGCCATACACCGATTTCGTCCGCGCGGTCATCATCGTTTCCGTATTTAGGGAACTCTCCATCAATTTCGAAATCCTTTGCCAGTCCGCTCTCGTCACGTACTACTTTAACCTTTGCATATTTGATTGCTGAAAGAGAATCGATTACGTGTGAGAATCCTGCGATTCCTGTTGCAAATGTTCTCTTTAAGTCTGTATCCATGAGTGCAAGCTCTGCTGCCTCATAGTAGTATTTGTCATGCATGTACTGGATAAGGTTTAATGTATTTACATAGATGTCTACTAACCAGTCCATCATCTTGTCGTATTTCGCCATTACCTCGTCATAGTCAAGGTACTCTGCTGTGATAGGTGCGTAGTTTGGTCCTACCTGCTCACCTGATTTCTCATCAACACCACCGTTGATAGCGTAGAGGAGACATTTTGCAAGGTTCGCACGTGCTCCGAAGAACTGCATTTCTTTACCTGTCTGTGTTGCAGATACACAGCAGCAGATTGCATAATCATCGCCCCATACAGGCTTCATTGCATCATCGTTCTCATACTGGATTGAGCTTGTCTCAATTGAGATGCGGGCTGCATAATCCTTGAAGGTCTGAGGAAGCTTTGATGAGTAGAATACTGTGAGGTTTGGCTCCGGTGCAGGTCCCATGTTCTCTAATGTATGGAGGAAACGGAAGTCTGTCTTTGTAACCATTGAACGTCCATCCACACCTGTTCCTGCCACGTCAAGTGTTGCCCATACAGGATCACCTGAGAATAACTGGTTGTATGAAGGGATACGTGCAAATTTAACCATACGAAGCTTCATTGTAAAATGGTCAATGAGCTCCTGTGCTTCCTGCTCTGTGAGGATGCCCTTGTCCATATCTCTCTTGATGTAAATGTCAAGGAATGTAGATACACGTCCTACTGACATTGCTGCACCATTCTGTGTCTTGATTGCTGCAAGGTATCCGAAGTATAACCACTGAACTGCCTCTTTTGCATTTGTTGCAGGTCTTGAGATATCATATCCATAAATCTCTGCAAGCTTCTTCATATCCTCAAGACATTTAATCTGCTCTGCGATTTCCTCTCTTAAACGGATAACATCATCTGTCATCTGTCCACAGCCACAGTTTGCCTTATCCTTCTTTTTCTCCTCGATGAGATAATCAAGTCCGTATAATGCTACTCGACGGTAATCGCCCACGATACGTCCACGGCCGTATGTGTCAGGAAGACCTGTAAGGATCTTTGCATGACGAACCTTCATCATCTCAGGTGTGTATGCATCGAATACTGCTGTGTTGTGTGTCTTATGATATTTTGTGAAAATCTCCTTGAGCTTGTCGCTTACATTGTAACCATATGTCTCAGCAGCCTGCACCGCCATCTTGATTCCACCGTAAGGCATGAATGCTCTCTTTAACGGCTTATCTGTCTGAAGACCTACAATCTGCTCGAGGTCCTTTAATGACTCATCTATATATCCAGGGCCGTAAGCTGTGATTCCTGTTACAACCTCTGTCTCCATGTCAAGAACTCCGCCCTTGGCACGCTCCTCTTTCTGTAATTTCTGGAGCGCATCCCACAGCTTGTTTGTAGCATCTGTCGGATCAGCTAAAAAGCTCTCGTCTCCGTCGTATGGAGTGTAGTTGTCCTGAATAAACTGACGGACGTTGATTTCCTCTTTCCAAAGACGTCCTTCAAATCCATCCCACTCTTTCATTTCTATCATTGTAATATCCTCCTTAAAATGTGTGAATGTTACTTCGCTTGATTAGTTTTGTTTAACTGTGGTTAGTATATACTTACTACAGTATTTTTGTCAATATCCATGTTGTTTCTTTTGAGATACATTCCCTGGTTATTTATACGACTACGGCTGATTTTATAATCAAAAAGAGCCAGCTGTCCGGGTTTATCGCCCAGACGGTCGGCTCTTATTTGTTATATTTCATGTGGTTGTTCCACTTATCCGTCAGTCATATAACACGTTCATAGTAGACTATTTTTCTCAATAAAGCAATAGGTTTTTAGAACTATTTTCATTCTTTTCTATTCCGCACGAACCGCCCAGCGCATCTTCGTGGACCTGGCACGTCCGTTCTGAGCACATTCCTGTGCTGATGGGCGAATCACATCCTTGGAATAGTCGCTGTATATTCCTGCTTTATATCCTGCCTTGAGTGCTTTTTTGACCAGCTTATCCTCTCCTGAATGGAAGGTAAGGATGGCAGCTCTTCCGCCGGGCTTTAATGCTCCCGGAAGCTTTTCCATAAACTCATATAGCACCTCAAACTCATGGTTTACATCTATGCGAAGCGCCTGGAATGTGCGCTGACAGGTCTTTTTGATTATGTCCTTCTTATCCTTTTCAGGCAGAAAATCGAGTGTCTGCTCTATAATGTGACGAAGCTTTGTGGTCGTATCTATGCGGTTGCCCTTCCTGATCTCGTCTGTGATTGCCTTTGCAAGCTCCTCGCAATACGGCTCATCTGAGTTCTCATAGAGCATACCTGAAAGTTCCTCACGGGATATATTATCAAGACGCTCTGCCGCACTGATACCGGCATTTGGATTAAGACGCAGATCCAGCGGTCCATCCACCTTAAACGAAAAACCACGCTCAGGATTATCTATCTGCATTGATGAAACTCCCAGATCGGCAAGTATGAAATCAAAGCCTCCTACTTCCTTTGCAATCTCATCTATTGTGCAGAAGTTCTGAAGCTTTATGGTGAGAATATCCTCTCCAAAGCCTGCTTCAGCGAGACGCTTTTTTGTCTTTTCAGACTCGATTGGGTCAACATCTGTAGCAAACATATGTCCCTGTCCTTCAAGCTTTTCAAGCATTGCCCTTGTGTGGCCACCGTATCCGAGTGTGGCATCAAAGCCTGTCTGTCCCGGCTTTATGTCCAGAAAATCTATGATTTCTTTTACCATTATGGATATGTGCATGCCCGCAGGAGTATTTCCCTTGCTGATGACATGCTCAATTGTATCCTTGTATTTCTCCGGATTTAATTCCTTGTATTTTTCCTCAAATTTTTTGGGATATTTTCCGCTATAATGCACGCGGCGCTTGTGCTGTTTTTCTTCGCTCATTTTATGCTCCGTTTCATTCTGGGTTAGAACTGTTATGCTGACTTTTGCTACAGTATAACTTTTATTTTACTTTTCCGCAAGATAATGACTTACATTCCTATACCATCTGCACGAGCCACACGTCGCTTTTCACCATGAAGTATCCGATGACTACCTTTATCAGCTCTGTGGCCTGCACAAGGAAGTACACTGCTACTATGCCAAGTGCTGTGTATTTGGCGAGCACAAATGCCACCGGCACCACTATCACCCACGTAAATACGGAGTCAAACAGAAATGTGACCAGTGTCTTGCCGCCTGAGCGGAGTGTGAAATACGACGAATGTGTAAATGCACAAAATGGCATAATTATCGCTGATACCGCTATGAAGCTTGTTGCGAGTGACTTGATTTCATCTGTTGTGTTATATATCTGAGGGAAAAATCCGCCTACCAGAAGCATGACCGCCGCCATTATAGAACAGCAGAACACACTGAACACTATCATCTTGTTATCCGCATCCTTTGCCTTTTCAAGCTCACCGGCTCCAAGATACTGCCCCACAACTATGCTGATGCATGCACCAAGCTGTATAAACACGATATTGAAAAGGTTTGTTATCGTTGTCGCAATGTTTAAACCTGCGATTACCGAGAGCCCACGTACTGAATAGCACTGTGTAACCGTTGTCATGCCTGCTGCCCAAAAAAGCTCATTGAGCATGAGTGGCAGTCCCTTGATGAATATAGTCTTAAACTCACCAAACGGCATTCCTATTCCTCTGTAAGCGCCCTCGAGATATCTGTTCCTATCCCTGTTTTTATGTGCCCACAGCACAACTATTATTGTCTCAATATATCGCGACATCACCGTGGCAATAGCTGCTCCCGCCACACCCAGCTTTGGTATCGGTCCTATTCCGAAGATGAGCAGAAAATCAAGCACCGCATTGCTTCCAACTGCTGCAAAGCTTGCAACCATCGGTACAAAAGTCTGTCCTGTTTCCTTTATGTTTGTCGCATAGGCCTGTGTCACCGCAAACGGTATGAGACCTATCATAACAATTTCCAGATATTCCTTTCCATATGCCAGTGCTACCTCCGTGGCACCGTTTCCTGCCGTATCTGTCAGATAAAGTGATATGAAACCTGTTCCGTTCGTGATAAACAGTGTCATCGCTATTGCTGTAACAAGCAGCGCTGCATACAGCTTGAATCTGAAGGAATACATATGCCCCTTATGATTTCCCTTGCCAAAATACTGTGCTCCGAATATACTTGCCGCTGACACCGCCCCAAATACAGCCAGATTGTACACAAATATGAGCTGGTTTACGATTGCTACTCCCGACATCTGCTCTGTACCAAGCTGTCCTACCATAATGTTGTCCAGAAAGCTTACCAGATTTGTGATTGCATTCTGGATTATCATTGGTATGGCCAGCATGAGATAGCGCTTATAAAATGCCTTGTCTCCTATATATTTTTGTCTGAATTTATGCATGTTTGTCCCCCTTTCGATTTCTCCATGGTTCTTTCGTGCAATGCTACTATTCTACTACGTCAGACTTTATTTTTCAAATATTTTATGTGTTTTTCCTTAACTTATTTTAAATAAAAAATACATTAAAGCTCCCAACTGACAACACTATTTGCGCTGTCAATCGGGAGCTCTTAATTTTAAATTTTAATATCTAATTGTTATTTTTAATTATAGTTTTACTTTTTATGTCAATATCCTGTTTATCTGTTTACTGCCGTTTCATATCCTGTGTTTCCTGATACTTTCTGATTACGAAAAACATGGTAGTTCCATCGCCCTCTTTGCTGGTAGCCCATATCTTGCCGCCGTGATCCTCTATAATCTTCTTTACGATGGAAAGTCCTATGCCGCTGCCTCCGGTAGCCGAATTTCTCGACGCATCCGCTCTGTAAAATCTGTCAAAAATATATGGCATATCTCTCTGGTCGATTCCTCGTCCATTGTCCTCGATTTCAACCTGTATGAAGTCACCAACATCATTTATCCTGATATCTATATAGCTTTGTGTCTTGTTCATATACTTCACCGAATTGCCGACTATATTATTAATCACACGGCGAAGCTGCTCCGGATCAGCAATGATAAGCACGTTGCTATCCACATGATTCTCATATGAAAGCCTGATATTTTTTGCCTCAAGATCGAGTCCTATTTCCTCAACACAGTCATTAAAATAATCTGTGACATTTATCTTCGCAAAATTGTATGGAATCCTGTTCGTATCAATCTTCGAGTAAAGTGTCAGCTCATTAATGAGCTTATCCATATCGTTTGCCTTATTGTAAATGGTTCTGACGTATTTATCGACCTTTTCAGGGGTGTTTGCCACTCCGTCAAGTATGCCCTCGGCATAGCCCTTTACCGCAGTAATAGGAGTCTTTAAATCATGCGCGATATTGCTGATTAACACTCTGTTTTCGGACTCATTCGTCACCTTTTCCTCGGCATTTTTCTTGAGGCGGGCACGCATCTGCTCAAACGCAGTACACAGCTCGCCAATCTCTCCGTCGCTCGGACTCGTCTCAAGCTCAAAGTCCAGATTGCCATCCTTGATATTTTCAGCGGCAATACGCAGCCTCTCTATCGGTGTGATGATACTCCTGTATATCCACACTATAAGCATGGCAGCCGTAGTAAGAAGTATCAATACAAGTGCAAATGCTCCCTCTATCAAAACAGTCCTGACCTCAGGGATCACACACGCGGTTGATGTCACTATATAAAGACTCGCCTCGTCACCATCACTGTCACGAAAATTAAGCTGCTTTATGAGCACCTTGTCATCACTGTCCATATAGCTGCTCACATCAGAGCTGCTCTGCTTATTGGATATTCGCGGAAGCTTTCTCAAAATATCATCATTGTCAATTCCACCATTGAAAATGAGCTCTCCTTCACTTTTCACTATGAGATATGAATACTTCTTCTCCAGCTTCTTATTTATCTTAGTCAGATAATCACTATCAAGAAGCCTGGATGGTTCTATGAGCGATGTCTTCTCGAGCTCATCATATGTGCGCCCTGTCACCTTGTTCAGAAACTGCACCGTGTCAGTGAGCGCGAGCATGCCCGCATCCTCCATGCCATATGTCTTGTTTATGGTCTTTAGCTGAATCTTATTGAAACCCACAAGCACTATACTGGTGAGCACAACAGGCACAAAAATAATTATGCAGAATGATATAGCAAGTTTTGTTTTTATCTTCATAGTATTCTCCATTTGAATAAATTAATAAGCCACTTTATATATACAACAAGGACATATCCTTTCGCATTTGAATTTGATATGTCCTATTAATACTACAATATCTACTATATTTTTTAAAAATCACTACAGCTTAAAGCGGTATCCCACTCCCCAAATAGTCTCTATGTACTGAGGCTTTGCAGTGTTCATCTCGATTTTTTCACGAATCTTCTTGATATGAACAGTGACTGTCGCGATATCTCCTACTGAATCCATATTCCAGATTTCCTTGAAGAGTTCCTCCTTGGTAAATACATGGTTTGGATTCTCCGCAAGAAATGTGAGCAGGTCAAATTCCTTTGTGGTAAACTGCTTTTCCTCTCCGTTTACCCACACACGGCGGGCTGTTTTGTCAATCTTGATACCACGAATCTCAACAATATCATTTTCAGGTGTAGCGCTTCCAATGAGACGCTCATATCTGGCCAGATGAGCCTTTACCCTGGCAACAAGCTCTGATGGTGAAAACGGCTTTGTGACATAATCATCTGCGCCGAGTCCGAGTCCTCTTATCTTGTCGATATCATCCTTCTTGGCTGAAACCATGAGTATCGGTGTGTTCTTTTTCTCACGAATCCTCTTACAAATCTCAAAGCCATCAATGCCCGGCAGCATAAGGTCAAGAATAAACAGATCAAAATCCTCCGCCAAAGCTCTTGCGAGACCGCTTGTACCATCATTCTCCACCTCTACCTCAAAGCCACTCAGCTCCAGGTAATCCTTCTCAAGATCAGCAATTGCAACCTCGTCCTCTACTATCAAAATTCTGCTCATATCCGTTCCTCCTGAAAATAAAAAGCCATGGAAACCGACTCAATGTCAGTCCCATGACTTAATTATATCATATATCCGATAACTTCTGTCTAAATTTTCTCTAAATTCTTTCTAACTTTTTCTAAGAAATATAATGTATACTATCCGGCGCTCACAACCTAAAAAGCGCGAAGCCCCACATATTGTTTAGAGATACTTCTTGAGGTCCTCAACCTTATCAAGCGCCTCCCAAGGCAGCTTGATATCTGTACGTCCGAAGTGTCCGTATGCTGCTGTCTGGCGGTAGATAGGTCTTCTAAGGTCAAGCATCTTGATGATTCCGGCCGGACGAAGGTCGAAATTCTCCCTTACGATTTCAACGATTCTGTCATCTGCAAGCTTTCCTGTGCCGAATGTATCAACCATGATAGATGTTGGCTGTGCAACACCGATAGCATATGAAAGCTGAATCTCACACCTGTCAGCAAATCCTGCTGCTACAAGGTTCTTTGCTACGTAACGTGCTGCATATGCTGCAGAACGGTCTACCTTTGTACAGTCCTTTCCGGAGAAAGCTCCGCCGCCGTGACGTGCATATCCACCGTAGGTGTCTACGATAATCTTACGACCGGTGAGACCTGCATCTCCGTGTGGTCCACCTATTACGAAACGTCCTGTAGGATTGATAAAGAACTTTGTCTCAGCATCAATCATATCCTTTGGAAGAATTGGATCAAATACATATTTCTTGATGTCCTCATGGATCTGCTCCTGGGTAACATCCTCGTCGTGCTGTGTTGAAAGTACAACTGCCTCAAGTCTTACCGGCTTTCCTGCCTCATCATACTCTACTGAAACCTGTGTCTTTCCGTCCGGACGAAGGTATGTAAGTGTGCCGTCTTTTCTAACCTTTGTGAGCTGGAATGCAAGCTTGTGAGCGAGTGCGATTGGGTATGGCATATACTCCTCAGTCTCATTTGTAGCATATCCAAACATCATTCCCTGATCTCCGGCTCCGGTGTCGAGGTCGTCTGTAAGGTCGCCCTCTTTTGCCTCGAGTGCCTTGTCAACTCCCATGGCGATATCAGCAGACTGCTTGTCGATTGAAACCATTACTGCACATGAGTTTCCGTCGAGTCCCTTCTTTCCGTCATCATATCCGATCTCAAGTGCTGTTTTTCTGACGATTGCAGGAATATCAAGCTGTGCCTTTGTGGTAATCTCTCCTGTTACAAGGATGAAGCCTGTACAGCTTGCTGTCTCACATGCGACACGGCTCATCGGGTCCTGCTGTATGCATGCATCAAGGATGGCATCTGATACTGCATCGCAGAGCTTATCCGGATGTCCCTCAGTTACTGATTCTGATGTAAATAATAATTTTTCCATTAATTATCTGTTGCTCCTTTCATACTATGTGACCAATATTTTTCCAATAAAAAAACCACTTACTTTAAATAAGTGGATTAAAATTAAGATAATAAAAATCCTCTTATTGTTCGATTACTCGCTCAGGTTGGCACCTTCCTGTTTTCTAACGGGGTTGCCGTGACTTCATAGATCCTTTGTATCTCCATCACTCTGAATAAGAGAAGTTACAATATAGAATTTTTCAAATCTCTGTCAGCTATATTACTACCACATGATATATATGTCAAGTATCATTTTCGATACAGATTTATCAATAATCCATTTTCAATACCCTATTCATTATTTATAAGCTATTTTATGCAATTATTCTTTCTTCTTTATTGACTTTCATAATTTTGGCAATTATACTTAAATTTGTATTTATAGTACTAAACACACAATATCAAAATAAATTTTTGGAGTAACTCATGATTAAAATCAGCATAAAAGATGCGCAGATTGGTATGGTGGCAGCAGAACCGATAAAGACCCCTCTGGGGCAGATACTTGCACTGCCCGGCACACCACTCACCCGTCAGCTCATCAACAAAATGAAGCTATATAAGGTAGGCAGCATCTCAATTCAAAACCCATCCTATGCAGCAGCACCGCAAGCCGGCGAAAATACAGCAAAGCGAGACAAGGTAAAACCTGTACCCAAAACCCGCGCACATGAGATGGTGACCAACATCCAGCGTGTTCAGGCCTCAGAAGAGTTCCGAGGCTTCCAGCTCAAATACATCACTTGTATAAATCAAATCAAGGATACCTTTGGCAAAATCTGTGCCGGCGAAAAATCCTTTGATGAGGCTGCGCTTCTTACTGCTGTCATTGACCTTTCCTCATCGTGCGGCACTACAATCGAGACATTTGACATGCTCTACAACATGCGCACCATTGCAGACCCGTTGTACTCACACTGTCTGAATGTAGGGCTTATTACAAGGATGATCGGACGATGGCTTCATATGGAAAAGACAGATGTGAATACGCTTACTATCGCAGGAGTACTTCACGATATCGGTAAATGCAAGATTCCCGATGATGTGCTAAACAAGCCTGACAAGCTCACAGATGAAGAATTTGCGCTCATAAAAAAGCACCCACAGTTTGGTTTTGATTTGATTAGGGATCTGCAGATTGACTCCAGAATAAAGCGCACAGCCCTCATGCATCATGAGCGCTGTGATGGCTCAGGCTATCCTTCACAGCTTGACAGCTCACTGATTGACGACTTTGCCATGATAACAGCCATCGCCGATGTATATGATGCCATGACTGCTGCCAGACGCTATCGCGCACCACTTTGTCCGTTCGCTGTCATATCAAGCTTTGAGAGTGAAGGTTTTACAAAGTACAATACAAAGTTCCTGCTTTTGTTTTTGAAAAAGCTTGCTACCACATACCAGAGCAACCGTGTAATGCTCAACGACAGCCGGTTCTGTAATATTGTGATGCTCAACCCACATGAACTGTCACGCCCTATTGTACGTTTTGATGACGGCAGTATACTTGATTTGTCCACAAACCGCGAGTTTTTCATCAAATCTGTGATGTAAGCCGATTTATAATCAAAAGGGTTACGGAGTAGTTACTCAAAAAAATTATAAAATAACCAAAAATAAGAACCGTGCATCTACAGTAAGATGCTGCCGGTTCTTATTTTATATATTGCATTTATATTGTGTTTACATTTCATGCTTTACGTATATATCTATTACGATACCTTGAGTATGAACTTCTGAAGCTCCTTCTCATCCTCTACCCTGGCAATCTTTGCGCCAATCTTTGTAAGCTTCTCCTCGAGTGCCTCATAGCCTCTCTGGATATAGTAAATATCATCAACCACTGTGATGCCCTCTGCTGCAAGACCTGCTATAACCAGTGCAGCTCCTGCTCTTAGGTCAGGTGCATTCACTCTGGCACCTGTGTATCTTTTCACGCCGCTGATGATTGCTATATTGCTCTCTACCTTTATATCAGCTCCCATTCTGGTGAGCTCGTCAACATACTTGAAACGATTCTCAAATATGCTCTCTGTCACTGTACTGGTGCCCTCAGCGATACCCAAAAGCACTGCCATCTGTGGCTGCATATCTGTCGGGAAGCCCGGATATGGAAGTGTAGTGACCTGTGTATGCTTTAAATGTCCGTCTGATATTACTCTGACTGAGTCATCAAACTCCTCTACCTGGCAGCCTACCTCCAACAGCTTTGCTGTGGTGGCCTCAAGATGCTTTGGAATGACATTCTTTACCAGCACGTTGCCTCCTGCTGCCGCAACTGCAAACATGAATGTACCGGCCTCAATCTGATCCGGAATGACAGAATACTCTGTAGCATGTAATTTCTCCACACCTACAATTCTGATGACATCGGTTCCTGCGCCCCTGATATTTGCTCCCATGCTGTTTAAGAAGTTTGCCACGTCAACGACATGAGGCTCCTTAGCCGCATTCTCGATAACAGTCTTGCCATCTGCCATGGCTGCAGCCATCATAATATTGATTGTGGCACCTACAGAAACCTTATCCATATATATGTGTGTGCCCTTAAGCTCCTTTGCCCTGGCGATGACAAGGCCATGAGCTATGTCTATGTCTGCTCCCATGGAGCGGAAGCCCTTCATATGAAGGTCAATCGGCCTGCTTCCGATATCACAGCCTCCCGGAAGCGCAACCTCTGCATGCTTGTATTTTCCAAGTAATGCACCAATCAAATAATATGATGCCCTGATTCGTCTGATGAATTCATTATCGACATTTACGCCCCTGATAAATGAACCGTTTATCTTTACCTTGTGTATATCCACGCGCTCCACATGTGCGCCGATTTCTTCGATTGCCTGAAGTAAGACATTGATATCCCTTACATTTGGCAAATTATCTATTGTTACAGTCTCGTCTGTCATTATGGCAGCGGCCAAAATAGCAAGTGCAGCATTTTTAGCTCCACCAATTTCAACTTCACCGTATAAAGGATTTCCACCTTTGATTACGTACTGTTCCATATTCCACCTCTATGAATTCAGGAGTATACTTCCTCCTAATATACTATTCTCAATTTACACTATTGTTATACATACAACTACAAATTTCATTTATGACGACGTATTTAAGCCGCCATTTGTGCCGGTGCTGCTTTAATAAATGGCGCAGCAGCTACTATTATCTAATCATATCACGATAAATAAGCACTATAATTCAAGTGCCTCCACCAGCTTCTCTACTGTCTGCTCCACATCAAGCCCCTCCTCGGAAACCTCGATGTCTGCATACTGCTCATACAATTTTGAGCGCTCTTCAAAAAGGGTTTCTAAAGTCTGCCCTTTCTTTAATACTACACCTCTACCCTTTATGTCTGCAAGTCGTTTTTCCAAAATGGCATAAGAAACCTTGAGATACACAACTCTGCCTATCTCCTTAAGATGCTCCATGGCCTCTTTTCCGTATACCACCGAACCGCCTGTAGCTATAATGGCCCTATCAGCCCTGATAGAAGCATTGACACGGTTCTCTACCTCTATAAAACCGTCCGTGCCCTTTTCCTCAATTATCTCACGCAGAAGCTTTCCCTCCTGCTCCTGTATCAGTAAATCCGCATCCAGGAAGCTGTATCCCAGCACCTTTGCAAGTATTACGCCTATGGTACTCTTTCCAACTCCCGGCATGCCTATAAGTACGATATTAGTTTTCTGTTCCATCTACTGCCTCAGTATTCTCTGTATCTGTACTATTGGTGCTTTCTGACTGCTGTGTGCTCTCTGTAGCACTTGTGTCTGCTGCCTTTTTGTCCTTCTTGGTAGTAGTAAAATAATTGTGAATCTTGATCTTGTCAAGCTGCTTCTGCTTTACAGACCATTTTTCATCGTCCTGCCATCCTGAAAGGATGCCATTGTAATATTTGTCCTCTTTATTGCCCTTTACAGTCTTCCTGTTTGACTCTGTTGCTTTATCATCGGTCTTTTTGTCGAGCCTTACGATATAGTAAGTGCTGTCTGTGGTGATGAGGTCTGAGGTCTGTCCCTCCTCAAGGGAATTGAGTGCATCTACAACGCTCTGATCAAGATTGTTTGTAGTGTATACACTGTCCTTTGTCTTGCTGTCCGATGACTCTGAGCTCTCTTTAGACTCTGTGTCATCTGATTTCTTATCTGAATCATCTGTCTTCTCCGCATCCGGATCAACGTATGTGGCGTATGTGCCTGTTGTGGCTGTAGTGCCTGCTGCCTTGGCTGCATCCTCTAAGGATGATCCGCCTGCAAGCGCCTCTACCACTGCATCTGCCTGTGCCTTTATCTGTGCTGACTGCTCATCTGTATATGTCTGATACTGGTAATTAGAGTCATATGCACCCTTGTAATCAAGCTTCACAATGGTGTATGCAGCCATATTGGCTTCCTCATCCGTCACGCTTGAATCAGCATTTTTGATGATTGCAGCATACATCTTACTCTTTATGAGGCGAAGCTCTAAATATTCCTCGACAATCTCCTCTGTAGCACTCATCTCGTCTATCACATCATCGGAATTTGCCTTCATAAACTTCTCTGCGGCCTTTTTGATTTCCTTTTTCTCATCATCAGAAACCTCTACATCGTAATCTGACTGATGCGCCTTTAATGTGTAAAGCTCATGAGCCTCCTCGATAGCATTTTTCTTCCATGTTTCAAGCACAGTATTATTGCCTGATACTGTCTTGTCCCAATAGCCCTCGCCCATGTACTGTATATACATGTCATCATAACCGGCCTCCTGGTACCTTATCATAAAATTAACAAGCCCAAGCTTGATATCCTCTTTATCTAATGTCGCAACTGTTGCGGTTTTATTTATTGCACATCCTGTAAAAGCTGTAACTGAGAGTGTTGCAGCTAATAACATGGCTATTACTTTTTTCGCTTTCATTGTATCTATCCTCTTTAAAATTGGTATAGTATCGCTCGTATATTATAGAGCTTTTCGGGCCTGCTGGCAAGCATTTTCTAAACTTTGTAAATTATCGTCAATTTCGCGTAAAGCATGTGGTGTTTCCTATGCTATATGCTACATGATTCCAAAATTCGGGTAACTATTCAGCCGTAATCAGTTCCTTACGCATTTGCGAAACCAGTTCCTCCACCACATCAAGCACATCCCGCTTCTTTGCCACGCTGCCATTTTTTAAATCAAATGTGAAATATGGGTTTTCTGCCATATTGAATTTGAGGGAGGATTTATACTGGGTAATAAGCTCCGGTATCTTCTCCGGATTTATCCTTGCCCGTTCAAACATGGTAAGCTTTATCAGTGAGCCGGTCTGCTTTATCTCAGTGATATATACGGCATGTGCCAACGCCTTGAGCCTTGCCACGCGAAGCAGGCTGAGCACAGATTTTGGTGGTTCGCCAAACCTGTCTATAAGCTCCTCGAGCATCTCGTCCTTTTTTTCTTCCTCTGTCTCTATGCCCGCAATACGCTTGTATATATCCAACTTCTGGAATTCGTTTGCGATATAACCTGCCGGAATATAAGCATCGGTCACAATATCCACGGTCGTGTCAAATTTATCACTGATATCCTCGATGCCCTTTGCCTCTTTTACAGCCTCGCTCAACATCTTGCAGTACAAATCGTAGCCCACTGCCTCCATGTGTCCGCTCTGCTCCGCACCGAGCAGATTGCCCGCACCACGGATTTCAAGGTCTCTCATAGCAATCTTAAAGCCGCTGCCAAGGTCTGAGTACTCCTTTATCGCTGCAAGACGCTTTTCTGCCACCTCTTTTAACATCTTGTTGCGCCTGTACATGAGGAATGCATACGCAGTACGGTTAGACCTGCCGACTCGTCCGCGGAGCTGATAAAGCTGTGAAAGCCCCATGTTGTCCGCATCGTGGATAATCATTGTATTGACGTTTGAGATGTCAAGTCCGGTCTCTATAATGGTCGTGGATACAAGCACATCTATTTCACCATTGATGAAACGGTACATGATGCGCTCAAGCTCCGTCTCCTTCATCTGTCCGTGCGCAAATGCAACAGTCGCATCCGGCACCAGCTCCTGCAGCTTTGCTGTTATGTCTGCTATGTCGCGCACCTTATTGTACACATAGTACACCTGTCCGTTTCTGGCAAGCTCCCTGTTTATCGCCTCTCTGACAAGCTCATCATTGTACTCCATGACATATGTCTGAATCGGTACACGGTCCATCGGTGGCTCCTCAAGCACGCTCATATCCCTTATGCCGATTAAACTCATGTGGAGTGTCCTCGGAATCGGTGTAGCGGTCAGTGTGAGCACATCGACATTGACCTTCATCTGCTTAATCTTCTCCTTGTGAGTCACTCCGAAGCGCTGCTCCTCATCGATTACCAAAAGTCCCAGATCCTTAAACTGCACATCCTTTGAGAGTATGCGGTGTGTTCCGATAATGATATCGACCTCACCCTTTTTAAGCTTCTCTATCGTCTTTTTCTGCTCCGCCGGACTTCTGAAACGACACATCAAATCCACATTCACCGGAAAATCCTTCATCCTCTGCGAAAACGTATCGTAAATCTGCTGTGCCAGAATGGTTGTCGGGGCAAGATATGCCACCTGCTTGCTGTCCTGCACCGCCTTGAAGGCCGCACGGATTGCAACCTCCGTCTTGCCGTAGCCCACGTCACCGCAAATCAGTCTGTCCATTATTTTATGGCTCTGCATATCAGTCTTTGTGGCTTCAATTGCAAGAATCTGATCCTCAGTCTCATCAAAAGGGAAAAGCTCCTCAAACTCTCTCTGCCATACCGTATCCTCGCCGAAGGCATATCCGTTTTGCTGCTCACGCTGGGCGTACAGCTTCACCAGGTCTCCTGCAATCTGCTTTACCGCACCTCTGACCCTATTCTTTGTTCTGGTCCATTCCTGACCGCCAAGCTTGTTGAGCTTTGGTTTTCTGGCATCCTTTCCGGCATACTTTTGTATCATGTCAAGCTGTGTGGCAAGAATATAGAGATTGGAGCCACCCTGATACTCTATCTTGATGTAGTCCTTTACCTTTTTGTCCACCTCAAGCTTTTCAATGCCGCGGTAAATACCTAGTCCGTGGTTTTCATGCACCACATAGTCCCCCACCGACAAATCGGTAAAGCTCTGTATTTTCTCACCCTCATAGCTGCGGTGACGCTTCTTTTTCTTCTGCTGCGCCCCAAAAATATCTGACTCCGTAATCACAGCAAACTTTAGGATAGGATACTCAAAGCCTCTTCTTACCTTGCCGTAGCAGACCATAATCTGCCCCTCGGAAAGCTCATGGTCGTAGTTTTCAGTGTAAAAGCATGTGATTCCCTGGTCTGTGATATCCTCTGAAAGCCGCTTTGCCCTCGTCCTTGAACCGGATAAAAGAATGACTCTGTAGCCGTTTTTCTTATAGCGCTTTAAGTCCTTTATCAAAAGCTCAAAGCTGTTATTGTATGGGCTGACACTCTGACAGTGAATACCATAGCTTCCCAGCTGGTGCAGTCCGTTTGCTTTATTATCGAGCGCACCGAGTGCGATACACGAATACTTCTCGAGCTTTGCCACAATCTCCTTCTCTGTAAAAAGACCGTTCATCTGCCCCGGAAGTATATATCCCATCGCAAGTCTCTGCTTCATGCTCTCTGAAAACTCAGTCTCGGTAAGCTTTCCCTGCTCTGCGCACCTGGTCAGCATCGAAGAATATAAGGCTGTCCGATGGATTAAAATAATCCAAAAGCCCGACTCTCTCGTCAAAAAAGTACGACAAAAAAGCATCCATGCCCGCATACATGGACAGCTCTCCCCACTCCTCGGTAAGCTCGTCTGCCATCACAGTCACTCTGTGGGCTTCCTCTGTCTTCATCTGCTTTCTAAGCTTGTCAGACACCCTCTTTGCCTCTGCCTTAAGCTTTTCAATTCCCCCGGCCTTTTCCTCATCACTAAGTACAAGCTCTGCCGCCGGATATATGCTCACCCGGTCAATATTTTCAATGGATTTCTGGCTCTCGCAGTCAAAATATCTGATGGTGTCTATCTCGTCTCCCCACAGCTCAATTCGGATAGGATTCTCCTCCGTCAGTGGAAAAACATCAAGAATACCGCCCCTGACAGAAAACTGTCCCATAGTCTGGACCTGATACTCTTTTCATAGCCCATCCTGATAAGAGCAGCCTGAATTTTCTTCAAATCCAAAAGCTGTCCCTGCTCAAGTGTAAGCACGTTTTCCCACATCTTTTCTATCGGCGCCATTGTATTCATCAGCGCATCAAATGTGGTCACAAGAGTCACTCTCTCCTGCTCACGAATAGCCTTCAAAGCCCTGATGCGCTCCGCTGTCAGGAGATTGCCCCTGATATCCGACTGATAAAAAAGCACATCCTTTGATGGATAATACACCACCTCTTTGTCAAAAAAACTGTACTCATCGTACAGTTCCTTCGCTTTCTGCTCTCCAAAGGTCACAATAAGCTTGTTTTTCCTATGACCTCCAAAGGCATATATCATCTGTGATTTTTGCGCATCTATACATCCCGTGACAGATATAAGTCCGGACGATTTTTCTGCCGTTTTTGTCATCTCCTCAAAGCCCGCAAGGGAAAGGAGTGGCTCTGTAAATGCTTTCACTTTCAATTCTCCATTTCTGTCTGTTCAAAATCACCTTGTCGATTTCCAGCTAGTTATATATGTTCATAGCCTTATCCGTCTCGCCCTGCATCATAAGAACTGCTGCATCCATCGCATGACCGATAGCTTCCTCCACCTTTGCCCTGTCCTCAGAACTGAAACGCCCGAGCACATGGTCAGCAAGATCCCAGCCCTGCGGCTTCTCTCCAACACCGACCTTGATACGGCTGAAGCCCTGTGTGCCGGTCATTGCAATGATGCTCTTGATGCCATTGTGACCGCCGGCGCTGCCCTTTTTGCGGATGCGGATACGCCCCGGCTCGAGCGAAATATCATCAAAAATAACAATCATTTCCTCATCCGGATCAAGCTTATAAAAATTCATCACCTCAGCAACAGACTCACCGCTTAAGTTCATGTATGTCTGTGGCTTCACGAGCAGCACCTTCATGCCCTCAATCACTCCACTGCCACAGAGCGCCTTGTGCTTTTTGTCTGTCACACTTATATTATATTTATCCGCAAGCGCATCTATCACATCAAATCCGATATTGTGTCTTGTGTGCTCATATTTTTTGTCAGGATTTCCAAGTCCTACTATAACGTACATCGTTTATCCTTTCTCTTTCTCATATCATTTACAATTCAAAATAAAACAAATACTGCTGGATAATTCCCGCCACACCCTTGTAGCGTTCAAAATCAAAGCCGTCACTATAATATTTGTCCAAAAGCTGCTTTACATGCGTATCTATCGGAAACGCATCCACATGATGCAAACCAAAAAGACATATGCAGTTCGCCACCTTTTTGCCAATTCCTTTGCGGGTAAGCAGGCTTTCCATCGCCTCATCATAGCTCATTTTGCGCAGATTATCAAGCCAGTCAGGATTATTAGCACCATACTCATATATTTCCTTCAGATACGGTGCCCTATAGCCAAAGCCCATGCTCCTGTCATCAAATACCTCCTCCGGCACCTCAAGCGGCTTTGGAAATGTATACAGCTCTTCACCCTCTGCACTGCCGTCTATTTTATGCCCGCACCGCCTGCAAAGTAAATCCACACTGTTTGTGATTCGCTTTATGTTATTATTCTGGGAAATCATAAAAGTAACAATCATCTCCCACAAATCCTGCCTTAAAATTCGCACACCACTGCCATATGCATATGCCTCCTTCAGATGCGCGTCATCTCCGTCTGCTATAAGCTTTGCAATCCCCGCATAATCCGTATCCATATCCAGATAGCTTTTCCATATATTGTTCCAGTCTGCCTCATCACAGTCCAGCTCAAACTCATTCCCATCCTGTTTAATCCGAAGTGCCCTGTCAAATGCCACTACTGTGTATTCATTTTCTCCTGTATTCTTCCATCTAAAGCACTGACCACTGTCAGCAATCTGTTTTAAATCCAGATTATCTATTTTCGTCTTGTACATATCTGTTTGTCTATCCTCTTTTATTGTAGCTATACTCTAAAAAGCCGGTCTTTCTGTGGCTTATTGTACCACGGATAGACCGGTTTGTGTGAAATATATTTGGATTATTATACCAGCTCAGGAATTTTATATCCTGCTTTGCTCATCGCTTTTTCAAATTCATCAAGCGACATCTCAGCCTTCTCGGCACCTCTTTTTGCAGAATAGTCTCCCTCCTGTACTGAAAGATAAATTTCAAAAAGACGGCCCTGCTGCATTCCTCTCTGCATGCCCTCCTGAATGCCACGTTTTTTATGATCATCCCATGCCTTACACATATTTATCACCTCTTCCTTTTCATCATACTTAATGTCAGTTCCTACAAATAGATTGATAGCTGCTATACTTTAAAATTCATTTACTTGTTTGCACGTATAATAACCACAAATACAATGATACTAATTACGCCAAGTATCTCATAAATAAACCATACCGTCGCAGCCACATCTCCCCTGTTTTCCATCTTGCAAAAAATTTCAGATCCACCGTATCCATAGTAGGGCATATCGATACTCTCCAGTCTATCATCATCCATAAAATTTCTGTTTAATCTATAATTATTCATAAGTAATTTCTAACCAATTTTTATCATTGCCACCTGTTTCAGTGCCATTTATATATAAACTATATCTATATCCGGTATTCGTTTCTTCCCATGTAATTACTTTTTTATAATCGTCATACGTATAATCTCCATACTTTTCATCATAAAAATCTAGTACGCTTTTTCCAAAATTAATAATTTCATCATATTCATAAATATCTGTTGATTTCCAAACAACTTTCTTCACTTGTTCATCCTCATTATAATAAACACGTATTACTCCATTGTTTCCCCTATGAGAACGCTTAGATATCCTGAAAAGCCTATAAATTGGGAATTTGTGTCTGGTAGTGTTACATATCTGTTGTATGCGTAGCACTACCCACACATTTCCAGAACTGCTCATTACTTTATTAAAAAAATGACTATCATTATGAAAAAATACTTTGCTTACTACACCCAATACAAGAACGGAATTGACATTGCTTTAATGACAATGTGCTTCTGTTTATCTCATGTGCTGAAGCAGAAAAGAATCTCCATACTACACCTAACTCTCAAAGGCTTATTGATAATCTTGCTATTGATGATTCTCTTAAATATGCTGCATTGGCTCTTGATTGTAAGTTGCAGAATTTGGCTAATGCTATGGATGATGATTAAAGTTCATAGTACGTTCAATCATTAGTTGTCAATAAATCTTATTTTATTATACATACTTACGTCTTCTCAAATCAAATGCAGGCATAGTTCCTTCCAAAATATCGACAACATTATTCTTTATTTCATCATCTTCAATTGCACCTGCACTATATGAAATGTTATGTGTATTTTTATCCATATGGCAACAAATAATCTGTTCCGCATCACATGCAACTGCTATATTAGGGTTATGCGTTACAATAATAACTTGTCTTTTTTGTTTTGCTGCACATATACATGGAACCAACTTATTATAAACCGATTGATTGTCCAAATTGTCTTCTGGCTGATCAATAATAATCGGAATGCTGTTTTGACTTAGTGCAAGATAAAAAATCAATAACACAATACCTCTTTCCCCTGGTGATAACTCTTCTAAATCTCTTCCTCCCATTTTCAATTTAAAAGACACATCCAAATAGTCTAAACCATACAAGAAATCATAAATTTTCTTTATCAATAATTTTTCTTTCCGAATTATCTATATCTTCATCAACTGCTAACATTATATTCCCTAACTAATTCAACTACACTTGATTCATCGTTAAAATCTGTTTGTTTTAATAGTTTTGACATTTTATTACTTGCTTCTGCTTTACCTTTAAATATTCCTGCATACCTTTGACTAATTGATGATAATACTTGTTCTGCAAAATCACTCTGTATCATTTGCATCTCTGCTTCAAATGCTATTGTTTCCTCTAATTCTCCCAATAGCTTTCTTATTTCTACTTCGATAGGGCTATAAATTTCTTCAAAAACTCCTATCATTTTTTTCTTCAATTGATATATCTGCGAAAACAGCAAATCTCTATTTTGACGTAAAACCGTATATTCTGCATCTATTTTATTTTGCAAATATTCATTTTCTCTTTCAAAATAATTTAGACATTCCTCAGATTCATTATCTCCTATAATTCGTCGCTTCTCATCATCCCAATCCTTAAGATCCTGCAAATATTTTTGATATTTCTTTTCCTCGGCATCAGAATTAGAAATGATGTTTTCCTTCTTTTGATGTGCTTCTTCTAATTTTTCAAGCAAACCTTTTTGCGATTCATTTCCATTTAATTCTAACTGTTTTATTACTTTTTCTGTAGACAATTTATTTTTATAATTTACAACAGCTTCTAATGGTAATTTTATGCTTATATCTTGATTTATACTATCCAAATTATATTTCAAGGCAAACTCTTTTACCAAAGTTTCTACAACATTATATTCTTTTTTCAATGCCTGCATTTTTAAAATCAACTGTTGTGTATCAGATAATTCTAAATTTATTTTAGTTATTTCATCCTTTGTATTCTCTATCTTAAAATTTAAGTCATCAATTTCTAAATTTATTTTAGTTAGATTATTTTGATACTCATTATTTCGATTTTCCTGTAAAGGTTTCTTTACCTCTATTGGTTTACTTTTCTCATGTCTTTCCAAATTTTCCTGATATTTTTTCAAACTATCTCTAACATATTCTTGATATTGACTTGTTTTTTTCTTTTCCAACGAAATAATTTGAATATTTAATTTATGAACATCCTTCTGTTTTTCCGTAATTTCCAAATTAATATCCTGAGATTTTGCCAAAACCAGCTCTTCTAAATTTGTTGTATTCGCTCGTTCTGTTCTATCTACATATGAATATATAACTTTGTTTATTTCTTGTTGAAATATATTTCCAATATCATTGCACACTTCTTCGATATATTTTTGTGGAAGATATTGTGCATCCTCTATAGTAGTATCATAATCTTTCAAACTCAAATCTGTTTCTTCCTCATGTCCATCTAACCAAGTTATTTTAGCAGAATAATCTGCAGCATAATTTTTGGGCATTTTACGAAAACGATTGTCATTTAAAAATGAGGCACTATCCATCGTTTTGCACTTGCACAATTGTCCTATAATATCGGCGAAAGCACTTTTTCCACTTCCTTTATTTCCAATTATTGCTACCAAGCCACTATTTAATGGTAATTTCATATCAAACCAGCATACATCATCATTCTTTGCATTTTCTTTTCTGTTAACTTCTAGGTAATCAATATTAGCCTTTTTATTTTTTTTAACTCTATCAAGAGCTGGCGGAATCGTTCCTATATGAATCCTCTCGCTAGGCTGATAGATACATTGCATCAACCCTGAAAATGTTAATTTTCCCTTAATCCAAAGACTTTCTTTCACTATATAATCTCTAGGGTCATGACAATCTGAGCATATTATAATTGGTTTTTCCTCTATATCTTTAAATACATATTTATGATATGTTTCTATATCTGTTTTTCTTCCCACCTCAAAAAAATCAACAAATTCTGCAATATCAGCTTTAATTGCTTCTTTTACAGGTAAAGCATTGGATATTTCTTTGTCTATCCCATTGCTTTTATTTCCTGCATGGATAGATAATAATCCATTATGCGATTTACAAAAATCAACAATATCCTCATATGACCAATATATGGTTTCGTCAGACTCTCTTGATTTTGATTTTGTTCTTAACATAATTGCTTCAAAATCAGCTGATAATACATCTAAATCGGTTTCATTTGAAAAAATTAAAATCAAATGTAAATTATTAGCTCCTTTATCTGTTCTTAACTCTACCCCTGGGAAAAACACAATATTGGGTGCCAATTCTCTTAAATGAAAAATTCTATCTTTATCGATTTTAAAATGATCTGTAATTGCAACAGCACTTATATCATTATCCTTTAAAGCTTTACACAAAAGTTCATCTGCATCTTTGCCCTTGTAATGGCTATCATACGAAGATGCAGTATGAAGGTGCAAATCCCATTTATGCCATTCAGAACCTCTTGTATTTTTCATTCAATTATCCTCCGATCATTAGCTAAATCGCCTTTTTACATACAGCCATTTCTATCATTTCCAAATAATTTTTTACTGAATCCGATATATGCCAAAACATTACAGGTGGAATTGCATTTCCTATTTGTCTATAAGCATCTGTTTCACTTCCTGCAAATATAAATTCATCCGGGAATGATTGGATTCTAGCTGCCTCTAATGGTGTAAATCTTCGATATAATTCCTTTTCCGGATTTACTAAAAGTACTGGATCTCTTGAATTCAAACTTACCTTTGCAAGATGACTTGTAACAGTCAAGCAAGGCTTATTTAAATCTTGATACAATCCTCTCTTCATATTATTCTTTGCATTTTTCATTCCCTGAACTGCTCTTTCTGAAAAATAATACTTTTCCTGCTCAATTGCTAACTTTGGAACTGCAACAGACAATGGCACCCAATTATTTTTATTTGTTTCTTTAGGGAACTCATATTCCATTACATCATTTAAATCATTTCTAATTCCAACAATAATTACTCGTTCTCTTTTTTGTGGAACACCATAATCTGCTGCATTAAATAATTTGGTATATGTTGTATAACCAGCTTTCTCAAATGATTTTATTATTCTATTAAATATTTGTCCCTTATGTAAAGTCATCATCCCCTTTACATTTTCAGCTATAAAAACCTTAGGCTGCTTATCTCTTACTACACGCACCATTTGTTTGTACAAATTTGCCCTATCGTCAAATGGATCTTTTGTAGGATTTACTGTGCTAAAAGACTGACAAGGAAAACCTCCAACTACAATATCACAATTAGGTATTTCATCAGATTTAGTCTCACATATGTCTTTACATACAACATTTTCACATTTAAAATTCTTCATATGTGAATTTAATGCTTTTTGATCAATATCGGTTGCATATACTAATTCAAATGGAAGCCTTTCATATTTTTTCTTATTGAAAATAAAATCACCAATTATTCCCTGATCTGCTCCTCCACAACCTGAAAATAAAGAAACAACTTTATACATTATTATTCACCTCTTTATAACTTTCATCAATAGAATTATTCTGAAAATCAACTCTATAAGTCAGTGGAACAACATCTATAATATTATCCATCTTCTTTTGATATGGATTTTTGATAATATACATAACAACTCCTCCACGAATAAAATATACTCTATAGATAGAATAAAACTCTTTATGCTGCATTGCAGCAATCCATTCATTTCTTGTTATATTAATCGTATCCGTCCAAACCTCATCTTTCAAATCTGGAGCAGTTACTCTCTTTGTAGATTTCACCTCAATATACTTAACAAACTCAGAGAAATCACCGGGTTCAGCTATTACAGACTGTATGTCATATCCCAACCCTTTTGTCTTTCCTAAGCCTAGAACCTTATTTACTAAATGAGCATTAAATTTAGAGACCCTATCTTTTTCGAAATTAAGTACAAACTCTTCTCCCTCATCTCCTAATTCAATCTTATTATTTGTTCGTTTAAGTTTCTTTGGTTCTTCATCGACAGGAAGTAATAGCGATTCAACCGGAGTCGCTAAATCATCCGCATATTTACTTAATTGACCATAATATATAGCCCAATCCGTTTCAAAACGCTTACGATTTTCTACATTAGATAAATCATATTTATAAACATCAAACCCTAATGGTTTATTTATCAATTCAATAAATCTATTTATTGACTTCATCTCATGCGGATTAATCTTAACTTCTTGTCCATCAATGTAAATAAGGTTTGCGAGCTGTAAATATTTCAGCTGATCTCCAACATGCTGATCATATGAAGTAGATTCTCCATCTGGAATAATAATTTTTCTCGGCGGAATTCCACCTCTTTTATCATTCATTATTTGATCAAAAACTTCATTTGCAGTAGCATTTCCCTTAAGTACATCTTCTGAATTGAAAATATAATATCCTAATTCCTGCTTTAACAACACAATATCGCTTCTTCTTGCATATTCTAATACACGTAACAATATTGAATAAGGATGACAACATAATTTTTCTTCAACCATCTTTAAATAAGTTTGTGATTTTTGCATTCCATTCGGAAATTGCATTTTTAATAGCCAATCTTTGAAAAACGCTGGCTGATCATTATCTTCTAAAAATTTTTTATTACGTTCAGAAGAATACACAATTCCATCAACTTCATAATGCATTCCAAACAATGAACCACTCACTTCGGTTCTGTGATTATCAAGCGTCTTTTTTATTGCCTTTTCATTAGATTTATTTCTTGCCTTGCTAATTGCATATTCTCTAAATGCATTGTTAAACCCTTCTTCAAATTTTACTTTTGTACAGGGGCACAAATTATCAATTACTGTTGCATATTTCGGCAATAAATTGTCCACATCAGAGATTGCACGAGCTCTGATAATTGCGCATTTTAATTGTTTTCTATGATCATACATTACCTAGTATCTCCTATCGTTTTAATAACCTCTTTTGCAATTGCTCTTGCCATCAATGGTGGAACTGCATTTCCTACTTGCTTCAATTGACTTGTTTTTATACCAATAAACTCAAATTTATCTGGGAAAGATTGAATTCTAGCCGATTCTCTTACAGTTGGAACTCTATTTTCCTTATAATGGAAATGATGATTGTGACCTGTATCAATCGTAAAACAAGGCTTCTCACTATTCATTCTTGTCCATGCTATATGCACCTTTCTTGTATTCTGTAGCTCTATTGGTAAATCTTTGTAATTTCCTCCATCCGGAACCATAGCAATTATCTTTTGTCTGTTCCTTATGTATTGTAATAGAATGATTTTTTATGCTATGACTACCTTTTCTCATTAAATTCTGATATTCTGATTGCGCTGGAATTTTATATGCTATATTTTCACCTAATGATACATCATCTGGAACAAAATCCAAATCAGAAATAGCTTCTTTACATGTAACATATGGTTTCATGCCATCACCATATTCTGCCTTAGGAAATTCAAACTCATTTATTTTTGATATTTTTTCATCATTTACACCAACAAAAAACACTCTCTTTCTTTGTTGTGGAACTCCATAATCATCTGACGATAACTGCTGTACTTTAACTCTATATCCTAATGAAGAAAAGTCATTTAGAACCTGTTCTTTCACTTTTCCCCCAAACAACCTTATCAATCCAGGCACATTCTCCATCACAAAAACTTTAGGTCTAATTTGATCTACCAAACCCACAAATGACTTATAAAGTTTATTTCTAGGATCGTCTATCATCCTTTTCCCAGAAACAGAAAATCCCTGACATGGTGGTCCCCCAATAATTACATCAATATCATCGGCATTCATACCCAACCTTGACAATATGTCATCTGCTGAGATATTTGTAATATCATCATTTATCACACATGCATTCGGAAAATTGTGCTGATATGTAACCGTTGCATCTTTCCACATATCAATTCCCAACACCATATCAAATCCAGCCTGTTGGAATCCATACGAAAATCCACCACAACCACAAAATAAATCTATTGCGACTAATTTATTATTTTTCATTTCATTTATTTCCTTTTTTTCTATTATCTATTGGTTTTTCAGCATTATCTGGAATTGCCCAATTTTCACCAAGTTTAAATACTCCATCTATTCGATTTTGCGAACAAAGAATTTGAACCCTTCTTTGTGAAATATTCCATTTTTCTGCTGCTTGGCTAGCTGTCATATATCCCATCATATTTACCTCTTTCCCTATCCATTATATTCGATGGGGCGAACAATATCAACTACTCGTTTTATTATATCATGCATCGTCATCGAACGCAAGTTCGATAGTTGTTAAAAAACTTACATTTGATTTAACCTCTACCAAATATGAGATTTATCTATCTCCATTTATACACCTCCCACAACCTCTTCCGCTCCACACCAATTCTCAATATCTCCTGCAAATCCCTAGCCATAGCCTCAACATTAGCATCCATCTGTTCTAGTGTTCCTTTTATGCACACACTGCTATATCCATTGGCCTGTAAAAGCTTTTTCATTATTCTAAAATCAATTACCATACCAACACCTCACCAATGTTGTATTTTCCGAAAGAATAGCTCTTCGGAGTATAACTGTCGCTTCCTTTGCTATCGCTTGAATGATACGATGATCTGCTGTCTGATGGATATGAACTAGGTGATGAATAGTCATATTCACGCACTCCCTTATTAGTTATAAATGATATATCCGTCTTCAGTTCTCTGCTATTTCGTTCCCGAACAACACGCAATAATTACCACAAGTAAAACAATAACTATAACCAGCAGCACCGGTTGCGTAAACAGCCACAGCATTCCTATGACCAGAATTGCTCCACAAACAAATTTCCCTATTGCAGCTATCCCTGAAAAATCCCCATCACACGCTGCTGCAATCGCACCAACAACAAATATTAATATGAACGCTAAAATATGCATAACCCATACCTCCTGCTTCCAAAAATATAAAAATAAGCCATCATAAGAAAGATTTTTTATCTCTTTCTTATGATGGCTATAGCTTAGCATGTTACGAGTCCCAAAGTCTGCCCTCGCAACTCGAATCTTTGTTTGATTTTATGCATTTTCAATCTCTGTCTTATACTTTTCAAGAATCATATTCTGGATATTCTCGCGTGTGGCAGAGTTAATCGGATGGGCTATATCCCTGTACTCGCCATCGTTTGCCTTGCGGCTTGGCATGGCGATGAAAAGTCCCTTTTCTCCTTCGATTACCTTGATGTCATGTACCACGAATTCATCATCGATTGTGATTGACACAACCGCCTTCATCTTGCCCTCTTTTTCTACCTTACGAATTCTGATGTCTGTAATCTGCATATTTTTGTCCCCCTGGTCTGTTTTTAAATTACATATCTTACATTTTTTTCTTTTACTATCATGACTCCATCCTCACCACAATAGCAGGTGTTTGGATTGATGGTTCCACGGCTCTCTACGATGCAATTTTCGAGGTGCACATTGTCGCCTATGTAGACGTCATTGAGTATCACGCAGTTCTTCACTGTGGTGTTTTTGCCCACAAATACCTGCTTGAAAAGCACCGAATCCTCCACGCTTCCGTTTATGATACAGCCACTTGATACGAGGCTGTTTGAAATGTCTGAGCCCGGATTAAACTTGGCCGGTGGCAGGTCGTCCACCTTTGAGCAGATGGTCGGCTCCTCCCTGAAGAAATAGCTTCTGACGTCAGGTCTTAAGAAATCCATATTGGTCTTGAAGTATGCATCAATATCGGCGATATTGTTCCAGTATGAATTTATCTTGTAGCCATATATTTTCTTTACATTTTTGTAGCGCACGAGGATATCATTTACGAAATCGAATCTGTTTTCCTCGGCTGCCGCCTCCAAAAGCTCTATGAGCTGTCGTCTCCTGATGACATAGATACCTGTGGAAATGGTGTTGGATGAGGCCTCGATTGGCTTTTCATCAAACTCTGTGATTCTTGACTCATCATCCATGCGTACCACACCAAAACGGCTGACATCGTCGTTGTACATCATGTCCTTGCATACCACTGTAATGTCTGATTTTTTCTCGATGTGAAAATCAAGCACTCTGTTGAAATCCAGCTTGTATACACAGTCACCGCTGCTGATGATGACATATGGCTCATGGCGTCTCTTGAGAAAATCAATATTCTGATACATCGCATCTGCCGTACCCCTGTACCAGTCACTGTTGTCCGCTGTGACTGTAGGTGTAAAGAGGAATAAGCCCCCCTGCTTTCTGCCAAAATTCCACCATTTTGATGAGCTTAAATGCTCATTCAGTGAGCGTGCATTGTACTGGGTCAGTACTGCGACAGTCTGTATATGTGAGTTTGACATGCTGCTGAGCGCAAAATCTATGCTTCTGAAGCTGCCTGCTACCGGCAGGCCGGTACTGCTCGTTTTGCTGTCAGTTCCTTCATCCTATTATTGTTGCCGCCGGCCAAAATTATTCCTATTGCCTTCATTTTCCGTCACCTGCCTTGATAATAACTTCTCCGCCCTCAAGCACACCGTCTTTGTAATCCTCTTCGTATGTAACACCGGAGATTGCTGTATTTTTGCCTATCTTTACCCCGTCCGGTATCACAGAATCTTCTCCTATAGTGACCAGCCCAAATGAGTATATGCTCTCATTTAATACGTTCGGCTTCTCCTGTCCGAAGCCAAGTGTCACATTGTCGCCCACCTTGCAATTTTCGGCAATGATGGACTTGTCTATCGTGACATTGGAGCCTATCTCCGTGTCACACATGATGATGGAATCACGTATTACTGCGCCTCTTCCAATCTTGACGTTGGCACCTATGACAGAATGTTCCACATGACCATAGCATTCACAGCCCTCACCCATGATGCTTCGCTCCACATGACCTCCTTTGGCTATATAAAGTGGCTCGATTGCATCATTCTTTGTGTAAATCTTCCAATACTCCTCGTACAGATTGAACTCCGGAATGAGGTCCACAAGCTCCATATTGGCCTCCCAGTATGAGCCCAGTGTACCTACGTCCTTCCAGTATCCGTTGAACTCGTATGCAAACATACGTCTGTCGTTTTCAAAGCAGTATGGTATGACATGCTTGCCAAAATCACAGTTTTCCTGATCCTTTAGTGCAAGTAATGCTTCCTTTAGCACCGGCCATGAGAATATGTAAATGCCCATTGATGCGAGATTGCTGCGCGGATGAACCGGCTTTTCCTCAAATGCATTGATGCGCTTATCATCATCGGCTATGACGATACCAAATCGGCTGGCCTCCTCAATAGGCACCGGCATGGTTGCTATGGTCACATCGGCATTGTTTTCCTTGTGGAAATCAAGCATCACCTCATAGTCCATCTTGTAAATATGGTCTCCTGACAGTATCAACACATAGTCCGGGTTGTAACTGTCTATATACCTCATATTCTGGTAGATTGCATTGGCTGTACCTGTGTACCACTCGCTGTTGCCGCTCTTCTCATAAGGAGGCAGTATTGCCACTCCTCCATTATTCCTGTCGAGGTCCCACGGAATACCTATTCCGATGTGGCTGTTAAGTCTGAGTGGCTGATACTGTGTAAGTACACCCACTGTATCAATGCCTGAATTGATGCAGTTGCTAAGCGGAAAATCTATGATTCTGTACTTTCCACCAAACGAAACTGCCGGTTTTGCTACGTCCGCTGTCAGAACACCAAGTCTGCTGCCTTGACCGCCTGCTAAAAGCATGGCTATCATTTCTTTCTTAATCACGTTATCACTCCTCGTCTGTCCTAATTTTTGTTGTGCCCATCCGGTCCCCACCACTTGTTTCTGTAATAACCGCATCTGTAATGCTTCCATAATAAATCACAATTGTTTCCATATAAATTATAGTTGCTGCTGCATAAATTGCAGTTACTGCTATATACTTTAACCCCATCAAATTCATATGGTCCGGATGAATTATTTTTATAAAAAAAATTATACCACAGCCGCATTATCACTTCAACATTTTTCACAAAATCAAATAATATTTTTCTTTATTTTCGACATTTTGCACAAGTGTCATTTAGCGTATATCTGTTTAACCGGCTATGGTTCTTATCATTTGAAAGTCATGCCTGCTTTCACCTTATTTTTCCTTTGCAAATACTATATTTAGTTGTATAATTAACATAAAGTAACTATTCAGAACAAGAAAATCTGTTGCTTACATGCAATCATGACGCATCGGCTTTTTGTTCTCAGTGTTTCTTAATAGTTAAAATATAAATTATAATAAATCAGGCAGGTAAAATTAATGTATAAAATAGATTTCAGCAAACCAATACACATCCATTTCATAGGCATCGGCGGTATCAGCATGAGCGGTCTCGCAGAGATTCTGCATGAGGAAGACTTTACCATTTCCGGCTCCGATTCAAAGGAATCAGACCTCACAAAAACTCTTGCGGCCAAGGGCATAAAAGTCATATATGGCCAGAGCGCAGACAATATCACCACCGGTATCGACCTGGTAGTTTACACTGCTGCTATCCACGAAAGCAATCCTGAGTTTGCCGCAGCAAAAGCAGCCGGTATTCCAATGCTTACCAGAGCCGAGCTTCTCGGACAGATTATGGACAATTACGATTATTCTATCGCTGTAGCCGGCACACACGGCAAGACTACCACCACATCCATGATCAGCGAGATTCTTCTCGCCGCCCAGACAGATCCTACCATTTCCGTAGGTGGTATTTTGTCATCTATCCACGGCAATCTGCGTGTGGGCGATTCAGAGTATTTTATCTCTGAGGCGTGTGAGTACACAAACAGCTTTTTGAATTTCAGACCACGCTACAGTATTATTTTAAATATTGAGGCTGAGCATCTGGATTTCTTCAAGGATATCAACGACATCAGGCATTCCTTCCGCGAGTATGCATCAAACACTCTCGCAGGCGGTGCTACCATCATCAACGGTGAGATTGACCGCTATGAGGAGATTGTCGCAGGGCTTCCTCAGAAGATTATCACCTATGGCTTTGATTCAAAATATGATTTCTATCCGGAAAATATAACCTATGACGATAAAGCTTGTGCATCTTTTACAGCTATGAGACAGGGTAGTCCACTTTTCGACGTAAAACTCTCTGTTCCGGGCGCTCACAATGTAAGCAATGCGCTCGCAGCCATAGCTTTATCCACCACACTCGGTCTCGATACGGAGTCTATCCTCACAGGCCTTGACAAATTTGGCGGTGCTGACAGACGTTTCCAGTACAAGGGCAAGGTAAACGGCGTCACAATCATTGATGACTACGCTCACCATCCAACCGAGATCCGCGCAACACTGACAGCTGCACAAAAATATCCACATGACAGGCTTGTCCTTTGCTTCCAGCCACACACCTATTCCAGAACCAAGGCATTCTTAAATGATTTTGCCGATGTTCTTTCAATGGCAGATGTTGTGGTGCTTGCTGATATCTATGCTGCGCGTGAGCAGAACACATATGGTATCTCATCTAAGGATATCCTGGATTTATTGCTCGAAAAAGGTGTGAATGCGCACTATTTCCCATCATTTGAGGAAATCGAGAAATTTTTATCAGAAAATTGTGTAAACGGTGACCTGTTGATAACAATGGGTGCCGGAAATGTAGTAGAAATCGGCGAAGACCTGCTTAAGAAATAAGTTATCCACGTTATCCACATACAAAATGTTAACAACTCTCATTTTGTGTGTGGATTTTTTAAATAATTTTCAACAGCTTATATACCCTGTGATACATTGATTTTTCAATTATTTTACACAGTTATCCACGTTATCCACATTTTTTTGTGGACTCGGAAAGCCCGAGTTTACAAGGCTTGTAGCACTTTTACCATCTTCACACGGTTAAAATATTGTGCTATAATTGCTCACAGGTTAAGCGAAAGAGAGTTTTTTATATGACAGCGATAAACATTAGCAGTGACATAGCAACATCATTCACTACTGTGTCAGATATTTTTATAGATCAATACATGCCAAAGGCAAACGGTGAGTTTGTCAAGGTATACCTTTATCTGCTCCGCGCGACAGGCTCCGGGGCAGGCATAGCAACTATTTCAGAGATTGCCGATCATTTCAGCAATACTGAAGCCGACATCATACGTGCCCTCAATTACTGGGCCTCTGAGGGCATTTTGCAGGTGCAAACCGGCGCTGATGGGCAGATTATGGGAATCAACCTCTGCAGTCTTTCTGTATCCGGTATGCAGGCTGCTCAGAGTAATATACAAAGCGCTGTGGCTGATAATGCCGCGCAGAATAATTTGCAAAACGGTGTTGTTAATAATGCTACACAGAATAATTTGCAAAACGGTGTTGTTAATAATGCTGCACAGAATATTTCTACCGCAAATATTCGTATGCAGGATTCTGTTGTGGAAAAGCTTAAAAACCAGGCTACTGACAAGCCTGCTCCTTCACAGAAGGAATACACACTTGATGAGATTAAGGAGTTTAGAAAGAATCCTGACATTTCAGAGCTTTTCTTTATTATAGAGACATATTTGAAGCATACGCTTTCATCCACAGACACCAATATGGTGCTCTACTGGCTGGACGAGCTCCATTTTTCTACCGACCTGGTGGAATATCTCGTGGAGTACTGCATTACCAAGGGACATTCAAGCCTTCGTTACATGAACAAGGTCGCTCTCGGCTGGGGCCGATGCCGGCATAAAGACCGTAGACCAGGCAAAGGACGATGCAGCCGCTCACTCACAGATTTACTATTCTGTAATGAAGGCTCTAGGCATCACAGGCCGCAATCTGGTTGACTCTGAGGTGTCACTAATAAACAAATGGGTCGGCGAATACGGTTTCGATATAGAGCTTGTAAAGGCCGCCTGCAGTAAAACCATTTCAGCTATCCAGAAGCCAAGCTTCGAGTACACAGACTCGATACTCGCGAACTGGAGGAAAAAGGATGTACATACATTAAAGGATGTTGAAGTGCTTGATGCCAACTTTGCCAAGGCCAATAAAGCCTCTGCTACCGGCTCATCACAGAGTACAAATGCTGCAAACGGTTCCTCAAAACCCAAAAGCAATAATTCAAGTTCCAAGAATAAATTTAACAACTTCAATCAGCGAAACAATGATTACGACAAGCTGGAGAAGCTGTTTCTGAATTCTACGGTATGATTTTTCAAGTTAGATTTACACATCCCAAGGAGGATATATGGCACTTACCAATGCTCAATATGATGAGATAATGCGAGGCTACGACAAACGCCAGCTTCAGAACAAATACATACATGACAAGCGTATTGAGGAAGCCTATCGCAAGGCGCCCCGCCTCAGGGAGATTGACTCTGAGATTGCATCAGCCTCTGTCAGGCAGGCGTACAGGCTTATGGATGGTGATGAGAATGCTCTCGCCGCTTTACGCCTTGCAATCGAGGACTATAAGGAGGAGCGTGCTGCTCTTCTATCCACACTCGGATATCCGCTTGATTATTTTGAGCCTATTTACACCTGTCCAGATTGCCATGATACAGGATACATAGACGGTCAGAAATGTCATTGTTTCAAACAGGCTATTATCAATACCGTTTATTCGCAGTCCAATATCAGGGAGATTTTATCAAGAGAGAATTTTTCCACGCTCTCATTCGATTATTACTCAGATGAGCAGAAAAATCCTGCGACAGGGCTGTCTGCTCTTGCCACAGCAAAGCTTGCAGTGACGAACTGTCATGAATTTATAGACAATTTTGAAAACAAACCTAAAAACATATTTTTCTACGGTAATACCGGTGTCGGAAAGACTTTTTTATCTAATTGCATTGCAAAAGAGCTTTTAGATGCAGGTTACTCCGTAATTTACTTTACAGCATTCCAATTATTTGATATATTAAGCAAAGGTGTGTTTGAAAAGGATGCAGATGCCATCGCAGCGCACCAGAATATATTCGACTGTGATTTACTTATCATAGACGATCTCGGAACCGAGCTTTCCAACTCATTTACCACATCACAGCTTTTCCTTTGTGTAAATGAGCGTATACTGCGACAGAAATCTACTATTATTTCCACTAATCTGAATCTGGAGCAGATAGCAGATATTTACTCCGAGAGAACACTTTCAAGAATTTCAAGCAATTATAGTTTTATCAAACTCTTTGGAGATGACATACGAATTAAAAAGCGTCTTTCCAAATAACGCTTTTTATATTATATATTTAGTTTATTTATTATATGGTTATATGGAGGAATAACAATGCCAAACGATGAGAGAATTTTGGAGACTATGCCAACCGGTACACTTGGACTTGTTGCAACCGACAGTTGTATAGGTCTTGCCCAGAAGGTAGATGCATACTTACAGGGCTGGAGAGAGCACAGAGAGCACCAGCATGCTAACGAGAGTGCTTTCAAGGACTACTACAAAAACAGCTACATTATCAAGCCTTCTACACCTAGATTCGGTTCCGGCGAGGCTAAATGTGTTATCAACCAGTCAGTTCGTGGTTATGATCTGTACATCATGGTAGATGTAACCAACTACAGTCTTACCTATACAGTATGCGGTCAGACAAACCACATGTCACCTGATGACCACTACGCAGACTTAAAGCGTGTTATCGCTGCAGCCGGCGGAAAAGCAAGAAGAATCACAGTTATCATGCCTTTCCTTTATGAGAGCCGTCAGCACAGACGTACAGGCCGTGAGTCTCTTGACTGTCCATTGGCTCTTCAGGAGCTTATCAACATGGGTGTAGACAATATCATCACCTTCGATGCTCATGACCCTCGTGTGGTAAATGCTATTCCTCTGAACGGCTTTGAGAATGTAATGCCTTCTTACCAGTTCATTAAGGGCATTTTAAAGAACGTAAAGGATATCACTATTGATGCTGACCATCTTATGATTATCTCTCCTGATGAGGGCGCTACAAACCGTGCTATCTACCTTGCAAACGTACTCGGAGTAGACATGGGTATGTTCTACAAACGTCGTGATTACAGCCGTATCGTTGACGGACGTAACCCTATCGTAGCTCATGAGTTCCTCGGAACAAATGTGGAGGGTAAGGATGTTCTTATCATCGATGATATGATTTCTTCCGGCGAGAGTATGATAGATACAGCAAGAGAGCTCAAGAAGCGTAAAGCTAACAGAATCTTTGTTGTTTCTACATTCGGTCTCTTTACAAACGGCTTTGCTTCATTTGACAAAGCATACGAGGAGGGTCTCATCTACAGAGTAGTTACAACAAACCTTATCTACCAGTCACCGGAGCTTCTCTCTAAGGAGTACTATATCAGCTGTGACATGAGCAAATACATCGCATACCTCATTGATACATTAAACCACGACTGTTCTATCAGTGATCTTCTCTCACCATATGACAGAATCAAGAAGTGTGTTCAGAAGTACAATGACGAGCAGGCTGCAGCAAAGAATAAATAATTAAGCGTATTAATCGAAAAGCCGTGTGAAATTAATATATACCCCTCTTACTGGATATCCAGTGAAAGGGGTATTTTTATGCGTTACAGTTACGAATTCAAACCAAAGGCAGTCGAACTATACATGCAAATAAGACGCATCAGTTTTTCTCAATAGATTAGAATAATTACTCTAGAAATAAAAAACCAGAGAAGTGAGTGTCATACACTCAAATCTCTGGTTTAATTTAGTCTAAGATTTATACCGATTAAATATTAAACTAACTCAAGGAGAACCTCTAAAGCTCCGTCACCTTTACGCTGTCCAATCTTAACGATTCTTGTGTAACCACCGTTACGATCAGCATACTTAGGAGCGATCTCATCGAATAACTTGTTTGTTACATCGATAGTCTTTGTTCCCTTCTTTGTGCCGTCAGACTCTTTAGCTGTGTAAAGAACCTTGAGCATCTGTCTTCTGGCATGAAGACGTGAAGCAGAATCCTTCTTGATCTTCTTCTCTACTTCGTCATAAACAGTAACTTTCTTTCCGTCTACAACCTCTTTTACTCTCTTGCCATCTTTGTCCTTGCGGGCAACCTTAGCTGTTACAGTAACCTCTTCGAAGTTGTCTTTCTCTTTTACTGCTAATGCGATAAGACCCTCAGCGATCTTACGAACCTCTTTAGCCTTAGCCTCTGTAGTAACGATCTTTCCGTTAACAAGAAGCTGTGTAACCTGACCTCTGAGTAAAGCCTTTCTCTGGCTTGATGTTCTGCTTAACTTACGATATTTTGCCATTTTAATTTCCTCCATTTGTGGGACATCCGGTCACGCTCTTCGGTCTTACTGCCAGACATCGTATCTTGTTGTGATAAAGCTTTGCCTTATTTCAAAAAGCAAATGCTCAAATCAGTTGCCACTCATGTATCAGACACGGTCACGCTCTTTGGTCTTACTGGCCCTGCCGCTATGAGTTTTGTCACACATAAACATAAATATGATATTTAAAATTTATATATGACCAATTTATTTAGAAAAATCAGTGCAAGGATTATTCGAATGAATTATTCCTCAGTCTGATTTAACTCTAAACCTAATTCTTTTAATTTTGCTAAAACTTCCTCTAAAGACTTGCGACCAAGGTTACGAACCTTCATCATGTCCTCAGGTGTTCTATTGATAAGCTCTGCAACAGTGTTGATTCCTGCACGCTTTAAGCAGTTGTATGAACGAACTGAAAGCTCAAGCTCATCGATGTTCATCTCAAGAACCTTCTCCTGAGCATCGTTTTCCTTCTCGACCATAACGTCAACCTGCTGTGCTGCCTCTGAAAGATCGATGAACAGATTTAAGTGCTCACTTAACACCTTAGCTGCAAGGCTGACTGCCTCGTCTGGCTCCAATGTACCATTTGTAAATACATCTAATGTAAGCTTATCGTAATCTGTAACCTGACCTACACGGGTATTCTCTACAGTAAGATTAACACGCTCAACAGGAGTGTAGATTGAATCTACAGCAAGAACTCCGATTGGTGTATCCTCGTTCTTGTTCTTCTCTGCTCCGACATAACCTCTGCCGTTAGTGATTGTAAGCTCCATGTAAAGCTTAGAATCTGCTCCACCATTCAAGTGTGCAATCTCTAACTCAGGATTCAAAATCTCGATATCTGAATCAACCTGAATATCGGCTGCTGTAACAACGCCTTCACCTTCGAATTCGATATATGCAACCTTTGGTTCATTTGTAGAACTATTATTGCGAATTGCAAGGTTCTTGATATTCATGATGATTTCTGTAACATCTTCCTTAACACCAGGAATAGAGCTGAATTCATGTAAAACACCATCAATCTTGACCTGGCTTACTGCAGCGCCCGGTAAAGAAGAAAGCATGATACGTCTTAAAGAGTTTCCAAGTGTTGTACCGTAACCTCTCTCTAATGGCTCTACAACAAATCTGCCATATGTCTTGTCTTCTGAAATTTCTGCGATTTCAATTTTTGGTTTTTCAAAATCGAACACTTCAAATTCCCTCCTTCTCGGGTATCGTTGTTATATGTTATCAAAGAGTGGATAAGCCGGGAAATAAATCCCCGGCAAATCAACCTAATTTTACTTAGAATATAACTCGACGATGAGCATCTCATCTACAGGAACATCAATCTGCTCACGTGTAGGTAAGTCTTTTACAGTTCCCTGTAATTGCTCAGCATCTACGTCTAACCACTCCGGAACGATTCTTCCGCCAGCTACCTCGACGATATCTTTCATTCTCTGAGTATTCTTTTTGCTCTCTTTAATTTCGATAACATCGCCAGCCTTTACAAGGTATGAAGGGATGTTAACAACTTTTCCGTTTACTGTAACGAACTTGTGATCAACGATCTGTCTAGCTTCTTTTCTTGTTCTTGCGAAACCAAGACGGAAGATTACGTTGTCAATTCTTGACTCAAGGATTGTCATAAGGTTAAGACCTGTTAATCCTTTCATCTGATCTGCTTTCTTGTAGTAGTTACGGAAAGGCTTCTCTAAAACACCATAGATGAATTTAGCTTTCTGCTTTTCTCTTAACTGAAGTCCGTACTCAGACACCTTTCTGTTTGCTCTTGTAAGGTTTCTTCTAGACTTCTTATCATATCCTAAATAACTTGGCTCTAAACCAAGTGATCTGCATCTCTTAAGTACAGGTACTTTATTAACTGCCATTTTAATCTATACCTCCTGATTAGACTCTTCTACGTTTTGGTGGACGACATCCATTGTGAGGTACCGGAGTAACGTCTCTGATTGATGTAACCTCAAGACCACATGCTGAAAGGGCACGGATAGCTGCCTCTCTTCCTGAACCTGGTCCCTTAACGAATACGTCAACTGTCTTTAATCCATGGATTAAAGCTGCCTTTGTAGCTGTTTCTGCTGCCATCTGTGCTGCATATGGAGTAGATTTCTTTGAACCTCTAAATCCAAGACCACCGGCACTTGCCCATGATAAAGCATTTCCTTCAGCATCTGTTAAAGTAACGATTGTGTTATTGAAAGATGCCTGAATATGTGCCTGTCCGCGTTCAACGTTTTTCTTTACACGCTTTTTAGTTGTTTTCTTTGCAACATTCTTAGCCATATTTAAACTAACCTACTTTCTACTTTCTAAACTTTATTTAAGTTATAATGAAGCTCTGCTTCTTCGTCCGCAGAACTAAACGCGCACTACGTTCAAGTGGCGTTTTCACTTATTTTCCAAGTGATTATTTCTTCTTGTTTGCTACTGTTCTCTTAGGACCCTTGCGAGTTCTTGCATTAGTCTTTGTCTTCTGACCACGAACCGGAAGTCCCTTTCTATGACGGATACCACGATAGCATCCAATTTCCTGAAGTCTCTTGATATTTAAGGCGATTTCTCTTCTTAAATCACCTTCAACTGTCATTGTCTCGTCGATAACAGCGCTGATTCTCTTAACCTCGTCATCTGTAAGATCTCTAACACGAGTGCTTGGATCAACATTAGCTGCTTCAAGGATACGGTCTGCACTTACTCTTCCGATTCCGTAGATGTAAGTTAAGCCGATTTCTACACGTTTTTCTCTTGGTAAATCTACACCTGCAATACGAGCCATGTGTGTTTACACCTCCATAATTTTTAGTTATTTACTATAGTAACGATACATCTGCAACTTGACGTATACTCTCCGAAACACATATGTATCTACAGCTACGGTTGCACGTCCTGAAATGTGTGTAGCCATATGCGCTCCCATATTTGCATTTTGTTCCATATCACTCGGTATTATAATATGAAACCAGAATGCCTCTGTTTATTATGAACAGCGATGATAAATATCTCGCTGCAGCCGCACATAATGATGTGAAAAAAGGTTTAATAAACCAAACGCACAAATAACAGGGTCAAATATTTGTACTAATTAACCCTGTCTCTGCTTATGCTTTGGATTCTCACAGATAATTCTGATGCTTCCTTTTCTCTTGATAACTTTGCACTTTTCGCAAATAGGTTTAACTGATGATCTTACCTTCACAGCAAATCCTCCTTTCTCTATAAAAAAGTCCTTTTCAGGTACTTTTTTCCAAAAGTGTCCAGACAGCATTATACACGGACGCTTAAGGGAAGTCAATATATTTTTTTAAAAAATTATCTGTAAAAATTACTTATCTCTCCAGATAATTCTGCCCTTTGTCAGATCGTATGGTGACATCTCAATTGTTACCTTATCTCCCGGTAAAATTCTGATGAAATTCATACGAAGCTTTCCACTGATTGTAGCTAAAATCTGGTGTCCGTTCTCAAGCTCTACCTTAAAAAAAGCATTTGGTAACTTCTCAACTACAACACCTTCAACTTCGATAACGTCTGCTTTTGACATTTTGATTCCTCCTGTAAATAAATCCTTGGGTTTCGTTATGATTATTATTAGATTAGCTCCAGAAATCCGGCTGCTTTTTCATCCTCTGTCAGAGAAAGTATCTCCGGCTTTCCTTTTGTAATAAGTATGGTATTTTCATAGTGTGCCGACAACGATAAATCCTCAGTCACAACTGTCCATTCGTCATCCATCCACACCACATGCGGTGAACCTGCATTAATCATTGGCTCAACCGCCAGTGTCATGCCCGGCTTAAGTCTAAGGCCTTTTCTAAAGCCCTGTGGTCTGAAGTTTGGCACCTCAGGATCCTCATGTAAATGGCTTCCTATGCCATGACCTACAAGGTCATATACAACTCCGTATCCAAAAGACTCGGCAAGCTGCTGTATGGCTCCTGAAATATCATACAGTCTGTTTCCCGCAACTGCATTCTTTATTCCTGCAAAAAAACTGAGACGTGTTCTTTCTATAAGAAGTCTTGCTTCCTCTGAAATCTCTCCTACGCCTACTGTTCTGGCTGCGTCTGAGTGGTATCCTTTGTAGATAACACCAGCATCAAGGCTCACGATATCGCCCTCCTGTAAGATACGCTCATCAGTCGGGATACCATGTACAACCTCCTCGTTTACTGAAACACATATGGAGGCCGGATATCCGCAATATCCTAAGAAAGACGGCTCGCATCCATAACTACGAATCATTTCTTCGCCCAGCCGGTCCACATCCTTAGTGGACATTCCCGGTTTGATTTCTTTACCGAGCTGCTGATGAACGGCCGCCAGAATCCTGCCGGCCTCCCTCATCAGCTCTATCTCATGCTCTGATTTTATAGTTACAGACATTATTATTCACCTAAAATACCTACAATGGCTGAAAATACTTCATCCATAGGCTTTGTTCCGTCTACAGACTTTAAAATACCCTGCTTGTCATAATACTCGATAAGCGGCTGTGTCTGCTCATGATATACAGCTAAGCGCTTCTGAACTGTCTCAGGCTTATCGTCATCTCTGAGTACTGTGTCAGCGCCACATGCATCACATTTACCCTCAACCTTTGTTGGATTGAAAACGATATGATATGTTGCACCACAATTGAGGCAGGCTCTTCTTCCACCCATACGGTTAACAATGTTCTCATCAGGAACATCTACATCGATGGCATAATCCATCTTCTCCCCAATCTTTGTGAGAGCATCATCAAGCGCCTTTGCCTGTGGAATTGTTCTTGGAAAACCGTCTAATACAAATCCGTTTTTGCAATCATCCTGCTGTATTCTATCCATAACAAGGTCACAGGTAAGCTCATCCGGAACAAGTGCTCCCTGATCCATATAAGTCTTTGCCTTCTTACCAAGCTCTGTTCCGTTCTTGATGTTTGCACGGAATATATCTCCTGTAGAGATATGTGGTATAGAATATTTTGCAGCTATCTGTTTTGCCTGTGTACCTTTACCGGCACCAGGTGCCCCTAACATGATGATCTTCATAAAAATTTTCTCCTTTTATACAAAACTTGTTGATAGCACGAATGGAGATACTGAATTCAGTATCTCCAATGTACAATTAATCATCTAAAAATCCTTTATAGTATCGAACTCTCATCTGTGATTCAATTTGCTTCAATGTCTCAATAACAACTCCGACAATGATGATGATTGAAGTTCCACCAAAGGATACATCTGCGTTGAATACTCCATTGAAGAATATCGGAACAAATGCGATAAACGCAAGTCCAATAGCTCCAATAAATACAATGTAGTTTAATATCTGATTTAAGTAATCGCTGGTTGGCTTTCCAGGTCTGATACCGGGTATAAAGCCACCTGAACGCTTTCATATTGTTTGCAATCTCAAGCGGATTGAATGTAATGTTTGTGTAGAAATAAGCAAATGCTATAATCAACACAATGTAAACAATAAGTCCGATTGAATATACCGGCTCCTTTGGATCACACCAGTTAGACTGTGATAATCCTTTTAATATCTTAGAGCCTATTCCATTTCCATTGCCTTTTCCAAGGAAGCTGGCAATGATAACAGGTGTCTGCATAAGAGACTGTGCAAAGATCACCGGGATAACTCCACTGGTATTTACCTTTAGTGGAATGCATGTCTGCTGACCGCCCATCTGCTTGTTGCCTCTTATTTTGCTTGAGTACTGTACAGGAATCTTGCGCTGTGCATCCTGAAGCAATACTACAAATACTACCATTGCAGCAATTATTGCTACTATGATAAGACCTGCAACAATCGCCTTTGGTATGTTCGCTGCTGAAGCAATGAACTGTGACCAAAGTGTACTTAAATCCTCTGGAATACGTGAAATAATATTGATTGTCAATACTATTGATATTCCGTTTCCAACACCCTTTTCTGTAATACGCTCTCCAATCCACATAAGTACAGCTGAACCTGCTGTAAGTGAAGTAACGACCATAATAACAGTCAATGGTGTCTTTTCTGTAAGGTAATTTTGTCTGTAAAAACCAATTACCATCATGACTGACTCAAGAAGGCCTAATGCTATTGTAAGATAACGTGTTATCTCAACAATTTTCTTTCTGCCATCCTCGCCATCGCGTTGCATCTCTTCAAGCTTAGGTATAGCAATTGTAAGCAACTGCATAATGATTGAAGATGTAATGTATGGTGTAATATTCAGCGCAAATACTGACATCTGTGAGAATGATCCACCTGTTATAGCATCAACAAAGCCTAAACCATCTGCTGATTTACTGTTTAACCAACTCTGAAATACGGAGCCCTTGACACCAGGAATCGGAAGCTCGCTTCCGATTCTGATGACAATAAGCATCATGAATGTAAAAAGGATTCTATTACGGACATCCTTTATTTTAAACGCATTACGGAGTGTTTTAAGCATTAGATCACCTCTGCTTTTCCACCAAGAGCTTCGATTTTCTCTTTTGCACTAGCACTGAAAGCGTTAGCCTGAACTGTAAGCTTCTTAGTAAGTTCTCCATTTCCAAGAATCTTTACGCCATCTCTAGGATTCTTAACGATTCCAGCCTCGATTAATGTCTCAACTGAAACTACTGCATCGTTATCGAATCTCTCAAGAGCTGAAAGATTTATAGGTACGATTGTAAGAGTGTTTCTATTCTTGAAACCTCTCTTAGGCAATCTTCTATATAATGGCATCTGTCCACCTTCGAAACCAGGTCTTGGAGCTCCTGAACGAGCCTTCTGTCCCTTGTGTCCCTTACCAGCAGTCTTACCGTTTCCTGAGCCGTGTCCACGACCTCTTCTGAAATTATCACTATGAACTGAACCCTCAGCCGCTTTTAAATTAGATAAATCCATCACGGTACCTCCTTATTTTATTCTTAAACTTCTTCTACTTTTACGTATGGTGCTACTTTGCGAACAGCTCCCTGTGTAGCTGCATTGTTTGGTAACTCTACAGTTTTGCCTAACTTAGTAAGACCAAGAGCCTCAATAGTCTTCTTGTTCTTAGGAACAGCACCGATTGTAGATTTGATTAATGTAACTTTAACTCTATCTGCCATTTTAGCGTTCCTCCTAACCTAAGATTTCTTCTACAGATTTACCACGAAGCTTTGCAACATCCTCAGGGCTTCTTAACTGCTTAAGAGCCTCGATAGTAGCAAGTACTACGTTCTGCTTGTTGTTTGATCCTAAAGACTTTGTACGGATATTCTGGATACCAGCGATCTCGCATACTGAACGTGCAGGACCACCAGCGATGATACCAGTACCTTCAGGAGACTTCTTTAATAATACGGAAGCACCTGTATATTTTCCTGTTACATCATGTGTAATAGAGTTGTTCTCGTCTAACTTAACATTTACCATGCTCTTGATGGCGTCCTCTTTACCCTTGCGGATAGCTTCAGGAATTTCTGCTGCTTTTCCAAGACCTGCACCTACATGGCCGTTCTTGTCACCAACAACAACGAGAGCTGTGAATCGCATGTTACGTCCACCCTTAACAACCTTTGTTACACGCTTGATGTCAACTACCTGGTCAACTAATTCTAATTGACTAGCGTCAATGATTTCACGTTTCATGTTTGTCTCCTCCTAAAAATCTAAGCCAGCTTCTCTTGCTGCTTCAGCTAATGCTTTAACTTTTCCTGCGTAAATAAAACCGCCTCTATCGAAGACAACAGTTGAAATACCTTTATCTAATGCTTTCTTTGCGATTACAGTACCAAGCTTTGCTGCTGCATCTACGTTATTAGTCTTCTCGAGCTCTGCCTTGATATCCTTGTCAAGTGTTGATGCAGAAACGAGTGTATTTCCAACTGTATCATCAATAATCTGAGCATACATATGGTTATTACTTCTGAATACAGCTAAACGAGGACGCTGTGCTGTACCAGCAAGATGATTACGCATTCTGTTATGTTTCTTTACACGAACTTCTGTTCTTGATTTCTTACTAACCATTACTTGTCCACTCCTTTAATTATTTTTTACCAGTCTTACCAACTTTACGTCTAATAACCTCATCAGCATATTTGATTCCCTTGCCCTTATATGGCTCAGGTCTTCTCTTATCTCTGATCTCAGCTGCGTACTGGCCAACTTTTTCTTTATCGATACCCTTAATGATGATCTTGTTATCCTGAACCTCTGACTCAAGTCCTTCCGGATCCTCCATCTCAACCGGATGAGAATATCCTAAGTTAAGAGTAAGTTTCTTTCCAGCCTTAGAAGCTCTGTAACCAACACCGTTAACCTCAAGAGTCTTTGTATAACCCTCAGTTACACCAACAACCATGTTGTGGATAAGTGTTCTTGTTAACCCATGTAAGGATTTCATTTTCTTCAAATCATTAGGTCTTGTAACTACTACTTCTTCACCCTCTAATTTGATATCCATCTCTGATGGAAGAGTTCTCTCAAGAGTACCCTTTGGACCTTTTACAGTCACATGATTATTTTCTGCAATTTCAACTGTTACTCCAGCAGGAACTGCGATTGGCATTCTTCCTATACGTGACATGCCCGTACCTCCTATATTTTGATATTAGGTTAATAGTTATTTAGTATTTCTGACCTTGTGGTCAGGTTATACTTTAAGATGTTACTTGCTGTATCCCTACTATACATCATGGATGCATCGAATATGGATACTTAATAAATTATACTTAATATAAATTAAGATCTTTAGGGGTTACCAAACGAATGCTAAAACTTCGCCACCAACCTGAAGCTTTCTAGCCTCTTTATCAGTTACAATACCCTGGTTAGTTGAAAGAATAGCGATTCCAAGTCCACCAAGTACTGAAGGAATCTCATCCTTGCCTGCGTATACACGAAGACCCGGCTTAGAAATTCTCTTGATGCCTGTAATAACCTTCTCGTTCTTATCAGCACCATATTTTAATGTAACATGGATTGTCTTGATTTTTCCATCCTCAACGATGTCGTATTTCTCGATGAATCCCTCATCTACAAGGATTCCAGCGATTGCTACTTTAATCTTAGAAGCTGGGATGTCTACTGTATCATGTTTTGCAGTATTTGCGTTACGAATTCTTGTAAGCATATCTGCGATTGGATCACTTGTCATCATCATAATGAACGATATCCTCCTTAAATATGTTTGTTAATATAGTTATTTATAAAACAGCTGTTGCTGAAAGGAAGTTCTCTTCGCACTAAGCTCACACAGCGCATATGCGCTTGTGTTCACTAAGTTGCTTTCAGGCTTACCAGCTAGCTTTTTTAACGCCTGGGATCTGTCCCTTGTATGCTAACTCACGGAAGCATACTCTGCAGATTCCGTATTTCTTTAAAACTGAATGTGGACGTCCACAAATTCTACAACGTGTATAAGCTCTTGTAGAGAACTTTGGTGCACGCTGCTGTTTGATTTTCATACTTGTCTTAGCCATTAGAATTCCTCCGATTATTTAGCGAATGGCATATTGAACTGTGCCAGTAACTCACGTGCCTCTTCGTCTGTCTTAGCAGTAGTAACGAAGATAATGTCCATACCACGAACCTTATCTACCTTATCATACTCGATCTCAGGGAAGATGATCTGCTCTTTAATTCCAAGGGCATAGTTTCCACGGCCATCAAATGCGTTAGGGTTAACACCTCTGAAGTCACGTACACGAGGTAATGCTAAGTTGATGAGACGATCTGCAAACTCGTACATCTTCTCACCACGTAATGTAACCTTACATCCGATTGGCATTCCTTCTCTGATTTTAAAGTTAGCTATAGCATTCTTTGCTTTAGTTGTAACTGCTTTCTGTCCTGTGATGGCTTCCATATCCTTAACGGCTGCCTCAAGAACCTTAGCGTTTTCCTTAGCTTCACCAACACCCATGTTAACTACGATCTTGTCAAGCTTTGGAATTTCCATTGCGTTTTTGTATCCGAACTTTTTGATCATTGCGTCCTTGATCTCATTTTCGTACTGTTCTCTAAGTCTACTCAATGTCTTAATCCTCCTCTCTCCAATTAGTCGATAACCTTGCCTGTTGATTTAGCAAAGCGAACTTTCTTGTCTCCATCCATCTTGAATCCTACACGAGTAGGCTTTCCGTCATGGATGAGCATTACGTTGGAAGCATCAATTGGAGCCTCCTGATGAACGATACCGCCCTGCTGATTTGACATACTTGGTTTTGTATGCTTAGTAACCATGTTGATTCCCTCAACAAGAAGTGTATTGTTCTTTGCGTTTACGGCAATTACCTTGCCCTCATTGTTGATATCTTTTCCAGCGATAACCTTAACAAGGTCGCCTTTTTTGATTTTCATAGTTGCCATTGACGTTCCTCCTATAATACTTCCGGAGCCAGAGAAACAATCTTCATGAACTGTTTCTCACGAAGCTCACGAGCTACTGGTCCAAATATACGTGTTCCTTTTGGAGTTTTGTCATCTTTGATGATTACTGCTGCGTTCTCATCAAACTTTATATAAGATCCGTCTTTACGACGAGCACCTTTTACTGAACGAACTACTACGGCTTTAACTACATCGCCTTTTTTAACAACACCGCCTGGTGTTGCATCTTTAACAGTAGCAACGATTACATCACCGATGTTCGCATATCTTCTGGTAGATCCACCCATAACGCGGATAACAAGTAACTCTTTAGCGCCAGTGTTATCAGCAACCTTGAGTCTGCTTTCCTGCTGTACCATGCTTGTAGCCTCCTTTTATTATTTTGCTCTTTCCATGATTTCTACAAGTCTCCATCTCTTATCTTTAGATAAAGGTCTTGTTTCCATTACTCTGACTGTATCACCGATCTTTGCACTCGTTTTTCTCGTCATGAGCTTTTAATTTATAAGTCTTCTTAACGATCTTGTTGTAAAGAGGATGTCTTACGTTATCTCTTACAGCTACAACGATTGTCTTATCCATCTTATCGCTTACAACAACACCAACACGTGTTTTTCTAAGATTTCTTTCTTCCACGGTCTAAAATCTCCTTTCTGATAGGATAAACTATTCTGCAGCCTTTGCAGTGATAACAGTCTGAATTCTAGCGATGTTCTTACGAACCTCTTTGATTCTTGCTGTGTTATCTAACTGGTTAGTTGCATTCTGGAATCTTAAATTGAAAAGTTCTTTTTTAGCATCAACGAGCTGTGCCTGTAACTGCTCTACGCTCTGTGCCTGTAACTCTTTAACGTATGCACTAGTTTTCATTTGACTCACCGCCTTCTAAATCTGCACGAGAAACTACTTTACACTTGCAAGGTAATTTGTGTGTAGCAAGACGTAAAGCTTCTTTAGCTACGTCTTCCGGTACTCCGGAGATTTCAAATAATACTCTACCTGGTTTTACTACAGCTACCCAATACTCAAGGGCACCCTTTCCTTTACCCATTCGAACACCCATAGGCTTATGTGTTACAGGTTTCTCTGGGAAAATCTTTATCCAAACTTTACCACCACGCTTGATGTAACGAGTCATAGCTACACGGGCAGCCTCAATCTGATTTGCTTTGATCCAGCATGGCTCAAGTGCTACAATACCGTACTCACCATTTGTGATCTTGTTTCCTCTTGTAGCTTTTCCTGCCATGGAACCACGGAACTGTTTACGATGTTTTACTCTCTTAGGCATTAACATAATTACTTAGCTCCTCCTTCCTTGTTTGCTTTTGTAGGAAGTACCTCGCCTTTGTAGATCCAAACCTTAACGCCAACCTTGCCGTAAGTTGTATCTGCCTCAGCGAATCCATAATCGATATCTGCTCTGATTGTCTGGAGTGGAGTAGTTCCATCATTGTATGTCTCTGTACGAGCCATATCTGCTCCACCAAGACGACCTGAACATGTTGTCTTAATTCCTTTAACGCCGGCCTTCATAGCTCTTCCCATGCAAGACTTCATTGCTCTACGGAATGAAACACGGTTCTCAAGCTGTAAAGCGATGTTCTCAGCAACAAGCTGTGCATCCTTGTCCGGTCTCTTTACTTCTTTGATATCAACAACTAATTTCTTGTCTGTAAGCTTCTGAACCTCAGCCTTGATCTTCTCGATCTCAGCTCCGCCCTTACCGATTACAACACCCGGCTTAGCTGTATAAATGATAACCTTAACGCGATCTGAAGCTCTCTCGATCTCAATCTTTGAAACACCAGCTGCGTATAATTTTTTCTTTAAAAATGTTCTGATATTATAATCTTCTACTAAGTAATCAGCGAAATCACCCTCTGCATACCATTTGGAATCCCAGTCCTTGATAACGCCAACTCTTAAGCCATGAGGATTAACCTTCTGTCCCATGATTGCCTCCTATCTTTCATCAAGCACGATTGTAATGTGGCTCATTCTCTTCTCGATTCTGTAAGCTCTACCCTGTGCTCTAGGATGAATTCTCTTCATTGTTGGTCCTTTATTTGCAAAACACTCTGCAACGTAAAGGTTCTCTGCCTTATAGTTCTTTTCCGGATAATTATTTTCTGCGTTAGCGATTGCTGACTCTAATAATTTCTTTACTAAGCTTGAAGCATATCTAGGATTGTATGTTACGATTGCAAGTGCTTCGTTAACACTCTTTCCACGAATAGCATCTAAAACGAAACAAGCTTTCTGTACAGACACTCTAGCATAAGATAACTTTGCTGAAGGTCTTGTATCTCTAACTTCATTTCTCTCTCTCTTGATTTTGGATCTATGTCCCTTAGCCATGGATGAAACCTCCTTTCAAAAATAGTTCTTATCTAACGCCTGATTTCTTCTCGTCTTTTCCATGTCCTCTGTAAGTTCTTGTTGCAACGAACTCACCAAGTTTATGTCCAACCATATCCTCTGTAACATATACAGGAACATGCTTTCTTCCATCATGAACAGCGATTGTGTGTCCAACGAATGAAGGGAAGATTGTTGAACGACGTGACCATGTCTTGATTACAGACTTGTCACCAGAAGCGTTCATAGCATCTACTTTTTTAAGTAAGCTTTCATCAGCAAATGGTCCTTTTTTTAATGAACGTGCCATTTATTCAACCTCCTAATTATTTGATTGCACGACCGTCTCTTCTACGAACGATCATCTTGTTAGACTGTTTGTTCTTCTTTCTGGTCTTTAAGCCAAGTGCAGGTTTGCCCCATGGAGTACATGGTCCTGGACGTCCTACAGGTGCCTTACCTTCTCCACCACCGTGTGGATGGTCGTTAGGGTTCATAACAGATCCACGAACTGTTGGACGAACACCCATGTGACGCTTACGTCCGGCTTTACCAATATTTACGAGGTTGTGATCTCCGTTTCCAATTACACCGATTGTAGCACGGCACTGAATTGGAACCATTCTCATCTCTCCTGAAGGAAGACGAAGTGTTGCATATTTGCCTTCTTTAGCCATAAGCTGTGCGCTAAGTCCTGCTGAACGAACAAGCTGTCCGCCCTTTCCAGGAAGAAGCTCGATGTTGTGAATCTGTGTACCAACCGGGATATTCTCAAGTGGTAAGCAGTTTCCAACTCTGACCTCAGCCTGAGCACCGCTCATAACCTTCATTCCGTCTGTAAGTCCTGCTGGAGCAAGAATATATGATTTCTCACCATCTGCATAGCAGATAAGTGCGATGTTTGCTGTTCTGTTTGGATCGTACTCGATACCAATTACAGTTGCTGGAATACCGTCTTTCTTATTTCTCTTGAAATCGATAAGTCTGTATTTTCTTCTATTTCCACCACCCTGGTGTCTAACTGTGATTTTACCCTGATTGTTACGACCAGCGTTCTTCTTTAAAGAAGTAACAAGTGACTTCTCAGGAGTTGTCTTTGTAATCTCTGAGAAATCTGAACCAGTCATATTTCTTCTGGAAGGTGTATATGGGTTATATGTCTTAATTCCCATTTTGTTTCTCCTTTCGATATGTTTTCATTATCGCGTCTTTTCTGACGCATATCATTTTGAAGCTGCTTTCGGTCTACAGTCCTGCGAAGATCTCGATATCTTTGCTGTCTGCTGTAAGCTGTACGATAGCCTTCTTTGTCTTAGCAGTCTTTCCTGTTACCATTCCGCGACGCTTGTTCTTGCCTTCGCAGTTCATTGTGTTAACTTTGGCAACCTTTGTTCCTTCGAACATTCTCTCTACTGCTTCTTTGATCATAGTCTTGTTTGCATCCGGGTGAACAAGGAATGTGTATTTCTTCTCAGCCATTGCATTCATACTCTTCTCAGTTACTACTGGTTTGAGGATTACATCATAGTACTGTACGTTTGCCATTATGCATATACCTCCTCGATTGTTGCTACAGCAGCCTTTGTAACTACTACTGTGTCATATTTTAATACATCGAATACGTTAAGCTCATTTGTCTGAGTTGTCTTAACTGTTGGGATGTTTGCTGCAGAAGCGATAACCTTCTCGTCCATATCATTTAATACAACGAGTGCCTTCTCAACATTGAGGTTCTTTAATACTTCTACGAATTTCTTTGTCTTAATCTCATCAAGCTTAAGCTCATCTACTACAACGAACTTATTCTCAACAACTCTTGATGTAAGTGCAGACTTAAGAGCTGCTCTCTTCTCTTTCTTGTTGAGCTTGAATGAGTAATCTCTAGGAGTAGGAGCGAATACAACTCCACCACCTGTCCACTGTGGAGATCTTGTAGAACCCTGACGTGCATGTCCTGTTCCCTTCTGTCTCCATGGTTTTCTTCCGCCACCGCGAACTTCAGAACGTGTCTTAGCTTTCTGAGTTCCCTGACGTTTATTTGCAAGCTGCTGAAGAACAGCCATATGAACTAAATGCTCATTAATTTCTACGCCGAAAATGGAATCATTTAACTCGATCTTGTCGACTTCTTTGCCTTCCATGTTATATACAGCTACGTTAGCCATCGTAAAGTTCCTCCTTTCTTACTTTGCACTATTTACCAGATTTTGTAGTCTCTTTTACTGTAATGAGAGCTTTCTTAGCTCCTGGAACTGCGCCCTTGATTAACAGTAAGTTCTTGTCTGCGTCAACTCTTACAACCTCAAGATTCTGAGTTGTAACCTTTACGCTACCCATGTGTCCAGGCATTCCTTTTCCCTTGAATACCTTACTTGGTGAAGAACAAGCACCGTTAGAACCCTGATGACGATGGAATTTAGAACCATGAGCCATTGGTCCTCTGTGCTGACCTAATCTCTTGATAGCACCCTGGAAACCTTTACCTTTTGAAATAGCAGTTACATCAACCTTGTCACCCTCTGCGAAGATGTCAGCCTTGATCTCATCTGCTAAATTGTACTCATCTGCGTTTTCGAATTTGAACTCGCGAACGAATCTCTTTCCTGAAACACCTGCTTTTTTGAAGTGTCCCATCTGAGCCTTGTTAACACCATGTCTGTGTGCTACGCTCTTTTTACCGTTGGCATCCTTCTCAACGACTTTCTCTTTCTTGTCGCCGAAACCAACCTGAACTGCGCTGTAACCGTCATTCTCAACAGTTTTGATCTGTGTTACAACACATGGACCAGCCTCTAATACAGTTACAGGTACTAATACACCATCTGCATTGAAGATCTGTGTCATACCGATTTTTGTTGCTAAAATCGCTTTCTTCATTTCTTTACCTCCTGTTTTCTACAGCGGAACGCCTCTTGCCTGTCAACCCAGCCCGCGAAGAATTAGCCGGAACAAGTAGCGGAACCGTTCATCCTAGAGCAGCCTACTAGATCGTTATGCTTTCGCACTGTATCTTCTATATAAACCATTCGGGGATATACTAATTAATTGTTGAAGCTTATTTCTGCTTCATTTTGATATCAATGTAAACACCAGCTGGCATTTCAATCCTTGATAAAGACTCTGTTGTCTTCTGTGTTGGATTGATGATATCGATAAGTCTCTTATGAGTTCTCTGCTCGAACTGTTCACGAGAATCCTTGTACTTGTGAGTAGCTCTAAGAATTGTAACTACTTCCTTCTTTGTTGGAAGAGGTACCGGTCCGCTCACCTGTGATCCATTCTTCTTTACAGTCTCGATGATTTTCTTTGCGCTTGAATCTACTAACTCGTGATCATACGCCTTGAGAGTAATTCTCATTACTTGACTTGCCATAAAAAAAGTCGCCTCCTTTTCGCACTTTTAACTTCAGTACGACAAGCGGTGACTGTACACATCTCCGTGTGTGTCCTGTGGACTTTCACACGTTGTTTCTACATTTTGTAGACCATATCTGTTCTGTACAGTGACTTGCCGTCAGTTTCCTAACTTGACATTCGCTCCGCCGAATTCTCTGTCTCATGGACAGTAACTTCAAACTTCATAGCTATCATGCCACAGCAAGTAATATTATACATGACGTTTACAATAATTGCAATACTTTTTTCAAAAAAAATTTATTTTTTTATTTCGGATAATATTCCATTGAAAAATTACACTTTTGCACGTATATTATTATAGAAGAAACCCGATTAAATGCAAGCAACGTGTAGTTTATTTTTTACACGCAGATAAGAAAGGAATATAAACATATGTGGTTAGCAGATAGATGGAAAGATTACGAGGTTATTGACTGCTCATGCGGTGAAAAGCTTGAGCGCTGGTCTAAATATATTTTGCTGCGTCCCGATCCTCAGGTAATTTGGGACACTCCAAAGACTAATAAGAACTGGAAAAAGCTTAACGGTCACTATCACAGAAGCAAGAAAGGCGGCGGTGAGTGGGAGTTTTTTGATTTGCCGCAGGAGTGGACCATAAACTACTCTCTTCCTATTAATAAAGAGCTCACATTTCACTTAAAACCATTCAGCTTCAAGCACACCGGTCTGTTTCCTGAGCAGGCTGCCAATTGGGACTGGTTTTCAAAGAAGATTTATGATGCCAAAAAAAGCGGTCGTGATGTAAAGGTATTAAATCTCTTTGCATACACCGGAGGTGCCACTCTTGCTGCCGCTGCCGCTGGCGCCGCTGTCACACATGTGGACGCTTCAAAGGGCATGGTCACATGGGCTAAGGAAAACGCTGTAAGCAGCGGTCTTGGTGACGCACCTATCAGATGGCTTGTGGATGACTGTGTGAAGTTTGTTGAGCGTGAAATCCGCCGTGGCAATCATTACGATGCCATCATAATGGATCCGCCGTCATACGGCAGAGGTCCTAAGGGTGAAATTTGGAAAATTGAGGAAAGCGTATATCCGCTTGTGCAGCTTTGTGCAAAGCTCCTTACCGACAAGCCGCTTTTCTTCCTTATTAATTCCTATACGACTGGCTTGCAGCCTGCAGTGCTCACTTATATGATAAGCACTGCACTTAAAAAGTTTGATGGTAAGGTAACCGCAAGCGAAATTGGTCTCCCGGTTTCTTCAAACGGACTCGTGCTGCCTTGTGGTGCAAGCGGACGCTTTGAAAGTATCTGATAATCAGTTCTAAAATAAAATCAGCCGCAGTATTTCATTATTTTCTATGAAATACTGCGGCCTTTTAATGAATACGCAATATATTACAATATTCTCTTTTTTTTCAATAAAATCAGTATCAGCACACATATGACAACGATAACACCTATTATAATCATAAATCCATGTGCTGTCGTCGCTAGCGGCACCCACTTTGAGCTGACATTCATACCATAGATTCCTGAGATAACCGTCGGGATAGCCATGATAAGTGTGATGATTGTGAGCGACTTCATGACATTGTTAAGTCTGTTGTCAATGACCGTACTCATAAGCTCTCTGGTACCATTTATGATGTCCCTGTAAATTCCCCGTCATCTCAATAGCCTGCTTATTTTCGACAATCACGTCTCCGAGAAGCTCCTTGTCCTCCGGATACTGCTCAAGGCGCTTGTATCTGGTCAGTCTCTCTAACACAACTCCATTGGCACGAAGTGATGTGGCAAAGTATACGAGTGTAGATTCCAGCTCGTGAAGCGCGATCAAATCGTCCTCCTCTGTATCCTCACCGACTCTCTCCTCAATCTCAGTACGCATCTTGTCTATGATGCGCAGATCATTCTGATACAGTACAGATATCCTGTAAAGAATCTGGTATACAAAGCGCATCTTTTTCTTGGTGGAAAATTCCTTTACACGGTTATTTAAAAATACCTGAAGCACCGGTGTATCCTCTGTACAGACTGTCACTATCTCATCATCTGTAAGTATGATGCCAAGCGGGATTGTGGTATATGACTCCTTGTCATGCCTAGTCTCTATCGAAGGTATATCCACAAGAATCAACGTATACCCATCCTGCAGTTCTATACTTGGGAGCTCTCCTCCTCATCGAGTGCTGCAAGTACGTCCTCAATATCAACATTCAGTTCATCCGCTACCATCTGTCCCTCTGCTACAGAAGGGTTGACCATCTGTATCCAGGTACCTCCCTGCAGCGTATCCAGCTCATGTATTAATTTGTCATCTGTCCTGTAAAACTTGACCATGGTGCCTCCCCGTGGCTTTTATGACACACATAATGCCACAAAATATTTTGACATCACTAACGTATTGTCTTTGAAATAAAAGATATTACTTCTCCGCGTATTTCTGACTCTGGCTCTTTATAAGCTCTGCATCCTCAAAGTAATTTATCCTCATGGCGCGCTTAACCTCTGCCATTGTCTGTGCTGCAGCCTCTCTTGCTGTCTCGCTGCCCTTCCTTAGTATCTCATATACAGCCGGAATATCCTTCTCATACTCTGCTCTTCTTGCGCGGATAGGTGAAAGCTCCTCCTGCATGATGTTGTTGAGGAATTTCTTAATCTTCACATCGCCAAGACCGCCCCTTGTATAGTGATCCTTAAGCTCCTGAAGGTTAGCATACTCCGGCAGATACTCCTCAAAATGTCCCGGCTTAGAGAAAGCATCAAGATATGTGAATACTGTATTGCCCTCCACATGTCCCGGATCTGAAATCTGGATATGAGTCGGATCTGTATACATGCTCATGATTTTCTTCTTTACATCTGCCTCTGTATCTGCCAGATAGATACAGTTGCCTAATGATTTGCTCATCTTCTGTCCACCGTCTGTACCCGGAAGTCTGCAGCATGCCTCATTCTCAGGTAAAAGCACATCCGGCTCAACGAGCACCTCATCATAGATAGAATTAAACTTTCTGACAATCTCCCTGGTCTGCTCTATCATTGGGAGCTGGTCCTCTCCAACCGGAACAGTTGTAGCCTTGAAGGCAGTGATATCTGCTGCCTGACTGATTGGATAATTGAAAAAGCCAACCGGTATACTTGCCTCGAAATTTCTAAGCTTAATCTCGTTCTTTACTGTAGGGTTTCTCTGAAGTCTCGATACTGTAACGAGATTTGAGTAGAAAAATGTAAGCTCAGTAAGCTCCGGTATCTGTGACTGCACAAACAGTGTAGACTTGGCCGGATCGAGTCCCGCTGAGAGGTAATCAAGTGCCACCTCTATGATATTCTGTCTGATTTTCTCAGGGTTGTCAAAATTGTCTGTGAGTGCCTGTGCATCGGCAATCATGATAAATATTTTGTCATACTCTCCTGAATTCTGAAGCTCAACTCTTCTGCGAAGTGAGCCCACGTAATGTCCTATATGGAGTCTTCCTGTTGGTCTGTCTCCTGTTAAAATAATTTTTTCCATCTCTATTATTCCTCTGCTTTAGTTCTATTATTACGATTGCATTGTAGGTTTATTCGCCAAACCGTCTGTCTTAGCAATCGCCAGCTTTCTTTATTATAACACACTGACGTGTAAAAGCCTAGGAAAAAGAACTCTCATTTTAATTATTTTATAATATCTGCATACTCTGCCTTTGCCGCCCTGCACAAATCATCCGGTGACAGCGTAATCTGAAGCCCAAGCCTGCCTCCGCTGACCGTGATTTTGTCCTGCTCCTTAGCTGCCTCATGGATAAATGTAGGATACTGTTTTTTCATTCCGATTGATGTACAGCCGCCCCTTATATAGCCTGTAACCTTTGTCAAATCCTTGAGATGCAGCATCTCTATGGACTTCTCACCTGCTGCCTTTGCGGCTTTTTTGAAATCAATTTCGTCATCTATCGGTACCACAAACACATAGTATCCACCGCTTTTGCCGACTGTCGTGATAGTCTTGTACATGCCTGCGTGGTCAAGCCCCAGCTTGTCTGCTATCTGAGCTGCATCCACAAAGTCATCGCACTCGTATGTGCGTGCCTCATATGGAATCTTCATTGTTTCCAGTATTCTTATTGCATTTGTCTTTGCTTCTTTTTTTCCCATTATACTATCTTTCCTCCAATAAGCTTAAGATATATTCCATATCTTTATGCAATTGCCTCATTTTACTAATTGTCCGCACTCTTATCGGCATTTTTGTATGCTTCCTCAAAGAACTGCTCCTGCGAATCTATCGGTGTGCTGTTTATCTTTCTGTCCATATACTCACCATCAGCGCAAAGCTCCTTGCCCTTCTCGTCATCTGTCATGATTGTGTCGAAGATATGGCGGATCTTGTCCTTAGCATGTGCATCGTATACCGGTGTTGCAACCTCCACACGTCTTACTGTATTTCTGGTCATAAAATCTGCTGACGCAATGTAAATCTTCTCATCATCGCCCACACCAAATCTGTATATACGTGAATGCTCAAGATATCTTCCTACAACACTTATTACAGTGATGTTTTCTGTGGCGCCCTCAACCTGTGGCTTCACACAGCAGATTCCTCTGACAATAAGCTCTACCTTCACGCCTGCCTGTGATGCATCGATAAGCTTGTCTATAAGCACTTTATCAGTGAGAGAGTTAATCTTAACTCCGATGTATGCCGGTTTTCCTGCATTCTTATTGGCAATCTGCTCATCAATCATGTCAACAATTTTATTCTGCAGGCATTTTGGGGCAACAAGCAGATGTTTTACATCTCCGTCCGAAACAGTCTCACCTCTCTGAAGTGCCATAAACACCCTTGATGCATCTGCTCCAATCTCCTGGTTTGCAGTGATGAGGGATAAATCTGTATAAAGACGCGAGGTCTTCTCGTTGTAGTTTCCTGTACCAATCTGAGTGATGTACTCAAAGCCATCGCCCTTTTTTTTCTTTGTGATGAGGCAGAGCTTTGAGTGGACCTTGTAATCACCGAGTCCGTAAAGTATCTGACAGCCTGCGTCCTCAAGGCGGTGTGACATCTCTATGTTGTTAGCCTCATCAAACCTCGCTCTGAGCTCGACAAGCACGATAACCTCCTTGCCGTTTTCTGCGGCCTCTATAAGTGCATCGATAATCTGGCTCTTGTCTGCCACTCTGTATAGTGTCATCTTGATGGAAACCACATCTGGATCCTCTGCTGCATCGTTAAGCATCTTGATAAACGGCTTCATGCTCTCAAACGGATATGAAAGAAGCACATCCTTTTTCTCAACCTGACCGAGTATACTCTCCTTAAGCGAAAGCTCAGGTGTGTCACGCGGTGTACGCTTCTCAAAGAAAAGCTCCTGCTTGTCTCGCAGATAGTGCTGAAGCTGGAATACGAATGACATATCAAGCGGTGTTTTTACACTGATAAAATGCTTTTTGCCAATCTCAAGGAAGCTCGAGAGTTCGTCAATCGCCTTGCGGTTGATTTTTCTTGAAAGCTCAACTCTTACAGGATCAAGACGCACTCTCCTCTTGATGAGCTCCTCCATCATGTTACGGTAATCCATATCCTCATCATACATGCTCTGCGCATCGATATCCGCATTACGTGTCACACGCATGATTGATTTCTCACGGATTACATACTTTGGATAGAGCTTTGATACAAAGTGTAAAATAAGTTCCTCTGACAGCATAAATGTGCCCGGTCTTGTAGGTATCTCAATCAGACGCTTGAATACGCTGTTTGAGCATGGCACGATACCTGTCTTTTTCTTTCCCTTCTGCGTGGTTAAAAGCACTACCGCATAGAGCTGTTTATTGGCAAGGAATGGGAACGGCTGCTGCTTTCCTATAATCATTGGTGAGAGGAAAGGTGCAATGTGCGCATCAAAATATGCCTCCAGTAAATCACCCTCATCCTTTGACAGCTTGTTGAAATTGATTATGCGCACGCCCTTTGGCTCAAGCTCACCCATGAGCTGCTCGTAAATCCTTGCTTTTTTCTTCTCAAGCTCGCATACTCTGTCAAGGATTGCCGATACCTGCTCCTCACTCGACATCTTTGTCTTGTTCTCGAAAATCTTTTCCTTTGAATTCATCTGCATCATGAGTGATCCTACTCTTACCATGAAAAACTCATCCAGATTTGTCTGGTAGATTGATGCAAAAGTCAGTCTCTCTGCAAGCGGTACTCTTGGATTTCCCGCCTCATTTAATACTCGCTCATTGAACTGTAACCATGACAGCTCCCTGTTTGTGTAAACTTCTTCCAGTTTTTCATCTGCATATATGCTCCTATTCTATATGATATTTTTCCATTCGCGTCTGCGTCTTTTAAGTTCGTTTTATTTTGTGCCCGCTGCATTTCAAGCAGCCTTGCCCGCTCTATCAGTTTATCCTCACGGCGTCTCCTTCTGTCTGCCAGATGAAGCTTTTTTTCCACCCCGACAAGCAGCCCCGCAAGTGCCTTCAAAACTCTTTCCCTATGCAATATTTACCTCTCCGTTGATATCATCTGATAATATTCCAATTCTCGCTATACCGCACAGCACATAATGCTTCTGCAATGTCCGTGCACTCTTAAGTTCATTTTCGATATTTTTGCCTTTTTTGTCAATACATTCATGCAAATTTACAAACATTTCTTCAACGATATCAGCACATCTGAGTGTTTCCTTTGCAGCAAGCTGCATTACCACCTCTTTGACGCATTTTTATATGAATTAAGGCCGTCCACATTGGTAGTTTGTACCTCTTGTGAACAGCCTGTTATCATCGTTGCCATCATTCCTATGACGACCGCTTTCTTTAGTAATTTCTTTTTCAACATAATTAATCTCTCCATTAGCATGATAAATTATTAAAATTAATCAATAACTATTCAACAAGTTAATAGTATCAAGCTAATGTAAAGTCCAAAACGCAGTTATGTAAAATCATGGTAAAAACTTTACATTTCTTTACTCAGCTTTACATAAATTAATTTTGTGTGCATTTTATATATCTTTTAGGCATTTTTAACTATTTCAACAGCAATATCCGGATAATTTGTGATAATTGCATCTGCTTCTGCCTTGACAAGTGCCTTCATCTCATGCTTTTCGTTTACAGTCCATACATGAGCTCTAAGTCCTCTTCCGTGCGCCTTGTCAATGTAGTTTTCATCCTGCATATGGTAGGTTGCCGGATGGAGCGCATCCACATGAAGCTCGCTTGCATACTCTGCCGGATTTACTATAATGTCAGAAAAAAGCAGACCGCACCTCATATCAGGGCAAAGCTTTTTCATGCGCACAATCGACTCGTGATTGAATGATGAGCACCAGATTCTGTCAAGCATATCATACTCTTCCACGAGCGCCAGTACCTTTTTCTCCAGATTTTTGTACTGTACGATACCGTTTTTGAGCTCGATATTTATGGTCATCTCTGTGTTTTTGAGCAGGTCAAACACCTCATCGAGTGTTGGAATGCGAGTCTTCTTGTCATAGGACGGCATGTGCTTTGACACATTGAGGCGCTTTAACTCCTTGAGTGTATAGTCCTTTACAAAGCCTTTCTCTCCACTCACTCTGTCCACGGTCTCGTCATGTATGACCACAAGCTCCCCATCCTTTGTGAGCTGCACATCAAGCTCCACGCCGTCAGCCTTCATCTTTTCTGCCTTCTTGAATGCCTCAAGTGTGTTCTCCGGTGCATATCCGGATGCTCCTCTGTGTGCCCAGACCTTTGTTCCCTCTGTGTTTATCATGCTTTAAGCCTTCTTTCGTTACTTTTTATTTTAGTTATTTTCATGCCTCGGTGCATCATATCTGTCTGCAAGCCTTAAAAATACAAATCCCACTGCAAAGAATATTGCCATAGTTGCAACCGCTACATTTATCGTGCCGCCTGCAAGCTTTACTGACGCGATGACAAGCGAGCCTAAAAATGAAGCTCCCTTTGCAAATATCATAGATTCCGAAGTACTCTCCCGAGTTCTCAGGAGGAATAATCTTTGAAAAATATGAGCGTGACAGCGCCTGCAATGAGCCCTGGAAGCATCCCACACCAAATGCCATGATTCCAAAGCCAATCAGATCATGCAGTGTAAGTGCATATAGACAAACTGCAAAATATCCCGCAATGCAGACATACAAAAGCGTTGTAGTTTTGTATGTCTGTGACAGTCTTCCAAAAACAAGTGAACCGATGCATGCCACTATCTGTGTAAAAAGTAAAAACACTACCTGTCCCACTGAATCAAGCTTTAAATCAGTTCCTATGTTTATACAGTTATCTATTATAGTACCTACACCATCTATGTAAAGGAAAAAAGCAACCAAAAACAGTCCTACTTTTTTATCTTTTGTAGCTATTTTTTTGATTGTTCCAAAAATCTGTGCAAATGCGTCAGCTATAAGTCTTAGGACTCCCGGATTTTTGTTTGTTTTGTTTTTCTCTTTGATATTGTCTCTTATAAATGCATCATTTTCAAAATTCTTATGAATATCTTTGTCTGCTGCATCCGATACATAATTCACCTGTTTATAGCTCTTAAACAATGGAATTGTAACAACAAACCACCAGATTCCTGTAACCGCAAAGCCTATTATCATCGACAGGCGGTTTGATATGTATCCAAGCATATCCGGTCCACAGATGTACGCTGCAAGTGAAACAAGAAACGGCACACACGAGCCCAGATATCCCCAGGCATAGCCGTAGGAAGACACCTCGTCCATTCTATCCTTTGTCGTCACATCGACAAGCATCGAGTCATAAAACACCAGCGATGCATTGTAAAATATCTTTGTAAGCACATAAATAACAAGAAACAGCACCCATGTAGGTGTAAAACCATTAAGTATGCATGCCGACACTCCAACAACTACGGTCGTTGAAAAAATAGCCTTTTTTGATGCGCATATGGTCTGCTATCGCACCACAGACAGGCCCGATAAGTGCTGATACAACTGTCATCACAGCTATTGCCACCGCATAATACGCGGTTGCCCTGTCAGATGAAATCTGCCCTGCACCATCTCCAACGGCAAGGCTTTTGTACCATATCGGTATGAGCGCACACGCAAGCAGTGTGTATGCGGAATTTCCCACATCATATAATACCCATGAGAGCTCCTTTGATGAGAGCTTTTTGGTTTTCTTTTGTGTATTGTCTTCTTTTGATTTCATAAATTATACCTTTCCTGTTTTGTATGCCTCAGACTACGATTTTATTTTTTTTATGTAAAAACCGCTACCACCCATTTGCAAAGTTTATGTAAATAATCCGTCCAATATTAAATCAGCGACTCCCTCGCAATCTCCACATAATGCATGGCATTGCGATGATTCTCCTCTATCTCATCAGCGGTCAGTGCCCTGACCACCTTTGCCGGAGAACCAAATGCGAGGCTTCCGTCAGGAATATCGGTGCCCTGGGTGACAAGAGCGCCCGCACCTATTATGCAGTTTTTACCAATCCTTGCTCCATTTAGCACGATGGCACCCATGCCGATGAGTGTATTATCACCTATAGTACACCCGTGAACAATTGCGCTGTGTCCTATTGTCACATTGTCACCGATTCTGACACTGTGGCTTAAGTCCACATGTACCACCGCATTGTCCTGTATATTCGAATTTCTGCCTATTTCTATCGGTTCTGAATCGCCTCTTACAGTTGCATTATACCATACGCTTGCTCCGTCAGCCATTGTCACCTGACCCTTAACAACGGCACCTTCTGCTATATAATATGCCATATCTATCCCTCCATCAATTTCAGATAATCGCCCTTGTCTATATGCATCATAGAAATCTGATTATTATGCCGCCTAAAGCCATAGACACAGTCCACATTTCGGATAAGCGACTGCAGACGTTCATCCGGTACACAGACAATCAGCTGCAAGTCCATCTTCCTTGCATACTTGAGACACACCGCACTTCGCTCCTGATCCATCTTGGAAAATGCCTCATCCAAAAGCACCAGCTTAATCTTTGAATCACGATTGCTCTGCTGCATATAAAGCATCGCAAAGCCCGCAAGAAGCGCAACATACTTAGGGTTCTGTCCCTCGCCGCCCGAATCACGTCCTGCCATGTCATCTACAAAGTTTTCCCTGATGACACGGCCGTTTTCGTCCGTAACCTGCTCATACATGCTGAATGACAGATAATTGCGGTAATCCGCATACTGCTCCATTTCCTTGCGCTTCTGCATTCGCAGATGTTCATCCTCATCCCTTGGCGGCATGAACTTGTCTGTCAAAAGTTTAATTTTCTGCTCATATTTCTTATAAAAATCATCCTCACCAAAGCTTATCTGTCCAGCTATTCCGCCATTATCCGGATTTTTACTGTCCAGTTCTTCCGCCATAAGCATATCATAGAACTGACCGTTTTCGTTCTTTGCCGGCTCTATCTTAATCTGATAGGTACTGTCTGAGAAATTAGTCTCCCTAAGAAGCCTGTTTATCTCATAGGCATGGCGCTTTGCAGCCTTGATATCACCGTGGATTGTACCGATGACATTCTCTCTGAGACTTTTGTAAATCACCTTGCACTGCTCCTCAAACTCACTCTCATATTCCGGCTCATAATCCTTCTCGTACTTCTCCAGCAGCTCCTCATATGCCTTATTTGACTTCTCGGCTCCGCTGAACTGACCTGACGGAAACTCCTTTATATACCTGTAGCGGGCAGTCTGCAACGTCTCACACACGACTGCTGCCTGCCACCATTTCCGTCTGCGCCTTGCAGCTCAATAAGCTTCTCACGCTGTTTGCTCTTGACCGATGCTCCTGAGCTATGCTGCAGCATATCCTGCACCTGCTTCTCAAGCTCCTCTCCGGCAACATAGCCCTGTAACATATCTTCCAGCTGTGCTCTTCGCTGTTCGTTTGCACCTATGATTTTCTCATGCTGGCTTATCTTTTCATTTATCTGCTGCTGATTCAGTGAAAAAGCACTCTTAAGTGCATCGATGTTTTTCTCAAGAAGCCTCTTTTTCTCCTTTAGCTCCTTGTACTGCCCATTCTCCATCGTCCTAATAATCTCTTCGAGCTCATTTTTCTGCGAATTAACTGCTTTAAGCTCATCTGACGCCTCAGAAAGGCCCACAAAATACTCCGGCTCCCCCTTTAAGCACTCAAAATCTCTCTGTGCCTTGAGACTTGAAATAATACCCATAAGCTGTATCTGGTCCTTCTCAAGCCTCTCCACATCTGCCTCATACTCGGCAAGTCTTGCCTTGGATACCCTGCCTCCGATGCAGGCATTTGTAGTATAATCGCGCTTCTTCAGATGTCTGAAAATAAAGTTGCTGTATGAGTAGCAGTCCGGTGTAACTCCATCTCGTACCTGCTCAAGCTCGTCAACACTCCGGCACTTTATAATATGTCCCAGATATCTTTTCAGGCAGACATCTACATACTTTTCCTTTGTATCCACTGCCTCATAAAGCGAACCATCCATGGCCTTTGGTTCGCTGTCCATGATAGCCCTGGAATTGATGAGGTCAACATCCTCAAACTGCTTCATGTCCCTGAAAATAACAGCAGCAGTATGCGCATAACGCGGCTCTGTGATAAGTGAGAACTTGAGCCTGCCCATACGTCCTTCTATGGCATTCTTCCATTCCTCGTCCTGTACGTCAAACATATCCGCAAATACCTGTACCTTCACAGGCTCGCCAAATCTATCACTTAAGTCTCTCTGCAGCGCAGCTCTTGCCGAACGCAGGCTCTCACTGTACGACTTGCGGTTGTTCTTCATATCATCGACCAGACGTTTTTTCTCTTTAAGCTCTTTTGTTATCTCATTTTTCTGCGAAGTATTGTCCTCGAGCTCATCCTCTATATCCTTCTTTATAGACTCAAGCTTTAGATGAAGCTCCTGACATTTTGCCTCTGTGACATCGCCATCCACAATCTCTTCAATGAGGTTTAAAACTGCATTGCTCACATAATCTGTGATGACCTCATCCTCATCCCAGGCCTTTAGTCCGTTTGTGATTTTAATCCACTGACGGCTGTTGTCGGTAAGCATGAGACTTCTCTTCTCAAGCTCCCTAAGCTGATCCTTTTTGCTTCCTAAGTCGCTCGATTTCAAATCCGCACATACCTGAATATACTCCTGCTGCACATCTGCCTGCTGCCCGGCTATATCCTCTGCCTTTTCTGAAAGCCTGTCCTGTTCTTCTTCGATACGCTTTTTATCATCCTCAGCTGCCTGAATCTTTGCACGCATATCCTCGATATCTATGCACCTGATCATTGTCTCTGCCATGACAATATCGCTTTGGATATTTACCAGTTCCTGCCCTGACTCCTTTATTTCCTTAAGAAGCTCAATACGCTTGCGCATATCCTCTATTTTTTCCCTGATTTGTCTGTATGCATCAAGCTGCTCACTGATAGTCTCTATCGTGCCCGAGTCACTCTTTGGAAACATATAATCACGTATAAACTGGCCTGTTCCATTTGTCATCCTGAGTGCAATAGCACTTTTTTCCATTGTGATAAAACGATTCGGGTCAATATATCCTAAAATCACATCATATAATGTGCCAAGATATGCCTCCTTCGATGCGTAAATACGGTTGACATCCCCTCTGGCGCGTCTGTCAGCTGACTGTGAGCGAGTATTTACAAGCTTTTTAATATCATTATTTGAATAGCAAAAGCCATCCGCTGTCACATATGAAGGCTCCGGCATCCTGCCCGAATGACTGAAGTACACAAATCTCTTAATCTCAGAATCGTTTTTTCGTACCTCAAATGCTATTCCTATACATGTAAACGTATGACTGCCTGTATCCTCTATCTCAAGCGCTATGACCGAACAAAAATCACAGTCGCCACGATTTGCGGAACCATCCTTCTGCTCACCCCTCAAATAGCTCAGAACACTTCTCCTGTTTTGCATCATCTGCAGCCTTGTTCAAGAATGTGGGGCTGAAGCTGCCGTAGAGGATTACCTGAATCGCATCCATGACGGTTGATTTTCCCGAGCCACTCTTACCACTGAACAAATTGACATACTCATTAAATTGCAAAACCTTGTGATTTATTCCGCCCCAGTTGTTTAGACACATTCTGGTAAATATCTTCTTAGACTGACTCAATTGGTAACTCCTCCATTTCACTGTTCTTGGCAAATTCATGGGTATGGTTTACAGAACTGCCTTCTGTATTCAATCCGGCAGCTTCAAGTGTTGCAGCCGATTCGTTATCATACTTAATCAGCTCCACCTCATCACTGTACATGCGCACAAGCTCATTTATATCCATGGCTGAGCAGAATATATTTACTGTGCCATAAATATAGATTGGTGTGTTGTCCTCCAGGTTTGCAATAGCCCCCGGCAGTTCAATCATCTGATGTGTTTTCATAAGCAAAAGAGCGTCTGACCATTCCTGATTAGTGAGCTTTCTGGTAATCAGATTGGTATTTCTGCCATACTCACGAATCTCCGCCAGATTCGTTGTTGTCGCATTAAGCCCCTCGCCCATGATTTTATCCCTGTATATCATCTTCATTATAATGACAATCCTTGCAGTCAGAAGAGTCAACTTCTCGAGCATGACACCATCTCCCGTTATCCTGAAAAGATGCTCCTGCTGGTCATGAACCAGCTCGCAGTCAAGCACAGCCAGATAATCAGAGATAAACTCTCTGTTTCTAAGGCACACCTGATACCTTGGATTGTCTCTTTGAATCAATGTAACGGGGTCACACTTCATTTGCAAAATACAGGTCTGCCTCAACAGATCCTGAATAGTTTTTCTAATATTTTCTGCCTCATTTGGCGAAACATTCTCCATATATTCAAACATACATTGCTCTCTTTTCTATGCTTCTCGTTTAGAGTCCGATTTGGATATTACAAGCCTTGAGTAGCTTACACCATCACTCTTTGTTATCTCTCCATCCAGACTCACCGTATCCTCACCCATGCGCTCATTGGTTTCCTCCTGCCATAAAAACAGAAGCTTTTCCAGATCCTCCATGGATTCTACAGTCTGTTCATCTGTCACAAACATGCCATCACGCATATTTTTATCTCTGAAGCTTTGAAGCTCCTTCTTGGTATACAATGGCTTTGGCACAAAATCTGCCATATCATCTTCGCCTGCCGAAGCATCGTCAATAACAAACGGAACAAACTCACTTCTTCCTCTCTCTCTTCTTCCCGGAAAACTGTCGTCCGTTACATTGTAAAACTGTCTGGTGAACTTCATTCTGTTTCGAAGAGCCCCAAGTATCTCATCTGTTTTATCACTCTTATCTATCAGGTTAATGAGCTTTACTATATTATCCTCATCATCTGCGCCTTCCTGCAGGATATAGTGTATCCTTGCAAGCGCCCTCTTTGCAAAAATCGTCTTCTGCTCAATAAGCTTGTTGTACTTTCTCTCAATCAGGTCAAACTCATGCTCCACCTTATAAACAAGCTCACTTGCCTTATCACAGTACTCCACGCTGTACTCATAGCGTTTTCTCTCAAACGTACCGGGTGTAGTCTGCGAAAGAATTCCCTCAAGCTCAGCCCTTCTGTCATCGTTCTGATTAAGAATTTTGCTTATAAGCTCCTTTACAGCCTCTTTGTAACGATAAAAGCTGTCCGTAGTTGTAAGGATGGCATAACGTCTGCTATCACTGTTATTAATTTCCTTAATCAGTACCTTCTGTATACCTATAAAATCCTTCATACGTGACAGCTCATCAAAATATGCCCTCATACCATCCTGCATATTTGATAAAAGCTGACCAAGATTTTTTGACGTATACAACGCATTTTTCAGAATATCATTATTTTTTTCCGGATCTGAAAAATATGTAAAAAGCGCACTGTAAACAGCCAAAATGCTCTCGCGCTCCCTGCTGTCATCATCCACAAGCAGCTTTTTAAATAGCTCAGCATACATTTGGCTGTACTGAGGAAATGCAATCACATATGTGTTGAGCTTTTCATCAAAATCACTCCTGATCCAGCCCCAGTTTATAAGCCTGCCCAATATAGCTGATGGTGTCAGGGTGTATGCGAAACTGGCCTGGTCATATATAACATCAATTTCGGAATCAGGATTATAATCATCATGATTATCCATGCTGCCACTATCTTTATTACTCTCATCTTCATTATAATCAGTCTGCCATACAATGCCTGTTTTTGATATGGTATCCGCTATGATTATCTGACACTCCTCACGTGTCAGTCCCAGTGATGCATAGACCTCGTTATTCTCCTCATATAACGCAACAACTATCTGCATGTATGCATCCATATTTTTCGTGCGGAATAAGCTATAAAATTCTTTTGGTATTCTATCTTTTAATGTCATACTCATATAATAACATATCCCCACGTTTTTCGCCATATACATGGAAATAAACGTGGGGATATTAATATTGCTGCTTCACACCTCAGTCTTAACAGCAACATCCGGTCACCGTCAAATCACTGCTGATTGTGACCATCAATAATTCTATTCAATATAATATACTTACTGATCAGCGACTCTCAGATGACTTATAAGCTCATTTAAGCTCTCTGCCTCACTGCTCATCTCCTGACTTGCAGCTGCACACTCCTGTGAAGAAGCTGAGTTAGTCTGAACTACATCGTTAATCTGCTCTACGCCATTATTAATCTGCTTGATAGCATCTGTCTGTGTCTCAAGTGTCTCTGCGATTCCATTAACCTCATCTGTGATAGTCTTGGAATTGCCTGCAACCTCCTCAAGCTGTGATGCTGTCTTGCCTGCAATAACCATTCCTTTTTCAACAGCCTTGACCGAAGACTCAATAAGAGCTGCTGACTCCTTAGCAGCATTTGCACTCTGCTCAGCAAGTACAGTAACCTGATCTGCAACTACTGCAAAGCCTTTTCCTGCCTCTCCTGCTCTGGCTGCCTCGATAGAAGCATTGAGTGCAAGAAGGTTTGTCTGTGATGCAATCTCATTGATTGTTGCGATGATTTTACCGATTTCCTGAGATGCCTCATTGATTTCATTCATGGATGTAACCATCTCATGCATCTGTCCGTTGCTATCCATAATCTCAGTTCCGAGTCCATCAACCTTCTGGCTGATTTCCTTTGCATGCTCGGCATTCTCAGCTACCTGATCCGCTACAGAAGCAAGTGTGGCTGTAAGCTCCTCAACAACAGCGGCCTGGTCTGTTGCGCCCTGCGCCAGATCACTTGAGCTGGCAGCTACCTGCTCAGCACCATTTGAAACCTCATTTGCCGCTCTCTGGATACCACTTACTGTATCTGACATGCTCTCCTCGAAAGCAACAATTGATTCTTTAATTCCTACAAAATCGCCTTTCCACTCCACCTGTGGCTTAAAGTTGAAATTGCCATCTGCAAACTGTCTCATAGTCTGATCGATATCATCAATATATGTGCCAAGTGTCCTGATAGACTTTCTAAGGTCATGTGCAAGTTTGCCAACCTCATCATCTGAATGATACTCCAGATTGCTGTGAAGATTTCCATTAACAAGCTCTCCTGCCACTACCTCAATCTGCTGTAATGGCTCAAGCACAGAATCAATAACCTGATCACTGATTTTTTTCGCAATCATTGTAGCTACAATTCCAACTATTATTACATTGGCCAGTCCTATAACCAGGAAAAATGTAGCAACTGTTCCCGACTCGGCACCAAAGATATTAGCCTTTGCACCAAAATAAACCAATAAAACTGCAACAATTGATATGCCTCCCGATACAAGCAGCATATCCAATACTTTCTTATAGCCATATTTCAATCTCTGCTGAAGTGGCATTTCCATTATTTTGCTTTTAGCTTCCTCACCCATATGTAATTCTCCCTTTCTCATTTAGGTTTCGTTCTATACAGTAAGATTATTATATCATTACCATAGTACTATTTCAATGATAATTTGACAATATTCGTCATTTTTGACATATCGCCTAATTTCGGAAATGATTTATAGTCAAATACACTAATTTCCCGCTTATTACACCTCGAAATCCATACATGCCCTATTTGCAGTAAATGGTCTCACCCTGGTATCCGCCACTGCAACATGCTTAGGATTCTTTGCATACGCTGCAAGTGCATCAGCATCCTCAAATGTAGTATCAAGCATCACATCTACGGTAGATGTCGGAAGATAATCTGTGCGAACTGAAATGTCGATCATTCCCGGAATCTGCCCTTTAAGTCCCTCTAAGCCTTCCTTTATGCCGGCACGTATTTCCTTCTTCTGTGCCTCTGTGTACTCATCCTTGAGTGTCCATAAAATAATGTGTTTAACCATTGTGTGCCTCCTGAGTTTTTCAGGTCTTTCGACCAGTCCAAACTATAACATAATAATTTCTTTAATGTTCATCTCTTCTATAGTTCAAAACCATAAGGTGAATGGAGACCTTTGTATGAATAATATGCCATTCAGACCGCTATGTCAATTACATATTCTACCCATCACTTCGTTTCCTACCCCATTTTGCACCTTTTGTGGCAGAAAACATATTAGGTACAGTTTAGAATACATTTATTATTCAAATCATTTAATTTACATTTCTCTTTTAGCTTCTACCTTTGTTGCATATTTCCACGTCTTTCCGCAATCTTTTGAATAGATACTTTCCCAACTAAATGTATCCTTCTCAATATTTTTGAAATTCCATTGCCATATAGTTGTATCATTCGCATCTTTATTAATCCCTGTTTGTATAATATCATTCTCCAATTCTTCGGCGATTAACCTATCAACACTCCATTTAGAAACGTACACTATATTCCACTTTTTTGAATTATCTATCATTGGAACTCGTATTGTTGTTCCATAATCTCCGTATAAAGTATCTTCCTCTGTCCATTCTCCTCTTTTGGGACAAATGAAGACATCTTGAATTCCATACCCATCCATGACATATGAAAAAAGCCACTCACCTTCTTTTGTATCTTCAATCTTCCCCTCTTCATCATATGTAGTCATTGTAAACGACCAATTTCCAACAAATCTACTATACAATGATAAATCTGTGTTATTATTCGCATTATTGCTTCCTAATGCTTCTAAAAATTCATTTTTCATTAGTGTACACTCTCCTCCCGATAAACATGTTGCTTATTTATCATTTGTAGTAATTGAATAAACAACCAAATCCCTATATTCCCCTGTGTTTTTATCAATTCTTCTTTTTCTTAAAACCCCATCCTTAATAAAACCTACCTTTTCAAGCAGATTAAGCGAAGGTTTATTATCTATATTACATTTTGCCTCAATGAGATACAGTCTATCTTTTGACAAGTATTCTGAAATCATCTTTTTTACAGCTTCAGTGCCATAACCTTTACCATGCCACTTTTCACCAATAACATAACCAATTTCACCAATCCTTAATTCTTGATATGGTATATCAAAAGATATATATCCTATACATGCACCACTTTCTTTTTCAACAATTACCCATGCATTCGTATTTTTCACCATAGCATTTACAAAAGAATTCATCTGATCCATATTCATTGGATATCCCATTATAAAATCACCCAAATGCTCATCTGTCCCCCATCCCTCGAAGCATATTGAAGCATCTTCATTCACAAAATGGCGGATGTATAATCGCTCTGTTTCTATTTTCATCATAAAAATCCTTTTCCATCTACATTATGACTTGGCACCACTACATCAATTAATCCTACTATAACATACTTTTAAACTGTAAAAAAGGGTTTCCGAGAAATCTCGGAAACCCTTGAATTTACTAGATATTTACACTACTAACAAGTAATTACTCGATAACTGTAGCAACACGTCCAGATCCTACTGTACGTCCACCCTCACGATACTTTAATATCATTTTACCTCATATTTTTTATGGTTTTCTCTCCAAAATACAGTGAAAAACGACTGATTTGTACTATTTATTTTTATTTGCCTGATTTCTTGGCACCGTTTTGGCACCGGAAGCCTCAGTCAAAAAGCTTCTCTTCTGTTGTTTATACTCTTCTCTATCAGCTTTAATTTATAGCCAAAAAGCAGCCAGTTTTTCATATAAATAATTTCTAATAACTTTTATCGCCTTTCTTCAAAGGAGAAAACGTAATCTTATTTGCCAAAAGAAAAAGAATTATTATTACAATACCAAATCCCACAAAAAGTGAACTTGTATCAACAACAGTAACTTTGTATATAATACTAATCACAAAAGATACCACTGGCGCGCATGCGTATGTAAGTGAAAATCGAATTGCAGAAACACGTCCTATATATTCTTTAGTAACTTCTTTTACAAATTTCACTTGTACATAAGTAATCATTAATCCCAATGCTGCACCAATTATTATCGAACCGATTAGCAACAGTAATTTTTGAGTTATAGGATTTGCAATATATTTTGAAACAAATGCAATAAAAACATAGTATACACCTAAAACAATTCCACAAAATGTAACAAGTGTATTATTTTTTTTCTCCTCTTTCATTTTTGCAAAAGTCAATGATCCCAAAATAGTACCAATAGTTACGCTTACACTTAGTAATGAAACAATTTTGGCATCTCCACTAAACATTTCTCTTGCAATCGGGGCGAGCAGTGCATCAAATGGAACCACTGCTGAATTAATTAAAATACATAAAAAACATAGTTTTAATAGCTTCTTATGGTCAAATACATAACTAAATCCATCTCTAAGCGAAATTAAATATTCTCTGCCAATTATTCGGTTTGTCTTCTTTTCTTCTTGAACAGAAAATTCTATTTTTACTATAAGCAACGCTGATATTAAAAATATCAAAGCATCTATCGCTAAAGAAATACCTATTCCAAATGAACTAATCACTATGCCTGACAAGCCAGTTCCAACTAATACTGCTATTTTGGTACAAGACACATTGACACTTACACCTTTATCATAATGTTCATTAGGAAGTACATGCTGAATAACTGCTACCCCTGCTGGCATATGAAATGCTTCTATTAATGAAATGGATATTGTCATAAAAACCAATATTAATGGTGAAAGCATGTTTTGTGTATATACATATAATATATACAAAACTAACAGAACTCGAGCTATATCTGAAAGTACTAACACTTTCTTTTTATTCATATTCTCGACTAATGGACCTATAAATGGTTGAATAATTACAGAAGTAGCTTGATTAATACCAAAAATAATCGCAGACCACCCTGCACTATTTGTAAGTAAATATACCAACCATGTAAAAAGTATTGTATCTAATGAATCACCACAGCGGTTAATAATATTAGAAGTCAGCAGATAAACATAATTGTGGTTATGATATAACTCATGTTTATTCATATTTGTTACCTCTCTAATCATAATTTAGATTGTTTAATTTCGCAAGCTATCTTATAAAGATCCTGATGTTTTAAAGCCGCTGCTTTTTCTATAACATTATCAATTTCTGATATATCATTAAGTGATTCCAAATATTTTTTCCATTTTTTCATTTCAACATTATATGCACAGTATCTATTTTCACTTTCAAATGAGCCGTTAATGCAATAACGACTGTTACTACATCCTCCTAAGCATCGTTCTGTATAACGACATTCTCTGCAAAATCCTTTTAACTTACTACTATCAAAATTTCTATTCCACTTAAAAGAGTCCGGACTTTCCCAAATCGACTTTAAAGATTTTTCACGAATATTTCCCGCTACTAATGTTTTATCTCTAATAGAAGTACAAGCAACAATATCTCCATTATGCAGAATACCAATTACATGCTTTCCTGCTCCACAACCTGTCCAAGACCAATTATCATTAAGAAAATTCTCATTTACTTTTATATCTTTATTGCTATAATAACCTATGCAATCTGCCAAAACAATTAATAATTGATATAGTTCTTCCAATTCACATATATTTTCTTTATTTATTGAAGTTATTACTGATGTCGAAATATTATTTTTTCTTAATTCTTTCAATGCTTTAATACTTTTATTGAATGATCCCGATCTCCGTATAAAATCGTGAGTTTTTTCAAGACCATCAATACTTAAACAGACACTTCTAATTCCTGATGTTATCGCATTATGAATAAAGTTTTCATCAATCAACCAACCATTTGTAATAATACTTGTTATTATGCCATTATCTACTAATCTTTTCGCAATAATATGCCAGTCACTACGTGTCGTAGGTTCCCCTCCAGATAATGTAATAACTTTTAATCCCAAATCTTTTAATTGGTCACACACCTCAAGAGCTTCTGATGTATTCAACTCATCGGGTAGCGCTTCTGCACAACTTGAACCGCAATGTTTACAACGCATATTACAACCCATTGTTATTTCCCATACAGCTGTAGTTAATTTATTCATATATTCTCTCTCTATACTTTCTTATATATTTTGCACAAAAAATCCTTTATTTTAGCCATCTGTGCAATGGTTAATTAAGTTGCAAACAATGACAAGCTCTTAATAATGGGCGAAAACTGTATCATTTCTGGTTCAACGTACTTCGTTTTCCAGTCAGAAAGGTACACGAAATAAAACGTCATCCTTTTTATGAAGGCGAATCTGTGTCCCATTCTTCCCTATGGCTGCTAACCTCTCATGTCTAACAGGATCATCTTATTTGAAAGAGTCCTAAATTCCTTCGTCCAGCCTACCCATAGTGGGGTGCCGCCTTTGCTCCTATCCAGGGTCATGCCCTATAAAGTATGTCTTAGCGGCTTCGCTCTGCTTTGTCATTGCCTAGAGAGCACTCCTGTAATCCAGCACCAATTGAATCCTTGGCGGACGTTATCTGTTACAGCATGTGCTTTTTTTATGCTGCTTCTGGTCTGATGATGTCCTTTCGGAACTTTTCTTCATCAAAGTCACAGCCTGTTTTCAATACTACATAGAAGATCCGTATCGCTTTACATGCAACTGCTATCTTTGCCTGCATCCCTCCGAGCGGTTTTTTTGTCCTGTTCCTGTAATAAAGGAACACATCCTGAAATGCGGGATTCCAGGTCATCAGTGCACGTGCTGACTCGTACATTGTTCTTCGCAGTTTTCGTCTGCCCCTCTTACTGATTCTTGGCTGACCTTTCTTTTTACCGGAACTTTTCTTGACTATTTCCAGCCCTGCAAGCTTCTGTATCTGCTTCGGATCAGTGAAACGTCCGATATCACCAACCTCTGCTATAAAGCCAATCACAGTACTCATCCCTACTCCTTTGATGGCGAGCAGTTTCTCCACATTTGGTACTTCTTTTACTTTTTCTTCCAGATATTCATCTAATCTTTTTAGCTGTTCTGCTTTAAAGATGTAGTCATTTACAAGAACCCATATCTCGAATCTTGCAGCTTCACCTGCTTCCAATCCCACACTATTCTGTGCAGCTTCTACCAGGGTCTGAGCCCTCTTTATTCCTGCCGCACGCACCTTTGCATCACGCCATATCTGATTGATTCCACCTGCACCGATTTTAAGGATATCTTGTGGAAGTGGAGCTTCTCTAAGAAGCATCAGTCCACTGGTTGAATCCCAATCGGCATAACACTCAAAATACTCTGGAAAGAACTTCTGAAGCCATCCCTGTATCTGATTTGACAGACGTACATGCTGCTTCATGATCTGATCTCTGCAAACAGAGGCCTCTCTGATTTCTGCATATACACCGCTTGGAAGATAAGAAGTTGAAAATCTTCCATCTTTCACAAGCAACGCTATTGTCTTTGGATCCTTTAAGTCACTCTTTTCAGGGCTGTTATCATCCAGTTCCATACTTCTGTTTACTGTAAACGGATTAACAGTTACAAGCTGAACATCATGGTCTTGCAAGAACTTCTGAAAAGTAAGCCAGTAGCAGCCGGTAGGCTCACAGCCAACAATAACCTTTTTCATTTCAGTTTTATTCATGAGTTCCTCTGTCCATCGAAGGAAAGTAAGGAATCCCATTCCGGTGTTGCTAAACTTAAATACTCTTCTTGAAAGCTCAAACCCTCTCCAGTCAAACGCTCTGCAGAAGTGAGTTTGTGATCCAACGTCCACTCCAACAATTAAAGTGTCACTTGTTACTTGCTTTAGTCTGTCATTCTGTGTTAAATTCATTTTGAACCTCCAGTGTTTTGATTGTTTTGTTTACATCCGCCAAGATGCAACTCAATCATACCTTGAGGTTCTTTTTTATTCAATTGGTATTATTTCTGAATTACAGGAATGCTCCTATAATCCTTTTTAAATAAAAAAGACCTACTCTATATTTCTTTTTACATAGAGCAAGTCTTTTCTACAAACTACATTCTCACACCTGTTCCGTACATAACTGGTCCAAATAAGTTCTTAGAGGTTTTTAATTCAGAAATCTCTACAAACTCCAAGCTCAATTCTTCAAGATTAAACATTTTTATCCACCTCCCGTTTATTGAATTAATCTTAAGAATACATCTCTTATTTTCAAATGTCAAGTTATTTTCATTATTTTTTCCAAATTTCGAGTTCAAATTCTCGTTTTATTTGTAACATATTTTCCATTTTCTACGCATACATCAGATCTCTTAACCACTTATAAATGTCCGTAAAATTGCAAAAGCAACTGGAATCAGTGCTACAACCTTATATTCAATCATTCAAAAAGATTCCAATATTCGATTTGATTTTGCTTTAAGACTTGCAAACGAATTGCAAATTGATGTGAATGAGATATGTTCTGCCAGTCCATTTTCTGACACAATTAAGGAAGAAGAGATTTATCCTACACTTCCAGACGGTTTGAACGGAGCCTTAGACGCAAGTCGTGTAAAGACTTACTTAAAAAATTCTATGTATCCGTTGATGTATCTTTTTGGCAAAAATAGTATGCCTGATGTAGATAATCTACTTACATCATTCTATCAGCTTGATGATGAAGCCAGACAGGAAGTTGTAGAAACAATCCGTCTGAAACTGCAATATCATCGAGATCCGAAACGTGCTGAACAGATCAAGCAGATTAAAGGTTGGTAAAAAATCACTCCTGTGAATGGCAAACATTCGCAGGAGTTTCTTTTTGGGCACCGTTTTGGCACCACTGGTCTTATTTTTCAATTTTAAATTTATCTGTATTTTATCTTGCTGATAAATATTTCGCTATTTCTCTACTTATAATTTTTCAAATCATTCTCTCTTTAAGATACAGAAAAACCCGTAGAACCGAAGTTCTACGGGTATCTTACGTTTAGACACAACGTTATCTTACGATAACAAATCCATATTAAGATTGTATTACTCGATAACTGTAGCAACACGTCCAGATCCTACTGTACGTCCACCCTCACGGATAGCGAATGTAAGACCCTGCTCCATAGCTACTGGATGGATCAGCTCGATTGTCATCTCTACGTTATCACCAGGCATGCACATCTCTGTTCCTGCTGGAAGCTCGCAAACACCTGTTACGTCTGTTGTTCTGAAGTAGAACTGCGGACGATAGTTGTTGAAGAACGGAGTATGACGACCACCCTCGTCCTTTGTCAGAACGTAAACCTGAGCTGTGAACTTACGATGACATGTTACTGTACCAGGCTTAGCAAGAACCTGTCCACGAACGATCTGGTCACGGTTAATACCACGGAGAAGTGCTCCGATGTTATCACCAGCCTGAGCCTCGTCTAACTGCTTACGGAACATCTCGATTCCAGTAACAACAGTCTTCTGAACGTCCTCTTTAACACCAAGAATCTCTAACTCGTCGTTGAGGTGAAGTGTACCACGCTCTACTCTACCAGTTGCAACAGTACCACGACCTGTGATTGTGAATACGTCCTCTACTGGCATAAGGAATGGCTTATCTGTATCACGCTGTGGATCTGGGATGTAAGAATCAACAGTATCCATAAGCTCCATGATCTTGTCTCCCCACTCACCGTTTGGATCTTCAAGAGCCTTAAGAGCAGAACCCTTGATGATTGGGCAATCATTGAATCCGTACTCTTCAAGCTGTTCGGTAACTTCCATCTCTACAAGCTCGATAAGCTCTGGGTCGTCAACCATATCACACTTGTTTAGGAATACGATGATGTAAGGAACACCTACCTGACGGGAAAGAAGGATGTGCTCCTTTGTCTGAGCCATAACACCATCAGTAGCAGCAACAACGAGGATAGCACCATCCATCTGAGCTGCACCAGTGATCATGTTCTTTACGTAGTCAGCATGTCCAGGACAGTCAACGTGTGCGTAATGTCTCTTTTCTGTCTCATACTCAACGTGAGCTGTAGAAATTGTGATTCCACGCTCTCTCTCCTCTGGAGCCTTATCAATGTTAGCGAAATCTGTAGCTGTGTTACCAGCGACACGAGCTGCTAATACTGCTGTAATAGCTGCTGTTAAAGTTGTTTTACCATGATCTACGTGACCGATGGTACCAATATTACAATGTGGTTTTGTTCTTTCAAATTTAGCCTTTGCCATTTTGAAACGTCCTCCTTAAACTTTTATGCCCCATGGGCTATTTATAATCTACCGACTGCTTTGATTATACGAAATAATCAAAGTTTTTTCAAGTAAATTTTACGGCAAATCCCCCTTTTTCAAGGGGAAATGCCTTTATTTTTGATTTTTATACCATATATAGTATATATTTCATCATTTGTACTATAAATTGTTTGCTAATTTGCAATTATTTTGCGTGGTTAGCAAGAACCTTGTCCTGTACATTCTTTGGAACCGGCTCATATCTGTCGAAGAACATTGAGTAGTTTCCACGTCCCTGTGTCTTAGAACGAAGGTCTGTAGAGTAACCGAACATCTCTGCAAGTGGTACATAAGCATGTACAATCTTACCACCGCCCAGATCATCCATACCCTCGATACGTCCACGACGAGAGTTAACATCACCGATAACGTCTCCCATGTACTCCTCAGGCATTGTAACCTCTACCTTCATGATAGGCTCAAGTAATACAGGTGCAGCCTTTGCCATAGCCTCTTTGAAACACATAGATCCGGCAATGTGGAATGCCATCTCTGATGAATCGACCTCATGGTAAGATCCATCGTATACTGTTGCATGGATACCAACTACTGGGAATCCACCAAGAGAGCCGGCCTTTGTAGCCTCCTCGATACCTTCGCCGATTGATGGGATGTACTCCTTTGGAATAGCACCACCGACAACCTCTGAATCGAACTTGAAAAGTTCTTCTCCATTGGCATCCATTGGCTCGAAGCGGACCTTACAGTGTCCGTACTGTCCACGTCCACCTGACTGCTTAGCATATTTGTATTCCTGATCAACAGCCTTTGTAAATGTCTCCTTGTAAGCAACCTGAGGTGCACCAACGTTTGCCTCAACCTTGAACTCACGGAGAAGACGGTCAACGATGATCTCAAGGTGAAGCTCACCCATACCAGCGATGATTGTCTGACCTGTTTCCTGATCAGTATGAGCACGGAATGTAGGATCCTCCTCTGCAAGCTTTGCAAGAGCCTCACCTAACTTACCCTGTCCAGCTTTTGTCTTTGGCTCGATAGCGAGCTCGATAACTGGCTCTGGGAACTCCATAGACTCAAGGATAACCGGATGCTGCTCATCACAGATTGTATCACCTGTTGTTGTGAATTTAAATCCAACAGCAGCAGCGATATCACCTGAGTAAACCTCATCCAATTCCTGTCTCTTATTAGCATGCATCTGAAGAATACGTCCGATACGCTCTTTCTTATCCTTTGTTGCATTTAATACATAAGAACCTGCCTTACATTTTCCTGAGTAAACACGGAAGAATGCAAGCTTTCCTACGAATGGATCTGCCATGATCTTGAATGCAAGTGCTGAGAATGGCTCCTCATCTGATGAATGTCTCTCAATCTCATTTCCCTCAAGATCTGTTCCCTTGATTGAAGGGATATCTGTAGGAGCTGGCATGTACTCAACAATAGCGTCAAGTAACTTCTGTACACCCTTGTTACGGTATGCAGAACCACAACATACAGGTACTGCTGTACACTCACATGTTGCTTTACGAAGAACCTTCTTCATATCCTCTACAGATGGCTCCTCACCCTCAAGATACTGCATCATGAGATCGTCATCTAACTCACAGATTTTCTCAATAAGCTCTGTACGGTACTCTGCAGCCTGATCAGCCATATCTCCAAGATCATCAGTAACTGTGATATCGTCACCCTTCTCATCATTGTAGATATAAGCCTTCATCTCGAAAAGGTCGATAATTCCTTTGAAATCGTCCTCTTTACCGATTGGTAACTGAAGTACGATAGCATTTTTTCCTAATCTTGTACGGATCTGGTCAACAGCTCCGTAGAAGTTTGCACCTAAGATATCCATCTTATTGATGAATGCCATACGAGGTACATTGTATGTGTCAGCCTGACGCCAAACGTTCTCTGACTGAGGCTCAACACCACCCTTTGCACAGAACACACCAACTGCGCCATCAAGTACACGGAGTGAACGCTCAACTTCTACTGTGAAGTCAACGTGGCCCGGTGTATCGATGATGTTGATACGATGCTCAAGTGCTCCTGGCTTTGGTTTAGTGAACTCTTCAAGTGTCCAGTGACATGTTGTAGCGGCAGAAGTAATTGTAATACCTCTTTCCTGCTCCTGCTCCATCCAGTCCATGGTAGCAGTACCTTCATGAGTATCACCGATTTTATAGTTAATACCAGTATAATAAAGAATACGCTCTGTCAGTGTTGTTTTACCAGCATCGATATGAGCCATGATTCCAATATTTCTGGTTCTCTCAAGTGGATATTCTCTTCCAGCCAAGGTTTCCTCCTATATTTAGTGTCCTATGCACAACCGGACTCTGTTACAAATCCGGTTCGCTGCATGAATCAAAAGCAAAGCTGTAAGCTTCTTACAGAAACTAGAATCTGTAATGTGCGAATGCCTTGTTTGCCTCTGCCATCTTGTGCATATCTTCTTTTCTCTTAACAGATGCGCCTGTGTTGTTAGCTGCATCCATGATCTCGTTAGCTAATCTCTCAGCCTGAGTTTTCTCTCCTCTGGCACGTGAGAATGCTGTTAACCAACGAAGGCCTAAAGCCTGACGACGATCAGGGCGAACCTCGATTGGTACCTGATATGTGGCACCACCGATACGTCTTGCTTTTACTTCGAGAGCTGGCATTACATTGTTCATAGCCTCTTCGAATACTTCAAGAGCTGGTCTTCCTGTCTTCTCTTCTACTGTAGCAAATGCTCCGTATACAATCTTCTGAGCTACGCCTTTCTTACCGTCTAACATAATGCTGTTAACAAGCTTTGTAACTACTTTGCTGTTGTACATTGGATCTGCTAATACGTCTCTTTTCTGAGTATGTCCTTTACGTGGCACGTTACTTCCCTCCTTAATCATGATATTTGTGGATTAATTCATCGGTACTCACATGTGTCTCTCTAATGTGTTCGTGCGGAATTGTATTCATATAGTGAAATCCTGCATCTGCAGGTCTAATCCCAACACTAACCTACTTTAGTTCTGTTTGTGATACACAATGTTGCTAAATTATTTAGCAGCTTTTGGTCTCTTTGCGCCGTACTTAGAGCGAGCCTGTTTTCTGTTTGCAACACCTGCAGTATCTAATGTACCACGGATGATATGGTAACGTGTACCTGGTAAATCCTTAACACGGCCACCACGAATCAGAACAACGCTATGCTCCTGTAAGTTGTGTCCCTCACCAGGAATGTATGAAGTTACTTCGATTCCGTTTGAAAGACGAACTCTGGCGATCTTTCTAAGAGCTGAGTTAGGCTTCTTAGGAGTAGCTGTCTTAACAGCTGTACATACACCACGCTTCTGTGGAGAAGAAGTGTTGATTGGCTTCTTCTGGAGAGAGTTAAAGCTTCTCTGAAGAGCTGGTGCTGTAGACTTCTTTACAGATGTCTGACGTCCTTTTCTTACTAACTGGTTAAATGTTGGCATTATTTTCACCTCCTGTTTTATTTTAAGCAGTGCAATCTTATAGCACGCTAAAATATTATACAAATCCTTGTCTGTTTTGTCAAGGCCATATTTTGTTTTCAATATAATACAAGAAAGAAGTCCGGTTTCCCGGACTTCCTTGTTTTTGGTTTGTAACAGCTTCTGTAGCTTAAGTACAAACATCAGTAATTATTCTTCATCAACTGATTCAGCATCTGTATCAATGCCTCCGACTGCCTCTTCCTCTGCGAAATCCGCAAAATCATCATCATCAAAATCAAGTGTATCATCATCGTTTACATCGCTGTCAAGCTTGATATTACGATAAATCTTCATACCTGTTCCTGCCGGGATTAGCTTACCGATGATTACGTTCTCCTTCATACCGATAAGCGGATCAACCTTGCCCTTGATTGCTGCCTCAGTAAGAACCTTTGTGGTCTCCTGGAATGAAGCTGCTGACAGGAATGAGTTGGTTGCAAGAGATGCCTTTGTGATTCCAAGTAATACCTGTGAGCCAACTGCAAGCTCCTTGCCCTCTTCCTCAAGCTTCTCGTTGAGCTCTAAGAAGTCAAGGGCATCAACCATGCTGCCCGGAAGTAAATCTGAATCTCCCGGCTCCTCTACACGGATCTTCTGTAAGCACTGACGAACTATAACCTCGACATGCTTATCGTTAATCTCAACACCCTGTAAACGATAAACACGCTGTACCTCGCGGAGCATGTAATCCTGAACCGCACGAACGCCCTTAATCTTGAGGATATCGTGTGGATTTACAGAACCCTCTGTAAGCTCGTCGCCGGCCTCAAGCTCCTGTCCGTCTACAACCTTGATACGTGAGCCGTAAGGAATGAGGTAAGCCTTTGTCTCGCCTGTCTCGTTGTTTGTAACGATAACCTCACGCTTCTTCTTTGTATCCTTGATTGTGGCAATTCCGCCGAACTCTGTGATAATAGCGAGTCCCTTAGGCTTACGTGCCTCGAAAATCTCCTCTACTCGAGGAAGACCCTGTGTGATATCTCCACCGGCAACACCACCTGTATGGAAGGTTCTCATGGTAAGCTGTGTACCAGGCTCACCGATTGACTGTGCTGCGATGATACCGATTGCTTCACCAACCTGTACTGCCTGACCTGTTGCAAGGTTTGAACCGTAACACTTAGCACATACTCCCATATGTGAACGGCAGGTAAGCACTGTACGGATCTTAACCTGTGTGATTGGATTACCGTTCTCGTCAACACCCTCTGCCATAACCTTTGCTGCACGCTTTGGTGTAATCATATGGTTGGCCTTAACGATTACATTGCCATCCTTATCGCAGATTGTGTTGCAAGAGAAACGACCTGTAATTCTCTCCTGAAGGCTCTCGATTTCCTCTCGGCCCTCCATGAATGCCTTTACAACCATTCCCGGAATCTCACGTCCTGTGCCTGCACAGCAGTCTGACTCACGAACGATCATATGCTGTGAAACATCTACAAGACGTCTTGTAAGGTATCCTGAATCGGCTGTACGAAGCGCTGTATCTGAAAGTCCCTTACGAGCTCCATGTGCTGACATGAAGTACTCAAGTACGTCAAGACCCTCACGGAAGCATGACTTGATAGGAAGCTCGATTGTACGACCTGTTGTATCAGCCATGAGTCCTCGCATACCTGCAAGCTGTTTGATCTGCTTATCAGATCCACGGGCTCCGGAATCTGCCATCATGAAGATGTTGTTGTACTTATCAAGACCTGTAAGAAGTGCCTTTGTAAGGGCATCATCTGTATCCTTCCATGTCTCGATAACCTCTTTGTAACGCTCCTCATCAGTGATAAGTCCACGCTTGTACTGTCTTGTAATCTTATCTACAGTGTCCTGTGCATCAGCAATCATCTGTGGCTTCTGTGGTGGCACTGTCATATCTGAAATTGAAACTGTCATGGCAGCCTGGGTTGAATACTTGTATCCCATAGCCTTGACATTATCAAGAACCTCTGCTGTTGTTGTAGCTCCGTGTGTGTTGATAACCTTCTCAAGGATCTGCTTGATCTGTTTCTTACCAACGTGGAACTCAACCTCAAACTTGAGTGCATTCTCAGCCTTTGATCTGTCTATAAAACCAAGATCCTGTGGAATGTTCTCATTGAATATCAAAAAAGACCTACTGTTGTCTCTGTAAAACCTGAAACCTCTGTGCCGTCAGGAAGCTTTACTGTACGGTGTACAAAGATATTCTGGTGAAGAGTAATCTCCTTGTTCTCGTAAGCGAGCATTGCAAGATTAACACTTCCATAGTAACGGCCGAGAAGATCTATCGGTCTGCAAAGCACACGACGATTTCCGTCTGTGACATCCTCAAACCAGATGAGGTCATATAAGCCAAGCTCAGCCTTTCCTGTATTTTCATCAGGAGTTGTGAGCTTTCTAAGCTCATCAACATCATTGTATACAGTGTCTGATGACACCTGTGCAACCATCTTTGGATCATCCTTGTAATCAGCGAGCTTTCTCATTGTGAGGTAGTAAACTCCAAGGATCATATCCTGTGAAAGGAACGGCTACAAGTCCACCATCAGAAGGCTTAAGCAGGTTGTTAGGTGACAGAAGCATGAATCTGCACTCAGCCTGTGCCTCAGCAGTCAGTGGAAGATGTACAGCCATCTGGTCACCATCGAAATCGGCGTTGAACGCGGTACACACAAGCGGATGAAGCTTGATTGCCTTACCCTCTACAAGGATTGGCTCGAAAGCCTGGATTCCAAGTCTGTGGAGTGTAGGAGCTCGGTTAAGCATAACCGGATGCTCTTTGATGACGTCCTCGAGCACATCCCAGACCTCAGTCTGAAGTCTCTCAACCATCTTCTTTGCACTCTTTTATGTTGTGGGCGGTTCCGTTAGCGGCAAGCTCCTTCATAACGAATGGCTTGAAAAGCTCGATAGCCATCTCCTTTGGAAGACCACACTGATAAATCTTAAGCTTTGGCTCTACACAGATAACTGAACGTCCCGAGTAGTCAACTCGCTTTCCGAGAAGGTTCTGACGGAAACGTCCCGCTTACCCTTTGAGCATGTCGGACAATGACTTTGAGAGGTCTGTTTCCGGGACCTGTAACAGGACGGCCTCTTCTACCATTATCAATAACGCATCAACAGCTTCCTGAAGCATTCTCTTCTCGTTTCTGACAATGATGTCAGGTGCGTTCAAGATCAAGAAGTCTTCTTAAGACGGTTATTTCTGTTGATAATTCTTCTATATAAGTCATTCAGGTCAGATGTAGCAAAACGTCCTCCATCCAAGCTGAACCATAGGTCTGATATCCGGTGGGATAACCGGAATAACAGTCATGATCATCCACTCCGGCTTATTCTCAGAATTACGGAATGCTTCAACAACTTCCAGTCTCTTGATGATTCTGGCTCTCTTCTGTCCGCTTGAATTCTTAAGCTCAGCCTTTAATTCTTCGCTTTCTTTATCCAGATCGATTGCTCTTAAGAGCTCCTGAATGGACTCAGCACCCATTCCTGCACGGAATGGAGCCGTATCCGAAGTCCTCCTCTTCAGCCTTTCTGTATTCCTGCTCTGTCAGAACTTGCTTATAAGTAAGCGGTGTGTCCTTTGGATCAAGAACGATATAAGATGCAAAGTATAATACCTTTTCAAGTACTCTTGGAGAGATATCAAGGATCAGGCCCATACGGCTAGGAATTCCTTTAAAATACCAGATATGGGATACCGGAGCTGCAAGCTCGATATGTCCCATACGCTCACGACGAACGCTGGACTTTGTTACCTCTACGCCGCAGCGGTCACAGATAACACCTTTATATCTGATCTTCTTATATTTACCGCAATGGCACTCCCAGTCTTTGGTCGGTCCAAAATTCTCTCACAGTACAGACCGTCTTTTTCTCCGGCTTTAAGGTTCTGTAGTTGATGGTCTCCGGTTTCTTAACCTCACCATGTGACCATTCTCTGATTTTTTTCAGGAGATGCAAGTCCGATTCTAATTGCGTCAAAGCTTAAAGCCTGTTCCTGTTCTGGAGTTTCCATGATTAAATTCTGGCATCTTACAAAATCTCCTTTCTAAAATTCATCATCCGAGTTGCCATCATAGTCGTCATTGTAATCATCCAGATATTCTCCGTCTGATAATGATGTCAGCTCATCATTTTCATCTGTTCCTGCTGAAGCCCGCTTCTTCAAATTCACGTCCATCAGCTTCCCGTTTATCATCATCGATCATGCTCTTAACATTCTCGTCATACGCTTCGATCGTCTCACCGAGATCAACCTCTGTCATATCGTCTTTTACAACTCTGACATCGAGACCAAGTGACTGGAATTCCTTCAGCAGTACCTTGAATGACTCAGGGATACCAGGTGTAGGAATATTCTCACCCTTAATGATCGCTTCATATGTCTTAACACGTCCGATTACATCATCCGACTTAACAGTCAGGATTTCCTGTAATGTATATGATGCACCGTATGCTTCCAGTGCCCAAACTTCCATCTCACCGAAACGCTGTCCACCGAACTGAGCTTTACCACCCCCAGAGGCTGCTGTGTAACTAATGAGTACGGACCGGTTGAACGTGCATGGATCTTATCATCAACCAGATGGTGGAGCTTAAGATAATGCATGTAACCGATTGTTACAGGGCTGTCAAATTCTTCACCGGTTCTACCGTCACGAAGCTGTACCTTACCGGTTCTGTCGATCGGAACGCCCTTCCATTCTTCTCTGTGGTCTCTGTTCTCATAGAGGTAATTCATTACTTCTTCCGAAACAGAGTCTTTATATTTCTCATAGAAATCTTCCCACTCGGTATTTGCATAATCATTCGCCATCTCAAGAGTATCCATGATATCAAACTCGTCTGCACCATCAAACACAGGAGTTGAAACCTTGAATCCGAGAACCTGTGAAGCAAGACCAAGATGGATTTCAAGAACCTGTCCGATATTCATACGTGAAGGAACGCCCAGTGGGTTCAACACGATATCGAGCGGACGACCATTTGGAAGGAATGGCATATCTTCTACCGGAAGTACTCACGGAAATTACACCCTTGTTACCATGACGACCGGCCATCTTATCTCCTACCTGGATCTTTCTCTCTTCTGAGCAATGTATACTCTGACTGATTTATTAACACCCGGTGAAAGTTCATCACCGTTTTCTCTTGTGAAGATCTTGGTATCCATGATGACACCAAATGCTCCATGAGGAACCTTAAGGGAAGTATCTCTTACTTCTCTTGCCTTCTCACCGAAGATGGCACGCAGCAGTCTCTCTTCTGCTGTCAGTTCAGTCTCTCCCTTAGGAGTAACCTTGCCAACCAGAATATCACCGGCACGAACCTCAGCGCCGACACGGATAATACCATTCTCATCAAGATCCTTTAATGCATCATTGGACAATCCTGCAAGATCTCTTGTGATCTCTTCCGGTCCGAGCTTGGTATCTCTTGCTTCGCATTCGTACTCCTCAATATGGATAGATGTATATACATCATCCTGAACAAGTCTCTCACTTAAAAGAACCGCATCCTCGTAGTTATAACCTTCCCAGGTCATGAATCCGATCAGAGGGTTCTTTCCAAGTGCGATCTCTCCACCTGAAGTAGATGGTCCGTCTGCGATAACCTCTCCAGCCTTAACATGCTCGCCCTTGAATACGATAGGTCTCTGGTTCATACAGTTACCCTGATTGCTTCGTGCGAACTTGATAACGTGGTAGATATCCTTTTTGTTCCATCTTCATCTGCCTTAATACAGATTTCCTTACTTGTGGAATATTCAACTACACCATCTCTTTGCAACGATACATACACCTGAGTCAACAGCTGCCTTTGCTTCCATACCGGTACCTACAACGGCTGATTCGGTAAGCATAAGCGGAACTGCCTGACGCTGCATGTTTGATCCCATCAGAGCACGGTTAGCATCATCATTCTCAAGGAAAGGAATCATGGATGTAGCAACTGAGAATACCATCTTAGGAGAAACGTCCATCAGATCAACTCTTGATTTCGGGAACTCTGTTGTATCCTCTCTGTATCTTCCTGATACGTTGTTATTTACGAAATGACCATCTGCATCCAGAGGTTCATTTGCCTGTGCAACTCTGTAATTATCTTCTTCATCTGCCGTCAGATAAATAACCTCATCTGTAACTACAGGGTTTGCAGGATCTGATTTATCCAGTTTTCTGTATGGTGCTTCTACAAAACCATACTCATTGATTCTTGCATAAGTAGCCAGAGAGTTGATCAGACCGATGTTAGGGCCTTCAGGAGTCTCGATAGGACACATTCTACCATAATGAGTATAGTGTACATCTCGAACCTCGAATCCTGCTCTGTCTCGTGACAAACCACCGGGACCAAGGGCTGATAATCTTCTCTTATGAGTCAGCTCAGACAATGGGTTGTTCTGATCCATGAACTGTGACAACTGGGAACTTCCGAAGAATTCCTTAACTGCTGCTGTTACAGGCTTGATGTTGATCAGAGACTGTGGAGTGATCGTCTCTACGTCCTGAGTCGTCATTCTCTCTCTTACAACTCTTTCCAGTCTGGAAAGACCGATTCTATACTGATTCTGAAGAAGTTCTCCTACAGCTCTGATACGTCTGTTTCCAAGGTGATCGATATCATCCTTTGTACCAACACCATATTCAAGGTGAATGTTGTAGTTAATTGAAGCGATAATGTCTTCTTTTTTGTTATATGCTTTGGAACAAGGTCAGATGCATCTCTTGCGATAGCTGCCTTTAATTCTTCTTCGTCTGAATATTCATTTAAAAGGGTTTCAAGGACAGGATAGTATACACCCTCATGGATACCTACTTCAGCAGGATAAAATCCAACATACTTGGACAGATCTACTACCATATTTGAAAGCACCTTTACGTTACGTTCTTCTGTCTGGATCATAACATATGGTACAGCAGCATCCTGGATATCCTTTGCCTGTGCTCTTGTAAGTGTCGTGCCTGCTTCTGCGATCACTTCACCGGTTGCCGGATCGATCGCATCCTCTGCAAGTATCTGACCTGTGATTCTGTTCTGGAATGCCAGCTTCTTATTGAACTTATAACGTCCAACCTTTGCAAGATCATAACGTCTTGGATCAAAGAACATTGCATTGATCAGGTTCTCTGCACTCTCTACTGCAAGAGGCTCACCCGGTCTTATTTTTTTGTACAGCTCAAGAAGACCATCCTGATATGTCTCAGAAGGATCCTTTTCAATACTTGCTAAAATCTTTGGTTCTTCGCCAAACAGATCGATAATCTCTGCATTTGTTCCGATTCCCAGTGAACGGATAAGTACTGTGATAGGCACCTTTCGGGTTCTATCTACACGAACATAGAAAACATCATTCGAATCTGTTTCGTACTCTAACCATGCACCACGGTTTGGGATAACTGTACAGGAGTACAGCTTTTTACCAATCTTATCATGTGCAATATCATAATAGATACCAGGTGAACGCACCAACTGGCTTACGATAACTCGCTCTGCACCGTTGATCACAAATGTACCTGTCTCGGTCATAAGAGGAAGATCACCCATGAAAATCTCATGTTCTGACATTTCCTTTGCGTCATTTGCATGGAGTCTTACTTTTACTTTAAGCGGTGCAGCATATGTTGCATCTCTTTCCTTGCACTCTTCGATTGAGTACTTCACATCATCTCTACATAACTGGAAATCTACAAACTCAAGACTAAGCTGTCCTGTATAGTCAGTAATAGGAGAGATATCTTTAAATGCCTCCTTCAGACCATCGGTAAGGAACCACTGGTATGAGTTTTTCTGAACTTCGATAAAGTTAGGCATCTCCAGTACATCTTTCTGTCTGGAATAACTCATTCGGATACCTTTACCAGATTGAACAGGACTAATTCTGTTTTTTTCCATCGACACATTCACCCCTTGGAATTTATTTTTAAGCGTATATTCTGTTGAAATGCTTACATTTAACTGAAATATATTAGCCGTGTCATTATATGTCTGGTTTGAACGCAAACCAACCCATGAGTATAGACATCCTACACTGTATCACATTTTCAAGGTATATGTCAAGAAATATTTGGAATTTTTTATAAAAAGAATTGTATATGAACTTTTATTCATATTTATGCGCCTGTTTGCATTTTCTAAAAAAACAATATGCAACGGCATTTTATTTTATAGAACAGATACATAAATTCGGCTATACCACGAGTGCATTCTCACTCTATGCATTCGAAAAATCACCCATTATAAGCAAGTAATTTTTCATCATCGTATAGATACTTGTATCTGTGATCAGAATCTTAAAACCATATTTTCGGGCGAACCCGTTCTTATTGATAAAAAGTGATCAGTTCGCCGGAACTTTGACAAAAACGACCTGGCAGGTAATTCTCCCGCCAGGTCGAAAGATATTCATAAATACAAGGAATAAAATTACTTTAATGTAACCTTAGCGCCTTCAGCCTCTAACTTAGTCTTAGCTTCCTCAGCCTCGTCCTTTGAAGCTCCCTCTTTGATAACCTTTGGAGCGCCATCAACAGCATCCTTAGCTTCCTTTAAGCCAAGACCTGTGATCTCACGAACAACCTTGATAACCTTAACCTTGTTGAGGACCAACTTCTGTAAGTTCGATATCGAATGAATCCTTCTCTTCTGCTGCTGGAGCATCTCCGCCTGCTGCTGCTACAACAACGCCTGCTGCTGCGGATACGCCGAATTCTTCCTCACATGCTTTAACTAAGTCATTTAATTCTAATACTGATAAACCTTTGATTACTTCAATGATTTCCTGAGTTGTCATTGTAATTTCCTCCATTAATATAATATAGTTTAATAATTGCTGCTTCTATTAAATAGAAGCCGATATGCCTGTATGCACAAATAATTAAGCTTCCTTCTGTTCTGCAATCTGCTTGATAACACGAGCGAAGTTTGCAATAGGTGACTGGATACTTCCAAGGAATTTGGAAATAAGTACTTCTCTTGAAGGAATGTTTGCAATAACTGCGATACCTGCTGCATCGTAGAATGTTCCTTCTACAACGCCACCCTTAAGCTCAAGTGCCGGAGCAGTCTTTGCGAAGTTAGCCAAGATTCTGGCTGCTGCTGTAGCATCTGTCTTACAGATAGCTAATCCGGTAGGTCCTTCGAGACATGGCTTCAGTCCCTCGAACTCTGTGCCTTCAATAGCGAAGTTGATCATGGTGTTCTTGTATACCTTATAAACAACCCCAGCTTCTCTTAACTGCTTACGAAGCTGTGTGTCCTGCTCAACTGTAAGTCCACGGTAGTCAACTACAACTGCTGTCTGAGCACCATCTAAGTTAGCTTTGATTTCTTCAACTACTGGCTTCTTAATCTCTACCTTTGCCATAATGCGCCTCCTTGTTTTACTAATGACTGCACATAGTTAACAGAAAGCATCTTCTGCTAAAATAAGAAAAGCTCTCTGTCGATAAGACAGAGAGCATATAGTTAAAATAATATTAACGATATATTCCTCGGTAGGTGTTTTTCAACTTATGCCATCCGGCACCTACTGTCTTCGGCAGTTCATCGGGAGATACTTTACCATAACACAAGGAATATGTCAATACGTTTTTTCACTTTTTGATGTAAATTTTCACTTTTCCATGTAAATTTACACTTTTTCGTGCAAATACTTTTGCTCACATTATTTATGATGTGTAATTCTTTTATATCTGTTTTTGTCTGGATCTTATTCTTCCCATTTCTTTACAAGGATACTTGCATTGTGTCCGCCAAATCCAAGAGAATTGCTCAGTGCATATGTAATGTCCTTATGAACGCCCTCACCCTTTGTATAATTCAGGTTGATCTCACCTTCTGTCTCACGAAGACCTACTGTTGGGTGAATGTATCCATCTTCGATAGATTTTACGCATGTAATAAATTCAACTGCTCCGGCCGCGCCAAATAAATGACCGATCATGGATTTTGTAGAATTGATATTTACATTATATGCATCCTCACCAAATGCTTTCTTGATAGCTCTTGTCTCATAAAGATCATTGTGGTGGGTACTTGTTCCGTGTGCATTGATATAATCAACATCTGCCGGTGTAATGCCAGCCTCGTTGATCGCAAGTGTCATGGCTCTTGCTGCACCCTCTCCATCCTCGGCAGGGGATGTAATGTGAAATGCATCACAGGTGGAACCATATCCGACAACCTCGGCAAGGATCTTTGCTCCTCTTGCCTGCGCATGCTCCAGAGATTCCAGAACTACGACTCCAGCTCCTTCACCGATAACGAATCCACATCTGTCTTTGTCAAACGGAATCGACGCACGATCTGCTTCCGTTGCACTTGAAAGTGCTGTCATGGAGATAAATCCTGAAACATTTGTCTCACAGATCGGTGATTCAGCGCCTCCGGCTACCATCACATCTGCATCTCCGACCTGAATATAACGATATGCCTCGCCAATGCTGTTTGTTCCTGTCGCACATGCTGTTACAACATCTGTACATTTGCCCTTTAAGCCATATGCGATCGCTACATTTCCGGCTGCCATATTCGAGATCATCATAGGAACCATCATTACACTGACACGGTTTGCCTTACCATTCATAACCTTGGCATGTTCCTTTTCGATCGTAGCTACACCGCCAAGTCCGTTACCGATACAGGTTCCAAATCTTGTCAGATCTTCTTTCTCAAGATCAATACCGGCATTCCTGATTGCTTCGCCTGTAGCTGCAACTGCATACTGGCAGAACGGCTCCATTCTTCTGGCTGCCTTTGGATCCATATATTGTTTCGGATCAAAATCTTTTACTTCAGCACCCATTTTGCATTTATATTCGGATACATCAAATTTTGTAATCTCGCCAATACCTACTTTATTCTTCTTAATGCCATCCCAGAATTCTTCTACGTTATTTCCAATCGGGGTTACAGCGCCCATTCCTGTTACAACTACTCTTTTCATCTCGTTTTTCCTTTCAAAAGACAATCTATCCATTTAGTACATATCATATAAATATGTACCGCTCGTAATGCTCATTGTACCATTTCACCTGTCGGTTCAATGTTGGTTTCGCATTATGCTGGTATGTACAAACACATCCCATCGCAATGCTCATTGTACCATCTCGTTTTTAAAACCGCAAGTGTTGGTCTGTTTCTCTTTCAAAATATCTATTTCTCTTTCAGAATATCCATCATCTCAGCGATCATTTCTTCATCCTGAAGCCGGAACAGGATCTCTACTCGTCTGGATGCTTCCAGATCGACAGATCCATCCTCCTTATAGATCGGATTGCTGTAGGACTTTCCATTTGCCGTCAGCACACTTCGAAGCAGTTCAACATCCGTGGAGCTTATGATCCCGTTACTCTCAGTCAGACAATACTTTGCAACAGAAAAGGCTCTCTGCTGGGAAAGTTCAAGATTATAAATATAAGATCCATTCGTATCTGTATGACCTTCTATAATAATCTCCGATACATAATCACGATATTTTTCATCCAGCAGCACTTTACAGTATTTGGGAAGAAATTCTTTCAAGAATGTCTTTCCTTCTTCCTTCAGATCACTATCTGCTACATCAAACAAAACGCTTGCATCAAATGTGATCGCACCCGTTTTCTCGTCTACCTTGACATTTAACGAACTGTCTGCGAACTCATCACGGAGTGCCGCCACCAGATCACTTCGGATGCCTGCGATACGGTCAAGCTCCTCCTGCTGGTCTTTTTTTAACAACTGCTCCTGTTCCTTGATAATTTCTTTCTGCTTATCAAGCTCTGCCTGTTTACTCTCATACTGGCTCTTTGACTGCATCAGTGTAAAAGAAATGATCAGAATAAAGATCAGAAGGAGTGCCGCCATCATATCGGAATACGACAGCCAGTAGGAGGTTTCTTCTTCCTCCGGTCTTCTTCGTTTCTTACTCATGCCTTATCCCTCCCTGCTGCTCTGCCCGATCGCCCTCGGGCGGTTCAGTCTGCCCCGGAAGATGTCATTCTGATCTTTCGTCAGGATACGGATATTCTTCGATATCTTCATGCATGGACTTCAGATATGCAAGTGTTTCTTCGATTGCCTTCTGTGTTGCTATCGTTGCTTCCAACTGTTTCTTCTGGAAATCAAGTTCCAGATTACCGTTATCGTAAGTCGCATCCGGACGCACATACCGTTTGAACTCTGCTACAAATTCATCCAGTTTGTGATATGCCTGTTCCAGCACCGTCTTAAAGATCAGATTAAATGTCAGGGAAAAGATCATTCCATAGATAGAGGTATGGAACGCAACCTTGATACCATCCATCAGAGGTCCGATACTGTTCGTGATCTCCTCTGCTGAACCTGTATTAAATGCCTGAAGGCCGATTGACAGACCGATAAAGGTACCAAGAATACCCAGCCCTGTCATGGCTCCCGGAACCAGACTCAGACGACCCTTTTCAACCGCATCATCGATCAGCTGGTAATTGATAAAATCTTCGATATCGCAGGCATATTTTCCTTCCTCATCCTGCTCCAGACGTTTCATTTCTTCCACATAATCTACATAGGAATTTCTCAGATGTTCCTCATTAAAGATACCATACCGGGTCTCGGTACGATACAGATCCCAAAGAAGCTTCTTTTCTTTTGCATAGTCGCCCTTGATATAGCTGATGGCTATACGAAAATCTTCCCCCATCTGGTCGATATGCTTCAAATGCTTATATGCATAGACAAATATCGCTCCCACGATTCCAAACATACAGACACTGATCAGCACATTTGCCGGATCCAGACTATCATTTGTCACATTCAGTAAAATACAGATACCGAGCATCACCACATAGACAACAGGCAGCCACTTTTTATTCAGCTCTACCTTCATGTTCTGCTTCTTACTGAATGCTCTTGCCGCACGTTCATTCTGCGGCCGAATGGTTTTTAACCGGTTTCGTTTGTTCATTTTTTCGTTTCCTCTCGTATGATCTCATTCAGCCTTTTCATTCGTATCTGCCAAAGCGTTTCCCCATTCGTTTTATTGTAGCATTAATCCGCATTTTTTACCATCACAATGCGTAAAAAACGGCACCAGATACAAATAAATTCGATCATCTGTATCTGATGCCATTGTTTTGCCGTTTCTCCGGATCAATACCATGTATCCGGGTTATATGGATCAAATGTATGCACGTCTATCTTATAATTCTTCTTCCAGAAATCTGCAGTGCTTTTATACGATGCGATCTGGATACAATGTTCATCAACGCTTGTCAAAGGTGTCTGATCCATCCTGAATTCTGTAATATTATGATAGTCTTCCGGCAGGCACTCCAAATATGTACTTTTATTATTCGCCATATTACCATTTAGCTCTCCAAACATATAGCCGCCTTCATAGATCACCATTCCGATCGTGTGAAAATACATCTTTGTATGTTCATCATGAACCGCATTATAATTCTTGAGCGAACCATATATGGTTGGCTGCAGATTTCGATAATATTCTTTTTCCGAATCATTGTATACAACCATTCCATATGCTCCGTAGTATTTTGCTGCCTCGACCATATACCAGACCGCCCGCAATTATATTCTTTATATGGGAATGAACCTATATAGGCATCCATCAACCTTATCATCTCTCCCATATCAAGATTTTTTGCAGATTTCTTGTACTTCTTTTCATAGCCCGCTCTCAGCTCTTTGATCAATCTGTTTACTTTTAAAGTATTCGCCAGCGTTCCCCAGGTTGTAACCGATTCCTTCAGGGCTGTTTTTCTTTCTGCCTTTGTGATGCCTTCCATCTTGACCGTTTTTACTTTTTCTTTTCCATAATAAATAGAAAGATCATATGGTTTTTCTACCAAGCTGTCTATGTAAATATAGGTCATATATTTATATCCTGCATTTATATAAGGAGCAACGTTATAATATTCCATATTTATCTCTCCAAAGACTTCCCAAATGGACGATTCCAGTTTATGGGTGTTTGCTCCGAACAAAATCTTTATGTTTTTGTAATTTGGCAGATATGTTGTTGCCCCACCGGAACCATCAAGCACCGGCAGATCAGCCTCTCGGTATCCATATGAATCTCCATATTTCGCAATAAATTTTCTTGGATTTACCGGTTTCTTCGAATAGACAACAAGCCCTTTCCATTTGCTCACAACACCCTCACCCATATTATCCAGCCCGCCGATCTTTTCACCGCCGTCCTCGTATGACTCTGTTATGATCATCTGATTGTTATCGATTGTTTTCGGTTTTTTCCTCGTTTTGATAAAATACGGATTATCTTTTATGCCTGAGTTTTTTAGTGCATTTTTCCCGATCTTTTTTATCATCAGATTCTGCTTGTCCAGGTTCGTATACCACAGATTTTTGCAATTCTGAAACGCTCCCGCTTCAAGCACCTTCAGCTTGTCCGCATCATAGAAAATAAGACTACCCAGATTGGAGCATCCGTAAAATGCCTGTTTTTTAACTGTGCGGATATTATTTCCTAATGTTATCTCCCATATTCTTTTGTTATTATAGAAAGCCTTCTTCCCAACAGATGTAACCTTAAAGCTGTAAGTTCCCTTGTATTTTTCCTGTCTTCGATGCAATCTTTATACTGGCAGGTATCATTACCTCGCCACACTTCTTTTTTGCCTTTTTGGTAAATCCCGTTACCTCTACCGTTTTCTTCTTCGGTGTCAGTGTGGTTATCCTGTAGGTATAATCTCCCACCGTAACTTTTGTTCCAACTTTTGCATTTTTGATCTTTACAGTCTTTGCTGCCGCAAGTTCCGGCGTCTCACTTTCCAATGCTGCCGCATTTGCTGTAAACGGTCCACTCATGCACAACATGACTACCGCCATGCACCAGACAACAAACCGCTTTAATCTGCTTTTCATTTTTCCCATAATCATCTCTCCTTTGCTTATAATCATGAATGTCATGCATCTACTATAATAGACAGGATGACTCCTAAAAAGTTTTAACATCGTCTTCAAAAAAATCCAGATAGAGCATTTCTGCCATATCCGGACTTCTGCTAAAATATACATATTACCTGTTCTGCCTATGCTCTTATCCTATAATTGTCTTGATTTCCGTCTCACTCATATCGGTTACATCCATGATCTGCTCTAAGGAATAGCCTTTCTTATGCATTTTCAGGATAACCTCAGATTTTCCAATAGTCTTGCCTCGTGCTTCGCCTATTTTTTTCGCCCTCTGACCTGCCAGCGACCATGCCAGCAGCTCTACCAGCGGCTTCGCCCTTTGCATATCCCATTTCTTCTACGCCTTCACTCAGATTACACATGACTTTCACCTCATCTCTAATACCATTTCTGTCTACCGGTATGTCATACTCCTGTTTCATAAGCTTCAATTTTTGTTCTGCCGTCATTGTCTGCGACAATAATGTTCCAAGTAATCGATGCAGTTCATATTGTTCTTCCTTTGGTGGAATCTCCTTTGCCAGACCGATCATCACGATGTTAGGGATATCCAGATTGCCTTTCCAATCCTGTTCGCCAAGTAAATCATCTTTTACCATATGAATATGACTCAGACTGTTCTCTTTCATATTCATACAGATCCAGATGGAATACACCTGTTTGATCTCATTATAATCAGAACCTGTAAATTCCCGCTCTTTCTGGGATGACACCAGTCTTGCCGTATAGAAGATTGCCCGATTTAAGATATGATACTTCGTCGGTTCATTCTTCTGGGCTTCCAGATTGATGATCATTTTCGCCAGTCCATCCCGCATCCGTACATAGAAGATAATATCAAAATATATCTTTCCCTCATCAATTTCGGAACTTTCTGTATTCAGTCCGACAATCCGTTCACCGGTTCTGGCATCCACTGCTTCTTTGTTCATTAGTCCAGGTTCAACCGGAATCTGGCTGATATACGGTTCACCTTCAATCAATGATGCAACCGTATCTGCATCCATGCCTTTAAATTCTTCTACTACCCTGATCAGTATATGCGCCAATATGATCTTCTGTCCAAGCAAGCGCTTGGCACTGGCATCATACTGTGCTTTCTGATCAGTAGCCTTGAGGAATATACAATTTCGTTATCCATATTTCATCTCCTTTCCCGATAAAACAGAATAACATGCATATTTTAGCTTTGTATATTGCCTCCGTCTCTCCAAGTTTGATTGTAACGGATATCAGAAAGGAAAACAAGTTTATAATTATTTATCAATATTTCGCAAAATCATTTAATAAACTTGTCGCAGCCTATGGATTTCTCTTTTTTTCAATCAAATATTGAATAATCTTCTCCAACTCCTCCGCTGCATCAATCGTAATAAAAATCTTATATGCCATATTTTGTCCTCATATCTGCCACAAATGCATCTGCGTCTATACATGTTCCCTGCTCTGCGTGTTCCCTCGCATCTTCCAGTCTTTTCAGTACATCTTCTTCGGACATACTTTGATATATGTTGTTACTTCTTTTAATCTCAAATGGAAATCCATTTGCGGCTACTGCCTGTGTCAAAAAGATTCTTATCGCTGTCGTAGTATCTGTTCCCAAATCCTTGAACAAACTATCTGATTTTCTTTTTTTTTTAATTCATCGTCTACTCTAACCTGAATTGTACTTGCCATATAGCGCCTCCTTCACTCTTGCTGTTGTATTGCATTTGTATTGATATATCAATATATTGTATTACTTTTTATATGTTTATATTACAATATCAAATATAAAAAAACAATATTAATGATAATTTCATTACAAAATTCAAAATAAATACAATTTTTTGGAAAATAAAAAATGTTATAACGAAACAATACCAGATACAAATATATACTTTGTATCTGGCATTTATATTCTTTAAACTATATTCTATTCTGTCTTACAGGCTCATGCCACCGTCTACACGGATAACCTGTCCTGTAATGTAAGATGCCTTGTCGGATGCAAGGAATGCTGCTGTCTCAGCGATATCTGATACCTCACCCAGTCTCTTAACTGTGATGTGGTCGAGCATCGCATCCTTCATCTTATCTGACATTGCGTCTGTCATATCTGTCTTGATGAATCCCGGTGCAATCGCATTTGCTGTTACACCACGGCTGCCAAGCTCCTTTGCTACAGACTTCGTCATGCCGATGATTCCGGCTTTGGATGCAGCATAGTTGATCTGTCCTGCATTTCCCTCAATGCCGACTACGGATGACATGTTGATGATCCTGCCGTACTTCTGCTTCATCATCGGTCTGTATACATGCTTGATACAGTTAAATGCACCCTTCAGGTTGATATTGATAACCTGATCGAAATCTTCTTCCTTCATACCGAGCATGATATTATCTTTTGTAATACCGGCATTGTTTACGAGGATATCAACTCTGCCATACTGCTCTAGTGCGAACTTGATAAGTCCCTCTGCTTCTGCAAAATCAGCTACATTTGCCTTATAAGCAACTGCTTCTCCGCCAGCTTCCTTGATCTCTGCTACGAGACTGTTTGCACGTTCCTCTGAGCCATTATAATTGACAACTACCTTTGCGCCATATCCTGCAAATGTCTTTGCAATGGCTCTGCCGATACCACGTCCGGCACCTGTTACGACTGCTACCTTATCCTTAAGCATTCAGTTCCTCCAATTTCTTCAGATCATCAACCGTTGCGATGTTGATGCATTTCATTTCTTTGTTGATCTTTCTCATAAAGCCGGACAGAGTCTTTCCAGGTCCAACCTCTACAAATGTATCTACGCCGTCTGCGATCATAGCTTCGATACTCTGCTGCCATCTGACAGATGAATATACCTGACGCATCAGTAAAGTCTTAACCTCTGAAGCATCTGTTACATAACATGCATCAGCATTACATACATACGGAAGGAAATCGTCTGCGATCTCTACATCTCTTAAGTATGCATATAACTTTTCACCGGCCGGTTCCAGCATCTTGGAATGGAATGGGCCGCTGACATTTAACTTGATCACTCTCTTGGCTCCTGCTGCCTGAAGGGCTTCACATGCTTTGTCAAGGGCTTCTGTCTCACCGGAAATAACGATCTGTCCGGGGCAGTTATAATTTGCGATCTGAACATTGCCCGGAGTCTCCTCACAGACCTTTGCGATCACGTCTGCATCCGTTGCAATAACGGCTGCCATAGCGCCCTGTCCAAGCGGAACTTCATTCTGCATCAGGATACCACGCTGCCTTACGGTCTTGATCGCATCCGAAAGCTTCATCGCACCACAGGCTGTCAGTGCGCTGTACTCGCCAAGCGACAGACCTGCGAATACATCTGCCTTCAAGCCTGCATTCTTTACATGCTCATAGATAGCAAGCTCTGCTGCCACCATCGCAGGCTGTGTATATTCTGTCTTGTTGATATCTTCATTTTCCTCAAAGCAGATCTTCTTCAGATCAATGTCAAGTACACTGTCTGCTGTATCGATCACTGCCTTACTGTCTTCAAAATTGTCATAAAAATCCTTAGCCATGCCTACATACTGAGCACCCTGGCCAGGAAAAATAATAACTGCTGTTTTACCCATTCTTTTCACCTGTCTATTCTTTATATTTACGGACAACGGCCGAACATCATTCACTCTTTGACTGTCGCCATCGTCTGTTCCTCTATACTAAAAGAAGCAGCCAGTCTGTCATCCACCAACCTGCGCTGGGCAAATCTGGTATATAGACATCTTCGCTGCCTCTTGTCTGCTTCTGATGTGAATTATTCTTCTACACCTTTGCTCTTAAGATAGTTAAGTACGTCTTCGAATGTAGCAACGTCTTCAAGCTCCTCAGCAGGGATCTCAACGTCGAATTCATCTTCCATCTTCATTACTATCTCATATAAATCTAATGAATCTACTCCTAAATCATCTTTGAAGTTAGTATCGAGCTGCATCTCATCCTGTGATACTCCTAACTGCTCTTCGAAAATAGCTTTTACCTTATCGAACATATTAATAATTCCTCCTAAATATAGTAAATGTTTATCTCACTGCCCCGCGGACGATTATAATATAACGCATGGATACAGTAAAGTCAACAAAATACTGTTCCGTTTTTTTCCTTTTTTTCTATCTGTTTCTGACAGCATCTAACGGCTGCAGTTTCGATGCAAATCTCGCAGGAAAATATCCGGCACATATCGCAAGCAGAATCGCTCCGACAACGGCTCCGGCTGCAAGCTCCCATGGGATCATTGCAATCTGCGTTCTCTTTGCCAGATCGAACATTTTGACAGCAATCTTATCCACGATTCCTTTAAACCCGTAAGACAGAAGAACGCCTGCCACACCACCTGCTGCCCCGATAATGCCTGCTTCTGTCAGAAACAGAATCTGCAGCTCATCCGGATCACAGCCAAGCACCTTTAATACTCCGATCTCATTGATCCGGTCAAATACAGATGTTGTCATCGTATTGCTGATTCCGATCACCGCTACGATCAGTGCGATCGCTCCGATACCACCCAGTAAAAGCTGTACCATCTTCAAATATTTCTGTATCGTATCCAGATACTCTTTCTCATTTTCCGTCGTATACCCCATATCCTGAAGCTTCTTCACGGTAGAATCGACATGATCGATATTATCAACAGTCACAACCGCTCCGGAATATACGAAATCCTTGTACGGATTTCCATTTGCATCAAGCGGCTGTCCCGGCAGCGTTCCCCCACTGGATACTCTGCCTAAAAAGCTCTTTAACACATCCAGATCGCAGTAAATGCTCTGTGAGTCTCTGTTATATGTATCTTCTCCACTGTCAATAACCGCTCCGACTTCTATCTTCACCGGTGTCATCTCCTGTGAATCCCAGAAGGACAGATCCACTTTTTTTCCGATCCATGTCTCTGCTTTTTTCTTCTCTGTCACATCATAGGTCTGCTCCGTTTCCGGATTATAGAATAAGGATGTGACCTTATTTCCCATAATAAGCACCGGCTTCACGCTCGATGTTGTCTGCTTTGACGTCTTTGTATACTTAAGCTTCGCAAGCTCCGACTGTGGAATACCGGTAATCGCACCATCATAAGAATATTTTCCATTTGTGATGGTCACATACATCTCATAGGTCGGATATACGGAACTGACATATTCAAGCTCCTGAAAAGTTTTCACGGTCTGATCCATGATCATCCGGTCTTTGTGCTTGCCGCCGGTTGCTCCGGTCACCTGAATCCGGCAAATACTTTCACTATCCACCATGGTATTGATCATTTCCTGTCGTACGCCGATACCAACTGCAAGCAGGGTCACAACAGAGATCACACCAATCACAACTCCAAGTATGGTTAGAAAGGTTCTGGTTTTTCGTCTTTTCATATTCATCAAACATAAATGACTGATCCAACCCATTTAGAACTCCTCCAATATCTCTTTTCTTCCTCTTTCTTCTGTGGATAATCCAGATAACAATAAGTGCTGCAACAACCACAGCAACAACGATCTCTATGATCATCTTACTGTAATCTTTCTTCTGTACATCCTTTACCTTTTCAATATCTGTATAGAACAGGTGCATTTACGCTGATTGAGAAATTTTCTTCCAGTGTTGTTACATTTCCTGACTTATCTTCATATGTAACGATAAGCTTACCCATCTCACCGCCGGTGCCTGTCGTCTTCGTTGTGTTTGCAAGTATATCGATCGAGCCATTCTTACCCGGTTCGATATTGCCGATATAGACATCACCTTCAGATGTAAATCTTGTATCGATCTTTGCCTTTACATTATAGAGGGTAGATGCTCCCAGATTGCTGACACTTCCCATGATCTCGATAGAATCTCCAAGTGTCACATCTGACTCTGCATATACGCCTGTGATCTCACCGCGCTGTTTGATCGTGACCGGCAGATAGATCGTATCTGTCACGGTATATGGATTGCCATAGCGGTCTTCATACTCATCTGTCACTGTCAGCTTATAAGCCTTTTCTTCCAGATTGGCTGCTGCCTGCATCGGGAACTCAAATGTATAAGTCTCTCCGCCTTCCAGACTTGCCAGATATCCGGTTCCGGCTCCGGATGCCGGAATCAGTTCGCCTCCCTCGGAAGCGACTGCCATTTTCAGATTACTGATCTTTTTATCTGCGGTATTCTTGATCGTAACCTCAAGTGTAAAGGTTCCGCCTGCCACTACTTCATTCTCTTTGATCTTATAATCGGTTACCATAACCTTTGGCTCCGCTGCTGATACAAAAGCCATCGTGTCCTTATATCCAAATACAGCAAGGAATCCAAGTACACATGCCATATAGATTGTTAGTATTCGTTTCATCTCTACATCTCCTCTCCTTCTGATATCTTTCCATCCGTGATCCTCACGATACGGTCTGCCTCTCTCTCGCCAGATCGATATTATGTGTGATAAGTACCAGTGTCTGATCCAGCTTCTTAACAGAATTCTGAAGCAGAGTGATAACTTCATTTCCGTTTTTGGAGTCAAGTGCTCCGGTAGGCTCATCGGCAAGAATCAATGCCGGGCGATTTGCCAGTGCTCTTTTGCGATTGCTGCACGCTGCTGCTGTCCACCGGATAACTGGTTTGGAAGATGCTTCCGTCTGTCCTTCAGACCTAACATCTCGATAATATGATCGATGTAATCGCGATCCGGCTTTCTGTGATCGAGCAGGATCGGCATCTTGATATTTTCCTCTACTGTCAGTACCGGGATCAGATGATATGCCTGAAATACAAATCCGATCTTTCTTCTACGGAAGACTGACATCTCCTCATCAGTCAGTCTTGTAATATCCTTTCCGTCTACGATGACATTTCCCTCATTTGGGTATCCACACCACCCATAACATGAAGCAGGGTGGATTTACCGGAACCGGATGCACCGACAACCGCCACGATCTCGCCCTTATTCACTGTCAGGTTCACATCATCAAGCGCCCATACTCTGGTATTTCCTTCTCCGTATATCTTTGTTACATGTTCCATTTTTACGATTTCCATAGCGTACCCTCTTTCCTCTGCCTTTCCCGCAGATCTTTCTATCTATAATTTTTATCTATATATTTATTGCATTTCTGTTTTTTAACCTTGTAATACAGCAACTCCGTTTCACCTTTCATCTGCTGTATCAAACTTACCTTTCACGCCTACTCTTCAAGCTTCAGATCTTCTACCATGGCTACCGGAAGATCTCTGATCCCCAGCCAGATGCTTCCGCAGATGATCAGACCGGATGCCACAAGCCCGACTCCAAATGCCCACCAGGCAATGGACTTTCCTGCCTCGATCACCATATTAAGATAGTAAAAGACACCATATGATAATCCAATGCCTATAATAAAACCAAATACATTCGCAACAACCGTCGTCATAACTCCCTCTAACATAACGGTTTTTAACAGGCGCTTTCTGGACATTCCGATCACCCGGAGCTGTGCGAATTCTTTTCGTCTCAGATGCAGATTTCCGGCTGTCGTATTCACGATGTTTACTGAGCTTAATACGAAGATAAACAGTACTGCTGCGATTGCATACCGGACAAAGCTTTTCCAGGTATACACAGAGCTGCATAGACTCTCCATATAAGGAATCACCGATATAGGAAAGCATATCTGTTACAGAGCTGACTGATACACTGTCCAGATTGACCTTATATTTCATTCCGGCAATGTCATTTTCTCCATATCCGGTCAGATCGAAATAATCATTCTGGCGCATATAGATCTGACGGTCTGCAGTCTCACCAAATACCTGTGTGCCAAGATCCAGAATACCTTCGACCTTGTAAGTCTTGTAGTGTCCCTCTGCGATCAGCTGATCTCTGATCTGCTCATATTCCACATACTCCTGGCTCATAGCCGTTCTTCCTTCTGCATTTTCTATTTCGCCACTGTCTTGTGTCGTTCCTGCTTCCTTCTGCAGTTTTTCAAATTCCTGCTCGATCCTCTCCTTTGCTTTCAGACATTCCTTCTGATACAGAGCAAAATCGACTAACTGAACGGTATCACCCAGTTCAAAATGATAAGTCTCAAAATGATAGATCTTGTCATATAAGGTATCAGCCTCATCCCCCATAGGCATCTCCGTCCAGATCCCAACTGTTAAAGCTGCCTCCCGCCACAACCAGAATACCATTCTCTGACAGCTCCGTTGTTCCCGCTGTCAGATATTTTTTGTAAGATGATTCAGATCTGAATCATCGCATCCGATCACATCGGTACTGTTTACCATAGTTTCCGCTACACTTCATGTAACTTCCGGATCCTTATCATCAGATGCCTCTCCTGTTCCATTTAACTTATCCATATAGACACCGTAATAATGTCCCATCGTAACCTTGGTTCGAAATTCATCTGTGATCTTTCCTGTATAAGAATCCGTATCTACCAGATCGGCCTTGCAGCCATATACCTTCTTCGATTCTTCTACACTGTTATTCCGTGACAATTCCCGGAATACCTCTACAGATGGCAAGGTGCTCTGCGCTTCCTCCAGACTCGTTATAGCGGATGAATATGATGTCAGATTGATCTGATAATCTCCAAACTTTTCATCTGTAGACTTCCAGTATTTCCGAAGCTGTCCCCAACAGCTGCAGATCAATACGATCGCCGAAATGCTAAACACCATAGCGGTTACTGTCTTTATAAATCTTCCTTTGTTTCGAAGAACACTCTTTCTGGCATATGATCCTTCAATTCCAAATATCTTTCCCATCAGTCCGCCGCCATGACGACGAAGCTTTTTTCTTTCTTGATCCTGTATTCACCACGAACCGCACTGACCGGCGTCATCTTCGTTACCAGCTTGGCATTCTCACGCATTACAAAATACATATCTCCCAGATAAGTGATCAGGATCGGTATCATCGGAATGATATGGAAGCCTGCGCTTATCTTAAATATAAATCCAAGGATCATGCTGACAATTCCACCCATCACAATGCCGGCAAGCAGTCCGGCTATCTCAAGCATAGCTCCCATCCGATAGATAATGCCGCTTAGCTGTCCTTTCGTCGCTCCGATACATCGTAAGATTCCATAGTCTTTCACCTGCTCTAATGTGAACATCTGGATCGTATTTCTGATAACTCCGACTGCAAAGATTGCAAATATATATGCAATCAGCAGAACCACGATCAATATAACGGCAAATCCTTCCTCCATGTCCTGCAGATACCAAGTGGAAAGATTCCAGTTAAGTTCTGCATCCACCCCATAATCTTCTATCATCTCGTTCATGATCTTAGCCATCCTGTAAGGATGTCCGGTATTTACATACAATGCATTGTCGTATACCTTTTCTACATATTTGCCATCCGTTCCGTTCACTGTCTCCCACTCACTCACCGCATATTTTCCTGTATATGCCTGTGTGACCCGATCATCCGACGCAATCTGTGATAAAGTTTTCTGATCATCCGTCAGGAACACGATCTCATAGTCCGCTTCCTTTCTTACATTCTTTTGCTGCTGCAGCATATAAGAATAGAAAATGTTCAATCCCGCATACAATACGATCACTGTGATCATTACACCGATGATCGTGATCACACACCGCTTTTTGCTGGCTTTCAGATAATATGCTGCAAGTTTCTTATAGTCTGTCATTTCTCACCTATCCTTTTTATTTCACACCGATAACTTTGGCCTTTCTTCATCATTATCGTTTTTTATTCCTCAAGCTTCAGGTCATCCACAATATCAACCGGAAGATCCCTAAGTGATACATAGATGCTTCCACAAATTACCAATGCAGATGCGGCAAACCCGACTCCAAATGCCCACCAGGCAATGGTCGGTTTTATATATAAAAGCATGCTGAGATATTCATAGATATATATTGTAAATATCGTACCGAATAAAAATCCAAGAATATTCGATAAGGCAGTTGCCATCACTCCCTCTAACATGACCGTATGGATCAACCTCTTTCTGGACATTCCAAGTACCCGGAGCTGCGCCAGTTCTTTTCGCCTCATATGCAGATTTCCTGCTGTGGTATTAATGATATTCACTGAACTTAATATAAATATAAAGGCAGCAAACGCCAACGCATACCGCATTACATTTCTGGCATAGGCATATCCATACAAAACATCCGTAAGATCAGACGATAGCATGTTAAAATAGGATATCGGCACACTGTCAAGATCGATCGCATACTTTACTCCCGTCATATCCTGTTCATCAAATCCGGTCAGATCGAAATAAGAATCTCTTTTCATATAGATATCAGCCCATTCCGGAATTATCTGATCTCCAAAATCCAGAACACCCTGAACCGTATAAGTCCGATAATATCCTTCCACAATGAGTTCCTGCCGGATGCGTTCAGCGATCACATACTGTTCCAGTCCGGTCGATCTTCCCTCTTTTGTTGCCCGTTCTTCCGAAACATATTCACCATCTGCATCTTTCTCAGAACTGACCAAAACACTTTCCGCCATCATTTTTTCATAAGCGTCCTGATATCGTTTTTTATACTCCCTGTAATCGACCAGTTGGATCGTATCACCTACCTGCAGATCATATGTATCAAAATGCTTTCCCAGATCATACAACGTCACTCCGTCATCATAGCTTCCGGAATAATCCATTACGCTTCCTCCGCCAACAACCAGAATACCATCGTCATCCAGCGCCGCAGTTCCACTCTCTATAAACCCGGACAGATAGTCCAGATCATTCTGATCACAACCTTCAATGCTTATAAATGAACTATCCAGACTGTCAACAGCCTTTTCATATTCTACATCATCTTTCTCGCTGTATTCCTTTGTATTCCGCTCTCTCCATCTCTGCATCATTGCTTCGATGCCACTTCCCAAACTCGTCTGTTCTGCATAATCTTTGTTAAGCTTGCCATAATAGGTTTCGGGATCTACCAGATTTCCTCTGGCACTATATACCATTTTTGTTTCTGTTACATAGTAATGCAAAAGAATTCTCTTTGATCTCTTCAACAGAGGGCAAATATTCACCCTGTATCGATTCCACATCACTAAATATGCTGGCAGGCGATTGGTATTGGTTTTCTTCCCAGATACCTGCCATACATATCATCAATATTCTTTTTTCGTATCACGAACCATACCCCAGGTACTCAGACATATAACAGTCGCAGTTATGCTGAGCATCATAGCAGTTACCGTCTTTTGCAAACCGCCCGCTGTTCCGCAATACGCTTTTTTCCTTGCATAGGCTCCTTCAATACCGAACAGCCGTCCCATCAGACCATTGCCACGGATCTTGATCTTCTCCTTTTTTGATCCGGTACTCTCCACGGACTGCACTGACCGGTGACATCTTCGTTACAATCTTTGAACACTCCTGCATTACAAAAATACAGATCCCCAAGATATGCGATCAGTATCGGAATAACCGGGCCGATATGGAATCCAACATCTACATTCTTTAAAAAGCCAAGGATCACACTGACGAATGTTCCGAGCAGTACACCGGCTGCAATGCCTGTCAGTTCCATGCCCGCTCCCATCCTGTATATGATCCGGTTCAACTGTCCTTTGGTTGCTCCGATGCACCGCAGGATTCCATAATCCTTTACCTGCTCTAACGTGAACATCTGAACCGTATTTCTGATCATTCCGACAGCAAAGATTGCAAAGATATAAGCAACCAACAGAACAAGGATCAATACAACACCAAGCAGACCATCTGAATCCTGAAGATATAACACAGCCAATTCATTATTCAGCCTTGCATCCACTCCGTAATCCGCCTTCATGGCCTCCATGACCGACTCCATCTGATAAGGATGTCTGATATTCACATATAAAGCATTTTTATAATTTACTTCTACAAATCTTTTTCTTCATCACTGACATATTCTTCACCGGAATACGCCCCGCTATATGCCTGAAGTACCCGGTCATCTGCTGCGATCTGCGCTAATCTGTCTGTATCTTCTGACAAAAAAACGATCTCATAGTCTGCTTCTTTCCTCACTTCCTGCCGTGTCTGGAAGCACATACGAATATCCAAAATTCAATGCTGTATATAGCACCGCCACTGTGATCATCACCCCAACGATCGTAACGATACATCGCCTTTTACCTGCTTTTAGATAATAAAGTGCAAGTTTTTTATAATCTGTCATTCATTACCTCCCCGTGATATATATAAAAAAAAGATAGATACCTCTTTCGTTGTATCTATCTTCTCACTTCTATCTTACATTCCCGTGAATATCTGTGTATTCTTTTCTTACAATATTGTAAGAAAGAGATAATTTCCTACATCAATTCCCATCACCATAGTATTTTCTGTTATTGCTTCACATTAATTTCTTTAGAATTTTTTTAGAATCAGCTTAATCTATATGTACAAATGTAATGATAAACCAGGTATATGCTCCTTCTTCACTCCCGCACCGTGATCTTGCCGCCCATTCCTTCTACGATAGATTTTGTAAGGGATAAGCCGATTCCGACACTGTTCGGATTCACATCATGGTGTACACGGTAGAATCGTTTAAATATATTTCCGAGATCCTTCTCTGCGATTCCCATTCCATGATCCTTGACATAGATCCTGGTAAAGACCGGATTGTGTTCTACCTCAACCGTGATCTCTGTCTTCTCCGGTGAGTAGTCTGATGCATTCTTCAAAAGATTGATGATCGCCTCTACGAGCCAGTCTCCGTCACAGACCAGCTTCCTGCCATCCTCACAGATTACATGAACCTCCTGTTCCCTGCTCTCCGTCAGATAGGTTACGCTGTCTCTTGCCTGTAATAATAACAGCTTCAGATCACATTCTTTTCGGTCAAACTGGATTGCTCCCGCCTCGATCCGGGCAAGCTTTAAAAGAGATAATACCATCCATTCCATTCTGGTAAGCTGATTTTTTGATTCGTTAAGCACCCGCATCCGTTTTTCTTCATCTGTAAAGGAATCATCTAACAGCAGATCGATGAATACATTTAAGGATGCCAGCGGTGTCTTAAGCTGATGAGAGATATCTGACATGATATCACGTAAGAATACTTTCTCTGACATTTCCCGCTCTTTGCTTTCTTTTTTAAAAAATGTCACCATCTTATAAAAGTTCGTATATAAGATTCCGATCGTGCCCTGCATGTATTCTTCCTCCGGTAGCTCATCTTCTCCCTGAAGCACACGAAGCATCTCATCCGACACATGCTCAATCTCCCGATAAGTATGGTCGATCTCCCGATAACTGATGAAAAACAGAATTACAAGCCCAACCGCTAACATCAGCAAAATAACTGCAATTCTCTTTTCATCGCCACCGAACAGGAACCGTATACCGATTCCAACCACTGCCAGCAATATTACAGCCAGGATCACAAATCGTTGTATGAACCGTTTTCTCTCAAAATCACTTTTCAAGACTTTAGTTTCCTCTTTTAAACATCTCTTCCCACATTTACAAGAACCATAGCTGACATCTTCGGCACCTTCATATAAAGCATATTATGCTCTACTTTGTAGTCACAGGTTTCCAGACTGTAGCCTTCTTCATTTGTAAGCATCACTCTGCGCATGATCTCATGGTTCTTGACCCCGATCCGTCTGACATGCAGCTTCACATCGATGTCTTCATAATTTGTATTCAGGATCACAACCAGTTGCTCCGTATCTGTGAAACGTCCATATGCGATAATCTTATGTGCTCCATGCAAGAACATAACCGAGCCACGGATCAGAGCCTCATAGTTCTTATGGATACAGATCATGTCTTTATGGAACCGGATCAGTTCCATATCTTCTCTGCCCCACGGATACGTTCTACGGTTATCCGGGTCAGTCCAGCCACAAAGTCCTGCTTCATCTCCATAGTAGATCGTCGGAGCTCCCGGCCAGGTCATCTGGAATACAACGCCCTGACGGAATATACTCTTATCGATACCCTCATTTGCCGCCTGCGGCCCCATCGTATGCGTACGTCCGACTCTCCGGTTTGTACGGGTTAAGAATCTGGAATGATCGTGGTTTGATAATTCATTCATTGCAATCTCAAGGGATGGACGCTGGAATCTCGCCATATGATAATTCATGGCTCCCATAAATGTATCCGGATTACCCAACAGATCACCACGGAACTCATCACTGTGTTTCTCAACACCAGTCAGAAACCAGGTAATCGGCTCCATAAACGCATCATAGTTCATGACCGTATCCCACTGATCGCCCTTTAACCAAGGCTTTGGATCTCCATAATGCTCTGCCAGTACAATTGCATTTGGATTTGCCTCTTTGACTGCGTTACGGAACATTCTCCAGAACTTATGATTATATTCCTCCGAATGTCCGAGATCTGCTGCAACATCCAGTCGCCAGCCATCCACGTTATATGGAGGGGACACCCATTTCTTTGCTATATTCAAAATATATTCCACCAGTTTTGGGGAATCTTCATAGTTCAGCTTTGGAAGTGTATCATGCCCCCACCAACCATCGTAGGTGGTATTATACGGCCATACCTCTTCGTTATAAAACTTAAAGAATGACTTATACGGACTGCTCCAGGATACATATGCTCTCCCTTCTCGTAGCCTTCCTGATTCTCATAGATACACTCACGATCCATCCATTTGTTGAAGGAACCGCAATGGTTAAATACACCATCTAAGATAACACGCATACCACGACTGTGAATCTCCTCCACCAGTTCTGCAAAAAAACTGATTGCTGGCTTCCAGATTCCGTTTGTCGGTTACACGGCTGATATATTTTGTTGCTCTTTTTATTCTCTTTTTACGCCATCCGGCAGGCATTCGCCCTCGTCCACAACGATCTTTCCGAAATGCGGATCAATATAATCATAATCCTGAATATCGTATTTGTGGTTGGATGGTGATACAAATAACGGATTAAAATAGATAACATCTACGCCCAGATCCTGCAGATAATCTAACTTATCCTTAACACCCTGAAGATCTCCGCCATAGAAACGTCCGACATCCATATTTGCCGGATATTCATACCAGTCCTTCACCTGTCTGGTAGGACTGTCGATGTAGCAGTATTCGTTGTCCAGTACATCGTTCGATGGATCTCCATTACAGAAACGATCCACATAGATCTGATAAAAGACAGCTCCCTTTGCCCAATCCGGTACATCAAAGCCCGGACAGATTTCAAAGTTATAGTCCGGATTCACATTCTTCTGTACACCGATCCTGTTATAATAACAGGTCACACAGCCCGAATGGACCTCAAAATAATAGGATATATATTTCTCTCCGGCGGGGATCACCGCCGTATAGTAATCAAATAAATCATCGGATTCTTCAACAGACATGACGAGTTTCTCGCCATTGTAGATCAAATAAACTTCATCGGCATTATCTGCACATGTTCGAAATCTAACCTTCACCTGGTCATTGATTCCAGGCTCCTGCGGTATTCTATAGTATTCAGAACCATCGGAAAACAATCCCCCTACATTGATAACCGGCTTCAGATCATATATATAATCATGAATTCTTTCTGCGTTCGTGTATTTGTCGGACATTCAAAACTCTCCCTTTCGTTTATGCCTTTTCATTCTAATACTTTTTTAATAAATAGACAACCTTTTTATGCTGACAACCAATGGCAAAAACTAAGCCCCACAGCATCCTCCGCCGCTCCCCGGGGGTCTGCCCCTGTTATAAATACCTTGCGAGGCTTTCTATTCACTGCACATGTCTGATTCGTAAATACTCCTGTGCTAACTCGCCTTCGGCTCAAACAAGCACCCGTATTTACTGACAATGTGCAGTTCATAACGAAAGCCTCGCAATGGTATTTATAACAGGGGCAGACCCCCGGGGAGCGGCGGAGGATGCTGTGGGGCTTTTTATACGGACTATTGCCATGAAAATTGTCTAGGCAAAAGATAAGACATATAGGTCTGGGGCTGCCTGTCTATCTGTATTATAATATAACGTTTTTGAGGATTTCGTCGTTTACTGCACATTGTCAGTAAATGCGGGTGCTTGTCTGAGCCCGAAGGGCGAGTTGCACAGGAGCATTTACGAATCAGACATGTGCAGTGAACAGAAACCGCAGAAGGTTATTTATAATGCAGATAGACAGGCAGCCCCAGACCGTCAGGATGAATCGGTGGTGCCCGCCAAAAAATAAAAGAGACAGTCAACGCACGACTGCCTCTTTTGGAGAAGGTATTTTGTTACTTATGGGGTGTAGCCAAAACTATATAATGTATTGGGGGGTTACAAGTATTATTATATACAAATGCTTCTAAAAGTCTGCCCAAACATTTTTTTATTTTAAAAATTTTATTGTGCAAAACAGAGAGCGGCATTTTTTGAAATTATTCAAAAAACGCCGTTTTTGTGCAACATGTACAATTTTTTATTGGTTTTCAATCAATTTGTTCGTGTTACTATTGTCTATATTGTTGAAGGCTCTGCGTTTGCAGTAGAGTTTGCATTTGGAACATCATCAAACAATGCTTCAAACTCAGCCCGGTCGATTCTCTCTTTCTCAAGGAGAAGCGCTGCACATTTATGAAGGATGTCTTCATGTGCTTCAAGGATTGCTCTGGCATCTGCGTAACATTCATCGATGATGCGCTTAACTTCCTTATCGATCGCTCCGGCAACCTTCTCACTGTAATTCTTCGCGTGACCAAGATCACGTCCAAGGAACACTTCTTCCTGATCATCGCTTTCATAATTGATCAGTCCAAGCTTCTCAGACATACCATACTTGGTAACCATTGCTCTGGCATACTGGCTTGCCTGTTTGATATCCTGCGAAGCACCTGTTGTGATATCCTCAAGGATCAGTTCTTCCGCGATACGTCCACCCAAGGCTTACCTTGATATCCTCTAACATCTTTGCCTTTGTCATGAATACGTTGTCATTTTCAGGAAGCGGCATCGTATATCCACCTGCACCGGTTCCGGTCGGGATGATAGATACGGTATAAACCGGTCCCACATGAGGAAGCAAATGGAACAGGATCGCATGACCGGATTCATGATAAGCGGTGATTCTGCGCTCACTCTCCGGTACCAGACGACTCTTCTTCTCTCCACCGATCCCTACTTTGATAAATGATTTATCTACATCTTCTTTTACAATATAAGCACGGTTATCCTTCGCTGCACAAATCGCAGCTTCGTTCATCAGGTTCTCCAAATCAGCACCTGCAAAACCTGCCGTTGTTCTTGCAATATCATTCAGATTTACATCTTCTGCAAGTGGCTTATTCTTTGTATGAACCTTCAGAATCTCTTCTCTGCCCTTGACATCCGGACGGTTTACGAATACCTTACGGTCAAAACGGCCAGGTCTTAAGATCGCATGGTCAAGAATATCCACACGGTTGGTTGCTGCAAGAACGATAATTCCTTCATTTACACCAAAACCATCCATCTCAACAAGTAACTGGTTCAAGGTCTGCTCTCTCTCATCATGTCCACCGCCAAGTCCGGTACCACGCTGTCTTGCAACAGCATCGATCTCATCGATGAAAATAATACATGGCGCATTCTTCTTTGCTTCGTCAAACAGATCTCTTACACGAGAAGCACCGACACCGACAAACATTTCCACGAAATCAGATCCCGAAATGCTGAAGAACGGTACCCCGGCTTCACCTGCAACCGCCTTTGCCATCAATGTCTTACCGGTTCCCGGAGGTCCTACTAACAGAACACCCTTAGGGATTCTGGCTCCAACCTTTACGAATCTTCCCGGATTCTTAAGGAAGCTGACGATCTCTTCCAGATCTTCTTTCTCCTCATCCAGCCCTGCTACATCTTTAAATGTAACCGTCTTTCCGATATCTTCATTCTTCTTGGCACGGCTCTTTCCGAAATTCATCATCTGTCCGCCGGATCCACCACCCTGGATTCGTCCGATCATGAATGTCATGATAATGACCATAATGATCATAATGATCAGATATGGGATCCACATGCCAAGCATGCTTTCCTTCTGCACATCATACAGATTATACTTTGCCAGTTTTACCTGATCCTCTGCAGAAGCTGTCGCATTCTTCTTATCAACTGCTGCTTCATAGTCATTATAGATCTTAATAATCTCATTAACATCTGCCGCATAGAATGTAAGCTGTTTTCCGGAAACAAACTCCACATCTACGGTTGCTGTCGGCACATTTGTATTCTGTGTAATATCTACCGTTGCGATGTTTCCCGCGTTCAGATCTGCCGAAAATTCCGTATAGCTGTAATTGGTCGCAACATTACTGCTGCCACCCAGCCATTTGTTGATCAGCAGGAATCCGACAATAAGGATGATCGCATAGATCACAACAGCACTTCTTGCTCTCTTCTTATTCATTGTCTACTCCTTCATCTTGGTCTGTCTTTTTATATAAACAGTCTGATATCTACTGTTCAATCACTCCGATATATGGAAGGTTCCTATACTTCTGTGCACAATCAAGTCCATATCCTACTACAAAACGATCCGGGATCGTAAATCCTGTCATATATAATTCAACCGGAATCACACGTCTCTCCGGCTTATCAAGCAGAGTTATTACCTGCAAAATGCTCGCCGGCTTTCTGTTATTTAATAATTTGATCAGATACGACAGCGTTCTTCCTGAATCGAGAATATCTTCAACTACGATCACATCTTTTCCTTCTATTGATTCGTCCAGATCCTTATTCAGCTTCACAATTCCTGATGATTTCGTATCATCTCCATAACTGCTGACTGACATAAAATCCATGGTTACAGGAACCGTAATCTTCTTCGCCAGCTCACACATGAAGAATACACTTCCTTTTTAATATTCCGATCAGATGAACGGTCTTTCCTGCATATGCTTTTATCAATAGCTGCTGCCATCTCTGAGATTCTGTTATCTACTTCAGTTTCAGATATCATGACTTTAATCTGCTCTTTCATCTTCATTTTCTCCTTCTGGTATATATTCTAAACATATTACTCTTTTTGTATCAGGCCGTACCTTGTACTTCTCACTCAACCGGACGCCTACTGCCCAGATGATGTCATGTCCGGAAGCTACAAGCGGTATCTGCAAACGCTCTGCCACCGGTATCTTGCAGGATGAAAATAACCGGTTTATCTTCTTCGTTGAGCCGTCTGATGCGATCACCATATAGTCATTTTCCATATATTTCCTGATAGTAATGCCATTCTGTATTCTATCATAATCTGCAAACTTCGTATACTCTTTTTTTTTTTTGTTAAATCTAAATGAACAGATTTCTCAAATATTTCAATCTTCATCCTTCCCATTCCGGGCAGGATATATTCACCTGCACCTTTTATAACTATCTCCTGCCAGTCGACATCGCGTGCGCCCTCTGCTGTCTTCTCAAAACACAGGTATCCATAATTCTGATATACCATTCCATCATGCGGAAGCATGATCCGGCTTCCCGCAGCTGCCTGATACAGCTTCTTCACTTCTCTTACATGGTTCTGACCGACATCCTTTCTTCCGCCGCTGACTCTGCCAATCAATTCTAAGATCACAAGATCCTCGATCAGTTCATCCTGTTCCCGCAGCTTCCTGATTTCCAATACATATGCATCTGTTTTTCCGGTCTGTTTCCGTATCTCCATATGTTCATCCAGAAAATATCCTACCTGCTTCGTCACATAGGTATCATACATAGCCGCATAGGCTGCTGCCTGACTGATATGTGCCGCTGCTTGTGTGTTTATCTCATTAAGTGCCGGAATCACCTGATTACGGATCTTATTTCTGGCATAATCATTTTCCAGATTTGTGGAATCCGTACAATACTGTATCTCCTGCTGTTCCAGATAAGCCTCAATCTCCTGTCTGGTACATGAAAGTAACGGACGCACGATCCGGTCTCGCTTTACCGGTATTCCGGCCATTCCGGCGATCCCCGTTCCCCTTACCATGTTGAGCAGTACCGTCTCTGCTACATCATTTTTGTTATGAGCAACTGCCACCTTATAATCAGTGATGCCATACTTGTCCGCTGCCCGGGCAAATGCCTCATACCGGGCATTTCTTCCCGCTTCTTCCTCCGTCAGCTTCTGTTCCTTTGCAAGCTGCGGCACATCGATATGGTAACAGTCACATGGTATTCCAAGCTTCTTACAATACTCTGCCACATAAGATTCATCTGCATCTGCCTCTGTTCCGCGGATCATATGGTTAACATGGACAGCATACAGCTTGAGCTCCATTTTCTCCCGAAGCCCTGCCAGAACCGTCAGCAGACAGATGGAATCCGCTCCGCCGGACACACCAACGATGCAGACATCTCCTGCTTTAAGCAAATTTTTTTCTTTTATAAATTGATAAATCTGTTCTTCTAATGTATTCTCTGTCATCTGTTTTCCACACCTGTCCGTCTTCTATGATTCGGATATTCGATCATCTATATTCATTACCTGTATCTTTGTATGCATATTGTATATACGTTTCTTTAAAATCCTGCATCCACCGATATATGCAGCTTCGTTATTTTACATCTGTCATATACATTTCTTCGTTATCTTAATACAAGCCTGCTATAAATTTCAAGTAACAAACCGGAAAGTTTATGCTATTTCCAATTTTGCCACGATCACCGTCACATCATCCTCCAGTCTGCCTTCACAACGCAGAAGCACCTGTGAAATGATATACTCCAGCGTTTCCTTGCAGTCCTCCGTATCCAGATTCTCCAGGATCTCACGCATATCCTCTTCATCCCCAAATGCTCCATCACTCACCATCACCAGTCGATCCTCCGGTTCCAGCTCCTGATGGATCACATCACATTCTGCCTCCGGCAGAACTCCGATCGGAAGTGAAGCCCCACAAAGAACCTCGATTCCCTCTGAATGTATAATATATGTCGGTGCTGCCCCCTGCTTATACTGTGTCAGCTCCCCCGTTGTACAGGTCTACGATTCCCATATCAAAGGTTGTAAAACACCGTCCGCTGTTTTTTTTCGGAAATGCAATTATTGGAAAATGCAATTCCATAAGAAGGATCAAAGCCAGCCTCCAGCAGTTCTTCCATCGTGTCAATCATCAACGTACTCTCGCAGGATGCAAGGCTTCCGCTTCCCATCCCATCCGAGATCATCATTACAAGTCTGCCATCCTCATGCTCCTTCACCGAAAAATTGTCTCCCGATACATTGGAACCATATTTCTTGATCCTTCTGACAAAATAACTGCAGCGATACCTCGCACATTCCTCAAATGTGATCACACGGTCATTTTCAGATATGATCGCTGAAGTATCCTCGGATGCCCGGATCGGCTTATCAAAAACCTCTGAAAGAATGTCTGCTGCATCCTTTGACAACATGATTTTCTGATTCTTTGTTCTGGCTGTTATATAATACTGTACATGATCCATTTCATTCTTCATCGAAGAAAGGTGCGTCATGATCACCCCCTGTTCCAGAAAGCGCGTCCGCAACTGCTCCTCCCGGTTAAACGGAACCGGTTCTGCCGTTTCCAGATTATCGGAAAATCTTCCGATCATATCTCCGATCTCACCCAGATCTACCTTGGCAGCCGCCGGTCCACATCCGGCAAGCGTATATTCGATTCGTTTAAATGCCCCGGATAATTCCCGTATTTTCTCTGCCGTTATCCGGTTGATCTCCGTTGCTGTCTGAAAATTATACTGCGACTGGATCCAGCCATCCCTGACGGTAAGCATCCATTTTGGTGTCGCTGCAAATAACAGCACTGCACTACCAGCACTTTTTATCCCCTCAGGTGTCAGAAAATATGGATCGTAAGTAAGTCCGATCAATATACATGCAAGCAGCACTGACACAATAGTGCCTGTTTTCTTCTTATCCGACAGTGCTCTGCCCGCAAGCACCAGGATCGCAATAAAAAAACTTCCGACAAATTCTGCTTGTCCGCTTTTTGATCGCTGTGATCAGACCACATACACCCGTTACCGCCATTCCATATCCGGCTCCAAACCGATGCAACGTATACCAGGACAGATACAGACCGGTCATCAGCAGCCAGGTAACAACTCCGCCTATTTTATATGGCATTCCCCATATACATACTGTAACTACTATCAGTATTCCAAGCAATTCTTCATTATAATGATCCCGTTCCCTCTTATGCAGCAGGATAACCTCCAGACCTTTGCGGAATGCAGGAATCAATCCTGTCGAGATCACCGCCTCGCAGCCGGCAGCCGGCAGGGCATTCTGCACCGGTTCGACCATCAGACCACAGACCGTACTGATTCCAAAGACAAGTATGGCACATATGCCAGCCAGAATCCACCGGATATTGGTTCCATATGATTGTTTCACACCTTTTCGTTTTGTCTTTTTTCCACTTCTGTCTGTGTGTTCGGACAGGTTTCTCCGAACTCCCTCCGTCAGGTTCAGACCGACCAGAACACCGATCAGGATCAAACTATATTTTAACAGAAAATATGTAACCGGAAGCTGCTGTTCCCCCATTACATATGGTCCCATCTGAAAAAAGCTTCCTGCATTCCAACCGCCGATTCCATACATAACTGCTCCGCCAAAGAGCATGGCTGCAAACAGCCCAAACGTACTTTGTCTGATGCTGTAAACTGCTGCCAGCATCGGAACCATAAACGGATGCATTCCAACAACCGCAGAATGGCCACACAGAAAGCCCAGCAGATACAACAAAACCCGATTCACCTTTTTTTCTTTCATATATATGTCCTCCCTTTTTGTCTTAAGTGTCAGACATTATACGGAGACTGAACGTAAAAAAAAAGCGAAAGCTGAAAACAGCTATCACTTTTCTTTGACTCTTTTTTATATTTCTTTCTTAATTCTGTGTTTATTCTTCAGGGCGAATCACTATTTCGTCAGGATATACCAACCCAAGCTGATTTCTTGCAACATCCTCAACGTATTTCTTCGTCTTCATATAGTCTTCTTTTTCTTCCAGTTTCTTATGCTCGTTCTGTGCATCTTCAATCTGGGCAGTAATCTCTGCTGCCTGTACCTGCAGCTCTGCCTTCTTCTCCCTTAACTGAATCGACTTCACCAACACGACAACAACCAGTAAAAGAAGAGTGATCAGAATAATAGCGGTACTGATCTTCGATTGTTTTCTTCCGGTATTGCTTCTACCCATGGTCCATTTCCCCTGTTTCCTGCTTCTTTTCGAACAGACCTGTTCTGCTATAAAAACAGTTCTTTCGAAGTGTATTGACATAATTTTACCTTCTCGAACAAATTATGTCAACAAGCATTTTTGCCTTTAAAATCACTTTTCTTAACCCCATTTTTATCCCATACAATATGTAGTCCAGCAGTCTGGAAACAACCCAATTTATAGTAGCAAAATACACCCCGGCTCCCGAAAACAATCCTAAAAAAATATACAGCCGAATCTCTCCGCTATTATAATAAAACATCACCAGAATAACCATTGCACATAATGCAAGCCAAAACGTCAGATCAAAAATACCGATCCAGACGTCATGCATCTTTATCGCTTTTTTTCAAAGCATAAAAACAACTTATCAGAAAACCAATGATTACGCCGCATAGCACACATACGGCAAACGCGGTTGACTGTTGTTCCATCATTTCCGTCATTATTTAAACAACCTCTTAAGCGAAAATGTTCTGTCCTCTTTATCTGTCATATAACAAATACAGTCAACCTTTCCATTCATGTCAAGAACGCCCTTGTCAATATCCAGATTCGTCATATGCATATCTTTTCCGGTCAGCTTCATCTTTCCGGCCTTTGTGAGAAGATATACCAGATCCGGTTCAAACGAGATTACCTTTTCCACTCCGGTTATCTTTGCTTCCTTTCTGGCATCCATGATCAGTTTATGTCCATCGGAATTTCCTGTGCTCTGTACCTTCTCCATGTATTCCCCTTTTCCAAAAAGCCTTCAGAAGCTTTCTTAAGTCTGTTAGAACAGTATATGAAGCTTATACCTGCAGTAGAACCTATTCTCAATCCCATATCTCAACAAACAATTTTTCCAGCTTGCCGATATTGATCAGTTTTGACTGATTTTTATTTTTTGTTCTTTACCATCTCTTAGCCATAAATTTATATCCATTCGTATTTGTAAGAGTATAATTCCCCCACATTTGCCACATACTAACTCTAAAGCTAAAACCTAGCAAAAAAGGATGTATTTTTATTACAACAAAAAATCATTCTTACAAAATATGGGTATTGGAGGAAAATTAAGTATGAGACCCACAGGAATTGTCAGACGTATCTACGATCTGGGCAGGATCGTTGTTCCGAAAGAGATCCGGCGTGTGCTTCGGATCCGGGAAGGTGATCCCCTTGAGATCTTTACCGGAAAAGACGGCGAAGTTATCATAAAAAAATATTCCCCGCTCGGCGAGCTCGGAACCTTTGCACAGCAATATGTAGATTCCATTTCACAGATCCTCGGCTGTCCGGTATGCGTCACTGACCGCGATCAGATCATTGCAGTAGCCGGCATGCCAAAGAAAGAGTTGGTCGGCAAATCCATCCACAAGGATCTGGAGGATGTCATCAATGACCGGGAAGCTGTAATTGCCCGCCGCGGTGATACAAAATATGTCAACATCACTTCCGATGACACTGACTATGCCGGACAGGTGATCCAGACGATCATCTGTGAAGGTGACGCGATCGGAGCGGTCATTGTATTGAGCAAAGATGACAAAAATGCGTTTCGGGGAAACTGAACAGAAAACCGCGATCATTGCTGCTAATTTTCTCGGAAAACAGATGGAGAACTAATTCTATGTCATTTGCCTTGAGAAATGGCGAAAAATCAAAAGGTTTTTTTTCAAGGCAAAATGGCGTTCTAACCTTGACAAATACTGGCATTTTAGGTATAAATATACATGTTGGGGCGTGACTTACGCCAGGAATTATCCGGTTTAGCTCACCAGGATAATATATTATGAGTATTTTAGGAGGATTTTTTCGATGAACAAGACTGAATTAGTTGCTGCTATGGCAGAAAAGACAGAATTATCAAAGAAAGATGCTGAGAAGGCTTTAAAGGCTTTTACAGACGTTGTAGCTGAAGAATTAAAGAAGGGTGAGAAGGTTCAGTTAGTTGGTTTCGGTACATTCGAAGTTGCTGAAAGAGAAGCAAGAGAAGGTAGAAACCCAAGAACAGGCGAAACAATGACAATCGCTGCTTCTAAGTCTCCAAAATTCAAAGCTGGTAAGGCTTTAAAGGATTCACTTAACTAGTTTTTATAGAACGAATCAAGTACTTAAGGGATGCTGCATCGTATAAATCAGCATCCCTTTTGCTTTTCTGTTTTCCAGAATAATCGGACTGCAGTCTTGTATGATATGATTATTTGCCGGAATAACCCGACTGTCTTCTGGCAATACTTCTGATAGATGCAAAAAACAGCGTACTGCCGGTTGTCCCTGCATACCTGTTATATGTATCAATTCATTAATTAAATAAGCAGGAGGCAATAACTATGGTCTTAAAAAAAGAAAAGGAAAAACAGGCGATCAAGGATCTTCAGACACTGGAACAGGCCTGCATTGACAAATACGACAAATATGCAGCCCAGGCAAAGGATCCTGTGTTACAGGAATTATTTACCACGATGAATGGAAATGAACAGAAGCACTATGACAGTCTGGAGCAGGTTCTGACTGGAACCGTACCAAGCTGCAACTGCAATGACAGTGATGGCAGAGACTACGACCCAAAAGCTACCTACAGTCAGCTCGGACAGTCTCAGGATAAGAAGGATGATGCCTTTCTTGCAACAGACTGTATCACCAGCGAAAAGCTCGCATCCTCTGAATATAACAGTGATGTATTCATATTTGGTGACAGTGCGATCCGTAAGCTTCTAGCTGACATCCAGGTCGAAGAGCAGAATCACGCCGAAATGCTCTTCAAATACAAAACAGTAAATGGAATGGCATAAGCCTTCCAACAAAATACTCTTACGACTATATGGAACACTATCATTTAAAATACAAAAGGAGATATACAAATGAGATTAGACAAATATTTAAAGGTTTCACGACTGATCAAAAGAAGAACCATCGCAAATGAAGCCTGCGACGCCGGACGTGTTATGATAAACGACAAGGTTGCCAAGGCATCCACTGATGTGAAGGTCGGCGACGTTATCGAGATCGGCTTCGGCAACAAGACCGTCAAAGTCGAGGTAACGATGATTGCCGACTCCACTAAAAAAGAGGACGCCAAAGACATGTTCCGCTATTTGTAAGCCTTTCATGACGACATAAAGTCTGCCTACCTGGCCGCTATGCAGACTTTATATCTATATGAAAGACAAAAATAGGTGGACGCTCTCTAACAGCCTGACTATATATTGACATTAGCGAAAATTTCGTAATTAGATGCACATTGCCAGTAAATACGGGTGCCTGTTTGAGTCCGAAAGACGAGTTGGCACAGGAGTATTTACGAATCAGGCATGTGCAGCGAATAGAAATTATGCGAGTCAATTATAGTCAGGCTGTTAGAGAGCGTCCACCTGTTTTGTCTGTTATAACTATTTAGTTTGAGGTCTTGATTTCAAGTTCCGGCATGGTGGAGGCAACCTTGGTGTTTGCAGGGATGGACTTCGTCACGAAGGTATTTCCCGCCACTACGGAATTTGCACCAATAATGGTCTCGCCACCAAGAATGGTTGTATTCGCATAGATAACTACATTGTCTTCTATGGTTGGGTGACGTTTGACACCGGACAACTGCTGGCCCTTTCTGGTCGACAGCGCACCAAGGGTAACCCCCTGATAGATTTTTACATTATTTCCAATATCGGTTGTTTCACCGATAACGATTCCGGTTCCATGGTCAATAAAGAAATATTCACCAATATTGGCACCCGGATTGATATCTATTCCTGTCTCACCATGTGCATATTCTGTCATGATCCTTGGAATAAACGGTACCTTCATCTGATAGAGCACATGTGCATATCGGTATACAAATATCGCAAATAACCCCGGATAGGAGAAGATGATCTCTTCACGGCTGTTTGCAGCCGGATCTCCGTTATATTCTGCTTCTACGTCTTTGCAAAGAAGTGCCTGAACCTCCGGTATACAACGGATAAAGCCCAGAGCTTTCTCCTGCGCTTCCTCTGTGATCTCCTGATAACTCTTAGCATCATTTTTATAACTCAATGCCACCTTGATCTGACGGAATAATTTATCATATATCAATGACAACTTATGTCCTGCAAAATACTCCTTATTAGCATATGCCATATTTCTCTCCCGAAGAAACCCGGAAATGTTACTTTCCGCAATTCATCCACAAAATCAATGATCTCATCCTTTTGCGGAAGTCGCTCTCCGAGTGACAGATCAAATAATTTCTGATCCGAATAATTCTTATTTAATGCCTCAGCCATTTCTGCAACGACTGCTTTTACATCATTTTCAAATTCCATTCCAGTCTTACTCCATTTCGTTTCCTAATATCAATATATGCAGCGTAATATCATATGTCCTGTAAAACATCATCCATCTCTAACTGCATATAGCATTAGTATAACATCTCAATAAGAAAATGTAAATAATAGTTTTTTTCATTACACTTCAACAGAAAATACAAATACTGTTTTTTCGGTTTCTTGCTATTTTCTGTCATAATCATATCCTGGATGAACCCTGTTCTTACTCTTCAGTTTTAGTTATGATCAGAGCAAGCGTCTGCATTTTAACCGGCTTCTCAACCTGACCGGACATACCTGTTATAGCTGCCATCCGCATAGCCTCTGGTGTTGCGTGATAAGTCATTGCCAGAATCGGTATCGTTTTTGCCTGCGGATGATCCATCAGCCGGATTCTTCTGGCTGCCTGATAGCCATCCATATCCGGCATATCAGCGTCCATCAATATATACTGGAACTTTTCATGCTTTGAACGTTTAAACATCTTCAATGCCTGCTCTCCGCTCTTTGCTATGGTACATTCCGCTCCTCTTTTGGTCAATGCCTCCTGCAAAAGCAGTCCTTCCATATCATTATCATCGACCAGCAGAAAACGTTCGCCTACGAATGCGACCCTTGGAAGTGCTTCACGGATCTGTCTTTCTTTTTCCCGTTCTTCCTCCGCCGCTCTTTCAGCCGCTTCCTCTTCGGTTTCTTCTTCCAAAGCCCCTTCCTGTGCTAACCGGTACTCCCGGACGGTTTCCTCCATCACTGCATTCATACGCCGCAACTGTACATTATTTTCCCGGTGCATATCAGCCGTCTGTCGCTCATATTCATACCAGGTCCTCATATGGATCGCTCCGACCGTACCTACTGCCAGCACTAACATGATACATGCAATGATCACAACCGTAACCATCCATGAACGTGACACCTTCTTCTGATAATCCGTCAATACACTCTGTACCACTGCACACGGCGCCTGAAATACGAGAAAGAACTCCGTTCCTTCTAATGGCTGGTAATAGAAATATTCTGCATTTTTTCCTTTATATAGGGTAACACAATTCTGTCTGCCTTCGCTGAAATCCTCTGTGATCTGTGCATATTGTTCCTCTCCGATCACCGACTCATCCAGATAGTGATCAAGGATATTATAATTGCGCACAATACCCTCGTTATTATCCAGATCCGCATATGTTACCATGCTGTCTGCATTTGTCACATAGAGTTTTGCCTGTCCCCCGTATGCGGAATCAATAAACAGATCATTTACCCTATTTGTATTATAAATAAACGCTATGACTTCATATTCATTTTCATTTACATAGAACGCTTCATATTTTTTTGCTACAACAAATATTTCTTCTCCGTTTCTCCAGGTACAATATTGGACAGACTGACCGCCAACATCAAACAGAGTGCCCTTTGTATCACCCAAATCCAATGTTCCTGTTTTGCCATCATCACAGATATATTTTCCGGTATGATCAACGAATACGATATCCCGTACAGAATCATTCTCCATAGCTATAAAATAATCTTCATAATCTGCCAGTACAACAGACCTCGTTTTGCCATCAAACAGATAGTTCTCAAGACGTTCTGTTTCTTCATACATTGAATTAATCTGCATTTGATAGGAATGTTCTACCTGTTCCATCATTGCTGCGATCGTATTCTTACTGGATATATCAACATATTGTTCAAATTTGGAAAATACATTCCCACCCCAGATAATAAGCGCTATCAGAATAGCACTAAATAGAAATAATAGAAATGCAACTTTTTTATCCCGTTGCGTTCTGACATATGTTATCTTACTCATACGTTTATAGTCTCACCTTCGAGACCGTCCCCCCTTTTTCTTTTTTCCGTTTTTCGAAAGACCTTATCTGATTTTCTTCCATCAAGATCTCTCTAGCATTGCAATTACTATAACCGATATTTCGACATTGTGCAACTATTTCTTTTTTCAGTTAGAATTCATTCGCTATATTTCGACATAAATAACAGGAAAAAGCACCCTGATATGCATTTCTGCATACCAGAGTGCCTGACCTTTACTTGTTGTTTTTATAGATTCGTTTTATTTACGATCTGCACGATCATTTTTCTTTTTTACAACAATCACTGTTACAACTCCTGCTGCACTGAGCATAAACAGGATTACAAGTGGCATAAGTGGAGCATCATCGCCGGTTTTTGGTGTATCCGGTGGAGTGGAAGGTTTGTCTTCCGTTGTCGTGATCTCCGTAGTGTCTTCTGTCTCAGTTGTATCTTCTGTTTCAGTTGTGACCTCTGTTGTATCTTCCGTTGTGGTTGTAATCTCTGTTGTATCTTCCGTCGTGGTTGTAATCTCTGTTGTATCTTCCGTCGTGGTTGTAATCTCTGTTGTATCTTCCGTTGTAGTTGTAACTTCTGTCGTATTCTCTGTTGTAGTTGTCTTATCATATGTATCGACAAATGCAACATTTACTGTTTCATCTACAACTACTGTTGCTTCTGCTGACTTACCATCCTTCTGAAGGCCTGTTCCTACTACGTATTTGATGCTGCTTGTTTCATATCCATCAATATCATACTGTATTTCTTCAATGGTATAAGTTCCAGCCGGCTTATCCAGTTCTAATGTATATTTCTTTGTCGATACATCATACTGGAAATCAGTCAGTGCATATGTCTCGGAATTACCTGCTTCGTCTGTAATCTTGAACTTGATCACATTTTCAGCTTCTGCCTTATCGACATCACCAACAACGGTCTTTGTTAATACAAGTTTACCCTTTGTGCTGGTTCTTGTATTTGTAATTGTAATCTCACCTGTTGCAGGATCTGTTGTTATGCTGTCGGTATATTCCTTAGGTACATTTACTTCCTTGACCGTATACTGGATTAATCCGTTTGCATCATATTTCGGAAGATTATCCCAAGTCTTTGTCCAACCATTGCTTTCATCAAGCTGTACCGGAATTCCTGATATAGTTGTTCCGGCATAAAGCTGTACCGTTACAAATCCAGGTCTCTTATTGGCCTTGTTGTTATTATCGTTCCATGCTTTCTTAACAGTTACGGATGTAGTCAGATATGTATATGTATTTGTTACGGTTGCATTGACAACTGTATCCTTTGTTACATTTACATCACCTTCGCCACTGACTGTCAGATCATAATTCGTAATTGCTGTTCCGGTTGGAGCTTCGCTTACGTTGTATGTGCCTACCGGGATGTCATTGATTGTTACGCTTCCGTTTGCCGGTACGCTGATTCCTGTCTTGGTTGCTGTTATGCTTCCATCCTCTTTGACATATTCTCCACTTGCGTTTGTTACGTAGATCATGAATGTCTTGCTGGAATCAAAGGTATATCCCGCAACTGCTTTTTGCTACAGTTAAGCTTCCCTTATCCTGGGTATAAGTGTTCGTTACAGTTGCGGTTGCTGTCGCATCCTTGGTGACGGTGACATTACCTTCACCACTGACTGCTAAGCCATAGTTTGCAACTGCTGTTCCGGTTTGCTCTTCGCTTACGTTATATGTGCCTACCGGGATGTCATTGATCGTTACGTTTCCGTTTGCCGGTACGCTGATTCCTGTCTTGGTTGCGCTTATGCTTCCCATCTGCAAGAACATATTCACCACTTGCGTTTGTTACATAAATTGTAAAGTTCTTACCTGCTGCTCCAAAGTCATATCCTACAACTGCCTTGGCTACCGTCAGGCTTCCCCTTATCCTGTGTATAAGTGTTCGTTACGGTTGCTGTTGCTGTCGCATCCTTGGTGACGGTGACATTACCTTCACCACTGACTGCTAAGCCATAGTTTGCAACTGCTGTTCCGGTTTGCTCTTCGCTTACGTTATATGTGCCTACCGGAATGTCATTGATCGTTACGCTTCCGTTTGCCGGTACGCTGATTCCTGTCTTGGTTGCGCTTACGCTTCCATCTGCAAGAACATATTCACCACTTGCGTTTGTTACGTAGATCATGAATGTCTTGCTGGAATCAAAGGTATATCCTGCAACTGCCTTGGCTACCGTTAAGCTTCCCCTTATCCTGTGTATAAGTGTTCGTTACGGTTGCGGTCGCTGTCGCATCCTTAGTGACGATGACATTATTACCTTCACCACTGACTGCTAAGCCATAGTTTGCAACTGCTGTTCCGGTTTGCTCTTCGCTTACGTTATATGTGCCTACCGGGATGTCATTGATCGTTACGCTTCCGTTTGCAGGTACGCTGATTCCTGTCTTGGTTGCGCTTACGCTTCCATCTGCAAGAACATATTCGCCGCTTGCGTTTGTTACGTAGATCATGAATGTCTTGCTGGAATCAAAGGTATATCCCGCAACTGCTTTTGCTACAGTTAAGCTTCCCTTATCTTCTGTATAAGTGTTCGTTACGGTTGCGGTTGCTGTCGCATCCTTGGTGACGGTGACATTACCTTCCCCACTGACTGCTAAGCCATAGTTAGAGACTGCTGTTCCGGTTAACTCTTCACTTACACTGTAAATTCCTACAGGTATGTCATTGATCGTTACGCTTCCGTTTGCCGGCACGCTGATTCCTGTCTTGGTTGCTGTTGTGCTTCCATCTTCTTTGACATATTCTCCACTTGCATTTGTTACATAGATCGTAAATGTCTTGTTCGCATCGAAGGTATATCCTGCAACTGCCTTTTCTACAGTAAGGCTTCCCTTATCTTCTGTATAAGTGTTCGTTACGGTTGCTGTTGCTGTCGCATCCTTGGTGACGGTGACATTACCTTCACCACTGACTGCTAAGCCATAGTTTGCAACTGCTGTTCCGGTTTGCTCTTCGCTTACGTTATATGTGCCTACCGGGATGTCATTGATCGTTACGCTTCCGTTTGCAGGTACGCTGATTCCTGTCTTGGTTGCGCTTACGCTTCCATCTGCAAGAACATATTCACCACTTGCGTTTGTTACCTAGATCATGAATGTCTTGCTGGAATCAAAGGTATATCCCGCAACTGCTTTGGCTACCGTTAAGCTTCCCTTATCCTGGGTATAAGTGTTCGTTACGGTTGCGGTTGCTGTCGCATCCTTGGTGACGGTGACATTACCTTCACCACTGACTGCTAAGCCATAGTTTGCAACTGCTGTTCCGGTTTGCTCTTCGCTTACGTTATATGTGCCTACCGGGATGTCATTGATCGTTACGCTTCCGTTTGCAGGTACGCTGATTCCTGTCTTGGTTGCGCTTACGCTTCCATCTGCAAGAACATATTCGCCACTTGCGTTTGTTACGTAGATCATGAATGTCTTGCTGGAATCAAAGGTATATCCCGCAACTGCTTTGGCTACCGTTAAGCTTCCCTTATCCTGGGTATAAGTGTTCGTTACGGTTGCGGTTGCTGTCGCATCCTTGGTGACGGTGACATTACCTTCCCCACTGACTGCTAAGCCATAGTTTGCAACTGCTGTTCCGGTTTGCTCTTCGCTTACGTTATATGTGCCTACCGGGATGTCATTGATCGTTACGCTTCCGTTTGCAGGTACGCTGATTCCTGTCTTGTTGCGCTTACGCTTCCATCTGCAAGAACATATTCGCCACTTGCGTTTGTTACGTAGATCATGAATGTCTTGCTGGAATCAAAGGTATATCCTGCAACTGCCTTGGCTACCGTCAAGCTTCCCTTATCTTCTGTATAAGTGTTCGTTACGGTTGCTGTTGCTGTCGCATCCTTGGTGACGGTGACATTACCTTCCCCACTGACTGCTAAGCCATAGTTAGAGACTGCTGTTCCGGTTAACTCTTCACTTACACTGTAAATTCCTACAGGTATGTCATTGATCGTTACGCTTCCGTTTGCCGGCACGCTGATTCCTGTCTTGGTTGCTGTTGTGCTTCCATCTTCTTTGACATATTCTCCACTTGCATTTGTTACATAGATCGTAAATGTCTTGTTCGCATCGAAGGTATATCCTGCAACTGCCTTTTCTACAGTAAAGGCTTCCCTTATCTTCTGTATAAGTGTTCGTTACGGTTGCGGTTGCTGTCGCATCCTTGGTGACGGTGACATTACCTTTCCCCACTGACTGCTAAGCCATAGTTTGCAACTGCTGTTCCGGTTTGCTCTTCACTTACACTGTATAAATTCCTACAGGTATGTCATTGATCGTTACGCTTCCGTTTGCCGGTACGCTGATTCCTGTCTTGGTTGCGCTTACGCTTCCATCTGCAAGAACATATTCACCACTTGCGTTTGTTACGTAGATCATGAATGTCTTGCTGGAATCAAAGGTATATCCTGCAACTGCCTTGGCTACCGTCAGGCTTCCCTTATCCTGGGTATAAGTGTTCGTTACAGTTGCGGTTGCTGTCGCATCCTTGGTGACGGTGACATTACCTTCCCCGCTGACTGCTAAGCCATAGTTTGCAACTGCTGTTCCGGTTTGCTCTTCACTTATACTGTAAATTCCTACAGGTATGTCATTGATCGTTACGCTTCCGTTTGCCGGTACGCTGATTCCTGTCTTGGTTGCTGTTATGCTTCCATCCTCTTTGACATACTTTCCATTTGCATCTGTTACATAAATTGTAAAGTTCTTACCTGCTGCTCCAAAGTCATATCCTACAACTGCCTTGGCTACGGTTAAACTTCCCTTATCCTGGGTATAAGTGTTCGTTACGGTTGCGGTTGCTGTTGCATCCTTAGTTACCTTAACATCCCCCCGTTCCGGTTACTGTTAATGCATAACCAGCTTTTGCTGCATCCGTTTCATTCTCGGCTACTGTATAGGTTCCTACCGGTATGTCATTGATCGTTACGCTTCCGTTTGCCGGTACGCTGATTCCTGTCTTGGTTGCTGTTATGCTTCCATCCTCTTTGACATACTTTCCATTTGCATCTGTTACATAAATTGTAAAGTTCTTACCTGCTGCTCCAAAGTCATATCCTACAACTGCCTTGGCTACGGTTAAACTTCCCTTATCCTGGGTATAAGTGTTCGTTACGGTTGCGGTTGCTGTTGCATCCTTAGTTACCTTTAACATCCCCCGTTCCGGTTACTGTTAATGCATAACCAGCTTTTTGCTGCATCCGTTTCATTCTCGGCTACTGTATAGGTTCCTACCGGTATGTCATTGATCGTTACGCTTCCGTTTGCCGGTACGCTGATTCCTGTCTTGGTTGCTGTTATGCTTCCATCCTCTTTGACATACTTTCCATTTGCATCTGTTACATAAATTGTAAAGTTCTTGCCTGCTGCTCCAAAGTCATATCCTACAACTGCCTTGGCTACGGTTAAGCTTCCCTTATCCTGGGTATAAATGTTCGTTACGGTTGCGGTCGTGGTTGTATCCTTAGTTACCTTAACATTCCCCGTTCCGGTTACTCTTAATGCATAACCAGCTTTTGCTGCATCCGTTTCATTCTCGGCTACTGTATAATCTCCAACCGGAAGATCCTTGATCGTTACGCTTCCATCGGCCGGTACTTCAATATATACCTGAGCAGCACTTTCTTTTCCGTCTTTGTCATAGTATTTATTTGTTGTCTTATTCTTTACAGAAATCTTATATGTTGTTCCTACATCCGGTGTATACGCACCACTCACTACCTTTTCAAGCTTCAGATCACCCTTCTTTGGTGCTGTAGAATTATCAAATCCCAACGCATCTGCTGAATAGGAACCTGCAACCGGTGTTCCATCCGATTCATATTTCTGAACGGACACATTCTTGGTATAGATACCTGATGCTGCATTTGCATCTACTTCCAACGATATAATATAGAAGGAAGCGTCATATGTCATTCCAGGGACAGTACCTTCCTGCTCAGACACTACATAATAAAAAGTTTTTCCGATATCAGCTGTGTCATACTGAATCTCTCCAAAACTTCCTACACCGGTAACTGTACTGGAAGTTACAGTTTTTCCAACTCCGCCTGATTTTGTAGAATACGTTACTTTTCCGGCGGCAAAACTTGGTTTGTTTATTTCTGTCAGGTCAAATGTAAATTCTTCATAACCCTGCAGTGAGTCTGTATCTCCATCAACCGTTTTCTTAACTGTAAAGCTGCCCGGTTTATTCTCATAATACAGATAACCGCTGTTAAATCGCTGATCTACCCAGCTTGGAGCAACCACATCACTGTTACTCTTACTTACCATAAAGTAATATGGATCTTTATTTACTTCAAAATTATCATCTGCAGTTGTTTCATACAGTGCAAATACCTTATCATATGCAAGACCGCTAATCTCCTTGGTACCATCAGCACCTAAAGATATATTCGTCATAACAGGTGTAGGATCAATATCCTTTGTCCACTCACCTGCAGCATTTTTTCTTACATTCATACAGGGCAAATGTCGAGCCATTCAACATCTGCATCTGCTTATTGCTATCTGTCCAGTACTTATACAATGTGATCGTACCTGTTACGGATTCTGCCCATACGTTCGGTTTCTGGACAATTGTTGAAATACTTGTATTTGTTGATCCGTTTGATCCTGTATAACCTGTAAGGCTGAAACTGTTCGAAGCATTGGAAGCATTCAGCGAACCACCAAATACCTGATTAACTTCTGCTCTGTATACAAGCTTCAGTGCTTTGCCATCCGGCAAAGCCATCTTTACAGTTCTGCTGTTGCTGTCATATGAATAAGCACATCCGGAAGTAACATCCGTCCAGTTTGAACTGTCTTTTTCCGGATCTCCTTCACCGGTATATTCATAAATGTGAAGAGAATCAACCTGGAAGATCAATGCGCTGCCCATTTTATCTTCGGCATAGATTGTCTTTCCATTTGCAAGTTTTTGCAGCATTTGTATTGACATATACGGTATATTCCACAACCTGATCTTTGACTGTTGTAGATTCACCATTGTTCTTCTTCTGATCCAGAATATATACACCTGACTTCTTAACTGTATCTCCAGGTGTTAACGTATTCGTTGTTGAACCATTACCTTTGGTCTCTCCATTATAAGAAACCTCTGCATTGTTTGTTACACTGATCGTAGCACCATTCTTAACATAATCTGTTAATATATCATCTGCTACCGATGCAGAATATGTAATCTCTGCCACATACTTGGTAAATGAAGTATTCGATGCTACATCTGCTATACCATCCAATATCTGCTGTGTAACAGGGATCGAGTATGTGATCGTATGTCCGCTGATGCTTCCCGTGATGGCTGCTGCACTGCCATCTGCCTGTGAATACCACTGGTTTGCCCATTTTTTTCAGCTGCAGCTCAGCATCATCATTAAACTGCAGCGTATCAGGCAGCGTATCAGTAACTGTGATCACATCGCCAACCTTCAGATCATCGGAAATCTCAGATAAATTAATAGATAACGAATAATCGATCGTATTCAGTTTTGTTGTGCTGACCGTTCCTGTCTTATCCAGACTATTTGTATATTTATAATTTGCTTCTGCATCCGCAGAGAACTTTGTATCATTCTTATCCTTATAAGTCAGATTTGCATGGTTAATAAAATTTGCCCCATCTGTAAGATTTTCCGGCTTGGTAATAATTGTAACCTCTATAACCTGTCCCTTCTTTGATGCGATATACGCATCATCAAATCGGAACTGGATACCCCACTGATCTGCTTTCGTGACAGAAGCTACAATTCCATTTCCGGCTACCAGAGAACCATTGTTGATGACATTTGTTCCCTCAATATCCACATTAGACACAAATGACTGCCAGCTTCCATTTGATTTATCGGATTCATTTAATGACACTTCTGTGATCGTATCTGATGCAGGTATATTGATTGATATCTTCCATGTTAATGTACCATCTGCATTTGCTTTTACAAATTCCTTATCCAGAATACCCTTGCCATCTGTCTGCATGGTACCGGTCTTTTTATATTTCGTTCCATCAAAATCTACATCTACATCATTTGTAAGCACTGTCGGAAGTGCAGAATCCAAAGGCAGTATCTGCTACATCCGTTGTATATGTGAATTTGTATGTATCACCATTCTTTGTAAAGTCACTAAGCTTCAGATCAGCAAGGCTTACCCCTGCCGGAAGACCGGAAGCTGTAAGATACTGTCCTAATGTATCCTTGATCGCTACATTATTAATATCAAAGGTTGGATCCTTTGTTCAGATCTCCCAACTGAAGCTCAACTGTCCATGTGATTGATGTCTTCTTGCCGGATGCATCCGTGTTCCAGGTTCCGTTCTTGGACAACGATGGTTTTCTGATATTAAGCCCTGTTGTAACACTGCCTGTATCCTTGTCATTGTCCTTATTTGTCTTATATTTTACTGAGAACTTATTGTCGAAGATATTCACATCACCTTCCGCAAATGCCTGCTTTACATCTGCTGCACTGACTGTTACATCATAGGTGATCTTCGCTGTTTTTGCTGATTCATCCTTCGAATCAAGAACCATGCCTGACATTGCTGCCTGTGCATCTGACCAGCTTGTGTAACCGGTTCCGTTTACCTGTATATTTGATATATTCGTAAGCGCAGAACCCATCGTCTCTGTTGCATCCCCGAGTGTAACCTTGCCATTATATGCCGTGACCGTTACTTCATAGGACTGTGTGATAGAGCCATCCGGATTCCATGTTACAGCACCCTTGCTCTTGTTGGAGCCTGCATAGCTTTCGGCCTCATTCAGATCAACATTAACAGTAAAGCTTGCATCTCCGATCTTAATCTTTCCTTTGTCTTCTGTATTCAGATCAGACGATGAAAAATCAACCGTTCCATCGATGTTCGCCCATCCATTGATCTCACTTTCTTCCAGAAACTCATCTCTTAAAGTGATATAATATTTGCCCTCTTGTATATACCAGGTACCAACATCTTTACCACTTTCATCATATAGAACAGTTTCTGCATAATCGTTAATTTCAATTCCCTGTGATTTCAGGTCGACTTCAAAATTCTTTACACCGGAATTGTTAGCGATTGCCCATTTAAATGATATTCCAACGCTGTCTCCATTTTTCACGTTTGAATCATCTTTGACTACCGTTCCATTCACAGTAATTTCAAAGTCACTGAGAGTCAGTCCATCCGTATTTGCCAAAGGAGTAATTCCCTTTTCGCTCTCCTCTGCATCTGACGCTGTCGCCGGCTGTGCACTGTTTCCAGCTTTTGCACTGGTACTTCCAAGACCTGTTCCACCGCTGACTGGTGAACAAACTGAGAAGACCATGAGCAATGCCAGTAAAAAGCGCAACTACTTTTTTGCTTTTCCTTCCCATTCTCTTTACCTCCATTTGTTGTTCTTGTTCTCTTTATTCTTTGTTGTTCTTTGCTCTTTTGTTGCTTCCTTCAGATATATTATTATACGCATCTCTTTAATTTTGAGCGCAAGAAACTGCTATACCTGAATATAGATATTTAATATTATACACAACCGGGTCTTCATTTCAATATATTTTCACCTAATTCTTTATAAATATAACCAGGAATCCCATATTTCGTTTATTCCGTAAAGAAACGCTCTCTTCGCATAACAAATTTCTGGAGTTTTTTACTTTATAAGACAAACTTTCCTATAAAGTAAAAAGAGCCGCTCCCCATAATCGGGAACGGCTCCTGTATTGTTGTCATCATTTTCTATCTCTGTTGCTGCAGATATTCTGCAACTCGTCTGACTGAATTACCATCGCAGTCAGCAAATACATCTTTTCTAAATACTTCCAGCTTCTGATAATCATATGATTCAATCTGTCGGATCTCATTCACCAGATCTTCTGCAGACTTCACGATCGGACAGAACATTTCATTTGCAAATTCTTCTGCTGTTATCTGAATGCTGTCTTTTTCTATGAATGTCTCATAATCATATGCAGATGAATACATCGGTTTTCCAAGCAGCACACTCTCAAAGAATAAAGCACTGTAATCTCCCACGATCACATCGGCTGCCATCAGCAGTCTTCGTGCCGGAATCTCTTTTTCAAGCACCTTGCAGAAACCAGGGATCTCGTACTGTTCCAGGTTCTTTTCCTTCTGACCTGCCTGATCAAAATGAAGCACAACCATGTACTTATCCTGAAGCGCTGTCTGCATTTTGCTCAGAGAAAGCATCGCCGTCTGGCTGGGTTCTTTATCTTTTCTCCAGCTTGGCATATACAGAATGATCTTACGTCCATTCAGCTCCGGTATCAGCTTCATAAGTGCATTTCTGGATTCCTCTATCAGCTTCTGGTCAAAATACTGATCCGTATTGCAACTTCCCTTCAGTCCACAATAAACATTTCCATTTCCGGAATAGGTCTTACGGAACAGATCTTCCTGTCCTTCAGACGGAATCTGAAGCACCGAAACCGGATTCTGTGCAGCAAGATGCGCGCCCTTTCTCTTCCACCTAATCTCATCAACAGCCTGAAGTTCTTTCTTATATAATGAAAATGCAAGCTCTGGCAACATAATCTGCTCTGTTTCCTCCCGAAGTTCACAGCGACACAGGATTGAAACAGGTTTTGAAGTCACAATATATCTTGCTGTTGCAAGCTCCCTTGCTAATAGCAGAAGATCCGTCTTTTTCTGATCCAGCATTAATACCTTACAGGAGATCTTCTGTTCCTTCAGATATTCCTTCAACTGGAACAATGGATCATTATTTGTGAGTGCTCTTTCAGATAACAGAACGATCTGATCTACAATATCCGTTTCCGGAACGACCAGCTCATATGCCTCTGCAAATTCATCCGCAACCTTCTTCAGCTCCTGATATTTCTCATAAAATTCTTTATTCTTTTTCTGCTCATCCTTTGTAACCAGATTATCGTAATCCTTGTAATGTGCAAGCAGATAATCACGCACACGCTCCATGGAATGTCCGTCGCAGTTTGCAAACATCTTCTCCCGGAACTGATCCATCTTCTGATAATCATAGTGATTGATCTGCTTCAACTGATCCGCAAGCTCCTGTTCAGTTCTGACGATCGGGCAGAACAGATTCTGATCAAATGCATTTGCATGCAGGGACATATTCAGCCCCTTGATGATCTTCTCATAATCATAGGCGGTCGAATATGCCGGCTTACGCAGAATCGTTGTCTCAAAGAAGGAATCTCTGTAATCACCTACGATCACATCACTTGCTACCATTAAGGCACGGATCGTCATACCATTGTTCTTGTTAATACATTTACTGAAGCCTTCTACTTCCAGTTCATTCTTAAATCCATTCTTGCTCTGGATCACATTCAGGCTGACAACCACACAGTACTTATCACCGATCAGTTTGCTTAATGCCTGCATATTGAAGATTCTCGCCCATATGCTGCTGGAATTCACTCTACGAAGCGTTGGCATGTACAGGATAACCTTTCTGTCTGCTGTCTCCGGGAAAAGATTCTGCAGCTTCTGTTTTGCCTCACTGATGAAGTCCTTATCAAAATACATATCCGTACTGCAGTTTCCATACAGAACTTCCCGATCCATTTCCTTTGGCGAGAACTGCTTATCAAATTCCGCTCTCTGATGTTCCGATGGAACCTGAAGGATATCCGTATCATTATTCAGGACATAATCAAAATATTTCTGTTTCCATTTGAGGAAATAGCGAACCTCATACCCCTGATTATAAAGGTTAAATGCATTATCACGAAGCATGATCATCATATCTGTTCCCATTTCTGAAGGATGTCCGACAGAACAGGTGGATCGCTGCCGGAACAATAATGTATCTTGCAGATGCAACAATCGCTGCAATCTCTTCATCCGTCTTTTTGGTGTTACCCATACGAAGCAAAACAACCGAAAATTCCTTATGTGCTTTCATCATTTCTGCCATCTTGCCAAGATATCCGGATGTAAAATTCTTCGCATTTGTTACAAATACGATCTTGTTCTCAATACCGTATACATCCGATGCCTCGTCATATAATTCGGCAAATCGCTCTGCACGCTCCTTGATCTCTTCGTATTTCTCTTTGTATTTTCTGTTCTCTTCCAGTTCTCCTTCTGATAACAGTCTGCCGGAAGCATATCCATCACCCGGCATGATCTGGTACATCTCAAAAATACCGTCTCTTTACTTCTTCCGAAGCACGGGTTACAGACATGGTGATACTCGTCGTAACACTTCCCATTCCACGGGTTTTCTCCTTCGACGCAAAACTGTCTAACATCTTCATGGTAAATGGCGGTGCAAATTCACGCTTCTTACCATAGAGGGAAATCGAATCTACCAGTCCACCGATCTGCTCAGCAAATTCCTCATTTTCCAGATTATTTCTATAATAATTCAATGCAAATTCATACAGCATCCGGTCTGTATCTTCCGGTGTATGAAGTGGAAGCTTCGCATACTGATATGCAAATTCCGGAAGAAGTCTCTGCATGGAGTCAAACAGACTCGTATCGTGTGGAACCGGAACAATGACCGGTTCTACCTTGCCATCTACAACCTGGTATTTCTCAATACTCTTATATGGCATATTGGCAAAGATACCTTCCATAAAGAACTGTGCCGTATTATTGGTCGTGAAATTATATCGTACGGAATGACCAATCGTCGGAAGTACCGTTCTACTGTAATAGTAAGGTACATCCACTTCTTCCCCTACAATATCATGCCACAGTCTGACAAAGCAGTCCTGTGTATAACCTCTGCCCCCAGTATTCCACAAAGGCAAATTTCTCTGTCCGGTCAATCTCCTGCTCCAGATATCTGCTGACAAGTACACGTTCTTCTGCTCCCTTTTTCATCAGATACTGATTATAGCTTTCGGACTTTTTAAATATGTCGATCAGACCATTTAATACTTTCTTATCTGTAAAATTAACTCCATCCAAAACAACCGCCGGGAAAAACTTACGGAACTGACGGTCTGTCAGATCCATTGCTTTTTAACAGCTTGTCCTTAGAAGTGATATTTCCAAAACTGCCATATGGCTCCCAGAATTCACGGTCAACCTCATGGATAAAAGAAGGGATTCTCCATGTTCTTCTGGATGCATAGATGTATTTTGTCTTTACGTTAAGTCCCCGCGCCTCAATGATCGCATCTGCAATCCGTTTTAATGGATGTCCGTCACGGGAAATGAAATATAACGTCTGATATCCTCTTCTGATTGCATCCCGAAGCGCCCAGTCTACATATGGAACCATGCAGATCGTCACAAATGTGGATACAAATTCATCTCTTGTATATACTGCCTTTGCAGCCATTCTGGTCTGAAGTGCAGCCACCAGATAGGAATCATACGTTCCAAGCTGTTCTACCAACTGTGTCTGAATATCGGAAAATTCCGGTTTTGTAACCTGTCTTACTTCGATTCCGATCTTTCTTGGTGGATTGTGGTCGGCAATCGGATTATCACCATAATGAACCCACTTCTTAAAATCATAATATGGTTCAAAACTTGCAAATACTTCAAAGAATAACTGCTGTGATACCTTCTGGACTCCATATTCACAGGACAGATACAGTGGCAGTTCTGTCAACATCGGATCTGCTCTGCGGAGCATCTCAAGGATTACATCCTTCGGCAGATACATATCACTGACCAGAATAACCGTATCTTTCTGTGCCAGATATTTTTTAATCATATCGATCTGCTCCGGCAACGGGATTACATTGTCATATTCACATTCCAGTTCCCAAGCCTTTAGGCTTCTGTACCTGCTCATCTGTCAGATTATATACGGATGCCATACGGACAAAGATCTCATCAAACTGGATCTCAACCTTTTCTGATTCGCGAAGTGCAATTGATTTATTATAATATTCTCTTACATTTGCTTCTGATGTTTTACGGATTGATGGATAATTCAGAACAAGCGCTCTTGGGAACCCTCCATCCTCCTGCATTTTTTTTCCTGTACATAGTAGAAAATGCCAACCGGATCGAGTACCTTTCTGGAAAACAGCGTATCAAAGATATCAAAGCTATACAGAGTTGGAAGCTCTACCTTCTCCGGTACAAATGCGATCGTGCTGTCAATGATCTTATCCATACTGTCTGAAGTAGAATACTCCCAGTACAGCTTACTGATCCGATCCAGACTATCGCTGATATCGTCTTTTTCTCATATTCCGAAAGTGCCTGAACCAATTCATCAAAATTCTTACATTTTCGGCCCGGTGTAACCTCATCATAATCCATCGGGAAATCCAGATCGTCATTGTCAAAGTCAAACGCATACCGCAGGAAATGCTTGCAGCCTGCCGCAATAAAATCTGTAAATATAGAGGAATAATCCATGATACACAGATCAATCTTATCTAAGATCTCATAGAAATCATTGGTATTATCCCAGAACAAAAGCCATTTACAATCTGCATATCTCTGCTTTGCCCAGAGGAAGCCCTGTTCCTTTTCAAGCAGCGGATGCATCTTAAATATCATCAACAGATGCTCTTTCTCACATACCTCTATGATACGGTCAATATCCGGAATTGCCTTTGAGAACAGCTCACCATCCGGATTATTCCGATACGTTGGTGTATATGCAACAATCTTGGTATCCTCCGGGAGCCCCTTCTGTCCGATCAGATCATGGTCATATGTTTCAATCTTCTTATAATTCGCCTGATACAGGCATCTTGGATATCCGGCTCTTACGATCTGCTTCTCCGTTAATCCAAGCTCCGCCTTTGCTATATTCTCAATAAATGCAGATGGTGCCAGATATAATTCATAGGTACGATAATATTCATTTCTTGCAATATATTTCTTTGCAAGCTCCGGCAGTAAACGTCCTTCTTTGATCTTACGTTCTACAACCTTTACACCGCCAACACCGTGCCAGAGATTCAGATACTTTGCTTGTTCCAGTCCATCCGGAATAAATGCCTTTACCTGCTCAGAAACCAGTACGCCGGTATAGCTGATGATCGTTTCTGCCTGAGGTGTTCCCATGCGATATGCATGAAAGCCCATACCACGGATCATCTCGATCAGTTCTACATCATCACACAGCCAGTATGGAACAATATCTTTTCTATAATTATTGATATACAAAAACAAATATTTTGGATTCCCCCGAAAATCATTACTGTACTGTCCGGCACAGAACGCCCATACCTTGTCCTTTTCTTTTCCCGCGCAGATCTCATGAACATGAGCGGTTTCCTCTGCATTTATCTCATCTTCCATTGCCCGGATCTGATCCAGTTTTTCCTGCTTTGCCTGTTCGATCAGTTCTTTTTTCTGTTCAATATCTATCTCCTGATCTTCCAGTATTACTTTCTCTGTAATATCAGCTTTCCCTGCAGCCTCTGTATTGATTTCTTTTCCATCTATTTTTTTATTTAAAAACTTTTTTAATACACCTAAATGCATTGATCCTGACTCCTCTTTTTGTTAATGAACATAATTAAATTTATTATAGAACATAACATAAGTTCAGGCAAGCCCATGTTATATTTATTAAGATAGCATCCGCGACATTTCATTGTTTTATCTGATTTGTTAATATTGGCATATGTACAAGCTTTACTTTTTGCGGTATGATTGTTTTTGCACATTGAACCAGTAATATATATTGAAAAAGGAGTTTAAAATGAATACTGTAAAGACAAGGAAAAAGACCAACATGGGATGTAATCTCAGATTATCGTGGGGTTTTGATGGGAATTTCTATTATATGTATTATAATCTTTCATTATGTGGAGGACTGTGGCATCTATCACGTCCACAAAAACGGATGGGTAGAATTTTTCCGTAACTATATCACCAGTTCAAGTGTAGACGGTTTTCTTTTCTTATCCGGTTTTGGTTTGTACTACGCAATGAAAAAGCATCCGGATATTTCCCAGTTTTATAAGCGGAGATTCACACGGATTCTTATTCCTTATTTTTTAATTGCCATCCCTGCGCTCTGCTGGAATGATTTTTTATTTGATAAGACTGGGGTAAAAGCTTTTTTCTCTGATTTGTCCTTTTATTCATTTTTCACCCGAGGGATGTCATGGTTCTGGTATATTTTATTAATTTGCTTTTGTTATCTTATCTTTCCATTCATTTTCCGCGCAATAGATAAGGCACCAGATGAAGAATCTGAGCAAATGCGTATAATTAATTTATTTACTTTTTTTACCATGATCACATTTGTAATCCGCTTATCCAATAAAGAGTTGTTTGATAATACCAATCTGGCCTTATTACGTATTCCCTTTTTCTGTTTAGGCTGTTTTATCGGCAAATACTCATATGAAAAAAGGTCTATATCCGGCGGGACTTATGGATTAATGCTCTTATCGTTATTTGCAATTCAGTTTCGAAAAGGAAGCAAGATCATATTCGCACGATATTCTGCTGCTTTTCTCAATATCAGTGCATGTATTTTAATTGCAATTTTATTCAGCAAGCTGAAACATTTTGAAAAAATACATAATTGCATAAAGAAGTTCTTTGAATGGTTCGGCAAATATTCTCTGGAATTGTATCTGGCACATGTTACTGTACGAGGTGTTATGCGCGATTACGGTCACCCTACCTGTTATGGTCGAAATGAGCTGATTATGGTTGCCATATCTATTGTATTAGCATTAATTGTAAACCAATTAACAAAATGGATTGAACATTTTATTCATTAAACATAAAAAGGCTTCCTGTTCGAATTATCGTTAGGAAGCCTCTTTTTTATACCTGTTTCTTTTCAAGATATATCCACTTTACATATTTAGAAGTGATGATTGTAAATAATCCCCCTATTAAAATTGTAAATAAAACTGTAAAAATAAAACTTCTGCCCTTTTCATCTGTCAGCCATCGTACAACACTCATCCATACCGGCACGATCATGCACCAGCAAACCATAATCATTCGAAAAATAAAAGCTTTCTTTGAATTAGTATTCGCTGTATACTTGCCATTCATATATGGCCACCACCGATTCATCACATATGCAATTCCCAGAAGCAAAGCTTCTACACCAAACACCATGAACATTTTGATAAACGAACTTGATAGTTTATCTGCCCATATTGCTTGACATATTCGAATTAAAGCTATATGTGCTCCCAGCGCAAATAATGTATTTCTTCCCATAAAAGCAAGAACTTTATCCTTTGAGAACTCGCTGAATAACAAGATCAGGGCAATACTAAATGTTAATGATGATGTCACAAATAATGGTATTGAATAATATTGTCCATATACCATGAACACAGTCTTATTGCTGAATGCACTAACAAATCCAATTGTTGTAAGTATAACTATTACAAGGTTCTTATAATTTCTCAATACATTCTTTTCCAGTATATATCTGCGAACCAAATAACCAGTATAAATATAACCTGCTCCGACCATTCCTGTATTAACATGGTATGGCAACTGCTTATCTGAAAAATAAAATCCCAGAGCCATGATGCCAAATGCCATAAGTAACCGAAGCCATCGTTGTCTTCCTGTTATTTTTACTATAATCAGAATATATAAATATGCAAAAAATAATGCTCCAAGAAACCAAACCGGATTTACAGTCGCAGGATAAATTTTATCCTGCGATACAAGATTTCCTATTAATGTATGCCAATAATTTGCTTTTCCCTTTCGCAAAACCCGATAATTTAATACCCATATTGGAAATAACGAAAATACAACCCAAAAATATGGAATAATAATACTTTGAAACTTATGTCCAACCTGCGAAATCAAACTTCTTTCCAACACTTTTTCCGGATAAAATAATAATCCTGATATCATAAAAAACAACGGCATATGAAATGCCGCTCCAACATGTGATATCACCCGAGCACACTTGCATGACACAAAACAACAATAAAAAAGGCAAAGCCTCTCAACTGATCAATCCAGTCCTTCCTCTCCATTTAATTCTCTCCCCATTTGTTTTATTACGACTTTATCTATAATCTTCTAATGTCAAAAATCACTTAGCCGATATAATATCCGCATACCGTCCGTTCACCGCGCGAACTAAATCATCCGGCTTTAACATGATCTGTTCGCCAAGGCGTCCACCGGATACGATCATCTGAGGAAGTGTTTCCGCACTTTCATGGATCACGGTCGGATATGCTTTCTTCATGCCGATCGGTGTACAGCCGCCACGGATATACCCGGTAACTTTATTGATATCTTTTACAGGAAGTAGCTCAAGGTTTTTCTCACCGACAACCCTTTAGCTGCTTTTTTCAGGTCGATCTCTTTGTCGATTGGAAGTGCAAATACATAATATCCCTGACTCTTTCCGACCGTAACGATCGTCTTGAAGCTCTCGTCATAGCTCTGTCCAAGCATATCTGCAACATGCACACCATCGATAAATTCTTCACAGTTATATTGATTGAGCGTATACGGAATCTTCATACGATCGAGAATCCGCATCGCATTTGTCTTTGTCTCTTTTCCCATTGTTTCTTATATCCTTACACACTCATGAATATTTAAGACACGTTCGAGCCGCACTGTTAATGCATTCGCTGTAAATGGTTTACAGATGTAGTCTTCCGCTCCTGCTTCAAAGCATTTTGTCTCTGAATACTCATCTGTAACTGCCGTCAGGAAAATAACCGGAATACTCTTATATTCCTGATTCACCTTCAGTCTGGATATCACATCATATCCATCCATACCCGGCATCTTCAGATCCAACAGGATGACATCCGGATGAATCCCGTTCAAGGACACGGAACGCCTTCTGTCCATCATTCACGGCTGATACTTCAAATTTGTCCTCCAGGATTCCCTGGATCATATCAAGTATCATCTTATCATCATCTATAACCAATACTGTTCGTTTCACTTAAGTATCCTCCTAATATCCGTTTCCAGTTTTTCTGCCAGTTCATAAGCTTTATCCATATCATAATCTGAAACATACTGATACAGCTTATCGAGTATTCCATAATACTTTGCACCCATTTCATCTGCTAACTCCGGTATCTCTATCTTGTACAATCGTTCCAGACAGGTGCATGCAGCTTTCTCTTTATACTCAAAAACAGCAGTTTTTAATTCACTGATGATCGTAAGCATCTCCGTTATATTTGTGACCGCTTCTTTTTCTATTTTACCATCTGTTTCTATATTCGCAAGCCATTTTTTTATCTGCTCCAGAAGCTCCCGGTACTGGCTTACTGCCTGGTCATGATTCATCTGAATGTACGCCAATGCCGTCTGTGGATCCTTACATGCTTCTTCCAGCCCTGCAGCGGCTGCCGCCATAGAATCTGCACCAATGCTTGCGGATATTCCCTTCAGGCCGTGGATCGTTATATCATAATTAAAAATGTCTTCTTTGTTCTTACATTCTTCAAGCTTCTGGATCCGTTCTTCACTTCCATCCAGATAAGTCTGCAGCAGACTGATATACAGCTCTCTGCTTCCGCCAATATAGGATAAGGCTTTCGCGATATCAATTCCCGGTATGCTCCATTCTTCTGCCTGCTGTAGATCCGGTGTGCCGTCTGTTTCCTGTCCTCCTGTGACAGTATCTCCATTCCCGTCTCCACATTCCGTTACATATTCCTGTGGAAGATTATCTTTAATGATCTGTTCAAAGCGTTCCGGATTGATCGGCTTCGACAGATAACCGCAGAAGCCAGCATCCAGATACGTTTGCTTTGCTCCCTGATAATGCATTTGCCGTAATCGCAACTGCCGGTATATCTTTATAAATGCCGCCATCCATGGTCTTCACATGCTGGAGCATCTCGATTCCATCCATTTCCGGCATCATATGATCGATCAGCAGAAGCTGATAGGTATGCTGGCGGATCAGTTCCAGTCCTTCTGCCGCACTAAGTGCCGTATCGATCTGAAGTTTTGTATTCTTTGCAAGTCCAACCACGACCTTCAGATTAACCTCATTATCATCTACAACCAGGATCCGGGCATCCTCTGCATGGAAGGACTCCTGATAACAGACCTCTTGATGAAGCTGTTCTTTATATTTCTTTCTGTAATCCCCGATCTGTTCTTCATTTACGATCTCCTGTCCAACCGTTGCCGTAAACGTGGAACCTTCACCATATACACTGCTGACTGTAATATCTCCACCCATCGCAACCAGCAGATTCTTGGTGATCGGAAGTCCCAGTCCGGTACCTTCAACTGAGCGGTTCCGCTTCAGATCCAGTCGTTCAAAATTTGTAAACAGCTTATCCATATCCTCACTCCGCATACCAATGCCGGTATCGGAAACTTCAATCGTCAGGCTCTGTTTATTATCCACAACGGTTCCTGTGATATAGAGACGAACTTCACCCTTTTCTGTATATTTTACTGCATTTGTTAAAAGGTTCATGACGATCTGTTTGATACGCACCTCGTCACCCTTCAGATTCTCATGCAGCTCCGGTTCTACATAGATCTTAAGTTCCAGCCCTTTTTTCCATAATACGCTTCTGGATGGATCGTTCGACATCCTCCACAAGGCTGCTCAGCGAATAGTTCTCATTCACCAGATATACCTTTCCGGATTCAATCTTGGACAGATCCAGAATATCACTGATGATCGTAAGCAACGATTTACCGGAATTCTTGATATACATAGCGTATTCCTTGATATGCGGCTGTCTGCTCTCCCGGAGCACCAGCTCATTCATACCCAGGATCGCATTTAACGGAGTCCTGATCTCATGTGAGATGTTTGCAAGAAATGCGGACTTGCTGTTCGCCGCAGCCTCTGCTTCTTCTGCCTTCTGTTTCAAACGAACCTGAAGCTGCTTGTTCCATGCGATCACCACAAGAAGCATCAGACTTCCAATCAATATGATAAGCAGATCCATAACCGTCTCGCTGACATCGAGTGGATCTGCCTGTGATATATAGCGGCCGGCAAGAACCATATACAAATAATAAACGATGGTACTGATCAGCATAAATATATTCAGTTCCATCTTCTGGTACAATGACACAACAACGGCTGCCGCAAGAAACATATCAGTCAGGCGGTTATGTTCACTCGGTACCAGTCCATACATCGCAACGATTGCAAACAGGCAGCCCGACATACATAATCCATGTATCTTTACCGTAGTCTTTCTGATAAAAGTCACAAGAAAGCTGACCAACATTGTGGCCAATGTCACAACAATGAACACCGGAGCCTTCTGAAACCTGTAAAACATCATGACAAAATATGTAGCCAATAAAATATATACATAGAATACAACCTGTTTTACACGCCTGTTATCCTGCAGAACAGAACCGGACTCATACCGTTCAATCCCAATCGAAGCTCTGCCCTTTTTTCCCGTCCGGTATACACGGACAAACAGGTTCATATAAAGCATGAAGAATACCAGCAGTACAACAATCAGTGTCACCGCAGAAGGAATTGCATTTTTTGCTGCCAGTTTGCTGACTTCATTCTTATCCACGATCGCAACCACATACCAGTTATCAAGGATTGGCTTCACAGATATCCATGCACTGTCTGTCTTATAGCTGACAGTACCTTCCGTCTCCGAAGCAAGTTCCTTATCGATATCTGAAACATAAGTCTCATATGCGTCCGTTCTGTGATACATGCTGTCCAGTGTCTTTCCCATATATGCAGACTCTCCGCCTGCAATAATGCTTCCGGTCTGATCAACAATATAGATCTCACCCGTTCCAGCATCCAGTTCCTTCCAGAAGATCTGACAGTTCCTCCAGATCCAACATCCACACCGATCAGGTTCGAACCGTCCCGAAACATACGTCCAACGGATACCACCTGCCGGTTCGTCTTCATATCCAGATATGGTGTCGTGATCGTAAGCTCTGTACCATTCTGCTTCATCTCCTGATACCAGGAACGATCCTCGATCCGATATCCCTCTGGCTGCTCCCATGCAGTACTTAACATCAGTTCTCCGTCAATATATCCATAAATCCCAAGATACTGCATACTTTCTTCATTTTTTCAGATAATGGGTCTGTTCGGTAAAATATGCACGGAACTCATCCATACTATGTCCTGACTCATGCATATACTGCACAGTAAAATAATTCACTGTCAGAATATCGATCGCATCCGACAAACAATTCTGGCAGGACATGGCTGCATAATCTATATTTTTGTTCATCTCATCATCCACCTGCTCCGTTGTCTCCCGGATCTCTCTTGCACAGAAGATCAGGATCACGCCTGCCATAAGGATCACAAATATACTTATATAAAATGCCAGTCTTTTATATGCTCTTTTTACCATCATTCACACTCCCCGCCTCTTATCCGCATTTATACCGTTCCCGATCAGGATCTGTTTTCTAGATTCCTGACTCAAGCAGTTCCTTCAGATGCTCCAATCGCATCTCAAACTGCTCATAAAAATCCCGGTTCTCCTCATATCTCGCAACATACATGATATTCAGTATATACATACACATCTGCTTGATCTGTGCATTTTTACTTTCTTCTTCCCCGTCCTGCATACGGATCCGTGCAAATGCCGCCTGCACCTGCTTCTGAAAATCATGCCACGCATTAATGTACTCTGTATATCTCGGCAGATCCGGTGTATCGATCCATTTTGATACCTTGACCTTCACCTTGCCTGCCCGATCACATTCGTGGATCTGAAGGAAATATTTAAATCCGCCATCCTCATAATATCTGCCAAGCGGAAACAGTCTGCAGAATCCCGGCCTTGCCGCATGGATCCCACATCTGCCTTCTGCATTTAAAAAAGTACATGCTCCATTTACCATCTTGATATTTGGAAGGATCAGCCCATCTACAACATTTAACTCTATCGTATCGGCAAGCAGAGCTTCAAAACTCTTACCTGTCTCCTTTGTCAGCCTGCTCACATCCAGCGGATCTAAGATGATGGAATTTCCCATTCCCTCACAGCAGGCATGACACCCTTTACATTCATTACAATATGCTTTTACCATATCCGTCTGATCATATAAACGACCATCCGATATCTCTTCCAGACTACAATTTCTAAGCATGCTGTTTTACCTCACACAATACTCCATATTTTATCTTGATCCGGTCCAGCTTCAGCAGAAATGGGCGTGCCATGATCCACAGAAACAGAACCGTCGCAAATCCCTGTACCACATCAAACGGAAAGCCGGTTACATACGCTGCCACGATCATCTTAAGGTTCACTGCCGGCTGCCACATGATCACAGACGCCGGATTCATGATACCGCCATAGATCAGAATACAGCACAGGCCGCCAAAGATACACAGGCCAAGTTTCGTCACATTCTGACTTCTGACCCGGCTGTTATTAAATACAAGCCCCGCCGCAAAACCAACCAGGCCAAGCGAAAACATCTGCCATGGTGTCCACGGTCCCTGTCCAAATACCATATTCGATACCAGCATCGTCACCGCTCCGGTCACAAATCCGGTCTCACATCCAAATGCTACCCCGCTGATGATCACGATCGCCATAACCGGATTAAAATTCGGTATCATAAAAAATGCTGTTCTTCCGACTGTAGCAAAGCGCACACAGAACTGCCACCGTTACAATATCCCGTGCTCCCAGTGCCTTTGTCTCAAAGGCTGTGAGAAACGGTATCATCATTTCGATCAGAACCAGAAGGGAAATAAAATAATACTTCCGGTCTGACAGAACCGTCTTGCCAAACCAGATCGTTCCTGCCACTGCTGCGATACAAAGAACCGTTATGATCAATTTTTTTCTGCTGATCCGGTTCCTTCTGCGCAGGTCAATATCCTGATCCCTGTTTCTTCCGACCGGACGCAACAACAGAATATATATGACCGTTGCTAATATAAATATACCATACAAGATCAGATATTGTATACCTTCTCCTGTCACCGCTCCATCCTCGATCAGACGCGTCAGATCCGCCTGTGTCATTGTCTTATAAAAGCAGAACACCATGATAACCGTTGTAAGGAGAAGTCCCAGTTTTCGGACAAATGACATTTTTTCCGTTTTTTTCTCTTGTATTGATATCGCGCTTTGAGCACCGCTTCCTATCCGGTCTTCTTTTGGCTCTACTTCGTCATTTTCCTGTCTGTTCCCGGCATCTGTCCATACAGTTCCGTCATCTATATCGTCATCCGGGTAATCCCATGCACCGGTTTTGCCATATGCATGCAGGATATCCTCAACCGTTACAGCGCCCCGGATTGTTCCTTTTTGCTATTCTGGCTGCCGCAGTCGTATAGAATTCATTTCCTGAAAAATAATCGTTTGTTCCCGCAACCGTTGCCACTCTGCCATCAAAGATCAGACAGATCCTGTCAGCCGTTTCTGCGCAGAATTCAATATCATGACTTACCATCACGATCGTATGTCCGGAAGCTTTAAGCTTCTTCATCATATGCGAAAACCGTTTTTTAAATGCTGCATCCATGCCCTTTGTCGGTTCATCCATCAGTATCACATCCGGAGCAGCAAGCAGTACCTTTGCAAGTCCAAGTCTCTGCTGTTCTCCCCTGACAGATCATATGGATGCTGCGTCAGTACAGATTCCAGCCGACAGAAATGAATACTTTTCCAGATCATTTCCTTCGAAATCTCCTGCTCCGCCACCTCAAACGTCCCATGTCTGCGGATCAGTCCCAGTTCTTCTCCAACTGTATTTGCAGTAAATAACAGCTTGGGATCCTGCGGAAGATATCCGATCCGGAGTTGCTTCTCCCGCCGGATCCTGCCTCTGTCCGGCCGGTAGTTCCCTGCAATCAGGGATAACAATGTTGACTTTCCGCATCCATTTGTACCATTTATGGCAAGGATCTCCTGCCGCTTTACCGACAAGGTAAGTCCGGACAATACCTCTTTCTCCATGAATGGATAATGAAAAAATACATCCTTAATATCAATCACGTTCTCCGCTGTCTGGTTTTTCCCTTGTGTATCCGCCCGCTCTGCCTGTCCCTTTGCTATCGCCTGTTCATGGTCTTCATCATACTGCCGCAGCCATTCTCTGCCCTCTGCAACTGTAACCGGACAGTCTGAAACTCCATAACCTGACAATCCAAATGCGATCCGGCATGCCGCAGGGATCTCGATTGCCGGTGCATTCTGTGCCAACAGCACCACGCCATCTGCAATGCTTCCATCATAGATCACTCTGCCATCTTCCATCAGAATGAACTGGCTGCACATCGGCCAGATTTCCTCCAGTCTGTGTTCTGTCAGGATCACCGTAGTTCCAAGTTCCCGGTTAATACGATACAGGCACTGGAAAAATTCCCTCGCTGCCATTGGATCTAACTGGCTTGCCGGCTCATCTAAGATCACCACCTCGGGCGCCATTGCCATGACTGATGCCAGGTTTACCAACTGCTTCTGTCCGCCGGACAATTCATTTACCTTTTTTGTGAAAAAATCCCATCCAGACCAAAGAATGAGCACATTTCCGCTACCCGCTTCTGAATAAAGGCATTATCATATCCAAGACTTTCCAGCCCAAATGCAAGCTCATGCCATACCTTATCCGTTACAAGCTGTGCATCTACATCCTGTACAACAAATCCGATCTGCTCCGTCTGTACACGATCATCTATGTCTCCAAGTTTTTTTTCCCCTGAAAACAGACAGTTCCTTCCCGTTTTCCACGAGGTGTCAGAACGGATTTCAACTGTCTGAGCAATGTCGTCTTCCCACTTCCGGAACCACCTGCGACAATGACAAAGCTGCCCTTTTCTATGGAAAGGCCGATATCCTTTAATACCGGCTTCAGATAAACATCATCCCTCTCCGATGCAATATCCGGATATGCAAATGTCAGATTATCGATCTCATATAATTTCATCTTTTCTTCCTTTCCCGGATTGCCTGATACAAATGCATCACACATGGCAGGCTTACTAATAACAGATAGCCTGCAAATACCGCAGTTCCCATTCCGTCTGATCCATTTCCTGTTATATCCGGATAATACTGCCAGTCGATCACGCCCCGGATCATTCCTGCCGCAACAAAGCTTCCCGCTGCCAGAATCACGACCAGACAGCAGCCATCACTTTTTCTAAAATGAAATAACGAATATGCTGTCCTGCCTTTTAACCCATATCCCCGGCTCTTCATACTGTCACCTGTTATGACCGCCCGTTCTAACGCCCAGGTTGCTGCCGAAGAGATCACCCGCATACCGGTTCGAAGCCGTTTAAAATATTTCCCAGACATCACACAGCCTGCCGCTTTCTGTGCCTGCTGATATACCTGTCGGATCCTTGCGGTAAATTCCGGCAGGAACTTCAACGTCATAGACAGAACGATCGACAGATACGGTGCCAGCCGCCCAAACAGATAGATCATTTTATCAGAAGTCATGATCCTATTGAAGGATGAGAACCAGCACAGTACTGTCACCAGCATTACAGCAGCCGCTATACCATACAGAATAGATTCGAGCGTCAGCGGATTGCCGGACGGCAGATACCGCAGGATCGTCACCCCCTGATGACTGAATACCGGATTAATGAGTGCCGTCAATATCACAACCGGCAGCATATAGCGCAGATTCTGATATAGTGCCCGTCTGCCATTCAGGCAGATAGAATATGAGACCGCTCCCAAAAAAGCGATCCCTAAACTAACCGGATGAAGCGACATCATTGCAAATCCGATGACAAATATAAAATATATCAAATTCACGATTGGATGACTGTCTGCAAATGCATCCCTTCTGATCTTCTTCACCTGTTTCTCCTGTCTGTTATTCAAAATATGGATTTCCTACATCTGCTCCAAGGTCACAGGTGTATTTCCATTCAATCTTATCTCCATCTTTCAATACATATTTTGAGCATCCAAATGCCGGGAACTTCCCATTGACACAATACTCCCAACCGGATAATTCTCCGCAGTCAAATTCATACAGATTATGAATTCCCTCAATGTAGTAGCTTCCGTATAATGCAGTAAAGGAATATTCAAGCTGTATACTCTTTTTTTTCGTAATATCCTTTAATACATCAAATACGGTCTGTCCCTTTTTAAATTCTACCTCGACTTCCTTCAGTATCCAGCCATCGGCAGGTACACAGGACTGCTTACTCTTATCTAACATATTCCAGTTTTTCAGAATATTATCGCAGTTAATCGATATCGTGCAGGTATATGTCTGCTCTTCGGTCTGCTTCTGCTCTGTCGTTTCCGGTTCTTCCGTTGTTGCAGGCTTCTCCGGTTTCTGATGCGCCGGCCGTTCCGTCGTTGAAGCTTCTGTCGTATTCTGCCCCGGTTCTTCTTCCGTCGTTGGCTGTTCCGTTGTTTCCAGTTCTTCTTCCGTCGTCGGCTGTTCCGTTGTTTTCGGTTCTTTTGTTTCAGTCGTTTGTTCCGTCGTTGGCTGTTCGGTCAGAACCTCTGTCGTCCCTGAGGAGCCTTGTCCATCCGGGCCATATGGATCCTGTCCATCTTCTGTTGCCACTCCTTCTGATGTCTCATCTGTACGATCCGTGTCCTGACTATCAGCGTCCTGACCGTCTGTTGTTTCCGATTCCGTCATCGATGACCTTCCGGTTTCCTCCTGACCGGTTTCAGTTTCTGCCAGTTCGGTCGAATTCCGGGATTCCGTATGCTGCTTTCCAAATCCGGAAAAGCCTCTGGAACCCGGTGCATTTCCACCATACCAGAATGCCATGGTAAGGATTAGCACCACCGCCAGAATACCAATTATTTTTTTTAAATTTTTTTTTAATGAACTTCATTATGCTGCTGCTTTCTGTCATACGGTATTTATTGTACCTGTAGTTTCTGTTCTCCGGGTATCTGCATGTTTAGTCAGCTTCTACGATCCCGATCACGCCCGGATATTTACGGTCTTGCTCCAACTGCTGTAATACTTCCTTTTATTCACCGTTTTACAGCTCCGGATCCGTACATAGTATTTCTTTCCGGCTTTTAATCCGGTTATGGTCTTTTTCACAGTTCCGGCTTTTTTTATCGCGATCATCTTTGCCCCCTGCAGGGACGCCTTCGTTCCATACATGATCTGGTAACTGTTCGCCTTCGTATTCTTCTTCCAGGAACACTTCAGTCTGCCTTTTCCTGTCTTTTTTACTTTCAGGGCTGGCTGTTTTACCCGGTATATTGTGTGTATGGAACTGTATGCTCCATATACACCATCCGCATACGCCCGCATCTTATATGCGTATTTGCTTCCATTTGTAACTTTAGTATCGGTAAAGGAACATCCATTTGCCGCCTTTACCGACTTATATTTCTTCCAGGAGCCATTTCCCGCTTTACGATATATGATATATTTCTCTGCGCCTGTCGTCTTTTTCCATTTCAGCCGGATTCCGGTTTCTGTATTTGTCACCGAAGAAATCACCGTTGCCGTCGGTGCAATCGTGATCGTTCTGCTTACGCTTCCGGTATAATCACCCTTACCTTTTTACTACGACCGTTGCCTTGCCTGGCATTTTATTATTCTTATATGTGACTGTATAATCTGTGTCTTTTTTAAAGTGATCGTTGTTCCATCCAGCTTTTTACAGGTAACAGTCACTGCAGGTCTGATCGTCTTTCCGGTATATGTGTATGCGGTCTTTGAAATGGTTACGCTGCAATCTGCCAGCTCCATAACACATGCTTTATCCGCATCTGTCATATCATACAAGGTTGCCTTTTTATTCTGGAACCTCTGATACGCTACCAATGCGTAAAACGACTGCTCGGTCGCCATCTGATTGCCGGATTTTTCCGTGTCTACATGTTTAAACATTCCGGTTGATGATATATAAAAATACAACAGACCATCCAGCACAGACTTTCCATTTTTTACAAAACGACTGTCCGTGCTTCCATCAATTCCAAGACTGGATAAAGTCACCAGCACCTGTGCCGTGCTTTCTGCATTCTCACTTCCATATGAACTGTATGCTCCGGAGGTTTTCTGCATATCTGAGAGAACTTGTATGTTCCGGTCCACTGCTTCCCTGATCTGCTTCTGAAGTTCTGTTCCAACAGTTATCCGTCCGGTATAATATGGTGCAAATGCCTGCAATGCCATTGCTGTCACATCCGGATCTGCCCCCTGTGAATCACTTTTCGTCAGATTAAATCCACCATCTGTAAGCTCACTGCTTAATATATAAGATAACAATTTTTTTCTCTGGATACCTGGGCTGTTGTTTTACCCGATGTGATCTGCGGTATCTCATAATTACCGGAATCCAGCGCGATCAACGCCCAGATTGGTCCATTTAAGCCCTGTTTTTTTACATATGTCATATCCGACAAAGCTGCTGTCAGATCATACCCTTCTACGTTTGACGCATCTATCCCCATAGCAGTCAGTGCAAGAATGGCTCTGGAATTTTCCGTTCCCTTTCTGCTGTCGAGCTTCAATGGCACAGTCTTTGCACTTCCACCTGTAGTTGTTCCATCAGCAGATGCCTGTGCTTCTCCGGCTGCCTGTAATACCCGTACCAGATTCTCATAATAGGCACGATACCACAATACATTCTTCCGTCCATAACGGCTTTCTCCGATCACAGCCCACTCGCCACCGATTGAAGCATTTGCAGGGCCATACCAGTCTACGACGGAAGTTCCGCCTGTTTCATCTGCCACTTCCACCTTATAGGTTGTCAGCTTTTTCTCGATTGCAACAGACGTTTCCTTCAAAGCCGCCTTATAATCAATAGAAGTATCCGAAGCTGCCTCTACCCGACTAAGCCCCGCGATCACACCTGTGCCTGCCTGTTTGCCAGTTCCGTCAAATGCTCCATTCACAGCAACCTGTCCAAACAAGGAAACAGCCATCACCATTACCAACATATAACTAACAATTTTCGTCCAACGCGATCTATACATTTTCTCTCTGTTTTCTTTTATCTTTCTCATTCTAACCTCATATCATTTCAAAATACATCATGCCCTGCAGCCATGATCTTCATAATCTTTTCTTAACAAGTTTTCCTAACAAGCTCATACATAATACCTGATTCCGCATGGAAATCCCCTATATCAAGCCTATACTAGCAATTATAAAACAATGTGTCAACAGCGAGGATCTGGCAGGGGAACACAAACAAATGTAGCTATAAAAAACGCCCACGCCGTGATCAGATATTTCTTTTGGCAGACCTTGTCTCACGTCGGTCCTTGATGAACCGCTCTGCGGTGAATTTAGTACCGCTACGTGAGACACAGAACGAAAGTGTTCTGCATAAAGAAATGATCTGATCACGGTGTGGGCGTTTTTTATAATATTATTCTTCAGCCTGCTGCTTCATGAGCTCCTTGAAGAACGCATCCTTCTCCGGATAACGTTTCCGCATGAACACCGGCTTATTGTTCTCATCCAGCAGACAATGACAGGATGTGCCGACGCACCGAAGCTCTCCGGTCTTCTTGTCATGTACTTCATAGGAAAACCCAATACGGATGCCTGTGTACTCTGCAAGCTTTACATAGATCACAATGTTGTCTCCATATCTGGACATGGTTTTGTATTCCGCAGATACCGACAATACCGGAATAATGATATTGTCGTCCTCGATGGTCTTGTAATCCCATCCAATCTGCTTCATCCAGTCCAGTCTCGCTTTCCTCAAACCATCTGATATAGTTAGAATGATGAACAATTCCCATTCTGTCAGTTTCATAGTAATAAACCATACGCTCATATGGCTTAATTTCCATATCTATCATTTTATGAACATCTCCATTTCCTGCCTGCTTCCTCACAGGCTATGTCATTTCATCTGCCTGTAATCTATCCCAGCAGATAATCGTCCGGACTTATTTCCAGTCTTTCTCTTTGATCTCTACACGTCTTACCTTACCACTGATCGTCTTTGGCATCTCATCGACAAATTCGATCACACGAGGACGTTTGTAGCTCGCCATGTTCTCCTTGAAATAACGCTTTCAGCTCTTTCTTCAGGTTATCATCGCCAACCGTTCCTTCTGTCAGAACAATCGTTGCCTTGATCGCCTGTCCTCTGGTTCCATCCGGTATAGCTGTAACTGCACATTCCAGAACATATGGGATCTTCATAATCTCATTTTCAATCTCAAAAAGGTCCAACACGGTATCCGGCAACCTTGATGATATCATCCACACGGCCTACGAACCAGAAATATCCATCCTTGTCCATATATGCGGTATCACCCATGTGGTAATAACCGTCGTGCTTAACTTCTTTTGTCATTTTCTCATCATTATTATAAGTAGAGAACAGACCATATGGTTCGCCATCTGCAATCTTAATAACGATCTCACCGGTCTCATCTACATCAGCAAGTGTTCCGTCCGGTCTCATAATGTGAACATCATAGAGTGGGCTTGCCTTACCCATGGAACCCGGTCTCGGTGTTGTATTTTTCAGATTTCCGATCGCAAGTGTAGTCTCTGTCTGACCAAAGCCTTCAAAGATCGTAAATCCTGTCATCTCTTTGAATTTATAGAATACTTCCGGATTCAGAGCTTCTCCTGCAGTTGTGCAGTAAGTCAGTGCGGAAAGGTCGTATTTGCTCAGATCCATCTTAACAAGGATTCTGTAAAGGGTCGGTGGCGCACAGAAGGTTGTGATCTTGTACTGTTCTACAAGCTTCATGATATTGTCTGCACTGAATACATCAAAATCATAAACGAAGATACAGGTCTCGCATAACCACTGACCATAGAGCTTGCCCCAGAGAGCCTTACCCCAGCCGGTATCGGATACTGTAAAATGAATACCATCCGTCTTTACTTTATTCCAATATCTTGCTGTAATATAATGTCCAAGTGCATACAGATGATTATGTGCAACCATCTTTGGATGCTTGGTTGTTACTGATGTGAACATGATGATCATGGTATCATGTGCATAGACTGTATCTTCGCCTGTCGGACGTGCAAATTCTTTGCTGAATGAAAGGATATCTTTATCAAATGGATGGAAATGCTCTCTCTCACCATTTACGATAACCTTGATCACCTTATCATCCGGATCGATAGCTGCCATTGCATCCGGAATCTTGTCATCAGCTGTACATACAACAGCCTTTACATTTGCAGCTTCAATTCTGTATCTGTAATCTTCTACCTTTAAGATATTGGTTGCAGGAATTGCTACAGCTCCAATCTTGTGAAGTGCAAGGATCGTAAACCAGAACTGATAATGACGCTTTAATACCAGCAGCACTCTGTCGCCCTTCTTGATACCAAGGCTCTTATAATAATTTGCTGCCATATTGGAATACTCTTTGATCTCTTTAAATGTAAACTTCTTTTCTTCCTTATCTCTGGACACATAGATCAATGCTGTCTTATCCGGTGTCTTTTTCTGCTAATGCATCCACTACATCAAATGCAAAATTAAAGGTCTCATCATTTGTAAATTCAATCTTGCTTAATACACCATTCTCATCAAATGCTGTCTTGACAAACTTTCCGGCAATTCCTTCTTCCGGTTTTAACTCTGTTATCATACTGTCTGTTCCTCCGTAAAATAATGATCTATATAATGAAAAATGTGTTTCCTTTTTTCACGTTTTTGCAACTTCGTTCTCGGTTTTTCCAGACTTTATTCTGGGTTTTTCGTTAACTTCAAACGTAGTTTTGAAAACTACTTTACCTATAGTACCATATTTCACTTATCTGTCAACAGTTTTTTGCTATCAATTTCTTTGTAGTTCTTAATTTACAAAAAACGGGAAATAGCATCATCTGTTATTTCCCGTTTCTATAATATATTAAAAATACCGCAAATAAATGCAGACCATTGAGATCAGAATAACGATAACGGATGCCGGAGCCGATACCTTACAATATTTGCCCCAAGAGATCGGATGACCTTCTTTTGCCGCGATCGACATTCCGACAACATTTGCCGATGCCCCGATCGGAGTCGCACTTCCACCGATATCTGTACCCATTGCCAGTGTCCATGCAAGAACCGAGAGATCCACACCTGTCGATGCTGCCAGAGTCTTGATAACCGGGATCATGGTTGCGGCAAATGGAATATTATCTACAAATGCACTTGCGATCGCGGATACCCAGATAATAATGGCTATCATTACCTTGGCATTTCCATGGCTTACCTTCCCGATAAATCCGGCTGCCAGTTCCAGAATACCGGTCTGCTCCAGACCACCGACTACAACAAACAGACCAATAAAGAAAAGGATCGTTTTATAATCTACATTTTTTAAAATATGTCCGATATTCTTTCCTGATGTCAGAAGAACCAGTATTGCTATAAACAGACCGATAAATGCAACTGTCAGTCCGGTCTGTGCATGTGTGATAAAGTAAGGCAACCGCACATAAAAAGATCACACAGCTAATGGCAAATGCCCGTTTATCCGTGATCGCAGATACCGGTGATGGATGATCTTTCTCCGAAGTCTGTGACGCCGAAGATGCAGTGAGTTCTTTCCTGAAACAAAAATAAAAGTAAAAAATAATAACCACCAGTGAAAGTACCGCCATCAGGCCGGTATTTGTAATAAAAATCGGAGAACGAATACCGAAGGGATGTTCCGACAATGATATTTGGAGGATCACCACACATTGTTGCCGATCCACCCAGATTTGCACAGAAGATCTCAGACAGGATCAGCGGAATCGGATTAAAGTCCAGAAGCTGCGCCAGTTCCACCGTAACTGCTGCTAAGAACAGGATAACCGTGATACTGTCAATGAACATAGCAAGGACAAATGACATGATCATGAATGTAATAAATATCGGAATGACCCTATACCGAACGGCTTTCGCGATCGTCATACATAGCCAGCGAAAGAACCCCGCCTTTGCCATACCTTCTACCATAACCATCATTCCCGCAAGAAAGATAATCGTGGCCCAGTTGATACCACCCGTACTCTCGGATGAGGCTCCTGCCTCATACCAGAACGAAAGTGTAAAAATGTTTCTGATATTTAATGTTTCAAGTATCGCATCCATGCTGTGCATTGCTACACCAAATACCAGAACAAGTGTTGCCAGTCCACATACCAATGTGATAACATGACGCTCAAATTTTTCGGATATGATCAATCCGAACATAACTACAAAAATGGCAAGTGCCAAAATCTGTGCTACCATGCGTGTAACCTCCATTGAAAAAAATGCCGCCGGGCTTATTTTATGTTTCGTCTGGCGACATTTAATTTTCTTACTTTCTTCTTTATTTTCTTTTGTTGTTAATAGTTTCTGCTTTTCCCTGTAATATCAGAAGTCCCCACATCCGATATTACAATTACCTTCTTATATCTAACGGATCATATCAACCGTTTCTGCATTCTGTTCGTCCAGATTGTCCTTGATCAATATATCCGATGATTTTGCAAGTGCTGCATTTCTGTCACGGATTGCAAGATTTGGATCCCGGTGTCTCGATGGACCGCCGACACAGCCACCTTCACATACCATACCTTCGATGAAGTCTTCTGGAAGTCTTCCGACCTTCATCAGCGTCAATGCCTTCTTGCATTCGGTTATGCCACTGCATTTGCATACAGATACATCACCGGTACAGCCAAGTTCTTTCATACTTTCAAGAACTGCTGCGGTTACACCACCTGCATTTGCAAATTTCTTACCATAGATACTGCCCTGATCATCCGTATCTTCTTCCGGCTCCAGCTTTACACCCTTTGCACGAAGCATCGCACGAATCTCACCATAAGTCAGTGCATAATCTGCAGTATCCTTCTCTCCTGACATTGGATTCCGCTTTCTTCGCGATACACGGTCCAATGAATACAGTAACTGCACCCGGAAATTTTTCCTTTATATAACGGGATGCTGCACACATCGGTGATACTGTCTCTGAGATCGCATCCTTTAATGTCGGGAAATGCTTCTCAATATAGTTCTTAAATGCCGGACAGCAGGAGGTTGTCTTCTTCTCCCCCTTCTCCTTGGCTTCGATCCATTCCTTCGCCTCATTCATGGCAGTCATGTCCGCTCCAAGTGATACATCTACAACATCATAAAAACCAATCTTCTTTAAAGCGGTTCTCCAGCTTGCCATCGTAATATCTGCACCAAACTGGCCGATCGTTGCAGGTGCAAGCATAGCAAACACCTTAATATCTGAACGCATCTTCTTAATGATATCCACGATAAATGTCTTAGAACCGATCGCGCCAAACGGACATTTATGGACACAGGAACCACACTGTATGCATTTGTCCTGATTGATCACGGCAATACCGGTACCAATTATTATCGGCCACCGAGATCGCATCCACAGGGCAGCTCTTCATGCAAGGTCGTACCAGATCTGCGATCGCATTATAAGGACAGGCTTTTTGCACACTGCCCACACTCTTTACATTTAGATGGATCAATATAGGACTTATCCCGCCCCATGCTGATCGCTCCAAACCGGCAGGCTGCCTGACAGGCTTTACCCATACACTTCTGACAGTTATCTGTTACTACATATCGGGAGATCGGACATCCTTCACAGGCGGAATTAATGACCTGTACGATATTTCCGTCATCTTCAGCACCCGGTGCTTTACCTTCCGCAAGCCGGATCCTCTGTCTGATAACCTCTCGTTCCCGGTAGATACAACATCGAAATGCCGGCTGCGGTCCCGGAACCATCTTATAAGGAAGACTGTCTCTTTCTTCCTCAATCGTCCGGCATACGCAAGCTTGGCAACTTCATACAATACTTCATGTTTTACTTTTAAAAGCGTCGCATCGTTTGTTATCATTTTTTCTCATTCTCCGTATTCTATCTTCCGTATACGCAGTTCTTTCTGCGCATATTTTCTATTATTATGACTTTTTTTCTCAACTAATTCTTCCTATTAATGTATACCACATTTTTACCACAAAAGGAAGCGATTTTGTCCAGTATTCCATATATAACCAAAATACAAAAGAATAACTATAACGGCATACGTGATCAGATATGGAACATAGCCATGCCGCAGATAAACAGACAGAAATGGAGAACCATTGGACGGATAACAGAGGAACATAAAATTGCAGCCCCAGATCCTGTTTATAATATAGACAGAGGGGACAACTGTAAACAAGAACAAAAAGATCTGCCAGATTCTTTTTATAGAAGGTTTGTATCTGCCGGATGTCAGAACAAGCACCGGAATGAGCACTAAAAGTCCATGTATCAGAAAAGAATTGATGTGCATGTAATTAAATAACGGATATCTGGTCCAGTCCGGAAATAACAATGCCGCCATTGCACCGGGCATACTGATCACGCACATAATTTCTCCTAGAAATTCCCGGTGGAAAAATGCAAATCCCAATTCCACAAAAATCGCCAGTCCGCACATCTCAAACGGAAGATATGATATCCCCATCTCCCCGATCCATATCAAATAAAAATCCTTACCTAATTCCAGACACAGACATATCCCCGTCAGTATTTTCAGGATCCTGTCCTGAACAGCAGCATCTGCCTTTCTATAATAATAACCGATCACTATACATACAAATATAATTCCAACCAGCCAGCCTATATGAATCCATCCAAATAACGAAAAACCACCTTGCTCCGGCAGCTCATCCCAATATCGAAAAAAATCTCCAAACATACCTATATCATCTCCATAACCAGACATTTCATGCGATATAATGAGCAAAAGGTGCTTCCGTATATCCGCGCCATGGTCTGGCGGTGTTATAAAATATCATTGCGAGGATTTCGTCGTGAACTGCGCATTGTCAGTAAATGCGGGTGCTTGTCTGAGTCCGAAGGACGAGTTAGCACAGGAGCATTTACGAATCAGACATGTGCAGTGAACAGAAACCGCAGTGAGATATTTATAACACCGCCAGACCACGGCACGGATATACGGAAGCACCTTTTGTTATATTTAAAAAAGAAAAGAGCCACCAAAATGGTGGCTCCAAATGAGGGGGGAAAGGATTCAAATATATGAAAAGCTTTCGTATTGTATGTTACAGTATATATGTGAACATTTCATGAACGATATGTGAACTATTTATGTTTTCCATGTCAAAAAAAAACGACAAATTTCTGTTAATAATCACGGAAATCTGCCTATATTTGACATGATACCGTATAATTTTCTATTTTTCGTTTTCATTTTGTCCGCATCGCACACTAAATTCTGAACTTTTCAATTTTTATGAAAAAATAATCCACTCCTTTTTTATCTATGCTATAATACTCACAAATATTCTTTTCAGGAAGGCGAAACATCATGTATAAAATTGATTTTAATCATCCAATAAATGTACATTTTATGGGAATCGGTGGTATCAGCATGAGCGGACTTGCCGAAATTCTTATTAAAGAGGGTTTTAAAGTCACCGGTTCCGATATGAAAGCATCCCATATGACAGATAAACTTTCTGACATGGGTGCTCTGATCAATATCGGACAAACCGCAAGCAATATTACAGATCAGATTGACCTTGTCGTATATACAGCAGCCATCCATCCGGATAATGAAGAATTTCAGGCTGCAAAATCCAAAAATATCCCTTATGCTGACAAGAGCACAGCTCTTAGGTCAGATCATGGAGAATTACAAATACTCCATCGCGGTCAGCGGTACTCATGGTAAGACAACCACAACTGCCATGCTTTCTTATATTATGTTAGAGGCCGACGTTGACCCGACAATTTCCGTTGGCGGAATCATCGATGATATCGGTGGAAATATCCGTGTAGGTTCTTCTGATTACTTTGTAACAGAAGCCTGCGAGTATACAAACAGCTTCCACGCATTCAAACCATACATCAGCATTATCTTAAATGTTGATGCGGATCATCTGGATTTCTTCAGCGGCATTGAAGAGATCGCGGAGTCATTCCACACATTTGCAACAAAGACTCCTGAAAACGGAAAAGTCATTGTAAATGGTGATATGCAGTATTTTGATACCGTAACAAGAGATCTGAAGTGTCAGGTTATTACTTTCGGCGAAGATCCAAAGAACCATTACAGCGCTGCAAATATCCGCTTTGATGAATTTGGCCGCCCAACTTATACCCTTGTGATCGACGGAAAGGAGATCACCGACATCACACTTCATGTATTTGGAAAGCATAACGTATACAATTCCTTATCTGCTATTGCTGCCGCAACAGAGCTTGGCATCGAAATCGATGCGATCAAAGCAGGTCTGCTGCATTGTAAGGGGTGCAGAGCGGAGATTCGAGTATAAAGGAACGATCCTCGACAATGTAAAGGTCATGGATGACTATGCACATCATCCAACTGAGATTGCTGCAACCCTCGCCGCTGCAAAGAATACAGACTACCATGAATTATGGTGTGTATTCCAGCCTCATACCTACAGCAGAACATATGCCCTTTTCGATGACTTTGCAAAGGTCTTAAGTGTCTGTGACCATGTTATCGTTGCTGATATCTATGCGGCCAGAGAGAAAGACACAGGTCTGGTATCCTCGAAGCAGCTCGCCGAAAAGATTGCTTCTTATGGAACCGATGCGTTCTATCTGCCATCCTTTATGGACATCGAAAATTATTTATTGAAAAATTGCAAAAAAAAAATGATTTGTTGATAACTATGGGTGCCGGAAATGTCGATTCTATCGGAAATGAGCTGATAAAAAAATAATTATCCACATTATCCACAGAGCTGTGTGAAGGAGTTTTCCTCATACAGCTCTTTTCATTTGTTTACATAAAATTTACTTTCTTTTTTTTCACAAATGCCCTGTTTTAGCACTTCTGTTCCCGATGTGTTAGTAACAAATAATTTTTTTTTTATCCAAAACTTCTCCACATTATCCACAAAATCAACATCCCTGTCCATTTTTCCAACCGACTATTTGTTCTATTTGCAATTTAAAAAACACATGCTATAATGTGAGCACTTCTTGACCAGAGAAGGTTTGGAGACATCCAAAAAGTTATGAAAGGCGGGAAAAGTTACCATGAGTTATATTACAATTTCAACAGAAGCAAAGGAAACATTTTCCCTGGTATCGAATCATTTTATTGATTATTATATGACCGAAGCAAATGGCGAATTTGTCAAGGTCTATCTATATCTTATCCGACTGTTGTCCTCAAAAGCACCGATCTCGGTAGCTGATATTGCAGATCATTTCAACCTCACAGAGAAGGATATCTGCCGTGCGATCCGGTACTGGATCAGCGAGGACGTATTACGTCTGGATTACGATGCATCCGGCCAGCTTACAGGTATTACCCTTCTTCCTCTGCATGAAAAAACAAAGGAAGAGGCAGACACCTCTCCCTGTCGCTCGACAGCATCTCTTTATTAAAGTTTCCGGAAAAGAAAAAAGAAGCCTGCTGTTCCAGCAGCAAGCAAACCGGTACATACCAAGAATACCATATCAGGACCGGAACCGGTTCAGAAACCGGCGTCTGTATTTCCGGAGAAACAGCCTTACTCTGCCGCCCTTGCAGCAAAGGCAAAGGAAGATGATGCATTTGCCGACGTGATATTTGAAGCAGAAACCTATTTCAGAAAAGAATTATCGGTGAATGATATCGAGATCCTGATCTATATTCACGATCAGTTAGGCTTCTCCACCGAGATCATGGAATATCTGATCGAATACTGTGTCAGCATTGAGAAACCGGATCTCCGTTATGCAGAGGGCATTGCCAAAAACTGGTATCAGGCCGGCATCCACACACTGGAGGAAGCAAAGGAAGCTGCTGAAAATGGCAACCCATTGTACCGTGCAGTCTTTAAGGCACTTGGTATCAACCGGAAAGCTCCAACCACAGGAGAAGTCGCATGGATGGATTCCTGGAATAAGGAAATGGGCTTTGAACTGCCGGTCATCATTGAAGCCTGCAACCGTGGAATTGCACAGCATCCTCACGATGTAACATTTGCCTATATCAACGGTATCCTGAAAAAATGGCAGAAACAAGGTGTCAAAACAGTCGATGATATTGCCAAGGCAAGCACAGAATATCACGAAGCAAAAAAACGAAATACATCACAAAAATCAAGTCAGTACAATGCTAAACCGAATGCTTTCAATTCATTCCAGCAAAAAGACATGTCGGCTGAGCTTGACGAAATGGAGCAGTTGTTCCTAGATGAGATAAATTCTCACTAAATAAGGATTATGCGTAATTATGAAAAATATAGATTATGATAGTATATTGTCAGGCTTTCAACGGAAGCGTCTTGAAAATGAAATTCTGGCAGACAATAGAAAAGCTGAAATATATGAAAAGATTCCTGAGATAAAAAAGATCGATCAGGAGATCGCTTCCTCTTCTATTCAGGCAGCAAGAAACAGAATACGGAAACTGCCTGTTAATATGGAAGATATCAACCGGAATAACCGTGAGTTGGCAGCTCATAAAAAAGCGCTTTTAAAAAAGAACACGGATATCCGGAAGATTATCTGGAACCGATCTATGAATGTCCGCTCTGTCACGACACCGGTTATCAGGGAAACCGTCCCTGCAAATGTATGACACAGAAGGTGATCGACGAGCTGTATAACCAGTCCACGATCCGCGAAATCCTGGAGAGAGAGAATTTCTCTACTTTTTTCCCTGAACTACTACAGCCGGGAAAACGATGGTACGCATAAGCATACGCCATACGAGAATGCCTCGAATACTTTAGCAGCATGTAAGGAATATGTCGAGCATTTTGACGAATCCCACTCCGGCATTCTCCTCTACGGAGAAACAGGGCTTGGAAAAACCTTCCTGTCCAACTGTATTGCAAAGGCTTTGTTAGACAAAGGACACACAGTTCTTTATCTGACTTCAATAAATTTATTTGAAAATATTTTATCAGGCATTATAATGGGTAATGTGCGTGAAAAAAAGAAAAGATGATGTTATATGATTATATCTATAACTGTGAACTGCTGATCATCGACGATCTCGGCACCGAGGTTCCGAATACCTTCGTCAATTCCCAGTTGTTTGAGATCATAAACATGCGCAACAACCGATCCCTTGCTACTCTGATCTCAACCAATCTGAGTATGCGGGGAGCTTTCTGACCGGTATACGGAACGTATCATGTCCCGTATCATTGGTGACTTTAAGGTATTTCCATTATATGGAACAAATATCCGCTACACCAAACGAAAAGACCGGATCCAGAATAAAACTTCTAACTGATGGCATTGCAGTCTTCTGCATTTGCATATATACTATCAATGATACTAACAATATAAGGTATCGAATCATTACACTATAAGATTATGGAGGATATTTATCATGCCAGACGATAGCAAATTAGAAACCATACCCGTGGGCAGTCTCGGAATTGTCGCTCACAAAAGTTGTACAGGCCTTGGTGAAAAGGTTGATCATTATCTCGTAAAATGGAGAGCTAACAGAGACAATGTACACAAAGACAACATTGTTTTCCACGGATATGAAGCTGATACTTACCTGATCAGTGCCGATTGTCCACGTTTCGGCTCCGGTGAGGCAAAGGGTATTCTGAATGAATCCGTTCGTGGTAAAGATATCTATATTATGGTTGATGTCGGAAACTATAGCTGTACTTATACAATGGCAGGCCAGCCACAGCGTATGTCTCCGGATGACCATTATGCAGATTTGAAACGACTGATCGCCGCTATGACTGATAAACCAAAAAAAGATCACAGTAATTATGCCATTCCTTTATGAAAGCCGCCAGCACAAGCGTTCTTCCAGAGAATCTCTTGACTGTGCCGTTATGCTTCAGGAATTAAAGTCTTATGGTGGTTGACAATATTGTGACATTTGACGCACACGATCCTCGTGTCGTAAATGCCATCCCTAAGAGCGGATTTGAGAATGTACGTCCAACCTACCAGTTCATCAAGACCCTGCTCCGTACCACACCGGATCTTGAAATTGACAACAACCATATGATGGTCATTTCTCCGGATGAGGGTGCTATGCACAGAGCAATCTACTTTGCGAACCTGTTAGGTGTCGATGTCGGAATGTTCTACAAGCGTCGTGACTATTCACGCGTTGTTGATGGAAGAAATCCGATCGTTGCTCATGAATTCCTTGGTGATTCTGTTGAGGGCAAGGATGTTATCATCATCGATGATATGATTTCTTCCGGAGAAAGTATGATCGATGTTGCAAGACAGTTAAAAGCAGAGAAAAGCAAAAACGTGTTTACTGTATCGCTACCTTCGGTCTCTTCACAAAGGGTCTTGAAGTATTCGATACGTGCCACGAAGAAGGTCTGATCGAAAAGGTCATCACAAACCAACCTGACCTACCAGATGCCTGACCTGTTCAAGAAGGACTGGTACGAATCAGCCGATATGAGCAAGTACATCGCTCTGATCATCGACCACTTAAATCATGATGCTTCTATCAGCGAGCTGTTAGATCCTGCTGAGCGGATCAACGCACGTATCGCTGAGTACAAAGAAAAACATACCATCTCTGATAACTATGAGATGTAATTAAGTATAACTAAAAAACCCCGCCTGCATCCAGCTCTATCGTAGGTAGGGATTGAAACGCGTTGCACTGATGTTTCAATCCCTACCTGCAATAGAACTGAAAGTGGACAGGGATTTTTAATTTACAATCAATTTACAACTCTACATAATTATATTCCATAGAGAGATCATCCAGCATATCTCCAATGGCATTGTTTGAAGTAAAGATTATGACCTGATCGGTATCAATGCGGCTCATACAGTAGAGTGCATTTTTCAGACGGTGTTCATCATAGGCTGTAAAGATATCGTCTACAATGATCGGCATACGGTCTTTGCAGAGAAGCCCTGCGATGCACAGCCGGACAGCCAGATAGATCTGTTCAATCGTTCCGCTGCTTAGGAACTCGATCGGCATATAATGATCGTCGTCAAATACCGAAATATGCATATTTTCATCCAGTTTCACATCGTTATATTTGCCATCTGTAATGATACTGACGATCTCCGAAATATTCTCATTTAAACGGCCACCGAAATCATTATAAATATCCACCGATATATCATTGATAGTCTGGATCGCAAGGTCGATCGCCTTCTGTTCCTTCTCCATCACCTCAAACCGTTTCTGAAGCTCATCCCGTTTGCCCTTTAATTCATAATAGGAATCCCGCTTTGCTACGGCATCATGCTCTTTTGAACTTCAACAGCTCTAATTTTTGCATCATGTGCTTCCTGAAAATTCCGGTCGATCTCGATCCGGACTGTTCTGGATTCTGTAGCACGTCCAAGTTCATAGATCATCTGGTCGAATTCTGCCTCATCCGGTACTGCATCCGCTCCATCAAAGAAGCCCTTCCGGAATAATCCGTCAATGATCGTAACAGCCACAAATGCGATCGTACAGATTGTAAATAACTGCTGGATGGCTTTCTGGAAATTCAGCAAGTGAACCGCCAGCATAACTGCGGCAACAACCAGAATACCAGTCAGCATTATAATAAATATATTGTCAGTCAGCTTTTTCTGTGTCTTCGGACGGAACTCCTCGTCATCATCCAGCGCTTCCACATCAAGGAAGATATGACTTCTGGTACGGTCTTCGTCTTCATCCGGAATTGCTGCATCCTTCTCGTTTACAAGCTGTCTTGCCTCCCGTTTCAGCCGCGCGATCTCCATATTATAAGCATCCAGCTCTTCCCGGCGTTCTTCCCGGATTGCTTCCAGATCTCCGTCTACATCTCCAAGCGCATCCATCTGTTCATTTAACTGATCAATCTCTGCTGCCAGCTTTTTATTTTCAAAATTCCGGCGTTCATTTTTCAGATACCGGACCGCTTCTGTCTTATCAATATCGGCATTCCGGGTTGTGGTCAGATTTACCACATAATTGCCAAGATCCTCTGCCAGTTCCTTCCCCGGTGCAGCACCATGTTCTCCGATACAAAGGGTATTCGTATAGGTGCTTTTATCTACATCAAACAGGATGCCTTTATAAGAATTCGGATTCTTAAGCTGTACTTCTTTTCCTGTTTCAATCTCTGTCAGCGTTGCATTTTTATTTGTACGAAGGAAATTCCGCTCCAGAAGATAGCTTTTGTCATCTGTTACAGCGTATGCCTTTCGGAATAACCACCGCCGTTTACCGGTTTGCGAAGCTCATAATTATCCAGCCTTGCTCCGATCCCTCTGGTCTTATCGATTCCATACAGCATGCCAACAATAAATTCTTTCACCGTTGTCTTACCGGATTCATTTGCACCGTAGATCAGATTCAAGCCCTTTTTCAGCCGGATCTCTTTATTATTAAATTTTCCAAATTCCTTTAATAACAGCTTATTTATATACATGATCACTTATCTCCAGTTGCAAGTATTGCTTCTACCCCATACTTTAATGCATGTTTGCTGATCTCGTCCTCTGCATCCGCGAATCGTTCAATAAACTTTCCAAGCAGATTATCTTCATTATCCAGATGAAGCTTGTCCAGATCGTACTCACACAATGTATTATCCACGATCTCATAGATACGGTAGTTTCTCATCAGACCTGAAAAATCCGGTTTCAATCCATTTGCCATATGTCCGGACAGAATAATACGGTAAATATTCTGTGTCCCCATATTCTCCATCTGCTTCGCAAGAACATCCAGAATCTTTGCTTCGCTATATTCCGGTTTCACAGCAAGCCCCAGATTAATATAACTTCGACAGTTAAATGGCTCCCAACGTATCTTTGTCTCGCCATCCTTAATCTGTCCATAGATAAATCCATGTCTGCCGGTCTCTGTCCGGTCAAGCGGCTCTAACGAACCCGGATATGCCATCTTATTCTTCACGATATGCTTTGGTTTGTGGATGTGTCCCAACGCGCAGTAGTCAAATCCCGCCTCTGCCATTTGCCGAAAATTGATCGGAATATGCTTCTCATCTCCACCATGTGCCAGCAGAATATTGACCACATCCTCCATCTGCGGCATGATATCCGCATAGACATCTTCTGTATATTCCACCTGTCCAAAACTGAATCCTGTCACACAGACATTGATATCGTCCAGATATGCATTACTGAATGTGTCTGCCGGCATCAGCACTGTGTTCGATGTAAATTCATAACTCTCTGCCGGTGATCCTTTACTGATATAATCATGATTTCCCGCGATCATGATCGTTCTTGTATTTGTGAGCTTCGACAGCTTATAATCCAGACTCTTCAGATCCTGCAGGGATGGCTGTGCATGGAACAGATCTCCCGCGATCAGCAGCAGGTCTACTTTGCGTTCTTCTGCCACAGCCAAAAGGCGGTCAAATGTTGATTCGATCTCGTCTGCCCGCTCTTTGCTCCAGCTTTTATCTTTATCAGGAACGGCGCCCAGATGGACGTCCGCTATATGAATAAATCTCATAGGATAACCCCTTTTCTGTTTCTCAGCCAGAAAAACCTCTGGCAACTCACTCTTGATTATACCCCACCTGCCCCTATATCGCAATTAAAAAGATTGGCAAACATGGATATTCCGGTCGCTGCGCCAGCAGCCGGAATATCCCAAACTACGAGTCTTTTTAATTTGCGATATAAAAGCAGGTGCGGTATACTTTGGCTATATTTTTAAGTTGATTTAAGTTATAGCTGTTATTTTATAGATAGAAACTTTTTTACAATAAGCAATTATTGGGCTGCATTTTCGTAGCACAGGAGCATGAGCAAATTAGGCATATACACCGAATAGAAAGCGCAACTTGTTTGCACCAGAATCGATCAGTGGTATACAGCCACATAAATCGGGGCAAATCAAATAAGAAATGAAAGGTGTGAATAGTAAGGATAACAAATCCGATCCATATGATAATTCAACCAACAACAGTGTTGTGACTATGAATGCAAATGCCGTCACCTCAGAAACCCAGACTTCAAATTCCTCTGACAATGCTGCAAGCTTCAAAAATACACAGTTCCCTGACAACAAACAGATGCCAGGGAATGCACCGAGCAGCATAGGAGGCTTTGACATGGATGCCGACGAATCCTGTGTCCTCACGATCAATGGCGGCACTGTTACGATCAACGCCGATGGAGATGGCATCAACAGCAATGGTTATTTCTACATGAATGGTGGAACTGTATATGTCGAAGGACCGGAGAGCAATGGCGACAGTGCACTGGACTACGGCATCTCCGCAACCATTACAGATGGTTACTTCCTGTCAACCGGATACTCCGGCATGGCGCAGAGCTTCAGCTCGGATTCTACCCAGTGTTCCTACATGCTAACGCTTTCATCAAATACAAATGGAACAATCACTGTTGTTTTGACCGATGCCGATGGAAATGTACTCCTGTCACATGAAACTTCAAAGTCCTACAATTCTGTCATCGTCAGTTGCCCGGAGCTTGAAGTTGGCAGCACCTACACCCTGACAGCCGGAGGTACCAGCCAGAGCATCACGCCGACCTCCACCGTCAACTAGGGTGGCAAGCCGAATGTCCACCGTGTATCGTAGTCTGTCCTGTAACAAACAAGCTGTGCTTTCTATTCGGTTGCGCTGGAAATGCCGCCGACTGCTTCGGCAAGCTTCATCAGGTCGAGGGCAGAGCCATCTCTGGCATCCAGAATTACGACCTGCTCCGGGAGCTCATGATCTGCAGGATCTTCGTATTCTGCAAGAATCCATGCCGGAACATATTCAAATCCGCTTCCATCTTCCTTCTGTTTCAGATAGTAAGACAACGTAATATCGTTAAATGCAATCTGCTTATATGATGTCGGATATTTGGTGTAATATGCTGCTATAGACTCATTTTGCTTTCTTAAGCATCTCATCAAAGGATAACAGTTCCACCGCCTGTGGGCTGCCATCCGCTTCCAGATAACTGTTCCAGAGAGCTTCAATTACACCATTTGCATCTACCTGAATCGTATATTTCTCGATTGGGACATTCACAAATCCATTTGCCTGACGAAGATTATCTGCGGTCCAGACCGCTACATCTGACACAGGCTGATCCTCGACAGATCTTATATATTCAAAGGAATATCCATCGACAACAACCGGAAGCTCCTGATCGGATTCACCATCATTCCGATATAACCAGCACAGATCCGATTCACTCTGTAAAATCGCATCCGATCCGCCAATCTTTGACAGAAATTCTTCAGCAATCTGCCTTGCCTCATCTACCGATAGTGAACATTCATTAATATCCGATTCCAACTCTCCATATTCATCACCCAAGCCGGTATTGTATTCTTCCAGGCTGGATGTGAATACACCGGTCGCACCTTCCATCGGACGATACTGCAGAAGATCCTCCTTTATCCGGAAAAGCGTATCATTTTCCCCTTCCTGAGGAAAACTGATTCTGTATTCCAGATCACCAACTGTACCCATATATTCATCCGCGGAATAGTCTCCCGCATTTTCTCTCTGCTTTGAAGTCGTTTGCAGCAAACGGTTCATACGGTCAATATCCGAATCATAATTCGCGGCATGTGACGGATCTGCCTTTTTCTGCTGCTCGTACAGATCGATATATTCCTGAATATCCTCCTTTGACAGCTTGTCCATATTCTCCATATCATAATAGACATAGACACCCTTATCTGTGTCAAAAATAACTTTTCTACCAGATTTTTTCGATATTCCGGATCGATCTCTTTCATCTTTACCGGAGCTACATACATTGCACCGGTATTCGGCACAGTAATATCCGAATCTGTCAACCGGATCTCTTTAAGCCCGGTCGATCCTGCGTCAAATGTGGTATCACACGATTCCGGAATACTATATTTACTCTGAACGCTTCCGCCATCTCCATTACCTACATCCACATTATAATCGGTATCTTTTTTCCCACACGCGGACAAAGCTGCAATACATGCAAATGCCGCTGCCATTACCACAAACTTTTTCTTTCTCCATAACTTCTGTCTCATTGTAATCGCCTCCGTTAACTATCTTTTACCCCTTATTCTCGTACATTCTCCTTGTTATATCTATTTTTTATTTTAACCAATCTCATCTGATAACACAAGTAAACTAAAAAAGAGAAGCAATCTTTTCCAAATTGCCTCTCTGCATCATCATCTCATGTCATTTTCTGACTCCATATCTTTTTCGCCTTATACCAATCTATACAAAATATTTTTATTCATTGTCCCTCTTGTTCTTCCCGCTCATGCAGATATTTCTCCTTCGTCGCCATTCCTCCCCGGATGTGCCGCTCCGCTTTATTCACATCCAAAACAACCCGGATCCTTGCCGCCAGAAATGGATTGATCTTTACCAGTCGTTGTTCCGTCACATCTTTATGTACCGTGCTTTTGCTTACTCCGAATTTCTTTGCTGTCTGCCGGACAGTCGCTCCGCTTTCTACGATATATTGTCCAATTTCTTCTGCTCTTTCTTCAATATAATCTCTCAAAAAAATTCCCCTGCAAATCTCATTTTTACAATGTATGCAGAGGAATTTTTGTCTATGTCTATCTGATGGAATGAACATAGAATTATTTTTTTATTCTATTAATGCGCTTAGATCAAGCTTATATATCATATCTCCCAGTTTTTTTTCCTTATTCAAAAATGTTACCATATAAATAGGATAATATATAATATTGTCTTTTTTATTTACATTACCATTACAGAAAACAAACGCCTCATGAATATTATATCTAGGATTTTTTTCATGCAATTATTAAGAGCCGCATGTCTTTCATAATCTTTTTCCTGATTTTATCTCAATAGGCAATACGCAATTTTCATATTCGATAATAAAATCTAATTCTCCAGGATCGATTATTGTTATAATAAAACAAATTAAATCCATGACATTTCAACTCCTGTGCAACAACATTTTCATATATTGCACCATAATTTATATTGAGCTCATTCATCAACATTTTCTTTTGAATTCCATTTGCATACATGGCTGTAAGAAGTCCTACATCTGCAAGAAACAACTTAAATAAATTAGTCGATTTGGATATAAGCAACGGTAACATGGGTTCCGATACACAAAATACCGGAAGCGCAACCCCTGCATCCTTCAGCCATATAAAACTATTCTCATATCTGGAAAGCTTAAAATTTTCATTAAGATTTTTCATAATAAATCGTTTATTCTTATTGTTCAATTCACTTGGAATCAGATCAAATATGTCTTCCAAATATAATTTGCTTTCCGGATCATACTTAGCAATATCTTTTTTATATTGCATTATAATCTGGCTTTGCAAATCAATAACATTCTGAAGATTATTTGTATCAATATATTGCTTAACCACCTCTGGCATTCCGCCAACGATCAAATATAAGCGAAATAATTCCAACATTTTTTTTTCATGTATAACTTCATCTACGACTTTTTTGTTTATAAAGCAATCCTTTAATGAGTCCAATATCCGTTGGCTCACATTGTTTGCCATACAGAACTCTTCAAAATCCATAGGATACATTTCTATAACCTGCAAATATCCGACAGGAATTGATCGAATATCCTTTAATTCAACACCAAGAAGAGAACCACTTAATACATATTTATAATTTCCTTCTTCAACCAAAAATTTTATTGCCGTAACTATCTCCTTACACTCCTGTACCTCATCCAAAAAAAAATAATCGTTTCACCTTTTATTAATTCACCTTCTGTAAATGCCGATAATCTGAGCAAAAAATCGCGTGTATTTTTAAAATCCGAAAATAATTTTTTTGCCTCTTTATTCTCAATAAAATTGATTTCAACAAAAGAAGCTGTGGTTTCCTTTATACATTCTCTAATTATATATGTTTTACCGATCTGTCTAGCTCCAGTAACAAGCAAAGCCTTCTTTTTGGCATCCTGATTCAAAAAATTCAAAATATCATTTTTTATTTTTCTTCTCATTCTACACCTTCTTTCATATTTTCATATATATTATGCCATATCTTTGTCCGTTTATACAAGGTTATTTTTGCATTTCTGTCCGTTTATACAAGGTTATTTTTATATTTTTTGTCCGTTTATACAAGATTTGTACATTATTTTTGAACCATGATATAATGAACGCAAAATTATTTGCTCGCAAGGATGCTGATTTTGCGTAATGCATAGAATGTGCGAAGCACATGATATAATGAGCGCAAAATCACTTGCTTGCAAGGGTGCTGATTTTGCGGAATGCATTGAAGAAAGAAGTTTTGATAATGAACAACAAACCAAACAACTACATCCTGGATTTTACGCATGTATACTGCGATGAAGATATGAAGGATAACCCACGGTTTCACTGGATCGACTGCTCTGACATTGAAGGCTGCGACCTGTATTGTTCAGATGAAGCCGCTGCCGAGATCCGGAAACGAATCATGCCATATGGAATCAACGGTATCCATTTTATTGACTCCGGGAATTTTCATTATGTAACAAAGATAACAACCGACCAGATCAAACGACCGTTCTCGCTCGTAGTATTCGACCACCATACAGATATGCAGCGACCACTCGTTGACGGAATGATGAGCTGTGGTGACTGGGCGGGGGCTTGTTCTGGACCAGAATCCAAATCTGAAACAGTTAATTCTGATCGGACCGGAAGCAGCCGACATTTTCCAGATTGATGCAGTACGCAAAGACCGTCTTCTGACCTTTTCTGCTGAAGAACTAAAAAATGGGACTGCCCGAAAGAAATCAGCAAACATCCTCTCAGGTGTTCCATTTTATATTTCTATTGATAAAGATGTTCTCTCCACCCGTTTCACGGAAACCAACTGGAATCAGGGTGACATGACGCCCACCATGTTGGAACATCTGCTTGGCATTATCTTAAGCCGTGAAACCATATGCGGCATCGACATCTGCGGTGAATGTCAGCCGGATCTGCCACTACCGGAATATATGGAAGCCGAAGAAAAAAACGAGAAGATCAATCATAAGCTGGTGGATTTTATTCGCATGCATATATATCAGGAAAAATAAAAAGCACTTTCCATCTCTCACCACAGATAACTTTTCTCTCCCCTGCCAATAAAATACACCTTATGAAACGGCACAGTCACAAGAAGCGTCACCGCTTCTGCGATCGGTACAGCCAGCCATGCTCCATAGATCTTAAGGAAATGCGGTAGGATCAGAAGGCTTAACACCGTAAAGATAAATGTCCGGCTGAATGAAATGATCGCCGACACCTTACCATTTGAAAGGGCTGTGAAGAAACCGGAGGATGTGATATTTAATCCACTGAACAGGAAATTGATCGCAAAAATCTTGAATCCGATCTCTGCCAGTTCAAATGTTGCCGGGGTCATGTGTGAACACCGTAATGATCCAGGTCGCAAGCGCCTCTGCGATAACCGTCAGAATAATTGCCGATACCGCCACAAAAAAGGAATGCAATCTTATAAATACTCCGAAGTTTTTTCTTATTCTTTGCGCCATACTGGAACCCAACGATCGGACTGATCCCGATTGTAAATCCCAGATAAAATGCATTGAATAAGAACTGTCCATACAGCAGGATCGAGATAGCCGCAACTCCGGCTTCTCCTGCAAGACGCATCAGAACAAGATTGAACAATACCGTTACAACAGAATTTGAAAGCTCTGATACCATCTCGGAAGAACCGTTATAGCAGGCATGTCCAAGCTCCCGCAAGGAAAGCTTGAATCCGGTAAACCGAAGCTCACCTTTGGAGAACATGAAAAATACAAGTCCGGCAATCGCTGGAATGCACTGACCGATTCCTGTTGCAAGTGCCGCACCTGCAACTCCCATATCACAGATCACGATCAATACGTAATCAAGGAACAGCATTTACAATACCTGCACCGATCATAAGCAGCAAGCCCATCGTTGGCCGTCCGCTGTGACCAGATACATCTGAAACAACGTTTGCAGCATACAGGCAGGAATAAATAAGCTCACCATTCCCAGATAACTTTTACAGTCTGCCAGAAGCACTTCATTGGAACCCAGCAGTCTGGATATCTCTGTCAGGAACACCTGACTGATCACCACGATCACAAGACTGACCAGAATACATACCGTGACAAACTGAGTCAGGCTCTCACATGCTCTCTTTTTATTTCCCTCTCCAAGATATTTGCTAATGATCGCATTTCCACCCGATGCCAGCATCATGGCAATGGCGATCGCCACATTTACTACGGGATATACGATATTTAACGATGATAATGCATTACTTCCGACAAATCGGGATACAAAGATACCATCCACAATGGTATACAACGACATAAATACCATCATGATGATTGACGGTGCCGCAAAACTCAGCAGCGACCATGGCGTAATGCGACGATTTAATGATTTACCCATTTTAACAAGTCCTCTCCGTTTTATAACACTTTTCTAATTGACAAAGCCAAGCATATACTATAGGGTAACCCTATAGTCAAGTGTAATTTTGAAAATGAAAGGAAATTCAAATGAATAAAAAGATATATATGACGACCGGCGAGTTCGCCAGGATCATGCGAATAACAAAAGAAACCCTGTTTCATTATGATGAGATCGGTTTATTTCAGCCGGAGCTCATCCAGCCAAATGGTTACCGCTATTATTCGATCTATCAGACTGAGATTCTTGACACCATCCTTCTATTAAAAGACCTAGGTATGCCGTTAAAAGAGATCAAACAGCAGCTTGCCAACCGTGATCCGGCAAAGATGCTCCATATATTAGAAGAACGTGAACATCAGATCAATACGAAGATTGCCAAATTACGCTCCATGGAAAAATGGATCTCGCAGCAAAAGAGCAAGATCCATTTCGCTATGCAGATTGATCCGACAGCCATCTTTATTGCTGACTTCCCGGAACGCTACTATCTCTATGCAGAAGCACCGACCGCTACAGATGCTGAACTGTATCGAAAAACCGATGACCTGATCAATCTTCTGCTAACAGTCGGTTCTACTTTTAAAAATGATTATGATATGGCATATTTCCAGCATGCTTCCCATATCGAATCAGATAAGTACGCTGTCTATGATAATGTCGCCCTGCTGTTAGATAACAAGCCTTACGGGCTTCCTGTCCATACCTTGCCTGCAGGAAAATATCTCACCGCCTACCACACCGGTCACTGGGATACGATCGGCGATACTTACGACCGCCTGATGACCTTTAAACATGAGCACAACATCCATACTTCCTCTGAATATCTGGAACACAATGTTATAGACAGCTTCACTGCCGAAGACCCGCAAGACTACATTACCGAGATCACTGTAGCCATAGAAGCATGATCCACATTTTTATATAAGGTTCCGCTTAAAACTTCTCAAAGAAATGATATTCGTACAGGTTAGTCAGCTTCTTACCTGTCAGCGCCGCATAGGTACGAAGCAGCGAGGATGCACAACCTGCCACACCAACATACAGTCCCGGATAGCTCACAACTCTGGTCGGGATCGTTCTCCACCAACTGTCATACCAGGTACGAAGTCCCGGTGTCCGGTGATCCGAATCGGAAAGCATCACATCAGCCGTACGGATCATATAATCATAGAACTCTTTCTCTCCGGTATATTCATACATGGCAGCAAAATGCTCCAGAATACCTGCTGTTCCACAGCACTGGCACTGGCAGTTCCAGAAGCCCCAGGAATGTTTCTCCGGCGCACCGGCACGGACGATACCGCGCGATAATTCGATCGTCCAGTTCCGGTAGATCTCCTCTCCGGTAATCTCATACAGTTCACGAAATGCCAGCGTACTTCCAACCGGGCCATGACATGTACTGAGATAATATTTGTCATACGTCGGACCTGTTACCGGATGATCCTGATATGGGATCAATCGTCCGGTCTCATCTCCTACTGCGATGTTCATTGCGTATGTAAGACCTTCCTTTGCCAGCTCCAGATATTCCTCTTTCTTTGTATCCTGATATAAGGCTGCGAACATCCATGCCGTTCCGGTTGTTCCATGTGACCAGTTCGGAAATGTCGTATCCTTCTCAAAATCGATCATCGACAGATCAAGCAGCTTCCAGAACTTTCCGCCATTTGGAGCAGGAAAAGCATCCTGTGCGATCCGGTCTGCAGCCGCACATGCCGTATCCAGATATTTCTTTATACCGGTCTTACGGTAAAGGATATCTAAGAATACGACAAATCCTCCATCTGCGGTGATATCCTCCTGATCACTCCAATGCAATCCTCTCTCATCGGTTACTGCTGCTTCAAGCAGGACATCCGCAACATATAATACATAATCCCGATACGCCTGTTTTCCTGTCACCTGATACAGGTCTTCAAGGAAATATGCCTCACCAACCGGGCCATTGTAAGGGCCTGCCGCCCAGCCCGGAACCGGAATAATACCCTTTACCTCTGAATGAAGCGTCGTCTGATACCATTCCACGCCAACCTTCGTTGCAATGATATGCGCCGCTGCTTCCTCCGCCTCAGTCAGCCAGCGTGTGTCTCCGGTTGCTTCATACAGCCGAATAAAGAAAATACCAATACCTGCCGAACCGTCATACATACTCTTCGGCGTAAATAACGGAACATCCTCCCGATATCCATCCTGTCCTTCCGGCAACGCCTGCCAGATTCTTCCATATTCCGTCTTAATCGCCAACGTATCGATCCATTCCGCCGTATCGATCGCCGCTTTCAAATAATCTTCTGCTGTATTCTTTTGAAAAATCTCCGGTGTAATCAACTTTGCCATATCTTCGTCTCCTTTGTAACTTTATCCTATGCTATAAAAACTTCTCACTCTGTCTCAGTTTATCTCGCTGCTTATTATCTCTTTCTCCAGTCATTCCTGTTTCATCGCTTTTATTTCCTAGTATTTCTATATGATATATTATACATGTATTTTCAAATTAAGCAAGCCCTAAAATCACACCCAAACTATAACTATACTATTAAGTGTCCTTTTCATTACATTTTGTATCGTGTTATATCGTTCTCCCCCTTATTTACGAACTCTCATAAGGGAAAATAAGGGAAAGAAAATCTGGTAACAAATTATAGAAATGGCGCTAGAATATTGGGACTTGATATGATAAGATTAACGGAAATACTTTATTTGAAAGAGGTGAGAACGATATGAAATATATCCGAGATAATTACTCAGTACAGTTGATGTAAACTGTTGGCAGATTGTGCTGAGGTGAAAAGAAACTTGCTAGCAGTCGTTAACTGTACTATCCAAATGATTGAAATACAATATGTAAAGGAGTACAGTTATGCGTTATATAAAAGAAATATTAAAGAAAAACAGAATATGGGTATTAGCTTACATTGGACTAGGTATATTTAATGCATTTATGGCTAATTACAAGACGGACTATTTTCAGAAGGTTATTGACGGATTGGCGACTGGAACACTTACATTTGCAGGAGTTATAACCTACGGTCTTATTTTGCTGGTAAATTATTGTATGAATTATCTGGATAATTACCCTGAAAAAAAGTTGGAACATGGTATTTATTTGGATTTTTAAGCTTTTGTCACTTAGAAAAATAAGTACAATCGATTATACGGAATATCAGAAAATAGGTACTGGAAAACTTGTTCAAAGGATCGAGAATGGTTCATCCGCAGGAAGAAATGTAGTATTCAATTTCTGGTTGTGTTTGATTCGTGATTTACTTCCTACCATTGGTTTTAGTATATACTTTATTTGGAAAATTGATAAAATAATTACTTATATTTTGTTTGTAGGCTATGCGGTTATTTTTATAATAACCAACATTCTACTAAAGTTTCTTTACAAAATAAAAGAAAAGATTTTGAATAGTGAAGAACTATTCAATCATTTTCTGGTCAGGGGCTTTATGGAAATGTTGGTATTCCGTATGAGTAAACAGTTCCCGAGTGAAATAAAGAAAACTCGTAGTGCCAAAGAGGATATTGTTTCATCAAAAGTAAAAATGAATATGATTCATGAAGCATTCTTCACAATATTTGCACTACTTGTGGCAATGTTAGATATTGGTATTCTTTTTTATGCATGGAAAACGAAAAACCTTACAGTAGGTTCTGTGGTTGCACTAATTGCACTGATTGAAAATGCTTATACGCCAATTGCCATTTTTAATGTACTTTATGTCCAATATAAATTGGACAAGGCGTCATATAAGAGATTTGAGGAATTTTTAGGCTTAAAAGACGATGTTCAATTAAGAAACGGTAACGCAATTAATACGGACATTGGTGAAATAGCGATAAAAAACTTATCGTTCCAATATGAAGAACGGAAAATTATTGATGATTTGAGCCTGTTCATAAAAAGGGGACAAAAAATAGCTTTTGTAGGAGAAAGTGGCTCTGGAAAATCCACTGTGATTAAGATATTACTGGGATTACTAAAATACAATCAGGGAGAAATCTGCTTAGGTAATATGGAGTTAAGTGAAATTTGTCTTAATAATCTGTATGACAAAGTCAGCTATATATCGCAGGATGTTCCTGTTTTTGACGGAACAATAAAAGAAAATCTGGTATTTGAAAAGAACGTGTCAGAAGAACAAATGCTGGACGCATTGAGTGAAGTGCAACTATCTCATTTAGTTGAAAATCTTGCGGAAGGTTTAAATACTGAAATTGGTGAGAAAGGTACTTGTTTATCGGGTGGAGAAAAACAAAGACTTGCATTAGCCCGCTTGTGGTTTGAAGACTCCGAACTTGTCATTTTGGATGAAGCAACATCTGCAATGGATAATTTAACAGAAGAAAATGTAATGAAATCAGTTATGCAAAAAATGAAAGATAAAACTGTCATTGCGATTGCACATAGATTAAATTCCATTGCCGGTTTTGACAGAATTATTCTCTTTAGAGAAGGGAAGATTGTCGGACAAGGGACTTTTGAAGAACTATTACATACAGATTCTTATTTTAAGGAACTGTATAATGCGAATGTTCAATAATAGTATTTGTTACATTTGAATTTGTAAAAAATTTAAAGTGGCTGGCGCTCTTGCTTTTAGTGTTTGAACGACAGCCACCTAACAGAAATTCATACTATTTTAAGCAAATAGTTTTTGATTTTGTAGATATTCGAATTGCCTTTGTACGCATATTTTTCACAGATGCATTATCTAGTTGAACATCCCCTGTAATGAATATCAGTGAGATTTTCGTTATAAAATACAGCTTGCCAGCATATGCGGGCGCATATTTGAGCCAGAGGCGAGTTTGTGCAGGAGTATATGCGAATCAGACAAACTACTGCTCATCCTCCAGCATCTCCCGGTCCTTCTCCATCTCCTGCACAACCCCAAACGCCGACAGCTCATCCGCAAATTCTTCCATATAATCTTGATAATGCTCCATCAGCTCTGCCTGAACCGCATCCACGCCCTTCTGTTTACCCAAATGACGCTTCTTATCCACACCATGCTTCCGGCTTTGGCGCATCCCCGGATATACCTGGTCTGCAGTCCTGTTTCTTCTATTAAATAACATATCCCATTCCTCTTTTCATACAAAAAGAAACCGCCATGTATATAAGCCATTCCGGCTTCCTTTCTTTATAAAAGAGTATCGACATCCAGCGATCGGTTTATACCATTCCTTCTGCATGTATCAATTAAATCATAAATAAAAATCCGGGAGAAATTAAAATTGTGTATAGAAAGGGCTTGAGCCCCAGTAATTAATACTGAGGCTCATTCTTAAAGGAGAGGTCATGGAGGATTCCAAAAGGGGGGTTTGGGGGGGTTTGGGGGTTATGGGGTACATTACATCGTAATATAGGGATTATACGAATTCGTGCATTGGGAATCCTCCATCATATCTATTCAAATGTTAAGTAATTGTCTTTTTTAACTTACTACACTGTAGTAACTTCTTTCAAGATGTTCGTTTTTATTTCCTGTCCATCTCTTATGGTGCTATGATAACAAATTCATTCAAATTTGTAAATATTGCATAATAAATAAAGTTTTCCGGGTTTTATGGTTCTTTTTGCACAAATTTTACTATATATGATAGCTTTATGAATATTTTGACGGATTTTGCCTGTCTCATTTTGTCAAATTTACTATTTCTTTACTCAAACAGCCAAATTCAATCAAATAAAATTTGATTTGCGTGCGATACTTTTCGACATTTTACGATTTTTTACAGCAGCAAAAATTTGAAAATATTGTGAAAAATGCCATTTTTTGTTCAGGATACTTTTTTATATCGCGAAGCGTTTATATTTTCTTCTTAAAAAATAAAATCCGGAATGTAACAATACCTAATTTCTCCGTCAGATATAAAGAAAAAGGAGCTCAAAACTGAACTCCTCATCTTTCGAAAAAAATACTATGCAAATATATAACGTCTGTCACAATCTTACTGACCCCGTATTCGGAATCCTCTTCTATCGCGCCAGACGCTTTACACAATATATACGTTTGTATAGATTTTGTCAAGAATATTTCAAAAAAAGTTAAGATTTCTTTCCCCCCTTTACAAATTGTTCCAATAATCCTATCATTCTACATAGATTGAAAGAACACAACACAGCCGCGCAGGAGGAAAACCACATGAATACAGATGCATTATTACAGGGACGATTCAAGGATCTTGCAAATAAAGCCTATCAGAAGAATATCTATACCTTTACAAATTTTCTGTCTGCATCCGATCTGGATATTTTCTATTCTATCCTGCCGGACATCAACCATGTACCATATCAGATTTTCGGTGGCCGGGAAGGATGTGACCGTGTTATGATCCGCTTTGGATCAGAGGATATGACCGGATATGAACTTCCATTTCCTATCACCATACTTCAGATCACACCATTACTGGACAAATTTTCAGACGAGCTGACTCACCGCGACGTTCTGGGTTCTCTGATGAACCTCGGTATTGAACGTGAAATGACCGGTGATATTGTTATGAAAGAATCCTCCAGAAGCGGAAAACGAAATACCGCTTATGTGTTCTGTGTATCTTCGATCGCAGATTACATCACTGATAATCTTACCCGCATCAAACATACCAATGTCCGCTGTATCATCTGCCCGGACGATGACCTGCCGGATATTGTACCAACACTGGAAGAATTTCAGTGCATTGCTGCCTCAGAACGGATCGATGCTGCCATTGCTTCTATCACGAAGCTCTCCAGAACCCAGACTGTCGCCCTGTTCCGTGAAAAAAAAGTATTTTTAAACAATCGCATTCTTGAAAATAACAGCTATAACCTGAAACCGGAGGATACTCTGTCCATCCGCGGATATGGCAAATTCATCTATAAAGGCTGTGGACATGAAACCCGGAAAGGCAGGATCTATCTGACATTTGAACGTTATGTCTGAATCAATACATACAAACAGTGCAGACCTGGAAGCAGCTAAGCGAATCTCCCGATATGCTGTGCTTCCAGACCTGCACCATTTTTTTGACATCTTATAAATTTTTCTGGTTTATTTTTTTATGTTGTCACTACCCTCCTTCCATTTTTGTTTATCGGAATCCCTTCATATATCCCGTAACATCACTATACAAAAAATCACCTGCGAAAAACCGTTGATGTAATAAATAGCATGTCTCAATGTAACTTTTGGTATTGCAATTCCAAAAAAGCACGCACTACATACTCAAATTCACTCTTTTTTATTTCAAATGTTCCATTATAAAATGCCACTACTTCCTGTACAATCTGAAGGCCCAGACCATGCGGGTTCCGCTCCACCTGCCCGTTACGCAATCCGGTTATTTGCTTTTTCTGCCCCGCCGACAGGCCCGCTGATCTGTATGCTGTTTACCGTCATTTCCTTGATCGTATTCCTGCATACGATCATAAGATTGCTCCTGTCATATAAAATCTTGATCCCTATTTTTCCCCCACGAATCGTATATTTTACGGCATTGTCCAGTATATTTCCAAGCAGTATATTCAAATGATGGTCATTGATCGCAAGATCGATCGGCACTGATATCCATGTCGTGATCTCAATTCCCCGTTCGGATGCTTCCCGCTTTTTATAGGACAAAATTGCATCGATCAGAACATGCCCGGAAATCACCTCCTTTGCCACCACAACTGCCAGTGCCTTTTCATATTCCTGATGCAGCAGCTCATATTGACCATTTTCCAGATACACACATTCCAGCATATATTGCTTCTTCAGGTCATGACGAAATTTCCGAAATTCCTGCCAGACCTTTCCCCCAGAGAAAACTATATGCCTTATACTGTTCTGCTTCCGCACGCATCGTCCGGACATTCACTTCCCGTATCTGTCCATTTCTTTCCTGACGATACAGGTTACTGGATAATATATTGACCGCATACAGAAGCAGTACAATGGTCGGAAAATGTTTTCCTCCACATGCCGTCCGAAAATGTAAACAATGCCAGGGTTATTACCGGAACACAAAATACCTCCACAAAATCTCCAAACGTCACCTTATACTGCAAGACCAGTAGTGGATCCGGACAAGTCTCATCCATATCAGGTGCACCGACATTTGCATGATGACTTCTCCACAGCATTCTCCACGCCAGAATATTCAATTTTATAAATACTAAAAGGATAATTCTTGAAATAGATACAGCAGATATCTGAAGCCTTATAAAAGTTTCTTTTCCAACATCAGCATGGCTTCCAACCATAATAAAATAACGATAAACAAGCTTTTCCGCAGCGATCATAAACACTGCCAGATAAATGCCTGTAACAGCCGCCTGTTTCCATGGATATTGAGATTTCCCGGCTATTTTTCTGCATTTTCCGGATATACAACCAGAACTTCCAAATAACCGGATTGTCCAGATATAAAAAAGATTAGATGCCAGCGACAGAATAGAACTCAAATGCCTGCTCCCCCGATCCAGTCCATATAATATTCCCGGACATATTTCTTATTGTCTCTGCTGATGGCAAGCTCCATCCCATTACTCATGATAACTTCTGAGTATCGAAGCTCCCTGATATGACTGGTATTGACCAGATAGGATTTGTGGATCCGGACAAAATGCTGCTGGTGCTCCTCCAGATATTTTTCCAGATTCTCAAGTTTATCATAAAATTCAAATATTCCGGAGACACAAACAGCCGTGATCACCCGGCGGTTACTCTCCAGATAAATAATATCTCCAATGTTAATAGCGTAATACGTGCGATTATAATAGAATGGAAGAATTTCCATATTGTTTCTGACATGACATATAATTCTGTCAAGCAAAGGAAGAAAGGTCTGTTCATTTACCGGTTTATCTAAAAACTGAAATGGCTGGACATCAAAGGCCGCCCGATAATATTCACTGTACCCGGACACAAATACAAGAAGCATAGATGGATACTGTTTCCGAAGCTGTACTGCCACCCGGATCCCATTCATCTCCGTCAGCTCAATATCCAGAAATACGATCTGATACATCCCGCTCTGGTCGATCTCCATCAGCAGCTCCTCGCCACTGCAAAATGTATCAATCTGAAAATTGAAATTACAGCTTCTCATATACGTTGCTGTCATCTGACTGATCTCGTCCAGAACATGCTGCTCATCATCACAAACCGCAATCCGAATCATAATATTTCCCCCCATAATATAATTTGTACTTATTTCATCATTGCTGTAAGTTTATCAAGCATATATAACAACTGTTCTGTTTTCTCAGCCCCAAATCTCTGATATGAGATATGTTTTTTCTTCTCGTCATCGCCAATTTCATAATCCATATACAAACTGTCCTGAAGAACATAATCAGCAGATATCTCCAACGTATTGATCAATGCAACAAAACAATCCAGTGACATATCTGCCTTACCTGTTTCGATCCTGCTGATATATTTATCACTGAGTTCAGTCAATTCTCCCAACTGTTGCTGGGTAAGACCTTTTTTCTTTCTTGCTTCTTTCAACCGTTGTCCTAGAAACGTTCTGTTAATCTTCACTAATCTCTCTCCATATTGCTTTCCGGATTAATATGCTTCAACCTTCTCTTTTTGTATTCTGTCAAAATTTGTCTTTTTATAGAACAAACCAACGAAGCATTTTCTAACCAACAGTAGAATTTCTAAATTGTTTTTTGCGCAGAGCGTTTTTTCTTTTCATTCTTTTTTCTGCATACAAAAACAGTGCCTGACCGATACAACCATTTCCACGAATCCACCGTGAATCTGACAGTATTAAAACCAGGCACTGTTTTTATTTTTATATGTTTGTCTTTCCTGTAAATTTATAAGATATACCGTTTACAGACTTTCTGCACGTTGTCTGATATTCTTCTTGAAATTGATCACCTTATGATCGTATTCCTGATCCATGTATTTAGAATTGATCATAAAATCTGCAGTCGACTTGTTATTTGCAATTGGAATATCATACACCTGCGCGATACGAAGCAGCGCTTTTACATCCGGATCATGTGGTTGTGCTGTCAGAGGATCCGAAAAGAAGATCACCATGTCGATTCTGCCCTCTACGATCTTGGCACCGATCTGCTGATCACCGCCTAATGGTCCGCTGTTGTAACCTCGCACCGGCAGTCCTGTCTTATCTGCGATCATCCGGGCTGTTGTTCCGGTTCCGCAGAGAAAATGATTTTTCAGTATGTCCTTATTATCATTACACCACTCGATCATCTCAGCCTTTTTGCTGTCATGTGCGATCAGTGCAATATTCTTCTGTTTCTCAATCGTAAGTGTCACAAAATCATCTGTCATATTAGGTCTCCTTTCTGTCAAAACCTGCTTACCTTATAAGAATTACCACGACATTTCTGCCAGTGGACATTTCTGCAAGCCTTTATTATTTTGTTATACCAAGCTTATGTGCTTCATCCGCAACTGCCTTGGCAACCACCTTTGCTACTCTGTCATCAAATGCACCCGGAATAATATATTCTTCATTTAATTCTTCATCGGTTACAATTGATGCGATTGCTTTTTGCTGCTGCCATCTTCATTTCCTCTGTAATTCCTGTAGCCTTTGCATCCAGTGCGCCACGGAAGATACCAGGGAAAACCAGAACATTGTTGATCTGATTTGGATAGTCAGAACGTCCAGTCGCCATAACACGAACGCCACCCTTCTTTGCTTCCTCGGGCATGATCTCCGGTGTCGGATTCGCCATAGCAAATACGATAGGATCGGCTGCCATGGATGCTACCATCTCTGCCGTTACGATATTCGGTGCTGATACTCCAATAAATACATCCTTCCCCTTCATGATCTCTGCAAGATTTCCGGTCTGTCTGTCTTTATTTGTGATCTCTGCCATATCTGCCTGTGCCGGATTCATCCAGTCCTGACCCGGACAGAGTGCACCCCTGCTTGTCAACCAGAACTACATTTCCGATGCCAAGCTGAAGAAGCAGCTTACAGATAGAGATACCGGCTGAGCCTGCACCATTGATTACAACATTTGCCTTATCAAAGTCTTTACCTACCAACCTCAGTGCATTGATCAGACCTGCAGATACAACGATAGCTGTTCCATGCTGGTCATCATGGAATACAGGGATGTCCAGTTCTTCCTTCAATCTTCTCTCAATCTCAAAACATCTTGGTGCTGATATATCCTCCAGATTGATACCGCCAAATACAGGAGCGATTCGTTTTACGGTTTCTACAATCTCATCTACATCCTTTGTATCAAGACAAATAGGGAATGCATCTACTCCGCCAAATTCTTTAAACAGGATAGCTTTTCCTTCCATAACAGGAATCGCAGCCTCTGGTCCGATATCGCCAAGTCCGAGAACTGCAGTTCCATCGGAAACAACCGCTACCATATTGCCCTTACATGTATATTTATAATACATCAGCCTTATTGTCACGGATCTTTCTGCATGGCTCTGCAACACCCGGTGTATATGCTGTACTTAGATCATCTCTGTCCTTGATCTTTACCTTTGAAATGACCTCAACCTTTCCTTTATTTTCTTCATGCATCTTTAAGCTCAGGCTATTGTAATCCATTTGTATAACTCCTTTATTCATTGATTATTATATCTGAAGCCATCTTCTATATGGCTGCATATATTCTGGTTTTTGTGAATATATTATATAGATATAATAACATAAACTGCTGGCATATAACAGCAATTAATACCACAAAATAATATGGAGGATTTCAATGAATCAGTCTGTTAAACACAACTTTTTTATCTGGAGTGTTTTCTCTTCCATCTGTATTGTGATACTTGGAAGCGGCTGGCATTTTCTATATGTCATCTTAGAGAAAAGTAATCTGGTCGCCTGGTGTACACCGATCAATGAAAGTATCTGGGAGCATCTGAAGCTTACCCTGTATCCGGTGCTCATCGTTATGCTGATCCTTTATGGTCTGCATTTTATTCCCTGTGGACCTTCGATCCATAAAGTGATCCTGATGATCTCAGCCAGCGTCTGCATCTCAGATCTGATCATTGTCAGCATCTATTATGTGTTCTCCGGCGGATTCGGACTTACCGGAATGTCTATCGACCTTACAGCCTATGGCATCGGTATTCTGGCAGGACAGCTTCTAAGTGTGATTCACCTGCTTTCGCTCCACCAGATTCCAAAATGGGTATATAGTATCGGTTATATTCTTCTGATCGGACTTATCATTATTACGACTGTTTTCTCTTATAATGCGCCCGATCTTCCCATCTTTATTCCACCGACAGAATAACTTACAGAATCGATCAACCCAAATCGTGTAATATATCCCATCTGCCTACTGGCTCGATGAACATACAAAAACCCAGATGCATAAGCACCTGGGCTTTTGTATGTATTTAATTTTAGATTATTGTCGAAGTATTCTGTAAATATTCGAGGTTTCCACACCCGCCATATAAAACGCCATTTTATATAAAATCTATAAATAAATTCTACTGAAGGATGAGCAATTATGTATGCTCCCGATGCAACTGCATCATTCAAATTTTAGATGTATGGTACAATATTTCAAAAGATGTGAAATGTTATACCGCAATGGTACATATTATATAAACTCCTGCTTATAACGAATCTAAACAAGTGGCATCTGTAACAGTCACTGCCTGAACAGATACTATGTTGTACCAATCCTTCCAACAACTTCTAAGCGTCTATGTGATATAGCCTAATGCCCTTGAAACACTACCTATATCTTGTGTTTTGAACAATCCTAGCAGAACATAATCGGTAATCTAATACCTACGTCCCGATACTTCAATCTATGCCGAACCGGCATCTGTGTGGGGACTTGTTTCAAGTTATATCGATAAGGCATCCCGTGTGGAAACAACTTCCCAATCATGTATGCTGCTATGATAAAACTGTTCTTCAATTGTATCCAACGGAATCTCCTCCTTCCTTGAACTTCTGGAAAACACCTTTTACTTTTGACCAGTTTCCGTGTACCGGACCTCGATCTGTTTATCCAGGTGGCATCTGTTTGATGACCGTTCTTTAATGTATCTTTATTATATGTGATAATACCCATTTTGTCAACATTATTTTTTGACAATTTAATCATTTTATTGTATTTATTTTGTCTTTTTTCATTCAAATGTTGTATTGTAGTATTAATTGTGTATATTTTTTAAACAATTATAATTCCATAAAAATTAAGTTGACTTTTCCCCTGTGCAGTGCTAGACTTTTAGAAAAATCAAAGGCTATGACAGGAAGGAGTACTTAAGCAAGTGTTACTTCAGAGAGCAGGCGGCTGGTGTGAGCCTGTAGAACATCTTAAGGAAGCAGTCCCCGAGCTGTGATTGCGAAATAGGTTTTAGATTAGCAGTCAACGGAAGGTTCCACGTTACAGGAACAACGGTTAAGAGATCTGGCCGTACAGAGTGCAGGAAGTTTTTCCTGAAGTTAGGTGGTAACACGGACTATAAAAATAATAAGTTCGCCCTAAGCAAAATTTATTTGCTTGGGCTTTTTATTGTCATCTTATAAAGTCCGGCAAATTCCCATAACAACAGTTTCCTGTACAAGAATGGATTCTTAAGGTTGCTTAACTTCCGGTTTTGGGAGCCGGATAAATTCTTATAAAGAGAGGTATATCGCATGAGAACATACGAAAAATCAACGAAACTCGATAACGTTTGTTATGACATAAGAGGTCCTGTTATGGACGAAGCAAACCGCATGCAGGCAGCGGGCATTGATGTTCTGAAACTGAATATCGGAAACCCTGCACCATTTGGTTTTCACGCACCGGATGAAGTCATCAAAGACATGTCTTACAATCTGAGAGACACCGAAGGATATTCCGATTCCAAGGGCTTATTCTCCGCAAGAAAGGCTATCATGCAGTATTGCCAGTTAAAGCATATTCCAAATGTCGGAATTGACGATATCTATACCGGAAATGGTGTAAGTGAACTGATCACCATGTCTATGCAGGGACTTTTAAATAATGGAGATGAGATTCTGGTTCCTTCTCCTGATTACCCATTATGGACAGCTTCTGTCACACTGGCAGGCGGTACTGCTGTTCACTATATTTGTGATGAACAGAGTGACTGGTATCCGGATATCGATGATATGAGAAGTAAGATCACTCCAAATACAAAGGGTATCGTCGTGATCAATCCAAATAACCCAACAGGTGCCTTATATCCAAAGGAGATTCTGGAACAAATTGTTGATCTTGCAAGAGAATTCGACCTGATCCTGTTTGCAGATGAAATCTATGACAGACTGGTTATGGATGGCAGAAAGCATGTTGCACTCGCATCTCTGGCACCGGATGTGTTCACGATCAGCTTCAACGGTCTGTCCAAATCCCATCGTGTAGCCGGTTACCGTATCGGCTGGATGTGTCTATGCGGCAGAAAGGATCATGTAAAAGGCTACATCGAAGGTCTGAATCTTCTGTCTTCAATGCGTCTTTGTTCAAATGTTCCTGCACAGAGTATCGTTCAGACTTCTCTGGGCGGTTATCAGAGTGCCGATGAACTCCTGCTTCCGGGCGGACGAATCTACGAACAGCGTGAATATATCTACAATGCCCTCTGTGACATTCCCGGTGTATCCGTTGTGAAACCAAAAGCTTCTTTCTACATATTCCCGAAACTGGATCAGGAGAAATTCCATATCAAGGATGATGAGAAGTTTGCCCTTGATCTTCTCCGTGAGAAGAAGATCCTGATCACCTGTGGTACCGGCTTCAACTGTACAGACCCGGATCATTTCCGTATCGTATATCTGCCAAATATCGTGCAGCTTAAAACCGCTATGGGAAGAATTGCTGATTTCTTAAGCTACTACCACCAGTAAATCAAAAAAGATTAAACCGCCTCCAGCCCTCATAAATAAAGGGCTGGAGGCGGTTTTTATCAACACGTTTTGTCCTATAGATCTATCTTAATTTATGAAACAATAAACACATCACTATAGTATTGTTCTGCTTGCTCCCTGGTCAGATCATATCGTTTCATTATTCTTTCAATGGTTTCCTTCTGATCAAGTCCACATTCATCATAAGTTTCAATCGCTTCATAAATTCCTTCTCTACGTACAAAAGCTGCAAATTCATCTTTCATATAACCATCCTCCTTTATACTGTTCTTCACATGTGTAAATTTGTTATAAGTATTTGGAAATTTATCCTTATCAGCGACTGTTAATTGCTTTTTTGAAATAAAGTCATTAAATCCGATATCTTACTTCCATCCTTTATTTCAGTATTTACATAAATTTCTGTCAGTCCATTATCAACAACGCTTCCCGTTTCCAGAATTGTATTCTGAGCATGATATATCGTTCGTCCCTTTCTGAAAATATCAAATTCAGAAATATATATAATACATAATGTCTGAACATGATCAAACGAATCGCCTGGCTCTGAATTATTTGCTGTTATTACAGACGCATGAAACCGAACCCTTTTCACATGATTACAATTCATAGATCGTTGTATTTCTATATTAAATACATTATCTTCTTCTCCTATAACATATGCATCCATTCGAATTGAACGGCCCGCAAGATTGCGAATACTTTTTTTGAGCAATCAAAGAATCTGGTTTAATTTTGAGTTCAGCATTATTGAAAATTGTTTGAAGAAGTTCTTCTATAAAAAGAGGGTCTTCACACATAACCTCAAACATTGCATCATTCATAATTACCAGCGAAGAAATAAGTTCCTGTTTTTCACTGTCAGTATGTCTTTTTCTTTTTTCTATTCATTATATTACGCTACCTTTTTCATGTCAAAACACATCTAATATTGTTATTTGACAAGTTTCTTCTTTCCGGCACCTATATTGTCGACAGATTCAGCATAACAGAAAAATAATCAAAAAAGACACTAATGTAATAAACAGCATGTCTCAATGTAACTTTCGGTAAATTTATGTAAAAATCTTTGATTATAACCACAAATAAAACAAATACCATTATATAAAGTCAAACGTTGCCTGCTGGTAGGTGATGTCCTGATATTCCAGTTCCTCCTGCGAGGTCTTGCTGGTATAATCTACAACAACCGTCTGCTGGCGATTACCGACCATCTGCTGACCAAGAACGTAGTTCACATCAAATTTGCCGGTGATCGCCGGAGTTGCGCCACGGGCAGGAACGATCAACTGCACATGATTAGCTGCAAGCATGGCAAAGATCGGCTCCCAGATATATACATCCTTTGCCGCGCCAAATGGGTTATCAATAAAGATCGTCTTTGTAGAGATCTCACCCTCCGCGCCATAAGAATACATACCTGCAATATAATTGATAATCGCAACCAGGAACTGAATGTAGATACCCTGTGACTGTCCGGTACTACCAACCGCTTCTTCATAACGAAGATACCGGCTCTGCTCCTTGATACGCTCTCTCTTATATAGTTTCAGCTTGATCGCATTCATGTCTGTGACCATTACGCCAAATAACCGCTTCAATGCAAGACAGTCACGGATATAACGGACACGCTTCCTCTCATCCTCATAGGCATCTGCGCCCTTTACGATATCGTCAATATAATCAGACATACGCTGTGCAAGGAATTCTTCTTTCACATATGGGATCGTCAGATCAACCATACGGATGACTTCTTCTCCAACGGTGATCTTCGATAATTTTGGAAGCTTCTCAAGCTCGGTCTTTACATCCATACAACGCTGTAAACACTGACTGCAAAAATTCTCCTTGATCGCAACCATATCTTCGATTCCTTTTTCCACTCTTTCCTTTTCCAGATCGATATAGGAAATGATCTGTAACAGGCTTTCAAGTAACGCCTTTGCATCATAGTAGTTTTCAGGTATGATGACATCTCTGCGGATCGTTTCTGCCATCTCGAATACACCCATTTCACTGAGTGCTTCCGCTGTCTGTCCCTTGAACCGCATCAGTTCATTTCTTGTCTTTTCCAAATTCTTGCGACTTCTGTCATATCGTAACAAACTGGTCTCAAATGCCTGTCGCAGCTCCTCTTTTCCGGCTTCTAACAGCTTACCATTTTCTACATTGATGTCATTTGTATCCACGATACGTTTTACATCTTTATAAAAGCTCGATCATATAGCCCTGCTCTTTGTTACAGGTCTCATATTCCTCTGCTGTCTTCTTATAACTCTGTTCCAGCTCGGCAAGGATCTGATCGCCCTGTGCGATCGCCTGCTCTGCTTCACTTAGAGAAATCTGTTCTTCTGCATATGCATCTTCACCATAAGTCTTTTTTCAGACTGGCAACCGCATATTCGATATTTCCTTCCAATCTGCCGGAAGCCTTTTGATACATTCTTCATTTCTTCCGCCATGGATGCTGATACCAGTTCCAGACGCATCAATTCATCAGAAAGTGCCTGTAACTGCTGTTCAGATGTGGCAAATAACTGTGTCTGTGCTTCCAGATCCGAAAGTTTCACGCCACGCTTCTCGATCGTATGCAGGATACGATCCATTGACTGTGACAATGTCTGAACCAACTTCTTCTTATCCTCTACATCCGGTGCATTTTTATTTGCTACTGCATACATCGCCATAAATTCTGTCTCCAGCACTTCATCAGAGATCGTAAGAATCTCGATATCCCGTCTGGATACATCTTCCGTTTCCTGTCCAAGTGCCACCTGAATCTTCTGCTTTGGATCCAGTGACACATCTACTTTTCCATCCTCCGGGTAATAAGGTTTAAAATAATTCTGCCATTTATCCTGTATATCCTGAATACTGTTTGCGATCGCAAGCATCCGTGCCTCCGCCTCGCTCACAGTTGTATTCCATCTGACTGCATCCCGCTTCAGTTCCTCGATCTGTCCGGTGATCCGCTGTTCTTTCTGAACATTCTCCGTATAACGGGATTCTTCCTCAACTTTGCCAGATCAGAAAGCCCCTTAATACGAAGCAGGATTGATTTGTCTTCCTCCAGCTCATGCAGCTTTTCTTTTACGGATGCCTCATCTTCTTTCTGCTGGGTGATCCGGCTTGTCCGTTCTGTTATACGATCCTGAAGCTCACGGACCTCATCCTTTTTATTTAACAGATCCTGATTCAACTTTCGTTCGATATCTGCCGCATCCAGGTGCCTCTCATCTGCCAGATGACTGACAAATGCCAGATCTTCCCGGTAGGTTGCAAGCTTCTCATCAATCATGGATATCTCATCCTCAAGGCCACGAATCTGGATCGTCAGTTCTTCTTTTTAACGATTTCAGGATCTCATCGTCTGTGAAATATTCGCCTTTTCTGCAGACCATAACGGCATTTTCATTTAAGGTAACTGCCTTTTCGGACAGGTCATCCATATCGTAGATCAAAACCATTTCATTGTCTGTCTGAATCGAATCCAGATTGATATCCTCTGCAATATCAGCGAAATTCTTCACGACTACTCCATACGGAAGTGCTCTGTTTTTCTTCAAGATCTCCGACCGCTGCTCCGACTTAAGTGCTGCCAGATAATCAGCTCCGTGCATCGCCATATGTCCATGTCTGGTCACGATATAATCAATAACTGCCGATGCTCCTGCACTCGGTCCGAATAAACGTCCGGATTCCAGATATTTGCGTCTTGCAAGCTGTCGGTCAATCTCCTGTTTTCTGATGACCGTCTCGGTCAGCGTTCCTGTGATTCTTGCATTGATCGCATCTATGATTTCTTCTGCTTTCTCTACACTATATACCGCCATAATGCTTTCTAACTTCTTAGCTGCCTGACGATATTCCTCTGCATCCAGATGGCTTGTCTCATATTCTTTTTCCAGTGTTTCCAGACTGTTTTCCGCAAGTGACAACCGGTAACGGTCTTCAAATACCTGCTCCTGATCTTCCCGTATGCTCTCTGCAAGTGCCTGTAAGGATGCCTCAAATTCTGCTGCCTTTTCTTCGGATGCTTCGATCACGTTTGCCGCATCCGACACAACAAGCAGGGCAACCTGTGAGGTCAGCTCGGATATCTTGTTATTTAAGGACTGTAATTTGTCCGAAGCCGCTTTCCGATTATCCCCGGATACAGCCAGATCGATCTCGCCCTCTTTGATACATTTCATGCAGTAATCAGCCTCTTTCACTGCATACTCATGCGACTGTTCGACCTCTTCCTTTGCCAGAAGAAGCTCTTTCAAACGCTCATCATCCCGAAGCTTTCTGTTATAGGCATAGACCGTCATTTTCTCACGGTCTGCCCCGGTATTCTGTAAGATATGATCGATGATCTTCTGATTCTCGGATAACTGTTTTCTGTCTTCCAGATAACCCAGATAATCATTGATACTTTCTTTCATATTCATATCCTGCTTTAATGCCGATACCTGTCGTTCATTTTCAGCAAGATTTGCATTTAACTGTTCTGACTTATCCCGGAGCTCCTGCAGACGGAAACCATCTCTGGTGATCTTCAGATTCTCCAACCGCTTCTTCTGGCTTTCCTTCTGTTCAAATGCAGTCTGTTTTGCCACAAGCAGTTCTTCCAGATGTTCATTTTCTCTCGATGTCAGTTCTTTTCCCGTCACATAGATATCCGCAAGCTGCCTTGTGATATCTTCGTGTGCCTCGTACTGGTTAATACAGGAATTGACCTTTGCCTGCAGGACATTGATCAGCTCGATCTGATGATCGAAGTTCGCGATATCCCGTTTCTTCTGTGCCAGCACGTTCAATTTATCCTTAATATCAAGCAGCGTTTCTGCCATCGTGCTCTCATCCCCATCCCTACCGGTACGGGTCAGAAATGCTTTCTCTATGATCTCCTCGATCAGCAGATCTTCTACTACTTTTCTGGTCGTCTTATAATTCGTCTCAAAATAAGTACGGACATGACCCTCTGTCTTATTGATTCCACGGATGATCTCCCAGTGGCTCTCATGCAGACCATATTCGCTGATGAACCGCTGGTACTCCCCTTTCCGCTCAAATAAGCGCACTTCAAGGCTCATATCCTTATGTCCAAGCTCCTTAATGTAGGATTTTAGACCACTGTATGTAATTCTTTCATTACCATTTGACAATGGAAGATTAATGATATCGTTCTTATTATAATCCCGATAGAAAATGCAGTAATTGAAATACTCGATCGCCGCCGTCTGTCCGTCCTGTGATGCTCCCTCATCGGATTCCTTTGCTTTCCTGGCACAGAAGCCGGTCGTCATGTAGCGGTATCCATCCTTGATATCCGCGTCGTCTAATTTCCATTCGATCAGGGAATGAATAGTCGTATTGCCGCCACCATTCCGGAATAATTTCTCGATCGGCTGCTTATCATCTAACGTACAATTCGGTATCAGATTCTGAAGCAGAAGAAGCATCAGCACACTCTTTCCTCCACCGTTTGCAAGGTCATAAAGCGTGTTCTTGCCATACATACGCATCCCGAAAAATCATCGTACTGCTGTGTACCAAAGTTGTATTTTACATTATTTACTCGTATTCGGTTAATGCACGGCATCCTCTTCACCTCCAAGCAGCTGATACAGACGTCCCCTGTATTCTTCAAAATAATTCTCACATAACGCCTTGAACCGATCGGTCGGATAGTAGCGTTCTTCGTTCTCGACAAATAATTTCTGGCTGACCATAAAGTTAAATGTCAGCTTCACATAACCGGATTTGGATGCCTTTGACGCCTTCGTCTTTTCTCCGTCATAGACTGCATGACTGACTGCCGGAAGCTCATCCCACAGCAGCCCAACCGCTTTAAAGCTCTCTGCCCCGACATCCTCTGCGGAAAATACAGACAACCGCTTCGTCACATCTGCCAGATATTTGTCCGCCTCTTCGATCACCTTTTCCGGCTTGATAAATTCACGGAACTGATAGCTTCCGGAATCTTTATAAAAATACAGCAGGATCACATACATGAGGAAATAGCACAGGAACAATTCTTTATTCAGCCGCAGTCCAAGTATGCGCTTCATATCGTCATTTGTATAACCAAATACCCGGTTGCCTTCACCCGGAGTGATATAAAGTGCTTCGTTGTATTCGTAAATACTCAGATTCAGTTTCTTTAACAGATTGCCTACAATCTCGTAGACCTCTGCATTTCCATAATAATCTTCGTACAGAGCACTGTTTTCTCTGCTTGCTTTCGCGATCGTTTCGCCCTGTATCAGTCTGGCGTAGATCTCAATCGCCTTATCCAAATTTCTGCTGTCCATCTTTTTCCTCACATGTATTTTTTATTGCAATTCAAATATTATGTTCGTAACATACATATCTGCTCCAACCGGGATCTCCTCAGTGCTGTCAAAGGTCAGCGTGAAGCGCATATCTTTGTATGGCTCAAATGAGATATCCGGAGCATAAGCATCTTCCGAATAAATATCCGGTACGCTTACAGTTGAAATGCTGTCGGCTGTAGCCTGTGGTATCTGCTGCTCTCCGATGCTGTCCCGCACCTTCTGATATTCCCGAATACTGTCAACTACCAGCTTTTCAAGCATGGTATCCTGCTTCTTTAACATCCGGCTGATATCATATTCCTTCTTCTGTGCCAGATGGGTAAGGAATGCGTAATAATCGGCATTCTCATAGATTTCTTTTTCCAAATCGTATCTCTAGGAATCCGTTGAATTCTTTCAGGCTGAGCTTCTTCCAGCGGGCAAGCACATCCATCAGTTCAAAGAATAACTTGCCATAGTTTCTGCCGGAGCGTTCTTCTTCAATCTCGTCCTCGTAACGGAAGTTCGCATTTACATCTTCTTTCTTTGCTGTCACCATCTTCGCCTCATCCTCTGATTTGAGCGTAAGAAGATTGTCGATCGATGTCATCGAGAACGACTTCGTGATCGCCGGTGCAAATAAAGGAGCAAGAATCATGCCCATCTTATCCGGCCGATCCTCCCTGATCATCTTCTGTAATTCCTTTTCAAAATCAAATACCGGACGCAGACGCTTTAACTTCGCCTTCTGAATAATGTTGTCCGATATATTCTGTAATTCCATGGTGCTGTTGATCAGATTTCCATGCTTTAATATGGTCTTCTTCAATTCCAGCTCCAACTGACTGATCTCATCCAACAACGTAGAACCTTTTGTCAGATGGTCAAAGTTCGCTTTCGCAACTGCCTTATCGACCAGTGCCTTGTTCTTCGCAAATAATTTCTGTTCCTCGGAAAACCATTTGCCAACCGTCTTCATATATTTCTCATAAGCTTCTGCCCCAGCAAATACATCGTAAGAAAGCAGATCTACGATATCGTCTTTTTCTCTTACAAGCCGGTTCACTTCGCTGTTGATCCGCTTGACAACCTCGATACCTCCCTTGAAATTCTCTCCGGTGATCATCTTCTCAAGCAAAACCTGTTCTACATTGATCTTGCTCTCGTCCTTGATCTCCTTGGTATCAAGATAGAATTCTATCCCATCCGCAGTTATGTAATAGAGCACTTTTCCATCCGTGATCCGGCTGTCGATCAGTCTGACACGCCCGGTCTTCTTCTGCTTCTTACCCGGATCGTAAAATGTAAATTCAAATGCTTTTCCATCATTTCTGATCTTGTCAAATATATATAAGATCAGGTCTGCCATATCCTCGTCCTCGATCTCAATATCGAAATCACGGATCAGTAGCTCTTTTATAAATGCTTCACACTGGGGATATGTGATGTCCCTCTCGTTGAAGTTGTTTTCCTCAATAAAAAAACGCAGTACCGCCATGGTGATATATCCCATATCCAGACTGTTATATCGTCCATCCCTGTACTGTGTAAATGCAGTTTCCGATAACACAAAAAACGGGTAGTATTTTCTTAAGTTATACATTCTCGCATTATGTTCTTCGATTATGTCATTGATCATCACGTACTGCTTTGCCACTGTTTCTACTCCCTGTTTTGTGTGCTTTATTTTCTGTTTTTTCTTAAAAAATCACGGACACATAACATGCCCGTGATTTTTCAATACCTATTCGCCCATCATCTGTTTAAAAAATAATTACCTGAATCAATCCTGCTTTGCAAGATTTTCTTTGTCTACTTTGTAAACCATAAGACGAAGAAGATAGTATGGCATTCTTCTATTTCCAAGTTCCCAGTCCTGTACAGTTCTATACGGTATCTCGAAATACTCAGCAAATTCGCGTCTGTTCATTCCTGTAGACTTTCTTAATTCTAATAATTCTTCACCTGATGTCATAGTCTGTGTCCCTCCTGTATCATTCCTATGTGCATTCTTTCTGAAAAAAAAAAAGAATGCTTTCATTCAATATTATTTCAAAATTCAGCACAAAATAAATTCTACAAGAATCCAACCCTAACCTCATGTATATTCTACAATATAACGGTCGGCATGACAATAGAATTTGTTAACACATTAAAAAATTTTTTTATATGCGTGTCCTTTAGATAATTTAAACATTTTGTCCATTGACTTTATGATATAACCGGAAAATAATGAAATTAATTTTTTATATTATACATTGATATGCATGGGATACCTTTAACATTACCAATCAGGGGACGCTTCCGCTCGTTTTCCCGCTGTGTAACTTCGAACTAACCTCGGATAAACCTCGGTAAGGTCTCAGTTAGGTCTGCAACGGTACTAAGATGCCGCTAATGCGCCATCTAAGGACCGGCGACCTCAAATGCCCCTGTATTGGTAAGTTAAGATATCCCAACGCATAATTCACACAATATAAAAAATTAATTTCATTATTACACAGGGGGTGTTATGTATGTTGAATAATCGAATTATGAAGGAAAAGCCATCGGACGAGGAAATGAATACACGGTTAAAGGCTTTGCAGAAAAAGCTGGCGGCGCAGACGCTGGCTGTCCGGGAACACAAGCTTCCGGTCATCGTTCTGGTAGAAGGCTGGGGTACTTCCGGCAAAGGCAGTCTGGTCGGACGGATCATCAACAATATCGATCCACGTTTTTACCGGGTTGCATCGCTGGAAAAGGTCAGAGAAGAGGACAGGCGGAAACCATTTCTTTGGCGATTTGTAAAAGAGATACCGGAAGCCGGCAATTTTGTCTTTATGGATTCCGGCTGGATGGATCAGCTTACGCGTGAATACGCACACAAAGAATTGTCAAAAAAAGACTACGAGCTTCGAATTGCCAATGTTCGGAGATTTGAACGACAGCTGACCGATAACGGCTATCTGGTTGTCAAATTCTTCCTGAACATCTCGAAAAAAGAACAGAAGAAACGAATCCGGACGCTTGCCGATGATCCTGCAACCAAATGGAGAGTGACCGATACTGACCTAGCACAGAACAAACATTATGACAAATACATGGACATCTTTGACAAATTCTTAGATGCTACCGATTCTTCCCGCGCGCCATGGTATATCATCGATGGCTGCTCCAAGAAATGGGCGGAGCTTCAGGTTCTGGAAATCCTGACCGAGGGAATCGATGTTGCCCTACAGAATCATTCACTGGCAGTTCCGATCCCGCAGAATGTATTCCCTCTTATGGACATGCCGAAGCTGTCAGATATCTCTTTACAGGACAAGACGATATCTGATGAAGAATATTCCAAACGTCTGAAAGAATTACAGGGAAAACTTCGAGAGCTGCACAACAGCATTTACCACAAAAAGATTCCTGTCATCATTGCATACGAAGGTTGGGATGCTGCCGGAAAAGGCGGCAATATCAAGCGTGTAACGGAAGCATTAGATCCTCGCGGTTACGAAGTATTTCCGATCGCAAGTCCTCTTCCGTATGAAAAATCCCGACATTTTCTCTGGCGTTTCTTCACCAGGCTTCCACGCTCCGGTCATGTAGCTATCTTCGACCGAACATGGTATGGCAGAGTCATGGTAGAACGGATCGAAGGATTTTGCAGTGAAAATGACTGGAAACGTGCTTACAACGAAATCAACGAATTTGAAAAAGAACTGTATGACTGGGGTGCTGTGATCATCAAATTCTGGATACAGATTGATAAAGACACCCAGCTTGAACGATTCACGCTACGTCAGAATACACCGGAAAAACAATGGAAGATCACAGATGAGGACTGGCGAAACCGTGAAAAATGGGATCAATACGAAACAGCCGTCAATGAAATGCTGCAAAAAACAAGCACCACCTATGCTCCATGGCACATCATCGAATCAGTCGATAAAAAATATGCCCGGTTAAAAACCCTGGAGATCATAGTTGATGCTATAGAAAAAGCTATATCTTAATGAATCTTTGTCTTCTGGTAGTCGATCATGACATCATAGATCCGTTCACAGTTGTCATGGTCGTCAAACCGGAAGAAATCATCGGCACGTCTGCGGTACTCCGGTTTCATCTCGCAGTTATTCTGCATATAAGAGATCAGAACATCGATCAATTCGTCGTTGTCCTCGCAGATCTCGCCAAATCCCATCGTATCATAGTGGAAGGTTCCTTCCTCATAATGCTTCGGTATATCGTGATGGTGCAGGTAGACCACCGGCTTACGCATATAAGCGAAATCAAACTGAACGCCGGAGAAATCCGAAACCATCAGACTGGATTCCCGGAACACCTTCTCACAATTGACACCGGAATGTCCATGAACGGCAACCGCCGGAATGATCTCTACCGAAGGATTCTTATCAAAATCATCGATCTGCGGGCTGACGATCGGATGAAGTACATAGACGATCTTATAATTATATTTCTTTGCCGCAGCGATCAGACGCTCATCATTAATAAGGCTGTTATATACCTGATAATAGGTTGTCTCCTTAAAAAGTGGATTGTAGTCACGGCTCACACCCTCATTCTTTGTAACCGGAACTGCTGCCTGCATCCGCCAGGTCGGAGATAACAGGATCTGCCGTTTATCTTCATTTATGAGTCCATCATAACGCGGTACTCCGGTCAGCTTCAATGCATCATAACCCTCATAGCCGTAGATCGGCTTCGACAGATTTTCAATCTCATATTTGGATGCACAGAAATACAACCGTGTATTATCTCTCAACCGGTTCTGCGCAACTGCAATCTTCTGGATAGACATACCATGCTGGACACAGGCTACATGGAAGTTCATCAGATCACGGATCAGTGCCGAATTGATCGTACCGAAATCATTAAATGCGTAGACGGTAGAGTTTGACACGATCACCATATCCGCATACAAAAATGCATACCGGTGCTTGATGCTTCTCCGTTTGACCGGCTTCATACCTTCGCGTTCCAGACGTGCATAATCTTCCGATGCCCCATCTGCCAGATAATAGCATTTGATGCCATCATTCTTGCTTCTTGCATATTTGTACATGTATTCTGCGGAGTCCCCCGCCTTATATATCTTATCAAAAAGAGCCAGATCGGACGATGCTTTAAAACCGGCTTTGCCTTTAAGAACGCCCGGACAATGATAAACTTAATAACCTTCTTCTGTCCGGTTGCAAACATATCCCGCCATAACGTCAGTTCTCTGCCTGCGATCTTCCCATGCTTTACCGGATCAACCTTCATGATATTGGCTTCTGTCTTATACATATACAGCTTCTTATTGATCTTCCAATAGCTGTGACGGAAACGGTCACACAAACGGCTGAAATGAGAATCGAATTCCAGAGTGACCGGAAGATCCTCTACCGACATTCCCATCGTTTCACCATTTTCAAAGACATCCGCCCGGACTCTTGTTACATAAGCCAGTTCTGTTTCCTGCCCATATGGAAGCTCCACCCGGATTGTAAATGCCCGAAGCTTGAAGATTGACATGCCAAATGCTTTTGTATGTGCATACCGCTCATTATATTCTGCCGGATAGAAGCGGTCACCGACCAGAACACCAAACTCTGCTCCATTCATCAAAAGAATAGGCGATAAACGTCCTTCGATCGTAAGCTCTGTGTGATCCTCCATATCTTTATTGTCCATAAACTGAATGTCCGCCGTCGGCTTCGTAAGCTCTCCAATCTGGATATCATTATAGCTGTAGCAGCCATCTGTAAAATCAAATTCCAGACCGGTGTCCTTATACTTTAAGATCAGCAATACCCATACCAGGCAGTCTTCATTCTTCATATCCACATGGTATCCCTGATTCTCACAAATGATCGAATCATCTATATAAGAGAGCACTTCCCCAAGCCTCCACAAAAAAGCCTCGCCGTCGGTCTCTTCAAATAAATGCTTGTTCAGGTTATCGAGATTTGCCTGGATCATATATTTTACAATGAACAGTGCATGCTGCATAACAAGCATCTGCAGGGTTTCCTGATGGATGGACATTTCCTTTAACCATTCGATCAGCTGATCAACGGTATCCTTATACCATGCCCGGTCATAGATTCCTTCAAAAAAGGTCTTATCCCCTTCAAAGCTGTTTTTCAAAGTATAGTCAACACCATCGATATAATAGAGTTTCTCATCCAGACAGGCTCTTGCCTGAACCGCCAAGCAGCCATTTTAATACCGGAAATGATCCCTTTACCAGAACGTCCTCCAATGTATGCGCAGGGCCTCCGAATGTCACATTTGCATCCTGTCCGGCATTCTGTATTCCGGCAGAACTACCCTGTATTCCAGCATCTGCGATCTCCATTAACTGATTTAACAGGCTTCCCTTAAACACCATACCGAATGGTGTAAATCCGTGCAGGAATCTTAAAATCTCCGTAGAGATCACCCCATTTGTAAGCTGCTCATAGACACCATGAAATTCCTGATCTCTGTCCAGCTTCTGTGCAAGCCAAGGCGCATGCTTTCCTTTCTCGCGATATGCGGAAAACGGTGCATACATGATTCCCTTCTTGCTGTTCCTGCTCGGTCCGTATTTCTTCGGCAACAGAAAGATATCTCCGTTCCTGTGGTCATCAACAAAGGTCACGATACGCGCAAAATCCTCATCTGAAAGGATATCGCCCTCTTCCATCAAAAGGAACATCCCCTGCTCATCAAATTTTCCATGTATACTGAAACTGTCCGCTCCGACTACGATCCTGTTTACCAACTGCCACGTCCTCCTGTTTTCTTTATCCCAGACTTTCCTGTAATGCAAATAACTGCTGCTACCATAGAACAGATCGTCCCCTGCAGCAGCAGTTTCTGCTTATTTCTTCCAATCTTTATCTTGTATACTCCATGCTCTTCATCATGCGGGTATACATTTCCTCCAGACCGATCACCGGCTTCCAGCCAAGTGCCTGAAGTTTATCTGAATTCAAGCGCATATTTACATCCGGTGCATAGCCAAATGTCATGGCGCTTTCCGGTATGTCAAATACAACCTTGATCTCATTATTTGCCAGTTTCTCTGCAACCATCTTTGCCATATCTCCGATCGTGATATGTGCTTCCGGATGCGCTACGGTATAGGCTTCACCATCATTTCCCTTTACAAGAAGGAGCAGAATACCCATAACGGCATCTCTGGTGTAGCAGTAATTACCAACGGATTTTCCGGCTGTGTGCAGAACAATATCCGTCTTATTCATAGCAGCCTTTGCGAACTGTGCAAATACACGATTCTCTTCATAGCTGATACCTGCGCCAAATGTCTGTGACAGTCTTGCAATACGAACCGGCAGCTTATACTCACTTGCGTAAGAAGAACACATACATTCGCAGAGACGTTTGCCCTCCGGATAACAGCTTCTTGGATTGTGGATATCAATGTATCCCAGATCATCTTCTTTTACATATGGCTTTTCAGGATCCGGTGCACCAAATGCTTCCATTGATGATATATATACAACACCCTCGGACTGCTTCTCCTTACCAAGGTCTAACATATTCTTTGTACCATTTACCGCAGTCATGATCGTCTCCACCGGATAGTCCACAAAGAACTTGGATGCTGTAGGGCTTGCTGCATGTATGATGTAGTTGATCTGTACTTCTGAGATCTTCTTGCCATTTGACAGGGTTACAGTCTCATCGGTAACCGGATTTCCAACATCGCCGATCACATACACCAGCTTATCCTTTGCAAATTCATCATAGATCTTGTCTGCCTTTTCTGCATTTCTGACAAATGCATAGATCGTGATATCAGCATTCTTTACTTCGTTCATCTTAAGCAGTGCCTTTACGATCTGTGAACCAACCAGTCCGGTTGCTCCTGTGATCAGGATGGATTTACCGTATAATTTCTCATAATCTCCACCTGCATTTGCAATATACAACAGGTCCTCTTCTAAAATCTTATCTTTCATTTTTATTTCCTCCTGAATGATTTTTATTTATTTTCGTCTTGATATGGAAAACACTTGTACTATTCATGTTGTCCACCGTTTACTCTGTTCCTTATACAAATATCTATATGCTTACTCTACCTGATACATTTTGATAATGTGAGCTTTCCGGTCTTCTTCTGGCGGAAGCTTCATATAGTCGCCGTAAAGGGATGTCAGGTAATAGTCTGTACAACCCGGTGCGATCAGCTCTCTGCCGCCAAATGTCACCTTCACAGGCTTCACATATTCTTCTCTCGGCATCTTCTCCTGCGGACCATAGCCACAGGCAATGCCTCCTACATATTTGCACGATTCAAAATCATACTGCGTACATAGCCGTATCAGCTTCTTCACGGTCCGCTTCTTGCCCCCAGATCAGATGTGCAAATGGCTTTAAGACCGGCTTCACGATCTTCTTGACCAGATTGCCACCCCGGCCGGTCTTCATCTTCAGATACTGTATGATCCTACGGTACCAGAGTGCTTTTTTATAGATTTTCTCAATCTCTGCATCATCATCCGGCAGTCCATCCATCGGGAAAATATCCATCCATAAATAGATGTCATATTTGTCCTTCGTATAATATTTGTCCAGTCTTGTCCTCGTATCCGCAAGCTTCGTATATGGCTCATCCAGATTGCCAAGGCTTGCTGACAGGAACTTATGCTCCGGCAGAAATGGCTGCTCTTTGATCACTTCCTGCAATCTCTCATAATCCGGTCGTGGCATCAGAATGTCGATATCATCATCCCACGGAATAAAATCCTGATGTCTGACTGCTCCAAGCAGCGTGCCGCCGCACAGATAATACCGCAGTCCATGCTTCTCACACAGATCATGAAACATGAACACCATTGTTTTCTCACGCTCATGGATATCCTCAAGCGTCAATAATTTTCTCACGTTTTCGTCTCCTCTTTTATGGTATATGCCTGCATTTGCCTTCTATACACCCTTAATATCCTTATGAATACCCATTAAAAGTCTCCTTATAATATCAAAAGGGCTTCTGTCTGATCTCTCTTACAATGTCAGGAGCTCCTCCGGGCTGTTGATGATATATTCCGCACCAGCTTTTTCAAATTCCTCACGGTTTCCATATCCATACAGAACACCGACCGTATCAATTCCGCAGGCATGTCCGCCATCAATGTCAAACATCCGGTCACCGATCATAACGGCATCCTTTTCATGTATCTGTGTCTTAACCTCTGGCTTGGAATCGTCCATCATGACTGCCTCTTCCCGGTCTGCCTGTGGCATATCCGTATCTTCCGCGTCGGCTTCCTTCAACCGCTTCAGGCACTCCGCGATCAGCACCTGTTTGTCCGATCCGGTTCCATCCGGATTGCTTCCTACAACGACATCAAAGTACTGTGCCAGATCGAATTTCGCCAGTATCTTCTTCGTTGGTTCTGTTGGTTTGGAGGTCGCCACTCCGATCTTCGCACCTTTTTCTTTTAAATCCTTGAGTGTCTGTGGGATGCCATCATAGATAGATGTCTCATATAGACCTGTCACATTGTATCGTTCTCTGTACTTCGCTACCAGCCAGAGTGCCTGATCGTGGTCAACATGACATTTGGATGTAAAGGAATCGTACAACGATGGTCCGATAAATGTCTTTAACACTTTCTCCGATGGCTCCGGCAGTCCGGCTGCATCCAGAGCATAGCGGATGCAATTGAGAATGCCCGGCTCGGACTGGCTTATTGTGCCGTCCAGGTCAAATAAATAGTATTTATACATAGTGTTGCCTTTCTGTCCGTTCAAAATTCACGCCACCATTGTAGCATAGATTGATTTTTTTTCCCTCAACAACATTGATGTAATCTTGGGTTATGGGGGGGATAAACAGCAAAAATTACCGAAAGTTACATCCAGACATACCATTTGTTACATTGGCAGTCTTTTTTCCTCTTTTTTTCTGCTATGCTGTTCCTGTCGACAAAACAGGCGCCGGAAATCATGAGGAATAAAATCTATGTATAACAAAAACAATGATAACCACCTTAACAAACAATCGGTATCCAATGAAAAGAACACCACTAAACTGGTAGACATCCACCAGCTCTTTCCTACTCGCACGGAACAGGAATGTCTCGCTGAGCTTCGGAAGCATCCGCGAAGCTACTTTGCTTATCAGAACATGTAGCCAGAATGGAAGAACCGCTTTCTGGGGTTTATGGAGGGTACAAAAAACTCTGCCTTTAACTTATGATCCATTTTTCAAGAAACTGTTCAACCCGGACATCTATCCGGAACGGCTATCCAGTCTGATCAGCAGTATCATCGGCACAAAGGTAACAGTTCAGTGCATCCTGTCAAATGAAGACAGCATGCTGCCGTCCACCTCGCTCCTGCTTCTGGATATCCTTGTCCAGTTGGAAGATGGCTCGATCGCAAATGTCGAGATCCAGAAGATCCCATACGCTTTCCCGGGAGAACGTATGTCCTGCTACTCCTCCGATCTCATGCTGCGTCAGTATACAAGAGTGAAAAGCCTGAAAGGAAACGCCTTTACCTACAAGGATCTGAAAACGGTTTACACGATCGTGATATATGAAAAAAGTCCAGATGCATATCTGACTGATGCATTATCCGATATCTACCTGCACCACGGCAGAACTGTTTTTGATACCGGAATCGAACTGAAGCTTTTACAGGAATTCTATGTGGTTGCCCTTGACGTTTTCTGTGAAAGTAAGTATGCTAAAGATATTAATGAATTAAATGCATGGCTGTCATTACTGACTGCCCAGTCGGTTGACGACCTTGCTGCACTGGTATCTGACTATCCATGGATGGAAGCTATCTGCAAGGATATGTCTGAATATATGTATGATCCGGAGGAGGTGATCACCATGTTTTCAGAAGCACTTCGAATGTTAGATGAGAATACGGTTCACTATATGATCGATGAACTACAAAAGGAACGGGATGAAGCAGTAGCTGCTCTGTCTGAAAAGGACTCCGTGATATCCGAAAAGGACTCTCTGATATCCGAAAAGAATGCCGAAATTGCTACAGTTCTTTCTGAAAAAGAATGCGATGATTTCAACCTTATCTGAAAAGGATGCTGAGATTGCGGCTGTTCTTTCTGAGAAGAACGCAATGCTTTCTGAGATCGCAGCTTTAAAAGCACAACTTGCCGCCCTCAATAAATAAACTATTTTATAACAATAACACATAAAGTAAAAACGCCTGCTGGCTGTATCCATGGAATATACGATATTCCTTAGGTACAACCAGCAGGCGTTATTCTTTAAACACATCCTACCTGTTTCCTTCTATTTTATTATTTCAGCTTCCATGTCTTGACATATCTGATGAAGCTCTTTTTTCAGATTTTCTGTGTATGTTTCTGCCAGACTCTGTACATACTAGTGGCATAAAACTATGATTTGAGGGTTGTATATGAAACAGTTTAAACCATATATTCCGGCAGATAAGGTGATGCCGGAGCTTACACCTACTTCTGTGATTCTCGGCATTATCCTGGCGGTCGTGTTCGGTGGTGCAAATGCATATCTGGGCTTACGGGTCGGCATGACGGTATCCGCTTCCATCCCTGCTGCCGTTCTTTCTATGGGTATTGTGCGCATGATCATGCGCCGCGATTCTATTCTGGAAAATAATATGGTTCAGACGATCGGTTCTGCCGGAGAATCTCTGGCTGCCGGAGCTATCTTTACTCTGCCAGCCCTGTTCATGTGGGCAGATGAAAATCCCGATATAAAACCTCCATCTTTTCTGATGATTGCATTTGTCGCCATCTGCGGTGGACTGATCGGTGTTCTGTTCATGATCCCACTTCGAACCGCTCTGATCGTAGAAGAACATGGTACACTTCCATTTCCGGAAGGAACTGCCTGCGCTGAAGTACTGCTCGCCGGAGAAACCGGCGGTCACAAATCCAAGCAGGTATTTTCCGGGCTTGGTATCTCTGCTGTCTATAAATTTATTGCTGATGGTCTGCATTTGTTTCCAAGTGAGATTACATGGACGATTTCCTCTTATAAAGGATCGGGCTTCGGTATGGATGTCCTCCCTGCGCTGGTCGGTGTCGGCTATATTTGTGGTGCAAAAGTTGCTTCATATCTGTTAAGTGGTGCTGTGCTTGGATGGTTTGTTATCATGCCTTTGCTCGTTCTTGTTGGAGGTGACAACATCCTGTTCCCCGCTTCCGTTCCGATCCGCGAACTGTCAGTCGGTCGATCAGTTATGGGGGAAATTATGTGCGGTATATCGGCGCAGGCGCGGTGGCAGCCGGTGGTATCTTCAGCCTGCTAAAATCATTTCCGCTGATCGCATCCACATTTGCCAAAGCCCTGAAAGGCTTTGGACATACAGATGGAAATTCGCGAACATCCAAAGACATTCCGCTTCCTTATGCAATCGGCGGTATCCTGATCGTAGCATTTGGTCTGAGTGCATTTCCGGATATTCCGATCAATCCGGTCACATCCATTCTGATCATTATTTTTGGATTTTTTTTCTTTGCAACCGTATCTGCAAGAATGGTCGGTGTCGTCGGCTCTTCGAATAACCCCGTGTCCGGTATGGCGATCGCAACCCTGCTATTTGCAACGATCCTGTTAAAGCAAGCCGGCATAGCAGGATACCGGGGTATGACATCTGCCATCTGCATCGGTACTGTTATCTGCATAATTGCAGCCATGGCAGGAGACACCTCGCAGGATCTGAAAACGGGGTATATCGTCGGTGCAACACCATATCTGCAACAGATCGGCGAACTGATCGGATCGATCGCATCCGGTCTTGCGATTGGCGGTGTTCTCTATCTGTTGAATGCAGCATGGGGATATGGTTCTACCGAGCTTCCTGCTCCGCAGGCAACCCTTATGAAAATGGTCGTTGAAGGTGTTATGAATGGCAATCTTCCATGGGGACTTGTTATTGTCGCCATTTGCATTGCTGTCGTTGTCGAGATCTTAGGTATCCCGGTTCTGCCATTTGCCATCGGACTGTATCTTCCGATTTACCTGACAGTTCCGATCATGATCGGTGGTCTGATCCGCCTTTTCGTGGAGAAACGCCGCTTGGCCGATGAGGGTTCACGCGAAACCGTCCGTAATAACGGTATCCTTTTCTCCTCCGGTATGATCGCAGGTGAAGGGCTGGTCGGAATCCTGCTTGCCGTCCTTGCCGTATTTGGCGTAAGTGATCGGATCAATCTGGGACTTATGGGATTCCATCTTGGAAAATGGGGCGGCTGCCTGTTCTTCCTTGCCCTGCTTTTCAGTATGATCTACATGATCCATAAAACGAAGGATAAACAATCATCCAATAACACACTTTAATATCTTCACCCGGAAAGGATTTATTCTCTCATGCAAAAATATAATATACAAAATGTCATTGCAAAACAGAACCATAATCGTAAAGATACCCTCTCGCAATTTTTTATAAAAAGATCAAAATCCGGTTTTCTTTCCCATACTGCAAACTATATGGACAAAATCCCCTGCATCAATCTGAATTATACATGGGAACAGTCGCCCGATGGAATTATTGTGATCGAGATGCCGCATACCGGTTTTTATCACAAGATCGCCCAGAAATATTTTCACAAACCAAAGAAAAGCCATATCAGGCTTGACCGATATGGCAGTACCTTATGGGTTCATATAAATGGCGACAACACGGTATTCAATCTGGTATCCATCATGGAAGAACAGTTCCCCGAAGAAGCTCCTGATATGTTAAAACGTGTTGTCGCCTTTCTTGAAACGTTGGAGAGAGTAAGGTTTATCTATTTACTGTAACCCTGTGCTGAAATATCCTTTTTCCTTATCTACATTATAAATGGCATAGCAGTCAAGGGCATCCGGTATCGGGACATTGTAATAATGAAAGCCCAGCCAGTTCTTCATTCCATCCGGCATATCTGCTGTCGGTGCACCCGGAAGATACACTGTAAATGTCGTTCCACCCGCAATTCCGTAAAGCTCTGTAAATGTGGTTTTGTATCCGTTATCATTTGCAACCACTTTACCGATCTCATCATCATACTTTAAAGTGTCCAGCTCCATTGTGTAAGTATATTTATCAACCTGTTTAATATTCTTAAATGATCCGGAACCGCTGGACGTTGATCTGCCCTCATAATTGCTATCATAATAAGATGCCGTAAAGGTTCCGTCCGGCTTGATATCCATACCGGCTCCCCATGCACCTACTCCACTCGTCAGAATAAATTCTTCCGGCAGATCCTCAGGCAATGTCACTGCTACCTCTCCGGCATTTCCGGCAGAGATTTCTTTCTTATCGGCAGATTTCTCCTGCTTTTTGTCAGATGCCGTTTTGTCCGTTTTTTTTTCTGTGTGATCTTTCCCAGATATTCCATAGCCTCATCATAAGTCATAGCGGTATCATCCAGCGTACCAAGAACCTCCTTGGCTTTATCCTTGCCCTGTCCATTGTACATTAATAACGTATGAAAATTCTTCTGCAGCTTCTCTACCTGAGCATTATACTTATCCTCTGTGATCTCAGAGCCGTTCTTTTGACATGTGACAACAGTTGCTGAATAATCGTCATTCGGACCTTTCTTTCTTGTCCAGGTTGTTGACTTCTGAAGCATGCCGGAATCATCTACCGTGAATTTGATATAACTGTCTGTATAACTCTCATCTCCGAACCCACTATATGCATATAAGGTTCCCTTTTTGGTTGTAAACAGATAGTAGCTGGTTCCGGAAGCAGCATTTATATCCCAGCCACCATATTCTTCCATATCCGTTCCAAAGATTCTTTTTGCTTTTGTTCCGTCAAAGCTATAAATATCCATCTGTGCAATTGAAGCTTCGTTCTGTTCTGACCTTATCAGGATCATCTCCGGCACATCATCACCTGTCACATCGGCAAACGTGATTGGAGTCTGTTCTTCCTTGGCTGTCTTTGTCGAATAATCATACTCATACTGCCAGTAATAATTGTCGATCTGTGTCTTATAGGATTCAAGTACCTCTTTGTATGCTGCTTTATAAAGACTTTCATCGATAGCTGCCTCTGTAGTTATCTCCGTTGAAGTTTCTGTAGTAACCTCTGTGGTTGCCTCTGTCTCCGCTGTCACTTCTGTTGTAACAGTATCATCATTTGCTTCCGAAGCGGCTTCTGTTGTCGCATTCTGATCTTTCTTCTTATCCTGGGAGTACTTATATGCAAATCCTGCTCCGACCGCACCTCCTACCAACGCAACGGAAGCAACCGCGATCACGATCTTTCCTGTTACCGTTTTTATAAATGCCTGCTTTCCAACTGTAGCTGCGATAGCCTTTCCACCTTCTACTGCCCCCGCAGCCGATCCGGCAGCTCCTGTCTGTGCTGTTCCTCCGGCTACTTGTCCAGCAGTTCCTCCTGCTATCTGGGATGCTCCTCCGGTCATCTGTCCGGCGGTTCCTCCTGCTATCTGGGCAGCCCCGCCTGTAACATTGCCCGCCATCTGCATAGCACCACCATGAATGATGCCGGCTGCAACATTTCCACCAAGACCTGCCATCTGCTCAAATACATGCGTAACGATCATATTTCCACGTTCTGCCATAAGCAGATATACAAGAAGACACATCGGTGTGTAGCTGTAAAGCTTGTAGCCCTTCTTCTGAAGCTCCTCTGCCTTTTTGCCTTGATATTCTTACGTCCATAATTCAACCTGGACTTTACGGTATTCTCCGAACAACCCAGTATGGTCGCGATATCCCTGATGCTGTAGCCCTCCAGATGGAACATCAGCACACAGACCCTCTGTTCATCCGACAAGGAATCGATCAGCTCATGCACCATATCCTGTGTTTCCTGTACCGTACATGCCATTTCCGGCTGTGTGCTCATATTCTCATCTTCCAGATTGTATTCGAAGACATCCCCTTCATCATTTTCATTCTGCAGATCAGAAAACAGAACTGCCTGCTTCTTCTGAAGTGCGTTAAGCGCTGTATGTGCTACGATCGTACTCATCCATCCCGGAAATGCATTTGCATCCTGCAAACTATCTAATCTGGCAAATGCCTTTATATATGCATCCTGCAGGACATCCATCGCATCCTGTTCATTCTTCATATATTTCATTGCAATGTATAGCTTATTCCTGTATGTGTTCTCATATAAGAATGTAAAGCCTTCTTCCCGTCCTGCCTTCGCCTGCTCCACTGCCTGTGTATAATCGACACAGCCTGCCACAAAACGGACAGTTGTATTCATTCCCCTGTAAATCATTTCCACATGTTCTGCACTTCATGTTATCCTGCTCCTCCTGCTTTTTATCTAATCTCTGTAATTATTGATTCTTTTTAACCATTATTTATCTGGACTGCCTGTCGTGCTCGATCCGGTCAAATAATTCTTTCTTGCGTTTCGGATCATCCGGCAGCTCCTTTCGTTCTTTTCTTAACAATGCAACAAACGCGCACACTGCCTTCCACACATCCATATATCTCACCTCCTGTTTATTGGACAGATCAGGTGGGTAAAAAGTTTTAAGTTTTTGGATATTTTTTGCTTTATTATAGCATACCACAAAATCAGGATAACATTATATTCTATTTCTTTATCTTTACAGTCTTATATTTGCTCCATGCAGAGTAACATTTCTTCTCGCGGGAACCTGCCTTTACATAAGAACGGACACGAACATAATAAGTCTTGCTTTTTTTCAGATCCCAGAATGTACAGTTATTGTAATTCTTAAATGGCGCATCATATACTTTCTTATTCTTTTTGAATTTCTTATCCGTTGCGATCTGGATCTGATATCCGGTCGCCTTGCTCTTGCACTTCCATGTTACCTTTAACTTTCCGGATGAAAGATTCTTTACCTTGTTTACAGTGGTCTTCGGAACATCTGTAAATGTCGTCTTAAATGTATACATTCCGGCATAATTTGGATCAACACTATATGGCCAGCCTTTGGTCATCGTGATGTAGTAGGTTCCCTTTGGCAGGAAAAATGTGTATTTTCTGGTTCCCGGTGTAACACCCGTCTGAATATAGTGAATGTCGCCATTTGTATTCTCGATCACAACATTCATTTCCTTGATCTTGCTGTTGATCTGAATGTTCATGTACCGGTTCTTTTGTCATCTTCATCTTATAGATATCTGTTGTCTCGTTAAATGCAAGCTGTCCTTTATAGGTCGTACCTGCCTTATAGGTAAATGACATCGTTTTCTCATCGTTCTGTGACAGCCATGCCTCGGAACGTGTTTCGCCGGATGCCTTATAAGATGCCGTAAATGTGAATTTACAGCCGGTATAAAAACCTGCACACAGTGATAATTTGTAATCCCCTGCTAATAATTCTGCCTTATAGCTGCCTTTTCCTTCTTTGACTGATGCTGTATAGATCTCATTATCATACATATCACTGACTTTTATATAATTAAGCCCGGTATGTGTCTTTTCCAATTCCCTCCGTCACAATCGCAAGAGAAAATGTACCGGATATCTTCATCGTAAATGTATACTCATATGTATTCTGTGCATCCTCCAGCTCACCACTGTAACTCTGACCCCATACGATCTGCTGTGGACTGTTTAACACCTCTGCGGATACCTTTCGTGCAGGACTTACTGCACACATCATCACCATTAAAATTACTGCTAACATGATCTGTTTCATTTTTCTACTCATAATAATCTATCCTCTCTTTCTACCTTCTTTTTATTCAACTGTTTCAGCATCCATCATCTGCTCTTTATATGCCTTACGGATCGGAATGATCGGCAATCCGATAAAGACCATGATCGAGATGAAGAAGGATACCATACCTGTAACGATGTCATATGGAAATGGTACGATGAGCCAGCCCCATTTTGCTATCTTACCTGCCATTCTCACCGCAGTTCCAAACCCTCCGAAGAAGTAGGAAACAATGCCTGCCATAACTCCATACCCCATCATGGACATCGGGATCCTTCCACCAAAAATACCGGAAAGGACAAATCCTAAAACGGTTAAACAGGTTGCTCCCAATGCGATGTACTGTGCGATTTCGATTCTTTTCATTTTCTTCATTTTTTATTCTCCTTTTCTTTATCTGAGGAGCATTTTTTATCCGGAAATTCATCCATAAAAAATGCAACCTCTGTATCGTTTCACCTATATGACACAGAGGTTGCAAAAAGTTTTATATTTTTTGAAATTTTTTTAAAAATTTTTTCAGACACCATTTTTTAAGTATAATCGGAGAGTTTTTGGAAATACAATCGGAGAGATTCGGTATTTTCAGTCGGAGAGTTTTTTTATAGAATGAACTTTCTCTTATAAAATAAAATGCCTTCGACTGATTCTTAAAAAACAGCCAAAGGCACGCTAATAATTTTTTATTATTTGCTCTCTTTAAAATATTTCAATGCATCTGCATAGGACATTTCACATCCGTCACTTACTCCTCCTAAATTTCGACCTGCCATTATATTTCCTGACGAATCTCTGTTAATATCTGCCAACTGATCATATATGCCATAAGGAGCTGTCGCCGCCATGTTCTTCAGAACCTCACTATCCACTTCTTGATATATTTCGTCGCGTTTTGTCTGATATTCCTCCCAGGCCACAGATATACCATCCCGTTCTGCAACCGGCACCGTTTCTTCATCCCCCACTTGTTCTGCATGACAGGTCCAGACAATCGGTTGTAAGCTATCTCCACGAGAAGTAGCCACATCGAATTCTATCATCTTATCTATGATACCAATCTCTGTATTATCACTCTGTCCATCGCTGCAAAGTATGTACAACCGGCATCCATGACCTGAAGTTTCGTTAGCATCAACTATGACATACGGAGTTCCTTCCGCTCCCCATTTGTCCCGGTTCTCATCTGACCTTGTATCAAGTTCTCCACTATAAACCTGTACTGCTTCATTATCTATATATGTATATACATGAAGATCCGCTTTATTCGGATCTGATTCATCCTGTGCCGCAAAGATCAGTTCAGGAGTATCATCTCCCATAATATCAACAACAGTAATCGCTCTGGCTTCTCCTACCAGGATCGGTTCGTTCTCCCGCACCTGTGAAGTCTGCCATCTATAATCCTGGATTCCCTGTCTATATTCCTTCAGCACCTCTGTATATGCATCCTGCCAGGTGTTCTGGTTGTGATTGTATATTGCTACACCGGCTGCTCCTCCTGCTACTGCCACTCCGGCTGCCGCCATTGTGATTTTTCCTGCTACTGTTTTCAAGAAGGTCTGTTTTGCCGCTGTAGCTGCTGCCGTCTTGCCTCCTGCGGCTGCACCTGTTCCCGCTGCCGACCCTGCAGCTCCGGCGACTCCGGTACCCCCGGCTGTGGCTGCACTTCCGGCAACAGATAATGCGCCTGCGGCACCACCATGAATCAACCCGGCACCGACTACACTTCCAACACCTGCCAGCTTGTCGAAGGTTCCTGCTACCAGCATGCCTCCACGCTCTGCCATCAGCAGATAGGTAAGAAGCGCCATAGGTGTGTAGCTGTACAGCTTGTAACCCTTCTTCTGAAGCTCCTCTGCCTTTGCCTTAATATTCTTCCGTCCATAATTCAATCTGGACTTTACTGTATTCTCTGAACATCCAAGAACTGTCGCAATATCTTTTTATACTGTATCCTTCAATGTGGAACATCAGCACACACATTCTCTGTTCATCAGACAATGATCCGATCAGCTCCTGTACCATTTCCTGTGTTTCTTTCGTTGTACATGCCATCTCAGGCTGGGCTGTCATGTTCTCATCTGCGATCGAATATTCAAATGTCTCTCCATCCTGATCTTCTCTCTGCATATCCGAAAAAATTCACTGTATGGCGATCTCTCAATGCATTCCTTGCGGTATTTGCAACGATGGTACTGAGCCATCCGGAAATGAATTTGCATCCTGAAGACCGGAAAGCCGTTCAAATGCTTTCACATAGGAATCATGCAGAACATCCATCGCTTCATCCTCATTCTTCATGTATTTCATCGCAATATACAGCTTATTCCGATATGTCATCTCATACAGATAGGAAAAGCCTTCTTCCCTTCCGGCTTTTGCCTGCTCCACCGCCTCTGTATAATCAACTGCCGCCCCACAGAACGGACAGTTATATTCATTTCCCTGCAGATCATTCCCACATGTTTTGCAAATCATTTGTAGCCTCCCACACGCCTGTTTTTTCATTTTTGTATACTTTTAATAGAAATATGTCAGATCCGTTTTTTCTGTTTAGCCTATTATAGCCTTTACTGCACTAACATCCAGATTTGTTATCTCAACAATCTGATCCAAAGAATAGCCTTTCTTATGCATATTCAGTACAATCTCTGTTCTTGCCTTCTCTTCACCTTTAGCTTCACTTTCTTCCTTGATACCCTGACTTAAATTACACATAATACTCACTTCCTTTTCTACCACGTCTCACCGTCTCTCCAGATTTCATTGTAACGTAGTTCACAGGGGATAGCAAGATGAAGAAAATAAAGGCAACAAAAAACTGACATGAGGATCAGGTATCTTTTCTTCCGAAAATATGATGATCCATATGTCAGTTTTTGTACTTATTTATGTAGGGTTGTATTTATTATTATTTAATCTTAACAGTCTTAACCTTACTCCAAGAAGAATAATAATATTCATCCGGAGTACTACCATAATTATCAATCTTCACATAAGAACGAACACGAACATAATATGTTCCTTTTTTCAAATCAACCATATACATTCCTGTATATTCATCCTGCCTTGTCTTTTTGCCCTTTTTAAACTTTTTGTCTCTTGCAATCTGGAACTGATAGCCATTTGCCAATGAATTTTTCTTACACCGTATATACATCGTCTTATACTTATTATCCGGTTTTGTTTTTGTAATAGTTGGCTTTGGTATTGCTTTTGTAGAAGTTCTAAAGGAATAATTACCTGTATAACAATAATCAGTTGCATAATTCATGCTTCCTCTAAAGCTGACATAATATGTTCCTTTTGGTAAAAATACTCTGTATTTATGGAGTCCCGCTTCTATATCTGATACACTAACACTCCGGCTACCACTTGTATTTGCAAAACTGACATTCAGTTCACGAATCTTACTGGAAATTGTCAGATTTACATACTGGCTTTTTGTTACCCTCATCTTGTAAATATCTACATCATCATTCAACGCCAACTGACCTTTTACAGATTTGCCAAGCTTATAAGAGGTTGCTGTTCCCATCTCATTGTTCTTTGCCATTGTGCTTTCTGATTTGGTTTCCTTAGATGCTGTAAATGATGGTGTAAATGTGAAATTACAACCACTCATGCCATCATTCATATCTAGTACTAATGTATAATTACCAGCCAGCAAATCTACCGATATGCTTCCACTTACTACATTATAAGTATAATATACTTCTTTTTCTGTTTCATCTAAAATTTTCACGTTACTAATATCGGTAAACCCATATCCTGCATTCGATATCTGAATTACAAAAACAACCTTTCCGGACTGTTTCAGAGAAAATGCATACTTATAACAAGTACTGGTCTCTGTACTGCCACTATACGAACTGCCCCATTTCAGTTTTGGTCCCTCTGTTGTTCCTGCTGCAGATGCCTTCTGCACTGGCATCACTAACATTACGAATGCTGCTGCCAGCATTACAATTAACCCTTTCCATAAACTCTTGTTTTTCATCATTTTTCTTCTCCTTTTCATTTTTTGATATTTTTATATTACAACAAATATTTACAGATGCAAGAAAAACATTTTATTTTCCTGCCTTCTACTATATAAGACAGGGGCAAATGGAAAAAGGTTTTAAAGTTTTCAAATTTTTTTAAAAATTTTTTTCACCTTGACTCATACTGTCCAGATAAAACGAAAACGCCGTCTGTGATATTCCTACCACAAACGGCGCCCCCACTCTTGTTATTATATATTTTTTATTTTGTTACCTTGACCTTGGAAGATAAGCCTTTGCTCTTAAACAGCTTCTGATAAGAGGAAACCTTCTTCTTTGGTACTTTAATTGTAGTAACCTTTGTGATGCCCTTAAATGCATTTTTTTAGAAAGCTTCTTTGATGTAATCTTTGAAGATTTGATCGTAATTGTCTTCAGCTTCTTACATCCGCTAAATGCCTGATCTCCAATCTTCGTTGTCTTCGCCGGAAGCGTAATACCGGTAAGAACCTTACAGCCCTTAAATGCATTTGCTCCGATCTCCGTTACGTTCTGTCCCATAGTAACGGTTTTAAGTTTTATTGCTCCATTGAAAGCATTCTTGGAGATCTTACTAACATTGCTTCCAATTGTAACCTTTGTTACCTTCTTATTATTCTTGAAAGCACCCTCTGCGATCTGTGTTACTTTATATTTCTTACCTCTGATCTTCACGGTTGCCGGAATGCTGACAGTCTTAGCCTTTTTATTTACAGGAGCTTTATATGCAACTGTTTTCTTGGATAGTGCTTATAACCTGAACCTTTGCAGCTTTACTGTCATCAGAAACCACATCCCCCTTCTTGATCGGTTTTACTATTGGTTTTTCCGGTGTTGGCTTCACCGGTGTTGGTTTTTCCGGTGTCGGTTCCTGAAGCTTTGCGATTGGCTCTGTTCTTGTCTTTTTGCAGACGCTGCAGGTATATGTCTTTACACCCTCTGTCTTTGTAGTTGGCTGTGTTGTAACCTTTCCTTTATCCCATGTATGTCCGGTTGCCTTCAGTTCTTCTGTATCTATAACCTCATTACACTCGGTACATCTATAGGTGATAGAACCATTTTTCTCACAGGTTGGCTCAACTCTTGTTCCATTATCTTTGATATGTTTTGTATGTGGTGCCTTAACCTTGATTATTACTACATATTCGTCAGATGTATATGCTCTTTCTTCTGTATAGGATGTTACTGTAATTGTAGTCTCACCGCATCCCGTTATAGTAACTTTACCGGTCTCATCTACAGCAGCAACCTCCGGATCAGCCGAAACATACCGTAATGCAGAGAGCTTGGATTCAAGCGCTGTATCCTTTAAAGCCACATCCAGTGTAAATGCGCTATCGCCAAATACCTTCTCATAAGTCTCCGTACCGGTTAATTCAAGTCTGGTAGTCGGAAGAACCGTTACCGCAATCCTCTTTGTTGTAGCACCCTTACCTGTACTTGCAGTGATAATGGTCGATCCCTTGCCTAACGCAGAAATGGTAATTCCATCACAAGCAGCTATCTCTTCGCCGCCTTCTGCAACCTTATAGTCAATAACATCTGTTGATCCATCGTTAAGTTTGGCATCGATCCAGATCTTCTCGCCCTTATAAAGCGTCACCTTATATTCACCGGCTGATGCATCCCACGCAAAATCATCAGAATCGGAAGTGATCGTAATACTGGTTCCCTTTACATACTTTGTTAATGTAACATTTATGGAATGTGATAATTCAGAATCTGCATAGTAGTTTACTGCACTATCCTTAATTGTTACATTAACAGCGATTTCTGCTGTTCCTGCCTTTGAATAGGATGTATCATAAGCAGTCGTGATAACTCCGTTTGATACATTTGCCACGATATTTGACTGATCGGATATCTTCTTATAAGATACAGTATATTCATCTGCTGCAAGGCCTTCGATCTCGCCAAATTCTATCTGAAGCTCATGCTTTACATCATTCTGAACTGTAAATTCATTTGATCTTACAAGTGCATCGATATCCGTAAGCTTCGCTTTTGCAATTGTAAATGTTGCTTTCCTTACTGTTTGTAGTATGAATACCATCACCCTTGATCGTAAGTCTACCGGTACCGGCATTCACATTCTCACCATACTCTACCGTATACTGATCGTCCGGAACAACTGCGCCATCGATTGTAACTTCGATATTTTCCTTATCCGGTGTCTGCTGCGTTCCATCATAGGTATATTCGCCATTTACTGCTACTGCTGCCTCTGCAAGATCATAGTATAAGGTTGGCTGTGTGATCACTATTGTATACTGGATCACTACTGTTTTTGCTTTATCTACATATATATCTGCTACATATGTTGCCTCAACCGCATTCTGTCCGACTACCTCACTTGATACAAAATCGATCTGACCAACTGTATTGGTAAATCCCTGTACCTGAAGACGGATCTTATCCTTCAGTGCTGAGATATCACCGACATTCTTACCTAATGCAAACTTAACAACATGCTCCTCATTATCTACATCTGTAGCAACAAATGATTCGCCGCCCGCAGTAAGTGTGGTCTTTCCCTTATTTAAGCCTGCAAAATCAAATACAGTTATCTCATAGGATGCTGTAATATCATCACTGTATCTGTCATCTGCAATATACTGAAGTGTTACCGTCTGTGCAGAAACGCTGTTCATATCATAGCCTGTAACCTTCAGCTCTTTATCAATATCAACCGGTGCAGTCTTCTTATTCTTATAAGTCTTTACCACCTTCAGACCATTCAGATCAAACTCTGCCCCTTTGGCAAATGCTGTCTTATTTGGGAAACGTTCGATGCTGATCGATTCTACGGTTGATTTTGCTTTTACTGCAAATTTTATCGTCTCACCACGATATTCAGATACCGATAATACTACATTGTACTCTCCTGTTTCCTGATTCTTTGTAACATAACTGCTGTCATTTATAATGGACTTGCCATCCAACAGGATATCTGTGATCTGGAATCCGTCATGTGCAACAATATTATTAATTGCGTATGTACCGGTTGCCGTATCCTCCAGACTGGACTCATCAATGATCAACTGATTCTCTGCAAGATTACCCTTTGCATTGTAGGTTACACCATCATCAATATCCAGATCAAGGTATACTGCAATCTCCCCCTCTTCCGGAGTCTGATTCTTTCCCTTTGTGATAACACCATTTCCGGTATATTTACCATTCATAAAGAACTTACCGTAAATATTAGCATTTTCTTCCAGATTAAGAGAACCGTTCAATACAATGATACCATATTCGGAATCCATCGCCATTGTTCCCTTAACTGTTAAAGTACCATTGATGATTAACTGTGCATCACTGTCAGCTGCCCAAACAAGCGCACCCGGAAGTACATTATCATGCTGTGGATCAACTATAAGTTCAACGTCCTTAGGAATGATCAGCTTGGATGATGACGGTAATTCTAATGTTGTTCCTGCTTTTAATATGTGTACTCTTGCGAATGGTTGCTGTTCCATAAACCTCATATGTCTTTCCTACGAACAGAACAGAGTTAGAAACAGTTCCCAGAACAGGAACATCCTCTGCCTTTGCTCCACAGATATTATCACCGATAATTGTAATATCAGAAGCAGATGAGCCATTCAGTGCTCCTACTGCAATACCATTTTCAGCACTGAGGTTGACTGTTGCATCTGTTAAGACATTTACGTTCTTAACATCTCCTGCATAAGCACCGATTGCCGGACCATTTGCAGCAATAACTATAAGCTTTCCTTTTGTCTCAACGACCTCGCCGATAATATTAATATCCCTTGTCTCTGAATTCAGACCGGCTCCGATACCGGCTCCATTTCCTCTTGCTCTGATACTAATAAAACCTGTATTTGAAATATTAATATTTGTTGCCTCTGATACAGTATCTGTTGCTCCGGAACCAATACCGGCTCCGTTTTCTGTACCATCGACAGTCAGATTTCCTGCATACTCTAAATAAATATTGATATTATCAACGGATGCATTCTTACCGGAACCGATACCGGCTCCGTCTGTTCCTGCTGTTACCGTTACAGCTACATTTCCTGAAATGTAAATATCGGAGGCTGCACCTGCCAGACCGGAACCGATACCTGCTCCATTTGCTCCACCAACTGCTGTTACAGTTCCACCTGATATCATAATATACGATACCTTTGCATTTGCTCCCGAACCAACACCGGCTGCATCTGTGCCGCCTGTTGCTTTTTTTACAACACCGCCTGTTACCTTAATCTCTGTTGCTTCTACATCAGATCCGGAACCGATACCGGCTCCACCGTCTCCACCGGTCGCTATTACAGTTCCTCCTGAAATGGTAATACCGGAAGCAAGCTTTGCTTCATCATTTATGTAAGCACCGGAACCAATACCGGCTCCGCCAATATTTTTTAGAACCGATCGTTCCACTTCCCGCTGTTGCATTTACGATTCCGCCTGCAATCTCGATATTGGCAGCATCAGCATTTGCACCGGAACCGATACCGGCTGCTCCGTTTGCCCCAATTGCTGTTACGTCTGCATTTTCTGAGATCCGGATGCCATCAACCGGCATATTGTACTGAGAACCGATACCGGCTGCTCCATATGCTGCATAGCTTTCATTTGATGGCTGTGATCCCCTCGCTTTTTTATAATTACATTTCCATTTATCTCAATATTTGAAACAACCTTTAAGGTTTTGTCTGTACCACCACCGATACCAGCTGCTCCATATGTCGCATTGTTACCGGCAGTTGCATTTATAGTACCTTTCGTCGTAGAAGTCAGTACCAGCTTACCGCTTCCATTCTTCTGGATCGCTGCATAAGCTCCCGATGATGTCAGATTGTTTGTTCCGTAAGCAGTGATCGTCACGGTCTTACCCTCTGCCGGATTTACTGTGATCGCTGCCCCCTGAGTATTCCGTGTGATCGTCAGACTACGGATCGCAAGATTCACATCAATATCCCCTGCTGCCTTGATCTGACCCTTCATAACCTTACCGGATTTTGTTCCCAACAGGATCATCTCCTTATCAGATTTGATCGTAAGTCCATCCGTCTCCGAATAAGAATAGTCATCTTTTGTTGCTGTTTCCGCTGTGCTCTTTACTCCAAGCCAGAGTCCATCCTCCAGCTTCGTGTATTTGTCATAGCCATATGGATCAGCGATCGTATTTGTAAATGTACCATATGCTGTCTCCATACCGGATTTTGACACCGCATATTTTGTAGTATTACTTCCTACCTGATACATACCGGTATTATCATATGAGATCGATACGCCGGATGTCTTTGACTCTACATATCCCCTATGATATTCACCATCAAAAGTAATCCTTATATCATTTGGAATCACATAAGGTGCTCTCTTACAATAAAGATAAATATATGCACCTCCGGCATTTTTTATTGAGATCTCCATCAATCTTGTTCCAGTTGCTGTCAACATTCTCGACCCTCTCTGCATTCTGGCTTTTAAGACTGCTTTCCTGAATTTCCTCCGGCATACTGCAGCTTTTTATCAGTGTCATTCCAGATACCAAGTGATGAGATTGGATCTCCAGCATTCCTGTCCTTTGTTGCATAGATGTAGATATAACCGGATTTTGAACCTACACCATCATTCAGGTCACCCGTCTTTCTCTCAACGCTATATCCGTCAAGACTGCTTGAAGTACCTGAATTATTCTGCCATACAGACCATATCCTTGTATATGCCTGTGCCGGATCTGTGGTCGTCTTTACCCAGATGTATTCATCTGAACCTTTACCACATCCCCTGTTTACATTTCCCGCATTTCCATCAATAGACAGTCTTGTATATCCTGCATAATTGGCACCAAATCCACCGGATTTAATATCACAGATATACAGTGTCTGACGTGTCGCCGCTTCCGACTTTATATTCGGAAAAAAGTTACCGATACCTGCAACCATTGCAAACACCATAGTTGCAGCCACTACCACTGACATGAAACGCTTCACAAATTTAATTTTCTGTTTCAATCTTATTTCCTCCTTTTTATTTTTTTATATAAAAGAGCCAAATGCTCTTATATATTAAAGCGTCTGTTTTATAACAGACCAATCTCCCCGACCGCGTTCGACTGCCTCCTGACGCGTCGGAACCTGCAGCTTACGAAAGATATTACAACTATGGAACTTCACGGTTCCCGTCTTTTTGCCCAGTTGTCGTGCAATATCATCATTACTTAAGCCCTGTGCCATCAAACGAAAGACTTTTTCTTCCATCTGAGTCAGAGGTTCATAATATTCATATGGAGATTTTTTTAAATAATCAGGGAAATAAGTACCGACCGAATATGCAAGTTCTTTAATCTCACTTATGAAGGAATCTTCTTCATATTCTTTCTGATAAATTGCCAGCATTTGTACCATACAATTGCCTGTGTCCGCAAGCAGTCTGATATAACCACACCTTTTTGCAAGCGCAATGGCCTTGGAAAGCTCCTCACACATGCCTTCCATATTCTTCATCTTATAATATATGATAGCTGACAACATATAGCATTCACACAAATCCATATAACGTCTGCCCGGAATCAACAATGCAATAAGCTGGTGTGTCAATACATAGGCAGCCATATATTTGCCTGTCTGTATATAACATCGCACCTTAACCATCCATGCATACATATCCATCATGAAGATGCCCTTATTCTCATCCGGTGCTATATCATCTAACCAACGCTCTACATCCTGTAGTCGCCCATCATAACAGGCACCAAGACATTCGATCGCATTCAGACTTGAAGTTAATTCATCCCATCCCGTAATCTGTATCCGTTTCCGAATCTTTTCCACCAAAGGACGTGCAGCTTTTGTCTGTCCATTTACCAAAAGGATCTTCATCTGAAGTGCAAGTGCCACAAACAGACAACGCATATCCTTCTCCTGCTCGATCAACGGAATCGTTCCGGTCACAAGAATCAGTGCTTCAAAACAATTATTGTTCTGATAATACCATTCTGCCAGCATGATCTCATACACTTTCTGTCCAACACTTCCACCATATAATCGGCATGCGGCTTCTGTTATCTCGTCCTTGCTTTTTTTCAGATATTTTCCATATCTTGTAAAGTCGCGAAAACCATTCAGTATACTTGGTCTGCATGCTGAAAGCGTAAGACCCATCACGGGCACCAGATTTTCTTCAATTAGAAAGCTTACGATCCGAAAAAACATTGCATCACTTATATATGGCATGACAAGTTCTGTTTTGATACGACAAATATCCATCATATCATATGTATCCATTTTCACCAGCCGCGGTGTCTTCCCCATAAACTGTACATATGCTTTTGCCTGACTCAAGTCCCCATCCATAGCAGATAGCAATGCAAGATGAGTAAACAGAACCGGATGTGCGGACAGCTCTTCTTTTTTCAGCCCGTAGAAATATGCCCGGCACCCCCAAAGCACCGGCATGGAAAATGGTTTCTTCACAAACTCATCAAAAATAATCTCTAACAGATGGCCTTCTTTTTTTTTGCTGTCGCTAATATCAGCAACACTTCTTCTTCCGATCGTGGATAAATTATCTCGTTATTCATTTGTTTCATACATACCCCCATAACCCTGACGCTTATAGATTATATTATTTATTCCTGTTTTTGTATAGCAAACCTTTCAGACATAAAAACCAAACCCTTGCCCAAACCCTTGCGGTTTTCACACCTGACCGGAACGCTTTTTTACAGAACATATTTTGTGAATAAAGTAAAAAACGGATCCACCTTCCGATGAACCCGTCTATTGTCACAATTGTTTCCTTACATAATATCTACATCTGCACTGTAATCTACACCATCGATCTTAAATCCGAACATATTGTAGAACTCATCCCAGTATCCATCGATATCTGCAAGCTCTTTTACATTTTCGCTGGTAACCGCATCCCAGTTCTTTGCAACTGCTTCCTGAATGTCATCTGCCATTTCCCAGTCATCCATACGAATAAATCCATTCTCGTCTGTCTCTGCTTCTCCAGCCATCTTATCAAGGAAAAGTCTTGCCATCTGCTCGATACAGCCCTCATGAACACCCTTTGCCTTCATCTGCTTATATAACAGCGTGATGTATAACGGAACAACAAGGAATTGCTGCACTGGACTGTGTTACAAGTGCCTTGTTGATTGCAATATAAGATGTAACATTTGCAAACTTCTCATTGATGATATCACTTGATCTGTACAGATCCTTCTTTGCCATACCGATCGAACCTTCCGCATAGATTGGGAATGTGATCTTTGGTCCGATATAAGAATATGCAACAGTTGTCACATGCTCTGCCAGAACACCTGCATCTGATAATGCCTGCATCCAGTCGATCCAGTCCTCACCACCCATAACCTTGATGGTGTTCTCGATTTCTTCCTCGGTTGCTGCCGGGATATGTGCTATTGTTACTGTATTGTCCTTCAGAACTAAAGTCTTATTGGAATACTCCTCACCTACAGTCTTAAGTACAGAAGAATACTTATGTCCATCCGGTGTTACACGTCTTGGTGCTGCAAGGCTGTAAATAACCATATCGACAGTTCCAAGATCTGCCTTGATCGTATCAATTACCTGCTGTTTGATCTCCAGTGAGAATGCATCTCCGTTGATGGATTTTGCATACAGACCAGCCTTCTTTGCTTCTTCTTCAAATGCTCTTGTATTATAGAAGCCTGCGGTCGCTGTTCTTCTTCCATTGGATTCCTTCTCGAACATAACACCAAGTGTATCTGCATCATAGCCAAATGCAACTGCGATTCTGGAAGCGAGTCCATATCCGGTCGATGCCCCGATCACAAGTACCTTCTTTGGTCCCTCAACCTTTGGCTGTGCCTTTACATACTTGATCTGATTCTTTACATTTTCTGCACAACCAACCGGATGAGCGGTGGTACAGATATAATCCTTTTACTCTTGGTTCTACTACCATTTTAATTTTCTCCTCTGATCTTCCGATTTATTCGGACTTTCTTTCTCGATTTATATTTATACATTCCGTATTAATATCTTTTTTCTGATCCGTTACATCTGCGGGTGCTCTTTATTTGCAAACTTCGTGTAATCCTGCATCCATACAAGATCAACGGAACCTGTCGCACCTTTTTCTCTGTTTTGCGATGATGATCTCAGCGATACCTTTTTTCTCGGTATCCGGATTGTAATAATCATCACGATAGATGAACATAACAACATCGGCATCCTGCTCGATTGCACCGGATTCACGCAGATCGGCAAGCACCGGCTTATGATCCGGTCTGGAGTCAACTGCACGGTTCAACTGTGACAGGGTAATAACCGGAACATTCAGTTCCCTTGCAAGCACCTTTAATGCTCGCGATGTATCAGAAATAAACTGCTGTCTGGACTCTACATGCTTGTTCGTGCTCATCAACTGCAAATAGTCGATGATGATAAGCCCCAGGTCGTTGTTCTGTTTTAATTTTCTGCATTTTGGAACGCAGGTCGGCTACCGTGATCGCAGAATTATCATCAACAAAGATCGGAGCATCAGCAATAACCTCTGTACTCTCCATGATCTTATCCCATTCATCATCTACAAGCTGTCCCGTCTGGATCTTCTGTGAATTAACAAGTGAATCCAGCGCGATCATACGTGTTACCAACTGTTCCTTCGACATTTCCAAACTGAATATTGCAACCGGAATACGCTTCTTTACAGCTACATGATGTGCGATATTTAAGACAAATGCAGTTTTACCCATAGCAGGACGAGCCGCTACCAGGATCAGTTCCGATCCATGCAGACCTGTCAGCATGTTATCCAGATCGATAAATCCGGTCGGCACACCGGTAACTCTGGTGTTCTGTCTGGATGCAGCCTCGATCTGATCGATAACATCTAATACGATTGAATCGATCGACGCAAAATCATTTGCACCGTTTCTCTGCTGTACGATCTTGTAGATTCCACTCTCTGCCGTCTCAAGCAGACCATCCACGTCATCCGTATCCAGATAACAGTCCTTTTCAACATCCTCACACATCTTGATCATACGGCGAAGCACCGCTTTATCTGCTACGATCTTCGCATAATACTTGGCATTTGCCGAGGTTGGCACTGCGGCTATGATATCTGCAATATAACTCATACCCGCCACATCTTCCGGAATATTCTTCTCCCGGAGCCGGTTATTCAGCGTGATCAGATCGACCGCCATTCCTTCCTTGAACAGCTCGATCATGTTCTCATACAGAATCGCATTCTGTGCACTGTAAAAAGTCTTCCTTCGTAAGTATATCCGATACGTCTACGATTGCATCACGATCCATGATCATAGAACCGATAACTGACTGTTCTGCATCCAGGTTATATGGTTGTTTCTTCCTGATAAATGCGTCTTCCATTAGTCAGCCTCTTCTACCTTTACTGTTAGCTCTGCCTGTACCTGTGGATGCAGCTTGATCTTAACAGTAAATGTTCCCATTGCTTTGATCGCATCCTTCAGCACGATTTTCTTTTTATCAATATCATAATGCAACTGGCTCTTGATCGCATCTGAGATCTCCTTGGAAGATACAGAACCAAATGCCCTTCCGCCTTCTCCTACCTTGATACCGACGGCTACAGATGCCTTTTCAAGCTCTGCTGCCAGCGCCTTTGCTGCTGCAAGATTCTCTGCTGCAACCTTTTCTTCATGCGCTTTCTTTAACTTATAATCATTCAGGTTCTTAGGTGTTGCCTCAAGTCCCAGCTTTCTCGGGATGATATAATTTCTGGCATGACCGTCACTGACATTTACCAGCTCTCCTTTTTTTCCGAGACTCTTTACATCTTCCAGTAAGATAACCTTCATATTAAATATCTCCTTCCTTGTACATCTCCTCAAGTAAATTGACAAGCTGTTCCTTTACTTCTTCCTTCGTTGTATTCTTAAACTGTGCGGCTGCAATATTTGCATGACCGCCCCCACCCATACGTTCCATGATGATCTGTACATTTACATCATCGATCGACCGGGCTGATATCTTAACATCATCTCCAAGCTGTGCAATGACAAAGGAGGCACGCACGCCTGCTATATTTAACATCTCGTTTGCCACCTTCGCTGTCAATACGATCGGTGACTCCGGACCTTCTTTCGGTTCAAATACAGATACCGCAAACATTCCGAGAACCATCTCGGCATTTCTGACACCATCTGCCTTCTGTCTGTAAGAATCAATATCACTCCGGAACATCTTACGGACACGCATAACATCCGCACCGCTTCTTCTTAAATATGCGGCCGCTTCAAAGGTACGCACGCCTGTCTTTGTCAGGAAATTATCCGTATCGATCAGGATCCCGGCATACATAGCATCCGCCTCGGACGGACGCAGCTTAATTTTTTCATCCATGTACTGCAACATCTCTGCGATCATTTCACATGCAGATGATGCAAATGGTTCTACATAAGAAAGGGTTGCATTGGCAATGACATCCTTGGTCTGTCTGTGATGATCGAATACAACTACCGTCTTTGCATAGGAGATCAGCTCCTCACATTCCGTCAGACTTGGATTATTGACATCCACAACAACCAGCATGGTATCAGCATTGATCATCTCGATCGCCTGCTCATTGTTGATGATCATATCATCCCCATACATACTATTGGCAGTAAAATTACCATAGATCGGACTGATGGCAGAGGACACTTCATTGATTACGATATGTGCCTCCTTATTCATGGAATTTACCATCCGGTATACGCCGATCGCCGATCCAAATGCATCCATATCCGGATTCTTATGCGCCATAATGATAACTTTTTCTTTTTGTTTCCAGTAATTCCTTGAATGCCAGGGTCTTAACACGGGCTTTTTACTCTGGTTGATTTCTCAGTACCCTGACTACGTCCACCGTAATAAGTGATCTTGTCATTCGACTTTAATACAACCTGATCACCACCTCGTCCAAGTGCAAGTTCCATTGCAGAACGGGCAGGCTTCAAAATCTTCTATAAAGCTCTTATATTCCGTGCCCAGACTGATTGAAAGCGTCAATGGAAGATCATTTCCGATATTGATTGCTTTTACTTCATCCAGCAACGCAAACTTATTCTCCTGAAGCTGTGGAAGATATTTTTTTCGGCATGACAAACATGTACTTGTCCTTCTCAAAGGAACGTACAATGGCATCTACGTTTGCCATATATTTATTGATCTTTCGATCGACGAGAGCAACCAGCAGAGAATGTCTTACCTCTTCCAGGTCATCAAATATCTCATCGTAATTATCAATGTAGATCAGACCGGTCACCAGCTTCTGCTCTTCATTCTCTTTTGCCAGTTTATTCCGTTCTGTCATATCAAACAGATACATAGCGGTGAAGTTTGTAACTCCTGTATGTTTTTTCCGTTTGATCGTTTTCTTCTCCTGTGGCTGGTCCTCTGTAACCGGCAGATTCTCCATTTCCTCCTCATGTTCTGAGGTCTCCTGTTCCTGGACACTGTCTACCGGTCCATCCGGATTTACCCGAATATTCTTAATCTCAACTCTGTACTCTTTTCCATCGTATTCAATATCCGCATGTACCGGCTCATCACACTCACCCGGTATCATCTCATGGGTCAGTCCCTCAAATACCTGCATCGCAGTCAGACGCATCAGCTTCCGCTTGCTGGTGTTCGTAATATGAGCAAATTCATCATTCACCCATGCGAGCCTGCCTGTCTTATCCAGTATCGCATATGGAATCGGGAACTCACGGATCAGATCTTTCTGAACCCGCCCATTTTCCATTGCACGATTTGCATATGCGGCTTCACTGGACACTCTGGAAGAAATATAAAGGACTATCACCACAACCGAGTACACTGCAGTAAATATGATCCCTACAATTCCTGCAACAACACTGACCGTCAGCATCCAGATATCACAAAGTACAAATAATGCGATCACATAAAGCGGCATCTGTAAATATATTTCATGTCTGGTGTCTCTGTATGTCTGTTATCATTCATGGAGATAATCCCTTTCCGGGCATCCTGAAAAATGCCCTGTCTTTATTCATATTTGTATGTGAGTCTATGATCTATTTCTCATTGTCTTTCTTATACTGACTCATTCTGGTATCAATCTTGTTTGTAATTCCAAGACCAAATGCCTGCTCATTTTCCTTATACTGCAATAACGCACGGAACATGTATACATCCTCCGGTGTTGTTACCTTGATATTTCCTCTGTTGCCTTCTACGATATGTGCAACGATATTCTGGCTTCTGATGATTGTACATGCATCTACCATTCCTTCATAACCGGTTGGTGTAGCGCGGACAACATCATGTGCTGCAATGATATCCTTCAGATAGAAGGACTGTGGAGCCTGTGCAGAATAAGTATCCTTTCTTGGTGGTACGGAATCAATCTCGATACCATCCTCACTGATCATAATCGTTTCATAGCAGGCTGTTGATGTGATCGCATTTCCATATTTCTTAACGGTTGCAATATTGTTTGCAATAACATCATAAGATACATATGGACGAACGCCATCATGGATCAGCACGATAGAATCCTCCGGGCACTCTGACTCTGCCATCTTAAGTGCGTTGTAAATAGAATCCTGTGAAGTTGCTCCACCTGCTAATACATGCTTTACCTTTGTAAGGTGATATTCGTTTGCAAGATCCTCTACATAAGGAATGTAATCCTTCAGAACAGAAATATAGATCGCATCAATCTGATCATGGTACTGAAATAACTGTAATGTATGGATCAGAATTGGCTTTCCATTGATCTCAAGAAACTGTTTTGGGACACCTGCTCCCATTCTTACTCCGCTTCCACCTGCAAAAAAAAATAATTGCTATATTCATCTACTGTTTTCTCCTTTTTTCTCTAATTATTTTCATGAAACCGGACTGCCGTCTGGCAATCCCTCACAGAATGTTCCTGTATATACTTATCCCATTCTGCATAGATATATTAATATTATAACGTATTCACAAAAAATTCAACTATAGGTTTTTCACAACCTCCAAAATCCGCTCCGTTGCCTGTCCATCACACATTTGCATATGGTATTTCAGGCATTCCCGGATCTCATCTGTCCGATTCTGTGTGAATTCCCGGTCTATCGCAGCCACCAGCTTCGTTCCATCGGATACGATCTGGCATGGGAAAGAATTATATGGAACATAGAATCCTCTGGCATGGTCAAAGGAATCAAAATCCGGTGCAAAGAATAAAAACGGCTTCTCATATACCATATAGTCAAATAATACCGACGAATAATCCGTGATCAGCAGATCTGCAACTGCAAATATTTTCTCGGATGGCAGATCGCAGTTCGACTTCATTCCCTTTTCTTCCAGATGCGGATGCAGCTTGATCACCCAGTAATACCGGTCTGAGGTTTCTTTCATGGCTCTCTGTATTTCTTCCATTCCACAGAGCGTCGGCATAGCTGCATTTCCACGAAATGTCGGAGCCCACAGGATGACTTTTTTCCCTTTTGCATCTGGATATTTCCGGTAGAATTCCTCACGGTTTGCCTGATTCCACGCTTCATCATAATAACAGTCTGAACGGCTGATCCCGGTTGCCTGTACAACACCCGGTGCAAGCCGCATCGTCTTTGTAAATACCGGCACACAGCATAGTGCACTGACGGTCAGCAGATCATAGTTTTTGTAAACCGAACCGCCTTTATACATCTTCGGAATATCCTCCGTCGTATCATATCCGCTTTTTTTAAGCAGTCCTCCGGAATGCCAGAGCTGCACAACCTTCGTCTCCGGACGTTTTGTGCAGGCAGAAACCGGAAGGAAATTATCACAGATAAACACATATTCGGCGGCCGCATACCGTTTCATAAACTGCTTCAACCATTTTAACAGGCTGCCATATCCCATCTTTCCAAAATCAGTGACCCACGTTTCATTCTTATACTCTGGATCTCCCTGCAGTGTTTCATACATTTTTCTCATGGAAAAAGGTAGATCCTCATGATGTGCATCGGCAAAAATTACCAGCCCCTTTTCGACCGGCTTTCCGGCATACCGTTTGTAGAGCATCGGCAGATAGACCTGCTGCATCGCCATTTTCAACACCTGTTTTATATAAAATACTATCTTCATGTGCTTCAAAATAAACCTTTCGACTATTTTGAAAACCGGCGGCATCCGCGTTTTCATGCGTATGCCGCCGGCTTATCGTCATCTTCTATCTAACTTTATTAACCATTGATTCTGGAAAGAAGCTCTTTGCCAAGTTCTTCATTTCCTGGTTTGCCAAGTAATGCGAACATGTTCTTCTTGTAGCTTTCTACACCTGGCTGGTTAAATGGATTTACACCAAGTGTGTATCCACTGATACCACATGCAAACTCAAATGTGTAGAACAGCTCACCTAATGTGAACTCATCGATCTTGTCGATGTTAATCTGGATGATTGGGATTCCACCATCAACATGTGCAAGAATTGTTCCGTTCATAGCACTCTTATTTGCAAAATCTACTGTCTTGCCTGCAAGGTAGTTCAGACCATCAAGATCACAATCCTCTTCTTCCATAACGATCTCACATGTTGGATGTAACACATTGATTACTGTCTCGAAATGGTTCTGTGAACCCTGCTGGATAAACTGTCCTAATGAATGAAGGTCTGTTGTAAAGTCAGTTGCTGTTGGGAATAATCCCTTACCATCTTTTCCTTCGCTCTCGCCGTATAACTGCTTCCACCATTCTGCTACGAAATGTAATGCCGGCTCAAAGTTGGCAAGGATCTCGATAGACTTGCCCTTTCTGTACAGAATATTACGAACTGCTGCATACTTCATAGCATCACTGTCGTCGAAGTTCTCTGCAAGACAATCCTTTCTTGCTGATGCAGCACCTTCCATGAGCTTATCAATATCTGCTCCGCTTACTGCGATTGGAAGAAGACCTACTGCTGTCAGAACTGAGAAACGTCCACCTACATCATCAGGTACTACGGAATGTCTCATATCCTTCTTCTGTAGCAAGTGTCTTTTTAATGCTCCCTTTGCCTTATCTGTTGTAGCATAGATTCTCTTAGCTGCTTCTTCTTTGCCATATTTCTCAATTAATTTCTTCTTGAAGATTCTGGATGCAATACCAGGCTCTGTTGTTGTACCTGACTTGGAAATAATGTTGATAGAGAAATCTCTGTCTCCGATCACCTGTAACAGATGTGCCATATAGGTACTGCTGATATTACTTCCTGCATAATAGATCTCAGGGGTTTTACGGATCTCTTTATCTACTGAATTATAAAAGCTGTGTCTTAAAGCTTCGATCGCTGCTCTTGCACCAAGGTAAGAACCGCCGATACCGATAACTACCAGAACATCTGAATCTGACTGGATCTTAGCTGCCGCTTTCTTGATTCTGGCGAACTCTTCCTTATCATAGTCAACCGGAAGATCGATCCATCCAAGGAAATCGTTTCCTTCACCGGTCTTGTTTACAAGTGTTGATTTTGCTGCAACAACTTCTTCCTTAATAGCTGCGATGTCCTCAGCGGAAGCCATACCAGCAACATTCTTAAAATCGAAACTTACTGTCTTTGCCATTTTATTATCTCTCCTTGCTTATATGATTTTTCAAAGCTATGGATAATTGTAGCAAAAGGAACCCCCATAATCAACTATTTTTCGAACATTTCATCAAGTGATACAAATCTGTAACCAAGTTCTGTTAAATTTGACAACATCGTATCTAACGCCTGCGCATTTGACTCCGACACATTATGCATGAGCGGAATCGCTCCATTATGATAATATTTATCAAAATGCTCGATCACATAATCCTTCCCCGGCTGATTATTTACATCATAATCCAAATATGCCATGCTCCAGAAAATGGTCTTATACCCCATATCCTTTGCCAGTTGGAGTACCCTTTCACTGTACTCACCGCTTGGCGGTCTGAAATACGGATCCTTCCGGTAGCCCGTGGCCTCCCTTCATATAATCGGCACAGGTCTGCAATTCTTCCTTCTGTTTCTCCACACTGATACCGGGCATGGAAGGATGAGTAACGGTATGGTTGCCAACCTGGTGGCCCTCCTCTTTCATTCTTTTTACCAGCTCCACATTATCCCTGATATACGTCTGTGTAACAAAAAAACAAGCTTTTGCATTATGCTTCTTTAACGTGTCCAGTATCTGTTCTGTATATCCGTTCTCATAACCGCAGTCAAAGGTCAGATACATAACCTTGTCATCTCCTGCATCCTGATCCACATAATATGCATCATACTGTTCGATCGAAAAACTGTGATCGCAGTCACTGATCCCATGATTTTTATCCCGTACAATGTACCATGAAAACTTCTTATTGCTGACCGCATCATAATCCCGAAGCAGCGTCATATCCTCCGTCGTCGCCTCTGTCTGGTCTTCTACACTCCCATTATCATTTCCTCCTTTTCGTCCATCCGTACTGTCATTTTGTCCACCGGAACCATCAGCTGCCTGATTTCCCTCTTTCTGCACCCGACAGTCTCCCGGTGTTGCTACATTTCCGTTTTTACCAGCTCTGCTCTTTGCCATTCCGGCACAGCCTGTCAGAAACAGGCACATCATAATTCCCGAAACTACATACAGTTTTTTGACTGCAACCACTTCCAATTGTTATTTTGGATATAATATATGCTGTTTCTTCTGCTGTTTATACCTATACCTGTCAGGTTGTACTGATTCCCTGCAGCAGCTTGTCAAATAATGCATCACACGCCGCAATCTGTTCCTCCGTTACCTCCCGCTCTTCAGCCTTTGCGGTCTGTTTCAGAAGACTGCTGCTCTTCAGTTGCCGTCTGCCGCCGGTTTTTCTCTGATCTGCGTTGCTCTGCCCGCATTGTTTTTTTCGATTTTGCCGTGATTCTTTCCCGTGCAGGATCAGACTCCTGCATGTTTTTCTTCTTGCTATCCGCTTCCCGTCCTTTTTTACGCTCTGCTTCTGTCTGTTTCTCGCTCCGTCTGTCCTTCTGCTCTCCCATCTGTGCCAGTGCCGCATCAATATCGATCACATTTGGCTCTATAATAGACGCTGCTGTCTGTTTCAGACCACTTCGGCTTCTGTCTTCTGCTTCCTGTTTACTACTCTCCATCTGTTTTTCCTGTTCCCGTTTCAGGCGGTTTGCCAGGCTGTTATTCATATAGTTGACAAGTTCTGCTGATAGCATTTCACATTTTCTCCGGGTATTGAATACGTTGTAGACCATCTGCATAACCCCACATGCAACAATGCCCCACATGCCAATCTGTGTACTTGCAAATACAGAACTGCCTGTCCGATATTCCCACCAGGTTCCGATCAGCCCTGTTCCGGCGGCAAGGATCATCATATTACTGCAGAAGCTGTTCCAGGAGCTGACGTAGCTCTTACCAAGCTTCAGTTTATATATGTATTTCTCGACAAACGATCTCGTATCCCGGATACCCACATCAAGATACGATAACTCCTCGTACCTTTTTCGTATCTCCACCAGTGCTTTCTTTTTTGTACTTTTCATACTTCCGACTTCTCTGACCAGCCCCTTTAAAAATCCATTCATTATCAGCTTTGCTGCAATTCCACATATTCCCGTTGCCGCGATCACATACAAAAAAATACTCTGTTCCAAAATAGTTCCAAACATAACCATTTCCCCTTTTCAAATAATTTTTCATGTTTTCAGTTCCGATACCCCGCTCCGGATTCAGGGTGGTTCCATTATAGTTTTGAATTTTTTGATTTTTCAAGCCAAATCACACGACAAATGTTTACCTTTATTTTCATTTTTGGTATACTGGTTTCGATTTGAACCCATTTAAGAATGTATATAGTTATTTTTGGACTATAATAGAAAAGAGGTAATTTAATATGGATTACAAAACAAAAGGAACCTGCTCTACTAATATTCATTTTGAAGTAGAAGATGGAAAAGTTAAAAATGTTTCTTTCACCGGTGGCTGCAATGGTAACCTGAAAGGTATCAGTGCCTTAGTCGAAGGTATGAAAGTAGAAGATGTCATTGATAAACTGGAAGGAACAACATGCAGCTTTAAGCCAACATCCTGTCCGGATCAGTTAGCAAAGGCGCTTAAGAATTATCTTCAGGGGGCATAAATATATGAAACGAATCATCCTTACCGGTGGCGGAACTGCCGGACATGTTACACCAAATATAGCGTTGATACCGGAATTACAGAAGCTTGGATATGATATCCATTATATTGGTTCTTATAACGGAATGGAACGTAAGCTGATCGAGGATCTGAACATTCCTTATCATGGAATCTCCTCCGGTAAGCTCAGACGTTATTTTGACCTTAAGAACTTCACGGATCCATTCCGCGTTATTAAGGGTATGGGCGAAGCCAAGAAGTTAATGAAGGAACTGAAGCCGGATGTCGTATTCTCAAAAGGTGGCTTTGTAACAGTTCCTGTCGTATTTGCAGCCAAATCCTGCAACATCCCTGTCATCATCCATGAATCTGATATGACACCGGGACTTGCAAATAAGCTGGAGCTTCCAAAGGCATCCCGTGTATGCTGTAACTTCCCGGAGACAAAGGATATGTTCCCGGAGGGCAAGGCAGTTGTGACCGGAACTCCGATCCGTAAAGAGCTTTTCAACGGAAATGCAGTTGATGCGATCAACTTCTGCGGATTTACAGACAACAAGCCTGTCATTCTGATCGTTGGCGGCAGCTCAGGAAGTGCCGTGATCAACAAAGCGATCCGCGAAAATATTGATAAACTACTGGAGCGTTTCAACGTGATCCATCTCTGCGGTAAGGATAATCTGGATCACAGCTTAGATAACAAGCCGGGCTATGCTCAATATGAATATATAAAGAAGGAACTGAGCAGCATGCTCGCTCTTGCCGATCTCGTGATCTCCCGTGCCGGTGCAAATGCGATCTGTGAATTACTTGCCCTTCGCAAGCCGAATATCCTGATCCCGTTATCCGCTGCTGCAAGCCGTGGCGACCAGATCTTAAATGCGGAATCCTTCAAAAAGAGCGGCTACAGCTATGTGATAAAGGAAGAGGAATTATCCTCCGAAACATTATTCGCTGCGATCGATGATGTATACAACAACAAACAGACTTACATCGAAACAATGGAGAAGAGCAATCTTACAGATTCCACTTCAATTATAGTCGGCATGATTGAGGAGCTGGTAAATAACAAATAAGCACAGCAGCAGTCAAATACAGACTGTTCGCTGCACCAGTTGGCTTGCAGTTACCAAATGCCGGCATAACGCATAAAAAAAAAACAGGCACATATCAAAATGATATATGCCTGTTTTTTTATGGTATGTATTAAATTACTTCGCTGCATTTGCAATCTTTTCATACGCGGCTGTCTTCGCTTGATCTGTAGAAAGAATATCTCCCTTGATCTCCATTACGATATCAACCTGAGAATTATTTCGAACTGTAAATGTTACCTTCATCGGCTGTTCTGTATACATCTGATCCATACCTGCTGTTGTCAGATCCATTGTTGCCTTTGAACCATAGAATGTAACCATCCAGTCACCATTTGCCTCTTCTTCATAGTACCATGCACAGCTCTTACAAAGTCCTTCAAGTCCTGCACCGAATGTTTTCTCAGTTCCCGGAATCTTGGTTTTCTTGATCTTATCAACCTGAGTCTTAGCTGTTTCATTTGTACGGTACTGAATATTTCCCTTTACATACATCTGAGATGTTTCCGGAAGAATACAGTAAATTCCAAAACATAATGCTCCAACAATGATAATTGCTACTAATATCTTCAAAAAAGTTTTCATATTAACACTCCCATTTCCTTTACACTATTAAATCTAAAATAGCTCTTTTTCCAACTGAAAGATAAATTCTTCAAGAAGCTGCATACGCTTATTGTATTCCACTCTTCCTGCATCGGTTTTACAACGTCTGATCTTCGGTTTATTAATCCTGTAAAAGTTTTTAATTCTGTAATATGCTCTCTTATAGCTGGCGTCATCCTCCAGCGCTGTAGCCATTGAATCCCAAAGTACACTGACAGCTCCAACCTCATCCAGAAGATCAGCATCCATAACGATACGGCATTCCAATGACAGGTCTGCATCTGTATCCTTTTCTTCATGGATCATAATGATCTCTCCGATCTTGGCAATCTTCTCCGGATCAACTCCTATGCTGTCAAGATATTCTACTGCAATCTCTGCTCCAACCTCTCCGTGAGGTCTGTTCTCATCCCATCCAATATCATGCAAAAGTGCCGCAAGTACAATAATATCCAAATCACCGCCTAATTTAGACTGTAATTTGATCGCCCATCTGTACACGCGCATTGTATGCTCGAATCTACTTCTAAACTCATAATTTGGCGGTCTGCCATTCTCCGCGGTCTGCGTTTTGACAAACTCAATTACATCAGCGTAGTTCATCTCTGTTCGCCCCTTGATATCTACCTTTTTTGTATCTTTCGTACTGTCAGAATATCTGAAGTCCTACTAAATATCATTTCTCCAGAACTTTCCCATAAAAAAAAGAAAGTATCATTTTCTATGATAGCATCTTTTATATAGATTTGCTATATTTTTTTTGAAAATTTTATAAATATTTTTTATCAAAAAAAATCCATGCAGTTTTCTCTCGAAATGCCGCCATAAGCGTTACCTTAGCAGTTAACTCAGCCCAGGCACCCTCGCGGCACACAGGAGATTCTCCTTAGTGCTGCTTCGTCTCCGACCTGACACGGTTCGAAGAGTCCTGTTGCGCAAGACCCAGACATCAACGCCACTTACTAAGGGCAGCCCTACAGTGGACATCCCTCAAGAAAACTATCACCCCTGCTATAGCGGATTGCAGGTTCAGGGCACCGCTACTTCCCCGGTTGCATGGAAACTTTATAACATATTAAATTGTACGCCATATTTTGACGCATACTTGATTATAAATGACGATCGCACATACGTCAACCTGTTTATTTTTTTGAAATAACACCTTTCCGCAGATCTGCAAAAAAGTTCTTCATCAGGCTGCTGCACTCCTCCTGCCGGATACCATATACGGTTTCTACCTGATGGTTAAACGCAGGCATATCAAACATATTCAGGACTGAACCGGCACAGCCGGCTTTCTTATTCATACAGCCGATCACAACCTTCTGGATCCTTGCCTGTACAATTGCTCCGGCACACATCTGGCACGGTTCTAATGTTACATACATCGTGCAATCCTCTAACCTCCAGTCACCGAGTTTCTTTGATGCCTGCTCGATTGCAAGCAGCTCTGCATGTGCCAGTGTTGTCTTCTTCAGATTTCTCTTGTTATATCCTCTGGCAATCACCTTATCATCCTTTACGATCACACAGCCAATCGGAACATCCCCCTGCACATAGGCTTTCTGCGCCAGCTTAATCGCCTTTGCCATATATGCTTCATACATTTTCCTGTCTTCATCGGATATCTCCGGTTCTGTCACCTGTTGATCTGCACATATATCTTTTTCTTCGTCTTCTCTGTTCCGTATATTCTGATCATCATTTATTCTTTGTTCTATTACATTTTCTTCTGTACTCTGTTCCATCTTCTTCTCCACACCGGCATTCTCCGTCATTCAACCAACATTACTTTTTTTGCCGCAATCCTTTTTTTATTTCAGATCTACCACCCAGTAACCAAAGCTTCCGGTCTTGATCCTTGTCTCTTTCACCGGTATAAAACGTTCAAATCCAAAGATTCCCGCAAGATATTTTTCTTTGGATGAATACTCTCCCGGCACTCCCAATATGTATCCATTCGTATCTTCTTCATCAAACAGTACCCTGCCGAGCATCAGATATTTGTAGCTGTAAAATCCATGTGTCAGAAAGCTGTTCACCCCCAGCCGCCAGTTATCCATGTTCAGCAGTCCGATATCGTTCGGATTGATCTTCACACTCGATCACTCCATTTTCTCCATCCGGGCAATTCGGCAGAAGCGGAAGTTTTTCCCGGTTCGCCATCAGTTCTGCTGCCCTTCCGTCTTCTTTCATTGTTTCTAAAACCTCGGCTGCCGTTACCCGCTTCTCTGTTTCCTCATCGGTCTGGGAAAATGTCTTTTCATCCGGAGACTCCTCTGTTTCCGGCAAAACGATTTCCGGGTTGTCTGTATCTGTATGTGTCGTTTCTTTCACCTCTGAAACCATTGTCTCCGCCTCAGATTCGCTGTCCATGTTTTCTGATTCCGCCATCGTCTCGGACACGATTCTTCTCCGATCATACTCCGTTGCTGCAACATCTGCTCTTCTTTCCCGTTCAGCTTCTGCTGCCTCCCGCCGGGCAAATGCCTGACTGTAATCCACGATATTATCCGTCCATGAGGAGCAGAAAATATCACTTTCTTCTTCGCCCATCCGTCTTATGATAATGCCGCTCCATGCTGTGATCGGCCGACCGGTATGATTGACATTATTCCAGTCAAAGGTAAAGCAGTCTTCTCCTCTTCCGGATTTCAGGCTTAATTTTCCAAGATACAACACAACCGGAATCATGCTGTCCGGCACAGCCTCCGGATATTCCTCCGGATCTGCAAGCGTCTCACGATACAGATAAACCGAATACAACCCCTCTTTCTTGACCTGATCCTTAAAATTCACCTGCATCTTTCCCTTCTCATTCTGCTTCTGCACCTTCGCAAATCCCGTGTTCTCGCATTTGTCATATTCGTGATACCTGAAAATATATGATATAAATCTGTTCCAGTAAACCATAGATACCTCCGCCTCTTTTTTCTATCTGACATTTTTTGTCCGACAGGAAGTCATGTCTGCGTCCGACATTCTCCCCGAAAGACAAGCCTTACTTGTATCTATGCATTTTTACTGTAACTTATTCCTTTATTCTTCGGAAATAATATCACTTAACTTTGCAAATTCTGCCAGCGTTAAACCTTCTCCCCGAACATTTGCGGCAAGTCCCATTTTTTCCAGAGCTTTCTCCACCTGTGCTTTTGAATATGGAAGCTCCGGGCTGTTTGCGATTCCATTCTGTAACGTCTTTCTTCTCTGGTTAAAGGATGCCCGGATCAGCTTGAACATCAGACTCTCATCCTTTACTGTTACCGGCGGCTCCTCATATCTGGTCAGCCGTATCACCGCAGATCCTACACCCGGTCTTGGGATAAAACAGTTTGGCGGCACATTTGCGGCAATATACGGTTTTGCATAATACTGGACTGCAAGTGACAACGCACCATAATCTTTCGATCCCGGTCCTACCTGCATCCGGTCTGCTACTTCCTTCTGTACCATGACCGTAATTGACTGTAATGGTACATGACTTTCAAATAAGCCCATAATGATCGGAGTTGTAATATAATATGGCAGATTGGCAACGACCTTGATCGGCTTGCCTGCATTTTCTTTCTCCACCAGCCGATTGATATCTAACTTCAATATATCTTCATTGATGACGGTTACATTATCATATTCTGCCAATGTTTCTCCAAGGATTGGGATCAGGTTTTTATCAATCTCAACTGCGATCACCTTTCTGGCTGACTCTGCCAGATACTGTGTCATTGTTCCGATTCCCGGTCCGATCTCCAGTACCAGATCGTCCTTCGTAATTTCTGCCGCATTTATAATTTTTGTAATCACATGGTCATCGATCAGGAAATTCTGACCGAATTTCTTCTGAAATGCAAACTCATATTTCTTTATTGTCTGTATCGTAACCTGGGGGGGTTACTTAATTTCTCCATGTCTTGTCCTCCATCTATGCATTCTTACGCTTTCATCTTATCACGCAGTCATTCTTCCTACGCCTCTGCCTGCATATTTTCTTTCATTCTGTACAACTTCAGACTGTTTTTAAATGTCACGTCATACACTTCTTCTTCCGTAACTCCCTTTAATGCTGCGATCTCTTTTGCCACATAAGGAATATTAAGGGCAGAGTTCCGTTTTCCACGGAATGGTACAGGTGACAGATACGGCGAATCCGTTTCTAATACGATACTGGTAAGCGGAATGGCTTCCACTACTTCTTTCAGCTTACGTCCATTGTTAAATGTCACTACGCCGCCAACGCCGATATAATATCCCATCTTAATATATTCTCTTGCAATCTCTGTACTGTATGAAAAACAGTGAATGACGCCACCGCAAAGTCTTCCCTGCATCTCTTTCATGATATCCATGGTATCCTTTGCCGCATCCCTGCTGTGGATCACAAACGGAAGCTTCAATTCTTCTGCCAGCTCCAACTGCTTTTCGGAACCAGTGGATCTGCACCTCTTTGGGAACATCCTCATGGAAATAGTCCAGTCCGATCTCTCCGATCGCCTTTACCTTCTCATCTGCTGCCATCTGCCGATACATCTCGATCGCCGCATCTGAAAGCTCCGGTGCATCATCCGGATGCGTTCCGATCGCTGCATAGATAAAATCATATTGATGCGCCAGTTCGACAGATGCCTTTGAAGTCGCAATATTAGCTCCTATATTCATAACATACCGGATATCCTGTCTCTGAAATTCTTCTAATAACTGCTCTCTGTCTGTATCAAACTGCTCATCATCGTAATGTCCATGTGTCTCAAATATCATCTTCATATTCCTCGGTCATTTATTTTCTCAAACTGCTCCAGTCCGTATGCTTCGCTGCATCCCATTCTTCTTTCCGGCTCTCGTACTGCTCATTGAGCCAGTCTACCGCTGCAAGTTTTCCTTCTTCCGAAAACGGAAATTCCTTTGTCAGCTTCTTTTCATCATCCGTATTCTCGTAACTGAACGGCTCCGGCCAGACCGTTGCCATCAGAGTTCCTGCATCCTGTACTTCTTTCGGTTTAAAAAATACATTTTCAAGCGGATTTCTGGCAAGGCGGAACCGCATGCCCTGATAACTTCCCTTAAATGCCTTTCCATACAAATAATAATTAATATGATAAAATGTTGTTTCTTCAATCTTTGGTGTGTCACCCATATCTCTCATCTGCCTTTCATCTGCCGGCACATTTTTTCTTCATTTTTTAAGTATACACTACTAAGATCAGCATATGCAACCAACTGTTGTCATTCTTTACCCCAATTGGCTTCCTTTATGCCGCACAATTCATCTTTTTCTTACCAGTCAATCCCCATGCAAAAAAGACCCTTATCCACATCGGTTCTTGTATATCTGCTTCCACTTCTGTGAACAAAGGTCTTTTCTATGAAAATCTATATTCTGTTTATGCTTCGTCTTTTACCGTAAAAACAACTCCGACTACCTTTGGTCCTGCATTCGAAGCAACCGCTGCTCCGATCTGGAAGAAATCGTCCGGCGCATAACCAACCTTTTCTGTCATCTTGGCAGCCAGTTCATCCCTGCATACATCATCGCATCCATATACGATCTGATATGGCGAACCCGGAAGCATCTCTGCTGCTGAGACATCCGCCATCTTTGCCAGTAATTTCTTCTCGCCGCGGCATTTGAATGCTGTAACGATCTCATTTGCCCATATCTTCATGATCGGTTTTACGCCAAGTGCATCACCGACCAGTGCTGCTGCACTTGGAATACGTCCCGATTTTGCTGCATATTTCAATCCATAGATACCGAAGTAGATCCGTCGCTTCGGAAGAATGTCTGACAGATAAGCAGTGATCTCATCCACTTTTTTTCCTTCTTCTGCCATCTTTGCTGCCTGCACAACCGGATATCCATACTGACCGCTGTATCCAACACCATCAAAGATCTGAATCGTTCCTTTTCCTGCATACTCCGGATGCTCCTCAAAAAATTCATTCTTTGCCATGACTGCATTATCATGGGTAGCAGAACCCTTTTTATTGATGCTGACAAATATAATATCTGTATATCCTGCATCAAACTGCTCCTTATACAGCTCGTCGAACTGGAATGCTGTGATCTGCGCCGTCTTTGGCAGCTCGTTTGGATTTTCCTCCATTAACTTATAAAAACCGGTATTGTCAAAATCGACTCTGCTCATATAAGATTTGTCACCGATCGTTACCGGAAACGGAAGGATTAATATATTATATTTCTGTTCCTCAGCAGTCGAAATATCACTGGCTGAATCTGTTATGATCCTGATCTTGCTCATAGGTAAAACCTCATCTTTCTATTTGTAAACCGGCACTTCAAAACTCTTATACACTCTACTAATTTCAAGTTTCAAAAATGCCTGTATCCCTTAACTTTTTATAATATAGATGATTCAAACAGCAAATGTCAATCGTAGTTTCTATATAGAAAAGCCATGGTTTTCGGGGCTTTGTAACATGGTTTGAAAGACTAGATATTTTATTTTTACTTTTTGGGAAGACTCCCTATCCGGCAGTAAATTGTGTTACAATAAAATCCATAAACAAACTTGAAAAGCAGCATTGCATGTGATTCGCACATGCAGACAGGTTACATAAGGGGATTGCATATGTTGAATTTAAAGGCAAATGATCAGAAACCACCTAAGAATAAACCGACAATCGAAACAGATCTCTCTGAAGCAGCAGAGAAATCTGATCCTCCATATTCACAGGAATATTTTGATCTGATGGATATGATCGACAATACCGATAAACAGATTGAATATTATAAAATGGTATATACCGCCGAGATCGACGGACTTCCTAAGAGGAGGCACAGTCTGAAAACACATTTTATCTATAATGTGATTTTCTTAATTCTTCTGCTTGGATATGATTATTTTCATCTTACAGTCATTGTTATGGGTGGCGGAATGATTCTGAGGACGATCACAGGTTTGATTGCTTTGGGTGTTTTAATTCTTGCTACTATATACATGATCGGTCACACCATTCGTGCCTATATTCTTTACCAGATCAATATGCTTCCCGATTTTATGACAGATTACCTGCAAAAGTATAATATCCATACCATGGTGGAGGAAGAAGCCTATTGCAGAAATGTTCTCCGACAGATGTTAGCATATGAAACAACACTGGCTCATATCAAAAAAGCAGCTCCGAAAACAACAACAGAGATCAACGCTGCTATGAGCGAGATCTCTGCTATGAATTTTGATATTAAAGATTTCCATTATAACGCCGGTCGGACGATAAAATAATATATATTTTCTGATCTGACCATTTCTGCATCAATGTCGGCTGTTTAACAGCTTCTGTTTCAGATCATATAACGGTTTTGACAGATCGACAAATACCTCCTGTGGATTTACCAGTCGTCTGGTCTCATCCCAGAGTGTATTCAGTTCTTTCTGGCAATACTCGCGGATCTCCATCGTGGATGGATTCTGATATACGCACTGTCCCTTCAAGAATACCGGGACAAGCATCTCACGGATCTCATAAGAACCACCCGGAAGTGTCGAACGCTTCCATGTAGCCATCTGGTCAAATATCTCCAGATCCTCCGCTTCATTATATGTCTCATCGGAAAGTGCGATCAGATCCGCCTTGATCTTTCCGGTCTCCTTATTATACAGACGGAATACCGTCTTATTTCCTGGATTTGTAATCTTCGCCGGATTCTCTGATATCTTGATCTTCGCTGTGAATTCTTCATCCTCCGGCTTCTTGATCGCCGCAAGCTTATAAACACCGCCAAAAGATGGATTATCTGCTGATGTGATCAGGTTGGTTCCAACGCCCCATGACGTGATCGCTGCACCCTGATTCTTCAAACTGTTGATCAGATATTCATCCAGATCAGAGGACGCTGCAATGACTGCATCCGGATATCCCGCTGCATCCAACATTTTTCTGGCTTTCTTCGACAGATATGCAAGGTCACCGGAATCCAGACGGATTCCATATCTGGTCGGCATCTTTCCCTCTGCCTTCATCTCATCAAATACCCGAATTGCATTTGGCACACCGGATTTCAATGTGTCATATGTGTCAACCAACAATGTACATGCATCCGGATATAATTCTGCATATCTCTTAAATGCTGTATATTCATCCGGGAAGCTCATGATCCAGCTATGTGCATGTGTCCCAAGCACAGGCACGCCGAACTGCTTACCGCAGATTACATTTGAGGTTCCGACACAGCCACCGATAACTGCCGCCCTCGCACCGAAGGTTCCGGCATCCGGTCCCTGCGCACGGCGAAGTCCGAATTCCATGATACCATCCCCTTTTGCTGCATAGCAGACCCTGGATGCCTTTGTAGCGATCAGGCTCTGATGGTTCACGATATTTAATAATGCGGTCTCAACCAACTGCGCTTCCATGATCGGTGCAACCACCTTCACAAGTGGCTCATACGGAAATACTACAGAACCTTCCGGGATCGCATAGATATCACCTGTGAAATGAAATCCTGCAAGGTAATTCAGAAATTCTTCATCAAACATGTTCAGACTTCTTAAGTAATCAACGTCTTCATAGGAAAAGGACAGATTCTTGATATAGTCGATCACCTGTTCCAGACCACAGGCGATCGCATAGCCGCTTCCGGATGGATTTTTTCTGTAGAATGCATCAAATACAACGATATCATCTGCTTTCTCACGGAAATATCCCTGCATCATCGTCAATTCATAGAAGTCTGTTAATAAGGTAAAATTTCTCTTTTCGTCCATATCTCTGTCCTCCTGCCTTTCTTTTTTCAGCAGTTTATAATCTCTACTATTCTATCATACATGATCGGCGCATCGTTTTCTCACACATTACTGCCCACATAACATCTCATTTAACTCATGGTACAACCGGGAAAGCGGAAGTCCGACAACATTGTCATAACTGCCCTTGATCCCTTTCACAAACAGGCCACCCTGTGTCTGTATCCCATAGCTTCCTGCTTTGTCAAACGGATCTCCCGTCGCAAGATATCCGGTGATCTCCTCATGCGTCATCGGATAAAATGTAACCTCTGTATTCTCGTAAAATGTCTTTGTCCGGCATTTCTCTCCGTCATAATACATAATAGAAACACCTGTATATACATTATGTGTCTGTCCTGACAAACTATTCAACGTATTATATGCATCGTCATAATCAACCGGTTTTCCAAGGATCCTGCCATTTAATGCGACGACCGTATCGGAACCGATCACGATAAACGGCTGTGTCTCTGCTTCCGTACCGGCACGATCTGTACATACCTTTTTATATACATTTTCTGCCTTTCTCCCGGCAAGCTCCATTACCATATCCTTTGGAAAACGGATATCGGTAGCTTCATCGCAGTCACTTGGCATAACAGTAAATGTATAACCGGCTCTTTCAAGCAGCTCTTTTCTTCTCGGTGAATTCGATGCAAGTATGATCGGAATCTGTGTAACCATGATGTTCTCCTTTGATTACTCCATCTCTTTTGCAAGTTTCATTGCTTTTTCAAATAACGGAAGTGCGCGTTCTACCATCTCCGTTGTGGTACAGTAAGCAAGTCTCATATGTCCCGGACACATAAAGCTGTCTCCCGGTACCAGGATCAGATCCAGCTTGCTGGCTGTCATACGACAGAATGCATTTGCATCCGCAATCGGAGTCTTTGGGAACATATAGAAGGTTCCGCCCGGTTCTACACACTCATATCCCATATTTGTAAGCTCTTTATATAAAATATTCTTATTCTTCTCATAGATTGACAGGTCAGCTGTCTTATCGATCACTTCTGCCACACCAAGCTGGATCATGGATGGCGGACAGTTATGTCCTGTAAATCTGGAGATCTGACCACACATCAGAACGATCAGCTTCGCATCCTTACATTTCGGATTTACCGCTACATATCCGATACGCTCACCCGGAAGGGAAAGTGACTTACTGAATGAATAACAGCAGATACTGTTGTCATAGAAGGATGAAATAAATGGCGAATCCGTTCCTTCAAATACGATCTCACGATAAGGTTCATCGGAGATAATATAGATATCATGTCCATATTCCTTCTGCTTTTCTTCCAGAATTGCAGCCAGCTTCTTGATCGTCTCTGTTGAATATACGATACCGGATGGGTTATTCGGAGAGTTAATAAGAACTGCCTGTACATTTGGATTTAAAAGCTCCAGAAATGCATCAAAATTAATCTGGAAGGATGTAATATCCGCCGGCACGATATTAAGCACCGCACCTGTTCCGTCAACATATGGAACATACTCAGGGAAATATGGAGCAAATGTAATCACCTCATCTCCCGGCTTTGTTACACAACGAATCGCATGTGCGATCGCACCTGCTGCACCGGAGGTCATGAAAATATCATCTGCTGTATATTCCATTCCAAATCTTCTATTTAAAGAATCTGCAACCGCTTCTCTGACGGACATAATACCAAGTGTCGGGCTGTATCCATGAAGTGTCAATGGATTTTCTTCTTTTAACATCCGTTCCAATGTCTCTGTAAACTCCGGACATACCGGAACAGAAGGATTACCGATCGTAAAATTGTATACATTCTCTTTTCCGATCTCTGCCGCACGTTTTGACGCATACTGCGCAAATTCTCTTATTATAGAACCTTTGGTTGTCATATCTGCATATTTTTCCGAAATCATACCTGTTATCCTCCGTCTGTTGTGAATTTAATAATGGAAGTATACCGCCGAAAAGGCAAAAAAACAAGTGGTAATAAATCGGGGAAAAGACTTATTACCACTTGCAAAAAATGAGGGAGAGAGGATTCAAATAAATGAAAAAACTCTTACAATACATAGTATATAAGGGATGTGTGTCTAAACTGTGTTTATTTTCTGATGTATTTATAAACAGATTCTACATTCTATTTACAAATTCTTTATTATATTGTCCAGATCGGAACAATGTAATTTTCTGAATCAACAGCCGAAAGTTCCGAACGCATACAGATGATTGCTCCCTTTCCTCTTGGAACTGCTCCTTTATCCAGAATTCTGAATGCCCTGGTCAGTTCACTTCCGGGATTTACTGAGCGTTTTATCTCTAACGGATGCACCATACCATCACTTTCAATCACCATATCAATTTCATTACTGTCTTTATCTCTGTAATACCACATAAGACATTCATCCGCTTCATTTTGATATGTCTTCCGTATCTCGGAAACAACATAATTTTCCAGTATTGCTCCATTAATCGCCCCATTTTCAAGTATTTCTGGAGTTGTATATTTTGTAAGATATGCAACCAGGCCCGTATCAAAGAAATATAATTTAGGAGTTTTAACTGTTCTCTTTAACAAATTATTAGAGTAAGGACGTAAATAAAAAATAATATCCGACTTCTCAAGCACCTGCAGCCATCGCTTAATTGTCTCATCTGAAACACCAACGTCATTTGCTATATCATGTATATTTAACATTTGTGCACACCTGCATGCTGCAGCTCTTACAAAGTCCATAAATACAAGTTTATCAACATTTGTAATCAGCTCTGATACATCTCTGTCAATATATGTTTGAATATAACTGGAATAAAAAACATTTCTGTCTTTATACCGTCCGCTTCTAAATCCCGGCATAGATCCCATCCAGATTCTCTCATATAAGCTCCGACAATTCCGCCTTTGTTCCATTTTTTACTTCGCTGCTTTAATGTTTCAAGATCAACGCTAAACTCAATATTATCGCCTGCTCCATATAACTCATGCTGCGATGAAGACGACATATGGATAATAGCAGTTCTTCCCGCCAAAGATTCCTGTGCAAGCTCCATCATCCGAAATGCCTGCGACCCGGTCAACCAAAATGATGATGCCGATGCTCCATTATCTATAGCCATCTTAATATATGGAAATAATTGCAGAGCATATTGTACCTCATCTATTAAAATGGGAAGATCATGCATCTGCAAAAAAAACATAGCAGGATCTGTCTGTGCCAGTTTTCTTTCTTCCAAATCATCCAGACTCACTACCGTCCTGTTCTCATCCATTAATTTTTTAAATAAAGTGGTTTTTCCAACCTGCCTCGGCCCTGTAATCAATATACAGGAATAGTCTTCTGCTAACTCTTTTATCTTTTTTTCTAAATCTCTATGAATATATTCCATATAGCTGCACCTCTTTTTTCGGCTAAAATAAGATTCAATCTTATTTTAGCCGAAAAATAAAAATTTATCAAGAATAAAGCGCCACATACGACTCTTTTGTACCCAAACGGAATTATAAAAACAAAAAACAAGTGGTAATAAATCGGGGAAAAGACTTATTACCACTTGCAAAAAATGAGGGGAGAGAGGATTCAAATAAATGAAAAACTCTTACAATACACAGTATATAAGGGAAGTGTGTCTAAACTGTGTTTATTTTCTGATGTATTTATGAAGATCATAAACAAAACTTTATAAAACTAACACAACCTGTCTGTTCGTCTCTGTCGGTCTCCTTGGCTGGTATGGGTGGCTGGCATGGGCAGTTGGTCTCCCCACTATAAATGGCTTGCTGCGATTTCTGTTCGTTGCACATGCCTGATTCGTAAATACTCCTGTGCTAACTCGCCTTCGGCTCAAACAAGCACCCATATTTACTGGCAATGTGCATCTCACGACGAAATTCTCGCTGATGCCATATTATAGTGGGGAGACCAACTGCCCATGCCAGCCACCCATACCAGCCAAGGAGACCGACAGGGGCGGACAGGCGGACTGCGACTTCTCCCAATTTCAGACTTGTAAGAATAATTCGTTTTATGTATAATAAAACGTACGGTGTTTTTTCCACACCGCCTTGATTTTTCAAGGAAAAATGAGGTTTTATGATGTTCGGGCAGACAGATATATCTGACCAGACCAAAAACGTCTATATAATAATAGGAAAAGAGGATAAACATGTTAGAAAACAACCATGAAAAAAAGCCAAAGAAATACGCTGGTATTCTGGCACATCCGACTTCATTTCCAAGTCCTTACGGAATCGGTGATCTCGGAAAAGGTGCATACCGGTTTATAGACTTTCTGGCAAATTCGGGCTTGAATCTGTGGCAGGTGCTTCCACTTGGACATACCGGATTTGGTGATTCACCATATCAGCCATTCTCCGCATTTGCCGGTCAGCCGTTAATTATTGACCTTGATGCATTAAAAGAATACAAGCTTCTGTCAGAAGATGATTTTACCGATATGCCGGAATGGGATCCCGTTCACATCGATTACGGAACCTTGATCACATTTAAGACAAAGCTGTTAAAGCTCGCTTACGAACGTTTTACTGATCCTGACCATGAGGACGGATTATCAACAGACGAGGAACAGATGGCAGCATTTGCTTCTTTTAAAAAGGATTCCTCCTGGCTCGCTGACTACTCCCTGTTTATGGCAGGTAAGGATTTCCATGAAGGAATGCCTTGGTATATGTGGGAAGATTCCCTGAAAGCACCTACCAAAAGACAGCGTACCACATGGGAAAAGAAGCTTGCAAATGAGATCGGTTACTATGATTTCATCCAGTTCTTATTCCATACACAGTGGATGGCAATCAAGGAATACGCAAATGAAAAGAACATCAGCATCGTAGGTGATGCTCCGATCTTCCTTGCATGGGACAGTGCCGATGTATGGAGCCATCAGGAGCTTTTCATGCTGGACTCAAAGGGATACCCAACTGAAGTTGCCGGTGTACCACCTGATTATTTCTCAGAGACCGGACAGTTGTGGGGCAACCCACTGTATAACTGGCCAAAGCATACCGCTACCGGTTATGAATGGTGGATCGAGCGAATCAAATACCAGCTCACTCTGACAGATTTCTTAAGAATTGACCATTTCAGAGGATTTGACCGGTACTGGGCTGTACCTTATGGCGAAGAAACCGCCATCAACGGAGAATGGAAGCCCGCTCCCGGTATCAACTTCTTCACACAGTTACAGGCAAATCTTGGCTATGACCTTCCGATCATCGCTGAGGATCTGGGTGAGATTGACGATTCTGTTATCGAATTGCGTGACAAATTCAATCTGCCTGGCATGAAAATCTTACAGTTTGCATTTGAAAATCCGGAAGAAAATGATTTCCTTCCACATAATTATACAAGAAACTGCGTATGCTACACAGGAACACATGACAACGACACAACACTTGGCTGGTATCAGAAAGCATACGAAGCATCCAAGGACAAGCTTCGCCGCTATTTCAGCACAGATGCCAGTGATATCTGCTGGGTTATGATCCGTGCATGTTTCTCTTCTGTTGCAAATATGGCTGTTGTTCCTATGCAGGATGTTCTGAAATTAGATTCATGGGCTCGTCTGAATACTCCGGGTGTAGGAGAAGGCAACTGGGCTTGGCGCTTTGAGGATAAAGACATGGATACGAAATTAGAAGAACGTCTATTTGAGACAGCAAAACTGTACGGCAGATAGAACAGGAGGATATATTTGAGAACCATTATTACTGTACTGTTTGCGGTACTTGGAATCATATTTTGTTTTCCATATCATCTGTATCTGAAGCAGCTTGCAAAAAAAGATCAGGACAAAGCTTACATCAAGGCTCAGAAGCTGGTAAAAGGATTTTTCGGAGCAGTTATGTTCTTAACCGGATGTAAACGAACAGTTATCGGCAAGGAAAACATTCCTACCGACCAACCGGTCATGTTCGTTGGTAATCATCGAAGCTATTTTGATATTTTATCCTGTCACAATGCAATCGATATGCCTCTTGGCTTCATGTCCAAGGACAATATCAAGGATATACCTCTGCTTTACAAATACATGGATGATATCGGATGCACATATCTGGATCGTACCGATCTGAAAAAGGGTCTGGAAACGATTTTACAGACTGCTGATATCATCAAATCCGGTCACTCCATGATGATCTTCCCGGAGGGAACAAGAAATAAGGGCGACGAACTGCTGCCATTTAAAGACGGTGCATTCAAGATCGCTCAGAAAGCCGGATGTCTGATCATTCCGGTTGCTATCTGCGGAACAGACAAATGTATGGAAGCAAATAAACATAATTTTCTTCACAGCAGCAAGGTTGTGATCGAATTCTTAGAGCCGGTTGATATCCGTGGATTGAAGCCGAAGGAACGTAAAGAGGTTCTGGATGCAATCCCAGGTAAGATTCAGGCAGCCCGGTTAAAAAATCTGCCTATGACAGAAAAATAAAATAATAATATAAGGAGGAACTTATTATGCCTTGGTGGGGATGGATGTTAATCGTCATCGCAATATTAGTTGTAATCTTAGTAGTACTTTACATAGTAGGAAACCGCCTGCAGAAGAAGCAGAGCGCACAGAAAGAAGCTATGCTTCAGGCTGCACAGCCTGTCACGATGCTGGTCATCGATAAAAAGATGCTGCCTATGAAAGATGCAAATCTTCCGAAACAGGTATTGGAATCAACTCCAAAGCGTTACCAGAAAGCCAAGCTTCCTATCGTTAAAGCCAAGATTGGTCCACAGATCATCAATCTGATCTGCGACGATGGAATCTTTGATGTTATGCCTGTCCGTGGCGAAGTTAAAGCTATGGTCAGCGGTATCTACATCACAAGCGTTAAGAATGTTCGTGGTAAGAAAGCACCGGAGCCTGCAAAGAAATCATTCAGCCAGAAGCTTCGTGCAAAACAGAAGAAATACGAGCAGACTTATGAGCAGGAAACTGCCAGCATGAAACTCAGCAAAGAAGAAACAGCCGCAAAGAAAAGCAAAGGCAAAGGAAGAAAAAGAAAGGGCAAAGAAGATCCAGTAATCATGATAAATACTCGTGTCGACCTCAGAAAATTAGTTATTACCTGTCTGGTTCCGGTTACCATATTACTGATACATAATATTGTATATCTTGCAGGCACCCGGATCTATGATCTTACAGGCAGTCAGACTGATTCTGTCGGCAGTATCACATCATGTATTTCATATATTCTTTGTATCTGTATTTTCGGATATTTTTATCTGTCCGATCATTCAAAAACAAAGCACGCAGGAAAGAAAAATCCTTTCCTGCGTGCTTTTTGTTATCTTTATTTTACTGCTGATCCTTGGTATCAGTCTTCAGCTCTTAACAACCTGTATTCTTCGTCTGATCGACACTTATAGGCCGGAGCTTCTAACCTCATACCATGAACGGGTACAGCGGTCTTTTTCCATCAACAATGGAATCATCCGTATCTGTACAGTCACACTTCTCGCACCGATCGCAGAAGAATTCGCCTTCCGGGGAGTGGCACTGAAGCTGTCTGTCTCTGCATTTCACACGAAGCATGCCGCCCTCTGTGCGATCCTGTTCACAGCATTCTGTTTCGGCTGTTATCATGGAAATGTCGTTCAGTTCTGCTACAGCGTTCCGGCCGGAATCATTCTGGGCTGTCTTGCCGTATGGTCAGGTTCCCTGATCCCCGGCATGATCCTTCATATGATCTTAAACGCTTCTTCCTATGTGATCGGAAGTATAGCGATCTCCCCCTCTATGCTGTGGGGAATCATCGGAATCACCTGCATCCTGATTATGATTTGTATGAAATTAATAAGGCGGTCTATCTGACGGACTAGCTTTATATTGACATTAGCGAAGATTCCGTAATGAAATGCACATTGTCAGTAAATACGGGTGCCTGTTTGAGTCCGAAGGACGAGTTGGCACAAGAGTATTTACGAATCAGACATGTGCATTGAATAGGAATCGCAGCAAGTCAATATAAAGCTAGTCCGCCAGATAGACCGCCTTATTTATTCTATGCTACAAAATATCGTGACAAATGATATACCAGAACCTTCTCGTCCGGATCTTCTTCATAACCGGACAATTTGATCATCTTCTTTAAAACGAACAGGTTGCAGTCACGGATTGCTTTCTGATATTCAAATGTCGGATAATAGATCAGCAATTCGATATCTCTCGGCTGTCTCCGCACCGATGCGATGATATTATCCAGCACCTTTTTGAAGGTCGCGCCAGAAAATGGATTGAAGAAATAGAAATAATTATCTTCATCTCCGACCTCATATGCCTCTGCCTCCACATTCAGGAACTGCATCCTTTCCTCCTGATCAAGGAATTTGCTCTGATAGCTTGCGGCATTTGTCAGAAGTCTGTCATAGACCCTGGCATTGTTCTCGATTCCAACCGTCCGGCAGTAATGTCTGGAATTACAGTAAAAAAGCACTCTGCCAAGTCCACAGCCAAAATCCACAAGCGTATCTTCAGGCTCCATGCTGATCTCATCGAACATCGTCACCAGATCATTATAATATGTAACCTCATAATTATTATCTTCTTCGTTCACCGGAAGACATACATCCATATCTCCAAATGCTGTCTCCGCGATCGTTTCAATCCCCAAAAAGCTATCGAAGGATTTCTCACTACCCATATATATTTATACCCCTTCGTAGTCCGCAGTCACATTCAGACTGCAATCCGTAATATAATCATTGTTAAAATCAATACAGTAACGAATATCGATCCGAATCCCCTTCTCGGACTGCTCCATATGATATTCCTCCGTACAGATATTCATACAGATCGGTCCAACCGGAGTTGCATAATGCACCGAGCTGTTCTTCTCCCGGTCAAATAACATAACCGTGTTCACGCTGCCACGTTTCGTCAGCTGGAGCGCATGCTCATCGAACCGCAGAAGATTCTTCACCGGTTCTTCCACATCTTCAATGAACTTGTCATATTTGATATAGCGGTTTCCGTTTTTCTCAGAGTATGTTCCCCGCGTCTCAAGCTCCAGAACCTCCGGCTCATCATCCGCTCCGGCAACACTCTGTACACCCGTTACTTTTTATCTTTATATCTCTCGTCGTCATAAATTATCTTTCAAATGCCATCTCAATTAAGGTATTTACAAGGGTCTTAATGTCATATCCCTCTGCATCCCACAGCATCGGATACATACTGATCGATGTAAATCCCGGCAATGTATTTACTTCATTAAATATTACACGATTGGTGTCCTTCTCAAGGAAGAAATCCACACGGGCAAGTCCAAAACCGTCAATCGCATTAAAGATACGAATTGCTTCTGCACGAATCTCGTCCTCAGCTTCTTCCGGTATATCTGCCCCGATGACGATCGTCTTGGAATCTGCATTATTTGTATTTTGCATCAAAATCATAGAAATCTGCATTTGCGGCAGCAAGGATCTCTCCAACACCGGATGCCTTTGTATGATTGCCATATCCGAGTACGCCACATTCCAACTCTCTACCGACAATCGTCTCCTCAACAAGAATCTTGGAATCATGGTTGAGTGCTTCATGCAGACCAGCTTCTAACTCAGCTCTGTCATGCGCCTTTGTAACACCCTTTGATGAACCCGCGGATGATGGTTTTACAAATACTGGATAGTTCAACTCGCTCTCTACCCGATCCATCGCAACATCCAGATCATCAAAATCATCTTCTACTACAGGAACGAATTTTTGCCTGTGTTACATGGATATGATCAGCAATGATCTTTGTATGGAATTTGTCCATTGCAGCAGCCGATGCAAATACACCGCAGCCCACGTATGGAATGTCCGCCATCTCAAACAATCCCTGAATCGTACCGTCTTCTCCATATAAACCATGCAAAACAGGGAAAATAACATCTACAGGCTCCGCATAGATTCTGTCGCCATCTTTTATGATAATCTCTTTTGCAGAATCCGGTGAAATCACAGCACGAACCTGACTGTCGTACCAGCTTCCGTCAGCAATACTCTCAATGCTGTCAGCTTTCAGCCATTTGCCGTCCTTTGTGATTCCGATCAGTGTCATATCATATTTGTCCGTATCCACCGCTTTGGCAACTGTCTGAACTGAAATGCATGAAACTTCATGTTCCGATGATCTTCCTCCAAAAATAACTACCAGTTTTTTCTTAGCCATATTCCCTTGAGCTCCTTTGAACTATATAATCAAAATATCTCATATCATACCACAACCACCTGTATAATTCAAGGATTCCGGGGATTTAGGGGTGGATAGAAAAAACCGTCATAATCATTTCAACGTCACACACAAAGGTCTCATAATATCCGGCCGGATAAGCAGCGTCATTCAAGGTTGCTGCCGGAAGGTTCCGGAGAATATTCGCCGAAGGCAAGGCGACCTGACCGTGCTGCTTCTCAGCATGATGTTCCACCTTGATGTCGAGCACCTGCTGGAATGATCTCGCGCTGCTTGTTCATCACGTCGTCGTATTCGAGTGTGCTCTTTGCGGTACTGGAAGTTGCGGGACTCGACGCTCGTCTGCGCGTTTTCAATCGCCTTGAGAGCGTCTTGTTTTCACCGGCATCCGAGGGTTGAAGCGCTCCATCAGGTTCGTGATGCCGCTCGCCAAACAGGCGCAGCAGATCGTCTTCAAGCG